>Ga0189286_100001_pt1 | contig 1360172 bp, 1362 predicted proteins | sample UW69minimetaG_FD_130330 | JGI IMG/M metagenome (GOLD analysis project Ga0189286, IMG submission 130330) | Marine microbial communities from the Costa Rica Dome - UW69 mini metaG | ecosystem: Environmental > Aquatic > Marine > Oceanic > Photic zone | place: Costa Rica: the Eastern Pacific... | reverse complement strand
GGCCAGATTGCGAGGCTTGCTGAGGCGGCGCTTCTGGTAAAGAACTGAAGAACCTTCGACCATTTTCGAATTGCAGTTTGTAACGAACGCAGGCGTATCAATGCGATGTCTGCTCAGGGCTCAAAGCAGCCTTTCTAGACATCAGCTCGAATACGTTCCCTCATAAATTGGCTTCAGCGCTTTATGATCAAAGAGCGATGACACGGACGTCCCGTTCCACGTATTCAAAATCGCTTGCGCGAACATCGGCGCAGTCCCCACGATCCGAATGTTCTTACACGCCTTTACCGCTTCGGTTGGTTGGATCGTGTCGGTGATCACAAGGTTCTTCATGGATGACTTGCTGATCCGCTCCACGGCTGGGCCAGACAACACGCCGTGCGTGATATAGGAATGCACTTCCTTCGCGCCGTTTTCCATTAGAACGTCCGCCGCTTTGCAAAGCGTGCCCGCAGTATCAACGATGTCGTCGACGATCAAACAGCGGCGATCTTTCACATCACCGATCACCGTCATCTCAGCCACTTCACCCGGCTTGCCGCGGCGCTTATCCACGATGGACAAAGGCGCCCCGATCCGCTGTGCCAGATCTCTCGCGCGCGCGACGCCACCGACGTCAGGCGATACGACCATCACGTCGTCCATGTTGCCCTTGAAGTGATGCATCACATCGAGCGCAAAAATTGGGGCGGCATAAAGGTTATCCACCGGAATATCGAAAAAACCCTGAATCTGCGTGGCGTGCAAATCCAGGGTCAAAACGCGCTCAATGCCGGCTTCTACGATCATATTACTGACCAGTTTGGCCGTGATCGGCGTGCGGGCCTTGGATCGGCGGTCTTGGCGGGCATAGCCAAAATAAGGGATGACGGCTGTGATCCGTGCAGCGGAAGATCGGCGCAGAGCGTCCGCAATAACCAAGAGCTCCATCAGATTGTCGTTGGCAGGGTTCGATGTCGGTTGCAGGATGAACATATCCTCACCGCGCACGTTCTCGAACACCTCAACAAATATCTCACCGTCGTTAAACCGTTCCACTCGCGCATCCACTAGGCCCACTTCCATGCCGCGGTGCATCGACATGCGGCGGGCGACGGTTTCAGCAAGCGGTCGGTTTGCGTTCCCAGAAATCAATTTGGGTTCGATCAGATTTGGCATGGCCCATCCTCTGGCAGCAGCAAATGTAACAGATTCGTATCGTTGACTTCGCCTAACACATGGCTACCGTCCAACCAACAAAATCACTGCGTTCTGGAGACAAAAAATGGCACATGTGGATTACTTCTTTTCCCCAATCAGCCCCTTCACTTATCTGACGGGCACACGACTTGAAGATATGGCCAAAACGCATGGCGCGACAATCACATACAAACCCTTGGACATCATGGGGTTGTTCGGCCGCACTGGTGGTGTTCCTCCGAAAGATCGCCATCCCAATCGTCAGGAATACCGTCTTCAGGAACTGCGCCGCCGTGCGGCACTGGCGGAGATGGCGATCAACATCAAACCGATGTTCTGGCCGACGAATGCGGCACCTGCCTCCTATGCTATTATCGCGGCTCAAGCGGATGGGTCCGGCGATGTTGGGAAACTCGTTAACCGTCTGACGGCGTGCTGCTGGGCAGAAGAGAAAGACATCTCACAAGACGATGTGATCCGCGCTTGTCTGACAGACGCAGGCTTTAACGCAGACCTTGCGGACAAAGGTATGATGGCCAGCGCCGATACCTTCGCCGCCAACCTCGAAGAAGCAGTTAACCGAGGGGCGTTTGGCGCGCCGTTCTATATCACCGACGCGGATGAACGGTTCTGGGGACAGGATCGTTTGGATGATCTAGAGGCACATCTGGCTGGCAAGATCTAGTGCCGACTGAAATTCTGGCTGGTCGGTCTGCGTATGTTCTTCACATGGGTGCAGGTGGACCAGCTGTACTCGGGATCCATTGCTCGCTGGCGAGGTCTGAGGCATTGCTGCCTTTGATCAAAACGCTCGCGCCGACAGGGCGGGTCACGCTTTTTGATATGCCGGGGCATGGAAGAAATGCCCCTTGGGACAACGACGGCGACTACCAAGAGGTGGCGGCACAGCAGGCGTTGGAACTCTGTACCGAGCCAACGCACATCATTGGTCATTCCTTTGGGGCGACAGTTGCACTTCGCGCTGCGGTTCTGGCGCCAGAGCTGGTAACGCACCTGACGTTGATCGAACCGGTCTTCTTCGCCGCCGCCAAAGGTACCCAAGCCTACGAACAGCACAGACGTGATTTTCTGCCGTTTGAGGAGGCGATAGCGATAGGGGACAGGGCGAAGGCGGCGGAGGTCTTCAACGACATGTGGGGCGCCCTTTCGTGGTCTCACTTGCCTGCCGCAACAAGATCAGCGCTGATCGATCAAATCCACCTGATCCCCGCAGGAGCACCAGCCATTGAAGAGGACAATGCAGAGCTGTTGACGTCAGGAGCGTTAGAGGCGCTCGATCTTCCGGTGACGTTGATCCGAGGAGACAAAACGCAGCCAATCATCGCGGATATTCACCACGCGCTGGTGCGCAGATTACCGAACGCCACCGACCTCATCGTAAAGGGTGCGGGTCACATGCTGCCCATCACGCATCCTAGCGAAACGGCAGCACTCATCAATAGCTCATAGCTTTTTCACCTTGGCCGAAAAACTTCCCCCGGAGGGTCGATCTTCCAAGACGTTCTAGACCCGCATCAACGCCAGAAAGCTCTCAATCACGTCTTCTGTCATCGACCAATCCGTCACCAAGCGGCCAGTGAGCAACCGATCTGGATCGCCAGAAGTGTGATCGCCATCCATCACGTAATAGGTCGCTCCACCAGCCAGAACACGTGCGTGCTCAGCACGGGGCATCTGGAAAAAGATCATGTTGGCTTCAGGCTCAAAGCTGAGCGCCACATGGTCAATGCCACGCAGACCCGTCGTCAATTGTGCACATCGAGCATTGGCATTGGCGGCCATATCGAGCCAGAGGTCATCTGTCAGATACGCGTCCATCTGAGCCGACAAATAGCGGTGCTTGGAGAAGAGATGCCCACCGCGTTTGCGGCGCAGCTCGAACTCCCATGCAAGCTCCGGGTCAAACATCACGCAAGCTTCAACACCCAAAAGGCCGTTCTTAGTTCCGCCAAAGCTGACCGCATCGATGCCTGCTTTCCATGTCATCTCGGCCGCGGTACATCCCAAGGCCGCCAAAGCATTGGCAAAGCGGGCGCCGTCGAGATGGCATTTAAGGCCGTAATCAGAGGCTACACCCGTCAATGCTTTGATCTCGTTAACGGAATGTACGGTGCCTTTTTCCGTCACTTGCGTGATCGATACAGGGCCGCGTTGGGGGCCGTGAACCCCGCGCGTTTCCTCCCCTTCGATGCTGGCGCGCAAAGTCTCTGGCGTCATCTTGGCGTTTTCAGCGGGAACAATCGTCAGTTTGGCACCGGAATAGAACTCGGGCGCGTTGCATTCGTCTTCATGGATATGCGCCATGGGCGAGCAAAAGATCGTCTGCCACGGCTGCGCCATCGTGGCGAGCAAAATGGAATTCGCGGCGGTGCCTGTGGCGACCAGATAGACAGCGGCCTCGGGCGCTTCGAAGACGTCGCGGATTTTGTCGCGCACGCGGTCCATGATCGCATCCGCGCCATAACCCATGGCGTAACCTTCATTTGCTTTGGAGAGCGCTTCGATCACTTTTGGATGGGCAGGGCCCGCGTTGTCAGAGGCAAAAAACATCAGGTCGGCTCCTCAATAATATGATCTTCCCAATCGTCTTCGTGGACTTCGTTTTCAGGCACAGCTTTTCCAGCCATTGATACACCGGCTTGGTGAACTGTGCTGGGGTCGCCGGAAATGAGCGGGTGCCAAGGTTCCAAATCCTTGCCCTCAAAAACCAGACGATAGGCGCAGGTCTTAGGAAGCCAATACATGTTGTCTTCTAAGGTCTTAGGGGTTAGCACAATGCACTCTGGCACGAACTGATGCCGGATGGGATATTGCGTACAAAGGCAGCTTTCTGTGTCGAGCAACCGGCAGGCGACGCGGGTCAACTCTACCGTGGCGTCGTCATCCTCCAGCTTATTCAGGCAACATTTCCCGCAGCCATCGCAGAGCGCTTCCCATTCGAGTTTTCCCAAATCTTCGAGCGGCGTCTTCTTCCAAAACTCTGGCCGAATGCCGTCGCGTGTGATGCTAGTCGACATTGGCCAAAATCTCTCTGGAATGGGTGCAATCTGCGTCCATTTGCGTGATGAGCGCGTCGAGCCCGTCGAACTTCAGTTCAGGGCGGAGGTAATCGACCAAGGCGACGGAGAGGGTGCTGCCGTAAAGGTCGCCTGAGAAATCAAACAGGAAGGTTTCGCAATTAGGAAGGTTTTCGCCAAACATCGGGCGGGTGCCGATCGAGGCGGCCCCGTTGTAGCTGCCCACGTGCGTGCCATCCAGCACATCGACCTTTACCGCATAGACGCCGAATTTTGGAGGATGCAAACCCGCGATAGACATGTTCGCGGTGGGATAGCCTAACTCGCGGCCACGCTGTTCGCCCCTGATAACTTCACCTTCGATGCGATGCCAATGGCCTAGCATTGCAGCGGCGTCACGGGGGCGGCCATCGGTGAGGGCTTGGCGGATCGCGGTGGAGCTGACTTCGTTTTCCGCGATTTCAACCATGGGAGCGATCGTGACGCCAAAGCCGAACTCTTGGCCGAACCGAACCAAATCTTCAGTGGTCCCGGCGCGCCCTTTGCCAAAGCAAAAATCCTGCCCGACAACGACATGTTCAAGGCCAAGGCGTTCGGAGATGATTTCTTTTGCAAAGGCTTCGGGGGTAAGGGCGGCGAGGGCTTCGTTGAATGGCACTTCGTAGAGTTTTTCGACGCCCAGTTTTTCCATTCGGCTGGCTTTGGCTTCTGCGTTCATCAGGCGGAAAGGTATGGGATCGTTGGAAAAATAGCTGCGGGGGTGAGGTTCAAATGTCATGATGCCTAAAGGCGCATGGGCGGCCTTTGCAGCTTGTCGAGTGACGTCTATTACCGCTTGATGACCGAGGTGGACACCATCAAAATTACCGATGGCGGCTGCCGCGCCGCGGTCTTCTGGATCAATGAAAAGCGTGTCTCGGATAATGCGCATGGCGATGCGTAACGCGGTGGTGGCGTGGGTTCAAGACTGCAGGGGTGTGCCTAAGTGCAAAGCGGCCCTCCGAGGGGAGTTTTTGGGCCAAGATGAAAGAGCTTGGGCCTAGTCGAACTTGCCGGATGGCGCGAGGACGGTGGCTTCGCCGAGCAGGACTTTCTTCCCATCAACTAGACAGCGGGTTTCCATCCGGACGCGGCGTTTGGGGTAATCGATGTCGATCACCTCAACCTCTGCCAATACTACATCGCCGGGGCGGACAGGGGCGAGGAATTTCAGCGATTGGCCCATGTAAACGGTGCCGTGGCCCGGCAGCTGTTCACCGATAACGGCCGAGATCAAACCAGCGGTTAGCATCCCGTGCGCAATACGGCCGCCAAAGATCGTATCTTGCGCGTAGCTTTCATCAAGATGCACAGGATTGCGGTCGGTGGAGACCTCCGCGAAGAGTTCAATATCGCGATCTGTAACCTCCTTGCGGAGTGACCGAACCATGCCAATTTCGATGTCTTCAATGACGATCGTACCACGGGGTGCGTTGTCCAACATGAAAGCTCCATCGCGAAATAATTATCTGTTGAAGCGCTTATATGGGTAATTTAATTACTTTGCAACCGCAGAAACGCCCTATCGCAGGAAACCAATCGCAAAGGTCGTTCCGATCATTTCCTTTTGTAAATAAGCGCTTAGCGCCTCTGGATCGGGGTCGGTTTTGGTTTTGGTTTCAGCTGCCGCAAGGCCGCCCGTGATATAGAGGCTGTCGAGGTCTTCTTGTTGCGCGCCCAGAATGTCGGTGATGATTCCATCGCCGATACAAATGATACGCGGATCAGATGAGGTTTTTCCTAACGCGGCGAGGCGGCGGCGGGCGAGATCGTAGATTGGCGGGTGCGGTTTGCCGAAATAGAGGCTTTCGCCGCCCATATCGGCATAGAGTTTGGCGAGCGCACCGGCGCACCACTCACGGGTTTCGCCGCGGTCAACGACAATGTCCGGATTGGCGCAGAGCAGTTTCAATCCCATCTCTTTCGCCTGCAGAAAGTCAGCTCGGTTCACCTCAGGGTCAGCCATCGGATCGAATGGGCCACAGCAAACAATGCCTTCTGCATCGCGTAGGCCAACCTTTTCAATTTCAACCGGATTTTCGATGATTTTCAGCGGGTTAAAGAAGGCATCATCGCGAGGGCTTTCGCCCATGAACCAGATTTTGCTCCCCACAGCCCCTTGATACATGGCAGAGCGCGCGCTGTCGCCAGAGGTCGCGATTGTATCATAGGCATCGCGTGGCACGCCCATGCCTTCAATCTGATCGGCAACGCTATCACGCGGGCGGGGGGAGTTGGTGACTAGTACGACTGCGCCGCCTTGAGCGCGGAAATCCTGCATGGCTTTGACGGCCTCGGGAAAGGCGTCGATCCCGTTGTGTAGACACCCCCAAAGATCGACAAAAGCAGCGTCATACTGTGCCGAAATATCGGAAAAATTTTGGATGATCTGCGTCATGGGAAAAGCTCTAATCTCTATGTTTTTCGGGTACACCGAGCGTACACCGAGCGTACACAGGCTGTATGTACGCAGTGGCATATGTCGGTCGCGTGGCAGGGGCAAGATGGTGCGTTGAAAAGGTGGACCCCCGCGGTTTCCTCGGTGGCGCTTTTTTGCCTTTGGATTGACCTTCCGCGGCAAGTTTGAGCCGGTCTTCATGGATCAGTAGCAGGACACTATGCACAGCGGTTGGGTCTTTGGTTTGGTCGTTGAAAAGTGATGCAACTCAGGGAGGGTGCTATGAATCCCCTAATGATATTGATCGGTCTTTTGGGTGCGATCTTCGCTATGGGCGGTGGCTCGTCGTCAGACAAGGGGAGTGGTTCAGCCGAAGGGGATGCAATCCCAACATCTGTGTCGATCGATGACGACACCGAAGGCGAGGACGATGATGGACCGGAACAGGATCACGGGTCTCATGGCGGTTCTGATGCAGCATATGTCGACATAACGGAATTCGGCACGCATCATGGAATCAGCAGCCATACGCATGTTGAGTCCTTAGAGGGCGGGCGGGCACCGATTACGACGGAAGCACAAGTTGCCTATAACGGGCTCCGTGACTTTCTGGGCCTCAAACCCGTTTCATTAGAAGAAGTGGGGGAATGGGCTTTCGATCAAGGTTTGACGAATAATGAGGAAGCCTACGAAGACGATATCCTTGGCGTAGGGCTTTACTACAGCATGCAGGGCGCGAAAGTCGGATGGATCGCCGATGATGCGTTTGATCCTCAGATCCTAGCAGACATTCAGCTCGCTGCGCGTGAGGAGGAAGTTGGCGAGGTGCTTGTTATGGTGGAGGTCTATGGTTTGGAAGGGTTCGACCGCTATCTCGAAGAGAACGGGTTGGTGGATGAATTCGTAAACACCCTGAAAATGGAACCGCACTATGGGGGATGGATGCACGGCCGTGTGCATGGGTGGCGTGACTTTGAAGATGCCTCAGGCAAAGATGTGGCGATTGCACATGATCTGAACCATCTTACGGTTCTGAGCCATGATCAGACACAACCCTTTATGAATGACACATTCGACTGGCCGCAATGGCCTGCCTTGGATGTGCCGCCAGCGAATGTGGCGAATTACTTTCAGAGCATGGTGACATTGGGCGATCCTGAAAGGGAAGGGATCGTCGAGGGTTTAGTCAAAAAAGCTGCGCTTGAGGAGGTAGATGGGGAAACGCTGATGGCCAGCTTGGCGCTGGATCAGGAACATGCGGAATACGCCCTTGAGGATGGCGAGACCTATGAAGACGTGATGACGATGCATTGAAGGACGCGAGCGTCGCTCTTGGCCTTTGGCCAAGACGCCCCGCCCGCCGTCCCGTTTGATTTCCGAAGACTATTGCGAGACCATGCGCAAAACTTGAAAGGGTTCGGTCATGGTCACACTTGATTACGTCTATTCCGCGCATTCGGCCTATGCCTATCTGGGATCGCGTAAATTGGCGGAGATTTGCGCAGCCAATGATGTGACTTTGGTCCACCGACCCGTGTTGCTCTCACCGGTAGTGGAGGCGCAAGGTAGCCTTCCCTTTGCGGCGCGGGCGCAGGCGCATGTGGACTACTTCTTTGGCCGCGATATTGAACGGTGGGCTGAATTTCGAGAGGTGCCGATCATCAACTATCGCCCGACCTATCACGATGCGGATTATCGCGTGGCGACCGGAATGCTGACGGCTGCGGGTCCGACGGGCGCGGAGGTCGATGCCTTGGCCCATGCGATGTTAGAGGCGCATTGGGAGGACGATGTGGATTTGTCGGATGTCAGCGCGCTTAAGGATATCGCCGCGCGGGTTGGGTCAGATGGCGACGCTCTGGTGGAGGCTGCGCAATCTGCGGACGTGCTGGATGCGATCGAGGCCAATATCTCTTGGGCCATCAAGAACGCCGTCTTCGGATCGCCGACCTATGTGGTCGATGGCGATCCGTTTTATGGCCAAGATCGGTTGGAGTTGGTGGAACGGGCGGTCAAACAGCCGTTCGCGCCACCCAATTGGACAAACCCGCCGGTCGATTAGACGGCGAGGTTCGGGATGATCTGTTTCTTGCGGCTCATCACGCCGGGAAGAACAACGGTGTCGCCTGATACGGTGGCATCAAAGCTCTTTTCAGCAACAGTTTTGGACAGCTCGTTCGGGATCAGCATGGTGGCTTCCTCGGCGAGGATGTCGACAACGAAGAGCAGCACCTGATCGACGCCATCTTCGGCGGCGACAACTGTCATCGTGGCCATCAGGCTGTCTTTGCGGTCCAGAACGATTTTCGGCGCTGTGGTTTCCAGCACAGAGACACGGAATTTCGTGTCGCCAACGGCGTATTCTTTGCTGTCCATACGCAGGAGTTCAGCGTCCGAGAAAGCGGAGACGTCGGATTTCGCTTCGAACATTTCAGAGGCGTAGGCTTTCAGGTCGATGTCCAGTTCGCTTGCCAATTGGATCGCCAAATTCTGATCGATCTCTGTCGTGGTTGGGGAACGGAACTCCAGCGTATCCGAGAGGATGCAGGACAAAACCAGCCCTTTGATGCCTTCAGGCATGTGCGCCGCATGTTCGCCCATCAGGTGGTACATAATCGTGGCCGTACAGGCGAGCGGGCGAATGGTGATGTCGATTGGGCCTTTGGTTTCCAATCCGCCGACCAGCTTGTGGTGATCAATGATGGCCTGCACGTCGGCGTTGTTGATGTTGGCGGGCAATTCGGCAGGGTTGTTGGTGTCGACGATGACGCAAGGCTGATCGTCGGCCACATCTGCGATGATTTCTGGCTGGTCAAATCCCCAGCGTTTCGCAACGAATGCGGCTTCGGTGTTTGGATCGCCGAGTAGGACGGCTCTGGCGTCCGTGCCAGTGTGGTTGAGGAACCAGTCCCAAATCAGGGCGGAGCCGAGGCTGTCTGTGTCGGGGGCTTTGTGGCCAAAAACGAGGGTTGTCATAGCGGGCGATCTTTCGAATACAGGGAGATTTTGCGCCTTATAGGCGGGCGGTCGGGGGCTGTCACCCCCTTGTTTTGTTGACAAAGTGGTGGTGTTTTTTTATGCAGGGGCCATCTCAAAGAGGAGGGCTCTCTGACAGTGGACAAACGTACCTAAGACATCGCTTTTTCGTACACACTGATCAGGAGGGCCCCAGCAATGGACATGTCAGCTTAACGCAATTGCGTTTCAATTTTTTCTGACGATCATTGAAGTGAGGTAAATCATGCCCCGTAAAACACGAAAGCCGCGCAAGGCGGCTAAACCACCTTTGTCCCAAGATACGCTGCGCCGGCGCCCTGAGCTAAAACAATTGCAGAACCGTCAAGGTTTCGTTCAGCGACAAAACGCTAAGCCGTCAGGTCGGCCGATGCGCATGCCCGGCCGATTGGGAGGGCGGTAGTTTCGACCCCGACGGCTTATGTCGTCGGGGATTCCCCTTTGGGGGTGTTCGTCGTAGTGTCGCCGTATGACCCGCGAAGCCGACCTATATCCGCCCATCAAAGCCTACCTGACGCGTCAGGGGTATGAGGTAAAGGGAGAGGTGGGGGCTGTTGATGTGATGGCAGTGCGCGGTGATGAAGACCCTGTTGTGGTGGAACTGAAGAAAGGGTTTTCGCTCGCCTTGTTTCATCAAGGCATCGACCGGTTGGCAATGACGGATTTGGTCTATGTGGCGGTGCCTAAGGGCGCATCCAAGGCGGCGGATCGGGCGTTGAAGGACAACGTTAAGCTCGCGCGGCGTGTGGGGCTGGGCGTTATGACCGTGCGTTTGCGCGACGGGCATGTGGAGGTTCATGCGGATCCGGAACCCTATCGTCCTCGAAAGTCAAAGAAGAAACAGTCGAAACTGCTGCGTGCGTTTGCTCGGTTAGAGGGTGACCCGAATGCGGGTGGAGCGACACGGCATGGGATTGTGACGGGCTATCGGCAGGACGCGCTGAAGTGCGCGCGGTTTCTCGCGGTGCATGGGCCATCTAAAGGCAGCGTCGTGAAGGAATGGACCGAGGTGCCAGAGGCAACGCGGATCATGGCGGGCAATCCCTATGGGTGGTTCGAACGGGTGGATCGCGGGATCTATGGGCTTACTGCGAGGGGGCGCAAAGGGTTGGAAGATTGGGCGGATGTTTGAATCCTGCCCCGGATCGCAGGCGATCCGGAGCCAAGAGAACTAGGTCGGAGTTTTATTTCAGGGGCTAGTTGCGTGAAATCGCCCAGCCTTTGTCTTCCAGCAACGTCAGCACACCGAACTCCCCCGGCAGGTGCGCGGCACCGACTGCAAGTGTCACCGTGGTGTTGTCTTCAAATGCCGCCTCAACGACGGGTATCCAATTTAGATTGCGTTCTTTCAAAAGCGCGACTTCTACCTCTTCGAACAGGGCTTCGGCGGTTTCTGGCGAAAGTTCAGGCACATAGTTCACAGCCAAGCGCGACGCTTCCCAAACCTCGGCGATCTCTTCCGAAAAGTAGGAATTGAGCATGGCGACGAACATTTCCGTCTGGAGTTCCGGTGTGAGCAGGCTGAGCCGGAGGGCGTCGAGCTGTTCTTCAAAGGTGCCGCCGCTAAGGGCTTGCATCACTTCAATGGGGTCTTCTATGGCCTCTACTGGCACGCCTATCTCGTCGGCATAGGTCATCAGCATGTGATCAAGGCCGCGTTCACCGGCAGTCAACTCTGGGATGACACATGGCGGGATGGCCAGAGTGAGCGACAAGTACCAAGGCCGCATTTTTGCGGCGAGGAAAGGCGGGACCATGCGGGCGCTGACAGCTTCTGAGAGGGTTTGCCAGGTCTCTTCATCCAGCAATTCCGGCAGGGTTGGTCCTTCGGTGATGAAGATCATATCAGGGTTGGCGGCGAAGGCGGCTTGCATCTCTGCTTCGCTTTCGGCGGTGGCTTCGACCAGCAGAAGTTCCGACGCGTCCACCGATGCCGCGGTTCGATCAAAGACCGATTGCAGGCGCGGGTCGGCAATGTGCATGGTGCCTATCAAATGTAGCGTTTTGTCGTCCTTCGTCGCTGTCCAATGCAGACCGGTGGCATAGGGCGTTGCCGCAACAGCCTCGGCGATTTGAGCACGCTCTGCTTCTGTGATCCGATCCATAAAGCTGGAACCCGTGCACAGCGCCGCAAGGCTTGGGGACCAGAGGCAGAAAAACAAAGTAAGCAGAATGCGCATAAAAGGCCCTTTGTGAAAGGCCCGGGCCGGTTAGCCCGGGTGATTGTCTAAGATCATGCGTTGACGGATGCGGATCAAGAACCGCCCGACCCGATCGCGCAGAGTATTGCGCGGGATTGGTACAACTTGAAGACGGTCTTTTGGCTGGACCGCATTTTCCGCCGGAGCGGGATAGTTGTCTGTTGGCACGACCAGCGGAACAGGCGGCACGCTCGGCGCGGCAGGTATCAGGCGCAGGGCTTCGGGTTTTGACCGTCGCACCACCCGTTTTTCAGGCATGGGTGAGGTGCGCGTGGGTCCAACCGGATGGTTGGGGAATGTAAACGGGGGATGCATGGGGATGCTCCAAGAAATCAAAGATCGTTTTGTAGGGAAGATGTGTCCGGCAAGCGCCGCGACACGTCACAATGCGCAGCTTACCAGAGGGTGGCGGTAAACATTCCTTGCGTCATTGGACTTCCTTTCGGATCGTTGGTTTCTGGTGCGGGGATAACCTACGGTTGCGCTTGCGCCAAGGATTCTTTTGGCGATGGCGTGATCTGTGTTATTTGCGCACGCGTTTGCGGAGTTCGGCCCTGATAATTTTGCCTGTGGTCGTCATCGGCATGTCGTCAGTGAAGTGGATCTCGCGCGGGTATTCATAGGCCGCAAGGCGCGATTTGACATGCGTTTGGATGTCGAAGGCAAGCGCTTCCGTCTCAGTTTGGCCGTCGGCCAAGGTCACAAAAGCGGTCACGCGTTCGCCGCGCATGTCGTCAGGTGCGCCGACCACGCCCGCCAGTTGCACGGCGGGGTGGGTCAGCAAGCAATCTTCGATTTCACCTGGCCCGATGCGGTATCCGGCAGAGTTGATGACATCATCGTCCCGGCCGACGAATTGGATACGGCCGCTTTCTGTTTTTAGCCCCGTGTCACCGGTCAGAAGCCATTTGCCGTGCGTATTGGTGACGAATTTCTGGTCGGTGGCAGTTGGGTTATTCCAATATCCCAAAAACATCACCGGATCGGGCGTTTTGACGGCGATAGCTCCGATGGTGCCAATAGGGCAGGGCGTGTTGTCGCCAGAAAGTACTTCGACCTCATGCCCCGGTACGGCAAAGCCCATCACGCCGGGTTCCGCAGGAGCGATCGCGCTACATGAGGACACGATCATGTTACATTCGGTTTGGCCATAAAATTCGTTGATCGTTGTACCAAGCATGCGCTCGCCCCACTCGATCAACTCTTTGCCCAAGGTCTCTCCACCGCTGCCAACGGACCGCATGTTGAGCGGTCTTTGCTTCGCCACTTGACGCATCATCTTCAGTGCGGTGGGCGGGATAAACGCATTCCGAATGCCGTGAGTCTCGATGAAATCGAAGGCGGCGTCCCCTGTGAATTTCTGGAAGCGATGGGCGACGACGGGTAGGCCATGGTGGAGTGCGGGGAACAAAACGTCGAGCAGGCCGCCGATCCATGCCCAATCCGCAGGGGTCCAGAATTTATCGTCCTTTTGCGGTAGGAAATCATGGCTCATCTCTACTCCGGGCAAATGGCCGAGCAGGACACGATGCGCATGCAGGGCGCCTTTTGGATTGCCGGTGGTGCCTGAGGTGTAGATCAGAAATGCAGGGTCGTCGGATTTGGTTTTGGCGGGGGTGAAACGATCTGACTGGCTTTTTGCTAACTCTGTCAGGTCGAGCGTGCCGTTTGTCGCGCCGTCCACTGTGAAAATCGCTTTGAGGTTGGGCAGCGCATCGGCGTGCTCAGTTAGCTTCGAAGCAGTTTCACAATTTGTGATCAACGCCGTTGCACCGCTGTCGCCCAAGCGGTGTTGCAAGGCGTCGGGGCCGAATAGCGTTGTCAACGGTAAGGCAACACATCCCATTTTGGTGATCGCGATGTGCGCGGCTGCGGTTTCCACCTGTTGCGGCAGCAAGACGGCGATGCGGTCGCCTGTTGGCGCATGAGTCGAAATGACGTTGGCGTATTGGTTCGAGAGCGCTTTGAGAGCTGAAAAGCTGTAGGTTTCGACACCGTGGGATTTGACGTCGACAATAGCGGATGCATCGGGTGTTTGCTCTGCCCATTTATCGCAGGCGTCGACGCCGACATTGTAAAATTCGGGTATGTCCCAGCTAAAATCTGCACGTAGGGATGTGTAGGAATCTGATCGACGTAGCATGCTTCGGCCCCCTCGATCGATTTATTGAACAAATGTTCAATTCTTGTCAAGCAGGGGCCAGGAGGCCGAAGGTGTGAACCCTCGGCCTCAGCTTAGCTTACTTGTCGTCGACGCCGTCTAGGTCGACACCATCTTCGATGTCAGAGGCGATCAACATCAATGCACCGTCGCCATCGCCTTCTTGAACAGCTTCAACGCCAGTGTCGTCGCCATCGTCGTTGTTTTTGGTTTCACTTGCGATGAGGCTTGCCTCCAAATCGCCTTCATCGGCTTCTTCAAAGACAAACCCTTTGCCGCCGTTGTTAAGTGCCGAAGATGCTGTCACCACAGCAATGGTGTCGCCGTCGCCTTCTTCGGAGAACTTATAGCCGTCGTCTGTATTGCCGCTCGCATCGGTCGCGATAAACACAACATCGATGTTGCCGCCGTCTTCTTCGTCAAAGTCGATGCCTTCATCGAGGTTATCGACGATGGAAGAGCCAAACATGACCGAAATGATGGAGCCTTCGCCTGCTTCGTCGATGTCGTAGCCGTCATCAAGATCAAGACCAAAGGCGAATTCTTCGACTGATCCGTCGTCGTAGAGGTTAACCTCGCGTTCGATGCAAAGATCATCGGGGGAACCTTCGACAGCCGGCGGTACGTCGGCTTCAGCAAATTCGCCTTCGTCTGGCTCGGGGAGGAACGCTTCCATAATCGCTGGGTCACAGTAGTTGCCATTATTGGCGAATGTGCTGTCGGTGACGTTCGAAATCACGTCGCCGGCTTGTCCTTCGTCCAGTTCAACACCGTCTGCGCCAACAAATTGGAAAGTGGAGCCAGTGATGTCGACACGGATCGAGCCTGCGCCGCGCTCATCGACGCGCAGGCCGTCGGCGTCGAATTTGCCGTTGCCCGCGTCATCAATGGTGACGTTGTTAAGGATGACGTGAACGCTGGCATCAGAACCTTCGCCCGCGCCGCCGCCGCCGGAGCCGCATTCATCTGCAAGCGTGCAGTCGCTGATGTGGATGCCGTGGTTTGCAACGCCGCGCACGGTGACGTTGAGCAGATCCACAATGACGTCGCCGGTTTGATCGTCGCGGACGTCGACAAAGATACCTTTACCGGCTGTTCCATCTGCATCGCCGCGGTTTTGGATATCGAAGCCGCTGGGGCCTTCGAAGGTCAGATTGCTGATCGCCAAGTTTGCGCCTTCGGTCGCGGCAAAGACGTCTTCGTCAGCGGATGTTGCGATGGTCTGGCCGTTGCCGATCAGAGTGAGCGAGCCGGTGCCTGCAAAGGTAAAGCCAGCAGCTGCGTCAATGTTGCTGCCAGCAACAACGATCACAGGCGCGTCGGCTGCGGCGGCATTTTCTAACGCTTCCCGCAATTCTGCTTCGTTTGTGGCGGTGAAGATGTGGCCATCGGCTTGAGCCAAAGATGCCGTGGCGCAAAGCACCAACGTGGAAACGGTTGATCTGAACATAAAGTCCCCCAAATTTTCGATGGGCTCGAGCTAAAAGGGGCACGCAACGGAATTGTAAAAGTTTTGAATCAGCTTTGTGAAATCGTCACCAAAGTTTCTTTGGCAATGATTGTTGACTCGTCTCATTTTGATGCCTAACTATGCGCCGTTATCACTCACATGAGGTGAGTGCTAACGGGAGAGAAACTCGAACTGGAGAAAGTTCTGAAATGGCATTTACACCACTTCATGACCGCGTTCTTGTCCGCCGTATTGAGAGCGACGAGAAGACAGCTGGCGGCCTGATCATCCCTGACAGCGCTAAAGAAAAGCCTGCTGAAGGCGAAGTTGTTTCTGTGGGCGCAGGTGCGCGCAAAGACAGCGGTGAGCTGATCGCAATGGACGTGAAAGCTGGCGACAAGGTTCTGTTCGGCAAATGGTCCGGCACAGAAGTTAAGATCGACGGCGAAGACCTGCTGATCATGAAAGAAAGCGATATCCTAGGCATTATGTCCTAAGGCCACGCCTTCCCACGAAATTCTTATTTTTGGAGCACATGAAATATGGCTGCTAAAGACGTAAAATTCGACGCAGACGCGCGTTCGCGCATGATGACTGGCGTCAACACTCTGGCAAATGCTGTCAAAGTGACCCTTGGCCCGAAAGGCCGCAACGTCGTTCTGGATAAATCCTTCGGCGCACCACGTATCACCAAAGACGGTGTATCTGTTGCAAAAGAGATCGAGCTTGAAGACAAGTTCGAGAACATGGGCGCGCAGATGGTGAAAGAAGTTGCTTCTCGTACCAATGACGAAGCAGGCGACGGCACAACAACAGCGACAGTTCTGGCACAAGCGATTGTCACAGAAGGCATGAAGTCTGTTGCTGCTGGCATGAACCCTATGGATCTTAAGCGCGGCATCGACATGGCAACATCCGCTGTTGTTGACGCGATCAAAGGTGCGGCACGCGAAGTCAAAGACTCTGACGAAGTTGCTCAGGTTGGCACAATCTCTGCAAATGGCGAAGCTGAAATCGGTCGTCAGATCGCAGACGCGATGCAGAAGGTTGGCAACGAAGGCGTTATCACTGTTGAAGAGAACAAAGGTCTTGAGACAGAAACAGACGTTGTTGAAGGTATGCAGTTCGACCGCGGCTACCTGTCACCGTACTTCGTGACAAACTCCGACAAGATGACTGCGGAACTTGAAGACTGCATCATCCTGCTGCACGAGAAGAAACTGTCTTCTTTGCAGCCAATGGTTCCACTGCTTGAATCAGTGATCCAGTCTGGCAAGCCACTTTTGATCATTGCTGAAGACGTAGAAGGCGAAGCACTGGCGACTTTGGTTGTCAACAAGCTGCGCGGTGGTCTGAAGATCGCTGCTGTTAAGGCTCCTGGCTTCGGTGACCGTCGTAAAGCGATGCTGCAGGACATCGCGATCCTGACAGGTGGTCAGGTGATCTCTGAAGACCTCGGCATGAAGCTTGAGTCCGTCACAATCGACATGCTGGGCTCTGCCAAGCGCGTCAACATCACCAAAGACGAAACAACTATCGTTGACGGTGCTGGCGACAAAGCTGAGATCGAAGCGCGCGTGTCTCAGATCCGCACACAGGTTGAAGAAACAACATCCGACTACGACCGTGAAAAGCTGCAAGAGCGTGTTGCGAAACTCGCAGGCGGTGTTGCTGTGATCCGCGTTGGCGGCATGTCCGAAGTAGAAGTGAAAGAGCGTAAGGACCGCGTTGATGACGCGCTGAACGCTACACGCGCTGCTGTTCAGGAAGGTGTTGTCGTGGGCGGTGGTGTTGCACTGGTTCAAGGTGCGAAGTCACTTGACGGTATGGAAGGTGCGAACTCCGACCAGACTGTCGGTATCGACATCGTACGCCGTGCAATCGAAGCGCCTCTGCGTCAGATCGCTGAGAACTCCGGTGTCGACGGTGCAGTTGTTGCGGGCAAAATCCGTGAAAGCGACGACGCAGCATTTGGCTTCAACGCGCAGGCGGAAGAGTACGGTGACATGTTCGCATTCGGCGTCATCGACCCTGCGAAAGTTGTGCGCACAGCCCTTCAGGACGCAGCTTCTGTTGCTGGTCTGTTGATCACAACCGAAGCCATGGTTGCTGATAAGCCAGCTAAAGAAGGCGCAGGCGCACCGGCAATGCCCGACATGGGCGGCATGGGCGGCATGATGTAATCGCCGCTTGGGCATTGCCCAAACGCGATTACAGGCGGCAGGTGATTGCTTGCAATCACCGAGAGCCGTCGCCGCAAGAACAAAGAAGGGCGTCTCTGAACGAGGCGCCCTTTTTTGCTTTTTGTCGTTTCCCTTCTGTGCCACCTATTCCTGCGTGCTAGCGGCAAGGGGTATGAGCAGTGCTAAAAACACCTGGACTTATTCGCGATATGAAACCTGGTGAAGAAGACGCGGTTGAGCGTCTTTTGCTGGCTGCGTTTGAGACCGATGCCGAGGCGCGGTTGGTGCGCAAGCTGCGTAAGGCCAATGCCATTGCAGGCGAAACGGTTTTGCCGATGGGCGACGATATCATCGGTTATTTTGCGCTCTCAAAGATGGTAAAGCCAAAGGGGTGGTTGGCTCTTGCTCCCGTAGCGATCGACCCGGAGTTTCATCGCCAAGGTTTCGGTAAACGGATGTTGGGGATGCTGACCGAATGGGCGAAGATCACATCGACGCCGGTGGTCGTGCTGGGGAACCCTGTTTTTTACGAGCGATGCGGATTTGATCGGTCAGCGGCGGCAAAGCTCAGCGGGCCTTATCCCATCGAATTTACGATGCTTGTCGGTGTTGATGGGACGCCTGAGGAAGAACTGATCTATCCCGCTGCCTTCAATGGAGTGTGAGGCAGCGCGCTTTTGCTTGCGTTTCGCTGTACGCGCGGGCAGGGCAGTGGGATGAGACTTTTGTTCCTCACGGTGATCGTGATGATCGCCTTTGCAAGTAACTCGGTTCTGGGCCGCGTTGGTGTGTTTACCTACGGGATGGACCCGTTCGCCTTTGCGACGGTGCGTGTGGCGGCAGGTGCCGCGATGCTGGCTTTTCTGGTTTTGTGGCAAAGACGGGCGATCCCCTTGGCGCAAGGGCGCAGCTATGCGGGCTCGGTCTCATTGGCGATTTATATGGTTGGTTTTTCTTGGGCCTATCTTCAGCTTGATGCAGGTCTTGGGGCGCTGATCCTGTTTGGCGTAATGCAGGTGGCCATGTTTGGTTTCGCGGTGTGGCGCGGGGATGATGTACCTCTATTGCGATGGATCGGAGCGGCTGTTGCGCTCACCGGGTTGACCATTCTTTTATGGCCGGGGGGATCGGCCCCTGTCCACGGGCCAAGCGCGGTCGCGATGGCTTTGGCTGGCCTCGGATGGGCGGCTTATACGTTGATCGGGCAAAAAGCGACTGATCCTTCGGCGGCTTCGTCCGCGAATTTTGTGCTTTGTCTGCCGGTTGTGGCGGTTGTTTGGGTTTTGGCAGGGCTCAGTGGCGTGACGTTGGGCGGGGTCATTGCAGCCGTCATCTCTGGTGCCATCACATCGGGATTGGGATATGCGCTATGGTATCGGGTTGTTCCGCAGCTTTCGACCACCGTGGCGGCTGTCGCGCAGTTGAGCGTGCCTGTGATTGCTGTCGCTGCAGGAGTGGCGCTATTGGGCGAGCCGTTAACCTCGCGCCTTATTATTGCGGGCTTGTTGGTACTTGGCGGGATTGGCCTATCGCTCTTGCGGCGCGGCTAGGCCTTTTCAACGATCAGTTCCAAGGGATCGTAGGTGGCTTCGCCCGTTCCCCACGCAACATCCGCCAATGAAGATGGTTTGTGCGGCAGGGTTTTGAGTTCATCCCGTGTGACCCATCTCCGATGAGCGACGATGCCTTCTGGATCCGTCCATGGACCAAAGGGATCGCCACCCAGAAGCCGACAGCGAAAGAAGACCTCGATCTTGTGGAATTTGCGTCTGGGGTCATGAAATTCGTTGACCAAACATGGGCCGCCGACCTCGATGTCCAAGCTGCATTCTTCCATCACTTCTCTCGCAAGGTTCTCTGGCAAGCTAGAATGATCTTCCGCGCCACCACCTGGAAGACACCAAAGGCGGGTATGGCCTTTCCACGCGTTGACGATGAGCAACTTGTCTTCTTGCAAAATGATGGCGCGAGCGGCGATACGAGGCATGGTCGGACCATGCTTTAACCGGCAAAAGAACGCAAGGTCAGCATGTCCTGACCTTTCAAAGTTGACCCGTGGACCCTAGGTTTGGGATATGAAGCGTTTACTCCTCTTTTGTGCCGCCACTTTGGTTGCCACTGCCCCCTTGACCTTTGCGGATGATATTGAGGAAGAGGCCACGGAATGTGTAGTTTTGCTGCACGGCTTGGCGCGGTCCGAGATTTCATTCGCGGCGATGGAGTTCTACCTCGAAGCGGAAGGCTACGCCGTCGTGAATGAGGGATACCCTTCGACCGAATACACAATCCAGCAACTGGTCGACGAAAATGTCGCACGCGATGTCTCGGCCTGTGGCGATCGCAAAGTGCATTTCGTGACCCACTCCATGGGAGGCATTCTTGCGCGGGCTTGGCTGACGAATAACCGGCCCGAGGATATGGGCCGCGTTGTAATGCTGGGGCCACCGAATGGGGGGTCTGAGCTTGTCGATGTGTTCGGAGATTGGGACCCGTTTCAATGGGTGAATGGACCAGCTGGATTGCAGTTGGGTACCGAAGCCGAGAGTGTGCCGAACCAGTTGGAATTACCAGACTTTGAGGTTGGGATCATTGCTGGGCGCACGTCGCTCAATCCGGTGTATTCGTCCGTCATTGACGGGCCTGACGACGGTAAGGTCTCTGTCGAGAGCACGAAGTTGGAGGGCATGACCGATCATCTGGTTTTGCCCGTGACGCATACTTTTATGATGAACAATCCTCTGGTCATGGCCGAGACGGTACGGTTCTTGCAGACGGGTCAGTTCGACGACGATTTGAGTCTGACGGACGTGATCTTTGGCAGCGACTGATACGCTTTAGGTCTTTTTTGCTCAGAAGACGATGAGGTATCGCCTAAGAGGCATGCCCGGTGATGCGGTTGACGTGGCCCATTTTGCGGCCCGGTTCTGCGTCGGCCTTGCCGTAGAGGTGGATGGCGTCTGTGGTTTTGGCGATGTCGGGGATGCGCAAGACGTCATCGCCGATCAGGTTTTCCATGACGACGTCAGAATGCCGGCTGCCGTCGCCCAAGGGCCAGCCGGCGATGGCGCGGATGTGTTGTTCGAACTGGCAGATGGTGCAGCCGTTTTGCGTCCAATGGCCGGAGTTGTGGACGCGCGGGGCGATTTCATTGACGATCAACCCTTGCGGCGTGACAAAAAGTTCGACACCGAGCACGCCGACGTAATCCAGTGCGTTGAGAATTTGCGCGGCCAACAGCACGGCATCGGTGCGCTGGGCAGATGTCAGATTGGCAGGCACGGTTGTTGTGCTTAGGATGCCGTCACTGTGAACGTTTTCGCCGGGGTCATAGCAGGAGACCGCGCCGTCTAGGCTGCGGGCGGCGATGACGGAAACCTCGTGGCTGAAGTCGACGAAGCCTTCGAGGATGGCGGGGGCGCCGTTCATGTCGGCCAGCGCTTTGACCGCGTCATCGGGAGATTTGAGGCGGGATTGCCCCTTGCCGTCGTAGCCCATGCGACGGGTTTTTAGGATGGCAGGCGTGCCGATTGTTGCGATGGCGGCGTCAAGCGATGCGGCATCGGTGACATCGGCGTAGGGCGCGGTTTTGAGGCCGAGGCTGGCGAGGAAGTCTTTCTCTGTCAGACGGTCTTGGCTAGTGGCCAGTGCGGTGCGGTTTGGATGGATCGGTTTGATTGCTTCAAGTGCGTCGAGGGCCGAGGTGGGGATGTTTTCAAATTCATAGGTGATGACGTCAACGCTTTGCGCGAATTGCTTCAGCGCGTCGAGATCGTCATAGCCCTTTTGGAAATGATAATTGGCGACATGAGACGCGGGGCAATCGCCACCGGGTTCATAGATGCAGGTTTTGAAGCCGAGGCGGGAAGCTGCAACCGAGAGCATACGGCCCAATTGACCGCCGCCAAGGATGCCAATGGTTGCGCCGGTTGAAAGGGGATTAGTCATCTGTAGGCTCGTCGGGGATAGAAGCAGAGAGGGCGTCGCGCCATGCGTCAAGGCGTTGGGCCAGCGCGGGGTCTTGAAGCGCGAGGATGCCTGCTGCCAGGAGGCCCGCGTTTTTTGCCCCTGCGGCGCCGATGGCCATCGTGGCGACGGGATAACCGCGGGGCATTTGCAGGATAGAATAGAGGCTGTCGACGCCGGAAAGCGCTTTGGTTTGTACCGGTACGCCGATCACGGGTACGCGGGTTTTGGAGGCCATCATACCGGGGAGGTGTGCAGCACCTCCGGCACCTGCGATAATGACCTGTAGGCCGCGATTGACAGCTGTTTTGCCATAATCCCAAAGGCGATCTGGGGTGCGGTGGGCGGAGACAATTTTGGCCTCATAGGTGACGCCCAATTCATCTAGCAGATCGGCGGCTTCTTTCATGGTGGGCCAGTCCGATTGGCTGCCCATAATGATCCCAACGGTTGCTGCAGTCATATTTGTCCCCTGTCCAAAGGAAGCGGCACTATAGCCGCGCCGCGCCGCAGCGCAATGCGTCTAGGCAATGATATCGGGGGTAATTCGGTCTTCTAGGACAGCAATTTGATCTTTGAGGCCAAGTTTTTGCTTTTTGAGTCGCCGTAGGGTCAACATGTCGGCCGAACGGCGTTCTTGCAGGGCTTCGATGGCATCGTCGAGATCACGGTGCTGGCGGCGCAAAACTTCGAGTTTCACGCGCAAAACCTCGATCGGGTCCATTTCTGACGATGAATTCATAACAAACTGCCCCTCAGCGCTTCAAATATAGGGCATTAAGCGGCTTTCGCCTAGGGGTTGGCCCTTGCGGCATTGGCGTTTCCACCCCATATTTTTGAGTGAGGTCGCCGATTTCGGGGCCAATTGAGATGTCGCTTATGAAGGACGTGTCTGATGACGAAACTTGCCTTAGGGACGCACCCCTACCTGTTAGGGTTTGAGCAGCTGGAACGGTTGGTAGAACGCACCGCCAAAACCGGAAACGAAGGGTATCCCCCTTATAATATTGAGCAAACCTCCGAACATTCGTATCGGATCACTTTGGCTGTCGCAGGGTTTACCAGCAGTGATTTGTCGATCACGGTTGAGGACAATACCTTGATGATACGCGGCCGTCAGGTCGATGACAGTGAAGGGCGTATGTTCCTGCACCGTGGAATCGCCGCGCGACAGTTCCAGAGGTCCTTTGTCTTGGCGGATGGTGTCGATGTTGGTGAGGCGATCATGGAGAATGGGTTGCTGCACGTCGATCTGACCCGGCAAGTGCCGGAGAAGGTGATCCAAACCATTGAGATTAAGAAAGGGTAACGTCATGCAGAGCAAACACGAATTGAAAGCCCTTGCGGGAAATATGATCTATCTCAAGCCTGTGGCGACATCTGATTTGCCAGACGAAGTGCGTGAAGATGCGGGATCGCTGGAGACGGTCTTTGCCGTTCACAATACCGAAGGTGAGCAAGTCGCACTTGTTGCCAATGAGGCGATTGCTGCGGATTTGGCGGCGCAAAACGACATGCAGGTCGTATCGGTTCACTAGAGCCGAGTTTGAGGGGCGTTGCCCCTCTTGAGCCTCTTGGGCTCAATTCACCCCAAGGTATTTTGGGGCAAGAGGAAAGAGAATTTTGGTCAAATCTTAGATGACTTTTCTCTTTCGGAGTTCATCCAAATCTTCCTCGCTTAGCCCCAGCATGCCCCAAACGTCATTGTTGTCGGCACCGAGATCGGGCGGTGGGGTTGTTGGATGAGGGCGTTGATCCCCAAAAAGGATTGGGCTGCCGAGTAATTCGAGCATTTCTGAACCGTTCGGAAATGCGGCTGTCAGGTTTCTACCCGTTGCCTGCGGGTCCTTGAGGGCGTCTTGAACGGTTAAGACTGGTCCGCTCGGAACGCCTAAGGCGTTCAACTCCGCGACCCATTTGTCGGCCGGCGAAGTCCGAAGCGTTTCTTCCAACACGGTGCGTAGCTTATGGCGATTCCGTTTGCGGTCCTCGCGTGTGGCATAATCTGGGTGCGTCAAAAGATCTTCTCGGTTCAGGTGCTTAGCCAAGGCCGCCCATTGGCTGTCTCGGTTTGCGGCGATATTGATCGGGTGATCCGCGGTTTCGAATGTTCCAGAAGGCGCGGAGGTGGGGTTTTCGTTACCGTCTGCCGCGGGGTCCACGCCCCCGATTAGGTGGTTGGACACGACCCAACCCATTGTCGACATCACGGCCTCTGACATAGCGATATCAAGGAATGCGCCGCGCGGCGTTTGGTTCAGGGCCGCGGAAATGGCGAAGGCGGCGGTGAGGCCTCCGATCGTATCCGCAAGCGGATAGCCCACGCGGGTAGGCGTGGTATCTTTCGTTCCGGTGATCGACATGACGCCGGATATGCCCTGCACGATCTGATCGTAGGCGGGATCATCTTTGCGTGGGCCAGTTTGCCCGAACCCGCTGATGGCGCAATATATCAGGGGCGGTTTGACCTCTTTCAGAACCTCGTAGCCGAGACCCAATCGGTCCATCACTCCGGGTCGAAAGTTCTCGACCAAGACATCGGCGGTTTCTAGAAGGCGCTTGAGCAGGTCTTTTCCGGTGTCCGATTTCAGATCGAGCGTGACAGATTTTTTTCCCGCATTTTGGGCAAGAAAGCTAACCCCCATCCCTGCGGCGTTTCGCTCAGGGTCCGCGCCAAGTTCGCGTGCGAGGTCACCGGTTCCCGGGCGCTCGACCTTTATGACGTCAGCGCCGAGGAGGCCGAGTTGATAGCAGCAGAAGGGTCCGGCCAAGACATTGGTCAGGTCTAGAACTCGGACGCCTTTCAGCGGGCTAGTCACCGTCCGCCACACCTTCTGCCTGCGCTTTGGAGCGTAGGCGACGTGCGCGATAACTCGGCAGAACCACAAGGATCGCGGCAATCACCAAGAGACCCAAGGTCATCGGACGCTCCCAGATAAAGCTGACACCGTCGTAGAGCTGCATGGAGCGGGCGAAGTTGTCTTCCATCATGCCGCCCAAGATGAAGCCAATGAGCAACGGTGCCAGCGGATAATCGGCGAATTTGAGCGCCGTTGCGCAGACCCCAAAGGCAACAAGGATCAACAACTCGGTCGCGTTGTTCTGCCCGATGTAAGCCCCCATCAGAGTAAAGAAGAGGATGAAGGGGATCAAGTAGTTGCGCGGGATGGCCAGGACTTTCGCAATGTACGGAATGAGGGGCAAGTTCAGGATCAGCAACACAAGGTTGCCGATGAACATCGACATAATGACGGCCCAAAAGATCTGGGGTTCGTCGATCATCAGCCGTGGCCCGGGGGAGACGTTCAAGGCAATAAGCGCGCCGAGCAAAATCGCAGTCGTGCCGGAGCCGGGGATGCCCAAGGTCAGCAGCGGAACGAACGACCCGGTGCAGGCAGCGTTGTTGGCGGTTTCCGGTGCCGCGAGGCCCTTAATGGATCCCTTGCCGAATTCCTCTTGTTCTTCTTTCGGCGCAATGTTTCGTTCGACGGCATATCCGAGGAAACTCGCGATGGTAGCGCCGGCACCCGGCAGGACACCGATAAAGAACCCCTGAACAGATTGCCGACCGATGACCGGTGCGATGGCCTTGGCCTCGGTGCGGCTGATGCGCAGATCTTTGATCTCGCCTTCGTCGCCTTTGAGGTCTTTGGGCTTGAGTACGAGGAAGAGCGCTTCGGGCAGGGCGAACATTGCCATGGCGAGAGTAATAAAGCCAAAGCCAGATTGAAGATCCATGATGCCCATGGTGAAACGTGGCAAGTTGAAAAGTGCCCCTTCTCCGACGGTTGCCATGATTAAGCCGAGCAAGGTCATGATCATCGCTTTCGCGATTTGGCCTGTGCCGGCGAAGGCTGCGATAGCGGAGAGGCCGACCACCATGAGGGCAAAGTACTCGGCCGAATGGAATAGCAAAGCCACTGAGGAAAGGGCGGGGGCGAAGACCATCAGCAGAAGTGCGCCAAGTGTTCCGCCTGCGAAGCTCGCGATTGCAGCGATCGTCAGAGCTTTACCGGCCTTACCTTTTCGCGCCATCGGGTAGCCGTCAAAGCTGGAGGCGACCGTTCCGGCAACGCCGGGTGCGTTCAACAGTATCGAGGACGTCGACCCGCCGAAAATCGCGCCGTAATAGACACCAGCCAGTAGGATAAGAGCGGCAGATGCGTCGCCCAAGGAGATGGCAACAGGAATCATGATGGCAATGATCGACATTGGACCAAGTCCCGGCAGCATGCCGATGAAGGTGCCGATGAGGCACCCCCCGATCACCATCAAAAGGTTCTTGAGTGAGAATGCGGTTTCGAGCCCGATCAGAAGTCCTTCAAGCATCTCAGCCTCCGATAAAGCCCGGCAAGGGGCGCATGTAGATGCCAAGTACCTCTTGCACGAGGTACCAAACGACAAAGGTTGCAGTGAGGGCGACTGGTATCATGATTTTCCAGTTGCGTTCGCCTAAGATGATCGGGCCGAGGATCAGAAACGCTGATGTTGAAAAAATGAACCCAGCTGGACGTAGGCACAAAGCGTAGACGACCATGAGCGCAAGAAGCGCTATGGCTTGGCCGAGATTGTAGTCCGTCAACCGTCTATAGTCGATTTCAGGTTCTTTGGGTTCGCTCTTTTCGAGGCCAAACAATACGATCAGACAGGCGATCACGCCCAGCACTGACAAGACTTTGGGGAAGGTGCTTGGCCAAATGGGGTTTCTGCGCATGAAGGGTGCGAGGTTATCATCCATCGTGAACCAAGCGGCGTAGCCGTAGGTTACAAAAATGCCCAACAGAATGAGCGCTATCCATCGGTCGAGTGCCATGTGTCCCCCGGTTTGTTCCTTTGGGGCTCTGCCCCTCTTGAGCCCGTTCGGGCTCAATTCACCCCGAGGTATTTTGGGCAAGAGGAAAGAAAATTTTAATCAAATCCGATCTAGTCTGATCTTGCGGAACAGGCTGAGGAGCCGATGGCCGTGCAAGGGGAAGGATCTGTCTTTCTCTGGGAAGGGAGGTCTCAAGAGATCTCCCTTTTCTCTTGCCAAAAATACCTCGGGGGGTGCGGGGGGCTGGCCCCCCGCGTCGGTCGCGGACATGGTCCGCGAAACCGTATTTAGAGGAAGCCAAGCTTCTTCATCAGATCGCCGATCACCTGTTCCTGCTCTTCCAGGAAGCTTTGGAAATCATCGCCTGGGTTATGGATGTTGACCCAGCCATTGCGCGCCCGCACTTCTTCCCACTCAGGGGTCTCGTACATCTTGGCGATCGCGTCCTGATACATTGCCAGCTTGTCATCTGGCAGGCCAGGAGCGCCAAAGAATCCACGCCAGTTGACGAAGGTGGTGTCGATGCCTTGCTCTTTCATGGTTGGCGCGTCTGCATAGGCGTCGACGCGCTCATCGGCGGTCACGCCAATGATCTTCACTTCACCCGCATTCGCCAGATCAACGGCTTCAGAGAAACCGGTGGACAGAGCCGCGATTTCGCCTGAGAGCAGGGCAGCCATGGCGTTGCCGCCCGCATCATAGGGGATGTACTTCACACCCAACGCGTCTTTGCCGGCTGCTTCCATCACCATTGCTGCAACAAGGTGGTCCATGCCGCCAGGAACGGAGCCGCCGCCAATCGCGGTGGCGCTTGGATCGGCATCATAGGCTGCCAAGAGATCGTCCATCGAGTTGATGTCACTGTCTTTACCCACAACCAAGGCTGCGTAGTCGCCGATGGTGCCAGAGACCAGCGTGAGGTCGCGGAAGTTATGTGGGAAAACGCCTGTTAGTGACCGGATCACGATGGGTGTTGAGTTCACCATCAATGTACCGTGGTTGCTATCCGCATTTTCGATCAGGAAGCCGATGGCCTTACCGCCGCCGCCGCCTGACATGTTTTCATAAGATGCGGTACCGACCAAACCTGCGTTTGTTAGCGCCTCGCCAGTGCCACGCGCTGTTCCGTCCCAGCCACCGCCAGCGCCGCCGGGGATCAGGAAGTGGATGCTGTCTACAACTTGATGGCCGTCTGCAAAGCTTGGTCCGGCTAGACCAAAGGCTGCAACGGCAGAAAGCAGGGCGCGGCGGCCCAGTTTGAATGTCGTCATGATTTCCTCCCATTTGACAACTGTCCGCAGTGCGGATCAATTATTCGAAAGCTAATCACCTAAACCTGACACCGACCTGTCATCGGAAAAAATCGAAGGGCATCGCATGAAATTCCTCTTGGTCGAGGACAATAGTGATTTGGCAGGGGCGATTGCGTCTCGACTGCGTCTCGATGGCCATGTTGTTGATAATGCTGAAACTTTGGAGGACGCCAAGGCCTTTGTCTCCACCGGCGAATATGACATGATCCTGCTCGATATCATGCTGCCCGATGGAGACGGCCGCACGTTTTTGAAAGAGCATCGGGCCAGCGATTTGGATACGCCTGTCATTGTGCTGACGGCGCGCAGCCAAGTTTCAGATAGAATCGGATCGCTTGACCTCGGCGCGGATGACTACCTGACAAAGCCATTTGACCACGCGGAGTTAGAAGCCCGGTGCCGCGCGGTTTTGCGGAGGAAATCTGGCAACGCAAGGGTCACGATTGAAACGGGTGGGGTGGTGTTTGACTCTGTTGCTGGCAGTTTGAAGGTTGCGGGCGAGCCGATCAATTTGCGGAACAGGGAATTGCGATTGCTAGAGTTGTTTTTGAACGCACCTGGGCAGGTGTTTTCCAAGCAGAAGCTGGCGGATCGACTGTTTTCTTATGACGATGATGTCTCAGAGAATGCGATTGAGGTTTATGTCGGACGCTTGCGCAAACACTTAGAGAAATCTGACTTGGGCATCACGACCTTGCGGGGTTTAGGCTACAGGCTTGACCATGCAGACTGATGCTGTTGTGTCAGGATCGCTTCGGAATCGGTTGGTTTTGATCCTGATTGGCGGCGCCGCGGTTCTTGCGATCTTTTTGTTCTTTGCGGTTCGCAGCTATGCGGTGCAAGTTGCGCAGCGGGGGCAAGACAATATCCTTTTGGCATCGGTGACGTCGATGCTAGATGCAGCAGCGTTCCGTGATGGTGTTGCTGAGGTTGATATCCCTTACGCTGCGTTTTCGATGCTGAACACACCGGCTGACGACAGGGTATTTTATGCCATTTATCAGGATGATACGTTCTTGTCGGGGTATAACGATCTGGGCCTTCTCGGAGAAAATCAGGGTGGGCAGCCATCCTTTCAGACGCGGGATTATAGAGATACGTCTGTGCGAGAGGTGACAGCGAGTCGAACGCTAATCGGCGCGGATCAGCGGACGGAAATCCAGATTGCATTGGCTCAGACGCAAGATGCGTTGGCCGATACGCTTGATCAGATTTTCCGCAATGCGGCTCTTTTGGGTTTGGGGTTCTTTGCGCTCGCGGTCGCGCTATCGATATGGGCGACGCAGGCGACTATCAGCCCGCTCAGTCGCTTGACTAATTCCGTGACCCGCAGAGGTCCACAAGATCTCAGTCCGTTCACAAAACCAGTTCCGCAGGAGATGGCACCGTTGGTTACGTCTCTGAATTCTTTGATGGGTCGGCTGGACCAGTCTTTGAGCCAGTCTGAGGATTTCATAGCGGAAGCCGCCCACCGGGTTAGGACACCTTTGGCGACTGTGAGGTCTTATGCTGAGGCGACGCTTTTGCGGGTCAACAAGGAAGAAAATCGCGAAGCGATGCGGTCCATGGTGAAAGCCATCGATGAAAGCTCTCGTGCAGCTGGGCAGCTTTTGGATCATGCGATGATCACCTTTCGTGCGGACCATCTTGAGCGTGAAGAACTCGATTTGGTCGACCTAGTGCGCGATCTGATCCTTCGTCTGACCCCAGTGGCGGATATGAAGGATTTGACCTTGGATTTGCGGGGCGAAGATACCGTGACTTATGCGGGGGATCCGATCTTGTTGCAAAACGCACTGCGCAATATGATTGACAACGCTATGAAATACAGCCCTGCCGATGGTGCAATTGAGATTAGTGTGCGCTCTGAACCTGTAGTTGCCGTCACGGTTTCAGATCAGGGGCCGGGGTTTCCGCTGGATGAAATAGAAACGCTGACGGCGCGATTTACACGTGGGCGCAATGCCGACAACACGATTGGGTCTGGCCTAGGCCTCACCATCGCGCAAGACGTAGCGACCGCGCATGGCGGAGAGATCACACTGCGCAACAGAGAGGAGGGTGGAGCATGCGTTATCTTATCGCTCTGATCCTTGGGTTTCTTGCGTCCACCAGCTTTGCGCAAGAGTGGGAGGATCAGCGCCTGTTCAATGACGGCGCTGGTGGCGATGCCCTTCGCGTCTTGTCGAGCACGGATACCAATCTCTTCGCGCCTTTGATTGAGGCTTATGTGGCGGAGAACCCAGATACGGCGGTGGAATATTTGGTGACTGGGACCGCTGATATTGATGGCCTCTTCCGTGAAGCGCCCGAGCGTTTTGATGTTGTCATTTCCAGTGCAATGGACCTTCAGCTTAAGCTTGCGAATGATGGTTTCGCTTTGGCTTTGGATGATGTCGCGCATCCCGAATGGGCCGAATGGCGCAACAGCTTATTTGCCTTCACAACCGAGCCGGCGGCGATTGTTATCAACACCGCAGCCTTTGAAGGCTTGCCTGTTCCCAGCTCAAGGCAAGACTTGATCGGGTTGTTGAGAGACCGCCCGGACCTTTTTGCCGGGCGCGTGGGCACTTACGACATCAGGGGGTCCGGGTTGGGGTATTTGTTCGCCACTCAGGACTCGCGCGCCTCAGAAACCTACTGGCGTTTGATGGAGGTTATGGGTGGGCTTGATGTCCGGCTCTATTGCTGTTCTGGCGACATGATCGACGACCTCACCGACGGGACTATCGCCGTCGCCTATAACGTTTTGGGAAGCTACGCGGAAGCGCGTGTCGAAAGTGGGGAGCGTTTCAAAATCCTGGAACTGTCCGATTTTGAAACGACGATGATGCGAACCGCTCTGGTGTCTAAAGAAACCACGCAAGTAGAAGGGGCGGCATCATTCTTAAGAGCCGTTATCGCGTACCAATCAGATGACGCGTCAAATGCGTCTCCACTGCCGACATTGGCGCAGGACGGGGATCGGGGGGCGATCCCCCTTGATCCGGCGACAATGACCTTTCTTGATAGCCTTAAGCGCAAAAAGTTTCTGGAAGAGTGGGAGGATGCTCTGATCCAGAATTAGGGTTAGCGCTTACTGCAATACGCTCGGCCAGTTTGCATTGCCCGCCGCGATCCGGCCCGGAATGTCGCGTTCCCAGCGGTTCTGAATACCACGTGAGAAGTTGAGGTAGAGCTTTCCATCCACAATTTTCCATGCTTCTGGAACAGTCGAGGCGGTGTAGCCTTCACTTACCGCGTAAGCGCAGTAGCCACCGTACTGTGGTGCGTAAGCTTCAGGATCAGATGCAAAGGCATCGCGGTTTTCGACGCTGGAAAAACGCCACGTCGCACCATTCCAATTATGCGTTATGCTGGCGTCTCCGGCAACTGGCTTGCCTTCTTTGAAATAGCCAACGGGATCAGTTCCATCGATGGCGATGCCACCTTCTGTGTAGACCGGCGGCGTCGTTTGGGCTTGTACGCAGTAGGCGGTGAAGCCGGCCACGGGAATGGCGGCGAGGGAGGTTAAGACTACGCGGCGGTTTAGGGTCATTGGGAGGTCCTATGCGTTGCGGTTTCGTGCAGCCTATATGCGAAATGGCTTCGCTCAAAACGACCCCTCTCACCGTTTGTTTATGGTTTGACACATTTGCAGGTCTAGACCGGCACGAGGTCCAACGCCCTGACAAGCTGTAGACCGACGGGATCAGTTCAACTAACACTTGCATTAGTTCACTTTGGTGCGCCCCTTCCGCATCAGTTCGATTTTTGGCGACAGGGTCTTTGAATGAAGCAACTGCTGACGCTCCCAGGCGGTTTGAAACTCAATCGCAAGAATATTGTTCCCGACCTCGTCGCAGGGGCAACATTTGCTGTGGTGAACGTGCCGCAGGGTATGGCCAATGCAGTTCTGGCGTCGGTTAATCCTGTCGCGGGTCTCTACGCGCTCATGATCGCGATGCCCATTGGGGCCATGTTCACCAGTTCGGTTTACATGAATGTCTCCACCACCGGCGCACTGTCGGTCGCGGCGGGTGAAGCGCTGAGTGATGTTCCAGACCAGAGCAAAATTTCTGCTCTGGTGACGCTTGTTGTTTTGATCGGCCTCGCTCAGCTCGCCATGGGGGTTCTGAAACTCGGCAGCTTGGTGCGGTATATCTCTAATTCCGTAATGACGGGGTTCATAACGGGTATCGCGGCATTGATCATCTTGGGCGCAATTCCGGATATCACTGGGTACGAAAGTCCACTGCCAAACCATCTGTTGAGAATTGCGGATACGATCCTGAATTGGCGATCGCTCGACTACGCCGCAGTTGTGTTTGGGATCGCGACAATAGCCATCATTTTCTATGCTCAAACCACACGTGTTGCTAAGTTCGCTTTGATCGTGGCCTTAGTGGCCGTTACGGCGATGGTTCAACTAAGCATGGCTGTCCTGTCGATTGGTGACACCGAGCTTGTGAAAGACGTAGCAGCCATTCCGCGCAGCCTTCCTGACTTTGTCTTGCCAGATTTGGGTTACTTACCGTCGTTGACCCTGCCCGCCATCGCAATTGCTGTGATTGGATTGGTCCAAGGGGCTGGAGTCGGGCAGAGTTATCCCAACCCCGATGGCCGGTTTCCTGATGCCTCCCAAGATTTCGTTGCCCAGGGTGTCGCGAACACGGCCGCTGGTTTCTTTGGAGCGATCCCATCGGGCGGGTCTATGTCGGGTACTGCGGTCAACGTTCAAGCGGGCGCAAAATCGCGCTGGGCAAATATCTTCGCAGGTCTCATCGTCATTGCGATTGTGTTTTTCTTCGTTGGATTGGTTGAACTTGTTCCTATGGCGGCATTGGGCGGCCTTTTGGTTGTGGTTGGGATTCAGAACGTCTCCCCCAAGAACATTCTTATCATTTGGAATACGGGAACACTTCCTCGCATTGCGATGAGTGTGACGTTTCTGGCGACGCTGTTGGTACCACTACAATACGCGATCCTGCTGGGCATCGCGCTGTCGTTTGTGTTGCAAGTCATGCAAGCGTCGAACCGTGTTGAAGTTCGTGAGTTAGAGCTGGTCGCAAATGGATTTCCAATCGACAAGCCGCGCCCCTATCACTTGGTCGCGGACCGCGTCAGCATCCTGCGGGTCAGAGGCGCATTGTTCTTTGCCTCCGCCAAAGCGCTCGAGGCACAACTTCCGGACGCGTCGACTGGTGACAGATCAGTGGTGATCCTTATCTTGAGAGATGTTGACGACCTCGGCAGCACAGTCATCCGGCTTCTGCAGAGATATGCGCAAGAGTTGGAGCAAACTCAGAGTGCGTTGATGCTCGCCGGCGTCAATGACCAACTGATGCGCCAACTCGGTCGGACGGGGTTATTGGAGCAACTTTCAGCAGACAATGTATACGCCGAGCAGGATGAAATTGGTGCTGCGTTGAATGATGCAATCCAGCAAGCGAATGCGTGGATTGATGGGAACGGGGAGAGTGTCGGTTAAGTTGAGCGCTTAGCCATGATGCCAGTTGACGCAAGTAACTTACTCGTAAGTCTATAATTTTAGAGGGATTTTGGTGGAGCCTAGGGGAGACCTCAATAGATCGGCAAGTTATTGATATTGAACGATATTGCGGTGTTGTGTTTCGCTTGTGTGTCACACTTTATTGTCACGTATTGCCGTTCGCAAGTTGTCTGAGGTTGCGATGTCCATCACAAGAAAAAACTAAGCCGTTTCCGATTGGACTCATCTTTGTTCCGCGACAGCTCGCGCATCCTGCAGAAAGTCGCGACTGGTACGAACTCGTCCTACAGAACTCTAGTTGAGCCTAGTTGGTTTCATTCACAATTTAGCCAGAACGAAACAGTCAGCTCGCCAAAGATTTGGATTGTTCCTTGTTTGCTTAGTATGAAGGGTTAAGGTCGACTCTGTCAGCTGAAGTCTAGGACATAAGAATGAAGCCACACAGAACACACAACCAGGATTTGTCGGACGTTTTGACGGCAGACCGGACGCATCATCTCCATCCCTGGCATGATCTTTCGGCTTGGCGCGAAGCCGATCCGCATTGCTTCACCAGTGGCGAGGGCATCTATGTCTATGATCAGGACGGTCGGAAACTTATCGACGGACCGGCTGGCATGTGGGCAGTGCAGATCGGGTACGGGCGACGCGAAATGGCGGATGCGATTGCTTCGCAGGTGATGGAGTTGCCATATGCTTCGCCGTGGACTTCGACGACAGCTCCCGCGGCGCAGCTAACCGAACGCATAGCGGAGCTCGCGCCAGGCGACCTTAACACGGTGATGTTCACCACAGGAGGGTCTACGGCTGTCGATACGGCGTTGCGTACCATGCAATTCCTGAACAATCGCCTCGGTCGGCCCGGGAAAAAGATCATCATAGCGCGGGAAAAGGGCTATCACGGATCGACGTATTTCGCGGCCAGCGTCACCGGCAAAGAACGCGACAAGAGCTGTTTTGATTTCGAAGATCGGTTGGTGCGTTTCTTACCCGACATCAATCCTTACATTCGGCCCGACGTCATGACTGAGGCGGAGTGGTGCGATGCCAAAGTTGCAGATCTTGAGAACATGATCGCTGAGATCGGTCCGGACCGTATTGGAGCCTTTATTGCAGAGCCGATATTGTGTTCTGGCGGTGTGATCATCCCGCCTAAGGGGTATCACCAACGCACGCTAGAGGTCTGCCGCGCCCATGACATCCTTTACATATCCGATGAAGTTGTCACTGGCTTTGGTCGCTTGGGACATTGGTTTGCGTCACAGGAGGTCTTTGGGATCGAACCCGACATAATCACCTGCGCTAAGGGCATCACGTCGGGCTATCTGCCTCTGGGGGCCTGTATAATCTCTGACCGGGTGATGGACCAGATGACCGGCGCGGATCACGACGTTCTCTTTCCCAATGGCTACACCTATTCTGCCCATCCAGTCTGCTGTGCTGCGGCGCTGAAGAACATCGAGATCATCGAACGCGAAGGCTTGCTTGGGCATGTGCAGACCGTGGCCCCCCATTTCCAGGCGCGATTGAAAGCGCTTGAGGCGTCGCCTGTGATTGGTGACGCGCGTGGTATGGGCCTCTTGGGCTGCCTAGAAGGCTTGCTCGACGCGGGCAGAGACACTCCGCTAGAGGTGCAGCGCACGCTTGGGGCACGGCTTGATGCTGCCTGTGAAGCGCGCGGGCTAATTGTGCGCCCCTTGATCAACATGTGCGTCTTCTCGCCACCGTTGACCATTTCGCCCGATGAAATCGATGCGATGTTCGACATCATCGAAGACGCGTTAACTGAGGTTGAGCCCGATTTCGCTTAGACATCGTTCATGGCGAGGTGTAGCTGGCTATCAACAGACGGGTGCCTTCAGATGTGGTCCATGCGGCGCTGTCTCCCTGATGCAAATAAGCTGTCTCGCCCGCAGAAAAACTGTGTGCCTCTTCGCCGTCATGTAAGGTTAACGCGCCGTCCAGCACACTTATGAGTTGGTGCTTGGAGGCAGGGGCAGCTGGCATCTGAACTGCGCCATATGTCACCAGATCGACACTCATAGTTCCCGCTGCGTTTAGAAAATCTGTTCGTCGGTCGGCGACATCGGCGGATGGTCCCTGGAGGTCGGGCACCGTGATCTGCTGCAACGACGCATTTTCCGCCGTTGGTGTTGGGCCGTCGAGGATCATGAAGTACTTGAGCACCATCTCAGTCTGTTTCCATTGGCACAGAAAGCCCTTGGGAATTACAAACGCTTCGCCTGCCTTGACTTCGATCTCCGTCCCGTCGGGCAGCACCATTATGACCGACCCCTTGAGCAACAGCATGTATTCGTCCACCGGATAGGGCATCAACTGATCGACAAAGGCCGTGCAGTCCCAGACGCCAGCCATGTATCCTTCACCCTCTATTTCATGATAAAGGTAGCCGCGCTGGACCGGTTCGCCCGATACCAAGGAGGCGTAGTCCATCTGTTCCCAAACTTCGAGGCCATCCGGGCCGTTTGGATCAAAGCGGATGATGTTCGCGGTTTTTGTCATGGCGTATCCTTTTCTGGCGGCTGGTCCTCCCAACACAGGAAGATCGAGTTAGTGATGCGGCGGTACATGCGGATATGGCTTTTCGTGCTCGGGTTCTGGCGAGCCTCGATATATGCGTATGCCGCGTCTAGCTGAGCTCGATCGCGGAAACTCATCGTTGAGAACCAGCTGTGATCACGGTCGTCGTCAGTGTCCATAGGTGTGTCGGCAACCCTTTTGCCCAACGGACCTGCGCTCACAATCATACCCGCTGTGATTAGGTCTTCTACGAATTCCGCATAGTCGGCCTGAAACACGTCGGGATCTTGTGCCGGTTTCAAATCAAAGCTGGAGAGCATGTGTATCATGTATCACCTATAGAGTTGCCGCCGTCTTGAGACCTTCGAACACCGCTTCTTCAACGGTCCTTGGGCAAAGTGCGTCACCGATGACATGCATCTCGCCAGACCAATCGCGTAGCGCCTCTTCCAGCGCCGTGTCAGACCGCGTGCCAAGGGCGGTAACAAGCGTGTCCACGTCTTCCAAGATTACGGCCTCGCCGCTCAATGTGTGTTGGAAATAGGCGTCTTCGGCATCAAGCCCATGCAAGCGCATGTGCGGCAGGATCACCACTCCAAGCCGATGCAAATCGCCGAGCCAAGCGTCTCGCGCATATTGTGGGATGGTTTGACCTGCGACCATCCCGTTCACGGCCAAACGCACATGGCAGCCGTCGCGGGCCAGGCGTTCGGCCATACCAAGACCCACCCAATCGCAGCGCCAGTCGGCAATGACCGCACGGGCACCGACATTGGCCCGACCTTCAAGCACCTGCTGAGCAGTGACAACATGGCCGTCTCCCGCGCCTTCGATCGGCGGCATGTAGGCTGTGCCGCCCGTCGCTACTATCAGAACATCCGGCGCATCGCATTGGATGTGGTCTGCTGTTATTTTTGTGTTTAGCTGAATTTCCACTCCGGCGCTCTCAGCCTCGCGAGCGAGATTTGTCGTAACCCCGCCGAACTCAGCTCGACCAGGTAGGTTTTGCGCAAGATTGACCTGACCACCAAGCGTAGCTTTTGCTTCATAGAGCGTCACGTGATGCCCGCGCTGTGCCGCGACGGACGCTGCCTTCAGCCCTGCCGGTCCACCGCCCACCACCAAAACATTGCGCTGCTTTGTTGCGGGCGACAGAGTCCCAAAAGCCAATTCGCGTCCGGTTTCGGGATGCTGGATGCACGAGATTGGTTGCGCATTGAGCATATGCCCAATGCAGGCCTGATTGCAGGCCACACAGGCGCGGATATCGTCGACCTGACCTGCGACAGCTTTTTGGGGCATTAAGGGATCAGCGATCAATGCCCGCGTCATGCCGCACATGTCCGCAGCCCCATCACGCAGTACCTGTTCTGCGGTCTGCGGTTGGTTGATCCGCCCGGCGACAAAAATTGGCTTACTGGCAACTTCTTTGATCGCAGCAGCAAGCGGGGCGGTATAGCCTACCTCTGCGCGCATCGACGGTACGATATGAGTGGAACCTGCGAGGCCAGCAGAGGTGCCCGCGGTCACATTTAGATAATCCAGCGTGGGGTCCGCGCCTAAAGCGCGCGAAATGTCTAGCATATCGGACGCGTCAATCCCGTCGTGGTCCTTCTCATCGCCCGTAAGGCGAATGCCCACAGCTAGGTCGTCTCCCGCGCCGCGCCGTGCGGCTGCAATAGCTTCACGCACAAAACGCAAACGGTTCTCGAAAGACCCGCCGTATTCATCATCGCGTAGATTGACACGGGGATTAAGAAATTGCCCCAAAAGATAACCATGTGACGCTACGAGTTCGACACCATCAAGACCCGCCGCGGCCATATGTGCAGCCGAGGTTTCAAATCCCGCGATAATCTCCTCGATCAAATCGGGCGTCAGCGCGCGGGGCATCACGTGGAAACGTTCGTTGGGCACAGCTGAGGGTGCGTAGGCCACTGCATGGGTGCCATCGGCGGCCATGGTCATCTCTCGGCCTGGATGGCTCAGTTGCGCAAAGACCCGACAACCGTATGGCTGACAGGCCTTTGCCAGCGCGGCATAGCCGTCGATGCAGCTTGGATCATAAGCGCGTATCGCGGGCCTGCCCGAATTGCCGGAAGGATGCACGCGCGCGGCCTCTATGATCGTTAGCGCTGCGCCACCTTTGGCCTTGGCCCTGTGGTAAGCAACCATGGCGGCACTAGGCTTGTGGCCATCTAACATAACCGCCATATGGCCTGTGGAAAAAATTCGGTTTTTGAGCGTGCAGGGCCCAACGCGCAGCGGCGAAAACAACCGGTCAAACCCATGGTGGGCTTTGGCGGATGTTGCGCCCATTAGCGTCAACTACGCAGTTCCCGTCTTTAGGAATTCGCGAAGGGGAGCGGTACTGTCAGGATCTCCTTCGGCCTCTCGTTCCAGAAACGAGACCGCCGCGATCTCATGCGCCGTAGCGATGCGCAGCGCGGGTAAATCCTCAGGTGGGGCCATGGCCTCAAGCCTTTCGAAAGCGGTGATGTAAGCGGGAAAAATCTCTCGCATATGGTTGATGAGACCCGGCCAGTCCCGTGGCAGATCTTCAGCCTGTCTACGCCCATTGGCATGTAGCATGTCGGTCGCGCGGGGCTTAAGCGCGTACTTCTCGAGCAAAGGCTGCATAGCCTTCGCGGTATAGCCTTCGATCTCCGCCAGCATCGCCATTTTCGCCTTATGCTCTGGCGCGGTCAGGTGATCAGCAAGTGCGGCAAAGAAAGTCTCGCCCTCAATTTCCTCTTCATAATAGAGCAGCACCGTATCGAGATAACCTTCGACCAGCTTCTCCTTAGGGTCCGAAGTGTGGATATCGCCGACATCAATGCGATCGTGCTTCAAAGGCACGTCGATATCGACAGGTCGATCTAGCTCCTGCCCGTAGCGATGCCCCGCATAAGTCGCCCCAGCCACGATGGCAGGTGCGTCACAGTCACCGATTTTTGCCAACGTAAACGGCAATGCTTTGGCATCGCCGCCCTCCTTTGCCAGTACGTCGTGATAAAGCCGATCGTTAGGCGCGCGTTGCGTAACCATAACTACGTTGGCCACCTTCAAACTCTTCTTTTCGCCCGTAAACGTGCATTCGAATGTTGCGGTCTCTCCATCAAATGCGGTTAAGGTTTGCGAAAGCTCAATCCCAACACCAAGCTTCATCAGATGTGTACGAACCTTCCATCGCTCTGACGTATTGCTCGCCCACTCTGAGACGACTTCAGATGGTGTGGCCAATGTCACGTCCTGACCGGCAGCCTTGAGCCGTTCCGCAATCACGCCGCCCAGATAATAGCCGTCCTCATCATAAACCAAAGTCGGACCATCGGGCAGATTACCCTCCATGATGTCATCGGCGGTTAGAAGATTGATGCCATCGGGTACGGCGATCGGGATGTATCGGTCGCCGTCGAACCTATCTTTCCTCCAAGACGCGCCTGTCGCGATGACAACGTGATCTGCCTCAAACTCAAACACGTCGTTGGCCGTCAGTGGGCTTTCAAGGAACACCTCAACGTTGGGCAGTTTGTGGAACTGTTGCGCTCGGTAGTCGCGCACACGGATGTATTCGCTCATCCCGGGTAGAGCAGCTTCGCGCGGTAGGCGCCCGCCCAGCTCGCGGCGAGCATCGGCCAAAGTCACTTGATAGCCGCGTTTGCCCAATACATGTGCGGCTTCGAGCCCAGCTGGCCCTGCACCGACGATAAGCACTTTGGAGGGCATTTGCGTCGGCGAAAACCGTTCGGGATGCCAGCCTTTGCGCCATTCTTCACCCATGGTCGGATTTTGGGTGCAGCGGATTGGAACACCGATGCTGTCGCCAGCATAGCAGATATTACAACCGATACATTCGCGGATATCTTCGAACTGGCCTTCCTCGACCTTCCTAGGCAGAAACGGGTCAGCGATTGAGGGCCGCGCCGCACCTATGAAATCGGTGATCCCCCTGCGGATCTGACTGACCATCGTGTCAGGCGAAGTGAAACGCCCAACAGTAACTACTGGCTTGTCAGTCTGGGATTTCACGAAATCCATGTAAGGTTCCAGCGCAGCCTCTTTGGTAAAGCGCGAAACCCCCATCTCGACCGTGTAGTTGGCAATATTGATGTCCCAAAGGTCTGGTAATTCCGCCAACATCGCAAACATATCACGCCGTTCGCCATGAATAGGCACGCCGTCTTCGCCAATCTCTTCATCGGCAGCAAAGCGCACTGCAACACCGCAGCGATCGCCCACCGCATCCTTTGTTTCTTCGATCAACTCGCGGACGAGGCGCACCCGGTTGGTCAAGCTACCGCCATATTCATCGATTCGTGTATTGGCTGTCGGGCTCAGGAAATTCGCCAGAAGATAGGTGTGCGTGGCGTAAACATATACAACGTCAAACCCCGCGTCGCGTGCACGCAGAGCAGCTTTTCGGTGCCAGCGGCGCAGGTTGCGAATATCTTCTTTGTCCATTGCACGGGTCTGAAACGGATGGCCAACTGCATTTGGTACGCTGTCAAGCTCCAGCGCCACCTCCCGCGTCATCATGTTTCCAGACCGCCCGCCACCATACCAGAGCTCTGCACCAGCAAGTGCACCGTGTTCGTGAACCTTGTCGGTCATAAGCTTATGCGCACGAATGTCGCTGTCGTCCCAAAGGGAAGCCGACACGTGCTTGAGGTCGTCGGACGTGGGATGGATCGAGTTGTATTCGGTGCAGATCACACCCCAGCCACCCTCTGCTTTAGTCGCACGCATATCGGCCAGCATGCGCGGGCGTAGGTATCCCATTCCTGTGCAATGTGGCACTTGGTAAAACCGGTTCTTCGCGGTGACAGGACCGATTTTCATGGGCTCGAACAGAATGTCATAGCGGGGATCGCGGGTCATAACTTGGCCTCGACTTAGTTGGGGGAGAGTTCGACGAGCTCGCGCAGGAACGGAACGCCGTCATGGGGGGCGGCGTCAAGCTCACGAGCGTATCGATGGCCGCTGTAGACAGACGCGGCAATTGTGGACGGGCCGTAAGCGTCACCGATGCGGGTCACTTCAGGCCGTGCTAGCCAAAGGTCGTCCACGGGCGTGCGCATTGAAACCAGAACCACCGCGCTCGCGGCCAACACCTGCAGTGCGTCATTGTAAACGTTCTCAAGTGTGACTGTATCTTTGTCGATGGAAGCGACGTTCTGTCCGCAGTGAATCTTGGCACGCAAATCAAGCAAACGCTTTTGAATCGCGTGTTGTTCAAGTGTGTGATGAGTCCAGCTAGAGACTTCAGGGGCAGGGGTCACAAAAGTAACATCGGCACCTGCACGCAATAGCATCTCTGCAACCGCGCCGCCCATGTAGAAATGGTCGTCATCAAACACAACCACCGGCCCATCCGGTACAACGCCTGCCATCACATCATCAGGCGTCATTATTTTTGCGCCGTCCGCAATAGATATCCCGCGCGGGTTTTGCCGTCCGATGCCATCGGCGTTCCAGCGCGCACCCGTTGCCAGCGCCACATGATCCGCGCCAAATTCATCGAGCGTGTCAGGTGTCATCTCGCTTTCCAGATAGAGCGATACGTTTGGCATCTGGCTGATTTGGTAAAGCCGGTAGTCCACGACGCGGCCCCATTCCGACAACCCCGGTAGGCGCCTTTCCCGCGCCACGCGCCCCCCCGCCTCGGCAGCTTTGTCGGCCAATGTCACAGTGTAGCCGCGTTGGCCCAGCGCTCGCGCGGCCTCTAATCCCGCAGGGCCTGCACCTACGATCAAGACGGATGCGTCGGAGTCTTTGGGGGCGATCCTTTCGGGATGCCATCCCTTGCGCCACTCCTCCCCCATTGTCGGGTTTTGAGTGCAGCGGATCGGCGCAGAGTGGTGATCGCCTGAAACACAGATGTTGCAGCCTATACACTCTCGGATGTCTTCGATGCGTCCTTCTTCAATCTTCTTTGGAAGGAATGGGTCCGCAATGGATGGCCGAGCGGCCCCGATCATGTCGAGTTTGCCGGACTTAACCAGCGACACCATCGCATCTGGCGAGGTGTAGCGGCCGACGCCCACCACTGGCTTGGTCGTGACCTGTTTCACGAAGGCGACGTAGTCATCTTGAAAGCCCGAACCTTTGAAACGCGAGGTTGCGCTATCATGTTCCCAACCGCTGATGTTCACATCCCAAAGGTCCGGCAGTTCGGCAAACATCTCAATAAGTTCGCGACCCTCGCCCTCACTGGTGATACCCGCGTCGCCCATCAACTCATCGACCGAAAAGCGTATTGCCACAGCGCAGGTGTCGCCGACAGCCTCTTTGGTTTCTTCCAGGATCTCGCGCGCCAGTCGTGCGCGGTTTTCCAGAGAGCCACCATATTCATCTGAGCGGCGGTTCCGGTAGGGCGACAGAAAATGCGACATCGTCGAAAGCTGGTGCCCAAGGTAGACGTAGACCAAATCAAAGCCCGCCTTTTTCGCCCGAAGCGCGGCGTCGCGGTGCCAGCGTCGCAGGGCGCGGATGTCTTCGCGGTCCATGGCGCGGACCTGCACAGGGTCATACATTGCAACTGGGAAATGTGAGGGGCCGAGCGGCACTTCGCGGCTCCAGCGGTTCGCTGTTGTGGCGCCTGCGTGGTTCAGCTCAGCACCGGCGAGAGAGCCAAATTCATGGATGCCGTCGCACATCTTGGCCCAGACAGGTATGTCGCGATCATCCCAAAGCCGCGCGCCAGCCCAAGGGGTGTGGTCCGCAGTATGGTGGATTTCCATTTCTTCCGTGCAGATCACAGCCCAGCCGCCCTCGGCTTTGGTGCGCCGCATCTCGGTCATCGAAGACGGGAAGGCGCGGCCCATGCCATTGCAGTGGGGGACTTGATAAAATCGGTTCTTGGCCGTTACCGGTCCGATTTTGACCGGTTCAAAAAGGACGTCGAAACGTGGATCTCTGGTCATATCAGTTTCCTTTTGACCGGACTGCTAGGATTTCTTGAGCAACGCGTTGCCCACTGAGCCAAGCGCCATGAACAGTCGAATAGCTATGAGGCATGGTCGCCTCTCCCGCGAAAAAGAGCCGGTCGTTCACAGGAGTAGCCAGCATCTGACGCGCTCCGGCACCGCCTGGTTTTGCATAGCTGTAAGATCCCAATGTCAGTGGATCGCTGCGCCATGCAGTCTCGGTTGTTTTGAGGATCATTTTTTCTATGTCGCTTCCGAAAAAGCTCCGAAGCGCATCGCGACAAAGTGCAGTCGCTGCGCCCGGTCCATCCTGTTCAAGTTGATCGGCGCATCGTCCCCCGATAAATCCCGTGGCGAGACCGGTTCCGTAAAAGCCAAAGAAAAGGGTTACGAATTGATCCGAATTCGTGTGGAAATCAAAACGATCTCCTAAAACCGCCTCTTGCCACGCAGGATCGAACTCTATCCCGACTTTATTCAGCAAGCCATTCGGCAGTTGGTCGATCGCTTTAAGTGTATCAACGGGCAACGAGGGCTCGAAGCGAATGCGCTCTGCGCCCAAAACACCGGTGGAAACTGTTAAGACCACCTGCTCGGCGCTGAGTGTACCTTCAGGTGTGACCACCTCAGGCGTGGCACCTCCGTGCCGAATTTCTGTGACAGGGCAGCCGCATTTGACCGGCACATCCGCGTGCATTCTGGCAACGAAGGCACCGTAGCCTCCTTCGACCAACCAATCGCTATCATCGCCCCAATCATAGGCCGCGGTGTCGTGAAGTGAGATCATGTCGGCGTCGGCACCATCCATGGTCGAGATCAGATGCCTTGCCGGCGTTTTCCAACGCGAAACGGGCAACGCTGAGTCGACTGTGGTGTCGCCCGTGTCTTCTGTGACTCCGCTGGCGACGTTCCAAATAACGTCTTCATAGGCGGAATAGTCGGCAAAATCTTCCCCCTCTAGGGTGCGGTCAAAGCAATGCGCAGCGGTCAAGCTCCATTCCGTCTTGTGGAGTCTTGCATCCACCGCTTCTGCCTGCCGCGCCAGCGGGTTGATATTGGCTGAGTGCAACCAGGATCCACCACGGTCGAACGGGGTCGAAAACGTGGTTGTGTCTGTCATGCAGCGGCCACCAACATGATTTGCGGCTTCTAGCACGTTCGTCTCAAGCCCAGCTGCACGTAGAGCCTTGGCAGCTGATAGGCCCGCGGCGCCCGCGCCGATGACGATCACATCCGGGTCTTGCGACAAACTCTCCATCACGCGCCCGACCATTCAGGCAACGTCGAGCCTATTTTGATTTTGCTTTGAAACGCACCGCGAGTGGTCGCGCGTCTTCTTGCTCGCATGATCATATCTCGCCCAGATGCCCTTTAGTGTCCTGCGATCTCGCCGCAAACATTTGTAGATACGACGTTCCAATTCACGCGACTATCCGTTCAAAAGCGACAATACGTCAATAGATTCTTCTGAATGACCATTCAGAACGCAAACAATGAGAGCCCGAATGACGACTATGCTAAAAAATTAATCTATTCCTTGATTTTCTCCTGTTCTCTGAGTTTTTGGCGCTTCGGGAGCCGAATCTGACAAGAAACGCTTGACAGACTTTCAAATCCAATCCTAGCATTTTGAATGAACGTTCAGATGGAACGTCGGATTATCGGGCATGTCAATCGCGAAGCCCTAGAAACGGGAGCGACCATAACGGGGCGCGCGCAGGGGCGCCCACTCACACCACAACAAACTGAACAATTAAAATGCGCATGAGTCAATCCAAGCGCTACGGGAGTAAAAGTCACATCATGAAAACACTCAAAACATCATCGAGCGCGTTGCTTGCGGCAATTCTAAGCATCGCGTCAGCTCAATCTGCTGCTGCCCAAGATCGGGTGCTGAAAGTGACCAATTGGGGCGAGTATATTGGCGAGGACACCATCGCTAACTTCGAGGCGGAATACGGGATCGAAGTGATCTACGACGTATATGACTCTGCTGAATCTATTGATGCCAAGCTGCTTGCTGGCAACAGCGGCTACGATGTGGTGGTCCATGCCAGTGGTGACGCTGCGCGCCTGATCAAAGCAGGAAACATCCTGGCACCGCTGGACTATTCAAAGCTTGAAAACCTTAGACATATCGATCCGGCGATCATGGAACAGCTCGCTGCGGAATGGGATCCAGGCAATGTTCACATGCTACCCTACATGTGGGGCAGCCATGGCGTGACCTACAACAATGAGCTGGTGCTGGAGACTTATCCAGATGCGCCGGTTGGCTCGCTCGATTTGATTTTTGACCCTGTGCACATGGCTGAACTGTCGAAATGCGGCGTATCATTCCTAGATTCCCCGGGCGACATCATTCCTATGGCACTATCATATCTGGGCTTTGATCCAAATTCGACCAATCCTGAGGATTACGAGAAAGTTGGCGCAATGCTGGCCGAGATCCGCCCTTACGTGAAGACCTTCGATAACTATGCCTACCAACGTATGCCTCAGCGCGAATTCTGCGTGGCGACCACTTGGGGACCGGACGGTCTTCTGGCTATGTCGGGTGCGGCAGAGGCGAATACTGGCGTTGTCTTGGATTTCTTCTTGCCACCAGGTGAAAGCGCAGCGCAGCTCTGGGTCGACAGTTGGATGATCCCGGCTGATGCCGAAAACGTTGAGGATGCGCACCTGTTCCTGAACTACATGATGCGCCCAGAAGTGGCCGCTGGCGATACAAACTTCGTCTGGTATGCGACCGCAAACATCGATGCTAAGCCGTTGATTGACGAAGAAGTTATCTCAAGCCCAGCGGCGTTCCCGACTTCGGAACAGGTTGAGCTGATGTACACGACCGAGGTGTTGCCTCCGCGGATTGAGCGACTGCAAACCCGGACGTGGACGAACTTCAAGGCGGGCAACTAATCCCGACAAGCCATAGGTTGCGGCGCATCTTCGGTGCGCCGCAACCTCACTTTGCCAAGTGGGTATGGAATAAGAATGGCTGCAATAGATGCGTTCAGCGATACGCCTTGGCTTGATCCTGCGGGTCAGAAGCCATTGGTGCAAATCAAAGGTCTGACTAAATCCTTCGGGGCGTTCACTGCCGTCGACAATATTGATCTCGATATCTATCAGGGCGAACTCTTTTGTTTGCTTGGTGGATCAGGCTGCGGAAAGTCAACGCTTTTGCGAATGCTTGCCGGGTTCGAGACGCCCAACAGCGGCGAGATACTCATCGACGGCGTAGATATGGCCCATGTGCCGGCGTATGAACGCCCGACCAATATGATGTTCCAAAGTTACGCGCTCTTCCCGCACATGACGGTCGAAAAGAATATCGCGTTTGGGCTGCAACAAGACGGCGTTGGAAAATCAGAAATCAAAGACCGCGTGCATGACATCCTAACGCTTGTAGAGCTTCAGGATTACAAAAAACGCAAACCGCAACAACTTTCCGGTGGGCAAAGGCAGCGGGTCGCCTTAGCACGCGCCTTGGTGAAGCAGCCGAAGCTGCTCCTTTTGGACGAACCGCTTGCAGCCCTCGACAAAAAACTGCGCAAGCAAACCCAGTTCGAACTTGCCAACATACAAGAACAAGTGGGCGTGACCTTCATCGTGGTGACACACGACCAAGAAGAGGCGATGACTCTTTCCACCCGCATGGCTGTGATGGATGCCGGTCGCTTCAAGCAGATCGGCACACCAACCGAGATATATGAATTTCCTGACTCGCGTTTCGTGGCTGACTTCATTGGTTCAGCAAACATCTTTGAAGGCAGAGTGGTCGAGGACAGTGCGGATCATATCCTTGTGACGACCGAGGCCTGCGACGTGTTCATAGATCACGGCCAATCGGTGAAGATCGACAGCCGGATCTGGGTTGGCTTGCGGCCTGAAAAGATCCGTATCGAGAAATCCGAGGCTGCCGCTTCAGGCCCCAACCAGATAGGCGGCATTGTGGATGACGTTGGATATCTGGGAGAAACCTCGATCTACAAAGTGAAGCTCGAGAGAGGTCAGATCGTGGACGTCGCAGCGCCAAACCAAATGCGGCCATCCAGCAATAGTGATCGGATCACCTGGGACGACAAAGTCTTGTTGAGCTGGGAGCCATCAAACGCAATGTTGCTCAGCTCATGACCGACGCAACGCAACCATCTGAGAAATTGCTTGCATCATCCTGGATGCGGGATCTCGCGCGTCGGGCACAAGAGAACTGGCGGCTCATCGTCATCGCGATCCCTTTCGTCTGGCTCCTATTTTTCTTCTTGGCGCCTTTCTTTATCGTCGCAAAGATCTCGCTTGCAGAACTCGCGATCGCGAGCCCGCCCTTCACGCGAATGATGGAATGGTCAAACAACGGGATCGTGACGATCCGTATCGTCTTTGACAATTTTGCTTATATCATTGACGACCCACTCTATTTCGATACGTACTTAAATTCGATAAAGATCTCAGCTTCAGCGACGCTCCTTTGCTTGCTGCTCGGCTACCCCATCGCCTATGCCATCGTACGGTCTGGCCCCGTGGCCAAACCGATCTTCCTCTTTCTGATCATCCTGCCATTTTGGACTTCATTCCTTCTGAGGGTATACGCTTGGATGGGCCTGCTCGCGGATCAAGGCACGATCAATAACCTCCTGATTGGCCTTGGGCTAATCGATGAGCCAATCCGTATGCTTTACACTGAGTTCGCGGTCTATGTGGGTATCGTCTACACCTATATGCCGTTTATGATCCTGCCGCTCTATGCGAATATGGAGCGTTTGGACGGTAGCTTGAACGAAGCCGCAGCAGACCTTGGCGCCCGTCAAACCACCACGTTTTTCCGCATCACGCTGCCTTTGACCAAGCCGGGTATCATCGCTGGCTCCCTGTTGGTCTTTATCCCTGCGACGGGAGAATACGTCGTGCCGGACCTTCTAGGTGGCGGCAACGTGCAGATGATTGGCCGTGTCCTTTTCAATGAGTTTTCGCGCAACAGCGACTGGCCCGTGGCCTCAGCAGTGGCGATCATGCTGCTTTTTTTCTTGGTCGTACCGATGATGATATTCCAATACTTCCAAGGCAAATCGAGCGAGGTGCGCTGACCCATGACGCAGACCCGATCTCGCTTTTTGACCGTGATGCTGACTTTAGGGTTGGCGTTCTTTTACATCCCGATCCTGCTCTTGGTGATCTATTCGTTCAACAACTCGAAACTGGTGCCTGTCTGGGGCGGCTGGTCGACGCGTTGGTATCAGGAGCTCTTTCAGTCAGAGGAAGTTTGGGAGGCGGTTTTGCTGTCGCTGCAGATCGCTGTTGTCAACGCCACTTTTGCAACGCTCTTAGGCACGCTGGCAGGTCTAGCCATGGTACGTTTTGGGGGATTCCGCGGGCGAACGCTTTTCGGTGGGATGTTGGTGGCACCTCTTGTCATGCCAGAAGTTATCACTGGCCTATCACTTCTAGTGTTCTTTATCTCATTGAGCGAGTTGATCGGCTGGCCCTCGCAGCGCGGTTTCACGACAATCACCATCGCCCACATCACCTTCTCGATGGCATTTGTTGCTGTGACTGTGCAGGCGCGGCTGACAGGCATGGGCCAGACGCTGGAAGAGGCAGCGGCAGACCTCGGCGCAAAGCCATTCAAAGTGCTCACGGCCATTACGATCCCACGGCTGACGCCCGCACTGATTTCAGGCTGGCTTCTGGCCTTTACACTGTCACTTGATGATCTTGTCATCGCGAGTTTTGTCACGGGACCGGGTTCAACGACGCTGCCAATCCTGATCTTCTCGCGCATCCGGTTGGGCCTTCGCCCGGATATTAATGCGATGGCGACCATAATGATCATCGCGATCTCCATCTGCGTGGCCATCGCTGCGATCCTAATCTTCCGCCAACAACAGGCCGAACTTCGGGATCAGCAGATGGCATTTAAGGAGGAGGGGTAATGAACGTCGAAACCCCCTCACGCAAACGCCGGAGCGAGCCGCGTGAAATCCGTCGGCTACAGTTGATCATGGCGGCCCTCGACTCTATCGCCAAACGCGGCTTTTCTGACACCACGCTCAAACATGTGACAGAAGGCGCGTCGCTTTCGCAGGGCGTTGCGAATTACCACTTTGAAAGCAAGGAGGCGCTTTATGACGCCACCCTCGGTTATCTGGCGCGCGAACACTATGAAACGTGGACACGGTATTACGAGCAAGCCAAGCCGACGCCAGCGCATCGTCTTGCCGCTATCATTGCCGCCGATTTTGACAAAGATATCTGCACCAGCAAACGCCTTGCGGTTTGGTTCGCCTTTTGGGGACAGGTCAAGTATCGCCCCAACTATCAAAAAATTCACAACCAATACGACGATGAGAGACACGAGTTGATCGAACGGCTTTGTGCCGAACTGATCGAATACGGCGAGTATGATCTGAATGCCTCCCAAGTTGCTCGTTCCATTGTGGCGCTGTCGGATGGTGCTTGGCTTTGTCTCATGCTCTACCCCAAAGGCACGACTGCTGAAGAATATCACAGCGACAACCTTTTGACCTTGGCTAAGTACTTTCCAAAACATTTCCCGTTGGAGCCATAAGCCATGCAGGATGAGGTTCTTTACGACGTGCAGGTTATTGGGTTTCTTGAAGAGATTTGGGGAGATGGCTTCTTGTCACCAGGTGGCCCCGATGAGGTGGCGCGGGTTCTAACTGGTGTCGATCTTGCAGGCGGCCATGTCCTCGACATCGGCTCTGGCTCAGGTGCCTGCGGGGTTTTGTTGGTTCAACAACACAAGGCCGCACAGGTGACTGGTATCGATGTAGAGGATCCGGTGTGTGAGGCCGCCAACCGACGAGCACAAGCCGCTGGTCTGGGTGACCGATTCCGAATTCTTAAAGTAACTCCCGGACCATTTCCATTTGATGCGTCGACCTTCGATGCAGTATTTTCGAAAGACTCGATCATCCACATCCCAGACAAGGCAAGCATGGCACGCGAGGCCTTTCGCGTCCTCAAACCGGGCGGACAATTTGCTGCCTCAGATTGGTTGATCAGTCACGATGGCACGCCCTCAGCGCAAATGGCCGACTACATTCAGGAAGAAGGTCTCGATTTCGCGATGGCTTCGCCGAGCACCTATCGCAAGGCTATGGAAGATGCAGGCTTTTTTGACGTTGAACTCGTCAATCGCAACCCATGGTACGCAAAAGTGGCTGCGCAAGAGTTGGCTTGGCTGACAGGGCCAAAACGGTCCGAGTTGTCTGGTCGCTATGGGACTGACTTCATAGATCATCAAGTGGCCATTTGGACCAAACTTGTTGGGGTGCTGGAAAGTGGCGAGCATTGCCCCCATCACATTCGGGGGCGCAAACCCGCATGATACGGACAGGTTTCTCGCGTGGTGCAAATGGATTTGACGAAAAATGTTGTGATCTGTTCTCGGTCCGACGCAATTCCGACGGAGTAAGCAAATGAGATACGAAAGACCTCAAACGATCGAAGACGCCACGGCCCTAATGGCAGGGGCTGAGGCGAACGCCTTTGTTCTGGCCGGAGGCACGGACCTTTTAGTGCGGATGCAAAGCGACGCCTTCGAAGCGGATCTGATTGTCGATATTAAAGCAATTTCCGGCATCGATGAGATCACCCAGACCGAGAGCGAATTTGTGATTGGTGCGGCAGTACCGTCTGCGGCGCTGTCTGAAGATGCAGCGCTTGTGGCGGCGTGGCCGGGCGTGGTTGAAGCCGCGAACCTGATTGGGTCTACTCAGATCCAAGGGCGCTGCACTATCGTGGGCAACCTTTGCAATGCGTCACCTGCCGCCGATAGTGTGCCTGCTTTGGTCGCTGCTGAGGCACGGGCTCGGATTGCAGGGCCTTCGGGAACACGAGAGGTTGCAATCGCAGATGTTCCAACTGGTCCAGGGAAGGTATCTCTCTCAAAAGGAGAGATCATCGAAGCTGTTCTATTGCCCAAGCCGGAACCACGCTCTGCAGATGCTTACCTGCGTTTCATTCCAAGAACCGAAATGGACATCGCTGTTGTCGGCGCCGCCGTCAATTTGTCTTTGGATGACGATGGTAAGATCTCCGCCGCCCGCGTGGCGCTTGGAGCTGTCGCGCCCAAAGTTCTACTGGTCGAAGAGGCCGCAGAAGCCCTAGTTGGTAGCAAACTGGACGAAGCCGCATTAGAAGCGCTTGCCGTTGCTTGTTCGAACGCCAGTAATCCGATTGATGATAAGCGCGGGACCGTTGAGTACCGCAAAGAGGTTGCCGGCGTCTTGGCGCGTCGAGCCGCTCAAACCGCCTATGCACGTGCAGGAGAGAACTGATGCCCGCGATTGCTGTCTCTACCACTATCAATGACGATACCGTCGAATTTTTATGCCAGCCGGATGAGACATTACTCGATGTCTTGCGCAACCGTTTGGGACTTATGGGCGCGAAAGAAGGCTGTGGCACTGGAGATTGTGGTGCCTGTAGCGCCATCGTAGACGGACGTGTGGTGTGTTCGTGCCTAGTGCTTGGCGCCGAAGCCGAAGGCCGCACGATCGAGACGATCGAAGGCATGGCCAATGGCAACGAACTGCATCCGCTGCAACGGAAGTTCATCGAACACGCCGCACTCCAATGCGGCATTTGCACGCCAGGTTTTCTGATGGCGGCCAAGGCGCTTTTGGAGGTCAATCCAGATCCAACCGAAACAGAAATCCGGTTCTGGCTTGCTGGCAACCTTTGCCGCTGCACCGGTTATGACAAAATCGTCCGCGCTGTTCAGGACGCCGCCGCCGAGATGAGGGGAGAGACAGCATGAGTTTCGACGCGACATTCCAAAACAAGAGATTCAACTCTGTCGGCACGCGTCCTCTTCGCCCTGATGGCATCGACAAGGTGACAGGCCGCGCGCGCTATGGTGCGGATTTCAACATGCCCGGTCAGCTTGTGGCCCGCGTTTTGCGCAGCCCTCATGCCCATGCGCGGATTAAGGGGATAGACACCTCGAAGGCGGAAGCTGTGAAAGGCGTGAAAGCTATTGTCACCGCCGCCGACATGCCAGATCTAACCGATGGGGACGAGGCCCTTTTTGCGATCCTCGACAATTGCATGGCGCGCGAAAAGGCAATGTATGACGGCCATGCGGTCGCTGCCGTCGCCGCTATTGATGAAAGTTCGGCAAAGGCCGCGTTGAAATTGATTAAAGTCGACTACGAGGTTCTGCCGCACGTTGTGGACGTAGACGCAGCCATGATGGCGGATGCGCCTGTGCTGAATGACACGATCTTCACTCAAGGTGTTGAACCAGCGCCGTCTAAACCGTCGAACGTGGCCAATCGTTCCGAATTCGGACATGGCGACGTCGACGCCGGTTTTGCAAAAGCGGACATCATCGTCGAACGCAGCTACAAGACTGAACAAGCCCATCAGGGCTATATCGAACCACATGCGTGCGTGGCCAGTTGCAACGCCGATGGAACGGCAGATCTTTGGGTGTGCACCCAAGGGCACTTCGTTTACCGGCAAAACTGTGCTGATCTTCTGGGGCTTGAGGCCTCTAAGCTACGCGTCACTTCCTCCGAAATCGGTGGCGGTTTTGGCGGCAAAACCCACGTTTGGGCCGAACCGGTAGCTCTCGCGCTGTCGCGCAAGGCGGGTCGGCCCGTTAAGCTGATAATGTCGCGTGAAGAAGTGTTCCGCGCCTCTGGCCCCACCAGCGCCACGTCGATCGATGTCAAAATCGGAGCGACAAAGGATGGAAAGATCACCGCTGCGGAGGCCACATTACGTTACACCAGCGGACCATATCCCGACATGTGGGCTGAACTGGGTGCGATGACAGCCTTTGCCCCCTATGATCTGGAAAATGTAAAAACCGTTGGCTTTGAGGTTGTAGTTAATCGACCCAAGGTGGCTGCTTATCGCGCCCCATCCGCGCCCATGGCGGCTTTCGCGGCAGAAAGTGCTGTAGACGAGTTGGCCAAAGAAATTGGCATGGATCCGGTCGATTTCCGCATTGCGAATGTGGCCAAAGAGGGCACGCGATCGTCTTACGGCCCTGTCTACGGTCCTATCGGAATCGGCCCGACACTCGATGCCGCGAAAGCGCATCCGCATATGTCTGCCCCGCTTGGCCCGAACCAAGGCCGAGGCATGGCTTGTGGGTTCTGGTTCAACTTTGGGGGTCAGACCTGCACCGATTTAAACATCAGCGCGGACGGTACCGTTACGATTGCGGTCGGTACAGTTGACGTTGGCGGCTCGCGCGCTTCTCTGTCACTGATCGTGGCTGAGGAATTGGGCATCGAATACAGCGACGTCAAAGCGGTGATCGCAGACACATCAACACTGGGCTACAACGACATGACCGACGGCAGCCGAGGGACGTTTTCTACCTCCATGGCAACGATCTCGGCAGCACGAAATGCGATTGAGGTGATGCGCCAACGCGCAGCCATAATGTGGGACATCCCGCTTGAGCATATCTATTGGGAGGATGGCCATGCCAAAGCCGCTGGCAGTAAGCACGGCAATCGTGCCCCTCTTTCGGTCAAGGATATCGCGGCCGAGGCTGGGAACACAGGCGGACCCATTGCAGGGCACAGCGAATTGGTAGCTGATGGTGCAGGCGTGTCGTTTGCCACGCATATCTGCGACATTGAAGTGGATTCCGAAACCGGATCCAGCAGAGTTGTGCGTTATACTGTCATTCAGGACGCCGGCAAGGCTGTGCACCCTGCGTATGTGGAAGGTCAGTATCAGGGCGGCGCCGCACAAGGTATCGGTTGGGCGTTAAACGAAGAATATATCTATGGCGACGACGGTCGTTTGCAGAACCCCGGGTTCCTCGACTACCGGATTCCCGTTTGTTCTGATCTACCAATGATCGACACTCAAATTCTGGAAATCCCCAACCCCAACCACCCTTATGGAGTTCGCGGTGTCGGGGAGACATCTATCGTGCCACCTCTGGCCGCCATCGCAAACGCCGTATCGAACGCGGTGGGCCTGCGCATGTCCCATATACCGCTTTCGCCACCACGTATTCTTGCGGCGCTGAATGCTGCAAAGACGTGATGGTTGAGGTCAAATTGTGGGCGGGTTTGCGCCCGCTCGCCGACAATCAGTCCGTCGCGACTGTTGAGGCCAGTAATATACGAGAAATGCTTCGAAAGCTCGAAGAACGTTATCCTGGACTTGCAACACCGTTCCGGGGTCAGGTTGCGGTTGCCGTAGACGGCGTAATTTACCGTGACGATTGGTCAAAGGAGTTACCTGAAGGTGCCGAAGTGATGTTGATCAAGCGGCTCGCAGGTGGCTAAGAAAACGGGGAGCATTGTCGGATTAAATTGTGTTGAGAGGGGCAGGGTGGTTTCGTAGCGTCTGGGAGTGACCAAACCTGCCTTCTAAAAAGGGCTTCTCAGCCAGTCCCAAGGTCAACGGTTTTGCGGACTTTCCGTATTTCCGGTTTCCGCTCTCGCATCAGAATGTCAAAGACCTCCTGCATGAACGGGACGTCGATGGCAGTCGCGAAATGGCTCTGGTGGAGCATAGAGGAGGCTCCAATGTATCAGTAAGTTATTGATATTAAATGATATTGTGGCGTTGTGTTTCGATCGTGTTTCACACCTCAGTATTTTTTTCTAACCTATTGATCTGTAAGGTTTTGGTGGAGCCTAGGGGAAATTCCACTTCCGATTTTTAGTTTATTAAATTCAGTGACTTAATCCATCACAACTCTGTTGAATGTAACAGTCCTTTGTAACAAAAAAACCGACAATAACTCCGAAATACCGAAAGGTTCAGCGGTACTGATTTCGAAAGTCAAACCGAAACCCAAAAAGTGCACTTCTCGCAAGACGCTCGCATTAAATCACCTCTACTTCGCGCAAGAAACCCTCTCTTATCAAATCACCCTAAACTGTCTCATTAGCGCTGACGTCAGACAGGGCATTCAGAAAGGGCAGGGCGAAACAATGCAGCACCTGATCGATATGGGTGTTAATTCTGAATTGATGCTCTATTCGCTAAACACTCCACCCGAAGAGATATACATCTTAGTAGAAGAAGAGCTGACGGAAACTCGGATAGCGACCCAAGTCTTGGATTGATCCCAAATTAGAGAGATTTGATATGTTAAGAGTTCTCGTGGTCGCGCTGACCACATTGGCAACAACCGCAAGTGCATCCGGACTTCATGTCCGTGATGCTGATACGATCGTTGTTGACGGGACGCCGGTTCGATTAAACGGGGTGGATGCGCCTGAACTTAGGACCAGGGCAGGACAAGATGCACGTCGATGGATGGTCAGTTATCTGCGTGGCAAGAGTATCGAGTGCGACTTAAATGGCGAGCGTACGCATGATCGCTGGGTCGGCGTCTGCTATGCCGACGGCGAGGATGTGGGTGCTGCAGTGATCGCGGCAGGTCACGCCCTTGACTGCCGCAGATATTCAGGTGGTCGTTACGCGTACTTGGAGACGCTAGCAGCAAAATCGCGGATACGGAGAGCGAGTTACTGCGACTAAACTCTAATACATTAGGCTTCTCCCATAACTATTTGCAGGTATGGTCCGACTGTTTAGTTGATCAGCAATAGAACGCAGCAAATGGCTGTTCGGCCTTTACAGCTGACATTGGTTGTCCGTTGAGCAAACAACCGCTTTGAGCCCTTAGTGACCAATGCTGCGCCTCGCTCATTTTGAAGCGATGGGCGGAAAGCCGAAGTTCGCGGCGAGTGCACGGTCTCCACGACCAGAAGTGAAAAGCAGCCTTTCAGTCAGGGGTGCCACTAGGAATGTTGGGAAAAAGCTTACGGCAGCTTTGAGCAAGGTCTCCTTCTTGCGCAGTCCAACTGTTTTGTTCGTGCATAAGAAGCCATGCGCAGCTTTCGACCCGAAGTTGCCGGTGATAGTACGTCCGAAATTGATGCAATGCATCAGCTATCAGGAAACACATGCTTTCGCGGCCTCCGCGCTATCCACAAATGACCGATTAGTCTGAATAACCGCTTAAGCTGGGCCGTTGACCCGATCTTCCCAGAACTCGCCCATAGCGACGATGCAAGACGTCCCGTTGGCGTAGCTCTGAACGATAAACCAATCGCTGTTTCGCGTCTGTACCCAAATCTCAAGAGTGGTGTCAGGGTCTCGAAGTCCGATGCCTTGTCTTGTCGCCCCGAGGACATTTTCAAGCGTTTCAGTCAGCCTTTCACGGTCGTCGCAATCTAGGTCAGCAATCTGCGCAGCCCCAAAACTTGGTAGCAAGAAACAAAAGGCGAGAGATAGGGCGAACCGCATATTCAAAGGTTAGACCATCGGAATTTAAAACGTAACAGTTTTATGACGACCTGTGGATAATTTTAATCGTGCCGCTCGAAAATCTACCCTAGATTGCATTTAGAGCGACGTCGCCGTCACAAAACCGTTTCAAGAATTAAACAAAACTGAATCCTAGGCGTCACTTTTGTGTCGTGAAACCTACTTAGCGTCGCCCTCAAATTCTTGGGGGCGATATGCTGCATATAGACGCGCTGACAAAGCGGTTTGGTGAGAAGACGGCTGTTGATTCAGCCAACATTGAGGTCGATAAGCCAACGATGATCGGCATCATTGGCCGATCGGGAGCTGGGAAATCGACCCTTCTTAGAATGGTCAACCGGTTGAGCGATCCCACGGAGGGATCGATTGTTTTTGAAGGCGAAAACATCACTGACCTCAAGGGTGCCGCCAAGCGGAATTGGCAATCCCGCTGCGCGATGATTTTCCAGCAGTTTAACCTGGTTCCTCGCATGGACGTTGTATCGAACGTCTTGCACGGAACTTTGAACCAGCGGTCAACCTTTGCGACTTTGTTCAACTTGTATCCGCAATCAGATATCCACCATGCCATCGAGATCCTTGACCGATTGGGTATCGCGGAACAAGCGCCAAAAAGGGCGGAGGCTCTTTCTGGTGGTCAGCAGCAACGTGTCGCGATCGCGCGCGCATTGATGCAGGACCCAAAAATCATTCTTGCCGACGAACCAATCGCATCCCTCGACCCGATGAATGCACAGGTCGTTATGCAATCATTGCGAACGATCCATGAAGAAGACGGTCGCATGGTCATCGCCAACCTGCATACGCTTGATACGGCACGCCGCTACTGCGACCGCGTCATCGGTATGCGAGACGGTCGGATCGTTTTTGACGGCACGCCCGCGCAACTCACAACAGGTGTCGCACGAGACATCTACGGTGCAGGCGCGGATTTTTCGGAGGCTGCCACGTCTACCGAAATCGAAACACTGGACAGGTCTGCAAAACAAGCGGCGGAAGCCGTCGCCTGAGCCAGTTCTAACCCGCGTCAGACGCGGGCCACCTTCATCAAACTTACGGAGAGAACGATGAAAAAGACCCTCGCACTGGCGCTTGTCGCCACAACCAGCCTCAGCTCAGCTGCTTTTGCTGAAGGCATCGACCAGTTTCGCATCGGCATCTTGGGCGGCGAAAACGCGCAAGACCGGATGAACAGCTATGCTTGTTTGCAGGAATATGCATCCGAAGCACTTGGCGTTGAAACAAAGCTGTTTGCCCCTGCGGACTACAACGGAGTGATCCAAGGCCTACTGGGCGGCACAATCGACATGGCTTGGTTGGGTGCGTCTTCCTATGCTGCAACCTACCTGCAAGATCCAGAAGCTGTTGAGCCAGTTTTGGTTAAGGTCAACTTGGACGGTTCCATTGGATATCACTCCATCGGTTTTGCACGCGTCGACAGCGGCGTGACATCGTTGGATGACATGGAAGGTAAAGTCTTTGGCTTTGGCGATCCAAACTCCACATCCGGCTACCTGATCCCATCCATCGAGATCCCTCAGTACAAAGACGGCATCACAATGGAATCCGGTGACTACTTTGGTGAAGTGAAATTCACCGGCGGTCACGAGCAGACAATCGTAGCTGTCGCAAATGGCGACATCGACGGTGGTGTGACTTGGGCAGATGGTCAGGGCAACTGGGAAGACGGTTATAACTCTGGCGCATTGCGCAAGGCGGTTGACGCTGGTCTGATCGACATGAACGATCTGGTAGAGATCTGGAAATCTGCGGTTATCCCAGAAGGCCCTGTTGTTCTGCGTCAGGCGCTTCCTGAAGAAGTCAAAGTCACAATGACAGAGCTGGTCGACGGTCTCTATGAAGCGGATCCAGATTGTGCCTACGGCGTCGCAGCAGGCGATACACTGGGTTTCCAGCCCGTGACACATGACACATACATATCCATCGTCGAAGCACGCAAAGCGAAGATCGGCGGCTAAGTACGTCAAAGACAGGACCGGCAGCCCGCTAGGGTTGCCGGTTTTTTGCATCTGGGGGCAACATGGCAGACATCGCGTTTAGCAGTACGCAACAAAGCGTTTCGGATATCCAATCCCACTACATGGAAATGGTTCAACGGCGCCGCCTCTACGGTGGGCTGATGCTCTTGATTTTCGTTGTGATGATGGTTGCCGGTTTCTACACCGTCAATGAACGCAACGCGGGCGGTTTTTGGGAAGGTCTGCATCAAATCGGAGACTACCCGGCTGACGTTCTTTCCGAAGCTTGGGAAAACCGCGCCGAGATGCCCGCTCTTTTGCTTAAGTATTTCCCAGCCTTGATCGAAACGATCAATATCGCCGCCGTCTCGACCATTTTAGGTGTATTTGGCGGGCTATACTTGTCGCTTCTGGGAACGCGCGGATTGGCCAAATGGCCAAGACTTATTCCGCTTTTTCGTCGTATCTCGGACATCATGCGTGCCGTTCCAGAGATTGTCATTGCTCTGGTCCTCATCTTTGTTCTTGGCGGTGGTCCGGTACCGGCGATGATCGCCATCGCAATCCACACAGCCGGAGCACTCGGGAAGATGTTCTCCGAAGTTGCAGAAAATGCCGATTTGAAACCTGTCGAAGGCCTCGCGTCCACTGGGGCGACATGGTCCCAGAGAATGCTACTTGGCGTCTTACCGCAGGTGGCTCCGAACTATATCAGTTATTCGCTGTTGCGATTTGAGATCAATATCCGCGCCTCTGCCATTCTCGGCTTTGTTGGCGCAGGCGGACTTGGCTACGAACTGCGAAACGCCATGGCTTGGGGGCCCGGGCGATTTGACGAAGCCGCCGCCATTTTCATTCTGCTGTTCTGCACGATCGTCTTCTTCGATCAATTGTCCAGCCGTTACCGTAATCGTCTCACCGAAGGACAAGCTCAATGACTGCTGTCGATATCAATGCATCCAAGCTCGCCGCGGACAGCCTCTTTAAACGTAAGCGTCTTGTGGGCTTTGCCATCCCCGCAGTGATTGTGACTTACCTTATCTACATTTTCTTTTCGTTTGATGTCGCAGGTCTTGCCGGGCGCGCGAATTGGAACAATGCTGTCACGCTTGCTTCCGATAGTTGGTCCTTCAAGGTCCACGTAACGCGAGACAATCGTAGTGGTGATGTCGTCTACGCCGTCGAAGGAGAGCGTAAAGGGCTATATCCCGATGGAGAACGCCCGGATTGGGTCAGCGGCGATGATGTCTTGACCATTGACCTCGGCGGCGATCATATAGTGCGATATTTGCCAGACAATCGGACCGAAATTGAGATACCCGGCTTTCCTCTGATCGAGGCGCAGGCTGAGGGACGTAAGGTCACCAGTAATCTGCCTGATGAGCTGCCAGACTGGATTTCTGCATCAGACAGGCGGATTGGGATCACAACCGAGGAAGGACGCATCACACTGACGGGCGCTCGGACCGAAGTGTTCAACTATTTCCCCGGTTGGGAACTCTTCTGGTTCACTCTTGATAGCCCGTACTATGGGCAAAGCTTCACTTCCATTTTCTTTGGTCAGCAAATTGATCCCGAGCGCAGCAATGTATCGGGTGCAGCCAATGACTTTTGGTACAACAAAATGTGGAGACATGGCGATGTTGCTTGGGCGATTGGTGAAACAATATTGATGGCGTTCCTAGGCACAATGGGTGCCGCAATGATCGCTTTGCCGCTCGCGTTTCTCGCAGCAAAACGTTTCTCTCCATTTATGCTGATCCGCGCCACCACGCGCCGTTTTTTTGATTTTGTCCGTGGCGTCGATGCCCTAATTTGGACAGTTGTATTGGCACGTGCATTCGGCCCAGGTCCGTTGACTGGTACGCTGGCCATCTTGATCACGGACACAGGAACATTCGGAAAAACCTTTTCCGAAGCGCTCGAGAACGTGGATCAGAAACAGATCGAAGGTGTGTCATCGACGGGTGCAAAACCTCTTCAGCGCTATCGGTTCGGCGTAATCCCACAAGTGGTGCCAGTCTTGTTGGCTCAGATCCTTTACTTCCTTGAATCTAACACGCGGTCTGCCACGATTATCGGTGCGATCACTGGCGGCGGTATTGGCCTTTTGTTGACCCAAGCCATTCAGACGCAAAAGGATTGGGAAGAAGTCGCTTACTACATCGTTGTTATCATTCTGATGGTCATGTTCATGGATTGGTTCTCTGGTTGGCTTCGCGGCAAGTTGATTGGGCGGAAAGACTGATGACACGTCTGGGAAACGACCCGTTCATTCACCCTGATTGCGAGATCACGGACAGTTCTTTTGGGTCCTTTGTGGAGATCGGTAGAGGTAGCCGCATCGCGCATTCTAGCTTTGATGATTACAGCTATTGCGATCGATATGCCGATGTGGCCAATGCAAAGATCGGCAAGTTTGCAAACATCGCAGCGTTCAGCAGAATTGGTGCGACAGACCATCCCCTGCACACGGCGTCGCTGCATCATTTTCTCTATCGATCTGATGATTATTGGGATGATGTTGGTTGCGATGCGGATTTTTTCGCCCACCGCAAATCCCGCATCTCTGTAATTGGGCACGATACATGGATCGGCGCGGGTGCAATGATTAAACCTGAGGTGACACTTGGAGATGGAGCTGTTGTCGCGGCTGGGGCCGTTGTCACCAAAGATGTCGATCCCTTTACTATTGTTGCCGGCACGCCAGCGAAGGCGCTGCGGTTGCGCCAACCAAGAGAGATAGCCGACCGTTTGATCGCGCTGGCGTGGTGGGATTGGGAGCACCCCAAACTGCGCTGCGCGCTAGGCGATTTTCGCGCTCTCAGTGCAGAGGCTTTCCTTGAAAAATATGAGGCCTCCCAGATGTCAGAAAAACTTCAAACAACTGTCACGGACGGTTTACTCTGACGGTTCAGAGCAACAGGGCATTCCAAATTTAAGGGGATACCCATGCTTAGAATTTCTACAATCGCAGCGCTGGCTGTGTCAGCCGCGCCTGTGCTAGCGCAATCTGTCGATAGCGTCGAATATGGCCCACGGCCCTACTATTTGATTGATCGAATGGCGGATAGTCCGCTCAAAGAAAAGTTGATGTCTTGCGCTGGACAAGAGGCGACGCCGTCTCGCTTCTCAATCGGACACCGTGGGGCACCGATGCAGTTTCCTGAGCATACGGCGGAATCAAACCTCGCAGCGGCCCGCATGGGTGCAGGCATTCTGGAATGCGACGTGACATTTACCGAAGACTTGGAATTGGTTTGCCGGCATGCGCAGAACGACCTTCACACAACGACCAATATCCTTGCCACGCCGCTCGCGGACACCTGCGTGACCCCATTTGCGCCAGCAGATGGTGACACAGACGCCGCTGCAGAATGCCGGACATCCGAAATTACGTTGGCTGAATACCGCACACTGACCCCAAAGATGGATGCAGCCGATCGTTCAGCCACGACTGTTGAAGCTTATCTTGGCGGCACCGCTGATTGGCGCACTGATCTTTATTCCGTTGAGCCTGCGACGATCATGTCGCATGCAGAGTCCATCGAGTTGTTCAAATCCCTGGGTGCGAAGTTTACGCCAGAGCTGAAATCACCGTCTGTGGAAATGCCGTTCAACGGCTTCTCGCAGGAAGACTATGCACAAAAGTTGGTTGATGAGTACAAAGCGGCAGGCGTTCCCGCATCTGACGTTTGGCTTCAATCCTTTAACCTCGAAGACATCTTGTATTGGATCGAAGCGGAACCGGACTTTGGCGCGCAAGCTGTCTATCTGATGGATGAATACAACATTGATGGCTATTCCCCGATGGATCCGGCGACCTGGCCAAACACCATGGAAGAGCTGAAAGCGATGGGTGTAAACTACATCGCGCCCCCGACTTGGATGCTCGTCACATTGGATCGCGAAGAGATTGTGCCGTCTGAACTCGCGATCCAAGCGAAGGCAGCCGGTTTGAATATCATCACCTGGACCATCGAACGTTCAGGACCGTTGGTCCGCGGCGGTGGCTGGTACTATCAGTCAATTGCTGACATCACCGACAATGATGGCGTTATGTATAAATACATCGATGCCTTGGCCCAAGATGTCGGCGTTGTAGGTATTTTCTCAGATTGGCCTGCAACCGTGACTTACTACGCAAACTGCATGGGTCTGGAATAGCTCTGTCCGACACCGGAGTTGGCCTTCGCAAACTCTTGCGAAGGCCATTTCAATTTTCAAGGGTTAGCGTCACCCGATCCCCTGCAAACCAGGTGCGGCCATATTCGACCGGCCGCCCTGACGCATCTACATTGACGCTTGTTGACTTAAGTAAGGGGTCGCCTTCTGTCACGTTTAGATGCAGCGCTTGGGTCGCAGAGGCGCGAACCGCTGTCAGTCGCGTTGACGCTCGGGTGTAATCTTCAACGCCTACAACTTTAAGAGCTTCAGTTATGCTTGTGTTCTCGGCCAACGCCGTAGCAAGCCCGATCAAGCGGTCGGAAGGAAAAACGCTTTCTACAACGGCGACCGGCTGACCATCGGCTAAGGACAACGCGTGATAGGCGCAGATCCGAACACCCGAAGGGATGCGCAAGGCCTGCGCCTCACCCTCTGTTGCGAGACGTTCTTCGACATGCAGGACACGTTTTTCGGGCCGGCGCCCGGCGGCGATCAGGTTTTCGTGGAAACGTACCCGACGCCCGATGGGATAATCGGTCGGTGTCGCCGCAACAAAAGCGCCAGCTCCACGTCGCGTTCGGATCAGTCCCTCTTCTACCAAAGCGGATATTCCGTGCCGAACAGTATGACGATTGACACCAAACCGTTCCGCCAGCGCCGCTTCCGTAGGAAGCTTGTCTCCGGGCGTGTATCGTCCTTCGGCTAAGTCGCTACGCAATGCATTTGCGATCGCTTTCCAAACAGGTGTTTTGGGGGAAATGTCACTCAATCTTCACAAAACTCTTCTGTCATCATCGGTCAGTTATGGTAATATATGTATAGTTGTATAGGATAGAGAAAAGTTGTCGAGATGAAAGACACCTTTGAAGAAGAAAACCCACGTAAACGGTGGATGGGCCTCTTGGCAAAGGCGCCTGCTGGACGCGTCTCGGCGTTGCTGGATGCCTGTATTGCGCGGCCCAGCTTCGAATGGCTGCGCGCTCCGGAAATTGGTAGCACGATGGTGCAAGCACGTGCTGGCGGAACCGGTGCACCGTTTAACTTAGGCGAAATGAGTGTCACACGATGCGCTCTAACGCTCGAAAGTGGCGAAGTGGGTCACGCGTATATTCAGGGTCGGCGCAAGGCAGACGCGGAAGCGGCGGCTTTGGTTGACGCTTTGATGCAAACGGACGCTGCGGAGCAGGTCCGCACGGCGATTCTGGAACCCTTGGCGGCCGAGGCAGCGGCGCGCAGGGCTGCCCGGTCTTCCAAAGCAGCAGCCACAAAGGTTGATTTTTTCACTTTGGTCCGAGGAGAGGATTGATGGACGCGCAAACGCTCGGCGGAGGCTTCACCGAACCCGCAATTCAATCCGCCCACGCTTTTAGGAGCGTGATGGAAGTTATGGCGCGCCCAGGAACGATCCAAGATATTTCGGGAGCAGAACCGCCGTCTCCGCTCTCAAGGGCAGCAGGATGCATCTTGCTTACACTTTGCGACGCTGACACACCCGTTTATTTGGCGGGTGAGACCAACACCGCAGAAATTCGGGCTTGGATCGCTTTTCACACCGGTGCTCCGTTGATGGGACCATCCCATGCGATGTTTGCCGTCGGGACGTGGGAGGCGCTCGCTCCTCTCAGCGCCTATCAAATTGGAACGTCTGAATATCCCGATCGCTCCGCGACGCTTATCGTTGAAAGCTCCAGCCTCGACGGTGAGGCAACGCTAAAGGGTCCTGGGATCAAAGACCAAGCAAGCCTAAACCTACCAGAGCTTGCTGCGTTCCAAGCCAATCAAGCGAAATTTCCGCTGGGTCTGGATTTCTATTTCACCTGTGGCGACCAACTCGCAGCGTTACCGCGTTCAACGGAGGTGTCTTAAATGTATGTGGCTGTAAAGGGCGGCGAACGCGCTATCGAAAACGCCCATGCCTGGTTGGCAGAAGAACGGCGCGGCGATACCAAAGTAGCCGAACTAACAATCGAACAAATCCGCGAACAACTGAGCCTCTCTGTACATCGCGTGATGGCCGAAGGGTCACTTTATGATCCCGACCTTGCGGCCTTAGCGATCAAGCAATCACGCGGTGATCTGATCGAAGCGATCTTTCTCATTCGCGCTTACCGGACGACGTTACCACGCTTTGGGTCATCCAAACCGATTGATACCGGTGTGATGGACTGCGATCGCCGAATCTCCGCTACGTTCAAAGACTTGCCTGGTGGGCAGATCCTTGGGCCAACCTTCGACTACACCCACCGCTTGCTGGATTTCAAACTCGCCGCAGATGGAGAGGTTGCCGAAGCCCCTTCGCGTGACGTTGAGCCTGCTGATGTGCCGCATGTCACTGAGTTTCTCAATCAAGAGGGATTGATCGAGGAAGCACCGCATGACGACACAATGCCGCCTGACCTTACGCGCGAGCCATTAGAAATGCCGGCTGATCGTGCCCTTCGATTGCAGGCCCTGACACGGTCTGACGAAGGGTTTACGCTTGGCATGGCATACTCCACGCAACGAGGATACGGCAGAAACCATGCTTTTGTGGGGGAACTGCGGATTGGCTCTGTTCCGGTGGAGATGGAGATACTTGAGCTCGGATTCTCAATCGAAATTGGCGAAATCACCCTGACTGAATGCGAAACAGTCAACCAATTCACCGGCTCAAAAACCGAGCCGCCGCAGTTTACACGCGGGTACGGTTTGGTGTTTGGCCAAACCGAACGCAAAGCGATCTCGATGGCTTTGGTCGATCGCGCCCTTCGTTGGGAGGAATTGGGCGAAGATAGCGCAGGCGCCCCGGCGCAGGACGCGGAATTTGTTCTTTATCACGCCGACAATATCCAAGCGACGGGCTTTCTCGAACATATCAAATTGCCACATTACGTCGACTTTCAGTCTGAACTTGAACTGGTCCGCAAGCTGCGCCGAGAGGCCGGCGCGCATCAGGTTCAGGAGGCGGCGGAATGAAAGTGGCTGCAAAAAAAGACTTTTTACGTCTAGAAAGTCGAGTACCCGAGACAAAAAAAAGAGGCCGATCAATCGCCTCCGTCTCCGCCATCTCCTTCACTGTCCCATTCTCCACCGGGCTCAGAGGGGTCGCACATCGAACTTCGTTCGCCTCCGTGCCATTCGACCCAGATATAGACCCCATCCTCTCTTTTTCGGAGAGTGCTACGCCGGCTGTAGTCTTTGAACCAAAGAAAAAGGCAAATACCGACGGTCCAAAAAATTTCCATCACCGAGTCTCCAAAACAGGCGACCAAGCCAATCGGAATGCCAAAGGGCCAAATGCTTTTCCAAAAAGCAAAATTGTTCGAGCAAGCGCTCGTCACGTTAAGTCTCCTTATGTTGTTGAAAATAGTCCGATACGAGGGGTTTTGTTCTGCGGTAAAGGGGCCAATCTATCGCACCCCAGCGCGTCATATGAACCTGCTAAATCGAATACACATCATGTCTGGCCTGCGGATAGCACAACGCACGTAACAGAATTGCGACAAAGGTCTAATGTAGCAGCTCTTCAGCAGCGAGGACCTATTAAATGAAACACGTCGTCTTCGACATCGGTGCAGTGCTGGTTGAGTGGGATCCAGCTTTGGCTTGGGTAGACGACCTCGGCCAATCGGAAACCAACGCTTTCTTGGAACGCATCAACTTCGACAAATTGAATTTGGCCTGTGATGCGGGCGCGACGTTCAATGAAGCTGCATCCCTATTGGATGATTCCGACGACGCCGCTCTTCTGAGGCAATATGTAGAACGTTATTCGCAGACGGTGCCGAATAAGATTCAGGGCACGTGGGATATTCTGAACGCGCTGAAAGCAAAAGATGTGCGGGTTTTCGCCATAACCAACTGGTCGGTGGAGACCTGGCCTCAGGGCTGCAAAGCACATCCGGAACTGGCTGAAGTTTTCGAATTCACGGTCGTGTCGGGTCAAGTTGGGATGATCAAACCCAGCGTAGAGATCTTCAGCTACTTCTGCGTCGAAGCGGGCGTTGACGCTGCCGATTGCATTTTCACCGATGACGGGTTGCACAACTGTCTTGGCGCGAAAGCCGCGGGCATGAACGCCATTCATTTTACCGGACCGGACGCTCTTGAAGCAGGTCTTAAGCAAAGGGGGCTGCTGTGAGTGAAAGCGCCTATAACTTCGCCTATCTAGACGAACAAACGAAACGGATGATCCGCCGTGCGATCCTAAAAGGGTTGGCAATTCCGGGCTATCAGGTGCCATTCGCCTCGCGCGAGATGCCGATGCCTTATGGTTGGGGGACCGGCGGCGTTCAGGTGTCCGCGGCGGTACTCACACCAGAAGATACGTTCAAAGTCATCGACCAAGGTGCAGATGACACAACCAATGCCGTGTCAATTCGCACGTTCTTTGAACGCACCGCTGACGTAGAGACGACGACAGAAACAAGTGCGGCGTCAGTCATCCAGACGCGGCACCGGATACCTGAGGAGCCACTGACCGAAGATCAGATCCTCGTTTATCAAGTGCCAATTCCGGAACCGCTCCGGTTCCTTGAGCCACGCGAAAGCGAAACGCGTAAGATGCACAGTCTTGAAGAATACGGGCTTATGCACGTCAAACTTTATGAAGACATCAGTCGTCATGGCCATATCGCGACCTCTTACGCCTATCCGGTGAAGGTCGAAGGCCGCTATGTGATGGACCCGTCCCCGATCCCAAAATTCGACAACCCAAAACTTGGCCAAATGGCTGCTGTTCAGCTCTTTGGTGCCGGTCGAGAGCAGCGGATCTATGCGCTGCCGCCATACACGGATGTCGTCAGTCTCGATTTTGACGACCACCCCTTTGAGGCGTCTAAGGCCGATCAAGTCTGTGGGCTATGCGGCGCTGAAGACAGCTATCTCGACGAGGTTATCATTGATGATCAAGGCGGGCGGCTCTTTTGCTGTTCAGATACTGATTATTGCACCAGCCGCCGCGCTGCCGGCCATCAAGGTCCAGCATTTCCAGGAAGTGAGGTGGCGGCATGACACCGCTTTTGTCCGTTCAGGGTGTAACAAAACACTATGGTCGGCATATTGGCTGTGCCGATGTGTCGTTTGACCTTTACCCCGGAGAAGTCATGGGGATTGTAGGTGAATCTGGTTCCGGCAAGTCCACATTGTTGAACTGTATGGCTGGTCATCTTGCGCCCGAATCCGGCCAAGTTGTTTTTGATACCCGCACAGATGGGCCAAGAGACACCGTCACTATGTCAGAGCCAGAGCGGCGGATGCTGGGTCGTACCGATTGGGCATTTGTCCATCAGCATGCGCGCGACGGTTTGCGTATGGGTGTCAGCGCAGGAGGGAACGTCGGCGAGCGACTAATGGCGGTGGGCGAGCGCCACTATGGCGACATTCGCGACAAAGCGACCGATTGGTTGCAACGCGTCGAAATTGATGCCGAACGTGTTGATGATCGCCCCACCACTTTCTCCGGCGGGATGCAGCAGCGTCTGCAAATTGCTCGAAATCTAGTGACTGGGCCGCGTTTGGTTTTCATGGATGAACCCACTGGCGGGTTGGATGTTTCGGTTCAAGCAAGACTGCTTGATCTGCTGCGAGGTCTAGTGCGCGATTTGGGTCTGTCTGCCATCATCGTAACCCATGACCTCGCAGTTGTTAGACTACTGGCCGACCGGTTGATGGTGATGAAATCCGGTCGCGTGGTTGAGGCCGGTTTAACCGATCAAGTGCTGGATGATCCGCAGCACGCCTACAGCCAACTCCTCGTCAGCTCCGTTTTGCAGGTATGAGCCATGATTGAACTTAAAGACGTCTCAAAAACCTTTACGCTGCACAATCAGGGCAGTGCTGTCATCGAAGTGATCAACGATGTCTCCCTTTCGGTCGCGAAAGGTGAATGCGTGGCGCTGACGGGGGCCTCCGGTGCTGGCAAATCAACGCTGATGCGGATGATTTACGGCAACTATCTGACCCAAGCCGGTGAAATCCGCATTGGTGGTGTCGATTTGGTTCAAGCCGAACCGCGTGAAGTGATTGCCTTGCGTCGCGAGGTGCTCGGCTATGTCAGTCAGTTCCTGCGTGTTGTCCCACGCGTTCCAACCATGGAGGTCGTTGCAGAGCCGATGCGTGCGGTTGGTGTGTCGGTTAAAGACGCCGAAGCCAGGGCAAAGAAACTGCTGTCGCAACTCAACATCCCGGAACGTCTTTGGTCGCTCTCGCCCACCACATTCTCTGGCGGAGAACAGCAGCGAGTTAATATCGCTCGCGGGTTTGCCCATGAATACCCAGCGATGTTGCTAGACGAACCGACTGCTAGTCTCGACGCGGCGAACCGAGAGGTCGTTCTCTCCCTCATTGAAGAGGCAAAGGCGCGGGGTGCTGCGATCATCGGCATCTTCCACGATGAAGCTGCGCGGGACCGTGTATGCGATCGAGAAATAGATGTCAGTGCTTTCACCCCGAAGATGGCAGCGTGATGACCGGCCGGGTCATCGCCGTGGTCGGTCCATCCGGCGTTGGCAAAGACAGCGTTATGTCTGGGCTGAAAAGCCTTATGCCCGATCTTCATGTCGTTCGGCGTGTCATCACTCGCGAACCAGGCCTCGGCGGCGAAGACTACGACGCTGTTTCGCCTGAGGAATTCGATACGATGGTCCAAAGCGGAGCATTTGCGCTGCATTGGGGGGGCCATAGTCTACGGTACGGCATTCCGATCACCGTGAAGTACCAATTGACCAAGGGAACGGATTGTCTCGTTAACTTTTCTCGCAAAGCCCTTTCTGAAGGGGCCTCCATCTTCCCGAATTTTCTGGTTCTCAATATCACCGCCTCACCGGAAACTTTAGCAAAACGGCTGACTGCGCGTGGCCGTGAATCTGAAGAAGAGATAGCCCAACGCATTTCTGTCGCGCAGAAGTGCTTGCCAGATGGCTTAGACACTGTCGAAGTTTCAAACGATGGACCTTTGAACCAGACAGTTGCCCGGGCCGCGGCACTCATTCAACCGGTGAGGGCGTAGCGTTGGATCAGTTCAAACCGACCGTCCGACCGCTCTCCACAAAGCGCGATTTGATCGATGGGGAACGGTGTTGTTATGGGCGGCAGGTGCTGTTCGACCACAGCAGACCAGTGGGCGATGTCCGCGGTGGGCAGACGTCCGGACAGTGTCAGATGAAAGCGGAACTCCTCCATCACGTAGGGATAGCCCCATTGCGTCAGCAGTGCCTCTTGCCGGTCCGTCAATCCTGCTTGCCGGCGGCGCGCAAGCTCAGCGTCTGGCGCAGGGGCGCGGAACCTGTCCAAGTCGCGAACACAGGCGTCAGCTATGCGCCGCAACCCGGTTGCGTCGCCTTGCGGCGTCAAAGCGAGGAATCCACCCAATGTGGTGAGCGCCAATCTATCACAAGCGGCAGGTTTCAAAGACGCGGCCAGTTCGCCAACGGCAGTCTCAAGGGCCTCAACAGACATACCGTCAGCCAACCTAAACGGCGGCTTCAAGGTGCCATGAAACCCGTACTTCATCGGTGTCATCGTGATGTCACGCAAACCGGATACCTCCGGCTGAGCGGCCACACGACCCGTCACAACGTTCCACCCCAGCCACGCCGCGCCGAAATCGGCCAAGGGGCCTTCGGGTGGGATAAAATAGATCGGAAATCGAGAGTATGACATGAATTCCCCTTTTTCTGCGGCCTCTTTTACAAAGACATATGACAACGGTGCGACAAGCGACCTTTGGCTGGCAAATGCCCAGCTTATCCTGCCTGATCAGGTCCTAAAGGGATCAGTCACCATCGAACAAGGTGTCATCACCGAAATTTCTGAAGGTGACCACGTTCCTGAGGGGGCAACGGATTGTCAGGGCGATTTCGTGCTGCCCGGATTGGTTGAACTGCACACCGATAATGTCGAGCGCCATATCGAACCGCGGCCAGAGGTTGATTGGCCTCATCTACCTGCTTTGATTGCGCATGACGCGGAACTAGCATCAACAGGCATCACCACAGTATTTGATGCAATGCGCGTTGGCTCCATCCATAGCGGCAAAAAGGGGCGTTATGTTGATTATGCTCGCAAACTTGCGGATGAACTTTTGGCTGCGCGTGCAGAAGGTCTGTTCAAGATCAGCCATTTCCTGCATCTGCGGGCCGAGATTTGTTCCGAAACCCTAATGGACGAGCTTGCGGCATTCAGCGCGGATGACCGTGTGGGCATCGTGAGCCTCATGGACCACACACCAGGTCAACGGCAGTTCCGCGACCTCACCGCACTTAGAACCTACGTTGCTAAAAAACGCGGAATGAACGAGGCGGAGTTTGCTGAACATGTCGAGAACCTTTTGGCCTTACAAAAGAAATTCGGCGCTGCTCATGAGGCAGGTGCAGTGAAGGAAGCCCGCCGACTGGGGGCGGTTTTGGCCAGTCACGATGATACAACAGCAGAGCAAGTCGTGACTTCGTCGGCCAATGGAGTTGGATTTGCGGAATTCCCGACAACCTTCGAAGCCGCGAAAGCCTGCCGCGAACAAGGGATCGCGGTTATGATGGGTGCTCCTAATCTGATCCGCGGGGGGTCACATTCTGGAAACGTTGCAGCGGAAGAACTCGCTAAGGCTGATTTACTCGATATCGTTTCGTCGGACTATGTGCCGTCTGCTCTGCTGTTGTCCGCTTTCTATTTGGCTGAATTATGGTCCGACTTGCCGCGCGCGGTTGCGACGGTCACCTGCAATCCTGCGACCGCCGCTGGCCTACGCGATCGCGGACGCCTAGACATCGGCCAGCGCGGCGATGTACTCCGTGTTCGCAAGACCAGCAAAGCACCTGTACTTTGCGGTGCTTGGAGCCAAGGCAAGCAGGTTGCTTGACGATCTAGCTTAGTCTTAAGGCATCACACCCACTCGGAGCCTGGCGAATTTCTCACAGCGCATATAGGCGTGTCCAGGCTCGAACGGATATTGGGGTGCTGCATTGAATGGCAGCTTTGCTTTCAAGAAAAGACCAGCATACACTCCTGGCTGAAGTCGGATCTCGGCACCAAGTCATGACAGTTTCTAAGACTCGGCAAAAGTTGCAGACATCAGGCGACAGTAGGATTGTCCGTGATCCGTGCGTCTAAGCTTTGTTAAATTTTGCGGCCGCGGCGAATGTCAGCTATGTGGACTACGGCCGCCGCAACTTGTTAGCGAGACGAAAGGCAACTTCGGGCCGTCCTTGCCGTAAAGGCGTTGCCTGACCGGCGCACATGCTGCGATCGATCCAACGACGGCTTCGAGCCCAACCTGTGAATTCGATTTCTTCTCTGCGTGCGCTCGCAGCACAGAGAATGCTGTGGGAGCAATAAATCTGATGCTGCCCTTCAGCAGGCAAAGCGGCCATTCGATCAGATGCTATGATGTTATCGTCGGGACTGTGTTGATGCTTGGTTCCGGAGGGAGGATCAGAGGGCATATGATGCCAAGGGTCCACCTCCCGGCCGTCACAACAAATCGTAAAGCCGGGAACGAGGGGCGCATCATCGTTCAGAAACGACCGCAGTCAACAACGCATGCCTCTGGGAGAATGACGGGGGTGAGGCCCCGTCAATTCTTTCAACCCATCGTCGGCATGATGAACTCGGGATCGCCTTGAACATCTTGCGTTGCCCCGTTCATCGCAAAGGCAAGCGCGGGTAAGGACAAAAGCAACCAAAGCCAATGAGGTTTTCTCATGAGGGCTTTCAGCGTTTTTTGTCCCTGTTCCTGTTAGTCAAACCGATAACTCGACGCGGTTATGCCGCCCAAAAGATCGGTTTCGTGGTAGACAAGGGTTGCTGTTGCCTGCTCTGCTGCGCCAACGGCGACATAGATCGGCACCCAATGGTCTTCCTTGACATGGCATTCGCGGGCATAGGGCGCGCTTTCCCAGTTCAGCAGGTCCGCTGTTCGGGCCTCCGGTGCCTTTGCCAGCGTCTCACCCAGCCACGCGTCAAATCCGGCCGAGGGCACTTTTGCCGCCGGGTTCATCTTTGACATGTTGTGGTAGCTCAGGCCCGAACCGATGATCAGAACGCCCTCGTCGCGCAACGGCGCAAGCGCACGGCCGATCTCGAAATGCTTTGCAGGATCATAGGAGCTCAGCATGGACACCTGGATCAGCGGCACATCCGCATCCGGGTACATGATCTGCATTGGCACAAAGGTCCCGTGATCATAGCCCTGTTTGGGGTCTGGCGTGGCAGAGATCCCCGCCCCGGCCAACAGCCCGATGATCCGTTCCGCCAAGGCCGGATCGCCGGGCGCACCGTACCTGATCTGGTAGGTTTCGGGCGGAAAGCCGGAATAGTCGTATTCCATCGTTGGCGCGTCTGACGACATGACCCGCACTTGATCGGCTTCCCAATGACCAGAGATCATCACAACGGCTCTGGGCCGCTCGGGTAGGTCCTCCTCCATTTGCACAAAGGACGCTTCCAGGTTTTTGAAAATCGCGCGTAACTGCGGCACCCATGGCCATGGGCCTCCGCCGTGCGAGATATAGAAGGTTGGCATTTTGGTCATTGTGTCACCTCAGGCGGCAGCGGGCACGGACCGCGAGGTGCGACGTCCCAGGATGACGTACACGGCCAAGGCCAGCAGCACGGCATTAACCGGCAGCACCTCGAATTCACCACGGTAGATATGCAGGCCCATGGCCAGCACCTGGATTGTTGCGAGGCCGAGCGCAGCCAACGCGGTCAGGCGTGGCATGATACCCGTCAGGACGGGTAGGATCAGGCCTGCAGCCGCTGCAAGTTCGGCAGCGCCGATGAAACGAACGAGCGCGACGGGCACCTCACCGGGCCATCCCATCATAGCCGCCAGGTCAGGGATTGGCTGCGTTGCTTTCATGAAGCCGGCCAGCGCGAAAACGGCCGCCAGAAGAACTTGTGCGCCCCAAAGGGCCATTGTTTTCTTGGACATTGGGAACCTCTACTGTCCTGTTTTCAGATGTTCGCAAACATAGACAGTGAGCCTTATCTCGACTATTTGGGATTTTATGTTTTCACTATCCCATATACGGGACAATTGGAGATCGCATGAACAAGCTCGATGGGCTGGATGTTTTCGTGGCAGTTGTTGAGGCCAAAAGCTTTGCGGGCGCAGCACGCAAACTCGGCATGCCAACCACGACCGTCAGCGCGAAGGTATCGCGTCTCGAAGAGCAGCTTGGCGTCTCGCTTTTGCGACGCACGACGCGCAAGCAAAGCCTGACTGAGGCCGGGGACGCATACTACCGCAGTTGTGCACCCGCGCTTCAAACGATCGAACAGGCCAGTGCCGCGCTGCAACAGAATAGGTCAGAGCCACAGGGAACCCTGCGCATGACCGCCCCACCCGATATTGCACAGATCGCATTGGCTCCGATTATCGACACCTATCTCAAGCGCTATCCGGATGTTCACGTCGACCTTCGCGTGACAAACAGCTTTGTCGATTTGGTCTCGGAACAAGTTGATCTCGCCATACGTATCGGTGAGCTCAGCGACGCAAGCCTTGTTATTCGAACGTTCACAAACGGCTCTTTGTCTCTCTGGGCTGGATCGGCTTACCAGGCACAGTTCACCCTTCCGACCCGCCCCGAAGATCTGGAGCGGCATCGGTTAATCTGGCTTCGCACGCGGCAAAGCAAAATCGACCTCATGGGCCCGGCAGGTGAAACCCTGTCTTTGAAGTCGTCGGGCTGGCTGGACGTGGACGACCTTCAAACCCTAAAGCACTACGTTGAGCAGGGCTTGGGAATTGGTCTTTTGCCACGCTTCAATCTTCCCAATCTGCAGGGTGATCCGGACCTGATTCCTGTCTTGCCGCAGTACAAGACCGCGCCATTCAGAGCGGTCTTTGCCTATACCAAACAAAATTTCGTGCCGGCGACCGTCCGAAGCTTTATCGACACCGCAGCTGACTTTGCGCGCGGCCGCACGAAGACAATCTAAAGCGTGAATGCGCTCCAACAAGCTTCAAGTGCTGCGATTTCATCGCCCTTGGCAAAGGCCTCCATACCGATCGGGCCATCATAGCCCATGTCAGCCAGAGATTTCGTAACCACCGTGTCATTTATCTGGCCCGCCCCGGGTTAACACCGACCGGGATTGCCTATGACCTGCACTTAGCCGATCCACGGCAGATACGCCTCGCACCAACGGCTCTGCTTTCGATGCTGATACGAAGCACGCAGATCGGATTCTCGCTAGGGAGGTACGGCAGAAGGCCTAGAAGTTTCATAAAGGCCTTTGCGCGCCCAATAATGGGGGGATTGGGATACCTAAGACACTTTCCTTCAAACGACCGCTAAAGAGAAATACAGGGTAGTGCTTGAATTTGAGCGCTGCGGTCGCGAAGGTTCTCTGCGTCAACGAAAGCTGAAAGCGCACAAGTGCACTTCGTCCGCTAAGCGTTCGTTATTTCGAGCCACAGCGAACGACTGCAAGGAGCCCAGACCTCCCAAATGCTGCGCGCTCAGCGAACGTCCGGTTTTCTCATCTAGTCGCAGTGGGAGGATGTCAGGAACCTTCGCGTAGGGTGCTGGGGGTAGCCAGTTTTGAAATGTCCGCGCCAGTCGTGGATCGCCACTCAGAAAGAAGGAACCCAGTTCTGTCTCTTTTGCCAACGTCGTTCGCCCCATGATAATTCCGCCCATCGCGACCAGTGTTGTTTCAACATATAGGTCAACATCCAGATCAGGATCGTGGACGCAAAGTTCAGGAGGCGTTCCTCGTTGGGCCAGAAACCAAAAAGTGTCGTAGTCCGTTGGCTCATCCCTGAAATGAAAGCGGATCACGGATCGCTTGTCAGGCAGAGCGTCTACCTGGAGCACGCTTTGACACTTCCACATCATAGGTGAGGCAAGTGTTCCAGCAAGCGCAACCTCTGCCTCAATGTTCTGCTGTGCCCAGACCCCGAGCGCTTTGATGACAGGTTCCAACGCTTCGGATTTCGGCGTACGGATATAGTCCACGGCACCCGTTGCTTTGTCTTCGACACGTTCAACTAGACCATTGTGCTCCATCTCCGAAAGTCGCCAGGAGAGAACCCCGGGGGAGATGCTGCCAAGGCGTCGTCGCAAAGTGTTGAACCTGGTGGCTCCGGCCCAAATTTCAGTCAGGATTGGAATAGTCCATCTAGGTTCCAGCAATTGGCTGGCACGGGAAATCGGACATAGAAGACCGTATGGTTTGACGTTCATAAGAAACTCCTCACTGCCCATCATACCCAGCAAACGCACTTGGGCTAGTACGCCTGAAGTACCAGCATCAGTACCTTCTACGCACTACTCTGACTGAACTGCGCCATGGTTGAGTTGGTCATCGCATAGTGAGGAGAAAACGATGACACAGAACACCAGGATGACAGGGGTCGCCAACGGAGAGTTGTGGGGCCACCGAGCGCAGGATTGGGCCAAGTATCAGGAAGCCTCAATCGCACCTGTTTTCGATGCGGTTCTCGACCGAACTTGCGTGGGCGAGGGGACAAGATATCTCGACATCGGTTGCGGGGCAGGAATGGCGGCCGCAAAAGCCAGCGCGCTGGGAGCGGTGGTGACTGGTCTCGATGCATCGATTGCGTTGATCGACATTGCCCAATCCCGGTTACCGGCAGCGGCCTTTCAAGTAGGGGATTTGCAGGAACTCCCGTTTGCAGATGGCAGATTTGATCTGGTGACAAGTTTTAATGCCATCCAATATGCCGGGGATGTCGCCGAAGCTTTGTCAGAGGTGAAACGCGTCCTTGCACCCGGTGGCACAATAGCCATCGCGACTTGGGGCAATCCGGAAGGCATGGAAGCAGCTGAGGTAGTGACAGTTTTGAAGCCGCTCTTGCCGCCGCCGCCACCCAACGCACCGGGCCCGTTCGCTTTGTCTGATGACGAAGTTCTGCGTCAGTTCGTTGAGAAAGGCGGGTTCGAAGCATACGATGTATTCGATGTCGAAAGTCCTTGGTCTTATCCCGATGAACCGGCGGCACTCGCGGGTCTCGCCGCATCTGGCGTAGCTGCCAATGCAATAAGCTTGGCAGGCAAGGATGCGGTGGATGAAGCGCATCGTTCGGCCATCGCTCCATACCGCAAGGCAGATGGTCGGATCGAGTTCGGCGCCGCTTTCAAGGTGGTGCTTGCCAGGTTATCAACTGAATAGCGATTGGCGCGAAAGACTTAGCCCTCAGAAGCGGCCGTTGGATAGCTCCAAAGCAATGGCCGTTTTGTCCTGCCTAGCTGCAGTTCAAATGGTTGCAACCCGCTGCTATGCAGCGAATGGCAGGACTGAGCCCAACCTGTGAATTTAGTTTTCTCGCTGCGCGGAAATCGCTGCAACAGCGTAAATCTCTACGCCGCTGTGCAGCGGGAAAACCGGGCGTTCATTCCATCCGCAGCGGAAACGACACGCTCAAGAATGAGGTCGCGGGACAAGGTCGGCACTCCATCATTCAAAACTAGTCGCCGCTTTCAAACTTCACAAAGCATGGACCCTATTTGCTGGCTCACGCTTTGATCGGGTGTGAAGGCAGCAAGACACATGGCAATGACTCCCATCCAAGGCATGCCCAAGCCTTGCTTTATGCACGCAAACGTTTCTGCCAATGCTCCTGTCGCGGCGTATTCGGGAATGGGATGTATCTCGGGGATCGGCAAGGGTTTAAGGCGCGGAAGCTCAGTCATTCACCATGTCTTCCGGCAGGCTTTCACTCCATTTTCGAAGTTCTTCCAAGAAACCCAGGGCCGTGCGGCCAAACTCCGTGATTTCATATTGAACAGAGACTGGCGCGGTATCCATCACCTGCCGGTTAATCAGGTCTTGTGCCTCCAACTGACGTAGTCTTTCTGTGATCATCTTCTTTGACGCGCCCCCAATCATGCGGGCCAAATCGTTGAACCGCACAGGACCGTCCTTGAGGTGCCAGAGGACCGATCCGGTCCATTTACCGCCAATAACCCGCATCCCGCGTTCGATTGCGCAGGGCTCAATACAGGCGTCATGCACATGGCGGCGCCCCTTTGCGTCGGCTTCCACTCTTGCCTTCATCTTGTTCGCCCTCGCGTGTTATTAGGTTACTAAAAGTATACTGGTTGATTTTTGTATCTTGCGCACGCAACTTCACCAACAGACCTACGCGAGTCAAGAGACTCGCATTTCCAATCCAAGGGTAATCCACATGAGCAACATCTTCATTCTCAACGGCGCACAGCCTTATCCCTTTGCACCGGGCGCACTCAACGAAGCCTTTGCCACTCGCACCGAGGCGGTCCTGAAGGCCCTAGGCCACGACCTGCGGCTCACAAAGGTGGCCGAGGGGTATGATGTCGAGGAAGAAATCGCCAATCACCAATGGGCCGACACAATCATCATGCAGTTCCCGGTGAACTGGATGGGCGTGCCGTGGTCATTCAAGAAATACATGGATGAGGTGTACACCGCAGGCATGGACGGGCGCCTCTGCAACGGCGATGGCCGCAGCCCCGATGCGCCAAAGGCCAACTACGGTATGGGCGGGGCGCTGACCGGCACACGCTACATGATCTCAACCACGTTGAATGCGCCGTCAGAGGCGTTTGACGATTCCTCCGAACCCTTCTTCGAAGGCGCGAGCATCGACGATCTACTACGCCCCGTCCACCTGAACGCCAAGTTCTTCGGCATGACGCCCCTGCCAACTTTCTCGGCTCATGACGTGATGAAAAATCCCAACGTCACAGCCGATTTCGCGCGTTTCGACACGCATCTCACCACTCATTTCGGAGACACGTCCCATGTCGCAACCTGACATTCACCTCTATACCGCCGCCACGATGAACGGGTATAAGCCCGTCATTTTCCTTGAGGAAGCTGAAGTCCCCTACGATCTGACCTTCATCAACTTCGCCAAGCAGGAACAGAAGGCACCGGGCTATCTGAAGCTCAATCCTAATGGCAAAATCCCGACCATCGTGGATCGCGCCGAGGATCGCGCGATTTTCGAATCCGGGGCGATTCTGTGGCATCTGGCTACGAAATACGGAGAGTTCCTGCCGACCGATCCAGTGAAGCAGTCCGAGGTCATGCAGTGGCTGTTCTTTCAGGTTGGTCACATTGGTCCAATGATGGGGCAAGCCATGTACTTCCAACGCATCGCGGCCCCGAACGGGCATGACGAGCCCTATTCGATCAATCGCTATGTGTCGGAATCGCGTCGCCTTCTTGAGGTAATGAATACACGTCTTGAAGGGCGGGATTGGCTAGCTGCCGATGAATACACCATCGCGGATATGGCCACTTATCCATGGGCGCGGGCCTATGTCTGGGCCAAGGTCGAGGTTGATGACCTGCCACACCTTAAGGCGTGGTTTGACCGGATTGACGCTCGCCCCGCCGTGCAAAAGGCCCGGACCATTCCCAAGGCGCAACCGCAATTCTGGGACGCCAAGGCCGACGACGGCGCTTTTGCGGCGGAAAACGCGGCTCGGTTCGCGTCCGACGCCAAGAAGGGCTGAGCCATGGGCGTCGCTCTGATCGGCTATCCGGTATCCCCCTTCGTGCGCAAGGTTCGGGTCGCACTTGAGACGAAAGGGATCAGCTACACGCTTGATCCCATCGTCCCTTACACTGAGCGCGAGAAAGTGCTGACCGTCAATCCGGCGGGGACTGTGCCCGTGCTCATCCCGGGCGAAAGTGCGGCACCGATCACCGAGAGCGCCGATGTCGTGGCCTGGAGCGATCAGACCGTTCCGTCGCCCGCCATCATTCCAAAAGACCCTCAATTGCGTGCCCGCGCCCTCGACGTGCAACGCTTTGCCGACGGTCAGATGGCCCAGGTCTTCGGCGGTATGATGTTCGGTCAACGGATCGTCGTGCCGTATTACTTCGGTAAAGCCCAGGGCAAGGAAGACATGGTACAAAACGCTATTACGCAGCTTGCTCCGCCTTTGCTTGACACCGTGGCGAATCTGATCGGCGACGAATCCTTTGTGGCAAGGGATTTCAGCGTGGCCGATATCGCCATGGCAAGTTGGTTGCGCGGCGCCAGGTTGGCCGGATTTCAACTCGATGAAGCACGCTGGCCGATGGTCGCCCAATGGCTGGGACGCTGTTTCGATCAGCCCGGCTTTGCCTCCGTCATCGCTAGCGAAGAAAAAACCGAAGTCGTCAGATGGGCGCGTGCCCGCTATGCGGCCTGACAGATAGGGATTGATGTACATGGCGTTGCACGATCATCCGATGTGGCGGAAACCACAGCACCATCACGAACTCGATCACACGCATGAACACGTGCACTGGACCGAGCTTTTCTACGATCTCATCCATGTTGTGACGATTTTTCAGCTTGGAAACTACCTGTCGCATCATCTGGATGTGCAGGGTTTCCTGGTGTTTGCGGGGGTCTTTGTCGCGCTCTGGTACGCATGGGGTGAATTGAGCCTTTTCAACTCGATCTACGTCAGTACGGATGTCTGGCATCGGGTAATCATGTCCGTGATGATCTGTACGCTGATGTTCATGGCGGCGGCCATTCCAGCCATAGAAGGGGGCGGCTGGATGTTCTTTGCACTCGGCTTTGCAGCCAACCGCGCCATGCTCGCCGCGCTGTATCTTCGCGCGCGGCGCGTCAATGCGTCCAGCCATTCCATGTGCTCGGAACAGGCCAGGAATTTCGCGATCTTCGCTGTCCTGTTTGCAATCACCGCGTTCCTGCCAAAACCCTTTGCCTTCTGGGCCTTTGCAGCGGTGATGGTGGCGACGCAGCTTCCTTACATGATCCCGGAGGTCTCTGTCCTTCGGTTTGACAGGTTCATCCCGCGGGCCGGTCACATGGCCGAGCGCTTTGCTTTGTTGACCCTGATCGTGCTGGGGGAAGGGTTCTTCAAATTGGTGGTCACTCTCTCGGAAAAGGGCATTTACAAGGTCTCTCCTGACGTGTTGGTCAATTTCGTCATCGGTGGTGTGTCCATGTTCGTCATGTGCTGGATCTATTTTGACTTCGTCGGCAATGGGAAACCAAAGGACAATCGGCCGTCGACACTGATCACGTGGTGGCTGTCGCACCTTTCTCTGATGCTATGTGGTGTGATGGTGGGCGTGGCCCTTGCCGCCGAGGTCAAGGTAGGGTTCTGGGCCCCTTATCCCACCAAATACGCGGCTATCGGCTGTTTTGGCTTGGCCGGGTACATCGCCATGCTGTGGGCTTTGCAGCACGTCATCGAACATCGTGTCGCATCGGAATTCGGTCGCGGGGATGTCCGCTTATTCGGGATCGCATTGGCCATTACCACGTTCTTTATCGTGCCGCATGTTCCTGCAATTGTGGGCAATCTGCTGTGGGGCACGGCCTTGTTTTCCCAGATCATCATCCCGGTCACCCGCGCGTGGCTAAGGTTTCGGCATGAGTGAACACGCAAGCCTTCGCGCCCGGGTCTACTGGTGGCTTGAACGTCCCGACCGAGAAGCCAGAGGCCCACGTTTGCTGGAAATTGCGCTGATCTTGCTGATCACGGCCAATGTCACGGCAGTCATTCTGGAGACGGTCAGTACAATCTACGCCGTATGGCAGCCTGCATTTGATGTCTTCGAGCGCATCTCATTGACGATGTTCATCATCGAATATGCGGCCCGTCTTTGGGTCGTCCCCGAAAACCCGCAAAACCGGTCGCGCAGGGCTTGGGTGGTCACACCATCAGCCATCATTGATCTGCTGGCCATTCTCCCGGCCCTATTGGTGCTGCTGTTCCCAGTTGACCTTCGGATTCTGCGCGCGTTCCGGATCGTCCGTCTCCTCAAGCTGACCCGCTACTCTCCTGCGCTTGGAATGTTGCTGGCTGTCTTCGAGGAAGAGGCAGGCGCTTTCTTCGCGGGCTTTTTCATTCTGATCGTGATGCTGGTGCTTGCGGCTAGCGGGGCCTGGCTAGTGGAACATCAAGTGCAGCCCGACGCCTTTGGCTCGATCCCGGCGGCCATGTGGTGGGCTGTCGCCACACTGACAACCGTGGGCTACGGTGATGTAACACCCGTAACCATTGCGGGAAAAATATTTGGAGCCATCATCACTGTGCTTGGGATCGGCATGGCTGCCCTTCCAGCAGGCATCCTTGCCAGTGGCCTAAACGACCAGTTGCATCGCAGACGCTCCAGCATGCAGGCGGAGTTTCGGCGCGCGCTGGAGGACGGCTTTATATGTGACGCAGAGGAGGTCGAGATCGAAGACCTACGTAAATCCCTCGGGCTTTCCTATCGCGCCGCTCTTCAAATCCGAAGTGAGGTTGAAGCAGAGGTTCAGGCCCGATTGCATCTATGCCCGTCCTGCGGGCGTAGCTTGTCAGATCAAAAGGAGACATCCGCATGACCACATCAACGCCCATTCGTGTCGAAATCGTCTCACACGTGGTCTGCCCCTGGTGCGTGATTGGGTACTTTCAGTTGGCAAAAGCCAGCCGCGACACCTAACCGCGTCGCAAGGAGCAGACCCAGCCCAATGCACATTAAAAAGGTGGCATAAAGGGGGGCAGATGAGGTCTAATTTGTGGGAAACTTAAATAGATAAGTAAAATCAAATATTTAAGGCGAAATTTTTCGAGATTTTGGTGGAGCCTAGGGGAGTCGAACCCCTGACCTCTTGCATGCCATGCAAGCGCTCTCCCAACTGAGCTAAGGCCCCTTACTGTGCTGCGTTCTAGGCAGCGAGCGGGGCGAGATCAAGCAAAAGATCGCGCCCCGGCTGGATTATTCTTCGTCACTGGTTGGCACGTCGGCCAACTCGTCCAGCGATACTGTATCGTCGTCATCGTCGTCGTCGAGGACATCATCGCCCAGATCGGCGTCGACATCATCGTCATCGACGTCATCGTCCAGCACCAGATCATCATCTTCGCTGGCATCCTGCATTTTCTTGGTTTGTGCGTCTTCGGCATCTGCAACCATGGTGCGGGTCTTGCCAGTGTCGACGGCGACCTCATTGCCAGTATACGGGCTAATGATTGGGTCAGCGTTCAGATCGTAGAAACGTTTGCCGGTTTCTGGGCACAGACGTTTGGTTCCCCATTCTTCCTTCGGCATACTCGAATCCCTTTTGTTTAACGTGCTCTTGCAGCGGATCGTCGCCAACTGCCATAAGCACAGCGTGGTGTCAAAGGCTTTGACACGTTTGAATGATGAAGGGTGGATATGGGCCGTCAGTTCAGCATTGGCAACCCCCCGATTGCGGTGAATGTGAAGACATCAGCGCGGGCGCGACGGTTAAGCTTGCGGGTGTCGCGGCTGGATGGCGCGGTGTCTCTGACCGTCCCGAAATACAGCAGTGACCGAGAGGCGATGGCGTTTCTGCAAGAGCGGGAGGAGTGGTTGCGTAAACACCTTGGGGATGTAATGCCGAAAGCCTCCGTTCAGATTGGCGGTAGCGTGATGTTTGGCGGGGTAGAGACGCCGATTGTTGCGGCGGAAGTGAGGCGCGCTCGGTTTGAGGACGGCGTATTCTATGTGCCCGATGATGCGTCCCAATCGGGAGTGCGGTTGAAGGCGCTTTTAAAGCTGAAGGCGCGGGACGCCCTTGCTGTGGCGTCGGATCATTATGCAGCTGAGTTAGGGCGGCGGTATACGCGCATAAGTTTGCGAGACACGCGGTCGCGCTGGGGGTCGTGTTCGTCACAAGGGGTGCTGATGTATTCCTGGCGGCTGATCATGGCACCTGTTGATGTGCTGAATTATGTCGCTGCTCATGAGGCGTCGCATCTGGTGGAAATGAACCACTCGGCGGCCTTTTGGGAGACTGTGGCGGGGCTGATGCCGGACTATGAGGTGCATCGTCGGTGGCTGCGAGAAAACGGGGATAGCTTGCATCGTTATGACTTCGGTAATTGACAATCGCTTATTTGTGATCACAAAATTACCGCATGATAAGACCTAAAACGCAAGATGGTGTAGGCGCTGCGCATGAGCGTGTTTATCGAACGCTCAGAACCCGCATTCTGCATGGGGAGATCAAGCCAGGAATGGCGCTGACGCTGCGCGGGATCGGGAAGGAATTTGATGTCTCGATGACGCCAGCGCGCGAAGCGGTGCGTCGCTTGGTGGCTGAAGGGGCTTTGTCGCTGTCGTCCTCCGGGCGCGTGTCGACGCCGGAACTCTCCAACGAACGGATTGAGGAGTTAGCGGCACTGAGGGCGCTGCTGGAGCCGGAACTCGCCAGCCGGGCTTTGCCGCGGGCGCACTTGGCACTGATTGAGCGGCTCGAGCAGATCAACAACCGCGTATCGCAGATGGTCGCCCGGCATGATGCACCGGGGTATATTCGGATGAATTTGGAGTTTCACCGGACGTTGTATTTGAGAGCGCAGGCGCCGGCGATGTTGGCTTTGACAGAGACCGTGTGGTTGCAGTTAGGGCCGACGATGAGCGCGCTTTACGGGCGTTTGAACCGGACAGAGCCACCAGCGAGCCATCGGCTGATTTTGAGCGCGTTGAAAGCCGGGGATGAGCCGGGGTTACGCTTGGCCATTCGTGCAGATGCGACCAAGGGATTGCGGATGTTGAAGGGGTAAGGCGGGCCCGCCCGCCCACCCCTTTTTCTGGAGGCGCTGCCTCCAGACCGCCGAGGTATTTTTGGCAAGAGGAAATGCTTACATGTGTATCGCGCCGTCGCCACAGGCGAGGGCGGCTTCGCGGACCGCTTCTGAGTAAGTGGGGTGTGCGTGGCAGGTGCGAGCGAGGTCTTCGGCGGTGGCGCCGAATTCCATTGCGACGCAAATCTCATGGATCAGATCGCCGGCCATTGGGCCGATTATATGGGCACCTAGGATGCGGTCGGTCGCTTTGTCGGCGAGGATTTTGACGAAACCGTCACCTGCAAAGTTTGCTTTGGCGCGGCCATTGCCCATAAAGCTGAATTTACCAACCTTATAGTCAACGCCTTGGTCTTTCAGCGCTTCTTCTGTCGCGCCGACGCTGCTGACCTCTGGATGCGTATAGATCACGCCGGGGATGACGCCGTAGTTCACATGCGAGTGTTGGCCAGCGATGCCTTCAGCACAAGCCATGCCTTCGTCTTCGGCTTTGTGGGCCAGCATCGGGCCTTCGATGGCGTCGCCGATGGCGTAGATGCCGGCGACATTGGTGCGGTAGTGCGTGTCGGTTTTGATCTGGCCGCGCTCCGTCATTTCGACGCTAAGTTCTGCGAGGCCGAGGCCGTCGGTATAGGGGCGGCGGCCGGTAGCGAGGAGGACAGCGTCGGCCGTGATGGTGTGTCCGCTGTCATCTTTGCGCAGTTTGTAGGTGACTTCGGCCTTAGTGCCTTTCTTTTTGGCTGATTGAACGGCGGCACCCATGACGAATTTCATGCCTTGTTTCTTTAAGGTGCGCTGGAAGGTTTTGGCGATCTCTTTGTCTTGGCCGGGGGTTATCTGGTCCAGGAACTCGATAACGGTGACCTCGGCGCCCAAGCGGGCGTAGACGGAGCCGAGTTCTAAACCAATGACACCGCCGCCGATCACAACAAAAGTCTTTGGAATCTTTGGCAATTCGAGTGCGCCGGTTGAGGTCACCACGGTTTTTTCGTCCACTTCGACACCAGGCAAATCGGTGGGGGTGGAGCCGGAGGCGATGATGATGTTTTTGGCTTCATGCACATCATCGCCGACCTTCACCTGACCGGCGGCAGGGATCGAACCCCAGCCTTTCAGCCAGTCGATCTTGTTCTTTTTCATCAAGAATTCAACGCCTTGGGTATTTTGCCCGATGGTGTCCATTTTGTATTGGAGCATCTGCTTCCAATCGACCGTCTGAGCCTTTCCTTTGAGACCCATCTTGGCAAAATTGGCCTGCGCTTCGTGCAGCATTTCGGTGGCGTGCAGCAGCGCTTTGGAGGGGATACATCCGACGTTCAGACAGGTGCCGCCCAAGGTTTCGCGACCTTCGACAATCGCGGTCTTGAGACCGAGCTGGGCGCAGCGGATTGCGCAGACGTAACCGCCGGGTCCGCTTCCAATTACGATGACATCATAGCTGGCCATGGGAGGCTCCTTTTTTCCTTATTTTGCTTATGCACAATGCGTACACACAGCGTACACAGCCAGTACATACAAGCTGACATATAGGGGGTGGTCAAATCCATGTGGAGAGGACCATTGCGAGGGTTGCGAGAAAACCCGTGAACCAGATCAGAGACCGCCATGGCGCCCAACCGAAGTAGTAAGCAGGAACGTAGAGGATGCGTGCGGCGAGATAGGTCCACGCGCAGATCGCGGTGAGGCCGGTTGTCTTGTCACCAAGGACGACGACGACGATCGCAGCGGTGTAGAGGATCAGCGCCTCGAAGTGGTTGTTCATCGCGCGGTAGAGGCGGGCGGGTTTGTCGGAAAGCTGGCTTGAGAGGGGGCCGCCGAGGCGGGATTCATCGCGGGCGGAGAGGGTTTTGGAAGTGCCGAGGTCGAGGTTGGCCGAGATCGACATGAGTGCGAATTGAATCGCTTGCAGGACGACGGCGTAGGCGAGGACTTGGAGTTCAGGGGTCATCAAGTCGCGCTTATGAAGAACGGTAGGATCATCAGGAGCAACCCGCCGAGAGATGTGAACCAGGCAATCGACCGGACGAGCGGAAGGCCAGATGCAAACGCGGGAATATAGGCGATACGAGCCCAGAAATAGACTGCTGCACCCAAAGCTGATTGAGCCGTCCCGCTGTCCGTCACGGCGAGCATGAGGGCCAAGGCTGCAAACGTCGGAAAGGTTTCGAGAAAGTTACGCAACGCCCGTTGGACACGATCGGCGACGGCGTTTTGGTCACGTGGTTCATCTTGAGGACCGAGGGCCCAGCCAAGGCCCTTTGATAAGTCAGACAAGGTAGCTTGAAAGAGCACATGAACGATCAGCAGGATAACGGCGTAGAGTAGGTAGGTGAGTTCCGGCGTCATGGATTGGTCCTAACTTAGTGCGGGTCTTTTAACTTGGTTCGTGAAGAGCTTTTGGATTTGATGGTTGCTTGACATAAAATCGTGACGGCGATGAGGGTCTTTGTGACCCACACTTAATGCGCGAGCGGTGGCATTATTTTTGAGACCGATCACAGCAGGGTGCTCCAAAGGCACTGGGTTGCGCACACGCCAGCCGGAGGGTGTGCGCTTACGCGCCCAAAGCTGCCGCTTTCGTCGGCTTCGAAAGGTCCACTGGACCTTTCACGAGACGTCCTTCGACCCTGGGGTGTGTGCAGCCCTGTGTTGGTCATTAGAGATCCATCAACAATCGGCGCGGATCCTCTAGTGCCTCTTTCACGCGCACCAAGAAGGTCACAGCACCCTTACCGTCCACGATCCGGTGGTCATAGCTTAGCGCCAGATACATCATCGGGCGGATCACGACCTCACCGTTGATCGCCATCGGGCGGTCTTGGATTTTGTGCATGCCCAAGATGCCCGACTGTGGTGGGTTCAGGATAGGCGAGCTCATGAGGGAGCCATAGACGCCACCGTTGGAGATGGTGAAGGTGCCGCCCTGCATCTCTTCCATCGAGAGTTTGCCGTCGCGCGCCTTTGCGCCCTTCTCGGCAATCGCCTTTTCGATAGCAGCGAAGGACATGGCGTCGGCGTCGTTGATCACAGGCACCACAAGGCCCGTGGGCGTGCCTGCGGCGATGCCCATGTTGACGTAGTTTTTGTAAACGATGTCGGTGCCGTCGATCTCTGCATTCACCTCTGGCACTTCTTTCAGCGCGTGGCAGCAGGCCTTGGTGAAGAAGGACATGAAGCCCAATTTCACGCCGTGTTTCTTCAGGAACAAGTCTTTGTATTCGTTGCGGAGCGCCATCACCTCGGTCATGTCGACCTCGTTGTAGGTGGTGAGCATCGCGGCGGTGTTTTGGCTGTCTTTCAGACGCTTGGCGATGGTTTGACGAAGACGAGTCATTTTCACACGCTCTTCGCGTGCGGCTTGATCGACGGCGACAGGCGCGCGTGGGGTTGCGGCTGGAGCAGGGGCCGGAGCCGCGCCGCCGGATGCCACAGCGGCGGCAACGTCGGATTTGGTGACGCGGCCATCGCGGCCTGTGCCAGTGACTTGATCGCGGTTCATGCCCGCCTCGGCCAGTGCTTTTTCAGCGGCCGGGCCGTCTTTCATACCAGCCGGAGCGCTCGCGGTCGCTACAGGGGCAGTTGCGCCCGCGGCGATGACCGCGAGTTTGGCGGAGGCATCGACGGTTGTGCCTTCGGCGGCGACGATCTCTAACAGAACTCCGGCAGCTGGTGCAGGTACTTCGACGCTGACCTTATCGGTTTCGAGTTCACACAAGATCTCATCTTGCGCCACGGCGTCACCAGCGGCCTTGAACCAAGAAGAAACGGTCGCTTCGGTGACGCTTTCGCCAAGCGTTGGAACCATGACGTCGATGTTTTCGCCACCACCAGAAGCCGCAGCAGGTGCGGGCGCTTCGGCCGGTTTTTCAGCTTTTGGCGCAGGGGCGGCGGCCCCGTCAGAGATTTGCGCAAGCAGGGCATCGACGCCAACGCTATCGCCTTCGGCGGCCACAATCTCGGTCAATGTGCCAGCGGCGGGGCTGGGGACTTCAACAGTGACTTTGTCAGTTTCCAGCTCACAGAGCATTTCATCGACAGCGACGCTATCGCCGGGTTTTTTGAACCATGTGGCGACTGTGGCCTCAGTGACAGATTCGCCTAAGGTAGGGACACGAACTTCTGTGCTCATTTCTTTGATCCTTTGATGGTCAGCGCATCATCGACGAGGGCTGCTTGTTGGGCTTTGTGTTGGCTGGCAAGGCCAGTTGCAGGGGAGGCCGAGGGTGGTCTGCCTGCGTAAACAGGGCGGGTGTGCTTGGCTTTGATCCGAGTGAGGACCCATTCAAGGTTGGGTTCCATAAACGTCCAAGCGCCTTGGTTGCGGGGTTCTTCCTGACACCAGATCATTTCGGCGTTTTTGAAGCGTTCGAGCTCCTTCACCGAGGATTGCGCAGGGAACGGATAGAACTGTTCGTAGCGCATGATGTAGATGTCATTGATCCCGCGGGCGTCGCGTTCTTCGAGCAGGTCGTAGTAGACTTTGCCGGAGCACATGACGACGCGCTTGATCTTGTCATCAGCCACCAGTTTCGTGTCGGAATTGCCGTACTGCGCGTCATCCCACATGATCCGGTGGAAGCTAGAGCCTTCGGTGAATTCCTCGGTCTTGGAGATCGCCATTTTGTGGCGGAGCAAGGACTTCGGCGTCACGATGATCAACGGCTTGCGGAAATCGCGGTGGATCTGGCGGCGCAGCAGGTGGAAGTAGTTGGCAGGCGTCGTACAGTTGGCGACGATCCAGTTGTCTTGACCGCACATCTGCAAGAAGCGTTCGAGGCGGGCAGACGAGTGTTCAGGTCCTTGGCCTTCGTAGCCGTGGGGCAACAGGCAGACGAGGCCGGACATCCGCAGCCATTTGCTTTCGCCGGAGCTGATGAACTGGTCGAACATGATTTGCGCGCCGTTGGCGAAATCGCCGAATTGCGCTTCCCATAGGACCAGCGCGTTGGGTTCGGCGAGCGAGTAGCCATATTCAAACCCAAGCACCGCGTATTCGGACAGCATCGAGTCAATGACTTCGTACTGCGCTTGTCCTTTGCGGATGTTGTTGAGCGGGTAGTAGCGTTCTTCGGTGTCTTGGTTGATGAAGGCCGAATGACGTTGGGAGAATGTGCCGCGGGTACAGTCTTGACCCGCAAGGCGCACAGGGAACCCTTCAAGCGCAAGAGAGCCGAATGCGAGCGCTTCACCGGTGGCCCAGTCGAAGCCCTCACCCTTTTCGAACATCTCGGTTTTAGCTTTGACCAAGCGCCCAACCGTTTTGTGGATCGGGAAACCCTCCGGCACGGTGGTCAGCGCTTTGCCGATCTCGTCGAATGTTTCGCGTTTGATCGCGGTTTGGCCACGCTGGTATTCACCATCGCGTTTGTCCAGATGCGACCAGCGGCCATCGAGCCAGTCGGCCTTATTGGGCTTGTAGTTTTTACCTGCCTCAAACTCTTCGTTCAAATGCGCCTGGAACGCGGTTTTCATATCCTCGATCTCACCCTCGGGGATCAGACCGTCGCGCACGAGGCGTTCGGTGTAGAGGGTCAGAGACGTTTTGTGCGTCTTGATCTTCTTGTACATCACCGGATTGGTGAACATCGGCTCATCGCCTTCGTTGTGACCGAAGCGGCGGTAGCAGATGATGTCGAGTACGACGTCTTTGTGGAACTTCTGACGGAACTCGGTGGCGACGCGGGCGGCATGGACGACGGCCTCTGGATCGTCGCCGTTAACGTGGAAGATCGGGGCTTCCACCATAAGCGCGATGTCTGTGGGGTAGGGACTTGAGCGGGAGAAGTGCGGCGCAGTGGTAAAGCCGATCTGGTTGTTGACCACGATGTGCATCGTGCCGCCGGTTTTGTGACCCTTGAGGCCGGAGAGGCCAAACCCCTCGGCCACAACACCTTGTCCCGCAAAGGCGGCGTCACCGTGCAGCAGAATGCCCATTACCTTTGTGCGGTCTTCGTCGTTCTTTTGGTCCTGCTTGGCGCGGACCTTGCCCAGAACGACAGGGTTCACTGCCTCAAGGTGAGACGGGTTCGCCGTCAGGGAGAGGTGTACGTTGTTGCCGTCGAAAGAGCGGTCAGAAGACGCGCCGAGGTGGTATTTCACGTCGCCTGAGCCGTCGACGTCTTCTGGCTTAAAGCTGCCGCCTTCGAATTCGTTCAGGATCGCGCGGTAGGGTTTTTCCATGACGTTGGCGAGGACCGACAGACGCCCGCGATGCGGCATTCCGATGACGATATCCTCAAGGCCCAGTTGACCGCCGCGCTTGATGATCTGTTCCATCGCGGGGATCAGGCTTTCACCGCCATCAAGGCCGAAACGCTTGGTGCCCATGTATTTGACGTGCAGGAATTTCTCAAAACCCTCGGCCTTGACCATAGAACCCAAGATCGCCTTGCGGCCCTCTTTGGTGAAAGCGATTTCCTTGCCGTAGCCTTCGATCCGTTCCTTCAGCCAGCCCGCTTCTTCGGGGTTGGAGATGTGCATGTATTGCAAGGCGAAAGTGCCGCAGTAGGTGCGTTTTACAATCGCCATAATCTCGGTCATCGTCGCTACTTCGAGGCCAAGCACGTTGTCGATGAAAATTGGGCGATCCATATCCTCTGGCTTGAAGCCATAGGAGGCAGGGTCGAGTTCTGGGTGTGGGGTCGCGTCGCGCATGCCGAGCGGGTCGAGGTCGGCCACAAGGTGGCCCCTGATCCGATAGGCGCGGATGATCATCAGGGCGCGGACGGAATCGAGCACGGCGGCGCGGACTTGGTTTTCGTCGAGCGTCACGCCCTTTTCGGCGGCTTTCTCTTTGATCTTCTTGCCAGCCGCTTCGGGTTCGGCGGGCCATTGTCCGTCAAGCGCAGCCGTCAGGTCATCGGCAGGCTGCGGTGGCCAATCAGTGCGCGCCCAGCTGGGGCCAGCCGCCTCTGCTTTCGCGTCCGTTGGCGCGTCGCCAAGGGAGCGGAAGAAGGCTTGCCAGCTTTCATCCACTGCGCCGGGATTGTCGGCGTAGCGGGCGTAGAGCTGTTCCACATATTCCGCGTTGTGCCCTTGTAAGAAGGACGAGGAATGGAAGACGTCGTTGGGGGATTGGTTGGTCATTGTGTCTACCTTCTAGAAATCACGTTCAGCCCAAAGTTGGCGAGAAGTGGTTGATCTAATTCGGAATTGAGGACAGATGAATTAAGTTCGAACAAAGTTGTACGGTTGTTAGTTTCGCCAACAAATGAGTTCGTAAACCTCACCAAGCCGAGGTCGGTGCTTGCCGAATTCTCGGTCATTTGAAGGACCGAAGTGCGAACTTGGTCGACATCTTGGATCGTTAAGCCTGCAACCCGACAATCCAAACGCTCATTTCTTTCGTTCCAGTGAATATTGGCGATGAATGAACCGGTATTTCGTAGCTCATAGCTCTTTGAGCGAAAGTAGTCAGAGTTCCGACGTCGGACAAAAGCTCCGATTTGTGATCGCTTTTGTTCGCGGAGCATCGCTAAATCTTCACGACTCGCGGGCTGACGTCCTGACAATAAAAAACCGTCGCCCAAAACCGCTATTGCAGTATCTAGCTGATTTTTTTCAATTTCCTTCCAGCCAGACGCCGAAAGTTGCTGCTTCACGCTTTCAAATGTCGTGTTTGGAGTGCTGCAAAGCTTTGCTATTTGTACAAAAGGTGAAGAGCTTGCTGAGGCTGAAACGGCAGCTAATGCCGACATCGTAGTGGCGACAAATACGGCAACGCTTAACGCCCGGACGATAGGCCGGGCAGCGCCCGTCTGTCCCCCTGGGCGGGCGCTTTCAGCGCGACGCCCACGGTCGGGCGCTGCCCTCATCGAGATAGGTCCAACCTCCGACAACCGCCCCCACACGCCCCTGGCTTGACCCGGGACCTCTTGGTGGTGAGGTCCCGGGGCAAGCCCGGGACGGGTGGGATTGAGGGCCAACATTGGGGTCTACTTCGCAATCGCTTCCAGCACAGCCTCGCCCAGCGTGGCTGGGCTGTCGGCCACGACGATGCCCGCGGACTTCATCGCTTCGATCTTGCTTTCTGCGTCACCCTTACCACCGGCAACAATCGCGCCAGCGTGGCCCATGCGGCGGCCCGGAGGGGCGGTGCGGCCGGCGATGAAGCCAGCAACAGGCTTCCAACGGCCCTTCTTGCGCTGTTCGGTCAGGAACTCGGCAGCTTCTTCTTCTGCTGTGCCGCCGATCTCACCGATCATGATGATGGATTGGGTTTCATCATCGTCGAGGAACATATCAAGCACGTCGATATGCTCTGTCCCCTTGATCGGGTCACCGCCGATACCCACGGCAGTGGACTGACCAAGACCTGAGTCAGCAGTTTGCTTCACCGCTTCATAGGTCAAGGTGCCCGAGCGGGACACAACGCCGACCGAGCCACGTTTATGGATGTGGCCGGGCATGATGCCGATTTTGCAGGCGTCCGGCGTGATGATGCCCGGACAGTTCGGGCCGATCAGGCGGGAGGAGGAGCCTTCAAGCGCCTTCTTGACGCTCATCATGTCGAGCACAGGGATGCCTTCGGTGATGCAGATGATTAGTTCCATCTCGGCGTCAATCGCTTCAAGGATTGAGTCGGCTGCAAACGGCGGCGGCACATAGATGACGGAGGCGTTGGCCTCGGTCACATGTTTCGCCTCATGCACGCTGTTGAAGACCGGCAGGTCAAGATGGGTTTGCCCACCTTTGCCCGGTGTAACGCCACCCACCATTTTGGTGCCATAGGCGATCGCCTGTTCGGTATGGAATGTGCCCTGAGAGCCGGTGAGGCCTTGACAGATGACTTTGGTGTTTTCGTCTACGAGAATTGCCATGATCTTAACCTTTCACCGCTTTGACGATCTTCTGAGCGCCGTCTTTCAGGTCATCGGCTGCGATCACGTCGACGTCTGAGTTGTTGATGATGTCTTTGCCCTGCTGCACGTTGGTGCCCTCAAGGCGGACGACGAGGGGGACTTTCAAGCCGACCTCTTTCACGGCTTCGACGACGCCTTCGGCGATGACGTCGCAGCGCATGATGCCGCCGAAGATGTTCACAAGGATGCCTTTGACGTTAGGGTCAGAGGTGATGATCTTGAAGGCCTCGGTGACTTTCTCTTTGGTCGCACCGCCGCCTACGTCGAGGAAGTTGGCAGGCTCGGCCCCGTAGAGTTTGATGATGTCCATCGTGGCCATCGCGAGGCCCGCGCCGTTGACCATACAGCCGATTTCGCCGTCGAGGGCGATGTAATTTAGGTCGAACTTGGAGGCTTCGAGTTCTTTCGGATCTTCCTCGGTTTCGTCGCGTAGGGCGGCGACGTCGGTGTGGCGGTAGACCGCGTTGCCGTCGAAGGAGACTTTTGCGTCGAGGACTTTCAGATCACCTTTGTCGGTGACGATCAGTGGGTTGATCTCGAGCATCTCCATGTCTTTGGAGATGAATGCTTTGTAGAGGAGGCCCATTAGTTTGACGCATTGCTTCACCTGCTGACCTTCGAGGCCGAGGGCAAAGGCCACGCGGCGGCCGTGGTAGGGCTGGTAGCCAGTAGCTGGATCAACGGTGAAGTTTAAGATCTTTTCTGGGGTGGAGGCGGCGACCTCTTCAATGTCCATGCCGCCTTCGGTGGAGCAGACAAAGCCCACGCGGGATGTGGCGCGGTCGACGAGGAGCGCGAGGTACATCTCGGTCTCGATACCGGAGCCGTCTTCAATATAGACGCGGTTGACCTGCTTTCCAGCGGGGCCGGTCTGATGAGTAACCAATGTGCGGCCCAGCATCTTTTTGGCTTCTTCTGCGGCTTCTTCCACAGATTTGGTCAGGCGCACTCCGCCTGCTTCGCCCGCGTCGGCTTCTTTGAATTTGCCTTTGCCGCGGCCACCTGCGTGGATTTGCGCTTTGACAACCCAAAGAGGGCCATCCAGTTCACCGGCGGCGGTTTTTGCATCTTCGGCTTTGAGAACGGCGCGGCCGTCGCTGACAGGTGCGCCGAAGTCGCGTAAAAGCGCCTTGGCCTGGTATTCGTGGATGTTCATTGCAATCCCTTACGTGGCTTTGTTTGCGGCAATGAAGCACAGTCTCGCAGCTAAAAAAACTACTTCGCGAGAATGCCATCGGAAAAAGCGACATTTGTGATCACAGTAAGAAAAAGTGTGATCACAAAATGATAAAATGTTCTACGACTCAGTGTTTAAAGGGGTTTGCGTGCACCCAAACGAAAAGAAGCGCCTCTGATAAGAGACGCTTCCGACAGGTAAGTTTTGTGAAATGGATCAGCCCAATGAGCTGTCGATCCCTTTACACGCGTCGACCAAGCCCTTCACAGCGTCGACGGATTTGTCGAACATCGCTTGTTCTTCTTTGTTCATCTTGATCTCGACCACACGTTCGATGCCGCCTGCGCCGATGATCGTTGGAACGCCGACATAGGTGCCGTTCAGCCCGTAAGCGCCTTCAACATGTGCCGCACAAGGCAGCAAGCGTTTTTGGTCCTTCAAATAGGCTTCGGCCATTTCGATGCCTGAGGTGGCTGGTGCGTAGAAGGCGGAGCCGGTTTTCAGAAGGCCCACGATTTCAGCGCCGCCGTCGCGGGTGCGCTGGATGATCGCGTCCAGTTTCTCTTGCGTGGTCCAGCCCATTTCTACCAGATCAGGGAGCGGGATACCCGCAACTGTGGAATAGCGGGCCAGTGGAACCATGGTGTCGCCATGGCCGCCAAGAACAAAGGCTGTCACGTCTCGCATGGAGACATCGAATTCTTCAGCAAGGAAGTGACGGAAGCGTGCGCTGTCGAGAACACCCGCCATGCCGCAGACCATATTGTGCGGCAGACCTGAGAATTCGCGCAGCGCCCAAACCATCGCGTCGAGTGGGTTGGTGATGCAGATCACGAATGTATCTGGCGCGTGGGCTGCGATGCCTTCGCCGACGGATTTCATGACTTTGAGGTTGATGCCCAGAAGGTCGTCGCGGCTCATCCCCGGTTTGCGAGCGACACCGGCGGTGACGATGCAAACGTCTGCGCCAGCGATGTCAGCATAGTCGTTTGTGCCTTTCAGGGCGACGTCGATGCCAGCCACTGGGCCAGCTTCTGCGATGTCGAGGCCTTTGCCCCGTGCGATGTCGCCTTCTTCGGCAATGTCAAAGAGGACGACGTCGCCCAGTTCTTTGATTGCTGCGAGGTGGGCGAGTGTGCCGCCGATTTGTCCGGCGCCGATCAGGGCAATCTTGGGTCTGGCCATGATGTTCTTCCTATGCGAAGTGAATCTGCGGCACTGCCTATTCGTTTGACGCGCAGGGTGCAAGAGTGCTGCGGCGCGGCATAAGCAAAGGTGATCAACGTGGAAGGGTCCATTTTCTGGATAACAGCCGTTTTGGCCGCGATCTTCGTCGGTCTCGGCAAGGGTGGTGTTCCGGTTATCACGGCGATGGCGGTGCCGGTGCTGTCGCTTGTCATCTCACCTGTCGTTGCAGCGGGTTTGCTGCTGCCAGTCTTTATCGCGTCGGACGTTTTTGGCGTTTATCTATACCGAAAACACTTCGATCGACGCGTATTGACGATCATGTGCGCGGTGATGCCGATTGGTGTCTTTATTGGTTGGGCGACGGTCGATCTGATCTCTGAAGCCATGGTGACGATCTTGCTCGGCTTGATAGGTGCCGTATTTGCCCTTGCGATGTTGTTTGAGCGGCAGCAAGAGAGGCCGCGTCGTGAGGCTAAGACTGGCCCCGGGATATTTTGGGGCATAATTACGGGGTTCACCAGTTTTGTGAGCCATTCAGGTGCGACGCCGTATCAGGTCTATACGTTGCCGTTGCGGATGCCAAAGCTGGTTTTTGCAGGCACTGTGACAATCGCCTTTGCCTATATCAACCTTGTAAAACTGATCCCTTATTGGGCGCTAGGCCAGCTCAGCGTCGAGAATTTACAGATTGCTCTTATCCTGATGGTACCAGCTATTCTTGCAGTGTTTGCCGGAGTCGCGCTTGTGCGTTGGATTCCGACAAAGCTGTTTTTTAGGATCGTGGTTTGGGCGCTTCTGCTCATCTCGCTCAAACTCATTTGGGATGGGTTCGGACGGCTCTAGGCGCCTTCATCTGTGTTCGGTAGCGGTTCGGCCACGTGTTGATAGTGTTCCGCTGCTGCGACAATGCAAGTAGGGCCACCGGGTTGGGTTAGAGTGATCGTCCATGTGCCGGTTTCGGTGGAGGCGAAGACCTCCAAAACTTTGTTCGCGGCATCAAGTGCAATCACTTGCCTGCTTTCGCCGAAGCCTGCCGCCAATCTTTCTACAACCGCCTGATGCGGCCCGCAGTTGCGGGTTTGGGCGGGGGCGAGTTGCGCGGTGAGCAACATCCCGAAAAAGGCCATGGACCAGAGAATGAGCTTTTGGTGGTTCATGAGACGTCCCTCTTGGTTATGAAAATTGCGTTTGATTGATTGCGTTTCAGACTGCTCGACCGCGTGAAAAACGCGGTTAACGGACCGTCACGGTCGGTTTGCGCCGCGCCGCAGCATTTTTCGCTTGAATGATTTGTTCGATTGGGGTCATGAATGCGCAACTTTATTGCGAGGAAGTTATGACTCACCGTCCTACACGCTCTGCCCTTTATATCCCTGGCTCCCGCGAGCGCGCGTTGGACAAGGCGCGTGGGCTGCCTGTGGATGTGATTTTGTTCGATCTTGAGGACGCCGTGGCGCCGGATGAAAAGGCGGCAGCGCGGGAGAAATTGGCGGAGGCTTTGTCCGTCGGAGGCTATGGGCCACGGTATAAGGTCGTTCGGATCAATGGGTTGGATACAGATTGGGGTGCGGCAGATGTCGCGGCGGTCGCCGAGATGGCGTGTGACGCGGTTTTGTTGCCAAAGGTGAACAGTGCTGCGGATGTCGAGGCTTTGGCGGCGCAACTGCCAGATGTGCCGATTTGGGCCATGATGGAGACACCTGAGGGCATTTTGAACGCAGCCGAAATTGCGGCCCATCCGCGGCTCGAGGGGTTCGTGATGGGGACGAATGATCTGGCCAAGGAACTCAATTCGCGGACCCGAGCGGCGATGCGTGTGTCTTTGCAAATCTGTCTGTTGGCAGCGCGGGCGCATGGGGTCATCGCGATTGATGGCGTTTACAATGCCTTCAAGGACGAAGACGGCTTGCGCGCAGAATGTGATGAGGGGCGTGATTTTGGCTTTGATGGAAAGTCGCTGATCCATCCCGCTCAGGTCGCGATTGCGAATGAGGTGTTCGGGCCGAGCGAGGCCGAGATTGATCTGGCCCATCGTCAGATCGCGGCCTTTGATGAAGCCGTGGCCGGTGGTCAGGGCGTTGCTGTTGTGGATGGCAAGATCGTTGAAAACTTGCATGTGGAGACCGCCCGCGCAACGTTGGCGAAAGCGGACGTAATCGCAACGTTGGAGGCCTCATGATTCTTATTGCAGCTGGTTTGCTCCTTTGGAGCGCGGCCCATTTCTGGAAACGCTTGGCGCCGGAACATCGCGCGGAGTTTGGGGAAAAGGGCAAAGGCATCGTTGCGCTGGTGTCGGTTGCAGCGATTGTGTTGATGGTCATTGGCTATCGTGGAGCGGATGGCACATTCTATTGGGGGCGCTCAACCGCTCTGGTCGGGATCAACAATCTGCTGATGCTGTTCGCCTTTTACCTGTTCGCCAGCAGTGGTGCGAAAACGCGGGTCACAAAATTGATCCGGCATCCGCAGCTTACAGCCGTGGTCGTCTGGTGCGTCGCGCATCTGTTGGTGAACGGGGACAGCCCATCGTTCCTGTTGTTTGGTGGTCTCGGCGTTTGGGCCATTACAGAGATGATTTTGATCAATCGTGCTGAAGGTCCAAGGGAGACCTATCACGCGGTTCCTATCAAGAAAGAGGTCACTGCGGTGATCGCGACGTTGGTGGTTTTCAGCGTCGTCTCAGCCATTCATATATGGCTTGGCTACAACCCGTTTGGATAGAAGATGCAGATTTACAGACTCCTGACAGAAGATGATACGGCCGCCTTTTGCCATAAGGTTTCGGATGCAATTTCAAAGGGTTGGACGCTTTACGGTGATCCGCAATACGCCTTTGATCATGCCAATGGCGTGATGCGCTGCGCGCAGGCCGTCGTGAAAGAGATCGACGGAGACTATCATCCAGACATGAAATTGGGACAGCAATGAGCAAAACAAACGCAGGTCGTTTTTTCGAAGATTACCGCCTTGGTGAGGTGATCCACCATGCGGTGCCGCGCACTGTTTCTGGTGGGGAACGCGCGATGTACCACGCGCTTTATCCTGCGCGCGGGGCGCTTTATTCTTCGGATGCTTTTGCGCAGTCCTGTGGGCTTCCTGCGTCTCCTATGGATGATTTGATCGCGTTCCATTTGGTGTTTGGCAAAACGGTGCCTGATATTTCGCTGAATGCGGTGGCCAATCTGGGATATGCTGAGGGGAGGTGGCTGAAGCCGGTTTGGCCGGGGGATACGCTGCGGTCGTCTTCTGAAGTGATTGGGCTGAAGCAGAATTCCAACGGGAAATCCGGTGTTGTCTGGGTGCGGACGACAGGGCGCAATCAGCATGGCGAGGCCGTGCTGGAGTATGTGCGCTGGGTCATGGTGCGACGGCGTGCAGAAGGGGATGCGCCGGAGACTGTTATCCCTGACTTGACCAAATCGGTCGCCGCCAATGATCTGGTTATCCCTGAAGGTTTGGATTTCTCGGGGTATGATTTTGAACAGGCCGGCGAGGCGCATCGCTTTGGCGACTATGCGATTGGCGAAGTGATCGACCATGTGGATGGCGTCACGATTGAAGAAGCCGAACACATGATCGCTACGCGCCTTTGGCAAAACACCGCAAAAGTGCATTTTGATGCGACCAACCGTGCGGATGGGCAACGCCTGATCTATGGAGGTCACGTGATTTCGATGGCGCGGGCCCTGTCGTTTAATGGTCTTGCCAATGCGCAAATGATGATCGCTTTGAACGGGGGCGCCCACGCGAACCCATGCTTCTCAGGTGACACGGTTCGGGCTTGGTCCGAAGTTTTGGACAAGGCGGAGACAGACGCTCCGGGCGTTGGGGCTGTTCGCTTAAGGCTTGTGGCGACGAAGGGTAAGATCGGAGAGTGGAAGACCGATGAGGGCAAGTACCACCCGAATGTTTTGCTTGATCTTGATTACTGGGCTTTGATGCCAATTTAAGCTAAGGCCCGATGATTTGTGATCACGCAAAAAATGATCGTGATCACAAATTTCCCAATCACCCGAACTGTGACGTTTTTTCTCAATAATTTGAGCGTCGAAAGCGTGACTCGGCCCTCAACATGGTGCAAAGAGGGTGCGACTGTAGCCACGCCGCAAAGCGGCACGCAACCGAAGGGAACCGAGTTATGGCTGACGTAAATCGGGGAAACCGGCCTTTGTCGCCGCACCTGACTATTTATCGCCCCCAAATGACATCCATGACCTCTATTTTCGTGAGGATCACTGGCAACGCTTTGATCGTGGCCGCTTTGATGATCGTTTGGTGGTTTGCAGCTGCGGCCACTGGTCCTGAAGCCTTCGCGACGGCTGACGCTTTCCTGCGTAGCTGGTTCGGTGATCTGGTCTTGTTCCTGTCGGTCTGGGCGATGTGGTACCACCTGCTTGGCGGAGTGCGGCATTTGATCTGGGATACGGGCCGGATGCTAAAGGTTGAACAGGCTGAGACGCTTGGCCTTGCCATGATCATCGGGTCTGTCCTGATGACCATCTTCACTATCATCGTGACTTAAGGGAGCGCTGAGATGGCTTTTTTGACTGATCGTAAGCGCGCCTCTGGCATGGGGTCCGCAAAGACTGGAACCGAACACCACTGGCAGATGATGGTGTCCTCGGTGGCATTGCTGATTTTGGTGCCGCTCTTCATGTTCACCTTTGGCAGTGTGCTGGGTGGCACATATGAAGAGGTCGTGGCCTACTATTCGCGCCCTGTTCCTGCTGTAATCGCAATTTTGACGCTGCTGGTTGGCTTTTTCCACTTCGCCAAAGGTGCGCAGACACTGATCGAAGATTATGTGCACGGGCTTGCCCGCAAGGGGCTGATCATTGGCGTGATTTGTCTTTCCTACGGTGCTGCCGCACTCGGCGTTTTCGCCATCATCCGCCTCGCCCTTTAAGCCACGGAGTTTATGAACAATGGCTGCTTATGAATATGAGACGCATACTTATGATGCGATTGTTGTTGGGGCTGGCGGCGCTGGGCTGCGGGCCACGCTGGGTCTGGCAGAGCAGGGGCTAAAGACGGCCTGTATCACCAAAGTGTTCCCGACACGGTCACATACTGTGGCAGCACAGGGCGGCATTGCAGCATCCCTCTCCAACATGGGACCGGATCATTGGCAGTGGCATATGTATGACACGGTGAAAGGTTCTGATTGGTTGGGTGACACGGATGCGATGGAATACCTCGCCCGTGAGGCGCCCAAGGCGGTCTACGAGTTAGAACACTATGGTGTGCCGTTCTCTCGGACCGAAAAAGGTGAGATTTACCAACGCCCGTTTGGTGGACATACGACAGAGTTTGGCGAAGGCCCGCCCGTGCAGAGGACATGTGCGGCTGCTGACCGTACTGGTCATGCCATTTTGCACACGCTTTATGGTCAGTCGGTGAAGCAGAAGGCTGAATTCTTTATCGAGTATTTTGCGACCGATCTGATCATGTCTGAAGACGGGCAGTGTCAGGGTGTTGTGGCGTGGAAGCTGGATGACGGCACCATGCATTTGTTTAACGCCAAGACGACCGTGCTGGCGACGGGGGGCTACGGCCGTGCTTATTTCTCGGCCACCTCGGCGCATACCTGCACGGGCGACGGTGGCGGTATGGTCGCACGTCAGGGTCTGCCGTTGCAGGATATGGAGTTCGTGCAATTCCACCCAACCGGCATTTATGGCGCTGGCTGTTTGATCACCGAGGGTGCGCGCGGTGAGGGCGGTTACCTGACCAACTCCGAAGGTGAGCGCTTCATGGAACGTTATGCCCCGACCTATAAGGATCTTGCCTCTCGGGATGTTGTGTCGCGCTGTATGACGATGGAAATCCGTGAAGGGCGCGGCGTGGGTGCCAACGGTGATCACATTCACTTGCACCTGAACCACTTGCCGCCAGAGACGCTTGATCTGCGTCTGCCCGGTATCTCCGAAAGCGCGCGTATCTTTGCGGGTGTGGACCTGACGAAAGAGCCGATTCCGGTGTTGCCGACAGTGCACTACAACATGGGCGGCATCCCCACGAACTATTGGGGTGAGGTTCTGAACCCAACCAAAGATGATCCGGATGCAATCGTGCCCGGCTTGATGGCCGTTGGTGAAGCGGGCTGTGCCTCTGTGCATGGTGCGAACCGCCTTGGGTCCAATTCCTTGATTGACCTCGTGGTCTTCGGCCGCGCCGCAGCGATCAAAGCGGGTGAAGTTGTGGATGCAGATGCGCCGAACCAGACCTTGAACCAAGCCTCTGTAGACTATGCCTTTGATCGCTTTGACGGTGTTCGCAATGCGAGCGGTACAACCGGCACTGCTGAGTTGCGTTTGGAAATGCAGAAGGCGATGCAGGAAGATGCGGCTGTGTTCCGGACTGACAAAACCTTGGCCGAAGGCGTCAAGAAGATGGAGGGCATCGCGGGTAAGATGGATGACCTCAAAGTCACCGACCGGAGCCTTGTTTGGAACAGCGATCTGATGGAATCGTTGGAGCTGACCAACCTGATGCCAAACGCATTGGCTACGATTGTGGGCGCTGAGGCGCGCAAAGAAAGCCGCGGTGCGCATGCCCATGAGGACTATCCTGATCGCGACGACAAAAAGTGGCGCAAGCACACTTTGGCGACCGTGAGTGGCCCAAAGACGAAGCTGTCTTATCGTCCTGTACATCTTGACCCGCTGACAACAACCGCTGAAGGTGGCATTGATCTCAAGAAGATCGCACCCAAAGCGAGGGTTTATTGATGAAACTTGGAGTTTCGGGCTCTTTTTTCTTGGTCTTTTCATTGGGTTTATCTGCTTGTGCACCGCTGACGCAGGTTGGGCCTACAGCAGAGGCGCAAGAAAACGCTGTTTTGCAATGTGCGAGAGACTTTGGGGGTGATGTTTTTCCGATTACCACAAGTGTTCGGATTGAGTTTGGCGCGGGACAGCAATCTGCATTGGTTGAAATTCAACCTAACGAACGCCTGACGCAGTCCCAAGCGAATAGTATCAACAGTTGTGCAAGAGATGCTTTGAGCGCCGAGTGGGAAGGTGTTGATGCCGCCGCTCCTGAGGTCGGCCCGACATTGCAAGAGGTTCAAGAGTTGCGTCGTCGACCAGATGTTCCGACAAGCCCTTGTCCACGCGGTTCCAGCGTCATGCGGGCTGGAACGCAGTATTGCGTGGGGCTAAAATGAGGCCTCTTATCTGGACGCTAAGCGCTGCGACCCTTGTCGCCTGCGCTCCGGTCTCGCCCGAACGGGCGGCCGATCAATGCGAGGAACGCGCCCGTGCGGCTCAGGGGCCCGAGGTTGAGATTGGCATTGGAGTGAACAGCAACAGCGGTGGGTTTGTGAATGGGTCGATTGGGGTCAGCTCGGACTTCATTCGCGGTACGGATCCGGTCGCGCTTTATGAAAGCTGCGTGTTTAATCTGACTGGCGAATTGCCGATCCGGCCGCCTGTTTTGCGGGATTTGTGATGGTTCGAGCTCTGCATTGATATGCCGTTCTATAAACATGAAGGACAGCTGATTTTCTTTGCTCATGTTCCAAAATGTGCGGGCACGAGTGTGACAGAATATTTAGAGGAAAGGTTTGGCAAGCCGGCCTTTGAAGACCGTGCTTTCCGCCGGTCTCCAGCATTATTTCCTTGGACAAAAACCTCGCCGCAACATGTCACGGTAGCTGCTTTGGAGCGGGTTGTACCACTTGATTTCTTTGACCATAAAATTGCGGTGGTTCGGCACCCTATTCCGCGGCTTTTGAGCGTGTTTCATTTCCAGAAACGTAACCAAAAGCAAATCGGTAAGTTGGTTTCGTTCGAACGATGGTTAAAATCGTTACCCACCGTACTGGCTAGTGATCCTTACCGTTTTGATGGACATACCATGCCTCAAAGCGTTTTTGTTCCTGATGAAGCCAAGGTCTTTAGATTAGAAGACGGTTTAGACGCTCTGAAGATTTACCTCGATGAATGCTTTGGGCCGACGTCGTCTGAAAAGAGATTTGGCCATGCAAAGAAGACACGGTCACATCTGAAATTAAAACCTATTCACGAAGAGCTTATCAGAGAGATTTACGCAGAAGATTTTGCCAGATTTGGATACAAATGAACAAATTAAGACCAATCCACTTGGTGTTGCCTTGCCCCTTGCCCAAAGCAGGTCAGGCGTGGGGGGATTATTACTTTGGTCAATCTCTTGCTAACGCACTTCGGAGTCTTGGGCATTCAGTCATTATAACTTGTAACGGGGAAAAGAGAACCTTACTCGGGAAACTGAAACGATCTTTTGGTGCAACAGATGACACTATACCCCGGGAAGCTATCGATCTTGTTTTACGAGGCAAGCGAACGCCAGTTGACCAGTTCAGGAGGCCGCGCTTAAACTGGCTTATCTCGCAGAGCGATCAGTTTAGCCTACAAGATGCAAATGAGGCAGCTTACACATTTGTGGCTTCGCAGAAATTTGCAGATGAGTTGTTGCGACAAGGCGTTAAATGCGAAGTCCTTTTGCAATGCACGGATCCTTCGGTATTCTCGCCTGACCGAAAATCGAAAGATCAGACTACAGGTGTACTGTTTGTGGGGAACAGGAAGCGGACGGAGCCACGACCAATTGTAGAAGCTGCGAGGGATGCCGGTTTTGAGGTAAGCGTCTGGGGCGCGAACTGGAAAAATGTAACTGGTCTCGATTTTAGAGGTCGGCATATTCCAAATGCTGATCTTGGAAATCTCTATGCTTCAGCCGGGACTGTTCTAAATGATCATCGTTTTGGAATGCTTCGAGATGACTTTATGTCAAACCGCGTTTTTGATGTTCTAGCGTCAGGGAGACCGGTCGTTACTGAGGAGATGTTTGGAATACCGGAAAAATTGCGGCCGGCTATATTTACCTATCGTTCTTTGACGGAGATTTATCAGGTAATAAAATCTTCACAGCAGGCTGAAACCGAGGCGCTCTCAACGATTTCCCGAATAGTTCGAGCTAATCACAGTTTCGCACAACGTGCACAGGTAATTTCGGAGCGAATTTCGGTGCTTACGCACTGATTTTGTAAAACCATTATCCGACATTTTACTTGGATTATGGGTAGTGAACGAGTAATTAAAAGATAGCCGAAGGGGGAACGAAATGGTTCAACTCACACTGCCAAAGAACAGCCGTATGGTCACGGGAAAAACCTGGCCGAAACCGGAAGGTACGACAAATCTGCGGACCGTGAAAATCTATCGTTGGAACCCTGATGACGGAAAGAACCCATCGGTGGATACCTACTTTGTCGACATGGACACCTGCGGCCCGATGGTTCTGGACGCGCTGATCAAGATCAAGAATGAGATTGATCCGACGCTGACGTTCCGCCGGTCCTGCCGCGAAGGGATTTGTGGATCCTGCGCGATGAACATTGATGGGATCAACACGCTTGCATGTATCTACGGCATGGATGAGGTGAAGGGTGATATCAAGATTTACCCGTTGCCGCATATGCCTGTGATTAAGGACCTGATCCCGGACCTGACCCATTTCTATGCGCAACATGCCTCGATCATGCCGTGGCTTGAGACGAAGACGAACACGCCTGCGAAAGAGTGGAAGCAATCGATTGAAGATCGCGAAAAGCTGGACGGCGGATACGAATGCGTGATGTGCGCATGCTGTTCGACCTCTTGCCCGTCTTATTGGTGGAACGGCGATCGGTATCTCGGGCCAGCGGCCTTGTTGGCAGCGCATCGTTGGTTGGTCGACAGCCGTGATGAGGCCACAGGCGAACGTCTGGACAACCTCGAAGATCCGTTCAAGCTCTATCGTTGCCACACCATCATGAACTGCGCGAAGACCTGTCCGAAGGGTTTGAACCCTGCCAAGGCGATCTCTGAGATCAAACAGATGATGGTTGAACGAGTGGTGTAACCGCGCAATAGGTTGGTATGACCGCGCTCAATTACGCTCTTCTCCTCGCAACTCTTGCAGGCTTGGCGATCCCGCTGGGCGCAATTCTTGCACGATACGCCCACATCGCAAATCGCCAAATCGCCGATCAGGTGATGCACACGATCGTTGCATTTGGGGGCGGCGCGCTTTTGTCCGCGATTGCTTTGGTTTTGGTGCCTGCGGGTGTCGATGCGCTTTCGCCATTCATCGCGGTGTCGCTCTTTTTTGGCGGTGGGATCGTTTTCTTTATCGTCGACAAGATGCTGGAACGCAGCGGCGGTGGCGGCGCGTTGATGTTGGCAATGTTGCTGGATTTCTTGCCGGAGGCACTGGCTTTAGGTGCGCTACTAGCAACCGAGGCGGCGACGGCTAAGCTGCTGGCATTTATGATTTTTCTTCAGAATGTGCCTGAGGGGTTTTCGGCCTTTCGGGAGATGTTCAAGCCGGAGAAATCGAATGGCGCGAAGATCATCATGACCTTCTTTGCGCTGGCGTTGTTGGGCCCGCTTTGTGCCGGTGTGGGGCTGGTGTTTTTGTCAGATGCCCCAGAGACACTTGGGGCCATTATGATGTTTGCAGCGGGCGGAATTTTGTATCTTTTGTTTCAAGACATTGCACCTGAATCGCACATCTCAGGAACGGGCTTTCCGGCTTTGGGGGCCGTTGCTGGATTTGCTTTGGGGCTTGCCGGAGAGATGATTATCGGTTGATCATTGCCTGAACCAAAAGGGAGCCTCGATCATGTCCAATGCCCCATTAGACGCCGAAGAACGGCGCGCCATAGAGCCGGTGATCTGCTACCCGACGGAGACCCTGCCGCAGCCTGATATGGCGCTCTATGCGTCCTTTCGAGACGGTTTGGAGGTTGTGGATACGACGACCGCAGCGCCCAGAGAGGCCGCGGCGATCAAAGTTCCGGCCGGGCATTTTCTTCGCATTCACAGCGTCGAGGGGCCGCAGGTGGGGGATCTCAACTTGTTCAACGCTCAAAACCTTGCAGAACGTTTCTATTCGGGAAAAACCCGCGCCTTGCATGGAACACATATCACCACGGGTGATCGAATGTGGTCGTCTTTTCCGTATCTTAGACCGATGGCGACCGTGACCGACGATACATTGAATTGGTACGGAATGGATCAGTACGGCGGCAGTGTGCACGATGTTATTGGTACGCGCTGCGACCCCTATACGGGCAATCTGTTGTCTGACACCCAGTATCACCATTGCTGTCATTCCAACCTGACCCGCGCCTTGGCGGGCGCGGCTGGGTTGTCGATGAATGCGGCGGAGAACCTTGTGCACGATGTGTTGAACGTCTTCATGTGCACCGGCTTTACGCGCGACACGGGGCAGTATTTTATGAAAGCGAGCCCAGTGCGGCCGGGGGATTATTTGGAGTTGTTTGCCGAGATTGATTTGCTGGCGGTTTTGAGCGCCTGTCCCGGCGGAGATTGCAGTTCTGAACATTCAAGCGATGCGGCGGTCTGTCATCCGCTGAAGATGGAGGTGTTGAAGCCAGCCTCGACAGAAGGTTGGCAATCGCCGCCGATTAATGGCTATGATCGGAGCCACAGAAGGTAAGAGGACATTTATGAAGAAGTTATGTTTTGGAATTGTCGTCGCTCTATGTGCAACGGCAGTTTTTGCGGAAGGCGACAGCACGATTTTGGCAGATCAACCGTTCACGTCTACGCCTTGGGCGAACGGGGATTATTATACCGTTACGCTCGAATTGGATGGTTGCATGTTGAGCAAGACGGTAACTGAATTCGACGGTGACGACGTCTCGGAAGACAGTTTGCGCATCGATATTGATTTGGCCCAAGTGGACATGGCGCGGTTGGAAGTTGTCGCTGATGCTGTCACGCTTTGGGGTGCTGATGGCTATGAAGTGATGTGTACCGATATTGTCGGCGAGGATTGTGTCGTTCCCAATCGGCCAGGCGAGCAGATTTCCGTGCCGGAAAGTGTTAGCGCGGAGGCGTATTTGGCAGCCTTTGCCGATAAGGTGACCAGCTGCCAATAGGTTTAGGCAAAGGCAGCCTCTAGCGCGATTTCGACCATATCTCCAAAAGACTTCTCGCGGTCCTCGGACGGCAGGGCTTCATGTGTGATGAGGTGATCGCTGACCGTGAGCACTGCCAAAGCGCGGCGGTTGTAGCGAGCAGCAAGTGTGTAGAGCTCGGCGCACTCCATTTCGACCGCGAGGATGCCGTGGCGGGTCATCTGTTCGTTCAGATCGGGGCGTTCATCATAGAAGACGTCTGCGGAATAGATGCCGCCAACATGGACGGGTGATGGTTTGCTTTCTGCTGCGTGGTAGGCTTTGTGCAAGAGGTCAAAGTCGGCCGTTGGTGCGAAGTTGAGCTCTTTGAACATCCCGATGGAGGGGGTTGAGAGGGTTGAGGATGTGGTGGCAAGGATCACATCGCGGATGCCCACATGTTCCTGCATCGCACCGCAAGACCCGATGCGGATTAGGGTTTTGGCGTCATAATCTTTGATCAACTCGTTCACGTAGATCGAAAGCGATGGCATTCCCATGCCGGAGCCTTGGATTGTGACGCGGTGGCCGTTCCATGTGCCGGTAAAGCCCAACATACCGCGCACTTCGTTGATGCAAACGGCGTCCTTCAGGAATGTTTCCGCAGCCCATTTTGCGCGGAAAGGATCGCCGGGCATCAGGACGGTGTCTGCGATGTCGCCGGGTTTTGCGCCGATGTGAATGCTCATGAGGGGGCCTCCGATGTGTTCGGGGTAGTTTGCGGCAACAGTGCATCAAAGGCAAACCGGTTGTCGGTTGGGCGTGGCCCTGCGGGGCGAGTTTTTTGGCCAAGATGAAAGAGCGGGTTGCGCCCTATTCTGCAGCAATCGCGCTTGGATCGACGAGGGTGACGATATCGGTCATGATCTTGTTCAACTCGAAGTCCTTTGGTGTGTAGACCTTGGCCACTCCCATCGCGCGCAGCTTTTCTGCGTCGTCATCGGGGATAATTCCGCCTGCGATTACAGGGATTTGGCCGAGGCCAGCCGCGCGCATTTTATCCATGAAAGCGGCAATGAGCGGGATGTGTGAGCCGGAAAGGATCGAGAGACCGATGACGTGGGCTTCATCATTGCGGGTGGCGTCGACGAGTTCATCCGGTGTTAGGCGGATGCCTTCATAGGTAATGTCCATGCCACAGTCGCGAGCGCGAGCCGCGATTTGTTCGGCACCGTTGGAGTGTCCGTCGAGGCCCGGTTTGCCGACGAGGAATTTCAGGCGCCGGCCAAGAGCTTGGCTGACGAGGTCAACCTGTTCGCGGATGTCATCCAAACCTTCGGTGCGGTTTGATGGGTTCGCGCTGACACCCGTTGGCGCGCGGTATTGGCCGAAGGCGGCGCGCACAACGTCGGCCCATTCGCCCGTGGTCACACCCACTTTGGCACATTGGATGGATGGGATCATGATGTTGGAGCCGTCTTTTGCGGCGGCGCGTAGATCGGCCAAGGCGGCTTTGACGGCTGCTGCGTCGCGGTCCGATTTCCAGGCGGCGAGGCGTTTGAGCTGATCGGCTTCGGCTTCCGCATCGGCCACCATGATGGCGTCATCACCCGCTGTTAGCGGTGACGGTTCGCCCGCTTGCCATTTATTCACGCCGACAACCGTGGTGTCGCCGGTCTCAATTCCGCCGATGCGGTCTGAGTTCGATTCGACCAAACGGCCTTTCATATAGGCGATCGCGCCAACCGCGCCGCCCATGCCGTCGATTTGCTTGAGTTCAGCGCGTGCACCTTCTTTCAGCGCGTTGACCTTGCGGTCGATGGCTGGGTTTTCATCGAAGAGGTCGTCGTATTCCAGAAGGTCGGTTTCGTAGGCCAGGATTTGCTGCATCCGGAGCGACCATTGCTGATCCCAAGGGCGGGGGAGGCCAAGGGCTTCGTTCCAAGCTGGGAGCTGCACAGCACGTGCGCGGGCCTTTTTAGAAAGCGTGACGGCCAGCATCTCGATTAGGATGCGGTAGACGTTGTTTTCCGGTTGTTGTTCGGTGAGGCCGAGAGAGTTCACTTGAACACCGTAGCGGAAGCGGCGGAATTTCGGGTCTTCGACCCCGTAACGTTCCTGACAAATCTCGTCCCAAAGTTCAACGAAGGCGCGCATTTTGCAGAGTTCCGTGACAAAGCGGATGCCAGCGTTCACGAAGAAGGAAATCCGGCCGACCATGGCGGGGAAGTGTTCTGCGGGTACTTTGTCTTTTAGATCGTCCAGAACGGCAGTGGCGGTGGCGAGCGCGAAGGCCAGTTCCTGCTCCGGCGTCGCACCGGCCTCTTGCAGGTGGTAGGAACAGACGTTCATCGGGTTCCATTTGGGGAGATGCTCCCGCGTGTAAGCGGCGACGTCGGTGATCATTCTAAGCGACGGTTCTGGCGGGCAGATGTACGTGCCGCGCGAGAGGTATTCTTTGATGATGTCGTTTTGAACTGTGCCTTGCAGTTTGGAGACATCAGCGCACTGTTCCTCTGCCACGGCGATGTAGAGCGACAAGAGCCAAGGGGCCGTCGCGTTGATCGTCATGGAGGTATTCATCTGCTCCAACGGGATATCATTGAAGAGCGTGCGCATGTCGCCGAGGTGGCACACTGGCACGCCGACTTTGCCGACTTCACCTTTAGACAGTTCATGGTCGCTGTCGTAGCCAGTTTGGGTGGGCAGGTCGAACGCCACGGAGAGCCCCGTTTGCCCCTTAGCAAGGTTGCCGCGATAGAGCGCGTTGGATGCCGCGGCGGTGGAGTGACCGGCATAGGTCCGAAATAGCCAAGGGCGGTCTTTCTGCATCTGCGACATCGTGGGCACCTCGAATCTTATCGCGCAATATTATTTCGCAAGAATTGATTTACAGGACATTATTGGTCGCTGTCAATTCGCTGCGTTGCGGCATGATGGGATTTACCATTTCTGTTTTCAATGGCAGTGTCGCCTGATGACGCAACCTATCACCATGCCGCTGTGGGCCTTTGTACTTTTGGTGCTTTTCGCGGCGGTGACGCTTGCATCGCATTTCTTGTTTCCATCAGTGCGTTGGTTTTTCCGCAAACGGGCGGAGCGGCTCGTCGCGAAATTGAATACGAGACTGCAACGGCCAATCGAGCCGTTTAAACTCGCCAAGCGTCACGACATGATCCAACGGCTGATTTACGATCCGTCCATTGCTGAGGCTGTGGTAGAGTACGCGGAATCGCATGACGTACCCGAAAACGTGGCCTTCGAGACCGCCGAACGCTACGCGCGTGAGATCGTCCCCAGCTTTTCCGCTACCTTGTATTTCACCGTGGGTATGCGACTGGCGAAGTGGATCAGCCGGTCGCTTTATCGCATTCGACTGGGTGCGTTCGATCGCGAAACTCTCGAAAGCGTGGATAAGAACGCGACGGTGGTTTTTGTAATGAACCACCGAAGCAACATGGACTACGTGCTGGTCACTTATTTGGTCAGCCGCGCCGGTGCCTTGTCTTATGCGGTTGGGGAGTGGGCGCGGATTTGGCCGCTGAGTTCACTGATTAAGATGCTTGGGGCTTACTTTATCCGGCGTAAGTCTCGTGGTCGTTTATATAGGGCCGTTTTGGCGAGATACGTGCAAATGGCAACAGACGGCGGCGTCACGCAGGCGATGTTCCCTGAAGGCGGGCTGAGCTTGACCGGCGCTGTCGGTGAACCGAAGCTAGGGCTGCTGAACTACATTGTTGAGGGCAACGATCCAGCGAAACGGGATGTTGTTTTTGTGCCTGTTGGCTTGAACTATGACCGGGTCTTGGAAGACCAGTTTCTTGTTAAAGCGGATATCACTGGGGTGCGCCGTTTCCGGCCGCCCGTGATGACCGCGCTCGGCGGGACGTTCGGATATTTCTGGCGTTTGATAACGAGACAGGCGCGTGGGTATGGCACCGCATCGGTGGGTTTCGGGACGCCTTTGTCTCTGCGTGAGTATCGCGGGAAGTTTGAAGAAGACGTACTGACAGAAGCGGTTGCAGATGAACTCATGAACCGTATTCGCGATGTCGTACCGGTTCTTTCCGCACCTTTGGTGGCTTCAGCCATCCTTTCGGATGAGCCCGATTCCGAAGCCGACATTGTGCGGTTTGTTGAACGGAAACTTGACACGCTGAAGAGTAAATCGATGCCGCGCCCGAAACGGGAAGCAACTGAACTCGTGAATGATGTTTTGAAGCGCCTTGAACGGCGCAAGATAGTCACAAGAAATGGCCGTCAGATTGCTGCAACGGAACTGGGACAACCGATTTTGGAGTATTATGCACGCTCGATCGCACATCATTTCGCTGAAGAGGTCGAAATTTCTGCGATTGCAAAGTAATTAAATTACAAAAAATGCAATCATAGGGTTGCAAAGTTACTCTTACGTCGCATATCAAGTCGATGAAGCGCCGATTCTGCGGTGCGGCAATTTTTAGAAAAACTTCAGCGATGGTGACCCCGATGGCCTTGGATCAAAACGCAGACATTCACGTCTATGACGCCCCTCAAAAGGACCTTTATGAAGTTGGCGAAATGCCCCCAATGGGTCATGTGCCAGAACAAATGTACGCATGGACGATCCGCCGCGAACGTCATGGGGAGCCGGATAAGGCGTTCCAGATCGAAGTTGTTGATGTGCCAAAGCCGGACAGCAACGAGGTTTTGGTTCTCGTTATGGCTGCAGGCGTGAACTACAACGGCGTCTGGGCTGGCTTGGGCATTCCGATTAGCCCGTTCGATGTTCATAAAGCAGATTTCCACATCGCAGGCTCTGACGCATCCGGCATCGTTTGGGCGGTTGGTGATAAGGTGAAGCGTTGGAAAGTCGGCGATGAAGTCGTCATTCACTGCAACCAAGACGATGGCGATGACGAGCATTGTAACGGCGGCGATCCAATGATGTCTCCAACCCAGCGGATTTGGGGTTATGAAACACCTGATGGGTCATTCGCGCAATTCACCTGTGTTCAATCTCAACAGCTTATGCACCGCCCGAAGCATCTGACATGGGAAGAAGCCGCGTGCTACACGCTGACGCTTGCTACAGCGTATCGCATGTTGTTCGGCCATCACCCGCATGAGCTGAAGCCGGGTCAGAATGTCCTTGTTTGGGGCGCGTCCGGTGGTTTGGGATCTTACGCGATCCAGTTGATCAACACCGCAGGTGCCAATGCGATCGGCGTGATCAGCGACGAAGATAAGCGTGATTTTGTGATGTCGTTGGGCGCTAAAGGCGTGTTGAACCGGAAAGACTTTGATTGCTGGGGGCAATTGCCTGAGGTCAATACCGAAGAATACAATAAGTGGTTCTCGGAGGTTCGGAAATTCGGCAAGGCGATCTGGGAGATCACCGGTAAGGGCAACAACGTCGATATGGTGTTTGAGCACCCAGGCGAGGCGACATTCCCAGTGTCTAGCTTTGTTGTTAAGCGCGGCGGCATGGTTGTGATCTGTGCAGGCACGTCTGGATACAACCTAACCGTTGATGCGCGGTATATGTGGATGCACCAGAAGCGTTTGCAGGGTAGCCATTTTGCGACATTGCAGCAGGCGAGCGCGGCCAACCAGCTGATGCTTGAACAGCGTTTGGACCCTTGCATGTCTGAGTGCTTTAAGTGGGATGAAATCCCTGATGCGCATATCAAGATGCGTAAAAACGAACATAAACCGGGGAACATGTCTGTTTTGGTTCAGGCCACACAAACGGGCTTGCGCACGCTTGAAGACACAATCGCCGTATCGAAGCGCTGAATCTCTTCCTTCTAGCATTTCCCGACTGTTAGCAATTTTCGCCCTCCCTGTTTCTGGGGAGGGCGAAGTTGTGAGTGGCCATCAAAAAGTTCTCAATGCTACTATAGGTTGTTAATAGTTCGTTAACCAATTCGCCGGAGGCTGATTATGGGACATAAGTGGATACTCGACGTGTCGACCGATTTAAGGTCCTTTGCCCAAGACAACGATCTGCAATTGCTCGCGGATCAATTGGCGCAAGCCACGAAGGTGGCATCGGTCGAAATCGCGGCGACAACCGAAGAGCGATCTTTGGTGACACATGGTGACAGCCAACACAATCGAGCGCTCTTTACGGGAGCTGGGGCGCAAAAAGGACTTTGCTGAAATTCAAAACTGGGTTGTTGGACTGCGCGATTGGTTCGGCGTAGACCACGTTGTTTACCATTGGTTCAGCGCGGACGGCGAACAATTTGGCTTTGGGAGCTACCCGCCAAGTTGGGTCCAACATTACATCGACAAGGACTATCTTCGGGTAGATCCGGTAATTCTTGGCTGTTTTCAGCGGTTTCATCCTGTTGACTGGAAAAGGCTGGACTGGTCTTCAAAATCTGCGCGGCAATTCCGCAAGGATGCGATTGATTTTGGAGTCGGTAACCAAGGGTATTCGGTTCCGATCCATGGCCCAAATGGCCAGTTTGCGCTCTTTACTGTGTCGCACACATGTTCCGATAATCGCTGGGCGGACCTGACGATGACCTATCAGCGTGACATTATCCTTGTCGCCCATTACCTGAACCAGAAGGCGCTAGAGGTTAAGGACGGCGGAAAGCAGAAGCCAAGCCGGCCACTTTCGCCGCGTGAAGTTGACAGCTTGACCTACCTCGCAATGGGGTACGGTCGTGGGCAAGTCACTGATATGTTGTCGATTTCTGAACACACGCTTCGTGCCTATATCGAAAGCGCTCGTGCGAAATTGGGGGCTCTCAATACAATCCACGCTGTAGCGATTGCGCTCAGTAACGGGCAAATTCTTATGGGCGGAACAGTTCTGGTCGAAGAAAGCAAATGGCCTGGCAAAGATGAGGCTCTTATAGAGAAAGTAGGTTGAATTTTAAGGACCGGACGGTTCGTTAACCGGTTTCTTAGTTCACACCGCCACCTTCCAAAGGCGTTAAACCTTTGGAGGGATACAGATGATCAGGTTTGTCTATGGCGATGAGATGCACAACTACCCAACGCTTCAAGACACGATGCACCGTGATCGGGCTATACAATTCAAACAACGACTAGGTTGGGACGTCGCCGTTGATGAAATTGGGTGGGAGCGAGACGAATACGATGCATTGAACCCGCTCTATGTGATTTGGGAAACACCCGGCGGTCGACATGGCGGCTCTATGCGTTTCTTGCCGATGGCGGGGCGTAGAATGGTGAATGACCATTTTTCGCACCTTGCGGATACTCAGATTATGTCGCCGTTCATCTGGGAATGTACCCGATTTTGCTTATCGCCAGATGCGAATTCTCGCACGGCCGCTTTGCTGTCTGTTGCCGGTGGGGAGTTGGTACGCGCCTTTGGGCTGAGCCATGTGCTTGGCGTTTTTGATGCGCGCATGGTGCGCATCTACAATATGATTGGAACGGCCCCCGAAGTTATCGGAAGCGAAGGCCATGGGCGCGACAAAATCAGTGTAGGATTGTGGTCTTACCGCGATGAAGATCGGCGCCGCGTGTTGCGTCGCGCAGGAATTTCATCAGAAATTTCCGAAGCGTGGTTCGAGCGTTCGTTTGGGCGACCAATTAAGTTGTCAATCGCCGCCTGATCCTCTGGCAGCCACTCTCGCGGGCGGGTAGTGTCCCGCCATGACAGCTCATAACGCGATTTCATTTTCCGAAGATCAGGCGGCTGCTTGGGACGACATAGCGGTTGTTTTGAGGCAATCGGGCGTCGATCTGGATGAGAGTTTGCTGCAACCGTCACGCTCCGATGCTTCGTCCGTTTTGGCTGTTGTAGGAAAGGCGGGCTCGGGCAAAACTCTGTTGTTGGCAGAGCTTTACCGAGCTTTGGAAGAAGCGGGTGTGGATGTAATTTCTGGCGATTGGGAGGGGCGCAAGAAGAAGGACAGGCGCACCCTCGCGATCCTTGCACCAACGAACAAAGCGGCGAGCGTGTTGCGTAATCGAGGTGTGCCCGCGACGACGATCCACCGAATTCTTTACACGCCCGTTTATGATCCTGAATACGAAAAGATCGCCGAATGGTTGGCCGGGCAAGGCGACAAGCCAGAGATTGAAGGGCTGACAGATGTAGCCCTTGATCGGGCGTTTGCGTCCTATCAGCAGAACAAATCCATTCCCGCGGCCTTGGCGGCTGCGGGGCTGCGGGGCAGCGATTTCATTACGGGCTGGAAACGGCGCGAGGAGCCGTTGGATATCGGGTTCATTGACGAAAGTTCGATGCTGGATAAGAAGCAGTTCGAGGATTTGCAGGAGATTTTCCCGACGCTTCTGTTGTTTGGTGATCCAGCGCAGCTCCCGCCGGTTCAATCCGAGGGTGGTATGGTGTTTGAGACCTTACCCGAAAACCGCGTGTTGGAATTGAACCGCGTCCATCGACAGGATGCAGACAACCCGATCTTGGATTTGGCCCATGCGTTGGCCGACCCGCAGCTCGATTTCTATGGGTTTGAGCGGATGGTGACAGAAGCCGCTGAACGCGATGAACGGGTTGTTCTCGCACAGCGGGTCGAGGCAGGCCTGATGGCGCGTTCCCCCGCTTTGGTTTGGCGCAATGCGACGCGGATAAGATTAATCCACGCCTTCCGCGCGGCTTATAATGCGCCAGAGGACGAGTTGCTGGAAGGCGAACCGTTGATTTGCGATGGGATCGAATTGCCAATGAAGCACCGCAAGAAACGGCTGGACTTGGAGGCGCGTGGACTAACCAAGGGGGCGCAGGTCATCTACCTTGGGCCGGGGCGCAAGCCGGGATTTTCTCGCCTTCATGTTTTCGGTGCGGAAGACCCGCAAGTGAGCGCCGCGTCCATCGTAAAGATCGAACAGGAAGGGGATGAGGAGCCCTTCATTCCTTTTGCGGCGCGTATGGGTGCCACATTTTTGCACGGGGCGGCAGTCACCATCCACAAGGCCCAAGGGTCGCAATGGGATACTGTGCAGGTGTTTGCGCCTGATATTTATGCGGCCAGTCGCATGGGGCGGGTCGAGGCGGGTCAACCGTTGTGGAAGCGATTGGCATATGTGGCGATAACGCGGGCAGAAAACCAATTGCGCTGGGTCGTGCGCAATCGGCTGGGGCGGCCGGAAGGGCCACTCACGGTTGATGATCTACGCGCACCTGCGGCGGAGCTGACATTATCGGCGGAGGAGCAGATATGAAGACGATCATGGTGACAGGCGCCAGTGGCGGGATTGGGCGTGCAGTGGCAGAAACGTTTCTGGCAGAGGGTTGGATCGTTGGGCTTATGGCGCGGCGCGAAGCGGCTTTGCAGGAGGTCGCGCAGGGGCGCAAGAATGCTGTCGTTTTGACGGGCGATGTCACAAAAGAAACGGACGTTGAAGCGGCGTTCGAGGCATTGATTGCGAAAACCAATCATTTGGACGTTCTTTTCAACAACGCGGGCATTTTTACGTCTGCTGCGCCTGTCGATGAGATTTCGCTGGACGATTGGCAGTCGGCGGTGGACGTGAATTTGACCGGCATGTTTCTCGCTGCACGCGCGGCCTTCAGGCAGATGCGCAGGCAAGACCCTCAAGGGGGGCGGATCATCAACAACGGCTCTATTTCCGCACATGTGCCGAGAGAGGGTTCGATAACCTACACGGCGACAAAGCATGGTGTCACGGGCCTCACGCGGACGATTTCACTGGATGGGCGGCCCTTCAACATCGCGTGCGGCCAGATTGATATAGGCAACGCTGAAACCGATATGTTGCGCGAATTGGCGCGGCGGGCGGTGGAGAACGGTGATGCGCCGCCGCCGATGATGGACGTGCAATTGGTCGCGGATGCGGTGCTGTCGATGGCGAACCTGCCGCTCAACGCCAATGTGCAGTTCCAGACGTTGATGGCGACGCAGATGCCCTACATCGGGCGCGGGTAGCCCTAGCGCCGTATCAGGCTAAACGCAGCTGAGGCCAACCATCCGGCCGCGATCGCGATGGCCAACGACATGATCCCGTACCAGAAGGCGTTTTCGCGCGACATGTTGTAGAGCCAGCGCTCGATCCCGACTTTCTGTACTGGGATCACCGTTTCATGGGTATCCACGATAGTGCCATCGCGGGTGAGCATGATGCGTGTTGCGTAGTAACCTTCGGTCAAGTTGGCGGGCATCTCGATCGAGGTGCTAAAGAGCGTGTCTTCTGAGAGGCTCACTGCACCTTCGTTCAGCTGGTACAAATCCTGATCGCTTTTGATCCGCACAAGGGCCTTAGCGAAACTACCGCTGTCGAGCACGTTTGCACCGACCTGCCGCACGGCTTGGGAGGTTGTGACACGGTTTTTGAGGTCTTCTGAGGGCCGCAAGATGTCTTCGAGTGGGGCGTTGCTCGCAACCGCATAGAAGGATGGCGCTTGCTCGATCTCGACCTCGTCGGAGTTTACCCAGATGCCAAACTTGCGTTCTTTGCGCCGGATTGTGACGTGTTGGTCGGGGCCCGCGACGGTGATGATGACGCCAAGTTCGCCTTCTGGTTCTGGCGCATCGCGGCGGATGGCGCCGAAGACAAGGATATCGGAGCCGTCAAAGGTGGCGTTGATCGACACTTCATCTTGGCTGAGGTCTGAAACGATTTCTTCTGCTTGTAAGGGGAGTGCAAGCACAAGGAGCAGGGCGAGAAGGCGTAGCATCAGTGGCCTCCCGTTCCGATGGAATAGAGTTCCGACGGCTGCAGGATCAAATCCAGTGCGAGCTTACCACAGACGGCGATGACCATTAGAGCCAATAGAATGCGCAGTTGTTCCGCTTTTAGATGGACGCCAATTCGTGTGCCGATTTGCGCGCCGATCACGCCACCGACCAGCAGCAATACGGCCAGCACGATGTCGACTGTATAGTTCGTCGTAGCGTGCAACATCGTAGTGAACGCGGTAACGAAGATGATCTGAAAGAGTGAGGTGCCGACAACGACTTTTGTGGGCATTCCGAGCAGATAGATCATGGCCGGAACCATGATGAACCCTCCGCCGACGCCCATGATGGCCGCGAGGATGCCAACGCAAATACCAACCAGAACTGGTGGAATGACTGAGATATAAAGCCCAGACACGCGGAACTTCATTTTGAAGGGAAGGTTATGCACCCAGTTATGGCGTCGTCGTTTTGGAGCGGCACCTGGCGTGTTGGTTTGGCGGATCGCGTTGAGGCTTTCGACAAACATCAAGCTGCCGATGATGCCAAGGAACACGACGTAGCAGAGCCGGACCAGCAGATCGACCTGTCCAAGGGATTTCAGGTAGTTGAAGATCAACACACCCAAAGCCGCACCAATCAAACCTCCGATTAGAAGGACCGTTCCCATACGCAGGTCGACCGTTTTTCTTTTAAGGTGCGCGAGCACGCCGGAGAATGAGGACGCCACGATTTGGTTGGCTTCGGTCGCAACGGCGACCGCGGGTGGAATGCCGATAAAGAACAAAAGCGGTGTCATGAGGAAACCGCCACCAACGCCAAACATACCCGACAAAATGCCAACAATTCCGCCGAGGCCGAAAAGCAGGAAGGCATTCACCGAAACTTCGGCGATAGGAAGGTAGATTTGCATTGGGCTTGTCCCGCAGACTCAGATGCTGCTGACGCGTATCAGCACCTTTCTAGGCGTCGTGTCAAACCCCTAGAGGCGGTTTTTTCTGCGTTTGCAGCATAAACCGCCCCTTTGGACTTAATCCGTTGCGGCAACTGGTTCTAAGAAGCCTTTGCTATCTTTCCTTGACGTAGGGTTCCCCACCTGCACGTGGAGGGATGGCTTTGCCAACGAACCCTGCCAGAATAACCACCGTTAAGATGTAAGGCAGCGCATCGAGCAGCTGTCCGTTCACCTTGAAGCCAAGTGTGTTTTCCAGAAGGTCAGGGCGCAGTGCCAGGGCTTGCAGGAAGCCGAAAAGCAGAGTTGCGTAGAGCGCGTGCCAAGGGCGCCACTTCGCAAAGATCAAAGCGGCGAGTGCGATAAAACCGCGTCCGGCGCTCATGTCCTTGGTGAAGCCTGCTTGCAGTGCGGTCGAGAGGTAGGCTCCCGCGAGGCCACAGAGAACGCCACAGATGATCACAGCGATATAGCGCAGTTGGACAACAGAGATACCAGCGGTATCGACCGAGGCAGGGTTTTCTCCGACAGCCCGCAGGCGCAAGCCAAAGCGTGTACGGTAGAGCACCCACCATGTGAGCGGGACTAGAAGGAACGCGATGTAGACCAAGACCGAGTGACCGGAAATCAATTCATAGTAAATCGGGCCAATCACAGGGACGCTTTGCAGGCTTTCCGCAAAGGGAAGCGTAATCGGTTCAAATCGTGCATCGCCTTGGAGCGTTGGAGTCCGGCCCCCTTGTGCAAACCAGCTTTGCGCAATGACAACCGTCAGGCCAGCGGCAAGGAAATTGATCGCAACACCTGAGATCAGTTGGTTGCCTCGGAATGTGATCGACGCCACGCCATGAACTGCTGAGAGAACGAGAGAGGCACCGATCCCGGCCAAAAGGCCAACCCATGCGCTGCCTGAGGTATAAGCGATGGCTGCGGCCATGAAGGCGGCCGCGAGCATCTTTCCTTCAAGGCCGATATCGAAAATACCGGCGCGTTCGGAATAGAGACCAGCAAGACAAGCCAATAGAAGCGGCACAGCAAGACGGACGGAGCTGTCGAGGATTTGGAGGATGGTCAGCAGATCCATGACTTAAGCCCCCTTCGCTGGTTTTCGGAAGGCGAGGAAAATGCGTTCCAATGGCATCCGAACCATATTGTCCAGCGCGCCTGTAAAGAGGATCACAAGCGCTTGGATCACGACGATGAGTTCACGCGGGATCGACGTCCATAGCGCCAGTTCTGCGCCACCTTGGTAGAGGAACCCAAAAAGCAGAGCAGCTAGGAAAACGCCAAAGGGATGGCTGCGGCCCATAAGCGCCACGGCGATGCCGATGAAACCAGCGCCTTCTACTGCGTTCAGAACCAGCCGTTCAGCTTCGCCCATCACGTTGTTAATCGCCATCATTCCTGCCAGCGCACCGGAGATCATCATCGCGATCATGATGATTTTGGTTGGGCTAATGCCTGCGTATTTCGCAGCACTTTCAGAGTGACCGAAGGCGCGGATTTCATATCCTAAGCGCGTGCGCCAGATCAGGAACCAGAGGGCAAAACAGGCGGCTACGGCGACAAAGAAACTTATGTTTGCAGGCGCGCCGCGGAACATGACGTTGTCGGCAGTCGAGAACATGTCTTGGAACGAAGGCAGATGGGTCGTTTCAGGGAATTTTCCGGTCGCTGGTTCCATAGAGCCTGTCGGCTTGAGTGCGCCGATGAGCAAGAAGTTCAGTAGGGCAGCGGCGATAAAGTTGAACATGATCGTGGTGATCACGATGTGGCTGCCGCGCTTGGCTTGTAGGAACGCTGGGATGGTGGCCCATGCTGCGCCAAAAATAGCCGCAGAAACGGACGCGCCGAGCAACGCCAAAGACCAGTGGGGCCAAGGAATATAGAGACACACAAGAGCAACACCCAAACCGCCTAGCATGGCTTGCCCTTCACCACCGATGTTAAACATCCGCGCATGAAACGCGATGGCGACAGCGAGGCCGGTAAAGATGAAGTTGGTGGCGTAATAGAGCGTGTAACCCCATCCATAGGTTGATCCGAGCGCGCCGTCGATCATCAGCATTAGAGCATCCCAAGGATTTTCACCGATGGCAAGGATGACGATGGCCGACAGAATCGAAGCGAGAAGGAGGCTGATCAGCGGGACGAGGACCACTTCGGCCCATTTTGGCATCACATCCATTACGCGGCCCCCTTCGTCATACCGGCCATCAGCAGGCCAAGTTCTTTTTCATCGGTCTGGTCCGGCATCCGTTCACCCATAATCCGCCCGTCAAACATCACAGCGATGCGGTCTGAGAGGGAGAGGATTTCTTCCAATTCAACGGAGACCAGCAAGATCGCTTTGCCTTGATCGCGCAAGGCGACAATTTGCTGGTGAATGAATTCGATAGCCCCAATATCGACCCCCCGCGTGGGTTGGCCAATCAGCAAAAGATCTGGATTTCGTTCGATTTCTCGCGCCAGAACGATTTTCTGCTGGTTGCCGCCAGAAAAGCTTTTGGCCGCCAGCTTCGGGTTTGGCGGGCGCACGTCAAATCGTTCCATCTTGGCCTCGGTATCGGCGCGGATGGCGGCGTTGTCCATACGGATGCCTTTGTTATAGCGATCATCGTGGTGATAACCGAAGGCGACGTTTTCCCAAGCCATATAGTCCATGATCAGCCCTTCGGACTGGCGATCTTCTGGAACGTGGCTGATCCCGCGTTCGCGGCGACTGCGGCCGTCAGATTTGGCGCCGGTCAGGTCGATCTCTTGACCGTTGACCTTGATCGATCCCGTGGCTTTTTCATAGCCGCCAAGCACTTCGAGCAGCTCAGATTGGCCATTCCCTGCGACGCCCGCAATACCAAGAATTTCACCGGCCTTAACATCAAAGCTCACGTCTTTAACGCGGTGAACGCCTTTTTCGTCAGTGACGTTAAGATTTTGAACTTCAAGGATTTTGTCGCCAACCTCGGCTGGTTTCTTCTCAACCCGCAACAAGACTTTCCGACCGACCATAAGTTCGGCCAATTCTGGGGGGGACGTCTCAGAAGTTTTGACAGTTGCGGTCATCTCACCGCGCCGCATCACCGACACCGTGTCCGTCGTGTCCATAATCTCCCGCAGCTTATGCGTGATGAGGATGATTGTCTTACCTTCTTCTTTGAGACGCTCAAGGATACGGAACAACTGGTCGGCCTCGGCTGGTGTCAAAACACCGGTTGGTTCGTCCAGGATCAGAATGTCGGCCTGACGATAAAGCGCTTTGAGGATTTCCACACGTTGCTGCATGCCCACGCCGATGTCTTCAATCAGAGCGTCTGGATCAACGTTGAGTTCATACTCCTCGGCCAGCGCCTTCAACTCTCGCCGCGCTTTGGCCAGCGATGGGCGGAGGAGGGCACCGTCTTCGGCACCAAGAACGACGTTCTCGAGTACCGTAAAATTTTCGACCAGTTTGAAGTGCTGGAACACCATACCAATGCCGGCGGCAATCGCAGCTTGGCTATCAGGAATTGTGGTTTTCTGCCCCGAAATCCAAATCTCGCCGGCGTCGGCCTTATAGAACCCGTACAAAATCGACATGAGGGTCGATTTCCCAGCGCCATTTTCGCCGATGATCCCATGGATCGTTCCGGGCATGACGCGGATGGAGATGTCTTTGTTGGCTTGAACGGGGCCAAAGGCTTTGGAGATGCCTTTTAGCTCAATCGCGGGTGCGGTCTCGGACATGAAAACACCAAGTCTGAAATTGAAATGGGCCGCGCCTTACCTCAGACGCGGCCCATGATCTTAGGCCTAAAAAACGCGGATTAGAATTCCAGCGCTGGGCAGGTCTCGTCGCTGGAATAGTCGTGTACTGCCAGCTCGCCAGCTGCGATTGACGCGGCTGCGGCATCAACCATCTCAGCCATTTCTGCAGTCACAAGTTCAGCGTTGAACTCATCTAGTGCATAGCCAACACCTTCGTTCGCTACACCCATCGCGTTAAAGCCAGTTTCCACGTCAACGCCTGCAGAGAATGCTTCGTAAACAGCATTATCGACGCGCTTGAGCATGGATGTCAGAACCTGACCTGGGTGCAGGTAGTTCTGGTTTGCGTCAACGCCGATGGAGAGGATGTTGTTGTCTGCAGCTGTTTGAAGAACGCCTACACCTGTACCGCCAGCAGCAGCAAATACAACGTCAGAACCTTGGCTGATCTGTGCCAGCGTGAGCTCAGAACCTTTAACCGGGTCGTTCCAAGCGGCAGGTGTTGTGCCTGTCATGTTTGCCACGATTGTTGCGTCAGCATTCACTGCTTTTACACCCTGTGCGTAGCCACATGCGAATTTACGGATCAGTGGAATGTCCATGCCGCCGACAAAGGAGACAGTGCCGGATTCGGAAGCCATCGCGGCAAGCATGCCAACGAGGTACGAACCTTCGTGCTCGTTGAAGACAACAGAGCGGACGTTTGGCTGATCGACAACCATATCGATGATAACGAATTTCGTGTCAGGGTAGTCTGCGGCCACTTCGTTCAGAGCAGTAGCGAATGCGAAACCAGCCATAACGATTGGGTTTGCGCCTGACTCTGCAAAGCGGCGCAGAGCTTGCTCACGCTGAGCGTCTGATTGCAGTTCAACTTCTGCGAAGGAACCGCCTGTTTCTTCGGCCCAACGCATCGCGCCATTAAATGCGGATTCGTTGAAGGATTTGTCGAATTTACCACCAAGGTCAAAGACGATCGCTGGGTCTGCGGCTGCAGCACCTGCTGTCAGGGCCAGCGCGGCAGTAGCGCTCATCATTTTTTTCATGAATGTCATTGGTCTCTCCCAAGTCGAATGTTGGGGGGTGAGTACAACACAAGCGCTTGTCACCCCCATACAAGCGAGCCGACGGCGTCGGATCATCGTACGATAAGGCAACGACAGGCGGCGGGGGTCAACAGCTTTTTCGTGATTCAGGCGGGGTTTACGTTGTTTTCCACAGGAAAACGGCCGCTTACGCAGGGTCCAGTTTCTTTTGCAGGATCAAAGCATCAACGGGCGCACCATGTGTGCGTGCGTAATAGGCAGGTCTGGTCGCGATCTGAGCGAATCCCGCTTTATCATAGAGAGCGATGGCTGGACGGTTGTCGGCAGCGACTTCGAGAAAAATGGTCGATGCATCGTTTTCTCGGGCTTGAGTAACGAGGTTCTCTAGATTTTTGGTGGAGTACCCTTGGCGGTGTAGCGAAGGGTGGGTCGCTAGGGTCAGAATTTCGATCTCGTCTGCGACCTGTCTTGCGAGGATAAAAGATTGGGCGTCACCGATCAGTGTGACTCTGTTCTGTTTGAGGAGTTCCTCAAATTCCTGCTCTGACCACGGGCGCGCATCATTGAAAGCTAAGGCGTGTGTTTCGGTGAGGGCCTTTGCGATCACGGGATCACCGTCGGGGGAAGATCGCGTGGCGGGGCGGCGTCTGCGGTGCGGATGTACAGTGGGGCAGGGCGTTCGGTGGTACTATGGAGCCGACGCGCAGCGATCTGCGTGATGGCTTCGATGGTCGTTCCTCTTTGTCGAATTGGCTGCCATCCCATAAGGTCGCCAATCTGAGTGGCTACATTCCCCACTATCTTTGGTTCGGACTTAGGATTTAAGGGGGGCATGTCATCACGCCGCATATCGCGAAGAGTTGGCTGGGAAGCTGACCCAATGTCGCCGAAAACTTGAACATAAGCACGATCTCGACGCGCATCTAGGCAACTTACCACGATACCTTCCAAACCATATGCTTGCGCTTCAAGGTTTGAGACGCCAATAGCGGGTTTGCCCAATCCAAGGGCCAGGCCGCGCGCCGCTGAAACTGAAATACGAATGCCGGTGAAATTACCCGGTCCGACGCCGACGCCAATTGCATCTAAGTCGCTCCACATCAGTCCATCGGCCTGAAGCATGTCTTCCAGCATCGGCATCAGGTGCTCAGCTTGACCGCGCGCCATTTCATCGACCCGTTGAGCCAGCCGACCCTCACATAACAAAGCGGCGGCGCAATGCGCCGCCGATGTATCAAAGGCTAATATGGTTGGTTTAGGCGGCAACCGGGCGCACCTCAGTCACTTCAGGAATATAGTGGCGCAGAAGGTTTTCAATGCCCATTTTCAACGTCAGCGTGGAAGACGGACAGCCGGCGCAGGCGCCTTGCATGTGCAGGTAGACAACACCGCGATCAAACCCGTGGAATGTGATGTCGCCACCGTCTTGTGCCACAGCCGGACGGACGCGTGTGTCGAGCAGTTCTTTGATCTGATCAACAATCTCGCCGTCAGCGCCGGTGTGCTCTGCATGGCCGCTTGCTGGCGCGTGATCGCCATCCATCACGGGCTGACCGGATTGGTAGTGTTCCATGATGCTGCCAAGGATGGCAGGCTTGATATGGTCCCACTCCACATCGTCCGCTTTCGTCACCGTGACGAAATCAACGCCGAAGAACACGCCCGACACGCCATCAACCGCATAGATCCGAGTGGCGAGAGGCGATTTTCTGGCCGAGTCTGCCGTTGGAAAATCGGCTGTTCCAACGCCAAGCACATCTTGGCCCGGCAAGAATTTCAACGTCGCTGGGTTTGGCGTCGATTCTGTTTGAATGAACATATTCACGACCTTTCTTATCAGGCTTTACAGATGTGGTTGGCAGCCCGTTATGTCAAGTTTAGAATTATTCTAAACTATTAGGTAATGGCTTCCAAGCGCTCTTTTGAAATATCGCCGGGCACAATGGCTATCGGGATCGGCAAGGTGCCAGCTTGGCGGCTGAGTTTTGTGACCAAAGGACCAGGGCCGTTGTTTTCAGACCCCGCTCCAAGAACCAGAATTCCAATCTCAGGGTCTTCCGAGATTTGCGACATGATTTCCTGAACGGCCTCACCCTCGCGGATCACCAATTCAGGATTGATATTCTGCTTGTCACGCATCCATTTCGCGAAAACCTCAAAATGGACTTCGATACGCTCCCGCGCCTCTTCGCGCATGATGTTTCCAACGCCGATCCAATGGTTGAACTCTTCAGGTGGAATAACGGCCAGCACAGTGACGCTACCCTCAGAATGCGCCGCCCGCATAGCGGCAAAGCGCATCGCGTTGAGGCATTCTTTGCTGTCATCCAGAACCACCATAAGCTTGCGCATAGGAATTGCCTTTGTCTGTTGGTCCCACAAATGTGACGGAACGGTGTGGGAAGGGCAACCGCGTTCGCAAGCCGTTCTTGCGTTTTTGGGGTTTCTAACGATCTTACTTGTGTAGCGGTGAAACTAGGCGGTTCCATGAACGACGGCACAAAGAGGCGATTGTTCTTTTTCGGAGGTTTGGCAACCATTGCCGTCGGGTGGCAAATGGCGCCACGGATTTATGACAGCTTGTCCTCGGACTTTGACTTTGAGCCGTTAGATGGTCCTGCTGGATACAGGAAGATTTCTGGTGGAGAGATTTCTGCGCCAGTAGATGTGTTTGCAGGGTTAGACGCCGAACCTAGTCGTGATTTGTCTGCTGCCGAAGCTTCGGTAGACGCGGATTTCCAAGGTTCGTTATTCGCCGACAAGCAAAACGAAGACGCCGTTCAAGTTGCGTATTTCTCGGATTTCTATTGTCCCTATTGCCGCATTCTCAGTAGCGATCTGATTGAGGCCGCAAAGTCAGAAAACATCGACATCACGTGGCATGAAGTTCCGTTGTTCGGAGAACCTTCAGAGCTCGCCGCGAGAGCAGCTATCGCGGCGGGCGAACAAGGCGCGTATGTCCCATTTCACGACGCATTGGTCTCACGCCCAGTGGTTGTGACCCGACCTTACCTTGCGCGGTTGGCCGACGATCTGGGACTTGATCAAGGTCAGTTCTGGGCCGATTTCGACAGCGTTCAGACCCAGCAAAAGCTGGATCGCGCATCGGTCCTGTTTGATCGCTTCAGGCTAATTGGAACGCCGGGTCTTGTTGTGGGGCGGACGCTCGTGCAAGGGCGCATTTCGCCGACGAACCTAAGACAGCTTATCGCGAGAGAACACGAAGACGGCCATTTAGGCTAGGGCCCGCGGACACTCCCCAAACCGGATCAGCGCGAGACCCATTTTGACTCTGCCATCGCTGATTTGACCGCTGCGATCTGGGTGATCGGAAGGGCAAATCAGCGATGGCAGAGTCAAAATGGGCCGCGCCCTGCAGGGGTTTCGCCAAAATTGCCCATTTCGTTGTCACTTGGCCTTGAAATAGATCACTATATCTGCGGCCAAATTCCTAGAACTGAGCAATTTTGGACTGAAACAGATACGGTTTTGGGAGTGTCCACGGGCCCTAGATCGGTGTCTCGGTCGCGGCCCAATCCCAGTACATTTCCCGCACGCGTTTGGTAATGGGTCCAACCTGATAGTTGGTGTCGTCAAAGGCGCTGACCGGTGTGACTTTCATCATATTGCCTGAGGTGAAAACCTCATCCGCGTCGTGGAAATCCTGGAAAGACATCACGGTTTCATGGACCGTTACGCCATCTGCGCGGAGGTTCTTGATATGCCGTGCACGCGTAATCCCAGCGAGGAATGTGCCATTCGCAATTGGTGTAAAAACTTCTCCATCCTTCACGGCAAAGATGTTGGCGGTGGCCGTTTCGGCAACATTCCCCATCGCATCTGCGACGAGCGCGTTGCCGAACCCTTTGGATTGCGCTTCTGCCAGCATGCGGGCGTTGTTTGGATAGAGACAGCCTGCTTTGGCTCCTACGACGGCATCCTCCAAAATGGGGCGCCGGAACTGCGTGCGGGTTAGGGTCGTTGTGGCGGTTTCTGGTGCCATCGGTATGGCTTCGAGGCAGACGGCAAAGCCCGTTTCGCCAGTTTTTGTCAAAACACCTGTTGGTCCGCCATCGATCGCCCAATACATCGGGCGGATGTAGACGGCTGTTTTAGGCCCATAGCTCTGCAACCCTTCGCGGATCAACTCGATCATATCTTCGGTTGAGACAGAAGGTTTGATGAAAAGCGCCTCTGCGGAGCGGTTCACCCGCTCACAATGCGCCTGAAGGTCGGGCGTACGTCCGTTCACAAACCGAGCACCATCAAACACGGTTGTGCCGAGCCAGCTTCCGTGGTCAGCGGCGCGCATGATCGGGACATCGCCAGTGTGCCATTGCCCCTCAAAATAGGTCTTGATGTCCGTTCCAACTGCCATGGTGGTCCTCCCTCGGCGGAAGCTAGGATGGCGCGGTGAAAAGGTAAACCCGCAAACAAAAATGCGTCCGGTGCAGACGGGACCGGACGCATTTGAATTCGGTAGCTAGGACAGGGAACGCAACCGTCCATGTTGGGGAATCATGGGTGCCCTTATTCTAGGACGGGCGCGATTCAGATTTGTGACAGTTCGGGCGCCTCGTATTCCTCCAACAACGCATTCAAATCGAACCGACTGGTCGGCAAAGCAATTGATCCGCCGGCATGACGAGGCCATTCGCTTTCGTCGCGATCGACGTAAATCTCGATCCCATTGCCGTCAGGATCATTGAAGTAGATCGCCTGTGAAACGCCGTGGTCTGCTGCGCCTTCAATTTCAACACCAGCGTCCAACGCGCGTCGAAGCGTTTGCGCGAGCGTAGCAAGGTCGGGGTAGAGAAACGCAGTATGGTAGAGGCCCGTATGGCCGAGTGGCGCTGGCGTGCCGCCTTTGCTTTCCCACGTGTTGAGGCCGATGTGATGATGGTAGCCGTCAGCACCTAGAAAGGCAGCTTTGTCGCCCATTCTAGTCATCACGTCCAAGCCAATGATGTCTCGATAAAACGCAACGGCGCGGTCGAGATCGGACACTTTCAAATGAACGTGGCCGATGTGAGGGGTGGCAAGACCAGATTTTGTCATTTTTAAAACTCCGACAAAAATAGTAAGGATTGAGGGGGCATATGGGGATGCCCTTCCAATTTACCAGTTTTGCGGATGCAGACGCCCTGTGCGCTGCTGCAGATCAGCCGCGCAGGAAGCCCACGATATCGTAGGTGTCTTTCAAGATCGGGTTCGCGATGCCGCGCGCCTCTTCCGCGCCATTGGCAAGGATGCGATCAATCTCGGCCGGGTCGTTCATCAAGCGCTGCATCTCTTCCGAAATCGGCGCGAGTTTCGCGACGGCCAGATCGGCAAGGGTTGGTTTGAACTGTCCCCAGCCCGCGCCCGCATATTCGGCAATCACAGCTTCTGGTGTTGAGTCGTTGAGCGCCGAATAGATATCGACGAGGTTTCGCGCCTCAGGCCGATCTTTTAAGCCGTCCAGTGTTTCTGGCAGCGGTTCCGGATCGGTTTTTGCCTTTTTGAACTTTTTCGCGATCTTGTCGGCATCATCGAGCATATTAATCCGCTCCATGTCGCTTTCACCAGATTTTGACATCTTCTTGGTGCCGTCGCGCAGGTTCATGACGCGGGTGGCGGGGCCTTCGATCACCGGTTCGGTTTCGGGGAAGAAATCGACCTTAAAGTCGTGATTGAATTTCGCCGCAATGTCGCGGGTCAGTTCGACGTGCTGTTTCTGATCCTCGCCCACCGGCACATGGGTGGCGTGGTAGAGCAGAATGTCGGCGGCCATCAATGAAGGGTACGCGTAAAGGCCCAGTGAGACTTTCTCAGCATTGCTGCCTGCTTTGTCTTTGAATTGGGTCATGCGGTTCAGCCAACCAACACGGGCCACACAGTTGAAGATCCAACCCAGCTCGGCATGAGCAGAAACCTGAGATTGGTTGAACAGAATAGACTTTGTTGGATCTAGGCCGGCAGCCATATAGCCCGCAGCGACTTCGCGCGTCGCCGTCGCTAGTTCCGTTGGATCCTGCCAGACCGTGATCGCGTGCATATCAACCACGCAGTAAACCGTTTCGAACTCTCCGCCTTGCATTCCGACAAAGCGTTTGATGGCGCCGAGGTAGTTGCCAAGGGTCAAACCGCCGGAGGGTTTGATGCCAGAGAAGACGCGAGGCGTGAAGGACTGGGTCATGATCGTGTAAAACCGGTCTGGAATTGTCAGAAAACGTCGCTTACCCATGCCAGAGCGTTTGGTCAATGACAACAGGACACCGTGATGGAGCAGTATGAAAGCCCCGTGAATGCCATTCCTCCCGCAGCGATTGCCATGGCATTGCTGATCATAGGGGTGGAGATCGTCTTTTCTGCCGCCGGTGCAGGCTTTGTTGGCGGGGCCGAGGGGATCGGTTGGCGGTTAAGTGCGCTTCAGGAATATGCCTATTCGCCGCTGGTGTGGGACGCGATCATTGAACGCAATGAATACAGTTTTGATCTGCTAAAGAGATTTGTGACCTATGCCTTCGTCAACAGCAGTTTCTTAAGTTCGATCTTCGCTGCCGCGTTGACCTTGGCGCTGGGCAAGTTTGTGGGCGAGATTTTTGGGAATGTCCCCATGCTCATCGTCTTTTTCGTCTCGATCATCTTCGGCGCTTTGGTTTTTGGTATCCTGTTGGATGGCTTGCGTCCTCTTTATGGGTCCTTCGTGCCAGTCTACGGTTTGATCGGGGCCTACACTTATGTGATTTTTGTTCGATTAGGCTCGCTCGGTGCAAATCAGTTGCAGGCCTTCCGGCTCATCGGGATATTGCTCGCCATTCAACTTGTGTTTGGCTTGGTATTTGGCGGAGATCAGATTTGGATTGCTGAGCTGGCTGGGTTCATTGCGGGTTTCTTTGCCAGCATTTTGGCCGCGCCAGGTGGGTGGACAGCTTTTGTAAAGCGGATGCGGCGTCCGCGCTAAGCGCTGCGGCGCATGGCGGAACGGAACTCTGACAGTTTAAACGCACCGATCAGTTGGCCGATGCCAAAGTAGCTGATGATCCCGCTGGCGATCAAAATGGTCAGGCCAAGAACGGTCGAAGCAGTGTAGGCGCTGTTCGCCAATGCGAGCGTCAGACCGAATAGAACGGCACTCATCCCAACCGATGCGACAATGATCAGTCCGGTGCGGCGTTTGAGGCGCGCGTCGACCATCGCCGCTTCGCCCATACCGCGCGACCCGCGCCAGAGCAGAGCAACCATGGCCCAGCCGGTTGCGGATGTTCCAACAGCTGCGGCGATATAGCCGATGACGGGGGCTAGGCCGATGGCCAATGCGGCGTTCAGCACCATCGCAATCAAGGCGTAGCGGAAGGGCCGTTTTGTATCTTCTCGGGCAAAGAACAGCGGTTGCAGAGTTTTTTGCAAGACGAAAGCGGGCAATCCGAGACCATAAATGGCGACAGCCAAAGCCGTTGCTTGCGTGTCTTCTGCGGTGAAGGCTCCGCGTTCGAACAGCACGCTGATCAGCGGGACGGGGATCACGATGAGAGCGAACGATGCAGGTATCGTTAGGGCCAGGCTGACTTCTGTGGCGCGATTAAAAGCATCGCGGCTTCCGGCGGTATCGCCCGCCTGCAATCTCCGAGAAAGATGGGGCAGCAACACGACTCCAATCGCGATGCCGACGACGCCTAGCGGAAGTTGGTAAAGCCTGTCCGCGTAACTCAGCCAAGCAACCGCACCATCAAAGAAACTAGCGACTTGGCGCCCGACAAGCAGGTTGATCTGAACAACGCCGCCGGCCAGTGCGGCGGGCAGCGCGATGATCGCAAGGTGTTTCAATTCCGGCGTCATCCGAGGCCGCGCGAATTTTAGCGGATAGCCCGCGCGCTTTGCTGCGACCCAGACGAGGGCCAGTTGCGCGATGCCCGCGACGGGTACGGCATAGGCGAGGGCGCTGCCAATCTCGCTTGGTTCGGTCGAACCGCCCATGAATGTGATGCCGATCGTGACTACGAATATGACGTTTAACAACACAGGGGCGGCAGCGGCTGCCATGAACCGACCGACAGCGTTCAACACGCCTGAGAGGAGGGCCGCGAGAGAGATAAAGAGGATGTAAGGGAAAGCGATCCGGCCATAGAGGACCGCCAAATCAAATCGTTCGTCGCCTCTGAAGCCCGAGGCCATTGCTGTGACGAGGAGCGGCATAAAGATGATGCCGACGACCGAGAACACAGTCAGGACAAATCCCAATCCAACAAAAGCATCTTGCGCGAACCGATGTGGATCATCGCCCCCTTCCACCTTTTTCGAGAACATCGGCACAAAGGCCATGTTGAACGCGCCCTCGGCAAAAAAACGGCGAAAGAGGTTGGGGAGCGAGAATGCGATTAGAAAAGCCTCGGCCACGGGACCAGTGCCGAGCGTTGCGGCAATTAGAATGTCGCGGGCAAATCCGAAAATACGACTCAGAAAGGTCCAAAGGCCCACAGTAAAGAAACCAGCCATGAGGCGGATGGGCTTCATGCGGTGGCCCGCTCAAACCCTTGCGCAATCGCGTCGCGCAACTTCTTCTCCAACGCAGTGCGTTTGGAGTCAGAGTAGAATTTAAGCCCCACCATGTCTTTTACATAGAATGTATCCACAACTTGCTCACCATAGGTCGCGATAACGGCAGAGGCGATATAGACGTTGTTATGTGCAAGAGTTCGGGTCAGGTCGAACAGAAGTCCGGGGCGATCGCGGGTGTCGACTTCGATGATGGTGTAGATTTCTGACCCGTCATTGTCGAAGGTGATGTTCGTTGGCACCTTAAACGCACGTTCGCGTTTCTTTATTTTGTCGCGATCTTTCAACGCGTCGCGGGCGACCACTTCGCCCTTGAGCGTCTTTTGGATCATTGTGCGTAGTCGCGGCAATCGAGCCTCTTCATAGGGTGCACCGTCTGCATCTTGGACCCAGAAGACCGCTGTGGCGTAGCCGTCTTTCGTCGTGTAGGTCCGTGCATCCACGATGTTTGCGCCCACCAAGGCCAACGCGCCGACGACGCGGCTGAAGAGGCCAGGGTGATCCACCATGGCGAAACAGGCGCGGGTAGCGTCGCGGTCTTGGTCGAGCATGAGATCGATAGCAACCTCCGCATCGTCGAGGTCTTTTAGCAGGTTCGCAAAAACAACCTGTGCTGCGGGCGGCAGACCTTGCCAATAAGGGCCGTAGTGCCTGCCAACCTCTTTGCGAAGCTCCTTTGCATCCCAACCCGACAAAGCCTCGCGCAGTTGACGCTTGGCTTCGGCTTCGCGACTTTCGCGGTTCACATCTTCGAGGCCGTTTTCAAGCGCGTCACGCGTGGCGCCATAGAGGTTCCGGATCAGAACTGCTTTCCAATTGTTCCAAGTGTCTGGGCCAACGCCTCGAATATCGCAAACTGTTAGGACGGTCAGTAAATCCAAGCGTTCGACCGATTTCACAGCGTTGGCGAATCCTCGGACTGTCCGCGGTTCGGAGATGTCTCGCTTTTGTGCCACATCTGACATCAGCAGGTGATAACGGATCAACCACTCGACGGTTTCGTATTCTTTCTTATTCAAGCCAAACCGCGGCGCGATTTTTCGTGCCATTTGCGCGCCGAGGATTGAGTGATCTTCTGGACGACCTTTTGCGATGTCATGAAGTAGCAGCGCGACATAGAGAACCCGTCGATTGACACCTCGCTCCAAGATGCCAGAAGCTATCGGCAAATCCTCCTTCAATTCACCATGCTCAATCGAGCTTAGGACACTAATGCACTGAATTATATGCTCATCAACCGTGTAGTGGTGATACATATTGAACTGCATCATCGCGACGATGTGCTCAAACTCCGGCACAAAAGCCGACAAGACGCCGAGCTCATTCATCCGGCGTAGGCCCCGTTCTGGGTTGCCGTGCTTCAGCATCAAATCCAGGAAGATTTTGTTGGCTTCCTTACTGTCACGCATGTCTTGATCGATGAGATCAAGGTTTGCTGCGATCAATCGCATTGCGTCTGGATGGATCAAGGTGCCCGTGCGCAAAGCTTCTTCAAACAAGCGAAGCATATTCAACTTGTCGGATAAGAAAGCTTTCGGCTGGGCAATCGTGATGCGATTTTGCTTAATCGCGTAAGGTGGCTTTGCGCGGCGTCGCCGTGTGAACAGCCTCTCCAGCATGGGTGCTGATTTCTTTCGGGCGTCTTCTTGTGCGGTCAGGAAGATACGGGTCAATTCGCCCACACGTGTCGCATGGCGGAAATAATCCTGCATGAAGACTTCGACGGCGCGGCGACCAGCCTTGTCTTTGTATCCCATGGCCTCTGCCACGGCGACTTGCATGTCGAAGGTCAGCTGATCGACCGCACGATTGGCGATTAGATGCAGGTGACACCGTACGGCCCAAAGGAAATTGTGGGCATCGCGGAATGTTTTGAATTCATCCTCGGTGAAGACATCGAACTTCACCAGTTCTGATGCGTCTTGGACGCGGTGAATATATTTGTTGATCCAATAAAGGGACTGCAAATCGCGCAGCCCGCCTTTGCCTTCTTTGACGTTCGGCTCAACCACATAGCGTTGGCCGCCTTGTTTGCGGTGCCTTTCGGACCGTTCGGCCAGTTTGGCGTCTATGAATTCCGATGCCGTATTACGGAACAGGTCCTTCCACAGCGTTTCGCCCAAGGACTTGGCCAAGGCCTCGTCACCTGTGAGAAAACGATATTCCACCAAAGAGGTACGGATGGTGAAGTCTTCTTTGGCAAGACGGACGCAATCTTTGACCGTACGGCTCGCGTGGCCGACTTTGAGCTTCAAGTCCCACAGAATGTAAAGGCTGGATTCGATCACGCTCTCGGCCCAAGGCGTGATTTTGTAGGGTGTGAGAAAGAGAAGGTCTACATCAGAGAAAGGCGCCATTTCCCCGCGTCCGTAGCCGCCAACCGCGATGACACTCAGGCGCTCCGCATCGGTTGGATTTGGCAAAGGGTGGAGGTGGGTTTTGACGGTCTCAATCACCGTTGAAACGACATGATCCGTAAGCCAGCTATAGGACGCCGTGGTCTGTTGCGCCGCCAAGGGCGACGCCAGAAAAGCGTCTTTAATAGCCGATCGTCCGTTTGCCATTGCCTTGGAGAGGACGTTGACGATCGCTTTGCGTTGCTCTTTTTGATTAGTTGCCGCTTCAATATGCCCATAAAGCCGCTCACTGACGGCGGCTTCATTGAATAGGGCCTCTGGTGCGCAGATCAGAGGGCCAGCGGCACTTTCGGCTTTAGAAGCCAGCGCTTCCGAAGGATCTTGGTGCTGGTTCAAGGATAACGACCTGGCCTTCTTGCAAAGTTGCGATTGCTAATCCCCGTTCATTAAGGCCGTTGGGCAACAAACGGAAGACACCATTTGTCCCTTGGAACCCTTGAGGCGTGGTCAAAGCAGCCTTGGTCAGTGCGTCTGGATTGCCCGTCGCAACCAGTGCACCAATCGCCGCGATGCCATCATAGGCCAACCCGGCAAGCGGATGGGGTGTTGCACCGTATGCTTCAAAGAAGCGGGATTCGAAGCTTGCGGTCAAAGCACGGTCGGGGATTGCGAAGACGCCACCTTGGAGGCTCGGCAGTGACATCGCCTGCGGTACGGCATTCCAGCGGGTCAGGCCAATGTATTGGATTTCATCTGTGCCAAGTCCATTGTCATCAAGCGCTGTCGCGATGATCGGTAGATCGCCAGTCACGCCGCCCGTTAGAAAGACCGCCTGCGCATCATTTGCCTGTAGCGAGGAGGTGATCTGTCCGACGCTTGTGAAAATGCCCTGTTGTGACAGGGGGTAGCTTTCAACACCGGCCAGTTGTGAACCGTTCGCCCGCACCGCATTGGCGATAGCGTCACGGCCGGCCTGACCGGCGACATCGTCGCCATGCACGACGCCAATCCGCACAATGCCGTTTCGTGCAGCATAGTTTGTCAAACGATTGGCCGTATTCTCGAAGGTGGACCCCAAAACAAAGACGTTACCGCCCGCAATGGCGGGGTTGTTTGAGAAGGCCAGCACGTTGACGTTGTCACCAGCGACTGCGACGCCAGCAGCATTTGCGGATTCTGCAAAGAGCGGCCCAAGAAGAATTTTTGCACCGTCATCTACCGCTGCGCGCGCGACCGTCGCGGCTTGGGCGGGGTCGGATCCAGTGTTGTAGACGCGTAGGTCGACGTCCACACCGTTCAAATCGCCAATGGCCAAACGTGCGGCACTTTCAAGATCATTCGCAATCAGTTGGTCAGAGCCTTCGGTGCCGCCTCCGGGAACGAGGAGGGCGACTTGAACAGGGATCGAAGTATCGATCCGTTGACCGGTATTGGCGTTTGTATCGATCGCGACTGGTTCACAGGCTGCGAGCCAGGCAAATGACAAAAAAGCAAAGAGTTTGCCGAGAAAGAATTTTGGCAACGCAACCGAGTGAGACATACGGGTAATCCTCCGAATTGATCCTGTTGCGGGCTTAGAAAATTGGTGAGCCCTTCACCGAATGTGTTAGGACCATCATAAAGGCGCAGAAGGAAGGGTCCATGACGAATTTTAAGCTAAGCCCTTTGCCAGCCGGTCTTTATTTCGTGGCCACGCCCATCGGAACTTCGCGGGACATTACGTTGAGGGCGCTAGATATCCTCGCATCGGCGGATGTTTTGGCGTCCGAAGATACCCGGACGACGCGAAAACTCATGGAAATTCATGGGGTTCCCTTGCGCGACCGCCCTCTGGTTGCATTCCACGATCACAGCGGACCCAAGGTTGTTGAACGTTTGATTGCGCAGATGGAAGAGGGGAAATCTGTTGCATATTGCTCCGAAGCTGGGATGCCTTTGGTCGCTGATCCGGGATATGAATTGGGGAAAGCTGCCACAGAAGCGGGGCATTTAGTGACCTGCGCACCGGGTCCCTCCGCACCTTTGGCCGCTCTAACGTTGTCTGGGCTCCCAACAGATCGCTTTGCTTTTATTGGTTTCTTGCCATCTACGAAATCTCAAAGACGCGCAGCCATTGCGGAACTGCGTGATGTCGAGATGACGCTTATTTTCTTTGAATCGCCCAAACGCATTGGGGAAATGTTAATCGATTTGTCGGATACGTTGGGGGGTGAGAGATCGGCGGCTGTGTGTCGCGAACTGACAAAGAAGTTTGAAGAGGTGCAAAGAGGTACTTTGAAAGACTTGGCTGATCAGTTCGTAGACGTCGTCGTGAAAGGCGAACTCGTCGTGGTTGTTGATCGGTCTAGCGACGATGCTGTTTCTGATGGCGATGTCGATGCGGCCCTTAGACAGGCCCTTGAAACGATGCGTGTCAAGGATGCGGCGACAGCTGTGGCTGGCGCGCTAGGGCTGCCTCGTAAGGTCGTTTACCAGCGCGCGTTGGATCTGAAGGAAGAGGAATGACAGGAGTAGTTGGCTATCATGCGGGTGTTGCATCCGAAAACGCGGTTGCTGCGGCCTATCTATCCGCAGGGTATTCTTTGTCTGCGAATAGATGGCGCGGCAAACGTGGCGAGATAGATCTAATTGCGAAGCGAGATGGGCAAACTGTCTTTGTTGAAGTCAAGAAAAGCAGATCGCACGACATTGCGGTTCAAAAATTAAGTGCGCGGCAACAAAACAGAATTTACGGCGCGGCAGAGGAATTTCTCAGTCTGAATGCGGATTGCGACGTGGATTGCAGTTTCGATGTGGCGACGGTTGATGCGACTGGGGACATTAGAATCGTTGAGAATGTGATCTTTCACTGACGACTCCCCATTGAACTGATCTTTGGGCTGCGCCATGTAGCGAAGGAGAAGATCAACAGTGGGGTGTGCCAATGTCTCTGAAAGTCGCCATTCAGATGGACCCGATCGGCCCAATAGATATCAATGCAGACAGCAGTTTCCGTATCGCGGAGGAGGCGCAGGCGCGCGGGCATGAGCTGTTTTACTACACACCTGATAAGCTGAGCTATCGTGAGGGGCGTGTTTTGGCGCGCGGTTGGCCGCTTACTGTGCGGCGCGTCGAGGGGGATCATTTTGAGCTCGGTGTTGAGCAAGAGGTTGATCTGAGTGATTGGGATGTTGTGTGGCTACGGCAGGATCCGCCGTTTGACATGAGCTACATCACCACGACGCATCTGTTGGACATGATCCATCCAGAGACGCTCGTTGTGAATGATCCGTTTTGGGTGAGGAACTACCCCGAGAAGCTGCTTGTGTTGTCCTTCCCAGAGCTGACGCCTCCGACGATGATTGCGCGTGATTTGGAGACGTTAAAAACCTTCCGCGAAGACCACGGGGACGTGATTTTGAAGCCGCTTTATGGCAATGGCGGCGCGGGGGTTTTCAAGCTGTCGCAGTCTGACAGCAACCTAGCGTCGTTGCATGAACTGTTCAGCGGGATCAATCGAGAGCCATTGATCATGCAAAAGTTCCTGCCTGACGTGAGCAAGGGCGACAAGCGTGTGATCCTAGTAGATGGGGAGCCGGTTGGCGCTATCAACCGTGTACCCGCAGCGGGCGAGACGCGCTCAAACATGCATGTGGGTGGACGGCCAGAAAAGGTCGAGCTGACCGAGCGGGATCGCGAGATTTGCGCGGCCATCGGGCCTTTGTTGCGCGAAAAAGGTCAGATCTTTGTGGGCATCGACGTGATTGGCGACTGGCTCACAGAGATCAACGTAACCTCACCCACCGGCATTCAGGAATTGGAGTGCTTCGACGGCACCAACGTTGCCGAAAAGATCTGGCAAGCGATTGATGCGCGTCGCGCCTAAGCCTCTGTTGAGGGGACGCGAAAGCTGATCGCTTCGGCGATATGGGGTTTTCGGACCGTGTCTGAGGTATCCAGATCAGCAATCGTGCGCGCGATTCTCAGAACACGGTGGTATCCTTGCGCGGTCAGTTCAAAGGCTCTGTTGCGTTAGCTGTAGTTCACTAGAGAAGATGAATCGAATTCCACTTCATGCCACTTCTTGGAACAGGTTTGAAACGAACGCAATTTCGTTCAAAACACCCTTCGGGTTTTGGGCGAAGTGGCCTTTCTTGATGGCTCGGTACGTATCAATTCCTTTTAAAGTGTTCTTTGCAGTGGTGAGTTTTCGGAAATTTCGTTTTGGTTTGAGAAGCTGTTTTAGAGCTGCATGATCCGCTTCGATCCTATTGTTTAAGTGTTTTCGGTCCACGTGCCTGATCCTGTCTTCCGGTAAGTTTCCAAAGTTCATTTCTTCAATCACTTTTGCATAGGATTGCGCTTTGTCGGTCACGATTGTCATAGGATGATAGAAACGAACCGTTTCGCTTGCTTGGCGCATAAACGCCCGTGCAGCGCTGGCATTCCTTCGAACTGTGAGGCGAAAATCGATCAATTTTCCATTCTGATCAACCGCGCGCCACAGATAGCGCCACTTTCCATTAACGCGCAGGTAGGTTTCGTCGACGTGCCATTGCAACCCTCTATGCGTTCGATGTTTGCCATAAGCGCGTTTGCGAATTTCTTGTCCAAATTTCTGAACCCAACGATAGACGGTGGCTGCATCAACCGTAATGCCCCGTTCTGCCAAAAGGTCCCGGACGTCTCTATAAGACAATGGGTATCGGCAATACCACCGCACTGCCAATAAAATGACGTCTTTTGGAAACCGGTGTTGTTTGAAGGGATCTCGACGACGCATCTATTATTCTCAATTTGGGACAACAGTTGTGTTACGCTTAACTGTAGCTAACGCAACAGAGCCAATTGCACATCGATTTCCATTAAAGTAAGCACGACAGGAAATAGCAGTTTTCCAGAAAGATACCAAATTCTATGATTTCTCAATCGCTTAAAAAACTGAAAAAGTCGAAAGAAAACATAGAACTCGAAGCGCTGAGCCTTCGTCTTTCTGCTTTGAAAATGAAAGATTCGCTTACTTCTATCAATCCAGGAGATCGCTTGGCGCCTGGTGTTTTCTTGCTGCAAGACCCGCGTAGCAAGCGTAAGATTGAGATCACCAGTCCAAAAGATAAGGTTGTGCATATTCGCGCGTCAGAGCACCAACAAACAAGTTGGACGACGCTGCACTTTCAACTTGAAACGTTGGATATGCCGCAAGTCGATCTTTTGGGGCTTATGGTTAAGGCACAGTCTTTTACTGAGCAGGCCCAAACGATACCTGTGGCGATACGGAACGGGACGCGATCCGGTTTTCGAGATGCCTTTTTCCCGAAACAAATCGTTCTGACAGATTCAATGGGTCGCCATGTTGATATGGCGGATCCAGCAGAACTCCAAGGATTGCCGCAAATGGCGGAATGGAGGGAGCTTATTTTATTTCTTCCAGCCTATGACATTGACTTTTGCATTACGAAGATGAGCTTTATTGTGCAATGAGCGTTTCAGTTGTTATCCCCGTTTGGAACGATGCTTCGGGCGCTGTCGCCCTCCTGCAGTCCTGAAGGAAAATCTCCTGCGTGACCGAAGTGGTTGTCGTGGATGATTTTTCAAAAACATCTATCGAAACGGAGATAAAAGAAAAAGCGCCGAGCCACGCCATCACGAATGTAACGTTTATCCGGCACCCTGAAAATTTAGGGGCCGGAGCTGCGCGCAATAATGGGCTTGCGCAAGTTTCCTACCCATTTGTGCTCTTTATCGATTCCGATGATCAGATTGGGGAAGCCTTTGAACCCGTTCTCGAAAGCTTTATGACGTTTGATGGTCCTTTTGACTTCGGTATGTTTCGGCATGTTGATACCAGAGAATTATTCTGGGGACGAAAGCAGGGTCTGCCGGTCGATGAAATGAACTGGCAAAAGCTGGAGCCTATGGATAGGCCAACGCTTATGACCAAAAAGGAACACCGTATGATGGCGCAAGTCAGTGCCTATCCTTGGAATAAACTCTATCGAACGGAGTTTTTACGCGCCCATAAGATCAGATGCACAGAAATCCCCGTGCACAATGATATTGAGCTGCATTGGTCCAGCTTTATATGCGCTGACAACGTGCTCTATACACATGACATTGGTCTGACACATGTGGTGAACGACAATGGCAATCGTATTACCAACCGAAAAAATTCCGAGCGCCTAAGAGTGTTTGAGGCCATGGAGAACGTGTTGAAACGTTTTGATAACCTTCAAGACTCTGCTGCCACGCCTCAAGCTTGAGGACCCGCGATGGGGGAAGGCCATCCGGCAGCGCGCCTCGAAAGATCTTGCCTGGCTCAACGATACTTTCCTGCAGGGCCAGGAGCAGATGAAGCTCCATGACGGCCCACGGGTCAAACTGCCCAATGATGCCAAGCTGCGGGGGCAGATGCGGGACTGGCTGATGAGTTACCTGACACCCGAAGCAATGCACCTCATCGCCCAGGAGATTGTCCAGCTACGTTCGCCCGAGCTGGATAACATCGACAACCAAGGGGCCGCGAAGGGCCCAAGCTAATCCCTGCCAGCTAGCCGCCGTGCCGGCGCGTCGCTAGTGTATCCCCCGAATAAAGGCCGCCACCTTGCCCATAACGGCCGGAGTCGCCTCGGGTAGGCGGCTATCGAAGTCGGTCGGCGGCAAGGGTGCCTCGGCCGGCGGGAACGGGGAATGGCTGCTATCAAGAAAGACCTCGACGGCGCGCCGACAGTTCGCCTCAAATCGCTGGCGCAGAACCTGTCGGGCTTTCAGGGACAAAATCCCGGCCCGTGTCTGTTGCAGCGCATCGCCGTTTTTTTGCCCCAGCTGGACAAGCCGCACGACGAAAGCGTGATGGCCCTCCTGCTCAGTGAGCCAGGGGTTGGAAACACGTAGGTATTCCAATGCGTCTGGCGGCAGGGACGCCTTTTGCAGGATCGAGGCATCCGCCGGAGCTAACTCCGGTCGCCTGTTGCAGCCGATTACCTCGAAGAAATCTGCTAAGATGCCGCCTTCGCGCCGGCGGGCTGTATCGAACAGGCGAAGGCGGATGGCCTCGTTGCCAAAAATCTCGGCCCAAGGGCGCAGGTTGCCCATAGGATTGAGGAAAGGCATCCTCTGCTCAGCAACATAGGTTTCCAGTGTACGAGTCTCTCGGGTGCTGAAGTCTTTGACGAATTGATTGTAGAAGCTCTCGAGAAAGCTGTCGGGGCTACGCAGGTAATAGACGATTTGCACATCGTAGCGGTCGCGCAACGCCTCCAGGCGGCTCGGGTCGAAGTTAAAACTGAAAGTCTCAGCGCTGATCACGACGCAGTCATGCGGGCTGGCGTCGATCTCCTCGATCAGCCTCGGCCAGTCGCCTACCTCTTCTAAAGGCAGGCCCTTGTAGTTCGGGCCACCCAGCGCCCAGGTAAGCTTGAAATGCGCTTGGTATATCTGCCCGGCGCTGGGGTAGAGAATGCCCAGTTCGTCAAGAATCTTCTTGTTGCGGGCAAAGCTGTTCTGCAAAAAGGTGGTCGCCGTCTTGTGCGAACCAATGTGGATGAACAGCCTCTTTCTGGCGGAATTTATCATGCGCTTTCCATCAGATGCCTCATAGTCATTCTTTCTAGCTCATTATGGATTGTTGCGCCATACCGCGTTCATCATGTGAATGAATTCAGGCTGCCAGTTCCATCTCTCCAACCGCTGATAGCCATAATCGACGTCGTTAATTTCAAGACGCAGCCGGCCCATCAACGCCTCAGCTTGGGAGTGCAGGAGGGCCTCGGCCTCGTGGCTATCAACTGCCTCGGCGCCAATGGGCAGGTCGGCATACCACGTGGAATCCACCTTGCCGCTCAGCAGATCCAGCAGCAGCGTGGGGCCCAACCTGAGGAGGGCCTCAACGCGGAAAACAATCATCCCGAAACTCTGCGCCAACGTGCGCAGAAAATTGTAGGCGGCATCTAGGTAAATTGGCTTCAAGTCCGGACGCAAGGATCCATAGCTCCAAGCCATAGTGTTGAGCAAGGATTCAACGACCGCGTCGATAGTATCCCAGCCCTCCTCGCTCGCTCGTAAGAAAATACTGCGGAACATGTTCAGGCTATAGAAATGCCGTTCGTCGCCCTGCTTGATGTCCTGTGCGGGGTGCTGGCGATAGTGATAACTGTGGCCAAATACATGGGGGATTCGACCCGTGTATTGCGCGCTCAGAAGCTGGAATATCTGATCGTCGAAGGCGCGCACATGCTCGGGAAACAGAATTTTCTTGTTGTCGAGGAAATCGCGCCGGTATACTCGACGCCAGATTGTAGGCTGGCTTTTCATTACGTCCCTGGCCGAAAAATAGCTATAGCTGAACGGGCCCAATCGGTGCTGCCCTGGACCCGGGACGATTTCAGTTTCCTCGCTGGCGGTGAAGATGTCCTGCCCGCCTGGGCTGGTCTCGAAGGTCTGATACTCGGCTTCCACTACATTTTCACCGGTGTAGTTCGCCAATTCGAGCAGCGCAGAGAACATGCCCGGGTCAACCCGGTCGTCGGCATCGATGAAGGCGATGTGGCTGGCGCGCGAATGGTAACGGCCATGATTGCGAGCCGAGGCGCAGCCGCCGTTGGCCTTGTGGATCACCCGGACACGCGGCTCATTTGCGTAATGCGCGCGGGTCATCTCTCCGCATCCGTCCGTGGAGCCATCGTCCACCACGATTACATGGACATCCCGGTTACTGTCGGCTAGCACGCTGTCCACGCATTCGAAGATATGGTCACGCATGTTATACATCGCAACAACAACATCGAGCCCGGGGCGGGTGGTGGAAAAGTTGTCTTCGTAGTCGCGCCGCAGGGCATGGACGCGCCCGTGTGTGAGGTAGAATTCCCGATGTGCCTCAGACGCTGCGGGGCGGAAGAGCGCGGCGGCCACGTAGCTGTGAAGCGTGCCGGTGATGAAGTCTCCGGTGACCGCGCCCGAACTAGTGCTCAGGCTTCTGGCAATACAGGCCTCCGCACCCGGTGCATCGATCTTTACCAGCTGCGGGGCGGCGAGTTCCAGAAACTCGGCCGGCAGGGCCGTTCGCAGGATATTCTCCCGTTCCGGGACCTCGGCTCCGGCCAGCACCGGTGCGACACGAGGGCCGAGCGCGGCCAGCCGCTGAAACTTTGCCTTGCGCAGATCGCTCTGCAATAGGGCAAGTTGGCTGGAAAAGTGGACGCCGTTGGCATCATCGCTATCGCGTCGGCTAAACTCTGCGGGCAGGTCAGCGGCTTCAGGGTGCACGCCGGCGCAGAGTAAGGTGACATTGGAGAGCCCCAAGAGCTGCGCATTGCGACTCAAGTGGGCAAACTCGGCCTCGTCCGCTTCCAAACAGATCACGTGCCAGGCAGGGAAGCCTGCCGCGAAGGTCAGGCCGAACCAGCCGGCCCCGCTACCGATATCGATACAAAGTCCCTTTTTCGGCAATACGCGGGACGCGAGGAAGGGTTCATAGATTTCCCGGAGGTCGCTCAAGCGGCCGTCGGTCTCGGCGGAATCGCCGGAATTGGTCAGATCTATCCGGGCCCCGAGGGCGGAAATGTGGCTCTTGGAATGCATGTCGGTGATCACCTTTAGCCCTGCATAGAATTCGCATATCGGGAGAGGGTTACGCGTTCCCTGCGAGGGTCTGGCGTCTCCGGATGAATGAGGAGGAACAACGGGTCGATCTGGCGCAGCGCCTCAGCCAAGCTTAAGCGGAAGGCACGGCGGTGGTAAAGTGGTAAGCTACCCTCGCACCACCGCAGCAATCGCAGAATACCGATTGACACGGCACCACGCTGGCGCGGATTTTGAAAATCAGGATGCTGAGCAAAAAGCTCAAAGGTGACCTTCGCCACCCCAATGATATCGAACCGGATCTGCTCATTCGAACTAGTCAGTTGGCGGCGCAGCTGTCGACTGAAATAGGTGAAGTTGCGCGACGACAAAAGATGCACCGAACGCGCATGTGCAATTACCATGGAGTGGAACAGAATGTCCTCAAAGAAATGGTCGTTGGGGAAGGCCAATCGGCCGCGCTCAATCAGATCTCGGGCGATGTACTTGTTGGCAGATTGCGGCTCGTAGGCCGCAGCCCACGCCCGGATCGCCTTACTGGAGAGTGCGCCGGTCTCCTCGGCTTCCTGCTGCGCGCCGAGCGTGACATTCTCGTCAAAGAAAGGCTTTAGCCGGGTGGTCGGCGAAGCATGGACTCCAGAGACCAGAACGAGATCGCTACCGGTCTCCTCGATGGCACTGGTCACGTCAGCGAAAGCCCACGGCGCGCGTACGTCGTCGGAATCGAGAAAGCAGATATAGTCGCCGCCACAATGGCGCAGGCCCCGGTTGCGGGCTGAAGACAGCCCGTCGTTCTCCTGGCGCAGCAACTTGACCCGGGGATCGTCCAGAGAATCCAGGATCTCCCGCGTCCGCGGGCTCTCGGAACCATCATCAACGATTACGAGCTCGAGATCGGCATAACTTTGTTGCAGTACGGAGGCGATCGATTGCCTTAGGATATCCCCCTCGTTGAAGACAGTCATGACGCAGGAAATTTTCATTGGCTCAAATCACTTAATGGGGCCGCAGGTCAGGCGAGGCCGCTGATAGAAAGGTTCGAAATGTACAGCTTTTCGTCCACGCACTCGAAAAACAGGAAAAGGGACAGGGCTTTAGCTTGCGCGAAATCCTTCGGTGAGAGGTCGAAGACGACGCGCTTAGAGCTACGCTCTTTCGCTAAGGTTAATTTTTCGGAGGCAAAGCAATCGAAGAAGCGACCCTCTTCATAGATTCGCAAGGCTGGGTGGATAAGGCTCTGCGCTCCGTCGCAGCGGGCCTCCAGCCTGAGCACTAGACGGCTGCATTCCATCCATCGAGCGTCGCAAAGATCTATCGCGAACTCTGCCCACTCGGTCTCGGGCGAGATTTCGGTGAGGGAGATTGTCAACTCCTCGCCGGGAAGGATGCCGATTTCTCCGCGGTTCTGGTCGATGGCGATATGCACCCCTGAAGCCACATCCGCATAGCTACGCGTGCGGATTTCTTGACCGCCGTCCAACGGCAAAAGTTCAAAGTTGAGTAGCATCTGCATCAGCCAGGTTAGTTAGATGGCTCCTACTATGTGCCACTGGACAAAGTAAAGAAACTTCTGGTCAATGCCATCGGCTGCACCGAGGTTTTGGCTTGAGGACATTTTGGGGCCAGTAGGTCACCAGTTTCATTGAGTTCCGCCCCGATTGGGCGGCCTGAGCGGCGGATATGGCGATTTTGGACGGATTTATGCTCACGTCGGCAGCCGTCTTTGCACTAGGAACAGGTTGCCAAACGCGAACAGTTTAAACATCTGCGCTCGGTTCTTGAACAACCCGCGACAGCGCGTATTCACATGGCCAAACTGGCGCTTGACGACGCGTACGGGATACATAACTCGTCATCGTCGCGCTCCTGCCGTGACTTGCAGAGCGTTAATCGCCTTGCAGGACGCGCTCTTCAGCGTTGATCTCCTCGCCTAGCTCTGCCGTGTCCAGATTGGCTCCATTCAAAAGCCGATGCCATGGAAGCTGTGTGGTGAAGCAACACATCGGATCCAGCCCACCCGTGGAAAGAGACTGACAAAAACTCCCTGGCCCCCAACTTTACTCTCACTCGCCGGCAAGAGACCCAAGGCGCCAGCGTAGACAGAGTTGTGAGTATAACTGTAGGCAAAAGGCCAGAACAAAAAATTTCCAATCAATTTAAGATTTGTTGGTGCCGCTGAAGGGACTCGAACCCCCGACCCCATCATTACGAATTATTGGTCGGTGTGACCGGATCGTATTGCAGCATGCTGCATTTCGCCTCTGAGAGCCGTACAACTCACTGGTAAAAAACACAATTTTTCAGCATCGATCTTGCATGGCGTCGCACCCGTCCAGCAACCGTTGTACTCTTCTCCCCTACTAATCCCCTACAGATTTCAGTTTGCCCTACTAATCCGACAAAAGCTTGTGATGGAGTGGCGCCGTTGCTGCTAATTTTGGGCATGGCTTACAACTCTCCACTAGAACGGCAACAGCGAAACTCTGCGGGGGACAGGCCCACTCGCGTTGAGGTCTCTCTGCGACAAAAGTTAGATCGGAAGCGCGCGCGTGATAGCTCGACAGACGCAGACAATTCGAGCACTAACCCGGACTAAACGAGGTAACCAAGTCGGCCAAATCCGAACGTTGGCCGCTCTCCGACTGCACCGCGGCGCGGCCCGTCAGACCGGACATTCGCTGCGAGCATACGATTAAGCAGAGAAAAGGTGCCGTAAAACAGCCTGCGCAATGTCTAAGGTAGGAAATGCTAGCATTGCATATCCCGCAACTCCAAACACCATGGAGCTGATCCGAGCAGGCCTGTAGGTATACATCATACCCTCCCACCACTCTCTAACGAGAAAGCCTATGTAGTCGCCATGCTTCGAGAACATTTGGGCCCTGACGTCTGGTCTGTAGCCTGAAACCACGGGCTTCTTGGAGCGCTGTTGACCCAACACCGTCCAGAATGCCTCGGTTCGTTCGACCCACGACTCAGAATGAACACGCTCTTCTATTTGGGCGAGTTCGTGGACGCTGTATCGCTGCCTTACTAATTCAGAAAATTCTAGGTCGTTCTTGGCAGCTTCCAGCACATCTGGACGAAACAATCTGTAGATCAGAAATGAGCAGAGCACGAATAGGCTGCCAAAGAACATCAATCGAAGCTTGGTTAGGCCGTTCATGAGGAAGGGCGATTTTTCAGCTTCGCTGACGCCTGCTAAGGCATCGAAAGAGGCCATCCCAGCTATTTCATCGTTGAACAGTATCAGGTAGCCTGCAATAGGGATCAGTGTCACGACCCGCGTGAAGTCATTGTTTGCAACACCCTTCACGGTTTCCCAACGCAAACCTTTCCAATCTACACTCAGTTTCATCAGACACGCACTTTCACAAAGTTCGGCACGCTTTACAACTTGATGTACCAAGTGCCATCCGTACGTGCTCCGGCCCTAACCGGATCTCCGGCTTCCCGACCGGATGCTGCGGTGCGATCAGTCGAAGGAGACATTCGTTAGATCTATCTCAATATCAGCGCTGAACTCCGATCTACGCCTCCCTTTCGAGCTCTTCCAGAGACCTTTGCAGCTCCTCCCTCAGAGGTGCAGATATATTGAGAATAAGGTCGAGTTGTTCCATTCTTGATCTAATTCGATCCCTTTTTCTTTTTCGATGGGCTTTAGCGTTTCCTTTTTCATCGCCATGCGTGAGTAGTAGGATAGGTTCAAAGATCCCCAAGTCTACCTCAGCCTCTTTGGCGATTTTTGCCCATTCATCTGAGTTTTCGGAAAGCTCGGATATTGCTTGCTCAAGGCAATACAGGATTACAACACGTGCCGCACGATCGATAGATCGCGAAAGCGAAATCCACGTATTTTCACCGCCTTGGTCGGAACAACTATCGAGATCAAAATTGTGGGCAAAAAATCTGTTTGCAGACTCGGGGTTTAGGGCTTGAAGCGCACGGACCACGGGTTCCAAATCTTCAAATGGCCGTGCACCATCGGGTAGAGATGACTTGATCGCCCATACTTCCAATATTGTGCGAACACAGTCATCTCTCAGCATTCTGTCTGACGGATCGTTGTCTGCGGCCACAATCAGCTCGGCGATGTGGTTCCCCATCCATGCACATATGATATCCTCATCGCGCACACTCGTCAGTTGGGAGGCCAACTTCCTGCCAAGCTGCAGGATCGCGTCAGAGCGATCTAATTTTTCCGGACGCATCATAAACAAAGTACCTTACATAAGGATCAGGATAACTAATCTCGTTTTCATTTTCATAGTGGTAGGAGCGTGATCTAGTTTGGAACTCGCGCTTAATGCTCACCTCGAAAACCAAGCTTTTCTGACCATCAGCCACCACCCTGTTAAGTAAATCGCTCTCGGCGACAATTCTTTGGCCACTATTTCCTTCGCGGTCATATTCCCGTTGCGTCGCCCATACCTGCCGGTACGCTGAGTATTTGGAGTCTCCGCTGGCTTGCGTGCTCCAAGAATGATTTTCTTCGAAAAAATGCAGACCGAGTCCACTGTAAAATTCTGGATTCAACTCAGCTAGGTAGGCATCAATTCCTTCTGCCCAGGGGTCGTCATCGTCTATGCCCCCCATACTTTCGGACCAGCCCGCAACTTCCGAAAGCTGATAAGCAGAAGGCCGTCTTAGATGTCTTTCGTCCAGAAGAGACGGGATGCTATATCCTCTCAATTCCGCTTGAAGTTGAAGACTTGTAACAAGCGAGGAGGCGAGACTAGACTTAACCAATGCTGAATGAACTCTAGTTCTTTGTACTCGGTCATTTATTGCCTGCGTCCAGCTACCCCATAGTACTATCTCTTTTCCATCCTTAGTCAGGGCGTCGGCGAGATTTTCGGATGTAACCGACCACCTCCAATGTTCTTTCGCAATTTCTTGGAGCCCTCTGTCAGAGCCAAACACTGGTTGACGTGTCCTAGCATCGGATTGCCAGAAATAGTTGTCTCTGCCAAAGCAGCGATAGTCCATCCAGTCATCAAACTCATTCGTGCTTGCATTTGGTTCTTGCCCGACGATGCCCGTGCTGAGAAGCCGCCCAGCAGTAATCATCATTCCATTGATACCAAGATACTCGCTAAGCGTATCAAGGGCTTCACCTTTGCGTCTGTCTCTACCTGACCTTTGGTCCCTGTACAGATCCGCTTTGCCACGTTCATCTTCATCATACCGGCCAGTGAACTTTTCCCCAAAAATGGATTGAATCGTTTGCTCTATTTCTATCTCGGTCTCGCTTTCGGTGAGAGCAAAAACGTTTCCAAGCCGCTCGATGTCTTTGCGCATTTCATAGTCGAACAAAAATCGCGTTTCTTCGAAACTACGATCTTTGGCTCGGCTGCGAGTCGACTTCTTCCTCTCGTAACTCGGAGCTATTTCTAGCGGATTCTCTGGTACATTGACCTTGGATAGGTCTGCCATGTCATCTCTATCTTCGGCTTCACTTATCATCGCGAGCGCCTTCGAAGAAATTTCACGAATGAGTACGTGTGGCTCATCGGCAAAAGTGATCCTTTTTAGATAGTTTGTCACGAACTCTGGTGCGCTACCTAGGGTTAACACGCCTCTCGACAGACCGATTGCGAGGTGCAGCCTTCCAAATAGGTGATATGGAATGAAGCTCGGGTGAAAGAATGCTCGATCCGCTAGCATTCCGTTATCCAAATCAACTAGTTTCTTTAGCACATCGTGGCATCCTAGCTCGAGCAGTCCCCGAACCGCATGTGATGCAAGCCATCGGTCACGCGGTTGGGCATCACACAGAGCCTGCCAAATGTATCCGACCAATGCTTGTTGTTGGCTATCTGTAACATGAAATTCATCTTGCCATTTCCCATCTCCGATTTCCTCAGGGATACTCTCCGAGACGAGATCCAAGACGAAGTGCAAAGCTCTTCGTGCTTCTTCAGAAGAGAGAACTGCGGATAAGGAGCCGGCTATAGAGAACAATTCTTCCGAACTCTCATCCTCAACGGTTTCCGCACGGGCCGCGAGCGCTATGGAAAAGATTTCTGCCTCAGTGTATCCACTGACTCTGGTCAATACTGTACTGGGCGCGCTTTCAACCCAATAAATCGGCCTAGAAATCTCGGTACAGTTCTCAGCCGATACTTGCAGTGCACTTTTTTTGAGAGCGCGGTTTACTGCGACCGAGCTAGGCCATTTCTTAAGAAAGCTCTCCAACCAACGAGACTTTGAATACAGGCTACTGTCATCGAGGTTCATGACAGCGTTGATGAATTGTGTTTCATTTCCAGGCTTGACCCTTCTCAAGCACTGTTCAAACCAGCCGTCTCCATAGGTCACAAGTGACGAATTTCTAATTCGGCCTTGCAGTGTCTTAATTTCAGAACTGCTGCAGAACGAGAGATCATGGCAATGATACTCCCAAACATGAGCATCTGAAGACGCGACATCATCTGAAAGAGAGTCGTTGTTTTTGTCGCAACGAACTGCTCTAATTTCTTCCAACCTCCCATTTAGCGATTGTTTGAGCGCTTTCGAAACTCGTTTTTTCTTTGAGAATTGCAGAAGTGCTTCATAGGACTGGCGAGATCCCCCCCACATATCTGTGTATTTGAGTAGGTATTTTATAGACTTATCAAAGTCTGAAGTCGTGTCCTGTGAGAAGCCCTTGACGATTTTCTCGATCGACATTTCGGCCTGCATCGATTGAAAAACAAGTGCCTCATCCGCGGAAAGTAAACCAAGTTTCATGGCTTCGTTGACTGCAGTCCCCATTATTCGTGTGCGGCGACCGAACTTTCTATCCGCCCATCTGGCAAAAATAGAAAAGGAGGCCGCTGGGCTAATGCCCACAAGCGACTTAACCGAGTGTTCCCAGGGAAAGTGCTTATCTCGCGCAACGTGGAACCACGTTAGTTCAGCGGCTCTCCCGAACTTGTAGGCGAGCTGTGGGTCATGTGCATCCGCGTCTTTGCAAGCATCACCTATCAATGAAATACATTGCCACCTTGAGACGTTTTCTTCGCCTAGGAGGTCAGCTTTCTCCAAGGCAAGATCGTAAATCGCGATGGCCTCATCGCGAGAGTAGGCTAGAGCGGACCGAGATAGCTCAACCAATTCTTCGACTACGGTGTCGGCATGTTCATTTGCTCGTTCTGAATAATCTACAGCGCGATAGAGCAAATCCCCTATGTAGGGCACGTGTTCTTTGTTCTGCGCCGCAATCCTGACTATGTTCGAAAGTACACTTGGTCGAATCCCGCTAAAATCTTTTGAAAGCCAGGACCAAAAAACGTCATGGCAACCGTCGAAGTGTTTTCGGGCGAAGAGATCGATTTCAAATCGTAGAAAAGCTATTTCTGATTTTGTGTAAGAAACGTGCTCGCTATACTCCGACTTCTCAGACTTTTCGGATTGGACCACTGTGTTGTTAAGTTGCTCTTCAAACTGCTCTTCTTTGATTTCACCGTGGACGATCTTAGCACGTAAGAGGTGCCATGGTAGCAGCGTGCCAACACGATGCTTAAAGACTCTCGCTTCTCGCGAAAAATGGCTCACCTTGGGGTCCTGAAGCTCCTCGGCGATAGCATCCTCTGCGAGTTCACTCATTCTTATCTCGGTACCGAGTAGAGTCGCCTTGAGAACGTGTGCTCGCAGCAGTCGATCTCGCGCGACACCATGATCATCACTGATTCGGTAATTGTTTTTCTTCGGTAAATGGCGTTCTAAGAAGACAGCAGCTTCGGGAGGTGTAAGCGTGCCATCCAGAACAGCGCATTCGGCAATCCGGCTGGCTACATCAATAACACGTTCATCATAACGGCCTTTTCCATACTCGTTGAAATGCAGGCGCTTAGACGTGAGATGCTTAGAAAACGCAGCTGCCAACCCGGAAGGTGGCGCAACGCCGAATTTGTGCATTTCAACCAACAGAGCCATCGCAACACAGAAATTGTTGACTGCTTGACGGCATAGTTCAGTGAGTTCCTCGCTCCTACCGTGTTCAATCACTCTTGCGGCAACTAACCGCGACGCCTTGAATACGACTTCGCGCGGCGTCCAGCACGAGAGCTTTTGAAAACACGTTTCAACTCCTGAAATGTTGAGATGTGTCCAAGCAATCTCAGCAATGTCCGATACCGAGACCCTTTCAAAATGATCATCATCTCGTTGCGATTTCAGAGCCGTGTCAAGCCATTCATAGGACATGCGCAAGCGACTTCGAGCTTCACCTACCATGTCAGGTTTACTGCTGAGCAATGAAGCTTCGTAGACGTTGTGTGACCCCTGCCAACCCGAGTCAGAAAGTCGTCGATGGGCCATTTCTTCAATTTGTTCAGAGTCGAGCGCCAAGCCCGCAATGTCTGGGTTTTTTCGGATTAAGCCTTCTCGCCTTTCGCTGCCTGCTAATGTGCTCGCAGCTAAAAAGCTTAGCTTTGCGGCCTCATACCATTTCCGGCTACGAAGGCTTGCCTTCAGGGCGAATGTCTGCCTGGCTAGCGCTATTTCCTTTACTTCAATTTCACTTGAGCCAAATACTTCGTCGGCAGAGAGGCCTAGCTTGACCAACTCTTCAAATAGATCCGCCTCGAGTGCCAGCTGAGGCAAGCAAGTCGACACATATGCGCTGTGTTTTTCGAACTGCTTTAGCCGAAAGTAATAGGCCCGAAATTCCTCTTGATTAGGTTTGAAACGCTTTCTAAACCAATCTTCAGCGGGTTCGTCGATGAACTGTACGGCGTCGCCAACAGATAGTAGCGGTCTTCCCAAGTCAGAAACAAAGCTCTTAACGGCGCTTTCACTCACTTCCGCCATCTTTGCTACGACGTCTATTGGAACGCGCGGGCGTAGAGTGGATAGCGACTCACAGATTTTTTCGACCTGGCCACGTTCAACACTGGGGTGTGTTGCCAACAGATTTTCTATCTTCCCTTCCAGCAAAATCGCTAGCATATCGTTGGAAGATTTGGGAGTTGGACCAAGCCGTCTTAGTATTTCTTGTAGGGTCCCATCCTCCGACAAGGCCGTCGCTTGAACGCGGGGGTCGCCAGAGGATAACCGATGCAGCTCGGTTACATCTTCCGGTGAAGCATCCGGGAAAAACTTGCGAACATGAGCTGCGGTCTCAACTTCGGAAAACCCCTCCAAACTTATCTGTTTGATATCTGACGGCAATGACAAGAGATCGCGGCGCTCGGTTCTGCACAGGAAAACAAACTTAACACCTTCTGGCGGCATCTCTTGAACCAGGTCCGCCGCAAAAGACCTTCCATCTCCGAAATCTCCTGCCGCCATTTGCGCGTTATCTGCGGCATCTATTAGAATCCAGATTGAACCTGTCGGGTGTTTTTTCCGATGGGTTCTTACCGCGTGGTCTAAGCGATAGTGAAACGCCTGGAAATAATGCTCTTTAGAAGCTTTTGCACTTGGAACAAGAGGGTAGCACAGCTCAGTGTAGGCCAGTTCATTTGAGATTTGTGCTAGCGCTATTGACGGCTTGTGCCTGGACAATCGCGGATTTCGGTAGTCGCCATTTCCAAAACAATCGTACAAAACAACCTGTGTATCACTTCCTGTTTGCTCCTGGATAAAAGCGGCAAAGGTTGATTTTCCCAGTCCGCCTCCTGCGTGGACCAGACACTTAGGTGCGTCGGCCTCCAAAAGATCATTTAATGCATCTCGAAAAGAGGCGCGTTCAATAAAGCGGTCGGGGAGCTTTACAAAACTAGGTGCCGGCAAGAGTTGCTTCTCGTCACTCCCTAGTCGTTTGAAGACGTCAGCCTTAGTTATTGATCTTCGTTGTTCGAGATCTTCGGCAGCGCGCGTGGCTATGAGATCCTTCAGTTGAACGGGGACATCGTGGTCCGCATCTGGTAGGAAGTGCGAGCTTTCGGCACGCAGTTCGGCCTGCTGATCCCAAATATCGCTAACGTCGCCTTCAAGCCTTACTATACGAAAGAAGTCAGTCGCCACACAACTTGGGAGACCTGACAGGTTCTTGAGTATTTTCTTGTCGGCGACTGTTAAGCCTACGGGATCTTCAGCGCACTTCGCGACGGCTGTCAGTATTTTATGATTGATGGGTCTGTTAGATACGAATGCAAATCGGAACTTCTTACAAGCCTCTGAATAGCCAATTGATTTTGAAGCTGCGATAAACCTCTTCGCGTACCCTCTCAAAGTGGGTTTTATACCGCTTGCTGTGAAGGGAGTGGAAGCGTGTCGAGTTGAATGTTTAAGCTGAGAATAGACGACAAGCGACGCTTCTTTTAGACGCTCAGATCCAAAGTACTCGGCAACATCAATTTTCTCCTCAGCGGGCAGAGGGTTAGCCAGTTTTTCCGTTTCTGAGCCTAATTCACCTGCTGATACGCCTTCTACAACAAGTGCCTTTAGCCCTGCTATAGGATCAATGAGCTTCAAACACTTTCTTGCGGCCCACAGGTAATGAAATTGGTCGCCCGCTCGCGATGGCCCAGCACTTTCCATTTCTTTGGACTCTCAATTTGCAACACAATAGAAAAGACCTAAGCTCTTCTGCCGTGCTATGTTTGATTTCATGTTGGCACAAGCCTTCTACTTACGCCGGGCTTACATACATGCTCAGTAGCATTTGCACCATGCGCTGTTTGCCGTTCAGCTTTGCCAACTGGATCAAAATTCCAAAGGTTTTTGCAGCCAACGTCTTCGGAGCCGTTGTAGGAGTTGAGTGAGCGCTCTCACCGCATTGAGTTATCGGTGTCGAGGCGCCCCTTTCTTGTTTCTGAATGGCCGCTTCTGCGATATCCGATTATGGAGATGCACCAGCAGCGAATGGCGGCCTCCCGCCAATTGGCTTCTTCGGTGGCGACCCGGCTCACACACAATTCCCCCAAATACACACCGTACCAAGCCTGTGCCAGCGACAGATTGGGAGGCAAGGAATTGCCACGTCACATTATCACAAAATGAGACCGTCTTTCATTTTCCTGCACAGAACCACACAATCCACCATAACGCGATGAAAAGTCGAGCTTTTTCTCGGAGTATGCCTATAATGGAGCGTGGCCAGAAGGAGGTCACGATGCCTAATTTACGTCTCACCCGCCGCGCGATTGATGAAATCCCATTCTCGCAGAAAGGGCAAGTCTTATACCGTGATACAATGCTCCCAGGCTTTGGGCTTCGCGTTGGAGCTCAGTCCAAGGTGTTCTTTGCAGAAGGGCAAGTGAACCGGCGTACACGGCGCGTTACGATAGGTCGCGCAGATGTCTTTGCACCTGAAGTTGCTCGCAAGAAGGCCCTAACGATCTTGGGCGAAATGGCAGACGGGCATGATCCCAACGCGGAGAAACGCCAAGAAGCCATCGAAAAGATAACTCTGGCGCTGGCGCTTCAACGCTTCCTCGAGGTCCGCAATCTGACTCCACATACAATCAACCACTATCAGCGCACAGAACGCCTCTACCTTAAGTCCTGGAGCAAGAAACCACTGAATGAAATCACGCGCCAAATGGTGCTGAAGAAGCATCAAGACATTGGCAAAAAGCACGGGGAAACCACCGCGAACAATGCCATGCGACACTTCCGGTCGATCTACAATTTTATTGCTGCCACACAAGACGACTTCCCCCCGAACCCAGTGCAAATCCTGACACAAGCCCGCGCTTGGAATAGAGAACGGCGGCGTCAGACCTTGATTGCTGCGCCGGACCTTCCAGCATGGTGGGCGGCTGTAATGGCCGAGCCAGAATACTCTCGTGACTTCCTTCTCTCTGCGCTGTTTACAGGGATGCGGAGGGGGGAGTTGACCAAACTCAGATGGGAAAACGTCGACCTGAAAGGCAGGGTGTTGCACCTGCCAACCACTAAGAATGGCGATCCTCTGGACCTTCCGCTATCCAACTTCTTGACCAACTTGTTGCGCGAGCGTTTGGACCACAGCAATGGCTCCCCTTGGGTATTTCCAGGGCCAGGCCGAACGGGCCACCTGATCGAAACAAAGAAGTTTCTGATGCGTGTCTCGGCAGGGTCTGACGTGAGCTTCACCCTTCACGATCTGCGACGCACGTTCATCACAATCGCCGAAAGCCTCGACGTGCCCTACTACGCGCTAAAGCGCCTGTTAAACCATCGCACCAATGGAGATGTAACTGGCGGGTATATCGTGGTGAATGCGGAGCGTTTGCGTGAGCCTGTCGAACTGGTCGCACAGCGCATCCTAGAACTAAAAGAACCCCAGGACTGACCCCCGGCGGCCCCACCCCATCGGCGGGAGTTGGTGTCTCAAAGGCATAGCCGCTCTCGGTCCAGGCCCTCTGCCGAGTCGTTTTGATCCCATTTAGACGAGCAGTACATCAATTTAAGGGGTGATCACGTCTTTCAACCTTACACGCGCGCATCATGCCTTTGGATGTTTCCAGACGAGACCGGAATAGGAACGAACTCTGCTTGACGTACACGCGCAGGGCGGCCATTTAAATTGTGCCTGCAAGAACACGCCCCAAGAGCGTCAAAGACAAGCGCAAGGTCGGTGAAAGGCCGATAGCAGGACGGCGAGGCCAGATAACGTGTAGTGGTCTCTTAAAGGAACGGAAACCCCCCGCCGTAGTCACCCACAAAAGCACTGTTCTGCCTGAGAAGCGGAGTGCTTTAGTTCGGAGGTGGCTATGCCCGATCCAAATAAACTCGATCTACTGACAACGGGGCAGCTCGCCCAATACACCTCATTGAGTGAGTCCTTTTTCGAAAAGCTACGCTCACGTGGCGAGGGTCTAAAGTACCTCAAAATTGGCGGAAAGGTACTCTACCGCCGAACAGACGTGGACGAATGGTTAGAGTCAAAAATCCGTAAGCCGCGCGGAGGTTCCAATGCCTGACCGCGAAAAGAAGCTTCCCGAACTAGCCGGTTTTTTGGTGGAGGTTGCCGCAACGGGCAACCCCACGCACTACGCTACCTACCAACGCACTGGCAGGCCCAAATATCGGCCGAAGGCGGGCATAGTAACGCCAGAGGTTGCTTTGGCCCACTTAAACGGTACGCAGCCTGTAGGGGCCTATTTGGTCCGCTACGATGTCACCTCTGCGGCGATCATTGACTTCGATGATCACGACGGAGCGCTGCCTCGGGACGAGATGGTTTCGAAGGCGATGCCAGTTGTGGAGAAGCTGCGCCAACTCGGACTCAAGCTTCTGCTTTGCCGTTCTGGCGGCGGAGCGGGACTTCATGCCTGGATGTTCTGGAAAGAGCCGCAACCTGCTAAAACACTCAAGCTGTTTCTCTCTAAGGCCATTGCAGATGCTGGCTTTAAGAATGGAAACAAAGGCGTAAAGGAAAAGACGGTCGAGGTCTTTCCAAAAAACGAGAAGGTAGCAGAGGGAAAATTCGGGAGCCTGATCGCGCTTCCATATGCTAGAAACTCAGTCCCACTCGACGACGCTCTTCAACCTATCACATGGGAGAACTTTGAGACCCCGGTGTTGTCGGAACTGTACTCTCCAGATGTGAGTGAATTGTACAAGCCAGCGCCTCACAAGGAGAGGTCTCGGAAGCAGACGAAGACGAAAGCTGTGTATCCAGGCGACGTCTTGCCTGGCGACGAAGAGCAGGTTCGAGAAGCACTGAAGAGGCTTGATGCCGATGACTACGATCAGTGGTTTCGGTTTGGCATGGCTGTCAAGTTTAGCCTTGGCGTTGGCGCGTTTTCCATATGGGACGACTGGGCAGGCAAGTCAGGCAAATATGATGGCCAGGAGAAATCGTGGGAAATTTGGGACGCCTTCGAACCAGACGGATCGCTCACAATCGGGACAATTTTCCATCATGCCAAGGAGGCCGGATGGGAAGGGCCCAGCAACCCAGTGATACGGGAATACAATGCCAAGTACGGCATCTACACATACGCGAACACGTCCAAGATCATTCTGAAGGATAGCGGAGAAGATGAGGTCTTTGCCTTCCTCGGAAGGCAGGCCTTCTTGGACCGTTTAGCTGCTGACAAGCACTCATATGAGAATGCAGCGGGCAATTCAGTGACGGTACCCAGGGCGAAGCTCTGGCTCAGCCATCCCCTTGCCAATCACTACCACAAAACGGTCTTTGATCCGTCGCGGCCACCTGGCCACAATGGCAAGACTTGGAACGTCTGGAGGGGATTTGCTGTTCAGCCCACTGAGGGTGACTGGAGCAAGCTAGAAGAGCATATCCGCGACAACATCTGCGGCGGGGATCTGGACCGCGCTGATTGGCTCCTAAACTGGCTGGCTCTCGGGGTTCAACAACCCGCCTATGTAATCGGAACTGCACCCGTGTTGGTTGGATTGCCAGGCACCGGAAAGGGAGTTCTAGCGAATGCCTACGGTCGACTATGGCGACCACACTTTGTCTCGATCACAAAGGACGACCACGTCAGTGGTAAGTTCAATCAGCATTTGGAAGGCAGGCGTTTCGTCTATGTGGACGAAGCTATGTTCGGAGGCGACCGGCGCAATTCCGGGGCGATCAAGACAATGTTGACTGAACCGAAAATCATGATTGAGCGCAAGGGCGTTGACCCCATCGCCTACGACAATCGCATGATCTTTATGGCAACTTCAAACGAGCGATCCGTGGTGCCTGCAGACATCGGAGACAGACGATGGCAGGTGTTCCAAGTGTCGCCACAAAGGCGGGACGACAAAGCCTATTTCTCTGCTCTGATGCAACAGATGGAAGACGGTGGGTATGAAGCTATGCTTCACGACTTGCTCCGACGAGATATCTCTGTGGGTCCGAACCCTCGGGTGATCATCAAGACGCCGGAGTTGTTCGATCAGATTATTCAAGCACAAGGGCCAATAGAGAAGTACGTCTACCAAATCCTGGATGCTGGTTACCTGCCGCAGCCCGATGCTCCGGGGAACGGACCTGGTGTGACCACCATCGCAGCGATGTATTCGGAATTGCGCCGAACCCAGCCCGCACAGTACGTGCAGCGGACCATGTTTGGTCGGGAGTTGCGGAAGATGTTTCCAAACCTTCGGACGGCACAAAATGGAAAGTTCGTGGAAGGATACATGCGATCCGGCGATCCGGTTCTCGAGCGTTCAACTCGATATCATTTCCCGCCGCTCACCGCATGTCGGGAGAGCTTCGAACTTTACATCGGTCAGGAAATACCCTGGTCAGACACCACCACGGAATGGCTCGGAGACGTTGATCCAGCACTGGACTACGGCGACTTCAAACGGGATCGAAACGAGCCGTTTTAATATGGGCAATATAGGCAAACGGGATGGTGCTGGCCGCCCCGTTATGCCGCGCGTTTGGTATAAATTTCAACTACCTATACCCCCCATACAACCCATACACTGGTTTGCTCTCAGCTCTTCAGGAAGCGGGGAGGACCTGCTCTTGCGATTTTATCGAAGGTCTGCCGACTTTGGAGATTTCGGGAGAAGAATGGTGCCGCTGATAGGACTTGAACCTACGACCCCATCATTACGAATGACGTGCTCTACCAGCTGAGCTACAGCGGCATTCTTCTCTGCGTTTGGCCCTACTATGGCCCTACTAGTTCTACTCTTGTGCCTCGAACCCTTTGGTTTCGCAAGTCATTCTCGCGGGGACCCGCTAATTACGAATGTCCGAGGCGAGGACGTTGACGGCGTCAACCCAAGCGGCCTCCGCCCCACATCCTTGAGGGCACATCAGCGACCGGTTTTCTTGGGCTTCGCCCATTGCCGCGGGAAGCGCGCCGATGACGGAAACGAGGCTTCCATAGAGAGACAGCTCCCCAAATGCGACGGTTGCGGCGACGTCTTCTGCGAGGATCACATCCAAGGCGATGGGCAGATCGAAGCGTGAGGCTTCCTTGGGCAAGTCGGCGGGGGATAGGTTCAGCGTGATCCGTTTGGGAGGCAAGGCGAAATACATCGCCGTCAGGGCCGCGCGCAAGCGTTCCTTGGCCTCTGACACCGCTTTGTCTGGCAGGCCGACAAGGTTGAACGCGGGCAGGCTGGGGACACGGCGCGTTGCACTTCAACGAGCTGGGCGTCTATCCCTTCAATTGCGACCGGCTAGGCGTGAACGACCAAAGTGAACCATCCTTAAACGGTTAAGAATGGGTGCTGAGATCATGGCGAATGAAGTGTTAACCGACGCTCTATGGCCATGGTGCTAGCGTAAAGCCCCACAAGTTTGGTGGTGTAGAGCAGGCCAAACTTTTCCAGCATCAGCCAGCCGCGGTATGACCAGCTCAAAAACGTGCGGTCGCCAATGTAAAGCTCATAAGTCATGGGACCAGCTTACGTGGCTGTGCGCGGGTCGCCAAACGACCTTTCGTTACATTAGGTATCAAGGGAGATGATTAATCTCTCCACGAAACCATTGGCCATCGGAATAGCGCAAGTCGGTGATGGAGAAATTGTCGATCTCAAAGCTCATTGCTTTGTAGGGGTCATTGCCGACCACTTTTTGAATTTGAGTCATAATGACGCCGATGTGGGCGACTGCAACTATATGGGTTGCCGGTTGGGTTTGGATCAAATGGTCAACTGCAGTGTTCACGCGGTTCGCGACGTCGTTCCAGCTTTCACCGTCCGGTGCTGAAAGGTCTCCGGGGTTTTCCCAAAAGGCGCGGCTCAGCTCCGGATCCCGCTTTGCAACCTCATCGAATTTCAATCCGTCCCAAGCGCCGAAATTAAACTCCCGCAGGCGCGGATCATGCGGCAAACGCTCGCGACGGTCTTGGATGACGTCAGCGGTTGTGATGGCGCGGGACAGATCAGAAGAGATGACGACAGCATCTTGGGGCAGGTAATCACTGACCCGCGCAATCAAATCCGCATCCGATAAATCTGCGGGTACATCACGCCAGCCGACAAAGTTCCTTTGATGCGTCGGGCCGTGTCTGACCCACCAAAAATGGGTCACACTGTTGTCTCCCCTTTCAGCGTGATTGGCAGGCCTGCCATGACCGCGATGACCGTGTCAGCCGACACCGCGACCGTTTGGTTGAGTCGACCTTGTGCGGCACGAAACTTTCGAGACAGTGCATTGTCAGGCACGATCCCTTGACCCACTTCGTTCGACACAAGAACCAACTCGCAATTCCGGTTCGCGATCGCGTCAATTAAACCGTCAAACTCGGCATCCAAATCATGGTCAGCCAGAAGAATATTCGTAAGCCACAAGGTCAGGCAGTCAACCAAAACGACAGCTTCGGCGGCCTGACGTTCCAAAACCCCGACCAAATCAAAAGGTTCTTCGACAGTAAGCCAACCACCTCCCCGCGACACCTGATGCGCAGCGATCTTCTGTCTCATCTCGTCATCAAACGCCTGCGCGGTGGCGATATAGACCTTCGGCTTACCTGTCGCCTCGACGACCTGTTCGGCCAATGCCGACTTTCCGGAGGCAGCGCCGCCTAGAACGAATGTGAGTTTGTGCAATGCCATCGCAATTCTTTTTTGATCCAATGCCCGATTGGTGACGTAACCACATCAGTAATCACCCAGAAAGGGTGAGACAATGCACGAGGGAGAGAAGAATGGCACTCGACGGGTTTAATGATCAGACGTTATCCCGCACCGCGATGAAAGCGGAGTTGCTTGACGCTGAGACAGAATTGGCTTTGGCCTACGCGTGGCGTGATCACAAAGATGAACAGGCGTTGCATCGCCTGATCAACGCTTACATGCGACTTGCCATCTCTATGGCGGCTAAATTCAAGCGCTACGGCGCGCCGATGAATGATCTTATTCAAGAGGCCTCCGTCGGGTTGATGAAGGCGGCTGACAAATTTGACCCCGACCGCGGTGTGCGTTTTTCGACTTATGCGGTGTGGTGGATCAAAGCATCCATCCAAGATTATGTGATGCGCAACTGGTCTATGGTGCGCACCGGATCAACGAGCAGTCAGAAATCCTTGTTCTTTAACATGCGCCGCGTGCAAGCCCGTTTGGAACGCGAAGCCGCAGCCGAGGGCAAAGTGCTTGAGCGTCACGTGATGCATGAATTGATTGCCACCGAAGTTGGTGTGCCGATCCACGATGTGGAGATGATGGAAGGCCGCCTTTCAGGCTCCGATTTCTCGCTCAACGCGACCCAATCGACCGAAGACGAAGGTCGCGAGTGGATCGATGCGCTTGAAGATGATGGTCCGCAGGCAGCAGAAACCGTGGAGAATAGCCACGATCAAGACACGCTTCGCCAATGGTTGTTGTCCGCTTTGGCGTCGTTAAATGAGCGCGAGCGTTTCATCGTAAGCGAACGCAAGCTGCGCGAAGACCCACGTACGCTTGAAAGCCTTGGTGTTGAGCTTGGCCTGTCGAAAGAGCGTGTGCGTCAGCTTGAGGCAGCAGCCTTCGGCAAGATGCGCAAAAAGCTTGAGGCAGAAAGCTCTGAGGTTCACGCGTTCTTCGCCTAAGCGACGGATTGTCAATCTACCCTAAGTTCGCCTAGTGTCGGCCCGCATATGCAGGAGAAGCCGATGCTGCCGAACAAACACATTCTTTTGATCATTGGTGGCGGCATTGCCGCTTACAAGTCGTTGGATTTGATCCGGAAATTTCGTGAGCGCGGAACGAAAGTTACCGCTGTTTTAACGAAAGCCGGTTCGGAATTTGTGACACCTCTGAGTGTATCTGCTTTGACCGGCGAGAAAGTGTTCGAAGACCTTTTCAACCTCACCGATGAGGCCGAGATGGGGCATATCGAGCTGTCACGCGCTGCGGATTTGATTGTTGTGGCCCCTGCAACTGCGGATCTGATGTCTAAGATGGCCAATGGCGGCGCAAATGATTTGGCATCAACTGTCTTATTGGCAACCGATAAGCGCGTGTTAGTTGCCCCTTCGATGAACGTCCGCATGTGGACCCATGCGGCAACGCAGCGAAACTTAGCCACATTGCAAAGTGATGGGACTCTGACGGTTGGCCCGAATGAAGGTGACATGGCTTGCGGTGAATATGGCCCCGGGCGTATGGCCGAACCGCTGGAGATTGTTGCGGCGGCAGAGGCCGCTTTGGGCGGCGGCCCGTTGAAAGGACGCCATGCCATCGTGACCTCTGGTCCGACCCATGAACCCATTGATCCCGTGCGCTATATTGCGAACCGCTCGTCTGGCGCACAAGGCACCGCAATCGCGCGGGCTTTGATGTCGCTTGGGGCGGATGTGACATTTGTAACCGGCCCAGCGAGCCACCCAGCGCCAAGCGGTGTGAACGTTGTGCCAGTTCAAACCGCGTCTGAGATGTTGGCGGCGGTGGAAAATGCGCTGCCAGCCGATGTTGCAATCTTTGCCGCAGCAGTCGCCGATTGGCACGTTGCCAACGCGGGCGACAGCAAAATCAAGAAGGTCGGGAAGGGTCTGCCGTCGATTGAGCTTGCAGAGAACCCCGACATTCTTGCGACGGTCTCAAAGCTGAAGAAAAACCGCCCCGATCTGGTTGTCGGATTTGCGGCCGAGACTGATGATGTCATCGAAAACGCGACCTCAAAGCGGAAGCGTAAAGGGTGCGACTGGATTCTTGCCAATGATGTGTCTCCTGAAACGGGGATTATGGGTGGATCTGAAAATGCTGTGACGTTGATCCATGACAGCGGCGCGGACGTCTGGCCCCGCATGACGAAAGATCAAGTCGCGACCCGTTTGGCCCATGCGATTGTCGATTATCTTGGTGTCGCTGAATGAATTCACCTGTAATCGAGCTTTGCTGGGAAGAGTGGGCGGACCCAACACTTGCCCTTCCCAGCTATGAAACCGCTGGGGCAGCTGGTGCTGATATCCGTGCGAATTTTCCCACCGAAGACCGTGACTTAGGGAAGAAACTCGCCTTCGGTGAGCGAGCCCTGATACCGAGCGGTCTCAGCATAGCGATCCCTGAAGGCTATGAGGTCCAAATCCGCCCGCGCTCCGGTCTTGCGCTCAAACACGGCATCGCACTTGTGAATGCACCCGGCACCATCGACAGCGATTATCGCGGTCCGGTGGGCGTCATCTTGATCAACCACGGCTCAGACCCATTTGAAATCACACACGGAATGCGAATTGCACAGATGGTTGTCGCACCTGTCGTCCAAAGCTCTTTCATCTTGGTCAATAAACTCAATGCCACAGATCGTGGTCGCGGCGGATTCGGATCAACGGGCACCGACGCATGATTATGGTCGCAGCAATGGCGGCGACGCTCTGGGGCATCGGCATGGCAATGGGAACCCCGCGGCAAGCGCGTTGGACGATGATTGGTTTGCTTCTTGTCGCAGTCATAGCGGTGCAGATCATTTTACCCGACGGCCATCCTTTACGTGAAAATACCGGCGGGGATGCTCGGTTGTGGGGCCTCCTTCTGGGATTTGCAGCGATTGCCTTCGGCTATCGGATGCTGTTTCAGATGATCAAGGAAAAGGCGCAACCCGCACCCGAACCTCCAGTCCGAAGCGACAGTTTTTCTGAAACCGAACTTGATCGCTACGCGCGCCACATCGTCCTGCGCGAAATCGGCGGGCCGGGGCAGAAGGCCCTGCGTAATGCTAAGGTGTTGGTCATCGGGGCGGGCGGATTGGGCGCGCCTGCGCTTCAATACCTCGGAGCGGCTGGAGTTGGCACGATTGGTGTGATCGACGACGACACGGTAGAAAACGCCAACTTGCAGCGGCAGATTATTCATGCGGATCAGCGGATTGGCGATCCAAAGGTGCAATCGGCCGCCGACGCCCTTGTCGCGCAAAACCCTTTTGTAGATGTTAAAACCTATCATCGGCGACTAAATGCGGAGATCGCAGAGGAACTTTTTTCAGAATATGACCTAATCCTTGATGGCTGCGATAATTTCTCCACGCGATATTTGGTGAATGAAACTGCGGTGAAACTGGAAAAGCCGCTGATCGCTGCCGCCCTGACCCAATGGGAAGGGCAGATCAGCCTCTATGATCCATCGAAAGGTGGACCTTGCTACGCCTGTGTCTTCCCAACCGCCCCTGATCCCAGCCTTGTCCCGTCTTGCGCAGAGGCCGGCGTAATCGGCCCACTTCCAGGTGTGATTGGATCGATGATGGCGGTTGAGGCCGTCAAGGCGATCACCGGCGCGGGCGACACATTGCGTGGGCGGATGATGATTTACGACGCGCTTTACGCAGATGTGCGCACGATCGCGCTGAAGCCGCGCGCGGACTGTCCCATTTGTGATGGAAAAGGCGCGCGCTAGGCTGGCAAATCCGCCGTTTTGACACTAGCTCCTAAACAAAGGAGATCCGACATGACCAACCCGCTTTTGCAAGATTGGGACACGCCCTTTGGCCTGCCGCCGTTTAATTTGATCGAGGACGATCATTTCGCCCCCGCAGTGGATCAAGCATTGGACGAAGCACGCGCCAAGATCAAAGCGATCGGTGAAAATCCCGAGCCGCCACTTTTGAAAACACAATTGAAGCGCTGGAATTGGCCGAGGTCGATTTAGGCAGAATCTTTGGTGTGTTTTATGGTGTCGCGGGTGCAGACAGCAATCCAAAGCGCGAAGAACTGCAGCGGGAGTTTGCACCGAAGCTCAGCGCTTTCGGATCGGAAGTGTCTGAGAACAAAGATCTGTTCCAACGGATCGATACCCTTTGGCAACAGCGCAACGCGCTTGACCTGACCGATGAACAGCAAAGGGTTCTGATGTTGTCGCGACGTGGATTTGTGCGCCAAGGCGCTCAGTTGGAAGGCGAGAAATCAGACCGTTTGCGCGAGGTGAAATCGCGTCTTTCTGTGCTGGGAACCGAGTTTACCCAGAACCTTTTGGCGGATGAACGCGATTGGTTCATGCCTTTGGCTGAGGCCGGCTTAAAAGGCTTGCCTGATTTCGTCATCGCTTCTGCCCGAGCCGCGGGTGCAGAAAAGGAAGCGGATGGCCCTGTTGTGACGCTCTTGCGGTCGTTGATTGTGCCGTTCCTGCAATTCTCGCCTCGGCGGGACCTGCGGCAAAAGGCGTATGAGGCGTGGGCTGCGCGGGGAGCAAATGGCGGCAAGACCGACAATCGCGGGATTGCAGCGGAGACGTTGAAATTGCGTGAGGAACGGGCGCAGTTGTTGGGGTATGACACCTTTTCTGACTACAAACTCGAAACCGAGATGGCGGGGACGCCCGACGCTGTTCGTGATCTGTTGATGCAAGTCTGGGCGCCGGCGAAGTCCAGCGCGGAGGCAGATGCAGACGTGTTGGAAGCCATGCTTCATAACGATGGGTACGAGGGGCCGTTGGAGGCCTGGGATTGGCGCTACTATTCCGAACTGCGGCGCAAGGCTGAACACGACCTCGATGAGGCAGAAATAAAACCCTACCTGCAACTCGACCGCATGATCGAGGCGTCTTTTGCCTGCGCAAACCGCCTCTTCGGCCTTGAATTCGTGCCGCTGGACGAGACCAGCTACCACAATGACGTCCGTATGTGGAACGTCACGCGCGACGGTGCTCATGTCGCGGTCTTTATCGGGGACTACTTCGCGCGGGCTTCGAAACGGTCCGGCGCATGGTGTATGGCGATGCGTGCGCAGCAACGGCTTGCGGGTGACATTCAACCCCATGTGGTCAACGTCTGTAACTTCGCCAAACCACCAGAAGGCGAACCTGCGCTCCTGTCGTACGACGACGCCCGGACCTTGTTCCACGAATTTGGCCACGCTCTGCACCAGATGCTGTCGAATGTAACCTACGAAAGCATCTCCGGCACCTCTGTCGCCCGCGATTTTGTGGAACTTCCAAGCCAGCTTTATGAACATTGGTTAGAAGTCCCGGAAGTGCTCGCCGAATTTGCGACACATGCGGAAACCGGCCAACCTATGCCGAAAGATATGCTCGACCGGATGTTGGCGGCGGCGACCTATAACATGGGGTTCCAAACGGTGGAATACGTCGCCTCTGCGCTCGTCGATTTGGCGTTCCACGACGGGCCAGCCCCCGCCGATCCAATGCAAAAACAGGCTGAGGTACTGGAAGAAATCGGAATGCCCCACGCAATCCGTATGCGCCACGCGACGCCCCATTTTGCCCATGTCTTTGCAGGCGACGGCTATTCCAGCGGATACTACAGCTACATGTGGTCAGAGGTGATGGACGCAGACGCCTTTGCTGCGTTTGAAGAGGTGGGCGATCCATTCGACGCTGGTTTGGCGAAGAAACTGGAAGACACCGTTTTGTCATCCGGCGGCTCCGTCGATGCCAAAGAACTCTATGCAGCCTTCCGTGGTCGCCTTCCAGGCGTCGATGCTCTCTTGAAGGGCAGAGGGTTAGACAAAGCGGCCTAAGGCTCTTTCATCTTGGCCAAAAAACTCTCCCCGAAGGACTGGGCCGATCTTTATTCCCTGACCTCGTCAGGGAGCACACCCCAAAGCTGGGCCTTTTGCGCCCAGCCGCGGTAGCCTCCAGCCGTCAGGCGGCACCAGTCGGTGTCGCATTCGCCAAGACGGGCAATCACGCCTGCTTCGAGAATTGCAGTCTCTAGCGCTTCAGTTTCAGGCCGCCGCAGCAAGCCAATCTGTTCTTCGATAATTACCGTACGGACGCCAGACAGCATAGTGTAATGCACCCAGCCTCCCAACCCGTCGCGATCGATCACGCGGCGCCAGTGGCCGTATTCGGCAACCACTTGAAGCGGCATGGATTTGCGTTGAAACACCCAATCGATCCGATGGCTGAGTGATGGACCACGGCGGACGTTGCTTTCGTTGGCTTTCAAAGACACGTAGCGGGGGAGAGGTAGATTGGTTTCAGGCCCTAAAGCTGGCGCCGTTGCGGGTGCATTGCTGGCTTGGGACACCTCTTGAGCTGATACCGCATGGGCCAAGCACATAGCCACGCCAAGCCAAAGCCATCGTCTCCAATTTGCCCACATGGATACCCTGATCCTTCTGCCGCTCAATTTTGTCGCACGTGGGTTCTTGTGCCCCGCGTCATATGCGGGCAACCTGACAGGAAACGCGCACCTTGGGAAGCGACGAGAGGGGAAGAATGCCAAGCAGAAAGCTAAGTGTTGTTGTCACGCGACGGTTGCCGAGTGAGGTCGAGATGCGGATGTCAGAACTCTTTGACGTGACATTGCGCGAAGATGACACGCCGATGACCACGGATGAGTTGGCAGAGGCGATGGCCAATGCGGATGTCTTGGTGCCCACGATTACCGATCAACTTAACGCCGCTCTGCTGGCTCGGGCGGGTGATCGTTTGAAGCTGATCGCCAACTACGGTGCCGGTGTCGACAACATTGATGTGGCGACGGCCCGGCAACGTGGCATTCACGTCTCTAACACGCCCGATGTGATGACGGATGATACGGCCGATATGACCATGGGGCTGATCCTTGGCGTCACGCGCCGATTGGCAGAAGGGTTTCGGATCGCGCAGTCAGATGATTGGGGCGGTTGGGCCCCAACGGCCATGCTTGGCGGTCGGATCAAAGGGCGCCGTCTTGGCATTCTTGGCATGGGTCGGATCGGGCAGGCCGTTGCGCGTCGGGCTTCTGCCTTCGGGATGCAAGTGCATTATCACAATAGGCGGCGGCTTCGGCCTGAGGTCGAGGAGGATTTGGAGGCAACCTATTGGGAAAGCCTCGATCAAATGGTGGCGCGCATTGATGTGCTGTCGATCAATTGCCCGCATACGCCGTCGACTTTTCATCTGATGAATGCCCGCCGTTTGCGCCTTCTGAAACCCACCGCGGTCATTGTGAACACATCCCGCGGTGAAGTGATTGACGAAAACGCTTTGACCCGCATGATCCGTGCGGGTGAAATTGCGGGCGCTGGGCTGGACGTGTTCGAGCGCGGCAATGAAATCAATCCGCGCTTGAAAGCGCTGCCGAATGTGATCCTCCTGCCGCATATGGGGTCAGCTACTGTCGAAGGACGTATTGAAATGGGCGAAAAGGTTCTGATCAATATCAAAACCTTTGCCGATGGCCACCGTCCGCCGGATTTGGTCGTCCCTTCAATGCTATGATCCCCGTCACGCGACTGATTTTGTCGCAAAACGTTATCCGAAAGAACGAAAAGTCGGTTTCGCGACACAACGCGTCGGGTGGTTCTGACAGAGCGGGGCGGTTTTGGTCAATCTGTCGGCAACATCTGATTGAAGGGACTCACTCATGAAAACGCAGGTCAAAGCCCTTGTTGTTGGTGGCGGAGCTGTCGGCACCTCTATTGCGTACCACCTCGCCAAGGCGGGCTGGGATGATGTCATGCTGTTGGAACGGGATGAGCTGACGTCTGGGTCTACCTGGCACGCAGCGGGTCTTTTGCCGCTCTTCAACATGTCCTACGCGACGACCCACATACACAAATATTCCGTCGATTTCTATAAAACGCTCGAGGAAGAAACCGGATTGAACGCCGGTTTTGCCGTTGTTGGCAACTTGCGGATGGCTCAGACGCAAGAGCGTATGGATGAATACATGCTTTACGCCTCAACGGCTGAGACATGCGACGTCCCGTATGAATGGCTCACACCTGAGCAAATCAAAGAACGCTGGCCGTTGATCCGTACCGAAGATCTGAAAGGTGCGCTTTATCACAATACCGACGGCTATATTAACCCCGCGGACGTGACACAGGCCATGGCCAAGGGCGCGCGCCAGCGTGGGGTTATGATCGAACGCAAATGGCAAGCGGATGGGTTCCATTGGAACGGGACGCATTGGGAAGTCACTTGCACGAAAATGGTTGAAAAAGGAGGCAACCTTGTTCCCTCTGAGGAGCAGATCGTCATCACAGCTGAGCATGTCGTGACAGCGTCTGGCAACCACGCGCAGACCACCGCCAAGAAGCTGGGCATTAAGATCCCTGCGATCCCGGTGGAACACCAGTTCATTGTGATGGATCAAGATCCGGAGCTCGTAAAGTATCGGGCCGAGGGTGGGCAAGAACACCCCGTTATCCGAGATGCTGATGCGCAGTCTTACGTGCGCGAAGAACGCGGTGGTTGGATTTTGGGTGTCTATGAAAAGAACGCGCCTGCGTGTTTCGAACATGGTGTGCCAGATAGCTTCCGCGCCGATCTCTTCCCGCTCGATCTGGAACGGATCGAAGAGCAATATATGGCGATGATCCATCGCGTGCCGTCCTGTGAGGAAAGCGGGCTGAAAGACGATTTCAACGGCCCGATATGCTACACGCCTGACGGCAACCCGTTGGTCGGACCTGCGCCAGGTCTGCGAAACATGTGGCTTGCAGAAGGCTTCTCTTTCGGGATCACGGCGGCTGGTGGCACGGGCTACTACCTTGCCCAGATGATGGTTGAGGGTGAGGCAGAGATCGACATGGCCTCCCTTGATCCGAAGCGCTACAGCCAGAACTGGATGACCACGGAATTTGCCGCGCGCAAAAACGAAGAGTGCTACGATCACGTCTACATCCTGCACCATCCGGATGAAGAGCGCCCAGCCTGCCGCCCATTGCGCACAGCACCGGCATACGACCGTCAGAAAGCACGCGGCGCGCAGTTTGGCTGGGTGAACGGATGGGAACGCCCGAACTACTACGGGCCTTTGGATGCGCCTGACAACTTTGATGAAGAAAGCCGTTCCTTCCGTCGTGGTGCATGGTGGCAATACGCGGTTGAAGAGGCCAAGGCCATTCGCGAAGGTGTTGGCCTGATTGATGCGACCGCCTTCACCAAGCATGTCGTCAAAGGCCCCGGCGCAACGGCGTTCTTGGATTGGTTCACCTGCAACAAACTGCCGAAAGTGGGTCGCATCAACCTGACCTACGCTTTGACGGCTGCGGGGACGACACGCACGGAATACACCATCGTGCGGAATGGGGAGAACAACTACTACCTCGTTTCTGCTGGCGCTTGGACGGAGTATGACGCCGACTTCATGCGCAAAGCAGCCGAAGATAAGATGGACGAATTCGGCTACATCGAAATTCAGGACGTCACGACGCAATGGGGTGTCTTCGCGATTGCGGGTCCAAAGTCGCGCGACGTTTTGAACGAAGTTATCAAGGACGCTGATCCGGCCACTGCACTCTCTAACAAGCGCTTCCCATGGCTGTCTGCCCGTAAGATCGAGCTGGGCATGTGTCCGGTCAATGCAATCCGCGTGGCCTATACGGGTGAGCTTGGTTGGGAACTGCATCACCCGATTGAAATGCAGAACTACCTGTTCGATCTACTTGAGGCAGCTGGTGAGAAGCACGGGATGAAGCTGGTTGGTGCTCGCGCGCAGAACTGGCTCCGTCAGGAGAAATCCTACCGCGCCTTCGGGACAGAGCTTGGCCGCGATGCGACCCCGCAAGAAGCTGACCTGCCGCGCTTTATCGACTTGGAGAAGGATTTCCACGGTAAGGATGCGATGGTGGAAACCGGCGTGCGGTTCAAATGCGTGACCTTGTTGATTGATGGTCCGGATGATGCCGATCCATGGGGTCGTGAGGCGCTTTACGATGGCGATACTCGGGTCGGGCGCTTGACGTCGGGCGGCTACTCCGTCGCCTTTGAAAAAAGCATCGGTATGGGCTATGTGCCGCCTGCGCTTGCTGAGGTCGGCACCAAGCTGAAGGTGAAAATCCAGAACAAGATGTGGGACACTGAAATCGTTCAGGACAGCCCCTACGATCCTAAGAACGAAGTGATCCGCAAGGGCGGGTGAACTTAACGGAACCGGCTCGGAGACAGAGCTTCAACAACGTCGGCTGGCAGAGATTTCGGCCGACCAGTTACCAGTTCGGCGATCAACTGCGCCGCGCCGTGGCTTGACTGCATCCCGTATCCACCCTGACCGGCACACCAGATAAAGCTGGTTTCACTTGGTTCCGGTCCGAGGACCAATTGCCGATCCGGAGCAAAGGTCCGCAATCCGGCCCACGACGCGATAAGACGCGTTACAGGTTCGATGACATAGCTTTCGTAACGCGCGAAGCCTTCTGCCAAGATCATGTCATCGGAATAGGCGTCATGTGGGTCCATCGGGTCTTCGTCAGCCGGGGAGACGATCAAAGCGCCCGCATCCGGTTTCGCATACCAGCTTTCTCCTGGGCCGAACGTCATAGGCCATTTCGATACAACGAGGCCCGCTGGCGCTGGGATACGGCCCATTGAGCGGCGATAGGGTTGCAGGCCAATCGTTGCCACACCGGCCATCTGAGCGATCTCGTCTGCCCAAGGGCCAGCTGCGTTGACGAGGCATTTCGCATCCAGATGAGTGTCACCCATGGCTATCGTCCAGCCCTTCGGCGTCTTCTTGATTCCCGTCGCTTTTGTTTTGGTCAGGACCTCGGCGCCATTGCCTTTGGCTTGCGAGACAAATGTTTGGATCAACCGGTCGGTATCAATGTCCCACATAGCGCTGTGGTGAGCCGCTCGCATGACGACATCTCTGTTGATGATTGGGACCATACCAAGCGCGTCGTTCATCGATACTTCAGAGAGGCCAAGTGTGCGCATGTCGCCTTCAAAAGCGCTGTCTTCGTTGTCTTTGGCCAGCAGCAAAAGCCCGCGCGGCGACAAGACGTCAAAAGCGATATGGCCGTCCTCGCTTGCTTCGGTAAGGGCCACTGTCGACGCCAGCCCATAGTTCTTCTCAAAGGCGGCAGCGGAACGGCCAGAGGCATGGTGCGCAAGCGCATCTTCGGCCTCCAAGACGACGACCTTACCGTGGTGTGAAAGGTGCGCTGCAGCGGAGCATCCAGCGACCCCACCGCCGATGATGAGGAAATCAATCATGCTTCTTCCAATCGATCAGTTGCAGGCGCAGGCGTGGGTGTGAGGGCGCTCAGACGTCTATAGAGTTCGTGGGACATATCGAATTGCGCCGCGGTCAAAGAGGGCCTGAGTTGGTCTACGCTACGGGCAGACACAAGCGGGTTGGGATGATAGCGACTCTTCAACACCCAAGACACAGCAAGGCAAGCCGGGCTTACGTCGATCTCGTTTGCAATCTCCGTCAAACCCTGCGCTGCCGCGTGCATCCAATCGAGGCCATAACGTGCGGCATATCTGTGATCCTCTGACAGCCGCCCTGTGCCGCCAGACGCATATTTTCCCGTCAACAATCCACCACCAAGAGGGGAATATGTGGCAGGTAAAATACCTTGATCTGCACACATCGGCAGTAGCTCAACTTCGGCCTGCCGTTTCACAAGGCTATACATCGGCTGGAGTGCATCGATGCGAGTGCCGAACTTCCTCGCTACAGCTTGGGCTTTCATCACTTGCCAAGCTGCGTAATTCGACACGCCGATATGTCTGACTTTGCCTTCAGATTTCAGTTCGGCCAACGTCTCAAATGTTTCTTCCAAAGGCGTGTCCGTATCAAACCGGTGCATATAGAGAAGATCGACGTAGTCAGTATCCAACCGCTTTTGCGATGTTGAAAACTGCTGTTTGATGTTTTCCGATCCAGCGCCGCCGACATAGCCGACCTTAGTCGCGAGAAAGATGTTTTCGCGGTCGTTCTTGATCAACTCACCAAGAATGGTTTCGGACGCGCCCTCTGTATAACCATTCGCCGTGTCGAAGTGATTTATGCCTGCTTCATGTGCGGTATCGAAAAGCGCTTGGCTTGCGTATTCATCTGCTGTGCCACCGAATTGCATAGCGCCGAAAATAAGCACGGAAGTTGGTTTGCCAGATACGGTTTGGAGAGGGCGTTTCATGCGCGCAGTTTTACGAAAACTACCGTATCGTCAATTCTCTTTTTTGGGAGGAAAGAACCCAACCGCTGCGGTACATCAACACAAAACTAGCAAACACGCAGCGGTTGGAAATTACTAAACAAAAAACTCATCACCCTTCGAGAACTGATGAACTGTTCAACCTGATAACAGGTGAGTTTTTAGTCAGATTTTAGGGGTTAGGGAACTGATCTAAATGGACAGGTTGGTCGCTTTTTTTGTGGTCAATCTAGCTATCAGAATCTGATTGTTGACCATTCGGCGAGCAAACACACTAAATACGGGATAAATTGGCCGTGTCATTTCTTTTTAGACTAACTTTTGGATAGTCGGGGCTAACCGGAGTTCGACTGTTTTCTGCGAACTGAAACATGGGATTTTGGAGGTGGTTTTCTCGAAAAGCTCCTGCCGCCACAATCGGAATTCAGGTTGGACCTAAAGCCAAGAGCGGCGACAGGGATACTAAGAACAAATTACTTGTCACCCTTCGATGAACTCGTAAAAAAGGTACTCTTTACCTAAGGGCAAACTACCCGTTTCGGCGGCCTGTCAGAACTGGGCTTTTGGGACAGTTTGTCGCGAATTTTAGGTATCAATCCATTCACCTGATGGCCTTCTGTTTCCGGTCAGGAACCAAAGGCAGGTTTTTCGCCCAAACGAGTCGTTTTAGTGATCCAAAAAAAAGCGGGCCTACGGGCCCGCTTCGAAACATATCAGGGCAGGCTTACTGCGGAATCTCGCCGCTGACACCTTCAACGTAGAAGTTCATGCCTAGCAAATCGCCAACACCGATGACCTCACCTTCAGCCAACCAAGCAGAGCCATCCTGCTTGTTCAAAGGACCGGTGAAGGGGTGGTACTCTCCGGTACGCATGGATTCGATCAGAGCCAAAGCTTCTGCTTTCACGTCAGCCGGTACAACGTCTGAGATTTCGCCAATCTCAACCATACCAGTGTCGATCCCATCGAATGTGTCTTCGCTGACCCATGTACCATCGATAACCGCTTGTGTGCGCTCGATGTAGTAAGGCGCCCAGTTGTCGATGATGGAAGAGATGCGCGGCTCTGGGCCGAACTCTGCCATGTCGGATGCCTGACCGAACGTGTAAACGCCACCCGCAGCCTGAGCAGCTGCTTGCGGTGCGGTCGAGTCAGTGTGCTGCAGAACGATGTCAGCGCCTTGCTCAATCAGAACGTTTGCCGCTTCCGCTTCTTTCGCAGGATCGAACCATGTGTAGACCCAGATGATCTTGAACTCGACATCAGGGTTCACGCGGGATGCGTGGATGTATGCAGAGTTGATGCCACGGACCACTTCCGGAATTGGGAATGATGCGATGTAACCGATGATGTTGGATTCTGTCATGCGGCCTGCGATGTGGCCTTGCACTGCGCGGCCTTCGTAGAAGCGTGCAGAGTAGGTGGACACGTTGTCCGCGCGCTTGAAGCCTGTTGCGTGCTCAAACTTCACATCTGGGAACTTGGCAGCCACGTTGATCGTTGGGTCCATATAGCCAAAAGACGTTGTGAAAATCAGGTCAGCGCCTTCCAGTGCCATCTGTGTCATCACACGCTCTGCGTCCGCACCTTCCGGAACGCTTTCGACGTAGACAGTTTCAACTTGATCGCCGAATTCTTCTTCGACAGCCAGCAGTCCTTGGTGGTGTTCATATGTCCAGCCGCCGTCGCCGATTGGGCCGACGTAGACAAAACCAACTTTGGTTTTCTCGTGGCCATCTGCCGCTGCTCCAGTGGCGAGGCCTGCGGCCAAAGCAACACTGGTAAGTAGTGTTTTGAGTTTCATGTTTTCTCCCCTGTGGTGGTCGTACGCCTCAACGTGAGGCGTGAAAGATTCGTCCCAGCGAACCGGGTGCGCGTCCGGCTGACATAATAACCAGAACGACGATGGTTGCTAGGTATGGTGACATTGAAAGATATTCGACAGGAATTGCCAACCCGGCAGCCTGTAAGTTCAGCTGCAAAACTGTGACCCCGCCAAACAAATAGGCACCCAGCAAAAGCCGTCCCGGACGCCAGCTCGCGAAGACGACGATGGCCAAAGCGATCCAACCGGCGCCAGCGGTCATGCCTTCGGTCCATTGCGGCACGCGTACGAGGCTGAGGTACGCGCCGCCAAGCCCGGCACAGGCCCCGCCGAACATGATTGCAGCCATACGGATGCGGATCACTTTGTAGCCGAGCGCATGGGCCGCATCGTGATTTTCCCCGACTGCCCGCAGGACCAGACCGAGGCGCGAATACTTCAGGAAGGCCCAAACGCCGAGGCAAATCAGAAGGCCGACGTAGACCATTGGGTCGTGCTGGAAGACGATGGGGCCGATAATCGGGATGTCGCCCAAAAGCGGGATATGCCAATCGGGGAACTCCGGTCCTTTGATCCCGATGTAGCCTTGCCCGATGAGGGACGAAACACCAAGGCCAAAGAGTGTGAGGGCCAGACCCGTCGCGACTTGGTTCGACAGCAAGTATTGCGTCAGGATGCCGAAGAGGACCGATAGTAGTGCTCCGCCAATAGCCGCGCCCAAGAAGCCAAGCCAAGGCGATCCTGTGTTGACGGCGACGACAAAGCCGCAAACAGCGCCTGTAATCATCATGCCTTCGACGCCGAGGTTCAGGACGCCCGCGCGTTCGACAACGAGTTCTCCGATGGCGGCGAGCAGGATGGGGGTCGCTGCAACCATGAGGGACGCAAGCAGAAGGACGGGATTAATTGCTGAGAGGTCCATTACGCTGCAGCCCCCTGTCCAATTCGAATGCGGTAGTTGGTTAGAACGTCGACAGCGAGCAGGAAGAACAACAGCATCCCTTGCAGCATCTGGATCGCCGCCGCCGGCAACCCGAGATTCGACTGCGCTATCTCACCACCGATGTAGGTCAGCGCCATCAAGCCGCCTGCTAGCAAAATGCCAATCGGGTGCAACCGGCCCAAGAACGCCACGATAATCGCTGTGAAGCCGTAGCCGACGTTAAAATCGATACTGATCTGACCGCTGGGGCCTGTGACTTCAAAGAGGCCTGCAAGTCCGGCGAGCGCGCCTGACAACCCCATACAGATCAAGATTAACCGACCCGGATTGATCCCCGCGAAAGTTGCAGCGCGGGGGCTTTGGCCAGAGAGTTTCACTTGGAAGCCAAAGATGTGACGACTGAGCGCGACATAAGCGAAAATCACAGCGATGAAGGCCGCGACAACGCCCCAGTGCATCCCAGAGCCGGCGATCAGTTCATTGTTTGCAGACGATGACCATTGCGCCAAGTTCCGCGACCCGGGAAAGCCCAACCCATCAGGGTTTCTCAGCAGGCCCAATGCCATGGAAGCTAACAACTGTTCGGCCACATAGACCAGCATGAGCGAGACGAGGATCTCGTTGGTCCCGAATTTTACTCGCAACACGCCTGGGATCATCGCCCAAGCCCATCCGCCCAAGGCTCCTGCAAGCACCATGAGCGGGAAAATCAGCCGTGTTTCAGCCGGATACAACGCGAGCCCTGCGGCCGCACCACAAATCGCGCCAACAATATACTGCCCTTCTGCACCGATGTTCCAAATGCCTGCGCGAAAGCCGAACGACAAGCCAATGGCGATCAAGACTAAGGGCGCCCCTTTGATCAGTAATTGTGGTCGATAGAACCAAGCAAATTCTGAGAAAAGCGGATCAAGGAAGATCGTGCGGATCACCTCAATCGGGTTTTTGCCTAGGGCTGCGAACAGAATTCCGCCGAAAACCATCGTCAAGGCGACCGCCAAGAGGGGCGTTGCAAAGGTCCACGCACGCGAAGGCTGCGGCCGTTTTTCCAACCTAAGCATGGGCCGCCTCCAGATCATGAGCACCGCCCAGCATGAGGCCAATCTCTTCGACCGTCAGTCCGGCAGCCGGACGCGGCTCCGATAATCGTCCTTCGTTCAACGCGGCGAACCGGTCGGAGATTTCCATCAGCTCATCCAAATCCTGACTGATGCAAATCACAGCAGCCCCCTTAGCCGCCAGATCAAGGATCGCCTGCCGGATGGCCGCAGCCGCGGCAGCGTCCACGCCCCATGTCGGTTGGTTCACAACAAACACGTCCGGGTCTTGCAAAATCTCTCTGCCAATGACGAACTTTTGCAGGTTGCCGCCGGAAAGTGACCGCGCGGCGTTTTCTGGCCCCGGCGTGCGCACGTCAAACGTCGAAATCACGTCCTCCGCAAAGGCCTTTGCCTCTTTCCATTTCAAGAACCCGCGCTGGGCTAGTGATTTGCGCGTCACCCCTGTCATCACGGCATTCTCAGTCAGGCTCATATCCGGCGCGGCTGCATGGCCCATCCGTTCCTCCGGCGCGGCCAACAATCCCATGGCGCGCCGCGCATTCGGGGCAAGTTGACCAACTGGCGTGCCGCGAAGTTCCACCATCCCTGCGGCTGTTTTCATTTCACCCGATAGGGCGGCCACCATTTCGTCTTGTCCGTTGCCGGCGACACCACCGATGCCCAAAACCTCGCCAGTCTGCACCGTGATGTTCAGATCTTTCAGAGCCGTGCCAAACTGATGCGGGGCTGGGGCCGAAAGCGCCTTGAGCGCCAAAACCGTTTCGCCTGTGTCCGCCGTAGCTTTTTCCGGCACGTGAAGCGACGCACCGACCATCATCTCCGCCATATCCCGTGCCGAGGTCTCTCGCGGATCACAGGTGCCAACCACGGCCCCCAATCTCAGCACGGTTGCGTTTTCGCAAAGCGCGCGAATTTCTTCCAACTTATGCGAAATATAAAGGATCGCGGTGCCTTCTTCAGACAGCTGGCGCAGCGTTTGAAAGAGAATTTGAACCTCTTGCGGCGTCAAAACACTTGTCGGTTCGTCCATGATCAAGAGTTTCGGGTCTTGCAGAAGGCAACGAATGATCTCCACCCGCTGACGCTCCCCTGCAGAAAGATCACCCACAATCCGATCAGGGTCCAACGGCAGCCCGTATTTCTCTGACACTTCACGGACGCGTGCCGCCACTTGTCGTTGGGGCGGAGGATTCTCCATCCCCAAAGCGATATTTTCAGCCACATTCAACGCATCAAAAAGAGAAAAATGTTGGAACACCATCGCCACCCCAGCCGCGCGCGCGGCCCGAGGCTCCGGCGGTATGAACTCCGCGGCATTGAGTTCCATCCGGCCCGTATCTGGCTTCACCAGCCCGTAGATTGTCTTGACCAAAGTGGATTTCCCCGCACCGTTTTCCCCCAAAAGTGCGTGAATTTCGCCTTTTTGGATTTCAAACGATACATTGTCGTTCGCGACGACGCCCGGATAGGCCTTGGTCAGCCCCTCCAGCTTCAATAGCGTCCCTGTCATCCTGTCCCCATTGCCCCCCGGCGTTCTTCAGTGTTCAGCATCGCCATTGCGACGCCAATTGCAATCTCTTGCGGGTGTTTTCCTAAGCTGGGGTCGCCAATTGGGCAGGCGATGCGTGCAATTTGATCAGCAGAATGCCCCAGATTTGCAAGCCTACGCTTAAACCGCGCCCATTTTGTCGCCGACCCGATCAAACCAACGGACCTAAACCGATGGGACAGCACCGCATGGCATAAGGCGAGGTCCATCTCATGCGAATAGGTCAGAATCAGATGCTCCGCCGTGTCAGGAGCATGGCGCAGGACCTGCGTGGGATCAGCCGCCACTAACGGGTTAACATTGTCGGGGATGTGGTCTGGGAACCGATCGGCACTTGTGTCGACCCATGTGATCTCGATCTCAGGCAAAGGCGACAGAGTCGCTATCAAAGCCCGCCCTACATGGCCCGCACCATAGATCCAAATGGGCCGAGTGCTTTTACTCACGCGTTCCACGATCCAGCCGTTTTTCAGAATCGGCAGCCTGTCAGCCGTTGGGATGTCACCGGCGACCGCGTTGACACGGCGCGCGCAGATTTCCCCGTCTGGAACAGACCCTTCACTAAAAACCTCCGTCACAAGCGTCACGCTGCCGCCGCAGCACTGGCCCAAACTCGGGCCAAGCGGAATGGTCTCAACGCGGCTCTCGCCTTCCGACATGTCTCTGGCCTGCTTCGCGGCTTCCCACTCCAATGCACCGCCACCGATGGTACCAGACTGTCCATCAACCCAAACCAACATTGAGGTTCCGGCTTCACGCGGGACCGATCCAGCGGTTTTTGCCACCAAAACCCGTGCGACCTTTCCATGCTTTGTAATCGCGTGGTTCAGCGCGTCTCGATCAAAGGTCATCCGCGGGTCCGCCTAACGGCTGCCAACACTTCTTCTGCTGTGGCGGGAGCCTGAAGATCAGGATAGTTAGGCCCGCAGGACCCGACTGCATCGCTCAAGGCCAGGTAAGCCGAAATTCCCAACATAAATGGCGGCTCACCGACGGCTTTGGATCGGTAAATCGTTTGTGCCGGATTGGGTGCATCCCAAAGTGCAACGTTGAAAACGTCCGGCCGGTCCGAACAGGCAGGGATTTTGTAGGTCGACGGTGCATGGGTCCGAAGTCGGCCCTTATCGTCCCAGACCAACTCTTCTGTGGTGAGCCAACCGGCACCTTGCACATAGCCGCCCTCGACTTGACCAATGTCCAAGGCAGGGTTCAAGGACGCCCCTGCATCATGCAAGATATCTGCCCGCAAGATCCGGTTCTCGCCGGTCAGCGTGTCGATCACCACCTCTGTCACTGCACAGCCTTGAGCGAAATAGAAGAACGGCCGCCCCTGACCTTTGATCCGATCCCACGACAAATCCGGCGTCTTGTAGAACCCTGTGGCCGAGAGGCTGACCCGCGACTGATAGGCAAAGCTCGCTGCTTCGGCAAAGCTCATCACCCGTTCGCCAACATGCACCTCACCATCCTCAAACCGCACCGCATCCGCGCCAACCGCAGCATCCAACGCCAAGGCCTCGGTCATCCGCGCACGGATCACATCGCAGGCTTGAATCACGGCCATCCCGTTCAGGTCAGACCCTGACGATGCCGCCGTTGCGGAGGTATTGGGCACTTTGCCAGTATCCGTCGCCGTGATTTTCACGGTCTCCAACGGTACCCCGAACCGGGAAGCCGCCACCTGCGCGACCTTTTGGAACAACCCTTGCCCCATCTCGGTCCCGCCATGGTTCAGATGGATTGACCCATCTTGATAGACATGCACCAAGGCTCCCGCCTGATTGAGATGGGTCAGTGTAAAGGAAATCCCGAACTTCACCGGTGAAAACGCGATCCCGCGTTTCAAAATCGTCTGCTGTGCATTCCACGCGGCAATCTCTCGCCGCCGCACCTCATAGTCAGAGGTCACCAGCAAGGCATCCGTCATCCCGTCCAGAATGAAATCCGTCACCTCCATCCCATAGGGTGTCGTGCCTGTCTTTTGAGCTGAAATACCTGCGGGGGAGGGGGCATCGCCCTCGGGGGCAGCAGCCCCCAAATCGCTGACGTGGGCAGCAGCCCCCAAATCATCGGCTTCGGCGGCAGCCCCCATCTCCGGGTAATAATTGCGCCGCCGCACCGCGACCGGATCAAGGCCCAACTCATGGGCGACAGCATCCATGACACGCTCAATGCCCAAGACACCCTGAGGCCCGCCAAACCCTCGATAGGCCGTGGCGCTTTGGGTGTTGGTCTTTAAACGATGTGATGTGATCCGCGCGGCGGGCAAATCATAAGCGTTATCGGCATGTAGCATCGCCCGATCCGCAACTGGCAAAGACAAATCCATCGCCCAACCGCAGCGCGTATACTGCGTGAAATCAACAGCATGAACACTACCATCGGCATCAAACCCAACATCATAGTCGATCCTGAAATCATGCCGCTTGCCGGTGATCATCATATCATCGTCGCGGTCATACCGCATTTTACAGGCCCGTCCCGTGGCGCGCGCTGCTACGGCGCAGGCCACCGCCAGAGCATTGCCTTGGCTTTCCTTGCCGCCAAATCCGCCGCCCATCCGACGGACTTCACAACGCACCCCGTGCATCGGAATCCCCAAAGCCTCTGCGACTTTGTGCTGTATCTCGGTTGGATGCTGAGTCGAGGATTGGACGACCATATCGCCGTTTTCCTGTGGCAGCGCCAACGCGGCTTGACCTTCCAGATAGAAATGCTCCTGCCCACCCATCTCAAAAGACCCCGTTAATCGGTGGGGTGCGGCGTCTAAGGCCGGGACCACATCGCCTTTTGCCCAAATCCGCGGTCCGTTTTCAAAGCGGCTATCCGCGGCCAAGGCCTCCTCTACAGTCAAGATCGGCGTTTCTTCCTCTATCTCAATCTTGCCCAACCGTGCTGCTTTGCGCGCGGCCAGATGGCCTTTTGCGATCACCAAAAAGATGGGCTGTCCAACGTAATGAACAGTTCCATCGGACAACAAAGGCTCATCATGTGCAGAGGGCGAGACGTCATTCGCGAAGGGCAAATCATCAGCGACCAACACTTCGACCACGCCTTCCGCCGCGCGAACAGCCGACAGGTCCATCGAGGTGATCTGCCCGCGCGCCACCTCTGACAGGCCAAATGCGAGGTGTAAGCTACCCGCTGGTATCGGGACGTCGTCAATATAGCGCGCCGCGCCTGTCACATGCAGTTTCGCCGCATCATGGGGGAGGGGTTTTGCAACGCTCATGGCGATACCTCCAACACATTGACCGAAGCACCGGAGCTTTCGGCAAAATACCGGCGTAGCATGTTCTCCGCCGCCTCTAACCGATAGGCAGCGGAGGCCCGCATATCCGTCAAAGGCGTGAAGTCATCTTTGAAACAACTCACGGCGGCCTCAACCGTGTCCCTGTCCCAAGGCTTGCTAACCAACGCGGCCTCAACAGCAGATGCGCGTTTCGGAATGCCCGCCATCCCGCCAAAAGCGATCCGTGCTTCGGCGACCGAACCGGCTTCAACACGCACATTGAAGCATCCGCAGACGGCAGAAATATCCTGATCGAACCGCTTGCTTAGTTTGTAACAGCGCAAAGCATCTTGCCCCAAAGGCACGCGCGCACCGGTTACAAATTCACCGAGCGTGCGATTCTGTTTGCCGTAGTCGATAAAGAAATCCTCAATCGGCATTTCCCGTCGCGCTTTCCCTTTGCGCAACTTCAGAGTAGCGCCCAAAGCGATCAATGCGGGCGGGTTGTCACCGATGGGGGAGCCGTTGGCGATGTTTCCACCAATCGTCGCTGCATTGCGCACCTGAACAGAGCCATAGCGCCGGATCATCTCAGCATAGGAAGGATAATCTTCGCGGACCGCCTCCAACACATCCGTCATGGTGACGCCCGCGCCAAACGTGAACTCTGTTTCTGAACGCGTGATCTGTTTCAGTTCGGCGCATTTGTTCAGAAAGGCAACCTCTCCCAAATCGCGAAACTGCTTCGTCACCCAAAGCCCTACGTCGGTCGCGCCTGCGATCAACGTTCCTTCGGGGTGCGCCTCATACCACGCCGCAAGCTCGTCTTCTGTATGCGGCGCGAAGGCTTGCGGCGCGACGTCGATCGGCTGATCCTCAACCCACTCCGGTACATCCTGTTCCTGCGCCGCTTGGGCAGCGCGAATGATCGGAGCGTAGCCGGTGCAGCGACATAAGTTCCCCGCCAGTTGGTCGTCGTGATCCGTCGCGCCATTGCGATGCGCCACAGCCATCGACATCACAAACCCTGGCGTACAGAACCCGCATTGGGAGCCGTGGTGGCTGATCATCGCCTTCTGCACCGGATGCAACTCACCCTTTGGCCCGCTCAACCCTTCGACCGTGCGGACTGCCTTTCCATGCAGTTGCGGCAAAAACAGAATGCAGGCGTTCAAAGCCCGCGCGCCCTGATCGTCCGTTACCATCACCGTGCAGGCGCCGCAGTCACCTTCGTTGCAGCCTTCCTTGGTCCCGCACAAATCCTCATCTTCGCGCAGCCACTCTAATAGGGTGCGCGTGGGCGGTGCGTCCACTTCAACGGTCTCTCCATTCAGAAGAAACGTAACAGTCATTATGTAAGCCCGCCGCCTTACCAGATGTTTCAGGGTTCTGCTCAGCGTCGATGCGGCGTAGACGCGTAAGCCCCTTTTGGTGGAATGAAACCAAGGGAGGGTGGTTTTGGCAAGGAAAAATACGAATGAACTGCGAACAGCGACCGTGTAGCTTTTGGTTTGCCCTTTGTTTAGGCGCCAGTACTCGCGTCTTTTTAGGCGCTAATCCTCGCGCCCTTCGCGCAGTGTTGTCTGCCAAGCCAGCCACCCTTGCACTTCAAGGATCGGAGCCATAGAAATTTGACAGGTCCGGACCCGACCGCGTTTGATTGACCGGACCAAGCCGCTGGCCTCTAGCACATTCAGGTGACGCATGAACGTCGGCAGTGCCATATCGTGGGGCGCATGGAGCTCACTGACGCTCGCCTGACCCAGAATCAGCCTCTCCACCACAGCGCGACGTGTGGGATCGGAAAGGGCCGCCAATATAGTTGATAGTGAATCGCTCATTTCAACAGTTTCAATGGCTTAGCGCGGGACGTCAATACACTTAGCTTTTTCACTAACCATTCTCAGCTTTCCCCGACCCAAACCACAACATATGGTGGTTTTTATGTCTGATCCGCGATTCATCCACCTACGCCTCCACACTGAATATTCCCTGCTTGAAGGGGCTGTACCAGTCAAAAAACTCGCAGGGCTGTGCGCCAGCGCGGACATGCCGGCGGTCGCTATTACAGACAGTAACAACATGTTCGCAGCTTTGGAGTTTTCCGAATACGCGGCAGGTGCTGGGGTACAGCCGATCATTGGCTGTCAGGTCGATCTGACCTACCTGCCCACCGAGCCGGGCAAACGCGCGCCTGATCCAGCAGCGGTGGTTCTGCTGGCGCAGAACGAAACCGGCTACATGAACCTGATGAAGCTGAACTCCTGTGCCTATCTCGACGCTGAAGGGCAACTGCCTCAAGTCACCGTGGACGAGTTGGCACAGCATCATGAGGGGATCATCTGTCTCAGCGGCGGCCCCGATGGCCCCATTGGTCGCCTTTTGCAACAAAGCCAGCGTGCGAAAGCTGAAACTCTGCTAGACCGACTCGCAACGATTTATCCCGACAGGCTCTATGTTGAATTGCAACGCCACCTGGGCGAGGGCGGGCAGCCCGAGGCCGAACGCCTTTCTGAACGTGGCACTATCGAGATGGCTTATGCTAAAAACCTGCCACTTGTAGCAACCAACGATGTCTACTTCCCAAAGACTGATCTTTACGAAGCCCACGACGCGCTAATCTGCATCGCAGAGGGCGCTTACGTCGATCAACAAGAGTCGCGCCGCCGTCTGACCGCGCAGCACTATTTCAAGTCGCAGCAAGAAATGGTGACGCTTTTCGCCGACCTGCCGGAAGCCATCGAGAACACTATCGAGATCGCCAAGCGGTGTGCGTTCAAAGCCTACAAACGCGATCCGATCCTACCGAAATTTGCCGATGATGAGGTCGCGGAACTTCGCCGCCAAGCGCAAGAGGGATTGAAATATCGCCTGTCGATCATCGAACATGCGGCGCCGGTTGAGGAATACGAAAAACGCCTCGATTTCGAACTGGGCATCATCGAAGGCATGGGCTTCCCCGGCTACTTCCTAATCGTTGCTGACTTTATCAAATGGGCAAAGGATCACGACATTCCGGTTGGTCCTGGCCGTGGGTCTGGCGCTGGTTCGCTCGTCGCCTACGCCTTACTGATCACCGATCTTGACCCATTGCGGTATTCGCTGCTGTTCGAACGCTTCCTCAACCCCGAACGTGTGTCGATGCCAGACTTCGACATCGACTTCTGTATGGACCGCCGCGAAGAGGTAATCCGCTACGTTCAGGAGAAATATGGGCGCGACAAAGTTGGGCAGATCATCACTTTCGGTGCTTTGCTTTCCAAAGCCGCGGTCCGCGACGTAGGGCGTGTGTTGCAAATGCCCTATGGCCAGGTGGATCGCCTCTCAAAGATGATTCCCGTCGAAGGCGTCAAGCCTGTCAGCATCGAAAAAGCGCTCGCTGATGAGCCACGCCTGCGCGAAGAGGCGAAAGCCGAGGAGGTCGTCGATCGTTTGCTGACCTACGCCCAACAGGTCGAGGGGCTGCTGCGAAATGCTTCCACCCACGCGGCGGGTGTGGTGATTGGTGACCGTCCGCTTGATGAGCTTGTGCCGCTTTACCAAGACCCGCGCTCCGATATGCCCGCGACCCAGTTCAACATGAAATGGGTGGAACAAGCTGGGTTGGTGAAATTCGACTTCTTGGGCCTGAAGACGCTGACCGTGATCCAAAACGCCGTCGATCTGATCCTGAAATCTGGCCGCGACCTGCATGTGACTGCGGATGGCACCGAACTCTTCCAGCCGCCCGAAGGCGCAATTAACGACATCGGCGCGATCCCTCTGGATGACGAAAAATCCTACGCCCTCTATTCCGCCGCCAAAACCATCGCGGTGTTCCAAGTGGAATCGAGCGGCATGATGGATGCGCTGAAGCGTATGAAGCCGACTTGTATCGAAGACATCGTCGCGCTTGTGGCCCTCTATCGCCCAGGCCCGATGGAGAATATCCCGACCTATTGCGAGGTGAAGAATGGCCAGAAAGAGCTGGAGTCGATCCACCCGCTAATCGATCATATCCTGAAGGAAACCCAAGGCATCATCGTCTACCAAGAACAGGTGATGGAAATCGCGCAGGTCATGGCGGGCTATTCCCTTGGCGGGGCTGACCTTTTGCGTCGCGCGATGGGTAAAAAGATCAAAGAGGCGATGGACGCCGAACGCCCGAAATTCGAAGCAGGGGCCAAAGAAAACGGGGTTGAGCCGAAAAAGGCGCGAGAGGTCTTCGACCTGCTCGAGAAATTCGCCAACTACGGCTTCAACAAATCGCACGCTGCCGCCTATGCCGTGGTCAGCTATCAGACGGCTTGGCTCAAGGCGAACCATCCGGTGGAGTTCATGGCCGGTGTGATGAACTGCGATTTGCACCTAACCGATAAGCTGGGCGTTTATTTCCAAGAGGTCAAAAAGGGCCTCGGCATCGACTACATCCCGCCCTGTGTGAACCGGTCTGAAGCCACCTTTGACGTCCAGGATCAAAAACTCGTCTACGCGCTGGGCGCTTTGAAAAACGTCGGTGTTGAGGCGATGAAACTGATCACCGAAGCACGCGGCGATAAGGAGTTCGTGAACCTCTTCGACTTCGCCCGCCGCGTCGATCTGCGTCGCGTGGGCAAGCGTCCGTTGGAAATGATGGCGCGGGCAGGGGCGTTTGACATCCTCGATCCAAACCGCCGTCGCGTGATGATGTCGCTTGATGCGCTCTCTGCTTATTCCGCCGCGATCTTTGATCAAAAAGCCTCCAACCAAGTCTCGCTTTTTGGCGAAGCGGGCGACGATCTGCCCGAACCACGCCTTATGGGCGGCGACGATTGGTTGCCAGCCGAACGCCTTGCCGAAGAATTCAAAGCCATCGGCTTCTATCTCTCTGGCCACCCGCTCGATGACTACATGGCCTCGCTCAAGCGCAAGCAAGTGCTGACACTCGACGACGTCACCGCCAAAGCCGAACGAGGGGCTTGCATCGTCAAAATGGCGGGCACAGTTTCGGGTCGGCAAGAACGCAAATCCGCCCGCGGCAACCGGTTCGCTTTTGTTCAACTGTCCGATCCCACCGGCCAATACGAAGTCACCATGTTCTCGGACACGCTAGAAGCGGCCCGCGAACACCTCGACACCGGCAGCCAAGTGGTCATTCAAGCCGAAGCAACGATGGAGGCAGATCAACTCAAGCTCCTCGGTCGTTCCGTTTCCCCCATCGATATCGCCGTCACGGACGTTAGCAACGCGGGCCTCCGGCTCTACCTTGAAGAACCAACCGCGATCCAATCCGTCGCCACGATCCTTGAGAACGCAATTCGCGACGGTGTCAAAGGCGGCCGCGGCCCGATCTATTTCTGCCTAATGAATGACGACCTACCCGGAGAGGTCGAGATCGACCTCGGCGATGATTTCCCAGTGAACCCACAAATCAAAGGGGCGCTTAGGTCGCTTGGCGGTGTCATAGAAGTCGAGGAGGTCTAAAGCTCTTTCACCTTGGCCAAAAAATCCCCTGGTGGCTGGTCAGATCACCAATGCGGCGGCTTCTGATCTGCCAATGGCACGGAACCACCGCCTTCAAACTCGCGACTGGCTTCTCGCTCCATCAGCATCGCAATACGCTTTTGCGCGAGCGCCAACTCCGTCGCCTGTTGTGCTACGATGTCAGACAACTCATCCACAGAGCGGGTCAGGTGAGCGATTTGTTCTTCAAGATCAGTCTGGGCCATGGCTTGCATGTAGCACGCACGACTTCTGTCCCACAACAGCGTTGCCCCCTTCGTCCCGCCACGCTAAACGGCGGTCAGAAACGTCAACCCTAAGGACAGCACATGGCCAAGGTCAAAAAGCAGCCCCGTCCCAAGGCGCAGACCCCGAAAGGGTTCCGCGACTATTTTGGTGCGGAAGTGGTGCAGCGCACCGAAATGCTCAGCAAGATCGCCGGTGTGTACCATCACTACGGGTTTGAGGCGCTGGAAAGCTCTGCGGTAGAAACGGTGGAGGCCTTGGGTAAGTTCCTGCCTGATGTGGATCGACCGAATGAAGGTGTGTTTGCGTGGGAAGAGGATAACGATTGGCTCGCCCTTCGCTATGATCTGACGGCCCCTTTGGCGCGGGTCTACGCGCAGTTTCGCAACGATCTGCCGACCCCTTATCGTCGCTATGCGATGGGGCCGGTTTGGCGCAATGAAAAACCAGGTCCGGGCCGTTTCCGCCAGTTTTATCAATGTGATGCGGATACGGTCGGCGCGCCAACCGTGGCTGCGGATGCAGAGATTTGCGCGATGCTCTCTGATACGCTTGAGGTCGTTGGCATCCCACGCGGCGACTACAAGATCAGCGTCAACAACCGCAAGGTTCTGAACGGTGTGATGGAAGTCGCGGGCGTGCTTGATCCGTCCGATCCCGACAAATTCGCAAGCGAGCGCGGGATCGTTCTGCGTGCCATTGACAAGCTCGACCGCCTTGGCACCGATGGTGTCCGCGCGCTACTCGGCGAGGGCCGCAAAGATGACAGCGGCGACTTCACAAAAGGCGCGGGGCTTTCGGTGGAACAGGCCGAGATTGTCATGGGCTTCATGGATGCGCGTCGTGATACCGGGGCCGCCACAGTCGCGCGTCTGATGGAACTGGTGACGGGTTCGCAGACCGGGACCGACGGTGTGAACGAGCTTGAAACCATCGCGACGCTTCTCGATGCGCAAGGCTACGGCCCCGACCGCATCGTCATAGACCCTGCTGTAGTGCGCGGTTTGGGCTATTACACTGGTCCGGTATATGAGGCTGAACTGACCTTTGAGGTGCAGGATGAAAAGGGCCGTCCGCGCAACTTCGGCTCTGTCTCTGGCGGTGGCCGCTACGATAACCTCGTCAAACGCTTCACCGGCCAAGAGGTTCCCGCCACCGGCGTTTCGATCGGTGTGGACCGTCTGCTTGCCGCGCTTCACGCGAAGGGGCGTTTGACCAAAGAGACGACAGGTCCCGTTATCGTCACCGTTATGGATCGCGACCGCATGGCGGACTATCAGGCCATCTTGGCAGAGCTGCGCAATGCGGGCATTCGGTCAGAGGTGTATCTGGGCAATCCAAAGAACTTCGGCAATCAGCTGAAATACGCAGATAAGCGCAATTCTCCCGTCGCGGTCATACAAGGCAGCGATGAAGCGGATCGCAGTGTCGTTCAGATCAAAGACCTGATCCTTGGCGCAAAGATCGCTGAAAGCGCCAGCCCAGACGAATGGAAAGACCGCCCGCAGCAATTTGAAGTGGCGCGCTCGGACATGGTCGCAAAGATCAGAGAGATTTTGGACGGTCAGGACGGATGACCACTACCGAACAAATTCTCTGCAGGGCGGAGGCGCTGAGAGCTCAGTTCGCCGACCTCGGTGGGCAGGTTGTGAATGCGGATGTATTGCAACCGGCTGAGACGTTGCTTGATCTCTATGGCGAAGACATTCGCGCGCGGGCTTATGTCACCAGCGACCCTCTTCGCGGTGAAATTATGCTTCGGCCGGACTTCACGGTTCCGGTTGTGCAAATGCACATGGAAACCTTCGCTGAACCCGCGCGCTACACCTATTCCGGCGCGGTGTATCGTAAGCAAGAACATGATGCGTCCCGCGCCAACGAATATATCCAAGTCGGGTATGAGGTGTTTGATGGTCAAGACATTGCCGGTGCGGATGCCGAAGTCTTTGCCGCAATTTCAAAGGCTGTCGAGGGCCTCCCGCTCCGTTCTGCAACCGGCGACATCGGGCTGCTGACAGCGGCCATCAGTGGCCTCAAAACAAGCGATGCCCGCAAGGCTGCATTGCTGCGTCATCTCTGGCGCCCTAGGCGGTTCAAGTCACTGTTAGACCGGTTCTGCGGGAGAACCCCGACACCGAAGTTCCGCACGAAACTTTTGGCGGCGGATGACCCGTTTGAAGGGGCTTGGGCAGATATCAGTTTGCGCAGCCGGTCAGAGGTCAACGCGCGGATCGAAGCCCTGCGCGATGATGCCAAAACGCCCGCCATCGGCGCGGAAGAACGTGACCTGCTGGATGCGATTCTTGGCCTGCAAGAAACCCTGCCCAACGTCATGAGTGCCTTGCGCGATATCGCGGTTGATTTGCCGGCGATTGCCGGAGCTGTAGAAACCCTTGCCCGCCGGACAGAGGCATTGGCATCCCACGGTGTCGATGTCAATGCGCTGCGGTTCGAAGGCAGCTATGGCCGGACCAACATGGAATACTACGACGGCTTCGTCTTTGGGTTTTACTCCACGGTTCGCGCCGACTTGCCACCCATTGCCACAGGTGGACGTTACGATGCGTTGACAGCACAGCTCGGCGCGGGGCGAGCTGTACCAGCGGTTGGCGCTGTGATCCGACCTGATCTGCTGCTCGCGGTGGAGGAAGGGCTATGACGTTGAAACTTGGCGTACCGTCCAAGGGCCGGTTGATGGAGAAAACCTTCGACTGGTTCGGCAAGCGTGGCGTGACCTTGCGCAAGTCTGGGTCTGACCGCGAATACGCAGGCGCCGTTGATGGGATTGACGGGGTCGAATTGGTCCTACTGTCTGCCAGCGAAATTCCGCGAGAACTCGCGGCGGGGCGCATTCATCTCGGCGTGACGGGCTCCGATCTGGTGCGCGAAAGGCTGGCCAATTGGGACAGTCAGGTGGTTGAACTTGCGCCCATGGGTTTTGGCGGTGCTGATTTGATCATCGCGGTGCCGGATTGCTGGGTTGATGTGGACACGCTCGAAGATCTTGACGCGGCGGCTGCGGCGTTTCGGTCAGCGCATGGGTTCCGCCTGCGGATTGCCACGAAATATCACCGGTCGGTGCGTGAGTTTTTGAAGGCGGAAGGTGTCGCTGATTATCAGTTGGTCGACAGCCAAGGCGCGACTGAGGGCACTGTTAAGAATGAAACCGCAGAAGCGATTGCAGATATAACCTCGACGGGGGAAACACTACGCGCCAATGGATTGCGCATCCTGTCGGATGGTTTGATCCACGCCAGCCAGGCGACGCTGTTTCGCGGGCGAAGGCGCGATTGGACCGATGGGCAGCGGGTGACGCTGAAAGAGTTGCAGTCGGTTTTGGAGATTTGAGTCAGGGGTCGCGTCCTAGCGCACACCAATCTCCGCCAAGGCCTGCGTCAATTCAATCGGCAGGATATCCTCATGCTGGCGCGCTTGAGACAGATCACACGGCGCGTCATCCACGGGTAGGTATCTCCAGCCCTGAAACGCGCGACGCGGCGTTGCCTCCACACGGATCAGACCGGGCTCACAGACAATCGCGCAGCGACGAATACCGTCAGCGCTGTCATATTCGTCGAGCCTCAAGACAGGCTGTCGGCACAAAACAACACCCTTAATCACCCAAAAGATCGATCCGCCGTTCAGGATTTCATCTTCGCGCTTTGGCCACATCCGCGTGATGTGCCGCGGCAATCCGTCCTCGGTCTGTGCGCGTTTTTGAGATTGCCACGCCTCAAGCCCTGCGACATCTTCTGTGCCGACGGAAAGCTTGATGAGATGGACTGTTTTGGACATGTTTGCTTGTCGCAAAAGTGCCGAGTGGCTTCAAGCAAAAAAACGGACCAGATTTCCCATATATTGAGGTTGATTTTGCTAGAATTACTATATATGGATGCCCTCCTACCTTCGTGATCAGTTCGATCTTTTTTCGAACGCCCTCGGTTCACGAATCCCAATTGACCAACTAAGATGCAGTCCTCGCCTGCCAAACCTCTACGGAAAGAGACGCCATGACCCGTTTTTCTGCCCCTATTGCTGAGCAAATCTGGGACATGAAGTACCGTTTCAAAGACGCGGACGGCACGCCCATTGACGACACGGTCGAGGATACATGGCGGCGGATAGCGTCCTCTTTGGCGAGTGTGGAAAAGGACCCAAAGGCTTGGGAAGATAAATTCTATTCCGCCTTGGAAGACTTCAAATACCTGCCCGCTGGTCGGATCACCGCAGGGGCTGGCACGGCGCGGTCTGTAACACTCTTTAACTGTTTCGTCATGGGCACGGTCCCCGACGATATGGGCGGCATCTTTGATATGCTCAAAGAGGCTGCGCTGACCATGCAGCAGGGCGGCGGTATCGGCTACGATTTCTCTACGATCCGACCCAAAGGTGCCGCCGTGAAGGGCGTGGCGGCTGATGCGTCTGGTCCTCTGTCCTTCATGGACGTTTGGGACGCCATGTGCCGGACGATCATGTCCGCTGGCTCTCGTCGCGGCGCGATGATGGCGACGATGCGCTGTGATCACCCAGATATCCTTGATTTCATCACGGCCAAATCTGACCCAGCACGGTTAAGAATGTTCAACATGTCCGTACTGGTCACCGATCCGTTCATGGAAGCGGTGAAATCTGGTGGGGCGTGGGATCTGGTCTTTGACGGCAAAACTTATGGCAATGTGCAAGCGCGGGAGCTGTGGGATCAGATCATGCAGTCGACCTATGATTATGCCGAACCGGGCGTGATCTTCATCGACCGCATCAATCAGATGAACAATCTGAACTACTGCGAGATCATCGCTGCGACGAATCCCTGCGGAGAACAGCCGCTGCCGCCGTATGGCGCGTGCCTGCTGGGATCCATTAATCTCGCGCGGTTGGTCAGCGACCCGTTTGAAGCCGAGGCGGCACTGGACGAAGAGGCGCTGAATGATCTTGTCGCGACTGCGGTTCGCATGATGGACAACGTGGTCGACGCGTCGAAATTCCCGCTGGAGGCACAGGCGCAGGAAGCTGCTGCAAAACGCCGGATCGGGTTGGGTGTTACGGGGCTTGCCGATGCGCTTTTGATGATGGGCCTGCGCTATGGATCAGAGGAGGCGGCGCGTCAGACCGACCGCTGGATGCACGCGATTGCCCGCGCCGCGTATCTGGCGTCGGTGAACCTTGCAGCCGAGAAAGGGGCCTTCCCCTTATTCGATGCGGACAAGTTTCTGGCCAGCGGCGCGATGCAGGATATGGACGAAGACGTCAAAGAGGCGATCCGCGAACATGGCATCCGCAACGCTTTGCTGACATCTATTGCGCCGACCGGCACGATCAGCCTCTATGCAGGAAACGTCAGTTCCGGCATCGAGCCGGTCTTCGCTTATGCCTACACCCGCAAGGTCTTGCAAAAAGACGGCAGCCGGACGGAAGAAGAGGTTGTGGATTACGCCGTCCAAATGTGGCGCGACCAGAAAGGTGACGCGCCTCTGCCGGATTATTTCGTCAACGCCCAAACACTCGCGCCTTTGGATCATGTGCGGATGCAGGCAGCAGCGCAGAAATGGATCGACAGTTCCATTTCCAAGACGATCAACTGCCCCGAGGACATCAGCTTTGAAGCCTTCAAAGAGGTCTACATGGAGGCGTGGGACACCGGCTGCAAAGGTTGCACAACCTACCGTCCGAATGACGTCACCGGCTCTGTCCTGTCCGTCAGCGAAGAAAAGCCAGCGGATGAAGCGCCTGCGCAAGTCACCGTCGATGGCGATGGGGCAGAGGTTGTTTATATGTCCGAACCGCTCGACCGCCCGCAAGAGTTGGATGGCGCGACTTACAAGCTGAAATGGCCGGATAGCGAGCACGCAATCTACATCACGGTGAATGATCTGGTCGTTGCCGGTCACCGTCGCCCGTTTGAGGTGTTCATTAACTCCAAGAACATGGAGCATTTCGCTTGGACCGTGGCCCTTACGCGTATGATCTCCGCCGTGTTCCGCCGCGGGGGGGATGTGTCCTTTGTTGTTGAAGAATTAAAGGCCGTGTTTGATCCACGTGGAGGCGCGTGGATGGGGGGCAAATACGTGCCGTCGATACTTGCCGCGATTGGCGGCGTGATTGAGAAACATATGATCGCTACAGGGTTCCTTGCCGGTGAAGGCATGGGGCTGAAGGAAGACCCGAAGGCCGACGTTGTGGCGCTTAACCAAAAGCCAAAGGGTCAGGCCTGTTCGAGCTGTGGATCATACGAATTGCGGATGGTCGAAGGGTGCATGACTTGCGCGTCTTGCGGGTACTCGAAGTGTGGATGATTGACACTCTCTAGTGCGTAACGTGAAATGATCTGGCCGAACCGTAAGGGGCCCATCATGAAATACACCGCCGCCCATTGGGGCGCCTATCAGTTCAATGATGGCGACACCGACCTGACACCTTTGACTGGTGACCCGGCCCCTTCGCGGATTGGGAAAGGTTGGGTCTCCGCGGTGCGCAATTTGGATACACGCGTTCTGAAGCCCGCTGTACGAAAAGGCTGGCTTGAAGGGGACGGCGGGGCGCACCGGTGTAACGACAGCTTTGTCGAGGTCAGTTGGGATCGCGCGCTGGACCTTGTGTCGAGAGAGATGGCGCGGGTGCGTGAGGTGCATGGCGACAGCGCGATTTTTGGCGGTTCTTATGGGTGGTCCAGTTCCGGCCGGTTCCATCATGCGCAAAGCCAGATGCGGCGGTTTCTATCGTTGGGAGGCGGGTTTACCTCGTCGCGTGAGACCTATTCTCACGCCGCGGCTGAGGTGCTGTTCCCGCATATTCTGGGGATGAAGAACACGGCGTTCCAAGATCAGGTGACAGCGCAACCATTGGTGTCAGAGCATTGTGAGATCATGTTGGCGTTCGGCGGTATTTCGGCGCGTACGGCACAGGTGATGTCGGCAGGAAATTCCTATCACGAGGTTGGACCGTGGATTGATGAGTTGGACGCAAAGGGCGTGCGGGTCATCACAATTTCGCCTGAGAAGGGAGAGGCCAAAGGCGAATGGTGGGCGATCAAACCTGGGACAGATACGGCGCTGATCCTCGCGTTGACCTATGAGATTGTTGCGGCGGGGAAACACGATCGCCCGTTTCTTGACCGCTACACAAGTGGTTGGGATCATTTCGAAAATTATCTCGTGGGCCGATCGGATGGGCTGCCAAAAACGGCAGAATGGGCGGCGCAGATTTGTGACCTTCCGAGCGATCAGATCAAGGCTTTGGCCGCTGATCTGATGCGGTCGAAATCCATGATCAGTATGACATGGTCGATGCAAAGAGCGGACCATGGAGAGCAGCCAATTTGGGCAGGGTTGGTGCTAGCTTGCGCGTTAGGACAGATTGGACAGCCAGGGACGGGATATGCTTTTGGGTATGGCTCAACCTCACCCGTTGGCCGAGCGGCGAAGTTGTTCCCTTGGCCGTCGTTCCCTGTACCGATTAACCCTGTGTCGGAATTCATCCCCGTGGCGCGGATCACCGATTGCCTGAACGCGCCGGGTGAGCCCTATCGCTACAACCTCACAACCCGCACCTATCCCGACATCCGGTTGATCTGGTGGAGTGGCGGCAATCCGTTTCATCACCACCAAGACCTGTGCAAGCTGGAGGCCGCGTGGTGCAAGCCGGAAACCATCATTACCAATGAACACAGTTGGACCGCGACAGCGCGGCGGGCGGATATCGTGCTGCCCGCGACAACGCCGCTTGAGCGCAATGATATGATGCTTAACCGGCGCGATCCGACGCTGCTGTATATGTCGAAGATGATGGAGCCTGCGGGACAGGCGCGGCACGATTTTGATATCTTCTCAGAGTTGTCTGATCGGATGGGATTTGGTCCGCTCTTTACCAAGGGGCTTGATGAAGAGGCGTGGCAGGCGAACATGTGGGCGAGATGTGAGACCGTGGCTAAGCAGCACGGGTTTGAGCTGCCAGAGTGGGAAGCGTTTAAGGACATCGGGCGTTTTGATATTCCCGATGCGGGGGAACAGAGGATAGCTTTGAAGGGGTTTATCGATGACCCCGAGGGGGAGGCTTTGGGGTCAGAAACAGGGAAGATAACCGTTTCAAATCAATTCTTTGCAGGTGAAGAAATGAATGACTGTTTTGGGCATCCTGCGTGGATTGAGCCGACCGAGGGTATAGCTTTGGAGGCGAATGAATATCACCTCATAACCGGTCAGCCTGACACACGATTGCACAGTCAGAACGACATGGGGGATGAATCGCTCGGCTCTAAAATTGACGGGCGGGAGGTGGCCACTTTGCATCCCGAAGCTGCAGCACGAATTGGGGTTGTCGCTGGCGATGTAATCCGGCTCTACAACGCGCGTGGTGCCTGTTTGGCTGGGGTAATGATCCGTGAGGTGCTTCGTTCTGACTGTATCTCTCTGCCCACGGGGGCCTGGTATGATCCGCAGATTGTAGATGGCGACTATCTCGAGGTCCACGGAAATCCGAATGCTCTCACGCTCGACAAGGGCTGTTCGGAATTGAGCCAAGGTAACGCGGCGCACACCTGTGTGGTGAGGGCGGAGAAATGGTCGAAGCCTTTGCCTGACCTAACTGTGACTGGACCGCCGAGGTTTGTGACCGAAGCTTAGGCGCGTTCGACGAGGACAGAGCCCACTGAATAGCCTGCGCCAAAGGAGCAAATGATCCCCTTGTCGCCTGGCGTCATATCATCGGAGTGCTTTGAAAACGCGATGATCGATCCTGCAGAAGAGGTGTTGGCATAGTCCTGCAGAATGTTGGGTTGTTCGCCCGCCTCAGGTTCCCGGCCCAGGACCTTTTTACCAATGTAGTCATTCATCGTTTTATTGGCCTGATGCAGCCACAAACGTTTCAGGTCAGCAGATGTCACCCCTTCGTCATCCATATGGGTGGCGATATGTTTGCTGACCAATGGCAGCACCTCTTTAAACACTTTGCGCCCGTTCTGCATGAACTGCATATCGCGACGGTCTTCCATTTGATCGTGGGTCCGGCGCAGGTATCCGTTGTTGTTGCGGATGTTGTTTGAGAACTGCGTCGCACATCGAGTGGAATGTACTTTGAAATGCAGGCCCTTTGCGTCTTCCTCTCGTTGTAACAGCGTTGCGGTTGCGACGTCGCCAAAGATGAAGTGACAATCGCGATCGCGCCACTCTAGATGCGCAGAACATATTTCGGGGTTAACAACCAGTGCGGTGCGAACGGAACCCGCGCGGATCATGTCCGCAGCGGTTTGGATGCCGAAGGTGGCGGAGGAGCAGGCGACATTCATGTCAAAGGCAAATCCGCCGGCACCGAGCAGCTGTTGGATCTCCACTGCAACAGCTGGATAGGCGCGTTCCATATTGGAGGCAGCGCAGAGCACAAGGTCAACGTCTGATCCGTCGATACCGGCTTGCGCCAAGGCTTTTTGCGCAGCGTCCACGGCGATTTCCGCCATTATCGCGGGCATGTCATCCGCGCGCGGGTTGAGTTTCGGATACATGCGGTCGGGGTCGAGGACGCCTTCTTTATCAAGGACATATCGGCGTTCGATCCCGCTGGCGGCAACGATGAACTCTGCCGAGGAATGAGGGATCGCCTCAGCTTCGCCCGCTTCGATTGCTGCGGCATTGGCGGCATTTTCCTTGTCGGCAAAGGCGTTGAACGCTTCGACCAATTCATCGTTGGTGATGATGTTTTCAGGTGTGAAGACACCGGTGCCAGTGATCGCGACGCTGTGCATAAGGGACCCCTTGAAGACTGATCTGTCTAAAGTGGTTTACCGCAAAGGGCGTGTCGAGTCTGCCCCCACGCTGACCTTGCGTCACTGGCGGTCTAGGTAATGTGTCTTTACCCCTGCAACGCCCGCACCTTAATCTCACCTTCGACGCTTTCTTTCATCGCCATCACCGCAGCCTGTGCTCCGGCAGCTGTGGTGTAATACGGGATCTTGTCGTTCAAACACACAGCACGCATGGAGCGGCTGTCTTCAACCGCGGCGGCGCCTTCTGTGGTGTTGAAGACCAGCGACACCTCTCCGTCTTTCATCTGGTCGACCACCGTGCGGCCGCCTTCGTAGACCTTGTTAACGGTTTGAGCGTCGACGCCCGCGCCTGTTAGGAACTTCGCCGTGCCGCGTGTGGCGTAGAGGGTGAAGCCGAGGTCGGTAAGGGTTTTGGCTGCGGTCAACATCTCATCCGTTTTGTCGGCGTCACGGATGGAGAGGAAGACGGTGCCTTCTGTCGGCAATGTCGTGCCCGCGCCGAGCTGTGCCTTCAGGAACGCGCGCGGGAAAGAGCGGGCCCAGCCCATGACTTCGCCGGTGGAACGCATTTCTGGGCCGAGGATCGTATCCACACCGGGGAAGCGGTTGAAGGGCATGACTGCTTCTTTGACCGAGAACCATGGTGTGTTTGGATCGGCCAATGTGAAGGCATCGCCGAGGGGCATGACGTCCATCGGGTCGTTCACCTCGGCATAGGGTTCACGCATCGGGAAGTTCGTCAGTGGCTCACCGGCCATGAGGCGTGCCGCGATGGAGGCGATGGCGGAGTCCGTTGCTTTGGCTACGAAGGGCACGGTGCGGGAGGCGCGGGGGTTGACCTCAATGAGGTAGACGGTTTCGTCTTTCACCGCGAATTGCACGTTCATCAGGCCGACGACTTTGAGTTCTAGCGCAAGGGCCACAGTTTGGCGGTGGATTTTCTCGATCATCGCCTCAGAGAGGGAGTGCGGAGGGAGAGAGCAGGCGCTGTCGCCCGAGTGCACGCCGGCTTCTTCAATGTGCTGCATGATGCCCGCGACGTGGGTGTTGGTGCCGTCGGAGAGGCAGTCGACGTCGACCTCAACCGCGCCGGAGAGGTAGCTATCGAGCAGCACGGGGCTGTCGCCGGAGACGACGACCGCGTCAGAGATGTAGCGTTCGAGTTGGCTTTGTTCGCGGACGATTTCCATCGCGCGGCCGCCGAGGACGTAGGACGGACGGATGACCAGTGGGAAGCCTATATCTGATGCGATTTCAAGAGCTTCTGCGTCTGTATGGGCGATGCCGTTGGTCGGTTGTTTGAGGCCCAGGCGGTTGACTAGGTCTTGGAACCGCTCGCGGTCTTCGGCCAGATCAATAGCGTCGGGCGAGGTGCCGAGGATTGGAATGCCTGCGCCTTCCAAAGCGTTGGCGAGTTTCAACGGAGTTTGGCCGCCAAACTGGACGATGACGCCGTGGAGCGAGCCGTTTTCCTGCTCAACGCGCAGGATTTCCATGACGTGTTCGAAGGTGAGCGGCTCGAAATACAGACGGTCGGAGGTGTCATAGTCGGTGGAAACCGTTTCAGGGTTACAGTTGACCATGATGGTCTCATAGCCCTGATCTTTCAGCGCATAGCAGGCGTGACAGCAGCAGTAATCGAACTCGATCCCTTGGCCGATGCGGTTGGGGCCGCCGCCGAGCACGACGACTTTCTTTTTGTTTGACGGCCGGGCTTCGCATTCCACGTCGCCCATGACAGGGGTTTCGTAGGTGGAGTACATGTAGGGCGTTTGAGCTTCGAATTCGGCCGCGCAGGTGTCGATGCGTTTGAACACAGCGGTGACGCCGAGGTTGTGGCGGGCGTTCCTAATTTGCGCCTCATCTCGCCCTGTCAGTGTGGCCAGCCGCGCGTCGGTGAAACCGAGCATTTTGACGGCGCGAAGCTCTTTTTCGGTTACTGGCAGGCCGTTTTTGCGGATGGTTTTCTCAGCGTCGATGATTTCGCGGATGCGGTCGAGGAACCACGGGTCGAATTTGGTGACCGCTTGGATGTCGTCGTTGCTGAGCCCTTCGCGCATGGCCTGAGCGATGACACGCAATCTGTCTGGGGTTTGCTGAGCCAAAGCCTTTGTGATCGCAGCTTTATCTGGCGCGCCCGCGATCTCGATTTCATCAAATCCGGTGAGGCCGGTTTCCATCGAGGCGAGCGCCTTTTGCATCGACTCGTGGATGGTGCGGCCGATGGACATGGCTTCGCCGACGGATTTCATGGCGGTTGTCAGGTAAGGCTCGGACCCCGCGAATTTTTCGAACGCAAAACGAGGGATTTTGGTGACGACGTAGTCGATTGTCGGCTCAAAAGAGGCCGGTGTGACGCCGGTGATGTCGTTGTCGAGTTCGTCGAGCGTGTAGCCGACGGCGAGCTTGGCCGCGACTTTGGCGATTGGGAAGCCTGTGGCTTTGGAGGCCAGCGCGGAGGACCGTGATACCCGTGGATTCATTTCGATGACGACCATGCGGCCGTCGGCGGGGTTCACTGCCCATTGCACGTTGGACCCGCCTGTTTCGACACCAATTTCGCGCAGGACGTTGATCGAATGCGTTCGCATGATCTGGTATTCTTTGTCGGTCAGCGTCAGGGCTGGGGCGACGGTGATCGAGTCGCCTGTGTGCACGCCCATTGGGTCGACGTTTTCGATGGAACAGATGATGATAGCGTTGTCGGCTTTGTCGCGTACGACTTCCATCTCGTATTCTTTCCAGCCGAGCAGGCTTTCATCGACGAGGATTTGGGCCACAGGTGAGGCGTCCATACCAGTGCGGCAGTAGTGGATGTATTCTTCGCGGTTATAGGCCACGCCGCCGCCGGTACCGCCCATGGTAAAGGCAGGGCGGATTACGGCGGGGAGGCCGATCTCTTCGAGCGCTTCGAGGGCCAGACGTTCGCCTTCCTCGAGGATTTTGAAGCGGTCGTTGCCTTGGATGCGCGGCCAAGCGCGTTGCTGCGGATCATCGGCGAAGGGGGCGGTGACGATGGTGGCTTTCGGGTTTTCAATGCCGAGGCGGTCCATCGCGTCGCGAAAAAGTTTGCGATCTTCGGCCATTTCAATTGCGTCGCGGCGCGCGCCGATCATTTCGACGTTGAACTTTTCAAGGACGCCCATGTCATCGAGGGCGAGGGAGGTGTTGAGGCCGGTTTGACCACCCATGGTTGGCAGGAGTGCGTCTGGGCGCTCTTTCTCGATGATTTTGGCGACGACTTCGGGGGTGATCGGCTCGATATATGTCGCGTCGGCCATGTTGGGGTCAGTCATGATGGTCGCTGGGTTCGAATTGACGAGGATGACGCGGTAGCCTTCCTCTTTCAGCGCTTTGCAAGCTTGGGCGCCGGAGTAGTCAAATTCGCAGGCTTGGCCGATAATAATAGGGCCCGCTCCGATGATCATGATCGACTTGATGTCGGTACGCTTCGGCATGGCGGCAGCCCCTCTTCAATTTTGCAGTTTGGGCAATCCCCTGCGCCCAAATTGTCGTGCGTTATACGCATCAAGCCGCCCTCCGCAAGGGCATTTGGGATTAAATTTAGGACGGACGGTTTCGGTGTCGATGCATTGTGGATAGGCGAGGCAGAAACGCTTTTGTTTTCAATGCGCCTTGGGGCCAAAATAGTTGACCCCCGCCGGAGATCGCCAGCGGGGGTCTCGCCGTGAGTGGGCGCGGGCGTCCGAACTGTGCGTCGCTGTTGTTGGTCTGCACTTTCACCCCGGGGGGATGATGGCAACTCCAGTGGACAGCGATTGTGTTCGTCGCTGACGTTCATTTGGGGGAGAGGTGCTCTGGTTTAGAGGGGAAAACCTAGCGCGCTTGCGTCAGTTCTGCGGAAATTTCAGCAGCTTTTGAGCAGACCCTACGTCACATTGGGGCCTACCAAGGCCGATGTTGGTCTAATTGTCGTCAAAAACTCGATTGGACGTCCAATATAGCTCTGCACGGCTTGACTCTGGCGCGTTCCCTTGGTCAACCCACGCAGACGCGAATTGAGGGATAAATCCATGCACGCTTATCGTAGCCATTCTTGCGCTGAACTCACGTCTGCTGAGGTAGGACAAACTGTGCGTTTGTCTGGCTGGGTCAATCGGGTGCGCGACCATGGTGGCGTTCTTTTCATCGACTTGCGCGATCACTATGGCATGACGCAGGTTTTGTGTGATCCTGACAGCCCTGTGTTTGCTGATGTTGAGAAGGTGCGGAGCGAATGGTGCATCAGGATCGACGGTGAGGTGAAAGCCCGCGATGCGGATTTGGTGAACCCGAAGATCCCGACGGGACAGATCGAGGTTTTCATTCGCGATATGGAAGTTTTAGGCGCGTCGAAAGAGCTGCCTTTGATGGTCTTCGGCGATCAGGAGTATCCCGAAGAGACACGGTTGAAATACCGCTACCTCGACCTGCGCCGTGAGGCGATGCAAGAGAACATGAAGCTGCGGTCTGATGTTGTGGCTTCAATCCGCAAGCGGATGTGGGACAATGACTTCCGCGAGTATCAAACGCCGATTATTACTGCGTCTAGCCCCGAAGGTGCGCGGGATTTCTTGGTGCCTTCGCGTTTGCATCCGGGCAAGTTCTATGCGTTGCCGCAGGCGCCGCAGCAGTTCAAGCAGCTGATTATGGTTTCGGGTTACGACAAGTATTTCCAGATTGCGCCTTGTTTCCGGGATGAGGACCCGCGTGCAGACCGCTCGCCGACGGACTTCTACCAGCTCGACATGGAAATGTCGTTTGTTGAGCAGCAGGATGTGTTCGATACAATCGCGCCTGTGATTGCAGGTGTGTTCGAGGAGTTTGGCGGTGGCCGCAAGGTAGATGCGCCGGCAGAGTGGGAACAGATTTCGTACCGCGATGCTGCGCTTTGGTATGGGTCTGACAAGCCGGATTTGCGCAACCCTATTAAAATGCAAGTGGTCTCCGACCACTTCCGCGGTTCTGGCTTTGCGATTTTCGCAAAGCTGTTGGAGCAAGACGGCACCGAGGTGCGGGCAATTCCTGCGCCGACCGGGGGCAGCCGAAAGTTCTGTGACCGGATGAACGCCTATGCGCAGAAAGAAGGATTGCCCGGGATGGGCTATATCTTCTGGCGCGAAAAGACGGCGGATGCGGTGGCGCAGGAGCTGGGCATCACCGTGAAAGAAGCGCAGGCCAAGTTGAAGTCTGGTGAGGTTGAAGGCGGTATGGAAGCCGCTGGACCGCTCGCTAAGAACATTGGCCCAGAGCGGACGGAGGCCATTCGCCAGCAGCTGGGCCTTGGGTTGGGCGATGCGGCGTTCTTCCTAGGCGGCAAGCCGAAGACGTTTGAAGCGATTGCGGGTCGTGCGCGGAATGTGATTGGTGCGGAGCTGGGTCTGATTGATGAGGATCGCTTTGCCTTCGCATGGATCGTCGATTTCCCGATTTATGAACGCGACGAAGAGACTGGCGAGATTGATTTCGAACACAACCCATTCTCGATGCCGCAGGGCGGGATGGATGCGTTGAAGGGCGATCCTGAGGATGTTCTGGGCTACCAGTACGATTTGGCCTGTAACGGGTATGAGCTGGTCTCCGGCGCCATTCGGAACCACCGGCCTGAGATCATGTTCAAGGCGTTTGAGATCGCAGGTTATGGTGCTGATGAGGTCGAAAAGCGTTTTGGCGGCATGGTCAATGCGTTCCAATATGGCGCGCCGCCTCACGGCGGATGTGCAGCCGGGATCGACCGGATCGTAATGCTGCTAGCGGATGCGGAGAACATTCGTGAAGTCATCATGTTCCCGATGAACCAGCGGGCGGAAGACCTGATGATGGGTGCGCCGTCTGAGCCGATGAATGAGCAATTGCGCGAATTGCGACTGCGGGTACTGCCGCCTGAGGATTGATCCGGCGGGGTTTCGATTTTTTTGCAAAGATGATGCGAGCATTGGTCTGCCCCTAAGGGGCGGACTGGCCATATCGGGGTGTGTCGGACTTAGCTAGCTTTGTGCTAAGTGAGGTTGCTGGGAGTGAGCGATGGATAGGCCATTAGGGTTCGAGGTGCCGGAGTTCGAAGCGGTGCCTGAACCACTCGATCTTCATTTGGTTGGGGAATGGGCGGAGCTGAGGCCGTTGGATGCGGTTGGGGATGCACCCGGTTTGTGGTCACAAATGGCGGGGCATGATTGGCTTTGGGATTATCTGTTTGAGCATGCGCCGCAGACTGAAACTGACTTTGCGGGCATTTTGGAGGATTTGCAGGCCAAGACGGACAAATTTGCCTATGTCATACGCGCAAAAGGGCAGGAAACGCCGCTTGGTTATGCTTGTTTCTGGACAACGGTGACTTCGATGGGCAGCAATGAGATTGGCAATGTGAACTTATCGCCAGCTTTGCAGCGAACACCCATTGCGACGGAGGGGTTTTGTCTGATGACCGATTGGGTGTTTCAGAACGGCTACCGCCGAATGGAATGGAAGTGCAACGCGCTCAATGCGCCGTCGCGGCGGGCAGCGCAGCGGCTGGGGTTCAGCTTTGAAGGGGTGTTCCGCAACCACATGATCGTCAAAGGCCGCAACCGAGATACGGCTTGGTTTGCGATCACGGATCAGGATTGGGTCGGGCTGCGCGAGGCCTATGAGACATGGCTTTCACCTGAAAACTTTGACGCTGCAGGGGTACAACGTACGTCGCTTGCCGACCTCACCGCGCCCCATCTCTTCACGACTGATCCCACACTTACATAGGGGCCGCTGCAGCGAGGCGGGATTGGACCAAAGCGGTGAGTTTCGCGATGCCAATATCTGTTGGCGCACCTTGGTTCCGCAAATGTTTGAGTTGTGAAACGACTCTTTGCAATTCGGTATCGTCAACGCTTGCTGCGACGCCAGTGAGGAATTGGGTGATGTAATCGAGCGTCTTTGTTGAGCGACTGTTGCCAAGAACTTGGGCGGTATGGTTGAGGTCATCATGAAAGGCGATACGATCGGGGTCGACCATTTCCTCGCTCACCGCGCGGGGGGCGGGTGGCTGGCGGTCGCGCGGCAGGTGATCCAAGATCGCGGATTGAAATTCTGCGAGATTGGCGATGGGTTTGGCGAGGAAATGATCTGCACCAGCCTTTAGAACCGCATCTTCCTGATCAGGATCGCCGCTGATCCCCAAAATGACATCCAATTTCGGGCTGCCTAGGCTGAGGTTTTGGATCAGATCCAAGCCTGATCCATCGGGCAATCCCACGTCCACGATGACGACCGATGGCCGATAGATGGCGAGGTGGCGGCGGGCGTTTGTGATGCTGTCCGCTCGGCGAATACGCGCGCCGGACTTGGTCGCCATCAGCCGGAACGCTTCACAAGCGAAACGGCTGTCTTCGACAACAAGGATCGTCACGCCCAATAAGGGACGTCGCGCGGTGGGTTGTTGGGCTGCGAGTAGGTCGTCCAGTTTGTCCATGGTGAGTCCCCTTTGAGTTGTGTGTTGTCAGTAGCAAACCATGCAAAGGCTGAATCACTGGTTAAGGACGCGGCGGAATATCGCAGAGGCTTGCGAAGCGATGGGACGGATTGCATAAGGCAAGCAACTTTGAAGGAGAGAAGACCATGATCGGCCGCTTGAACCACGTTGCAATCGCAGTACCGGATTTAGAAGCGGCTTCGGCTCAGTATCGAGGGGCTTTGGGCGCTGATGTAGGTGCGCCGCAAGATGAACCGGATCACGGGGTAACGGTTGTGTTTATCAACCTGCCGAACACCAAGATTGAGCTGCTCTATCCGTTGGGTGAGGACTCTCCGATTGCAAATTTCCTCGATAAGAACCCGTCGGGTGGCATTCATCACATTTGCTACGAAGTGGATGACATTCTGGCGGCGCGGGATAAGTTGAAAGCTGAAGGGGCGCGCGTACTTGGGTCGGGAGAGCCAAAGATCGGGGCCCATGGCAAGCCGGTGTTGTTCCTGCATCCGAAGGATTTCAACGGCTGTTTGGTGGAGCTGGAACAGGTCTAATGGGCATTACATCCGCACTCGTTCTTTATGCCGTCTGTTGGTTCATGGTGTTTTTCATCGTGTTGCCGCTGCGCATGGTCACGCAAGGGGACGAGGGCGAGATTGTACCGGGCACTCATGCGTCCGCACCTGCTGATCCTCAGTTGAAGCGCAAAGCCAAAATCACCACGCTTTGGGCGCTTGGGATCTGGGTGATCTTGGCGGCGATTATTTGGTCAGGCGTGATCACAGTGCGGGATATCGATTGGTTTAACCGGATGTCGCCGCCGTCCCGCTGATCCGGTGATAGAGGTGCGTGAAGGTTGCAGCACCTAGGATCGGGATGAAAAGGTTGATCAGCGGGATCGACAGCGGGAGAGCCATGAGGCAGCCTGCGAACCATATTTTTCCTGTATTTTGACGGCGCAGTTCTTTGGCGCCTTCGCGGCCTAAGCGTCGCATGGCAGCGACTTGGAAGTATTCGCGGCCGAGCAGGAAGCCGTTGAGTGCAAAAAAGATGAACACGGACAGAAACGGCACAACCGCGTAGATCGCAAAGGCGAGGACGTTGGCCGCGATCAGGATGCCGAGAAAGTTTACGGTGTCTTTGACCGAGTCATAGAACGGCGTTCGCGGGACAGCTGGCAGATATGGGTAGTGCATATCTTCGACGGCTTCTGCCACATCATCCAGAAAGAAAGATGTAATAGCAGAGGCGACGGGGATCATTAGGAACACTGAGAGGATCAGCATTAGGCCAAGGCTGCCCCAGCTGAGCAGATCGCCTAGCCATGAGACTGGGCCAATGATCGGCAGGGTAATGTCGCCTTCGAAGGTTGGGTTCATAAGCCAGAGGAACAGGCTGTAGACGGCGACGAGGAGGGCGATCGTGAGGCCGACACCGAGCCAGAGCACACGTCTGAAGCGTGGGTCTGCGAATTGACTGACCGCTTTGAAGAAATCGAGAAAGATCATTCCGTGACCCACGTGGTGATTTGATCCATGTTCGGGCGAGGCCGTTCTGGGGGTGTACTGGTTTCTGTGCCGAGGTGGATAAACCCCGCGATGGATTCTTGCGCTGCAAGACCGAGGTTTTCCTGCACGAAGGTCGCATCGTGGCTGGCCCAGCCGGACAGCCAATTCGCGCCCCAGCCCGCGGCGAGTGCTGCGTTTAAGAGGGCGAGGCAGGCGGCTCCGGCGGAATAGACCTGCTCGATTGGGAGAATTTTCTCAGACGGCTTAGGCGAGGTCACCACCGCAACGACGAGATCAGCGTTGCCGAATTGGGCGACGGCTTTGTCGATCTTTTCTGGCTCGATGGACAGTTCCGCACCGCGCGCAGGTATAGCAGCGGCGAGGCGGGCAAGGGCGGCTTTTTCCAGAACGATAAAGCGCCAAGGTTCAAGTTTGCCGTGATCTGGTGTGCGGGCGGCGGCGACCAGCAATTTCTTGACGGTTTCCATGTCGGGGACAGGGGTGGTCAGCGTTTTTGCTGGGCGCGAGCGTCTGGTAAGCAAAAAATCTAGCGCGTCTGGGTTCGGCGTTGGCATGATCTGTCCCTTCATCTTGGTGCGCCAGAGATAAGGGTGGCGGTCTCTTGTCGCAAGGTTGGGATGTTAGGCGGCGGCCTTCGCAGGTCTATGCAAGAGCCACATGCCTCCGAGGATAAGCGCGGTGCCGAGGATGCGGATGGTGAGGTCACCAGGGACTCCGCGTATCATGTCGAGGAGGATGCCGAAGATCATCTGGCCTGCGATGATAAGCATCGTGGTTGAGACCGCACCGATCCGCATGATGAGCCAGCTTGAGGCGGCGATGAAGATCACGCCGATGGGGCCACCGAGGTAGGCCCAGAGCGGGATGTTTTCGAGATCTCCTTCGAACAGGCCACCGAGTGGGAAGGCGGCGAGGGTTAGGAAGATCGCTCCGACGATGTGGTTCCAGAAGGAGGCCTCCATCGCTGAAGTCGACAGGCTCAGGCGACCGTTGAGTTGTCGGCTGAGGCCAATGAGAAGGCCTGCCGTGAAGGCCATAAGGACGAAGGGGATCATTGGCTACCTCCCATCAAGACGAGGAGCAGCGCGCCGGACAAGATCATGCCAAGTGCCGTGAGGTCTCGGGCACTGGGGCGTTTCTTTGGCAGGCCAAAGAGTCCGCGGATGTCTGCGAAGAGGCTGAACACAACTTGGCCTGCGAGGCCCAGCGCAATGGTGCCGGAGAGAGCGAGGCTGGTGTTGACGGTGGCCGAGGTGAGCATCACGGTGAATGCGCCACCAACGCCCGCGAGATAGGCCCAAAGCGGCGGGCGCAGTGGTTTGGCGCGTTTGGGTTTGAGTACAGCAAGGATGGCAAGGGCTGCGACAGTCCCTGTGACATGAGGGACCCACGAAGAGAACAAGAGAGTGCCGTAGACGGCCAAGGTGCCGTTAGTGAGCACCATGAGCGTCAGGAGCCCACCGGTAAGGAAGGCGATCAGGCTGTAGAGGGGGGCAGTTGTCATTTAGCTTGGCGCGTTATCAGAGTCCGAAGACGCAGCCCAGAGGTTGATATTGGCATCGCCGGCGATGCGATCGATTTCTTTTAACTCGCTGTCAGAGAATGCAAGATTTCTGGTGGCCGCGACGCAATCTGTGATCTGCTCAGGGCGGGAGGCCCCGATCAGGGCGGAGGTGATGCCGCCGTCGCGCAGAACCCAAGCGAGGGCCATTTGAGCAAGGCTTTGGCCGCGCGCTTCGGCGAGTGTGTTCAGTTCTTTCAATGCAGCAAGTGTTGCCTCGCTCAGTTGACCTTCCCAAAGCGATTTTCCCTGCGTCATCCTGCTGCCTTCGGGGATGCCGCTTAGGTATTTATTGCTCAAAAGACCTTGCGCGAGCGGAGTGAAAGCGATTGAGCCGATGCTGAGATCTTTCAGCGTGTCTTTGAGGCCATCGGTTTCGACCCAACGGTTGAGTATGTTGTAGCTGGGTTGGTGGACCCTGCATGGGGTGCCGAGGTCTTTGAGGATGGCAGCTGCTTCGCGGGTTTTGGCGGCGCTATAGGAGCTGATGCCGATGTAGAGCGCTTTGCCTGAGCGGACGATGTGATCCAGCGCGCCCATGGTTTCTTCGAGCGGGGTATCTGGGTCGAACCGGTGGGAATAGAATATGTCGACGTAGTCGAGCCCCATTCGTTTGAGGGACTGATCACAGGACGAGATGACATGCTTGCGCGATCCCCATTCGCCATAAGGCCCGTCCCACATGTCGTAGCCTGCTTTGGACGAGATGATCAATTCGTCGCGGTGGTGTTGAAAATCGGTGCGGAGGATTTCTCCGAACGCAGTTTCGGCGCTGGCATAGGGGGGACCGTAATTGTTGGCGAGGTCGAAATGTGTGATGCCCGCATCAAAGGCGGTTTGGCACATCGCGCGTTTCGTTTCATGCGGGGTGTCGCCGCCGAAGTTGTGCCATAAGCCCAGCGAAATGGCGGGAAGCTTCAAGCCGGATGCACCGCAGCGGCGGTAGGGCATTGAATCGTAGCGGGCGGCGTCGGGTGTGTATGGCATGGGGAGGCTCCTGTGATTTGCCCCGTCTATCCCCGTGTGGCGGCGGTTCCAAGGTAGCTTGGCTAAAGAGTAATGGAGAGCAACCTTGACCGAGCCGTCGGTTTGCGTCTCCAATGCCTTTGCCGAGTTATTGAAGGGGGAATGATGTCAAAGGGATATTTGATTGCGCATATTCGAGTGCAGGACGAAGAGGCGTTTGAGGAGTTCAAACAGATGTCCGGTGCTGCGATCAAGGCGCATAATGGCCGCGCCCTCGTGCGCAATCCAGCGCCGGATCATCGGGAAGGTGGGGCCGAAGGGCTTGCCATTGTGATCGAGTTTGAAAGCCTCGATGCGGCGCGGGCATTTTACGAAAGCGATGCCTATAGTGAGGCGCGGGCCGTGCGGGAGCGGATTTCTGATACGGATTTGATTTTGGTAGAAGGGCTTTAGTCGGTGTCTTCGGGCTTAGCTGCTCAGTTTTAGGAGGGATTTGAGATGGAATGGATTGTGTTTGGCTTTATGGGTGGGTTGGCTCTGATTGTCGCCTTCATTATCGGCTTTGCGTTATATCGTGTGAATTTTGGCAGCGATAAGGATGAGGCCAATCAAGGCCCCAACCTGCAGGGGACCAAAAACGATGCGATTAACACCCATGACAATATGAATAACTTCTAGACCAGACTTCGGATTTGGCGGTTAGGCCAAGAAGGAACTGATCACAAAGAAGATGACGCCTGACAGGAGAGCGGCAGCGGGCACCGTGATGATCCATGCGGAAATTATTGTCAGGAAGTGCGAGCGGCGTACTAACTTTCGACGACGGCGTTCTTCTTTGGAGTATTGAGGCCGGTTTGGCATCGCAAGGCGGGCCTTTTTGATCCGACGCTCTGCATCCCATTCACGAAAGAACCCAACGCCGAAGACAGCACCAACTGCGATATGGGTTGAGCTGACCGGTAGGCCGAGCCAGCTGGCAACGATTACAGTGATCGCGGCGGAGAGCGCGACGCAATAGGCGCGCATTGGATTCAGTTTGGTGATTTGCGCACCAACCATTCGGATCAGCTTTGGCCCGAACAGGAATAGGCCAAACGAAATGCCAAAAGCGCCGATGATCATCACCCAAAGTGGGATCGACACAGCTTGCAGGAAGTCCCCAGATTGGGAGGCTTGGACGATGGCGGCCAAGGGGCCGACGGCGTTTGCCACATCGTTGGCACCATGCGCGAAGCTAAGGAGTGCGGCTGAGACAACAAGTGGGATGCCGAAGAGCACCTTGAGAGATTTGTTTCGGTTCTCCAAGCCCTCAGATTGTTTGCGGATCACAGGGATCATGATGATCCAGATCAGAACGCCAATGGCCAACCCGATCATAAATGCGGTTGGCAAATCAATTTTCATGATCTTTTTGAGCCCCTTCAGGGCAAGATAAGATGCAAATGCACCTCCCATGATTCCCACCAGGACAGGCACCCATGTGCGCGCGGCGGCAATTTTGTCATCCCGATAGATGATGCGTGATTTGATCAGGGCAAGGAAGATGGCCGCGATGGCGCCGCCCAAAACAGGAGAAATCACCCAGCTTGCAGCGATTTTGCCCATGGTGGGCCAGTTGACGGCGGCAAATCCGGCAGCGGCGATCCCTGCGCCCATCACGCCTCCTACGACGGAGTGTGTGGTGGAAACAGGTGCGCCAACCCATGTGGCAAGGTTGACCCAAAGCGCCGCAGATAGCAGCGCAGACATCATAGCCCATATGAAAATCGGAGTAGTGCCCATGCTTTCGGGCGCAATGATGCCTTTGGCGATCGTCGACACAACGTCTCCGCCGGCGATCAATGCGCCGGCGCTTTCGAAGATCGCCGCGATCGCAATGGCGCCACCCATAGTGAGCGCGTTTGCTCCAACAGCTGGACCCATGTTGTTCGCCACGTCATTGGCACCGATGTTAAGTGCCATATAAGCGCCTAGACATGCGGCAATTACAACGATGAAGGTATTATTTGCTTCGCCAAAGAACAGCATTGCGGTGATCCCAGCGAGGACGACAAAAACTATCGATATCCCCAAACCAATGGTCGGCTTGGCAACAAGAGCAGTCGCAGTTTCTAGATTTGAAAAGCGCGCAAGATCGCGGTCAAGCGTCTCCAAATGGCGTGGATCGCCCTGCTGGTCTGACATCGATAGAATCCCCCCGGTTGGCAGCAACCTAGGGAATTGCCTAATAATTTAGCAACTTTTTTTTAGGACTGTTCTTTTTGATTAAGAATAAGTCCTTTTAAGTTGGTTTCATCGACCAATTCAGCGGCTGTTTCCGCGTCAACCCACCTTTGCTGTCTCTCATCAGCTTCGGGATAGGCTTCGGACATGTCGGTGACAGCCACCGAAAAGACCAGGGTTTCGACGGGAATGGACAATCCATTGTCTCGACGTTTTTGGTAGGTGTAGGTACCGATAGGGTCCTTGGACGCCTTGCCATCTTTTACCCCGGCTTCTTCCCAGGCTTCGTGCAAGGCGGTTTCTTTCGAAGCCAACCCTCGAATCGGCCAGCCTTTGGGGATGATCCAACGGCGGGTATCGCGGCTGGTGATCAACAGATATTCCCGCGCGTCTTTTGCACCGCGATGGCATAATGCTGCGATCTGCAAATGTTTGGGGCGACGTAGAATTGGGCCTAGGACCTCGTCCCAGGCGGACTGAAGATGATGTAGCATTGCGAAACCGCTCAGATATTTTTTGTTTTATTTGATATAACTTAGTTGGTTTTTTGCTAAATTTCAAATCGGCGGTTCGTGAAAAGGCTTAAGGTAAGCTGATCTTGCTCATGCGACCGCCATCAATGGTCCAAATCTGGCCGGTGACAAAGCTCGCCTCTTCTGAGACCAGCCAACGGGCGAGGGCCGCGACCTCTTGCGGCGTTCCTGTTCGACCTACGGGATGAATGTGGCCGATGTCTTTGCGGAATTGATCGGGGTCGCCGAGGCTTTCGATGAATGCGGTATTGAGGTCGGTGTCGATCCAACCCGGGGCGATTGCGTTGCAGCGCACGCCGTCAGGGCCATGATCTACCGCCACGGCACGGGTCAGGGCGTGGAGGCCTCCCTTAGACGCACAATAGGCGGGATGGCGAGGGTTGGAGCCGAGACCTTCGATCGAGCCGATGTTCAGGATGCAGCCCTTTGACTCTATGAGATGAGGGAGGGCCGCTTTGGCCAGCATGGCCGGAGCAGTCAGATTGACTTGGATCGTTTTGGCCCAGGTTTCCGCATCCATTTCAAGGAGTGTGCCTTCGTACATAACGCCCGCGTTGTTGACGAGGATATCGAGGCGACCGAAGCGGCGGGTGGCTTCGGTGATGATGGCGTTGGGTGCGTCTGACTCCGAGAGGTCGGCTTCGATGTAGTCGCGCGCACGATCGACCCCGCGCTGGGCGGTCAGAACGGTTGCCCCTGCCTCTTCCAAGGCTTCGGCGATTGCAGCGCCAATGCCACTACGACCGCCTGTCACAAGGGCAGCTTTTCCGGTCAGATCGATCATTTGACTGGTTTCCCACCGTTTGCCTCGATCAGCGCACCGCAGAGATAGCGGGCTTGATCAGAGGCGAGGAACAGCACGACATCAGCAATGTCTTCTGGTTCGGCGATGCGGCCCAGTGGAACTGAGGCGTTGAGGTCGGCAATCGCGCTTTCGGGATCAAAGCCGCGCGCTGCAAAGCCGCTGCGGAGCATGTCGGTGTTTACCTCATTTGGGCAAACGGCGTTTACGCGGATATTTTGATGGGCGTGGTCCATGCCCAAGCACTGTGTGAGAGAGGCGACTGCGGCTTTTGACATCACATAGAGGGGATAGTTGGGGTCGGGATGAACACCCCAGCAAGAGGCGACGTTGACAATAGCTCCACCCCCGGCGTTGGACATGAGCGGTATCGCGGCGCGACAAATGCGAAACGGGGCTTCGACGTTGATGGCCATCGTGCGCATGTAGTCGTCGTCAGTGGCCTCTGTGATAGGGCCGCGCGTGATGATGCCTGCGTTGTTTACCACGATGTCGAGGCCGCCCAATATATCTGCTGCTTTTTGAGGGAGCGTGTCGCAGTACGCGGGCTCTGTTAGATCGCCCAAGATCGTGTGATCGGCAGGCGTTTCAACGCGGTCAGCGCCAACCACTGTTGTACCATTTTCTTGCAGCCTTTGAACGATAGCGGATCCTATGCCGCCCGCGGCTCCTGTGACCAAAGCCGTTTTGCCGTTTAGATCGGTCATTAGTCCTCCAATTCAGCTGCAAATTAGGGTGATGGCGATTGAATTGCGCGTCATACTCATTGCCGACACGTAGATGTCGCGAAATGCGTGTTGACTCCTTTCTCGCACTGTCTATAAGCCGCGCATTCATTGGTGTTGGTGGTCCTCGTGAGAGGGTCCCTGTCGCCCCTGCAAAATCAGGGGAGAGGACAACGCCCTTCGAAACCTAAACGAAGGAGATCAGCAGATGACAAAAAGAACTGCTGCCAAATACAAAATTGACCGCCGGATGGGCGAAAACATCTGGGGTCGTCCAAAATCCCCAGTTAACCGTCGTGAATATGGCCCCGGCCAGCACGGTCAGCGCCGTAAGGGCAAGCTGTCTGACTTCGGTTTGCAGCTGCGCGCCAAACAGAAGCTGAAAGGCTACTATGGTGACCTGACAGAGAAACAGTTCCGCCGCATCTATGCGGAAGCTGAGCGTGTAAAAGGCGATACAGGTGAAAACCTAATCGGTCTGCTTGAGCGCCGTTTGGACGCTGTTGTTTATCGTGCGAAGTTCGTACCGACTGTTTTCGCAGCACGTCAGTTCGTGAACCATGGCCATGTGGAAGTGAACGGCAAGAAGGTGAACATCCCATCTTACCGCGTGAAAGAAGGCGACGTGATTTCTGTACGTCAGAAGTCCAAGCAGCTTGAGCTTGTTTTGGTTGCGTCTCAGCTGCCAGAGCGTGATGTGCCTGATTACATGGCTGTCGACCATTCCAAGATGTCTTGTGAGTTCGTTCGCACACCAGGTTTGGGCGATGTGCCATATCCGGTTGCGATGGAACCAAACCTCGTGGTCGAATTCTACGCGAAGAACTAATCGAGTTCTTCAACCGAAATTCAAAAAGGGCCGCGTCGAAGGATGCGGCCTTTTTCTTTTGGCCACGTCAGTTAGGCACCCTTTTGACGCACTAGGAATCAAACGGCCTCACGGCTAGAAGAGATTGAACAAGGAAAGATGCGATAGGGTCGATGATCACACCACAGCCAGGCATAATGGAAATCGCTTTGTATCAAGGCGGTAAGTCAGAGATCGCAGGGCGTTCGGATGTCCTAAAACTGAGTTCGAATGAGAACCCGCTTGGACCTCCGCCCTCTGCCATTGCCGCTATTACAGCGGCTGCGACGGAGACTCATCGATATCCAAGTACGGATCATGCGGGTTTGCGGGCGGCGATTTCTGAGGTCTACGGGCTGGAAGCCGATCGGGTGATCTGTGGCGTGGGCTCAGACGAGGTGTTGCAGTTCATTTGTCAAGCCTTCACTGGCCCTGGCGATGAGATCATTCACACCGAGCACGGGTTTTCGATGTATCCGATCCTTGCCCATATGGCGGGGGCGACGCCGGTGCAGGTGGCGGAAGTGGATCGCAGGGTCAGTGTGGACAATATCCTTGCCGCCCTGACGGAGCGCACGCGGGTCGTGATGTTGACCAATCCGGGCAACCCCACTGGGACGATCATTCCGGAAAGTGAGATCGAGCGTTTGGCGGATGGTTTGCCCAAGGGCGTGATCCTCGTGCTGGATTGTGCCTACATCGAATATGCCGCTGATCACGATGGCGGCGAGGCTTTGGCGCGATCCCGTGAGAATGTGATCATGACCCGCACATTTTCAAAGCTCTATGGTTTGGGCGGCTTGCGGATTGGCTTTGGCTACGGGCCGAAAGCCCTGATCGACGTGATGACCCGCATTCGCCAGCCGTTTAACCTGTCGGTGGTGCAACTGGCGGCGGCAGAAGCGGCGGCGTTGGATTTGAATTGGGCCAAGACTAGCGTTGAGATGAATAAGAGCGAACGTGCCCGTTTGACCGGCTGTCTGCGTCAGCAAGGGATCGCCTGTGATGACAGCCACACAAATTTTGTGTTGGCACGGTTCACCGATGAGGGTGAAGCTACAGCGATGGAAACAGCGTTTCAAGCTGCAGGCATCCTTGTGCGAAAAGTGAGAGGCTACGGCTTCCCTGAAGGCTTGCGAATTACTGTGGGCCGACCAGAAGACAATGACCGCGTGTTAGACGCCGTCGCCAAGTTTAAGGACGCGTCATGAGTGGTGTGATTTACGAGAAAGTAGCCCTAATCGGGCTTGGGTTGATCGCCTCTTCGATCACCCATGCAGCGAAGCGCACTGGTTTGGTGGGCGAATTCACTGGATACGCCCGTAGTCAGGAAACCCGCGACATTGCGCGCGAACTTGGCTTGTGCACCGTCTATGATACGGCGGCTGAGGCGGTCGAAGGCGCTGATTTGGTGATCTTGTGTGTGCCGGTTGGCGCGATGGGGTCGGTGATGAAGGATATCGCGCCTCATCTGAAAGCCGGTGCGACGCTGAGCGATGTGGGGTCGGTGAAACGTGCTGTGATTGAAGCGGTTGCGCCACATGTCCCTGAGGACGTGCATTTTGTGCCTGCGCACCCTTTGGCAGGGACAGAGCATTCGGGGCCGCGGTCTGGTTTTGCTGAGCTTTTTGACAATCGGTGGAACATCGTTGTTCCCGCATCTGACGATACGGATCGCGAAGCTGTGGAGCGGCTGAAGACCTTCTGGAAAGGTCTAGGCGCATTGGTGGATGAAATGGATGCGGATCACCATGATCTCGTATTGGCCGTCACCAGCCACACACCGCACCTGATCGCTTACACGATGGTAGGTGTTGCTGACGACCTTGCCCGCGTCACTGACACTGAAGTTGTCAATTACTCCGCTGCCGGTTTCAGGGATTTCACGCGGATTGCCGCGTCTGATCCAACAATGTGGCGGGATGTGTTTCTGACCAATAAAGATGCCACTTTGGAGATCCTTGGTCGGTTCACCGAAGAGCTGTTTGCCCTACAACGCGCGATCCGGACGGGTGATGGGGATCACTTGCACGATTACTTTACCCGCACCCGATCGATCCGGCGTGGGATCATCGAAGCTGGACAGGATACAGATGCGCCTAACTTTGGCCGGGGTCCTGCGAATACGTGAAACGGATTGGGGCATATGTTTTGGCAATCTGCGCCGCGACTTGTGCGCTGGCGGAGGCGCCTGAACAATCGCCTCGCCCAACATCACGTACAATTGCGACAGATGCCCCTCTAGAAGTGACTTGGGATATTGTGCGTCCGGCTTTGCGGCCGGATAGCGTCGCAGCTTACGCGCCGCAGATTGCTTTGCCAGACGTGCAAGATCGACCGCGGTTGCGGCCGTATCTGCGGCCGGATTTGGAACGAGGGGCAGAGACGCGCCCGCAACGGCGGGCGGAGCAAAATCTCTTCGCCTTTAGTCCATACGCGATTTCAAGTTCCCTTGTGCCGACGTTGCGGCCACCTGCAATCCCTCAGCGCTTTGAACAGCAACGGCAGGCGCGGTTGCGGGGGCAGGTCTGTGGTGATCCGGATATCCAAGGAACGGCTGTTGGCCGCGTGGAGGGTCGCGGGCGATGTGGCATCGACAGCGCGGTTCGGATCAAATCTGTCGCGGGCGTTCGGCTAAGCACTCAGGCTTTGATGGATTGCACCACGGCACGCGCACTGAAACGTTGGGTTGAAACCGGTGCCCGTCCGGCAGTCGCCGACATCGGCGGAGGGATCAGGTCATTGCGGGTTGTTGCGCACTATGCGTGCCGCTTCCGCAATTCTGCATCGAGCGGTCGCTTGTCGGAGCATTCCTTTGGTCATGCCATCGACATTGCAGGTATAGGGTTGCAGAATGGTGATGAGATCACGTTGCTCACGGATTGGGGTGGCAGTGAAAAGGGTCGTGCCTTACGCCAGATGTGGCGGGCGGCCTGCGGGCCATTCGGGACGGTCCTGGGGCCAGAATCCAACAGGTTCCACCGCGATCACTTCCATTTTGATACGGCGAGGTATCGGTCTGGTTCGTTTTGTAGGTAGAGAATAAAATGATTGCTTATGTGACCGTCGGTGTCGACGACATGGACTTGGCAAAGACGTTTTACAGCGCCTTTCTGCCCGATCTTGGTTTTGAACTTGAGGTTAGTCCGGAAGGCCTAAGTTGGGAGTTGCCAGTCCCCGAGGGCCACAAGCCAATTTCGCCAGATTTCTACGTCAAACCTACCTTTGATGGCCAACCTGCGTCGTCTGGGAATGGATCAATGGTTGCTTTTGAGGCCACGACCCAGCAGCAAGTTCGCGATCTACACGCGGCGGCCGTTTCGGCCGGCGGACGCAATGAAGGCTCTCCAGGATTTCGGGATATATACGGGCCGAGGTTTTTTGTGGGCTATCTTCGTGATCCGCAAGGAAACAAGATCGCGATCTTTTCAAGCAACCCCAATGAACCTGGGCGGGATGATTGAGTGACACTTGGATGGCTTACAATAGCTGACTAGGCAAGCTCGGCGTTTCCGCCGAGCTTTTGTGTTTTCAAACATTGGCTTCTTGAAAGAGAGTTTCCGCAATTTGCACCGCATTCAGCGCCGCGCCTTTTAAAAGCTGATCCCCTACAATGAACAAGGATGTCGAGCGGCCCGAGGGATCGCCGAGGTCGTTGCGGATGCGGCCGACGAGGATGTCTTCTTGACCCGAAGCGTCTGAGGGCATTGGGAAGTGGTTGAGGGCGCGGTCGTCGACAAGGCGGACGCCGGGGGCGTCGGAGAGTGCGTCGCGGATGCGGTCTTGGCAGACGTGATCCTCAAACCGAATGTTGAGCGCTATGCCATGGGCGCGCAGGATTGGCACACGAATGCAGGTGACGCTGATCGGCAGCTTTGGTTGGCCGAGGATGCGACGGGTTTCGGCGATGACTTTGAGCTCCTCGCCGTTGTAGCCGGTTTCGGGGTCCACATCAGAATTGTGACTGAAAACGTTAAACGCATAGGGGTGTCGGAGGATTTGAGGTTCGAAATCCTCATCTGCGAGATGGGCACGGGTGCCTTCGCGGAGTTCCTCCATCATCTCGGCCCCGCCGCCAGAGGCCGCTTGATAGGTCGACATTGAGAGCCGTGTGATTGACCAGCGTTGGTGAAGCGGTGCGAGTGCGCAGGTGAGGATCGCGGCGATGCAGTTCGGGTTCGCGATGATGGGGGCGTCGGCGAGGGTTTCAGCATTCGCCTCTGGCACGACGAGGGGGACGTTTTCATCCATGCGGAAGGCGGAGGAATTGTCGATCACTTGCGCGCCTTCTGCCACAGCGAAGGGGGCGAATTTACGAGAGATCGTGGCCCCGGCGGAGAAGAAGGCGTAGTCGACGCCTTCGAAGCTCAGCTCGGTGAGTTCCTGCATGATGACCTCGCGCCCCTTGAACGGCAGGCGGCGACCGGCGGAGCGGGCGGAGGCGAGGAGGCGGAGGTCTGAGATAGGAAAATCGCGCGCTTCTAGGCAGCGGATCAATTCGATGCCGACAGCACCTGTTGCTCCAACGATGGCGACGACAGGGGCGGGTTCGGGACGATCTGGGTTTTGAATGTTCATGGGTTTGGTCCTTTGATTGCGGACCGTGGCCAATAAAAAAGCCCCGGTCCTTGCGGCGGGGCTGGCTTTTGATTTTGGTTTAGGCGTCTGTCAGTCACCCATGCCAAAAAGCCCCCCGCACGAGCGGATGGTCTTTTTCGTCATGGTTGTCTTCGTCATAATTGCCATGGGGTGGCGTATAGGCGGGCGGCTCGCGGTTTGTAAAGGGGGGCCTCCGGCGGAGGTATTTTTGGCAAGAGGAAAGAGGGGGGTGAGACATGGGCTTTACCCTTGTTTTTTTGGGGCCTATAAGCGCGGATATGATGATGCGTGTGATCATACGAATTATTTCCCCGGCGCTCTGAGACCGAGCTGCCGGGCCAAGGTGTCTGAGATGTCGCACCGCCCTGATTCTATACTATTGACGATGCAAGAGGACCGGACGGATGAGCGCCGAGACCCCAGACTATAAAGACACTTTGAACCTGCCGAAGACCGATTTCCCGATGCGGGCGGGACTGCCGAAGCGCGAGCCTGCGTGGTTGGAACGGTGGAATGAGATCGGTGTGTATGACCGGTTGCGTGAGAAAGAAGGACGCAAGCCCTTCACGCTGCACGACGGACCGCCTTACGCGAATGGGCATTTGCATATCGGGCACGCGCTGAACAAGACGTTGAAGGACTTCGTGGTGCGGAGCCATCAGATGATGGGCTACGACAGCCGCTATGTGCCGGGCTGGGATTGCCACGGTCTGCCGATCGAGTGGAAGATCGAAGAAAAGTACCGAAAGAAGGGAAAGAACAAAGACGATGTTCCGGTTGTGGATTTTCGTCGCGAGTGTCGTGTTTTTGCCGACGAGTGGGTGGATATCCAGCGTGAGGAATTCAAGCGCATTGGCGTGACAGGTAAGTGGGAAAATCCATATTTGACAATGGATTACCGTGCTGAGGCGGTGATTGCCGATGAGTTTATGAAGTTCCTGATGAACGGGACTTTGTATCAAGGGTCCAAGCCTGTGATGTGGTCGCCGATGGAGCAGACCGCACTGGCGGAGGCGGAGGTTGAGTATCACGACAAGGAAAGCTTCACCATTTGGGTGAAGTTTAAGGTGGCTGAGCCTGCCGATCATAAATTGGCAGGTGCGCATGTGGTGATCTGGACGACGACGCCTTGGACGATGCCGTCGAACAAGGGCGTCGTTTATGGCAAGGACATTGCCTACGGTCTTTATGAGGTCACGGGCACGCCTGAAGAGAGCTGGGCGCAGGTCGGGGACAGGTACATCTTGGCGGACAATCTGGCGGCAGATGTGATGAAGCGGGCGCGGCTGGAGGAAGATCAGTACACGCGTGTGGCCGATGTTCCGGCGTCCGATCTTAAGGGCATTGGTTTGACTCACCCCTTGAAGGGGGCCGATGGTGGCAATGGCGAGTGGGATGACATTCGTGATTTCCGCGCGGCTGAGTTCGTGACCGACACCGAAGGCACGGGTTTCGTTCATTGCGCCCCATCGCACGGGATGGAAGAGTTTGAGATGTACCGCGATCTGGGCATGCTCGAACAGGTGATCACTTATAACGTCATGGACGATGGCGGATTCCGCGCGGATCTGCCGTTCTTTGGTGGGAAGTACATCCTGTCCCGCAAGGGTGGCGAAGGGGATGCGAATAAGGCAGTGATCGATAAGCTGGCTGAGGTTGGCGGATTGCTCGCCCGTGGCAAGATCAAGCACAGCTATCCGCATTCCTGGCGCTCAAAGGCTCCGATCATCTATCGCAACACGCCGCAGTGGTTTGCATCCGTGGATCGCAAGCTCGATGATGGGATGGGTGAGATGGGAGATACCATCCGGGAACGGGCGCTCAATTCCATCGACCAACTGGTGAAATGGTGGCCTCAGGCGGGGCGGAACCGGCTGTATTCCATGATTGAGGCGCGGCCGGATTGGGTGCTATCGCGTCAGCGGGCGTGGGGCGTGCCGTTGACCTGTTTCACGAAGAAGGGTGCATTGCCGACCGATCCGGAGTTTTTGTTGAAGAACGACGAGGTCAATGCGCGGATCGTGAAGGCGTTTGAAGAAAAGAGCGCCGATGTCTGGTTTGAGGATGGGTTTAAGGAGCAGGTGCTGAACGGCATCGTGAACCCTGAGGATTATGATCAGGTGATGGACGTGTTGGACGTGTGGTTTGACTCAGGTTCGACCCATGCCTTTGTGCTGCGTGACCGTGAGGATGGGACCGAAGATGGCATTGCGGATGTCTATCTGGAAGGCACGGATCAGCACCGCGGTTGGTTCCATTCCTCGCTGTTGCAGGGCTGTGGAACGCTGGGTCGTGCTCCCTATCGGAACGTCGTGACCTGTGGCTTTACGCTGGATGACAAGGGCATGAAGATGTCCAAATCGCTGGGTAATATCATCGCGCCTGCGGAAGTGATCAAACAGTATGGCGCGGATATTTTGCGGCTTTGGGTGGCGCAGGCGGATTACACTGCCGACCAGCGGATCGGGCCGGAAATCCTGAAAGGCGTGGCGGATAGCTATCGTCGGTTGCGCAATACGATGCGGTTTATGTTGGGGTCGTTGCATGATTTCACGGAAAACGATCGTGTGGAGCCCGCGGATATGCCAGAGTTGGAGCGTTGGGTTCTGCACCGTTTGGCGGAGCTCGATGTGCAGGTGCGCAAGGGATATGCGGAGTTTGATAATAACGCGGTCTGGCAGGCGATTTTCACTTTTGCGACCGCAGACCTGTCGGCCTACTACTTCGACATCCGAAAAGATGCACTTTACTGCGATGGGAACACATTGCGGCGTCGGTCAGCACGGACGGTTTTGGATATCCTCTATCACCGTCTGACGACGTGGCTGGCTCCGATCCTTGTGTTCACGATGGAAGAGGTTTGGCTGGAGCGTCATCCTGAAGAGAGCGCATCGGTGCATTTGCAAGACTTCCCAGACACACCAGCTGCGTGGTTGGATGAAGCATTGGCGGCGAAATGGGCGACGATCCGTCAGGTGCGCCGTGTGGTAACAGGGGCCTTGGAGGTGCAGCGAACTGAGAAGGTGATTGGTGCATCGCTTGAAGCTGCGCCAGAGGTCTATGTCGATGCTGACACGGCTGCTATCTTGAACACGGTTGAGTTTGAAGATGTCTGCATCACCTCGGCGATTTCGGTGTCGAGTGGTGCGGCTCCGGCTGGTGCGTTCACGATGGATGATACAGCCGGTGTTGCCGTTGTCTTCAAACATGCCTTGGGCGAAAAATGCCAGCGGTCTTGGAAGATCCTGCCGGACGTTGGGCAATACAACCATCCGGGTGTGTGCAAACGCTGCTCTGACGCATTGGACGAGCTGCTTGCCGACGCATAACCCTCTCAACCCCAATTGGGCGGTGCGCTGTCGGGAGAGTTTCGACGGGCAGGGCGTGATGGGTACGTTTGGGGTCGAGGTGGCAGAGTTGGACGCCGGTCGCGTGGTGCTGGAGATGCCATTTCGCGATGATCTGACGCAACAGCATGGGTTTTTGCACGCAGGCATTGTCACGACCGTGTTGGACAGTGCCTGCGGATACGCGGCTTTTACGCTGATGCCGGAGACGGCAGAAGTGTTGACGGTGGAGTTCAAATCGAATTTTCTGCGGCCTGCCGCTGGCAAGTCCTTTCGCTTTGTCGGGGAGGTTTTGAAACCGGGGCGAACTCTTATGGTGTGCGAAGGGAAAGCCTACGCTGATGACAAGATGATCTCGTCCATGAGTGCGACGATGATGGTTGTCGAAGGGCGTCAGGGGATCAACCGATCATGATGGTGCCGTCGCCTGTCGGAACGCTTGGCGCGGACTTCGAAGGCGGCGCAATTACGCGGCTTTATTGGGATCGGGCGGGCACGTTGCAGGACGGGCCTTTGGCGGATCAATTTAAAGCGGAATTGGATGCTTATTTTGCTGGGGAACGGCAGGTGTTTGATCTGCCTTTGGCGCCCCGGGGGACGGAGTTTCAACAGGCGTTTTATCAGGCTTTGATTGATATTCCTTACGGTGAAACAAGAACCTACGGTGATCTGGCGTCAGAGCTTGGGGTTTCCGCTCAAGCGATTGGGCAGGCGTGCGGAGCCAATCCGATCGCGATTTTGATCCCGTGCCACCGCGTGCTTGCCGCGGATGGGTTGGGAGGTTTTTCCGGGATTGGTGGGATCGAGACCAAAGTGGAATTGTTAAAGCTGGAAGGGGCCGGATCGCTTTTGATCTGAGGCAGAGCCATGAGTGTTTGGGTATTGCTGGCCGTCCTTTTTGCGGCATTGTTGCATGCGACGTGGAATGCGTTGATCAAGGTTGGGGCGTCAAAGATGACGTCGATGTTGATCATGACTTTGGTGCAAGGTTCGGCGGGGCTGGCCATTGCATTGACGCGTACGTTTCCAACGGGTGAGGTTTGGCTGTGGCTTTTGGCCTCTGGTCTGTTCCATTCGGCCTATAAGTTGTTTCTGATCTACGCTTATGAGCAAGGGGATTTGAGTCGCGTTTATCCAATCGCACGGGGTGCGGCACCGATGTTGGTTTTGGTGATCTCGGCGGTGTTTCTGTCGGATGTCATTGCAGGTTTAGAGTATCTGGGCATCCTTGTTCTGGGGCTTGGTATATTGCTGATGGCGCAAGGCGTGTTTCGATCTGGCGAAAGCGCGAAACTGGTGCCGCTTGCACTTGGATCTGCTGCGATGACCGCGGGTTATTCTTTGGTCGACGGATTGGGCGCGCGCGCGGCGGGGGATGCCATAACCTATGTGGCGTGGTTGTTTGCACTGGATGTTGTGTTCTTTACACCGATTTGTTTTGCGTTGAGGGGGCGGGGCGCTTTAGTGGCCTCGCGGCAGACCTGGGTGATGGGCAGTCTGGCGGCGATGGCCTCTTATGGCGCTTATGCGATCGTCGTTTGGGCAATGACAATTGCCCCAATAGCCTTGGTGATAGCGTTGCGCGAAACGTCGATCCTCTTCGCAGTGATGATCGGCTGGCTCTTCTTTGGCGAAAAGATGGGCGTTCAAAAAGCCGCGGCGGCTGGGCTGATCGTTCTGGGGGTGGTGATCACCCGGCTTTAGCCGTCTTTGCCGTATACCATTTGCTGCGCTGCCCCTGCGGCGAGCAGATAGACCGACGTCGCCATTAGCCCGTAGTGTGCCAGAAGCGGTGGATCAAAGTTGGTCCACGCGGCCCACGCGGCGAAAAACGTCCAAGCAAAGGCCATTGGCAATGTGATCGTGCGCCAGCGTTCTGTTCTGACAGGATGGACGAATTTAATCGGCAGAAACATCGCAAGGGACAGGACCAGAACCAAAGCGAGGCAAATAGACCAATGCGGTTGCAAGGCAAAGAGCACAAGGATCAGCATGTTGAAACAGCCGGGGAAGCCTTTGAAGGAATAATCCTTTGTTTTCATGCGTGTATCACAAAAATACATGGCGGAAGCGAAGGTGATAACGATGATCGCGACCCAACCGCTCCACCCGTCCATGAGGCCCGAGACATAGAGTGCATAGGCGGGGATGAAGACGTAGGTGAGATAGTCGATGATCAAATCCAACAGGACGCCATCGAAGATTGGTGCGTTGGTTTTGACATCGTATTTCCGCGCCAAAGGTCCGTCGATACCGTCGACAATGAAGGCGACGACGAGCCAGAGGAACATCAAGCTCCAATTGCTTTCGGCAGCGGCGAGGAGGGCGAGCATTGCAAACACCGCGCCGGTGGCGGTGAAAAGATGCACGGCGAGGGCTTTGGTGCGAATGTTCATCACGGCTTTGTGTCTGATTTCCCAGCTGAGGGCAACGGTTTTAGCAGTTGAGAGATGCGCCTCCGGCGGAGGTATTTGGGCTCAAAAGACGATCAGGCGCGCGGGTGGGCTTTGTCGTAGACATCCATTAGGTGGGCGGTGTCGACGGCGGTATAGGCTTGGGTTGTTGAAAGGGAGGCGTGACCGAGGAGTTCTTGGATTGCACGGAGGTCGCCGCCGGCGTTCAAAAGGTGCGTGGCGAAGGAATGGCGCATGGCGTGTGGGGTGGCGGAGGCCGGTAGGCCGAGCTGAAGGCGTGTTTGTTCCATCACCTTTTGGATGGCGCGCGGGTTGAGGGCGCCGCCACGAACGCCTCGGAAAAGGGGGTTTTCTGGAGGCAGGTCGTATGGGCAGAGGTGCACGTAGCGGTCGACCGTTTGGCGGGCGGCATCGATAACGGGGACGATTCGAGTTTTATTGCCTTTGCCGGTGATGCGGAGCGTGGCGGGTAAGGGCGTGTCGCTACCAGTGAGGCTGAGCGCCTCGGAGATGCGTAAGCCACAACCGTAGAGCAACGTGATGACAGCCTGATCGCGGGCTGCGATCCACGGCTCTTGTGTTTGCAGTTCTACCGTTTCGATCATTGCGGCGGCGGCGTCTTGGGCCAGAGGGCGCGGGAGTTTCTTTTGGAACTTGGGCGAGCGTGTGGAGAGGACGGCCGTTGGTTCGAAGCCTTCGCGATCTGCTAGCCATTTGTAGAAGTTCTTGATCGCGCTCAATGATCTTGCGAGCGAGCGCGCACCCAATCCGCGGCCGCGTTCGTAGGCCATCCATGAGCGCATGTCGCTTACGGTGATTTGCGCCATAGGGGCGAGCCCTTGTGGTTCGCCCTTGTGTAAAGTCATGAAAGACAGAAAGCCTAAAACGTCTGTTTGATAGGCTTTGAGTGTATTCTCCGACACATTGGCAAGCGCGCGCAGGTGATCCAGCCAACCGGCAAGTGCGTCGGCGAGGGCGGGGGAGATTACCCCAGCCATTGGCGCATCGCGCGTTCGAAGACACCGGCGAAGAAGGTCATCAAGTCGGTGCCTTGCTGCGGCGTGAAGAGGTGAGGGTCTTCGGAGCCAAGAAGGAGCATACCGGGTAGGCGGCCTTCGCCGAAATCGAGTTTTAGGCAGGCTTCGGAGCGGATGTAGTCGGCTTTGTCTCCGTAAATCTCTTCGCCATCTGTGCGGGTTTGGCGCAGGGTGACTTGGCGGACGGGGATGTCGCGGCCACGTGTGACATAAGCGTCGGTGAAGCCTTTTTCGCAAACGGATAGGACATCACCCATTTTCTTGACTGCGGGATCGTCGTCGTCGGTTTCCGTTTCCAAGACGAGGCGGACGACGTCGACTCGGAGTGTGTCTGCGACGTCATGTGACAAGTCATTCAGGAAATCGTCAAACTTCGTTGCATCCAAAAGACGCAGAACGGCGCGGTGTATCTGGTTCGTCCCGGCGAGGTTTTCATAAGCGGCTGCGATGACCGAGCGATGCGTGTCTTCCAACCGATCGAGGCGGGAGGTCAGACGTTCCATCGCGATGCCGCGTAGATCGACGATATTGGTGCCCATCGATTGTTCGTTTGCAGCGACGAGAGCATTCATAAGATCCTGATCTTCCAAAATAACTTCGGGATCAGCGATGATCTTGTCGCGCACATGCGCATCCATCAGCGGTTTGTTGGTCATGGTCCTGCTCATTCTCTTTTTCAGCATGTCTAGCAGAGGGCAGATGAAGTTTCTGCCCTAAGTCGCGGGTTTAACAGAGAATGGTGGTGAAACTGTGGCTTTGAGGACTCGACCGAGGGATCAGGGTTTTTGAGCGACAACAAAAAGGCGCGGTGCCATGCCGCCTTGTTTGATGGTTTGTGTGATCGTGAAGCCAGCGCGTTCCATCATGCGGATCAACTCCGCCTCAGAGAACCGGGCGACGAATGGGGCTTTGCCAACTGCGCGCATTACGGCGATCATTGGGCCGAGGTACCAACTGCCTTCGCCTAGAAGCGCGGATTTTGAAATGAAGATGCCACCTGAAGGAAGCGCGTTGTAAATCGCGCCGAGCGTTTCCTCCATGTTCTCGACCAAGTGCAATAGGTTGAGAGCCAGAACGACATCGTGGCCAGTGCCAGGAAGTTCATGGGCCTGAGCGACTTGGAAGCTCAGGTGATCAAGATTGGTGTCCGCCAGTTTATCAGCCGCAATCTCGACCATATTCGAAGAAATATCTGTGCCGACATAGCGATCTACTTGCGGTGCAAGTTCCAGCGCGGTTGATCCTGTGCCGCAGCCGATTTCTAAGACGCGGTGTTGCGGCTGCAGCAAGTCCTTCATGATATCGAGCGTTTGGGTGTAACTCTCCATATCGCTGATGGGGTCTTTGGCGTATTTGGCGGCGGCTTTATCCCAGAAGGCGGCGGTCGTCATGATCTGATCCTCAATGTGCTGGTAAATATATACTGGTGTATGAATTTGGTTTTAATTGCCAATTTTTCTGTATCTATTATACATTTTTGTATGGATTGGCGTGCTCCTAAATTTGATTGGAACCAAGCGCGAGCGTTTTGGGCAACCGCTGAAACAGGGTCGTTGTCAGAGGCCGCTCGATCGCTTGGATTGACGCAGCCGACGTTGGGACGGCAGGTTTCGGCGCTGGAAGACGACCTAGACGTTGTTCTTTTTGAACGCATTGGTAAGCGTTTGGTTTTGACGCCGACCGGGCAGGATTTGCTGACCCACATGCGGCGTATGGGAAATGCGGCACAACAGGTTGAATTGTCTGCCTCTGGTAAGAACAAGGAGGTGGCGGGCGACGTTTGCGTGTCGGTCACCGATATTTTTGCGCAACTGGTGATGCCTGCAATTGTCGCGGAGCTTCGGCTGCGCGTGCCACAGGTGCGCATTCTTGTGCAGGCGTCGAATTCCCTTTCTGATCTGCAAAGGCGGCAGGCGGATATTGCGATCCGGCATGTACCGCCAACCCAGCCAGAGTTAATCACGCGGAAGGTGCGGGATGGTCAGGGGAAACTCTATGCCAGCCAGCGTTACATCGCCGAAAAAGGCCCGTTCCGGACGTTGGATGATTTAGGCCGAGCTGATTTTATCGGGTCGGGCAATGAAGAAGAGGTGTTGGGCGCGCTCAAGGCGATGGGTGTGCCGGTCACGTCAGACAATATCTGCGTTATTTCGGACAGCGGCATTGGGGGATGGGAAATGGCGCGGGCCAGCTTGGGTGTTATGCCAATGTTGGAGGAACTGGCTGTTGCTTGGCCAGACATGCAGATCATTGTGCCGGATGCGCCAGTTTACCCTGTACCCTACTACCTAACGACGCATCGGGAACTTCATTCCTCTCGTCGGATCAGGTTGGTGTTCGATCTTTTGGCCGAGTTGCTTTCGCAACCCGACCTTCCGATCTTTAAGTCTCGGTTGAGGTAGGTCTATTTACCCAAGCTCGGCAAACGACCTGTCATGCTTTCCATGACACCGTCACGACGGATGACTTTGTGCCAGAGCGCACCAGCGATGTGGGTCATCAGGAGTGCGGGTAGCACGACCAGCGATGCCTCATGCAGTGCGATCATCGCCCCCATGAAGAGACCGCTGAGCGCCGGCGTTGCAAAGCCAAGGGCGATACCGAGGCCGCTGAGGACGATCGCAAAGACACTGGCGTAGAGGCCGATGTGAACGAGTTTGGAAATCTTGTGTTCCCAGGTTGGCGCACTGTCGGGCAGCCGAGTGGTGCCGCCGACAGCTTTGGTCCAGAGCAGGCGCAGCAGGAAGACGCCGCCGAGGATCAATGCGAAGTTGATTTCGAATTGGAACAGCGCGGGGTCTGCCAGTTGGGACACATTATCGAGTCCCTTGAAGTAACCGAACGCCAGCAAACCTGCTGATACCCAGTGCAGACCCTTGGTGACAAAGCCATGTGGTTTCGCGGTTTCGGTCATTCTCTGTCCCTTTCTTGTGTCGTGGTGAAACAAAGATGAGGGATGCACCTGCCGTGCGCCTGACGCCTTCCTTACATGTTTGTAAGAAACGAAAAGGCCCGCGCGATGGCGGGCCTTCTAAATCGGGTTTTTGGATCGTTTACAGGATTTTGATGCCTGCTTTTTCTACATCTGCCATGAAGCCTGCCAGACCTTTGTCAGTCAGAACATGGTTGGCCATGTTCTTGATCACGGCGGGTGGCGCGGTCGCCACATCGGCGCCGATTTTGGCGCATTCGCTCATGTGGTTGGCGCTTCGGATCGAGGCCGCAAGGATTTGGGTTTCAAAGCCGTAGTTGTCGTAAATGGTACGGATATCTTCGATCAGCTCCAGACCGTCGAGGTTGATGTCATCAAGTCGACCGATGAAAGGGCTGATGAAGGTTGCACCGGCTTTCGCGGCCAAGAGCGCTTGATTGGCAGAAAAGCATAGCGTGACGTTGACCATCGTGCCTTCGTCGCTGAGCGCTTTGCAGGTTTGGAGGCCTGCCCATGTCAGCGGCACTTTCACCGCAATATTTTCGGCGATTTTTGCGAGCTTACGACCTTCGGCGAGCATTGTGTCTGCGTCGAGCGCAACGACCTCTGCCGATACAGGGCCATCAACGATATCGCAGATTTCTTTCGTGACTTCGAGGATGTCGCGGCCAGATTTTGCAATCAGAGATGGGTTGGTTGTGACCCCGTCGACCATGCCCAAGGCGTGTAGTTCTTTGATCTGGTCGATTTCGGCGGTGTCGACGAAAAATTTCATAAGCTCTCTCCAGCGGTGGGTTGGCGTTTGGTTATGTGTCGTTTACCTCATGGGGGTGACTGCCGAAACCCCAAATACTTTGGCTCAGACATGAGTGAGACGTTCTTTCACGAGGGCGATCTTGTTGGTGTGCTGACTGCGCAGCCTCTGGATCGGGTGCTGGATTACAAAGCACCAGAAGGCGGCGTCTTTATGGGTGCGTTTGTTGAGGTGCCATTGGGCCCGCGCAAAGTGTTGGGCGTTGTGTGGGGCGAGGGGGCTGGCGACTATGATCGGTCGAAGATCCGGTCGATCATACGGGTGCTTGATGTCCCGCCGATGCGCGAAGAGATGGCAGAGTTTTTGATGCGGGCGGCGGATTACACGCTGACGCCGATGTCCGCGATGCTGCGCTTAGCGACACGTGCGCCTGGGCTGGGTGATGCGCCATCGATGCGGAAGGTCTATCGTTTGGGCGATCAGGAACCGGACCGGATGACGCCCGCGCGCGATAAGGTGCTGGGCGTTTTGCGCGATTTTGGGGGGTTGTCGTTCACACTGAAAGAAGTGGCCGAGATGGCGGGGGTGGGTACTTCGGTTGTCAAAGGGTTGGTTAAACTCGGTGCCGTGCGGGAGGAAGACACACCGCGCGACATGCCTTATCCGCAGCTTGATCCTAACTATGGCGGAAAAGCGCTGACGGAAGATCAGGCGCGTGTGTCGGATGCTTTGAAGGAGGGAATCCGATCAGGTGCTTACGGGACGACCTTGCTGAAGGGCGTCACCGGTTCGGGGAAGACTGAGGTTTACTTAGAGGCTGTGGCAGAGTGTTTGCGTCAGGGACGGCAGGCCTTGGTTCTGTTGCCTGAGATTGCTTTGACCGGCGAATTTCTGACGCGCGTGGAAGCCCGGTTCGGGATGAAACCGGCCGAGTGGCATTCCGGAGTGACCATGACCGAGCGGCGGCGCTGCTGGAAAATGGTCGGTCAGGGTGCGGCACAGATGGTTGTGGGTGCGCGGTCGGCCTTGTTCCTGCCATTCCAAGATCTGGGGCTGATCGTCGTCGATGAGGAGCACGACACGTCTTACAAGCAAGAAGACGGCGTGATGTATAATGCCCGCGATATGACGGTGCTGCGGGCGGCGATCAATGGTGCGCAGGTGGTGCTGGCCTCAGCCACGCCGAGCCTTGAGAGCTGGGCGAATGTGGAAGCTGGGAAGTATCAGCGCCAGACGTTGAGCGCGCGCTTTGGTGAGGCGGTGATGCCAAAGATGTCCGCAATCGATATGCGCACCGAGGACGTGCCGAGCGGGACGTGGGTGTCGCCCACATTGCGGGATGCGATGGCGCACCGGTTGGACGCGGGAGAGCAATCGCTGATCTTCCTCAACCGCCGCGGCTATGCGCCGGTAACACTGTGTCGGGCGTGTGGGCACCAGATCGGCTGCGATCATTGCGACGCGCGGATGGTAGAGCATCGGTTCCTCAAGCGGTTGATGTGCCATCAATGTGGTGAAACGAAACCGATGCCGACTGTCTGTCCGCATTGCGAGGCGGAGGATCGATTGTCTGCCGTTGGGCCCGGAGTGGAGCGGATGGGGGAAGAGGTGTCGGCGCTTTTTCCTGAGGCGCGGGTCGCTGTTTTGTCATCTGACCTGTATGGGTCAGCCCGTGCGATGAAGGCCCATATCGAAGAGATCGCTTCGGGTGGCGCCGATATCATCATTGGCACTCAGCTGGTGGCGAAAGGGCATAACTTTCCAAATCTGACGCTGGTGGGTGTGATTGACGCTGACCTCGGCTTGCAAGGCTCTGACCTTCGGGCCGCTGAACGGACGTTTCAATTGATGCGACAGGTAGCAGGGCGCGCGGGGCGGGCTGAAAAGCCAGGCGAGGCTTTGTTGCAGACCTACCAGCCGGAACACGCGGTGATCCGCGCGATTTTGGCAGGAGATGAGGAAAGCTTCTGGGCGGCCGAGGCGGCGGAACGTAAGCAAGCCGGTGTGCCGCCTTATGGCCGCATGGCCGGGATCGTCTTGAGCAGCCCCAATGTGCAGGAGGTCTTCGATCTCGGCGGGGAAATGGCGCGCAGGGATGCACCTCTGCGGCAGATCGGGGCGCAGGTCTATGGGCCAGCACCTGCGCCGATTGCGCGTATTCGCGGGCGGCATCGGGTGCGGCTTTTGGTGAAGGCTGAGAAGACGGCGCCACTTCAAAAGGCACTGGCACAATGGGCGGGGCAGTTTAAGCTGCCAAGCAACCTGCGGATGTCGATCGATATTGATCCGCAGAGTTTCTATTGAGGGATTAAGATGTTCAAAGGGTTATCAGCCTTTCCGTTAACCTCTGCAAGCGCGGATGGGGTTGTGGACACCGATGCTTTGCAGCGCCTGATCGCGCGACTTGTGCCGTATCCCGTGGCCTCCATTGGATTGTTGGGAAGCACGGGCACCTATGCCTATTTAACGCGGGCCGAGCGGCGGCGGGCCGTTGCAGCAGCGGTTGAGGTGCTAGCTGGAAAGGTGCCTTTGATCGTTGGTGTCGGGGCAATGCGCACGGATGAAGCTGTCGCTTTGGCTCAGGATGCGGCGGCGGAAGGGGCCGATGCGGTCTTGATGGCGCCGGTGTCATATACGCCGTTGACGCAGGAAGAAGCGTTTCAGCACTATCGGGCGGTGACTGAGGCAGCGGGCCTGCCGATGTGCGTTTATAACAATCCGGGCACGACGCATTTCACCTTCTCAGAAGAATTGGTTCAACGATTGGCAGAGGTTGACGGGATCGCTGCTGTGAAGATGCCGTTGCCCGCTGATGGCGATTTTGCTGGCGAAAGTGCGCGGCTTGGACGCGACGGGTTTGAGATTGGCTATAGTGCCGATTGGGGCATTGCCGACGCGCTTTTGGCCGGGGCCGGGTCATTCTACAGCGCCGTTGCGGGGACGTTACCGAAACAGGTGACGGCCTTGTCGTCTGCAGCTTTGGCGAGCGATGAAGCCGCGGCGCGCGCTGAGGACGACAAGCTGGTGGAGCTTTGGACATTGTGCAAAGCCCGCGGCAGTGTGCGAGTAATGCACGCGGCGGCGACGCAGATGGGGTTGATAAATACCCCGTTGCCGCTTCCTCTTTTGCCATTGGAGACGAGTGAGCAGGATGCTTTGGCGGCGATCTTGGAGCAAATTGACGCAACGGTCTGAACAGGGTGTTTTCAATCCGACCTTGTCATGGTTCTTTGACGGGAGGGAGAAGAACATATGACTGACAATCCGATCCGTGCCGAAGTGCTTTTGCCGACGGGCGAGTTGCGCGATGATTTGCCGTTTTACACCAAAGTGTTGGGGATGCGGATGGACACGATCTTTCCCGCCGATGACCCAACGACCGCGACGTTTTCAGGCCATGGGCTAAACATTCGTATTCAAAAGGGTGCGCCCGTTCAGCCGGGGGTATTGCGGATTCTGACCGATGATGTCGCCGGATTTGCGGATGGGCAAACGGAACTTTTCGCACCCAATGGGACAAAGGTTGAGATCGCTCCGCTGACACCGGTGGCGGAGACACCAGCGGTCGCGCATGAGTTTCAGGTCCGCCGTTTACGGGATGAGGCCCCTTGGATCATTGGCCGCGCGGGGATGCATTATCGTGATCTGATTTCGTCGCGGTTGGGTGGGGCGATCATTGCGAGCCACATTCGGATCCCAGATGGTGGGCCGGTGCCGGATATGGTGCACTATCATACCGTCGGGTTTCAGCTGATCTTTTGCTATCGCGGCTGGGTCGATCTGCTTTACGAAGATCAGGGAGAGATGATGCGCCTTCATGCGGGCTGCTGCGTCACCCAGCCTCCCGGTATTCGGCATCGTGTTGTCTATGCCTCGCCTGATATTGAGGTCATTGAGGTCGGTGTGCCAGCAGAGCATGTCACCACCATTGATCATGAGATGGAGCTTCCAAACGGGCCGGCGAATCCTGACCGCGAGTGGGACGGGCAAAAGTTTGTGCATCACGTGAAGGATAAGGCGGTCTGGCAGCCCTTCCGTATACCGGGGTTTAAGGCGCGAGATACGGGGATCAACGCAGGCACCAAGGGTGTCGCGGGCATACAAGTTGCGCAGTTTGAGCGCGGCGAGACCGCTAAGACTGTACATGATGCGGACATTCATTTTACCTTTGTCATGGAAGGCGGCATGACGCTGCGGGCGGATGGGCAGGCGCCTTCGACGCTGGAAGCTGGCGATGCCTTCGTGATCCCTCCGGGCTTGGCGACGCAGTACACCGAGTGTTCGGACGACTTGGAGCTGTTGGAAGTGGCTTTGCGTGGCGATTTTGGCTCTGAAGTTGTGACCTGACGCAAATCTGCTGTGCGCGATTGCCTCTCGCTTCTTTGGAAGGAGAGGCGTAAGCGGGTCGTATGAAAATCCTTCGCCTTTCAGATGCCGGTGCCTATCCGATTTGGCGCCGCCCGATTACATTCCTGATCCTAGGTGCGATCGGAATGCCGATTGCGTTCAATACATGGTCCGCTTTGCTCAATAACTTCGTGATCGAAGTTGCAAATTTTGATGGGTCAGACATTGGGTGGTTGCATACGGTTCGAGAGATACCGGGGTTCTTAGCGATTGGCGTCATCGCCATCCTGATGTTTATGCGAGAACAGGTACTTGGCGTGGTGTCGCTGTTCGTACTGGGGATCGCGACGGCGCTGACGTCCTATTTCCCTTCGATGGCAGGTATCTTAACGCTAACGATGCTGTCTTCTATCGGGTTCCATTATTACGAGACGGTGAACCAATCCTTGCAGCTGCAGTGGATTAAGAAAGAGAAAGCCCCGCAAACCTTAGGTTGGCTCATGGCAGTTGGATCGGGCGCGACGCTGATCGCCTACGTCTTGATCGTTTTGACGTGGGAAAGATACGACCTGTCCTACCGCTTCGTCTATTGGATGGGTGGGGGAGCGACGGCTCTGATCGCTCTCTATATGTACTTCTTCATTCCGCAGTTTGAGGCAGAGCATCCACAGCGGAAAGAGTTGGTTCTGAGAAAGCGCTATTGGCTCTATTATTTGTTGCAATTCATGGCGGGAGCGCGTCGGCAGATCTTTGTCGTTTTCGCTGGCTTTATGATGGTCGAGCGCTTTGGCTTTGAAGTGCATGAGATCACGCAGCTTTATCTGATCAATCTTATCTTTACGATTGTTGCCGCACCCTTGATGGGACGCGTCGTGGCTGTCTTCGGAGAACGGCGTGCGTTGTTGTTTGAGTATTTCGGCTTGGTCTGCGTCTTTTTGGCTTACGGCGGCGTCTACTATTTCGGGTGGGGTGTGTTGGTCGCCGCAGGCCTCTATATCCTAGATCATATCTTCTTTGCGTTGGCGCTGGCGTTGAAGACCTACTTTCAGAAAATCGCGGACCCTGGCGATATTGCCCCAACAGCAGCGGTTGCCTTTACGATCAACCATATTGCTGCGGTCTTCTTGCCAGCAGGTTTGGGATACCTTTGGTTGGTGTCTCCTCAAGCGGTATTCATCCTAGCCGCATCAATGGCTGCGACATCGTTCCTTTTGGCACTGTTGATCCCGCAGCATCCGTCTCGTGGGAATGAAACAATATTCTCACAAAAAGTTGCGGCACCGGCAGAGTAGATAAGCGCGGTCAGACCTCCTATATCTGCAGAGAACCAAAACGGAGGATGCCATGTTTTTCATGTCCAAAGCGAAATCGGAAATGGTCTCAGCAGGTGACGCGTTGGTCGGTCGCGAGATGGCGATCCCGACGGCAGATACGCATTTTGTCTATGGCCGCCCATTGAACGCGGACGTGCCTGACGGCATGGAAGAAGCCATGTTCGGTATGGGCTGCTTCTGGGGCGTTGAGCGGATGTTTTGGAAGTTGAACGGCGTTTATTCCACGATGGTGGGATATGCTGGCGGCTATACGCCGAACGCAACGTATGAAGAAGTGTGTTCTGGCAAGACTGGGCACAATGAAGTTGTGCGGGTGGTCTACGACCCTGATGTGATTTCTTACGACGATCTGTTGCGTGTGTTTTGGGAAGGGCACGATCCGACCCAAGGGATGCGCCAAGGCAATGATCGTGGGACGCAGTATCGGTCGGGCATCTACACCTATTCTGACGCGCAAGCGAAAGCGGCCGAGGCGTCAAAGGCGGCTTTTGCGCCGAAACTGTCTGGAGCCGGTTACGGGATGATCACGACAGAGATCATCGATGCGCCTACGTTCTATTTCGCAGAAGATTACCACCAGCAATATTTGGCGAAGAACCCGAATGGATATTGCGGGATTGGTGGAACTGGCGTGACTTGCCCGATTGGGGTTGGTGTTTAGTCACACGCGATTGCACTTTTTGTGGCGGCGGTCTAACCGAAGGGGAACTTTCGAAAGGGCCGCAGCCATGCCGACATTTACCGCTTTGACCACATTGGAAGGGGCCGACCGAGCGAATGCGCTGGGCGAGGCCTTAGAAGCGCTCATGCCGGAGCCAACAGGTGTCGGCGTTTTTGAGGTAGAGGACGATTCCGGCATTTGGGAGGTCGGGGCCTATTTTACGGAGGAACCGGATCAGGCGGGATTGGCCATTCTAGCCACCATGCATGAGGCCAAGCCGTTTGTTGTATCCGAAGTGCCGGATCAGGATTGGGTCGCGAAAGTCAGACGCGAACTCGCGCCGGTCGAGGCTGGCCGGTTCTTTGTCTATGGCAGCCATGACGCCGACAAAGTGCCTGACGGATCAATCCCGCTGCTGATCGAAGCGGCCATGGCCTTTGGCACGGGGCACCATGGAACGACGCTTGGGTGCCTATTGGCGTTCGACAGGCTGATCGAAGATGGGTTCGTGCCGCAAAACACGATTGATGTTGGATGCGGAACGGCTGTTTTGGCGATGGCGGCGGCACATGTTTCGCCCAACAAAGTTCTGGCCAGCGACATCGACCCTGTGGCCATCGATGTGGCGGATGCCAATGCAGAGGCAAATGACTTGGCCGACCGGATTGTCACTAAGGTTGCTGTTGGATTGGACGATGACGATCTGAAAGCTGCCGCGCCGTTTGATCTTGTCTTTGCCAACATCCTCAAAGGTCCACTAATCCTGCTCGCGCCGTCAATTTGTAACGCGACCGCGGACAATGGTTACGTGATTCTCTCCGGAATTCTGAACGAGCAAGCCGACGAAGTGGCAGACATTTATACACGGAACGGGTTCAATGTTATTCAGCGAGACAGTATTGTTGACTGGACGACGTTAACGCTTTGTAAATTAAGCAGTTAAAAAGGCAAAATTGCTTCATTTTTTCCGTCTGCCGCAATCTCGCCATATTTGATTTGGAGTATGTAAGGCGAATTTTGGGGGAAGGGTTGGAGTAGGTCATGACGACTGCACAAGTACCATTTCAAAAGCGTCTTCGCCGGATCGTGCGAGAGCATCAGCGTATGTCAAATGGCGCGACCCATGTGATGCGTGCGGATGGCCTGATTGTAGCACGTCCACGTGTCTACAATCCGAAATTTCCACTGCGTGGTTTGGTCCTTCTTCTAGGTGCGGCGATCCTGTTCAAAGGGTTCATCTACGCGTCATTGGGAAGTGCAACATATGCAGACCGTGTCGGTCAGTTGGCGAGCGGTTCGATTGCAGAGCAAGCGGGCGCTTGGGTGATGCAGCCTGATCTTGCGACACTGGCCGTAGCGCAGTTTTTGAACGCCGTCGGTCTCTAAGATCTGCAAGACATACTGAGGAAAGCGCGCTTTAGGCGCGCTTTTTTGTTTTTGGATACAAAAAAGGCCGCGCCTGGGAGGATAGCGCGGCCTTTGGAGCTAATATGTTTTGATCAGAAACGACGGTTTGCGATGTTGTCGATGTCACCGCGGACCAAACCGATGTCTTCCAATTCGCGAGCGGACAGTTTGTTCAGCGCATTACGTGTCACGCGTGCGTCGTTCCATGCGATAACGGATCCAAAAGCGTCAGCAACAGCGCGCGTTACGCGGCCAGCGGACATTACGTTAACGGTACGGTTGGTATCAAAAGCAGCCATTGCCTTACTCCTATGTTTTGTTTGTGCTGTCTTGCAGCATTTGTTCGTCTGTAAGGCGCATGTATGCCTGTGGATGGGGAATGACCAATGCTGTTTTGACATGACTCATATGCGTTTTCAGAATGCCTCATTAATAGGCGGTGAGCGCGATAAGGTTTTGTCGTTTATAGGATTTTTCGCGTCGAAATTTGGCGTTATTTTTGGGTTTTGGACTGTATTTGCGTCAACGCGCTTGGATTTTGTTCGCGTTTTGTGCTACCGCTTGATCAACAAAGAATACGAGCAGGGGGCGCGGATGCGCGTTTTGGGAATTGATCCCGGTTTGCGGAACATGGGTTGGGGTGTGATTGACGTCTCTGGCAGCCGAATCGCGCATGTCGCGAATGGCGTATGCCACGGGGTTGGCGTGGCTCTCGCAGATCGGCTTTTGGCTTTGCATGAGGCGCTTACGGACGTTGTTGCGCGGTATGAGCCCGACACGGCCGCGGTTGAGCAGACATTTGTGAATAAGGACGGCGCTGGCACATTGAAACTCGGGCAAGCGCGTGGTGTTGCATTGCTTTCCCTGGCACAAGCAGGGATCAGAATTGGTGAATATGCTCCGAACTCTGTCAAAAAGGCGGTTGTCGGCGTGGGACATGCTGAAAAAACGCAGATTGAGCATATGGTGAAACTTCAGCTTCCGGGCGTGAAGTTGTTGGGCCCTGACGCGGCTGACGCTTTGGCAATCGCGATTTGCCATGCGCATCACGCGCAATCGGCGGGGCGGCTCGATCAAGCTCTCGCAAAGGCCAGCGCATGATTGGGAAAATATCGGGTCGCTTGGAGTATCGCGCAGAAGATCATGTGCTGATCGATGTGCGCGGGGTCGGGTATCTTGTCTATGTCTCTAACCGTGTGATGGCGTCGCTGCCGTCAAATGGGGAGGCGGTGGCGCTGTATACCGACTTGTTGGTGCGCGAAGATAATTTGCAGCTGTTCGGATTTACCACTTTGGTGGAGAAAGAATGGCATCGCTTGTTGATGTCGGTTCAAGGGATTGGCGCGAAGGCATCGATGGCGATTTTGGGGACGATTGGCGCTGATGGGGTCAGTCGCGCGATTGCCTTGGGTGACTGGAACGCGATTGCAAAGGCCAAAGGTGTGGGGCCTAAGACGGCGCAGCGCGTCGCAATAGAGCTGAAGGACAAAGCGCCTGGTGTGATGGCCATGGGCGGAACCGTGGCGCAGGCATCAGGCGATGAAGTGGTGGAGGTCATCGAACCAGTGGCGGCTCCTACTGCGCCAATGGCAAACCCTGCGCAAGCAGAGGCATTGTCGGCCTTGGGCAACCTTGGCTATGCGCCCGGTGAAGCAGCGAGCGCAGTCGCCGAGTCCGTAGGTGCTGATCCGGATGCAGATACCTCGACATTGATCCGAGCGGCCTTGAAGCTGTTGGCGCCAAAGGGGTAAGGCATGGATATGTCTGAACCTGACCCAACCTTGCGGCCTGAGCGGCAACCAGAAGATGCTGATCGCGCCTTGCGGCCGCAGTCCTTGGATGAATTCATCGGGCAGAAAGATGCACGTGCGAACCTGAAGGTGTTTATCGAAAGCGCCAAGAAACGCGGCGAAGCGATGGATCATGCGCTGTTTCACGGGCCGCCCGGGTTGGGCAAGACAACGCTCGCGCAGATCATGGCGCGGGAGTTGGGCGTGAATTTCCGCATGACCTCTGGCCCTGTTCTGGCGAAGGCGGGGGATTTGGCGGCGATCTTAACCAATCTCGAGGCGCGGGATGTTCTGTTTATTGACGAAATCCATCGGCTGAATCCTGCTGTGGAAGAGGTGCTCTATCCGGCGCTTGAGGACTTTGAGCTGGATTTGGTTATTGGCGAAGGGCCGGCGGCACGCACGGTGCGGATTGAATTGCAGCCCTTTACGCTTGTTGGGGCGACAACCCGCTTGGGTTTGTTGACGACGCCATTGCGGGATCGATTTGGAATTCCGACAAGGTTGGAGTTTTATACGGTCGATGAGTTGCACGAGATCGTGACACGAGGCGCGCGATTGATGGGGGCGCCAGCTGACGACGCAGGCGCGCTGGAGATTGCGAAGCGGGCGCGGGGTACGCCTCGGATCGCAGGCCGTTTGTTGCGCCGCGTTGTGGATTTTGCGGTTGTTGAAGGCGACGGGCGTGTGACGCAGGCGATCGCGGATCGAGCATTGACACGGCTTGGCGTTGATCATTTGGGCCTTGATAGCGCGGACAGGCGGTATCTGCGTTTGATTGCAGAAAGCTATGGTGGCGGACCGGTTGGGGTTGAAACCATGTCCGCGGCGTTGTCGGAAAGCCGAGATGCTTTGGAAGAGGTGATTGAGCCTTATCTGTTGCAAAAGGGCTTGATCCAGCGCACACCGCGCGGGCGGATGCTAGCTCAGGCGGCTTGGACCCATTTAGGTCTGGTCGCGCCTAAAGGGCAGAGCGATCTGTTCGGATAAACCAAGGTGCCTTGTCGATGAGCTTGAGCCAAGAAGACATTGAGAAGTACTTTACCCGCAAAGACGGAACTTATCTTTGCGCGCGCTGGGGACGGCCGATTGCGCCTGTGATCTTTGGGGTGGACGAGGCGAGCCTGGAGGTCTTCAAAGCCGCGTTGGAGGCGGTTGTGGTTCTGGCAGATCACAAGATGGCCGAAACCGATCCGGAGTTGGGATCGAACCTGATGATCTTTTTCTGCAAAGATTGGGATGAGTTGGCGGCGGTGCCGCACCTCGACAAGCTGGTGCCGGATTTGCAGATTTTAGTGAAGCGGCTGATCAAATCGGATGCGAACCAATATCGGATTTTCCGGTTTGAAGAAGATGGCGCAATCAAAGCGGCTTTTGTCTTTTTACGCTTGGACGAACACATGGCAAACGCCACGGCCGATACCATTGCGCTGAGCCAAGCGACACAGACCATTCTGCTTTGGTCTGACACTGCGTTTATGGATGCCTCACCGCTGGGGATTGTGGAGGACAAGGCGGTGTTGAAGCCGGAAATCGCCGATATTATTCGAACGGCTTATGATCCAACACTGCCAGCCGTCGCGCAGGATAAGAGCCATGCGCTGCGGATGGCGGCAAGACTGATGGTGCGGCAATGACTCATAGGCTCCCTGTTCGCGTCTACTATGAAGACACCGACATGGGCGGGATCGTCTATTATGCCAACTATCTTAAGTATATAGAACGCGCGCGCTCCGAGCTTGTGGAAGAGATGGGGCTGAACCAGAACAAGATGAAAGATGAAGACGGTTTGGTCTTTGTCGTTGTTCGGGTTGAGGCGGATTACAAAGCACCGGCGCGTTTGGATGATCGATTGGAGGTTGTGACCGAACATCACGCAGCCTCCGCCACACGTTGGGTGTTCGATCAGGATGTTCAGCGGGATGGCAAGACGATCTTCCGTGCGAAAGTGACTGCTGTTTGCATGACCGTCGAGGGAAAACCGGCGCGACTGCCAGCGGAACTTCGCGCAAGATTGGGGTGACGTGGCGCGCCCTTTCGGTTTTGTGACTGCTTCTTTGATTTTAATTCTGCGGAAACTGCGCTAAACTGAGTGCAATAGAGCCCCAAAATACGGGCCAGAGGCAGAGCAGGCACATGGAAGCAGCAACCGACTTTACACTGTGGGCGCTTTTTGCGCGCGCAACGATCACCGTAAAAATCGTTATGATCATGCTGATCTTTGCATCGTTTTGGTGCTGGGCGGTGATCATTGATAAGGCACGACAATATCGCAAAGCGCGGCGCGAGGCCGCGGTCTTTGACATGGCGTTCTGGTCCGGCGAGCCGTTGGACGATCTTTATCGGCAGATTGGCAGTACCCCACGCGGGGCGTCGGAGACGATTTTCGCCGCTGGTATGTCCGAATGGGATCGCAGCTATGGAGAAAGCGGGCTGATCGCGGGGGCACACTCGCGGATTGATCGGTCGATGGATGTGGCGATTGCGAAAGAAGCGGGGCTTTTGCAGAAAGGGCTGCCGGTTCTAGCGACTGTTGGCTCTACCGCACCGTTTGTTGGGCTGTTCGGGACAGTTTGGGGCATTATGAATGCCTTTATCGAAATTGCAGAACAGCAGAACACGAATTTGGCTGTTGTGGCCCCTGGTATTGCGGAGGCTTTGTTGGCGACTGGACTTGGCCTTTTGGCGGCCATTCCAGCGGTTGTCTTCTACAATAAACTCTCTGCCGATAGTGACCGGATCATTGCAGGCTATGAAGCGTTTGCAGATGAGTTTTCGACCATTCTAAGCCGCCAGATGGACAGCTGACATGGGCGCGGGTGTGATGAAATCTTCGGGCGGTGGGGGCGGCAGGCGTCGTCGCCGCAGCGCGACGCGCACGCAGCCGATGTCAGAGATCAATGTGACGCCCTTCGTGGATGTCATGTTGGTGTTGCTCATCATCTTTATGGTGGCCGCCCCTTTGTTGACCGTGGGTGTTCCTGTGAATATGCCGGAAACAGCGGCGAGCGCTTTGCCAACGGATCAGGAAGAACCGCTGACGGTTTCGATCAAGGCCGATGGATCTTTGGCCATTCAAGAGACGGATATTTCCGATGGCGATCTGATAGCGCGTTTGACGGCTATTGCCGCAGAACGGGACAGCGACCGGATCTTCCTGCGGGCGGATGGGGCCAATGATTGGGACCGTGTGGCCACTGTTATGGGTGCTTTGAACGCGGCTGGGTTCTCCAACATCGGTTTGGTGACAGACATCGGCGGGCCGACGTTTACGGGGTCGGACGGGTAGGCGATGCAATCGGCCGGAACCTATATTTCTGGCGCAGGACATGTCGGGCTGGTGGTCTGGCTTGTTCTGGGGTGGGGGTTCGCAAGCGAACCGCTGCCCCTTGAGATAGCTGACGTCAGCGTTGTGACCGGTGAGGAGTTTGCTGCGTTACAACGGGCGACCACGCCTGATCCAGAGACGGAAACGCCGATCGCTCCCGCGGCACCTGCGATTGAAGAAGCTCCAGAGCCGCCGGTTGAGGTGGAGGCGCCAGAGCCTGCGCCTTTGCCAGAAGAGGTGGAGCCGCCAGTTGAAGAGACCGCTCCGCCCGAAGCGCCGGAGCCACCCGCGCCAGTTGCTGACGTGACGGATGAGGTGCCAGAGATCACATCGCCTGATTTGGTCGAACAGTCGGAGATTTCCGAGGAGATAGTGACCGATACGCCGAATGCAGCTCCTGCGCAGGTGATTTCGCCATCTCAGGTTCCACAACCTCAAACCGATGCACCAGTTTCAGTTGATACGACGCCAGCTGTTCGGCCCGAAGAACCGACGGAGGAAGCACCGGCCGAGGAGCCGGAAGAAACAACGTCTGCCCCGGATAGTGCCCAGACGACATCAGTTGAGAATTTGGAGGTGTCTGGTGCACCTGAAACGTCGATCCGGCCTGCGGCTAGACCGCGCCGTCCAACACCAGAACCGGAGCCTGAGGCCGAGGTTGCTGAGACACAACCATCGACAGCTCAGCAGGTCGAAGATGTTTTGGCCGGGATTGATCTGGGGGAGGCCATTGAGCAAGGGCCGCCGATGACCGGATCAGAGCGGGATGCGTTTCGTGTAGCGGTCAACGCCTGTTGGGTCGTGGATACAGGGGCTGCGTCGGCAAATGTGACCGTTGAGGTCGCATTTTCATTGTCACGCGACGGTAAGGTCGAGAGCGGCCCAACGTTGGTTTCTGCCAATGGCGGTAGCGACGCAGCTCAGCGCGCAGCGTTCGAGAGTGCGCGACGGGCGATTTTGCGGTGTCAGAGCAATGGATATGAGCTACCGGCAGACAAATACGGCCAATGGAAAGACGTTGTGATCGAATTTGACCCTTCCGGAATGAGGTTACGTTAATCTATGGGCAAGATGATGCGCAGATTTGAGTATTCCCCTGCGTTTTTGAGCGCGGTGACGTATTAGGATGAAAACGGGCATTAATCCCGGTTGGTTGAGGACCAGACAGATGTTGAAACAGGTATTGAGCATTTTGATCATTTGCCTCTTTGCGGGCACGGCGGTTGCACAAGATGGGCCGCTGAGATTGCGCATCACCGACGGCGTGATCGAACCCTTGCCATTTGCCCTTCCTGCGTTTCAGGCGGAAACGCCGGGGTCGGAAGGTGTCGCCAATGACATTGCGCGGTTGGTTGCGCAGGATTTGATCAACACTGGCCTGTTCCGCGAAATCCCCAATGCGGCTTTCATCAGCACCCCGTCGAGTTTCTCAGCTCCAATTTCCTATCGAGATTGGCGTGCGATCAATGCTCAGGCGTTGATCAACGGTGCGGTGGCAGTGAATGGCGATCAGTTGATCGTTAAGTTCCGGCTCTATGATGTGTTTTCTGGTCAGGAACTTGGCTCCGGCCTGCAATTGGCGGGCACAGTACAGGGCTGGCGACGTGTTGCGCATAAGGTTGCGGATGCTGTTTACAGCCGGATCACAGGTGAGGGCGGGTATTTCGACAGTCGCGTTGTCTATGTCGCCGAGAGCGGGCCCAAAGATAACCGGCAAAAGCGCATCGCAATCATGGATTATGACGGTTCGAATGTGCAGTATTTGACGGACTCAGCCGCCCTCGTGCTTGCCCCACGGTTTTCGCCAACAGGTGATCGTGTGCTTTATACCAGCTACGAAAGCGGGTTCCCTCGGATCAATGTGTTAGACGTGGCAAATGTCGGGCGTCGCGCTTTGACGACGGCACCCGGCGAGATGTCGTTCTCGCCTCGGTTCTCTCGCGATGGCTCAAAGGTGATCTATAGCCTGATCAATGGCGGCAATACCGATCTCTATATGACCGATCTCGGCAGTGGGCAGCACATTCGATTGACCTCGGCCCCCTCGATTGAAACCGCACCGAGCTTTAGTCCGGACGGATCACAAATCGTGTTTGAAAGTGACCGCTCAGGCACGCAGCAGCTTTATATCATGTCAGCCAGCGGCGGTGACGCGCGGCGGATTTCCTTTGGTCAAGGGCGCTATGGCAGCCCGGTGTGGTCGCCACGCGGCGATCAGATTGCGTTCACCAATCAGGAAAACGGTCGGTTCCACATCGGGGTGATGCGGACAGATGGCTCCGAAGAGCGTCTTTTATCGACCTCTTTCTTAGATGAAAGCCCAACGTGGAGCCCGAATGGACGCGTGATCATGTTCATGCGCGAAACCCAAGGTGTGGATGGCACAGCGTCACTTTACAGCATCGATATCGCAGGACGGACGCAACCGAGGCAGGTACAACTGCCAAGCGCAGCCTCTGATCCCTCTTGGGGCCCATTACAGCCTTGAAACAATGCGCAAGCTCGTGAATTCCCACGGGGGCATTTGCGTGCTAGGAAACAAAGAAAAGCGAAAGAACAGGAAGTCTTCCGATGAAAACAACAACAAAAGCGCTTTTGGTGGTTTTGACTTTGGCGACGGCAGCATGTACACGGCCTGACCGATTTGGCGGCGAGGATGGCTCAGCGAGCGGTTCCAATGGGTCCGGTTTTGATGCGGGCCAATCGGGTGCAGCAAGTGATCCAACAAGCCCTGAGTACTTCACGCAGACGGTGGGGGATCGGGTTCTGTTTGCGGTCGATCAATCGGTTTTGACACCTGCAGGCCAAGCCACATTGGACGGGCAGGCGACGTGGTTGATCACCAATGCAGACTACATGGCAATCGTTGAAGGCCACGCCGATGAGCAAGGCACGCGTGAGTACAACGTGGCCTTGGGTGCACGGCGCGCAAATGCGGTAAGAGAGTACCTGATCTCAAAAGGTGTTGACGCGAACCGATTGCGGACGATTTCTTATGGGAAAGAACGGCCAGTAGAGGTGTGTTCCGACGAAAGTTGCTATTCACAGAACCGCCGCGCCGTTACGATCATCTCGATCGGAGCGTTGAGTTAAAGGGAGGGCTGATGCTCAAACGGTTTGCGCTGATATCGGCACTGATGGTTGCCGCGCCGACGTATGGCGCGGCACAGGACGAAACACTGGCAGATATTCGACAGCAGTTGTCTGTCCTTTATGTCGATATTCAACGGCTCAAAACCGAGTTATCAGCGAGCGGAACTTTGACCCAAGGTACGATGGGAAATACGCCGTTGGATCGTCTCAATTCGATTGAAGAGCAGCTTCAAAGGCTCACGTCAAAGACTGAAGAACTAGAGTATCGCGTGAACCGTATCACGGTCGATGGCACCAATCGCGTCGGAGATTTGGAATTCCGGCTTTGCGAGTTGGAACCCAATTGCGACATCAGCCAATTGGGCGATACGCCGACTTTGGGTGGCGTCGACAACGAAGCAACCGTGCCGGAAGCACAGGCCTCGAATGAAACGGCTGATCCTTCCTTGGCTGTTGGTGAACGGGCCGACTTTGATAGCGCTCAAGAGGCGCTTGCCGCGGGAGATTTCCGCGGCGCGTTGGAGAAGCTAACTGCGTTTGCCTCTGCCTATCCGGGATCGTCGCTCGCCCCGCGGGCGTCGCTGATCCGAGGGCAGGCCTTGGAGGCGCTTGGAGAGATGCCAAATGCGGCACGGGCTTACCTTGAAAGTTTTTCTGGTGATCCGACAGGGTCAGTTGCGCCAGAGGCCCTTTATAAACTGGGCTTTGCCCTTGGGGCGTTGGGCCAAACACAAGACGCCTGTTTGACGCTTGGCGAGGTTGGCATCCGTTTCCCCGGCAGTCCTGCCGTACTCGAAGCGCAATCAAGTATGCGCAATTTTGGATGCAATTAGATCAAACCGATCCGGTTGTTCAGCAGGTAAAGAAAAACCTCTCTGAGATTTTTGGGGATCGTTTTGATCAACAGCATTTCGTCGTTGCGGTTTCTGGTGGTGGTGACTCAATGGCGATGCTTTACGCCTTTGCAGCTTTGGTTCCGACGGGGCGGTTGCAGGTTGTCAGCGTAAATCATCATTTCAGAGCTGAAGCAGCGGATGAGCTGGCCTTGGTCGAACGGGCATGTCATAGTTTGGGCGTCGCGTGGCAGGCCGGCCATTGGGAATGGGATGGGAAGGGCAACCTGCAAGCGGCGGCGCGCGAGGGGCGCTGGGCGATTTTGAAGGCTATAGCGCAAGCCAACCGCTCAAGCGCGGTTTTGATCGGACACACTGAAGACGACCAAATCGAGAATTTCTTCCTTAGGCTCGCAAGAGGGTCCGGCGTGGATGGTTTGGCGGGGATTCAGCTGAGTTCTCATCGCGACGGCATTCAAATTGTGCGCCCACTATTGTCGATTGGTCGGCAGGAATTGAGGGCATGGCTGACGAGGAATGGGATCGAATGGGCGGATGATCCAACGAATGAAGATTCGGCATATGGGCGTATCAGAGCCCGACAAATGATGGCGCAGTTGAAAGATTTGGGGCTTACACGAAAGCGTGTGCTGCAAACTGTGGAGCATATGCGGTCGGCGTCTGAAGCTCTCGATACTGCCACTCGACAGTTTGTGCATGATCGCTGCAGAACAGAATGTGGCGACGTCATTATCGGTCTGTCCGAGGAAGATTTTGATAATCGTGAGATATTTCTGAGGGCTGCAACGAAAGCCATCCAATGGGTCGGGGGGCAGGTCTACAAGCCGAGGTATGAAAGCTTGGTGTCCGCGATCGACCTTGTCTTGAACGGGAAACGCAATACTCTCTCGGGCTGTGTTTTATCGCGTGAAAACAATCGTTTGAGAATGGGGCGCGAGCTGTCTGCTGTCGAAAATACCCTTAAGTGCACCGGCGACGGCCCCTTCATTTGGGACCACAGATGGATTGTCGAAACGAGTAAACCGATCGATCACGGAGAAATTCGAGCATTGGGTGAGGACGGATTGGCACATTGTTTGAATTGGCGCCAAATTGGCGCGCCGCGTCATACGCTTCTCACAACCCCCTCAGTATGGGCCAACGACACCCTTATTGCGGCCCCAATCGCGGGTTACGAAAACGGATGGACCGCGCAAATTGCCGCGGATTTTGCTGATTGGCTGGTTACGCATTGAAGATCATGAATAAGCGTCTATTTTAAGGGAAACCGCTTGCAGCGCAGAGTTTGGCGCTTGTTTTCCGATTTCGAAGGAGTTCCCCCTTGGGCAACACACGTAATATCGTCTTCTGGGTCGTTTTGTTCCTGCTTGTCTTAGCTTTGTTTAACCTCTTTGGGGGCGGAAGCAGTTCTGGGATCAGCAACACAAAATCCTATTCCGAATTTGTCAGTGCTGTTGAATCAGATCAGGTCGCAAGGGTCGAGCTGGACGGTGAGCAGGTACGTTACCAGGGCACCAATGGTCAGAACTATGTGACCATCAAACCTGAAGATGCAGCTGTGACTGAGTTGTTGATCGCAGAGGGCATTCCGGTTTCTGCGGAAAGCCAGCAGCAATCAGGTCTTCAAACCTTCCTTGTCGGCCTTTTGCCATTTGTCCTGCTGATAGGTGTTTGGGTTTACTTCATGAACCGGATGCAAGGTGGCGGTCGCGGTGGCGCGATGGGCTTTGGAAAGTCGAAGGCGAAGTTGCTGACCGAAAAGCATGGCCGCGTCACCTTCGACGAGGTCGCAGGTATTGACGAAGCCAAGGATGAGCTGGAAGAAATCGTTGAATTCCTGCGCAACCCACAGAAATTTAGCCGCCTTGGCGGTAAGATTCCAAAAGGCGCTTTGCTTGTTGGCCCTCCGGGCACTGGTAAAACACTTCTGGCTCGAGCGATTGCCGGAGAGGCGGGTGTTCCGTTCTTCACGATCTCTGGTTCCGACTTTGTGGAGATGTTCGTCGGCGTCGGTGCGAGCCGGGTCCGTGACATGTTCGAACAGGCTAAGAAGAATGCACCTTGCATCGTCTTTATCGATGAAATTGATGCTGTGGGTCGTTCCCGTGGTGCCGGTTACGGCGGTGGTAATGACGAACGCGAACAGACGCTGAACCAGTTGCTGGTCGAGATGGATGGTTTCGAAGCAAACGAAGGCATTATCATCATCGCGGCAACCAACCGTCCTGACGTTCTTGACCCGGCGCTGTTGCGTCCGGGCCGGTTTGACCGTCAGGTTCAGGTTCCAAATCCTGACATCAAAGGCCGTGAAAAGATTTTGGGCGTTCATGCGCGCAAGGTACCTTTGGGTCCAGACGTGGACCTGCGGATCATCGCGCGTGGCACACCGGGGTTCTCCGGCGCTGACCTAGCGAACCTTGTCAATGAATCCGCTCTAATGGCCGCGCGTGTTGGGCGCCGGTTCGTCACCATGATCGACTTTGAGAATGCGAAAGACAAAGTCATGATGGGCAGCGAGCGCCGCTCTATGGTGATGACCGAGGACGAAAAGAAGCTGACAGCTTATCACGAAGCTGGACATGCGATCGTCGGTTTGAACATGCCGCAGCATGACCCGATCCATAAGGCGACGATTATTCCGCGTGGTCGTGCCTTGGGATTGGTCCTCTCCCTGCCAGAACGTGATCAGCTGTCCGTAAGCTTTACCAAGTACAAGTCCAAGATCGCGATGGCGATGGGCGGTAAAGTGGCGGAAGAGCTGATCTTTGGCCCTGAGAATGTGACCTCTGGTGCGACGTCCGACATTCAACAAGTGTCGAAGATTGCCCGTGCAATGGTTACACAGTTCGGCATGTCCGAAAAGATTGGGCATATCGATTATGCCAACGAACAGCAAAGCTACCTTGGCAACTACGGTGGTGGAACGAACCATTCGGCGGAGACGCAAAAGCTCATTGACGAAGAGGTTCGCCGCATCATCGATGAGGGTTATGAAGAGGCAAAGCGGATATTGACTGAGAAATCGCAAGACCTTGAAAACTTGGCTCAGGGCTTGTTGGAGTATGAGACGCTGACAGGCAACGAAATTACGAAGGTGATAGCTGGTCAACCGCTCAATCGCGGTGATGATGCTGACGACACGCCGCCTTCTGATGGGAACTCGGTCACGGCAATGCCGAAGACCAAGTCAAAAAAAACCCGACCTGATGACGGCGGGATGGAACCAGAACCAACCTAAGACTTTGAAAGCCGCACTAAGGGGCGGTTTTCTTTTTGCAGTGACCTTCTCGCAGGAATCAGATTGTCGAAAGGTTCCGTTCGGTTTAGCCCTTGCTGTACCAAAGGGAGAGCGCCATGCCAGCATTAGCACCAACAGTATATGTGGCAGAGATCATTTGGCTCGGTGTCGTGCCGGACACCGAGACGTCGCTTCGTTCGGAACCACGCACATCCGTTCACGTGACGTTCGATGGGTTCGAGGGTGAGGATCACAGCGGGCGGACGCGACCTTCGTGCGTGCGTGTAAAGTCGCAACATCCCAAGGGGACCGAGATTGCGAATGTGCGCCAGCTTTCTGTCGTCAGCCAAGAGGAGCTGGATTTGATCGCTGTGGACTGTGGTTTGGATGCGATTGATCCAATTTGGTTAGGTGCCAGCTTGGTGGTCAAAGGCATTCCTGATTTTACGCATGTTCCGCCGTCTTCTAGGCTTCAGGGGCCCGATGGTGTGACCTTAACCATCGATATGGAAAACCGTCCTTGTGTCCTACCCGGTCGTGAAATGGAGAAGGACCAACCCGGCCACGGAACGCGTTTCAAAGCAGCTGCGGAGAATCGGCGGGGTGTGACAGCTTGGGTCGAGCGGCCTGGAAATCTTCAAATTGGCGAACAGCTGCGACTACACGTTCCAGATCAGCCCGAGTGGTCAGCGCCCCGTAAGATACTGTAAATCCGTTTCCCATCCGAAACGATCCACGCATCAATCGACGATTCCGACGTCATTTGTGTCGTAAATTCATGATGTATTCCTGTGCATGCGAAGTAGGTTTTCGCAAAGGTTGTCAAAAGGCATCTGTGCACTAAGGGAAAATGATGAGCTATAAATCTGACATTGAGATCGCGCGTGAGGCGAAGAAACAGCCGATTCAAGAGATCGGCGCGAAGCTTGGTATCGGTTCGGATGATCTGCTTCCGTTTGGTCATGACAAAGCCAAGGTTAGTCAGGACTTCATCAATTCTGTCCAAGGCAACGAGGACGGGAAATTGATCCTTGTGACAGCAATCAACCCCACCCCTGCGGGCGAAGGCAAAACGACCACGACAGTTGGTTTGGGCGACGGTCTGAACCGAATTGGCAAAAAGGCGGCTGTTTGTATCCGCGAAGCCTCCCTAGGGCCGAATTTTGGGATGAAAGGTGGGGCCGCCGGTGGTGGTTATGCGCAGATCGTTCCGATGGAAGATATGAACCTGCATTTCACAGGCGATTTCCACGCGATTACATCTGCACACTCGCTGCTGTCTGCGATGATCGATAATCACATCTATTGGGGTAACGAGCAAGAGATCGACATTCGCCGTGTTCAGTGGCGCCGTGTTGTCGACATGAACGACCGTGCTTTGCGTCAGATCACATGTTCACTTGGCGGTGTCGCGAACGGCTTCCCACGCGAAGCGGGTTTCGACATCACAGTGGCTTCTGAGGTCATGGCGATCCTGTGTCTAGCTAAGGACTTGAAAGACCTGCAGCAGCGTTTGGGTGATATGATCGTGGCTTACCGTCGTGATCGGAGCCCTGTCTTCTGCCGAGACATCAAAGCCGACGGCGCGATGACGGTTCTTTTGAAGGATGCGATGCAGCCGAACCTTGTGCAGACTTTGGAAAATAACCCGGCGTTTGTGCATGGCGGCCCGTTCGCGAATATCGCGCACGGCTGTAACTCCGTAATCGCGACGACAACTGCGTTGAAGCTGGCTGACTACGTTGTGACTGAGGCAGGCTTTGGCGCCGATTTGGGTGCTGAGAAATTTATGAACATCAAATGCCGTAAGGCCGGTTTGGCACCTGACTGCGTCGTTCTCGTCGCGACCATTCGCGCGATGAAGATGAACGGTGGTGTGGCGAAAGCTGACCTCGGCTCGGAAAACGTGGATGCGGTGAATGAAGGCTGCGCCAACCTTGGTCGCCATATCGGCAACCTCAAAAGCTTTGGTGTTCCGGTTGTCGTTGCGATCAACCATTTTGTGACCGACACGGATGCAGAAGTGCAGGCCGTTAAGGATTATGTGGCCACGCAAGGCGCCGAAGCGATTGTGTCCCAGCATTGGGAACATGGCTCTGCCGGGTCAGAAGCACTGGCGACACGCGTCTCTGAGATTGCGGACAGCGGCACAAGTCAGTTCGCGCCGATCTATAAGGATGAGTTGCCATTGTTCGAGAAGATCGAGCGGATTGCAAAATCCATCTATCGTGCGGATGAAGTGCTTGCAGACAAGAAAATTCGCGATCAGCTAAAACTGTGGGAAGATCAAGGGTACGGCAACTTGCCTGTCTGTATGGCGAAAACGCAATATTCCTTCTCGACCGACCCAAATTTGCGAGGTGCGCCAACCGGGCATTCCGTACCAATTCGTGAAGTTCGCCTGTCAGCAGGTGCTGGTTTTGTTGTTGTCGTCTGCGGCGAGATCATGACGATGCCGGGTCTTCCGCGCACGCCTGCTGCGGAAAACATCCATCTGAATGACGACGGCCAGATCGAAGGCTTGTTCTAAAGACCATTGGGATGGGGTGACGCTCGACTACGTCGTCGCCCCACCCGCCATCCCAAAGACAAAGGAATGAAGCGATGACCGGACAGGTGATTGACGGGAAAGCATTTGCAGCCGATGTGCGTGCACAGATTGCAGAGCATGTGGTGCGGCTGAAAGAAGAGAACGGGATCACTCCGGGACTGGCGGTTATTCTTGTTGGTGAAGACCCTGCAAGCGAGGTCTATGTCGCAGCCAAGCATAAGCAGACGGTAGAGGTTGGGATGGCCTCTTTTGAACACAAGTTGCCTGCTGATGTGTCTGAAAAAGATTTGTTTGATTTGATTGATCAGTTGAACGCTGATCCATCGGTTCATGGGATTTTGTGTCAGTTTCCGGTGCCAGATCATCTAGAAGAGCGCCGCGTTGTGGCGCGGATTGATCCCTCCAAGGACGTGGATGGGTTGAGCGTGGTGAACGCAGGCTTGCTTGCTAGTGGTGAGAAAGGCTTGGTCTCTTGCACGCCGCTTGGATGTTTGATGCTGTTGCGGGATCAACTCGGCAATATGTCGGGTAAAGAAGCGGTTGTAATTGGTCGATCGAACCTCTTTGGCAAACCGATGGGTCAGCTTTTGTTGCAAGAAAATTGCACAGTCACCATTGCGCATTCCCGTACGGCGGATTTACCGGAGGTGTGCCGCCGCGCGGATATTCTGGTGGCGGCTGTTGGTCGCGCAGAGATGGTGAAAGCGGATTGGGTGAAGCCAGGTGCGACGGTGATTGACGTTGGCATCACACGCATCCCGCATCCTGAGAAACCAGGTAAGAGCAAATTGCTGGGTGACGTCGCTTATGTGGAAGTGGCGGCGGTTGCGGATGCGATCACGCCGGTACCGGGTGGTGTTGGACCGATGACGATTGCCTGTTTGCTGGCCAATACGTTGACCGCCTGTTGTCGGGCGCACAATCTCGATGAGCCGTCAGGGTTAACAGCGTAAGCTGGGAAGCCTCCGGCGGAGGTATTTATGCTCAAAAGAGTTAGGTCGTTGCAGCCATTGGAACAGCGAGTGCTTTTTTCCCTGTGAGGATGGCTGTTGCGTTCGGCCCCATGAGGGTCTTGAGCGCCGAATCTGAAGCGCGCAGACCGCCCGTGTAGGTGCCAAAGGCAGGCAAGACAATCCGGCTGTCGTTGATGAGGAATGCAGGTCGGCTGCTACCGGTTTGGAGGCGGCATTTCGGGTGGTAGTGGCCTGAGACTTCGGCATTTGCGTAGGGCGCTGCAATGTGGCGGAAGGTGAGTCCTTCAACCATGACTTCTGCCTTGTGATCTCCGCCTATATCGATGGGGCCGGGGTCATGGTTGCCTTCGACCCAGATCCAAGTGCGTCCCGCTTGCAATGTTGTGATCCGAGTTTTGTGTTCCTCGGAAAGGCCTAACGCGGCGTCCAGATCGTCGAAGCTGTCGCCAAGGCAGATGATGGTTGACGGGGCCAGCCTTGATACGAGGTTACCAAGGCGGTCCAGTGTGGCTTCGGTTTCATAAGGTGGCAGCATCCGGCCAGACCTACGGGCGATACGATCTGATTTGCCTAGATGAAGATCAGAGACGCAGAGTAGCTTTTGAGAGGGCCACCACAAAGCGCCTTCTGCCAGCGCCCAGAAGGTCGCGCCATTGAACTCAAATACATGATGTGTGTTCATGATCTGTTCTTGGCATGGGGCTCGAGCAACCGCAAGCGTTAGAAGCCCACCCGCCAGCGGGGTTTTGACGGTGACGTATCGATTTGGTTTAGCCCGGAGGCTTCCATCAAAGCGGCGGCCTCTTTCTCCATCAGCTGTTCACGGCCTTCGCCATGGACGGCGACGCGGCCCACTTCGAGTAGGAGCGGAGCGGCGAGCGGGCTGACGCGGGAGAGTGCGATGTGATCGACGCGCCCCTGCGTGCGGTCGAGCATCTCTTCGATCCGACCGAAATCGACCAAACCGCGCATCGCTTCTTCGCGGGTGATTTGCATCATCAGATGATTGGGATCGTATTTGTGCAGCGTGTCATAGATAATATCGCTAGAGAAGGTCGCCTGACGACCGGTTTTGCGCGCTTGCGGGCTATTGCGTTCGATGAGGCCGGCGATGGTTGCTGAGGCGCGGAAGGTTTTCTTCATCACAGCGTTGCCTGAGAGCCAAGTGTCGAGGCCGTCGCGCAGACCTTGAGGTTCGAAAAGAGGTGCTGGGTCGGTCACAGGGCTAACGCTCCAGATCATGGTGGCGTAGTCGGTGGCGACAAACCCAAGTGGGCCAAGGCCTTGTTCCTCCATGCGTTGGGTAAGAAGGAGGCCGAGTGTTTGCATCGCGTTGCGCCCGGCAAAACCGTAAAGGACGGTATGTGGTCGCGCGTCGTGGGCGAAACTTTCAACAAGAATTCGGTCGGCTTCGGGCAATTGGCTGTGGCGGGTCTGTAATGTGAGCCAATCGGCGGTGTGTTGCGGGTAATTGGACCAATTTCCTGTTTGCAGCTTCCGTAGAATACGGTGCTGCAGTTGTGTTGAGGTGGCGAATTTGGTGCCCATAAAGGTCGCGATTTTGGGCTTCTTGGCGGCGTCGCGGGTCACTTGCACGGTGAGCTCTCGCATGCCGTCATAACGGACGATTTGGCCGCCGATGAGAAAGGTATCGCCGGGGGTGAGGGTTGCGGCAAAACCCTCCTCGATTTCTCCGATGGGCTTGTAGGCGTTTTTGAATTTAACCTTGAGCGTATCGGTGTCTTGGATCGTGCCGATGTTCATGCGGATGTTGCGGGCCGCGCGAGGATCGCGAAGCTGCCAATGACCGTCCTTTTCCAACAGGCGTTTCCATTTGTCGTAGGCGCGTAATGCGTAGCCACCGGTCGCGCAAAATTCGAGGCAATCATCGAATTCGGCTCGGGTGAGGGCGCTGTAAGCACCGACGCTGGTGACTTCCTGGTAGAGCGCATCAGCGCTAAAGGGGCCGACGCAGGCGGCGATAAGGATATGTTGGCACAAGACATCGCGTGGGCCGGGGCCTTTAGGATCGCCGTCGAGGTCGTGTTCCTTCACCGCATCAAGCGCGGCGAGGCATTCGACGACTTCGAAGCGGTTGGCGGGTACCATCAGAGCTTTTGACGGCGCGTTGTAGCGGTGGTTCGCGCGGCCGATGCGTTGGACGAGGCGTTTGACGTTTTTGGGCGCGCCGATCTGGATGACCAAGTCAACATCGCCCCAATCGATGCCGAGATCGAGAGACCCCGTGCAGACGATGGCGCGCAGATCACCGGAGACCATGGCGGCTTCTACTTTTTCCCTTTGGCTCCGGTCTAACGCGCCATGATGGATGCCGATGGGCAAATCGTCGGTGTTGGCGAGCCAGAGGTTGTGAAAGAACAGCTCTGCCTGTGCCCGTGTGTTGTGGAAGATCAGCGTTGTTTTGTGTTTTTTCACCTCTTCGAGGACGGCAGGAATGGCATAGGCTGCGCCGCCGCCTGCCCATGGGGGATGCTCTTCGGTGGTGAGCATTTGGATGTCAGGATCGGGTCCGGGATCGGCGTATAGGATGTCACAAGGATCTGGATGACAGGCGAGGCTGTGGGCGATGGCCTTGGGGTCTTCGACAGTGGCAGACAGGCCAACGCGGCGCAGGTTCGGTGCGAGCGTTTGCAATCGGCCAAGAGCCAGCATCAACTGATCGCCGCGCTTGGATTCCTCGAGCGCATGGATTTCGTCGACGATGACGCGTTGTAGCCCTTTGAAAATCTTAGGAGCGTCTTCGTATGAGGTGAGGAGGGCAAGGCTTTCTGGCGTGGTCAGCAGGATATGTGGCGGGTCGGCGCGTTGGCGGCGCTTTTGCGTGTATGAGGTATCGCCGGTGCGGTCTTCGATACGGATCGGGAGGTCCATTTCCTCGACAGGCGTGCGCAGGTTCCGTTTGATGTCCGAGGCGAGAGCTTTGAGCGGGGACACATAGAGCGTGTGCAGACCTTCGTGCGCGCCGTCGGCGAGTTCGATCAGTGACGGGAGAAAGCCAGAAAGCGTCTTGCCGCCACCGGTGGGTGCGATGAGGAGGAGCGATGGGTCTTGCGCGCGATCCAGCATCTCTTTTTGATGCGGATGGATCGACCAACCTCGGTTTGCGAACCAATCTGAAAACTCGGGCGGGAGCGGGGTCATGGGCGCGGGTTTAGTCCACGGATGGTTAATTGAATAAGCTCTGGGAGAGCGGTGCTCGCGCCCTCTGGCGCTATATCTAGCGCGGCAGCGATGTCTTTCACCAGGATTCCGATGGTGTTGTCGGGCTCATACCCATCACGGGCAAACTCGATTTCGTTGAAACCGGAGGCGAGCCAGTTTTGCCCCGAAGATGTGTGGATGAGGTCGAGCAGTTTTGCTTCATCCACGTCGTTGGCGTCGGCCCAATCGAGGACCAAACGGGTCATGGCAGTGGAGCTGGCGGCGAGGAGGTTGTTGAGCACCTTGGCCGTCATCGCGGAGCTATAGTCGCCCATCCTATGAAAGTCGCGGCCCATCGCGTTGAACAGCGGTTGAAGGCGGTCAAGCGTATTGACATCGCCGCCCAGCATGAAACTGAGCGTCGCGTTTTCTGCACGGATTTGGGCGCCGGACATGGGCGCATCGATCATTGCGATATGTGTGGGAACTCTGTCTCGGAGTGACTTAACATACGTTGGTGAAAGCGTTGATGAGATGATTATTGTTTCAAGATCAGTGGCTTGAGCGGTGAAGTTCTGATCTGTGAAGAGGACCTGATCGGTCTCAAGTTCATCCCGCACAACAGTTACCAAAATGGCTAAGTTTTGCGCGAAAGCATCCGCTTTTGTTTCAACGCCTTCAATGTTGCGGACATCGAAACCATGCGCATCGAACCCTGCAGAACGCAAAGCGGCCAACATGGGTTTTCCCATGCGGCCGCATCCTGCAACACCAATTTTAGCGTCAGTTAGTGAACGATCACTTCTTCTTTCACGAACATATTCGCCCATGCGCGGTCGATCAGCTCCGGTGTCATTTGGTTCGGAATGCCTTCAAACTCGCAGATTGAAATCATCTGGTCGATCAAAAAGATTGGCTGATAGTTTGCGTATTCGTTGTCGATCTCTGGATAGCGGTTGTTCAACAAGTGGATCAAAGCGCCTTCATCCAGTGGCATTTGGCGTTTGCGGGCAACCATGGCGAAGATTTTAAGGAAGTTTTCCTGATTTGGACCGTCGATTTTGATCTTGTAGAAGATCCGGCGCAAAGCCGCCTTATCGAAGATCTCATTCGGGTGGAAGTTGGTGGAGAAGATCACGAGCGTGTCGAAGGGAACTTCGAATTTCTCACCTGATTGCAACGCCAAAATATCTTTGTTTTCTTCCAGCGGAACAATCCATCGGTTCACCAAAGCCTGCGGTGGTTCGGCCTGACGACCCAAGTCGTCGACGATGAAGATACCGCCGGTGGACTTCAATTGCAGCGGCGCTTGATACGTCCGCGCGGTTTCGTTGTAGACCAGGTCGAGCATGTCGAGCGATAGTTCACCACCGGTGATCACGGTAGGGCGTTCGCAACGGACATAGCGCGTATCAAAGCGGCCAGACGTACGGCGAAGAGAGTTCGGGTCATCCACTTGTTCTTCGGCAGCGGAATGAACGATTGGGTCGTAGACGGTGATCACCTGACCGGAGTATTCGATCGCACGAGGTACATAGATTTTGTCGCCCAGAGCATCACGAATACCGTTGGAGATCGAAGATTTACCATTTCCGGGAGGGCCGTACATGAGGATCGAACGGCCAGCGCCCACGGCGGGGCCGAGGTTGTCGAGAAGATCTTCAGGTAGGATCAAGTGACCCATAGCAGTTGTGAGCCGTTCGCGTGATACGGAAATATTGCGGATCGACTGGCGCTTGATCTGTTCGTGATAGACGTCGAGCGGGACAGGCATCGCACCGAAATATTCAGATTGCGCCAAAGCGTCTAGTGCGCGCGATTTGCCGGCGTCGGTCAGGCGATAGCCCATTTCATTGCCGCTATTCGCATTCAAAGTACCCGTCGCTTCGACCAATAGCTGGCTGCGAGCGAGGTCCATCAATTCTTGGGTGACCGGAATTGGCAGGCAGATGATCTTTGACATGTCAGAGACCATTTCGATGTTCCGGCGGAACATAGTTTTGATCAGAATGTCCCGCATCATTGAAAGGGGCAATTGCATTCCTTCCAGCCGTTTTGGTGCTGGAGGGGCCTGAACGCCGTTAGAGACCTGCATATTCATGGGTTTTGCCTATTTTCCAAAGTACTCGACACGTGGGGATGAGCCCGTTTGATGACGGTTTTCTCCGGTTTTTATGGCGAAAACATGGACAAAGCCTGTTCATTCGGGGCTTTGTTACCGCGTGAAAAAGACGTATCCGAGGTAGAAAACAAGCGACATTCCTAAGGGAAAGCCCATTGGGAATTTCTTTGCCTTCTGCGGACCCCAGCTTTCCCAGTCCGGGACAATGCTGCGAATAGGGGTATGTTTCGCAATCCGATGCGCGGCGACACCAGCGAGCATCGTGGCCGACAGAATCAAAACCATCAACTGCCAGTCTGCGAAGGCAACCATTGGCGCCGCAGCCGCGATGAATTTGGAGTCTCCAGCGCCCATGGCTCTGGCCGCCCAAAGCGCCATGCCGACCACCAACATGACCACTGCATGGGTCCAATGCCAAAGGTATTGCTCAAACGGCAGCGCAATGAGGCCGAGCACTGCGTAACTGCCGAGCAGCGCATAAACGGCGTAGTTCGGGATTTTCATGGAGCGGAGGTCGCTCCATGCTACCCAAAACGAGATTGGTAAAGCCGCGATCAGAAACCAACCAGCAGCGTAGGCAGTTAATGGCATGAAGGTTTAGTTTGCTACGTTGTCTTCAAGCGCTCTCAGCGACCGTGTGGCCTCTGCGAAATGCTGCGGATGCGTATCAATTGCTTCGCGCAACAAGCTCTTTCCGGTAATGACGTCGTTTTGCTTGATCGCGGTCAGTGCCATCGTGTGCAGTAGTTGGGCGCGCTCAATCTGGGACATCTCGACCACTGGCAGGTCGTAGTTGCGTTGTGCACCGCGCGCCAGAACGAGGTTGTTCTTCGCGGTAAACATACTGCTGTTGTGGCGGAGTGCATCAAGGAACAAACGTTCAGCCGCTGCGTAGTCGCCTCGCGTCAGTTTGGAATAACCCCAGTTGTTATAGACACCCGCTGGTGTTGTCGTCAGGCCCACTGCGGTTTCATAGAAGCTGTCCGCCTTTTCCCACTGTTCTTTACTGTCGGCGACCATCGCTTCCAAACGGTAACGTTTGAAGGTCTCATAAGTAGGTGGAATTGTATTGAGAGTAGCCGCTGCTGCATCCCAATCGTTGACGCGGATATAGGCGTCGGCAAGTTCGACGCGGTCGTCATTGGACACTTCGGGATGGGCGACCACCGCCTGCCAAGCAGCAACAGCATCTGAAGCTCGCCCAGCGCGGATCAAGGACTTTGCGAGGCCGCGCATCAGGTCGATACGGCCAGGGTCATTTGCGCTGGCGCCGCGGAAATAGTTCACGGCTTCATCGGGATCGCCGATGGTCAGCATCACGTCGTTTAAATTGGTTTCGTCAACAACATTCAAATCTTGCAGCGCGCGTTCAACCTGCGCGTCGCCAGAGTTATCACAAGCTGACAGCGCTAAAGCTGCCGCAACCGACAATGGAATAAGAATAGGGTGGCGCATGTTTTTGCGTCCTTTTGCTGCTCTGCCTCAGAGCGCGGTCAGGATCACAAAGTCGCCTTGCCCGCGCCGTACCAATTTAAACTCTTGGTTTTGTTGAGAAGGATCGTAGTTCGGATCGTCCAAATTAGCGAGCGCCAAGCGCAAGTTCTCCCGAATTTGGTCGGAATTGCCATTATCCGTTGCAAACGCGCGACGGAAAACCTCGCTCGCTTCTGCATAATTGCCCTTTTCTAGGAGAATGACGCCCAAATTGTTCCAAGCAGCAGGAAAGTCGGGTGCTTCCTCCGTCGCTCGCCTGAGTAGGCTTTCAGCTTGACCAAGCCTGCCGAGCCGAAGGTTTGCTGATCCCAACGCGGAAAGGGTATCTACATTTAGACCTTGTTGGGCCGCCGCGCGTGTGTAGGCTTTTAAGGCCAGTTCAAACTCACCAGCCGCCATGAGCCTATGGCCGACGATCAATCCATCGATGTTGCTTTCACCTGCAACTCCGGGCGCTGCAAGAGGGTCGTTAGACGTATCAAAGCCGCCCTGAGAACAGGCGGCTAAGATCAAGCTAAATGTGGCGGCTAAGATAAGCCTCATTCGGTCGGTGCCTTAAACGCCCCCAAGGTTTTGGGAGATGTTGTAAATCGATGGTCCGATCAAAATGACCAAGAGCGGCGGCACCGTCAACATCATCGTCGCCAACGTCATCTTTGTTGGGAGCTTATTGGCTTTTTCCTCAGCGCGCATCACGCGTTTGTCTCGCATTTCTGACGCGTAGACCCGAAGCGCATCCGCGATCGATGTACCAAACTGTTGTGATTGGATCAGAACGGTCACAAAGCTGGTGATGTCCTGCACGCCGCAGCGTTCAGACATGTCGCGCAAGACCTGTTCTTTCGCTTTACCCGCCTTCATCTCATGCGCAACAAGTTCGTATTCCCACGCAAGGTCGGGGAAACCCGCTTGCAACTCTCTTGCGACGCGGATGATCGATTGGTCTAGGGACTGACCGGCTTCGACGCAGACGAGCATCATGTCGAGGCTATCTGGAAAACCTTGTTCGATGGCTTCTTTGCGCGTGTCGACACGACGCGTCACCCAATATTTGGGGAACATATAGCCGGCGGCACCTGGGCCAACGCCCCACATCGCCATTGCTTGAGTCGTGAGACCCTCATCGCCGGCTTGGTTCGTCTTTAGAATGACTAAGATACCGCCGATGATGAGACCAACGATGCCAAGGGCAAATTGGCTGAAGTGATAGTATTGGACGGCGTTCTTGCTGCGGTATCCTGCTTGGAGCAATTTTAGCTTAACTGCGGAGAACTCTTCCGCGTCCTGCGGTTCGAGAAACGTAGAGTATTTCTCAAGCTTGCTTTTCTTATTGCTGCCAGCACGCAATTTGGCTGCTTGGCCATCTTCGGAGACTTGCGCGCGCTGCTGCTTCTTCAGCTTTTCAAGTGGATCTTCCTGCTTTTGAAGAAGAATTGGAAGCGTAATCAGAATGAGCAACACGCCCAAAAGGCCAACAATCATCAGGCCACCTAGGGGGCCGAGATTCTGCGTAATCAGTTCGTTGATTTGATCGATCATTTTCTGCCCCCTAAACCTTAATGTCTACCAGCGCCCTCATCACCAAAAGGTTGGCGACAAGGAAAGCTGCAACAACAAGACAAGCAGGGATAAAGATCGGAGTGCCGATCACGTCATCGAAGTAGTTTGGCTGAATCAGGTTGATGACGATAAGGGCCAAGATCGGAAATCCGGAAAGAAGTTTGCCGGACCATTTCGCCTCAGCCGTAATCGCTGCGACACGGCGGAAGAGGCGGAAACGTGAGCGGATCACCTTTGCAAGGCCGTCCAAAATTTCCGCCAAGTTACCACCGGATTGCTGCTGGATTGTCACCGCAACAGCCAAGAAGCGCAAATCCTGCATGTCTAGACGTTCGGCCATGGCCTTGAGCGTTTCACCCATGTCTCGACCATATGCGGCCTCGTCCGCGATGATGCCCATCTCGGATCCAAGCGGGTCCGCAACCTCTTTCGCAACGATTGATACCGCGGAAGAGAACGGGTGCCCAACGCGCAAGGACCGAACCATAAGTTCAACTGCTTCTGGCAGCTGTTCTTCGATCATCTTCATGCGGGTCGTGGCTTTTTTGTTGATCCAAAAATAGACACCGCCAATACCCATCGCGATGCTAACCAGTAATCGGACTGGCGCTTCGACGGTTGTACCAACCGTCAGGCCGATGAAAGCCACAAAGCTCACAAACCCCATCAACATGATGAGCTGGGCAGGCGTAAACGCGATATTCGCTTTCTGTGCCTTGGCCGCCAAAATCGAATAGAGCGGGATGCTTTGCGATTTCATGTGCTGGGTCATCTCCTTGCGGAGTTGCTCCAACACTTGTTCGCGGCCACCGCCTTTTTCGAGCAGCTCTAAACGGCGGTTTACTTTGCCGTTCATGCTGATCGATTTGCCGAAGGCGACAAGGTAGATACCTTGGACCATCGCCAAAACAGCGACGAAGATTACACCATAGATGATTAGCTCTGTAGGGACCTGCATTATTCTGCCACCATTGGTTCGAAGATTGCGGGCGGAAGGTCGTAGCCCCACAACTTAAAGCGATCGGAATAGTGTGACCGAACGCCAGTTGCGGTGAAGTGACCGATGATTTTGTTATCAGGCGTCAGACCAACGCGTTGATAGCGGAAGACTTCCTGCATCGAGATAACGTCGCCTTCCATCCCAGTGATTTCGGTGATGGAGGTCATGCGACGCGAGCCATCTTGCAGACGCGAGGCCTGCACGATCAAATTCACAGCCGAAGAAATCTGGGATCGGACCGCCTTAATCGGCATTTCAATACCGGCCATCGCGATCATGTTTTCCAAACGAGACACGCCGTCACGCGCAGAGTTGGCGTGGATCGTTGTCATGGACCCGTCGTGACCGGTGTTCATCGCTTGAAGCATGTCGATAACTTCTTCGCCACGCGTCTCACCCACGATGATACGGTCTGGACGCATACGCAGAGCGTTTTTCAAACAGTCACGCGGGGAAACCTCACCTTTGCCTTCAACGTTTGGCGGACGGCTTTCCATCCGGCCCACGTGAGTCTGCTGAAGTTGAAGTTCCGCCGTATCCTCGATTGTCAGGATGCGTTCGGCATTGTCGATGAAAGATGACAGAGCGTTAAGTGTTGTCGTTTTACCCGAACCTGTACCACCGGAGACGATGACGTTTAGACGGGTCGCCACGGCGGCTTGCAGATACGCCGCCATCTCTTCGGTGAAAGCGCCGAATTGCACCAGATCATCGATGCCCAATTTGTCTTTTTTGAACTTACGAATGGAAACCAACGATCCATCAACGGCGATTGGAGGAACCATTGCGTTGAAACGCGATCCATCTTGCAAACGGGCGTCAACGTAGGGGTTACTTTCGTCAACACGGCGACCCACAGCGGAAACGATCTTGTCGATGATCCGCAGAAGGTGCTTTTCGTCTTTGAACGTAATGTCGGTTAGTTCGAGCTTACCAGCGCGTTCGACGAAGATCTGTTGAGGACCGTTAACGAGAATATCGTTGACGGTTTCGTCTTTCAAAAGCGTTTCAAGTGGGCCAAGGCCCGTCACCTCGAAAAAGAGGTCTTGGCTGAGTGTGGTCCGTTCCTCACGGTTCAGAACGATGCCCATTTCCTCAAGGGATTCTTGAGCGATGGCATTGATCTCTGAGCGAAGGTCTTGTTCGGTAGCTGTTTCCAGTGCCGCAAGGTTCAAATTGTCGAGAACTGCCTTATGCAGCTCGAGCTTAATCTCGCCGAGACGTTCTTTCCGCTTTTTCTCGCGGTCGCCCGACGCAGCTTCTGCAGGTTTGACCGGCCGTGCCTTCATTAGGCTGGCTTTTGGCGCAGCCTCTGCAGGAGCAACAGCAGCCAGAGCGGGTTTTGCCGCTTCTGGCTTAGCTTGATCCGGCTTTTTGTACTTAGAAAACATGGATTATCCCCGTGCCTCTGCTTCATCCGCGTTCACGGCGTGAACGGATTGAGCCAGTTTCATGATTTCTTTTCGTGTCGCGTTCTTGGGAACGCCCGTCGCGAGTGGGACCCCGTGGTCAGCGTTTTGCGCGACCGGCTTGCCGCCGTCTGGCAGTTGAACTTCGATCGAGATGCCAAGGCTTTCGGCCAAACGTTTGACCCTGCTCTTGCCATTGAGGTCTGTGAACCCTGGAGCTTTGTTCAAGACGAACCGAAGTTTGTCGAACGGCAGATCCTCTGACTGCAACGCGCGCTTGAGGCGCAGCGTGTTCTGAGCCGACCGCATATCGAGTTCCAAGGTCGCGAAATAGACGTGAGCGGTTTCGAGAACGGTTTGTGACCATTCGACCATCGTGGATGGCATATCGATAATCACGTAGTCAAAGTTTGTCCGTGCGACTTCAATGATGCGTTCGATGTCTGTCGGTGTGATAAGATCCAGAGGGATCATATCCATCGGCGACGTCAGAACCTGAAGCTTTTCTTCATACGTCATCAGCGCTTGCATGAACGATTCACTGTCCATGGCTTCAGTATCTGTCAGAAGTTCCAGCACCGTTTCACGGCGTGCCAGATCCAAGAAGGTTGCTGCGGAGCCGAATTGGAAGTCAAAGTCCAAAAGGCAAACACGGGGCGCATTGTCCTTGTCGACGTTGGCCAATTCCCAAGCCAAGTTAACTGCCAGCGTCGTAGCACCCGTACCACCCGCCATTCCGTGAACAGCTATCAGAACACCTTCTTTATCGCCCGTTGCTTTCAACTTCGTTTCCTGCTCGGCGATCAATTGAACTTCGGGTTCAGGTGCCAGAACGCGTTCGATGGCATTTGCAAGTTCGTTTTCCGGAAGCGGGTAGGGGACAAACTCGTCTCCACCTTGGCGCAAGAGTTGATGGAGCGACGCAGGGCTTACATCTTCAGTAATCAAAATAACTTTGATCGATTTGGATTTGGCCATCCCAATAATACGGCCAATCTGCTCGATGTTTTGTTCATCGTCCTGGTCCATCGCAACGGCGACGAACTGCAAGTCATCAGCTTCGGACTGCTGAAGAAATGCTTCAGCATCATCAAAACCCAAATCTCCCCAGGTTTCACCTAAGGCGGCTTCCATATCTTCAATTAACAGGTCAAAAATCTGAACGTCCCGACTGATCGTACAGGCGACCAATGGTTGGGACTCAGTTTTTAAAACAGCACTACTACTCATTGCTAACGTCCTTGCTCTTTTGGGCGCTTTGGACGGTATTGCAGCATAATATTGCTCGCAATTACGTCTTCTGCAGCGCCTCACAGAACGCGAGACGCACTGACCCTACGTGCCAAGGTGTCGTTGATAATCGTGTCGGAATTTGGACCAAAAAACCGTAATTGTGCGGTATGTTGCGACGATAGCGGCTTTTAGCGAAGAGTGTTGACGCCGAGGAAAGAACCGGCGTCAACCATTTGTGAGAATTCGTTGGACGGTTTAGCCGCCGCCGCCCGAACCTGGAATATCGCCGCCGCCAGTAGAAATGCTAAGCGGTGAAACTTGCTGACGGAATGTCCCGCTATTGACGTATTCGCGGTAGATGACGCGAGCATATTCGCCATTCAGAACAGTCGGATGGTTCTGAACAAAGCCGGATACCTCGGTCACCGTGCGCCGGTTGCGAACATCACGAGACTCGGTTTGGATCAAAGGTTGGGTTTCACCAAATGAGACCACTGCTTCCAAGCGGTTGCGGTCGATGCCCTGGCTGACCAAGTAGTTAACAGCGCTTTGTGCACGACGAAGGCCAAGACTGCGGTTGTAAGATTGGGATCCAACCAAGTCAGTGTGTCCGAAGACCTTAAAGCGCACCTCTGGGAACTGTTTGATCCAATCGGCTTGCTGTCGAAGAGTTGCTTGGGCAGGGGCCGTCAACTGACTGGAATCAAAGGCAAAGTTGATGGTGTCATCGACTTCAGCTGAGAAGCGGCGCGCCAAATTTATTGTATAGTCAAGCTGCCCAGTTTGAACCAAAGTGTTGTTCATTGTCGCGTTGCCGAAATCTCCAACGTCTAGCTGGGAGCCGGCTTCGCGGTCAAATGAACCTGCTTCACGTATCGGGTCGGCACAGCCTGCCAGTAGGGAAAAGCCTGCGGATGCAATCAGAAGATATTTCATTTTGCTTTTCTCCTATCAATCGTCGAGGACGTAGCCGTAGGACCCGCTAAAGTCCTGACGTGCAACTTCACCGGCACCACCAGCTTGAGGTGCTTCGTCTGCGGCAACTCGGCCGAAGAGGAAGAGATCACGCTCAGTTGGTGGCTGAACTCTGTCCGTTGGCAAGGCCAGCGCTTCGCCGCGTGTGGGTGTCACCAGATGCGGCGTTACGATAATGACCAGCTCTGTTTGACGGCGGGCATACTGCGCACTGCGGAACAGCGAACCAAGGATAGGAACGTCGCCCACCCAAGGAAGTTGGCTATTGAGGTCGGTAAAGTCGTCAGACAGCAGACCAGCGATCGCAAAACTCTCGCCGTCGCGCATTTCAACGGTAGTCGACGTCTCGCGCCGGCTGAAAGCGTCAATTTGGAGGCCATTCACGTTGATACCGTTACTTGGGTCAAGCCCGGATACCGCTGCAATGAGCTCCAAGTTGATGACGTCTTCATCAACCACTCTAGGGATAAAGTTCAGCTCCACACCGAACGGCTTGTATTCGATTGTGATGCCGCCTGCGTCGGATTCACCAGGAACAGGGTATTCCCCACCGGCGAGGAATTTGGCTTCCTGACCGCTGAGTGCTGTCAAGTTCGGTTCGGCCAAAGTTCTGACAACGCCGCGCGCTTCAAGAGCTTCCAACAAGATGCCGATTTCAACACCACCTGCGTTGAACCCGAAGAGGAATGCGCCGTTATTTTCGTTTGATGCCGGTATGTTAGCGCCGAAGGCGTTCGCAACAGCACCTGAGTTGTTCAGAGTGTTGCTACCGCCGCTCGTTCCAAGATCGCCACCAAGGGCAGTGCCCTGGACTGCGAGAGAGGAAGACAGTGATTTGCTCACCGAACGCTGCATTTCGGCAAAGCGAACCTTCAGCATGACTTGCTGGGTCCCGCCAACGCTCATCAGATTTGAAACGCGGTCAGGTGCGTAGCGTTCCGCAAGAGCCATGGCGCGATCGAGGCGGGCGATGGACGAAACCATTCCGGAGAGGACGATACCGTTGTTGGCAGTTCGAACTTCGATATTCTCGCCGGGAAGGATCTGTTGCAGGCGTTCTTTGAATTCTGCGATGTCAGGAGTGACATGGACTTCAACGTTTGTGATCAGCCGACCATCTGCACTGAGCAGCGTGAGGGTTGTTCGCCCTGGCTCCTTGCCCAACACGTAAATCGTGCGATCGGACAGGGACGAGATGTCTGCAATTGTCGGATTTGCGATGGTAAGTTCGGTGAAGGGTGTGTCGCTTTCGACAACTACACCTCTATTCATCGGCACATTAAGGGCGCTCGACGGTGCACCTCGTAGAACTTGCAAAGTTTCGGCGGGCGCGAACGTGGGTGCGCTCGCAAATGCCAAAGTAAGGCCGGCCAAAGCCGCCTTAATCAAACGATCATATTTCATTGTGACCTGCCTCTCCGATCACGGTTTCTTGCGGAAATTATTTTCCTTATTAAGCAGACCATGCCCGCGTTCGGTATTTTTTGCAAGAATCAATGCCTTGTGGTGATTCCCTGATGTGGATAACTGGCAACACGCTTTGCCATGAAAAAAGCCGCACGCGAGACACTCGGTGCGGCTTTCCAGAACCTTCTCAGCTCTTTAGTTGGAGCAGGGGATTGGGATTTCTTTTATCTCTGTCCCGCTACGCTGCCGGATCGTACACACTCGAGGTGCTTCGACCGGTGCTTCCTGAGCGACTTCAACAGGGGCTTCGATGCCGAGAATTTTGTTCATGTCGGTTTCGATAACGTCAGTAACTTCAACCGTATCGCCTTGGCCGACAAGTGATAGTGAGAGTGTGCCCGTGCTTTGAAGGGTCGCCAAATCAGCAACATCGCCTGGGGACACCTGAACAGTAACGGTCCGGATCGATAGGTTTTCAGCGGAACTTGCATCAGCACTCTGATTTACAGCAATCAATTCAACAGCAGTTTTGATCAACTTAGTGATCTCGCGGCTCGCGTTGCGTCCTAGAGAGTCCACACTACCGGTCCAGTAAACATCCACCCGGTTGCCCGGCTGTAAGAAACCAGAAACACCAGTTGATTGGTCGACGTTGATCGTGAAGGCCCGAAGTCCAGGGGCAAGAATACCGGAGATGCCGTTAACCTCGCCAGGTGCCGTCACCTTCGCAGCAAGAACCGGTTCGTTTGGTTCCATTTTGCGAGTCACAATACGAACCACATCGGTGCCTTCCGGAAACAACTCTTCTTCGGACGCGAAGGAACCTTCTGGCAAGAAGTCCTTTGCATAGTGAATCTTCACGACATCTTCCATCGTCAAAGGTTCACCGTAGGCGATCTCTCGGTTAACGGCGTAAACTTCAACTGTTGGAATGTTGAGCTGCTGCTGAGCCATAAGTGCAGCATTGGCTTGCTTTTGCGCCGTAAGGTGGTTGTTCACCATATAGACAGCAAAGCCGGCGAGGCCCATTCCAACTACCAAGACTAAAACAAATAGCGCTCGCATTTTAGTACCCCATTATCTTCTGCGATCTCGTTTTCAAAACGACGTAGGTTTCTGAGTGGTGTCAGGACGTATTTGCAACAACGTCATCGCTGATCTGTTCGCTTCCGTCTTCCACGGCACCCAATACTAAGGCTCCAACTCCGACCCCCATAAGGACCACAGCGGCTGTCAGTACCACCCAATCGACTGTAACCGCACCTTCATCGGACGACAGAAATGACTTTAACAAATGAAACATGACTTACCTTTCCACTCACTCGTTGACTGTTTTTACTCATAAATTAGGGCGTCAAAGTGGCTTGGCGCTGACATTTTGGGGGAATATCTTGCTCGACAATGATCGCGCACACCAAGCATCATGCTTGGGCCCTATCTGGACAGTTTTACATGCTGGACAGATCGTTAGAGACCTTCGTGGCGAGATCTTCCGCACCCTCAGAGATGATGCCCATGACAAAGATTGCCATGAAGATCGCGGCTGAAGTCAGCACGACGTACTCCACGGTTACAGCGCCATCTTCTTCGGCGCTAAATTTTTTCAAAGCCTTAAGCATCTAAATCCCTCCTCAGGGTGTCGCTAGTTACTCTCACTACTTGGATCGAGATGATCCGGGTCTTTCTAACGATCATGGTTATCGTCGGGAAATAAGGCATGAATGGGGCGTCATATGACCGGAAAGCCAAAAAACCGTTCCTTTTGAGAAACATATCGTTTCACTGATTGCTCTAATCACGCTCTCAAATGATAAAAAAATCCGCGCTGCGATGGCAGCGCGGATTTCGTACTCAGCAGTGACGCTAAATTAGGTGTTAGCTTCGAGGTCGGCAACGATGTTGGAAGCACCCGTTGCTGCACCGCCAGAAACTGCGGAGCCAACTGCCAGGCCAAGAGCCACGATAGCTGCTGTCAAAACAACCCAGTCTACTGTTACTGCGCCGTCTTCGTCGTTGCGGAAGTTTTTGATAAAGTTAAGCATCTCGTTCCCTCCTCAGGGTATTGCTAGTTACTTTCAAACCTTGTCGGATCATATCGGACCGGCCTCTTTTGGTCCGATCCCCGACTTGGATGAGTACGTTTTCACTTTAGATTTGGGCATGAATTTGACCCGATTGGTGTTATTTTAAGGGGCGTTCATAAATTGAGGAAAAAACGATTAAGAATATGAAATATATAAATAAAAAAAATGATATTGAACAAACTTAGCGTCAGGACAGTTGCGTGAATGCGTCCAATGAAAATGAAAATTGTCTCATTGTTTCACAAAGCTTGGCCCGCTAGGCGCATTCTGCGATGAAACGAAAAACAAAAAGTATAGATGAGCAGGCAAATGCTGAGACTAATTGGGTGGCTGGCGCTTCTGATGACAATCGGGGCGTCATCACAGGCGATTGCAGAGCAACATACGCTCCAACCGGATTTTACATTTAAGCGTATTGGTGTGCCGAGCGCAGGCAGTCGGAATCGCATTACGGTTCAAATCGCGCCTGCTCCTGCAGCGCCCGCTCAAGTGGCGCCCACAGCAACACCGGACGCCCCGACGTCCAACGCTGAGCTGGCTTGGTTTTGGGATAGTGTGTCTCCTGCCTTGGGGGATTCCGGCCCTGGCCGCCTCGAGCAGGCTGTCACCACGCTTAGGGACGCGCCTGATGGGGTGTATCGCCCTACGCCTCGGTTAGAGACGATGAAGCAGATTGTCGCGGCGCATGGGAGCGACATTATCCTTAACTCTATTGGCACGGATATATCGCCAGCGTTGATAGTTGCGCTTATCTCAGTGGAAAGTAGTGGGTCGACAACTGCAGTTAGCCATGCAGGCGCTACGGGGCTTATGCAACTGATGCCAGCGACGGCCGAGAGGTTTGGCGTTCAAGACAGTACTCATCCGGCGGAGAACATCAAAGGCGGGGCGGCGTATCTGTCGTGGTTAATGGATCACTTCAACGACGATCCGGTGTTGGCTTTGGCTGGATACAATGCCGGCGAAGGAGCGGTGCGAGATCACGCGGGAGTTCCGCCTTATAGAGAAACGCGGAACTACGTACCAAAAGTGATCGCCGCTTGGACGATCGCGCGGGGCCTGTGTAAAACCCCGCCCGAGCTCATTTCAGACGGATGCGCCTTTGTGATCGACGGCTAGTTACTAGACCTGAAAAACGTCTGCCCAATCTGGATGCCTGCGCCTCAAAGCGTTGATATAGGGGCAGAGCGGGACGATCTGGAAGCCTTCTGCGCGGGCGTCGTTGACCAGAGCTTCGGCGAGGGCCTTTCCATAGCCCTGGCCTTCGTTAGCGGGAGCAACACCGGTGTGGTCCGCGATCACGGTCGCTTTGGACAAGACTGAAAACGTCAGTTCGCTTGTCTCGCCGTCGGCATGCTCGATAACGTATCGGCCTTTGGTATCGCCCGCCTCTTTTTTGATCGCTAGATCAGACAATCGCAGCCTCAGTGGCGTTGCGAAGTTCCTCTTCGGTGACGCCCTCAGCCGTTTCAACGATCTTCAAACCACCTTCGACCACGTCCAAGACACCGAGGTTTGTAATAATGCGATCCACCACGCCTTTGCCTGTCAGGGGCAAGGTGCATTCCTTGAGCAATTTGCTGTCGCCATGCTTGTTGGTGTGATCCATCACAACAACCACGCGTCCAACGCCGGCAACCAGATCCATGGCACCGCCCATGCCTTTGACGAGCTTGCCTGGGATCATCCAATTGGCCAGATCGCCGTTCTCCGCCACTTCCATCGCGCCTAGGATCGCCATAGCGATTTTGCCGCCACGGATCATCCCAAAGGACGTCGCGCTGTCGAAGTATGCCGTCTGCGGCAGTTCGGTAATGGTCTGCTTGCCTGCATTGATGAGATCTGCGTCGATTTCATCTTCTGTTGGGAAGGGGCCCATGCCGAGCATGCCATTCTCTGACTGCAGCGTAACCTCCACACCCTCAGGGATGTAATTGGACACCAGTGTTGGAATGCCGATGCCGAGGTTCACGTATGTGCCGTCTTCCAATTCTTGTGCCGCTCGGGCGGCCATTTGATTGCGGTCCCATGCCATGATCTTAGCCCTCCCTTACGGTGCGTTGTTCGATGCGTTTCTTGTGCTCACCTTGAATGATGCGATGGACATAAATTCCGGGCAGGTGGATGTGATCGGGATCGAGAGAGCCCGTTGGAACGATCTCTTCCACTTCTAGAACACATGTTTTGCCACACATCGCAGCAGGTGGGTTAAAGTTACGCGCCGTTTTTCGGAAGATTGCGTTACCGGTTTCATCGGCTTTCCAAGCTTTCACGATGGACAAATCAGCAAAGATGCCTTCTTCCATAATGTAGGTCTCGCCGTTGAAGTCCTTGTGGTCCTTCCCTTCAGCAATCACCGTGCCGACGCCGGTCTTAGTATAAAAGCCGGGGATGCCACAGCCGCCGGCGCGCATGCGTTCCGCCAGCGTGCCTTGTGGATTGAATTCCAATTCTAATTCGCCGGACAGATATTGGCGCATGAACTCGGCATTTTCACCAACGTAAGAAGAGATCATTTTCTTGACCTGACGCGTCTGCAAAAGGATCCCGATGCCAAAGTCGTCGACACCTGCGTTGTTGGATGCGAATGTCAAATCTTTAGTTCCGGCTTCCTTGATCGCATCAAGCAATAGTTCAGGAATGCCGCAAAGGCCAAAGCCACCAGCGGCAATAAACATGCCGTCTTCAAGAAGCCCATCCAGCGCAGCCGCTGCATTGGGGTAGATCTTGTTCATGAGGTCCCTCCAGAAAATTTGGCTAAGTAGTGACTGCGGGTCTTCCCCGTGTCAACACGATTGCTGCGTTGCGGCGTAATTTTTGCAACCGGTTGCAATTTAGTTGTCTAGATTGCTTTTGCTAGAACCACGTAATTCTTTGGATACCCGACGCCTCTGGAATCTGTGTGTTGATCAAGACGTGCCAAGATCGGTGCAAGCAGACTTCCAAGAATTCGAATGATTGTGACGACGGGCAAAGCTAAGAGCCGCGCCCAGATCTCGCCACTTTTAGGCCAAAGCGGTAGATTTTTCGAGAGCCCTCGGAGTTGATATGAGGCTGTGCCGTAATAACCTTCTAGCCAATCAATTGATGAAACTTCGAATCCAGCCTGCTCAAACATGTGTTGATGCGCGAACTGGGTGTAGCGGTAGAAATCATAAGGCTGTTAGTGTTCCTGATAGAACAGCGGACAGGTGCAAATGATCCTGCCGCCTGGCTTGAGAACGCGCCGCAGCTCTTTCAAAACGGCAATGGGATCGGGCAGGTGTTCTAAGACTTGGTTGAATACGACGTGGTCGAACCGCCTGTCCTCGACGGGAATGTCGACGAGATCGCAGATGTAAGTCTGCGGCGCATATGACTTATCGACCTTCGTAAAGTCCGCACTTTCATAGATCGCATGAGCGAAGAGATGCGCATAAGGCTGCATACCTGCGCCGGCATCCAGCACACGTTCCCCTGCTTTCACCCCTTTCGCGAAAGTCTCATTGACCTTCAAAAGGTGATAGCGGGAGGAATTGAAGGCCATCTATTTTTTCTTTTTGGCTGTCGTTTTCTTTTTCGCAGCCGGTTTTTTCTTTGCGACTTTCTTGCCGGTCTTTTCGGCCCGTTCTGCGATCAAGGCTACCGCTTGATCCAGCGTGATGTCATCTGGTGTGATCGTGTCGGGAATCGTGGCATTGATCTTCTCCCATTTGACGTACGGACCGTATTTTCCGTCGTAGACACCTACGGCTCCGCCCGCATCCGGATGTTCGCCCAGCTCTTTGATAGGTTTTGCTGCGCGACCACGTCCGCCGCGGCTTGCGACTTTCTCAGCCAGCAATTGAACCGCGCGGTTCATGCCGACCGTCCACACCTCTTCAAGCGATTCCAAATTGGCATTGGTGCCGCCGCGATCAGAGGTCGATGGCGCGTGCTTCAGGTAAGGGCCGTAGCGTCCGATGTTGGACCACACCATGATCCCGTCCGTAGGATGAGGTCCGATTTCGCGGGGCAGGGCCAGAAGCTTGACGGCCGTTTCAAGTTCAACCTCTTCTGGCGGCCATTCTTTCGGGATCGATTGGCGAGGCGGTTTTTTGTTGTCGTCGGAGACTTCGCCACGCTGCACATAAGGCCCAAAGCGCCCCTTGTGGACCCAGATCTGATCGCCAGCATCTTCGCCAAGCAATTTTCCCTCTGGCGGGATGGCAGACGCCTCCGCCTCTGGGTTGGGTGGACCGAAGGGGCGGGTATATCGGCATTCAGGATAGTTTGAGCAGCCGATAAAGGCGCCACCGGACCGCGCTGTGCGCATGGAGAGACGCCCGTTGCCGCAGTTAGGGCAAAGGCGCGGGTCGGTGCCATCTTCGTTGCGCGGGAAGAGGTGCGGTTCCAGCACCTCGTTGATTTTCTCGAGAACATCGGTGATCCGAAGTTCGGATGTCTCGGCAATAGCAGCGGAGAAGTCGCGCCAGAAATTGCCAAGTACGACTTTGTAGTTCGCGTCGCCCGCACTGACCTCGTCTAGTTGGTTTTCCAGTTGGGCCGTGAAGTCATAGCCGACATACTTACGGAAATAGTTCGAAAGGAAAGCCGTAACCAGACGCCCCTTGTCCTGAGGAATCAGACGGTTTTTCTCTTTCTCGACATATCCGCGGTCTTGGATCGTTGTCACGATGGAAGCGTAGGTAGACGGCCTGCCGATGCCGAGTTCTTCCATCCGCTTCACCAAGGTCGCCTCAGTGTATCGGGGCGGCGGTTGTGTGAAATGCTGCTCCGGTGTGACGCTGTCCTTACTTGCGGCTTCGCCTTCGGCGAGTTGCGGGAGGCGCTTGTCATCATCGTCGACGACCGCGTCGTCTTTGCCTTCTTCATAAATCGCAAGGAAGCCGTCGAATAACATGACTTGGCCATTCGCGCGTAGCATGACTTGCCCATCAGCAGATCCGATGTCAGCCGTCGTGCGTTCAAGTCGAGCGGCTGCCATTTGGCTTGCCATCGTGCGTTTATAAATGAGGTCGTAGAGCTTACGTTGATCCGCATCAGCGATTTTGGCGTCTTCGGTCGATACGCCCATTTCCGTTGGGCGGATACATTCGTGGGCTTCCTGCGCGTTCTTCGCTTTATTCTTATACATTCGTGGGCTGTCGGGCAGGTATGTGTCGCCGAACTTCGATTGGATCGCGCCACGGGCATCAGTCACAGCCTCTGGCGCCATGTCGATCCCGTCGGTCCGCATGTAGGTAATGAGGCCGGCTTCATAGAGGCGCTGAGCGACGCTCATCGTCTGCCGTGCGCCAAAGCCAAACTTACGGCTAGCCTCTTGCTGTAAGGTCGACGTCATGAAAGGCGGGGAAGGATTGCGCGTCGCCGGTTTTGCTTCGACCGACTTCACCACCAGATCGCGGCTTTGAATTGCTTGAACAGCCATTTCGGCTTGGGTCTGGTTGGCGATGCTGAATTTTTCCAGCTTATCGCTCGCAAGCACAGTCAGCCGTGCTTCATAGCTTTGGCCACGCGCGGATTTCAGTTGCGCTTTGACCGACCAATATTCTTGAGCACGGAATGCTTCGATTTCCATTTCGCGCTCGACCAAAAGGCGCAAGGTTACAGATTGCACGCGTCCGGCGGATCGTGAACCAGGCAGTTTGCGCCAGAGCACCGGAGACAAGTTAAATCCAACCAGATAGTCCAGCGCACGTCGGGCGAGGTAAGCTTCCACGAGCGGTTGGTCGACCTCGCGCGGGTTTTCCATCGCTTCCATAACCGCAGATTTGGTGATGGCGTTGAAAACGACGCGGCTGACAGGCGTGTCTTTCTTGATCGCTTTGCGTGCGGTCAATGCCTCTGTCAGATGCCAACTGATCGCTTCACCTTCGCGATCGGGGTCGGTGGCGAGGATCAATTCGGGGTCATCTTTGAGTGCGTTAACAATCGCTTTGATGTGCTTTTTGCTGTCGCTTGCGACCTCCCACTTCATTTCAAAATCTTCGTCGGGAAGGACGGAGCCATCTTTTGGAGGCAGGTCACGCACGTGCCCGAAAGAGGCGAGAACTGTATAGTCGTTACCCAAATATCCATTGATTTTCTTGGCCTTGGCTGGCGATTCAACAACAACAACGGGCATGGGAATCCTTTAAAGAAATCGGGTCGTCTGTGATCGCGCAAGATTTGGGGTGTCGCATTGGATTGTCAATCCTGTGATTTCGAGAAGGTGATTTGACACGAAATTTGGCGCGTCTTGAGGCGCTGCCTATCCTGCTTTTGAGAGCAGTCCACCGGGTTGCCGAATGACTTGGCCAGTCATTTCGAGCTCGACCAAAATAGGTGCAACGCCTTTCGCGGGGGTTTTGAGGTCGCGGATCAATTGATCTTCGGCGACAGGCGATGGGCCGAGACCGTTGAGAATTTCTTGATGGAGCTTGTTGGTGTCTCTGAGCGTCCGTTCAGGTTTCCGTAAAGGGAGTTCTGGTTCAGCGTGCGGCGCAATTTCTTTGATGGCCTCGATCACATCCTCTGCGGATCGGACGAGTATTCCGCCATCGCGAATGAGGTGATTGCACCCAGCCGCGCGTGCGTCGAACGGATGTCCGGGAACTGCCAAAACATCTCGCCCTTGATCCAAGGCGTTTCTTGCCGTGATCAAACTGCCGGACTTTGCAGCTGCTTCAACAACGACAACGGCTTTTGCCATACCGGATATGATTCTGTTGCGCGTCGGGAAATGTCGTGCCATGGGCTGCAATCCCATCGGCATCTCCGAGAGGCGCAGGCCTTTATCAGCAATTTTCTTTGCAAGATTGGCGTTCTCAGCGGGGTAGACCACATCGACGCCGCCAGCTTGAACAGCGACGGTGCCGGTTTCCAGTGAAGCCAAATGCGCGGCCGTATCGACACCTCTTGCAAGGCCTGAGACGACAACAAACCCAGCTTCACCAAGTTCTTCGGCAAGGCGGCGCGCCATGCGCGTGCCGAGGGATGAGGCATTCCGTGCGCCGACCATGGCAATCATTGGCGACATCGAAAGTTCCCGCCGCCCAAGAGTCCATAGGAATGGAGGCGCGTCATCGAGTTGTAAAAGCTCCTTCGGGTAATCAGGTACCGTTTCTTCGATCAGGACCGCACCGATCTTTTTTCCTGCTTTCAACTCCGCTTTGAGTGCCTGTTCTGCGAAAGGTTGGTATTTGGATACGCCCGCTGCGCGGGCAACCTCGGGCAGGGCGTCTAATGCCGCTCGCGCAGAGCCATGTTCTCCGAGCAACCGGCGATACGTCGAAATCCCTACGCGGTAAGATCGCAGTAGGCGGAGACGGTCAAAACGAGAATCTTCCTGAGGGTGTGGGGTGGGGGGCTGAGTGGAAGAGTGCTGCTTTCCGTTCATCCCAATCTCCGCCTTACTGCAGAGTCAGGTTAACCTCGTTAAGGTTAATCGGGCTTTAATCTTAGCGCGTCCTATCCCCGCTATTTCTTGGGGGGATGCTTTGACATTAAGCTGCTGCACCACCGACCGTTAAGCCGCCAATCATCAGGCTTGGTTGTCCGACCCCGACCGGAACCCACTGCCCAGCCTTGCCGCAATTGCCGATTCCTGGATCAAGCGCCATATCGTTTCCAATGCCGCGAATATGCTTCAGAGCGGTTGCGCCATCGCCGATCAATGTCGCGCCCTTCACGGGAGCGCCAACAACGCCGTTTTGCACGCGGTACGCTTCCGTACAGCTGAAGACAAACTTACCGTTGGTGATGTCGACCTGGCCTCCGCCAAAGCCGACGGCATAGATCCCGTCTTTGAGATCCGCGACCAACGCTGCGGGATCGGCGTCACCAGACAACATATATGTGTTCGTCATCCGCGGCATCGGCGCATGGGCATAGCTTTCGCGCCGCCCATTGCCCGTGGGGGCCACGTCCATCAAGCGCGCGTTCTGCCGGTCTTGCATGAAGCCGACCAGAACGCCGTCCTCGATCAATGTATTTTTCGCGCTGGGCGTACCTTCGTCGTCAACCGTGATCGAGCCGCGTCGATCTGGAATTGTGCCATCGTCCAAGACCGTCACGCCTTTTGCCGCGATCTGTTGACCCATCAATCCTGCAAAAGCCGACGACCCCTTGCGGTTAAAATCACCTTCTAGCCCGTGGCCAATCGCTTCGTGCAAAAGGATGCCGGGCCAGCCGGGGCCAAGAACCACGTCCATGACACCTGCGGGTGCAGGTTCCGCATCGAGGTTTACGAGCGCGATCCGCAGCGCCTCTCGCAAGACACCTTCCCAATGATCGCGTGTGATCAGGCCTAGCAATCCGGCGCGGCCACCACCGCCCATGCTGCCGCTTTCGCGGCGGCCCTGATCTTCAACGATGACGGACACGTTCAACCGCGACATCGGGCGTGTATCCGTGACCAAGGTACCCTCAGGGCGCAGGATCGTAACTTCTTGCAACGAGGCCGCCATGCTGGCGGAGACCTGAACAACGCGCGAATCCAAGCTGCGGGCGAATTCATCGATCTCCCTCAAGACGTCAATCTTAGCTGGAAACGTCGCTTGCGCCATTGGATTGCCATCAGAATAGAGCTTTCGGTTGGTACCCGCTGGCGCATTTGCCAAAGTCCCGCCGCCGTCTCCAATCGCTAAACGAGCCGTCCCAACGGCACGACGCAGAGCTTGTTCGTTGAGTGTTGTGGAATGCGCATATCCGGCAGTCTCGCCCTTCACGGCACGAAGGCCAAACCCCTCTGACGCATCATAACTTGCCGTCTTCACACGCCCGTCTTCAAACGACAGCATTTCCGACTTCCGACGTTCGAGGAACAACTCACCGTCGTCGGCGCCGCGCGTTGCCTCTTGAACTAAGGACAACGCGGTCTCCTGATCGAAATGAGTCTCAAATGGGCGAAATGCGTCGGATGCCATGTTTGGAAGCGCCTCTTTATGGTCAGAGCCCCAACTTTTTGGGGTGAATGTCGAAAAAGCGGCTGTTTGCCGCAACAGGGGTTCTTGAGTTGTCTCTCAGGATATGGGACATGGGCGCAGACTTACAACGGGATTCCGTCTAACAGACCGGAAACCTCAGCCACAGAGCCTTCGGGTTCGACGATGAAGACAGGGAACATCATGCGACTGACCACCCATCTAAAATCTCTTTGGGCCACCGCTGGTTTGATGCTGGCCGGCAGTGCCTCACTGGCTCAAGACGTCAATCAAGAACTTGAGATCGTCGGTATTCCGGAACCAGCAGGGACAAGCTTCCAACCTGCCGCGACTAAGCTGATGAGCGACATCATTTGGTTGGATACGCTGCTTTTGTATATCATCACTGCGATTTCGCTGTTTGTGATGGGTTTGCTAATCTGGGTGATCGTACGCTTTAACCGCAAATCGAACCCAACACCGGCAACATTCACACACAACTCTCCTTTGGAAGTTGCATGGACCGTTGTGCCAATCGCGATCCTTGTGTTCATCGGCGCGTTCTCTCTGCCAGTTTTGTTCGACCAGCAGGAAATCCCAGAAGGTGACGTGAACATCAAAGTCACTGGCTACCAGTGGTACTGGGGTTATGAGTACACAGACGAAAACATCGCATTCGACAGCTTTATGCTCGCAGAAGAAGAGCTGGCTGACTTCGGTTATTCCGAAGACCTCTATCTTCTAGCAACAGACACAGCTGTTGTTGTGCCAGTGGGCGCGACCGTTGTTATGGACGTGACAGGCGCGGACGTTATCCATTCCTGGACTATCCCAGCCTTTGGCGTGAAGCAGGACGCGGTCCCAGGTCGTATCGCTCAGCTGTGGTTTGCGGCAGAGCGTGAAGGCGTCTACTTCGGCCAGTGTTCTGAGCTTTGCGGCCAGGCCCACGCTTATATGCCGATCACAGTGAAAGTCGTGAGCCAAGAGGTTTATGACGAGTGGCTTGTTGCCGCGAAAGAAGAAAACCCAGCATCGTAAGCGCCGTAACTGGGTACGGCACTGCCGCGCCCAAATTGCTTTAAGGGCCGAGATAGCGGCCACGCTAGGACAACCGAATGAGCGACGTGAGCGTAGAAACAGGGACCTATGAGGCCAAGATGGGCGACTATTTCGCTCTTCTTAAGCCTCGTGTGATGTCGCTTGTGATCTTCACGGCGCTTGTAGGCATGTTGGTTGCTCCGGTTCCAGTTCACCCTTTCGTTGGCTTTGTCGCCATCCTTTGCATTGCGGTCGGTGCCGGTGCCTCTGGCGCGCTGAACATGTGGTGGGACGCTGATATCGATGCGAAGATGAAGCGCACAGTTGGGCGTCCAATCCCGTCAGGTCGCGTTCAACCGGGTGAGGCTCTTGGCATTGGGTTGGCCCTTTCTGGCTTTTCCGTCGTTCTTTTGGCGCTGGCGGCAAATTTCTTTGCGGCCGGACTGCTCGCGTTCACGATCTTTTTCTATGCCGTCATTTACTCGATGTGGCTGAAGCGTTCGACGCCACAAAACATCGTCATCGGCGGAGCCGCAGGTGCGTTCCCTCCCATGGTCGGGTGGGCGGTTGCAACCGGTGGAGCGAGTATTGAAAGCGTCTTGATGTTCGCGTTGATCTTCATGTGGACGCCGCCTCACTTCTGGGCGCTCGCCTTGTTCGTGAAGACCGATTACGGCGACGCGGGCGTTCCAATGTTGAACGTCACCCATGGCACGCGGTCCACACGGAACCATATTCTTGTCTACACCTTTTTGTTGGCTCCAGTCGCAATTGGCCTTGGTTTTACCTCCATTGGTGGCCCTATCTATTTGGCGACGGCTGTAGTCATGAACGCATGGTTCCTAAAAGGTGCCTACAAAGTTTGGAAACGTGACGACGCTGACGCCGAAGCGGACAAGTTCAAAGCAGAGCGCGCGGTCTTCAAAACGTCGCTCTATTATCTGTTTGCCCACTTCGTTGCATTGCTCGTTGAAGGCATCTTGCGCACTACAGGTGCAGGAGGTGTCGCGTGACGATCAAGGTTGAGCACGAGCTTCATGAGCGTCGGAAAGGCCGCAATGTTGGGTTGGGTCTGATCCTTGTAGCGTTCATTGGCATCGTGTTTGGGCTGACGGTTGTGAAAGTCACACAGCTTGGTGAAGCTCAACAATTCGAACGCTTCGATCACGTGGCTCGGCCGCAAATTATTCCAGCCGAGGACGGAGGGTCTAACTGATGCGCTTGTTTCCTAACTTAACCGGCCCGAAGCGGACACTCTTTCAGACGTTGTCTGTCGTGTTTGTCATGGGCGCATTGGCTTGGGCCTCCGTACCGTTCTACGATTGGTTCTGTCGAGTCACAGGTTTTGGTGGCGCTACTAACGTCGCCGAAGATACGACAGGCGTTGTTTTGGACGAAACGATCACTGTGCGGTTCGACGCATCACTTGAGCGGGATATGCCTTGGACGTTCAAACCGGTTGAGCGCGAAATGGAAATCCGCATTGGAGAGATGGGATTGGCCTTCTATGAGGCAAATAACCCGTCTGACGTGCCAGTCGCAGGGCAGGCAGCCTACAATGTAGCGCCCTACCAAGCCGGAGCGTTTTTCGACAAAATCGAATGCTTCTGCTTTGTAGAGCAAGTTCTTCAGCCCGGCGAAACTGTCCTGATGCCCGTGAGCTTCTTCATCGATCCTGAAATCGTCGATGACTACGAAGGCCAGTACATCCACACCATCACTCTTAGCTATACGTTTTACGAGATCGATTTGCCGGAAGATGAGATGCAACAAGCGGCTTTGGGTGCTGAATCCGCTTTGACAACAAACGGCCAAACGGCCATAGAACAGAACTAGACGACCAGCCATAGGGAACATCAACGATGGCACATGAAAAGAACCACGATTATCACATTCTGAACCCCTCTATCTGGCCTTTGGCTGGAGGTGTTGGCGCGTTCGTAATGCTCTTTGGCGCCGTGCTTTGGATGAAAGACAGCAGCCAGCCTTACATGTTCCTAATCGGATTGGCTCTGACTCTTTACGTTATGTATGCGTGGTGGGCCGAAGTTGTGACCGAAGGCAACACAGGTGATCACACGCCCGTCGTTCGGATCGGCCTGCGTTACGGCGTGATCATGTTCATCATGTCAGAAGTCATGTTCTTCGCGGCATGGTTCTGGTCTTTCTTTAAACACGCACTCTACCCAATGGGCCCAGAAAGCCCTGCTGTTGATGGAGTTTGGCCCCCTGTTGGTATTGAAACATTCGACCCGTGGCACCTGCCTCTGATCAACACCCTGATCCTGCTGTGCTCTGGTGCAGCTGCAACATGGGCGCACCACGCATTGGTTCACGAGAACAACCGCCAAGACATGAAGTGGGGCCTGATCCTTGCTGTTGCTTTGGGTGTGCTGTTCACATTCTTCCAAGCCTACGAATACGGACACGCGGCCTTTAGCTTCTCCGGAAACATCTACGGCGCGAACTTCTTCATGGCGACGGGCTTCCACGGCTTCCACGTTGTGATCGGCACGATCTTCTTGCTCGTTTGCTTGCTGCGGCTTCAGCGCGGTCATTTCACGCAAGAGCAGCACGTCGGCTTCGAAGCAGCCGCATGGTACTGGCACTTCGTTGACGTGGTTTGGCTGTTCCTCTTCTTCGCCGTCTACATCTGGGGCGGCTGAAGTAAGCACTGAATTGGAAAACGGCGGACCATGTGTCCGCCTTTTTCTTTTTGGCCCATGGGCAAGCCCTTCACCCTTTTGGCCAACGCCGCTATAGACCGCGCAACAAAAAGGATCTCCTTGTGCGCAAGCTTTTCTTTCCAATCTTTCTCGGTGTCAGCGGGGTCGCGGTCTTGCTGTATCTTGGATTTTGGCAGATGCAGCGCTTAGCGTGGAAAGAAGGTATTCTGGCAGAAATCGATGCGCGGATGACGGGGGCTCCGGTCGCCTTGCCGCAGGATCCGACAGAGACTGAAGACGAGTATATTGCAATAGAGCTTTCAGGGCTTATCGGCAACGAAGAACTCCACGTTTTGACGTCCGGGACGGCGGCTGGAACCGGCTATCAAGTCATCACCGCTCTTGAGACAAGCGATGGTCGGCGTGTCCTACTCGATCTGGGTTTGCTGCCCTTGGAAGCGAAAGATTTACCGTCTCAGAACGCACAAGCAGAAATCGTCGGAAACTTGATCTGGCCCGATGATTTGAACGACTCGACACCTAACCCTGACCTTGAGAAGAACATTTGGTTTGGGCGAGATGTCGACGCGATGTCAGATGCCTTGGGCACCGAACCGCTTATGGTGGTTGTCAGAGAGATGTCACCGCCAGACCCACGTTTGACGCCCTTGCCCGTCGACACCAGCACCATAAAGAACGATCACTGGGAATATGCAGTCACTTGGTTCTTGCTAGCCATTGTCTGGGCCATCATGAGCATCTATTGGATCATCCGCACAACCCGCCAAAAGGACGCATAAGATGCGCTATATCTCGACCCGCGGCACAGCGCCTGAGCTGACATTCGAAGAAGCCATGATGACAGGGCTGGCTCGAGACGGTGGCCTCTATGTACCCGCCGACGTGCCGACGCTCAGCCATGATGAGATCGCGGCGATGGCGGGGCTGCGCTATGAGGACATCGCCTTCAAAGTGATGCGCCCTTTCATCGGTGAAACGTTCACAGATGAGGAATTCAAATCCCTGATCGATGCCGCCTACAAAGGGTTCGGCCACGACGCCCGCGCGCCTTTGGTTCAGCTTGCGCCCAATCACTTCCTACTCGAATTGTTCCATGGCCCGACGCTGGCGTTCAAAGATTTCGCAATGCAGTTGATTGGTCAGATGTTCCAAGCGGCTCTTGGTCGGTCTGGTAAGTCTATTACGATTGTTGGAGCCACCTCGGGCGATACGGGCTCCGCCGCCATTGAGGCCTTCCGTGGATTGAGCAACGTCAATGTCTTTATCCTTTACCCGCATGGTCGGGTCAGCGAAGTACAGCGGCGTCAGATGACAACGCCAGTGGAAAGCAATGTTCATGCCTTGGCCGTCGACGGTGATTTTGATGACTGTCAGGCGATGGTCAAAGACATGTTTAATGACTTTGATTTCCGCGAAGAAGTGGCGCTCGCGGGCGTCAACTCAATCAACTGGGGAAGGGTGCTGGCGCAGGTTGTCTACTACTTCTCATCCGCAGTTTCGCTCGGCGCGCCGCATCGCGAAGTGAGTTTCACGGTGCCGACCGGCAACTTCGGTGACATCTTCGCTGGCTATATCGCGAAACGGATGGGTTTGCCGATCAAAGATCTTGTCGTGGCGACGAACCAAAACGACATCCTGCACCGGACGTTGGAAACGGGTGCCTATACTAAGGAAGGCGTGACACCGTCGATTAGCCCGTCGATGGATATTCAGGTGAGTTCGAACTTTGAACGTGCTCTCTTTGATGCCTATGACCGTGACGGAGCGACTGTGGCTACGCAGATGGATGATCTGAAATCCGGTGGCTTTGCCATCAGCCAAGGTGCCTATCAGGCGTTGAAGGAAACCTACAAATCAGGCCGCGCATCTGAGGCAGAAACCAGTGCTGCGATCAAGTCGTATGTCGCGGATCATGGACAGCTACTTTGCCCTCACTCAGCGGTTGGCGTTCACGTGGCTGAAGACTACCTTGGCACAACACCGATGATCACGCTTGCGACGGCGCATCCAGCGAAATTCCCCGCGGCGGTGGAAGAGGCCACAGGCATTCATCCTCCACTCCCTTCACGCATGTCTGACCTGTTTGAGCGGCCAGAGCGCTTGACCCGCGTGGCGCATGACCTTACGGCGATCCAAACCATCATTAAGGACCGCATCGCTTGACCATCCAACTGCACACATTGTCCAACGGCTTTCGCATCGTGACCGAGGCGATGCCCGGCCTTAAATCCGCGTCCGTTGGGGTTTGGGTCGGTGCGGGTGGCCGTCATGAACGGGTTGAACAGAACGGCATTGCGCATTTCTTGGAGCATATGGCGTTCAAGGGCACAAAGACGCGCACGCCTTTGCAAATTGCCGAAGCGATTGAAGATGTAGGCGGGTACATCAACGCTTATACCAGTCGCGAAATGACGGCCTATTATGTTCGCCTGCTGGAAGATGACGTGGCTTTGGGCGTTGATGTGATTGCCGATATTCTTCTCAATCCAATCTTTGATCCGAATGAGATTGAAGTGGAGCGGGGCGTGATCTTGCAAGAGATCGGCCAAGCGCTTGATACGCCGGACGACATCATATTCGATTGGCTTCAAGAGGCGGCCTATCCGGATCAAGCCTTGGGGCGCACAATTCTGGGTCCATCGGAACGCGTTCAAAGCTTCACGCGCGATGACCTGTCGGGATTTGTTGGTGAACATTACGGGCCAAACCAGATGATTTTGGCGGCTGCAGGTGCGGTGGATCACGATGAGATTGTAAAACAAGCCGAAGCGCTCTTTGGACACTTGCCGTCCGTTAAACCGACGACCCTGATCCAGCCCGCTCGCTTTGGTGGGGCAGAGCGGCGCGAGACCAAAGATTTAGAGCAAGTTCATTTCGCTTTGGGGATCGAAGGACCGGATTATCGCGATCCCGAGATCTACACCGCGCAAATCTATTCCTCCGTCATGGGTGGTGGCATGTCATCGCGGCTGTTCCAAGAGGTGCGCGAACATCGTGGGCTCTGCTACACGATTTTCGCGCAGGCTGGGGCTTACGAAGATACCGGCCTGACCACGATTTACGCGGGTACCTCGTCTGAAGAGATAGCCGAACTGGTAAACGTCACTGCTGATCAGATGAAACGCGCTGCAGATGATATGACCGATAAAGAGGTCGACCGCGCCCGTGTTCAGATGAAGGCGGGGCTGTTGATGGGCCTCGAAAGCCCATCAAACCGTGCCGAACGTCTTGCGCGCTTGCTGTCGATTTGGGGTCGTATCCCGTCGCTAGAAGAAACCATTGAGCGTATTGATGATGTAACAACCGCTAAGGTGAAAGCCTTTGCCGGTAAGACGACGAGCCAATCTGGGGCGGCTATGGCGCTTTACGGCCCAGCTGAAGCGGCGCCAAGTCTGGAAGAATTGCGGGCAAGACTGGCGGCCTAATGCTGGGAGTGCGCAAGAAGGTTAAGCTGGAAACAGAGCGGATGACCTTGCGTCCCCCGCAACACAGCGACTTTCGCGCATGGGCCGCAATCCGCAAAGAAAGCAAAGCGTTCCTAGAACCTTGGGAGCCGACTTGGGCGGCTGACCACCTGTCTCGTAAAGGGTTCACCAATCGGGTCTATTGGGCGCAGCGCGCGATTGCGAATGGGACGGCGGTCCCTCTGTTTTTGATCCGGCGCGACGATGACGCGCTGTTGGGCGCAATCACACTGGATAATATCCGCCGCGGGCCTGCGCAGGCCGGGACAACGGGGTATTGGGTCGGACATCCGTATGCGCGATCTGGCTACATGCAAGAGGCGCTAGAGGCAGTTGTACATTATGCGTTCACCACATTGGATCTGAGCCGGATTGAGTCTGGCTGCCTTCCTGAAAACACACCCTCGCGTCGGTTGCTGGAAAAATGCGGCTACAAATACGAAGGTGTGGCGCAAAGTTATCTTCAGATCAACGGGCGCTGGCGGAACCATGTCCTCTATGCGAACCTACGCCACGACCGACGTGGTCGAACGGATGTGGGATAGGTGATGCTGAAAAGCGTGACAGATGAGTTTGAGGCGCAACTGCGCGCAATACTCCCTGAGGGCGCCTTCAAGTCCGACACCGACGGATATTTCACAGAATCCCGAGGTCGTTGGACGGGTCAGGGCCTTGTGGTCGCACCGTCCTCGACGCAAGAAGTGTCAGCCGTCGTCAAAGCCTGCAACGATGCAAAAGTCGGCGTGGTTCCCTACGGCGGCGGCACTGGTCTTGTCGGTGGGCAAATCCTGCAAGACGGCGCGAAACCAGTGGTTTTGTCTTTGGAACGGATGACCAAAGTGCGCGACGTGTACCCGACCGAGGATACGATGGTTGTAGAGGCCGGCGCAATCCTCGCGAGTATCCAAGATGAGGCCGAGCGGATCGGACGGCTGTTTCCGTTGTCTCTGGCCTCCGAAGGGTCGGCGCGTATTGGCGGACTGCTTTCGACCAACGCTGGCGGCTTGAATGTCCTGCGCTATGGAAATGCTCGCGCCCAATGTCTTGGGTTGGAGGTGGTTCTGGCGGATGGCACTGTTTGGAACGGCTTATCGCGTCTTCACAAAGATAACACTGGCTACGACCTGCGCGACTTGATGATCGGAGCGGAAGGAACGCTGGGGGTCATCACCGCAGCGGCTTTAAAGCTGTCACCGCGTCCCGCTTCCGTTGGGTCTGCCATGATTGCGGTAAAGGGTCCTGCCGCGGCATTGGCTCTGCTAGCTTTGGCAAAGGAGCGTTTGGCCGAAGGGATTTCCGCGTTTGAATTGATGCACCGGCAAGGGTTTGATTTCCTCGATGAAGTAGGCCCCGAATATCATGCGCCCTTGGCCGAGACACCAGAATGGACCGTGTTGATTGATGTTGGTTTGCCAAGTGGCCTGCAAGCAGACGAAGCCTTGGTCGACTTATTTGAAGCAGCGCTTGAAGCCGATTTGGTAACTGACGGCGTCATTGCCCAATCAGAAGCGCAGCGAGAGGCGTTCTGGTTCATTCGAGAGAATATCCCCGAAGCCAATCGGCGGATCGGGTCTATCAGCTCGCATGATATTTCGATCCCGCTGAGTGTCGTCCCAGAGTTTATCAAGATCGGCCCCGAGCAGCTTGAAAAGATTGGTGAGTTTCGGATCAATTGCTTTGGGCATCTTGGAGATGGCAATCTTCATTACAATGTGTTCCCGCCGAAGGGGTTGTCGCGCGCTGACTTCTCGAGCGAACGCGATCAGATCAAAGAAGCGGTGCACGATCTTGCGCATGAATTTAGCGGATCGGTCAGCGCGGAACATGGGGTAGGACGGCTGAAGGTCGGCGATCTGGAGCGCTATTCCGATCCTGCAAAACTAACCATGATGCGAGCGATCAAAGGGGCGCTTGATCCCAACGGAATCATGAACCCCGGTGCGGTCTTGCGCTAATCCATACGTTGCGGCTTAAGCCCCTTCGAACTCACAAAGGATGTGGACGTTCATACCCATGTCTTCGAGTTTCTTGCGACCGCCAAGTTCTGGCAAATCGATGATAAAGGCGCAGCCCATCACCGATGCACCTATACGCTCGATAAGTTTGATCCCAGCTTCAGCGGTCCCACCGGTGGCAAGAAGGTCATCGACAAGAAGGACGCGTTCACCCGGTTGAAGCGCGTCGTCGTGGACTTCCATAATTGCTTCGCCGTATTCCAGTTGATAGTCTTGCTCGATAGTCTTGCCGGGCAATTTGCCTTTTTTGCGGATTGGAACAAAGCCGAGCGAGAGTTGGTGCGCAATAGCTCCGCCAAGGATAAACCCTCGCGCTTCAAGCCCCACTACGCGGTCAATTGGCTGTCCGGCATAGGGGTGCAAAAGTTGGTCGATTGCCATGCGGAACCCACGCGGGTCAGCAAATAGGGTTGTCACATCGCGGAACATGATCCCTTCGTGTGGAAAGTCAGGGATCGTGCGGATGTAGTCTTTGACAGTTTTCATCTAAGTATTTCCGAATGTTAGAGGACGCGTCCAGCGACCGCATCAAGTTTGGCGACCAAAGCAGTGTCACGTTTTTCAGGTGCGGTCATGACCGCGTATTCGAGGGCGCGGTCGCAGCCGTGAGGGCAAAGGTCACGCTCTGACCCAAGCAGTTCAGGGAGCCGCGTGACCATATCGCGGGCTTTTGTGCCGTTGTCTTGCAGCGTTTTGATTACATCGCTGACGTCGACCGCCCCATGATCAGGGTGCCAACTGTCATAGTCGGTGATCATGGCGACCGAGGCGTAGCAAAGCTCTGCCTCGCGGGCGAGTTTAGCTTCGGGCATATTTGTCATGCCTATGACGTCACAGTTCCAGACATCGCGGTAAAGGTTGCTCTCTGCCTGTGATGAGAATTGTGGACCTTCCATAGCAAGGTAGGTGCCGCCTTTGTGGACGGTGACGCCAGCATCCTTCGCAGCGGTTTCGCAGGCGTCAGAGAGGCGCGGGCAGGTCGGGTGTGCGACGCTCACATGCGCCACACAGCCGGTTCCGAAGAACGATTTTTCGCGGGCAAAAGTTCGGTCAATGAATTGATCCACAATGACAAAATCACCCGGAGCCATTTCCTCGCGAAACGATCCACATGCGCTGACGCTGATCACATCGGTCACGCCGATACGTTTCAGAGCGTCGATATTGGCGCGATACGGAACGGTTGTCGGGGAGTGCACATGGCCGCGCCCGTGGCGGGGTAAGAACACCATCGGGATACCATTCAAAACACCTGAGAGAACCGCATCTGAGGGCGCGCCCCAAAGGCTATCGATCTCAATCCATTCCGCATCCTGAAGGCCATCAATTTCGTAGAGGCCGGAGCCGCCGATTATCCCAATTTTTGTTTGCATCGATCACCCCTACTTAGCCTTGCCAATGTTGCCCAGCCGCTGACCCGACGCAACAGTTTTGCTTTGGACGTGACATCTTTAGATTCCTCCTATAAAGCGCGCGGACGAGCTTCCTCCCAAAAGGCCTAAAAGATGAGCACTTCTATTCTGGCGCGCTTCGCCGACAGTTTGGCTATTGCCGATCCGAACACTCCGATCACTTCCACAAGGATTCGGACAGAGGTTTTGTCAGGGCTTACCGTGGCCTTAGCCTTGGTGCCCGAAGCTGTCGCTTTCGCTTTTGTGGCTGGGGTTCATCCGCTGGTTGGCCTCTATGCAGCGTTCATGGTGGGGTTGATTACGGCGGTGATTGGCGGACGGCCGGGCATGATCTCTGGCGCGACGGGGGCTTTGGCGGTTGTGATGGTCAGTTTGGTGGCTGTTCACGGGGTCGAATACCTCTTTGCGACCGTGATCCTGATGGGATTGATCCAAATCTTTGTGGGCATCATGCGATGGGGGAAGTTTATCCGTTTGGTGCCGCATCCGGTTATGCTTGGCTTTGTGAACGGGTTGGCGATCGTAATTTTCTTGGCGCAATTGGGCCAATTCCAAGTGCCAGGAACGGCTGAATCTGGTGGTCACGGCATTCCGCACGGCGAATGGTTGTCTGGCATGCCGTTGATTTTGATGCTCTGCCTTGTGGCGCTGACTATGGCGATCATCTGGGTATGGCCGCGCATCACAAATGTCATTCCCGCACCACTAGCCGGCATCGGTATCGTGGCCGGTATCGTGATTGCCTTTGGCCTCGACGTGCCGCGAGTGGGTGATCTTGCCTCTATCGAAGGTGGTTTGCCGCAGTTCCATAATCCATTTGGAACGGGCGAAGGTCTTTATGGTACTCCGCTTGCCCATTTCACGCTTGAGACGTTCTGGATCATCCTCCCCTACGCTTTGATCCTATCGGCGATTGGGTTGATTGAAAGCCTTCTGACACTGAACCTAGTGGGCGAAATGACGAACCAGCGTGGTGGCGCATCTCAAGAATGTATTGCCCAAGGTGTCGCGAATACGGCCACGGGTTTCTTTGCCGGCATGGGCGGTTGTGCGATGATCGGACAGTCCATGATCAACGTGAAATCCGGTGGTCGTACTCGAATTGCTGGGATTGCGGCAGCTTTGTTTCTGTTGGCGTTCATCATGTTCGCAAGCGGATTGATCGAGCAGATCCCACTGGCTGCACTCGTCGGCGTTATGTTCATGGTGGTGATCGGTACATTTGCCTGGAATTCACTGCGAATTCTGCGGAAGGTCCCGCATATGGACGCCTTTGTGATCATCCTTGTTACCGTTGTGACGGTGGCAACGGATCTAGCTACGGCGGTGGTCGTTGGTGTGGTCGTCTCCGCCTTGGCCTACAGCTGGAACAACGCAAAACGCATTTATGCTGAAACGCATGAGACGCCTGAAGGCGCAAAGGTCTATCACATTCAGGGGCCGCTTTTCTTTGGGTCCGCCGAGGGGTTTGCTGAATTGTTTCAAATCAAGGATGATCCGTCTCTGGTGATCATCGATTTCCAAAACAGCCGTGTGGTTGATCAATCGGCGCTGCAGGCGATCGAGGCGATTGCGGGCAAGTATGAGGCCGCAGGAAAGCGCATCCAACTGCGTCACCTGAGCCATGATTGTCACCAGCTGTTAACCCGCGCCGGTCACCTCATCGTCGATAGTGATGACGATCCCGATTATGAAGTTGCGGTCGATTATGGTGTCCGGACCGGGATCATCGGAGGACACTAAGCGTCAGCCATCGCCGGGGCGGCTAAGGCTGAACAAATCTTGGACCTTTGTGTAGTCGCGATAACCAAGGCGGGCGAGGGGATGGAACTTGGTGACATCGAACTTGCCGTCAACAAGGCAGTCGTCGCGTAAGTGAACGCCGACGACTTCACCAAACACCACTCTATTCGCTTCACCAGGCAAAGTGGTGATCTGCGTCAACTTGCATTCTAGCACCGCCGGCGCGCCATCCACATAAGAGCAGCCAATTTCAGAGCAGGCAGCCTTTGTAAGGCTGGCCTTTTCGAATTCATCGATATCCTTTTCCCAAGGGCCAGAGGTCATGTTCATGGCGTTGGCCATTTCGAAAGAGACGATGTTTACCGCGAATTCGCCCGTTTCAGTGATGTTTGCGACGGTGTCCTTTGTCCCGTCGCGATCGGGCTTTGCGCTTGTCGAGGCGAACATCACTTGAGGCGGTTCATATGCGACCGCGTTAAAGAAGGAATAGGGCGCCAAATTTTCCGAACCATCAGCACCGCGTGTTGAGATCCAGCCAATTGGCCTTGGTGTCACAACAGCGTTGAATGGGTTATGCGGCAAGCCGTGTCCGTCTTCTGGGCGATAGAACATTCGTCTTCTTTCTTTTTCGACTGGTCAGCACGTGCATAGCTTGCATAAATACGCGGGGCTACTCGAAAGACTGATGCAGGCGACAGAATATACACTTGCCACCGAAGTGGCTGACGATTGGTGGGAGGTCGAAGCGCTCTATGATCTGAGCTTTGCCCCGGGTCGATCGGCGCTGTCTTCCTATCGTTTGCGCGATGATGTCGATCCGATTCTAGAGCTTTGTTTGACGGCCCGCGATGGTGATGGTGTCTTGGCGGGGGCCGTCAGGAATTGGCCCGTTCGTGTTGGCGAACATCAAGCTGTTCTTTTGGGTCCCATTGCAGTTCACCCAACCAGGCAAGGGGAAGGCCTTGCCGCACTTTTGATGTGGCGTTGCATAGATTTGGCCCGCTCATTGGAATGGGAACGCATGTTTCTTGTTGGCGATGCGCCCTACTACGGGCGTTTCGGGTTTAAGAAGCTTGAGAATGTAGAAATGCCACCGCCAACCAACCCAGACCGTCTGTTGGCGCTCGATCTTGTTCCCGGCGCTTGGTCGGGTGTTTCTGGGACAGTCGAGCGCGCGATAGATTGAAATTCGCACCCTCTTGCATAGGTAAGACCCATGACAAGCGACGCATCCGACATGAAATTGGTCAACCCTGACCCGCCCATTCCAAAGCTGTCTCAAGCTGCAGAAGAGGAAATCTTGGCCCTTGCGCAGCGTCAAAAGAAGGCGGCAGGTTTCCTTATGAAGGGGGTCAATTTTGTTGGCGGTCAGGTTGAGGATACGCTCAAACTGCTGCCAGATGGGACAAAGGCGCAGTTTGATAAGGTCGCCAAAGATGCGCTTCGAACAAGCTATGACGTCGCCGCAAAATCGCGTGCGGGCCGTTGGTCCAAGATAGCAACCTCGGATCGAGCGCATAAACTCATGGCGACCGTCAGCGGTGCTGTTGGCGGCTTAGGTGGAATTCCAACTGCCGTTGCCGAAATTCCGCTCGCGACAACAATGATTTTCCGAGCTGTCCAGGGCGTTTCCATTCAATACGGTGAAGATCCCAATTCTGCCGAGACACGCTTGCAATGCCTTGCTGTCTTTGGCGCAGGTGGCCCCGGATCGGAAGATGACGGCGTCGACACCGCGTTTCTAAGCGCGCGTTTGGGGCTGACCGGTGCCGCGGTGAACACTCTGATCGGGAAAGTGGCCCCAAAATTCGCGGCGATCCTATCTCAAAAACTCGCGTCGCGAGCCGTTCCCGTTTTGGGCGCAGCGGCAGGGGCGGGCACGAATTATGCGTTCACAGACTACTATGTAGAAGTTGCCCACGTTCACTTCGGATTGCGCAAGCTGGCCCGCACCTATGGAGAGGAGCAGGTGCTAGACGCGTTTCATACTGCTCTCGTCGTTGGCAGCATTCCCGTCAACCGGGCTTGATCAACAAGGTAGTCTGAAACTGCTCGGCGTACGGATTGAACGCCGCTTTCACGCGCGTCGTCGATGACCTGTTTGACTTCGGACAAATCAACTTGCCGGATCAGGTGTTTGACCGGTCCGATGGACGCGGGACGCATTGATAGCGTTCTAAAGCCAATCGCTGCAAAGCAGAGCGCCTCGACCGGTCGCCCCGCATCTTCGCCGCAGAATGAGACAGGCACACCATGTGCGTTGCAGCGGTTGACGACTTGTTCGAGGAACCCCAGGAAACTGACATTCAGCGTGTCGTAGCGTCTGCGAACGCGTTCATTTTCTCGATCCGCAGCATAAAAGAACTGTTTCAGGTCGTTGCCACCAACAGAGATGAAATCAACCTCTTCGTAGAAACTTTCAGGAGCGAACCCGAGAGAGGGCGTTTCAAGCATTGCGCCGACTTCGACGGAAGAGGGGAGAGCGTGCCCTAGTTTCTTTTCACGTGCGAGGACTTTGTCGAGCGCCGCTTTCGCTTCTCTAAATTCAGACCGAAGCGTGATGAAGGGAAACATCACCGTAAGCGGCCCACCGTCAGCGGCGCGAACGAGCGCTTGCAACTGCATCCGCAACACGCCTGGTTTGTCGAGCCCCACACGGATTGCGCGCCAACCCATGGCCGGATTCGGTTCATCGTTCGGCTTCATATAAGGCAGCACTTTGTCGGACCCGATATCCAAGGTTCGGAATGCCACGCGCTTTCCGTCAGCCGAGTCCAAGACGCGGCGGTAGAGCGCGGAGAGCTCGGCCCGTTGTGGCATTTTGTTCCGCACAAGGAACTGTAGTTCGGTTCTGAAGAGGCCCACGCCCTCGGCTCCAGAGCTTTCCAACGATGGAAGGTCGGCCATTAGGCCTGCGTTCATGTGCAAGCCGACAGTAACACCAGTCTTGTCTGTCGCTGCTTCGTCGCGGATGGAGGCATAGCGTTCTTGCGCGCGCGTCTGCATCGCCATCTTGTCGGCAAAGGCCGATTGCACTTGATCGTCGGGCCGCAGATGGATGATCCCTTGTTCGCCGTCCACAAGAATGCGGTCGCCGTTGAGCGCTTCTGTCGTGATCCCCTTTGCGTTGATGATAAGAGGGATGGCCCAAGCGCGCGCGACGATTGTCGCGTGGCTGCCGACCGAACCTTCTTCAAGGATAATTCCTTTCAGACCCTTCCCATAGTCCAGCAATTCACCGGGGCCGATGTTGCGTGCAATCAGAATGGGGCGATCCGGCATTTCGGCGCCGGTATCTGCCCCTTGGCCGGTGAGGATGCGTAAGAGCCTGTTGGACAGATCATCAAGGTCGTGCAGGCGCTCGATCATATAGGCATCGCCAGCCTCTCCAAGGCGCGTGCGCGCGAGCGATTGTTCTTTCTCGACGGCAGCTTCGGCAGACAGACCATTCCGAACGTCTGCCTCCATTCGCCGCATCCAACTGCGTGAGTTGGCGAACATGCGGTAAGCTTCAAAGACTTGCTTTTGTTCTTTGTCGGTCGTTTTCGTCCCTGACAGCATTTCATCGACAGTGAAGCGCAACTCCTCGACCGCGCTTATCAAACGTTCAAGTTCCTGTTCGGGGTCTTCGGAGATTGGGTTGGTCACGACAACGCGTGGTTCGTGCAAATATACCTGTCCGTCGCTGACGCCTTCCTGCGCAACTGAGCCGCGGAACATGACCGAATTTTTGTGCAAGGCAGAGAGCGCAGCACCTTCACCGACGAATGCCCCAAGCTCTGTCATCTCTGCGAGCACCATCGCGACGACTTCGAGGGCGTAGACCTCGTCGATGGTGAATTCGCGAGCGTCCTTAGATTGGACAACAAGGACGCCAAGCGCGTCGCCCAACCGCTGAATCGGCACGCCACAGAACGATGAATACCGTTCCTCACCTGTTTCCGGCATATAGCGAAAGCCTTTGGCAGAAGGGGCGTCGGCGGTATTGATGACTTTCCGCGTCTTGGCGGCGCGACCGACAAGGCCCTCACCAAGCTTCAGACGCGTCTGGTGGACGGAGGCTTTCTCAAGCCCTTCTGTCGCACAGAGTTCCAGGGTTTCAGGGTCGCGGAAAAGGTAGATGGAACAGACTTCGGTCTGCATGGAGTCAGCGATTAGCGCCACAACATGGTCAAGGCGCTCCTGACCCGCGTTGTCCTCAGCCAGCGCAGCTTGCAGCCTTCGTAATAACTTGCGGCTTTCGCTCTCTGTCCTCTCCGCCATATCTTCCTCTTTTGCGTGAGGAATGCTCCCTCAAGCAGCACCATATGTGAGGAACACCTTGAAGGGGAGAGCAAATTTGTGGCGTTTGAGAAAGGACGTTATGCGACGTCGCTCATGCAAAGTTGCTCGAAAAGAGCGACCAGATATGGATGATCAATCGGCAACCCCATTTCGACGGAGAAATCAGCCAACGTCATGCCGTTGTAGGTCATTTCTTCCGTAAGTTCTGGTCCTAGTACCGTTGGCAAAAGGACTTGAATGTTGCTGCCTAGTAGAAATCCCATAAGGGCAAGCGCTGAATATGGCGAAGTCAGCAAGGGTGTTAGCAAAGCAAAACCACGACTTTTACCGCCATTGATGTCATCGTTGACGTGCGAAGACGTATCGATGGAACTGGCTTTTTGATCCAGTCTGGCGTCGTTGGTGTTAAAGTTCAAAACTGCTTTGCCTTAGTTGTTTTCCATTATTTGCCAAAATTTTGAGGCGATAAAATGGAGACATTAAGAGCGCTTTGGTCAGATTTGAGAGAGTGCTAAGCCGCTTTTTCCAACTCAAACGCGTCGTGTAGGGCTTGCACGGCAAGTTCCATGTATTTGCGATCAATCAAGACCGAAATTTTGATCTCTGACGTGGTAATGACTTTGATGTTGATCCCTTCTGCATGAAGCGCCTCAAACATCTTGGCCGCGACACCGGCGTGGCTTCTCATACCAATACCCACCACTGACACCTTTGAGACCTCTTGGTCAGATACGAGATCGTGGAAATTGATCTCACCGGAACCCTTGGCCTCTTCCATCGCCTTTTCTGCGCGAAGCACTTGGTCCGTCGGGCAAGAGAAGGTCATATCTGTGCGACCTTCTTCGGAAATGTTCTGAACGATCATGTCGACGTTTACACCAGCTTCAGACAGCGGTCCAAAAATCGCGGCAGCGATGCCGGGGCGGTCCGCAACCGAAATAAGGGTCATCTTGGCTTCATCACGAGAGTAAGCCACACCGGCAACAACATTGGATTCCATAATTTCCTCCTCATCACAGACGAGCGTTCCGGCATCGTCGGATGGTTCTTCAAATGATGATAACACCCGCAGCCGAACCTTATACCGCATGGCGAGTTCGACTGATCGCGTTTGCAAAACCTTTGCGCCAAGGGATGCCAATTCCAGCATCTCTTCAAACGCGATCTTGTCGAGCTTGCGTGCTTTGGATGTGATCCTTGGATCAGTGGTATAGACGCCGTCGACGTCTGTGTAGATGTCACAACGTTCCGCGCCGAAAGCGGCTGCGAAAGCAACCGCGGTGGTGTCTGATCCACCGCGACCAAGTGTTGTAATACGGCCTTCTGGGCTGATGCCTTGGAAACCCGCAACAACAGCCACACGCATACCTTCGGCGAACTTGGCTTCGATATTCTCTGTTGGGATCTCTTCGATCCGAGCCGATGAATGCGCGTCGGTTGTTTTTACGGGAACTTGCCAGCCCTGCCAGCTACGAGCCGGAATATCCATTTCCTGAAGGCGCAGCGCCATCAGGCCAGCGGTGACATTTTCGCCGGAGCTTACAACTCCATCATATTCGCGCGCATCGTAAAGCGGAGATGTCTCATTGACCCAGCCGACTAGCTCGTTCGTTTTGCCGGACATAGCCGAAACGATCACAATCACATTGTAGCCGTTCGCGACCTCTCGCGCCACGCGCTTGGACGCCCGCGCAATGCGATCAAGGTTGGCCACAGACGTGCCGCCGAATTTCATCACAAGCGTAGGCATTTAGGTCGTTCCGATTGCGTCTACTTAAAGTCCGCCACCCTTTAACGGCCCTTGCTGTGAAGGGCAATGGCAAGCACCAAAGCAGTCGTCAATTGGATCGTTTCGTTGGCACGAACGGCAAAGGCATAACCGGGACACCGTCCTCGATCAGCTTTTTCGCGTCCTTGGCGTTTGTCTCACCATAGATTGCACGCTCAGGCTTGTCGCCGTCATGCATCGCACGCGCTTCTTTGGCGAATTCCTTGCCCACATAGTCGGCATTGGCTTCAACCTCTTTGCGCATTTTCTCTAACGGATGAACGTCACCGGCCGCCAAGGGCGCAACGGCCATCGCCTTTTTGTTCAAAGACGGAGCCATGAGTTGTTTGCTTACCTTTGTCGTGCCGCACTCAGGACAGGTCACCATTCCCGCCTTCGACAATGTGTCGAACGCGTCGGCGGACTGGAACCAGCTTTCAAAACTGTGATCGTATTCGCAAGAAAGGGTGTAGCGGATCAATGGATCATCCTATTGAGGTGGTGGCGCTGCTTCTATCGTGACAGTAGCGCGGGGTCAAAGGTGCTGACAATCCGCCGCAGTTCCGGCTCCTGCAGCTTCTTGGCCGCCTTCTTGGGGCTTACCCATTTGCGTTTTCGCTCCTTTTGTTCCGGCCATTTATCGTGAATTTGGTCGACACTAACGGGATAGATCATGACCACAACCGGCGCGGGGTTTTCGCTGAGGGGTTTGACGTAGGAGTAAACACCAAGGCAACGATCAATTGCTTTACCAGTTACGCCAGCTTCTTCCCACGCTTCTTGTGCGGCTGCCTCCGCCGGTGTCTGCTTGTGCATTGGCCAGCCTTTCGGAAGAATCCAACGGCCAGAACGGCGGCTCGTCACCATGCAGATTTTCAGTTTCTCACCTTCATATCGGTAACACAGAGCTGCGAATTGCGTTCTGACATCAGTCTTACCGCCAACACGCAGTTTGATCGGCAGCTGGCCCCTTTTCTTAGTTTTTTGATCTTTAGATTTGGCTTGAGCCATCGAACATTCTACGTCCTGACAGGGGCGGTTCTTTATCGTTCCATGAGTGAGTTTTGGACACAAGCACTAACACATGACGAAACCGCTGTTTATCGGATCCGAAATCTATCGCAATTCCAGTTATGGGGATTGGCACCCCTTGCGCGTGCCGCGGGTTTCGACAGTCATGGACCTTTCACGCGCATTAGGCTGGTTGCCGGTCGATCAATATATCACCAGTCCAACCGCGAAACCCGCCGCGCTGACCTCGTTTCACACGGCGGAGTATGTGTCTGCGCTGTCTAAGGCTGAAAAGGATCAAGAGGTGCCAGCCGAAGTCAAAGAACGTCATCACCTTGGCATTCCATCTAATCCTATCTTTCCAGAAATGTATCGGCGGCCGGCGACGTCCGTTGGAGCAGCGCTTTTGGCGGGTGAATTGCTGCGGGACGGCGGGGTGGTCCATGCACCGGGGTGCGGCACGCATCATGGGATGCCGGATCGAGCCAATGGCTTTTGCTATCTCAATGACCCGGTCTTCGCGATCCAGTCGCTCTTTCGAAATGGCTGCGCGCGCATCGCATATGTCGATATCGACGCCCATCACCCGGACGGCGTTGAGTTTGCATTTGAGGATGATCCCAACGTGCTTATGGTTTCCATCCATGAAGAAAACCGCTGGCCGCGGACAGGTGCATTAGAGGATCGTGGGGAAGGGAATGTTTGGAACCTGCCGGTGCCTCGCGGGCTGAACGACGATGAGATGTCGTTGTTTTTGAAAGAACTATTGCTTCCATTGGTTCAAAACTTCCGGCCGGACGCCATTGTCTTGCAATGCGGCGCGGATGCCGTCGAAGAAGACCCGCAATCGAAACTGTCTCTGTCCAATCGCTCGCACTACGCCGTCGTTCGAGAACTAATGCCGCTTTCTGATCGGCTCCTTGTCACAGGCGGTGGCGGTTACAATCCATGGTCAGTGGGCCGTCTTTGGACAGGTGTTTGGGGCGTTCTGAACGGAATTGATCCACCGTCCGATCTGACTGACGAAGTTCAGGCTGTTTTGCGGGACCTAAAATGGACCGGCCAGCGTCGTTTCAAAAGGCCACTCCCGAATTGGGTCACGTCTTTGATTGATCCTCCCAATAACGGCCCCATTCGAGATGAGGTCTGCGGCTCAGTTGGCCAGCTAGTTCGCCGAATGCGCGCCACACAGCAGGTCTAACTGTTCAAAAATTGCCGAGCCATTCGCTTGAAACGGTGAGGTCGCAGGTCCGGCGTCCAATGCCGAAAGCATGGCTTGGCCTAACTCTTCTAGCGTGATTACCTGCCAAACAGTCTGACTGTCCGAAAGTTCTGAATATCCAGATTCAAAGTTGTCGATATGCGGCCCGTGGATAATCCGGCAGCCATATGCTGCAGGTTCATAGGGGGTGTGGCCGCCCTTAGGAACGAGCGAACCGCCCACGAAAGCGACTGCAGATGCGCGATACCACCAATCCATTTCCCCTAAGCTGTCTGCGATAAAAACTACGGCTTCGGTATTCGTCCCTTTGGATCGTAGTGTTGTCATAAAACCCACATTCTCTGACATCGCTTTGATCGATGGTCCTCGTTCCGGATGCCTGGGCGCAAGAATAAGCCGCAGGTTTGGTCTTTCTTTTTGTGCCGACGCAAATCCTGCTAGAATTCTCTCGTCTTCACCCTCATGCGTTGCCGCGGCCAAGATGGTTTGGCCTCGATCAAATGATTGGGCGATCTCGGGAAGTGGGGCTGTAACCGGTTCGTAGAGCGCCTTGAGATTGAACGGCGGGCTGATTTTATCTGCCGGTGCACCAAGCGTTTCGAAACGGTCAGCGGATGCTCGGTCTTGAGGGAACACGGCTGCCACTTGAGACATGATGCGCTCTGCTGTCTTGGGAAAACGGGACCATGTTTTCATAGTGGAAGCCGACATCCGAGCATTCAGGAGGATCACCGGAACATCCCGCCTGTGGGCAGTAAGCAATCGGTTCGGCCATAGCTCGTTTTCAATCACAATGAACGCGGTGACGTTGTTCTGGGACAGAAACCGTCTTGTGACTGACACAAGATCCAATGGGGCCAATCCAGCGGTAACGTTTTCGATCTCCCATGAACGCACTGCATTACGTCCCGTCGTCGTCCCGGTTGTGACGAGAACTTTGTGCGATTTTGACAAGTGCAAGATTGCCGGTCTCGCTGCATTCGCTTCGCCAACGCTGGACAGGTGAACCCAGATCGAAGGGCCTTTTTGTCTCGGGCCTCTGATACGCTCCTTAACATCTGCAGTTGTTTCGCGACCCTTAGCCCACGCTATCAGCGACCGACAGAGAACCGCCGTGACGATGAGAGGCAAAACAAGACGATAAAGCAGCAAAGACGCGATCCGGTACTGTGTCGTTGCTGTCTAACAGCGGGCGTTAGGTCAATCCAGTGTTAGCGATCAATGGCTTCAGCCGACAACGCGATGGCTTGTTGATAAACCGTAGCCGCGTTCCATTCATCGAGTACAGCGAAATTTGCGGTACCTTCTTGATAGGGTTGGCCAGCTTGCCAGCCTTTCTGCCGCAAGAAATTCGCCGTAGAGGCCAGCGAGTCGGCAATTCCGTAAAGGTCGACCTTCCCGTTTCTGTCTGCATCGACGCCATATGTAATCACGTTCCCGGGCAAAAACTGGGTATGGCCCATTTCGCCATGCGCCGCGCCGCGTTGATCAGAACTCAAGCTGCCTTGATCCACCAGTTTCAAAGCGGCAATCGCGTGAGGTGTGAAGAAATCCGACCGACGGCAATCATATGCAACCGTAGTGATAGAATCGACAACCGGTGTCGTTCCCATGTTGCGCCCAAACCCGGTTTCCATCCCGTGGATGGCAAGGATGATCCCAGCAGGCACGCCGTATACGCGCTCTAGCTGGGTGTAAAATTCAGGGTATTTAGCCTTTTCTCGACGCGCTTGAGCAGCAAATCCATCAATGGAACCTAGACGAATTCTAACAAAGTCGCCGAGCTCATATCTTACCCCGCGCTGATTGCGGTCTGCGTTGATTGTGGATTGAGAGTATTGAGCATTTGCAAGAGCTTGCAGGCCGCGTTCACTGACACCAGCTTGGGCGGCTTCCGCCGCAAATTCCTGTTTCCAGTTGGCATAGCCAGAGGAATCGTTGCCGCAGGTTGCGGCATATGCGCCGGTTGAGACTGAGATTGCCAAGATGGGCCAAACTGTTCTGATCATGTAAATCCCTCTCTAAAATGCAGATAGCATAGCAATGCCGCTCGTATTCCCAAAGAAAATTACGCGCTCATCTCAACTTGAAGGTGTCTTTCTCGATCAGTCCCGCGTACCCGCGAAACGCTCTGACCATTCCTCGCGTTGATCATCCGTGATCTTGGCGAAGAGGTTTTCTGGCACCGCAAATTCATGCCCTTCCGGCAGCGCGCTCAGAGCAGTGCTCATTTCCGTCGGCCACTCGGTGTCGAGTGTGTTCATGTCTTTGAAGAGTGTCGCCGCCGTGGTTGGGATGAACGGCGCGGAGAGGACAGCGTAGACGCGGATTAGGTTTAGCGCCAAACGTATCTGCGCTGCGGCTTGATCGGGGTCCTCTTTGAAGACGGCCCATGGTGCGGCAGATTGAAGGTATTCGTTGCCCGCGACCCAGATCGCGCGCAATTCGGCTGCGGCTTTGCGGACGTCGATCGCGTCCATGTGGGTTTGATAGGCTGCAAGACGTTTATCAAGATCCGCCATCAATGCCTCCTCTTGCGCGCCGTATGAGCCGCCTGACGGCACGGCTTCACCAAACTTGGACCGGCAAAACTTGGTCACGCGGCTGACGAAGTTCCCCAGAACATCGGCAAGGTCTTTGTTGACGTCCTGTTGGAAGGCTTCCCATGTGAACTCAGCATCCGAGGTTTCGGGCGCATGGCTGAGCAGCCACCACCGCCAATAGTCGGCTGGTAGAATTTCGAGCGCCTGATCCATGAAGACGCCCCGCCCGCGTGAGGTGGAGAACTGCCCACCGTCGTAGTTTAGGTAGTTGAAGGATTTGATGTAATCGACCAGCTTCCAGGGTTCTTGGCTGCCAAGAATTGTCGCCGGAAAGCTGAGCGTGTGGAAGGGCACGTTATCTTTGCCCATGAACTGCGTGTAGGTCACGTCATCCGCACCTTTATCCGTCCGCCACCAGCGCTCCCAATCAGACCCTTTGCCAGCATCTACCCATTCTTGGCCACAGGCAATGTATTCGATGGGCGCGTCGAACCAGACATAAAAGACCTTGCCTTCCATACCCGGCCAATCTTGGTCGCCCTGTTTGACCGGTACGCCCCAATCAAGGTCACGTGTGATGCCGCGATCCTGCAGGCCGTCGCCATCGTTGAGCCATTTCTTGGCGATGGAGGTCGTCAGGATCGGCCAGTCGGTTTTGCTGTCGATCCACTTTGCAATGTCGTCTTTCAAGGCGGATTGGCGCAGGTAGAGGTGCTTGGTTTCCCGCACTTCCAGATCGGTTGCGCCCGAAATGGTGGAATAGGGGTTGATGAGATCGGTCGGGTCCAGCTGCTTGGTGCAATTGTCACACTGATCGCCGCGCGCGCTTTCAAAGCCGCAATTGGGGCAGGTGCCCTCGATGTAGCGGTCGGGGAGGAAGCGCCCGTCGGTATGGGAATAGACCTGTTCCTCAACTACTTCGCGGATCAAGCCCATGTCGTTTAGGCGCCCAGCAAAGGTTTGCGTTAGCGCATGGTTCTGAGGGCTTGACGATCGGCCGAAGTGATCAAAGGACAGGCCGAAGCCATCTGCGATTTCGGCCTGAACGCTGTGCATTTCCGCGCAGTATTCGGCCACGGGCTTGCCCGCTTTTGCCGCTGCTAATTCCGCTGGCGTTCCATGCTCATCGGTTGCGCAAAGGAAGAGCACTTCGTTGCCACGCCCGCGTAAGTAACGGGCGTAAAGGTCAGCAGGCAGTTGGCTCCCGACCAGGTTTCCCAAGTGCTTGATCCCATTGATATAGGGAATGGCGGATGTAATGAGATGGCGGGCCATGGGTGTTCCTAAGCGATTTGCGCCGTTTTAACGCCAAGCCCCGCCCGTGACCACAGGCTATTTGCGCTCTCGGCTGCGGCTCAACAATCGCCCAATCAGGAATGTTGTGCGTGGTGCGTAGACATATCTCGTTTTGTCTTCTGGTACATCGCGGACGCGCATCCGTGCCAGGCCGAAAACGACCAATATCAGGTGTGCTACAGAGATCATGATGAACAACGCGGATGGGCCAAAGGCCGCGATTAATCCGGATGAGGTATATGGGGCTGCGATTGCGCCAACGGCGTAGAAGAACATCAGGGCGGCGGAGAGTTCGACGCGCTGGTCGCTGGTTGCAAAGTCATGTGCGTGTGCGGCAGCTACAGAGTAAATCGGAAAGGTCGTTAGGCCAAACAGACCCGCGCTCAGCATAATGCCCCATGTCCCACTTTGGGTTGTGAAGATCGTAATCGCGCAGGATGCCACGGCGGCGACAGACAGCCAGATTAAGACCCAACGACGGTCGAATTTGTCTGCAAGCCATCCCATGGGATATTGCGCCAAAGCACCGCCTGCGATGAAGGCGGCGAGAAAGTAACCGATTTGACTGGCGGCAAGGCCAACTTCTTGGCCGTAGATCGGCCCGACCATTCGGAATGAGGCGGATGATAATGCCGCGACTAGAACTCCAGCCACCGCCAATGGTGAAGCCCGCCAAGCCATTAACGGGCGCAACTTTGTTTGCGTTGGTGTGGTTGGTTGCGTTTGCTTGGTCAGTGCTAGGGGTAGAAGCGAGGCACAGCACAGGATCGTTAAAAGATTATAGGCGACATAGGTTTCCAAATTCGCCAGCGCGCCGATCATAAATTGAGCAATTAGTGAGGTCCCCATGTCGACGACGCGATAGGTTCCCATGGCGCGGCCACGAGTTTCGTTGGTGACTTTGGCTTGGAGCCAAGCTTCGATGACGGTGTAGCAACCGGCGATACAGATACCCGAACCGATCCGAAAAAGCGCCCACCACGCGGCTGAGGTGACGATGACGTGCGCCGCAAGACCAATGGCGCCGGTCGCGGCGAAAATCGCAAAAGCTCGGCTATGGCCGACGCTACCCATGAGACGAGGCGCCCACCAACACCCGATGAAGAATCCCAAGAAATGCGCGGAGCCGAGAAAACCAACTTCGGCAGTCGAGAACCCGAATGAGAGGCCTGTCAAAGCATCCAACGGCCCCACGGCCCCGGATGAAAATTGGAGCAAACTGATGGAGATAAAAAGAGCTGCAAAGGAAATCAACATACGCATGGTGCATCGGTTGCATCGCTCAACTGCTCAATCTTTCCTGTTTTCGACTTTAGCAGGTCGAAAACGTGTTAAGCGTCCAAGTTATTCGCTTGAAGCTGGAATTCATCAATCTAGGGTCTCCCCAAACAGAAGATGCGAGGGCCCTATGAAAACGCTGCAACTTGGAAGAACAGGTATTGAGGTACCTGATTGGTGCCTTGGGACGATGACCTACGGCAATCAAACGCCTCTCGAAGATGCGCATCGTCAGATCGATATGTGCCTCGATGTTGGTTTGGATTTTCTGGACACGGCAGAAATGTATCCGGTCAACCCTATTCGTGCCGAAACGGTTGGTCGGTCTGAAGAAGTGATCGGCGAGTGGGTTGCGAAGAGTGGGCGCAGGAGTGAATTGACCATTGCAACCAAGGTGTCTGGCGACAACCCCGGTTGGGTGAGGGGCGGTGCCGGATACGACGGATATATGATGCGTGAAGCGGTTGAAGGATCGCTAAGACGTCTGCAGACAGATGTGATCGACGTCTATCAGATGCATTGGCCCATGCGCGGGTCTTATATGTTCCGTCAGAACTGGACCTACGATCCGTCGAAACAATGCCGACAAGAGACCATGGACCACATGCACGATGTTCTGTCCGCGCTGGGCGAGCTCGTAAAGGAGGGCAAAATTCGCGCGATTGGCATGTCGAATGAAAGTGCGTGGGGGATGACCAAATGGGTGGATATGGCGGAGGAACATGGGCTGCCACGGATGGCGACAGTGCAGAACGAATATTCATTGCTGTGCCGGTTGTACGACACGGATATGGCTGAAATGGCCGTGAACGAAGATGTGACGCTTCTGTCTTTTTCTCCACTCGCCTGCGGTTTGCTGACTGGCAAATACCAAGGCGGTGTCGTGCCAGAAGGAAGCCGGATGTCAATCGGTCCGGAATTGGGTGGCCGAATGACGCCTCGGACATTGGACGTGACGCAAGTGTATTTGGATTTGGCTCAGAAGCACGGGGTTGATCCGGTTCACATGGCAATGGCTTGGCAACGCACAAGACCGTTTCCTATTTCGGCGATCTTCGGTGCCACGACAAGCGATCAGCTGACGCACATTTTGGAAGGTCGCGATTTGGTTTTGACAGATGAGTTATGTGCTGAAATTGACCAGTTGCATCGGGCAAATCCTTATCCATATTGACACCCTGTCGCATAGGCACCACCGTTAGACGATTTGTGACGTGGGTTTGCCTCCGGCGGAGGTATTTTGGGCTCAAAAGACGAAGGGGAGATCGTTATGCCGTTGGAGATGAACAGAGAGGTTTTCATTACCTGCGCTGTGACAGGGTCGGGAAGCACGCAAGACCGCAGCCCGCATGTGCCGCGTTCTCCGCAGCAGATTGCTGACAGTGCCATTGATGCCGCGAAAGCAGGGGCGGCCGTTGTGCATTGTCACGTGCGCGATCCTGAGACGGGGACTCCAGCGCGTGATCTGGCGCTTTATCGTGAGGTGACAGATCGCATTCGGGATGCGGAGGTCGATGTCGTTTTAAACCTGACCGCAGGTATGGGCGGCGATATCGTGTTCGGCTCGTCTGAGGCGCCGTTCCCAACTGCTGAGGGTACAGACATGATCGGCGCAACGGAGCGGGTTGCGCATGTGGCGGAATGTCTTCCTGAAATCTGCACCCTCGATTGTGGAACGATGAATTTTGCCGAGGCCGACTATGTCATGACCAACACGCCGGGCATGTTGGTGGCGATGGGCACAATGATGACCGAGTTAGGCGTTAAGCCCGAGATTGAGGCGTTTGACACAGGTCATCTTTGGTATGCCAAGCAGCTTGTCAAAGACGGCGTTTTGGATAGCCCTGCATTGGTTCAGTTGTGCATGGGCGTGCCGTGGGGCGCACCTGACGACTTGAATACCTTCATGGCGATGGTCAACAATGTCCCTCACGATTGGACTTTCTCGGCCTTCGGGTTGGGTCGTAGTCAGATGCCATATGTTGCTGCTTCGGTTCTTGCAGGGGGCAACGTGAGGGTGGGTTTGGAAGACAACCTGATGCTCGACAGAGGTGTTTGGGCGACCAACGCGCAATTGGTTGAGCGGGCCGCAGGGATTATTGAAAACCTCGGCGCGCGGGTGATTGGCCCTGACGAGGTCCGGGTGAAACTCGGTCTGACAAAACGGGCCCCTTCGGCATGAGGGCGCTTGTAGCAGGTGCTTTTGTCGCTTTGGCCGGGTGCGCGGCGCTGTTTGATGATGAAGTTGGTGGCTTTTTTGAGGTTTATCGCGACACAGATTTGCCCATTGCGAGCGTGGCTTTGTTCGAACCAGAGAATTACTTGGGCACTTGGTACGAAGTTGCCCGGTTTCCCGTTCCTTTTGAGGCTGGTTGCGCTGGCGTAACGGCGGAATACGGTGCGCAGGAAGACGGGAGTATTTCGGTTAAGAACACCTGCCGCAATCCAGATGGAACCATAAAGAGCACGATCGAAGGCAGTGCAGAGATCGTTGGGCCAGGTCGGTTGGAAGTGTCTTTTCCATCAGTTCCATTCGGAGCGTCGGACTATTGGGTGCTTTGGGTCGATGAAGATTACCAGACTGCAGTGGTTGGTGCGCCGAATGGGCGATCGGGTTGGATTTTGAACAGGTCGCCTGAAATTTCTGACGATCGGATGACCGCCGCTCAAGAAATCTTGGATTTCAACGGCTACGATCTAGACCGTTTGTTGATTGTCGATCAATAGCCGCTCAGCTCGAGCGCAATCTAAGGAACACAATATGACTAAGACGGCAGCAATCATTGGTGGTGGCGTCATTGGCGGCGGTTGGGCTGCACGTTTTTTATTGATGGGATGGAATGTTCGGCTCTTTGACCCCGATCCCGAGGCCGAACGGAAGATGGGTGAGGTTCTCGCGAATGCGCGCAGGTCTCTGCCCGGGCTGTCCGATACGGCGTTGCCAGCGGAAGGTCGGCTGACGTTGTGTGACACGATGTCAGAGGCGGTTGATGGTGCAATTTGGATACAGGAAAGTGTCCCAGAACGTTTGGAACTGAAGCAGAAAGTCTATCAGACGTTGCAAGAACACTGCGACGACAACGCCATTATCGGATCGTCGACAAGCGGATTCAAACCATCCGAGCTTCAAAGCTTTGCACCCCGTCCAGAGCAGATCATTGTCACCCATCCGTTCAACCCAGTGTATCTTTTGCCCTTGGTTGAGGTTGTTGGGACCGATGCAAATAACCCTGAACGCCTTGACCGTGCGAGCGAGATTTTGAGCTCAATTGGGATGTATCCTCTAAAGGTCAGAGCTGAAATCGATGCCCATATTGCGGACAGGTTCTTGGAGGCTGTTTGGAGGGAAGCGCTTTGGCTCATTAAAGACGGCATCGCAACAACGGAAGAAATCGACGATGCGATCCGCTATGGCTTTGGTTTGCGCTGGGCACAGATGGGATTGTTCGAGACCTATCGTGTCGCCGGTGGTGAGGCCGGGATGCGTCACTTTATCTCGCAATTTGGTCCGGCACTCAGCTGGCCTTGGACCAAGCTAATGGATGTGCCTGAGTTGACAGAAGAGTTGACTGATATGATCGCCGATCAATCGGACGCGCAATCGGGGCAGTATAGTATTCGAGAGCTAGAGAGGGCGCGGGACAACAACCTTGTGTCAATCCTTCGCGGCCTCAAAGCACAGGATTGGGGCGCCGGTAAGGTATTGAATGCGCAGGACAAACGCGTCAGTCGTATTGCCGAGACGCTAGATGACGTTGAAGATTTGTCTCAACCAATCAAAACGATTGAACGGGCGGTGCCGCTCGATTGGACGGACTACAACGGTCACATGAACGAAGCGCGGTATCTTCAGGCATTTGGCGACGCTACGGATCGATTTATGCTGATCGTTGGATGTGACGCTGAATACATTCAGAACGGGGGGAGCTATTTTACTGTGGAAACGCATATTCGCCATTTGGATGAAGTGCATGCGGGACAAACAATTCGCGTGGACACGCAGTGCATCGTCGGTGCCGGGAAAAAGATGCATGTGTTCCATCGGATGTGGGAAGGCGAACGGCTTTTGGCGACGGGGGAGCATATGCTGATCCATGTGAGCCTTGAGACCCGCCGCCCATCTGAGCCCGGGTCACAAGTTGCGAGACCGCTAACCGCCGTTGCCAAGGCGCATTCCGCTTTGCCGCTGCCTGACGGTGCAGGGTCATCTGTGGGTGTGAAATGAAACGGGTCTTAGTAACTGCTGGCGGTTCAGGCATCGGTCGTGCGATGGCGGACGCCTTCGCCGCGGACGGGTGTGATGTTTGGGTGACCGACATCAATGATCAGGCGTTGCGGGACATGTCTGGCAAGGCATCTGTCGTTGATGCCTCGGATGAAGCAGACGCGGCCAACCTGTTCAAAGAGATCGAACAGACTTGGGGTGGTTTGGACGTGCTTTGCGCCAATGCGGGCATTGCCGGCCCAACGGCAGCGGTGCAAGATGTTGAATTGGACGCATGGCGTGCATGCGTGGCTGTGAACCTTGAAGGTGCGTTTTTGGCGTCGAAATATGCTGCTCCTATGATGCAGGCTCAAATGAGCGGAGCGATGGTCTTCACCTCCTCAACAGCAGGTATCTATGGCTACCCCAACCGCGCGCCCTATGCCGCGGCGAAGTGGGGGATTATCGGGTTGATGAAGACCCTTGCAATGGAATTGGGTCCATATGGCGTGCGTGCGAATGCAATCGCGCCTGGAGCGGTTGAAGGCCCTCGGATGGAAGGCGTGTTGGAGCGGGAAGCAAAGGCAAAAGGCATGACCCGTGACCAAGTCTATGAAGGTTATGCCGCAGGAACATCGATGCGTAGCTTTGTAACCGCTGAGGACATCGCCAATATGGCGGTTTTCTTGGGCTCTGACGGGGCAAGGCTGGTGTCGGGTCAAGTGATCGCGGTGGATGGCCACACGGAAAACCCAGACCCTAAGCCCTAGCTATCCCTGAATGATCGGGCCATAGATCAGCCATGGAAGCTTGGGTTTGGATCACGATCATTGCGGCGGCGGCGCAAACCGTGCGCTTTATGCTCCAGAAACATCTTAAGGCGACCAAGCTTTCGACGGCGGGCGCTACATTCGCTCGGTTCATCTATTCGACCCCATTGGTTTTGGTCATTGCCTTCTCCTACGCAGGTGTGACTGAGCAGGGCCTCCCCAGTTTCAATGGCCGGTTCTTCATGTTCGCCGTTATCGGTGGATTGAGCCAGATCCTCGCGACAATGTGTGTCGTAGCTCTATTTGCGCACCGAAATTTCGCTGTTGGGATCACGTTCAAGAAAACCGAAGTCTTGCTGAGTGCCATCGTTGGCATTGTCGTCTTAGGTGACTTCATTGATTGGATGTCGTTTCTCGCGATTATACTCGGTTTTGCAGGTGTACTGCTTTTGAGCGATCCACCGAACGCGGTTGGCAGCTTCGCCTCGCGCGTCTTTAACAAAGGAGCTGGCGTCGGCCTTCTGTCGGGCTTGTTCTTTGGCTTCTCTGGCGTTTCGTATCGCGGCGCATCGCTCTCGATCGCGGAAGGCGACGTCTTTTTCCGTGCAATCTTTACGCTTGCCTTCGTCACTGCGTTTCAAGTTGCAATCATGGCCGTTTGGCTCGTTTGGCGAGAGCGCGGAGAGATCATGCGTGTGCTCGGGGCATGGCGCATTGCGTCCTTAGTTGGCCTCACCAGCATGGCAGGATCAATCTGCTGGTTCACGGCCTTCACTATGCAAACAGCGGCCTTGGTCAATGCGGTTGGGCAAATCGAACTGATCTTCTCACTCGCTGCCAGTGCCTTGTTTTTCCGTGAAAAAGTCACCGCCCGCGAATTGCAGGGATTGGGATTACTGACGCTCAGTATCCTCGCGCTCATATTGATAGGCTAGCTGGACCACGCGCCACCAATCCTGCTGACAAGGCGACCTTCATCGTCATTTCTAAAGAATGGGACAGTGCGCCCGGCAGGACCATTGGCGACTCTATCTTCTAATTCGGCGAGAACGACTTTCGTGATGAATGGTAAGTCGAATTGACAGACGCTATGCAACGGGATCCATTGCAAATGGGACAGTTCGTCCTCGGCCAGAGAAAAATCATCAATGTCGCTCTGAAGATGATCTGCTTCAAGAAGCAGAAAGCGCGCGTCGAACCGACGTGGGCGACCTTCTGGCGTTACCGCCCGAAAGAAGAACTCGAAGGGGGCAAAGGGGACAAAGCCAGATTTTGCAAACCCGCGCCATCCCTGAGGTGCATCCGTCCATTCCCCGTGCTGCCCAAGGATCTGCCCCGTTTCTTCCCAAAGCTCTCTGACAGCCGCTGCGGCAATCGCATGTGCTGGGAGAAGGCTTTCCTCATTCAATTGAGCGGTCGTGTCCGCTGGCAGGCCATGAACAGGCACTTGATGGTCATTTTGATCAATTGCTCCTCCCGGGAAGACAAATTTCCCCGGCATGAAAACCGCGGTTTTGCCCCGTTGCCCCATCAGAACTTTGGGGTCCGTCGCTTGATCACGGAGAACGATAACCGTTGCGGCGTCTCGAATGGGAACGTTAGACGTCAATTAGGCCTCTTTCCCAAAACCGTGCATCCGCTTGGCCCATTGGATGGCGATAATCATGCCCTTGAGGCGTGGCAAAAGCCACAGCGATAGTGCGACACTTCCTGCCGTCAAAACCAGTGCCATTGTCAAAGGATCAGGGCGATAAGCGCTCCAGATGAAGTGCATTGCAAAGCCGATGATATGTCCAACAACAAGAATGGTCAGATATGCAGGTCCATCATCCGCACGATGTGCCGTGAAATCCTGACCACAGTGAGCGCAACTGTCTGCCGTCTTAAGGTACCCCGCAAAAAGCGACCCTTGACCGCAATTGGGACACTTACGTTTTAACCCACGCCACATGGCGGGTTTCATTTCGCGTTCTTCAACAACGTCTGACATTTTCAGATTCCTTGTTCGAGGTGTACCTATGCCCTTTGAGGCCAAAAAATAAGAAGGAAAACGGCATCGCGAAACTTTTTTCGAAATTTTGCGACGGAAAATCAAAATGGTCCCGTTTCAACAATATCTCCGGCGATTGGTCGGGTCTTTGAAATGAGGAACAAGATGAAAACGACAGTATTGATGGCAGGTATCACAGCGGCTTTGGTCATGACTGCGGCGGATGTTCAAGCAAAACCGGGTGGAGATCGCCCAGACTTTTCGACTTTGGACGCGAACGGCGATGGGCAAATCACAATGGAAGAACTCCAAGCTCAGGGTCAGGCGCGGTTCGCGGCCGCAGATACCGATGGAAACGGGTCATTGTCGGTCGAAGAACTGACAGCGGCCGCCGAAGGGCGTCGCGCAAATCGCATCGATCGCATGATGGAGCGCCTGGATACAAACGGAGATGGTGAATTGTCTCAAGATGAACTGGCCCAAATGCGTGAACGCCGCGGTGGAGCCATGGCAGAACGCATGTTTGAACGCATCGACGAAAATGGCGACGGTGCCATCAGTGAGGAAGAATTCGAAACTGCGAAAGAGCGTGGACGCGGCGGACGCCATGGCGGAAAATCTGACCGCGGCTCCGACAGCGACGAAGGATAAGCACCTCATGAGCGGGGTTTGCGCCCCGCTCATTGCTTGCCAATTCTGTTATGAGTACCAAAGGGCTCAATGACCGATCTTTCAAACGCACCGGATGCTGCACTCTTGGTGGCCTATGCAAACGGCGACCTAGATGCAGCGACAGTTCTGACGCGGCGCCTGCTTCCGAATGTGTTGGGGCAGGCGACGCGCATGTTGAATGATCGGGCAGAGGCAGAGGATGTGGCGCAAGAGGCGATGATCCGGTTGTGGAAGGTCGCACCTGACTGGCGGCAAGATGAGGCTAAGGTCAGTACCTGGTTGTATAGCGTTGTCGCCAACCTTTGTACGGATAGGCTGCGCAAGCGTCGCGGCAACGTTGGGTTGGATCAAATCGCTGAAGTTGATGACGGGAACCCTTCGGCGGCGCGAGAGTTGCAAAGCAAGCGTCGTGCATTTGCATTGAAAGACGCGCTGGCACAATTGCCGGAACGTCAGGCGCAGGCAGTCGCGCTGCGTCACTTAGAAGGCCTTAGCAATCCTGAGATTGCGGAAATTATGGACATCACCGTTACTGCGGTGGAAAATCTAACGGCGCGTGGAAAACGAAGTTTGATCGTGCTTCTGGCGGAGCAAAAGGCAGAATTGGGGTTTGAAGATGACACAACCTGATGACCGGCTACTGGCGTCTTTGTTTGACGAAGCACGTTCAGAAAATGTGGAACCGTCGGATGACCTACTAACTCGCGTCCTCGCAGATGCGGATGAGTGTCAGCCGAAAGCACCATCTGTTTCGGCCGCAAAAGCTTCTTTTTGGGATCGATTGCTTTCTGGCGTTGGCGGCTGGCCGGCTTTAAGTGGCGTGACGGCCGCTGGCGTTGCAGGTCTTTGGATTGGACTCACGCCGCCAGACGTCGTTGATGATTGGGTCGCAAACGCTATGGGAAACACAACGTCAGTCTCTTTTGTGGACGACTTCGCTGGTTTTGATGAGGTAACGCTAGATGGCTGACAGTTCGGAACAAAAACCGCGCCGACTTTGGAAAGTCATCTTTGCGGTCTCTCTGGCCTTAAACGTCGCCGTAATTGGAATCGTGGCTGGTGTCGGATTTCGATTTGCTGGCGGGAAACCACCGCAAGCGTTTGAGTTTGGCTTAGGCCCAATCGGGATGGCCTTAACACCGGAACAAAGACGCGAAATTGGGCGCTCTTTACGACGCAATCCTGAACTTCGTGAACTCGGTCGTTCGCGCAGCGATGGCATGATTGAGAACGTTCTCGAGGTCCTTCGCGCCGAAACATTTGATCCGGTTGCTTTGGATCAAGCGCTGGCGGGGGCGAGGGAACGCGCAAGGGTTCTTCAGTCAGCTGCGCGCGCCGCATTTGTTGCTCAAGTAGAAAGCATGACGCCAGATGAGCGGGCCGCCTTTGCAGATAAGCTCGAGCGAGCCTCGCAGCAGCATCGGAAACCTTAAGCGGCTTGCTCGCTGAGCGCGACTTTGTCCCGACCGGACGCTTTCGCTTCGTATAGGGCTGCGTCTGCTTTGCTAAAGAGGACCTCTGGCGGTGTAAGGCATTTGCCGAGAACGTCGTCGACTGCGACACCAGCAGAGACTGTTACGTTTATTGCACCCTCGGAACGGTCAAAGTCGAAGCTTTCGCGGCCGATGGTCTCTCTGACCCGTTCTGCGGCAAACTCTGCCTGCCACAATGATGTCTCTGGCATAGCAACCAAAAACTCTTCGCCGCCGATGCGAGCAACGAGATCCAAGCTTCTGAAATTTTGCTCCAGGCAATTCGCGACCTTCTTGAGAACAAGGTCTCCATGAGCATGCCCAAAACGGTCATTGATCTGTTTGAAATGGTCGATGTCGAAGATCAGAAGGGCGTAACTTTCGCGCTTTGCAAAAGCCTGTTCGGCGACGCTCTTTAGGTACGTTTTTGCGTAGCGTCGGTTATACAGGCCAGTCAATGGGTCCAAGGTGGCGGCTTCCAAGCCTGACAAAACGCATTTGCGTTGTCTATCTTGCCTTCGCTTGTGTTGTATCAAGCTATCGAAACGTATCGCGAGCTCGTTTGTGGAGATGTCATCATAAACCACCTCGCCAGCCCCGAAATCCAATGCCTGAACCGCAATGTCGGCGCGACCTTTCGGAGCGATCACCATAATTTGCGAATTGCGCAAACTGGGACGGGAGTAGATATCAGATACCAATGCACAGGCATCAATATTCCAAGCATCGATGACAAAGACGTCGCTGGGTGCATTCTCCGCCGAAGTGGCCAATGCTTCTGCGCCTATTCGGACTGAAACGCGGAACTGAGTAAGATCTGCGAACAAGTTCTTGAGGACTGATGTGCGGTTCGCACTGCCTGGCGCAAGGCAAAGATGAGCAGGCGCAAGTATTGGTGCCACCTCTTCCTCAAAGCCAAGTGCTTGCGACGTCTCATTTCTAATGTCCCATTCGAGGTTGGCTATGCGACGCCTCAGCAGGCCACGTATGCGAGCCAGCATAAGTGCGTCGCTAATAGGATGAGGTAAAACTTCGTCGACACCTGCATCAAGTGCCGCAAAACGCACGCGAGCTGTATCCGCGATACCAATAGCTACTATTGCGGTGTCCCGAAATTTCGGGTTTGTCTTGAGTCTTTTACAAAACTGATGGCCGTCTTCGACTGGATCCGAAAGATTTATGAGCAAAAGATCGGGTCTGTCCTGTTCCATCAATTGAAGGGCGTCTTTACAGGTCGCGGCAGTGAGTGTTTCGTAGCGCGCCGCGGCCAATTTGACCTTCATAACAATCCGATTGGTGGCTACGCTGTCGAGAATGAGTATCTTGCCTGTCATCTTGATTCCTTCTGGCGGTTGACCGCTTCCCGTCATCAAGTTGAAACAAATTTGTTAAGAATGCGTTGCCGACTCAGAAAGGATGTTGAATGTCGCCTGAAATCGCTGAAACCATAGCCCTTCAGGCCCTTGCTTGGCTGGTCGGCAATGACGAGGTTTTGCCCGTTTTTCTTGGGTCTACGGGGACATCTGAAGTGGAACTGAGACAGCGCGCGACAGATCACGAATTTCAAGCGTCGGTCCTTGAATTCATAACGATGGATGATGCGTGGGTTAAGGATTTCTGTGACACGATTAACCTTGCTTACGAGGATCCACTACGTGCCCGATATGCTTTGCCGGGTGCCGAACAGGTACATTGGACATGAGCGATATTCCCAAGGCGATCAGGGGCGTGATCTTTGATAAGGACGGAACCCTTTTTGATTTTAACGCCACTTGGGGCGCTTGGGCAGAGACTATGATCGCTGGCGAAACCCGAGGTGATAGTGTTCTGAAGCAACGGCTTGCTGATCGGCTCGATTATGACTTGGAAAAGAAGGTGTTCCGTCCGGGTAGTATTGTTATTGCCGAAACGGTTGACGTTACTGCAGACGCGATACTTGAGGTGCTTAAGTCCGACAATAAACCGGCTTTGATCGCGCGGATGAACGAAGCTGCCACTCAGGTGCCGCAGATAGAAGCGACGCCCTTGGTGGCTTTTGTGGCCGAGTTGAAAGGGTTGGAATTAAAGATCGGCGTGGCAACAAACGACGCCGAAGGACCAGCCAGACGGCACCTCTCGCGTGCCGGTGTGGAAAATGCGTTTGATTTCATCGCGGGCTTCGACAGTGGATTTGGTGGAAAGCCTGCGCCCGGACAGTTGCTTGGCTTTTGCGAGCAAGAAGGTTTGCAACCGGATGAGTGCGTTATGGTAGGTGATAGCACTCATGACCTCGATGCTGGCCGTGCCGCGGGTATGATCTGTGTCGGGGTCTTGACCGGACCTGCGCCGGAAGAAGAACTTGCGCCGTTTGCAGATGTCGTCCTCCCGAGCATCGCTCATTTGCCGGATTGGCTTCGATCTGGTCGCGTTTAGCGACAAAATTTGTCGCAAACCGAAAATCAACTACTGGAACATCACAGCACTCTGAGTGGAAGACTTGGAGGATTGACCATGGGCCGTACAGCACGACGCAGAGGTGGTGGGCGCGCGGGGAACGCCGCTAGAAGAGCCACAGCTTCAATTGATCAGATGCCGTGGCGCATTCCCGTCAATATCGACCGACCGACAGAACCACTTGATGAAGAAGGCGTCGCGGCGATCCACAATGGTGCGATGACGATCCTGGAAGACATCGGGATTGAGTTTCTGAATGAAGAAGCCTTGGAACTGTTCAAAGAAGCCGGATGCACCGTGAACGGCACCAATGTGCGTATGGGTCGCGATTGGCTGATGGAGATGATCGGCCATGCGCCGTCGCAGTTCGATATCACCCCACGCAATCCTGATCGTAAGATTACATTTGGCGGCAATCATATCCTATTTGGCAATGTGTCCTCACCACCAAATTACTTCGACCTTGAGATTGGAAAAAAGGTTCCAGGTACACGGGCGCAATGTGCGAACCTCTTGCGCCTCACTCAACACTTCAACTGCATCCACTTCGCTGGTGGCTACCCCGTTGAACCGGTTGATGTGCACGCATCGGTGCGCCATTTGGATGTGGTCTATGACAAGATGGTTCTGACTGACAAAGTGGCCCACGCCTACTCGCTGGGGAAAGAACGCGTTGAAGATGTGATGGAGATGGTGCGCATCGCGGGCGGGATGACGGATGAGGAATTCGAGTCCAAACCGCATATGTACACAAACATCAATTCGACATCGCCGCTTAAGCATGACGTACCCATGATTGATGGATGCCTGCGTCTTGCCCGAAGAGGGCAGGCGGTTGTTGTGACGCCATTCACATTGGCGGGTGCTATGGCGCCGGTCACGATGTCCGGTGCCGTTACGCTGTCCATTGCGGAAGGCCTCAGTGCGATTGCGTTGTTCCAATACGTCAATCCGGGCACGCCGTGCGTGATCGGCACCTTTACATCTAACGTAGACATGAAATCGGGCGCACCCGCGTTTGGGACGCCCGAATATATGCGCGCGACTCAGATGACTGGCCAGATGGCGCGGCACTATGGCTTGCCGATGCGCGCCTCCGGCGTTTGTGCGGCCAACGTACCTGACGGTCAAGCGATGTGGGAAACGTCGAATTCGCTTTGGTCCGCTGTGCAAGCTGGCACCAATCTGGTCTATCACGCGGCGGGTTGGCTTGAAGGCGGGTTGATCGCTTCGCCAGAGAAGTTTGTAATGGACTGTGAAGTTTTGCAAATGATCCAGCGCTATATGGAGCCTGTTATTACGGAGACAGGTCCGGAAGAGATCGCGCTTGATGCGATCAAGGAAGTTGGCTCAAACGGGCACTATTTCGGCATTGAGCACACCCAACAGCGCTATGAAAAAGCCTTTTATCAGCCCTTTGTTTCAGATTGGCGCAACTTCGAGGCGTGGGAAGTCGCCGGTGGGATCTGGACGGCGCAGCGGGCGCACCAGACCTTCAAAGACATCATCAATACCTTTGAAGAGCCGGCAATGGACGAGGGAATCAAGGAAGAATTGCAAGCCTTTGTCGCGAAGCGAAAAGAAGAAGGTGGAGCACCGACGGATTTTTGATCCGACGGTGCTGTCCGCAGCCTAGGACATCTTGATCGCGACGTTCTTTGTTTGGACGTAATTACAAAGCGCTTCGTGCCCTTTCTCACGTCCGTAGCCGGATTTACCGAAACCGCCGAATGGCGTTTCGACACCGCCTGCGTACCATTCATTGACGAAAATCTGACCTGCGCGGATAGCGCGCGTGGCTCTGGTGGCACGCCCGAGATCTTTGGTGAACACCCCGCCAACCAATCCAAATTCGGTGCTATTGGAAATTTGGTGTGCTTCTTCCTCGTCCTTGAACGACAGAACCGACATCACCGGCCCAAAGACTTCTTCTTGAGCGATGGTCATTTCGGGCGTGACGTCCGAGATGATGGTCGGTTCGAGGAACGCGCCAGGGATGTTTAGAGCATGACCGCCAGTGGCAACCGTCGCACCTTGATCGACGGCCCCAGCAATCAGCCCTAAGGCGCGATCTCACTGCTGTTCTGAAACCATTGAACCCATGTTGGCGCCGAACTCAGGTCGATCAATGCCGGGCCCAACAGAGAGGGATTGTGCAATTGCAACAGCGCGGTCGACCAATTCGTTCTTACGGCTTTCATGCACGATGACGCGGCTCATTGCAGAACAAACTTGACCGGCATTGAAGAAAATACCCCAACGGATGTCCCTTTCGAACGCTTCAAGGTCGGCGTCGTCATGTACGATGGCTGCCGATTTTCCTCCAAGCTCTAGAACACAGGGAACAACGTTCTTCGCAGCTGCTTCAGCAACACGAGTTCCTGTCGCGACGGAGCCAGTGAAGACGACCTGGCGGACATCTTGGTGTCCAGCCAAAGCCGCCCCTGCTTCGTGGCCATAGCCGCAGAGCACGTTCACCGCACCCTTTGGAAGCCCTGCGGCTTCTGCCGCGTGTCCCCAAACCATAGACGTCACAGGGGTCATCTAGGCACTTTTCACGACGATGGTGTTGCCGGTCGTCAGAGCTGCTGAAACTGAGCGAGCGGCCATCTCAACAGGGTAGTTCCAGGGGATGATGTGCGCGGTCACGCCGTAGGGTTCGTAAACCGTATAATCGATATACCCATCGCCGAGTGGGATCGATTTACCTTCGACGGTTTCCGCTTGATTGCCGTAATATTCGAAGTAGCGCGCAGCCCCTCTAATCTCGATCAAAGCCTCCCAAAGTGGCTTGCCTTGTTCTTCGCTCAGCATCTCCGCATACATCTGATCATTGTCGAGGATGTATTGCCCCATAGCCTTGGCCATACGGCCTCTTTCCACAGGGCGCAGCGTCGTCAACACGCCAGACTCATGAACGCGTTTTGCCGCTTGTACTGCGCGATCAACATCTGAAGCGTTCGCCAAAGCGTGCTCCGTCAGCACGGCGCCCGTGCCGGGATTGGTAACTTCAATCCTGCCAGCACCACCATCGACCCAAGCGCCGTCGATGTAGTTTTTATAGTAGTCATTAAAGCGCGTCATAGGTCCTACCCCCCATTTGTTTGTTAGGTGATGCCCAAGCCTATGTCCGCTTGCAAGCAGCTTAACGACACAGACTTTTCCATGACCGACGCAGCGAAGTTTTGCCTTCAATCGGCGTGTAAACGCCTTTGCGACGTCCCGTGGTTGCCATCAGATTGCCCATTTCAAAGAGCATTGTTAACGCTGTCTGCTAAGAAATATGGGTCTGCCAATGAACCGTTTTGTATTGATGATTGCAGCTGGTTTGCTCGCCACTGTTGGAACTCAAGCTTCAGCTTCGCGCAGCTGCACCACACCTGACAACGTCAATGCTTTGGCGTCTGAGATCGCTCGCGGCATGAACGCGAGCCGTGCTGCCAATGGGCAAAGCCAAGTGTCTTTCAATCGCAAGTTGGGTCAGGCTGCCATGGCTCATGCCTGCGATATGGCGTCGAATGATTTCTTCGGTCATCGCGGTACGGATGGCTCAAACAGCTCGGCCCGCGTTCGAGCTGCAGGTTATAATCACTGCTTGGTTGGTGAGAACCTTGCTTGGGGCTACCCGCGTAGCGAGCAAATCATCTCTGGTTGGATGAACTCAGCAGGCCACAGGAACATTATGTTGCATCCGCGCATTCAGGAATTCGGGATTGGGATCACGATGGGGCCCAAAGGGCCAAATTGGGTTCTGGTCGTCGCCAAAAGCTGCTGATCAGACGTCCATCCAAATCGTTACAGGGCCATCGTTTGTCAGGCCGACTTTCATGTCGGCCCCGAACGATCCTGTTTGGGTTGGAATACCCAGCGCGACGATTTCGTCGATAAACTGCTCGTAAAGTGCGTTGCCTAATTCGGGCGGCGCAGCTTGCGAAAACCCAGGTCGATTGCCTCGAGACGTATCCGCCGCCAATGTAAATTGGCTAACGATCAAGGCCGCGCCACCAATATCAACAATTGATTTGTTCATCTTTCCCGCATCATCGGGGAAAATGCGCAACTTACTGATTTTAGCCGCGAGTTGCTTTGGTTTGGTCTCGTCATCGCCTTGCATGCCACACACTAGGATAAGCAACCCGCGATCAATCGCGCCGATTTCCTCGCCATCGACAACGACATTTGCCGATGACACTCTTTGTAGAAGCGCTCTCATAGTTCATTCGCCCAAGGTGGGTTCGCGCCTGCTCGGCTCACTGTGATGGCCGCGGCTTTGGCACCTAATTCTGCCGCGCTCACCAAGTCGGCGTCGAGAAGGGAGCTTTGTGAAAGACAATTCTGTTGTGCCAAACCTGCAAGGAAACCTGCATTAAAGGTATCACCTGCGCCAACGGTGTCCACGACGTCGACTTTCTGCGCAGAAACATCCGTCGATCCCGCTTCAGTTAAGATCGTCACGCCATCCGCCCCTCGTGTGAGAAGGACAACTTTGGTCTTGGAGGACAAAAGTGAAGTCGCATCGGTGGACCCCGTCAGCCAGTCAAGATCCTCATCAGATGTTTTTAGAATGTCAGACGCAGCCATCATCTTGTTGATCCGCGCCCGATAGCGATCTTCGTCTTTGATGAACGAAGGCCTTACGTTTGGATCGATCATCGTCAGCCGAGAAGCAGATTCACGCAGCAAAAGGGTTTCGTAAGCCGTCGCACAAGGCTCGACCACCAAACTAATGCCACCAAAGAACAGCGCGTCTGCGGTCACATCTGTCAGGTTGTCGACGCTGAGTAGCCGGCCTGCGGTATTCTCATCGTAGAACGCATAAGACGCGTGGCCGTCGACCAACTTGACGAAGGCAAGCGTCGTTGGGTCATCGCTCCAGTGCACCGGTGACGTATCAACTTTAGAAGATGCCAAATGGTCCTTAAGAATTTCTCCAAAGAGGTCATTGGAAAGGCCGGAAAAGAATTGAACGTTTGCCCCTAGGCGGCCCAAAGCGACTGCTGTATTCATGACCGCTCCGCCGGCATGCGGCGCGAAGCAATCTTCGCCATTTATGGATTGACGGGGCAGCATATCAATCAGCGCTTCGCCGCAGCATAGGATCATATCAAGGTCCAATCAGTTATTGACTGTTAGCGATAACAAATCCGACGCCAATGGCAATGATTAAACCAATCAAGACGGCAAAACCGATTTTCCAAACCGAATAGGGGCGTTCGCCCTGAACGCGGCCTGTCCGACCGTTCACAACAAAACGATAGGTTTCGCCTCGATATTTATAAGCGGCGACCCAAACGGGTAGGAGAATGTGCTTGAACGTCACGTCCTTCACGGTCGTATCCACAGAAGTGACCCGTTGCTGATCGCCGCCGATGTCATACTTCACATCCCGCAAGATCATACGGTCCATGTACTCACGCGCTTCCTTGAATCCGTCTTCCAAGTCGACCTGATACCCTTCGGCACGAAAACCAGCTAAAAATTCCGGATTGTAAGGTTCCAGTTCGGACAGGTCCCAGGGCTCAAGTCCATCCGTGTAATTCTTTGGAAGGCTCCGAGACGCCAAAACCAGCACATCATCAAAGAAACGGGCGACCCGACCGCTCGCCAAACGCCAGCGTGTCTTCCTGACACGAACTTGTTGGCGCTTGCCGTCTCTCATCACTGTTCGTGTTTCGTAATAATAGGTTCCGCGCTGGCCGCTATACCGGCTCTTGGTATCCGCATCGAAGGTCCAGTAGGGGACGTAAATGCCGTTCATTTTGCGCCCCTTACGGGCGTATTCACGAAGCCCGTTGGGCGCGAACCAAAGCCCGCCGAGCCAAGATTTTAGAGCACCTCGCGCCTGCTTTTCTTCCATCGCAAAAGGAAGCACGCCGCGTGGCTTGATATGGCGATGAAGTCCGGTGTCACTTACGACAGGCGTAGCGCAATAGGGGCATTCAGTGGCGTGGACATCCTTTTGAAACTCGATCTGTGCGCTGCAATTTTGACAGTTAATGACGCGCGTTTCTTCGATCTCCGCGTCGGGCAACTGATCTTGGATTGCGGCATGAAAATCGAGTTCCTTCAAGCCGCCGCTGACATGTGACGGGGTTTCAATGAACTGCTTGTTGCCGCAGTGATCGCACGTGAGCTCTCGCTCGCTCGGATCGTAGCGAAGGTCTGAACCGCAAGCATCACAGGGGAAGCGATGCTCTTCAATAACTGCGTCTGTCATAGGATCATTCGTCGAAGATTTGTTTTCGTCCTAGGCGGGCGGTGGAGGGGGCGGAAGAACTGTAAAGAGTTGGGCAAGTTCCTGCACGTCCTCTGCTGGCAACCAGCCATCCTGTCCTTGGGTCCAAACCATGCTTTCGCGCGTGAGTTCGCCGCTGCTTACTTTTTGACCCATCGTCGCTTTGGAAAATGGTCCAGTGACGTTTCCATCCTTTGCGATGTGCCATACGTGCTCCACCGGCGGTTGCGGTGGAGGTGGCGCTGCCGCGGCTGGTTGCGGCGCAGCACCCCAAGGACCTTGGGCCATCTGCTGAGCCATCGCCATACCCATTCCCATGCCAAGACCGGCACCCATGCCGCCGCCACCATTTGGGTTGGTCGCGGCCGCATTCATCGCCTCAGCAGTGGAATATTGAGTGAAATTACTCAGATCTCCGGCAATGCCCATCGACGTGCGCTTGTCCAGTGCCGCTTCGACGGCAGGCGGTAGGCTTATGTTTTCAATGTAGAGTTCTGGGATCGTAAGGCCGTATTCTTTCATGGTCGGGTCGATCGCCGTTGCGATGAGTTTGCCAAGCTCAGCGGTGTTGGCGGCCATGTCCAAAACTGGAATACCTGACTGTGCGATCACTCGGCTGAATTCCTGCACAATGATGTTCCGGATCTGGAAGCTGATCTCATCCATAGTGAATTCGCCATCAGTGCCGACAATCTCACGCATGAAAGTCGCGGGATCCGAGACCTTGATCGTGTAGGTTCCAAAGGCACGAATACGTGTCGGGCCGAATTCTGGATCGCGGATCATGATCGGGTTCTTGGTACCCCACTTCAGATTGCTGAAGCGGGTTGTGTTGACGAAATAGACTTCCGATTTGAACGGGCTCTTGAAGCCATGATCCCAATGTTGAAGCGTGGTCATGATCGGCATGTTGTTGGTTTCCAACATGTAAAGGCCTGGTGTGAATACATCGGCAAGCTGACCTTCATGCACAAACACGGCGGCCTGACCTTCGCGGACCGTCAGTTTGGCACCGTATTTGATCTCGTGCCCATGACGTTCAAACCGCCAAACCATTGTATCGCGAGTTTCGTCCGTCCAATGAATGACGTCAATGAATTCGCCGGTTAGGAAATCAAGAATGCCCATCTGTTAGGCTCCTTTCTACTTCGTTAATTTGGAGTCGCTGCCGTGATGTCACGGGCGATCATACGTGCAATTGGTGCCGCTTCGGCAGGGGCCATCCCCGTCTCCAACCGCGGATCATATAGGATTTTGAGCAAGAGCTCGTCATGTGTCGTCAAACGGCCAAATTCTTCGTCATCATTGAAAATGGACGGCCGCGCTTGAGGGCTGTCATTGGCCAACCCTAACCCTTGTGCAAGCTCTTCGTGAATACACGCTGTGCGCAACATGTCGGGGTGTTCCGAGCGCACCACTGCAACGGCTTGGTCATAACGAGATGAATCCCCTTCGAACGACCCTGCAACAACGCATTGCTGATCGCGCGGTGGGCGCAAAAGGGCGTTGAGGCCTGAACGCGCGATACCGGGGAGGAGCGTTTTGACCCTATCTTCGAACGCATCCGCATCATCCACAGACAGGAACATCACATGGAAATTCGGGTTCTGGTCCGTGACAGTGATGTCCAAGCCAGTCAGGCGGGCGAGGCGCTCGGCATAAGCAGTGACTTCGGCACGGTCTTTGATTTTCTGCTCTTCGGTGACTGTCTTTCCGAACTCCACAGACATCCGAATTGGTTTTTCCCATCGTCTGAGGTCTGAAAGCGTCGCCTGCGGTTTCAGAAAATCGCCGTCGGTGACGTATTCGTCGAACAGCGCGATCCGGACAAAATTCCGCGCAAGGATGGTGTCCGTAAAGGGTGTGTCCACGCCACCGCCGTCAGTACGTAACAGCCCTTGTGTCAGAAGGTCATTCTGAAGCCTTTGATAGTAGGTCGCCAAAGCGATGCTTTCCTCGCTTGGCGGAACGACTTCTGTTATGCCGCTTACACCGTCACGGCGCGCATTCGGCCTTTCACTTTCCCAAAGTGGAGAGGTGCATCCGACAAGGCCCACCAGACACAAAGTGCCCAGTGGTTTTTTGGCCTTGTCGATCAGTTTCATAAGCTCTTAATCGCCCGCACCTGCAGCGGTTCCGATGGTATCACCGGTCCCGGTCTGACGTGCCTTAGCGGAGGCGAGCGTTTCTTTAAGCTCATGTTCCATATTCTGAAGCTCTTTTTCAGCTTCAGCGCGTTTGCGTTTTCCTTCGTCTGCGATTTCCAAGCTTTCGTTGATGGTCGTGATCAGGTTTTCGTTCGCCTCTTTGACAGCTTCGATATCAAACACACCGCGTTCCATTTCCTGGCGGATAACGCTGTTGGCATCGCGCAAGTTGGCCGCGTTGGCTTTAAGAAGTTCATTCGTCAGATCATTTGCGTCACGTACAGCCTCAGCTGCTTCTGCACTGCGCTGGATCGTGACGGCTTGAGCCAACTGAGTTTCCCAAAGTGGTACAGTATTGACCAAGGTGGAGTTAATCTTTGTCACCAGCGACTTGTCATTTTCTTGCACGAGCCGGATGGATGGCAAAGACTGCATCGTAACTTGGCGCGTCAACTTCAGATCATGCACTCTGCGTTCAAGATCGTCCCGCGCCGCGCGTAGATCGCGCAGCTCTTGCGCTTTCATCACGCCTTGGTCTTCTGGCGCCGCTTGCACTTCGGCTTCTTTCGCTGGGATTTCATTCGCATCAAGATCGGCGATTTTGGCTTCGCCCGCAGCGATGTAGAGTGCAAGTTCGTCGTAGAAATTGAGCGTCTTTTCGTAAAGCACATCAAGGCTTTCGATATCCTTCAAGAGGACATGCTCGTGCTTCAAAAGGTCATCCGTGATCATGTCGATCTGACCTTGAACCTCTTCAAATCGCGCAACAAACTTGGCCATGGGCGCTGCGCGGCCTGTCAGCCGCTCCCACCAGCTCCGCTTTCTGCGCGTGTCGAGTTCAGAAATCGAGAACCCGCGAATGGTGCTGACGATGTTCCGAAGACTGTCCCCTGCTGGCCCAACGTCCTTGTTACGGACGCCTTGCAACATTGATTGTGAAATCTCTTGCAACTCCGCTTGCGCGTTGGACCCAAATGAGACGATCGACTGCGTGTCGGTCATATCCAACTCGGCCATACGTTTGTTGATTTCGGCTGAGGTTGCTGTGTCAGCGCCCTCCAAGGAAACCAAGTCACCAGCAGGTTCTGGCAGCACAACTGCTGTCACTTTTTCAACTTCGGCCAAGCTGGCCTGCGCTTGTTCGCGAATAGTCTCAGACATAATAATCCCCCGTATTATTTCAGGCTCACGCCTTCACGCTGCAAACGATCGCGCAGCACTTTGATTTCAATATCCATGTCGCTTCTATCATCGAGCAACATCTTCTCTGTCCTTGCTGCGAAATTTTGCTCAAGGTCTTCCAAAAGGGCTTCGTAATTTGCCCGCGCGTCTGGGTCCGGTCTGCGTTCGTAGAGATCTACAAACTTGACCGTCGCATCCCGCGCTCCGCGTAAATAGACGCCCAAGTATTTCCGTGCGGCAGTCAAATCTCTTGGGTCTTCTTCGACTGTTCGGATCATTCGGCGTGCCGTGGCCTGAAAGGCCGAAACACGGTTTTCCAATTGTCTATCTCTCAGACGTTCTATCTGCGTTTGCATAACTTGAAGATGCTCGTCCGCCTCATCCACGACGCGGGCGACGCGGTCCTGCTGGAACGTATCAATCCCTTCCATGCCCTTATCTTTGAGCGGATCAATGCCAAAGGCTGCGACATGCAAAGCTGTTGCAATGGCTCCGTAAAGAACGGAACCAATCAGTCCGCTGTCGCCAGAGTAAGCGGCAATACCGATCCCGATCCCGGTCAAAGCGCTGGCAAACATCTTTCGAGGGATCGATGGGCGGCGCGCGACTTTTCGGGCATTGTATGCTGCTTCTGCGCGCAAACCTTCGCGCAGTAGCCACGCCGCGAGCGTCAAAATTCCGGCGCCTATGAGGGCCAAAACAAGGACAAAAGGCCCGTCATTCAATGATGTGAACAAAAGCAAAATACCCGGCAAAAACAAAATGTTCGTCCGCGCGCCAGCGGCATCAACAACGCTTTCGTCAAATACCGCCTTCGGGGCTGCCTCCGAGCCATCATCCGACCCGTCCGGGCTGTATTTTCCGCCGAACCGCTTAGCCATCAGACCAGCCCCAATAGACCAGCGCAGATGCCAAACATAAGAATTAAGAGTGCCACATAGGCAATGTTCTGAAATGCACTTGGCATATTGTCACCTCTTGCAATCTGAGTGGCCGTTTTTGCGGCTGAAATGGCTGATATTGTGATCAAGATTGCGGCTGTTACCACCAAGATGAGTACCAGAACTAAGATCAACCTGAACACGATTTAGCCCCTCAAATTCACTCCCTACACATATGAATTAAAACAACATTTTCAATTAGTGGCGTGCTGCTTTCCGTTCTGCATCCAATTTGCGCTTATAGCCGGTTTGTAACACCTCAACGATGACAAGAACGACGACGGAGAAGTAGAATGTCGCTTTCGACATTGGTACCACCTCGAAGCCAAAGACCTTAAGCGCCAAGTCTTTCGCTTCTTCATGGGGCACACCCATGCTTTCGACACCATGAACAGCGGCTTGGCCGGCTTCACCTAAAAGCACCACACCCACGATCAGAAGGATGAATAGACCAAGCACTTCGTACATACGGTTCGCCTCGAGGAATTCAGAAACTCGGTCTGCTAGCAACAGCATCGCAACGCCAGACAAGCCGATTGCAATCGCCAGAATGATAAAGACATCTGTGATCGCCAGCGCTGAAAGTACTGAATCAAATGAGAAAATTAGGTTCATCGTCACGATCAAAGCAACCACTTGAACCGCTGATTTGCTGTCCCGTTTTTCGACATCATGGTCGAGATGTTCGATCGTCAGCATGTGTGAAATCTCTTTCACGGCGGTATACATCAAAAAGAAACCACCAAAGAGGAATACACAGGTCGCAAAGTTGACCGCACCCGTCAAAACGCCCTCCCACTCGAAGTACCAGAAAGGCTCTGATAGCGAGGCCAACAGCTGGATCATTGTGAACAAAAGAACGATCCGCAATACCACTGCGATGATGATGCCCCAAGTACGAACAGCTTTCTGCTGGCCTTCTGGTGCGCGTTTGCTTTCGATTGAAATGTAAAGAAGATTATCAAAACCCAATACCGCTTGAAGAAAACACAACATCAAAAGGTTAGTCGCGTTTTCCAGCGTAAGAAGATCAGCCATTAATATGTCCCCGGTTGGCTATTTTTGCCACAGCATGCACCGATGGACAGATTCCAGCAAGGGTTCAACCTTACCGCTTTTTCCCCATAGTCGGTTTCGCGCCTTTGTTGCGCGTTCTTTGAGGTTTTGGCTTAGGATCAAGGCCAAGTTGGTCTCGCACAACGCGGCGCTTCACTTCTTCGACTTCACCTGATTTGAGGTTTCCAAGTTGAAATGGCCCATAGCTTACGCGGATCAGCCGATTCACGACTGCACCAATCGCTTCCATAGCGCGACGGATTTCTCGGTTCTTGCCCTCCCGCAAAGCGATCGTGAGCCACGCGTTCGCGCCTTGCTGGCGATCAAATGTCACATCCATGGGTTGGTAGCGAACGCCTTCGACGGTAATCCCTTTGCGCAACTGCTCCAACTGCGGCTCGGTTACGCTGCCCTTGACCCGAACGCGATACCGCCGAAGCCAACCGGTCGATGGCAATTCAAGCTTACGTTTGACGCCACCGTCGTTGGTCAGCAACAAGAGCCCTTCTGAGTTTAAGTCCAATCGTCCCACCGACATCACACGCGGCATATTGTCGGGTAGGGCGCCAAAAACCGTATCGCGCCCTTTCTCATCGCGTTCTGTTGTCACTAATCCCGCAGGTTTGTGGTAAAGCCAAATGCGTTCAGCGTCAGGTTCCTTAACAGGTTTCCCATCAACCGTTATCCGATCCTTCTCAGTCACATTCAGCGCTGGGCTCGCGATCACCTTGCCGTTGACGCTGACTTTGCTGGCTTCGATCAGCCGTTCGGCTTCTCGGCGGCTCGCAACACCGGCGCGAGAGAGAACTTTGGCGATCCGGTCGCCGGGAGGAGGGGTACTGCTCATGCCAACGCCATAGGCGACGCACCCCTATCTTGGCAATGACATGCTCTTTCATATTGGCCAATAAACTCGCGCCGCAGGCATCTGACCTTGCAATTCGCGCCACAAAACGAAATCAAAGCGCATGGCTTTCAAGTCTTTCATGGATGTAGCTCTGGAAGAGGCACGCGCGGCTGCGAATCGAGGCGAAGTGCCGGTTGGCGCTGTCATCGTCGGGCCAGAAGGTATCATTGCGCAAGCCGGCAACCAGACAAGAGAGCGGAATGACCCAACGGCCCATGCAGAGGTGTTGGCGATCCGCTCGGCCTGCCAAACGTTGGGGCAGGAAAGATTAGCGGGGTATGATCTCTATGTGACGCTGGAACCTTGTCCGATGTGCGCCGCTGCGATCTCCAGTGCTCGAATTCGTCGTTTGTACTACGGGGCGTCCGATCCAAAGTCAGGCGGCGTCGCTCAGGGACCGCGTGTCTTTAGTCACCCGCAGTGCCACCATGTTCCCGAGGTTTATGATGGCATCGGAGCCGAGAACTCAGAGCAATTGCTCACGCAGTTCTTTGCCGAAAGGCGCTAGAGCTCGATCGCTTCCATCACCTGAGGTTCAATCACGTCCACACCGGGCAAGCCATTCGCAAGTTCTTCTGCACTTTGCTCCAAAAGTGGGAAGGTTCGATAGTGGCAGGGGATCACAGTTTTGAAGTTGAAATAGCGCTTGGCCGCATATGCCGCGCCCTTCATCCCCATCGTGTAATGCCCACCAGCGCAAAGAATGCCGATATCTGGGTTATAGAAATCGCCCATCCAATCCATGTCGGCCATAATGTCAGTATCGCCTGAGATATAGATCGTATGACCTTCCGCTGCGATCATAAATCCAGCTTCAGTTCCCGCATATTTGTCGCCGCTCGCAGTTTTCATAGACGAGGAATGACTTGCAGAGACCATAGACACAGCAACGTCGCCAATTTGGATCGTGCCGCCCTTGTTGAAATCAATGGTCGGAAGCCCCGCATCCGCGAAGGCGCCGCAAAGTTCAGGAATGCCGCAGATGGTTGCACCGGTTTTCTTGGCTATTTCATCCAACTCAGACGCGTGATCAAAGTGACCGTGTGTCATCAAAATATGTGTAACACCCGCAATAGCCTGATCCATCTGATCGTCAGGAAACAGCGGGTTTCCCGTTAGCCACGGGTCGATAAGAATGGTTTCACCTGCGATTTCGAGGCGAAAACTTGCGTGGCCAAGCCAAATAACCTGCATAATACCCTCCGTCACCTAGGTTGACCTTAACAACCCTAGATTGGATTCGAAAGTGGACTGGTTTCAACAATTTGACGGCTATTGCGAGCGAACAGACCTTACTTATTGGTCTGAGCCTATCAATGCCGTCACCAATCTGGCTTTCATCGTCGCGGCCCTGATTATGTGGCGACTAGTCTGCCAAAATATCCGTGCCCGCATCCTCTGCGTCATTCTGTTTCTGATCGGAAGCGGCAGCTATCTGTTTCACACCCACGCCACCGCTTGGGCTGGATTGGCGGATGTGGCACCTATCGGCGCGTTCATTCTGTTCTACCTCTTTCTCGTTAATCGCGATTTGCTGGGCTGGCCACTTTGGGCGGCTCTAATTGGAACACTAGCGTTCCTTCCTTACGCAGCCGCGGTCACAACTGTCGCTCAGGCACTGCCGTTCTTTTTCATTTCCAGTTTCTACTGGACTGTCCCGCTCCTCTTGCTGATCTACGCTGCAGCGCTACGCAAAAATCGCCCCAATCTTGTACGCGGTTTCTTAGTTGGTGCCGTGATTTTATCAATCTCCATCACTTTCCGTTCGTTGGACGAAATCCTGTGCGACACCATCCCGTTCGGCACTCATTTCCTCTGGCATTGCCTCAATGCTGTGATGTTGGCCTATATGATCCATGTCTATGCGCGCCACGTCCTTGCAGACCGCCCTCAGCCTCGCTAAACGCGTCACATCAGATTGACCGGAGACAGATATGTCCATCGACACCGAAACCGCCCGTCGGGTCGCCAAATTGGCCCGCATCAAAGTGGAAGATGACGCGTTGCCCGCCTTGGCGCAGGAATTCAGCGCAATCCTTGGATTTATTGAACAATTGAATGAGGTTGATGTCGACGGTGTTGAGCCAATGACGTCCGTAACGCCGCAACGTTTGAAGCGTCGCGAAGATGTTGTCACCGACGGTGATCAACAGCCGAAAGTTCTGGCAAATGCGCCGGACAGTCGTGAAGGGTTCTTTGCTGTGCCGAAGGTGGTTGAATAATGAGCGATCTGACGAAACTCACTCTGGCCCAAACCCGCGATGCGATGCGCAAAGGCGATACATCGAGCGCTGAAGTTACGGGCGCATATTCAAAGGAAGTTGAAGCTTCTGGCGCATTGAACGCCTATGTCGAAGGCACACTTAATATGGCAGCGGATCAAGCCAAAGCCGCTGATCAACGCATCGCCGAGGGTGACGCCCCTAATATGTGTGGCATCCCACTCGGGATCAAAGACTTGTTCTGCACCAAAGGCGTCAAATCCCAAGCCGCGTCCGGCATTCTGGATGGCTTCAAGCCCGAATATGAATCGACCGTCACAAGCAAACTGTTCGATGCAGGCGCTGTGATGTTGGGCAAGCTCAACATGGACGAATTCGCCATGGGGTCGTCAAACGAGACCTCTGTTTATGGCAATGTGGTCAACCCGTGGAAAGTGGATGATCGCGACCTAACACCGGGCGGATCGTCTGGTGGGTCTGCCGCTGCTGTAGCGGCGGATTTGTGTGTTGCTGCGACCGGTACTGACACCGGCGGATCCATTCGCCAGCCAGCGGCATTTACCGGTATCACAGGTATCAAGCCAACTTATGGACGCGTCAGCCGCTGGGGCATCGTTGCTTTTGCGTCGTCACTCGACCAAGCGGGTCCGATGACCAAAGACGTGCGTGACGCTGCCATCATGTTGGAAGCGATCTGCGGGCATGATCCCAAAGACAGCACCAGCGCGGATTTGCCTGTGCCGAACTTTGAGGCCGCTTTGACCGGCGATATCAAAGGCAAAACCATTGGTATTCCAAAAGAATATCGCATGGACGGTATGCCTGCAGAGATCGAGAAATTGTGGTCAGACGGCACGGCGATGCTAAAAGACGCAGGGGCCGAGATCAAAGATATCAGCCTCCCGCACACAAAATATGCGCTTCCTGCGTATTATGTAATCGCACCTGCCGAGGCGTCTTCAAACCTCGCGCGTTATGACGGTGTACGCTTCGGTCATCGCGCCAAGCTCGAAGCGGGCGACGGCATTACCGAGATGTACGAAAAGACCCGTGCCGAAGGGTTCGGCGCAGAGGTTCAGCGCCGCGTGATGGTCGGAACTTATGTGCTCTCTGCTGGCTTCTATGACGCTTACTATAACCGCGCTCGCAAGGTGCGTGCGTTGATCAAACAGGACTTCGAACAGGTCTTCGCTGATGGTGTCGATGCCATCCTGACACCGGCAACACCTTCTGCGGCCTTTGGCTTGGGCGAGAATATGGACCCGATCCAGATGTACTTGAACGACGTGTTCACGGTGACGGTCAACTTGGCGGGCTTGCCAGGGATCGCAATTCCTGCCGGTTTGGATGCGTCTGGCCTTCCGCTCGGTCTTCAGTTGATTGGTCGCCCTTGGAAAGAGGGTGACCTGCTGAATGTTGCGTACTCACTTGAACGTGCGGCTGGCTTTGTGGCCAAACCGGACAAGTGGTGGTAATTTACCTTAGGCCGAGCTGATTAGGGGAACATTGTGAGACTTCTTGTTGCGTCTTCCGCGATTGTAACACTTTTGGCCGCTTGTGCCGGTCCAGTCCCTGATAGTGGTCGCGGCGTTGGGTTTTCCAACTATTCAGAGTTTGAACGCCAACGTGCGGAGCGTGAGGCCGCTTTAACGGGTGTTCCGGTGGTCGATGAAACGTCCGCACAGCCTACGCCACTTAATTCCGGCACCATAACGTCCGAGGAATTGGCTGCAGTTGGCATCGGACAATCGCAAGGCGTTGGTGCGCCGTTGTCTGCGATTTCTGTTCCTCAACCTGCGCCCGAAACAGGCCGGATCGCGGGCGTAGAAGCGTCGCCGGACAACCCAGCTCCGGAGCTTGCCAGCAATCCAGCGATTTCAGACGAGCAGGATTTCAGCGCCGTGTCCTCTCGAGAGAGCATCGAAAGCGATGCGGAACGCCGTGCTGCGCAAGCCGCTGCGCGTCAGCAAATTGAACCCACAGCTCTTCCAACGCGATCAGACAACACCGGGCCGAACATCGTTGCCTATGCGCTTAACGCGCCGAACCAGAAGGGGCAGGAATGGTATAGCCGTTCGCTTCTGTCAGGTGAATCTCGGTTCCAGCGCAATTGCGCCAGTTACAACACGCCTGACGATGCACAACGCGACTTCCTCGCGCGTGGCGGGCCAGAACGTGATCCGCGTGGTATTGACCCCGATGGGGACGGTTTCGCCTGCGGCTGGGATCCCGCACCGTTCCGACTGGCAGCGGGCAACTGAAACTAACCACCCATAAATCACCCAATTTCGGTCCGCGCCGAGGCGTTGACCGACCCGATATGGTGGTCATCCACTACACGGCGACGGCTTCTACTGAAGCGGCTCTGAAGACCTTGTGCGACCCCGCGGCGGAGGTTTCAGCGCACTATCTGATCGATCAAAGCGGAGAGGTTTTGTCACTCGTCCCAGAGGCGAAGCGGGCTTGGCACGCAGGGGCGGGGCAGTGGGGTAAGACCAAAGATGTGAATAGTCATTCTATCGGAATTGAATTGTCGAATACGGGGTTTGAGCCTTTCGCAGCCGCTCAAATGGATGCTTTGGAAGAACTGCTCGGTGAGGTGTTCAAAAGATGGGGTATCCGGCCTGAACGCGTGATTGGTCATTCCGACATGGCGCCGGGTCGGAAAATTGACCCGGGCGTAAGGTTCGACTGGCGTCGGTTGGCCTTGTCTGGAATTGGTGTCTGGCCAGATGGTAAAGATGCAAAGGGGAGTTTTGAAGCCTCGATGAAACGTTTTGGCTATACCGCCCCGCAGACGGAAGAGCAGTTGCTCAACAGTTTCAGAAGGCGGTTCCGCCCTCATGCGACTGGCCCGCTTGACGACATCGATCGCGCAATGATCGCGAACCTCGCGCAACGCTTCCCCGTTGACGCAAACGCCACTTGGGTTTAGGCGCACACTCGCGCGGATGGCTGGATGATCGCGGCACCGGACTTGATCTGGGGTCGAGGAAAGTCCGGACTCCACAAAGCAACGGTGCCGGGTAACGCCCGGCGGGGGCAACCCCAGGGAAAGCGCCACAGAGAACAGACGGCCTTGCGTGCAAGGTCACGGTGAAACGGTGGGGTAATAGCCCACCGCGCGAGCGGCAACGTAAGCGGCACGGCAAGCCCCACCGGGAGCAATGCCAAATAGGGACCTCGCGTGGGCAACCACGGGGTGGCTTTAACCCCAGATGGTCCGGGTTGGCAGCTAGAGGGTGACTGGCGACAGGCACTTTAGATGAATGATCATCCAAAGGGGAAACCCTTGGACAGAATCCGGCTTATAGGCCATCCGTGCGCAGTCGTCTTCTTCCGACGAGCCTTTTGTTTTCACGGCCATGAGTCGCGTTGAGCCCACGTTTTGATCGACGCGCCTAATTTCTAGGCTATCATCTCTCTGGGGACCGCAATGGGCGGCCGATTCCTTTACTTTGGGTCGGCCTATCGGACGTTATGTGGCGTCGGATACCTAATCATCAGGGGGATAAAGAATGAAACACCTTACGACTTTTGCAGCCGCCTTTACGGTCTCTGCCAGCGCAGTCTTTGCGGATGGACACAGCACCGATGTTGCCTTCGCATTGGATTGGAAATTTGAAGGGCCGTCTGCCCCGTACTTTGCCGCCATCGACAACGGCCACTTTGAAGACGCTGGCTTGGCCGTTGAAATTACGGCTGGTTCAGGTTCGCTTGATGCAATTCCGAAGGTTGCCACCGGCGCTTTCCCAATCGGTTTTGCGGACATCAACAGCTTGATCCGCTTTCTCGACCAGAATCCTGGGGCACCAGTCACAGCCGTTATGATGGTCTATGACAAACCGCCTTTCGCCGTTATTGGGCGGAAATCCTTGGGAGTGTCAGAGCCGTCGGACCTTGAAGGCAAAGTACTTGGTGCGCCTCCACCTGATGGCGCATGGGCGCAGTTCCCGATCTTTGCGGCTGAAAACGATCTGGATGTCGACGCAATCACAGTAGAGCCGGTTGGCTTCCCAACACGCGAACCAATGCTTGCCGAAGGCAACGTCGCAGCGATTACAGGGTTTTCGTTCAGTTCTTACCTAAACCTCGTGCGCCTCGGCATTCCTGAAGAAGATATCTCGACCATTCTGATGGCTGATAACGGCCTCGATCTTTATGGTAACGCGATCATCGTGAACACAGACTATGCATCAGAAAATCCTGACGTCGTCAGCGGGTTCCTTGGCGCAGTTGCAATGGGTTGGAAAGACGCCATTGCTGATCCGGCATCTGTGATGCCAGCGCTCATCGAGCGCAACCCAGCGGCTGACTCTGATCTTGAACAGCGTCGTCTGCAACTCGCGATCGATGCGAACGTTATGACGGACTACGTGATGGAGAACGGGATGGGAACGATCGACGCAGACCGCATGGCTGCTGCGATTGAGCAGATCAAAATCGTTTATGAGTTCCAGAACGATCCAGATGCGAGCCTGTATTTCACAGATGCGTATCTGCCCGATGGTGGGTTCCCAGTTCAGTAGTGCAGTTTAAAGGTGGGGGCTTTGTCCCCACCTGAACCAAAGAATACAAATGTCTCCACTGATTGATATCAAGGGCGTTAAACACGCCTATTCCACAGCGGACGGACCGCTGCCTGTTTTGGACGGCCTAGATGTGACCGTCGAAGAGGGCGGTTTTTGTGCGGTTGTCGGGCCGTCGGGTTGCGGAAAGTCGACCCTCACGCGGTTGGTCGCAGGCCTTATGATGCCGGATGAAGGCGAGGTCTGGCTGCACGGCGAGCAGGTCAAAGGGCCGCGCTCTACCGTAGGCATGGCGTTTCAAAACCCTGTTCTCTTGGAGTGGAGGACAATTCTGCAAAACGTACTGCTTCCGTTGGAAATCGTGCCCAATGCATTGAAAGGCAAAGCGGCTGAAGATCGAGCGCGGTTTCTTCTATCGCTCGTCGGTCTTGAGGGGTTTGAGGATAAACGGCCATCCGAACTTTCAGGCGGTATGCGTCAACGTGCATCGCTGTGTCGAGCTCTTGTTCACCAACCCGATGTTTTGATTTTGGATGAACCTTTCGGCGCGTTGGATGCGTTCACCCGTGAAGACCTTTGGCAGACTATGCACGATGTAAAAGCAAAGGAGCCCTTTACTGCGATCCTCATCACCCACGATCTGCGCGAATCCATTTTTCTGGGTGATCAGGTGGTCGTACTTTCCGGTAGGCCGGCGCGAACCCAATATGTGATGAATATTCCTCGCTCCGACAAACCAACTCTGGACGATCTCTATACGTCGGAAGCTGCAGATCGTTTGGCGATCCTGCGGCAGCAGATCGAGATAGCCCAAGGGCGCACCAAAGCGGAGGTCGAAGGATGAACCCGACATTCCGCAAGTTTTTTGTCCCTTTCGTTGCGATCGTAATCTTCCTTGCGCTCTGGGAGGGATTGGTCTGGGTCATGGGGTGGCCGAACTACAAAATGGCCTCTCCGAGCGACTTGATACCCGCGTATCAGCGGTATTGGGATCTGTTCTTAATCATGGGCTGGCAAACGCTCTGGCGAACGGTGGTTGGCTTGATCGTAGCAATCATAGTAGGCACCGCGATCGGTATGATCATGGGGTTCTCACGCACGATGCGCGATGCCCTTTACCCGCTGCTTGTTGGCTTTAACGCCATTCCAAAGGCGACTGTCGTACCCATCGTGGCGTTGATGTTTGTCGGCGCGCATGACTTCAATACGATCTTGATCGCCTTCATGATTTCATTTTTCCCTATCGCAGTCTCGGTCTCGATTGGATTGTCGACCTTGGAACCGGAGTATCGCGATATCTTGCGGTCGCTCGGCGCGTCGCAAACGACAATCTTTTGGAAAATCGCATTGCCTAAGACACTTCCAGAGTTTTTCGGGGCGCTGAAAGTCGCTGTTACACTGGCGTTTATTGGAACAAACCTTATGGAAATTGTGAGCCCGCATGGTCGGGGCCTTGGTGCTTTGTTCGACAGCGGTAAAACGAATTCGGACTACCCATTGATGTTCGCAGTTCTGATCGCTCTCGCTGCATTGGGGATCGTTCTTTACTACGTGGTGGTTTGGTTGGAACGCACCTTTGCTGGTTGGGCGGAGCGTGAATCGCACTAGAGCTGAGTTTTTCCTCCGAAGAGGCGGCAAAATGAAGCGGCGCAAGTGATGCGCCGCTTTTGTTTTTTCTGATTAGCGGCTTAGCCGAAGGCCACACCGTCATCGCGCCAGACAGCAACGACGGAAGAACGTGGATGACCTTCGCCGTCTGGCCAGCTTCCGCCTGGGTGCTGAACACCGACAAAAGCAACCTTCTTGTCAAGTGACCATGTCAAACCGGTCACTTCGGCACCGTAAGGAACGGTCATGAAGCGCGCGATTTCGCCGGTCTCAGGATCGCCCACAAGCATTTGGTTGTTGCCCATACCTGCGAAATCTTCTTCGTTTTTGTAGTTCCCGTCTGTCTGGATCCAAAGCATACCATCAGAAGAGAACGCCATCCCGTCAGGCGAATTGAACATGTTGCCGGGTGTTACGTTGTCAGAGCCACCATATTCGTTATCATAGACCTCTGGATTGCCTGCCATGACATAGAGATCCCATGTGAAGGAATCTGACGCATGGTTTTCGTCCGCAGGTGTCCAACGCACGATCTGACCGTAGTTGTTGGTCTCGCGTGGGTTAGGTCCGTTGACCGGAGTTTCGTCACCACCTGCATTTGGCTTCACACCACGATTCTTGTTGTTGGTGAGCGCACAATAGGCTTCGACTTTCACTGGGTTCGTAGCAACCCACTCGGGGCGGTCCATCGTCGTGCCACCTGCGGCAGAGGCTGCCATGCGGGTAAAGCAAAGGACTTCCGCCAACTCCATCTCAACCGTTTCAGGCGTCAATGGCAGCCACTCACCAGTCATGTCGTCATTAAACTTCGCGACATAGAGCGTGCCGTCATCCAGCAAACCTTCGGTTGAGCCGCCTTCTTCATAGATGCCGTTGGAGACGTAGCGATACAGATACTCACCACGCTCGTCATCGCCCATGTAGACAACGACACGACCGTCAGAGGCATGAGCCATTGACGCATTCTCATGCTTGAAGCGGCCAAGGGCTGTGCGCTTGATCGGTGTGGAGATTGGATCGCTTGGGTCGATTTCAGTAATGAACCCATGACGGTGCGGTTCGTTCGGCTCGTTAGAGATGTCGTAACGTGGATCGAACTTTTCGTAGGCATAGCGCCCTTCGCCACCGATGCCGTAGCGAGAATAGCCTTCGCCCGCAGGTTCTTCGCCAGTTGCGCCGAAGTAGCCGTTGAAGTTTTCTTCGCAGGTCAGGTAGGTGCCCCAGAGCGTGCGACCGGAACCACAGTTGTTCATAGTCCCTTTGACAGCCATGCCAGTTGGGTCAGCAGCCGTTTTGACCAGATCATGGCCGGCGAGGGGGCCTGCTAGGACCATATCGGTTTCGTGGGTGATACGACGGTTGTAGGGGCTGTCGACGACAATCTCGTAACCGTTGCCATTGTCCGCCACTTCCATGACTGTGACGCCTTGAAGGTTCTTAAGCAGCTGCACTTCGTCTGCGTTCTGCGGTGTGCCCTCGGACGCGGCGGGCAAGTTGATCTTCGGGTTCACGTATTCGGAGTTGACCGCGATGACTTCTTTTCCGTCGATGTCGAAGAGCTCCATTCCGTCCGTGTTTTCACCGAAGACCTTTTCTGACATGTCGAGCGGCACGCCTGTTTCTGCGGAATAGGCGCCGTCTGTGTCAGAGAAGAGGGGGTCGCCCCAGCGGGCGAGGATTTTGGTGGAGTAGCCTTCAGGTACATGCACCTCGAAGTCAGTTGCGATGTCGATGGGGGTGAAGTTGAATTTCGCATGGCCGCCTGCTTGCGCCGCTGTCGTTGTTGAGAAGAGGCCAGTTCCGAATACGGCCGCCCCAGAACCGAAGGCCAGCGCTCCGCCAAGAAAACCGCGGCGCGAGACCGCGCGCTCAACCACCGCATCAAATTGGTTTTCGTCGGGGCGCGGATCGCGCATTTCATCAAAGTCGTCCCATGACATGTCGATGTGAGAAGTGTCGTCCATTTTTTCCTCGCGAGTTTTTTTGCTAAGTCGGTTGCGAGAGCAGCAATTGCTCTGCCTTCCGAATGACGGTCTGGGAGGAGTCTGTTTCAGCCATGTGACGTTTCAGATTCAGAAATATGACAAGCAAAATTCAGCGGAGCCAACAAATCGCAAGCTCTGGCATTGACTCGCTGCGAGACCTTAGTAAAAGGCAGCTTCCAAGAGATTTCACGCAGGGCGATAGCGCCCGCGATCAGGAGACGGACTATGGCGAAGCCAACCACTATCAAAATCCGCCTGAACTCCACCGCGGGGACAGGCCACTTCTATGTGACAAAGAAAAACGCGCGTACAATGACCGAAAAGATGGTTGTTAAAAAGTACGACCCAGTCGTTCGCAAGCACGTTGAGTACAAAGAAGGTAAGATCAAATAATCTGATCCCAACTTTGAGAATTTAAAGGAGCCACGCAGTTGCGTGGCTTTTTTGTTTGTGGCCAGCCGACACTTTCGGGGAGAGATATTTGCCACGATGAACGAGTGGAGCCGGACCCTTTGACGAGGCCCGAAAACGAAAAAGGGCCAGTCGAAAGACCGGCCCTTTTTGTTTGATATGTCGCTTTGTTTATTCGCGGCTGCCAAAGAGCTGCAGCAGGAACATGAACATATTGATGAAGTCGAGGTAGAGGTTCAACGCGCCCATAATAGCCGCTTTCGCCAACCACTCGCTGTCACCGCTTGTCGCATGAGCAAGGTATGTGTTCTTGATGTTTTGCGTGTCGTAAGCTGTCAGACCGGCAAAGATCAGCACGCCGAGCATGGACACCGCGAACATGATCGCTGGTGATGCCAGCCAGATGTTGACGATAGACGCAACTATCAGACCGATCACGCCCATGATCAAGAATGAGCCCCAGCCGGAAATATCTTTCTTAGTGGTGTAGCCCCACAGGGAAAGACCTGCGAAGGCGATGGATGTGATCAAGAAGACCTGAATGATGGAAAAGCCTGTGTAGACTGCGAAAATCCAGCTAATTGATGCACCCATTGCTGTCGCAAAGGCATAGAAGAACAACTGCGCGCCGGCGGCGGACAGGCGGTTAATCATGGCGCCAAAGGCGAAAACCATGACCAATGGGGCAAACATAATCACCCATTTCAGTGGGCTGGTCCAAAGTGTTGCACCAAACTCAGTCAAGTATGTGTTGGCACCGATCTGATACGGCGTTGGATCGGTAGACATCGCCAAGCCGGACAATGCCCATGCCGCCAAAGCGGTGATTACCATGCCAACAGACATGGTGCCGTAGACTTTGTTCATGTGGGCGCGAAGACCCTCATCGATCTCTGCCGTGCGGACACCGCCCGCCGTACGGATCGTTTGATATTCAGCCATTGAGACCTCCAATTGAAAAACGCTGGTGTGCCGATTTCTCAGCAGACTTGAGGTAAATATTGGCGTTTTCACCCTGTTTTTCAACTGTAGAGTGGTGCGACAAGGCACAGAATCCGTCAAATTGTGCCGGTTTGTCGCACCTAAACTGACTTAGCGACGCTGTGACCAGTTTTCAGGCAGATCCCATGCAGGTCTTGCTGCTTCTTTTTGGGCCTGATCTGGCGTAATGCCGATGTCCTTGAGCTGGGCATCGGAGAGCTTTGAGAGTTCAAAACGCTCTTTGCGAAGCGTCTCGAAAGAAAAGAGGCGCTGCAAGAAAGAGATTTTGGAAGCCGACGGGCGGGAGGTGATGGCGATGTTCAAAGCAGTCATTGGTTCGTCTTTCGTGATATGATTCTCATGTTGTATTCGGATGCTTGATATATCGGTGCGATTGATGTATTAGTAAAATGAATGTTTGATGTTTTTTATATCAAGGATTGTGATGCAATGCGGAGCTTGGATATGACGGCCCTTCGCTCCTTTGTCGCGGTCGCTGATACTGGCGGCGTGACGAAGGCGGCTGGATTTCTAAATCTCACACAATCGGCCGTTTCGATGCAGTTGAAACGTTTGGAAGAGTCACTGAACGTTGCTTTGCTAGATCGTTCGTCCCGAGCGATCGCCCTTACGCCAGCGGGCGAACAACTTCTCAGCTATGCAAGACGGATTCTTGATCTCAATGACGAGGTATATGGGCGGCTAACGGCAGTCGAATTTGAAGGCGAGGTTACACTCGGTGTGCCGCATGACATCGTTTATCCAGCCGTTCCTCAGGTCCTTCAAAAGTTCGCGACAGCTTACCCCCGGGTTCGTGTCCAGCTGCTGTCGTCCTTTACGCGCGGTTTGAAAGCCCAATTCGCGCGAGGTGAGGTTGATGTCATTCTGACAACTGAGAGCGGGTTGGAGCCGGGGGGAGAGACATTGGTATCCGCGCCGCTGGTTTGGGTTGGTGCCCCAGGCGGGTCTGCTTGGAAAAACCGACCATTGCGCCTTGCCTATGAAAACAACTGCTTCTTCCGTGCAGGTGTCCAACGCCGACTAGATGAGGCAGGGATACCTTGGGATATGGCGGTCGAAAGCAACAACACTCGGACAATCGAGGCAACCGTAAGTGCTGACCTTGCGGTCCATACCATGCTGGAAGGCACGGAGCCACGTTATTTCGAGCGCATTCACCATGGTGGTGCGCTGCCAGAACTCGGTGGGATGAACATCAATATGTATTGTCGCGAGCACGGAAATAATCAGGTTCTGGAAGATCTATGCGCTTTCATCACCAATGCCTTCAGAAGAGCACCGGTTGACTTGCCCGAAGTCGTTACGGCTTAACCACAACTTTGCCTGTGGACTTACGCGCCTCCAAAATGTCGAGCGCCTCTTTGCTCTTTTCCAATGGAAAGACGTGGCTCACATGAGGTTTCAATTTACCTTCCTCGTACCACTTCATGAGCTCTTCTAGGCTGGCGCGTAGGACGTCTGGCGCGAACTTGAGGTAGCCGCCCCAATAAAAGCCGATGACCGTTATGTTCTTAACGAGGATATGGTTCGCCGCGATTTGCGGGACATCACCACTGGCGAACCCGATGATGATGACACGTGCCTCTCGATTGCAGGCGCGCAGCACCGATTTGAACTGATCGCCTCCGATCGGGTCGTAGACGACATCGGCACCGCCATGTGACTTAACCACCTCCCGAATATCAACTTCGTCGCTGTCATAAGCGACGTCGGCACCGGCACGTTTTGCTGTTTCAACCTTGCTCGCGCCCCGCGCAAAAGCGATGACTGTTGCCCCCAGCAGCTTCCCAACTTCCACAGCAGTTAAACCAACACCCCCTGCCGCGCCAAGAACCACCAAAGTTTCACCGGCTTTCAATTTTGCTCGATGAGTGAGAGCAAGATGAGAGGTGCCGTAAGCGACTTGAAAACCTGCTGCAGCTTCGGCTGGCATATCCGGACCGACCTTGCAGCAAAGTTCCGCAGGGAACACGCCGTATTCTGCCAAGCCTCCTCGGCCGCCAAAGACCGCCACGCGATCTCCAATTTCTAAGCCTTGGGTGTTTGGGCCGAGCTGTTGCACGGTACCGCACACTTCCAATCCCAACGTAAACGGCGGCTCGGGAGTGTCTTGGTATGTTCCTTTGCGCATCAAAAGGTCTGCGAAATTGAGACCGCAGGCCTCAGTTTTTATGAGAATTTGGCCGTCTGCTGGCACTGGAACCGGTACATCGGTTAGTTCCAAGTGACCATCAAAATCTAAGACCTGATAGGCTTTCATTTTTCGATTTCCCTCTTAAGGCGAGTTGTGCTTAACGGACCCATTGCGATTTTTGTCCGGTTTTCGGTTGTTTTGGTCGATTATTGGCCAATTATTAAGATTTGGGCGGATAACCTATCCTTTAGTTAGATGTTACCAATGCAACCATTGCGTGGTTTTCCTTCAACCCTAGATAACCGTGTCATTAGACGCCACCACTCATGCATGTAAGTGAAGTGAAGGGAGCCAAGGTTTGTTCCAAGCGCTGGCCGAATAGGAGAAGACATGAAGCATCCAGTCGATGTTTACGTAGGTAGACGCATTCGTCACCGCCGTTGGATGAACGGCACCACCCAACAACAGTTGGCAGAGGCCGTCGGTATCAAATTTCAGCAAATCCAGAAGTACGAAACGGGGATGAACCGTGTCAGCGCGTCGCGCCTTTGGGATATCTCTAAGGTATTGGATGTTCAGATCTCCTACTTCTTTGAAGGCTTGAATGATTCTGCCGAAGAAAGCAACGCAGGCGGTGGGGTCGCGGGTGATGTTTTGACGGATAAAGAAGCGTTGGAGCTTTTGCGTTCTTACTATGCGATCCCAGAAAATCAGCGCCGTCGTTTGTTTGATCTTGCAAGGGTCCTGAGCGACGCCGCATAAGGTTTGGGAAGGCGCAGGGGAAGCGCCAACCTAATCATTGGACGGCCAAGCGACATGACGACGTGGAACACTGAAACCATAAGTGATTTGATCCGCGTCGCCCACTTGGCCGCCGACGCCGCGAAATCCGAGACGCTTAAGTTCTTTCGTGGCACTCGACTTTCCACAGAAAACAAAGACAGTAGCGGGTTTGATCCCGTTACAGTGGCAGATCGCGCGGCCGAGCAAGCAATCCGATCGGTTTTGGCTGCCGAACGGCCGCAAGATGGCATTCTTGGCGAAGAGTTCGGCACCTCAAAAGGTGAAACTGGCCTGACTTGGGTATTGGACCCGATAGACGGTACGCGTGGCTATATCAGCGGCACACCAACATGGGGTACATTGATTTCCGTCGCGGATGAAACCGGACCTAAATTTGGTCTCATTGACCAACCTTATATTGGTGAGCGCTTCTTGGGTGGGCTTGGAGTGTCGTCAATGACCGGTCCACTAGGCGAGAAATCTTTGAGAACGCGCGAAACCGATGCGCTAACGGATGCGACCCTGCTGACGACATTTCCAGAAGTGGGCACTGAACTAGAACGTCGCGCGTTTGAAGCCGTGGATCGGCAGGTCAAACTGACTCGTTATGGAATGGACTGCTATGGGTATGCGCTTTTGGCAGCAGGGCAGGTCGATCTCGTGATCGAAGCGGGGCTGCAAGCCTATGATATTCAAGCCCCGATTGCGGTCATCGAGGGCGCAGGTGGGATTGTGACCAACTGGGAAGGACAACCAGCTCATAATGGCGGGCGTGTCGTCGCCGCGGCCAACGAAACGGTTCACGCCCAAGCGCTTGTCCTTGTTCGCAGTGTTGTAGATGGCTGAAACGCTTCTAAAGAATGCGCGATGCGTCCTGACGATGAATGACGCGCAGGATGAGCTTTCCAACGTTGATATCCTGTTGAAAGATGGCGTGATTGCCGAAATCGAGGTGGGGTTGGAAACCGCAGGAGAGGTCGTCGACGCCAGCCATTTCGTCGTAACGCCTGGTCTCGTGAATACGCACCATCATCTTTATCAAACGCTCACGCGAGCCGTTCCGGGCGCGCAAGACGCGCTGCTTTTTGGCTGGTTGCAAACGCTCTATCCGATTTGGTCGAAGTTCGGACCGGAGGAGATGTTTGTATCGGCACAGGTCGGACTGGCCGAATTGGCCCTGTCTGGCTGCACGATGACGTCAGATCATCTCTATCTTTACCCCAACAGATCACGCCTGGACGACACGATTGCCGCGGCGCAAGAGGTTGGCCTTCGGTTCCACCCGACACGAGGCTCGATGAGCATTGGGGAAAGCGACGGAGGCCTCCCGCCAGACAGCCTAGTGGAACAAGAGGCGGCGATCCTGGAAGACAGCATTCGCTTGGTAGACTCTTTCCACGACCCGTCAGAGGGGGCAATGGTTCGGGTCGGGCTGGCGCCATGCTCACCCTTTTCTGTCAGCCGCGACTTGATGCGAGAATCGGCCCTTTTGGCGCGGGACAAAGGTGTGATGTTGCACACCCATCTAGCCGAGAACGATGAAGACATTGCCTATTCACTGGAGAAATTCGGCTGCCGCCCAGGTCAATACGTCGAAGACCTCGGCTGGACGGGTGATGACGTTTGGCACGCTCACTGCGTGAAACTCGACGGGCAAGAAATTGATCTGTTTGCGAAATCAAACACTGGCGTTGCGCATTGTCCGTGCTCTAATTGCCGACTCGGTTCGGGTATCGCACCGGTAAGGGCGATGCGCGACGCGGGCGTGAACGTCGCCTTGGGCGTTGACGGGTCGGCAAGTAACGACGTCGGAAATCTCATGAACGAAGCACGGCAAACCATGCTGCTTCAACGTGTCGCGAATGGAGCTGATGCGATGTCTGCCCGCGAAGCGTTGTATATCGCGACGCGAGGTGGCGCGGAGGTTTTGGGTCGCAATGACTGCGGGCAAATCTCTGTCGGGAAGCGGGCAGACTTAGCGCTTTGGGATGTTCGCGGTGTTGAGGCAGCAGGGTCATGGGACCCTGCAGCGCTACTACTTGCTGGCCCCTCAAAGGTCTCGCACCTTTTTGTCGAAGGCCGCCAAATCGTTCGCGACGGTCATAACGTGACCATCGATCTCGAAAAGATCTGTGTCAGGCAAAATCAACTGGCGATGGCGCTGGCCAGTTAGACCGTTTCACCAGCCACCCAAACCTCACGAATGGCACGGTCATCCCCCATCATGATTGTTGGAAAAACGGCGTCCCACACATGTTCGGCACGGTTCGCGCGCTGCTCAATCGCTGCTGTCGATTTCAAGTTCAGGACCGTGATGTCGGCTGACGCGCCAACGCCCAAATGCCCGATTTGGCCTTGTGCCTTCAGCGCGCTTGTTGACCCCTCTGTTGCCAGCCAAAGCAGTTGCGCAGGGTGCAAGACGTTGCCCCGCAGCTGACCGATCTCATAGGCCGCTGCCATCGTCCGAAGCATCGAAAAGGACGATCCGCCCCCAGTATCCGTCGCAAGCCCTGTACGAATGCCACGCGCTTTCAGGCCCGCCATGTCGAATAAGCCGGACCCAATGAAGGTGTTCGATGTCGGGCAATGGACAACAGCAGCACCGACTTCGGAAAATCGATCAATTTCCCGCTGTTCCAAATGGATGCAGTGACCATAGAGGCCGTTTTCGCCCAGCAACCCAAAACGTTCATAGGTGTCCAAGTAATCGCGGGCCTCAGGAAACAACTCTTTCACCCATGCGATTTCAGGCTTTTGCTCGCTCATGTGGGTCTGCATCAGGACATTGGGATTTTCGGTCCATAACGCACCCAACGCCTGCAACTGTTCCGGCGTGGACGTTGGCGAAAAGCGTGGCGTGATCGCATATCGAGCGCGACCGGTTCCATCCCATTTCTCCAGTAACCTTTTGCTGTCATCATAGGCGGATTGCACGGTGTCCCGCAGCGCGTCGGGCGCATTTCTGTCCATGCAGGTTTTTCCCGCGATCACAGCCATATTGCGGGTCGCTGCCGCTTCGAAAAACGCATCGACACTTTCGGGGTGGATCGTGCAATAGCTTGTCAATGTCGTGGTCCCATGCGCTAGAGCCAAATCTAGCGTCCGACCCGCCACGTCATCCGCAAATGCACGATCACCGAAACGGGCTTCTTCAGGGAACGTATAGGTGTTCAGCCAATCGATCAGTTGCTTCCCCCAACTGGCGATAATGCCAGTCTGCGGATAGTGCATATGGGCATCTACAAAACCGGCACTGATGAGATCCTGCCCATAGTCGGTGACGATCGCGTCTGGATGCTGAGCCTTCAGGGTCGCGCCGTCATCGACGCCGATGATCTGCCCATCTTCGACTAGAACACCGCCAGAAGCATTTATTTGCGCGACGTTCGACCATTCGTTCTTGAACGGATCGCCACTGAAAGTAAGTGTTTGGCCAAGCAAAAGATGTTTTGTCATACTGCCAAACTATGACGGGTCTAAAGGAAGGTAAATCGCTTCGACGTCATATTGAGAACTGCGTCGAACCTTTTATGGTGCGCACAAATTAGGTGAGGGCAGAATGAGCGACGCAATCGACGACATCGAAGAGGAAGAAGCATTCGGTATCACCGATAAGTTTGTTGCCGATGTCATGGAAGCCGTCGAAGCGGACGCCGACGAGGTGGTTGAAGATCTGGTCGATCCGCTTCACCCGGCGGACGTCGCGCATCTTATTGAACAGCTTGACGATAAGGACAGAAAGGAATTCCTACGCGTCTGGCCCGGCGGGATCGAAGGGGAGGTTATCTCCGAACTTGACGACAATTTACGCGAAGAAGTCATTGATACCCTTGACGAAGAAGAACTTGCGGAAGCTGTTCGCGATTTGGACAGCGACGACGTTGTCGACCTCATCGAAGACCTTGACGACGAACAGACCGAGGCCGTTCTTGAAGCATTGGATGATAGCGACAGGGCGCTTGTCGAGCAGGCGCTCACCTATCCTGAAGAGTCTGCCGGTCGTCACATGCAGGTCGAACTTGTTCGCGGGCCCGAACATTGGACGGTCGGCGATGCGATTGATTTCCTGCGGTCGGATGTCGAATTGCCCGAACAATTCTATCACATCATCCTGGTCGATCCGCGCATGAAGCCGGTTGGCTACGTCACGCTTGGCCGCATTCTAAGTTCTGACCGCAAAACGCCTCTCAAAGACTTGGAGGAAGATTCGTTCCGAACCTTCAATGTCGAGCAAGACGTTGAAGAAGTGGCACAAGCAATCAACCACTATCATATGATCACTGCACCCGTCGTGGACGATGATGACCGACTCATCGGGGTCATCACTATCGACGACGCGATGATGTTTCTCGCAGAAGAAGCCGAAGAAGATATCCTGCGGCTGGCGGGCGTTGGCGAAGGATCGTTGTCGGACCGCGTGATCGAGACGACAAAGAACCGCTTTCCATGGCTCGCGGTGAATTTGGCGACTGCGATCCTTGCGTCCCTTGTTATTGCGATGTTTGAGGAAACGCTCTCTGGTCTGGTCGCTTTGGCGATCCTGATGCCGATCGTGGCGTCGATGGGAGGCAACGCAGGCACTCAATCGTTGACCGTGGCAGTCCGAGCTTTGGCGACACGCGACCTGACTGACGCAAATGTCTGGCGCGTTGTCCGGCGCGAGGTTCTGGTCGGGCTGATCAACGGCGTGATCTTTGCCGTCGTCATGGGCGCTGTTGGATACTTCTGGTTCGGCAATCTGACGCTGGCCTATGTCATCGGTGCCGCAATGGTCATCAACCTTGTCGTTGCTGGCCTCGCAGGGACGGGTGTGCCGATCGTATTGGAAAAACTGGGGGTTGACCCTGCATTGGCATCCGGCGCGTTTGTCACAACGGTGACGGATGTTGTCGGGTTCTTTGCGTTCCTAGGATTGGCAGCACTATGGCTACTTTAACCGAAATCAAAGCGGATGCGCGTAAGGCAGCCTTTGCACGGCGCAAAGATGCCCATGCTCTGGGGCAGGGGACGTCAGGCTATCTTTCTGAAGTGCTCGCCGGTCATCGCGGCGTTCCAATCGCAAGCTACATGGCCATGCAGACGGAGATCGATCCAACCGCAGCAATGGAAGAGGCTTCAGCCTACGGACCCGTTGGTGTGCCCGTGATCCTGGGCGCAGCCAAACCTCTGAAGTTTCGTACATGGACGCCAGATTGCACACTCATCGCGGGCGAGTTTGGCGCGATGATCCCTGAGACTGGGGAGTGGATGACACCTGAGATTGTCATCGTCCCACTCGTCGCATTTGACCGCAAAGGGGGCCGTTTAGGCTACGGCGGTGGTTTCTATGATCGGACGCTGGAAAGACTAAGGTTGCAAAAGCCAACGCTAGCAATCGGCTTTGCCTATGCCGCTCAGGAAGCGGACGGCTTGCCGTTGGAAGAGACAGATCAACCGCTCGATCTGATCGTGACCGAGCAAGGCATCATCACGCCTTGATCTTCAATTGCACCGCGACGCGATGCACCCTAAACGGTCCTTATGAAGATACTCTTTCTAGGTGATGTCGTCGGCCGATCCGGCAGAAACGCAGTCGTTAGCCAGCTGCCAAAGCTCCGCGAGGAGTGGAAGCTCGATTTCGTCGTCGTGAATGGCGAGAATGCGACCTCTGGAATGGGGTTGTCCGGCTCCCACGCGAAGGCTCTTTTGGAAGCTGGTGTCGATGTGCTGACCCTTGGCGATCATGCCTTTGATCAGAAAGACATGATGACCTTCATCGCGTCAGAGCCACGCGTCCTTCGCCCTATCAACTTTTCCAAAGCCGCGCCCGGCGTCGGCGCGCGCGTGTTTACTGCGACCAATGGACGAAAAATCCTTGTCGCTCAGGTCTTGGGACAGGTCTTTATGAAGCGCCCTTTCGACGATCCATTCTCAGCGCTTGACGGTCTTCTCAAGCAGTACCCGATGGGAGGCCAAGTACAGGCTAGCCTAATTGACATTCACTGCGAGGCAACGTCCGAAAAGATGGCCGTCGGGCATTTTTGTGATGGTCGCGCAAGCCTTGTCGTCGGTACGCACACCCATGTGCCGACCGCTGACGCGATGATTTTGCCGGGAGGCACGGGATACATGACGGATGCTGGTATGTGCGGCGACTATCACTCCGTCATAGGCATGGAAAAGACAGAGCCGCTACGCCGTTTCATCACCGGAATGCCCAAGGAACGTTTCACGCCCGCGAATGGCGAAGCGACCCTTTCCGGCGTCTATATCGAGACAGATGATCGCACAGGCAAAACCACCCGAATTGAACCGGTGCGCCAAGGCGGTTCGCTGCAAGCTCAAGGCCCAAAATGACCACCAAAGAACAAGCATGGCTCACTGCGGTGCTGATCGGACTGGGCGCACTTTGGGGATTATCTCAGCCTCTGGTCAAGATCGCGGTGGCGGGCCAGTATGAGCCATTGGGCATGGTTTTCATCCAGATGCTCGTCGCAACAATAGTCTTGGGCATTGTGCAATTTCGGCGCCTGGGAAAATTGCCGATCAAACCCTCTAGCGTCGGCATTTGGCTCATGATTGCCTTCGTCGGAACAATCATTCCGAACACATCCAGTTATCAGGCCCTCAAAACAATCCCTGCTGGCATCTACTCTGTCCTCATCGCTACGATCCCGATGATGTCCTTCCCGATCGCGCTTGCAATGCGGAACGAGACCTATTCATCGCGCCGCTTGCTGGGGCTCGCAGCGGGTTGCGCCGGGGTGCTTTGCATTGTCATTCCCGATGCCAGTCTCCCTGAACGTGCGATGCTTGCAGCCATTCCCTTGGCCATGGTGGCCCCATTTTGTTACGCGCTAGAGGGCAATCTTGTTGCGAAATTCGGCACTGCTGGCATGGATGCGATCCAAGTGATGTTTGGGGCGTCTGCAATTGGCGGGGCAATCACTTTGCCGATGGCAATCAGTGCAGGGCAACTTACGATTCCAGCCACGCCCCTAAACCAATCCGACGTAGCGCTCATTTTCGCATCGGTCATCCATTCATTTGTCTACGTCGTTTATGTTTGGATGGTCGGTCGCGCTGGTCCTCTCTTTGCAGCGCAAGTCAGCTATTGGGTCACCGGGTTCGGTGTCCTGTGGGCCATGTTACTATTGGGTGAACGCTATGCAGGCTGGGTCTGGTTCGCGATGGGCCTGATGGCAATTGGCCTGACACTCGTACAACCCCGTCGCCCCCTTGCTTCAAATGAACCTGAAGGCGATACTGTAGGCACGCCAAGCGCTTAGAAAGATATGTTCGAGCTATTCTCCTTGTCATCGACCCAAAGTGCGGTGCTGACGCTTGTCGTCGTACTGGTGATGTTCGGGCTTTTCCTCAAAGAGGTCTTTCCGACCGAGGTCGTCGCGATGATCGGGACGTCGATCCTTTTGATCACCGGCGTGCTTCCCTATGAAGATGCCTTGGCGGTCTTCGCCAATCCAGCACCTTGGACCATTGCGGCGATGTTTATCATCGTAGGTGCCTTGGTGCGTACTGGCGCCTTGACCACACTCACTCAAACCGCCGAGCGTCAAGCCAAGCAAAACCCTGCGCGTGCTATTGGTGGGGCACTGGTGTTTGTTGCTCTTGCATCGGGTATCATGAACAACACGCCGTTGGTTGTGGTCATGATCCCCGTATTTGTTCAACTAGCCAAAACGCTCGGAACGTCTGCCTCGAAACTGCTCATTCCGCTTAGCTATGCCGCAATCGTCGGAGGGACGATGACCCTGCTAGGAACATCGACAAACCTTCTTGTCGACGGTGTGGCGAGAGGGCAGGGGCTTGAGCCTTTCGGGATTTTGGAAATCCTCCCCGTAGGAATTGTGGTCGTCCTATGGACGTTCTTCTATCTCTACTTCATCGGGTCGCGCCTTCTACCGGACCGGACGTCGATGGCGGGCCTTCTGTCAGACAAATCTAGAATGAAGTTCTTTTCCGAGGCAATTATTCCCCGCGACAGCAATCTTATTGGGCGAGAAGTGCTCGACGTTAAACTGTTCAAACGTGACGGCGTCCGATTGATTGACGTGATCCGTGGAGATGCGTCTTTGCGGCGCAATCTTAAGGATGTCGTTCTACAGGCCGGTGACAAAGTTGTGTTGCGCACCGCGATGACGGAATTGTTGTCGCTGCAAACAAACAAAGACCTCCGCCGGATCGATCAAGTGTCGGCGGTGGAAACCACAACGGTCGAAGCTTTGATCACACCGAATTGCCGTATGGTCGGGCGGACCCTCGGTTCTATGCGGCTGCGTCGGCGTTTCGCGGTCTATCCACTGGCTGTCCATCGCCGAGACACGAACCTGTCTCAGCTTGATGATGTGGTCATCCGCGTGGGTGATACGCTCCTACTTGAAGGTGCTGCGGAAGATATCCAACGCTTAACGCGGGAAATGAATTTAGGCGATGTGTCGCTTCCGTCAGAGCGTGCTTACCGACGTGGCCACGCCCCCATCGCCATTGGTGTCCTTCTAGGTGTTGTTCTCCTAGCAGCGCTGAATGTTGCGCCGATTCTACTTTTGGCGATGGTCGGCGTCACGATTGTGCTCGCAACAAAATGTATCGACGCCGAAGAGGCTTTCGGTTTCGTCGATGGCCAACTGATGGCGCTTATCTTCGCGATGCTCTGCGTCGGCAGTGCACTCCAATCCTCCGGTGCTGTTCTACTAATCGCAGATACCCTTTCCCCTGTGATGCAGGTTTTGCCTGGCTTCTTTGTCATCCTCGCTGTGTACCTGCTGTCTTCGATCCTCACCGAATTGGTCAGCAACAACGCCGTTGCAGTGGTCATGACGCCAATCGCAATAGGTCTAGCCGCAGCGTTAGGCGTCGATCCGCGACCGCTTGTCGTTGCCGTTATGATCGCCGCCAGTGCCAGCTTCGCCACACCGATCGGCTATCAAACCAACACGCTTGTCTATGGCCCCGGCGGCTACAAATTCGCTGATTTTCTCAAAGTCGGAATTCCCCTCAACCTGTCACTCGCCCCCATTGTCTCCTTCGTGATCCCCTTCATCTGGCCCCTCTAAAGCTCTCCCCGAAGGGCCTGCTTGCAGCTTGGCCCAAGGGTGCCTTATAGAGTGACAAACTCGGAATGATGGAAAGAGGGTACCGATGGCCGGCCACTCCAAATGGGCAAACATCCAACACCGCAAAGGACGTCAGGATAAACTGCGTTCGAAACTGTTCTCTAAGCTCGCAAAAGAGATCACAGTGGCCGCCAAAATGGGCGACCCCGATCCAGAGAAGAACCCGCGCCTGCGCTTGGCTGTCAAAGAAGCCCGTTCCAATTCCGTCCCGAAAGACGTCATCGACCGCGCGATCAAGAAATCGCAAGGCGGTGATGCGGAAAACTACGATGAAATCCGCTATGAGGGCTATGGTCCCAACGGTGTTGCGGTGATCGTGGAAACCATGACCGACAACAAAAACCGCACCGCTTCGACCGTGCGGTCCACCTTTTCAAAGAATGGCGGCAATTTGGGCGAAACTGGCTCCGTTGGCTTCATGTTCGAACGCAAGGGGCAAATCATTTACCCCGGCTCTGTGGGCGACGAAGACACCGTGATGATGGCCGCAATCGAGGCTGGTGCTGAGGATGCGCAATCCGACGAAGAAACCCACGTCATCATCTGTGCCGACACCGATCTGCATGAAGTGTCCAATGCCTTGGAGTCAGATTTGGGCGAAAGTGAAAGCACCAAACTGATCTGGCAACCGACAACTACAACAGAGTTAGACCTCGAAGGTCTGACGAAACTGATGAAGCTGGTCGATACGCTTGAAGAAGATGACGATGTACAAACCGTCACCACCAACTTCGAAGCCTCTGATGAGGTTATGGAAGCCTTCGGAAATCAATAGCATTTCGCGGGTTGTGAACCTTGCCGAATAGGCAGACTGTGAACGCATGTCAGATGCGCCTTCACGCCCCATCGTCGGTATTTTCTGGATGGCCTTTACCGGCATATTGTTCGTTTGCGTGACGGCCATTGTGAAGTACATCGGTGATGAGGTTCCCGCCGCTCAGGGCGCATTCCTACGCTACATCTTAGGGTTGGTCTTTCTCATCCCGATGATCCGACCGATCCTCGCCGCCCGGCTCACCAAACGACAAGTCTGGTTGTTCTCAGCCCGCGGCTTTGCCCATACGCTCGCTGTCATTTTGTGGTTCTTTGCCATGGCCCGCATCCCCATCGCGGATGTGACGGCGATGAATTACCTTTCTCCAATATACGTCAGCATTGGCGCGGCCTTGTTTCTGGGTGAAAAACTCCCACCTCGCAGGCTGGCCGCGGTCGTCGTCGCCTTGATCGGGGCGCTTATCATCCTGCGTCCCGGACTCCGTGAAATCTCCCCCGGTCATATCGCGATGATCTTCACCGCTATAGGGTTCGCGGCAGGCTATCTGATGGCTAAGCAGCTGGCGGATGAGGTCGCTCCAACCGTTGTGGTTGGCATGCTGTCGATCACAGTCACCATCTTCCTCGCGCCCTTTGCCTATGCTGTCTGGGTGCCGGTGAGTTGGGAAAACATTGGCTGGCTTTTTCTAGTCGCCTGCTTCGCAACGGCAGGTCACTACACGATGACACTCGCCTTTGCCGCCGCACCACTCACCGTCACGCAACCCGTCACCTTCCTTCAACTGGTTTGGGCCGTCCTTTTGGGAGCACTGGTTTTCGATGAGGGATTCGATGGCTGGGTGATCTTAGGCGGTACGATCATCATGGCCGCAGTGAGCTTCATTACGTGGCGTGAAGCCGTTGCGAGACGTCGGGAGGCAGCGGCTTAATTTTTATTGATTGACTGGTCAATAAAAAATAAATTACGACTTTCGTCAGATTTGATCTGAGGAATCGTCATGCCCAAAGTCGGAATGGAACCCATCCGCCGCGCCGCACTCGTTGAGGCGGCGATTGCGACCATTGGGGAAACCGGCTCTCTCGATGTGACAGTCAGCCAGATCGCCAAGCGGGCAGGGATGTCCTCCGCGCTTGCCCATCACTATTTTGGTGGCAAGGATCAGATTTTCCTCGCAGCTATGCGTCAAATTTTGCGAGACTATAGCGCTGAGGTGCACAAAGAGCTGGCGAAAACGACCCGCCACGATCAACGGGCCGAAGCGATCATCCGCGCCAATTTCGCTGACTCTTGCTTTGACCCATCTGCTGTCAGCGCTTGGATGACCTTCTATGGTCAGGCCCAAACCAATGCCGATGCGTTGCGATTGCTCACTCTGTATCAACGTCGCCTACGGTCAAATCTTATTCACGCCCTACGCGGTCGCGTCGCGGAACCCGAAATCGGAGCCGAACTCTTAGCCGCTTTGATCGATGGCCTCTACATTCGCGTCGCCCTCACAGCGCCCGACGAAGACGCCGAGGCGAAAGCTTTCGCCATGCTCGCCCAACTCACCGGAGACACCCAATGAGTAAACCGAATATTCTGATCATCATGGTCGACCAGTTGAATGGGACATTGTTTCCGGACGGCCCTGCTGAGTGGCTCCACGCGCCCAACCTGAAAGCGCTGGCCAAGAAATCCGCACGCTTCAAAAACTGCTATACAGCCTCTCCGCTCTGCGCACCTGGCCGCGCCTCCTTCATGTCTGGCCAATTGCCGAGCCGCACGGGTGTCTATGACAATGCCGCAGAATTTGCGTCTTCAATCCCAACCTATGCCCACCACCTGCGCCGCGCCGGTTATCAAACCTGCCTCTCCGGCAAGATGCACTTCGTTGGCCCCGATCAATTGCATGGCTTCGAAGAACGCCTGACAACCGACATCTACCCGCCAGATTTCGGCTGGACACCCGACTACCGTAAACCCGGCGAGCGCATTGATTGGTGGTATCACAACATGGGCTCCGTCACCGGCGCGGGCATGGCGGAAATTACCAACCAAATGGAATACGACGATGAGGTCGCCTACCACGCGACCCGCAAACTCTATGACCTGTCGCGCGGCCATGATGAGCGCCCATGGTGCCTCACCGTCAGCTTCACCCACCCGCATGACCCTTATGTCGCACGCAAGAAATACTGGGATCTCTACGAGGATTGCGAGCATCTGATGCCCGCCGTCGGCCCGATCTCCTATGAGGATCAGGACGAACATTCCAAACGGATCTTGGACGCCAACGACCACGAAAATTTCGAGATCAGCGAAGAGCAAATTCGCCGCGCACGTCAGGCATACTTCGCCAACATCACCTATCTCGACGACAAGGTCGGTGAACTCCTCGACACCCTCAAGGCCACACGACAAGAGGCGACAATCCTCTTCGTCTCAGACCATGGCGATATGCTGGGCGATCGCGGTCTTTGGTTCAAAATGTCCTTTTACGAAGGCTCAGCGCGTGTGCCGATGATGATCTCTGCGCCGGATATGGAGCCGGGCCTCGTTGAAACACCTGTTAGCAATATCGACGTCTGCCCGACCTTGTGCGATCTGGCCGGCATCGACATGTCCGAGGTCATGCCATGGACCGATGGCGAAAGCATCGTGCCGTTGGGTCAAGGCGGATCACGCGACACGCCCGTTGCGATGGAATACGCCGCTGAGGCCTCCTATGCGCCGCTCGTTTCGCTGCGCTATGGCAAGTGGAAATTCAACATGTGCGCGCTCGATCCAGATCAGCTCTACGATATGGAAGCGGACCCGAACGAGCTTACCAACCTCGCAGAAGACCCCGCTCACCAAGGCACGCGTAACACTCTAAGAGCCAAAACCGACGCCCGCTGGAACCTTGACCAATTCGATGCCGCTGTCCGCCATTCTCAAGCGGGGCGTTGGGTCGTCTACGAAGCCCTGCGCAACGGCTCCTATTTCCCATGGGATTACCAGCCGCTGCAAAAAGCATCCGAACGCTACATGCGCAACCACATGGACCTCAACGTCCTCGAAGAAAACCAAAGGTTCCCAAGAGGCGAATAAGCTCTTTCATCTTGGTCCTAAAACTCCCCCCGGAGGGTCGATATGCAAATACAACCAACCGCGAGCCACTTCATCAATGGCGAATATGTGGAAGACACCGCTGGTGACGTCATTGACGTGATCTATCCCTACACGGGGGAGGTCATGGCCAAGGTTCACTCGGCAACACCGGCCATCATTGAACAGGCAATAGCCGCCGCAAAAGCCGCCCAAGCCGAATGGGCCGCGATGAGCGGTGTTGAACGCGGCCGCATTCTTCGCTGTGCCGCGGACATCATGCGCGAACGCAATCATGATTTGTCGGTGTTGGAAAGCTATGATACGGGCAAGCCCTATCAAGAAACCAGCGTTGCAGATGCGACCTCCGGTGCCGATGCGCTTGAGTATTTCGGTGGTTTGGCAGGCGCGCTGACGGGGGAACATATTCCGCTCGCTGGCGGTGATTTTGTTTACAGCCGCCGCGAAGCACTGGGCGTTTGCGTTGGGATCGGCGCATGGAACTACCCCACTCAGATCGCAAGCTGGAAAGGCGCGCCTGCGCTCGCCTGTGGCAATACGATGGTCTTCAAACCATCCGAAACAACACCGCTCTGTGCGCTTAAGGTTGCGGAAATCCTGCACGAAGCAGGCGCTCCGGCTGGCGTCTACAACGTGGTGCAAGGGCTCGGAAACGTAGGCGCATCTTTGATCACTGACCCCCGCGTGGCAAAGGTCTCTCTGACCGGATCGGTGCCAACTGGCAAGAAAGTCTATGCCTCTGCGGCCGAAGGCCTGCGTCACGTTACCATGGAACTCGGCGGCAAATCCCCGATCATCATCTTTGATGATGCTGACCTCGAAAACGCCGTCTCTGGCGCCGTTCTGGGCAATTTCTATTCCACCGGTCAGGTCTGTTCTAACGGAACCCGCGTTTTCGTCCAGAAAGGCATCAAAGAGGCATTCCTCAACCGTATGGTCGAACGTCTGGCATCCGGTGTGATAATGGGCGATCCACAAGACCCAGATACGAACTTCGGCCCGATGGTCAGCGAAAACCAACGCAAAATCGTTCAAGGCTACATCGAAAAAGGTAAAGCCGAAGGTGCGCGTCTTGTGCACGGTGGTGGGACGCCTGAGAAAGACGGTTTCTTCATCGAACCAACGGTCTTTGCCGACGTCACTGACGATATGACAATCGCGCGGGAAGAGATCTTTGGCCCGGTCCTATCAGTGCTCGATTTCGAGACAGAAGAAGAAGCCATCCGCCGCGCGAATGACACCGAGTTTGGCCTCGCGGCCTCTGTTTTTACCAATGATTTGACTCGCGCGCATCGCGTCTCAGCCGTGTTTGAGGCAGGTACCTGCTATATCAACACGCACAACCTTGCTCCTGTCGAAGCACCATTTGGTGGCTCCAAAATGTCGGGCGTCGGACGCGAGAATTCGAAGCTTGCGATCAACCATTATTCCGAAATGAAGACGGTTTATGTGTCGATGAATGATGTCGAGGCCCCGTTCTGATGGAGGCAATAAATCGTGTAGATGCTGTGAAATGGGTTGCGACTGTGGTCCAACTCATTGGCTACGGTCTAACAGGTCTGAACTGCACGCCTTGGAACATCTATGCCTTCGTAATTGGGATCATCCTTTGGTTCGCTGTTGGTGTGATGTGGAAAGACAGGGCGATAACGGTCGTTCATGTTGGCGCATTCATTTCTCTTGTGGGCGGATATCTGAATGCAAGCTGACTATGTGGTCGTAGGGGCCGGCAGCGCAGGCTGCGCGATAGCCTATCGTCTGGCCGAAGCGGGAAAAGACGTTCTTGTCATCGAATATGGCGGGACTGATGCGGGCCCGTTTATTCAGATGCCAGCAGCGCTGTCATACCCAATGAACATGTCACATTACGACTGGGGTCTCAAAACTGAACCCGAACCGCATCTAGGAGGACGCCGATTAGTCACTCCACGCGGCAAGGTGATCGGCGGATCAAGCTCGATCAATGGTATGATCTATGTTCGTGGCCATGCGCTTGATTTCGATCACTGGGCTGAAAGTGGTGCAGATGGGTGGGGCTATGCCGATGTGCTTCCTTACTTCAAGCGCATGGAAAACTGGGACAGCGGAGGCCACGGCGGCGATCCGGCGTGGCGTGGTACTGACGGGCCACTTCACATCTCTCGCGGACCTCGCACCAACCCTTTGACCCAGGCCTTTGTCGAAGCGGGCAAGCAGGCCGGATATGATGTCACTGGCGACTATAATGGCCATCAACAAGAAGGGTTCGGCCCCTTCGATGCGACCATCTACAAAGGGCGTCGTTGGTCGGCGGCCAACGCCTATTTGAAACCAGCTTTGAAGCGTCAAAACTGCACGCTGGTCCGCGCTTTGGCACGTAAGATCGTGTTCAAAGACGGCCGTGCGGTTGGCGTCGAGGTCGAGAAGGGCGGCCAAATCGAGGTCATCGCGGCACGTGAAGAGGTCATTCTGTCAGCCTCTTCCTTGAACTCTCCCAAAATGCTGATGTTGTCCGGCATCGGACCGGAAGCGCATCTTGCCGAGCACGGGATTGAAGTTCTCGCAGATCGCCCTGGCGTCGGGCAAAACTTGCAAGACCACCTCGAACTTTACATCCAGCAGGCCGCAACGCAGCCTGTGTCGCTCGCCAAACATTGGAACCTCTTCAGCAAGGCGCTCATCGGGGCGCAGTGGATGTTCACAAAGACCGGCCTTGGGGCATCAAACCAGTTCGAAAGCGCAGGCTTCATCCGCTCGAAAGCGGGCGTGCAATATCCGGATATCCAGTTCCACTTCCTTCCCATCGCAGTGCGCTACGACGGTCAGGTTGGAGCAGAAGGGCATGGCTATCAGGCGCATGTTGGACCTATGCGGTCAGAGTCGCGTGGGTCTGTCACATTGCGCTCTGCTGATCCGAAAGATGATCCAAAAATCCTGTTCAATTACATGTCTGTCGAAAGCGATTGGGAGGATTTCCGCACATGTATTCGCCTGACCCGCGAAATCTTTGGGCAAGAGGCGTTTGCACCTTACCGCGGCCATGAGATTCAGCCTGGCGATGACGCACAAACGGATGATGAATTGAACGATTTCATTCGCGAACATGTGGAAAGCGCCTATCACCCCTGTGGCACCTGTAAAATTGGCCGCAGAGATGATCCGATGGCGGTTGTCGATCCAGAGATGCGGGTCATAGGAGTTGATGGGCTTCGTCTTGCCGACAGTTCGGTCTTTCCTCGGATCACCAATGGGAATCTCAACGCACCATCGATCATGACGGGCGAAAAAGCGGCTGATCATATCCTTGGCAAGACACCTTTGCCGCCTGCGAATGATGTGCCTTGGGTGCACCCGAATTGGCAAACAGCGCAGCGCTAGCCCGTTATTCCACCTGATACGGCAGCACGTCCCGAAGGTTCAGATCGACCTTCAGCTGCCGTTCCAAGGGCGGAACGGATCGTTGGTGACACGACTTGCGTTCGCAAATGCGGCAGGAAATGCCAATGGGTTCAAAAGCTTCGGCATTCTTCAGCTGCATATGATCAGCGTAAACAAGAGCGGATGCGTGTTTAACCTCGCACCCTAGGCCGATGGCATAGCGTCGAATAGGCGCGCCCCAAGCCCCACCTGATTTGCTTACATCTCGGGCAAGGCAGAAGTAACGCACCCCATCAGGTGTCTCCGCCAACTGGCGCAAGAACTGGCCGGGCAACTCAAACGCACGGTGCACATTCCAAAGCGGGCAGGCCCCGCCAAAACGGGCAAACTGCAACGTCGTGGCAGAGTGGCGCTTGGTGATGGTGCCCGCTTGATCTACGCGTACAAAGAAGAACGGAATGCCCTTTGCGCCGGGCCGTTGCATCGTTGAGAGACGATGGGCAACTTGCTCCAATGATGCGCCAAATTGGGTCGATAGTATCTCCAGATCGTGTCGCGTCTTAGTGGCGGCATCTAGGAACCGACCATAGGGCATCAAAGCGGCGCCTGCGTAGTAATTGGCCAAACCAATTTTGGCGATCTCCCGTGACTCTTCGGATTGGAAGCGTGCAAGATCGAGCGTCGCTTCAAGAAGCGCAACTTGGGTCAGGAGGGCTGTTTGGAGCAACAATTGAAAGCTGCGTGTTTCGGATGCGGCAAAACGTGATAGCGATAGTGTCTTAGTAGCTGGATCGTAATGGCGGATTTTTTCGTCTTCGGCATCGACGACCTCAATACCCTTGGCCTGTAGCGTCTCGATTGCCGCTTCTTCTAGCGATTGCCCTACCGGTAGAGACGTCGCAAACCGTTCTGCGGTGCGATCCACGGCATCTATGTAGTTGTCGCAATAGTGGAAAAAATCGCGAACTTCTTCCCAAGGCGACGGCTTCAACCTAGCGTCTTCGCGCCCCAAAGCTTCATCCAATGAGGCGAGCCGTTCATGGGTTTGGCGATAGGCTGTATGCAAATCTAAGAAAGCCCGCGCCAACGCAGGCGCGTTTGAGGCCGCGAGGCGCAAATCAGCCAATGCTGGTGTCGGACCTGCAAATGCGGGGTCGGCCAGCGCTTCTTTCATGTCTCCAATTAAGCGCGCCTCATCTCCGGCTTGAAGCTCGGTGACATCAAACCCGAACTCTTGTGCCAGCCCGAGCAACACAGCCGTGCTAATCGGCCTGTTGTTGTTTTCCATCTGATTGAGGTAGGGCAGTGACACCGACAGTTTCGCTGCAAAATCCTTTTGCGTCAGACCAACGCGTCCGCGCAGTTCGCGGAGCTTCGCACCAGCGTAGAGTTTTGGGGTCGCCATAAGAGCCTCTCAATTTGCCTAATTTGCAAACTGCCTTTGCAAACCTAGCAAATCAAGCCTCGACCTGACGTGCCCGAACGATGACGAATATCATCGAAAGGCAAGCAAGTGCCGAAGTGCTGACCATAACCAATTGAAGGGGAAGGGCACTGTCCCCGCCATCCAGCAATGTGCCTGCTAGTTGAGACAAGACCGCGCCGCCAGTGATCATGATTGCTGCACCAAGCCCGCTTGCTGTCCCTGCTAGGTGTGGTCGGACCGACATGAGGCCCACGGATGTGTTTGGCATAAGCAGCCCGTTGCCCAATCCCAGAAAGGTCACAAAGCTAAAGAAAAGAAAGGCGCTGGTGATCCCAGACAGTGTCAGAATGAGCGAGATACTGAGGCCGACAACGGTGATAATTGAACCAGCCAGCGCCATCGCGTTGATCCCAAAACGTTCTGTAAAGCGGCCGGAGATACCATTGCCAACCGCATACCCAATGGCGGGAGCACCTAAAGCAACTCCGCTCCAAAACGGTGTCAATCCAAATACGGTTGCGGAGACATAAGACGCCCCTCCGAGAAGCGCGAAGAAGGCGCCAGAGCCGAAGGCAGCGGCCGCTGCGTATCCCCAAAATCTGGGTGACTTTAGAAGCTCTGGATAGGTGCGAAGCTGATCGGCAAAACCCATACCGCCGCCACGGACTGTTTCACCAAGATCGAAATAGCACAGCAAAAGAACAGCAATGCCCGCGAACGTTAAGAAGGTGAAAATGGCCTGCCAGCCAAAGGCTTCATCAATCGCCCCGCCAATCATAGGCCCCACCATCGGCACCAAAGCCATGCCCATCGTCACATAGCCGATCATCGATGCGGCTTTCCGCGTATCGAACATATCGCGTACGATGGCGCGGCTGAGGGAAATCGAGGTCGCAACAGCGGCTTGCAGGAGCCGGAAGAACAGAAACATCTCAGCTGTGGTGGACAGCATCGCACCGATCGTCGCCAGAATGAAAATGCCTAGGGACACAAGTACAACGGTCCTTCTGCCAAATTTGTCGCTGATTGGACCGATGACAAACTGAATGACAGCCGTCGCAAGGAAGTAGCCAGAGACGGCCAGTTGCATCGTCGCATAAGACGTCCCGAAATACTCTGTCATCCCGCTGAGCGACGGCAGAAAAATCGACATGTTCAATGCCGAGATCCCAGCCAAGAGGGTCAGCGTTAGAATATGAGGGGGCGACGTTCGATCCAGAAAACGGACCGTATTCAGGGTGTACATGCTTGAGACCTTAGACCTTTAGTGAGGGATGTCTACCATCAGTTGTGTCTTCGTGAATTTGCAGATTTGCAGAAGTGCTATCTATCTGAGAGCAATATTTGCAAACTTTTCCTTCTCCCGCTGCGCCAGCTTTGCTATCCCCCTTTCATTCTCTGGGAGGCCTCCATGAAAGATATCTTGCAAGAACTCGAAGACCGCCGCGCGGTTGCACGCATGGGCGGAGGTGCGAAACGCATCGAGTCTCAACATGCCAAAGGCAAGCTTACCGCGCGTGAACGCATCGAACTATTGCTTGACGCGGACAGTTTTGAAGAGTTCGACATGTTCGTCGCTCACCGCTGTACCGATTTCGGGATGGAGCAGCAGCGCCGGCCCGGCGATGGTGTTGTGACAGGGTGGGGCACGATCAATGGACGTATGGTCTATGTGTTCTCTCAGGACTTTACGGTCTTTGGTGGGTCTCTGTCTGAGACGCACGCTCAGAAGATCTGCAAGATCATGGATATGGCGATGCAGAACGGCGCACCTGTTATCGGCATAAACGACTCTGGCGGTGCCCGTATTCAAGAAGGTGTAGCCTCTCTTGCGGGCTATGCCGAGGTTTTCCAGCGCAACATAATGGCCTCCGGTGTTGTGCCTCAGATTTCTGTGATCATGGGTCCGTGTGCTGGTGGGGCGGTTTACTCACCAGCGATGACCGACTTTATCTTCATGGTCAAAGACAGTTCATACATGTTCGTCACCGGCCCGGACGTGGTGAAAACCGTGACCAATGAGGTGGTAACGGCTGAAGAGCTCGGTGGCGCATCGACCCACACGAAAAAATCCTCCGTCGCGGATGGTGCGTTCGAAAATGACGTCGAAGCCCTCGCCGAAGTGCGCCGCCTGGTGGATTTCCTGCCACTCAACAACCGCGCTAAGCCGCCGACACGTCCTTTCTTTGACGACGTAAATCGGATCGAAGACAGCCTTGATACGCTGATCCCTGACAATCCGAACACCCCATACGATATGAAGGAATTGATCCTGAAACTCGGGGACGAGGGCGATTTCTATGAAATCCAAGAGGATTTCGCCAAGAATATCATTACCGGATTTGTACGCCTTGAAGGATCAACCGTCGGCGTCGTGGCAAACCAGCCGATGGTGCTGGCAGGATGCCTCGATATCGACAGCTCTCGTAAAGCGGCGCGTTTTGTGCGGTTTTGCGATGCCTTCGAAATCCCGATCCTCACTCTTGTGGACGTACCCGGGTTCTTGCCCGGCACAACGCAGGAATACGGCGGCGTCATCAAACATGGCGCGAAACTGCTCTTTGCTTATGGCGAAGCGACCGTACCAAAGGTCACTGTCATCACCCGCAAAGCTTACGGTGGCGCGTATGACGTGATGGCGTCCAAGCACTTGCGTGGTGACTTCAACTATGCCTGGCCTACAGCCGAGATTGCCGTGATGGGTGCGAAAGGCGCGACAGAGATTATCCATCGCGCTGACCTTGGCGACGAAGAAAAGATCGCACAGCATACGCAGGATTATGAAGACCGGTTTGCAAACCCGTTTGTGGCCGCCGAAAAGGGCTTCATCGACGAGGTCATTATGCCGCATTCGACACGTCGCCGTATCTGCCGTGCTTTCGCATCTTTGCGTGGCAAGTCGCTCCAAAATCCGTGGAAGAAGCATGACAACATTCCGCTCTAAATTGAGCGTTGTGGTGATGATGGTCGTCGCACTGTCCGCGTCAGCGGTTGCGCAAGCCGTGCCAGTTCCCTCCGGCACGGAGATGGAGTTGTTTGACGTTATCTTTGAAGACAACCCCTCCGTCGGCAGGTTCCGCTTTGTTGTCCCAGCCATCGCGCCAGAGGGATCGGCGCTTCAATTCGAAGATGTGATGGATGACATTGACTACCTGTGCGATGCGGTCGTGTTGCCCGCGCTCAATTCAAGCGGTCAGACGACGGAACTGGTTATCATCTCGTTGTCTGAGCAAGAAATCGCCTTCGGAGAAATTGATGCGGATGTGACGCAGTTCTTTCAGTCCTTCCAAATCATCGACAACACCTGCATCTGGGAGGCGTTCTGATGACACGTCAAAATCTTGTGCCGACACAGCAGACTGGTGCGGTTGAGTCACAGTCGAATGCGTGCGATTTCCATGGTGCTGAAATAAATGCTTTTTCTGCTATTGTGCCCTCAATACAAGCAAAAACAAACGGGCTGACTGGATCAAAAAACCGGCGGCTTGAGGCAGACAAAAGCAGGTCACACAGATGGCAACCGGAACCAAGGCCTTCGTGGTCGCGGCTCTCATGGCGCTTGTCGCGGTCAGCGCAAGCCAGGGTCAGGCACGAAACACCCCTTCATCAGCCGTGCTGGGCGAGGGGTCCACGGCCCAGTAATCTTGTCGAGGTGCTTTGATGGAAAAGCACCGCGGCTTCCCTGGGCGTTTGCCTGGCACAGATTTCCAATTCGTTATTCGGCGCGCGAATAAAGCGGGTGCAACCAAACTGATCGCGCGTGAACGGTTTTCGGATCGAAAGCCTGCTGATCGGCGCGCTGACGCGGGTTTTATGAAAGCACTATGGGATCATTTCGGCGCCGAACCCTTTGAAAGGGGCAATCTTGATGCGGGCCGACTGTCGTGGCTATTCGGCCGCGAGGTCGTACCGGCAGAAGACCCATTCGACCCTGAATCCTACGACGCCCTGCTTCAGATTGACGAAGACCTCGCGCGCGTCAGCTTTCCCGAAGCCATGGGAGAGAAATGATGCTTAATTTTGGCGAAATGACGCAAAGTCACCTTCGATCCAAGCGGGAATCCGCTCATTTTGGTCAAACCTGTTTGCGCCTCTTTGTTTCGACGTTTTCCACAGGCAATCTGTGTTTAGTGGGGAGCGAGAGCAGCAACTCGAATTCCCCATATTGTCAACACCGTTACCCTTCCCCTTGTCGGCCTGTTTTATTTTCAAACAGGCCGACACCCCCCTCTAATTTGGTTGCGGCGGATTGTGGCTCTTACGGTCTTCAGCCGCTTGCCTTTCTTTCAAAACGAAACAATTCTCACACCATCGAGGAAACGAAAGAAAGCAGGCAAGAATGCTTAAGAAAACATGGATCATCGCAGCCGCAGCAACCTTCGGTTTGGCTGGCTGCCTTAACACGGATGCAGAACGTGCTGTCGTCGGCGCAGGCGCAGGCACAATCGCTGCGGATATCCTTGGCACAGATCGTGCTGGGACAGCCATCGTCGGTGCCGCAGCCGGCGTCTTCTGCGACGACGCTGGTATCTGCAGCTAACAAAAAACTCCTGCCCAACTGGGCACACAAACCTATCAATCGCCGTGGGAGCAAGTCTCTTGCGGCGGTTTTGCGTTCAAAGGACCCTTTGCATGTTTAAGAAAATCCTCATCGCCAACCGTGGCGAGATTGCTTGCCGAGTGATCAAGACGGCCAAGAAAATGGGCATCCAGACGGTGGCCATTTATTCGGACGCGGACCGGAATGCATTACATGTGAAGATGGCGGATGAGGCGGTACATATCGGTCCACCGCCTGCGAACCAGTCCTATATCGTCATCGACAAGGTTATGGACGCCATCCGGCAAACCGGCGCTGAGGCGGTTCACCCGGGCTATGGTTTCCTTTCTGAGAATGCGAAGTTCGCCGAAGCGCTAGAAGCTGAAGGCGTTGCGTTCATTGGCCCTCCTAAAGGTGCAATCGAAGCGATGGGGGATAAGATCACCTCCAAAAAGATTGCGCAGGATGCAAAAGTGTCGACCGTTCCGGGCTATATGGGCCTGATCGAAGACGCTGACGAAGCGGTCAAGATTTCGAACGACATTGGTTATCCTGTGATGATCAAAGCTTCTGCTGGTGGTGGCGGCAAGGGGATGCGGATCGCGTGGAATGATCAGGAAGCGCGCGAAGGGTTCCAATCGTCGAAGAACGAAGCCGCTAACAGCTTTGGCGACGACCGCATTTTCATCGAAAAATTCGTAACCCAACCGCGCCACATTGAGATACAGGTGCTCTGCGACAAACACGGTAACGGTGTCTTCCTGCACGAACGCGAATGTTCGATCCAGCGTCGGAACCAGAAGGTGATTGAAGAAGCGCCATCGCCGTTCTTGGATGAAGCAACCCGTAAAGCGATGGGCGACCAATCCGTCGCTCTCGCCAAAGCCGTGGGATATTCCAGCGCGGGTACAGTGGAATTCATCGTGGATGGCGACAAAAACTTCTACTTCCTTGAGATGAACACACGCTTGCAGGTGGAACACCCTGTGACGGAGCTGATCACAGGCGTCGACCTTGTTGAACAGATGATCCGTGTGGCCGCAGGTGAGGAACTGCCGATGCAGCAATCCGATCTGACCATCAACGGCTGGGCCATGGAAAGCCGTCTTTACGCGGAAGACCCATACCGTAACTTCTTACCCTCCATTGGTCGCCTGACCCGCTATCGCCCACCAGCAGAGGTTGCTGGCGGTCCAATGCTAGAGAACGGCAAATGGAACACGCCCGATGGAAAAGCGGGCGCAACGTCAGATCGCCACGCCGTGCGCAACGACACGGGCGTCTATGAAGGTGGTGAGATCAGCATGTACTACGACCCCATGATCGCCAAGCTCTGCACTTGGGGCAGGGATCGCGCGGAAGCGATTGAAGAAATGCGTCTCGCCCTTGATGGGTTTGAGGTCGAGGGAATTGGCCATAACCTACCGTTCCTTGCGGCGGTTTACGACCACGAGAAATTCACCTCCGGCAATATGACCACCGCCTTTATCGAGGAAGAATACCCAGAAGGTTTTGATGGTGTTGAATTGCCAGACGACGACATCAAACGCATCGCAGCCGCAACCTCGGCCATGCACCGCGTCGCCGAAATCCGCCGCACACGCGTCACGGGTCGGATGGACAACCATGAGCGCCATGTCGGCGCAGATTGGGTCGTGACCCTTCAAGGCCAATCTTCCGACGTGACTATTGGGGCCGATAAGGCTGGCGCTACGGTTGCAATCGGCGATGACACCTACCGCGTCGAAAGCGATTGGACACCGGGCCAACCGCTGGCACGTTTGGATGTCGACGGCACACCATTGGTTCTCAAAGTGGGCAAAATCCCTGGCGGTTTCCATGTTCGCTTTCGCGGCGCTGACCTGAAGGTCCACGTTCGGAGTCCGCGTCAGGCGGAATTGGCCAAGCTAATGCCCGAAAAACTTCCGCCGGACACGTCCAAGATGCTGCTGTGCCCCATGCCAGGCCTGATCGTGAAGGTAGACGTCGTAGTTGGTGACGAAGTGCAGGAAGGCCAGGCACTTTGCACCGTCGAAGCGATGAAAATGGAAAACATCCTGCGTGCCGAACGCAAGGGTATCGTTTCAAAGATCAACGCTGGCGCAGGCGACAGCCTCGCCGTTGACGATGTGATCATGGAGTTTGAATGACCTATTGGGTCACAACACCCCTGCGGTCGCGGATTTCCTGCTGGCGCAACGGCATCTTGTCGATAGAGCGTGAAATCTCACGCACATCCCAAGGTGCGGGTTTGCGCAGCTTGATCTGGCCGTCCTTGCCGACAATGGCGAGCATAAATGCCCGTGGCCGGAACCGTGTGCGCAAATCGCTGCGCGCATCAGGATCGGTGTCTGTAATCAAAATTACATCGCGTGTCGCGAGCTCATCTGCTTCAGAGATCAGCAAATCCAACTGGCGCCTGAACTGTGGCTCAAACTCGGACTCACCAAACACGATGATCGGCCGTGCGATCCAACGCAGCTCATCCAAATCGACCTCTGACGCATCGAATACCTGTGTACGGTCTTCGTTCCAGCGGTCTACCAAACTCTCTTGTGCTGCCGCTGGTCCCGCCAGCAGTGCCGCCCCGATCATCGCGAATAAAACTTTCATAACCAAAGATATAGGATCGATTTCCGGCTTTGCTAAGCCCGATCTTACTCAAAGCGGCCAAATCATGCATTTGGCATAAGCGGAGCCTGATATGACTGACAAAACCAAGTGGGAAGAATTGGCCGAAAAGGAACTGCGTGGGCGTCCGTTGGACGATCTGACGTGGAACACGCTCGAAGGCATCCCAGTTAAGCCGCTATATACAACAGAAGACACGGCGGACTTGCCGCATATGGGCGGGATTCCGGGGCAGGAGCCTTACACACGCGGCGTGAAGGCCACAATGTACGCCGGTCGCCCGTGGACGATCCGTCAATACGCTGGGTTTTCTACGGCGGAAGAATCCAACGCTTTCTACCGCAAAGCACTTGCTGCCGGTCAGCAAGGTGTCTCCGTCGCCTTCGACCTTGCGACACACCGTGGATACGACAGCGACCACCCGCGTGTTGTCGGCGATGTGGGCAAGGCTGGCGTTGCCATCGATAGCGTCGAAGATATGAAAATCCTCTTTGACGGCATCCCGCTCGATAAGGTCTCGGTCTCCATGACGATGAACGGCGCGGTGATTCCGATCCTTGCCAACTTTATCGTCGCGGGGGAGGAGCAGGGCCATGACAAATCCGTCCTAGCAGGCACGATTCAGAACGACATTCTGAAGGAATTTATGGTCCGCAACACCTATGTCTATCCGCCCGAACCGTCGATGCGGATCATCGCGGATATCATCGGGTACACCGCTGATCACATGCCGAAATTCAATTCGATTTCGATCTCCGGCTATCACATGCAAGAGGCGGGCGCGAACCTCGTGCAGGAACTCGCCTTCACCATAGCCGACGGCCGCGAATACGTGCGCACGGCAATAAACGCGGGCATGGACGTCGACAAATTTGCGCCGCGCTTGTCGTTCTTCTTTGCCATTGGAATGAACTTTTTCATGGAAGCCGCCAAATTGCGCGCCGCGCGCCTGCTCTGGTCGCGCGTGATGGAAGAGTTTGAACCAAAAAAACCGAAATCCTCCATGCTGCGCACCCACTGCCAGACTTCCGGCGTGTCCCTGCAAGAGCAAGACCCCTACAACAATGTTGTTCGCACAGCCTATGAAGCGATGGCGGCAGCTTTGGGCGGCACGCAATCGCTTCACACCAACGCTTTGGACGAAGCCATAGCGCTCCCCACAGAATTCGCTGCGCGCATTGCTCGGAACACGCAGTTGATCCTGCAAGAAGAAACCGGGGTCACGAACGTCGTCGATCCCCTTGCAGGCAGTTACTACGTCGAAAGTCTCACCCACGAGTTGGCGGAAGCCGCGTGGAAGCTGATTGAAGAAGTGGAAGAGATGGGCGGTATGACCAAAGCCGTTGCGTCCGGTATGCCGAAACTTCGGATCGAAGAAAGCGCGGCGACCCGCCAAGCCAATATCGATCGCGGCACAGAGGTCATCGTGGGCGTCAACAAATACCGACTGGCCGAGGAAGAGCCGATCGACATCCTCGATATCGATAACGCCGCAGTGCGCGAGGCGCAGGTCGCAAGGATCGAGAAAACCCGCGCTGAGCGGGATCAGGCGGCATGCGATACGGCCCTCAACGAAATTACTCGCCGCGCTAATGAAGGCGGCAATCTACTCGAAGCGGCAGTTGAGGCGTCTCGCGCCCGCGCCACAGTGGGAGAAATCAGTATGGCAATGGAAAAGACATTTGGCCGCCACCGTGCGGAAGTCAAAACGCTCGCCGGAGTCTATGGCGCGGCCTACGAAGGTGATGAAGGTTTTGCAGCGATCCAGAAATCGGTGGAAGACTTCGCAGAGGAAGAGGGCCGTCGCCCTCGGATGCTGGTCGTCAAGATGGGCCAAGACGGCCATGACCGCGGTGCCAAAGTGATCGCAACCGCCTTTGCCGACATCGGTTTTGACGTCGATGTAGGGCCACTTTTCCAAACCCCAGAAGAAGCCGCGCAAGATGCTGTCGACAACGATGTCCACGTTATTGGCATCAGTTCGCAGGCAGCAGGTCACAAAACGCTCGCGCCCAAACTTGTCGAAGCTTTGGAAGCAGCAGGCGCAGGCGACATCCTTGTCATCTGCGGCGGTGTCATTCCGCAGCAGGACTATCAGTTCCTATATGACTCAGGTGTGAAGGCGATCTTCGGCCCAGGAACAAACATCCCAGCCGCCGCTGAGGATATTCTAGAACTGATCAGAGAAGCACGGAGCTAAAGCTCTTTCATCTTGGCAAGAAAACTCCTATCGGAGGCAAAAAGGGGCGCATGAGCGCCCCTTTTTCTTATTCTGCGGGTTGAGCAACCGGCTCTTCATTTTGTGCCGGAGAACTGGCCATCATCAAGGCCGCGTAGCCCAAAATGCCGGATATGATGGAGCCGGTAAGAACGCCCATACGGACTTGGTTCATCATCGCCGCATCTTCAAAGCTCAAGCTGCCGATGAAGAGCGACATGGTGAAGCCGACACCTGCGAGGCATGAGATCCCGTAGATATGCAGCCAGTTTGCACCATGCGGTAGCTTTGCAACCCCGAGCTTCACTAAGGCAAATGTCATGCCGAAGACACCGACTTGTTTACCCACCAAGAGACCAAGCGCGATCCCCAATGGGAGCGGGTCGAGCAGATCGGCGAAGGACATACCTGTCAGAACCACTCCGGCGTTGGCGAAGGCAAAGACGGGCACGATGAAGTATGTCGACCATGGGCTGACCGCGTGTTCCAAGGAGTGCAGCGGGCTTTTGCCCCACCGATCTACGAGCGGGATACAGAACGCCGTCACAACGCCTGCAAGTGTTGCGTGCACCCCAGAGCGAAGAACGAGGAACCACAGGACCACACCGAGCATCAGAGTGGCACCTTGCCTATGGCTTCCGCGCAAGTTAAGGGCGATCATCAGCGACAATGGCAAGAGAGCCCAGATCAGGTATTCAACCTGCAGCTCCGCTGTGTAGAACAGGGCGATGATGATAATCGCACCCATGTCATCCAAAATAGCGAGGGTCAAAAGGAAGACCTTGAGCGAGGTCGGTGCTCGGCTGCCCACCAACGCTAGCAGTCCCAGAGCAAAAGCAATATCGGTCGCAGCTGGAATAGCCCAGCCGCTCAAGCTGGGTAGACCCCAGTTGAACCAAACGAAGACAATTGCAGGAACGGCCATACCACCAACGGCGGCCATGCCCGGTAAAACAACATCGCGTGGGTTCTTCAGTTTACCTTCCATCAATTCGGCTTTGAGTTCCAAGCCAATCAGGAAAAAGAAGATCGCCATCAACCCGTCGTTGATCCAAAGGATCAACGGTTTCTCTAACCCGCGACCGTCGTAAGTCACAGCGAGATACCCGCCGAGGATTTCATTGTAGACCGGCGCGAGGGCCGAGTTAGCGACAATCATCGCTGCGACGGCGCACGCCATCAAAAGCACGCCGCCAAATGCTTCATGTTTAAAAATGCGTTCGAAAACAGCGGGGAGGGCCATATCGTTCCTAAATTAAAGTTGACGTTATTTGTCAGATAGCTTGAAAACCCCTTGCATCAAGCAAAATCGGCCGGTTTGGTGGCGCTGAAACGCGTTATTTTGAGGCCCCGAATGCTACATCTCGATCACATAGCTGTTGTTGCGGAAAATCTTGAAGATGGACGGCGTTGGGTCGAGGGAGTTTTGGGTGTCCCACTTCAACAAGGCGGCAAACATGACCGCTTCGGTACACACAACTATCTTTTGAGTCTCGGGCCAGATTTGTACTTTGAAGTCATCGCTAAAGATCCAAAAGCGGCACCAACGGGACGGCCAACTTGGTTTGGATTGGATCACTTCCGCGGGGCACCTCGCTTGGGGAACTGGATTTGCAGTGCCGACGACTATGACGCAGCGCTCGAAAGCGCTCCAAAGACCGTCGGCCCAGCCCTTTCGCTGTCTCGCGATGACATCACTTGGCAGCTTACTGCGCCGGACGATGGCAGCCTTCCCTTTGACGGGGCCTTTCCGTCTTTGATCAAATGGGGGAAGGGCGTAGTGCCTCCTCCCGCGTTGCTACCTGACCAAGGCGTCCGCCTAACAAGATGGGAAGTTCACCATCCAAAGGCGTCAGCCATCGCCAAGCAAGTTACGATGACCGATAATCGCGTTTTTTGGATCGATGGACCACAAGGGTTTTGCGCGGAGTTTGATACGCCGAGCGGTATGAAGGTTCTCACGTGATCCGCGCGGCTCTGCCAGAAGACGCCGCAGAGATCGCAGCGATTTGGAATCCGATCATTCGCGATACGCTCGTCACCTTTACGACGCAAGAGAAGTCGGAAGCGGATCTCGCCTCATTGATTGCCGAAAAATCCGCTTCGTGTCAGAGCTTTCTGGTCTTTGAGGAGGCTCAAAAGGTAATCGGCTTCGCAACCTACGGCCCATTTAGAGGCGGCCCCGGCTACAAACACACTGCAGAACATAGCGTCATCCTTGCGCCTTCCGCTCGTGGACGGGGTGTCGGAAAGGCGCTAATGACCGAGCTCGAAATGTACGCAAAGCGCGCCGAAATTCACCAAATGATCGCAGGCGTAAGCTCAGCGAACTCGGAAGGAATCCAGTTTCATAAGGCCATCGGATATGAACAAGTCGCCACTCTTACCAAGGTCGGGCGGAAGTTTGATCAATGGCTTGATCTCGTTCTAATGCAAAAACGCCTCTGACATTTCCAGAACTGTTCGGGTAGGATCACGCCATGTCAATTTGGACTCGCATATCCGAAGCTCTTTCCGCGCTCGCCGCAGGCGAAGGGCTGTCTGCCGTTTTTGATAAGCTTCGGACATCGCCGGAAAAAACCGTTGCGTTTACGATTGCTGTCATCGCGCTTGGCGCCAAAATGGCGAAGGCGGACGGTCATGTGACGCGGGACGAAGTCACCGCGTTCCGTGAAATCTTTCACATCCCCAAATCGGAAGAAGCCAATGCCGCACGGCTCTTCAATATGGCCCGAACGGATGTAGCGGGTTACGATGTTTATGCGCGCCGGATCAAAGCCATGTATGGCGAAGATGACTCCGCCTTGTGCGATCTGATGGAAGGCCTTTTCCACATCGCGATGGCGGACGGAGAGTACCACCCCGGTGAGGATGCGTTTCTTCATAACGTTTCGGATATTTTTGGGTTTGATGAGCGCCGTTTCGTCCGAATCCGCGCGCAGTTTGTTCCTGATGCCGAACGAGATCCTTATGACGTCTTGGGCGTTGCCCCCGATATGCCGATTGCCGACATCAAAAAGGTATGGCGTCAGCGAGTGATCGAAACGCATCCAGATCAGCTTATCGCGAGAGGTGTCCCAGAAGAGGCGTTGAAGATAGCCGAAAAACGGATGATCCAAATCAACCGAGCATGGGAACAGATCTCGGAAGCGCACGCTTGAGGATCGCAACCTATAACGTCGAATGGTTCAATCGTCTCTTCAAAGTTGATGGCACCCTCATAAACGATGGTAGCTGGTCTAATCGTTGGAACGTAACCAAGGCGCGCCAGACAGAGGCGCTTGGGATGGTGTTTTCCAAGATGGATGCTGATGCGGTAATGATCATCGAAGCACCAGACAGCAGCCCTCATCGCGACGGTGTGGTCGCTCTTGAGACTTTTGCAAAGGCGTTTGGGCTGCGTGCTAACAAAGCATTGATCGGCTTCCCTAATGATACGCAGCAAGAAATTGCATTGCTTTACGATCCGCAGATTATGCAGGTCACGCACAAGCCGCTTGCTGATCCCGAACGAGCTCCACGGTTTGACCAAGATTTCTTGCTTGACGTTGACGTCGACGCCAAACCTGATCCCATACGTTGGTCAAAGCCTCCTTTAGAAGTCGAAGTTACTCTGTCGAACGACAAGCTGCTTAACCTCATTGGTGTTCACGCGAAGTCGAAAGCACCGCACGGCGCGACAAAGGAGGCCGAGGCGATCCGCATTTCGATCGAGAACCGACGGAAGCAATTGGCGCAGTGTATTTGGCTTAGGCGACGGGTGGAGGCTCAACTGAGTAAGGGTAATCCTCTGATAGTGCTTGGTGACTTTAATGACGGACCGGGCCTCGATGAATATGAAAAACTTTTTGGGCGGTCTGGCGTCGAGATTGTTTTGGGAGAGGATGCAGAGAACAAACTCTTCGACCCGCACGCCCGTATGGTTCTAGGCAGCAAATTTGGTGCCAAGCCATCCACCGCGCGGTTTAGGCGACAAGATGGCCCATATTTGCAGGCATTACTCGACTACATCATGGTGTCCGAAGACCTGATGACTAATCAACCAAGCTGGCAAATTTGGCATCCATTTGACCATCCAGCGTGCTTTAAAGATGTGGCTTTGCGCGACGCATTACTCGATGCCTCAGATCACTTTCCGGTTGTTCTGGACACCGCTCTCTAGATCGCAGGTTGGATTTGTGATACCTTCCTTCATATGAAAAAGATCGTTTTCGCCAGTCTGATTGCCACGCTTGCAGCCCCGGTTTCCGCCGAAGATGAGGGAACCAGCCTCATGGAAGAGGGAATGCAGATGATCTTGCGCGGTTTGGTGCAAGAGATGGAACCTGCCATCGACGACATCCAATCGATGATGAAGGAATTTGGCCCGGCGATGGACGAATTCGCGGATGAGTTAGGTCCGGTATTGGCAGAACTCCTGAAAAAAGCCGACAGCCTGACTCACTACGAGTCACCAGAGCTTTTACCGAATGGCGATATCATCATCAGACGAAAGCCAGATGCGCCGCCCTTCGAACCGGATGATGAGACAAAAGAGATCGAGCTTTAGCGTTTGCTGAACTTGACTTGCGTATCGGAGTCCAAAGCGTCACCCAATGCCCGAAATCGTGCTTCAGCGACTTCGCCGTAAAGCGGTTTTGCGATCTTCGACAGGTGCAGGGTTAGTTGTTTGGATTTGGCTTTGTACTTTAGGCGGCCAGGTAGTTCGTCGCCCGTGAGCCAAAGCATCGCACCAAATCTCATTGCCGTTCCCAGTATCACAGCCTCGCGTCGCTGAGCGGGCGACAAGAGCGTGAATAGATTTTCAAACGGCGTGTTTTCGGTCTTATTCGTATAACGCGTCAGAAGCGCCAGCCCGAGCATGACACGTTCGCTGTGCTTCAAACCACCAAGGTTGGCGCGGGTCGCGTTGTCGAACGTCACTTCGGCGCGGTAATCGGGGTGTGCGCGCCAACTCACATCATGCAAATGACACGCGGCTTGAATGATCCGCCGTCTTTGCCAACCGGCACGCGGGAAAAGCGGCATCACGAAATCATAGAGCTTACGACCAAATCCCGGCAGTCGCGCGTCCTTAGATTCAGCAAATCGGGCAGCCTCGATCAAAGGGTCCAACGCGCGTAATTCATCGGGCATCTGCTCATAGAGCATCCCCTCGCGAATACCATAAGATGACACCGCGACGTCCTTCGGCTTGAATCGTCGGATCAACTCGTTCAGGACAATAACGGCCTGCGGAACCAGCGACATGCGCGCCCCGGAAATCCCGCACCGCTTGCGTAGATCCTCCAAGTCGGACTGCGCAATGTACTTGGCCGTCCGGCTGATGCGCCGCGCTGTCATCCGATATTCATGCAGAACTGTCAGCGGATAACCACGGCGTTCCATGTCGATCCGCGCGATGGCGCGCCATGATCCACCGACAAGGAATAAACGCATACCAGATGGCGTGTCCATCTGCTCATGCAGCTCTTTCATCGTGGACTTTACAAAAGCAGCGCGGTTCTTCTTTCCTTTGATCTCGCGCAGCTTCAAAGGACCAAGAGGAGAGGTCACGCGGCGCCCAACCCGACCTTCTGCAAGATCAGCAAGCTCCATACTCGACCCACCAATGTCGCAGACCAAGCCGTAGCTACCGGGCCATCCAAGCAGCACACCTTGCGCAGATAAACGCGCCTCTTCTTCGCCGACGATGATCTGAATTTTGACGCCGGTTTTTTCTTCAACCTCAGCGCAGAACTCTGGTCCGTCCTCCGCTTCACGTACGGCGGCCGTCGCGACCGTAACCAAGGGGAGAATGCCCATTCCTTCGCCAAGGGCGGCAAAGCGGGCGATTGCGGCCAAGGCCCGTTCACGACCTTGCGGGTTGAGGCGGCCTGTCTCGGACAGGCCTGCGCCCAAGGCACACATGATTTTTTCGTTGTAGAAATAGGCAGGGCTTCGTGCCGCGCCATCAAACACGACCATCCGAACGGAGTTCGACCCAACGTCGATCACACCAACGCGGCTTAGGCCTTTTGCAAGATCGCTGCTGAACAGGGGCTTTCCAAACAGGCCCCAATCGACATGATCGCCGTCGCTTTGTCCGTCCATGAAATTCCCCGTCCGTTGCGCGCAGTTTGGGCGGGCGAACCCGCTGCTGTCAATCGTCGGTATGCGTCAAACGCGGCACATCTGCAGCCCCCGCAGAACCGCGACCAGATAGCGACGGATTTTCCATAAAAAAGCGGTGGCAATTGAACGCGAAACTGCCATCTGGAACGTCGGCACGTTTGAAGCTTCCGTCGCCTGACATCACCCAACTTTGCGCCACATCGTGCAGGTTCGCCGCCATAATCTGACTGATGATTTGCGCCTTCACAGTGGCGTTGTTGATCTCAATCAACGTCTCAACCCGTCGGTTCAAATTTCGGCTCATCCAGTCGGCAGAACTGATAAAAACGCGAGCCTTTTTGGAGGGAAGGTTCTTTCCGTTGGCAAAGCATACAATCCGCGAATGTTCTAAGAAACGCCCAACAACCGATTTCACGCGGATGTTTTCGGACAACCCAACGACACCGGGGCGAAGCCCGCAAATCCCCCGTACCACAAGGCCGATCTTCACGCCCTCTTGGCTGGCGTTATAGAGCGCATCGATCACGTCCTTCTCGATCAGGCTATTCATCTTGGCCCAAATCGCGGCAGGTTTGCCCGCGCGGGCGTTCTCAGCCTCGTGTTCAATCATCTCGATGAGGTTCTTTTTCATCATCGATGGCGCAATGGCGAGGTTTTGAAGGCCTTCTGGCTGGGCGTAGCCGGAGAGATAATTGAACACTTTAGTCGCGTCGCGACCTAGATCAGCATCGCAGGTGAAGAAGCTGAGGTCCGTATAGATCTTCGCGGTGATGGGGTGATAGTTGCCCGTGCCAAAGTGCGTATAGGTGACGAGCTTATCGCCCTCGCGTCTGACAACGGTACTGATCTTCGCGTGGGTCTTGTAGTTGATGAAACCATAGACCACATGTGCGCCTGACCGTTCCAAACGGCGAGACTGCCGAATGTTGGCTGCCTCATCAAAGCGGGCTTTTAACTCGACCAGTGCCGTGACTGATTTCCCGTCTTCAGCGGCCTCGCAGAGCGCTTCAACAATAGGGGAGCGGTTTGACGTCCGATAAAGCGTCTGTTTGATCGCGACGACATCAGGATCCCGCGCGGCTTGGCGTAGGAAGCGCACGACCATGTCGAAGGTTTCATATGGGTGATGCAGCAGCAAATCCTTGTTGCGGATGGCCGCAAACATGTCGCCTTCGAAATCTTGCACCCGTTCCGGCACGCGCGGCGAGAACGATGGCCAAAGGAGGTCTGGGCGTTCGTCCAGAACCAGCTCTTTCAGATCAGCCACGCCGATCAGCCCTTCGACTTCGACCACTTGGTCACCTGTGACACGCAATTCTTGCATGATCAGCTTTGTCAGAGCCTTAGGCGCATTCGCCGACATCTTGAGTCGAACCACTTCCCCCCGGCGCCGCCGTTTCAAGGCCGTTTCAAATTCGCGGACGAGATCTTCGGCTTCGTCTTCAACTTCCAAATCACTGTCGCGCAGCAACTTGAAGGCACAGCTCCCCTTCATCTTATGACCGGGATAAAGGCGACTGACATAAAGAAGCAAAAGTTCTTCCAACGGCAGAACGCGAATTTCGTCTTCTCCGGGCAGTCTGACAAAACGGTCGATCTGTGCTGGCACGGGTAGCAGCGCAAAGAGAGGCTTCTTGTCTTTGACCCGCTCAAGCTGCAAAGCCAACGCAAACCCTTCGTTCGGGAGGAACGGGAACGGGTGCGCAGGGTCGATGGCCAAAGGCGACAAAACCGGAAACACGCGATCAAGAAACACGTTCTCAAGGAAAACAACGTCTTCTTGTCCCAAGTCATCCGAAGCTAAAATGCTAATTCCGGCCTCTGCCATTTCTGCGCGAAGCGCTTTCAAGACCTCTTGCTGTCTCGCCATCAACTTTCGAGCATCCGCGTTGATCAGTTCCAACTGCTGCGCTGGTGTCAGACCATCAATGCTAGGATTGGCATTTCCCTCGTGAACAAGTTCTTTCAAGCCTGCCACACGGACAGTGAAGAATTCATCCAAGTTGGTCGCAGAAATCGACAGGAAGCGTAGGCGTTCCAACAATGGTACGCGAGGGTTTTCGGCCTCTTCCAAAACGCGCCAGTTGAAACCCAGCCAGCTGAGTTCACGGTTAACGAACCGGCTTGGACCTGTTAGGTCCATGTCCAACGCTATTGGGTCCGCGAAGGGCCCTTCTAAGAAATCAGCTTCCATAATAAGGCTTTCTGCGCTGCAAACTATTGCAGTTAAATGACAATTATCGCTCGAAACTGGGCTTCTTGTCCAGCACGGTGGCTGCCATCTTTATACTAACAGGTTTTTTTGCTGCCATGGCGGTACGATCAAGCTGCTCGACGATCTGGCGAGCTACAACGTAAGATCGATCCATTCGAGCGGCTATATAGTTGATCACGCTAGGACTGGGCATGATCTGTCGATCGGCAAAGAGCTTTGTCAGGAGAACTTGCAAGAGCGTATCATCCGGTTGATCGATCTGCACGATAGTTGCTGCTTCCATGCGGCTTTTCAGGTCAGGTAGAGTCAGAGGCCAGCGGCTTGGCGCCGTGCGAGACGTTAACAAAACTGGTATATGTGCAGCTCGCAGGTTGTTGTGCAGGTGAAAAAGAGATTCCTGTTGTTTGCTAGGTATTTGGTCAGCGTCCTCGATGACCACGGGTCCTGATACTTCACTTATGTTAGGTATTTTGGATGAGTCAAAAATCCAGGCGCTATTTTCTTCGGCAAATATGCGCGCCAAATGGCTCTTTCCGCTGGCCGGTGGACCCACTAATACAAGCTTTTTCTCTGGCCACGCTACCGTTTCACTTAGCATCTTAACAGCTCGTAGGTTTGGTTCGGCCACAAAAAAATCTTGAGCTTTTAAGCCCTCTGCCAGAGGCCAATCGAAGATTAGCTGATCAGACATTATTTATTTTGGTTCGCCGCTATAGAGCCGACTTGTACGATACTGAGAAATTGCAAAGCGAGTTAGTACGCCCAGCACCGCTGCTAAAGGAACAGCGACCAACATTCCTACGAATCCAAAAATGGACCCAAACACAGACAGAGCGAGAAGAACCCAGACTGGATGTAAACCTATCGAGCTACCAACTAGTCTTGGCGTGAGAAAATTTCCCTCGATAATTTGACCGAGTTGGTAAATTACGACCACTATTCCTATACGGAACCAGTCGGTGCCGTAAGTGATTGTTTCACCATCAATAACCTCTGTAGATCCCCAAAACTGAAATAGGGCCAGCCCAATTGCCAAAACCCCACCAACAAATGCTCCAACAAACGGGATAAATGTTAGAAATCCTGCGATAAAACCAACAACGGTCCCATAGTTAAGGCCAACTAACCAAAGCGCAACGATGTAATAACTTCCAAGTAGAAAGCATACAGTGCCTTGACCGCGAATGAATGATGCAAGGGTTTTGTCTATCTCATTTGCAAGCCGTCTTACCGTGGGGGCATGTTCTCTGGGAAGAAGATCATCAATTTTTGCGATCATGTTATCCCAATCGAATAGAAGGTAGATGGCAACTACTGGCACAATAATCAGCAATACTAGAGCGTTGATGAAGCTAACGGCGGAAGAAATAACGGCGTTTAGTAGCAAAGCTCCTTGAGACTCTATCAGGTCTCCTATTTTTAGAAGCTGCCTCCGAACTACGCTGTCCTCATTGTTCATGTCCGGAAAGCGATCGCTTAGGTTAGATTGAAGGCTTGAAAAAGCATCAGGTATAGCGGTTAATAATGCTGTCGCTTGATGGATTAGGGTAGGTATGAAGAGTAAGATTAAAGCAACAAAGACAACTAAACCTATCATCGAGATTATAAGAACAGAAAGTCGTCGAGTCAGCCCAAGGTTTTCAAGCCGATCTGCAAGCGGGTCTAAGCAATAAGATATTGCTGCCCCAATTAAAAATGGAAGAAGGGCGTCTCCAACAAACCACAACAACAAAAAGAGTATAGCCGCAGCTATCCCCCAATAAGTCAGTTGTTGCTTTACTGTCAGAGCCATCTTAAGCCTTTATCACCTACTACATGCGGGTTTGTGCGCTTGGGTGCAAGGGCCAATGGACTTCTGATGGGTGGATCGCTTCATTTAGCGGCCGCAAAACAGGTTTGCGGCCACTAAAGGCCTTAATGGCAGCTTGGACGCGTGCCTGGAAGAAGAACTTTGTCGATCACGTGGATCACACCGTTGTCTGCAACAATGTCTGCGATCACCACGTTAGCAACCTCACCTGTCCCGTCAGCGATTGTGACACCGTTACCGGCGTTGATGCACAGACGCTCACTTTCGAGGATTGGTTTGTAGTAGTTTGCACCTGCTGCAAACATGTTGGACTTCAGCACGCGGTCATCCACGTGGTACAGAAGAACGTTAGTCAATTGGTCTTTGTTTTCAGGCTGCAACAGTGTTTCTACGGTGCCTTCTGGCAATGCTGCGAAAGCTTCGTTTACAGGCGCGTAAACTGTGAAGTTGCCTGGACCTGCAAGAGTTTCCACCAGGCCAGCGGCCGATACAGCGGCAACCAGAGTTGAGAAACGCTCGTCGCCAGATGCGATTTCAGCGATGGAGGCCGCATTTGCAGCGCCAGCAAAGTTTACCGCCGTTGCAGCGGCCGCGATCATTGTTTTGAATGACATGTGTTCGTCCCTTTTTCATTGTCACACCGCTCTCTCATTCGGCGGCATGTGAAGGGATACGGGACGGTCGCGGCATTGGGTCACATGCCTCACGCTCTTGTCAGAAGGGCGAAATCTTTGATCCAAACGCACTTTTCAAACGTCGCCTCTATTGTTCTTTGGGCAGCACAGCCCTAAACCCAAATGAAATAAAGACATTCAAAGGTCCGATCCCATGCGCATGAGCCGCTACTTTTTGCCTGTATTGAAAGAGACACCTCGCGAAGCACAAATCGTGAGCCACCGGTTTATGTTACAAGCGGGTATGATCAAACAGTCGAGCGCAGGTATCTATTCATGGCTTCCGCTGGGCTACAAAGTGCTCAAAAAGATCGAAGACATCGTGCATGAGGAGCAGATCAAAGCGGGCCATCATCCAATGCTAATGCCGACGATCCAATCTGCAGACCTGTGGCGCGAAAGCGGGCGGTACGATGCCTATGGCGCTGAAATGCTGCGGATCACGGATCGGCATGAACGGGATATGCTTTATACTCCGACGGCAGAAGAACTGATCACCGACATCTTCCGTGCCAATGTGACGTCTTACAAAGACCTGCCGCTGACGATGTATCAGATTCAGTGGAAGTTTCGCGATGAAGTGCGCCCGCGCTTTGGCGTGATGCGGGGCCGCGAGTTCTACATGAAAGACGGTTATAACTTCGATCTAACCAAAGAAGATGCGCTGCATGCCTATAACCGCCATTTAGTCAGCTATCTGCGCACCTATGAGCGGATGGGATTGAAAGCGATCCCGATGCGCGCGGATTCAGGTCCAATTGGTGGCGAAGACACGCATGAGTTTCTGGTTTTAGCAGAGACTGGCGAGTCAGAGGTGTTCTACGACAGCGCCGTAACCGACCTGACCTTTGGGGATCGGGATATCGACTATGATGACAAAGCTGCCTGTGCCGCTGTGATGGAAGAGTTCACCTCAAAATACGCGCGCACGGATGAAACCCATGATGAGGCGCTGTTCAATGAAATCCCAGAAGCGCGTCGTCGCGTGGCGCGTGGGATTGAAGTTGGTCAGATCTTCTATTTCGGGACCAAATATTCCGATGCTTTGAATGCGGCCGTCGATGACGGGCAGGGCAATAAAGTCAACGTGCACATGGGGTCCCATGGCATTGGTGTGTCCCGCTTGTTGGGCGCCATCATCGAGGCGAGTCATGACGAGAGCGGGATCATCTGGCCGGAAGGCGTGACACCGTTCCATATCGGCATTCTCAATATGCGCTCAGGCGATGAGGCCGCGGATGCGGCTTGCGAAGATCTCTATAAACAGATCACCGCGCTGGGCTTGGAGCCGCTTTATGACGACCGCGACGAAAGGGCAGGTGCCAAGTTCGGCACGATGGATATGATCGGCCTTCCGTGGCGGATCACTGTTGGGCCGCGTGGTTTGAAAAACGGTGTCGTGGAAGTCACCAGCCGCCGGACGGGTGAAAGCGAAGAGATGTTGCCAGCGGATGCGGTTGCGAAGATTGCCAAGATTTACGAGGGGATTGCTTAGGCAATAACGCTCCGGATCACGCAGTGATCCGGTTCGCACCCGACCCGCCCCCCAGGGCGGGTGCGAAATATTAACGTTGCTTGGGTTGTTTGGTTGTGCGTTGAGGCACAGGTTTTTTCATTGCGACACCGCCCTCGGGTCGGGTGCGAACATATTGCAGCACCCGATTTGGCCCGAATCTCCTTTCGTGCTAACGTGCCGCTAAACAAAGAACCCTGAGCAGGTTTCACATGATCAAAACACTATGCCTCGTCGCTGGGGTCTCTGGCGCTGTTGTGGCGAGCCAATATCCTGCGTTCACGCAGCAATACATCCAACGCCTTGGTGGGCAGGTGGATGCGCTGACGCAAGTTGTGCTGGACTTCGACCGGTCCGCGGTTGAGGCTGGGTTGGGCCGGGAAGAAGCCTTGCAGCAGATGACGGGCACACCATTCTTGGAGGCACGGCAAACGGATATGCGCGCGACATTTGCGCGGCATATCGCCTTGCAGGAGCATTTGAACGTGCTTCGCGCGGCGACCACGCTTGAACGGCTCGTGATGCCGCATCGGATCGCTGACGAAGAAACCTTTGCCGCGACGTGGGGCGATTTTTCACCCGCGCTACCTGTCACCCGTGCAGGGGCTTATGCGGCAGGGTTTGGTGGCTTTGTCGGCTACGTCGCTCTTTTAGCGCTTCTCTCACCGTTTCGAACACTCTACCGTCGTAAACCTAAACAACCGCAAACCCACCATGCGCAGCCTGCATTGCGCGCGCCTGAACCGGAGTTTGCCACGCCAAGCCGACCACGTTTGATGGGAGAGACGCGATGACCAAAGCATTGATCACTTGGGGCGGCTGGGACGGCCATCAGCCCGATAAAGTGGCGGCGATCTTTGATAAGATGCTCAAGGCCGAAGGGATCGACACGGAGGTTGTCGACCATCTGGACTGCTTCGACGACCCTGATCTGGGCCGCTTCGATCTGATTGTGCCGATCTGGACGATGAGCGATTTGAGCCGTGAAACCACGGCGAAAGTTGGTGAGGTGATCGCGCGGGGTACTGGTCTTGCGGGGTGTCATGGGGGCATGTGTGATGCGTTCCGTACTTCACCATTATGGCAGTTTATCACCGGCGCAAACTGGGTGGCCCACCCCGGTGGCGATGGGGTGAAGCACAAGGTCAACATTGTATCCGATGACCCGCTGGTCGCAGGGATCGAGGATTTCGAAGTTGAGACAGAGCAGTACTATTTGCACGTCGATCCGGCGAATACCGTGCTCGCCACAACGCGCACGGATGTTGTGACTTGGTATCACAGTCCCAATGGCGCTGTAGATATGCCTGTCGCTTGGGCACGGCAATGGGGCCTCGGGCGGGTCTATTATAATTCGTTGGGGCATCAGGCGAATGTCGTGGAAAGCGGACCTGCTTACGAAATGCTGCGGCGTGGGATGATCTGGGCCGCGCAGAGTAAAGCCTTGGCGAAGGGGCAAGAATTGACCCCTTGGATGGCGGAAGGCAACCACTACTAGTCTTGCGCGCTTGCGTCTGAGGCGTTGGCAGGGTTTAACCCTGAGCGAGCAACCAAACAGCAGGCAGGCATGGCCCAAAGCACCGCCCCGTTTTCGAAATTCGAATGGATGATCGCATGGCGCTATATCCGCGCCAAACGTGCCGAAGGTGGTGTAAGCGTGATGACGTGGATCAGCTTGATCGGTGTTACTTTGGCCGTCTTCGCTTTGATCGCAACCTTGGCTGTTCGCTCTGGCTTCAGGGCGGAGTTTGTAGATACAATCCTTGGGGCCAATGCCCATGTAACAGTCTACAAACAAACGCAAATCCCGGGCACCAATCAATATACGCGGATTATCAGAGACTACGAAGAACTCGCAGCAGAGATTGCGCAGGTCGAGGGTGTCACGCGTGCCGCCCCTCTGGTGCGCGGTCAGGTTCTTGCTAACCGAGGCAATCGCAATACCGGCCTTGATCTCTACGGAATCAGCTATGAGGACTTGCTCGGTATCCCTCGGATCGCGGCGCCGCCCGAAAGTATGGGCCAGATTGAGCGGTTTGACGAAGGGATTGCCATCGGCTCTGGCGTGGCGCGCGAATTGGGCGTCACCATCGGGGACCGCATTCGTGCCATGAGCCCGAATGGCACACGCACAGCCATGGGCACCAGCCCCCGCACCAACGCTTATGAGGTTGTTTACATCTTTACCGCTGGTCGCTTCGACATTGACCGAACCCGTGCTTATCTGCCCATTGCTGAGGCACAGTCTTTTCTTAATCGAGATGGCGTCGCGGATGAAATCGAAGTAATGGTCGAGGAGCCTGACAAGGTTGATGACGTGGTACCCGATATCATAGCGGTTGTCGGCGACGGTGCTTTGGTCTGGACATGGCGTGACAGCGCAGGGGCTTTCCTACGCGCACTGACGGTCGAAGACAACGTGATGTTTGTGATCCTTTCAATCCTTGTATTGATCGCTTCGATGAACATCATTTCGGGTCTGATTATGCTGGTGAAGAACAAGGGTCGCGACATTGGCATTTTGCGTACCATGGGGCTGTCAGAGGGCTCAATCCTGCGGATTTTCTTTATCTGCGGGGCGGGGATTGGCACGCTTGGCACGATCTTGGGTGTGATCATCGGCTGTCTCTTTGCGATCTACATCGACAGTATTTTCAGCTTTATCAACTACATGTCTGGTGGCGGCGTTTGGGATCCCTCGATCCGCGGGATTTACGCTTTGCCCGCCGAATTGCATCTGTCCGATGTGTTGAAAGCGGTGGCTTTGTCGCTCAGCTTGTCTTGGACCGTCACCATCTTTCCCGCCCGCCGCGCGGCACGGATGAACCCAGTGGAGGCGTTGCGTTATGAGTGACGTGCTCAAGCTCTCTGGGATCACCAAATCCTACAACACGGGCAAACCTAACGAGGTTCAGGTGTTGCAAGGGGCCGATCTGACAGTGGCGGAAGGGGAGGTCGTTGCTCTGGTTGCGCCTTCGGGTGCGGGTAAGTCTACGTTGCTGCATATCGCTGGGCTTTTGGATGTTGCGGACCGCGGGACGGTGCAAATCAAAGGTCGGGATATGACGCGTAAATCCGACCGGAAACGGACGGCGACGCGGCGTGAAGATGTTGGGTTCATATACCAATTTCACCATCTTTTGCCGGAGTTTACGGCGCTGGAAAACATTGTACTGCCGCAGCTAGCAAATGGTGTATCTGAGCGCGACGCCGAGGCGCGCGCTAAGACGCTCTTAGAGACTGTTGGGGTCGGGGAACGCGCGGGCCACCGGCCGGCAGCGCTGTCTGGCGGGGAACAGCAGCGCGTGGCCTATTGCAGGGCTTTGGCAAATGAACCGGCGCTATTGCTGGCGGATGAACCAACAGGCAACCTCGACCCTGGCACGTCTGATCGGGTGTTTGAGGCGCTGATGTCGCTGGTTAAGGGCACCGGCATGTCCGCGTTGATTGCGACGCATAATTTGGAATTGGCCGCACGGATGGACCGTATGGTGCGGTTGGCAGAAGGTCGGTTGGTCGTTGAAAGCTAAGGAGCGGTGATGAAAGTTTCGGTGGATGAGATATTTGAAACTTCGGAAGCGGCGCTGCTGAAGCACGGGGCTGGTACGGTGCAGGCGAAAGCAGTCGCCAAGGCGGTGGCGCGCGCCGAAGCTTTGGGCAATATCATCTGCGGTCTTTACTACCTCGAAAGCTATTGCACGCAACTAACATCAGGCCGTGTGAATGGCACGGTCGAACCTGTGGTGAGTACGCCGCGCGCGGGATCGGTGATGGCGGATGCTCGGTTCGGTTTTGCGCAACCCGCATTTGATGCAGGGCTTGAAGCAGCGATTGAAGCCTGTCGCGCCAATGGGGTTGCGACACTGTCTGTGGCGCATGCGCATACTTGTACCTCGCTCGGGTATTTCACTGAACAGATCGGGGCCGCTGGGCTGATCGGGATAGGGTTCACCAATGCCTCGCCCGTCGTCGCGCCTCCAGGTGGGAATAAGGCTGTCATCGGCACGAACCCCTTTGCAATGTCTGTGCCGGGGGATGGTCAACTCCTGATGCACTTTGATTTTTCGACATCTGCAGTCGCGCTGGGCAAGATCACCATGGCAAAGGCCGCAGGAGAGAGCATCCCTTTGGGCTGGGCCGTCGATCCCGACGGGCAACCAACGACGGACCCGGAGGCCGCGTTGAAAGGTGCGTTGGTCAGCGCTGGCGGCTACAAGGGCTGGGGATTTGGGCTGATGGTGGAGCTCCTTGCCGCGGGAATGACGGGGTCGGTGAACTCGCTGGATGTGTCTGGATTGAAAGTGCCGGACGGGCCGCCGCACGGGCTTGGGCAGTTCTATATTCTGATTGATCCGACAACCCATTGCGATCATTTCGCCGAACGTTTTGCGCGGGTTGCGGAGGCAGTTGCCGCGCAAGAGGGCGCCCGCATCCCAGGGGCGAACCGTGTGGAGATGACCGAGGTTGATGTGCCGGACGCACTTTGGGGGTTGGTCAGCGGGCTGGCGGCTTAAGCCTTTTGGATCAAGAGGACACCCGATGCCATCAGGGCCAATCCCGTGGCGCGGGTCCAGCTGATTTGGATTTGCGCCGCTCCAAACAGGCCGAACTGATCGATCAAAGCAGCGGCGACGAGCTGACCGATCAGGACCAGAAAGATCGCATTTCCGAGGCCAATGATCGGCGCGATCCATGTGACAGACAGCAGATAAAACGCGATCAGGCACCCGGCGAAGAACAGATGCTTTGGGGCCAGCGCCAGTTTGCTGACGTTTGCGCCGGTGAGCCATGCGACACCAGCTGCACAGAGGCAGGCAATGGAGAAAAGCACCGTTGCTGCCAAAGCAGGCGAACCAATCTCGCGACCTAACTGAGCATTCATCGCGGCGAGCGTTGGCACTCCGACGCCAGCGAAAAACATGATGATGTGGTGATATGTCATAAGCCCCTCCGCTTAACGCACCATGGCTGCATCGCGCGGTGAGGGCAATCAGGACTTCAGCCGCAGGGCCGACATCAAGTAGATGTTATATTTTTCAAACTGCTCGGCGGTACGCGTGTTGCCAGTGAGCCGGTCGTAGAGATTGGCGCGCCTGCGTTTGGAGAGGATCATGCCGAGCACGCCATGGATCATTTGACGTGCCATCGGGCGTTTGCTTTGCAGTTCGTCATCAAACCGGTCGACCCCAAGGCCAATGACATGAAAGAGGTCTTGTTCAACCTGCACAGAGGGCGCGACGGAGGTGGTGATGTCTTCTTCTGACAGCACGTGGAACGCGCAGGTTTTGAGTGCCTCACGATAGGCGGTGAGCGCATGGCCTCCGCCTACACGGCTGGTGCGGTCCGGTTGGTAATAGGCTTCTGTTCGGAAGCAATCCGCGATGATCAGATGGCCGTTGGGTTTTAGGAGGGTTGCGACCTTTGGAAAGGAGACCTCCATCGGAATGTACTGAAAACTCTCAGAAAAGAGACAGAGATCGTAGGTTTTGTCCGTCTCGAACTCTTCGAATTTCATTTCGTAGACGGTGGCCTGAGGCGCATTCGCGCGGCACCGTTTAGCGAGGTAGGCGGAGGGGATGACGATGTCGACGTGATGCCCAAGGGCGAGGAGCTTCTTCGCCGTCTCACCCGCGCCGCCACCGATGTCGAGGATGCACAGCGGGCCTTTGGGCAGGAGTTCAAAAAGCTTGTCGGTATAAGCTTCTTGCGCGGGGCCAACGTGGGCGGCACAGATATCGAGGCCGTCCCAGATGCCGTAGTGGAGATTTTCTTTGCCAGTCAGAAACTTAATCGCCGCCAGCCCGATATCGAGGCCCACGGCACGCGTGTCGATTTTCTTGCTCAAGTGTTTGTCCTCATCCCCGCAGGTGACGTTAGGGCAGGGAAGGGTTTCGATCAAGGCATTCTGCGCAACGGTCGGTGGGGGTTAACGATGTGTTGCGGGTGGGACGTGCGAATCCGGTGGGTTTTCCTTGGTTAACAGGAGTTTGGGCGCGGAATTTGGCGTACACAGGGCGTACACTGGCTGTACACAGGGCGTATGTACGCTTGTGCACAGGGGGTGGGGTTGGTTAACAATTGGTTGCTCAGCGAAACGCAGTTTCGATGAGTGCGCGAGAGCGAACGGCGTAGCTAAATGTGTGCGGCACCCGGTTGTTGCTTACAGCTAGCGCTCCGAACCAACGCCCCGCCCAGCATCGCCGGGCAGCGCCCGGACCTCCCCCCGAAGGGAGGGCGCTATCGCACCCACCCCTGAGGTCCGTGCGATGCCCTACTGCTATCGTTGTAGTCTCTTGTCTTTCTGCGTAACGACGTCAAAAGAACTAAAGGCCAGTCGAGCGGTGATTATCTCTAAATTTCGTATGTCTGGCACTGCCGAACGAATTCTCGCGCTGTTCAAGTTTGACGCGGAACCAATCACAACTTTTACAAGTTTGAGATTCTCATCAAAGTTCTTGAAAAACAGTCCGGTTTCCTTGTCTCTTTCTTCCAAATTGAGAAACGTACGTAGTTCTTTTTCATATTCCCAATGTTTGAATTTGCGAGAAAGAACATCCAACAACAAAGGTGCCAATTCGGAACTATCGGTATCTGTTAAGTTTGGAAAACTCCGACGCTTGTCTCTGTACTTTACTTCTATCAAGTGATTTTTGGGAATTTCAAAACCTAAAGCCAAACCTCGATGCTTGTTGGCGTAGTGACTCCAGATGACCGGGTTCCTCCAATCTTCTGAAAAGCAAATCAAACCAAATTGTTGACTAAACTCCCGACAAAAATTCCTCCAAGTCAATCGTGACTCTTTTGTAGGAAATGAAATTCCATACAATTCGAAAGGGATCATTCAGATCGTCGAAAGTGGAAATTTTTAGTCGGTATTGTTCCAGATTTCGGATGGCGGACGCGTCGTCGTAAAATTTGTAGACCAGTCGTTTTCCGCCATCACTCAAATATCCAACTCCTCAACAAACCGCGCGTTTTCCTGAATATACTGGAACCGCAGCTCCGGCTTTTTGCCCATCAACCGCTCGACCAGATCGCCTGTCTCCCCCGGCATCTCGTCGTCAATCGACACCCTAATCAACTTCCGCGTCGCGGGGTCCATGGTGGTGTCTTTGAGGTCCTTCGCGTCCATCTCTCCCAAGCCCTTAAAGCGCTGCACGTCAATCTTGCCTTTTCCGCCGAGACCTTTCTCCATCATCATGTTCTTCTCCGCGTCATCCGCCACATAGAGCCGTTTCGCGCCTTGGGTCAGGCGGTAAAGGGGCGGGCAGGCCAAATACAGATGGCCTGCGTCGATCATCGGGCGCATTTGGGAGAAGAAGAAGGTCATCAGGAGCGAAGCGATATGCGCGCCGTCGACATCCGCGTCGGTCATGATGATGATCTTGTCATAGCGCAGATCATCGACGTTGAACCGCGTGCCAAGGCCGACGCCAAGCGCTTGGGTCAGGTCGTTGATTTCGGCGTTTGAGCCGAGTTTGGAGGAGGCTGCGCCAAGGACGTTCAGGATCTTCCCGCGCAGGGGCAGGAGGGCTTGGGTTTTGCGGTCGCGCGCCATTTTGGCGGAGCCGCCCGCTGAATCGCCCTCGACGATGAATAATTCTGTGCCCTCGCGTGTTGAAGAAGAGCAATCCACCAGCTTGCCGGGAAGTCGTAGTTTCTTAGTGGCGGATTTGCGTTGTGTTTCCTTCTCGGCCTTTTTACGCAGGCGTTCTTCGGCCCGCAGCACGAGGAAGTCAAGGATCGCGCCTGCGGATTTTGTATCCGCCGCAAGCCAGTTGTCGAAGTGATCGCGCACAGCGCCTTCGGTCATTTTTTGCGCGGCCTCGGTTGAGAGGCGGTCTTTGGTCTGGCCGACAAAGGCCGGTTCGCGGATGAAGCAGCTGACAAGGGCGCAGCCGCCGGAAATCAGGTCTTCTCGGGTGATGGAGCCGGCTTTCTTGTTGTTGACCAACTCGCCATAGGCTTTGATGCCCTTCAGGATCGCGGCCCAAAAGCCGGTGACATGGGTGCCGCCCTCGGGCGTGGGGACGGTATTACAATAGGATTGGATGAAGCCGTCGCGCGATGGGGTCCAGTTGATCGCCCATTCGACCTTGCCCGGCTCGCCGAATTTCTCTTGGAAATCGACGGTGCCGGAGAAGGCGTTGTCGGCGTAGGTGGTGGAGGTGCCGAGGGTTTCTTTGAGGTAATCCGACAGGCCGCCGGGAAAGTGGAAGGTCGCTTCCGTCGGAGTTTCGCCGTCATCGATGGCGGTTTTCCAGCGGATTTCGACGCCGGAGAAGAGGTAGGCCTTGGAGCGGATGGATTTGAAGAGGCGTGCCGGCTTGAAGCGGTGGTGGCCGAAGATTTCTTCATCCGCATGGAAGGTGACAGTCGTGCCGCGGCGGTTCGGGGCGGAGCCGACTTTCTCAACAGGGCCAAGCGGGATGCCGCGAGAGAAACGCTGTTCTACGAGTTCCTTGTTGCGGGCGACTTGGACGACCATGCTATCTGACAGCGCGTTGACGACCGATGCACCGACGCCGTGCAGACCGCCGGAGGTCTGATACGCTTTGCCGGAGAATTTGCCACCTGCGTGGAGCGTGCAGAGGATGACCTCTAGCGCGGATTTGTCTGGGAACTTGGGATGCGGGTCGGTGGGGATGCCACGACCGTTGTCGCGGATGGTGATGGCGTAATCGGCTTGAAGTTCCACCTCGATCCGGTTGGCGAAGCCGGCGACGGCTTCGTCCATTGAGTTATCGAGAACTTCGGCGACCATATGGTGCAACGCCCGTTCATCTGTGCCACCGATATACATACCGGGGCGTTTCCGAACGGGTTCCAGTCCCTCAAGGACTTCGATGCTGTCGGCGTTGTAATCGTCGTTACCACCGCCGTTGAATAGGTCGTCCGCCATACCGCTGCTCTTTTTGCTGTTTGGCCCAGTATGACAGGGCCAAACGGCAGGGGGAAGGCGATTTTGTTAAGCTACTTCGTGTGTCTTTGCTGGAAAACGAGTTAACGGCTTACCTGATGAACCCCGGCGCGGCGCACGAAACAGCCCGAAGAACCAACGACGATCTTCGAAGTGGGTACGGGCAAATGTCATGTGTGTCTCCCAGGTGACTTGGTTATGGTTAAGAGAAAACCAATGGAATGTGGCTGAAATTGGAAGAATCCACGGCTGGGGGTTTCCAATCCGTCAAAATCACCGATTATCTAAGAAAAGGAGGCAGATATGCGAGTTGTGGTTACAGGTGGCAGCGGTAAGGCCGGTCGCCATGCGATAACAGTTTTGCAAAATCAGGGTCATCGTATCCTAAACTTGGACAAAGTGCCGTCGGGCCTCGATGTGACCGAATTGCTGGTTGATTTGACCGATTCTGGTCAGGTGATCGGGGCGATGTCTCAGTTCATGGACTTTCCTGAGTTGGATGAGGGTACAGGTGTGCCGCGGTACGATGCAGTCGTGCATTTCGCCGTCATGCCGCGGGTGATGATCGGCACGGATGGGGCCTGTTTTGAGGCGAATGTGCTCAGCACCTACAATGTGATCGAAGCAGCGGTGAAGCTGGGGATTCCAAAGGTTATTTTTGCCAGCTCTGAGACGACATACGGTGTTTGCTTTGCTGATGGTGAAGTGAAGCCGGAGTATGTGTCAATTGATGAGGAACACCCGACCGTCCCAAATGATAGCTACGCCATGTCGAAGGTCTGCAATGAGGTGACGGCGAAGTCGTTTCAGGCGCGTACGGGGATGGATATTTACGGCCTTCGGATCAACAACGTGATTGAACCGCATGAATATGCGGAGATGTTCCCGCCGTTTATGGAAGATGCGGCGCTGCGGCGGCGCAATATTTTTGCCTACATCGACGCCCGCGATTTGGGCCATATGGTCGATTGCTGCCTTAAGGCCGATGGGCTGGGCTATCAGGTTTTCAATGTGGCCAATGAAGATATGTCTATTGGCATTTCGTCGGATGAGGTGAAAGGGGTGTTCTATGAAGGCGTCCGGCAGGCTTCGCCTATGGGGCCGGATGAAACCTTCTACAGCAACAAGAAAGCTAAAGAGATGATTGGCTTCGCGCCAAAGCATTCCTGGCGGGATGTGTTGGAGGGCTAGATGGACTTTGTGACCTTCAATCTTGCTGAGTTCGAAGCCTCGGAAGGCGAGGCGCGGGCGGCTTTGGCCGCTCGGCTGGATCAGGTGTGTCAGGATATCGGGTTTCTGGTTTTAACGGGGCATGGTGTGCCGACGGATGTGATTGAAGGTGTTTGGTCCAAGACCGGTGCGTTTTTCGATCAGCCGTTTGACGCGAAGGCACATGTGAAAGCGCCTGTGCCGGGGTATCCTTATGGCTATTTGGGGCCGAATTCCGAAGCTTTAGCGCGGTCTAAGGGCGAGGACACGCCGCCGGATTTGAAGGAAAGCTTCAATGGCGGCCCGCAATCGTTGCCAGAGGGGGTAATTGACCCAGAGGCGCTGTCGTTTTGCTATGTCCCGACGATTTGGCCTGAGGTGGATGGGTTCAAGGTGGCTTGGACAGCGTACTATGCGGCGATGGAAGATTTGGCGGCGCGGGTGATGGTGGCTTTCGCTGCGGCGTTGAATCTGCCGGAAGACTTCTTTGAGAGCTTTATTGACCACCCGATCTCGGCATTGCGTGCGTTGAACTATCCAGCAACAGGTGCGGTGGCTTTGGAGAACCAGCAGAGGGCGGGGGCGCACACGGACTATGGATCGCTCACGATCCTATTGCCACAACCTGGTTCGCAGGGGCTTCAAGTCCGGTCACCTCAAGGGGAATGGGTTGATGTACCCGCACCAGAAGGTGCGTTTGTTATCAACATCGGTGATCTGATGGCGCGTTGGACAGCGGACCGGTGGGTCAGCACATTGCATCGCGTGGTGGTGCGCCCGCATCAACCCGCGCGTAAGTCGCTGGCGTTTTTCCACCAGCCAAATTGGGATGCGGAGATTGTGCCGTTGGATGGCTCAGCGGCTTATGAACTGGTTCGGTCGGGGCCTTATTTGATGGAGAAGTTTAAGAGTACGGGGGCTTGAGGGAGAGAAAATTCATATTGTTGCGCTAAACTAAATTGACTACCTCTTGATGCCGCCCAATAGGTCTTTCGGAGGAAGCAGTGTCTTTCGGGTGCGGTTTTCTTCGACGACCCACGAGACGGGTCAATACCTATCCGATCTGACTTGAATCCATCAATCAATAAATGACTAACCATTCGTTTTGATGACAAGCATCATTGCTAACTGAAGAAATTAGTGTATTTCAAAAACTTACGGCTCCTATTGCCCCGGCAGACTTATTTACGTGATGTGTCGCCGACACATGTCAGAAATAGGAACATCTAATGAGATAGAAATTAACAAAAAATGAAAAATATTCGGACTAAGTTAAGTCAGTTAAAAAACTCCGCCTTTGGAAACCGTAAGGACCTCGAACGTCGACTTACAAAAATGGAGAGCCGGTTTGAGAAGCTCAAAGAACTGACTCTCCCTAAGCAAAAGGAACTCACGAAAGAAAGCAAGACTGTCAACAAAAGACTTGCAGCTGTAGAACGACGGTCGAAGAAGCCACCTTTCTACAATACAACCCATGTCCTAGGGACTTATATCGATAAAAATTTCTCGGTTGAACAGCAAGAGTGGTTCATTGAGCGTCAGGTTTATAGGTCGCTGGGGTATTTTCCTGACCTAAAGAACCCAAAGACGTTCAACGAGAAGACCAATTGGTATAAACTTAACTATCGCGATCCATTGATCACGGATTGTATTGATAAAGTTAAATTTAAGGACTTCGTGACCGATACAATTGGGTACGACTATGTGATACCGTTGTATGGAACATGGGATCATCCCAGGCAGATAGATTTTTCGGCACTTCCAAAGGAGTTTGTACTGAAGTCTAACTGGGGTAGCGGAAGTCGGCATGTTTTACTCGTACCTGACAAGGATCAACTTGATCTAGATCGCGTAAAACACCTCGCGAGTAACTGGGTTCAACCGTGGGAAAACGTTTATTATCATACGTTCGACTGGGGTTACAAAGATATCCAGCCAAAGATTTTGGCTGAAAAATACGTTCAAAACAAACACTTTGACTACCGTTTTTTCTGTTTCAACGGGAAGTCAGGTTTTTTTTATGTTCGTAAAGAAGGTCCACTTGGCTCAGGCGTGATATATCAAAATTACTACGATATGTCTTGGAAGCCGATACCTCTAAAACAACGCTCGGGCAATATTCCTGAGCCTATCGAAAAGCCGAAGAACTTCGAGAAAATGTTAGAGTTAGCGGAAACACTTTCAAACCGTTTTCCCCACGCGAGGGTCGACCTAATTGATACTGACGATGGTGTATTCGCAGAGGAACTGACCTTTTATAATTCCAGCGGAACTTGTCGTTTCAATCCGCCCGAATGGGATGAGAAGCTTGGCGAATACTTCATCTTGCCCAAAGCAAACATTTAAAGGATCGGCCTTTACTGATTAGTATAGGTCGGTTTCGGTTTAGTAGTAATGCTCAGTGCTCGCGCCCTTCGCTTTGGATAGTCCCCGCTAGCGCCCGCAATCGCCAAATCAACGGGACAATTGCCGCGACGAGGACCGCTGCGAGAAGGAACACCGCTCCAGGGAAGTAGAAGCAATCTGCGTTGACGGAACGTTCAAAAGCAACGGTTAGTACCAAAGGGCCAAGCACTGCTGCGACCGATGATAAGGACGCCATGACGCCTTGGACCAGGCCTTGTAGGTCTTCTCCGACGCGATTGGCCGCGAAGGCCGTCAGCAGCGGTGGGGCCATATCCGAGAGTGCGGCGATGGGGAGGAAGATGGCGACGATAAAGATGGTATCGGCAAACCCGAACCCAAGCATGCCAATGATCGCCGCAAAGATTGCGATGTTGAGGGTTTTGAAATCTCCGAAACGCTTGGTGAGTTGAGGGAGGATACCTGCTTGGACTACAGCGATCAGCACGCCGTAGGCTGAGAGGGTCAGGCCGATGGTAAAGCCGTCCCAGCCAAAAACCTCGCGCCCCCAAAAGGACCAAAGGGTGGCATAGACCATATTGGCGAATTCAAAGACGAAAATGCAAATGAGCGGAATCGCGAGGCCCGCGATCTTAAAAGCGCGTGCAATAGAACCGAAGGGATTGAGGTCTCGTTTGCCGAAGGGGCGGCGTTTTTCGGGCTTCAAGGATTCAGGTAGCACGAAAATGCCAAATAGGACATTAAGCGCCGAGAGTGTTGCGGCGATCCAGAATGGTGCTGTGATATGCCATCCCGACGCAAGGCCGCCCAAGGCGGGGCCAAGCACAAAGCCAATCCCGAAGGCGGCACCGATCATGCCAAAGGCCGCGCCGCGTGCCTCGGGCTTACTGATATCCGCAATATAAGCTGTGGCTGTGATGTAGGTTGCACCAGCCATGCCTGCGACAACACGGCCGATCAGAAGAACCCAATAGGTCTCGGCCATTGCCATGATGACATAGTCGATTGTCAGGGTGACGAGGGCCGCGATGAGCACGGGCCTCCGACCGTATGCGTCTGATAGGCTGCCGATGATTGGGCCAAAAAGGAACATCGCCGCGGCATAGGCCGACATCATGATCCCACCCCAAAAGGCCCCTTGCGCCGTGCTTCCGGCGCCAACGCGATCCATCAGGTCGGGCATGATCGGAAAGACGATACCGATTCCGATGGCGTCGATCAGCAAGGTCGCCAAAATAAAGAGGAAGGGGCCGGAGAGTTTCATAGGGGAGAGTTAGCGGAATTTGGGAGAAGTGGTAGAGTGATTTTCAAACTTCGCCTGCATCAATCCGCTTGCTCAGAATGAATCTGAAGACAGCAGCAACGACAAGAAATCCAATGATCAAAATCCAAGCTGTAGGTGTTGAGTAGATTTCGGCGAGTACACGGGCCAAGACTAGACCTATCGTTGCGCCGAGTTGTTGAACCAGAGGCCTTAGAGATAGCATTGTTGAGCGCTGGTGATCCTCCACGCATCGATGCAGAATGCTGCTGGCTGGTGTCTCCACAACACCAAGGACTACGGAAAAGAGGACAAGAATGATCGCAAAACTGACGAGGCCAGTTTGTAAGGCGAGTAGGAACTGAATACCTGTAATGCAGCTGAATGCGGCAAAGAGCGTAACCGCTTGACGTCTGTTGAAAATGCGGCTGATGTTGGGCGAAAGCCACGCGCCGAAAGCGATCGAAAAGAAATAGATCGCGGTCAGCAGACCAATGATCGAGTTTGAATAGTTCCCCTCAGCCATGGGTTTTGCAAAGGTTGGCCAGAGCACTTCAACTGGGTTAGTTGCTGCTAGAAAGAACGCCAGAGCTACCAGAAGCAGTGACAATGTGGGATGGGTAAAGGCGAGAAGGGTCACGTCTTTGATCGCCGAAGGTACGGCCGCGAAACCCTGTTTTAGAGCGCTTGTGGCAATCGGGCGCGGGGTTTCGTCGATAAGAAATAGAGTGAAAACAAACACGCCCAGCATGACGGCCAAGCTTACCAAATACGAAACATCATAGATGCTGAAGCCAAAGCGTTCTGCAGTCGTGCCAAAGAGGTCTGGCAGAAGACCTCCGCATACTGCACCGCATGCCAAACCTAAGGCGTTTGCAGACTGTGCCTTTGCCAGTGAGGGCTGCACATCAACATGCGACGCCGCTAATTTGAAGCCTTCAACAAACCAAGCACCGAGTGTTCCTGAACGTAACGCGCGTCCCAATCCTATGAAGGCAAAGGAGACGGCGAGGATGTAGAAATTGCTAGTCGAAATGAACAGGACTAGCGAAACAACACTGGCTACAACCGCAGCTAGGAAAACAGGTTTGCGTCCGATTTCGTAAGCCAAACCGCCAAACGGGAGTTCTAGTGCCAGTGTTGTTAGTGAGTAGATTCCAAAGAGAATTGAGATATGAAAGCGGTCCATGTCTCGTTCAATAAGTGCCAGCGCAACAACTGCAACGGTAAGCCCCATGGCGAAACGATCAAGAAACTGGTGGGCTTGAAACAGCCGAATATGTCGTCTGGCGGAACTGGAAAGGGCATCAAAAGAGAATTCTTTTTCCGCTACCATGATGGTAGTTCCTCTCGAAAACTGGGCGCCTGAACTACGCCTCCGCCACCTGTATCAACAGCGCATTCAACGGCCATAACTCCTTAAATGCTGCCATCACGGTTCCTTCCAAATCGGAGGACGTTCCGATGTCCTTTGAACAAACAACTCCTTTCATCCGCAACAACTCACCAGCGGGGTGATCTTTGTCGTAGGCGTTGGGGACGCGTTTTAAGGCGGGCTCTCGGAAGCCGTAACCTTTGGTTTTCAGGTCATCGAAAATCCCAAGTAGGCGTTTGTGATCCAGATCAGCAAATTGACGCCAGTTTTCCAAGACGGGCTTGTCAAACCCCATCATACCCGCGCCGACGGTGACATAGTCGATCCCAAGACCAAAGAAGAGCACGGGCGATTGGCGCGCGTCGGCTTCGAGCCGCCACATCATATGCATGTGGGTCTTGTAAGGGGTTTTGTCCTTTGAAAAGCGCACATCGCGGTGGGGGCAGAAATGCTTGGTTTTGACCGTGGTGTCGCTGAGATCAGCCAGTTGCGGGGCGAGCCTGTCGAGAAATGAGAGCGCAAAAGGTTTAAGCACGTCGTCATAGGTGCCGCGGTTTTCATCCCACCAATCCTTTTTGTTGTTTGCTTGGAGGTCGCTATAGAACGCACGGGCGATTTTGATGATGTCTGACATTGTGATCTCCTTAGAATGGAGTTTAGACGCGGCAGACCGGGTGTCTTGGTTGAGGGTTTACGTCGCTTCAGATCAGGCGTAGCGATTGTGCATGGAACAAGTCGCGCAGTCATACCAAGAACACGGGCGGGCGGCGTTGAAGTTGGGCTTGCCGCTGATTGCGAGCAACCTTGCCCAGTTCGCAATCCACATCACCGATACGATAATGCTCGGCTGGTATGACGTGACAGCTTTGGCGGCGGTTACGATTGCGGGCACGGCATTTTTTGTCACCTTCATCGTGGGTGCCGGGTTTGCGATGGCCGTAACGCCTTTGGTCGCAGCGGCAGAGGAAGAGGGTAACGACACGCAAGTGCGCCGGATAACGCGTATGGGGCTGTGGCTTTCTGTGATGTATGGCGCGGTCTTCACCATCCCGTTTTTCTGGGCTGAGTCGATCCTCTTGGCGGCGGGCCAAACTGAAGCTGTCGCCTCTCTTGCCCATGAATACCTTGTTATTGCCTGCCTAGGCATGGTGCCTGCGTTGTTGGTGATGACGTTGAAATCCTACCTCGCCGCGCTGGAGCACACGGCCATCATTCTGTGGGCGACCGTGGCGGCGGCTGTTTTGAATGCTATTGTGAATTATGCTTTGATCTTCGGCAATTGGGGCGCGCCTGAACTGGGTATACAGGGGGCGGCTATCGCCTCTGTCTTATTGCAGGTTGTCACGGTGGTGATTCTGCTGGTCTACGCGCTGCGAAAACTGCCGCAGCACCAATTGACGCGGAACGTGTTGAAGTCAGATTGGGAAATCTTCGGAAAAGTCTTCTGCCTGGGCTGGCCGATAGGTCTGACATCTTTAGCGGAGGGCGGGTTGTTTTCGGTCAGCGCGTTCCTGATGGGCTGGATTGGGGAATTGGAATTAGCAGCACATGGGATTGCCATCCAATTAGCGAGCCTGACGTTCATGGTTCATATAGGGCTGTCGCAGGCAGCGACTGTGCGGGCAGGGCGTGCTGTTGGCCGTCATGATGAAGAACAATTGAGGCGGGGTGGCATCGCGATCATTGTTCTGTCTGGCATGTTCGCCTTGTTCACGGTTGCGCTGTTCTTACTGGTACCAGAAGCGCTCATTTCCTTCTTCATTGATCCTGATGAACCGCTGAAGGACGAGCTTATTCAGATCGGTGTGGTACTGCTGGCACTGGCGGCCTTGTTCCAGGTTGTCGACGCCGCGCAGGTGATGGCGTTGGGCCTCTTGCGTGGGGTGCAGGATACCACCGTGCCAATGGCCATGGCGGTGGTCAGTTATTGGGTCATTGGTGTGCCGGTCAGTTACTACCTTGCCTTTGTGGCGGGGTATGATGAGGTTGGATTGTGGCTCGGTCTTGTTGTCGGGTTGGCCGTGGCGGCGGTGCTGTTGATGTGGCGATTTTGGACGAAGAGTGTTCATATCACTTAAGCTCATGCCACTGTCGCAAAACCGTTACAAAATCGTCTTACGCGCAAGACGAAGACTGCTGCTTTTGAAGGACCCCCTGAAATGACTGTTTACGCGCTCAACGGGCTAGGACGTATCGGAAAACTCGCATTGAAACCGCTGTTGGACAGCGGGGCCGAGATTGCCTTTGTCAATGATGCGGTAGGCGATCCGGCGATGCACGCGCATCTGTTGGAATTCGACACAGTACATGGTCGGTGGGACGCGGGTTTTGCGGCGACGGAAGACAGCATTACCATTGATGGCGTGACCATTCCGGCTCTTTCGATGCGGAAAATCGAGGAGTTGCCGCTGAATGGTGTCGATGTGGTGATTGACTGCACCGGCGCGTTTAAGACCGAGGCGAAGATCGCGCCCTATTTCGTGGCTGGGGTCAAAAAGGTGGTGGTGTCTGCGCCCGTGAAAGATGGGCCAACGGCGAATATCGTCTATGGGGTGAACAACGAAGTTTATGACCCATCAGTGCATCAAATCGTGTCGGCTGCGAGCTGCACGACGAATTGTTTGGCGCCGGTTGTGAAAGTCATCCATGAAGGGCTTGGGATCAAACACGGGTCGATCACCACGATCCATGATGTGACGAATACGCAGACCATCGTGGACCGTCCGGCGAAGGACTTGCGCCGTGCACGATCTGCGTTGAATTCTCTGATCCCGACCACAACAGGTTCGGCCACAGCGATCACGCTGATCTATCCAGAGCTGACCGGAAAACTGAACGGCCACGCAGTGCGGGTGCCGCTGTTGAACGCATCCCTGACGGATTGTGTATTCGAGGTGGAGCGCGAGACGACGGTCGATGAAGTGAACGCGTTGTTTGAAGCGGCCGCTGATGGAGAACTCAAGGACATTCTCGGCTATGAAACGCGGCCATTGGTTAGCACCGATTACACCAACGACCCGCGCTCTTCGATCGTTGATGCACCTTCGACCATGGTGGTGAACGGGACACAGGTCAAAGTCTACGCGTGGTATGACAACGAATGGGGCTATGCGCACCGTTTGATCGACGTGGCGCGGATGGTGGGCGACAGTCTGTGAGCCAAAGACCTGACGGATTTGCAGCCTATGTCGCTGTCACGGCGGCCTATTGGGCATTTATGCTCACCGATGGGGCTTTACGGATGTTGGTGCTGTTGCACTTCAACACGCTGGGCTTCTCGCCGGTACAACTGGCCTATCTGTTCGTGCTATATGAAATCGCCGGCGTCGTGACGAACTTGTCCGCTGGATGGATCGCGGCAAGGTTTGGGCTGACCTCTACGCTCTACGCAGGTTTGGCGATCCAAATCGCAGCGCTCTTGGCTTTGGCGCAGTTGGACCCGAGTTGGCCCGTGACTGCCTCCGTCGGTTTCGTGATGGCAGTGCAGGGTGCGTCTGGGGTGGCCAAAGACTTGGCCAAGATGAGTTCGAAAAGCGCTGTGAAAGTGCTGGCGCCCGAAGAAGGTGGTAGCCTCTTTCGCTGGGTCGCGGTGCTAACGGGTTCGAAGAACGCGGTTAAAGGTTTTGGGTTCTTGGTCGGCGCTGGATCGCTGGCTCTGTTTGGGTTCGTGCCATCGGTGCTGGGCATGGCGGCGATGCTGGCGGTGATCTTGGTTGCCATTCTCTGGAAGATGCCGGCAGGGCTGCCGCAAGGGCGTAAGGACGCCAAATTCAAAGAGGTGTTTTCAAAGAACCGCAACATCAACTGGCTGAGTGCCGCCCGCCTGTTTCTGTTTGCCGCGCGCGATGTTTGGTTTGTGGTAGGCATCCCAATTTATTTCTATTCGGTCCTGTCTGACGGCACGCCAGAGGGGCAACGTGCTGCATTCTTCATGATCGGGATATTCATGGCGATTTGGGTGATCCTTTACGGAGCGGTCCAAGCGAGCGCGCCAAAGGTTCTGCGCGCCGATGAACGCTCAAGCGGGGATTTGGTATCTGCGTCGTCGTTCTGGGTGGGGATATTGATCATTGCGCCGCTGGTTTTGACCGCTGCAGTTCTGTTGACAGATGGACCGTCAACAGGTCTGACCACTTTGATCGTTATTGGCCTTTTGGCCTTTGGCGCGATCTTTGCGGTGAACTCCGCCCTGCATTCCTATTTGATCCTCGCCTTTACCGACAAAGAGCGTGTCACGATGGACGTAGGATTTTACTACATGGCCAATGCTGCAGGGCGGTTGGTCGGAACCGTCGCATCGGGCCTGAGTTACCAGATCGGCGGCCTTGCCCTCTGCCTTGGGACAGCGGCGGCGATGATCGCCGCCAGCTGGCTGTGTATCAGGCGGCTGGAGCCTTAGGAACCGGCGCCTTCCAGATCGCGATGAAGAGGTTCAGCGCGGCCAAAAGATCAAGCACAATGATTGTTATGGTCGCCCATTGCGGCACTGGGGTCGCATAGAGAAATCCGTAGGCCAGCATGCTGCCGAAAATCATGAAGAGGAAGGCAAAGTAGCCAAGCCAGCGCATTTCTCGTGTAAGCCCCATTCCCACCAAGAGATAGAGCACAACGATGCTTGCCATCAGCATCGTATCGCCAAAGGCGGCGGCGACAAAATGCATGATCCCTGACAAGATCACGAATTGTCCGCCCATTTTAAGTGTTCCGAAAGATCCCATATCGTCTCTCCTTTAATCGTTGGCACAAGGCATGCCGCCTACGCCCCATGCGAGCACGTCATTGACGTGGTCTTGCAAACTGTAAGGTGCAGGCTCGCGGCCTGCGCCCGGACTCCACGCCCAATGCAGGATCAGGTCGTGGTCAAGATGTGAGGCGATGGCCAGATAGTCGCGATCCCCGTTGAGTTCGGGATTGCGTAATTGGTTGCAGACCTCCACAGACGACTTTCCAAACCATTCCGCTTCAACAGGCGCCAGGCGCCAATCCATTGCCACCTGTGGCGCGCTACGCTCCAAGCGGTCGCCGGTGGCGATTTCGCGATACGCGTGGCAGGTACTGCACTGGACGAACTCTGCACCGACACGGCTTTCACCTGCGTTGATGTTCATCCCATGCGAGCGGGTTTTGCCGTAGCTCGGGCCAGACCACATCGGCAAGTTCGACGGGCCAACGTGGCAGTTTGAACACCGTGGGTGAGACGCGACCTCATAGATGCGGTCCCAAGCTGCGAGGGCATCTTCGGTCGAAATGCTGCCTTCAGCAGGCGGGTTAATTTCGACCGTTTCGACTGCGGCGAAGGCTTGGGTGCCGATCAGCGAGGCGGCGAGGATCATAAGGTATTTCATGGCTGCCTCACACGAAGTTGACGTATTTGTTGAACGGCATTTCGCGAATGCGCTGGCCGGTGGCTGCAAAGATCGCGTTGCCGAGAGATGGCGCTGCGACGGGGACTGGTGGTTCGCCAACACCGCGCATTTTCGGCTGGTTCTCCAACCCGCGCACAAAGATTTCTGGCGTTTGGTAGAGGCGCATCGCTTCGTGTGCGTGGTAGTTGGTTTGCAGCGCCATGCCGTCGGAATAGGTGATTTCCGAATTCATCGCGTGACCAAGCCCGAAGACGACGCCACCTTGGACGAGGTTTTCGAAGTTAACCGGGTCGAGTACGCGGCCAACGTCGAGTGCGATCCAGACCTTATCGATCTTGATGAAGCCGTCGTCGTTTGTGACCTGAACGACCTGCGCTGTTGGAACGCCGAAGCTTTCGACATAGGCTACGCCACGACCTTGGTTCGGGGCGAGTTCGCCTCCCCATGACGACATCTCTCCAACCGTTTCGAGTGCGATGCGAGACGGTTCGTGATCCATCAGACGAATGCGTTCTTCAAGTGGATCAGCACCTGCGGCGTGGATGGTTTCATCCAGGATCGTGTCAAAGATGAAACCTGCACCATTCGCGCCTACAGCCCGCCATGAAGAGACTGGCGCCAATTCTGGCGCGCGATAAGCCCGCATGCGGTAGTTGTCGAAGCCGTAAGGGTTGTTCCATGCACCCGCTGCGATCTGGCTGTCAGGACCGGGTAGGCCTTGCCCAAGACGACCGCCTTGCGAGGCTAGAACTGAGGGTGAGGCAACAGCAACATCCAGCCCCACAACCTTGCCGTCTGCGTGGACGCCGGTACAGCGCCCCATGCTGATATGACGCGGGAAATCGTGGGCGAAGTCTTCTTCGCGGGAATAGGTCATTTTGACCGGCGTGCCTTTCATCTCCATCGCAACTTCGACGGCCTGCTTGATATGTTCAAACTCAAGCCTGTGGCCAAAGCTGCCACCCATGAATTGATTGTGGAAGGTGACTTGCTCTGGTTTGATACCTGCGACTGCCGCTACCTGTTGTGTCAGGAATATCGGCATTTGGTGGCCGGTCCAAATCTCAACGCCGTCGTCTGTGACTTTGACAATGGCATTCATTGGCTCGAGCGGCGCATGGGCGACGTAGGGAGAGCGATACTCCGCCTCGACTCTGTCGCCAGCGACAGCCGTGATATCGCCGTCATTGCGCCATTCGCTGTCAAGGTTTTCCTCGCCGAATGAATTTTCCAACGCGGTCCAATGAGCATCTTGCTCTGCCGGGTAGGGGGCAGGCCCCCAATCAAATTCAACAGCTCGGACCGCTTGGATTGCGTACCAAGTGTTCGATGCAACAGCGGCAACACCGTTGGTGATCGGGAATACCTTTTCGACGCCGGGTAAGGCTTCAGCCGCAGTCGCGTCAAAGCCCAGCATCTCTCCGCCTTGGCGGGGGTTCACGCAAACGGTGGCGAATTTCATGCCGTCGACAGCGAGGTCTGCGCCGTACATCATGGTGCCAGTGGATTTGGCGACGATGTCCAGCCGCTCCATCGGCTTGCCGAGATATTTCCATTCCCTTGGATCGCGCAGCGGTGTATCTTTGACCGGCGTGATATCAGCGGCGTCCGCGGCCAATTCTGTATATTTGATCTCTGTTCCATCCGGCAAAATGACCTTGCCCATCTCGGTTTTGAGATCGGAAACAGGGACACCTGTTTTAGCACTGGCCGTCGCTTTCAGAGTTTCCCGAGCCATAGCACCCGCTTCGCGCAGTTTGACGTAGCTGTCAGGAATGGAGGTCGAGCCACCCGTGCCTTGCACCTGCGCAAGTTTAGTGATGCCCCCAACGATGCCGCGCATGGTTTCAGCCATGCGGCTGTCGTCTGTCGACATAAACGGTACGCCTTCCTCAGCGAAACCACGGTTCCAATAGGCACCTGACGGTTCGCCGAAGCTAACGTCGAAGTCGCCCCAGTCGAGGTCCATCTCTTCGGCAATCAGTGCGGCTTGCGTGGAAAGAACCCCTTGGCCTTTGTCGCCATGGGGCGCGATCAGGGTGACTTTTTCGCTGTCTATTAGGACCCAAGGGTTAAAAGTTGCTTCGCCTTCTTCGAGCGTGGCGACAAGTGGGTTTTCAGGTTCTTGACGGGCTGCGAAAATGCCGAAGGCGACACCGCCTGCGATGGAACTCGATCCGATAAGGAATGTGCGGCGGGTGATGCTAGATACAATGCCCATCATTACGCCTCCCGAATTTTGGCTGCGGCTGTTTTCACAGCGGCGCGGATGCGTGGGTAGGTGCCGCAACGGCAGAGGTTGCCTGACATGACAGCGTCGATGACGTCATCGCTTGGGTCGGGGTTGAACTCCAACATGGACGCCGCTTGCATGATTTGACCGGATTGGCAGTAACCGCATTGCGCGACCTGATGTTCGACCCAGGCTTCTTGCACAGCGTGCAACGTCTCAGGATTGCCGATGCCTTCGATGGTTGTCACATCGCCATTCAAGTCCCCAATGGCGACCTGACAGGACCGGACGGCCTGACCGTCGACATGGACCGTGCAAGCACCGCACTGTGCGATCCCGCAGCCATATTTGGTGCCAGTCAGTCCGATTTCATCACGTAGTACCCAGAGCAGGGGCATATTCGGGTCGACATCGACCTCATGCTCGGTTCCGTTCACAGTCAGCTTCATGGGATCCTCCTGATATGCGTGGCGCGAGAATTTTACATTTGTTGATATAATGTCAAATTTGACAAATCAGTGCAAGTTGTAAAAAATGGGGGTATGGGAAAGAGTGACGATATTATCGTTGAATGTGCCATCGCGGTCATTTCGCAAACTGGGTACAAGAAAACGACCATGGCCGATTTAGCCGATGCTGCGGGCGTGTCGCGGCAAACGCTCTACAATAAATTTCCCAACAAAGAAGAGGTCTTACGCGCGGCGGTTCGGCATGCCCACGCAACCGGGTTGGCGGAGATGAAGCGGCGCTGGTCCGAAACAGAGTCTGTAAAAGACAAATTGGAGGCTTTCTTCCAAGTTGGTCCATTGAACTGGTACGACGCAATTATCGCATCGCCAGATTCAGCTGATTTAATCGAAGGCGTGAACACACATGCCAGCGATTTGATGGATGAAGCCAACAAAGGCTGGATGGAAGCTTTGACCAATTTGTTCAAACCTTACGGCAACGTTCTTGGACAAAAGGGGACCAGTGCGGAAATCTTGGCAGACTTTGTCTTCGCGACGGGTGTTTCTGCTAAATACAACGCGACATCACGCGACCAATTGGTTAAACGCTTGGCGACTTTGAAAGTTGCCGCACTCGCTTTGTCTGAGGCTTAAATAATGTCCGCCACCGTCTTTTCGCCTGCAAGCGCTCCTTTGGTTCCGATCGTTGGTCGGGCCGAGCGATTTCCAGTAGGGCGTATTTTTTGCGTGGGCCGAAACTATGCTGCGCATGCTGCTGAGATGGGGAATGCTGTTGATCGGAGTGCCCCATTCTACTTCACGAAATCGCCTGCCGCTGTGGTATTGAGCGGCTCGGAAATTCCATTTCCAACGATGACGAGCAATTTGCATCATGAGATGGAATTAGCGGTCTACTATGGCGAAGATGGCATTTTCGGCTACGGCTGTTCACTAGACCTAACGCGGCGGGATTTGCAGGCCAAGGCCAAGGAAAAGGCGCGGCCGTGGAGCGTTGCAAAAGACTTTGAGAACTCGGCTGTTTTGGGGCCGATCACAGCGGCGCGTGATGTTGGGTCGATTAAGGCTCAGCCGATCCAGCTCCGTGTGAATGGGGAGACCCGGCAAGGCGCGTCGTTGGCGGAGATGATCCATGATGTTCCGGCAATCCTATCTGATCTGGCTCTATACTATCAGTTGCGGGCGGGCGATGTGATTTTGACGGGCACGCCTGCGGGTGTCGGCCCTTTGGTTCGAGGGGATCATGCGGTGGGTCGCATTGAGGGGCTTGAGCCTGTGGAGATACGCATCCAAAGTTAGCCGGAATAGATGAGGGCTCAGCATGAAAATTGACGGACAAATTGCGATCGTAACTGGCGGCGGCAGTGGACTGGGGGCTGCGACGGCGCGGTATCTGAACAGGCTGGGCGCAGAGATCGCTATTCTAGATTTTGATGGTGAACGTGGGGTGGCTGTTGCGTCTGAGCTTGGTGGCCGCTCCTATCAGGTTGATGTGTCAGACGCTGACGCGGTCGGCATCGTAGTGGATCAGGTTGCGGAAGATTTTGGAACCGGTGCCCGAATTGCGGTGAACTGTGCTGGGATCGCTCCTGCGGCCCGCGTCGTTGGGCGCGAAGGCAAGATGTCGACCGATATTTTTGAGCAGACTCTTCGGGTGAATCTCATGGGGACTTACAATGTGATGTCCCACGCCGCTCGACAAATGCAGATGCTAGACCCTTTGGACACCGGCGAGCGCGGTGTTGTGATCAATACGGCCTCTGCGGCCTACCAGGACGGTCAGTTGGGGCAGGCGGCCTATGCGGCTTCGAAAGGGGGCGTTGCGGCGATGTGTTTGCCGGTTGCCCGTGAGTTCGCAAAGACTGGCATACGCTGTGTGGCGATAGCACCGGGCCTGTTCCGCACGCCGATGATGGAGGCCTTGCCAGAGGAAACCACAGCCGCGATCACGGCAAATATTCCTTTCCCTGACCGCTTGGGCGATCCAGCCGAATTCGGCCAAATGGTCGCGCAGATTGTAGAGAACCCGTATTTGAATGGCACCACCATCCGGTTGGATGGTGCTGTTAGATTGCCACCGCGATAGGCCCAATCCCACAAACGTTGAAATAAATGTCCTTGTCCCCTACGCTCAAAGCTGGGGAGAATGGTTCGCGACCAAGCGTTTGACCCTTCTGAGGTAAGGAGGCGTTTTGGTGGACCGACGCAAAGAGCTGTCAAAGCCAGGCGATGATCTTGCCGGTATTGACGTCACAGATGCTTTTGAGCGGTTTCCTCAAAGATACGACGTCTTCAGCCGGGCATTCTGGGATGATCGTATCCGCAGCAAACAAACCAATGCGTTTTTTGCGTCATATCGGATGGAAGCAGCTCCTCGGCGCGGGGATGGCTTTACGCAGCGAGATTTCGCGCTTCGCAATGCCTCTTGGTTGGTGTCGGACATTATCTCTGACCGTTCCGGCGCAGAGGGAAAACGCGAAGGGTTTCAAGCGCCTATTGGCTACGACACGCCAGTCGCAAAAGATTAGGTGGACGTTGAAGACCCAAAGGCCATGTCGGCGGAAATCAAGAAAATCGCCTCTTTCTTCGGGGCCGATTTGTGTGGGGTCACGGATTTTGATGAAAGGTGGCTCTTTGAGAGCCGCGTAGACGTCAGAGATTTCTCAGACGCGCCCCATGATCTGCCAGAAGGGCTGACCTCGGTGATCGTCCTTGGGCACGAAATGCAAGAGGATTTGGTTGCGACCTATCCGTCTGCTTTGGCAGGGGCCGCCACGGGGCGGGAATACAGCCATGAAGCTGCCATCGTCATGCAAGTGGCAGCCTATATCCGAAACCTTGGGTATGAGGCCGTGCCATCGATGAATGACACCGCCTTGGTGATCCCTTATGCGATCAAAGCCGGTTTGGGGGAATACGCGCGCAACCAGCTTGTGATCACGCCTGAGTTTGGCCCGCGTCTGCGGTTTTCAAAGATCTTCACAAACCTGCCTCTCGCACATGATCGACCTGCACTTTTGGGGGTGAAAGCGTTTTGCTATATTTGTACGAAATGCGCCGATGCCTGTCCGGTTAAGGCGTTGCCTTACGGGCCACCTAAAACAGGGGGCGAGAATGTGTCGGCCATTAAGGGCGTAAAGAAATGGACCTCAAACGCCGAAAAGTGTTTTGGATTTTGGTCGAAACTGGCCTCTGACTGCGCGATCTGTATGCGGGTTTGCCCGTTCAATAGGGATTTCACCAAGCGAGGCAACCGGCTTTGGCTCAAGCTTGCCTTGTCGCGTTTTCGAAAGCTTGCGCTCTGGCTCGACCGAAATAGAGGCGAACGCAAGAAACCGACTGAGTGGTGGCAAACGTGATTGCTGACACGCATGTCAAAGTGAATTTTGGAGAATGATCTGATGGTATCAACGACTATGTCATTCAAGAAAAAGCTGTCCGACCCGAACATTCGGCTCACCGCGCATGTTTGCACGATCTCGTCCGCCACCGTGCCTCAAGCCATCGCGGCAGCAGGAAGTGACGCGGTTATCATCGACATGGAGCATGGCGCCATCGACTATGCCTCTGCTCACGCGATGATCGCGGCGACGGCGGGAACCTCTTGCGCGCCCTTGGTGCGAGTGATGGAAAATGATACCGCACAGGTCAAACGGGTGTTGGATCTTGGTGCGGAAGGCATCGTCTTCCCACTGATTAGAACCGTAGATGATGCTGAACGCGCGGTGGCGTCGTTGCGCTATCCTCCGAACGGAAACCGCGGGTTCGGACCGTTCTTGGCGCATTCGAGATGGGGTGTGTCTTTGATGGACTATTGCGAGGCTGTGGACGGCCAGTTGATCTGTTGTCTGCTGGTCGAAACCCGCGACGCCATTGAGAACATCGAAGCGATCTGCGCCGTCGAAGGCATTGACGCGATCATTCCTGCGCAATTTGATCTATCAACCGATCTGGGGATCTCCGGCCAGTTCGATCACCCTGATTTCCAAGATGCGATTGCGAAAGTCGAAGATGCCGCCAATGCAGCCGGTATTCCACTGGGCAACGTCGGCCTTGCCAAGCCGCAGGCCGACGCGTTGTTCGCGAAAGGCTACCGCATCATCGCGGGGTTCGACATTCTTTGGCTCAAAGGCATGGCCGCCGAAACCCAATCATGGACGCGCTGATCAGTCGACCGGATTTTCGGCCGAAACCGCGACCGATGCGCGGTCAGCTCCGATGCGGACCTCATCATAGTAGGCGATCTGCGTTGGCATTGGGCCACCGTGGCGGCTGACGAAACTGCGGTAGATGCCGTATTTGACGTAGTAGTTTTCTGGAACAAATCGAATGAACCCAGAGGTTTGCACCTTGCGCTGGCCGTTCATGTAAATTTCCATAAAGCCTTCGCCCCGCGCGTCCAAATGGATGACAAAATCGGTCCAGCGCCCACGCATGGCGCTGACCGTACTAAGTGAGAAATCTTGGCAAACATCGCGCACATCGTTGTCTGGACCGGTTAGGATATGCACACATGCATCGACACGAATGCTGCGTGCGCTGATTTGCAGAAGCGGTGGAAAGGATGGGAATCCGCCTGCTGTTCCGGTCGGGCCGCCGCGCTGATGTATTTGACCGATCGTCTTGTTCACATTGGGCGAGCTGTAGAAATCTGAAGGAAGGTAAAGGCTATAGGCGATCCAACGCGAAGTTCCTGGATTGATCACTTGACGCAGCGTAACTTCGGAGCGTTCGCGGTTTGTCACGCAGTCTTCGCCGGCACAATCGCCTGGGCGCACTTCGAACCGTTGCGAAACTTCACCTGCCCGAACGGGTTAGGCAACGAGTTGATAGCCATGTGGGGAACGCTGAGGCTGCGCCGCGTTTCTAGGCGGCCGCTACCTGTCATGCAGCTTACGAGAAAGACCAAGGTGAAAATGGACAAAAGAATGCGTCTAAACAAAATCAAACTCCCCAACCGTTCAAATTTATGAACTCAGGCTAGCAAGAGGGTGCCGAGCCAGACAAGGCTCTTTGTCGTTGGTCGTTTTTTTGATCTGGGAGGAAAACCAATGGCAGTCCCTAGGGGAATCGAACCCCTCTTTCCAGGTTGAAAACCTGGCGTCCTAACCGATAGACGAAGGGACCGCGCTTGGTGAGGCGCTTTTAGGGAAAGCCGCTGGTAAGGGCAAGAGGGTTTTTTGCAAAAAGTGACGGCTTAATGCGCGCGCGCTGCGTCTTCGAGGCGGAGTTGCGGAGACTTGCGGCCTTGCCAAACGTTGATGTCCAGACGACCTGCCAAATGGAAGCGCGCACCGCTGTGATTGAGCAGTTCTTGACCCATCGGACCGTCCACCGCGTTGAAGGCAATGGCGTCGAGGCGCGCGCCAATGCTGTCACCAAATGCCACTTTGAGGTGGTTGGTGCCGACTTCTTTTGCAAAGAGGATTTGGCAGTCGGGGAAAGCGAATCGTGGGGCAGGGGCGCCTGCGCCGAACGGGCCTGCTTGTTCGAGTTGTTCGATCAGATCGACCGTAACAGCACCGGGCATGAGGATGCCGTTGAGCGTGAGGTCAGAGGGGCCGAGTTGGCCTGCACCTTGTTTGTCGAGTAGCTCTGCGAGGCGTTTCATCGCGTCGTCCAGTTGATACCTTGCCACCGTTAGGCCCGCGGCCATTTTATGCCCGCCCCCTTTGATCAGTAGCCCTTCAGCGGCGAGGCGCTGGATCGAGGCCCCAAGGTCGATGCCAGAGACAGAACGGCCGGAGCCTTTACCTTCATTGCCATCAAGGCCGATGACGATAGCGGGTCGGTTGGTGGCCTCTTTCAAGCGCGAGGCGACGATGCCGACGACGCCAGGATGCCAGCCTTCGCCCGCGGCCCAAACGAGCGGAGCATCGAGGCCGCGATCCGTTGCTTGCTCTAATGCCAGGTCACGGACCTGATTTTCGATCTCGCGCCGTTCTTTGTTCAGCTCATCAAGACGGGCTGCGATGTCTTTTGCTTCTTGTGCATTGTCGGTTGAGAGCAGTCTTGCGCCAAGGTCCGCTTTGCCGATGCGCCCACCGGCGTTGACGCGCGGGCCGAGGAGGAAGCCGAGGTGGTAAGAGCTGGGGGCCGAATCCATTCCTGCTTCATCTGCGAGGGCGGTGAGGCCGATGCGCTCGCGGCGGGCCATGACGCTAAGGCCTTGGCGGACGAGTGCGCGGTTGACGCCAATCAGCGGCGCGACATCGGCCACGGTTGCAAGGGCTACGAGGTCAAGCATCGCCATGAGATCGGGGCCTTGGTGGCCAGCTTCTCGCAATTGGCGGTTGGCCTCGACCAGCATCAGGAAGGTGACAGCAGCGGCGCAAAGGTGGGCGAGGGCACCGTCTTCGTCTTGCCGGTTGGGATTCACGATGGCGGTTGCATTGGGCAGGGTTTCGCCGCCCAAGTGGTGATCTAGGACAACGACATCTGCCCCTTTCGCGGCGTCGATGGGGCCGTGAGACAGCGTGCCGCAATCCACGCAGACGATCAGATCGTGGTCGCGGGCGAGGGCAGACATCGCCTCGTCATTGGGGCCATATCCTTCGTCGATCCGGTCCGGAATATAAAGTGTCGCGCAGCGGCCCATTTGCCGAAGCCAGTCGATCAGGAGGGCAGCAGAGGAGCCTCCATCAACGTCATAATCTGCGAAAATCGCGATGTTTTGCCTTTCGCGAACTGCGGCTAGGAAACGGCTTGCAGCCTGTTCCATGTCTGTCAGCGAGCGCGGGTCAGGGAGGAGTTCGCGCAGTTTCGGTTCCAGAAAACCAGCGGCCTCCTGTGGCTCAACCCCGCGGCGCACCAAGGTGCGGCAGAGCGGAGCAGGTAGCCCTGTCGCTTGTTCCACTGCATCCGATAGCCGGTCTTCCGCGCCCGTCGGGCCGATCCAGCGACGGCCTGTTAGGGAGGCTTCGACATTCAGAAATGCGGGTGGATGTTGTGGCTCGCTCATAGAATACCACAATATAGAGAGGGCGCAGCCTTGGCCACGCCCTCAGATAATTATCCACAAGATAATTTATCGTGTCGGGTTGCGGTAGGTCATGCGTCTGACAGAACCAGTTTTGGACCGCATCAATACCGTCTCTGCCGTGACTGCGCCGACCTCGCGTTTGATGCCGGGCAAAAGGGAGCCATCGGTGACGCCTGTGGCAGCAAAGATCACATCGCCTGTGACCATGTCGTCGCGCGTGTATACGCGATCAAAGTTTGTGATTCCTGCTTTTTCAGCACGACCACGCTCATCGGCATTGCGGAAGGTCAGGCGACCAAAAATCTGCCCGCCCATGCATTTCAAAGCGGCGGCCGCCAAAACGCCTTCTGGCGCGCCGCCAAGGCCCATGTACATGTCAATGCCGGTGGTCGCGGCTTCTGCGCAGTGCATCACACCTGCGACGTCGCCGTCAGTGATCAGCCGGATCGCGGCGCCAGTACTCCGAATTTCCTCGATCATATCTTCGTGGCGAGGACGCTCCAGTACGCAGACGGTGATGTCATTGGTGGAACAGCCTTTGGCGGAGGCGAGGGCGGAGACCCGCTCTGCAGGGCTCATATCCAAAGTAACCACGCCGGGGCGGTATCCCGGACCGACGGCGAGCTTTTCCATGTAGACGTCAGGCGCATGAAGCATGGAGCCACGAGGACCCATGGCAATCACAGCTAAAGCGTTTGGCATGTCTTTTGCCGTCAATGTAGTGCCTTCGAGCGGGTCAAGGGCGATGTCCACGCCGGGGCCTGTGCCTGTTCCGACTTCTTCCCCGATATAAAGCATCGGCGCTTCGTCGCGTTCACCTTCGCCGATGACAACGACACCCGAAATATCCAAGCTATTGAGCTGTGTTCTCATCGCATCGACGGCTGCTTGGTCAGCGGCCTTTTCATCCCCGCGCCCAATCAGCGGAGCGCAGGCGATGGCGGCGGCTTCTGACACGCGGGCGAGGCCGAGAGATAGGGCGCGATCGTTAAAATCGATTGCTGGGGACATGGTAGGATCCTTTAAATTCGCATTACCTTGCGGTTATCGACGCAGTTCATCAGTCGCAAGCCTGTGTGCGCTAACATGCCGGTGGTTTGGTAAAGAAAGAACGAAACTGCGGTTAAACAGTCTCGATCCGGATTGCGACGGGGTCGCCCTCGACCAGACCCGTTGTGCTGAACTGCTCAATTGCTTCGTCGACAGCCGTGCGTGTGGTTTTGTGGGTCACAATCAAAACCGGGGCAGAGTGGTCTTCGTGCCCGTACTGGCGCATACGGTCGATTGAGATACCAGCATCGCCAAGAATGGCTGCAATTTTGGCCAAAGAGCCGGGTTTGTCGACCAGCTGAATGCGTAGGTAGTAGGGGGCTGCAACAGCGGCGCGTGCGGCGCGCGCCTTGACGAGAGACTTTGCTGGTTGGCCAAAGGTCGAAATACGCACGCCGCGCGCGATGTCCATGATGTCAGCAATGACCGCGCTGGCGGTTGGCCCTTCGCCCGCGCCGGGGCCGCGTAGGACAACCTGTTCAACCGCGTCGCCTTCCAGCACGACCATGTTTGTTCCGCCTTGGAGTTGGCCAAGGGGCGATGAGGCAGGCACGAGGCAGGGTGACATGCGCTGTTCAAGGCCACGCCCTGTCAGCTGTGCTACGCCGAGCAATTTGATGCGGTAGCCCATGTCGGCGGCTTGGTTGATGTCTTCGATGGTGACGGAGCCGATACCTTCCAGTTCCACCGCGTCGAAATCCACCTGCGTGCCGTAAGCGATGGAAGCCAAGAGAGCGAGCTTATGTCCAGCATCGATCCCGCCGACGTCAAGCTGCGGGTCGGCCTCGAGGTAGCCCAAAGCGTTCGCTTCGTCGAAAACCTCTTGATAGGTCAGACCTGCATCCTGCATTCGCGTCAGGATATAGTTGCAGCTTCCGTTCATCACGCCCATGACGCGGTTGATCACGTTGCCGGACAAGCCTTCGGTAAGCGCTTTGACAACGGGAATACCGCCCGCGACAGCGGCTTCGAACCGGATAAGTTTGCCCGCCTCTTCGGCGCTTTCCGCCAAGGCTTGGCCGTGGATGGCGAGCAAGGCTTTGTTCGCGGTGACCACATCCTTGCCCGCCGCGATGGCGGCTTCGATGGAGTCCTTTGCGGGGCCTTCGTGGCCGCCCATCAGTTCAACATAGACATCCACATCGTCGCGCTGAGCGAGGTCGACGGCGTTGTCTTCCCACTCATAGCCGCTTAGATCAGCGCCGCGATCCTTGTCTTTGCTGCGTGCGGAAACGGCGGAAATCGTGATCTTGCGACCGGAGCGGGCTTCTAACAAATCGGGGTTGTTCTGGACGATTTTGACAAGGCCAATGCCAACTGTCCCAAGGCCAGCAATTCCAAGGCGTAGTGGTGCGGTCATTGGGTCGTCCTATTGATAAGAATTCGTCTGGCGGCGTGTTATCCAATCGCGGCGCGTACCGCAACGGATCATCTGACGCCTTCTTCCATTCGACTGCGGCTTTCATCGTCAACCACCGGTCCTCTAAGAGCGTCGGCCGTCGCATCCAACTCGTTTAGGCTGCTTTCGATTTCCGCCAGCGGGAGGGTTGGCTCTGGGCCGATCGCGGCATTGAGCGCTGATATGTTCACTAATGTCGGATAGGGCGCATCGCGTGCTTCCTGATCTACAGTGTCGTCGAGTTCAGGGAAGGGCGCGCAACTGGCGCAAGCAAGCAAAGCAAAGGTCGCGAGAATACGCATCGGTTGGCTGTCCTTTCTGGTTCGACTTATAGGCGCGCAACCGAATGCTCCACAAGGACAGGAAAGCTGCTTGGCAAATGAACGCTTGTTCAGTTAACTTGCGGTATGGCACGGCGACGCGGTTCTCATTCGGATATCACGGGTCCGAAAATTCGGGAGGCCGCACTACGTTTGATCGCGCAACACGGGTGTGCGGCCGTATCGATGCGCAAAATCGCGGAAGAGGTCGGATTGCAGGTTGGGGCGCTCTATAATTACACGCCCGACAAGCAATCCTTGCTGTTTGATTTGATGGAAACCCATATGGTCGATTTGCTGGCCGAGTTGGGGAAATTGCCCGCTTTAGAAGGGCCAATTGAGCAGTTGGACCAATTCGTCCGGTTCCACATTACTTACCACCTGCCGAGGCGGGATGAGGTGTTTGTATCCTATATGGAATTGCGGAATCTATCTCCGGAGAATTTTGAAATAATTCAAGCGCTTCGATCCCAGTATGAAGGTGCTTTGGAGGCGATCCTAGAAGCCGGCGAGACCTCTGCTGATTTCGCTTTCACGGATCGACATATCACGACCCTGTCTATCATTGCCCAACTGACGGGCATCACAAACTGGTATCGAGAAGATGGCCGATTGACTATCGATGAGGTCGCAGCGATTTATTGCGACCTCATTCAGCGATCTGTGGCTAGTGCGCAGGGTTGATAAAGGTGCCGTTGTTGAGGTCCTTGATCGCCTGGCGCAATTCGTCTTGAGTGTTCATTACAATAGGTCCGTGCCAAGCTACTGGCTCTTCGATTGGTGCGCCTGAGATCAGAAGGAACCGAATGCCCTCGTCGCCCGCTTGGACCGTGATTTCATCACCGGTTCCGAAACGGATCAAGGTGCGATTACCCGACATATCGCGGATGTTCACTTCCTCGCCCATAACTTCTTTTTCCAACAAGACGCCGGTGGGCTTGGATGCGTCAACAAACGAACCGGAGCCAGCAAAAACATACGCAAAAGCGCGACGATAGGTGTCGATCTTGAATCTTTTCTTGACGCCGGCAGGGACCGAAACATCGAGGTATTGAGGATCAGCTGCAATCCCGTCGACGGGACCAGTTTTTCCCCAGAATTCACCAATGATCACACGCACATAGGTGCCGTCGTCGTCAACAACGGTTGGAATGTCCTTGGACTCAACGTCTTGATACCTTGGTGTTGTCATTTTCAACGATGCAGGCAGGTTCGCCCAAAGTTGGAAGCCGTGCATTTGCCCCGTTGCGTTCCCGTGTGGCATTTCTTGGTGCAGGATGCCTGATCCGGCTGTCATCCATTGGACGTCACCGGCATTTAGATCGCCGGTATTACCAAGGCTATCCGCGTGGCTGACAGAACCGTCGAGGACATAGGTGATGGTTTCGATCCCGCGATGCGGATGCCACGGGAATCCGGCCTGATAATCCTGTGGATACTCGTTCCGGAAGTCGTCAAACAAAAGGAACGGGTCCAATTCAGTTGGGTCTTGGAAGCCAAATGCCCGGTGAAGTTTTACGCCCGCGCCTTCCATTGTTGGAACAGCCTTGCGGGTCTCAGTGACAGGTCTGATAGACATGATTGCTCTCCTTTGAGCCATAGCTAGAGCGCACGGGGGAGGGCTTCAATGGTCTGATTTGTGCGATGGCGCACAAAACTGGTTATCTCAGAGAGCTACGGCCGGTAAACTGCGCGCGGACAATCCCATGATCACCGGTTCCGGTCTCTTTGTGATCTTCGCGGTTAAGATGATCGTTCACGATCTCAGCCCCTGCAAAACCCCACTCGCGGTCGCGCGACAGGTCGTAAAGCTCTTCTGAAACGAGGATATGATCCAAGGTTTCCATCCGGTTTTTGTAGATGTGAGAATAGTACACATCCCGTTCGCTCCGCAGTTGGAGCATCGTAGAAACACTGTAGAGGCCAACGTCAGACCCCTCGCTTGGACGCCCATCGAGAAGGAAGGTGGGTTGCGCTGTCACAATATTGAGTGTGTTCGACTGGATGCCGTCGTTTAGATCCCCAAGGACGATGGCAGGTTGGCCCCCACCTCTCAGGTAGTCATTGAGGATAACACGCAAGGCCGCAGCTTCCGCGGTACGTCTGATCGTGGAAAGGGCGGAGCCCAATGTTGATTGATGGGCGTGATAGAGGTCGGGATCCCTCTTGTACCAATCCTCGGACGAGACCCGCGTGGGCGCCTTGGATTTGAAGTGGCAGACAAAGACCCGGATCGCCGCCTTTGAGCGTGCAGGCTTGATCATGAAATTCAAAACTGGCCTTGAGAATGCGTCGACCTCTAACTCAATAGATGGGGTTTGGTCGTCTTCGCCGCTCGATCTGAGGAAGCATCCTTCTGGGAAAGTTGTGATCCACTCTGGATCGCCTTGAAGTATTTCGTTACGCACCAGCGCGGCACATTGGATTTTCTGTCCCGCATGACCGTCTGGCATAAGGAGCGTATGGGTGCTGTCAAGGCCAGCTTGCTCGACAGCTTCAGTCAGTGCGTCATTGTGCCAATGTTCCTGAAAGCCCCAAACGTCGGCATCGCCTTGCTTGAGCATTCGTGCTGTCCATTCGATCTTCTTGTCATACTGATCTTGGGTCCAACCGTCTGGGTCGCGGTACATTCGTAGCCCCGGAAGATTGAGGTTGTAGAGGTTGAAGGTCGTAATAGAGAGTTGGCTCGCGGGCATGGCAATGTCCTGACTTTGAAAAAGAAGATCAATAAATGCGAAAACTCTGGCCCTTGGAAACGCTCCTGTAAACAAAAACTGGGCTCAGGTATGGAAATCCATACAAGCTGGTTTGCTGTGGGCGGCCCAAGGCTGGTCAGAGCGTTGGAAACACGGTAATGCGGGCGAAACCTCGGTGGAGAACATAATGCACCCACAACTGTCAGATGGCGTTTATGCGCAGATTGAAGCTGCACCTCCGCGTCGTGGGTTCGCCTATGCAGTGCTATTGGGGCTTGGGGCTTTGTTGATCTATTTGAGTTTTGTGAGCCTTGGCGGGTTTGGCTCCCGCCTTGTTTTGTTGGGTTTCGGCTTGGTAACGCTTTATGGGGCGGAGAAGCTAAGGACTGCGACAGCGGGACGTTTGCTGCTAACAGACGCAGGTATCGAGGATGGTGAAGGGCGTGTCCTTGTCGAGTGGAACAACATCAAGGGTGTGGAACGAGGCGCCTTTGCTTTAAAACCGTCCAATGGTTTCACTGTCCACACGAAGTCTTCGATGAAACGGGAATGGGCGCCGGGCCTTTGGTGGCGTGTGGGTAAGCGGTTCGGTGTCGGCGGCGTTTCAGCCGCCGGAGCCGCAAAATTCATGGCTGAACAGATTGCTTTCAGGCTCGCTCAGAAGCCGAATTAGCACTCTTGAGTGGAAGGGTCATTCCCAACATTGTAGCAAACTTGCGTCGTGAAACGCGGGCTGATCACGGTGAACGCATTCATTTCGCGACCGGTCATACCAATGTTGAAGATCGGCTCATAGTCGATCCACGTCTCCACAAGGAGGGCCATTTCGCCGTCATACATGATCGGAATGCGATCAGTTTCACCTGCAAGATCATCAGTTGTAAGAGCCCCGCGTGAGCCGCGCTCCTTTGACCACGCGACCTGATATTCGCTGTCATCTTCGTTCCAACGAAACGCAGTTACGCGCAATTCTGGATCGTCATCGATGGGCGACAGGAAATCCAAGAGGCTTTTTGCACCGTCAATATAGGAAGGTGAGATATAATCGGCCTCGCGGCTGAACATATCGGCAATCGTAATGTTGGCTTTGAAGCTGATCGATTCATGGCGATACGCATGAAAGAACTGCATCATTGCAAAGTAGGTCCATGCCAGGATCGGCAGCATAAGGATCGTTTCAACCGCAACGGCGCCGTCCTCTTCCGATTTCCAATCCTGGAATAACTTTTTAACAAACTGACTGATCATCATTGGAAAGGTTCCATTACATAGGAAGAGGTCGCGACGAGGGCATAGGCTCCACCGCTTTTCTTTGGAATTTCTTTGCCTAGGCCCGTCGTCGGCATCATCGGATCAAACAATGCACAGACACGAAGAACCATGAGTTCGTTGTTCAAACCGGGGTTGAAGTTGATCACTGGAGTGCCTTGATCTTCCCTGTCGACGCAAGCGACGTCACTTGACGGTTCAACCCAGTTGCGAGGATTAATTCGAACCATTTCCAGTCGCAAATTCTGATCACAATCAGGGATGATTGAACCGTAGTCGCAGATCGTTTCGGTTAGGTTTTCATGCGTGGCAACCGGAATTTGCCCAATGCGCACCTGACGCACTGTTGCATCTACCGCGTGTTGGAGAACGACGTTCCGCATCGACAGCACACCACCTTCATATGCAGAGCCGAAATAAAAGGCGACCATCGGCAGTGCGATGACGAAATCGAGTGTCGCGCTTCCGCGTTCTTCTTTGAAGAACGTACTCAGTCGGGTCCGAACGGAGTTTACGAAACCGATCATAGTGTCAACCTCAGGTCAGTGATCTGGTCGGCGATGGCTTCGAAGATCGCAACGAGCTCGTCGCCGCTGGTTTCAAAATAGTGACCTGATGGAGAGGATGCACAATTCGACATGGCGGTGCTGTCGATGTCATTTCCTTCGCCCATAGCAACAGCAAAGATGATGATCCCTGCTTCCTTCGCGGCGTCGCAAATATTGGACATCAAGGTGTTGCCCTGATTGGTCGTATATTCGTACTGGCCGTAGTAATCCCAGTAGCGATTTGCACTTCTGTCAAACTCTTCGATGTACATATCGTAAGGCGTTTTGCCTGCACCCCAATGAGCCACCATGCTAGGTGTCTCATAGAACTCATCGTACAAAGTGCGCGTACCAACATTTTTTCCATCAGTCATGACGACGATATATTTCTTGGTGTCGCTCGGGTTGTCGTTGTTTCCGTAGTTTTCCGGACGACCGCTAAAGGCCGAATCCCGCATGCTCGACGGCAAATTCGAGTAGACCGAGTTGAAAGATGGATCGAGCAAGGCGGCACCCCACTTCAAACCCAAAAAGATTGAGGTCGTACTTCTAGGTTCAAATTGGTTGATGGCCGTCTTTAGGGCGTCAGCATTTTGTGAGATTGGAATGATCTCTTCAAACTCTTCTACGGGGCAGGCATATTCTGCCCCTGTGTAGCGCTGAAAATGCTTGGCTTGAGTATAACTTGGATCCACCGTCATTGATGTCGAACCGAATTCCGTTGTCGGAACAACTACGCAGTTCGAGAAATAATGTTTACGATCAATTCCGTAGGCGTCGAATAGTTCACGGCCTGCGTTGACGTGCGCTGTATAAGGGATGAGAGAGACAGAAATTCGATCTTCGTAATCTTCTTGGAGAAGCGCATCGACGAAGGCTGTGCCTGCATCGTGGAGAACGTCCATTTTTGACATTCCAAGACTTGGAACATTCTCGCTCATTGAGCCTGAGATATCCAAGACGAGAGAAACCTCGACGTTGCCGACACCTTCAACTGCGGTCGCAGAAGCCGCGGCCGTCAGCGTTTCCATTCCAAGAATGCGAAGGAAGTAGGTGTCCATTGTGAGTTCGCAATTGGCGGTAACACTCCGGAAGTTTGCGCCGGGAATGATTTGCGGGTCTGCTGACAAGCAGTTGCCGCCCTGAGATTTCTCGACATAATCACGAACAACTTCGGCTGGGTCTCTAACCTGATCAAGATCGGCGGCTGCCAGTACAGCCCGATCCACGGCACCCTGCATAATGGTGCGGCGGGATTCGAACTTCATGAAGTCAACCGCCATACCCGCAACGATGAGGGTCATGACAATGATAAACAAAATGAAGAACGTCATGCTTCCTGATTCATCGTCACGGAAGCGTCGACTGAATTTAGCAGCTTTTCGAATGTGATCGTTCATCGACCCTTCACCCATTATTGCCATTGTACCGTCCCTTACTCATCTCACAGCGCGGGCGCGCAAAACACATTTCCCCGTGGGTTTTAAACCACTGGGCTGTGTCCGAAATTTGGCGGGAGTGTGGAAATAGAACCGGTATTATCTTGTGGTTTTGAAACGGTTGAAATCCGATGAAGTCATTGTTGGTGGATTTGGAAACAATCGAGCAACCGTGGCGTCGGTTTGGTGATTCCCTCTTAACCAAAAAAGATAGTTTTCATTTCGCATAATTTTTGTGCATCGAGATTTTGCTTGGTCTAACATGATTTCACATAGGCTCGAATTCTGAGTCTCTATTTGCAGCAGCAACACAGTTAAAAAGGAATGCCAAAATGGCTTCTTCATCCTCTCCCAAAGAACCTAGCTTTCGAGAATCCGTCGACATCATGTTCAATCGCGCCGTCGCGTTGATGGGATTGCCGCCTGGTCTCGAAGAAAAGATTAGGGTGTGTAACGCAACATATACCGTTCGGTTCGGTGTTCGATTGCGCGGGGATATTCATACGTTTGTCGGTTATCGATCCGTACATTCTGAACATATGGAGCCCGTTAAGGGTGGCATTCGTTACGCTGGCAATGTCGACCAAGACGAGGTCGAAGCGCTGGCTGCTTTGATGACGTATAAATGTGCTCTGGTTGAGGCACCTTTTGGCGGCTCTAAGGGTGGACTTTGCATTGACCCGCGTGAGTGGGATGAGCACGAACTTGAAATGATCACGCGGCGCTTTGCCTATGAGTTGGCCAAGCGCGACTTGATCCATCCGTCACAGAACGTGCCTGCACCAGATATGGGAACAGGCGAGCGAGAGATGGCTTGGATCGCGGATCAGTATCGGCGGATGAATACAACGGACATTAACTCGGCCGCTTGTGTCACAGGTAAGCCACCCAATGCTGGTGGTATTGCGGGACGTGTTGAGGCAACTGGTCGCGGCGTTCAGTACGCCTTGCAAGAGTTTTTCCGTCACCCAGAAGATATTGCAGCGGCGGGCTTGAAAGGCACGCTTAAAGACAAACGCATCATCGTTCAGGGTCTGGGAAACGTTGGTTTTCATGCGGCCAAATTCTTGTCCGAGGAAGATGGGGCGAAGATCACCGGGATCATCGAGCGAGACGGTGCATTGCGTGATGACACAGGTTTGGATGTTGAGGCCGTACGCGCCTGGATCGCTGAAAATGGTGGTGTGAAGGGGTATGATGATGCACTCTACCTCGAAGAGGGGTCCGCGTTACTGGAAGAAGAATGCGACATCCTTATTCCGGCGGCTTTGGAAGGTGTGATCAACCTGTCAAACGCGGATCGGGTGAAAGCCCCCTTGATCATTGAGGCTGCGAATGGGCCGGTGACCGCTGGGGCGGACGAAATTTTGCGCGACAAGGGCTGCGTCATCATCCCCGACATGTATGCCAACGCAGGCGGCGTGACGGTGTCCTACTTCGAATGGGTTAAGAACCTCAGCCATATCCGTTTTGGCCGGATGCAGCGCCGGGCAGAGGAAAGCCGGCACCAATTGGTCGTGGATGAGTTAGAGCGTCTGTCTTCTGACACAGGCATCGGTTGGGAATTAAGCCCTGATTTCAAGGAAAAGTATTTGCGTGGTGCGGGTGAGCTGGAACTCGTGCGATCTGGCCTCGATGACACGATGCGCAAAGCTTATCAGGACATGCGAGAGGTCTGGCACAGCCGAGATGATGTGACGGACCTGCGCACAGCGGCGTATCTCGTATCGATTGGGAAAGTTGCGGATAGCTATAAGGCGAAGGGCTTGTAGGGGCGCGTTCCAACCTTACCTAAAGTGGGCGCGAGGGAGGTTCTCGCGCCCTTTTTTTGTCGCCCGTCGTCTCGACTCCTTTCGCTCCAATTGGAATAGTAGCCCAATGAGTCTGCCGACCGGTTTTCTGGATGAATTGCGTACCCGCCTGTCAATGGGACAGGTCGCGGGCCGCAAAGTCATGTGGGACAATCGCAAATCCAACCCCGGCAAAGGGGATTTGTGGGCGCCTTGCCCTTTCCATCAGGAAAAGACGGCGAGTTTTCATGTCGACGACAAGAAAGGCTATTACTATTGCTTTGGCTGTCACGCAAAAGGCGATGCGATTTCCTTTGTGCGTGAGACGGAAAATGTCGGCTTTATGGAAGCGGTGAAAATCCTCGCTGATGAGGCGGGGATGCAGATGCCTGAACGCGATCCGATGGCGCAACAGAAGGCGGATGAACGCACGGTGCTCGTCGGCGTGATGGAACAGGCCGTCCAGCACTTCCGTTTGAACTTGCAGACAGCGGCGGCGGGTGAGGCGCGCGATTATTTGGTGCGGCGTGGATTGGATGAAGCGGCCCAAGCCCGTTGGGACATCGGCTTTGCCCCAGAAGGGTGGGAGAACCTGCGCACTGCGTTAACCGGCAAAGGCGCAAAGGCGGATGACCTTTTGAAGGTCGGCTTGGTCAAGTGCTCCGACAAGGGGCGAGAGCCTTATGACGCATTTCGGAACCGCATCATGTTCCCGATCCGTGACGCGCGTGGGCGCGCGATTGCCTTTGGCGGTCGGGCGATGGACCCAAATGACAACGCTAAGTATCTGAATTCACCGGAAACGCTGCTCTTTGATAAGTCGCGCACGCTCTTTAACCACGGGCCAGCGCGGGAAGCGGCGGGCAAGGGGCATCCTTTGATTGTTGCCGAAGGCTACATGGACGTCATCGCCCTCTCAGACGCGGGGTTTCCGGCGACTGTGGCCGCTTTGGGAACGGCGATTACGGAGCATCATTTGCGGATGCTGTGGCGGATCGCGCCAGAGCCGATCCTTGCACTTGATGGCGATACCGCTGGTCTTCGTGCAGCGATGCGGGTGATTGATATTGCTTTGCCTTTGTTGGAGGCAGGACAATCGCTGCGGTTTGCAATCATGCCGGAGGGCTTGGACCCAGATGACCTGCTCAAACAGCAGGGTGCGGGGGCAATGCAGAAGTTAATCGACGACGCGATCCCGATGGTGAAATTGCTTTGGCAACGCGAAACCGACGGGAAAACCTTCGACAGTCCCGAACGGAAGGCAGCTCTGGACAAAGCCCTGCGTGAGAAGATCAAATTGATCGCGGACCCGTCGATCCGCAGCCACTACGGTCAGGCCATCAAGGACATGCGGTGGGAGCTGTTTTCGACCAGAAAGCCGCAGCAACGGTCTACGACGCAAACCCGACGAGGCGGATACCGCAATCAAGCGGCTTGGCAGCGGGACGTAAAACCACTTGCCAGTAACAAAGCCTCTGCATTGGGGGCGGGGGCCGCGCATGAGGATGTGTTGCGCGAAGCTGTGATCCTCGCCACCGTTTTGGCGACGCCGGAGGTTTTGCCAGAGTTCGATGGTGAGTTGGAGATGCTGGAATTCCGCGATCAGGAACACGCTCAGATGCGCGATGCGATCATTCGCTACAGTATGAACGAGGACCTCAAAGAGGCGGTTTTGCAATCAATGGGTCCAGCCCCCCTTGAAAAGCTGTTTGGGCAGAGCCATGTGGCGATAACGCCGTCGGTCTTGAAGGCGGGCGATCTGGAAACTGCGCGTCTTTGTTTGGCCGGTGAATTCGACAAAATCCGGACGAGCCGCGGCCGCCCGATGGAAATTGCGGACGCCGAACAAGAGATCACAGGCGTCGCTGACGAAGGGCTGACATGGCGCTTGGCGCAAGCCGCAGCCGCAGAGGAACGCAGTCGCAAAATCGCCGGTGGTGATGATGCGGAATACGAAGAAGCCGAAAATGGCGCAAAATTAAACAAAGATGAACGCGGATCGCTTAATGATCTGCTGAATCAAATCGACTTTGCAAAAGGATCGAGACGGACTAAGTCTTGATTTAGCTAAGGGGAACGACTGCAACAGAGCCTAAAAATCAGGCGAATGCTGCTTGCGAATCAGTAAATTGCCATATTGATTCGCGCCAATACGAATCACCCGAATCACTCTGGGTACAGAGCCGACGTATTTTTAAGGGAGCCGTGCATGGCCGCTAAGGACACCGACGACCGTAAGCCAGATCAAGAAGATGTATCGCTCGATATGAGCCAAGCTGCTGTCAAAAAGATGATCGCTGACGCGCGCGAGCGTGGCTATATCACTTATGACCAGCTGAACGCGGTACTGCCGCCGGATCAGGTTTCTTCCGACCAGATTGAAGACGTGATGTCGATGCTGTCCGAAATGGGCATTCAAGTAACCGAGGAAGAGGAATCCGAGGAATCCACAGAAGAGCAGGGCTCAACCGAGGTTGCGACGGTCAAAGGCCCTGGCGAAGTTGCGATTGCGACGGGTGAGACGGAAAAGCTCGACCGTACCGATGACCCCGTTCGCATGTACCTGCGCGAGATGGGATCGGTTGAACTGCTTTCTCGCGAAGGTGAGATCGCGATTGCGAAACGGATCGAGGCTGGCCGGAACACAATGATCCTCGGGCTTTGTGAAAGCCCGCTGACTTTCCAAGCGATCACCATCTGGCGTGACGAATTGCTCAACGAAGACATTCTGTTGCGCGACGTTATTGATCTGGAAACCACCTTCGGCAACCAGATGGGCGAAGACGGTGAAGAGGAAGAGGTTGTCGCCTCTCCAACCGCTACCGCTGCCCCAGCTGCTAAGAAGGAAGAAGCGCAAGAATTGGATGCAGATGGCAATCCGATTGCGAATGACGATGATGACGATGATGATGACGCGGCGAACATGTCATTGGCAGCGATGGAAGCATCGCTGAAGCCGCGCGTTCTCGAAACATTGGATTACATCGCGCGTGACTTTGCCAAACTGAGCGAGATGCAAGACGCGCGGATGTCCGCGACACTGAACGAAGACAGCAGCTTTTCCGATAAGGAAGAGAAGAAGTACCAAAAGCTTCGCCAGGAGATCGTGGACTATGTGAACTCGCTTCACCTGCATAACAACCGGATCGAGGCGCTGATCGACCAGCTTTACGGGATCAACCGTCGGATCATGTCAATTGACAGTGCAATGGTGAAACTGGCTGACCAAGCCCGCATCAACCGTCGAGAGTTCATAGACGCCTATCGTGGGCGCGAGCTTGATCCAAACTGGCTTGCCGATATGGGCGAAAAGACCGGTCGTGGTTGGCAGATGCTGATGGAGCGTTCCACCGACAAGATCGAAGAACTGCGCGGGGATATGGCTCAGGTGGGACAATATGTCGGCGTCGACATCACCGAATTCCGCCGTATCGTTCAGCAGGTGCAGAAGGGCGAAAAAGAGGCCCGTCAGGCCAAGAAAGAGATGGTCGAAGCGAACCTGCGTTTGGTGATTTCGATTGCTAAGAAATACACGAACCGCGGGTTGCAATTCCTTGATCTTATTCAGGAAGGTAACATTGGCCTGATGAAAGCGGTTGATAAGTTTGAGTATCGCCGCGGCTATAAGTTCTCCACCTATGCGACATGGTGGATCCGTCAGGCGATCACGCGGTCTATTGCCGACCAAGCGCGCACGATCCGTATTCCGGTGCATATGATCGAAACGATCAACAAGCTGGTTCGGACAGGGCGTCAGATGCTGCACGAAATTGGCCGCGAACCAACGCCAGAGGAATTGGCAGAGAAGCTGCAAATGCCTTTGGAAAAGGTCCGCAAAGTGATGAAGATCGCGAAAGAACCGATCTCTCTCGAAACGCCAATTGGCGACGAGGAAGATTCGCAGCTTGGCGATTTCATCGAAGACAAGAACGCCATTCTGCCTCTGGACAGCGCGATTCAGGAGAACCTGAAAGAAACCACAACGCGCGTGCTGTCATCGCTCACCCCGCGTGAGGAACGCGTTCTGCGGATGCGCTTTGGTATCGGTATGAACACTGACCACACTCTTGAAGAGGTGGGCCAGCAGTTCAGCGTGACGCGGGAACGTATTCGCCAGATTGAGGCGAAGGCATTGCGCAAGCTCAAGCACCCAAGCCGGAGCCGTAAGCTGCGCAGCTTCTTGGATCAGTAATGGCCCTGTTTTCGAAACTTTTTGGTGGGAAGTCCGGTGCCAAAGAGGACGCGGAACCGGTTGTCTATGAAGGCTACCGCATTTTTGCTGAACCCGTGAAAGAGGGATCGTCCTATCGTTTGGCGGCGCGGATCGAATTGGACACCGAAAGCGGGATGAAGACCCATAACGTCATCCGTGCGGATACGTTTGGGTCTTTGGAAGAAGCGACCGAATGGTCCGTTGCGAAGTGTAAGCAACTGATCGATCAAATGGGCGAGCGTCTTTTTGGCTGATGCGACAACATGGACGGCCTTTCGTGGCCGTTTACTAAGTTTTGCAGCTTTCGGTTTTTTGACCTGTTTCGGCTCAGTTGCCGTTGCCGAATGCGACTCTGACCAAGAGCTGTATTTCTCCTGTTCATTCGCAGAAGGCGCTAAGGCGGTTCACGTCTGTGAAAACCCAGGCTCGGTCACGTATCAGTTTGGGCCGACAGGCGAAGCGCCGGAACTGATGCTATCGGAAACCGTTCAGGACATCGCCTATACCCCTTGGCCCGGCATCGGGTCGACGATTTGGGAAGAGGTCGCTTTCAAAAATGAAGACTACCGCTATGTGGTTTACGCGGCCTTGGTTCGCAATTTCCCTCAGAACGAGACCGACGACATAACTGTGACCCCAACAGGGGATATAACGGTGTTCAATGGTGAAACCGAAATCGCCAACTTACGATGCGATGAGGGCAGTGCAGATTTCCCGTGGGGAACGGGCATCTATGACGCGAAAACCGCGCTTGGGTTTTGTTTCGATGTCAGTGATGGCTGGTCGGCGTGTGCTCAATAGAACCGAGCGATTTTATCAAGCGGTTTCTTATATTTAGCGACTTCTGGAACTGTCGCGTCTTCGGCGGCATGACCGACCGTTAAGATCATAATCGGCTTTTCAGACGCAGGGCGATCTAGGGCTGCATTCAGGAATTTCATCGGGTTGGGTGTGTGCGTCAACATCGACAATCCAGCTTCATGCAACGCAGAAATCAAGAACCCCGTCGCGATGCCGACGCTTTCCGGCACGTAGTAGTTCTTGTACCGCGTGCCGTCTTCGAACTCGCCCCATTTTTGCGCGAAAACCACGATCAACCATGGTGCCGTTGTCAAATGCGGCTTTTCGGCATTGGTGCCAATGGGCTCTAGCGCCTTGATCCATTCGTCATCGGTGCCGCGCGCATAAAACTTGCGTTCTTCAATCTCAGCTTCTTCGCGCACCCGTTGTTTCAGGGCTTGGTCGGAAATTGCGGCAAAGAACCACGGTTGATGGTTCGCACCAGAAGGCGCGCTACCAGCGGTCATGATGCAGTCTTCGATGATCTTTTGCGGAACAGGGCGGTCGGTGAAATCGCGCACCGTATGCCGCTTGCTCAACTGGGCGCGGACTTCAGCTGCTCGCGCAATGGCTTCTTCATCCGATAGGCTGACGTGATCTGGCAGCGGCAGAGCATTGTAGGACATATTGCGTTTGTCGAGCATCGGGTATTCCTTTTTCCTTGCGGCAAAGTAACCCAGCCCACCCATCCTGCGAAAGGCACTATTGACGTGTTTTCTCTGGTTTTGGCCGATTTTCGTGTTCTGCGAATTGTTACAATCCCTCTCGCAATTTAAAGATGCGTTCCCAAAGGCGTGAACCACCGTTGCAAGCCCTTGAAACTGGCCGCGTTCCGCTACATTTCACTCTCATAAGAAGGATGAAACCAATGACTCGCATTTCTATGACATTCGCCGCGGCCTCCCTTACTCTCTCCCTCGCGCCGGCTGCTCATGCTTACCAGACCGAGATCGATCTGGATCAGATCGCTCTTGAAGCGGGTGAAACTCTGAATGTGCTCTTTGCCGATCAGGATACGGCGCCAAACGGCACATGCTCACCTGGTTTGGATCCTGAGTTGGCATTGGCTTTGGGCCTGACATCCGAAGCCGGCGAACCAAACCCAGCAATCTCGCTCTCGTTGGCTTGCAACGCGGAATAAACTCGGCCAACACTGGCCTCGATGCAGACGACATTTGAGATCGCCACGAACGGGCAGGGATTGTATGAGTTCACGCCCCATGTCCGTTCTTTCGTTGAAGGCACGGGGCTGCTGACCTTGTTTGTGCGGCACACGTCCTGTTCGCTGTTGATACAGGAAAACGCTGATCCCGAGGTGAAGACCGATCTGCGGAATTATTTTGCGTGCTTGGTGCCTCCGACCACCGACCCATCGATGCAGTATCTGACCCATACCTATGAGGGTCCAGACGATATGCCTGCGCATATCAAGGCGGCGATGATGCCGGTAAGTTTGTCTATTCCTGTCACTGATGGGACGTTGGCCTTGGGAACTTGGCAAGGAGTTTACCTTTTCGAACATCGAGATCGGCCACACCGTCGATCGGTCGTTGCACATTTGAGCAGTTGACAAGTAAGCCCCAGAGCGGCCTCCTTTGATGCAAAGGAGTTCGCTGATGGTTTTTTCCGACGCCCAATCGAGTGCTGTGTCTTACGTTGAAATGCATAAGCAGCGGCTGAGCGACGACTGCGCGACAATCTTCGATTTTGGAGAAACGGCTTGGCGCGAATATCGGTCTGCGGCTTGGTATGTGGACCGCTTGCGCGCCGAAGGGTTCACCGTTGAGGAAGGGTCCGGCGGGATGCCGACGGCCTTTTGCGCGGAGTGGTCAAATGGGGACGGGCCGGTTGTCGGTATGTACGCCGAATATGATGCCGTTCCAGCGAATTGTCAGGCTGCCGCGCCTGAGAAAGCCCCGCGCGAGGGATTGAGCTTTGCCGCGGGTGGGCACACGGATCCACACTCTGCTTTAGGGATTTCTGGGCTTGGCGGGCTTTTGGCGACCAAAGCGGCGATGGAAAAGCATGGGATTAAGGGTGGTTTGCGGTTCACGGGGGAACCGGCTGAAAAGGTGCGTGGGTCAAAGCCGATCCACGCGGCGAAGGGATACTATGACGGGCTGGCAGGGATGCTGTCGTTCCATCCGTTCTATATGCTGCCGATGTGCAATACCGCGCGCTGGGACACGCATTGCGGCGCTGCCTATTCGATGATTTATCGTTTTCGCTGCGAAAGGCCTGAGACTTGGGGCGCCACGGACGGCGCGCCAATCCCGCAGAGTCATTCTGACGTGCGCGCACCGGGCGCGAATGATGCAATGGTCGCGATGTATCAGGCCAATCGGTATTTACGGGATACGATGCTGCCGCACTCTGGTGGGTGGTCGATTTCAGAGGCGATCCTCAGTACCGGGCAGGCGACGGCAGATAACTTGCCCGCGCAGATGGCTGATATTCAATACATGATGCGGGTCCCGACAATTGAGATGGCGGAGCAGGTAACGGCCGCATTGGATCGTAATGCAGAAGCTGTCGCGCAGATGACGGGCTGCACCGTGGAGCGGCATTGGGTCTGCAAGTCACGGCATGGGCTGGCCAACCATGCGATGGCGTCGCTGGTTTGGGATAACATCCAAGCGGTCGGTGCACCGGTCTGGGATGACGACGCTTTGGCGATTGCGCGACAGGTGCAAAGGGCGTGTGGCCAGTCGGGACAGGATGCGCCACTGATCGATGAATGCTCGTCGCTAATTTCTCCTCAGTGCGCCGAGGCTGTATTGCGCCAATCCTTGCCGCCGAACCAGCTCAATTCCACGTCGGATGACTATACGGATATGACGTGGCATGCGCCCACTGCGCGTTTCTACATCGCGCGACCAGCATTGAAGGGCGGGCCGTACCCGCCGTGGGCGATGAACGCTTTGGGCGGCATTCGGCAGACGATTGATCCAATGGTACAAGTGGCGGCGAAGGTCTTGGCGACCTCTGCTTTGCGCCTGTTGGAGGATGAAGCGGCCAGGGATGCGGCGATGACTGAGTTCAAAGAACGAACCGGCGGAGGCATTGGCGGGTCAAAATGGGTGGCCACTTTGTGCGACTATGAACCACCGATCAATTTTGCTTGGCCAGAGTATGTCGAAACGCCGCGCGGGCGGGATTGGCATATTCCGTCGATGCCGATCTGACACAGGATTTTGTGGCAGCGATTGGGGACTACCCAAACTCTGCACAGGTCCGTATACTGATTGTGGATAACTTGGGGCAAACCCCAAGACGGGATACAATGAGGACAGGACTATGCGTTGCCCCTTTTGCGGAAACGTCGACACTCAAGTGAAAGACTCTCGCCCGGCTGAGGATCATGTGGCGATCCGGCGGCGGCGGTTTTGTCCGGCGTGTGGCGGACGATTTACCACCTATGAACGAGTGCAACTGCGCGATTTGGTTGTGATCAAATCGAACGGGCGGCGCGAGGATTTCGATCGCGATAAGCTCGAACGTTCCATTCGCATCAGCTTGCAGAAACGCCCCATCGATCCAGATCGTGTCGATCAAATGATTTCGGGTATCGTGCGGCGTTTGGAAAGCATGGGGGAGACGGATATTCCATCGACCACCATTGGTGAGATCGTCATGGAAAGCCTTGCCCGGATTGATACGGTTGCCTATGTGCGCTTTGCGAGCGTCTATAAGAACTTCCAAGCAGCGGATGACTTTGACAAATTCGTCAGCGAGTTGCGGCCCGACGCATCCCCAGAGAAGTGAGCGCTAGCCTAGACCGGCGGTTCATGACCGCCGCCCTGACGTTGGGGCGGCGTGGTCAAGGACTTGTGTGGCCCAACCCTGCCGTTGGCTGTGTTATTGTGAAAGACAGTATCGTTGTCGGACGCGCTCGGACGGCGGATGGGGGAAGGCCCCATGCTGAGACGCAGGCGCTGACGCAAGCGGGCGACGCGGCGCGCGGGGCGACGGCCTATGTGACCTTGGAGCCTTGCGCGCATCATGGTGAAACCGGCCCCTGTGCAGAGGCATTGGTGGCCGCAGGCGTGGCGCGGGTGGTTGTTGCGACGGGCGATCCCGATCCGCGGGTGTCTGGTAAAGGTTTAGACATTTTGCGTGCTGCTGGGATTGAGGTGGAGTTTGGGGTTTGCAAGGCTGAGGCAGATCGCGATCTTGCTGGGTTCTTCTTGCGTGTGCGTAGAGGGCGTCCCTTTGTGACGTTGAAACTGGCGACGTCCGTTGACGGTCGCATTGCGACGCGGACAGGGTACAGCCAATGGATCACAGGGCCAGAGGCGCGGCGGGTGGTTCACGCGATGCGCGCGCGCCACGATGCGGTGATGGTCGGGGCAGGGACAGTGCGTGCCGATGATCCCAGTTTGAATGTGCGGGATATGGGCAATGTCACGCAGCCGGTGCGGGTGGTCGTGTCGCGCGATCTGAATATTCCAACGGATGGCAAACTTGCGCAGACTGCTGGCGAGCAGCCTGTTTGGTTGCTGCATGGGGAGAAAGCTGATCTGCGCGATTGGGTCGCCAAGGGTGCACAGTCTTTTGCGGTTCCGGTTTCTGATGGTGCCGTCGATATCGAAGCGGGTCTTAAAGCTTTGGGCGAAGCGGGCCTCACCAGCATCTTTTGCGAAGGTGGTGGAGCGTTGGCAGGCTCGCTTATCAAGGCTGGATTGGTAGATGAACTGGTCGACTTTGCCGCGGGATTAGCAATCGGCGGCGATGGTACGCCGGCTGTGGCCGCGATGGGGATCGACGACCTTAGTCTCGCGACACGCTTTGATCTTGCAGAAGTCCGCGCCGTTGGTCCCGACACTCTCTCGATTTGGCGACCCAAGGCTTAGCGCCAAATATGCGCATAGCTGGCGAACACCCCTTGTATCTTGGAAAGGCTCCTGTTGAAGGCCCCTGGTTTCACAATCTCATCATTGGCAATCCGATCCACAATGACCTCCACAGGACAGGCCGTTTTGGTGATCGGGTCGTAGTATCTCGGGTAGTCAATCAGGACGGCATGTACCAAGGCCCGCAGATCGGGCAGGGCGGTGCGGCGCGCGATTGGTTTTGCACGATCATCTGTCAGGCCCCAACCCGCATAGAAGGGAGAACCGAGGCAGGTAACGCGCTTGCCTCTAATCAGGGCTTCAAAGCCCAGAAGGGATGTCATCGTCCAAACCTCATCAACCGCTTCAATTGCGGCGATTGGGTTCGATTGATCCAGAACGATGTCTGCGTAGTCCGTTGCGTTAGGCACGGCGCCTATCCGCAACCCTGTTTCAACATCAGGATGGGGTTTATAGGCGACAATGGCCGCAGGATTCGCCTCTCGCACAGCTTGGAGCAGAGCGAGATTTGTGGGAACGTCCGATGAACCGAGTTTGATGGAGGCATCGTCTTCGACCTGTCCCGGCACGAGGATTTTGCGCCCTTTTGGAATGTTAGGTATCGGATCTTGGTGAAGGTTGTATTTGGACAGGCTGGTTTTCTGGAGTTTCGCGATCAACCGTTCCGCCCGCAAAAGCGCGGTTTCCGGCAATTTCGGGCTTTGCTCGATAAGGGTTTCGAGGCGGCTTGGTTTGGATGGATCGTAGTAGATCCCAAGATCATCCAAAACGAGCGACAGCGGTGGTGTCAGCTCAGCGCCGAGGCCCTTTGAACGGATAAATCCATCTTCGACGCGTACCAGTTCTGGTGCATCGTCAGTTGAATTGGCCCAGACCATCTCTCGCTTTGCCTTTGGCGGCGTTGCCAGCCCGCCGGTTCTGAACTGCACCTTTTGCGACCCGCCAAAGAATTTCTGAAACGTGGTGCGCTTCCAAAGCCGAATGTCTTGCGCAACCCAGCCTTTGTGATCGTCCCGCCACGCGCGGGCCTGCGCGTCTAAGGTAGCGATCATATCTTCCAATTCGCAAAGCTTGTCGCGGTAGGGGTCGTACCACTTGGGATAGAGGATCATCGCGGCGGCAAAGAGCTGTGCGCGGGTGAGTTTGCGTTGCCTACGCGTGAGGGGTTTTCGATCGTCCGTTAACCCCCATCCCATGTAGAACGGTTGTCCAAAAACAACTGGCTTGTGCCCGGTCAAAACGGCCTCAAACCCAAGTTGGGACGAGACCGTATAGACAGCAATTGCGCCATCAAACAGCGTGTAGGGCGAAATGGGGTCGGAGCAGATGCTGATGCGATCATTGCAGTCGTTTTCGTCGAAATAACCGCCGCGATGACCGGCGGTCGTCTCGGGATGCGACTTGATGATGATCTGCGCGCCTGGGTGTTCTTCTTGCGCGTAGTAGAGCATTTCGCGAAAGCTGTGGAGATCGCAACCGCTCGCTTTCACGCTGGCGTCTCCACGTGTCTGGTCAATGACGAGGACATACCCGGGGGCAGGGGCGGGTAGGTTTGGATCGAACGCGTTGTACTTTGACAGATGGAGCCGCCGAAGTTGCGCAATTGCCCCTTTTGCGCGGTTCAAAAGGGCGGTGTCATCGAGCGGATCGTCGAGCAGTAGTTCTTCGAGGCCAGAAACTGTCGATGGATCGAAATGCACGCCCTTTGCGTCAATGTTCAAGCCGAGTGGAGCGTCCCCGTCGCGGCCTGTTCGGACAGACCTTAGAAATGAATCCTCTACGCGGATCAGGTCTGCCTCGGTCGCAGCTGAAACTTTCTCTCCACGCGGCGCTGTTGGGCTGTGACCCCAGACGCCGACAAGATCGTCGTTGGATGGTTTCCCGATGCGGACGTCATACCCAGTCAGGCTGAGAATGCGTTTGATCCGGCTTTGGATCAGAAATCCGCCGTTAAACACATAAAGAGGCCGCGGTTCTTTCGCCGCGGCCCTTGGGTTTGATCCTTGGTGCATTCTTGGTCAGTTGACAGCGTTGTTGACAGCTTCCGTCAAGCCTGCTGCGGAACCGAGAGTTCCAGTCAACGCCGATACGCCTTTGTTGAACTGCACGAACGGCGCCTCGGTTACATAGACTGTATCTTGGTCGCGGATCATGAAGTCTCGCGCGATGAACAGGCCATTCGGTTGCGTGAGGTCGAGAACGTAGACCACGCGTTGCGAACCTACGAGGTCGTCGCGGTTCAACAGCTGGTTTGCGACCGATGCAGGCTCTTCACGTAGAACGAATACACCGGTCGGGTCAGCAGCGTTTGCTGACAGACCACCGACTTGAGCGATGGCTTCAATTGCGGAGATCGATTGGTCCGCGAATTGGACGCGATTTTGCGAGCCGGTCGCGCCAAGTGCGGTGAAATATCTTTGGGAGTCCTCGACAAAAATACTGTCGCCGCCGCGCAGCGCAATGTCATTGCCGGGGTTTGCGTAAAGGTCTTCAAACCAGATCGAGCCGGAGTGATTGCCGCGCACGACTGTGACCTTCGCAATCTCTGGCTCAGACGCCACACCACCAGCCCGCGCCAGCATCGTTGCAAGCGTACGTGTTGGGCGTTCAATGGGGTAAATGCCTTGGCCGCTTACGCCTCCAACAATTGAAACGGTTGCTCCATCACCGGCAAGACGGCGGACCTGCACTTGGGGATCAGGTGTTTGATCGGCAAGCTTTTCGCTGATGATACGGCGGATGGCTTCAGGAGAATTACCCGCTGCCTTGATCCGACCCGCGTAAGGGACAAAGATAAAGCCGGAGCCGTCGACCTGAACCTCTTCAAGCGGGGTTGCGCTCGCACCGGGCGCTGAGAGCAACCCGTCTTCAACGTTTTCCCAGATTGTTAGGCCAAGCACATCGCCCGCTCGGATGGTATCTGAGCCCACAACACCGGCATTCTTGAAGGCCTCTGAAAACCCAAGTGCCGGGGATACGCCTGCAATCCCATTGATACGATCATCTACGACCATGACGAAGGCATTTCCTTCTTCCATGACTGAGCCGGAGAAAATCTCTGACTTGTTCGGGCCTGATCTTGGGAGCAACCCACAGGCCGAAACGGCGCCAAGAGTCACAATAAGAGCCGCGCCTTTTGCAAAGCGCAAGGTAAGGGTGATCACTGCTCTGTCTCCTCGACCCTTTTTGGGTCTGCCTCAACTTTTTCTTTTAAGCTACCGGAATCCGGTCAGTTTTCATAGGGACGGTTTGTCTGAGTGAGCGGTAGGTGGGAAAAAGTGTTGCGGCTGTGCCGCGCAGGTGATCTGAGCCACTAAACCTAGTGGCAGTTACTTTGCGACTCGCAAGGGATGGCGTGGGGTATCGTCGCTCTGACGCAGCGCATCATAAGGATCGGCGGCTGATAACATCATATCAACCACTTCTCTAAGCAGTTGGCGGCGGCCCTTTCTGGAGTAATAGCCACCGGGTACCTGACAGGTGCTGAGAAGATATTTGCGATAGGCCTTGTACGCATCCAAGTTGGGCGCAATCGGCTGATTGAAGAACTCCACAAGCGGCTGTTGCGACGTAAACTCCGGTTTGGCGTAAACAGAAGTCCCAAAGGTTTTGAGTGGTACGCCCCGCCAAAGAGCTTGTTGTGCCGCCGTGGAGTTCACGGTGACAGCGGACTTTGCATGATCCAGTATTTGCGCCAATTTTCCGCCTCTGACGTAATGCACGCGGTCCTTGATGCCGTGTTTTGCTGCAAGCCTGCGAATAATACGCTTTAGCGGCATGCGCTCTGCTTCTAGCGGATGAGCTTTAAAAACAAGGTGATGATGTGCTGGAGCGCCCTCTGCAAATCCTTGCATTACGATGTCTATGAATTCCTCATTGTCCGCCAGTGTCGAATGGGCTTGGAAGCTTGCGTCGTGTTCCAATTGCAAAAGCGCGACATGATAGGGGTAGCCGCCCATCCGAATGCGTTGTGTTGCTTGCCATCGATCGAAGGCAAAGAATGGCATAAGAAGCAACCGTTTGGTATAGGCGAGCGCTTCAACCGACAGCGGTTGATTTCGATGCCCTTGGTAGTTTTCAAAACTACCCCTGAACGCCAAGAGAAACCAGTGGTAGATCGCGCTGTAAAAGATGTGTTGGCGCATGTCCCCCCAATGCGCGGGAGGCGTTTCAGTTTCAGCGACGGATTGGTCGAGCTTCGCCGACAAATCAGCAACGCTCATTCTCATCAGGCGAGAATGCCCGTTTGTCCCACCGCGTTCGTAGGTGATCCAATAGGGGCGCAGATAGCCTTCTTCGAACGTATGTGTTGGGATGCCTTTCTTGTGCGCTATAGCAAGCGCCTCGGCATGTATCGGTCTGACATCTCCATATAGAACGATGTCAGTGACCTCTTCTTTTTCGATGTACGACTCTAGGAAAGCAGGCCAATCCGAATGCGGGCTTTGAAAGGCTGTGAAGCTGCCCTTTTCGGACCAGAACGCGCGGTCGCCCGCGTTGAACCCGATCCGAGATGTTTTGGCACCCGTTCGTTGCATCATCTTGGCAAGTTGGGAAAAGAAGGGCCCGTGCGGTCCTTGCAGGAATAGAAAGTGGCGTGGGGTTTGATCTGGCACAATGCTAGATTGATGCTCGCGCGTTAACCAATCGTCAACGCCTTTGCAGAGTTTAGGGCAAAATCAGAGTTAGAAACTTGTCACTGCGCCCCTAGCTGGCTAGGTCAATACCAAAGGAGACGCAAAGAATGTTTACTGGGATCATCACCGACATCGGGACTGTCTTGGAATTGGAGCAGCGCGGCGATCTTCGCGCGCGGATTGGGACAGCCTACGACATCGATGGGATCGATCTAGGGGCATCCATTGCCTGCAACGGTGTCTGCTTGACGGTCATCGCGTTGGGGCGGGAGCCGCAAAACTGGTTTGACGTGGAGATTTCTACCGAAACCGTTGGGGCGACAAACGCGGGAGAGTGGGAGCAGGGCAGCTTGCTCAATCTCGAACGCGCGTTGAAGGTTGGCGATGAACTCGGCGGGCATATTGTGTCTGGCCACGTCGATGGTGTGGCTGAGATTGTCGGAGTGCGCGACGAAGGTGACAGTACGCGGGTGACGTTCCGCGCGCCAGAAGACTTAGCCAAATTCATTGCGCCGAAAGGGTCTGTTGCGTTGAATGGCACGTCTTTGACCGTCAACGAGGTCAATGGGGCAGAGTTCGGGATCAACTTTATCCCGCACACAAAAGCCGAAACCACCTGGGGCGATGTGGCTGAGGGGGATCGGATCAACCTCGAAATCGATACCATGGCTCGCTACGTCGCGCGCTTGCGCGAGTACGGATGACGGCTGGGATCGGGCATAACTCCGGCCGCGTGATCGAGGCGGGTTATGGTTGGCGAAAGCATGTCTGGACACAAGCCCGCAAAGAACTGCTGCCGCGACTACCAATCGAAGTCGTTCGCAGGCGGGTTGTACGCGCGAAAGAACTGGGGTTGCCGTATCGCACCTACGCCGGATTGCGGGCAAGCAATGGGCACGATCTAATCGGCTTTCTATTTTCGACGAATGCATTGCGCATGTTTCGAGACGGCGCTGCTATGCCGCGAGATCGGAACGATCATCTGGAAAAACTAGTGCAGTGTTCTCGCCTTGCGTTGGCGCATAAGCCCGTTGTAGCGAGCGCTTTGGCAGAGCCAATCGATGATGGTTTTGCGGCGCCGATGCTGTCTCATAGTTGGTCAGAAGCTGGTGAAATCCTCCGCTCTGGCCTTGCCGAAGCTGCAGGACCTGCAGGGCGTTTTGTGCTGGTCGCAGAAACGGGTCTGGAACGCGAATGGGCGGAAGCGGCGCGCATGGCTGGTGTTCTGAGCGGTGACGCGGTGTTTTCCGCGCGCGTTTAGCGCAAACGTGGCGTTCCGCCTCTTTTCTTGGCGCATCTGCTCAGGTATGCGCGTCGCACACACCGTAGAGGGACGTCGATGAGCACAGCTTACGAAACACCGGGACAGGTCGAAAAAGACTGGTCGGAAGCGATTTCTCCGATTGAGGAGATCATTGAGGATGCGCGGAACGGCCGGATGTTCGTTCTGGTGGATCATGAAGATCGTGAAAACGAAGGCGATTTGGTGATTCCAGCCCAGATGGCGACGCCTGATGCGATCAACTTTATGGCCAAGCACGGACGTGGATTGATCTGTTTGACGCTGACCAGCGACCGGATTGATGAGCTTGGTCTGCCGCTTATGGCCAGCCACAACTCATCACGCCACGAAACCGCGTTTACGATTTCCATCGAAGCGCGGGAAGGTGTGACAACAGGCATTTCCGCAGCAGATCGCGCACGCACGGTTTCAACGGCGATTGATGCGTCGAAAGGGGCTGCGGACATTGCGACACCTGGCCATGTGTTTCCATTGCGCGCGCGCGATGGTGGTGTTCTTGTTCGTGCGGGTCACACCGAGGCTGCGGTTGATATCAGCCGTTTGGCAGGTCTGAACCCATCCGGCGTGATCTGTGAGATCATGAAGGAAGACGGCGAAATGGCGCGCTTGCCGGAGTTGGTGGCTTTTGCACAGCTTCATGGTCTGAAAGTAGGGACTATCAGCGATCTGATCGCCTACCGCCGTCGACACGACAACCTCGTAAAAGTCAACAAAAGCGAAACGATCACCTCTGAATTTGGCGGAGAATGGGAGTTGAGGGTTTTCTCCGACGAAACCCAAGGCGCGGAACATATTGCGCTGATCAAAGGCGACATCTCGACAGACGAACCTGTTTTGGTGCGGATGCACGCGATGGACCCGATGTTAGACGTGGTCGGTACCGGGCCAAAGGGCCGTCGGAATGAGTTTGGCGATGCAATGAACCTCATTGCGGAAGAAGGGTGCGGCGTGCTTGTGCTTCTGCGTGATGTTCACATGAAAATCGACGCGGTCGATGATGTGTCGCCGCAGACGCTGCGCCAATACGGTGTAGGCGCCCAGATTTTGAGTGGCCTCGGGTTGAGCGACATCACCTTGCTGACCAATTCACCTCAGCCGAAAGTTGTTGGTTTGGACGCCTACGGTTTGGAAATTGTCGGCACACGTAAAGTCTCGGAGATCGGATAATGGCTGGAACTTCGCATTACATCATGCCGCGCGCTGAGATGGACAAGCCTACGAAAATTCTGATCGTGGTTTCGCCCTACTACAAAGACATCGCGGATAATATGGTTGCCGGTGCAATCGCAGAGATCGAAGCCTCTGGCGCGACGCATGAGATTGTTGAGGTGCCCGGTGCGCTCGAAATTCCGACCGCTATTGGAATTGCTGAACGTATGTCGAATTTCGATGGCTATGTCGCGCTGGGCTGCGTGATCCGCGGGGAGACGACGCATTACGATACCGTGTGCAATGACAGCAGCCGCGCGATCCAATTGCTTGGCTTGCAGGGGCTTTGCATCGGCAATGGTATCCTAACGGTGGAAAACCGGACCCAAGCGGAAGTGCGTGCTGATCCTGCCGATCAAAACAAAGGCGGTGGTGCGGCAGCGGCGGCCTTGCACCTTGTGGCGCTGTCTCGTAAGTGGGGCCGTCCGGAGAAGGGCGTGGGCTTCACTTCGGATATCCTCTTGGCGCAAGACGACACAAAAACCGTATGACCGTTTCTAACAATCAAAAACGCAAAATGAAGTCCGCTGCGCGCCTTTATGCGACGCAAGCGTTGTTTCAGATGGAGCAGTCTGGCCAATCGGTCGACGACGTTGCGCGCGAGTTTGAGGATCATCGGTTCGGGGCGGTCTATGATGACGTCGAGATGCAGGAAGGCGACCTAGACACCTTCCGTGCGTTGATGGAGCGCGCGGTGAACGAGCAGGCCAAGATCGACCAATTGACCGACCGAGCCTTGGTTGCGAAATGGCCATTGGGACGGATTGATCCGACCTTACGCGCGCTTTTTCGGGCGGCGGGTGCCGAAATGTTAGAACGTGACACGCCCCCAAAGGTAGTCATCACCGAATTCGTTGATATTGCGGGCGCATTTTGCACAGACGAAAAGGAACCGCGCTTCGTTAACGCAGTTCTGGATCATATGGCCCATGAGGTTATGCCAGAAAAATTTTAAGCCTGTGGACAACCCAAAGCGCCGTTGAGAGCGACTTTGCTTGATGCATCAATCAAAGCGCTCCCAAAGCCACCTGACGTTTCAATCGAAACTGTGACACCTGCGATTTCGCTATCTGCGACGCGGATTTGTCCAAGGCTGCTATTGGGGAGGGTATCATCCAAGTCAGCAGAGATTGTTAGTTCGTCGCCGAACCGGAATTCGTCCAAAGAGAGTTGGAGTTTCTGCGATCCGTCAGTCACTTCGGTTAAGACAGCAAAGCCCTGTTCAAGTTCGACAGGCTGGTAAACCTCGACACCAGCGCCTTGTTCCGTGACATCAAATATCAGACCCGCCGGAGCCGTTGACAGATCAATGGTTAGAGTGACGTCCGACAGACTGCACAGGTTGTTTTCAATCACAAACCTGTCTTTTGGCGCACCTTCTTGGAAGCGCAGATTGATGTCTGCAGCGACGATGGTTGGGCAAAGGGCAAGAGCGATAATTACGGGTTTCATATTAGAGTAACTAGTTCCCCAAGGTCTTGAGACAATTTCACCTTGAGAAGGGTCATGTGCGATGTCGTAGCCACTGAGTTGCGATTTTACGATTTCGTCAAGAAATTCGATCGCGCCACCCAATTCATCCAAATGTTTTTGATTATCTTGTGCGGCGAGTTTCATTGATGTCAGCGGCTGTTGAATATCATGCGCGGCCGTCGCTAAGCGTTCAGACATCGTGCGCCGTTCTTCCGATGCCTTGAGTTCCGCAACCAAGGCCTCCTCCTTTTCGGTTCGTATTTTACGAACCCGCGCGAACATCGCGCAAGACAGGGCGATGGCTTCAAAGACGAGCCCGAACAGAAAGATGTTAGCGGCTCCCTCAAAGGTATAATGCGCGGTGAGGAAGTCGCTCAAATTCAACGGGACGAGCATGATGACCAACACAAAACAGCCAGAGGCAAAGAACCAACGGCCCGAAATTTGTTTGGCAATGGCAATAAATCCGTTTGCGGTGATCAGGCAGATACAAATCGACGACCAAAGTATGACAGGTTCGTAAGGGGCCCCTAGAAAATCGTAGGCCAAGGTCGTTGCGAAGACCAATCCAACAGCGATCAATAGCACCCTGCCAACCCATTTTGGGACTTGAGGGGCTGTCGCGAAGAACGCCCTTTGAAACAGCAGATATGACATGAGCGCGAATGCGGCCCACCAGAATCGCACGATTGGATAGACGTAGTCCGTCAAGAACGGGAGGAACGGAAAGAGGCCGAGTACCCAACACAGATGAAAGGTAGAAAAGGTCAGGTAGAGCGCGTAGAAAATTAACACTTTTTGATGCAGGACGCCAAGCAGGCTCACCGTCAGAACCGCGACGCCTAGGGTCAAGCCGAGCAGGACATAGATGCGAAGGTCGCTGATCATGCGTTGTGTTTCATAGACCTGCGGGTCTTCGATCGACATCGGTGCGGCGGACGATGAGTTGGCGTAGGAGATATAGAGCGTGCCCTGGCTGTTCGCGGGCATCTCAAATTCAAAGTAGAGTAAGCGGTCTTGCTGCTGCCAATGATTGATGTCCGGGTATTGAAACAAAGGAGCACTCGGGATCACTTCACCATTAATGACAAGAGTTGCATCGTAGTGCCCCCATGCGATTTGGTTCGTTGTGACTATCCAATTTTGTGTTTCGTTTGTTGGATTCACCAACGGTGTTTTGATGTGGTAAACAGCATCCGACCAGCCAAAACCGATCTTCCGTGTCGCTACAGGCGTGAAAGAGTCCGATGGCAGTACGATCAAATCTTCTAACCTTACGCGATCTTCCCACGTCGTCTCGGATGCCACGGGATCGATCAGATAAGATGAATATTCTGCAAGATTGAACGGCGCTTGTTCCTCATCCAACACCAAAACCCTTTGGTCATCTCTAAGGGCGAGGAGAGGGGCGTATAACAACCCGACCAACACGCAGAACGAACAAAGGAGAATTCCCAGTAGTTTCAATTGTCTTGCCGCTCAATCCTACAAGGGAATGGCCCGTCAAATCGCATAGAACTGAAAGGTCAGGTTGAAAAAGTTAACGCCACGCTCACCCTTTGGGTGCCGTAAGGTCAAGTATTTGTTGAATGGCCGTTGCGCTGCGCTCGTTTGGAGAGACGCTAATCTATTTTGCTTTAGAGAAAGTGGTGGCGGGAACCGCAGCGACCGTAGAGGGTTTATTCCCGAGGACCTGTATATACAGGTGGGCGCCGGATAACTGAACCAGGGCTCAGACAGAGCCAGCTCCCTCGGATTTGCTTAAGGCCACTGGAATGTAACCCACATGGAAACGAGAAGAGCAGAACACCGCCAAACCCCGACGTAAGGTGGGGGGGCGGTTAGGGCAAGTGGTTGTATGGAATTATTCGGAAGTTGTGAGAAGCCAACCGTTTGGGCCGACCATATCTTCTGGCAGATACTGGACCGCGAGCCGTTCGATAATGCCCACAGTGACAAGCGACAAAGCAACTTCCATGAATGTGATGCCAGCTAGGAAACTCATCTCTCTTCTCCCTCGTTACACGAGATTGTTTTGACGGGGATACATGTTCAAATAATGACCAGAAGGTTAAAAAAGCCGGTCATCTCTCATGAAATCCGCCACATTTTGGCCAAAATCGGCTTTTCCTTGACGGATGTTTACGTTTTGTTCATGTTCGGGCCATGCCTGAAGATACCCCTCAACCGCAACTGATGCCCGGCCAACTTTTGGCGCGAGGGGTGTGCAGACACCTGCGGCAGCACGATTTTGTCAGTGTTGAAGAGCTGACACCGACCTCAGGCCTCCGCGTCGACGTCATGGCGCTTGGCCCAAAGAGCGAGGTGTGGGTGATTGAATGCAAATCATCTCGTGCAGATTTCCAATCTGATCATAAATGGCAGGGCTATTTGGAGTGGTGTGACCGGTTTTTCTGGGCCGTTGATCAGGATTTTCCAACGGAATTGCTGCCTGACGATACGGGATTAATCATCGCAGATGGGTATGATGCGGAGATTTTGCGTATGGGGCCTGAAAGTAGACTGGCCCCAGCCCGTCGCAAAGTAGTGATCCAGAAATTCGCCCGTCATGCAGCTATTCGTGCGCAAGCCGCGCGCGATCCGAACGCAATTTATGATTGGTAGGCCATGATCAAATATATCTATCCTGATGGAAGTCACTGCTATCGCGCGCTGCACACAACACATGCGGTCTTCAGGGACGATGCAGGCAAACTCATCGCTCGTGCCCAAAAAGCCAGCGGTGAACCTTATGAGTTTGAGATCGTGGGCTTTGAGCTCCTTGAGGCCGGAGTTCGATATAGCTGACTTAACCTAGACGTTCCCGAGTTCTGGAAGTGATTTCACCAGATCATCGACGGCTTTCATCTGCGTCAAGAATGCCTCAAGTTGATGCAAGGGCAGGGCGCTTGGCCCGTCGCAGAGCGCTTCGTCCGGGTTTGGATGTGCTTCAAGAAACAGGCCAGAAATACCGACCGCGAGGCCTGCGCGCCCAAGCTCTGCCACTTGCTCGCGGCGCCCGCCTGATGCGGCGGCACCGACTTCGCGCATCTGCAACGCATGGGTAACGTCAAAAATGATCGGCGCGTCGTTGCTGACAGATTTCATCGTGCGGAAGCCGAGCATATCGACGACCAGATTGTCATAGCCAAAGTTCGTTCCGCGTTCACACAGAAGAATCTGATCGTTGCCGGCTTCGTTGATCTTCTCGACGATATTGCCGATCTGCGGTGGGCTCATGAACTGGGGTTTCTTGACGTTCACCACCGCGCCGGTCTTGGCGATCGCTGTCACAAGATCGGTCTGGCGGGCCAGAAAGGCCGGAATTTGGAGGATGTCGCAAACCTCGGCAACGGGCTGCGCCTGATGGATTTCATGCACGTCGGTGAGGATTGGGACATCAAATGCCGCTTTGATGTCACTGAAGATTTTAATCCCTTCTTCAAGGCCGGGGCCTCGGAAGGAACTTATCGATGAACGGTTCGCTTTGTCAAATGAGGCCTTAAAGACATAAGGAATGCCAATCTTTTCACTCACTTCAACATAGCTTTCGGCGACCTGCAGCGCCAGATTACGGCTTTCTAGCACGTTCATGCCGCCAATCAGAACCATTGGTTTCTGGTTGTCAAAATCGATGTCGCCAAGCGTAACCGTCGCCATATCTAGCGGCCCTTTACAGCGCGGGCGGCCATGGCGGCGGCTTTCAGCTCTTCCGCGATTTCGTCAGCTTCGGACGGGTCGAAATCCATTGGGATTTCGATGCCGGCACCTTCGACAAAGATCCGCACCATGCCAAGATCGGTTGGTCCAATCTGAATGTTGGCTTCGATGTCTTTTTCGTCGTTGATGCCCATGGCCGCTCTCCTTGATCTCTTGGTTGCCTATCGCAGGGCTGCGGTGTTTGGCAAGGTGAGCGTCCCGCTTGATTTGGGATGAAATTCGCCACAGAATGTGAACTGAGGACTTGTCATCGCGGATGGCGGGGGTTAAATCGCCCCACGTGCCGCCTTAGCTCAGTTGGTTAGAGCGCCTGATTGTGGATCAGGAGGTCCCTGGTTCGAGACCAGGAGGTGGTACCACTCCTCTTTCATATGGTAGCCCTGTTGGCGGAGGTTGCAGCCTCCGGCGGGAGTTTTTTGGCCAAGATGATAGAGCGTATCGTTTTCTTTGAGATCGGACCTAATCCACCGAAGCGGTTGGATAAGGCATTGGCGCGGGATGTGCCGGAGGATGCGTCGCTCAGCCGGTCGCGGCTTGTGAAGTTGTTGGAGATTGGGGCTGTCTCAGTTGATGGGGCCGTATTGGATCAGCCGAGGGTTCAGGTGCCGGAAGGTGCTGTCGTTGAAATTACCGTGCGCGAGGCAGAGGAAAGCCATATCGAGGGGGAGGACATCCCTCTTCAAATCGTGTTTGAGGATGACGATCTAATCGTGGTGAATAAACCGGCGGGTATGGTCGTTCATCCTGCGCCGGGCACGCCTTCGGGAACTTTAGTCAATGCGCTGATCCATCATTGCGGTGATAGCCTTTCTGGGGTCGGCGGGTCAAAGCGGCCGGGCATTGTGCATCGGATTGATAAAGAAACTTCTGGCCTATTGGTGGTGGCGAAATCTGACGCGGCGCATCACGGGCTGGCGGACCAGTTTGCGGCGCATAGTGTTGAGCGTCGCTACCTTGCGATCTGCTATGGGGCGCCCGACAGCAATGACCCGCGTTTGCGAGGCGTAAAGGGTGTGAACTTTGAACCTGGCAATATCCTGAAGGTTCAGACCTTTTTGGATCGGCACAAAACGGATCGGCAGCGGCAAGCGGTATTCTTTGATCGCGGGCGACATGCCGTCACGAGAGCGCGGATCGTGGAGAGTTTGGGAACGCCACCCGCGGCTGCCTTGATCGAATGCTGGCTAGAAACCGGCCGGACCCATCAGATCAGGGTGCATCTGGCCCATTGTGGGCATTCTTTGATTGGCGATCCGGTTTATGGTGGCAAACGCAAGCTTTCCCCTAAGGCGATTGGACAGGCAGGCGTGGAGGCTGCTTCTCAATTTGGGCGTCAGGCACTTCATGCGGCGACATTAGGTTTCGTGCATCCAGTCACCGGCGTGGACCTCTTATTTGAGGCGGATTTGCCGAAAGATATGGTTGAACTGCTTTCCAAAATGCGCGGGCAGGGCTGAAACAAACCATCCCATGTGCGTGAATGCACTGAAATCACCCTAACAATTGGTTAACCCCTCACTCATATAGGGGAAGACGAAAAACGTTTTTGGGCCTCTTGAAACGGTCCGAGAGCGCTACCATATGAATGTTAAGATGATAAACATAACTGATAGGGGGACAGTATGAGCAACTATACAAACCTTCCGGCCCCATCGCCCGAGCAGGGTCTGAATCGCTATATGCAAGAAATTCGGAAGTTCCCGATGTTGGAACCCGAAGAGGAATATATGCTGGCCAAACGCTGGGTTGAGGACGAAGACACAGAGTCTGCGCACAAGCTTGTCACATCTCACCTGCGTCTCGCCGCCAAGATCGCTATGGGTTATCGCGGCTATGGATTGCCGCAAGCTGAGGTGATTTCTGAAGCAAATGTTGGCCTGATGCAGGCGGTTAAGAAATTTGACCCTGAGAAGGGCTTCCGCCTTGCGACCTACGCGATGTGGTGGATCCGCGCGTCCATTCAAGAATATGTGCTGCGGTCGTGGTCCATGGTGAAGATGGGTACGACATCTGCACAAAAGAAATTGTTCTTTAACCTGCGCAAAGCAAAGAGCCGTATCGGCGCTTTAGAAGAAGGCGACATGCGCCCTGAAAACGTTCAAAAGATCGCAAGCGATCTGGGCGTGACCGAGGACGAAGTGATCAGCATGAACCGTCGCCTCTCCGGTGGTGATGCGTCTTTGAACGCGATGGTCGGGACCGATGGTGACAGTGCGACACAGTGGCAAGACTGGTTGGAAGATGAAGATGCCGACCAAGCGACCGCTTATGAAGAGCACGATGAGCTGACAGCTCGTCGCGAGCTTTTGGCAGAGGCTATGGATGCCTTGAATGACCGCGAGAAAGACATTTTGATGCAGCGCCGCTTGTCTGAAGAGACGATCACTTTGGAGGACTTGAGTTCTCAATACGACGTGAGCCGTGAGCGCATCCGTCAGATCGAAGTGCGGGCCTTTGAGAAGCTGCAAAAGCGGATGAAAGAACTTGCGCGCGAAAAGGGCATGTTGGCGACAGCGTAAGTTTTCGAAAAGAGTTTAAGAACCCCGGTCCTTTGGCCGGGGTTTTTCTTTGCGCTGTCCTACGTGAGGCTTTACTGTTAGCGCCAACAGTTGGGGGAGATTTGAATGGCCTTTCGTTGGGGAATTCTTGGAGCGGGGAAATTTGCACGGCAACATATGGGGCCTGCAATCCATGCGGCGAATGGGAACAGTCTTGTCGGGCTTGCAACCTCGACTGCGAGCAAGGCCGAGCCATTTGAAGCCTTTGCAACGGGTTTGGAGGTTTTTAGCGACTATGACGCGCTCCTAGCCTCGCCCGATATTGATGCGGTCTACATACCGCTCCCGAACCACTTGCATGTGCCTTGGATGATCAAGGCGCTAGAGGCAGGGAAGCACGTGTTGTGCGAAAAGCCAATTGCGTTGAAAGCTGACCAGTTTGATGCGTTGATTAACGCACGGGACAGGTCCGGAAAGCACGCAGCAGAGGCTTTGATGATCGCGCATCACCCGCAATTCATACGTGCGCAAGAACTGGTTCAATCTGGCGCAATTGGGAAACTGCGCCATGTGGACGCTGTGTTCAGCTACAACAACGCAGGTGACACGACCAATATCCGCCATGATCCGGCAAAAGGCGGTGGTGGGCTGTACGACATTGGTGTCTACACCTGTTCCGCGGCCCGTCTCGTCAGCGGTGAAGAACCGGCAGAAATTACGCTTTCCCGCATGGAGAAAGAGAACGACGTCGATGTCTATGCTCAGTTTGCCGCTGAATTTCCAGGTTTCAGCATGTCGAGCATGGTGTCGATGCGGCTGCACAACAGGCAAGAGGTTGTTTTCCACGGCGATCAAGGATGGCTGAAGCTCAGCTGTCCGTTTAATGCCAATGTGTACGATGTCTCTGAATTGATCCTCGAAACCGCAGTCGGGTCTCGCATTCAGGAGCGTTGGCCAAGCGTAAATCAATATGTCTTGCAGGTAGAAAATTTTGCCAAGACAGCACAGTCCGGCGCGGATTACCCCTGTCCCCTTGAATTTAGTCGGGGAACGCAAAACATGTTGGATATGATTTTTGAAGCCCACGGGCCGCACCCAGCAGGCTAGACGGAGGACGCAATGCAAGACGATCAAACACCCAATGATGCGCCGGAGTCGGACTACGATAATATGTTCATCAGATTGGTGACGATGATCATTGTCGCGGTGCTTTTGAGCATGGCGCACACGTTGCTTGGTCTGATCACCGTCGCTCAGTTCGTGATCATGTTGGTCAACCAGCGGGAGCCGAATGAGCAATTAGCAGAGTTTGGTACGACCATGGGCATGTGGATGGCGAAAGCCGCGCGGTATCAGACAGGTGCCAGCGAAGTGAAGCCTTGGCCGTTCACGCAGCTCGATTAATTCGCCAAGCGAGCACGCAACACTCGGATCATATTCTCACCCATGATTTTGCGGATTTGCGCTTCGGTCAATCCGGCGCGGAGCACGGCATCAGTTACGGCTGCGAGTTCAGAGGCATCAAAGCCTGTTTGAACGGACCCATCGAAATCTGAACCCAAGGAGACATGATCTTCGCCAAGCAGGTCTACCGCAGCTTTGATCGACGCGGCGACCCCATCCGGTGAGATGGCGCAAGACGCTGAATCCCAAAATCCGATTCCGATGACACCACCAGTGGCTGCCAGGTCTTGCATCAGGTCGTCGGGCAAGTTCCGCGCAGTGCTACAGTGGGAAAAGATTCCGCCGTGGCTGAGTACGAGAGGGATATCAGTCATCTCGATGACCTCTTTCACGACTTGAGGGCTTGAGTGCGCGACATCTAGAATCATCCCTCTTGCGACTACTTCGTTCACCACCTCTCGTCCAAAATCCGTCAAGCCAGCGTTGCTGATCCCGTGAAGGGACCCACCCAATTCGTTATCAAAGAAGTGGTGCAAGCCGACTAGACGCAAGCCTTGATCTTCGAGGCGGTCCAAATTTGACATATCGCCCTCAAGTGCGTGGCCGCCTTCAATCCCAAAGATGCCACCAACCAATTCTGATCCTGCTTCACGATCTGTAAGCAAGCGGTCCAAATCCGCGCGATTTCGGATTAGCCTGAATCGACCGTCAGCATCTTCAACAAGCTCTTCCAATTTCTCGCCTTGATATAAGGCTCGCTCTGCGAGGCTGCCCCATGTTCGGGGCGGCCATAGCTGACCAATCGCCAATGGCGTGATGTTGTCGAAGGCCTCAGCTGAGTTCTGTTCATTGTTTTGGCCTGCAGGGCTTTTTGTGACGGCCGTGAAGACCTGTACAGCCACGTTGCCTTCGATCAAGCGGGGGATGTCCGTGTGCCCACGATCGGCGCGTTTCGATAGATCGCGCTTCCAAAGCGTGGGGTCGGCGTGCCAGTCGCCTATAAGGAGGTCTGCGTGCAAGGTTTCAGCGGCATCGGAGATCACATAAGGATCATGTTCCGCCACCGCGTTCCGTCCTCGTTCAACGTAACCCGGTGCAAAGATTAAGAACGCACCAACCGCAATGACAATTAGCAACAAGAACCGGCCAAGCCATTTTCCGGATGTTCGCATGAGTTCCTCCCTCTCACGCCGTTAAGCTAGTTGGAGGCGCTTGGCTTGCGAAGGATGACGTTGCGGCAGATTACTCCACGGGATCTTTGAACGCGATGCCTTTGTGGCTGCCGTCGCAGAAGGGTTTGTTCTGGGACGCGCCGCACCGGCAAAGGAATACGTTTTTGCCCTTAACGATTTTGTGGCCGGTTCCTGTCGTGAGCTCTACGTTCCCCGCAACTTTCAGCGGACCATCCGGAATGCGACTGGCCGCGATTGGCCCGCCTTGCTCGTCAATGTCTTCTGGAACTTTCGCGACTGGTTCGCCGGATGCGGTGAATCCAGCCTCCACATGGCTGTAGTCGCAAAAAGGTTTGTTCTTGGAAAGCCCGCATCGGCACAGGGTAGCGCGGGTCATGTCTTCGCCCTCGACGTCCATGTCACCTGCAACGGCCAGAGGGCCGTTTTCCAGTACGGCGATACGGTTGATCTTCGGCGGGGCCTCTTCTGCGCCTGTGTTGTATCGGAAGGCCAAGGCACCTGACGGGCAGGAACGGATCATCGATGCGATCTCCTCCGCGGGGGCGTTGTCGGGCTGGACCCAAGGTCGTTGGGCAGGATCAAAAGCTTCAGGAAGTTTTAAAAAGCAATTTCGGGCATGGATGCATTTGGACATATCGAATGTCACAGTGATGTCTTTGCCCACATATTCCTTGCGTCGCATGGCTGATCCTCCCATCGGATTGGCTGATGCGACAAGGCTAGCCGAGACGGATGCGTCCGGCTAGCACTGTTCTTGCACAGAGGCTGTGCTTAGTCTTCCATCGCCTCAAGTTCGTCGATGAACCCTTCGATCATGCTCAATCCCTTATCCCAGAACGCAGGATCGCTGGCATCTAAGCCGAAGGGGGCAAGCAGTTCCTTGTGGTGCTTGGAGCCGCCCGCTTTGAGCATATCAAAGTATTTCTCGCGGAAGTCTGGATCGCCCTCCTCGTAGACTGCGTAGAGTGCGTTCACGAGGCCGTCGCCAAACGCATAAGCGTAAACGTAGAAGGGCGAGTGGACGAAGTGCGGGATATAGGCCCAGAAGGTCTCGTATCCGTCTGCGAAATCGAAAATCTCTCCTAGGCTTTCGGCCTGAACGGACATCCAGAGTGCGTTAATGTCGTCTGGTGTCAGCTCTCCTTCGGCTCGAGCCGCGTGGAGTTTGCATTCAAAGTCGTAGAACGCGATCTGGCGGATCACCGTGTTGATCATATCCTCGACTTTGTTCGCCAAAAGCACCTTGCGTTCGTCTTTGGTTTTCGCCCCGTCCAGCATTTTGCGGAAGGTCAGCATTTCGCCAAATACAGAGGCCGTTTCGGCCAAAGTCAAAGGCGTTGAGGATAGAAACTCGCCTTGTTCAGCCGCAAGAACCTGATGAATGCCGTGACCAAGTTCATGTGCTAAGGTCATGACATCACGTGGTTTTCCGAGGTAGTTCAACATCACATAGGGATGCACCGTTGTTACGGTGGGGTGCGCAAAGGCACCGGGGGCTTTGCCCGGTTTCACAGGCGCGTCGATCCAACCTTCGGTAAAGAACGGTTTCGCGAGGTCGGCCATTTTCGGATCGAAGTCGCCATAAGCGTCGAGCACGGTTTTGGTCGCTTCATCCCAATCGACCAGCTTATCGTCTTCCAAAGGCAGCGGCGCATTGCGGTCCCAGACTTGCATCCGATCCAATCCCAGCCATTTGGCTTTCAGCTTGTAATACCGATGGCTAAGACGCGGGTAGGCGGCGACAACGGAGTTACGAAGGGCCTCAACAACTTCCGCTTCCACATGGTTTGACAGATGGCGACCGGTTTGCGGGGTCGGGAGGTTGCGCCAGCGGTCCTCGATCTCCTTCTCTTTGGCGAGCGTGTTGTGAACGCGGGCGAAGATTTTGATGTTTTCTTGGAAGACTGCCGCGAGGGCGTGGGTCGCAGCTTCGCGCTTGTTGCGGTCTTTCTCAGTCAGCAGGTTCAATGTCGCTTCCAGGTTGAGTGTTTCACCATCAACAGTGAACTCGAGGCCCGCCATTGTTTCATCGAACAAACGGTTCCAAGCAGCGGCCCCAACGGTGGATTGGTCGTGGAGGAATTTTTCTAGCTCATCGGAAAGCTGATATGGCTTCATCGCACGCATCCGGTCGAAAACCGGTTTGTATCGAGCAAGATCAGCGTTTTCTGCAAGCATTCCCGCCAAAGCGTCATCATCGAGGCGGTTGAATTCTAGCGAATAGAACACAAGCGGCGCTGTGAAATTCGTGATCTTGTCCTGCATATTCGCCATGAACTGCGCACGTTCCGCATCGGTCGTGATCTGGTAATAGCGAAGGCCGGCAAAGGACATGATACGACCGGCAATCTCGCTGATCTTTTCGTTGCGTTGCACAGCTTTCAGCATGCCCGCAGCGTCAAGTCCCCCCAACTTACCTTCATAGTCCGCGGCAAAGCTGGCGCATTCCTTTTCAAGCCATTCGAGATCGCTGGTCAGCTCTTTGCTGTCCTCAGCCGGATACAGATCCGTCAGATCCCATTCCGGCAAATCACCGAAGTCACCGCCACCGTTGGCGTTTGCGTCGAATACTGGGGAGGGGAAGCGCATGGGGTATCCTTTTCAAATCTCTTGAGTGCAACATAGGGGTGCGGCAGCCCGGGTAAAACCCAACTGTTCAAAACTTGTAGAGAGCAGCTGGGTTATCGACGAGGATGCGGTGGCGTGTGTCTTCATCGGTGACAGCGCGATGAAATGCGTCCCAGAGGTCTGAACCTTTCGGCATCTCTGCGCCATTCAACATGATATGCGGCCAATCTGAGCCCCATAGGCATCGTTCGGGGTTGGCTTCGACCAAGGCGGCGACGAAAGCGTCTGTTGCGTCATAGGGCGCGTTGGACAGGCGGTAGAGGCCCGAAAGCTTGATGTAGGCGTCGCCATCGGCCAGCACGCGGCAGAGGTTTTGGAAACCGGCGGTTTGTGGTCCGCCAGCGATGTCCGTCGGCCAGCCGATGTGGTCAAAAACTACCGGAACAGGGCAGGCGGCAACGTCTTCGGCCAGCTCTTCCATGTGCTGATCCGCATGCATCAACATTTGGATGTGCATGCCACGGTCGTTAAGGATTGGCGCCATCGCTTTCGCGCCGTCCCAGGTCAAAACGCCACCATGGACATAGTTCAGGCGGACGCCGGAGAGGTTCCAATCCGCGAAGTAGTCAAAAGCGGCCTCGGGCGCGCCATCAGGCAGCAGACCGATACCTTTGAACCCGTCGCCCATCTGACGGACCGCTTCGACGGTTACACTGTTGTCTATGCCATAGAAGATGGATTGGACGACCACGCCTCTTGTGATCCCTAAGGCATCGAGGTGGGCGCGGTAGCCCGCGAGGTAGGCGGCAAAGCTCTGCGCTGGATCTTCGGTGCGACCATCAAACAGTGGGAATTCTTTCGGTGCGCCCAAAAGATGAACATGCGTGTCGCAGGCGTCTTGCGGTGCTTTGGTCGCCACGTCTTGTGCGGCGGGCGGAAGGGGCGCGATGGGTTTAGCCATAGTGCTCTAACATCTCTTTCAAGTCGGCTAAGGTATTCGCCTCGGCCACGGGTTTGTCTTTGCGCCACCGGAGCATACGGGGGAAGCGCAACGCAACCCCAGATTTATGCCGTGGTGACGCTTGAATGCCTTCAAACGCGATTTCAAACACGTGGTGCGGCGGAACCTGACGAACAGGGCCAAAGCGTTGCAATGTGTTTTTGCGCACCCAACTGGTGATCTCCCGAAATTCGGCGTCGGTCAGGCCGGAGTAGGCTTTGGTGAACGGGGTCAATTCATTGCCGTTCCAAACAGCGAACGTGTAGTCGGTAAAAAGGTTCGCGCGGCGACCATGGCCGGCCTGGGCGTAGATCATCACAGCGTCAATTGTCAGCGGATCGATCTTCCACTTCCACCAATCGCCGCGTTTGCGGCCCGAGAGGTAAGGGCTGTCTAGGCGTTTGAGCATCAACCCTTCGGCGTTCAGGTCACGCGACCGATCTCGTTCCTTGGCGAGATGGTCCCAACTGTCGAATGGAACCGAGGACGAGAGGTGGAGAGGCAAGTGATCCGGCGCAGATTTAATTATTTTTTCCAGTCGGTTGCGTCGCTCAGCAAAAGTGACTTCACGAATGTCTCGGCCCTGATCTTCAAGAAGGTCATAAGCCATCAAAACCACTGGAGCCTCGGCCAGAAGTTTTTTGGGGACCGTCTTACGACCAATGCGCTTTTGCAGCGCATTGAAGCTCAGCGGTGCACCATCGCGGAAAGCTAGGATTTCGCCGTCGATCACCGTGCCATCGGGCACAAAATCTTTGAGCTGCGCCAATTCAGGGAACCGATCTGTCATCAGGTCTTCGCCACGAGACCAGATGTGATGTTCCCCTTGTCGGACAATCAATTGGCCGCGAATTCCATCCCATTTTCTTTCAGCATTCCAACCAGTTGGATCGCTGAGTTGATCTAAGTTATCCAAAGCATGTGCAAGATAGAACGGATAGGGTTTTGACAAATCCGATTGCGGGTCATCGTCTTCAATGAGCGCCTGCCAAGTTGTCGTGTCCGGCGTCCATTGCCCCATAAGCTTGTGGGTCAAGACGGCGGCATCTTGGCCTGTGGTTTGCGACAAAGCGCGTGTCACGAGTTTGGCGCTGACACCAACACGAAACCCGCCGGTGAGGAGTTTGTTGAACAAGAACCGCTGATAGTTGGGAAGCTGTGTCCAAGCGGAAAGAACGGCTGTTTTTCTGTCATCTTCTTCTAGTTTTGAGAAAGATTTTGTCCTAGAAATCCAATAGGTAAGGCTGTGATCTTCAACTCCCTTCGCTTCGGGCAAGACAAGTGAAATCGTCTCAGCCAGATCACCCACGACGGAATAGCTATCTTCAAACAACCATAGCGGAATACCTGCTGCGTCTGCGGCCCATTCGCGAAGCTTTGACGAGGTCACGGTGCGCTTCGGACGACGGCCGGTGAATAAAGCAATGGTCCAGAGTTTGTCGTCTTCGGTCGCAGTCGCGAAATACTCCGCCAGCGCCGCGACCTTTGCATTTGTCTTTGTCGTTTGGTCGACGTGTCGGAAAAGCTCGGCAAAATCCTTCATTCGCCGCTGTCCTCATCGCCAGTATAGTCTGTCGCAACGATATGCGCATCGTAGCCTTGATCTTCTAACCAGCGCCGAAATTGAGAGGTATATCCGTGCGTTACAAAGATTTTCTCAGCTTCGGTTGCAGCAATCGCTTCGTTCAACCCACGCCAGTCTGCGTGATCCGAGACGATAAAACCCTGATCGGCAGACCGCCTGCGTCGCACTCCGCGCAATGCCATCCATCCCGAGGCAAACGCTGAAGAGGATGGATTAAATTTCTGTGCCCAGCTTTGTGCCAAAGCGCCAGGCGTGGCGAGGACCAATGCTCTGGGATAGTCCTTTATGTTCAATTCTGGCGTGACGCGGATTGTGTCCGGCAATGCGATCCCTTGAGCGCGCAACACTTCATTTGTGTTCTCGATGGCGCCATGAGTCAGGATCGGGCCAATGCTGGCATCAACGGTGCTGAGCAGGCGTTGCGCTTTGCCAAGAGCGTATGCGCCAAGCAGAGAAAAGCGCCCTTCGGAATGGTTGGCTTGCCACCATGTGTTGATCTGATCGGCAAGGACGTCTTGCGGTGTCCAATTGAAAACAGGCAACCCGAAGGTGCATTCGCTGATGAAGGCATGGCACTTGACGGGCTCAAACGGTTCGGAGAGGCCGTCATCGACGGTCTTGTAGTCGCCAGAGACAACCCACGCTTCCCCGTCCACGACAACTTTGATCTGCGCCGATCCGGGCACATGTCCCGCGGGGTGGAACGAGACAGAAGCGCTACCAATTTTCTGTTCTATGCCATAGAGTTGTGTCTCGATCCTCGCGTCAGATCCAAGCCGATATTGCATCACGGGCTTCGCTGTAGGCGTCGCCAGATAGGCCTTCATCCCCGGACGCGCGTGGTCGGCATGACCATGGGTGATGAGTGCCCGATCAACGGACTTCCACGGGTCAATGTAGAAATCGCCCGCCGCGCAATAGATGCCGCGATCGGTGAAAGTCAGGACGTCACTCATGCCCTGATGGTAGCGCTTTGGAACGCGGAGACTACAGCTTAAATATTCGCGTCGAAAAGGGCGATTGATTTGGTGTAGAACGTATCCCGAACCGAAGGGACTTCGATCATGATCTCGTGCTTAGCGCCGTCAAACTCATCCAACTCTCCACCCTTCCAGCGCTCCATGCGGCTGTGGATACGCTCTGGGCTGACAATCGTTTCAGCCGTTCCTAGTCCAGTGTAGCAGGGACAGTTCGGGCTCGGCATGTTGTGCAGGGCACGCATTTCATAGAGCGCTTCGCCGATCCAGTTTATCGATGGTCCGCCCAAGCCAAGATCAGGATGAGCAGCGAGCTGGCCACGCATGTATTTGAAAAGTTCTGGGTCGCAGGTCAGTTCGTTGCCATCAAATTCCTGCACCTCGACATAGTTGGTCATATCTCGGCCGGGGGAGACCATTTTGCCAAGGCCGATATAAGGACCGACCGTTCCGAGTACCCAAGCACCAGCGCGCAAGGGCTGCGCAATGGCAACGCCCCACATCGGTGCGGAGAATGCAGCGGCATTCACCGGAAGATGGTTGTGAAGGGCGCGAAGGCCGATGCAGCCCCCCATAGAATGACCGATCAAGAAGAGGGGTTGTGCTAGCCCCTCAGCGCGAACGAATGCGACGACAGCATCGACATCAAGCTGATAGTCTTGGAATTTACCCACATGCCCTAGGCCGCGATCATCGGCTAGGCGATCCGCTAATCCCTGGCCGCGCCAATCAACGGCGACCATATTATAACCCGCTTTGACATACTCACGCGCGGGAAGCCCGTATTTCTCGGCATATTCGGTGCGGCCACAGAACATAAGGATCGTGCCTTTGGCATCCTTGGCGGACCAGTGAACGACGCGCATTCGCACGCCGTCTTCGCATGTCAGCCAATAAGCCGCACCGCCTTCTGGGCCGTCTGCGACATCCTCAAAATACGGTGCAGCGTTCATGGTTAGCCGAGTACGCCGGACAATTTCATTGCCATGCCCATGTCGCCGTCAACTTTTAGCTGACCAGTCATGAATGCGGCTGTTGGGTTCTGTTCGCCTTCCAAAATCGCTTGGAATGTTTCTGCTGAAGCGGTCAACGTAACGTCTGCATCGGCGTCAGACGCAGTCGCGCCATTTTCGTCGATGAGGATGCTACCTTCGCCTTCGATGTCGAACTTTGCAGTGCCGTCGAATCCTGCGCCGGCCATTTTTTCGTTCAGGGCTTCTACAGCCGCGGTGATCACGTCGCTCATAAGTTCGTGTCCTTTTTACATTCTGTGATGCGTCTTGCTCTGGCACCTTGCGCCAATAACGCTACATTTACGTTATGGTCACTCGAATTCCACCCTTCAAATGTGCCGTTGCGGCATTTGTGATTTTGCAAGCCGTTTCGTCATCCGCCGTTGCCCAAACGGCTGATCTAGATGCGTTGTTCTTGGAACTTAAAGACGCGGACGAAACCAGTCACGAACGGATCTCAAATGAGATTCGGCTGGAATGGCAAAAATCCGGCTCCGCCGCGATGGATTTACTGTTGCGACGGGGCACGGAGGCCTTGGAAGAGGGTAATGCGCTTGAGGCGGCTGAACATTTTTCCGCTTTGATCGATCATGCGCCGGAGTTCGCGGAAGGGTATCACGGTCGGGCCTCCGCCTATTTCGCAAACGGACTGATGGGGCCTGCGATTGACGACCTTCGCCAGACTTTGGTTCTGATGCCGCGTCACTATGAGGCCATGTTTGGACTGGCCAGCATCATGGAGGGGTTGGAACGCCCCGAGGATGCGCTAGAAGTTCATGAGTTGATTCTGGAAATCTATCCATTGAATCAGATGGCATTGGACGCAAAAACGCGTCTTGAAGAACAGCTTCGGGGTCAGTCGCTTTAAGCTACGGGCCTCCTTGACAGGGTTTGACAGATGAGCACCACCCGCGTCACGGCTGTTTTGGGGCCGACAAACACCGGCAAAACGCATTTTGCAATCGAGCGGATGCTGAACCACCGTACCGGCGTGATCGGCTTGCCTTTGCGGTTATTGGCGCGAGAGGTCTACGATCGGATTGTCGCGAAACGAGGGCCGAGCGTCGTTGCTTTGGTCACGGGGGAGGAGCGGATTGTTCCACCGCGCGCAGCCTATTGGGTGTGCACCGTAGAAGCGATGCCTGAGGGCATGGGATGTGATTTTCTGGCCGTCGATGAGATTCAGCTCTGTTCAGATGCCGAGCGAGGCCATGTCTTCACCGACCGTCTGTTGAATGCACGAGGAGTGAAAGAGACCGTCTTTCTGGGGGCTGAAACCATGCGCGGAGCGATCGCTGCGATGGTGCCCAATGTGGAGTTCATCAAGAAGGAACGATTTTCGGAACTGACCTATTCAGGTTCGAAAAAAATAAGTCGTATGCCGCCCAGAAGCGCAATTGTCGGGTTCTCGGTTGAAAATGTATATGCCATCGCGGAATTGCTGCGTCGTCAAAAGGGCGGTGCAGCGGTTGTGATGGGGGCGCTTAGTCCACGGACCCGCAACGCTCAGGTTGAGATGTATCAGAACGGCGACGTGGACTACCTCGTCGCGACTGACGCCATCGGGATGGGGTTGAACCTCGACATCAAACATGTCGCCTTTTCAGGCCTCACCAAATTCGACGGGCGCAAGATGCGGCATCTCTTTCCCGAAGAACTGGGCCAAATTGCAGGCCGAGCAGGGCGCCATACAGAAAACGGAACCTTTGGTGTCACAGGCGAAGCGCCGCCCTTGGACGACGAGGTCGCACAAGCCATTGTTCAGCATCGTTTCCGACCCGTGAAGAAACTGCAATGGCGCAACAGCGATCTTCAATTCGGATCGGTCAAACGCTTGGTGCAAACGCTAGAACAGCATACGCAAGATGAATGGCTGACCCGCGTTCGTGAAAGCGATGACCTGGCGGCTCTCAAGGCTTTAGCTCAGGATGAATTGATCGTCGCACGGGCAGGCGATGGCCCGTCGGTGAGATTACTTTGGGAGGTCTGCCGCATTCCGGACTTCCGAAGGATTAGTCCGGTCGAACATGCGACGCTTTTGGGCAAAATCTTCACTGATTTGCATCAAGATGGTCACATCGACCCAAATTGGTTTGCCCTAAAGGTCGCACGCATTGACCGCACCGAAGGCGATATTGATACGCTTTCCAAGCGGTTGGCGTATATCCGCACATGGACGTATGTGGCGCAGCGCCAAGACTGGTTGCGTGATGTTTCCCATTGGCGGGAGGCAACGCGCGCTGTAGAAGATCGTTTGTCAGATGCGTTGCATGGCGCATTGACGCAAAGATTTGTGGACCGGCGGACATCTGTTTTGCTCCGGCGGCTCAAACAGAAGGAGAGCCTTTTGGCTGACGTGAATGAAAATGGTGAAGTCACCGTAGAAGGTGAATTCGTGGGTAAACTCGATGGGTTCCGGTTCCGTATGGACAAAGCGGGCAGCCCGGATGAGGCAAAGACTTTGCGTCAGGCTTCGGTTCAGGCGTTGATGCCTCATTGGCATTTGATGGCCGACAAATTTTACAATGCTCCAGATACGGAAATCGACTTCACCGAACAGGGTGGCCTGATGTGGGGCGAGAATGCTGTTGGAAAGCTGGTGTCAGGATCCGAGCCATTGAAGCCCTCCGTCGAGGTTTTCGTAGATGAAGAAGCCGGCGATGACGTCGCCACCAAGGTTCAGCGCCGTTTGCAGCACTTCATCGATCGCAAGATTGCGGCTGGATTTGAGCCGTTGCTGGGTTTGAAAAACGACGAGACGCTCGAAGGTTTGGCCAAAGGCTTCGCATTCCGCATGGTTGAAGGGTTCGGCATCATCCCACGCGGAGAGATCGCGGACGACGTCAAAGCCTTGGACCAAGATGCACGAGGAACACTCCGCAAGCATGGGATTCGCTTTGGACAATTTACGATCTTTATGCCGCTTTTGCTGAAGCCAGCGCCGACACGTTTGCGTTTGGTGCTGTGGTCGCTAGCAAAGAACTTGCAGGAATTCCCAGAAAGCCCGCCCCCTGGTCTTGTAACCGTGCCGGCCGAAAAGGGCGCTCAACCTGGATACTACGCAATGGCTGGCTATCGTGCAGCAGGCGAACGGGCCATCCGTATTGATATGTTGGAGCGTTTGGCCGATATGCTGCGCGATCAGGATACACGCGGCGGATTTGAAGCGACGGCGGATATGCTTTCGATCACTGGGATGACGCTAGAGCAATTCGCTGATCTGATGCAGGGTCTTGGCTATAAGGCTGAGAAGGGCGAGCGCGCTAAAGTGAAGACGACCCCAACGCCCGCTGCGGACACGGCGCCAGCCGGAGATGAAGCAAAAGCCGACGAAGCATCCATTGAACCGGCTGAGCCGGAAGTAGAAGTGTTCTATACCTTCACTTGGGGTGGACGGGCGCAGCGCCAGCAACGTCCTCAGAATGACCGCCCACGCGGCAAAGGCAAGCCAAAGGGAAAAGGCCCGAAATCGAACAAACCGCAAAGCTTTTCTTCAAAACCCAAAGGCGAAAAGAAGGTTGATCCTGACAACCCGTTTGCGGCCGCTTTGGCTGGCTTCAAAACAGATTGAGCGACCCTCGCGACACCATCCGGTTAGATAAATGGCTGTGGCACGCGCGGTTCTTCAAGTCGCGCAGCCTTGCTGCTGGTGTTGTATCGTCCGGCAAGGTGCGGGTCAACGGAACGCCTGTTAGCAAACCCAGCAGGTCCGTGGGGCCAGATGACGTTTTGACCTTTACCAAAGAACAAGATGTGCGGATCGTTCGTATCCTTGCTTGTGGCGAAAGGCGCGGACCGGCGCCAGAGGCACAGGCGCTTTATGAAGATATATCACCAGAGAAGGTGATCCGTCCTAAAAACCCGCGATTTGATGGGAAAGGCAGACCAACAAAGAAAGATCGGAGGGACATGACGTCTCAGTTCCGTGATCCATGATCATTCTTGCTTGAACGTGACAAAGACTTGTCCTAACCCACTCCAGTACTGAAACCGAAAGACCCGCTATGACTTACATCGTCAACGACAACTGTATCGCCTGCAAATACACCGATTGTGTTGAAGTCTGCCCCGTGGATTGCTTCTACGAGGGGGAGAATATGTTGGTGATCCATCCTGACGAATGTATCGACTGTGGCGTGTGTGAGCCTGAATGCCCTGCGGACGCGATCCGCCCGGATACCGAGCCGGATATGGAGAAGTGGGTTGAGTTTAACCGCAAGTATTCCGAGCTTTGGCCAGTGATCATCACGAAGAAAGATCCGATGCCGAATGCGGATGAGATGGACGGCAAAGAGGGCAAGATGGAGCTCTTCTCCGAAGCGGCTGGCGAAGGTGGCTGATTCGCGACTCTCTCGGCCTAAGCCTATGAAAACAAGATATTTAGTTTAGAATGAGGGGCGCGCTTTTAGTAGCCCCTTTTTTGTGATATACTACTAATCAATGACGTCACTACTCTGACCCATTGCCGAGACACCTCTAAACTGACGGAGACGCGAGTCACCGCCGGTTTTTTTGTCGCGTGGCGTGAGTTAAATCCATGGAAGGGATAACATGGCTAAGAAGAAACACGAATTTAAGCCGAACGATTTTGTGGTCTACCCAGCCCACGGCGTTGGCAAAGTTGTGGCTATTGAGGAAGAAGAAGTTGCGGGCTTTGCGCTTGAGCTGTTTGTGATTGCCTTTGAAAAGGACAAAATGACCCTGCGGGTGCCGACCAATAAGGTGTCTGATGTTGGGATGCGTGCCTTGGCGACGCCGGATGTCGTCAGCAATGCGATGAAAACGCTGCGCGGCAAGGCAAAGGTTAAGAAAGCAATGTGGTCGCGTCGGGCGCAGGAATATGAGCAGAAGATCAATTCCGGTGATTTGATTGCGATCGCAGAAGTTGTGCGTGATTTGCACCGTCAAGATGACCAGCGCGAGCAGTCTTATTCAGAGCGTCAGCTTTATGAAGCGGCATTGGAGCGTTTGACGCGTGAAATTGCGGCTGTGGCCGGTAATGACGAAGGCGCGGCGCAAGCTGAGATCACAGACGTGTTGGTCAGTCGCGCTGCCTAAGCTTCCTTTGTCGAAATGAAAAAGCCGCGCCCTTTGAGCGCGGCTTTTGCGTCATTATGGCTGACCCATTCGGGTCAGCGGTGCCTTCGGCGAAGGTATTTTTGCTCAAAAGAATTAGAGGGCGCGCCAGCCGATGTCGCGGCGGCAAAAGCCTTCGGGCCAGTCGATTTCGTCAACCATAGCATAAGCGCGGGCGTGGGCGTCTTTGAGGGTCGCACCGCGTGCAGTTACGGAGAGGACGCGGCCACCTGTCGCGGTGATCTGACCGTCTAATTTGGTCGTTCCGGCATGGTATACAGCGTTTTGACTGTCTTCTGGCAAGGTCTCTAGCCCTTTGATGACGCTGCCTTTTTCATAACCTCCGGGGTAGCCGTTTGCGGCGAGAACCACGGTCAGCGCGTGATCATCTGCCCAATTCGCACTCACGTCGACCAGCCGACCTTCGGCGCAGGCTAGCATGAGATCGAGCACTTGAGCGCCGAGTCGCATCATCAGGCATTGGCATTCGGGATCGCCAAACCGCACGTTATATTCCACAAGGCGGGGTTGGCCGTCTTTGATCATCAGCCCGACAAAGAGCACGCCTTGGAATGGAGTGACGCGATCTGCCATCACCTGCATGGTGGGGCGGACAATTTCATCGATGGTCTTTTGTGTGACGTCAGCGGTCATCACTGGCGCGGGGGAGTAAGCGCCCATCCCGCCAGTGTTGGGGCCTGTATCGCCGTCTCCCACACGCTTATGGTCCTGCGCGGTGCCGATGGGGAGGATTGTGGTGCCATCGACGAGGCAGAAAAAGGAAGCTTCTTCGCCATCCATGAATTCTTCGATTACAACTTCTGCGCCAGCCTCACCGAAGTTTCCGTCGAACATATCATCAATGGCGGCGAGGGCTTCTTCGTCAGTCATTGCAACGATCACGCCTTTGCCCGCGGCGAGGCCATCCGCCTTTACAACGATCGGGGCGCCTTGGGCTTGGATGTAGGCTTTCGCCGCAGCAGCGTCAGTGAAGCGGGCGTAGGCGGCTGTTGGGGCGTTGGCTGCATCGCAAATCTCTTTGGTGAAGGCTTTGGAGGCTTCCAGCTTAGCGGCCTCTTTTGAGGGGCCAAAGACCGAGATGCCAGCGTCTCGCAAACGGTCCGCCACGCCGGCGGCGAGGGGGGCCTCGGGGCCGACGATGACAAAATCGATGCTATTGGCGGCGGCAAATTCGGCGACTGCATCGCCGTTCAAAATGTCAACGCTCGAACATTCGGCAATCGCGGCAATGCCCGCATTCCCAGGCGCAACGATAAGTTTGTCACATTTTGGGTTCTGCTTGACCGCCCAAGCCAGCGCATGTTCGCGCCCGCCGCTGCCTAAAATCAGGATATTCATGCCTGTCCCCCGCTTGGCCTTTGTTGAGGGGCGTTCTAAGGTTGGCATCAACGAAGAACAAGGGCAGTTGATGGACCTTTTTGACGAAGAACCTGCGAAGGGCAACGCGCCGGAATTCACTGTTTCCGAGCTGACCGGATCGGTGAAGAAAGCGCTTGAAGGGGCGTTTGGCCGCGTGCGGGTACGTGGAGAAGTGGGCCGCGTGGTGCGGGCCAAGTCGGAGCACCTTTACTACGACATCAAGGATGAGCGGAACGTTATCGCCTGCAATACGTGGAGGGGGCAGGTGACTGGGCTAGGGGTACTGCCGGAAGAGGGGCTTGAGGTGATCGTCACCGGCAAGCTCAGCACGTTTGGGCCGCAGTCGAAATACAACATCAATGTAGATAGCATTGAGGTCGCCGGTGCGGGCGCTTTGATGGCGATGCTGGAGAAGCGCAAAAAGGCGCTTGCGGCGGAAGGCTTGTTTGCGCCGGAGCGAAAAAAAGAGCTGCCGTATCTGCCGGAGATTATCGGCGTAGTGACGTCTCCGTCCGGTGCGGTGATCCGAGATATTTTGCACCGGTTGCGCGACAGATTCCCGCGTAAGGTACTGGTGTGGCCAGTGGCCGTGCAGGGCGCAAATTGCGCACCAGAGGTTGCGCGGGCCATTGAAGGGTTCAACGCCTTGACACCCGGCGGGGCTTTGCCGCGGCCTGATTTGTTGATAGTGGCGCGGGGCGGCGGGTCGATCGAAGATCTGTGGGGGTTTAATGAAGAGGTTGTGGCACGGGCGGCGGCTGCGTCTGACATTCCTCTGATTTCGGCTGTAGGGCACGAAACGGATACGACTTTGATCGATTTTGTTTCCGATCAACGTGCTCCGACGCCAACAGCGGCTGCGGAGCTTGCAGTTCCGGTTCGAATGGAATTGCTCGCTTGGGCCGATCAGCAGGGCGCGCGTTTGACCCATGCTTTGACGAGTGGGGTGCAGCGTCGCGGTCAACGATTGGCGGATGTGGCGCGGGCCTTGCCGCAGCCGGAGGCGCTGACGTCTGTTCCGCAACAGCGGTTTGATCTTGCATCCGGGCGGCTCGATCATGCCTTGCAGCGGGCTGTGGCCCAGAAGCGGTTGAAGCTGGCAGATGCGCCTTTGCGGCCTGCGATGTTAACGCGGGTGGTCGCGCAGGAGCGGCGGCGCGTGGTTGAACTGTCAGCACGGTCTGGTCCGGCGTTGGAACGTCAGGCGATGCGCGCTCGGGATCGTTTGGAGCGCATACAGGTTCGGGCGCCGGATGTGACACAGGCCAAAACGCGTTTGGAGCATGCGTCGCAAAGGTTGTCGTCGATCGCGCGATCGCAGCAGGCGGAACGGGCGAAGCGTTTGGAGGCTTTGGATCGCTTGCGCGAAACGCTGGGGTATCGCGAGACGTTGAAGCGCGGTTATGCGGTCGTTCGGGGTGATGGTGATCTGGCGACGACACAGGCCGCGGCGAAATCCGCCAAATCCTTGGAAATCGAATTTGCGGATGGTCGATTGACCGTTGGTGGGTCAAAGCTACCGGCAAAGAAAAGAGCCGGTGATGGTGATCAAGGAAGCCTTTTCTAACCGCTAACTGAAGAAATTCCCGCAGACCAATGCGCTTGGGTCTTCGTTGGCTTCAAAGATGATTTGGCCGGAATCAGCATTGGTCGCTTGGATGCCATCCGGTGTTTTGAACACGGTCCAGCAGTGGTGTTCATCTGTGCCTTCATAGGCAAAGCAGATGTTCTGATCCGCTTCATACCAGCGGCCTTCGATGCATTCGCCATTGAATGCTGACCACAAGACACGCCGTTGAGGCAGGTAGTGTTCGACCCCGTAGTTTGGGTTTCCGGGGGAACCAAAGGTCAGGACTTTGCCGGTGACATAGGCATCGAATTCCTCTGCCGTCATGGGGCTTTGTGCCGCTGCAGTAGTGGCGAAGAGGAGGAGGGAGATGAGTATCCGCATGGTTAATTTTGCCATTTCAATGCGCGATGATCCATAACCTTCCGCCAGCGCGAGGGTAAAAGTGCCAAGGTCGCCATCGCAGGCAGGGAATGGGGCAGCATGGGGCCATCAGAGTGCGGCTCTAGCGAAGTGAAAGGTTTCATCGGTCTTGTGTGGTGTTGCGAATGTCGGGGGGCATTGAGCATCATGGAAGAGGAGAACCAGTGCGGGCTATCCCAGCTGTGAAAGGCAGTGGTGGGTTCGGCCTTGTTGTCATCTATGGTTCGGCTCAAACCATAGTGTTGAACGTAGTCTGACAACAGCAGTTGCGCCGTCGCGTATAGTGCGAGGCCCGTATAGGCGACCAAGCCCGCCACTCCGCCGATCAAGAAAGCCAAAACGAGCATCGCAAGACCTCCAGAAAGATAGACCCAATAGGGGTTTTGTGAATTCGGACGGTTGATCGATTTCAGCCTCTGAGTTTCTGCAGCAAAGCCTTTGCTGAATGAACCAACCCATGCGCGGGCCACATAACGATAGTAGCTTTCGCCCAACTGCGCGGAGTTGGGATCATCACTTGTCGCGACAAAGCGATGATGCACCAGCAGATGAGCTGATGTGTGGTGGCCAAAGAGGATCGAAATATAGACCCACACGCCCAATTGGCGCAGGTCGCGTCGTGATCTATGGATCAATTCGTGGGCGGCTGAGTTGCTGACTTGACCAAAGAACAAACCCGCAGAGATGAACAGCGCGATATTCGCTGCTAGACTGTGCGAGCCGTTCGCCAAATTCCAAACAACCAGAAGCATCAGCACAAAGTGAAGCGTGCCGATAAGCACCAACAACCCGTCCCCAGCTGGGAATTCGGTTTCTGCGTTTTCGTTCGGTGTAATGTTGACCAAACTGTCCAAAGCGAACGTCAGGCTCGTCATGAAAATCAAGCCCAAGGCGACCCACCAACCACCCAAAACCGCGCCAATCGCAATCAGCAAAGCGGGGAGAGTCGTGGCCAGATAGAAACGCAACATGCCGTCTCTATATCACGGCATTTGTTTCCAATAAGAGATGGAAAAAGACCCTCTGTGCGCATTCGCCGCGCAACTGGTTCAGTAGATGTCGCATTTGCTTGGTGTCGAACGACTGCACTGTGTAAAAATGCACTCGAATACCAGGGAGCAGGACATGGCACTCGACGAGCGTAAGGGCGTTTGGAAATCTGGCAAAGGCAAAGGCCGGCATCAGCCGAAAGGCCGCCAGGTTGAAGATCAAGCGTGGGATGAGGTGCGGGCGTTGCTGCGCGGTCGATCCCGTGATCGCGATCTGCTGATCGAGTTTCTACATTTGATCCAAGACGAATATGGCTGCCTGTCCGCCGCTCACATGCGGGCTTTGGCGGAAGAGATGCGGATTTCGCAGGCAGAGGTCTATGAAGTCGCAACCTTCTATGCTCATTTCGATGTCGTGAAAGAGGGCGAGCCAAAACCGCCTGCGTTGACCATTCGCGTCTGCGATTCCCTGTCTTGTGAGCTCGCCGGCGCGCAAGAGCTGAAGAAGGCTTTGGAAGATGGGCTGGATGCGAACGCAGTGCGCGTTGTTCGCGCGCCATGTATGGGGCGCTGTGATACTGCTCCAACTTTGGAGCTTGGTCATAATCACATCGATTTTGCGACGCCGGAGAAGGTTAAGGCCGCGATTGCAGCGGATGACACCCACGCGCATATCCCAGATTATCAGGCGCTTGACGCTTACGTCGCGGATGGAGGTTACGTCGCGCTGAAAGATCTGCGCGCTGTTGGCAACTGGGAAGACGTTCAAGCGAAGATCAAGGAAAGCGGCTTGCGCGGTCTGGGTGGGGCTGGGTTCCCGTCCGGCACGAAATGGGGGTTTGTCCGCGCCAATGAAGGCCCACGCTATCTTGCGGTCAATGGCGACGAGGGCGAGCCAGGCACGTTTAAGGATCGTTATTACCTCGAACGCACACCGCATCTGTTCTTAGAAGGCATGTTGATTGCGGCTTGGGCGGTCGAGGCGGAAAAAGCGTTTATCTACATGCGCGACGAATATCCGGCTGTGCTACATATTTTGGCGGAAGAGATCAAAGCACTCGAAGCGGCAGGTATTGTTGAGCAAGGATACATCGACCTGCGCCGCGGTGCCGGAGCCTACATTTGCGGTGAAGAAAGCGCGATGATCGAATCCATCGAAGGCAAACGCGGTATCCCGCGTCACCGCCCGCCGTTCGTGGCGCAGGTTGGTATCTTCAACCGCCCAACCTTGGTGCACAATGTGGAAACGCTCTATTGGGTCGCCAAAGTCTGCCGTGAGGGGCCGGAATGCCTAAACACGACCGAAAAGAATGAACGTAAAGGCCTGCGCAGTTATTCTGTCAGCGGTCGGGTGAAGAACCCCGGCGTTTACCTCTTGCCTGCTGGGTCCACAATCACTGACATCATTGAGGCCTGTGGCGGCATGGCTGAAGGGCACACCTTCAAAGCCTACCAGCCCGGCGGCCCGTCCTCTGGTCTGCTGCCAGCCTCAATAGATGACGTCCCGCTTGATTTCGACACGCTTCAGCCACTAGGCACGTTCATCGGTTCCGCCGCTGTAGTCGTTCTCTCAGACAAAGACAGCGCAAAAGCTGCGGCTCTGAACATGTTGCGGTTCTTTGAGGACGAAAGCTGCGGCCAATGTACTCCTTGCCGAGTGGGCTGCGAAAAGGCTGTTAAACTGATGGATAAAGACCGTTGGGATCAGGAGTTGTTGGGCGAATTATGTACTGCGATGGCGGACGCCTCGATTTGCGGCTTGGGGCAGGCGGCGCCGAACCCGATCAGGTCCACGATCAAGTATTTCCCCGACGAGATTTGAGGCGATAACAGCTCAAACCCTTCCATCCGGTCGCGTTGAAGATTAAGTCTGTGAAAACAACTGATCAGGCGCGACCACATGGCGTTTTTCAAAAAGCTTAAAGAACGGCTCTTTAAATCTTCATCGAAAATCGATGAGGGCTTGGATGCCATTGTCAGTGACGGCGGTGAAGAAGAAACCGTAGAAGTTACGGAAGCCCCCTCTGGCCCGACACCTGAAGAGATAGCGGCTGCTGAAGAAGAGGCGCGCATCGCGAAAGAGAAGGCAGAGGCTGAAGAGAAAGCGCGTCAGGAGGCCCTTGAGGCTGAACGGGAAGCCGAACGTGAGCGACAGGCAGAGCTTGAACGTGAACGTGAGGAAGAACGCCGTCGTCAAGAAGAGCTAGAGCGCGAGAGAGAAGCGGAGCGCCAGCGTCAGGAAGAACTTGAGCGTGAACGGTTGGCCGAACAACAGCGTCAGGCAGAGTTGGAGCGCGAGCGAGAAGCCGAACGGCAGCGATTGTCTGAGTTAGAAGCGGCCCGCGCGAAAGCTGAAGAAGAAGAGCGCCAGCGGATCGCAGCAGAGCAGAAAGCGGCGAAAGAAGCTGCTCAAGCCGCTGCTGATGCCGCTGAGAAAGCGCGACTGGAAGAGATTGCGCGCCAGCAAGAGGAAGAGCGCAAGCGGTTGGAAGCTGAAGCAGCCGAACGCGAAGCTGAGCGTTCGCGCCTGGAGGCTGAAGCGGCTGAGAAAGAAGAGCAGCGCCTAAAAGAAGCCGAAGAGGCGCGTCGCCGCGAGGAAGAGCGTCAACGCGAGGAAGCGGAAGCGCAAGAGCGCGAAGACCAACGCCGCCGCGAGGAAGAAGAGGCCAAAGCGCGAGAAGCCGAACGACAAGCGCAAGAAGCCGAAGCCGCTGAACGTTTAGCGGAAGCCGAACGCCTTGCGGAAGAGGCGCGGATCGCGGAAGAAGAACGGCTTGGCGAACTGGCCGCGCGCCCAGCCCCTCAAGCGGTGATGGAGCCGATGACAACGCTGACGGCCTCGCCACTTGATGACTTTGAAGGCGAAGAAGAACCCGAAGAAAAACGTGGGCTTCTGGGGCGGCTCTTTGGCGGGCAAAAGAAAACTGTCGTTCGGCGAACGCTCGATGATGATATGTTGGAGCAGTTGGAAGAACTGCTGATCACGGCAGATATGGGCGTCGATACGGCCCTGCGCGTGACGGCCAATATGGCCGAAGGCCGGATGGGAAAGAAACTCTCGGTCGAAGAGATCAAGACGCTGCTGTCCGACGAAGTCTCTCGGATCATGGATGGTGTGGCCAAACCGATGCCACTTTATTCCCATAAGCCGCAGGTTGTTTTGGTCGTTGGCGTGAACGGATCTGGCAAGACGACTACGATTGGTAAGCTCGCAAGCCAGTTTAAGGCCGCTGGCAAGTCGGTAGTGATTGCCGCTGGCGATACCTTTCGCGCAGCAGCAGTTGAACAATTGCAGGTCTGGGGCGAACGGGCAGGGGTGCCGGTTCTGACAGCGCCAGAAGGCACCGATCCGGCGAGTTTGGCCTTTGACGCGATGGATCAGGCACAACGCGACGGGGCCGACCTACTTATGATCGACACGGCTGGTCGACTTCAGAACCGCGCGGATTTGATGGAAGAACTGTCCAAAATCGTTCGCGTGATCCGCAAGAAAGACCCAGATGCGCCGCACAACACACTGTTGGTGCTTGATGCAACCACGGGCCAGAATGCGTTGAGCCAAGTTAAGGTTTTTCAGGAACTGGCGGACGTATCGGGCCTTGTCATGACGAAACTTGACGGCACAGCCAAGGGAGGCGTCTTAGTCGCTCTGGCTGATAAATTCGGCCTTCCGATCCATGCGATTGGCGTTGGCGAACAGATTGACGACCTTGCACCCTTTGATCCCGAAGATTTCGCCAAAGCGCTGGTTGGTTTGGAATGAAACGGCTGATTGCGGCGTTGTTGATGTTGGCTGGATCAGCCAACGCGCAAGACATGACGCCTACGATTTGCGCAGATAGTGTGGTGCCTCTGACGACGCTTACCGGCCTTCCGGGCGTTACTTCGTCAGTTGCTGCCGACGGCCGATGTACCGCGCTTGACGTCGTCATATACCAAGACGACAGGCAAACATTGCGCGCCGATCGGGTCTATTGGCGACTAGAGGGCGCGGATCGATGGATCGAAGATGGTCTTCCCCCCCCACACGAATCGATATTTCTGCCGAAGGTATTTGGCCAGAGTTCAAAACTGGTGATGTCGTTCTCGACTATTTGCTCAGAGTTCAGAACAAGCGTTCGGGAATTTCCGTAGAGCTGGTCCTCGAATGGGATGAAGACGAAGATGACTTGCTGGTGGAGGCCGTGTTCCTTGATTTCGGGCCCTTAGGGTATATTGACGCATCGGCGAAAGTCACCGGCGTCGACTTAGGAAGCCGCTTCGCCCTTCGCGCGAGCGCATTGACTGGGAAACTCACAGAGCTGGACATTAAAGTCCAATCAACAGGCCTATTCGAGAACTATGCGCTGTTGCCGCTAGGTACACTCGTCTTGCGAGGAGAGGCTTACCCTGCACGAACAACCGCGATTATCAAATCTCACGTCATTGATGACATTCGAGCGTTGGATAGCCCCAGTCTGAATGAACAAAGCAAGGATGCTTTGGTCGCCTTGCTGGAAGAACTGCCAAACCCCAATGGTATTTTTGAGCTTTCGCTAAGGTCAGAAGATGGTTTGGGTGCCCGCAGTCTGGGACCAGCTTTTCTAACGGGGAAGCTGGATACGTTTTCTGACGCCATAAACGCACTGTCGGACTCGGACATAGCGATCAACTGGACCTCCCTATCGAAACCGTGACCCTAAGCGAATGGATCGTCAGCCTATCGGGCACAGCGGAAGGCGCGCGTTTGGCGGCGGGGCTCGCGTTGATGTCGGCCTTTGCCCACGCCGTCTTTGGCGCGCTTCAAAAAGGGCGACATGATCCTTGGCTGACACGCGGGGCGATTGATGGCTGGTTGGTGGTCATCTCCGCACCAGTCGCTCTTTTCCTCGTTCCATGGCCGAGTTCTGAGATTGCGGTACTGCTGGCTGGAGCTTTGGTGATCCACTTTCTTTACAAACTCACCATGGCTCTGGCCTATGAGCGTGCGGCATACACGGTCGTTTATCCTGTTGTTAGAGGCACCGGCCCAATCGTCACCGTCATCGCTGCCAGCCTCATCTTTCAGGAGAGTTTTACCGGCCTGCAATGGCTGGGCGTTTTGTGCCTGTCTGGCGGTATCCTGATGATCGCGGTGCTCAACCTGCGGCAAGAAACGCTTGATCCTTTGGCGCTACGCCTTGGGTTGATGTGGGCGATTTTGGGCGGTGTTTTGGTCGCCATCTACACCATCTTTGATGCCTACAGCATCCGGCAAAGCCCTGATCCGTTTACGTTTCTGGCTTGGTTCTTTTTCATCACGGCTTTGGATTTCCCAATCATCGGATGGTGGCGATATCGTCGGATGGATGCGCCGCCTGATCTTGGCCCGCTCTTGTTTCGAGGCTTTGCCGGAGCGGTCATCGCGTGGATCAGCTTTGGCGGTGTTATGCTGGCCACACGGCTCGATAAAGTCGGTGAAGCTGCCGTCTTGAGAGAAACGTCAACCGTCTTTGCCGCGCTAATTGGTTGGCTGGTTTTGCGTGAAAAAGTGGGGATCACGCGAATTTTCCTGATGGCGCTGGTTGCACTTGGGGCCGTCATCGTCGAAATGGGAGGGTAACGGAGGCGATTTATGTCTGAACAACCTGTCAATCCTTGGATCAAACAGCTTCTCGAGCTTGGTCCGACCATTGCATTTTTCGTTCTTTATCTGCGGATTAAGGACGATACCTATACGATTGGTGAAACGGAATATTCCGGTTTCATAATTGCGACTTTGGTTTTTGTCCCGATCCTGCTGGTGGCTATGGGTATCCTTTGGGCGATGACAAAACAGCTCAGCCGGATGCAGATTTTCACGGCCTTCATGGTGGTATTTTTTGGTGGCCTGACCGCCTATTTCAATGACGAACGGTTCTTTAAAATGAAAACCAGCATCGTCTACGGCAGCTTTGCCGCCATCTTGGGTATTGGCCTTTGGCGTGGTCAAAGTTTCCTTGAATGGGTGATGGGTGATGCGATGCCCATGCGGCAAGAGGGATGGATGATCCTGACCAAACGCGTGACCGCGATGTTCGCTTTTTTGGCTGTCGCAAACGAGGTCATCTGGCGAACCCAAAGCACCGAGCTTTGGGTAACATTGGAAACCTTTGCCTTCCCCGCGGCGATGTTTGCCTTCCTGATGTGGCAGATCATGGCGCTTCAACAATATTTGATCGAGCCGGAAGACGACGCCTAGCGCGCTTGACCTCTGCTGCGCTGCGGCGTATGCAACTTATGTGGCGATTTGTTACCGGATTGCGGGCCACGTTAAATATGCTGCTAAAAGGTCGAAGGGCGTAGCCCCGATACCTGAACTGGTGTCGGGGTTTTTTGATGGCACATCGCCAAGGATAAGATGATGAGCAACTGGAACAAACGCACCAAAGCCGTTCACAGCGGGACGCGCCGTAGCCAATACAATGAAGTGTCCGAAGCGATCTTTATGACGCAGGGCTTTGTCTATGACACAGCCGAAGATGCCGAGGCGCGCTTTTTGAAGGCCGGAGATGATGAATTCATTTACGCCCGCTACGGCAACCCAACCGTGGCCATGTTTGAAGAACGCATTGCCACCATGGAAGGGGGCGAGGACGCCTTTGCGACAGCCAGCGGGATGGCGGCGGTCAACGGTGCTCTGACATCTATGCTCAAAGCTGGCGATCATGTGGTGTCTTCTCGGGCTTTGTTTGGGTCGTGTCTTTACATTCTGGAAGAGATTTTGACGCGGTACGGCGTCGAAGTCACATTTGTGGACGGAACAAACATAGAAGAATGGGCAGCCGCCATTCGAAGCGAGACAAAAGCCGTATTCTTCGAGACGGTTTCTAATCCTACGTTAGAGGTCATTGATACCAAGTCCGTTGCTGAGCTTGCGCATGCCGTTGGAGCGACTGTCATTGTGGACAACGTTTTTGCGACTCCTGTCTTTACCACAGCATTCGAAGATGGAGCCGATGTGGTCGTCTATTCCGCGACAAAACACATCGACGGTCAAGGCCGTGCGCTGGGCGGCGTGATCATTGGCACGCGCGAGTTCATTCGCGGGACCGTTGAGCCCTATATGAAACATACAGGCGGCTCGATGTCGCCGTTCCACGCTTGGATGATGCTAAAGGGGCTCGAGACGATTGATCTTCGCGTCCGTGCCCAAGCGCAATCGGCCTTGGCTATTGCGGAGGCCCTGAAAGGGCATGATGCTCTGACCTCTGTTGCTTATCCGGGCTTGGCCGACCATCCACAGAACGCGCTAATGCCAGATGGTGGAACGGTTCTTGCCTTGGATCTTGGAGACCAAACCTCTGCGTTCAAATTCCTGAATGCCTTGTCGATCGCGGTCATTTCCAACAACCTGGGCGACGCGAAATCTATCGCCACGCATCCGGCGACGACAACGCATCAGCGCTTGAGCGAGGATCAAAGAGGCGCGCTGGGTATTGGGCCCGGACTCGTTCGATTTAGCGTTGGGTTGGAGGATGAGGACGATTTGATTGCCGATATCCAAAACGCGCTGAATGTCGCAAAAAGCTGACAATCTGGGGTGTAACCTAGTCAAACGCCTCTCAATTATGCAAAGTTAGCTTCGCAAGGATCAGGCCTTGTGCCGTAATTTCTGGTGGACTGCGCTGTGATCGACCTAAAAGCAGAATTGTCACGTATCTATTGGGAAAATGTTGGAAAAGTTTCAACAGAGCCCCATATCGATAGGTCTGACGGACCAGAGGGGGCTGCTGAGATGAACCTACATTCCCGTGACCTTGATCGTTTGCCCAGCCGTGAAGAGGCGGAGGACGCTTTGGCACTGCTGCGCCGCTGGGCGTCAGATGTCTCCGCTGAAGAAGTGGCGACTCTCGATCCCTTCGTGTCTCGCCTCATTCCCGGGCAAGAAGTGTCGAATTACCCAGCATTGGCGCGCGCATACCCCGACGCTTTTGAGGTCGATGAGACTTACAAAGCGTCGATGCCCGATTTGCAAAACGGGCCGTCCAGCTTGATCCGTGGTGCGAAACAGCAAATCCAGCACGTTGGTATCTCCAACTTCCGGTTGCCGATCCGTTTCCGGACGCGCGACGGCGGGGAAATCACGCTGGAGACCTCAGTTACCGGCACCGTGAGCCTTGATGCGGAGAAAAAGGGTATCAATATGTCCCGCATCATGCGGACGTTCTATCAGCACGCGGAAGAGACCTTTAGCTTTGATGTAATCGAACGCGCGTTGGATGCCTACAAGACGGATTTGGACAGCTTTGATGCGCGAATCCAAATGCGGTTTAGCTTTCCAATGAAGGTTGAAAGCCTCCGTTCTGGTCTGTCTGGCTATCAATACTACGACATCGCTCTCGAATTGGTTGAGACCGACGGCGCCCGCAAAAAGATCATGCACCTCGACTACGTCTATTCATCGACCTGCCCTTGCTCCCTCGAACTTTCAGAGCACGCGCGTCAGTACCGGGGGCAACTTGCGACGCCACATTCTCAACGCTCCGTCGCGCGGATTTCGGCTTTGGTGGAAGATGAGGGCGACGTGCTTTGGTTCGAAGACTTGATTGATCAAGCACGCTCTGCGGTTCCGACGGAGACGCAAGTGATGGTGAAACGCGAAGATGAGCAGGCGTTTGCGGAACTGAACGCTGCCAACCCTATCTTTGTGGAAGACGCCGCGCGTCTTTTCACGGAGCAGCTAAAGCTCGATCAACGTATTTCCGATTTCCGCGTCATCGCGAGCCATCAGGAAAGCCTGCATTCGCACGATGCGGTGTCTGTTCTGACAGAAGGGGAAACCTTCGCAGCCGTCAGCCTTGATCCGAGGCTCTTTCAGTCACTTTTCCACGTCGGTTAAGTCAAACTCGTAGGCTAACTCAGCGTCGTTGATATACAACGCTTTGACGTTGATATGCTTGACAGTCTGAACTGGCAAAGCCACCCATACCACATGATTGATTTTCGCCCTGTCGGATATGTGGTCGGCCTTTTGGTGGCAGCGCTTGGCGTGACGATGTTTGCGCCAATGGCGGCGGACATATTTGCGGACAACGGGCATTGGATCGCGTTTTTCCAGTCTGCGGTTGTGACAATCCTATGCGGGTCATTGATTGCGCTTTCCTGTTCCAATGGCGTGACCGGCGGGTTGTCCCTTCGGCAAACCTTCTTGTTGACGGCTATGGTTTGGCTGACTCTGCCTGTTTTTGGCGCTTTGCCCTTCGTCTTTGGAATCACCGATGCCTCTGCCACAGATGCGTTTTTCGAAGCCATGTCCGGACTAACGACGACGGGAGCCACGGCATTCTTTGGGCTTTCTGAACTGCCAGAAGGACTTCGGCTCTGGCGCGGGATGCTTCAGTGGCTTGGCGGCGTCGGGATCATCGTTGTGGCGATGGTTTTTTTGCCAGAACTTCGCGTTGGGGGGATGCAAATCTTCCGATCCGAGGGCTTTGATACAAGCGGGAAAATCCTACCCCGTGCCGGTCAAATCGCGACCAGCATTTCTTACATCTATGTCGGTCTGACCATCGCTTGTGCGCTGGCCTATGCGATCAGTGGCCTATCACCTTTTGATGCTGCGGTCCACGCTATGACAACGGTGTCGACCGGCGGTATGGGCAACTACGATACCTCTTTCGCGTTGTTCGGACCCGGCACTCAATACGTGGCTGTCCTCTTTATGATCCTTGCAGCGCTTCCATTCGTTCGCTTCGTGCAATTGGTTTCGGGCACCGCTGACCCCTTGTTCCAGGATATGCAGATCCGTGTCTTCCTATTGACCGTCACCGTCGTCGTATTGCTTGTCGCATCATGGCTTTGGGGGCAGGATGGATCACTGACCGAAACAGCCTTCCGACACAGCCTTTTCAACGTCGTCTCGATCACCACGGGCACCGGCTATGCAAGCGCCGACTACATGACTTGGGGTACCTTCCCAATAATGATCATCTTCTTTGTCGGTTTGATCGGCGGTTGTGCTGGATCGACCTCGTGTTCGATCAAAGTCTTCCGGTATCAGTTGCTTTTTGCTTCAATCAAAAGCCAAATCCGTCAGATCCACTCACCCAGCGGTATTTTTAAGCCCCAATATGACGGGCGCGCAGTGAGCGAAGATGTTCTGAGCTCCGTCATGGCATTTTTCATCGCCTTCATTTTGTCTATAGGCATATTCTCTGTCGCTTTAGGCATGACGGGGCTGGACTTTGTGACGTCCGTTTCGGGTGCCTCCGCCGCGCTTGCAAATATTGGCCCTGGGCTGGGACAAGAGATTGGTCCAGCAGGGAATTACGCGGGGCTCAATGATACCGCAAAATGGATACTGGCCATCGGAATGTACGTCGGTCGCCTAGAAATCTTGGTTGTCCTAACCATCCTATCCCTCAAATTCTGGAGAGCTTAATGTCCACAAAGCCGCTTGGTGCACAGATTTCGCACATGCTAAAAGATCGCGGGGTCGAAGTGATTTTTGGCATTCCCGGAGTGCACAACCAAGAAATGTATCGCGGGATAGAGGAGGCGGGTCTAACCCACGTTCTAGCGCGGCATGAGCAGGGCGCAGGTTTCATGGCTGATGGGTATGCACGGGCGACTGGGATGCCAGGGCTCTGCTATGTGATCACTGGGCCGGGTCTATGCAACATCATGACGCCGATGGGGCAGGCTTATTCGGACTCAGTTCCTATGTTGGTTCTTTCCAGTTGCCTTGCGGAAACCGAAGCGCGCAAAGGTCAATTGCATCAAATGCGCGATCAAGAAGCGGCAGGAGCCTCGGTGTGCGATTGGTCTGTTACGGCTCGCACGGCCGATGCAGCGTATCACCTTATTGATCGCGCCTTGACGGAGTTTGAGGTCAACAGGCCGAGACCGAAACACATCACTGTTCCGATCCCTCTTTTAGAGGGCAATGCCCCGTCGGCGCCGACAATCGGCGAAATCGCTGATCTGCCGATGGCATCAGAACATGATGTTGCGATGGTGGCAGACGCGCTCGCGGAGGCTAAGCGGCCCTTGCTGATTGTCGGTGGTGGCTGCACTGAAGCGGAATTTGGAGCGCGCCAGTTGGCCGAGAAATGTGGTTGTGCAGTCTTTTGCACGTACGCGGGGCGCGGCGTGGTGTCGGAGGAGAATCCGCTGCACTATGGATCGTTTTTGGCACGGCCTAGCAGCGTTGTTGAAATCGCAAAGGCGGATTTGGTATTGGCCGTAGGGACAGAGCTATCTGAGGTCGATCTCTGGCGGGACGAGTTGGGGCATCAAGCAAGCCTCATCCGTGTGGACATCGACACCGAAAGTCTCACCTCCGCACGCAATACTGAAAAGATGGTTCTGTCGGACGCAGGATGTTTCTTCGATGCCGTCTTAGCGCGTTTCGAGCAGGACGGTGTTGAATTGACTTCAACGGATTGGACCGAAGACGAGGTGCAGGCCGCGAAACGCAAGTGGCGCGGAGAAATCACCGTGGAACGTCCGGGGATCACGGAACTTGCAGACGCAATGCGTGCTGTTTTGCCCGAAGACACGATGATCTTTTCCGACATGACGCAATTTGCCTATGGTGCGAAGGAAATCTATCCGATGGATCGATCGGCCCATTGGCATCACCCCTATGGGTTCGGGACGCTCGGTTATGCGCTTCCCGCAGCAATCGGTGGCAAGATCGGCGTTGGTGATCAACCCGTCGTGGCCATCGCTGGCGACTACGGCTTCCAATACACACTTCAGGAACTGATGGTTGCTGTCGAACTGGAATTGGCATTGCCGATCATTCTTTGGGACAATGGCAAACTGGGCGAGATCGAAGACAGCATGGTGCGCGCGCAAATCGCCCCCAATGCGGTCATCCAGAAGAACCCAGACTTTGTTAAGCTAGCAGAGGCCTACGGCGCAGGTTCAGCGGCACCAAAGTCACTCGAAGAGTTCCAGACAGCGCTCGCAAACGCGCTATCGGCGCAGGGTCCGACCCTGATCCATGTGACACCGTCTACAGTAAGCTGAACTTACCAGCAGCTCACCAGCACCGTTTGGTCCGCGGCACGACGTGTCAGCGTCTCTGGGGCCATAAACGCAAGGCTGTCAGTGGTCTGAACGTCTACGCCAGCGTTGCTGAGGGCTGCAACAATCGCGTCCGCGTCTAGCGAAAAGCTGACGTCGTTCGGCAAGACCTGACCGTTTGCATTCGTTTTCGGTAGCAGCATCCCAAGCACCGCACCGCCATTGTCGTAAACCGGGCCGCCGGCATCCCCGTCTTGGGCGATGAGGGACAAGCGCTTGAGTTCCTCTTCACCGCCAAGACCGCGGATGTCAGCCAGTTTGCCAAAGGTCAGAGACGGAGCGGTCAAAACGCCGCCAAATGGGAAGCCAGCAACCGCGACATCGGATTGAATACGCGGAACGGATGTTTGAAACTCCGCAACGCTCAACGGTGCGAGAGCATTGGTGGGTTCAACGATGGCAATGCCAAGATCGGCATCGGTGAAGGTCACTGCCGCCTCTATGTCCGAGTTCACCGTCAAATAATCACAGCTACCGGCAAATTCAGCAGAAGTCAGAACCGCGCCTTTGTCATTGATATAAAATCCCGAAAGGCTGAAATCCGGTTTGCGAATGGCGAGGCCTGAAACCAGATCGATGTTTTGATCTTCTCCAGGGCGGGAAAGGGCAGGGTCGAGCGTACCATCGACTGCGACGTAGCTTTCGATCATAAGGTCCAAAACACGCCGACGCCGTTCGTTATCGTTTTCTGGCCAAACCAGAATAAAGCCTTTGATCTCGCCGTCGGTCAGCTGAACCGAAGCGTAAGAATGTTTGCCGTCGCCAATCCCTTCCAAGGTAAATGATGCATTGCGCCGCTCTTTTGGGCCGTCCTGAGGCATGATCTCAAGGGTTTGAAGAATTTCATAGAGACCGAACAGGCGATCTTGGTCCCCTTCCTGAGACACCAAAAGCACTTGAGCGGGAATTTCTCCTTTCGCATCAAATCGGGCGAATGGCGCTTCATATTCAGAAAATTCAACAACTCCTGTAGGGATTTGCATCTGGATACCGGTCGCATCGTCGCGGACCAGTTGTAGATCCATTCCATCGAGAACTGAATTGTAATCCGCAATCAGCTCGACGCGTTGGCGGGTTGTCAGAACCCCTGTCGGTTCGTGATTGTTCGCTTCCTGCCATGATCGCATGGAGTTCCGAGTCCCGCGCCCATAGAGACCGTCGATTGTGCCCGAATAGAAACCGGCCCATTGTAAAGCGATCTGAAGGTCTTTCTTCTGCTCCCGATCCAAAAGTATTTCGGAATCGCGCGCTTCTCGTAGCGTTTCGTCCGGAATTTGAACAGGTTCGACCTCGGCAATGACGTCTTCGACTTGGTCCTCATCCGCATTGCCTGTCAAAGATTGCGCGCTTGTCGGCACGCCACGGCCAAGTGGCCAAATTTGGTTTCGAAAAGTGCGACCAGTCGCGATGAAGCTATCGCCAGGGATTTGCCCCTCTCGACGCAGCTGCCGCAACACAATCTCAGCGTCGTTGCGCTCGTAAGGCCCAAGCACAATCGCATACCACCCGCGTCCGACATCATAGCCAGCAACGTTGTCCAGCCGGCGTTCGTAAACCTCCGCCCGCGATTGCGCTTCGGCGACGCTTGGTCGGGCTTCGATCTGCACCCATGCGTTTTGTTGTGCGAAGGCCGTGGTCACCAAAACGAGGTAGGCAAAAAAGGCAGCAAAAATGCGTGTCATACTCAATCCATAATCGAATCTTTTCACCGTCCTCAAACGGTTAGCGCGCAAACTAGCAGACCCAAGGGTTTCTGCACCAGAAATCGCTTCACAAGATTGAGAATATTGAACCCGTGGCCCAATTGACCCTGTTGGCCAGCGGGCCTATTGAACGTGCAAACGCAAACGAGGGCGACATGGCCGACAAACCACGCAGTTTTCAAGAGATTATCCTCAGGCTTCAAAGTTATTGGGCCGGTCAGGGCTGCGCGATCATGCAGCCTTATGACATGGAAGTCGGCGCCGGTACGTTTCACCCCGCAACCACGTTGCGCGCGCTGGGCTCCAACGCTTGGGCAGCGGCCTATGTCCAGCCGTCGCGTCGCCCAACGGACGGTCGCTATGGTGAAAACCCAAACCGGTTGCAGCACTATTATCAGTATCAGGTGTTGATCAAACCTTCGCCACCTGATCTGCAAGACCTCTATCTTGGGTCCCTAGCTGCCATCGGCATCGATGCCGAGATGCATGATATTCGCTTTGTTGAAGATGACTGGGAAAGCCCGACGCTTGGCGCGTGGGGGCTCGGCTGGGAAGTCTGGTGTGACGGCATGGAAGTCAGCCAGTTCACCTATTTCCAACAGGTCGGTGGGCATGATTGTAAACCTGTCTCGGGCGAGCTGACCTACGGCCTCGAACGGCTGGCAATGTATGTGCTGGGCGTTGATCACGTGATGGACATGCCATTCAACGATCCGCAATCACCAATCCCGTTAATGTACGGCGATGTTTTCAAGCAGACCGAAGAAGAATACGCGCGTTGGAACTTTGATGTCGCGGACACGGACACGCTGCTCCAGCACTTCAAGGATGCTGAAGCCGAATGCGCCCGCATTCTTGCGGAGCCGCATGACGATCCAAAAACTGGTAAACGCATCATCATGGCGCATCCGGCCTATGACCAATGCATTAAGGCGTCTCATGTGTTTAACCTGCTAGATGCGCGCGGCGTGATCTCGGTCACCGAACGCCAAGCCTATATTGGCCGCGTGCGGGCTCTGGCGAAACAATGCGCAGATGCATTCGTGCAGACCGAGGCGGGCGGCCACGCGGCATGATGCAAACGGCGACGCCGATCATACGCACTGATGATTATCAGCGAGCAAAGCAGTTCTACACCGAGCAGCTTGGTTTCGCGTGCGTGGAAGAAGCGGGGGAACCTGTCGTGGGCTTTGGGTTATTCATTCGCGATCAGGTGCGCGTTTTCATAGAAGCTTGGCGCGGTGCGGAGCCGGAGCATGACGGGTGGCGCGCTTACTTTCATGTCACGAGCTTTGACGACTTGGTGGCTGAGTTTAGGGCCAAAGACATCCCTTTCTTCAAAGAGCCTTACGTGACCGAATACGACATGCGCGAGTTCGAAGTTCGTGACCCAGACGGCAACAAACTGGCCTTTGGGGCTGATCCGTAATGGGAAAGGTACTTGGCATCATGTTGGTTTTGTCTGGACTGATTGCAGGCGGCGCGATGTATTATTTGCAGGTCTACGCCTTCTATGAGGAGGTGGCAGTCAGCGAGGAAGACATCGTGCTGACGTCTCTTTTTAGCGGCGAGCCGGAGCCGATCCTCTTTGAAAACTTCGCGGGGATCGACAGCGACAGTAGCCCTATCCGCTATCGCGCCTGTTTCGAAACACCGACAAGCCTCGCGCTGCTGACCGAAACCTATGTCATTGTTGACGAGCCCGAACCGCTTGTTGCCCCTGGTTGGTTTGACTGTTTCGACGCGGAACAAATCGGTGCTGATCTCGAAGATGGCACCGCGATTGCTTTTATGGGCACCGAGAACATTCAATACGGCATCGACCGTATCGTCGCGGTTTATCCCGACGGCCGCGCCTATGCCTGGAACGAAATCAACGCCTGTGGGGAGGTCGTTTTTGACGGCGATCCAGTCCCCGAAGGCTGCCCAACACCACCCGAAAGAGCAAACTGATGCCTGATCTTCTGATCGAACTCTTTTCCGAAGAAATCCCCGCACGGATGCAAAAACGCGCGGCGGAGGATTTGAAGAAACTTGTGACCGACGGTTTGGTCGAGGCGGGTCTGACCTATGCGGGGGCCGCTGCCTTTTCGACACCGCGGCGGTTGACGCTGTCTGTTGAAGACCTTTTGGCAGAGAGCAAACCTGTGCGGGAAGAACGCAAAGGCCCTAAAGTTGGTGCGCCAGATCAAGCGATTGAAGGGTTCTTGCGCGGGGCAGGCGTGGCGCGTGACGATCTTGAGGTGCGCGATGACAAAAAGGGTCAGGTCTACTTCGCGGTGATTGAAAGGCCGGGGCGTTTGGCTTCGGACGTGATTGCCGAGGTTCTGGAAAAGACCATCCGCAACTTCCCATGGCCGAAATCCATGCGTTGGGGCTCTGGCACGCTGAAATGGGTGCGCCCGCTGCATTCGATTGTCTGCCTAATGACCGATGAAAGCGGCGCAACGTTGGTGCCGGTGGATGTGGACGGGATCACTTCTGGCGATTTCACCTATGGCCATCGCTTCATGTCCAAAGGCGCGATTTCTGTCACCTCTTTCGATGATTATGAGGCGAAGCTAAAGCGCGCCAATGTTGTACTGCGCGCCGATGAGCGGGCTGAAGCCATCTGGCAGGACGCCAACAATCAAGCCTTCGCGCAGGGGCTTGAGGTTGTTGAGGACAAGGGCCTTCTGGCTGAGGTCGCAGGGCTGGTCGAATGGCCCGTCGTGCTGATGGGCAAGATTGATGGAGTGTTTTTGGAACTGCCGCCTGAAGTGCTGCAAACCTCGATGAAAGAGCATCAAAAGTTCTTCTCCGTCCGCAATGCCAAGACGGGCCGGATTGAGCAGTTCATCACCGTGGCCAACATGGAAACCGCCGACAACGGCGCGACGATCCTTGCGGGCAACCAAAAGGTTCTGTCGGCGCGTCTGGCGGATGCGAAGTTCTTCTGGGAAAACGACCTGCGGGTTGCCAAGGGCGAGAAGATGCAGCCATGGCTCGATGCGCAGGCCAATGTGACGTTCCATAACAAACTCGGTTCGCAACGCGATCTGATTGAACGGATGACGGCGCTGGCGAAAGAGCTGGCACCCGCGGTGGGCGCCGATCCTGAGTTGGCAGCACAAGCGGCGCAGGTGGCCAAGGCCGATTTGGCGTCCGAGATGGTTTACGAATTCCCTGACCTTCAAGGGCTTATGGGGCGGTATTACAGCGAAGCGGCGGGCTTGCCAGCTGAGGTCGCTGTCGCCTGTGAGGAACACTACGCGCCTTTGGGGCCATCGGATGAGGTTCCGACTGCACCGGTGTCTGTGGCTGTGTCATTGGCCGAGAAGTTGGATAAACTAACGGGGTTCTGGGCGATTGATGAAAGGCCGACGGGTTCGAAAGATCCGTTTGCATTGAGAAGAGCGGCTTTGGGAGTAATTCGCCTTATTTTGGCAAATAATGTTCGGCTTAATTTTTCGGACTTTATTGAAGACTATGCCTACGTCTTTGTGGCCTTTGATTTCGACAAGCAAGAAGTTCCGCCCCAAACGGGTCTCGACTTACTGAAGCAGTTTGATGCTCTACTTGATAATCTTGGTTCTAATTTCGACAGAGCGAACTTAATCAAAGAGTTCACAAAAAATAAGATTGGCGAGTTGTCGGAAGAAGCGAGAGTTTACTACTTCGATAAGTTTGTAGAAACACGCGAACGTTTAGCCAATCTCCTCACCTTCTTCCACGACCGCCTCAAAGTCTTCCTGCGTGATCAAGGCATCCGTCATGACATCATCGACGCCTGCATCGCGATGCCGGGGAATGATGATCTGACACTTTTGGTCAAACGGGCGAGGGCGCTGTCCGAAACCCTTTCCACCGATGACGGTGAAAACCTGATCCAAGGCTTCAAACGTGCCAACAACATTCTGACCCAAGCGGAAGAGAAGGATGGCGTGGAATATTCCTACGGTGCGGATATCAAATTCGCGGAACATGACGCCGAGAAAGCGCTGTTCAAAGCGCTGGATGAGGCTGACGCTGTGATCAAACCAGCGATGGAAGCAGAGGATTTCACCACTGCGATGACCGCCATGGCGGGTCTGCGCGGGCCGATTGATGCCTTCTTCACCGACGTTCAGGTCAACGCGGAGAGCGACGTTTTACGCCGTAACCGCTTGAATTTGTTATCTCGTATCCGCTCAACCTGCCTCGCTGTGGCGGATTTGACCAAGATTGAAGGCTGACACCAAGTCACGTCACATTTTCCTTACATTGGGCGCAAACTGCTCCTATGCTGCGGTTGAATACAAGGAATGCTGCAGTGCAGAAGTACACGACTTTCGACGAGGTGACCCTGATCACGCCAACCGCCGCCATGTCTCCGGCGGTGCATGGCAATCGTGCGAAGTGTTTGCAGCGTTTGATCCGGTTGGAGATGCCAGTGCCAACGACCGTGGCGCTGTCCTTTGACGCGGTTAGCAAGATTGCCGCTGGCGATCTGCCGGACATGGCTCAGGTCATGGCACCCTTTGGTGAGACGCCGTTGCTTTCGGTCCGTCCCTCGAGCCTCAGTCCTGATTGGGGTGGTCCAGCGGCAGTTCTGAATATCGGCATGAACGATGCGCGCCTTGAAACCATGAAGGACACCGTGGGGGAGGCCGCCGCCATCGCCCTATATGCGCGTTTCATCCACGCCTATGCCATCGAAGTCGCTCGACTTGATCCCGAAGTCTTTGAATTACCAGCAAAACCCACGGCGGACGACCTTAGATCGGCTTTGGAAACCTACGAATTCGAAGCTGACGAACCTTTCCCACAAGACCCGACCGAGCAATTGGAGGCCGTTCTACGCTCCATGGCGCGTGCTTGGGACGGAACAACTGCGCGATTGCTCCGTGAAGCGAAAGGTGCACCTGCCGATGCGGGGCTGGGCCTCGTCGTTCAAGAAATGGCCCTAGGCGTGGGGAAGGACGGCGAATGCGGGTCAGGCGTTATTCAATATGTCGACAGCACCACCGGTAAACCGCAAGTAAAAGGTCGCTATCTCGGCCAAAGCCAAGGCCGTGATGCACTTGGAGACGTTGAGGGCGCTATTTACCTGACAAAGGACCCGCGCGGCCCATCCTTGGAAGACCTCAGCCCGGTGATATTCGCGGAGCTCTTAGCCTATCGCGACCTTTGCCGGTCGCGCTTGCGCGAAGAGATGGAAGTGTCCTTCACGATCGAGAACGGCAAGCTCAACATCCTCGACGCGGTGAAAGTGCAGCGATCCAGCCGCGCCGAAGTTCAAATCGCTGTCGCCCTTGCCGAAGACGGCGTGATCCCGCGGGAAGAGGCGGTCTTGCGCGTCAAACCGGCAGCTTTGTCCGAAATGCTACACCGGCAGGTCGATCCCGATGCAACGCGCGATGTATTGGTGACAGGCATCGCCGCCAGTCCTGGTGCGGCCACAGGTCAGATCGTCTTATCCGCGAACGAAGCACAGGCAAGTGCTGCGCGTGGTGAGCCTTGTATCCTCGTTCGCCGCGAAACCACTCCTGAAGACATTCGCGGCATGAACGCCGCACATGCCGTTTTGACTGTGCGGGGTGGGGTCACGAGCCATGCGGCTGTGATTGGGCGCGGTCTTGGTCTGCCTTGCGTCGTTGGGGCCTCCGATCTTTCGGTCAACACCCGCCGCGGCGAGATCGAAACGCCGAATGGTCGTATTCTATCCGAAGGCGATGTGATCACCGTCGATGGAACCAGTGGGCAAGTGCTCGCCGGCGCGCCGAAGATGCTCGAAGCGGCCTTGGATGACGCGTTTCAGACGTTGCTGAGCTGGGCGGATGAATTCCGTGACATCGGCGTTCGGGCCAATGCCGATACGCCAGCGGATGCGCAAACCGCCAAGAACTTCGCGGCGGAAGGGATCGGTCTGTGTCGAACTGAACATATGTTCTTTGAAGGCGACCGCCTTGGTATGATGCGCGAAATGATCTTTGCGGAAACCGAGGAAGATCGCAGGGCTGTTCTCGAACGACTGCTTCCGCTGCAACGCGCCGACATGAAGGAATTGTTCTCCATCATGCAGGGAAAACCGGTCTGCATGCGTCTTTTTGACATGCCGCTGCATGAATTCCTTCCTTTTGACAAAGCCGGTCAGCGGGATCTTGCCGCCTCACTCGCGCTGCCTTTGCCGGATATCGTTGAGCGTGTTCAGGCGCTGAGCGAGTACAATCCGATGCTCGGAATGCGAGGTATTCGGCAAGGGATCGCCTTGCCCGAGATCTATGAAATGCAGGCGCGCGCTATTTTTGAAGCAACGGTGGACGCCGCGAAAGATGGTATCAACATCGTGCCTGAGATCATGATCCCACTGATCAGCGCGATGAAAGAGGTCGAGCTGATCAAAGCCCGTATCGATGCCGTCGCTGCTTCTGTTCAGGCAGAACAAAGAGCGGAGTTTGATTTCAAACTCGGTGTTATGGTCGAAACACCGCGCGCAGCTTTGCGCGCCGAAGATATAGCGGAACATTCCGAGTTTTTGTCATTTGGAACCAATGACTTGACCCAAATGACATATGGTTTGTCTCGAGATGATGCAGGGCGCTTTATGTCCACCTACGTCCAGCAAGCCGTCTACGAAGAAGATCCTTTCCATACGCTTGATATTGAAGGTGTGGGCGAACTGCTTTCCATCGGTGCGGAACGCGGGCGAAAGGGCCGAAAAGACGTGGTTCTCTCAATTTGCGGAGAACACGGCGGTAGCCGAACTGCGATCGCTTTCTGCCGCACCGAAGGGTTTGACTATGTGTCTTGTTCGCCATTCCGAGTTCCGCTTGCGCGACTGTCGGCGGCGCAATTGGCCCTGAATGAACGCCTTACGTAACATTCCAAGCTTTATGTTGCTTGGAGCGGAAACAATACGGGTTCGCACCTTTTCACTGTTTCCACTCAAGAAACAGTGAAAACGTCGCACTTTACGGCGCCTTAAATTTGCCTTAACCAGCGCCCGCTTGCACGGAGCTGGCCGTGTGACACCTGTGGTGGGAAAAAATGTTGAAGTGGGGCCGCGGCCTTTTGGTCGCTGCGGTGACGAGTTTTGTGGCTTTTGCGCCTGTGACTCTCTCTGCAAATGAAGTTCTTGAAAGTCGACTTGCGGCCCTTCTTGGGCAAGAGAGCGAAGCACTTAGCGCTATCCCTGACCGCCGTTTGGCGGCATTGACATCTGTTCCTATTCCAGTTGAGCGAGCAGAGGCAGCGCCGACGGAATTCGACTACACCAATGACTTCTTGGCATCTCTGCCGGCCGCCTCTGGCGATTCTCATTGGCAGTGCCTTGCGGAAGCCCTTTACTTTGAAGCACGCGGCGAAAGTACGCGTGGTATCTTTGCTGTTGGCGAAGTGATCCTCAATCGTGTTGATAGCGCGTCTTATCCCGACAGCATTTGTGGTGTGATCAATCAAGGTACCGGTCGAAAGTATCAGTGCCAGTTCACGTATACCTGCGATGGCTATGCCGAGAACATCAATGAACCACGCGCATTCCAGAAGGTCGGCAAAGTTGCCCGGCTGCTCATCGACGGAATGCCACGTGAGCTGACCGACGGTGCTACGCATTACCACACAAAGTCGGTCAACCCGTCTTGGGCGCGTCGCTTTCCACGGACAGCGACCATTGGCTATCATTATTTTTACCGCCAACCGACCCAACAGGCGCGAAACTAAAGTCGTAAATCAGTATCAAGCTGCCGCCTCATCTTCTTGTGGGTGAGGCTTTGCTAGCGTATCGAGTTCTGGCATCAAAGGACGATTGCCCATGAACGACGATATACGCCTAGCTTTTGCGCATCCATCTGAGCGTGCAGCTGCCAGCACAGACGTGCCTTATGATCGGATTTCTTTGCGCGACTATACCGTAGAGGTGGAGATTGGGGCTTTCCAAGCTGAACGCGGGAAACTTCAGCGCGTCAAATTCAACGTCGTTGTGGAGGTGCTTCCCGACACAGGCCCAATTGATGATGATGTTGACCGCATTCTGTCTTACGACAAGGTGATCGAGGCCATTCAGGTCGAATTAGAAGCTGAGCGGGTTAATCTGCTTGAAACGCTCGCGGCGCGTGTTGCTGAACGTATTTTGCTTGAACCCATGGCAGAGCGCGTATTTGTGCGGATCGAAAAGCTGGATCGCGGACCGTTTGCGCTGGGTGTTGAGATAGTTCGTTCTAGTGATGGCGCCCAGCCTCCAGGGCAAGATGTCGTTGACGCTCCACATCCTCGCGTCTTGTTTCTGTCCAATGATGCGATCTACTCACCAAATCTAAAGGGCTGGATCGATCAGCTTGATGACCGCAAAGCGCCATTGATCCTTTGCGTCGGAGCAGGAGACTTACAGTTGCCGTCCACCGGCCATGCGATGACTCAGCGTCGGATCGACTTGCTAGCGATCGAGCAAAACGCATGGGTTTTGGCCGCTCGTGATTTGCGCTGCAAGGTCGTTGCGACGCGGACCGAACTTGATTGGGCGATGAAGAACGGCCAGATTTGCGTCTGGGCACCTTCTAAGATCGTACTTGATGCGGTAGAAGGGCCGTCAGCTTCTCCACGTGATGCTGTGGGGCTGGCGGCTTGGTTCGCTGAGGAGATGCTAGCGAAAGAGCTTGTGGTCATCGGAGTGGAAGCGCCTGAAGTTTCAATGCCGGCGCAATCCGTGTCCTCAGATCAAGCGACACTATGAGCAAAGCGTATTTTCGACCAATCGTCCGTACAGAATCGGCGCGTCCGAAAGGGGCGCAGCGTTTGGCAGGTGGATGGGGCTGGTTTGATCAGGTTGAAGTGCTGATCAGAAATGGCGCATCGGACATCATACCGGCTTCAGAACTTTCCTCCGACACACGTGATTTGTTAACGGCCCCACGTTCTGACCTATCGGGCCTCAGCTTTCATCGACCACGCCTTATGGGTATCCTGAACGTGACGCCTGACAGTTTCTCTGATGGTGGGGAACATGTGTCTGCATCGGCAGCTGTCGAGCGGTCAGCCGAGATGATTGCGGATGGCGTCAACATCGTTGATGTAGGTGGCGAGAGTACGCGGCCGGGGGCTGACTTTGTACCATCTTCCGAAGAAATCGAACGCACATGCCCACCGATTGCACAGGTTCGGGCAGCGCATGGCGTTGCACTCTCCATCGATACAAGAAAGGCCGATGTAGCTGAGGCTGCGGTCAAGGCAGGTGCCTCCATGATCAACGATGTCTCCGGCCTTTCGTTTGATGCTGGAATGGCTGAAACCGTAGCAGCATCTGGTTTGCCTGTCTGCGTCATGCATGCGCAAGGCGATCCGAAAACGATGCAAGACAAGCCAGAGTATGATGACGTCCTGCTCGATGTTTATGACTACTTAGAAAAGCGTATCGAGTTCGCCGTAACGGCTGGGATAGACCAGACAAGGATCATAGTTGATCCCGGTATCGGTTTTGGCAAAACGCTCGAACACAATCTACAGCTCCTCGAAGGCATAAGCTTGTTCCACGCGTTAGGATGCCCAATCTTGTTGGGCGCATCCCGAAAACGGTTCATCGGTACGCTGGGCAATGCGCCGGATGCCGCCGACCGATTGGGCGGGTCTGTTGCTGTTGCGCTTTTCGGCGTCAACCAAGGGGTGCAAATCTTGCGCGTCCACGATACATTCGCCACCAAGCAGGCGATTGATCTGCACATGGCAATGATCGGGGCATCAAGGAATGACGCGTAAACTGTTTGGTACTGACGGTGTGCGAGGCACCGCAAACACCTATCCAATGACGGCTGATATGGCGCTCAAAATCGGGGCGGCCGCCGGTCGATACTTTCGCAATGATGGCTCAAACGGACATCGTGTCGTTATCGGCAAGGATACTCGGCTTTCGGGGTATATGTTCGAGAATGCTTTGACGGCTGGTCTAACCAGCACAGGCATGAACGTCCTCCTTCTTGGCCCGGTTCCGACACCTGCAGTAGGCCTGCTGACCACATCCATGCGTGCTGACGTCGGGATCATGATTTCCGCCAGCCACAACCCTCACCATGACAATGGGATCAAATTCTTTGGACCAGATGGGTTCAAACTGAGCGACGAAGCCGAGATGGAAATCGAGCGTCTCATCGAGAGTGACATAGAACCCGCAAAGGCCGAAAACATCGGACGCGCCAAGAGGATCGATGACGGGCGGTTCCGCTACGCTGAGCGCGTGAAATCCACGCTTCCGTCGGGGATGAGGTTGGACGGCCTGAAGGTCGTGATCGATTGTGCGAATGGGGCAGCTTATCGTGCCGCGCCAGAAATCCTGTGGGAACTGGGCGCGACGGTTGTGACTGTTGGCACAGATCCAAACGGGTTCAATATCAACGAAAATTGTGGATCGACGTACACCGACACAGCTGCAGCGGCCGTAGTTGCACATGGCGCAGACGTGGGCATTTGCCTTGATGGCGACGCAGACCGCGTGATGATCATCGACGAAACTGGCGCTGTTGCCGATGGCGATCAGATCATGGCGCTGTTGGCGACACAGTGGGCCGATGCGGGTCGCCTGACAGGGGGCACATTGGTCGCGACGGTGATGTCAAACCTTGGTCTGGAACGTCATTTGGATGCCAAAGGTCTTCGGCTCGAACGGACCGGCGTAGGAGACCGCTACGTTGTGGAAGCGATGCGTCAGGGAGGCTTCAATCTTGGCGGAGAGCAATCCGGCCATATTGTTATGACCGATTACGCAACAACAGGGGATGGCTTGCTGGCTGGGCTTCAATTCCTATGCGCCATGATCGAAACGGGCCGCAAGGCGAGCGCATTGACGCAGCAATTCGATACCGTTCCGCAGCTTCTCAAAAACGTGCGCTATGCTGTTGGTTCTGATCCACTGTCTGCCGACACGGTCAAAACCTCCATCGCAGACGCGGAGACCAAGTTGCAAGGCAAAGGTCGTCTGTTGATCCGTAAATCAGGCACAGAACCTTTGGTCCGCGTTATGGCGGAATGCGAAGACCCTGACCTGCTGGTGCGGGTGGTTGACGGGATTGTGTCTGAAGTCGAAGCGGCTGCTTAGGGCTGGCCAGTGTAATCCTCTAGGAAGTACCGCGCGACGAGTTGCCGTTCTTCACCTTCCAAGCGATCTAGGACAGACCACTCCAAAACGCTGACATCGCATAGATCGCGCGGCTCGTTCCCGTCGTTGTACCAAAACTCTTCAATGCCGGCTTTGTTTGGGTGCGTCTCTGCCATCGCATCCAATTCTCGATACAAAGGCAAAAGAGCTTCCTCGGTCTCAATCTCTGTCATCGGTATATATTCATAATCCGCTGCTAAACCGATACGCGCTGCTTCGCGCTTCGCTTGCAAAAATGCTTGGAGCGTCTTTGGATCCATATTCCGCATTAAGACAATTTTGTGGCCTAATGACTTAATTAGAAGTTCCGGCTTATCACCAAAGTCGATTGTGTAGGCTTCGATGCAGGCCTCCAAAGATTTTTCGGCTTCTCCTATAAATCCTGCATGGTAGCCTGCAACATAGTCTTGCAGCATCGTTCCGGGTAAATTGAACGCACCTTGGTCAGAAGGAATTGACAAAGCGAATGGCAAATAAACCATGATTTTTTGTAGCGATGAATCTTCAATATTCCCGTCGTCCTGCCACCGTGCAACTCCTTCCAACCTTTCGGCTAAATAATTCCGCAATTCGGGATCGCGCCAAGTTTTGTATATGTGATCGGTGTAAACCGCGATGCTATTTCCCTCAAAACCATAAAGTGCAGCGGCTTCGGGTACGAAATCATTGCGTGACGCAAGGTGTTCAAGAAGATCGGATAAGCGGTTTGTATTGTCCTGTGACTGGCCAGCGACAGGAAGTGCAGCGAAGGCGAAATAAAGGGAGAAAGTGATATATTTTAGCATAATGGGCTCAATTAAGAAGAAAGAAACTGGCGTAAGATATCATTGCCAGTCCAAATATCATGCCAGCCCCCTTCAGGCGAAAGGTTAGCGGCATGGCACGGGTGTCTGGTTCGTTTTTGCTGAATACCCATACCAACCAAGAGACTCCAAACGCCACAGCCATTACGAAACTTATAAAGATCCCAAGGATAACTGTAACGAGTAGAAGATTATCCAAGGTTGACAGATCTTGCACACGACTATCAGGGAGTAATGAGGCTGACGCGCACAACAGGCCAAGCGCGAGGAGGCTAAGAACAAAGGTTACAAACAACTGTGTCCGGTAGGTCATCGAGGCGTATTCCAAATCTTAGGTAAGAGTGTGCTGCAAAATATCGCAAAATCAACCCCTAAGCTTTCGGTAACCTGGTAGTAGGGTTGACGATCGAGAAAGACCTATTCGATCGGTGTTTTGCGTTGCGCTAGCTTTTTCAAACTTGACCATTGGCTGATGGCCAGGCCCAATAAAGTCAATGCAAGAGCAGCGAAAAATCGTAGGGTAAGAACCTCGCCTAGAACAAATGCACCAAATGCCATCGACCACAGTGGAACTTGGTAATTCACCAATGTCATAAAAACAGATCCGGCCGTCCGGATGACTGTCACGCGCAAAAGTGCGGCCAATGCAGTTGGCAATAACCCTAAGAAGACAATTGCAAAACCTGCTTCTGCGCCCGCCCATTTGGGAACACCTTCCAAAGCCAATGCGACTGGGGTTAGGCAAACGGAACCGATGATGAGTGCCCATGTCGCCAAAGCAAGCGGATCCATTGGAGGAAAATTTCGGGTGAGGATGCTTGAGACAGCATAGGAAAAGGCAGCCAGAAGGCAGGCAATTTGGCCTAATGGCTCCAGCCCTGAGCCGATGCGCAAGACGCCGGGGCCAATCAACACCGTCGCACCAGCGAAGCCTAGCAACACACCAACCGCTTTTCGTGAACTCAAAGGTTCGTCGGAAAACACATGCGCCAAGGGCAAAACAAAGAGTGGTAATGCGGCCATGGAGATGCCAGCGAACGCTGATGGTACATATTGCTGCCCCCAACTCAACAGCGAAAACGGCAAGGCGGTATTCAGAATGCCAATGGCAACCATAAGCCCTAATGCCCGCCCGTGCAGCATCGGCAATTTATGCCCTGTGGCCTTGAGGAGGATCAACAGCGAAACCGCACCAAGCGTTGTACGCGCACCTGCCACCGTAAACGGTCCATATCCGCGCAGAGCAATGGTCACGACCATAAACGTCCCACCCCAGATCACTCCAAGGGCAAGAATGCTGAGCCAATTTGACAGGGTGGGTTGCGTCGTCATGCGTCGTTCCGATCATGGACAGTGGGGATTGTCCAGACGATACCGCAACAAAAAAGGGCGCCGTCTGGGGCGCCCCTTTGAAGACTATAGGAGGAGCCCTTAGTTCTTGGATTTGTCGACCATTTTGCCTTCGGAAATCCAAGGCATCATGCCGCGCAGCTTTTCACCGACCTGTTCGATCTGGTGTTCGTCGTTGATACGGCGCGTCGCTTTGAAGAATGGCTGACCAACAGCGTTTTCTTGCATGAAGTCACGCACGAATTTACCTGTTTGGATGTCTGTCAGAACGTCTTTCATCGCCTTCTTCGTGGCTTCGTAAGGAAGCACGCGTGGGCCAGAGACGTATTCGCCATACTCAGCTGTGTTGGAGATGGAGTAGTTCATGTTCGCAATACCGCCTTCGTAGATGAGGTCCACGATCAGCTTGGTTTCGTGCAAGCATTCGAAATACGCCATTTCAGGCTCGTAGCCAGCTTCGACCAATGTCTCGAAGCCCATACGGATCAGTTCTACGATACCACCGCAGAGAACGGCTTGTTCGCCGAAGAGGTCAGTTTCACATTCTTGACGGAAGTTGGTTTCGATGATGCCAGAACGGCCACCGCCGATTGCGGAACAGTAGGACAAGCCGATTTCCAGCGCTTTACCTGATGCGTCAGTGTCGACGGCAACAAGACAAGGAACGCCGCCGCCTTTGGTGTATTCGCCGCGTACGGTGTGGCCTGGACCTTTTGGCGCCATCATGATGACGTCAACGCCTTCCTTTGGCTCGATGAGGCCGAAGTGAACGTTCAAACCGTGCGCGAATGCAATCGCGGAACCGGGCTTGAGGTGATCGTGAACGTATTTCTTGTATGTTTCCGCCTGCAGTTCGTCGGGCATTGTGAACATGATGAGGTCGCACCATGCAGCTGCTTCGGAAATGCCCATGACGGTCAGACCTTCGCCTTCGGCCTTCGCAGCAGAAGGGGACCCTTCGCGCAATGCAACGACAAGGTTCTTCGCGCCAGAGTCGCGAAGGTTCAAAGCGTGTGCGTGGCCTTGGGAGCCGTAGCCGAGGATGGCGACTTTTTTGTCCTTGATCAGGTTCACGTCGCAATCGCGGTCGTAGTAAACGCGCATAGTAATTCTCCAGAGTTGGTGTCTGGCTGTGCTTATGGTTTAGTTCTTGCGTGATTTCGATGGTAGATTTCTGAGAAATGGGAGGAAATTCAAGTTTGTTATTCGCAAAACTATGAATTATTAGAATTTCTATGCTTGATGACATTTCCCGCTCTATTCTGCGCTACCTTCAAAATGATCCAACGCTTGCCATTCCGGAACTGGCGGATCGGGTGAACTTGACGGCGGCGCAGGCGACCCGACGGTTGGACAAGCTAACGGAAGAGGGGATCATCAAAGGACAAGAGGCGCAGATCAATTGGGAAGCACTTGGTTTCACAGTGCAGGTTTCCTTGCGCATCACGCTCGACAAAACAGCGACCCGCGCTTTCGATGAATTTCAGGCCGCTGCGCGTGAGATTGCAGAGGTCTTGGAAATCCAGACGTTTCTTGGGCGTGTCGATGTTCGCTTGTCACTCGTCGCTCGTGATCTCAATCACTATCAACAAGTCTATCGCGAACAGATCCTGACGCTGCCCCATATCGCCGACATCGAAGCCTTGATGACCGTGTCCGAGGTCAAAAGGGCAGAGGTGCTGCCGATATGATGTTGGACAACCTCGATCGCGCCATTCTTCGTGTCCTTACCCAAGACGCGACCAAAACCGCCAGCGCGTTGGGGCGTTTGCTTGGGCTGTCTCAACCGGCGACGTGGCGACGTATCAAACGACTCCAAGATGCAGGGGTTTTGACCGGCCGGCGTTTGGTTCTTGATGCCGAAAAGCTCGGCTTTGGCGTAACGGTCTTCCTCGGTGTGAAATTAGCAACCAAGGGCAGGGTCAGCCTAGAGGATTTCGAACGCGCGGTCTCTGCCATCCCTGAGATTCAAACGGTTGAGCATGTTTTAGGCCTTTATGATTATCGCCTGCGCGTAGTCGCCCGTGATCTTGCCGATTTTGAGCGTGTCCTGCGCCGCCGGATCATGACCTTGCCCGGCGTCGGCGATGTGGAAGCCAACGTTCTGCTCAGCGAAGAGCGCTTATCCGGCCCCATTTGAATACGATGGGAAACACGGCGGGCGCTTTTCGAGTACTTTGGTGGCTTTGTATACCCAGATAGACTTTGCTTTCCTGCCCTTTGACGCTTAGCTGATTTCCAAACGGAGGAAAGATCATGGACGGAACCCCACATTCAGTTGACCCAGATGGTTTGATGGAATTTTCAGTGGTCTTCACCGACCGCAGCCTCAACCATATGAGCAAAGCCTTTCAAGGCGTGATGAACGATATTCGCGACATGCTGAAAGAAGTCTACAACGCCGACAAGGTCGCTTTGGTCCCAGGCGGTGGCACTTATGGGATGGAAGCCGTTGCTCGGCAATTCGGTGCTGGCTCTCACGCTTTCGTCGTGCGCAATGGCTGGTTCTCCTACCGCTGGTCGCAGATTTTCGAGGCAGGCGATTTCGCCGCCAAAACAACGGTGATGAAGGCGCGTCAGTCGGGGAATGATACTCGCGCGCCTTTTGCTCCGGCACCGATCGAGGATGTGGTCGCCGCGATCAAAAAGGCAAAGCCCGATGTGGTCTTCGCACCCCACGTTGAAACCTCTGCCGGGATCATTTTGCCGGACGACTACATATCCGCTTTGGCCGACGCCGCGCATGAAGTTGGTGCGATCATGGTGCTTGATTGTATCGCCAGCGGTTGTGCGTGGGTTGATATGAAAGCAACTGGCGTTGATGTGTTGATCTCAGCCCCGCAAAAGGGGTGGTCGTCGACGCCGAGCGCTGGGCTGGTGATGATGTCTGATCGTGCTGTTGCACGGATGGAGAATACGACGTCCGATAGCTTTGTCGTCGATCTCAAAAAATGGACACAGATCATGGACGCTTATGAAAACGGTGGGCATGCCTATCACGCGACGATGCCGACAGATGGTTTGCGCGCGTTCCGCGACACCATGCTGGAAACCCGTGACTTCGGCTTTGATAAACTGAAAGAAGCGCAATGGGCGCTTGGCAATGCTGTTCGGGCAGCATTGGCCGAGAAGGGTATCAAGTCTGTTGCTGCCGAAGGATTTGGCGCGCCGGGTGTTGTCGTCAGCTACACCAATGATCCCGATATCCAAAACGGTTCAAAATTTGCGGCTGAGGGTATGCAGATCGCAGCTGGCGTGCCGTTGCAATGTGACGAACCAGACGATTTCCGCACTTTCCGTTTAGGGCTTTTCGGCTTGGACAAGCTCTATGACGTGGATGCAACGGTTGGACGCTTGCTGCCAGTCTTGAACAAAGTTCTTTAGCCGTTTGCACCAAGCCCCATGCGCATCAGGCCGGTTCGGATTGGCTTGATGTCATGCAGGGCTTGGACACCCCATCGGCGCATATCCTGTAACACCGGATTGCCAGCAATGGATGCGCGGTTGAGCATATCGATCCCGTTCACCCGCAGCTTGATGTCTGTATGTCTCGCCCGCTGGTACGCGTCGAGCATAGGCGCCTCGCCAAGGGCATTCCGATGCTGCTGTGATAGGTCCAAAAGGAAGCTAAGATCTTTCAAGGACATATTCAGCCCTTGTGCACCAATTGGCGGCATGACGTGCGCCGCTTCTGCGACGAGGACGGTGCGGGGTGCGATCAAGGTGGAGGCCAACTGACTGATGATCGGCCATGTCGTGCGACGGGTGACAAGGGTGAGTGGCCCCAAAACACCGGCGCTCCGCTCTGTGGCCTCTTGATTGAACGCATCTTCATTAAGATCGCGGAGGCGCTTCGCATCGGCTGCATTTGTCATCCAAACCACGGCGGAACAGGGTCCGCCTTCGTGATCCGGTAGAGGGACCAAAGTAAACGGTCCGCCAGATTTGTGCACTTCGGTCGAGATATTATCATGAGGCGCCTTGTGACTGACGGCAAATGTCAGCGCGGTTTGGCCATACCGCGTAGTGCTGACAGCGATCCCTGCCGCTTTACGAACGGCAGAGTCGCGACCATCTGCGCCGATTACCAGTTTCGCCGTGACTTTCGAACCATCCGTCAGCCTGACCAATGCCGCCGACGTCCGGCTGACCATCGATTTGAAACCAACGCCAGTGCGAAAATCGACATTCTGCAAGTCTTCGAGGCGGGCAACCATCTCTCTGCGCAAAAGCCAATTGGGCAAATTCCACCCGAATGGATTGTCGGAAATGTCTTTCGCTTCAAACGGCCGCTCAACCAGCGGCTCTTTGGCCGCATCCACGATGGCCATGGTTTGGAGCGGCGTCGAAAACGGCTCAAGCTTTTCCCACAATCCTGCTTTGTCGAGAAACTGTTTTGCAGGCTGCAAAAAGGCCGTGGTGCGCAGATCGGCACCGGACTCTTTGATCGATGTCACTGGCGGCATTGGGTCGACGATGACAACACTAAAACCCGCAGTACCAAATGCCGCTGCTGCTGTTAGGCCGGCAACGCCGCCCCCGCAAATTAGAATATCGCAATTCGTCTCAACCATAGCTCTGACATAAGCCGTCTGCATCGCGTGGGAAAGAGGTGACCTTACAGGTGCGACATCAAGCGCTTGCGCAATTGGTCATATCTGTGCTGAATTGATACGCACGAAACGAAGAGGTCAGACATGCGGGATAGAATGATGGGGCAAAAGGATGCCTATGATCTGATCTTGGAAGCGATTGATAGCCATATCTACAAACCGGGCGACCGATTGGTAGAGAGTGATTTGGCCGAAAAGTTTGGTGTCAGTCGAACGCCCGTGCGAGAGGCGTTGCAGCGCCTCGAAACACAATCCCTCTTAACGCGCGACGGCCGGTCTTTGATCGTAGCCTCGCTCGATCATACGCAACTTTCCGAACTCTATGTGGTGCGGGGTGAGCTTGAGGGTTTGGCCGCGCGCCTCGCATCGCGTCACGCAACACCAGAAGAGGTGCGCGTGCTGCGTGATATGCTTGAGGCTGACAAAAAGCTCATCGACGATCCCGAAGGCCTCAGCCGTGCAAACCGTCGGTTCCACAAGCAAATTCACCTAGCTTCTCACAATCGGTTTCTTGTCCAACAACTCGACCTTGTGCACCGCTCAATGGCTCTTTTGGCGTCCACTTCCATCAAAGCAGAGGGACGCGGAGCGGATACGTTGAAGGAGCATGAAGACATCGTGCGAGCGATCGAGTCTGGCGACGGTGATGCCGCGTATCAGGCCCTGCGGGATCACATCAGTGCAGCCTATGAGATTAGATTGCGCTTGGATGCGGAAGCTGTTGAAGCTGACCGCTAACGCGACAAGTCGATTCCATGGGCCGTTTTGTCCCAAAAGAACGGCCGCCAAAAGAGTTCTGATAAGCCTTTGAGCGTCCCTAGCGTGGCCAAAGGAAAGTAAAAGACCATCGTAGGCGCCCACTTCATTAGCCAAGACTTCCCCGCGCGATGGGCCCCAATGCAGTTCGCGGCCAAATTTATGCAGGTGGAAAGAAGAAAGATGGCTGTCAGAGCTACAAACTGGGGCCCGTTTAGGAGCGCAAAGAGTGGGTGGGGTAACCCGAATGGGATAACTACGACTGTCGAAAGCAAGGGGGCGAGCAGAAACTGTGACAGGGTTCCCAAGAACAGAACCTGAAAGCCAAAGAACCGCCAAGCCCCTAGCTGACGGAGCAGTTCAAGAGGTCTGCGCATATGCACCGCATAGGTTACAGCGTATCCCTTTAACCAGCGCGAACGCTGCTTGATCCACGGCCACGCACGCGCGTTTGCTTCTTCGTTCGTGACGGAGGGCATAAAGACAGTTCGATATCCACGTCTGGCCAGTCTTACACCTAAGTCGGCGTCTTCTGTGACGTTATGCGCGTCCCAACTCCCAAGTTCATTCAAAGTATCCCGGCGAAAGAAAAGCGTGGTGCCACCGAGCGGAACGAGCAGCCCCATCTTGGCGTAGCCCGGTAGAATGACTCTGAACCAGCTGGCGCATTCCAAGGTGAAACACCGAGATAACCAGTTTCCTGAAGCGTTGTAGTAGTCAAGGCGACCTTGAACGCAGGCGACATCGGGGCCAGCGCGGGCGAATGTTTCGGCGACGTGACGAAGCTGATCGCTTTCGGGTGCATCTTCTGCGTCGTATACCCCCACAATCGAGCCGCTGACAAAATTGAGTGCGTAGTTCAGCGCACGCGGCTTCGTTCGGAGCTTGCCGTTGGGGACTTCGATGACACGCATCCAATCGGGCCGCTTTTGTTTAGAAATGGACGATTTCGTCACGAGATCATCGTCTTCGACAACGAAGTAGAGATCGAGTTTGCCCTTTGGATAGTCCAGTTTTGTGAGGTGAGACGTCAAAGGCCCTGTCATGTCTGCTTCTCGAAACAAAGGCACTAGAAGCGAAATGTTCGGCAATTCATAGTCTCGTAGAGATAGCCCCAAACCCTCCTTATCGCTGGCCTTTTGGCCTAGGGAACAAAGTTTCAAAGCTGTCCCAAAAAAAGGATCAGAACGACCCACCCAAATGCGATGCCAAATATCAGGAGAGGAAAGAACACGGCGCACAAAATGCCGAGCGAACAAGCGACAAGGGCAAAGAATGCAGCCCTTTTGGAACGCCACGTCCGGCAACTCTCTTCTTCGTCCAATGCTGTTTCGGCGTCGTAGGCCAAATTTGACTGGAAGGTTTCGAGCAACAAAGCTCTAAGCTTCTGGCTATCCGCCTTTAGCAAAACAAAACGATCGAAACGCGCCTCGAGCATTTCTGGCTGTTCCTGTGCGAGCGTCAGGTCTGTACACAAAAGGACGGTCGTGTCGCCAAGGACCCGCCATGGAAGCACAGAGTAGCGAAGGCAAAATTGTGGGTCTGCCAACGCAAGAAGTCGAGAATCGGGTGGCTCGGCAATTGGATCGACCAGCGACGAGCGGACTGCAGCCTGCAAAGCAGCGCTTTCTACTCTTTGCGGAACATCAGATTTGATACGTCTGGTTGCAAACACGGAGGACCTCACAACATGCATTGGAGGTACCTGCGCTTGGTTAATGGGCGGTTAAGCTGCCCGAGCCGCCATCGCCTCCGCAAACCGCTCAAACAGGTAGTAGCTGTCCTGAGGTCCGGGGCTGGCTTCTGGATGGTATTGTACCGAAAACACAGGGCGATCCGTCATACGGATCCCGCAGTTTGACCCATCAAAGAGCGATGTATGTGTTTCCTTAACACCTTGAGGCAGGGTTTGACTGTCCACCGCGAACCCATGGTTCATAGACGTGATTTCCACCTTGCCAGTCTCGATGTCTTTGACGGGATGGTTCGCACCATGATGCCCGTGGTTCATCTTGATCGTCTTCGCACCGAGGGCCAAAGCAAGCATCTGGTGCCCCAAACAAATGCCAAAAACAGGAACATCAGATTGTTCCAACACACCTTGGATCATCGGAACGGCATATTCGCCCGTTGCAGCCGGATCACCGGGCCCATTGGAGAGGAAAACCCCATCAGGGCTCAACGCCAAAACATCTTCTGCCGTCGCTGTGGCGGGCAAAACTGTGACGTCACACCCGGCTGAGGCGAGGCAGCGCAGGATATTGCGTTTTGCGCCATAGTCGATTGCCACAACTTTGTGCTTTGGTTCGTTTTGCGGGCTGTACCCCTCAGGCCAAGCCCACCGCATTTCGTTCCAGTGGTAAGACTGCGCGCAAGTCACTTCCTTCGCCAGGTCCAAGCCTTCGAGCCCGGAAAATGCGCGCGCTGCTTTTAGCAAGGCATCAATGTCGAAGTTCCCGTCAGGATCATGCGCCAAGGCCACATGCGGCGCACCTTGCTGCCGGATTGCCCGCGTCAGGCGGCGCGTATCCACGCCTCCGATCCCGATGCGGCCGCGCTTAGCGAGCCAGTCTCTCAACTCTTCTGTCGAACGCCAGTTGGAGGCAACGGTCGGATCCCATTTAACGACCATACCCGCAGCAACCGGATCGGCGGTTTCGTCATCTTCAGGATTAACGCCGGTATTGCCGATGTGAGGGAAGGTGAAAGTCACAACTTGACCAGCATAAGAGGGGTCGGTCATGATCTCTTGATAGCCGGTCATCGCCGTGTTGAAACACAGCTCGGCGGTTGTTTCGCCGGTGGCTCCGAAGCCAAATCCGTAGAAAACAGTGCCATCCGCCAGCGCGAGGCAGGCCGTGGGTTTGCTGTTGGCGTTGTCCGACATGGCAGTGTCCCCCGTATGCACAAATTGTGCTGGTACTAAGGGCGTACATGGGGAGGGTCAAGAGGGCATTGGGCCTGATTTGCGGGCAAATTGACCTTACGTCGCGACCGCTTGTCAGATGAAAAACCCGCGTCTATGTTGGCCGCTCGTTCAAAGCAGATGGGACAACGCTTTTATGGACATGCGCACACGGGTCACTGCGGCTCTGAAAGATGCAATGAAATCAAAAGAGGCGGATCGGCTGTCAACGCTCCGGCTGATCAACGCTGCGATCAAAGACAAAGACATCGCATTGCGCGGGGAAGGGGACGACAAAACCGTCACTGACGCCGACGTACTTGCGATCATGGGCCGTATGGTCAAACAGCGCCAAGAAAGTGCGCGCGCCTACGATGAAGGCGGACGTTTAGAACTGGCCGAGAAAGAACGCGCTGAGATCAAGGTGATCGAAGAGTTCCTGCCGAAACAACTGTCTGAAGCTGAAACCGAAGCGGCCGTCGATGCCGCGATTTCCGCCGTTGGGGCGGAGAGCATCCGTGATATGGGGAAAGTCATGGGCGAGCTAAAGGGCAAGTACACCGGACAAATGGACTTCGGGAAGGTCGGGCCGCTGGTTAAAGACCGGTTGGGGTAGGTAGTTCCCAAAAATAGCAGAAAAGGCCACGGTTTTTTGCGTGGCCTTTTTTGGTTCACCACCGATCGTCTAGTCGGCGCTCGTGAGTTTTCCTCAGACGTAGTTCATTTGCTTTGCGCACTTCATGCTCGAGTATTAAATCGCTGTGCGTTGCGCTCGGAGGGTGAGGAAAATCGGTTCTTGCAGCCGTCCGCAGTGTTCGTGATAGTATGTCTAACATAACTTTCTCCGTTTTTGACTCTTGGCGAGAATTTAGAAATCTTTGAGGTTGTTCGCGACTCAATATGAAATTTAAACTGTTATTTGAACTTACATATGGAATGGTCTAGAATTCCTTCCCTTCCAGCTTTGCGTGCACTTGAAGCTGCAATTCGGCATGAGAGCCTGTCGAAGGCGGCGGCGGAGCTCAACGTTACCCATGCGGCGATCGCCCAGCACGTTCGCGCTTTAGAAGTAGAGTTCGCGACCTCGCTTATGATGCGATCTGGGCGGGGCGTGGTTGGCACTGCGGACGGAAAAAGACTTGCTGCTGGTCTCAATAACGGTTTTTCCACTATTGCCGATGCAGTAGAAGACTTAAGACATCAGGTCGATGGCAGGCCTTTGAATATCACTCTCACACCCGCGTTTGCTGCGAGTTGGCTCATGCCAAGAATTGGTGATTTCTGGTCCAAGTATCCCGAAGTTTCGGTCAATCTCAGCCCATCATTGGGTATAACAGATCTAAGACGAGATTGTTTCGACCTTGCCTTACGTTATGGGGCAGGAGACTGGCCAGGCTATCAGTCGGAACTTTTGGTTGGGTCTGAATTTTGGGTGGTCGCCGCCAAGAAGTTGATCGGTGATCAACGCTTCGGCTGTGTCGCCGACCTAAGCAAATTCCCATGGCTGATGGAGGATCACATGATGGAGCTACAGCAGGCCATCGCCCGAGAGGGACTAAATCTTCTGGACGTCGATTTGAAAACCATGTCGACCAATAGCCTTGTTATTTCTGGCGTAAAGGCAGGCCTTGGGATCACTGCACAGCCAAAGTCTTTGGTCGAAGGTGACGTCGATCGGGGCGATCTGATCAAATTGTGCGAATTGGAACAGCAAGGTCTTGGGTACTACATCGTGACGCAAAAGGATCGCCACCCCAAAGGATTGAGAGAATTTGTGAGATGGTTGCGATCACAGCAGTAGCAAAGGTGACTCAATAACTGCCTTTGCTCGACTGACCTAATGTAGCGAGAGGTAAGGCTAGCGCAGACATTAGTGGGCAAGGACTGTGCTGTAGTGCAGCAACCCCCATGGCTCAAACGCTCTTTCTAGTGACGTCCAGAGCCGCAGGGCTTTATCGCCCGATAGACCGGAAACCTCAAAAATCTCTTTCACGCACCTCCGGCCATCAACCGCCTCAATTAAGGGCGCAATATCTGGCTTTAGGCTGATCTGAAAACGTTCACTTCCGACCTGCAAATCGGGAAGCTGTTTTGCTGCCACTGCGCTTGCGAGCGGTTTCGGGTCCATGTTGTTGAGATGTGGAATACGGTCGGGAAGGGGAGAGAATTCTGGCGCTTTATCCTTGGCGCGTCGCGCATACCCTACATGAGTTTTGATCGTCCCTCTAAGCGCTTCAGCGACGCTCATGGCCTCAACTGTCGACAAGCCCGGCGGCGCGTCGGTTAGGGTCTCAATATCATACAGCCCGGGTTGGCTGAACTGAGCAAGCGACCAACCAGTCTCTTCCAAAGAGTCAATCCACTCTCCGACTCTAAAGGCGCGATCCTGACTGTGAAGCAGCAGGTCATAGAATCCTGCATCACTTTGCTTGTGGTCGGCGACGTGTGGGTTTCTCTTGAAGGGATGACCGTCTGGGATCGCCGCGAAGATTTTCTTGGCGTGTTTGATTTGGCTTTTAGGAGGCAGATGACCGTAAAGCGTGTTGAATGCCTTCTGTAGTGGATAAACCCCAGACCGGCCGTAGGGCGCATAGACCATGAAACCGAGACCGCCATTCGGTGCTATTGCTGCCTTGAGAGCGGATAAGCCAGCGAGAGGGTCTGGCAAGTGATGCAACACGCCGCAGCAGTCGATGTAGTCGAATGGACCGTAGTCAGGGGCATCAAGAAGCGACCCTGTGACAAAGCTTATCCCGTCCAAACCGCGCACCTTTGCTCGTGCCTCTGCGATCTGGCGCGAAGCGGTGGACAAGTCGATATAGGTGAACTCGTAGGGTTTTCCCGCATGGGTCAGACGCTGAGCCAGTTGGATCAATCCATCGCCCGTCCCGCCACCTGCAAAAAGGGCGCGCAAAGGCTGCGACCAATCCCATTGTCCGCCCCAAAGGTGATGGTCCATCTCTTGCGGGATGGAAGGTGAGCCGGTGATCAGCCGCTTGGCTTCGTCTTTTGGATTTCTTTCGGGATAAGGAAACGCTTCATATTGCGCCTGTACTTTGCTCATCTTGCTCTCCAACTCTTTTGGAAGGTGCCGGAGGCGATCTGTGATGGCAACCCGTCAGACCCGTCGCAGCAAAGAAAAAGCCCCGCACGATGGCGGGGCTTTCTTTTGTCTTTGACCAGCTTAGTGAGCGTGGTCTTTGTCCCAGTCTTCCTGCTTCGGAAGTGTTTCGAACGTATGCTCTGGTGGAGGGGACGGCAGGGTCCATTCCAGCGTATCAGCATATTCATTCCATGGGTTCGCCTCTGTCACGCGCTGACCCCAGCGGAGTGTGTAGAAGATAACGCCGATGAAGAAGACGAACGATGCGAATGACAGGAACGCACCCCATGAGGAGATGTAGTTCCAGTAAGCGAATGCCTCTGGGTAATCGATATAGCGACGTGGCATACCCTGACGACCCAAGAAGTGCTGTGGGAAGAAGGTGATGTTTGCGCCGATGAACATTGCCCAGAAGTGCAGCTTGCCTGCCCATTCAGGGTACATGCAGCCAGACATCTTTGGCAGGTAGAAATAAATACCCGCAAAGATCGAGAAGACCGCACCAAGGCTCATCACGTAGTGGAAGTGTGCAACCACGTAGTATGTGTCGTGATAAGCGCGGTCGACACCGGCCTGAGACAAGACAACACCTGTCACACCACCAACGGTGAAGAGGAACAGGAAGCCGAAGGCCCAGAGCATCGGTGTTTTAAACTCAACCGAGCCGCCCCACATCGTGGCGATCCAGCTGAACACCTTCACACCTGTCGGCACCGCAATGACCATCGTGGCAAGCATAAAGTAGGACTGCTGCCGCAGTGACATACCAACGGTATACATGTGGTGCGCCCAAACGACGAAGCCCAAGACGCCGATTGCAACCATCGCATAAACCATTGGCAGGTAGCCAAAGATAGGCTTGCGCGAGAATGTCGCGATAACGTGTGAAATGATGCCGAAGCCGGGAACGATGATGATATACACTTCTGGGTGTCCGAAGAACCACAGAATGTGCTGATACAAGATCGGGTCGCCACCGCCAGCAGGGTCAAAGAAGGTTGTTCCGAAGTTCCGGTCTGTCAGCAACATGGTGATCGCACCAGCCAAAACAGGCAGCGCCAAAAGGATCAACCATGCGGTCACGAAGATCGACCAAGAGAACAGCGGCACTTTGTGCAAAGTCATGCCCGGCGCACGCATGTTCAGGAAGGTTGTGATCATGTTGATCGCACCAAGGATCGAAGACGCACCAGAGACGTGAACCGCGAAAATCGCCAAGTCCATCGACATGCCAGATTCTGTTGTGGAAAGCGGTGGGTAAAGCACCCAGCCAACGCCAGAGCCGAGCTGACCGTTGCCGCCAGGAGCCAACATTGACGCAACACCAAGCGACGTACCAGCAACATACATCCAGAAGGACAGGTTATTCATACGTGGGAACGCCATATCCGGCGCACCGATCTGCAGTGGCATAAAGTAGTTACCAAAGCCGCCAAAAAGGGCCGGAATAACCACGAAGAACATCATAAGGACGCCGTGATAGGTAATCATCACGTTCCAAAGGTGGCCATTCGGGGTACATTCGGCAGAAGCGTCAGCGATAAACCGTGCGCCTTCGAGACACATGTACTGCACGCCTGGGTTCATCAACTCCAAGCGCATATAGACGGTGAAAGCCACCGAAATGAAGCCGACGATGCCGGCGACAAACAGGTATAAGATACCGATATCTTTGTGGTTTGTAGACATGAACCAACGGGTAAAGAACCCGCGGTTGTCTTCGTGCTCATGGCCGTGGATGGCTGCGTCTGCCATGTGGCTCTCCTCGCGTTGGCTACTTTAGAAGGGAGTCTGAGTCGCACTCGTCTCCTGAATTGCGTTTGCTTCTAGTCGAGAGCGCCACGAGGGGCAATCATCTAAGTGTGATTTTGGGGTGGGTAATAATGGCGCAGGCTTTGCGCTAATCGCCTAGAAAGGGGCAGGTTTTTCGCAAGGCGACATCGACGTCATTCATGGTCACAGGCAAGCCCAAATCCGTTAGCGACGTGACCCCATGTTCCTGAATGCCGCAGGGCACAATACCATCGAAATGGCTGAGGTCGGGTTCCACATTTATGGACAGGCCGTGAAAGGACACCCATTTGCGCAAGCGAATGCCCAATGCAGCAATTTTGTCTTCTGCCAAAGATCCATCGATTGCCAATGGTTTTTCTCGCCGCTGGACCCAAACGCCAACGCGTCCGGCCCGCCGTTCGCCCTTGACGTTGAACTGATCAAGGGTCTCGATAATCCAATCCTCCAACTGGCAAACAAACGCGCGCACATCGCGTCCTCGCTTGCCCACGTCGAGCATCGTGTAGACAACGCGCTGACCCGGGCCGTGATAGGTATATTGCCCGCCGCGCTTGGCTTCAAAAACAGGGAATCGATCAGGATCAACCAAATCTTCGATTTTTGCTGACGTCCCAGCGGTGTAGAGCGGCGGATGTTCGACAAGCCAAATCAGCTCATCCGCTTCGCCAGCAGCTATTGCGTTGGCGCGTGCCTCCATTGCGTCCAAAGCTTCGCTGTAGTCGGTCAGGCCGTTAGTGATTTTCCATTCAACCATCGAAGGCGCTCGTAAATTCCCAGTTGGTTTCTACATGGAACGGCGCCGACAAAGTTTAAAGGTCAAAATTAGCTTTGGTTGATAGACACTTTGCCCTTGGCAAGGTCATTTCCCTGCACTAGAAGCGCCAAAGCTAGGATTTGCGATCGTGGCGGAATTGGTAGACGCGCAGCGTTGAGGTCGCTGTGAGGTAACACTCGTGAGGGTTCGAGTCCCTCCGATCGCACCACACTTCTCACTAAATTGGATGCTTTGACACCCCCGCTAGGGCAATATGGTCAGCCAAACCCAAACGGTAACGATTGAGAACGCCGTACCCAGCAAAACGCTACTGGCGGCGACCCGCTTAGCCCGACCATACATATTTGCGAAAACATAGCTGTTGATCCCCGGGGCCATAGCCGCGGTAAGGATCGCGGAACGGAGCGCTTCGACGCTCAGGCCATAGGATTTGCCCAGCACCCAGACGATGGCAGGGTGCAAGACAAGTGAAACGGCAACCACATAAAGAATGGTCCGCATGTCGCCTTCAGGCCGGTAGCGATACAAAACCCCACCAAGACCAAAAAGAGCGGCGGGGAGGGCCGCCCGGACCATCAAGTCAATCGCGTCCCACATGACGGTCGGCACAGGCACGCTGAAAAGATTAACGATGAACCCAAGCGTGATCCCCAAGATCAGCGCATTGGAGAACATCGCCTTCAGAACCTTTCGTGGCATTGCCGCGTAGGACGATCCCCGATTGTGCACAATCTCCATCGCGGTGATCCCAATGCCGTAGCAAAACGGAGAATGGATCGCGATGATTGCGTAGTTCGCGGTTAGTGCATCTATGCCGTAAGCGCGTTCGGTGATGGGCAAGCCTAGCAGGAGGGAATTCGAGAACAACCCGCAAAACCCAATGGCCACACAGTCTTCCCAGTCTCGTTTGAAGAAATAACGGGCCCCAAGAAAACAGGCCAAAAACCCGCAAAGGGCTCCGACATAGAAACTGATCATCAAATCCAGATCGAAGTTTTGCTCCAGATCAAGGGTCGAGATAGCGCTGAACAGCAGACAAGGGATGGCGAACTTCTGAGTGAAGACCATCAGGCCGTCGACGCCTGCCTCCGAAAAGAACCCACGCCAGACAGCAAAGAACCCAAAGCCGATGACTAGGAAGACCGGTAGGATGACCTCGATCAGCGCATTCATTCGGGTCGTCCTTGCGCCATGGGTTAATCCGGTATCGTCAGCGTCAGACCATCGAACGCCGGTTGGACGTGATCAGGTGTTTCGTCTTTAAGCGTTTGATAATCCAGATCATTGTGAAGATTTGTCAGGACGGCCGACTTTGGTTTTGCCCGTTCAATCCACTCCAAAGTATTCGCAAGATGGGAATGGCTTGGATGCGGGGTGCGTCTGAGCGCATCAACAATCCACGTGTTCAATCCCTCGAGAACGGGCCAGCTGCTCTCGGGAATGTCCGACACATCGGGCAGGTAGGCGACGCCAGCGACGCGAAAACCCAAGGCGTCGATTGTTCCGTGTTCCACCTCAAAGGGCGTTAAGGTGATCGGTCCACCTGCACCATCAATCACGAAGTCACCGTCAATAGTGTTAAGCTCAAGGATCGGAGGGTAGGGCGATCCTTTCGGCTGTACGAAGGCATAGCCAAAGCGATCCAACAACGCATTGGACGTCGGACCATCGGCCCAAACCTGCAACTTGGAGCGTGTGTTGAAGACGATCATGCGCAGATCGTCGATGCCATGCACGTGGTCCGCGTGCGAATGGGTGTAGACCACGGCGTCGAGATGCCCGACCTCTGCATCAAGCAACTGCTGGCGCATGTCTGGCGAGGTATCAATCAGAACGCGCGTGTTTCCGTCTGGCCCGTTGCGCGAGATCAGCAGCGAACAGCGCTTGCGAACATTCTTTGGGTTCGTTGGATCACATTCACCCCATTGCCCGCCCAAACGTGGGACGCCTCCAGACGACCCGCATCCCAATATGCGAAACGACAGGCTCATGCGGCGGCTTTCCAGAACAGCCGGTCAAAGTTGGCTGTGGTTTGCGCCGCGAACTCCTCGTAGCTTACCCCAAACACATCTGCCCCGACTTTTGCTGTATGTGCGGTATAGGCCGGTTCGTTGCGCTTGCCACGGAAGGGTGGCGGGGCGAGGTAGGGGCTATCGGTCTCGACCAAAATCCGATCAATTGGAGCGGTTGCGAAGATATCTCGCAATTCTTGGCTTTTCGGAAAAGCGGCGATCCCTGACATCGACAGATAGAAATCCATGCCTAATGCCGCTTTCGCTAGCGCTACGGAGCTGGAAAAACAGTGCATCACACAACGATAGGCTCCGTTGTCGTAGCCTTCGCGCAAGATCCGGGCCATATCGTCATCCGCCGCCCTTGCATGGATAATCAGTGGCAGGCCGGTTTCCCGCGCTGCGTCGATGTGAATACGCAAGGACTGCTGCTGAATATCCTTGCTTTCGGCGGTGTAGTGGTAGTCCAACCCAGTTTCGCCAATCCCCACAAACTTTGGATGCTGGGCCAAGGCAATCAACTCATCGACAGTCGCCAAAGGCTCATCCGCAGCGCTCATCGGGTGGGTGCCAGCGGCGTAGTAGACGTTATCGAACTCTTCCGCGATGGCCCGCACCTGAGGCTCCAATCGCAACCGCGTGCAGATTGTGACCATGCGGGCCACGCCAGCTTCTGCCGCGCGCTTGATAATATCCGCGCGCTCCCCTTCGAAATCGGGGAAATCCAGATGACAATGGCTGTCGACGATGTCTGGGTTGCTCATCAGGCCGCTTTCACTCTGCGGCGATGGAGAGCGCCGTCTCTTCGATCTTGAAAACCATATCGAGGATCAAGGCAGCGGGGTCAAGGTTGACTGCCCTCCCATGCCGCGATCGGGCGCCCAAAGACTGCTGCAGATCCGCCCAAGCGCGCGCTGCCTGATCATGCGGTGACAAGCGCGCCAAAAGCCGCGCTTCGCCGGGCGCGCCTTGGCTGTCGGGTTCTCCCATCAAACCAGCACGTGCGGCGCGGGCGAGAAAGTAATCGATCAGGTCGAGCGTCATAGCGAACCGCACCTCGGCCCCGCGCCCCGCACAGCTTTCGGCGAGTTTCAATGCGGCAGGTCTCGCGATGCGGGGCAACCCGTCGAAGAGCTGGATCAATTCGGCATAAAGCTGCAATCCATCGTGGTTCATCAACCGGATCGCATCGCCCGCCGATCCGCCACAAAGCGACCGTAAGGCATCTGGGGCATCGGTCTGTTGCCCTGCCTGTTCCAAGGCCGCATCGAGAGAATGCGCGTCCAACGGTCCGCAACGCAATTCCCTGCATCGCGACCGGATTGTCGGCAAAAGGCGGGAAGGTTGATGTGCGATCAGCAAAATTGTGGTGCGGGCAGGGGGTTCCTCGAGTTCCTTGAGGATAGCATTCGCGGCATTGCGGTTCAGCTCATCTGCCGCGTCCACAATTACAACGCGTCGACCGCCGTCGGCCGCGGACAGTTGAAAAAACCCCTTCAATCCCCGAACGGCATCAACGGTTATGTCCGCTTTCAACTTGCTTGTCTTCTCGTCCACGGGGCGGCGCACAACAAACAAGCGCGGGTGTGCCCCCGATTGAACAAGTTTCGCGTCGGGATGATCTGGTGGCACGCTCAAATCGGTCGCTGGTGCCGCCTCTCCAAACAACCCATCATCAGGCGCTTCGGTCAAAAGAAACGTGGCAATTTTCCAAGCCAGAGTGGCCTTCCCAACGCCTCGCGGTCCCGTGATCATCCACCCCGAATGAAGGCGTTTTGAGTTATAGGCGTCCAAGAAACTTGCAACTGCTGCATCCTGACCAAAAAGCCGCTCCGTCTCGCGCGGGTGCGGCGCACCCTCTATACGGTCCGGCTCTGGCTGGTCGTCACTCATACGCGTGCCGCAAATTGGGTCGCGACGTCTGCGGCCACCTCTTCAATGACGCGATTGCCGTCGATCAACACGCATCGATCCTCAGTTTGAGCGAGGTTCAAAAACCCATGTCGCAAGGTTTCCTGAAACCCCAGGCCGAAATCCTCGAACCGATCTTCACCGGACTTTCGCGCAAGGCCGCGGCGTAAGGCCTCTTCAGGATCCATATCGATGATAAACGTCAGATCAGGTTCGCGCCCGATCATCAGCCGGTGCAACTCATCAACCGTGTTGCGTAGATCACCTCGCGTCGCCCCTTGATAAACCCGGGTGCTATCTGCGAACCGGTCCGAAATCACCGTCTTTCCCTCTTCGAGAGCAGGTAAAATGGTTCGTTCTAAGTGGTCTCGGCGGGCTGCGGTGAAGAGCAAAATCTCCGTCTCTGCCGTCCAGCGATCCGGATCGCCCGTCAAAACCAACTGACGAATTTCTTCCGCACCAGGGCTCCCGCCCGGTTCGCGTGTCAGAACAACGTCGTCCAAACGCTCTGCCAAAAACCGCGCTTGGGTCGATTTGCCCGACCCATCAATACCTTCAAAGGTCACAAACATCTGGAAATACTACTCGCCTTAGGCTGGATTGTCTTCTGCGCCCAAGGCACCAATTTTTTCAAGCAGAACCTGAGCCGCAACGCGCAACCGCGTTTCAAACCCGCCTTCAGCGACGTCATCCGTTGCAACCAATGGCACGGTCGTTTCCGGAAGCCCATCAACTGTGATGATCAAGTCACCGACCTTGTCGCCAGCCGCAATAGGGGCTTGCAGAGGGCCGTCATAAACAACCTGCGCGTCGACAGCCTCTTGATTGATCACAGGGAGCAAAAGAGAGAGATCTTCCGCCACAGTCAAACCCACGGTCGGTGCATCCCCCATCCAGACATCAGCCTGCGCAATCTGAGAACCAGCCCGCACGACATCTTTCTGCGCAAACTGGCGGAAGGCCCAGTTCACGATCTTTTCGGCTTCCTCCGCGCGCTCAGCTTCGGAATCGAGGCCGGTGAGTACAAAGATCACGCGTCGGTCGCCCTGTTTGGCAGAACCAACGAGGCCGTACCCAGCCTCTTGTGTGTGACCGGTTTTCAACCCATCTGCACCGATACCGAGACCCAACAAGGGATTGCGATTGTTACTGTTGGCCGGTGCACGCCCGTCAAAAGCAAAGGTCTGTTCATTGAAAAGGGGATAGTAGGTCGGGAAGTCCGTTATGAGGCGGTCTGCAAGTGTGCCTAAATCCTTCATCGACATCCGGTGCCCGACAGCGGGCCAGCCGTTTGAATTTTTGAAAGTTGAATTGGTCAGCCCCATCTGTTGGGCGCGTTCCGTCATCATCCGTGCAAAGGCTGGTTCCGTTCCACCAATAGCTTCCCCCAAAACAGCGCTCGCATCGTTGCCGGACAGAACGATCACGCCACGCAGCAGATCTTCGACCGATACGCGATCTGTCGTGTCCAGAAACATGGTTGAGCCGCCATAGGACGCTGCATGTTCCGACACCGGCAAACGCTCGTTGATACCCAAACGACCGTCTGCAACTGCTTCAAACGCCATGTAGATGGTCATCAGCTTGGACATGGAGGCTGGCGGCAAAGGCTCGTCAGCGTTCTTTGACATCAAAACTGTGCCAGTGGTTTGATCCAGCACATAAGCAGCTGTGGCCTTGGTATCGAAGGCTTGTGCGGCGGCTGAAACAGCCCAAAGCAGGCCAATAGCAATAGAAGAAATGACCAAACGCGTCAGTCGCGGCATCGAAAGCCCTTTCGCTTAGTTGGTTACAAAATACGCGTCGGTAAAGCCGAGCGATTTCACTTTGTTCAGCACTTCAGCGCGATCAGTAGTAGTCGGAGAGGGGCCAACGATGACTCGCCAAAAAGGCCGCCCGTTGCTCGATTGAGCGAGAACCGTTCCGACCAAACCGTTAGAACTCAAAAGTTCATTCGTGCGTTGTGCATTGTCCTCTACGCTGAAGATACCGATCTGGATGTAGGGTTTCTCCAAGCTCGAAGACGGCGCTGACGCCGGTTGCGGCGTTGGCGTCTCCGCTGCTGCGGCGGCCTCAGCGGCTGCGATTGCGATGGCTGCGGCACCTGTCAATCCTTCGGTGGTTGTGGCGCTAGGTGCTCCCGATGCCGGAGCGCTTGCAAAAATGTCGCTTAACGTAGATGCCGCTGTACCTGAACTTGCCGCTGGCGTATCTGCCACCTCGGCGGTGGGTTCATCTAGCGGAGTCGCTGTCACCGCGACAGGAGCATCCAAGGCGGCTGTTTCCAACGTCGGCAACTCTTCGACTGGTGCCTCTTCGCGCCTTAGAGCGACAACGCTCAACTGTGTTGGCGCACCGGCCAGCACGCCCAATTCCTCAGCGGCGTCCGAAGACACTTGCAAAGCTGGGCCCGCGTTCTCCCGCTCTCGGCGGAACAATGCACCGATAACCGACGACCCGTTTGCGTTGTTACGAATAATAACACGTTCCGGATCAACCGCATCAGGGTGTGCCACCCAAACCCCGCCGAGCGATGGCCGCCCGTCCCATAAGCCGTTTTCGTCTACCGAAAAGACCTCAGGTGCCTCTACGTCACGCTCAACCAAAGACACCGAAGGCGCTGCGAACGTTGATGCGCCCGCGGAATCTTCGCCACCAAAGCTGGGCAGCTGAAACTCGCCATTCTCATCACACCCAGTCAGCACCAATGCGCCGATACTGAGTGCCAACACCTTCGTTTTCGCATGTGATTTCAAAGCGTTGCTCGACATTGTCCGCCCTTTGTATTCTTGGCCGCAATTTGCCTCGAACCTTATGTCTTGGCCCGTTTTGCTTCTGCGACACCCCACGTTTGCTGCAGCCTAGCGTTTCAAGCCCTATTTTGAAAGAGTTGAGGCCACTTTGTCGGCGGTTTTCCCCAAACGTCAAACCTCTCTTTTCGAATCAAACGAAGGTCGCTAAACGGGACGGACGCGGAAGCTTGGCAGAGTGGTCGAATGCACCGGTCTTGAAAACCGGCGAGGGTGAAAGTCCTCCCAGGGTTCGAATCCCTGAGCTTCCGCCACCACCTTCAAGTGTTAAGTTCCCAATAAAGGTCGCTAGGCATTTTTGAAAAGCAATCGCTCGTCAGACGCGCCCGAAAACGCCCATCATTTCCCAAAGCTAGGCACAACTTCCGAGCCTTTCGTGACGAAATTTTAACCAACTCTTGTGATTGCCTTTACCTCTCCAAGTTAGAATTTTTGGATGCCATTTTTGCGTCGATCATGAGCCTGAAACGCATGTGCTACTTTGTAAGCACCTGTCTCGCGATCGGGACTGGTGCCTCTGCGGATGCCGTTCAGGGTGAAGATCAGCAAGATGGTGTCCCCCATAGAACCGTGTATTTTTACGAAATCGAATGGCGGGTTTACTGTGAACTGAACGCCTGTGCTGCGACCGAGGGCCAGATTTGGTTGGTCTGCGTTGGAGGTGATCTTTTCTTGACGGCCAAGGAAGGCGTCGAAATTCAACATTGGTACAATCGCAGTGCCCAACCTTTGCCACTGGCGGGACCATTGGACAGTTTTCAGGTGAGTACGCTTCTAGCAGAAGGAAAACTCGTGTTCCTCGCTGATCTTGGCGAAGCCGTCGTACAGATCGCTCGAATTTCGACCCCACCCATCGCAAGAGTTTTGGAAGCGATGGAGCCTCATGCATCTTGCGTGCCGCCGGATGGGCCCAATTCTTATCGTTTATTGCTTGATGATCAGCAACGCGCCAATCAAAATCAAAATGTTCCAGTTAACAAACCGCAAGTCGAATTCGCCATCCGGTCTCAGACCGGAGTTTTCGAATAGCTATCGTCCAAGACGACGCGCGATATCTTCCGACAAACGCAATACAGCCCGCGCTTGAGCGTTTGCAATGGCTTGCGAGCCTTCGCCGCTCAGAGGCTCAACAATATCAAAGCTGTGCGAGGAGTTGCGGAAGCTGATGCCATCCCCACCAACGAAATACTGGCCACTCAAACGGAACGATCCATCAGTTCCCGCGAGCATCTGAGTGACGCGCACATCCACAGCAACATCTGGCAACCCGACAAAAGGCCAAGGTTCCGGCCCAACTGTTGCACTCAAAATCTCGTCGAGTTGTTGGGTCATGGACAGCGTGACAGCCCGCTCTGGGTCATCGGCCCATAAAATATCCGCACTCGTGCCAATGACGCCGGGAGAGATCTCAACGGCAACCTCTTCGGATGCCGCATAAGTCGGCAGCGACACGGTGCGCAATATGACCGAACCGACGAGCGCTCTGATCCGCAGTTCTGAGGACACGGGACTGAATTCCAATCTATTCGCCGGTGCCGATGTGCAGGCAACGAGCGCCGCAAGAAATAGCGGGGACAGGAACTTCATCATCTTTATCGCCCTCGGATCAATGAACTTGGGTTACGCTGAATCGTGCGTGCCAGCGCGGATATTGCATCTGCAGCGTCTTGGATTCCTTGTAGGGTCGTCAAGGCCTCAGCCCCAAATCGCGACCGGCTGCTATAGCTTTCGACCACTTCGCGAGACTCCCTCACCAATGCGTTGGCCCTAGCGATGAGATCAGGAAGATCGACGGTTGCATCCTCCAACGCTTCAGCAGCACCACTTGCGGACGAAAGCGCCGAATTCAAGTTCTCAACTGCGCCGCCTGTTCGGAGGTCGGAAAGAATGCCTCTGAATTCGGCAAGCGACAGATTGAGGTTCTCAGGCAGTTCATCGACACCGACTGCACCCAAAAGCGCGTCAATGGAGGCGAGCGTCTGGGTTGCCTCTTCGATCAGCTCCTCAACTTTCAGCGCATTGGCCTTTTCTGCCAAACTCTGCAGTTCTGCCGTAATGGCCGGCAAATCAGCGCTGGCGGTTTCGATGCTGTTAGCGGCCGCCGCGGCGCTCGTGATGGCGTCATCCAGTTTCAATACCAATTCTGCTGCTTGGATTTGAGCAAGGATTGCATTCAAATCTGTCACCGTCGTGCGCAAATCGCTCGGCAGGGCTTGTAAATCTTCCGACGCCATGAAGCGTTCCGCTTCAACCAAGACGTCGCGGGCATCGGCCAAAGTCTCGTTCAGAGAAGCGGGCAAGGCCTGTGTCTCGTCACTTGCGATAATCGCATCAATTGAATCCAACGTTGAAGTCGCTCCGGTCACGAGGGCTGCCAATTCAAGTGCGTTTACCTTCGTTAGAAGGTCCTCAAGCGCTACAGAAATCTCCGATAAGTTTTCTGTACCATCGGAAATGTTGGACGCAGCCTCGGTGGTCACCGTCAAGGCTTCTGTCAGCTGGGTCGCTAGTTCAGCCGCCACAAAGCTCTGCACGAGGCCGTCGAAGTCGCCGATGGCGTCACGGATATCAGGTGGAATGCCTTGAACATCCTCTGACGATACAAGCGCTCGTGTTTCTTGTAGCAAGCTCGCCAATTCTTCTGGGACGTCGCGCACGGACTCGTCATTGGCCAATCGCTCAATGCTTGCCATCAGGTCGATGGCACCTTGCAGCAACTCTTCGATCGGCAAGCGCTCGATACGAGCCAGAACTTCTTCGGCCGTCTCGGCAACATCCGCGATGGCAGCGTCGGCGGTTGGAATGATCGGGTAGGGGTCCGCGTCGATATCCAAAGTGGCCGGCGTGGCGTTTTCCTCTTCGATCAGTTCGACGATTAAAGCGCCGGACAAGATATTTGCCGTACTGAGACGTGCACGAAGGCCGTTTTCTACATAGTCGGCAAGGAACTGAAGCGCTTCTTCCTCTGTCGTATCAGCATCCATGCCGATCCGGTTTGTTTCCAATGATAAGATCGCCTGCAACTGGACGTCGGCCTCGCCGTCCATCTCATTAATGATCGCGCTCAAATCAGCGACTTGGCCGATGCGAATACCTTGGAAGCGCACTTCAGACCCTTTCGTCAGCCCGCTAACCGAGTCATCAAAAAGAACCGCAATCTCAACTGTCGGTGTGTTTGGACTCACAAATACGCTGTTGCGAGCGATCTCTTCATCTTCAAAAATATCAAAGACATAGCCCTGCGATACCCGCTCCCCACCAGACACCACGGTATCAAAAGCCACGCCACCTTCGATCAAAGACGCAATTGAGTTCACGTCGAGTTCCACGCCGCCTGCGCCGAGCGACAAAGAAAACCCGCTGGTGTCCCAAAAACGCGTCGCGGTCGTCAGGATACGGTCGTAAGGGAAGTCCACAAACCCATCCACGATGACGCTTTCCCCATTGGCCGAAAGGCGCGGGGTTTCGAGCGTGCCAACGCGTATCCCGCGGTGCAGGATCGGCGCGCCTTTTGAGAGCGCGCTTCCGTCTCTGGTGCGCAGCGTAATGGCGGTGCCAAGCTGATCAAGGGTGGTCAGTGGCGCCGAATCCATGCCGAAGAATTCAGTCTGTGCGACATCGGCGCTGCCGTCCCATGTGCCTTCGATGAATACGCCAGACAATACCGTCTCAAGTCCGGTCACGCCGCGAAGACTCACATCGGGCTGTACCACCCAAAACTGCGCATCATCATCGAGGTAGGGCGCAACTTCGTTGTCTACGCGGACCGAAACGATTACGTCGGTCAGACCTTCGTCAAACGCGACTTTCTCCACCGTTCCAACCTCCACATCCCGAAAGCGCAGCACAGTTTCACCTGCTCGGACGCCCGAGGCGCTTTGAAAGATAATGTCGATCAATGTGCCGCGCTGGCTGTAGGTTTGCCAAGCGACCGAGAGAGATACGATCAGCGCGATCACCGGCACGATCCAGACCCACGACAAACCGTCGCGCGACTTACGCACGTCCATGTCAGCAGCTGTATGTGGGTCGCTCATTCTGTATTCCTGCTCGCATCCCAAATCAGCCGCGGATCAAAACTCTGCGCGGCTAACATGGTGAATAACACCGACAACGCAAAGCTTACAGCGGCAATTCCCGGATTAATTGTGGCGATTGAGTCGAGTTGAACCAAAGCTGAAAGGATGGCGACGACAAAGACGTCAATCATTGACCATCGGCCTATGAATTCGATCACTTCATAGAGCTTGTGGCGCTGGTGCATGTTCAAAATTGACCGCCGCTGCACACTGATCGCGAGGTAGATGATCGCGATGAATTTTCCGATTGGAATCACCACAGAGGCAAAGAAAACGACAAAGGCGATATCGTAACTACCCAGCTCAACCAATTCGACCACACCACCAAAGATGGTGCTGTCGCTGGTGTGACCAAGCGAGCGGGTTATGAGCATCGGATAAAGGTTTGCAGGGATGTAAACGATCATCCCAGCGATCAGCCAAGCCCAAACCTTCTGTACGCTGCGCTCGTCACGGCTTTGAAGGGGTGAGCCACAGCGCTGGCAGTGAGGCGCACTGATCACCTCCACTTGCCCGCACCGACGACAGGCGACAAGGCCGGCCTCGCGGGCCGTGGTCAGGCCCGCGCTGTGTCCAGTTCTTCCCAAATCGAATACCTGCAAATCAATTGATCTTTGAGAACCGTGATGACCACGAGCGCTGCGAAGGCCCAAAACGCGGGGCCAATTGTGACTGTGGCCAGACCTGCCACTTTGATGAGGGCGACCGTCACGCCCACCATGAAAATTTCGACCATCGACCACGGGCGTAAACGCTCAGCCAATGCAAAGGCCTGCCTTGCATAGCGGCGTGGTTTCGCGCCGCGTGTCAAAGGGCCAATTGCGTAGATCAGCGCAATCAATCGGGTCAGTGGGAGGATGATGATGAATCCTGCGACGGCGATTGCTAATGGAAATCCCCAAGAGCTTTGAAAGGCTAGAACCGCGCCAATGACCGATGTACCGCTTTGTCGCCCTTGAACATCTAAGTCGAGGAACGGAAAGCTGATAGCGGCAATCATCAAAACCACTGACGTCAACGCAAGACTCAAAACGCGCGCGAGGGCAGAGGACCGCGATGTCATCAAAGGCGTACCGCATTGGCGGCATGCCGCGGTCTCGCCTTCAGACAGAGTCATTGCGTTGTGCAATGTGTCACACTGCGAGCAAGCAATCAAATCTTCAAGCGGAGGAAGCGACATAATTGATCCAAAAGACAGCTATTTTGAAAGTAGTCGTTCCAAGCACAAAGTTCCATGGCCAAAGGTGCTTAACCGAACGTTCAGGTAATGACGTCGGGCGCCTGTCTGCCAGTGCGCGATTTAATGCCAGACAGGTCCTCTGCTGCCTTTATGACGGTCGAAAGCGCGATCTGAGGGTCTAGGCTTTGTTTGGCATGATCTAGTTCCAGCCGTTCCAGATAGACCCGGATAGTTGCACCTTCAGTCCCCGTCCCAGAAAGGCGGTAAACAATGCGGGCATCGCTTTCGAGAGAAATACGCAGCCCTTGACCCGTGGAGCGGCTGTGGTCAACCGGATCGTCATAGGCAAATTCGTCCGCCGAGATCACGCGTAGCGCACCAAAACTCTGGCCCGGCAATACACCCAACTTACCGCGAAGCACGCCCATAATCCCGTCAGCGGTCTCGGTCGGGATCGCTTCATAGTCGTGTCTGGAATAGTAGTTCCGCCCATAAGTCTTCCAATGGTTCGACATAAGCTCCGGCACGGAACTCTTCGTTTTGGAAAGGATATTCAACCAAAGCATAACAGCCCAAAGTCCATCTTTCTCACGGACATGATCGCCGCCGGTGCCAGCGCTTTCTTCTCCGCATAAACGTACTTCGCCTGCGTCCAATAGGTTACCAAAGAATTTCCACCCAGTCGGGGTTTCGAAACATTTCAAACCCTTGGCGGCGGCAACACGATCAACCGCGCAAGACGTGGGCATCGATCGAGCCACGCCGACCAATCCATCACGAAATGCTGGAGCGGCTTCGGCATGGGCTGCCAAAACGGCGAGGCTGTCAGAAGGGCTGATATACATGTTCGGACCGACGATCATATTGCGATCTCCATCGCCATCGCTCGCAGCGCCAAAGTCGGGTGGCGTATCGCCTGTCATTAGCCCCATCAACTCCGTCGCCCAAACGGGGTTTGGATCAGGGTGTCCTTTATTAAAGTCGGGGCTTGGGGTAGCATTGATAACGGTGCCCGCAGGCGCGCCAAGGTGATCCTCTAAGAGCGCTTTTGCATATGGCCCCGTCACGGCGTGCATCGCGTCAAAGACCATTTGAAAATCTGACGTCAGAAGCCTTTTAATCTCATCAAGATCAAAGAGTTGCGCCATCATTTGAATGTAGTCATCAGTCGGGCTAACAACGTCGATCTTCATATCACCAAGGGTCGTTTGCCCAATTTCAGCAAGGTCGATGTCAGAAGCGTCTATGATATTGTAATGATCAATAGCTTCTGTCGCCTGAACGATTTTCTCGGTGACTGCTTCAACAGCAGGTCCCCCATTTGGCATGTTATATTTGAGACCAAAGTCCGCATCGATGCCGCCGGGATTATGGCTCGCTGACAGGATCAAACCGCCATCAGATTTATGCAACCGAATAAGGTGCGAGGCTGCAGGCGTCGACAATAACCCATTTTGACCGACAATGACTTTCGTCGCACCATTCGCCGCGGCCATTTTCAGAATGATTTGAATGGCTTCTGCGTTGAAATAACGGCCGTCGCCGCCAAGAACCAGTATCTTTCCTTCGATCCCACCAATACCGTTGAAAATGGATTGCACGTAGTTTTGCAAAAAAGGCGTTTCCATGAACACGCGTGTTTTCTTGCGCAAGCCAGACGTCCCTGGCTTCTGCCCGGCGATGGGTGGGGTGGGTATCATAGTCATAGAATTTTAATCAAAAACATTTCGAAACAGTTACCGCAGACATGGCCCCTGGGCTAATCGCTGGTCAAGGTGAAATCAGCTTCAAGTGTAGCTCCAATCACGCGTTGCGCGTTTGGAATATCGTTGCTTTCCGCGCGGCGCGTCGCAGCTGCGCGGCTCAGATTCTGGCTCAACCATCTCTGAATCAACCGCGCCCGTATCTCTGGCATTGGAACGTCCAAGAAGGCTGAGATATCCCAAGCCTGCTGCAAGGCTGACCAAGGGGCTTCATCGAAGAGAAGGTAGTTCCCTTCTAAGATCACGACAGGACATTCCGGCGGGACGTGGATTGCGCCAGCGATAGCTATGTCACGCGCACGGTCAAAAGTAGGTGCAACGACATTATCTCCGCGCCGCAACGTATTGATCATGCGAATAAAACCAGCGACATCAAAAGTTTCAGGTGCGCCTTTGCGTGCCAGCAGTCCGTGAGCTTCAAGCAACGAATTGTCTAGATGAAACCCATCCATCGGAACCACGACATTCACACATTTCTGAAGCGTCAAACGGCGTGATAACTCGCTTGCCAGCGTCGATTTCCCAGAACCAGGCGCGCCGGCCAGCGCAACAAGAAGCCGCGGATTGTTTGGGCGGAGCGCATAGATACGATCCGCCAATAAATTGACGTGATTGGTTATGTCTTTCACGAGACTTTTGCCTGCACTGCTTTGTTATTGAAGACCACGTTAGCGGGCAGAAGTGAGTCGGGCGACCACAAAAGCTCAAATTCTCACTTTCTTGGCAAAGGCTTGCTGGAAAACAGCATGGGAGTTCCTTAGGGTCGATCAAAACAAGGGATTTTCGGCTGAGTGCGCAATTTTTTCGTCAACGGCTACGACCTAACGTGCGCTGTCTTGCAGACCGCGGGGGATAGGCAACTTGCCTTCATCGCGGCTGGTGTGTCCTTTTTCGGAGTCTTTTCGATCTTCCCCGGAATTGCAGCAGTTATCGCAATTTTCGGGTTGGTTGCCGATCCGACCGTTGTTGCTGATCAGTTTCAGTATTTCGAAGATCTTATTCCGGAGCCGATCTACAATATGATTTGGGATCAAATCTCCAGGTTGCTCGGAGCGAGCAGTGAAACTCTTGGTTGGGCGACTTTTGTATCGACGACTCTTGCGATCTGGTCGGCACGGGCAGGAGTGTCGGGCTTGGTGCGCGGGCTCAATGCAATTGCGGACGAACCACCGAGGAACGGTGTCTTTCAAGCCGTGTTCGCTCTCGGACTAACAGTCATTCTTATGGCGATGGCACTCGTGGCAATCGGGCTCTTTGTCTTTGCTCCGATCATTTTGACCTTCTTTCCATGGACAGGTGATGGCGCGCTACGATTAGAAATCATGCGTTGGGTTATTGGGCTAAGCGTCCTCTTCGCCGCCTTGAGCCTGCTTTATCGTTTCGGCCCAAATCAAAAGGACGCGCGGATCAGGTGGGTTACGGCCGGCGCTGGCTTTGTCATCGTGATGTTTGTGGCGGCTTCTTCGGGCCTAACCTACTACCTCGCGAACTTTGGACGGTACAACGAAATATACGGCTCAATCGGTGCGGTTATTGCTTTGTTGCTTTGGGTGTATATGGCGTCATTCCTCGTGCTTTTAGGCGCGGCTTTGAATGTTCATGTTTATGGCGGTGTCACTGGGAGAAGTGCAGACTAACTGCTTCAAGAAAAAACTAGATTTGGCGAATCACGCGCGCTAAGCTCTTCTCAATAAAACGACGTGATCCCACAAAAAACAAAGGGATGCGCATTGAGGCGGAGTAATGGCAATGGAGGCAGTGGACGTGAATCCGCGCCCGTGGTCTGGGCGATCTAATCCTGTATCAAATGTAAGCGAACGTGGCCGAAGGTGGGTCTCTGACATCGCGCGTCGAACGCAGCGGCCCCAACCGGCGCACAGCATGGGCCATGGGATCACGGTCAACGGCCTGTCAGAACCAAACGTAACGGTGTTGGTGACGCTCGCAGGGCAGGCGCTTTCGGTGCCATCTGACGATATTGGCCAGTGGTCTGCATCCTTCGCAGATATTCAGGTTCCGGCTGGAACAATTGAAATTCCTGTCAAAGCGATGACCACTGACGCGTCAGGCCAAACCACAACCGCCGAAGGCATTGTGCAGGTAGAGACTTAAACCTGACCACCAGCGATTTCGATCGTCTGGCCGTTCACGCTTCGAGCACCAACTGAGCATAGCCACATCACAGCAGCAGTGACTTCATCGACCTGCAAAAGCCGATCATGCTCATTCCCTGCAGCAAAGACGGCCTTTGCGCCGTCCTCATCCACGCCCAAGCGATCCATCAGACCCGGCAATTGTTGGCGAACGATGTCCGTCTCAACGTAGCCGGGGCAGAGCGCGTTAAACGTCACGGGGCGGGCTTTGTATTCCAAAGCCAAGCCACGGATCAATCCGACGATCCCATGCTTTGAAACCGTATACGGTACCGCGCGGTTCAAGCCTTTCACCCCTGCAATCGAGCTCATCACAATCATCCGCCCCGGCTGGTCTTCCGGAATGGTCACGAGCGCTGCTTGGAGCGTAAGAAACACCCCGTCCAGATTGGTCGCCATCATCCGACGCCAATCGTCCAATGTTACCTTGGCAAAAGGTTTGCCCTCCGCGATCCCTGCATTTGCAACGCAAATCTGGATTGGCCCTCGCAACGTTGCGGCCTTCGCGACACCTTCACGAACCGAGCCTTCGTCGCTCACATCCATGACCAATGGAAAGAGATTCTCTGACTGCGTGGCGGCCTGTTCCAAAACCTCCGCCCGCCGGCCGGTGATCGTGACCCGCGCACCTTGTTTCGCCAAAGCCAACGCGATGCCGAGGCCAATGCCTGTGCCGCCGCCAGTGATAAGTGCGTGTGTGTTTTCAATCTGCATGCCTGTATCGTGGCCTCTTCGGAATGCCGTGACAAGCGGTGATCACTTGGTAAACTCGCTGATATGAAGTGGCTCGACATTCCTCCAGTTTGGCTCGCTGGAATGGCGTTCTTGACGTGGCACTCTCGAGGACCGCTTGGCGCCTTGAGTTTTGGCTACGGCATAACGCAATGGATCGGCGCTGCCTTGGTCGCAGTTGGGCTGATCCTCATGGTTTTGGCTGTCCTGCGCATGCAAGCCCATCGAACCACACCGATTCCCCACATGTCGCCGAACGCCCTAGTGACAGACGGTATTTTCGCTCTGACCCGCAATCCAATCTACCTAGGCGACCTATTCATTCTCTCCGGCCTGATCCTGCGTTGGAACGCACCACTCGCTGTTCCATTGGTGTTTTTATTCCAATTCATTCTTCTCCTCAGGTTCATCCTTCCGGAAGAGGCGCGTATGAAAGAACATTTTGGCGCAGAATTTGATCAATATGCCGAAAAGACGCGACGTTGGCTCTGATCGTTAGCGCAATCGGAATAATTTCCCACGCCTGATCCCTTGTGAAATATTATTGCGCGCTATAATCCACCGTTGATCAATACCTATTGAAAAAGGGGATGGCCCGTGAAAATCGGTTCACCGAAAGAGATATTCGAGGGCGAAGATCGCGTCGCAATGACGCCTGCGTCCGCAAAAGACCTTCAAAAGCTCGGCTATGAGTGCGTGATCGAAACCGGCGCAGGTGCTGCTGCAGGTTTCTCCGACGCCGCCTATAAAGAGGCTGGTGTTGAAGTCGTCAAAACCGGCGCTGCTTTGTTTAAAGCCGCCGACATCGTCGCAAAGGTCCGCCCGCCCGAAGACAAAGAGGTTAGGCGCCTACGCGAAGGTCAAACTCTGATCTCTTTCTTCTATCCGGGTCAGAATGAAAAACTGATGGAAGCAGCCAATAAGCAAGGCGCAACCGTCATTGCGATGGATATGGTGCCACGCATCAGCCGCGCGCAGAAGATGGACGCGTTGTCCTCCATGGCGAACATCGCCGGCTACCGCGCGGTCATCGAAGCGGGCAACAACTTCGGCCGGTTCTTCACAGGTCAGGTCACGGCTGCTGGTAAGGTACCGCCCGCGAAAGTTCTGGTTGTTGGGGCCGGTGTTGCCGGTCTGGCTGCTATCGGGACAGCGACCTCGCTCGGCGCGATCACCTATGCCTTCGACGTGCGCCCAGAAGTGGCAGAGCAAGTTGAGTCCATGGGCGCTGAATTCGTTTTCCTAGATTTCGAAGAAGAGCAGCAAGATGGCGCCGCAACTGGTGGCTACGCTGCTGTCTCTTCTCCAGAGTTCCGCGAAGCTCAGCTTGCCAAGTTCCGCGAACTGGCTCCCGATATGGACATCGTCATCACCACAGCCCTGATCCCGGGCCGTGACGCGCCAAAGCTTTGGCTGCAAGACATGATCGACAGCATGAAGCCCGGTTCGGTCATCGTTGACTTGGCAGCAGAACGCGGTGGTAACGCCGACGGCACCGTGATGGATGAGAAGGTTGTCACCGACAACGGCGTCACCATCGTTGGTTATACGGATTTCCCAAGCCGGATGGCCGCGCAGTCTTCGACGCTCTATGCGACGAACATCCGTCACATGATGTCTGACCTGACGCCTGAAAAAGACGGCACGCCGATCCACGACATGGAAGATGACGTGATCCGCGGTGCAACTGCAACGCACCAAGGTGAGATCACATTCCCACCGCCACCACCCAAGGTAGCTGCCATTGCAGCACAGCCCAAGAAAGAGGTAGCGCCGGAGCTGACGCCTGAAGAAAAGCGCGTGGCAGAAGCAGAAGCCTTCAAACAGCAGACCAAACAACAGGTCATGCTACTTGGTGGCATGGGCGCATTGGTTCTTGGGATAGGACTGATCCCAGGTATGCCCGCAAGCTTCATGCAGCATTTCATCGTGTTCGTTCTGTCCGTTTTCATTGGCTTCCAGGTGATCTGGAACGTAGCACACTCGCTGCACACACCACTGATGGCGGTCACAAACGCGATCTCTTCAATCATTATCCTCGGTGCGCTGATCCAAATTGGATCGACCAGCGCACTTGTGACCATCTTAGCTGGGCTCGGCGTCTTTATGGCATCGGTGAACATCTTCGGTGGGTTCCTCGTGACACGGCGCATGCTCGCCATGTTCCAGAAGTCTTAAGGAGTAGAGGACAATGGAAAACGCATTCACAATCGCGGCCTATGTCGTCGCAGCGATCCTCTTCATCCTTTCCCTCGGCGGTTTGTCAGGGCAGGAAAGCGCGAAACGCGCCGTTTGGTATGGCATCGTCGGTATGGCGATTGCTGTGCTGGCCACGCTCTTTGGCCCTGGCTCTGGCCTCTGGTTCGCCTCCCTCGTTCTGATCGCGGGTGGTGCGGTTGTCGGCTATCAACTGGCCACTAAGGTGCAAATGACCCAGATGCCAGAGCTTGTCGCGATCATGCACTCGCTCGTTGGTTTGGCTGCGGTTTTTGTTGGTTTCAACGCTGATTTCACCATCACTCAAGTGGCGGATCTGAAAGCGGCTGGCGACGCTGTGACCGGTTCGTTTGCAGAGCTTGTCGCCAAGAAAACACCGATTGAGATCACCATTCTCCAGATCGAACTGGTCTTGGGTGTTTGGATCGGTGCCGTGACATTCACCGGTTCCGTGATCGCTTACGGCAAGCTCTCCGGCAACTCATCGCTGTTGCCTTTCAAGATCGATACGGCAGCAAAGCAGTTCCCAGGCGGTCACATGCTGAACGCAGGCGCGGCAGCACTCTCTGTGATCTTTGCAATCTGGTACTTCAACGGCGGTGGCTTTGGTGCCTTGTTCTTGCTGACGCTTCTGGCACTGTTCATCGGCTACCACCTGATCATGGGTATTGGCGGCGCGGACATGCCGGTCGTTGTGTCCATGCTGAACAGCTACTCTGGCTGGGCGGCTGCGGCGATTGGTTTCTCGCTTGGCAACGACCTTCTTATCGTTGTTGGTGCCCTCGTAGGCTCTTCCGGTGCGATCCTTTCCTACATCATGTGTAAGGCGATGAACCGCTCTTTTGTCTCCGTCATCCTCGGCGGCTTTGGTGGCGCTACGGGTGAGCAGATGGCCGTGGAAGGCGAGCAAGTCGCGATCGACGCCGACGGTGTTGCAACGGCTTTGAACGAAGCGGATAGCGTCATCATCATCCCAGGCTACGGTATGGCGGTTGCGCAGGCGCAAACAGCCGTGGCCGAGCTGGTCCGCAAGCTGCGCGCCAAAGGCAAAGAAGTACGCTTCGCGATCCACCCTGTGGCGGGGCGTCTGCCGGGCCACATGAACGTGCTCTTGGCGGAAGCCAAAGTGCCTTATGACATCGTAATGGAAATGGACGAGATAAACGACGATTTCCCAGACACAGACGTCGCCATCGTCATCGGCTCCAATGACATCGTGAACCCGGCGGCGCAGGATGATCCAAACTCCCCAATCGCAGGGATGCCGGTTCTGGAATGCTGGAAAGCCAAGCAGGTCTTCGTCTCCAAGCGCGGGCAGGGCACAGGCTACTCCGGTATCGAAAACCCGCTGTTCTTCAAAGATAACACGCGCATGTTCTACGGTGATGCGAAAGCATCCTTGGACAGCTTGCTGCCAAAGATCGACTGATCTAAGTCAAATGAAATCAAAAGCGCCGCAGCCAAAACTGCGGCGTTTTTTGTTTCTAGTTTCGGAGCTAATCCCGCCACTGTTTCGCAATCGTGGTCAATCAATGGTCACGATTTGATCTTCTTTACGCCACTCCCATCCGTCACACAGCCGTTAACCATAATTGGGGAACGAGCAGATATGACCCAAGTGAGATCAACAGTTCGCGCGGCTTTGGCGGCCACATCACTCGCCGCGCTGGCCGCTTGCGGCGGTGGTGCAACCAGCACAGGCGCCCCGACATTTGGCGGTGTTCTAAGTGCGAACAGCACGCCCAACTTCTCCGACCTCCAACCTGTCCTCAACTCAGCCGAGGAACAGCGCGAACGCGTGCAAGGCTTCGCAGGGTCGCGGTTCACAGCGATTCCAGACGACCGCACGGTGGTGTTTAAAGGCTACGGCGGCGTGGATTTAGATTTTGCTCCTTCGACCTCTCCCGATCTGTCGGTTCTTGGTGACGCGCGCGTTGTGGTCGACTTTGAGAACGACCAATTCAGCGGCGCCATCACGAACATGATAGCTACCGGCGCCAGCAATAACGTCACCGGCGTTTTGGGAGACTTTACTTTCACAGGCGGATCTGTGGGTGGTGCTAACCCGAACAATTTCTCGCTCGACTATGAGGCTGATCTGCTCGTCGGTCCAAACGATGTTGAGCTGAGCGGGACCATGGATGGGATATTCCGTGGGACCCGCGCAAATCCCGGCGATCGCACTCCGATCAAGGCGATCGATGCGGCCGACACCAACCCAACCATCATAACTGGCGTTGGCCTAAACGGCGCAACGTCCCATGTGATTGGGGAAAGCTTCTTTCCGACAGAGTAGCGCTAGGCCTCGCGCCAAGCGCCTTGGTCTAACCCCTCAACGGTCCAGTCACCGATCCGCCATCGGACCAGCCGAAGCGTTGGAAAACCGACATGCGCCGTCATGCGCCGCACTTGTCGGTTTCGACCTTCATGAATTGTTATTGAAACCCAGCGATCGGGAATCGATTTGCGATACCTGACGGGAGGATCGCGGTCCCACAGCTCTGGGGGATCAATCAATTCGACCTTTGCCGGCCTTGTCGGGCCATCTTTGAGGTGCACACCATCCCTCAAAGGCTGCAAATCCTTATTCGAAGGATCGCCCTCGACCTGAACCAGGTAGGTTTTGTTCATCTTTGATTTCGGATTGCTGATCTTCGCCTGTAGCCGCCCGTCGTCCGTTAGCAGCAACAACCCCTCGCTATCCCGATCCAAACGACCAGCTGGGTAAACCTTTGGGATATCGATGAAATCCGACAACGTTCGCCGCAGAGTAGGGCTTTTTGCGTCGGTAAACTGTGACAGCACATCAAATGGTTTGTTGAACAGGACTAGTTTGGCCATGTGACGACTTAACGGTGCAGTACGCAAAAGGGCAACTGCATTTAGCCGCTCTTTTTCGGTATACAATTGCATCCTTTTAACTTATTGGAATTAAATGAAAAAATATTGAAATGTTTTTTATTTTGCAGTAGATGGGGTCAAGACCAAAGGACGATGCACAATGCCGCCGATTGAAGATCACCCCCAACGCTACGCTTTGGCGAATGAACTCCACGCCCGTCCGTTTCCGATCATAAAAGCGCCAGGTCGTGCAGCTTACCTCGCTATCAAGAGGGCGGATAACGCCGTCGCACGTGATCGCAATACGGATCGAGAGCACCTCCTTGCTTTGCTTGACCGATACGGTGCACCACATCCGCAACCCGATGCTACGCATTATTCGGGGTCTATTGGACGCCACTTTCTAAAGTGGGAAAGTCACACCGAATTTGTGACCTATACCATCCTTGGGGAAGGAGTCTCAGACACGCCGTTCGATGCCAAAACCTTTGGAATGTTTCCCGCAGATTGGTTAGACAACGCGCCCGGCACCCGAATGACGTCGGCCCTAATCCGAATTGAGGAATTGGAAGACGAACAAACGGTCATCCAAAAGACGGAGGAATGGTTTGTTCCAGAGAGCCTCGCTATTAGTCGTGTTCTCAACGACGAGTTGATCGTCTCTAGCGATTTCCGCATCGATGAAGGCGGTCATATCCGGTTCGGTGTCTTTGCCCGCAAAGGGGCTGGGCCACGTCGGATCGGTCGCGTTGTCCAACGGCTGACCGAGATCGAAACCTACAAAGCCATGTCGATGTTGGGCCTGACCCGAGCGCGGGCATTGTCGCCCAAAATGGGGGCGATGGAACAACAACTGGGCACATTGCTCCATGACATGGGGAAGGGTGATCGACCTGCAGATGAGGTTCTACATTCGCTTCTGACCGTCTCCGCCGACGTGGAAAACATGATCGCCCAATCCGCATTTCGCTTCAGTGGTACCGCCGCCTATTCGCGGATCGTGAACCAGCGAATTGAGGTCCTGCGCGAAGAACGCTTCAATGGGCTACAGACCTTTGCCGAGTTCATGATGCGCCGTTTCGATCCTGCAATGCGCACCGTCGCCTCGACCGAGGCACGACTCAAGGCTCTCTCAGATCGGGCAATGCGGGCAGGGGATTTGCTGCGAACAAAGGTCGATGTGGATCGCTCCGCCCAAAACCAAGAGCTGTTAAGCAGCATGAACAAACGTGCTGACGAACAGCTTCGGCTCCAACGCACGGTCGAGGGGCTCTCGGTCGTCGCGATCAGCTACTACGCGGTCAATTTGGTCGTCTATGCCATTGGCCCAGCCGCAGAAAGGGTTGGCTTGAGCAAAACCTTGCTCGCTGCCGGAGCAACGCCAATCGTTCTTTTGATCGTCTGGTGGCTGATCAAGCAAATCCACAAGCGGATTTCTTAACGACCGCGCAACCTCGGATCTAAGGCGTCGCGCAGTCCGTCACCGATATAGTTCACGCTCAAAACGGTCAGTGAGATCATCATCCCTGGTAGGATCACTCGCTCTGGGAAGTTCACCATGCGCGGAACACTATCATTCAGGATTTTGCCCCACGTCGCAAAGTCGGGCGGGAAGCCCAATCCAAGGAAGGACAAAGCACTTTCTGTGATAATCGCCGTCGCCAACCCAAGTGTCGCGGACACCATGATCGGAGAAAGAACGTTCGGCAAAAGGTGGCGCGTGATCATCTTGCCGGACGGTGTCCCGATTGACCGTGCCGCGAGCACAAATTCACGTTCTTTAATGGCCAGAATATCACCACGCACGATCCGCGCGGTTTGCATCCAACTCGTTATGCCGATCCCGACAACCACAAGCACGAATATACCCTGTTCTGGCCCAAGAGCAGCGCGCAACGAGTCGCGGAAAAGAAGCATCATCACGAGCAGTAGAGGCAGCAAAGGCAATGCCAGCATCAGATCGGTGAATCGCATCAGGATGCCATCGAGCCGGCGGAAATAACCCGCCAAAACACCGACTGTTGTTCCTAAGAACACGGCAAGGATCATCGCTGTCCAGCCCACGGCCAAACTGATCCGTCCGCCCTGCATCAGGTTTGCCATGATGTCTCGGCCAAGGTTGTCAGTCCCAAGCGGATGAGACCAACTCACCTTTGCGTCACCATTCCAAAGCGCGGTATAGATAGGACGGATATCTTTGCTCCGAATGTCCAGCTTTGTCGGGTCAACCTGCCACAGCCAAGGCCCGATCACCACAAAGAGTGTGATTGAGACAAGAAAAAATAGCCCTGCCATCGCGCCTTTGTGCGATTTGAATTGATCCCAGACATCCCACCATTGGCTTCGGGAGACGCTGTTCTCGATACGATCTACTGTGGCCTGATCAGTCATAGCGGATCCTCGGGTCTAGGACGCCGTAAAGCACATCGGCAATCAAGTTGAACAGAACGATCAATACCGCGAATAGGAACGTGATTGTCATCACCATTGGGATGTCGCTGCCCTGGATGGCGATGATCAAAAGCTGACCAATACCGTTCACCTTAAACACCTGTTCAGTAATGATCGCGCCGCCGAAGATCGCGGGGATACCCAACGCGATAACGGTCACAACAGGGATCATAGAGTTGCGCAGCACGTGCTTCATCACGACGACGCTCTCTTTCATGCCCTTCGCGCGGGCCGTACGCACATAGTCTTGCCCGAGGTTATCGAGCATGGATGCGCGCATGTAGCGGGCGATCTGCGCAGTTGTTTGCAAAGCTAAAACCATCACCGGCATGATCATCTGCTTGAACTGCTGCTTAAAGCTCTCCCAGTCATCCACGACCAAAGTGGTGTCATAGATCGATGGCAACCAACCAAGCTGTACGGAGAAGATGAAGATTAGCAAAGGGCCGGTGAAGAATGGCGGGATGGAAAACCCGATCATCGTCACAAACGTCCCGCATTGATCAAAGACAGAATATTGCTTATAGGCAGAAATAATCCCGATCGGTAACGCGATTAGAACGCCCACGATGTATGACATGCCAACGACCCAAAGCGTTTGTGGGATACGTTCTGCAATGGTGTCGAACACAGGGCTACGCGACTGGAAGCTGATGATCCGCTGCGCGCCGTCGGCAAAGTTCGTGCCAAAGATACCGTCAATCCAATACTGCGGTTCTACGATGAAGAACTGATATAGCCAGAGGCTAAAGCGCGTATACCAAGGTTCACCCAGCCCGAGCGCTTCGCGCATCTTCTGTTTGACTTCGTCCGGGATAGTCAGCGGCATTTGTCCCATCGGATCGCCGGGGGCGAGTTCCAACAAAAGGAAAATAACCAAAGCGATGAACAAAAGCGTCGGGATCGACAGCAGCAATCGTCTGATCGTGAATGTCAGCATAAAGGCGCCTTAGGTCATGTCTTTGAAGGGAAGGAATGAGTGGGGCCGAAAAAGCCCCACCCTTTGGATCACTTAGCGGTTGTCGCCAGTCCGGTACCAGTCAGCTACATTCCATAGCTCACTGTCCCAAACGTTCAGCTCAATGCCACCAAGGCTGTTCGCATGGGCAGACAGACGGCCACGGTGTACCAGTGGGATCATACCACCTTCGGACACCATGATGTCGTTCATCTGACGTGCAAGAGATGCGCGCTCATCTGCATTAGCAGTCCCAGTCAGCTGTGCGTGAAGGGCATCGTACTCTTCAGAACAGAAGCGGCTGATGTTCTCACCCTGCCACTGTGTTGCCGGGCTTGGTGCCTTGTCGCACAGGCCGTTGGCAAGATAGGCCTGCGGGTCCGTACCGTTGAAGGTGTTCGCATACATTTCCATGTCAGCGTAGAACTTCTGGAATGTGTCAGGCGAACCTGGATCACCACCGAAGAACACAGACGCGTCAATGTTGCGCAGTTCAACCTCGATACCAATTTCAGACATCCACTGTTTGATCAAAGCTTGGAAGTCCTGACGCACAGCGTTTGTAGATGTCTGGTAGAGCATCTTCATTTCAACGCCGTTTGCTTCACGCACGCCGTCACCATTGGTATCGACGAAACCAGCCGCATCCAACATCGCGTTCGCGCCAGCAATGTCCTGAACGTCACAAGTGAACGTATCAGAGTTCACTGCCGCTGGAGCAGGGATCCAGTTACAGGTCACTTTACCCGCTTGGCCGTAGCCAACTTCAACCAGCAATGGACGGTCGATAGCCATGGACATCGCTTTGTAAACTGCTTCCTCGCCCAAGAATGGGTGCGGGCCAACTACAGAACGATCATCAGCACTCAAAGACGGATCAGGGTTTGTCTGGTTCAGCATGATACGCTCAACCAATGGACCAAAGCCTGCGATTGGTGTGCCGAGGCCACCTTCCTGCATCTGCGCAATCACGTCTGGTGCGAGCTGAAGGTTCCAAGCGTAGTCGAATTCGCCTGTTTCCATAACAGCACGGCCCGCAGCTGTCGCATCACCACCACCTTTGAAGGTAACGGACGCAAAAGCTGGTTTGTTTGGATCGCGATAGTTTTCGTTCGCAACCATCTGGATCACGTCGTTTGTCCGGAATTCGGTTACAACGAATGGGCCAGTACCAATTGGGCCGAAGTTTTGGTCAGTACATTCTGGCGCTTTTGCACCTGTACAATCAGCGAATTGAGCCGCTTGGATGATCGGGCTTTCACCACCAACGAACGGGCCGTATGGGAATGGTGTTGGCTTGTCGAATGTGACCTTAACAGTCAAATCGTCCAAAGCTTCCACGCTGGATACGCCTTCAAACTTTGTCAGCTGCGCACAACCCATGTCTGGGTTCATGCAGTAATCTGCCGTGAACTTTACGTCCGCAGATGTGAAAGGTGTACCGTCTGACCAAAGGATACCTGGTGTGATCTTCCATGTGATCGACATCAGATCTTCGGATACGCCACCGTTCGCAACCGTTGGAACTTCGTCCACCAGCCAAGGTGTCAGCTCACCAGAGCTGTTGTAGCGTGCCAAGGGTTCGATGATCATAGAAGCTGATTCAACGTCTTTTGTACCGCCGGAAAGGAATGGGTTCAGAATCGATGGCGCCTGCCAATAAATGATTTTGACTTCGCCGTCCCGTCCGCGCTCACCTTCGTGCGCGTCGGCCAGAACCATCGGGGCAAGTGCTGTTGACGCAATTGCACCCAATAGGGCTGTTTTAACCTTCATAATGGTCTCCTTGTTGTGATGTTGCCGCTGGCTTGGTGCGTGCGGCTTACAAGCGAGAAGGGTAAGGTATGCCATGGCATTCGCTTACATGATGTCATGCTGTCCCCCCCTTCATCATGCGGGCCAGTTCACCCCCGATTCTGAATTAATGCAACCCTTTCATTTGATTAGGTGATTAAAAATTCGGCTTGACCTTGGGGCAGCCTGCGCAATTGATGGTTTGACTCGTGGCCCTTTGGCTGCAAGCCTAGGGCTTAATCAGGGGGACGCACATGCTCGACGAAAAGCCAATTGCAGACATCCAAAACCTTCGTGTGGAGTTCCAAACGAAGGGCGGAACGGTTGTCGCTGTTCAAGACGTCTCAATCGACGTCAAACCTGGCGAAACCGTATGTATAGTTGGCGAAAGTGGCTCCGGTAAGTCCGTGACATCGCTGTCTTTAATGCGTCTTGTCGGCTATGGCGGCGGCGAAATTACCAATGGTGTCATGACGTTCGAACACGCCGATGGCACCTCTGAAGATTTGGCCAAACGCTCCAGTGAGGGCATGCAAGAAGTCCGCGGAAATGAGATCGGAATGATCTTTCAGGAGCCGATGACCTCCCTGAATCCTGTGTTCACGGTCGGAATGCAATTGACCGAAGGGCTGCGTCGCCACAAGGGAATGTCTAAAAATGAGGCAAAGTCGAGAGCGATCGAGCTCTTGCGGCAGGTCCGAATCCCTGAGCCAGAGCGACGCCTCGAACAATACCCCCACGAGCTGTCCGGCGGGATGCGCCAAAGGGTCGTTATCGCTATGGCGCTTGCCTGTGAACCACGGCTGCTGATTGCAGACGAGCCGACAACCGCTTTGGACGTGACGATCCAAGCCGAAATCCTCGCGCTTATGAACCGCCTCAAGAAAGAGACGGGCACCGCCGTGATGTTCATCACCCATGACATGTCGGTCGTTGCTCAAATCGCCGACCGAGTCGTCGTTATGTATCGCGGCGAAAAGGTGGAAGAGGGTCCGGTTGAAGAGATTTTCGCCAATCCTCAGCATTCTTACACCCAAGCTCTTTTATCTGCGGTTCCGCGACTGGGCGAGATGAGCGGCAAGGATTTGCCAGAGCCGATGAAGCTGCTCGGAAAAGATGACGGCTCCACGGATCCCATCCCGGGGACAAATGAACCATTGCTAGAGGTGAAGAACCTAACCACCCGTTTCCCCGTCAAGGGCGGTCTGTTTCGGCGCACGGTTGCCAATGTTCATGCTGTTGAGGATGTGACCTTTACTCTGAACAAAGGCCAGACGCTCTCCTTGGTTGGGGAATCGGGCTGCGGAAAGTCGTCATGCGGACGATCTATTCTGCGGCTGGTTGAGCCAACCTCTGGTCAGATCATCATTGACGGAAAGGATATTCGGTCTCTCAGTAACTCCGCCTTGCGCGATGCGCGGCGCGATATGCAGATGGTATTTCAGGACCCGTTTGCATCGTTAAACCCGCAAATGACGCTCGGCGATCAGGTCGCTGAACCTCTGATTAACTACAACCTCGCCAAAGGGGCCGAACTTAAGGAACGCGTTGCTAAACTCTTTGATCGCGTTGAGCTGCCCCGCAGTTTCCTTGAACGCTACCCGCACGAATTGTCCGGCGGCCAGCGCCAACGGATCGCCATCGCCCGTGCGCTCGCGGTGAATCCAAAGCTTATCGTGTCTGACGAGGCGGTCAGCGCGCTTGACGTGAGCGTCCAAGCGCAAGTCCTTAATTTGATGATGGAATTGCAGGCTGAACTTGGGATTTCCTACCTCTTCATCAGCCACGACATGGCTGTTGTCGAACGCGTCAGTCACCAAGTTGGTGTGATGTACCTCGGCCGGATTGTAGAGATCGGCCCACGCCGGTCAGTCTTTGAAAATCCGCAACATCCCTACACGCGCAAATTGATGTCAGCGGTTCCAGTGGCCGACCCCAAGAATCGTATGCTGACAGGTGATTTGGACTTCACACCAATCCCATCGCCGATCTTCGACACGACTCACGAAGCTGAAGTAAGCCGCTATGCCGAAGTCGCGCCAGGGCATCATGTCTTGCAAAACAAATGGGGTGGCCATGACGGCACGTGAGCTTCTTGATCGGCTGATCGGTTTTCCAACGGTTAGCTCGAACAGCAATCTTGACCTTATTGATTTTGTTGAGGATTACCTCGATGGGTTTGGTGTAAAATCAGCCCGTGTCCCGAATGAGGACGGTACAAAATCATCGATCTATGCCAGTGTTGGGCCAGAGGTCGATGGCGGTGTCGTTCTGTCCGGCCATACCGATGTTGTGCCGATCGAAGGTCAGGCTTGGGACACTGATCCGTTTTCTGTCGTTGAAAAAGACGGCAAACTATTCGGCCGTGGCACCTGTGACATGAAAGGCTTCGATGCGCTCGCGCTTGCTATGGTTCCTCATGCGTTAAACGCAGACCTCAAACGCCCCCTCCAAATCGCGCTCTCTTATGATGAAGAGGTCGGCTGTCTTGGCGCACCTCCAATGATTGATCATATGGTCAGCCACGGATTGCCGCGGGCTTCCTCGGTGATTGTCGGTGAACCTTCGATGATGCAGGTCGTCACCGGACACAAAGGTGGTTTAGGATATAACGTTCATTTTCATGGGTTTGAGGTGCATTCCTCAATCGCCTACCAAGGCGTTTCGGCGATTATGATGGCTGCGAAACTGGTCGATTGGTGCAACCAAATGAATGATGCCAACGCCGCTGCAACGCCATCGGCTTTGGCGGCGCAATTCGACCCGCCTTACACCTCACTCCATGTCGGCATGATTTCAGGCGGCACAGCGCACAACATCACCGCGAAAGACTGTGAGTTCGGAATGAACTTCCGCTTTGTACCCGGCGATAGCCCTGAAGGCTGGAAGAAGCGGTTCTTCGACAAAATTGCAGAGTTGGACGCGGAGATGAAAGCGGTCGTTCCCTCAACCGGCATCACAACGGAAGAATTCTTCAGCTTGACGCCGCTCACCCCCGAAGAAAACGGCAGCGCCGAAGAACTCGCGCGACGACTGACCGGAGACAACGGCAGCCACGTCGTCAGCTACGGCACCGAGGCGGGGCAGTTCCAAGAGCGTGGCTATTCTGCGGTCGTCTGCGGCCCGGGCGACATCGCCCAAGCGCATCAGCCGAATGAGTTCATAACGGTCGATCAGTTCGAAAAGGGCGAGGCCTTCCTAAAGCAGGTTGTTCACCAACTGACGCTTTAGGCCGCTTCCGGCTTCGAATTTGTGTCGGCCGCCCCAACGCGCGACATTGGAACAGCGTACTCCAGCAGAATTTGCAGTGCTTCACCCGCTGGGATGGCAGATTGACCCATCTCCATCAACTGCGCACCGGCTGCAGCCCATGAAATAGGCCAACCAGCATAGTGCTCATCATAACGGTTCAAAATGCCGATCATGTCTTTCCAATGGTCTAACAACAGAGTGATCGGCTTTTCTTCCACAAATCGCCCTTGAGGCAACTTCGCGGTTCCAAATTCAGGCGTGCCAATCTGAGCATTATGTCGAGAGACCAATTCCTGAAAATCCAGCGTTTTGGTTTCTCCAAGAAAGACCGCTTTGCTCTGCCACACGCGATAGAGCGACGAATTACTGCCAAAAACCAAATGATCGATACGCTTGGCATGGGCGGCGGGATCTTTGGGTGCGTCTTGCTGTTCAGCCGTCAGGCCTGCGGACATGGCACACGAATACCCAGCCAATGCACCGACGATTCCCAAAGCTTTTTCCAGATGGACGCCTTCGTCATTTTTGGCGATGTCAAAAATCGCATAGACAAGATCATGCCCTGTCGCCTCATAAACAACGAAGGGGTTGTTTTCTTTCGCATTTTCGACAGCTGCCTTCATCTGAGCCAGCGCAGGGCTTGCGTCTTGGTCCGAAGCAGAAATGTGTTTGGTGTCAAAGCCGAGCATAAATTTACCTTTCATCCCACACCGTTAAAGGAACGAAAAACTTCGGTAGAAAGATGGCGTTCAGGGGGCATTTATTGTGCCGAATTTGATCTATGTGGATAACTCGATCAAATCAGCCTGATCCTAGCAATTTATGGGTTAAGCATCACTCTGAAAACAACCACAGGTAGATTGATTTGCATATTTTTCGCCACAATCTGTGCGCATTTCCAGCTTGTCCCTCCGCGCTATCTTCTTAACATGACCGCGAAACAAGGAGCCTCCGATGCCGATCAAAAACCGCTTTTCCGAAATGCTGCCCGAAATCACTGCGATCCGCCGTGACCTGCACGAAAATCCCGAGATTTTGTTTGATACCCACCGGACTTCGCAAGTGGTCGCGGATCAGCTTAAGGCGTTTGGGGTCGATGAAATCACAACCGGGATTGGTCGAACCGGCGTCGTCGGCGTGATCAAAGGCAAGACCGACACCAAAGGCAAAGTGATTGGCTTGCGCGCCGACATGGACGCGCTTCCTATCCATGAACAGACCGGATTGGAGTATGCCTCCAAAACCGACGGCGCCATGCACGCCTGCGGTCACGACGGTCATACGGCGATGTTGCTCGGTGCGGCAAAGTACCTGTCTGAGACGCGGAACTTTGACGGCACCGTTGTTGTGATCTTCCAGCCAGCCGAAGAAGGCGGCGGCGGCGGTCGCGAGATGTGCGAAGACGGCATGATGGACCGTTGGAACATTCAAGAGGTCTACGGCATGCACAATTGGCCAGGCAAACCGGTCGGCACCTTCGCCATCCGTGCCGGGGCCTTCTTCGCAGCGACCGATCAATTCGACATTACCATCGAAGGGAAGGGCGGCCACGCGGCAAAACCTCAGGAAACCGTCGATAGTACCTTGGTGGCGGCGCATTGCGTCACCGCTTTGCAATCAATCGCAAGCCGGAACGCGGACCCTGTCGATCAGATTGTTGTGTCTGTGACTTCGATCGAAAGTAGCTCCAAGGCCTTCAACGTCATCGCCCAACGGGTCGAGATGAAGGGTACCGTGCGTACGATGTCCGCCGAGATGCGCGATTTGGCCGAGAAACGCATCAAAGAAATCTGCGACGGAGTTTGTACCGCGTTCGGAGCGACAGCGGATATCACCTACCACCGCGGCTACCCCTGCATGGTGAACCACGACGAGCACACAGAATATGCCGCCGAAGCAGCACGGGCTGTGTCAGGTCAATGCGAAGATGCGCCACTCGTTATGGGCGGCGAAGACTTTGCCTTCATGTTGGAAGAACGTCCTGGGGCCTATATTCTCGTCGGCAACGGCGATACTGCGGCGGTCCACCATCCGGAATACAATTTCAACGATGAAGCGATCCCAGCTGGCTGCAGTTGGTGGGCAGAAGTGGTTGAACAGCGGATGCCGGCAACTTAACAGGTCGACACTACAACCTATTAGGGAAAGTCGATGAATAACAAACTGTTAAAGGCCCTTTGTTTCGTACTTGGGCTGGGTCCAAATCTTGCATCTGCGCAGCAAGTGCAGATTATGGATAACTTCTTGGGTGGGCGGATGCAGTGGGATACTGCTGCCTACACACTCATCCGTTGGATCCCCACAATCGTGGATGGCGAAATCTATGTCTGTGGGGCGATTTCGACCCGCGGCGCGGCTCGGATCAAGCGGTTCGGCAGCCAGATGGAAGCCCGTTCGCGCGTGTTCATGGGGAACACGTTGATCAAGCGAAACCTCAACGAGTTCACCGACATTTCCAGCCGTCACATCGATGATGGCCTTGATGGCCAGATGGCCGGTTGCGGTGGAACGGGTGTTCAGGGGACTGCCGAAGATCTCGCAAATGTACGCCTCGATATGTTCACGGGGCCCTATCGCTAGTTGGGCGGTCAGGCATCATACGGCATTCGGTGGCTGAAAGAACCGCACGATCATAAAGAGCGGTTCTTTCACGCCATTGCCGACGCCGAAGGTGCTGGGCGGTCCATGCGCACATGGACCGTCTCATTTCGAGGATTTTCTCAAACAGAAGACCGCGCGGAGGAGTGCCTTAAACGGGCTAAGAAAAAGCCGGGGTGGTTTGGCAGTCGCTGGCTTAAACGGGCCTTCATTAAAGGGCGCTACAACCGCTCTCGCCGCTATTTTCAGAAAAACCAACAGCAGATTGCGGTGTGTTGGCAGGGTCTGACCGGTACGCGGCGGGCCTTCATGTTCGGGGCCATTGATGCCGGCGCGGATACGCTTTTTGCCGAGCTCGCGCCTCTACCTGGGTACAAAACACTCGATCCGCTTGGCGTGAACGCTGAAGGCAGCATTCCGCAGGACCGGTTTGAATACGACGCTGTGGTGTCTCAGCCCGATGTCCTCGCTGCGATCGCTGGTCAATTCCAATCCCGTCAATCGCGCAGGTCAGACGTTGGTCAGGCGGGGGCTCTGCCCCAAGACACCGGACCGTTTCTTTTCGTCCCGCTTCAAGTGCCAGACGACAGCCAGATGATCCTTTTTGCCGACTGGGTGCAAAGTGCCAAAGGCTTTGTTGAAGAACTCGCGAAAGCCTCTGCGCATTTGCCGGACGGATGGCATTTGCGGCTCAAAGAACACCCATCGTCAAAGATACGCCTGACCCGCTATATCGAAAAAGCCATCAATGGCGGGGCGCGCATGGTCTTGGACAATGAGACGGACAGCTTTGAACAGCTCCGCGCGTCTCAGGCCGTTGTCACTGTGAATTCTTCAATGGGCTTGCAAGCGATGTTCTTTGACAAGCCGGTCGTCACAACGGGCCGAGCCTTCTATGCCATCCCTGGGCTGACGACCCATGCGAGCAGTGCCAAGCGGCTGAGCGACCTTTTCGAACAAGCCGAGGCGCTGTCCTTTGATCCCGATTTCCGGCAGCGGTTCCTAACGTGGCTCGCCACGGAGTATTACGTCAAAGAAGACGAAAATGGCTATGACATGGACCAACTCCGCGCCCGCATCGCAGAGGCGCGCGCCTGATGTTCGGTCCCCGTACGATCAGTAAACTTTCGATCACTTCGCCCTCACCGGTAGCAGATCGGGCAGGTATGGCGATCTGCCTAATTGTGCGAAACGAAGAACGCCATATCGGTGAATGGGCCGATTTCCACCTCAAAGCAGGCGTTGAGCATTTCGTCGTTTATGACAACGGCTGCACCGATGGGACGGTCGATGTGCTCAAACAGCGCCTAGCGCCTGACCAACTGACACTCATGCCGTGGGATCAAAAACTGAGTGACGGGCGCAGCGGTGCCGAAATCCATAATCAGGTGCTGGCTTACGCACACGCACTGCGCAACTTCGGTGGTCGTTTTCGATGGATGGCGTTTATCGATGTCGATGAGTTCTTGATCCCAACCGAAGCCACATCCTTGGGTGAAGCACTGGCCCCACTCGAAAACGCAAAACACATCTCTCTGCCATGGCATATGTTTGGCCGAAACGGCCATGAGACAGCACCCGAGGGTAGGGTTCTGACAAATTACCTCAACCGCGCACGCGATCCCTTGGCCTCCAGCCATGCACTGAACTGGAAATGCATCGTCGATCCTTGCCATGTCACCGGCGTCCGCGTGCATGGGTTCGACATTGACGGGCGGGCCGAAGGAACCAATGACGTTGGCAAACTGGCAAAGCACACAGGCCGCGCTGATCGAAGTTTCTACTCTCGCGAGGCGATCCAGTTGAACCACTATTACACGAGGTCCAACGCCGAGCTTCAGGCCAAGATCAACCGCGGTTCCAACAAAGCCGTTGAGGCGCAAAGGCATATCAAACGCGTGATGCGGATCGTCGATGCGATAGAAGCAGACACTGTGGAAGACAGCACAGCTCTCGATTTTCTGAATAGGCTCTGAGACGGCGAAGCCGGACAGCCCCAGTCCAGCGCCCTATTGGGCGCGTTCCGACTTGAAAACGTCCACTGGACGTTTTCTGGTCAATCTCCACCCCTCCCCGCGGGAGGGGGCTTCACCCCCACCCAGGGTCGGGGGCTGGCCTTACTTCTTATGTGATAGTGACCGCCACGGACCACGAGTTAGTGCACAGCGTATGTACGGCGTGTGTACGCCCTGTGTACGCACGGTGTACACGTAAACTAAGGGTTTTGTGGCTTTCGGGGCTACCCGCCCGTATGGCTCATATGCCGAGAGACCTGACCATCCACGCGTTGCCGTGAATAGTCAAAATCGTGCCCCTTAGGCTTCAACGCAATCGCCGCGCGGATCGCATCTTCCAACACCATATCGCTTTCAGAACTGCGCAACGGAGCCCGCAAATCCGAATACCCTTCCTGACCCAAACAGGTGTAAATCTCACCCTTGCAGGTCACGCGCACACGGTTGCAGCTTTCGCAGAAGTTATGGCTCAAAGGCGTGATGAACCCGATCTTTTGACCGGTCTCTTCCATCCGAATATAGCGAGCCGGGCCGCCCGTGCGCTCAGCCAAATCAGTCAGTTCTGACCGCTCCGCCAACTGCGCCCGAACGTCTTTCAATGACCAATATTGGCCGATCCTATCCTCGTTCCCAATGTCGCCCATTGGCATGACCTCGATAAAGGTCAAATCCATATCCCGCTCGGCACACCAATCGGTCAGGGTGAAGAGCTCATCCTCGTTAAACCCTTTCAACGCAACGGTATTTATCTTCACCCGCAGGCCCGCTTTCTGCGCCGCATCAATACCTTTGAGCACCTGCGGCAACCGGCCCCAGCGGGTCACGTCCGCGAATTTCTGTTCGTCCAGCGTATCGAGCGACACGTTGATCCGTCGGACACCAGCCGCAGAAAGATCATCGGCAAATCGCGCCAATTGGCTGCCATTGGTGGTGATCGTCAATTCGTCCAACGCACCGCTGTCGAGATGCCGAGACATGCTGTTGAAAAACGTCATGATCTCACGCCGCACCAAAGGCTCACCGCCAGTGATCCGCAGCTTTTTCACACCCAAACGGATGAATGCCGAACACAAACGGTCCAACTCTTCCAACGTCAGCAATTCTTTCTTTGGCAGAAAGGTCATGTTCTCCGACATGCAGTAGACACACCGGAAATCACACCGATCGGTGACGGAGACCCGAAGGTACTCAATGGCTCGTGCGAAGGGATCAATCAGTGGCGCGCTCATACGGCAAACCTAGGGCTGGGCAATAGGGTGCGCAAGGGTAGGGCGATACACTTGTTCCAGTTTCTCTCCGCGCGTAGAGTCACAATCATGAGACATTTTCTTTTAGGCGCATTTCTTTTCCTCTCGGCTTGCGCGGAGCCGCTGTTTCAGACACCGACTGGTCCTGCTGTGACCACCCCACCTGAGACCCTAGACCCAACACCACCACCGCCGCCACCGCCCACCGCGCGGACGGTTGAGCAATTCGACACAACTTCGCAGGAAGATCGGATTGAAGCGATTACAGTGGTTCAAAGAACGGGTGAGAGGTCATTGGGTGTTACAAACGTTTCGCTCGGCTCCGCCACTGATCCGGGGATTTGGATTAAAACTGCTCAGGTGACGGAGCTTCAAATGGGTCGTGCTGTGTATTTGGTGACGGGAAAGTCGATTAATATTGAATTGCGCCCTTCAGGGGGAGAGGCAGGCTCAGCAAGTCAGTTGAGTTTGGCAGCCATGCGGTTGTTGGCGATACCATTGACTGACTTAGCTGATGTCGAGGTTTTCGCAAACTAGAGTTTAACCGTTAACCTATGGGCGGAGACGACCCTAGCTTGGCAGCTTCCGGGCCGCTTCCTTCCGAGCAAATGGTTTCATGTCGGCTCCATGTTTGTCCAAAAACGCCACCACTCTTGGCGCATCATGCTTTGACAACTCCCGCAGCCACCAAGCGATGGCCTTTTGAATGAACCAATCATGGTCCGGCACATAAGACGCGGCCCAGCCCAACACCCGATCCCGCGCTTCTAACTCTGCCGGTTTCGGATGGTTCTGCTTCGTCCAAGGCAGTGTCATCACCAATGCCGCGCGCCGTGTCCACATATGATCAGACCTCGTCCAAGTCTCTACCTGATCCAACCGCAACGGCTCCCAGACCAAGCGCTTTTGACCCGCCATCGACGCATGATCCGCCACGGCCCATGCATCAAATGACGGCACCCAAGAGGCGATCAAATCCCACGCGCCTGTGTCATCGGGCCTAATCCGCGCCTGCGTAAGCAACTTTGCTGCAGCGACACGCGCTTCATGAATGTTGGTGTCCCAAAGGCCAGATGCGAGCGCGAGGCGATCATCAAGGTCCAGTGCCTTCCGCCACTCCTTCACATGCGCATCGATCACAGGGTTAGCCACACCGAGATAGGGGCGATCCAGCTTGTGATAGGCCCTCATTTCGGCAGCCTTCTGAGGATCTGACCCCAGTGCCGCTATCGCCTCTTCTGGTGTCATTCCACCGTAACCGATTTGGCCAGATTGCGCGGTTGATCAACATCCGTGCCCTTCGCAACAGCCGTATGATACGCCAAAAGTTGCGCTGGAATCGCATACAAGATCGGGGCTAGAAAATCATCGACTTCCGGCATGATTAACGTTCGCCAGGTCCCTTCGCCAGCCTCCTGCGCCCCTTTTTCATCAGTTATCAAAAGCACCTTTCCACCACGCGCCATGACCTCTTGCATGTTCGAAACGGTCTTCTCGAACAACGCGTCGCGTGGGGCCATGACAATCACCGGAACATTCGGATCGACCAAGGCAATTGGGCCGTGCTTTAACTCGCCGGAGGCATAGGCCTCCGCATGTATATAGCTGATTTCTTTGAGCTTTAACGCGCCCTCATGCGCCAAAGGATACATCTGCCCGCGACCCAAAAACAGAATATCCCGCGCCTCCGCCAACTCACCCGCAAGGGCCTGCGTCTGGCTTTCGATGTTCAGAGCTTGGTTGATCATCCCGGGGAGGGCGCGGAGCAATTTCAGCTTTTCAGCAACATCCTCCGCCGACATCTCCCCTCTATCCTGTGCGGCCTTCAGAACCAACATCGCCAAGGTTGTCAGCTGACAGGTGAACGCCTTCGTCGAGGCCACACCGATCTCTGCGCCTGCCAATGTTGGTAGTGGCAAATCGCTTTCCCGCGCGATGGAGCTTTCGGGGACATTCACGACCGAAAGGATGCTGTCCGCTCTCCCGTCCATGTATCTCAACGCGGCCAAGGTGTCCGCAGTTTCCCCAGACTGGCTGACAAACAAAGCGACCGTGCCTTTCGGCACAGGAGGCTCGCGATAGCGGAATTCAGAGGCCACATCGACTTCGACCGGCAACCGCGCGTGCTGTTCGAACCAGTATTTCGCGACCATGCAGGCCAGATAGGCAGTCCCGCAGGCGACCAATGATAAACGCTCTACTTTGCCGAAATCCAGCCCTGGATCCGGCAGTTGCACCTGCATCGTATCGGTGTCGATGTAATGCGCCAAAGCGCCTTGCAAAACAGTGGGTTGCTCTGCAATTTCCTTGGCCATGAAGTGCTTGTAGCCGCCCTTGTCGACCATAGCGGTGTCGATCTGAATGACCTTCATATCGCGGTTTGCGATGTTCCCATTGGCATCGCGAATTTCGACGCTGTCTCGGGTCACCACGGCCCAGTCGCCCTCATCGAGATAGGTGATCCGATCCGTCATTGGGGCGAGGGCGATGGCGTCGGACCCGACGAACATCTCCCCTTCGCCGTGGCCAATCGCCAAGGGCGACCCCTTACGGGCCGCAATTAATAGGTTGTCTTCGCCGTCAAACAGAAAACACAAAGCATAGGCCCCATCGAGCCGTGCAATGGTCTGCTCCGCTGCATCGCGAGGGGCGAGGCCTTCGTCCAAATAGTATTGCGCAAGTAGGGCGATGGTTTCGGTATCGGTGTCGGTCGAATACCCGATGTCTTTTTCAGCGAGAAATTCACGCAATTCCTTGAAATTCTCAATGATCCCGTTGTGAACCACGGCAACCTGTCCAGCCCGATGCGGATGGGCATTGTCCACCGAAGGCGCGCCATGCGTGGCCCACCGCGTATGTCCAATGCCCGCCTTCCCAGCCAAAGGCTCGTGCACCAACAAATCAGACAAGTTCACCAACTTCCCAACGGCACGACGGCGATCCAGTTTCAGGTCATTGATTGTCGCAATACCCGCACTGTCGTAGCCGCGATATTCCAAGCGCTTTAGTGCATCGACCAAGATCGGCGCGGCTTCGTGGTTGCTCAAGACCCCTACGATTCCGCACATCGTCAGGCTCCTTTCGCCTGTTTTGCCTTCTTCGACTTTAACTTTTCGAACATTCGACGGGCGAGGCCCTTTTTGTTGTCCTGTCGTCCGCGCGCAACCGCAAGGTCGCCATCCGGCACGTCAGAGGTGATCACAGAACCGCTCGCCGTCATGGCTTCATGGCCAATTGTGACAGGGGCCACGAGCATCGTGTTGGAGCCTATAAAGGCATCTTCGCCTACGGTTGTTTTGTGCTTGAAAACGCCATCATAATTGCAGGTGATCGTGCCGGCACCAACATTCGTCCGCGCGCCAATCTCAGCGTCACCGATGTAGGATAGGTGGTTCACCTTTGCGCCTTCAGCAAGAACAGCATTCTTAACTTCGACGAAATTTCCGACCTTCGCCGCTTCCTGAAGTTCTGCCCCGGGCCGAAGGCGCGCATATGGCCCGACCACGGCATCGCGCGACACATGACAGCCTTCTAGATGTGAGAACGCGCGGATCGTTGCGCCGCTTTCGACAGTCACTCCAGATGCGAAGACCACGTTCGGTTCGATGATTGCATCGCGCCCGACGACAGTGTCATGCGCAAAATAGACGGTCTCGGGCGCGGCCATGGCAACGCCGTCGTCCATCGCGGCTTGTCGCGCACGCGTTTGAAAAGCTGCTTCCGCCGCCACCAGTTCAGCGCGGCTGTTAATGCCCAAGGTTTCCGCCTCGTCACAGCGCACGACCGCCGTGGAAAGCCTGCGATCTCGGGCGATGCCAATGATGTCGGTGAGGTAGTATTCGCCCGCCGCATTGTCGTTTCCGACCGCTTCAATAAGCAAAAACAAAGTCTGCGCATCCGCCGCAACAACGCCGCTGTTGCATAATGTAATCGCCCTTTCTACCTCCGATGCATCCTTGAATTCCACAATCTTTTCAAGCGTATCGCCGTTCGTCACCAATCGGCCATATCGCGCCGGATCAGCGGCATCGAAGCCAAGAACAACTACATCCGTGCTCGCCTGTTTCTCTTGCAAGGCTTCCAGGGTCTCACTCGAAATAAACGGAGTATCGCCATAGAGAACGATAGCAGTGCCCTCGAAACCGTCTAGCACTTCTTTTGCTTGAGCCACCGCGTGGGCCGTTCCCAATTGCTCAGCTTGAACAACAACCTGCGCTTCTGGATTCCAATTCAGTGCGGCTTTCTCAACCGCCTCAGCCCCGTGGCCAGCAACCACGATGGTTCGCTCGGCATCAAGCGGGACGGCTGATTTCATCGCGTGAACCAACAACGGCGCCCCAGCAATAGGGTGCAAGACTTTCGGTAAATCCGATTTCATACGGGTGCCTTTGCCCGCTGCCAAAATAATAAGGGCTGTCGCCATGAAAGTTCTAAACCTTTTTCTTTTCTTGGCGTTTTACCGGAACGGGCACTGACCTCAAGCCTTTGGGGCTTCACTTCCGATTACGCATCGTTACAGAAGGGCATAAGGGAGAACGACACTTATGCGTACAGTGGTCTTTGATTTGGACGGCACTTTGGCTGATACCAGCGGTGATTTGATTGCCGCCGCCAATTCTTGTTTTCGTGGTCTTGGTTTGGGCGATGTCCTTGATCCTGTGAAAGATGCGGGAACCGCGCTGCGTGGCGGGCGTGCGATGTTGCGATTAGGATTTGAGAAGACGGGCAGTCACGGCGAAGATGAAGTGGATCGCCAGTATCCGATATTGCTTGAAGCATACGCGCGCGATTTGGATCGGCATACAGTGCTCTATCCCGGCGCGATGGAAGCGGTCCGGCAGTTGAAAGCGGACGGATATGTCGTCGCGATTTGTACGAATAAGCCCGAAGCCTTGGCCGAGGCACTTATGCGTCGTCTAGGCGTTCGAGAAGAGTTTGATGCGCTCCTAGGGGCAGATAGCTTGCCAGTTCGCAAACCCGATCCTACGCATCTGTTCGAAACCGCGAAACGCGCAGGCGGTGATCCGAAGCGCATGCTGCTCGTCGGCGACTCGGACACGGATCGCAATACTTCTGCGAATGCAGGGGTCCCTTCGATCTTGGTCACATTCGGACCGAGCGGTGAGGATATGGCGGCGCTGGAGCCAGAAGCGTTATTGGACGACTACGCCGACTTGCCACGGATTGTGAAAGACCTCATTGGTTAAGCACTATTCGGATCATCCGAAAAGAGGTGTTGGGCCACCCAATGCGGTGGAAACGTCAACGAGCAAAGGATTGACCAAAGCCAATCCAATCCCCAAGACTTTGGCCATGACGGAAGTTTTTACAGGCAGTTTCACGCAACAAGAGCCGATCCCCGAGGAAGGGATCGAAGCGGCGCTCGCTGTGATGCGCGGCGGCCGGTTGCACCGGTATAACGTCGCCGATGGCGAAATTGCGCAAACAGCTTTGCTGGAAGAAGAATTCGCTGCGAGTGTAGGGGCGAAGTATTGCCTCGCCGTCGCGTCTGGTGGCTACGCGATGGGGGCCGCTTTACGTGCGCTGGGCCTTGGGCCGGGGGGTAAGGTTTTGACCAATGCGTTCACGCTGGCGCCAGTGCCGGGCGCAATAGCAAGCATCGGCGCGATCCCTGTTTTTGTGGGCGTCACGGAAAACCTCACCATCGATTTGGATGATTTGGCGGCTAAGGCGGATCAGGCCGACATCCTAATGCTCAGCCACATGCGTGGACACCTTGCCGATATGGATGCTTTGATGGCGATTTGTGAGGCGCAAGGTGTCACAGTCATTGAAGATTGCGCACATACGATGGGGGCCGCTTGGAATGGCGTTCCGTCGGGCCGCCACGGCAAGATCGGGTGCTATTCGACCCAGACCTATAAACACGTGAACTCAGGCGAGGGTGGGTTTCTGGTGACCAACGATGCCGAGGTCATGGCCCGTGCGATTATGCTGTCCGGCAGTTACATGCTTTTCGAACGCCATCGCGCCGCGCCGCCGCCGGAGGCTTTTGCGCAGATCAAATATGAAACGCCGAATGTCTCTGGCCGCATGGACAACCTCCGCGCTGCGATCTTGCGTCCACAGTTGCGCGATCTGGCCACCCAAGCGCAGCGTTGGAACGAACGCTATCGCGTGATGGAGGAAGGGCTGACCGGAGTGTCTGGCCTGACGCTCACCACACGCCCTGACAAAGAATCCTTCGTTGCCTCATCCTTCCAATTCCTTCTGCTGGATTGGGCTGACAATGCAGTGAATGAGGTGATTTCCCGCTGCGCCAAACGCGGCGTGGAGCTAAAGTGGTTCGGTGGGGCAGAGCCCGCTGGGTTCACGTCTCGCTACGATAGTTGGCGCTATGTCGAGGCAGATCGTATGCCGGACACGGATCGCATCTTGTCGGCCATTGTGGATATGCGTTTGCCTCTGACCTTCAGCTTGGAGGATTGCGCACTCATTGCGCGGATTATTCGGCAAGAGGTCGAGACAGTTTATCAAACCAGCGCCTAATCTGTATTGGCGGCGCAATCCCGCGTACTTCCTGTTTGTTATGACTGATCGACCAGATATCTCTGATTGCGCCGACGCCGCGACCTTTCGCCAGCGGTATTACCTGAAAGAAGAGCTCGTCGCCTTCGCCCGTGATCATGGGATTCAAAGTACGGGTGGCAAGTTCGATATCGCTGACCGGATCGCCTACTATCTTGACCACGGCGAAGCGCCACCTGTTCAGAAAGTGCGAAAGCCGACATCGAAATTTGCTTGGCACAAGGCCAAACTAACGGATGAAACGGTCATTACGGATAGTTACCGAAAAGGCCCCAATGTTCGGCGCTATTTTGAGAAACATATCGACAGGTTCGCCTTCTCAATTCCTTTGATGGAGTGGATGAAAGCTAACGTCGGAAAAACTCTCGCCGATGCTGTCGTCGAGGCAAAGCGGATCAAAGACGCAAAGCGCAAGGGTGTGAAGCAACCCGACCAGCCGCATAATCAATACAACGCCTATACGCGCGCCTATTTTGCGGTCGTCGCGGATGGAACGCAGGAAGAGGTGCGAGCGCTTTGGGCGGAGCGGCGGAAGCGGCCGGGACCTTTTGTGTTTCATTTGAAAGACCTCGATCTGGTTCGACTGCCGGACTGACCGCGACAAAATGCTGGACAGCTCAGATGTCTTCCGATTAAAATGAACAAGTGTTCAATTAATTGAGAGACTCACCCGATGTTCCTGTCTTCGATGACGTTCGATCTAGGCGAAGAAACCAATGCGCTGCGGGATATGGTCCACGCATGGGCGCAAGATCGGGTGAAGCCTATCGCCGCGCAGGTGGATAAAGATAACGCTTTTCCCGCAGAACTCTGGAAAGAAATGGGAGAGCTTGGGCTTCTTGGTGTGACCGTGGACGAAGACTACGGCGGTGCGGGGATGACTTATCTTGCTCACACGGTTGCTATAGAAGAAATCGCGCGGGCGAGTGCGTCAGTTAGTCTAAGCTACGGTGCGCATTCAAACCTTTGTGTCAATCAGATCAAACTGAACGGCTCAGAGGAGCAAAAGCAGAAGTATCTGCCGCGTCTGATTTCCGGTGAGCATGTCGGGGCGCTGGCGATGTCAGAAGCCGGGGCGGGGTCGGACGTGGTGTCGATGTCGCTCAGGGCGGAAAAGCGGAATGATCATTACCGGCTGAACGGCAATAAGTACTGGATCACCAACGGGCCCGACGCGGATACATTGGTCGTTTATGCGAAATCCGATCCTGAGGCTGGCTCCAAAGGGATCACCGCGTTTTTGATCGACTATGAGATGACGGGTTTCTCGACGTCTGTGCATTTCGACAAGCTGGGGATGCGCGGATCGAACACGGCTGAGCTGATTTTCGACGATGTCGAAGTGCCGTTCGAAAACGTCTTGGGTGAAGAAGGCAAAGGTGTTCGGGTTCTGATGTCGGGCCTTGATTATGAACGGGTTGTTCTTGCTGGCATCGGCCTCGGGATCATGGCGGCCTGTCTGGATGAGGTCATGCCCTATATTTCCACCCGCAAACAATTCGGAGAGCCGATTGGCAACTTCCAACTGATGCAGGGTAAAATCGCGGATATGTATACGGCGATGAACTCTGCACGGGCCTACGTTTATGAGGTCGCGCGTGCGTGTGATGCTGGGACGGTGACGCGACAAGACGCGGCGGCGTGTTGTCTTTATGCCTCTGAAGAGGCGATGAAACAGGCGCACCAAGCGGTGCAGGCGATGGGTGGTGCTGGCTTTTTGAACGATGCGCCGGTGGCGCGGATATTCCGTGATGCGAAGCTGATGGAGATCGGGGCTGGCACCTCCGAAATTCGCCGTATGCTCATCGGGCGAGAATTGATGGGGACGATGGTATGATCCGCTCTGTCGTTACGGCTATTTATGTCACGGCTGCGACTCTGATGACCGCCTCCGCAGCTTACGCGGAACAACATCTAGCGGAACTCTACGCGAGCATTCTGGCGTGTGAAAACCGAGAGTGCGTTGGAGAGGCGGCGAGTTTCTGCATGGATAATACTGAAGGCGGCCAATCGACATACGGCATGCAAAATTGCCTGATCCAAGAAATGCAGGTCTGGGACGAATTGTTGAACGAGGCCTATGGAGACGCGCGAGCGACGGCAAAATCGTTGGATGCCGCTGATTTGGAAACCTTCCCTGAATATGCCGTGCGCGACACGCAAGTTCGCGACGCGCAACGCGCTTGGATCACGTTCCGCGATGCAAATTGCGCAATGGACTATGGCCTTTGGGGATCCGGCTCCATGCGTGTGATTTGGGGCGCGGAGTGTTTGTTGCGAATGACAGCCGAACGCACATTCGAATTGCGCATCTATGCGGATGGTTTGAAATGAGAAACTGGGTTCTGTTCATCCCATTTGCCGCCTTGGTCGTCCTGTCCGGCTATCTCGGCTATCAGATGGGCAAGGTTGCAACTCCCTCCGAAGGCGACGTCATCGCGCGCTGGGCGGAGGAATATGTCGCTTGGGCGGGTGGTGATGCGAAGGCCACCGATTGTTCTGCGACCCCTGGTCGGGGCGAGGTGTGGATGGTCATCACTTGCGTCCCCGATGCGCCACAGCAATCGATAAGTTACCAAGTCAACCGCGCTGGCCAATTGGTTCAGCCGGGCGCAGGGCAATCAGGACCGGAGGCTTAATGTCACGCGAACAGCATTTAGAAGCCTTATCGCTCGTTCAATCCGCGGCCTATGCAGCTGCTGCCGGTGGCGGCGAGAAATCTCGGGAACGCCATCTCAGCCGTGGCAAGATGCTGCCCCGAGATCGTGTGGCGAACCTGTTGGATGCGGGATCGCCGTTCCTCGAAGTTGGTGCGACGGCGGCACATGGCATGTACGATGGCGCGGCTCCTTGTGCTGGCGTGGTCGCGGGCGTCGGGCGCGTCCATGGTCAGGAGGTCATGGTTGTTTGCAACGACGCCACAGTGAAAGGCGGCACCTACTATCCGATGAGCGTCAAAAAGCACCTGCGGGCACAAGAGATTGCGGAGCAGTGCCGTCTGCCCTGTGTCTATCTGGTCGACAGTGGTGGCGCCAATTTGCCTAATCAGGATGAGGTTTTCCCAGACCGAGACCACTTTGGCCGCATCTTCTACAATCAGGCGCAGATGTCCGCGAAAGGCATTCCGCAGATCGCGGCAGTAATGGGGTCTTGCACGGCAGGCGGGGCCTATGTGCCCGCGATGGCGGATGTGTCGATCATCGTGAAAGAGCAGGGGACGATCTTCCTTGCCGGTCCGCCCTTGGTCAAGGCCGCAACGGGTGAAGTTGTCAGTGCCGAAGATCTTGGCGGTGGCGACGTGCACACGCGCCTCTCCGGCGTTGCGGATTATCTGGCAGAGGATGACGCCCATGCGCTCGCCTTGGCGCGGCAGGCGGTGGCCTCGTGTGCGTTGGAAAAGGCGGTCTCAGTAAAGCGTGAGACGCCGGAACTGCCCGCGCTTGATCCTGACACGCTCTTTGACGTCGTCCCTGCTGATCTTCGCACGCCCTATGACATTCGCGAGGTCATTAACCGGATCGTCGACGGGTCTCGGTTTGACGAGTTCAAAGCGCGGTTTGGCGAAACGCTAGTGACGGGCTTCGCCCATATCGACGGCTGGCCGTGCGGGATCATCGCGAACAACGGGGTGCTGTTCTCAGAAGCCGCGCAAAAGGGTGCGCATTTTGTGGAATTGTGCAGTCAGCGTAAGATCCCTTTGATTTTCTTGCAAAATATCACTGGCTTTATGGTCGGTCAGAAGTACGAAAACGAAGGCATCGCGCGGCATGGGGCCAAAATGGTGACGGCTGTCGCCACGACCAAAGTGCCCAAAATCACAATGATTGTCGGTGGCTCCTATGGCGCGGGCAACTATGGCATGTCAGGGCGCGCCTATTCTCCGAACTTCGTGTGGTCATGGCCCACATCGCGGACGGCTGTGATGGGTGGAGAACAGGCCGCGGGCGTACTTGCGACGGTGCGCCGTGACGCGATTGAACGCAATGGTGGGGAATGGAGCGCTGAAGAGGAAACAGCCTTCAAACAGCCCACTATCGACATGTTCGAGGAACAGTCGCATCCGCTCTATGCCTCCGCCCGTCTTTGGGACGATGGCATCATCGACCCACGTAAAAGCCGCGAGGTTTTTGCGTTGTCATTATCCGCGGCGCTCAACGCCCCAATAGAGGACACGCAGTTCGGCGTGTTTCGGATGTGATGGTCGTGCAGGAACGATTTCCCGATGCCGAAACCTTCAAATTCGGCGACTCCGAAGGCTTGAGCCAGCGGTTGATTGCTTTGGTGCGGTCCGGCAAGAAAACAGCCACCTGTGGCGCGTTGCGAGACTTCGAAGACGGTGGAGAGGCTCTGCCAGTTGTCGGGCGCCGAGACATCGCGCTGAACTGGGACGGCTCACCGGCTCTGGTCGTCGAGACGACTGAAGTGACAGTTCAGAAGTTCTGTGATGTGACAGAGGCTTTCGCCTTAGCCGAGGGAGAGAACGAGACGCGCGACGGCTGGGCGCGAGATCATGAAGCGTTCTTTGCGCGAAGTGGCGGCTTTGATCCAGACATGATGCTGGTGTGCGAAAGGTTCGAGTTGGTGGAGGATTTGGCAGATGTTTAACAAAATCCTAATCGCTAACCGCGGAGAGATCGCTTGCCGCGTCATCCAGACCGCACGCAAATTGGGTGTGAAAACCGTTGCGGTCTATTCCGATGTGGATGCGGATGCCTTGCACGTCCGCCAAGCAGACGAAGCGGTGCGGCTCGGCCCTGCGCCTGTGGCGGAGAGCTACTTGCGCGGTGACTTGATCGTTCAGGCCGCACTTGATCGTGGGGCGGAGGCCATTCATCCCGGTTATGGTTTCCTTTCTGAAAATCCCGATTTCGTTGAGATGGTCGAAGCGGCCGGGCTGACATTTATTGGACCCTCGGCAGAGGCGATCCGCGCCATGGGACTGAAGGACGCGGCCAAGGCTTTGATGGAGGAGGCCGGCGTACCGGTGGTGCCGGGTTATCACGGGGCAGAGCAGGGGGCTGATCATTTGGCCCAACAAGCAAAGCTGATTGGCTATCCCGTTTTGATCAAAGCCGTCGCAGGTGGTGGCGGCAAGGGGATGCGGTTGGTCGAAGCGGCTGGCGATTTTGCAGAAAGCCTTCAAAGCGCGCAGTCAGAGGCACAGACGGCCTTTGGCAACGCCGATGTCCTGATCGAGAAATACATAACCGCCCCGCGTCATATCGAAGTTCAGGTCTTTGGGGGCGGCTCAGATGCCGTGCATCTTTATGAACGCGATTGTTCGCTGCAACGGCGGCATCAAAAGGTCATTGAAGAGGCTCCGGCTCCTGGAATGACGGAAGAGGTTCGTGCGGCCATGGGTGATGCAGCCGTCCGCGCGGCCACGGCGATTGGATATAAAGGTGCGGGAACTGTAGAATTCATCGTTGATGGATCGGATGGTCTGAAACCGGACGGGTTTTGGTTCATGGAGATGAACACCCGCCTGCAAGTTGAACACCCTGTGACGGAGGCGATAACCGGCGTTGATTTGGTCGAATGGCAATTGCGCGTCTGTTCGGGTGAAGCCCTGCCAATGGAACAGGCGGATATTCCTTTGAACGGTCATTCGTTTGAAGCACGGCTCTATGCGGAAGACGTGCCCGCTGGTTACCTTCCTGCCATCGGTCACCTCGATCATCTTTCGTTTCCCGCTGACGCACGAATTGACAGTGGCGTTAAGACAGGCAGCGAGATTTCCCCTTGGTACGACCCCATGATCGCTAAGATCACGGTTCACGACGCGGACCGATCCAGTGCTTTGGCAAGGCTGTCCAGCGCCTTGGAAGGCACTGAGATAGCAGGGACGGTCACGAACCTTGGGTTCCTACAACGGCTCGCCAAAGATGCGGATTTTGCCGCCGCTCGGATCGATACGGATTTGATTGCTAGGAAGGGTGAGGCACTTGTTGCCGGTGTCAGTTCGACCGCTGAAACCTTGGCCTTAGCGGCGCTCAGCGCAACAGATATCGATCTCGGCGCATCTATGATCGGGTTTTCGCTTTGGGGTAATCAAGAACAGGAGTTGATCCTTCTGCATGATGAGGATGAGTACACCACTCGTTTTCGTTGCTCTTCAGGCGTGTTCTTTGCTCAAACGCCATTCGGCGATGTTGAGCTCACAGACGTTTCTGGCTCCCTCTGGTGCGCCGGAAAAAAGCTTCCACGTGCGCTACGACACGGCTCTAAGGTAACTGTATTCGGCGCGGAGCCGATCACATTCGAAATCCCAGACCCGCTCGCACGCACTGCAACAGGCGTTGCGGAAAACGACGTCAAAGCCCCGATGCCCGGTTTGATTCAGGCTGTCGCAGTTCAAGCGGGTCAGACTGTTGCAGAAGGCGACCGCTTGCTGGTTCTCGAAGCGATGAAGATGGAGCATGTTTTGAAAGCCTCTCGCGACGGGACCGTGCAGTCGGTTAACGTTGCCGAAGGTGATCAAGTCATTGCAGGGTTCTTGATGGTCACGTTGGAGCCGCAGGAATGATCAGACTGCACCATTGTCATCAAACGCGCTCCATGCGGTCGCTTTGGCTACTCGAAGAATTGGGCATCGATTTTGAACTGATTTGCTATGGCTTCGGCGGAGCAATCAAGACGCCTGAGTATCTAACGCTCAATCCAGCGGGGCGGGTGCCCACACTAGAGATCGACGGTGACGTTCTGTTCGAAAGCGGTGCCACAGCAGAAGTGCTGTGCGATCGCTTTTCACCTGATGGTTTGGGGAGGTCTGTGTGCAACCCCGAACGAGCGCAGTGGCTCAATTGGGTGCACTACGCTGAGACCATTAGTCAGCACACCGCCGCGTTGACGCAACAGCACATCATGCTGTTTGAGGATCATATGCGCAGCCCCGTAGTTATGAAGATCGAGGCCAAGCGTTTGGCAAAGACTTTTGCCGCTGTCGATGCCGCCCTTGAGGATCAGAATTATTTGCTTCAAGGCGGCTTTTCAGCGGGCGATATTGGTGTCGGGCAGGCTGTTTATATGGGGCAGCACTTCGTCGCTTTGGCTGACTTTCCAAACCTCGCCGCTTGGTTTGATCGGATCACTGCGCGTCCTGCGTTTCAACGCAGCCTAACGGACGGCGCGCCGCTTTATGCCAAAGATTTCTACCCGCCATGGACTGGTGCATGATGTCGGAGTTTGTGACAATACACGAAATGGGCCCGCGGGATGGGTTGCAAAATGAACCTGGCGCGATTTCGGTCGACGATAAAGTTGGCTTGGTGAACGCGCTTGCGGACTCAGGGCTACGGCAGATCGAGGTCGGCTCTTTCGTCAGTCCGAAATGGGTTCCGCAAATGGCGGATACAAACAAAGTGACAGTGGCTTTGCCGGCTTTGGATGGCGGCCAATACGACGTTCTCGTGCCCAATATGAAAGGTTGGGAAGGGTTTTCCCGTTCCATACGGCACGGAACCTATGGGATCGCGGTTTTCATATCAGCTTCAGAAGGGTTTTCTCAGGCCAATCTGAATTGTTCGATCGCGGAAAGTGTCGAACGGCTGCGCCCAGTCGTCGACGCTGCGGTGAGTGAGGGCGTGCCCGTCAGAGGATACGTCTCCTGCGTCACAGATTGCCCGTTCGACGGGCCGGTCGCGCCGGAGGCCGTGGCACGTGCAACGGCGGTTTTGAGAGAAGCGCATGACATGCCAATCTCGCTTGGCGACACAATTGGCAAAGGCACGCCCGAGCGTATCGGCGCAATGCTGGAGGCGGTACTGCAAGAAGTGCCCGCGTCCGATCTTGCTGGGCATTACCATGACACCAGCGGCAAAGCACTGGCAAACATCGATGCCTCACTCGCGCTGAGCCTCAGGCATTTCGACAGTGCGGTCGGCGGGCTAGGGGGCTGCCCCTATGCCCCAGGCGCACCTGGCAACGTCGCCACCGAAGCCGTTGTCGCGCATCTGCATGCCAAAGGTTATCAAACCGGCGTCGATCCAGAACGCCTTCGCCATGCTGCTCTCTTGGCTCAAACGATCAAAAGGAATGCTCGTGAAAACGCTCAGACTTGAAACGGATGACCGAGGCGTCGCAACACTGTCGCTCTCGCGGCCAGAAAAGCACAATGCGATGTCGGCTGAGATGATCGACGAGCTGCAAAAGGCGGCGGATGCTCTTGGCGCTGATCCAGACGTGCGCGTTGTCATCCTGGCGGCCGACGGCCCTACGTTCTGCGCGGGCGGCGATCTGCGTTGGATGGAGGTTATGGTCAAAGCGGGCCCTACCGAACGGCGGGAGGGGGCGATCTTTCTTGCCAAAATGCTCCACACTCTCAACACCTTGCCCAAACCCGTCATTGGTCGGTGCCACGGCAATGCGTTCGGCGGCGGTGTTGGGTTGTTGTCGGTCAGTGACGTCGCCATCGGCGTAAAAGGCAAAAAGCTGGGTCTGACAGAGACACGGCTGGGTTTGGTGCCGGCCACCATTGGCGCCTATGTCGTGGCGCGCATGGGCGAGGCGAAGGCGCGGCGCGTGTTTATGTCGTCACGTGTCTTCAGCTCCGAAGAGGCGGTGGATTTGAACCTGCTTGCGCGGGTCGTACCCGACGTGCAGCTTGATGACGCGGTAGAAGCTGAGGTCGCACCTTACCTTGCGTGCGCGCCGGGGGCAGTCGCAAACGCTAAAGCCCTGGCCCGACGGCTCGGTCCGGTGATCGACGACGCGGTGATCGAGATGAGCGCGCAGACCCTGGTGGATCAATGGGAAGCGGGCGAAGCGGTGAAGGGTATCGAAGCCTTTTTTGCCAAGAAAAAGGCACCTTGGGCCTCCACGACCTAAGAGCTTGCGTCGGAGACAGTAGGCGAAGCGACGGGTTCGAAACTGATGGTTTCGAAAAAGGCGTTTGTTGTGGTGGCTGGGTCGGCAACGCCAGAACAAAATGCGATCGAAGGGTCTGTGGCCCAGATATTCGCGAACAGATAGCTTGGGACCGAAGGGAGCGGGCCATCGCTTGCCAATGCTTCGAAAACTAGCCTGTCATTGACGTACCATCTGATCCCGTCAGGGGACCATTCGAAGGCGTAGTCGTTCACACTGTCAGAGGCGTCAAAGCTCAAGGGTATGAAATGGTTCGTTAATTCCCCGTCGACAAACCAAGCGATATGCAGCCGTGTGGGGTCTTTGCCGAGTATCTCAATGTCGATTTCGTCGTGGCGCGTCCCGTAGTGCGGCCCCGTATAGGTGAAAAAGCCGGTCACAACGTCGTCTCCCTTGCCGGCCGGAAAGCGGGATCTGTAAATGCCATAGTGATGCGTTTCTAAGCTGCGGATCGATGCGCCAACAAACCTGTTCAGACCGTCGTGGGGCGATAGCTTTAACCGCAGGCCATTGTCGGCAACGGCTTGAGAGCTGCGCCAATCTGTATCGAAAGCCGGATGGATGAAATCATATTCAGCGACATGCCAAAGATTGCGATCAAGCGTCTCAAAACGATCTAGCAGAGGCTCTGCTTGAAGACTGTATGCCGACAAAACACTTGCGATAAGACCTGCCCTCACAATGCCTACCTCCTGTTAACCAGTTAACCGTTAACACTTTGTTAACTAATAGCTGGTGCGAAGCAGGTCATTGCATTTTGGGATTCGTGGTTAACGCCGAACCGGAACTAGCCCATTTTTGGGGTCAAAATGCCCCATCAAAATGCGCTCAGATTGGCCGAAGTCCCGTTGACCCTTGGCAATGGCGCGGGTAGATAGCCTGTAGCCAAGCCAAAGGGCGCAGCCAGCGCCACCAGGGAAAGGACCATCCTTTGCAAGAGATGCTCAGCGAATACCTCCCCATCATGATCTTTCTGGGGCTCGCGATTGCCCTCGGAATCATCCTTATTCTTGCCGCTGCAATTGTGGCTGTGCGCAACCCTGATCCGGAAAAAGTCTCCGCTTACGAATGCGGATTTAACGCGTTCGACGACGCGCGGATGAAGTTCGACGTTCGGTTCTACCTCGTCTCGATCCTCTTCATCATCTTCGATCTTGAAGTCGCGTTCCTCTTCCCATGGGCCGTGGCCTTCAAAGACATCTCTATGGTTGGGTTCTGGTCGATGATGGTGTTCCTTGGCGTCTTGACCGTCGGCTTTGCCTACGAATGGAAAAAGGGAGCGCTGGAATGGGAGTGATGACCGGAACTCAGGTCGGCGCTGATAAAGAAGCGGCCACCAGTGCCCTGAATGCAGAGTTGCAGGACAAGGGGTTCCTTGTGACCTCCACCGCCGACATGATTAACTGGGCGCGCACGGGTTCGCTGCACTGGATGACCTTCGGGTTGGCCTGCTGTGCGGTTGAGATGATCCATACCTCGATGCCGCGTTATGACCTTGAGCGGTTCGGAACCGCACCTCGTGCCTCCCCGCGCCAGTCTGACCTGATGATTGTGGCGGGCACGCTGACCAACAAAATGGCGCCAGCGCTGAGGAAGGTCTACGACCAGATGCCAGAACCGCGCTATGTGATCTCCATGGGCTCTTGCGCCAATGGCGGTGGGTACTACCACTACAGCTATTCCGTTGTACGCGGCTGCGATCGCATTGTGCCGGTTGACGTCTACGTGCCCGGCTGCCCGCCAACGGCAGAGGCGCTGCTGTATGGCATCCTCCAGCTGCAGCGCAAAATCCGCCGGACAGGGACGATCGTGCGATGACCGCGCGCTTGAAAGGACACAACGATGAGTGAAGCCCTCGAACAGCTTGGCGCGCATCTTGAGCTGAAGCGCGCGGATTGTGTGGTGTCTTGGGAAGTCGCGATTGGTGAATTGAACGTCACCGTCGCCTTGGCCAACCTTGTCAGCTTTGTTGAGTTCCTCAAAAAGGACGGCAACTGCCAATTCTCGAGTTTGGTGGACATCACGGCCGTTGACTATCCAAGCCGCGCCAAGCGGTTTGACGTCGTCTATCATTTTCTTTCGATGTACCAGAACCAGCGCATCCGCTTGCGCGTTGAGGTGCGGGAAGAGGATATGGTGCCGTCGATTATCTCCGTGCACCCGTCCGCCAATTGGTTTGAGCGCGAAGTCTTCGACATGTTCGGCATCCTCTTTTCTGGACACCCAGATCTCCGCCGCATCCTGACCGATTACGGCTTCCGCGGATATCCGCTGCGCAAGGATTTCCCGACAACGGGCTACACCGAAGTGCGCTATGATGAAGTGCAAAAACGGGTGGTTTATGAGCCGGTGTCGCTGGTTCAAGAATACCGTCAGTTTGATTTCATGAGCCCTTGGGAAGGGGCGGAGTACATCATGCCGGGCGATGAGAAGGCTGAGGAGAAGGCGGGGTAATGGATCAACCATTCACACAGGTCTTCAATGCGGCGACAAGTTGGACGCTCGCTGGCCTGATTTTCTTGCTCGTATGCGTTTTTCCTGCGCGAGTAATTCGGAAACGACATGGTTACTCAAATTGGGTTTTGGCTTGGGTCTTGATAGCGTTGGCTTTCCTAATCGCGTCCCAATTCGTTGTATTGATTGCATTTGCGTTTGTGCCGGTCCTTGTTCCGCTCGTGCTCCTTTGGGCCTTTGCATTGAGCACACCTAAGATGACTTCGGAGGCTTCCTCATGATGGACGGCGATATCCGCACCAACACTTATGATGACGGCTCCACGGACGCGCTGACGGGCGAACAGAAGATCCGCAACTTCAACATCAACTTCGGCCCGCAACACCCTGCAGCGCACGGGGTTTTGCGCCTTGTTCTCGAACTCGATGGCGAGATTGTCGAACGCTGTGACCCGCATATTGGCCTGCTGCATCGTGGCACCGAAAAGCTGATGGAAAGCCGCACCTACCTGCAAAACCTGCCGTATTTCGACCGCCTCGACTATGTGGCGCCGATGAATCAGGAGCATGCGTGGTGTCTGGCCATCGAACGGCTGACAGGCACTGAAGTGCCGCGCCGCGCGTCGCTGATCCGTGTGCTCTATTGCGAAATTGGGCGTGTGTTGAACCACCTTTTGAACGTGACCACGCAGGCGCTAGACGTTGGCGCGCTAACCCCGCCGCTTTGGGGCTTTGAAGAGCGTGAAAAGCTGATGGTGTTCTACGAACGTGCCTGCGGCGCACGTCTCCACGCAGCCTATTTTCGCCCCGGTGGTGTGCATCAGGATTTGCCCGATCAGTTGGTCGAAGACATTGATCAATGGGCGATTGAATTCCCCAAGGTCCTCGATGACATAGACGGGCTACTGACCGAAAACCGAATTTTCAAGCAGCGCAATGCCGACATTGGCATCATCAGCGAAGAGGACATCCAAAACTGGGGCTTCTCTGGCGTGATGGTGCGCGGCTCTGGCTTTGCATGGGATTTGCGCCGCGCGCAGCCTTATGAATGCTACGACGAATTTGACTTCCAAATCCCTGTTGGCAAGAACGGCGATTGCTATGATCGCTACCTTTGCCGCATGGAAGAGATGCGCCAATCGACCTCCATCATCCGTCAGGCCTGCGAAAAGCTGCGCCATGAAAAGGGGGATGTGATGGCCCGTGGTAAGATGACGCCACCCACACGTGGCGACATGAAAACCTCGATGGAGGCGCTGATCCATCACTTCAAGCTTTACACCGAAGGGTTCCACGTGCCTGCCGGAGAAGTCTACGCCGCCGTCGAAGCGCCAAAGGGCGAATTCGGCGTCTACCTTGTGGCGGATGGCACAAACAAACCGTATCGCGCGAAACTGCGCGCACCTGGCTATCTGCATTTGCAAGCCATGGACCATGTGGCCACGGGCCACCAACTAGCCGACGTCGCCGCAATTATCGGTACAATGGACGTCGTATTTGGGGAGATCGACAGATGATGAAACAGATTGCTTTGGTATCCGGCTTTGCCGCTTTGTCCGCCTGTTCTGGTGGCTTGGAAGTCCCGGACCTGAGAGGCGCTGGAGAAGGCCTCTTTGGCGGCGGTTCCGACGCGGCCGTTGAAGACGCAGCGCCAGCCTTGACCGCGAAAGAGCGCTTGGTTGCTGCCGTTGAAGCTCAGGGCTGTGTCATTGATCCGACGACGATCAATGCTGTTCTGGCCAGCGCGCAGTTGAGCACGGATGATTTGCAAACAGTTGTCCCAGAGCTTGAAGCCGAAGGTCGCATCGTTGGCGCGGGCGAAACCGCGCTTCGGATTGTCTCAGCGAACTGTCCGGCGGTCTAATTTTCCGACACGATGAAGATTGTTCGGATCATAGGGTATGTCATCGGCTTTGGTCTTCTGGCTTTTGGCGCGTGGTTTCTTATCGCGCCCGAAGCTGCTTTGGCAGAGACGTCGCACCGCCTGGATACGCTACCTTACGTGATGGGCGGACGTTATGCGTTTTTTGGCGCCATGCTGATCGGTGCGCTCTATCACGGAGATCCCACTGTCACTGCCTATCTCTTGGCAGGGTTTGCGGGGCTCGGATTCTTCGACGCGATCCTTTATGCGTCTTTTGATCCTTGGCCACATCTCATCGTCGGGGTTCTAAGCCTCGCTGCCAGTTTGTTCTTCTTCCAACATCGAAAGTCTGCAGCCTAATGCTTCGTCGTTTGTATCATGACCAACCTGACGTTTTCGCGTTCACACCCGCCAACAAAGCTTGGGCAGAAGGGCAGATCACGAAATATCCAGAAGGCCGACAAGCCTCTGCGGTGATCCCTTTGCTCTGGCGTGCGCAAGAGCAGGAAGGCTGGCTGACGCGACCCGCGATCGAACACGTCGCAGAGATGTTGGACATGGCCTATATCCGCGTGCTTGAGGTGGCGTCGTTCTATTTCATGTTCCAACTGCAGCCGGTTGGGTCCGTTGCGCATATCCAGATTTGCGGGACACTGTCTTGCATGATTTGTGGGGCGGAAGACTTGGTCGCTGTCTGCAAAGAAAAGATCGCGGCGAAGCCACATACGCTATCCGAAGATGGGAAGTTCAGCTGGGAAGAAGTTGAATGCCTTGGATCCTGCGCAAATGCGCCAATGGCTCAGATCGGCAAGGATTATTATGAAGATTTGACAACCGCGAAGTTGGGTGAACTCATTGATGAAATGGCGGCTGGTCGGGTGCCAACACCGGGTCCTCAGAATGGTCGCTACGCTGCCGAGCCTTTGAAGGGCCTCACATCGCTAACGGAATATGACAGCGGCAAAACGCAATATAACGCGAGTGTTCAACTGGCGACGGACTTGGGCGACACGATCAAACGGATTGATGGGACAGAGGTGCCGCTGTTGACGCCGTGGATTGCCAAAGCATCGAAACCCGCAGCTAAGAAACCGGCAACTAAGAAGGCACCGGTAAAGGCTGCTGCTCCTAAACCAGCTGCAAAGAAACCGGCCGCAAAGGCGAAAGGGCCAACCAAACCTCGGACAATGAAAGTCCCACGCAAAGCAGGCGCAGATGATCTCAAATTGATCTCTGGTGTAGGGCCAAAGTTGGAGCAAACGCTGAATGAATTGGGCTTTTGGCATTTTGATCAGATCGCCAAATGGACCAAGGCAGAGATTGAATGGGTCGATGACCGGCTCAAATTCAAAGGCCGGATTACTCGTGACAAATGGATCGCGCAGGCCAAGAAACTTGCCAAATAATTAGACAGAGAGGCCACAGTTTGTGGCCTTTCTCGCGTTTGGCGGCAAAAAACTTATAATTTCCCTCACAATTGCGCTAATACCACGCGCAAGTGGCACAAATAGTCCACGCAATAATTGATGGGTTCCGGCGGTGCCGACCCAGGGGAGATTGAAGAATATGAAAGATACAGCACCTAAGAGTTCTGGTATCGCGGCAGTTGCGACGTTGTTTGGACTCGTTGCAGCTGGCATTTCGTGGGTCGCACTCGGATTTTCGATTGTGGGCGCGATCATTGTCGGTGTCATCGTCGCATTGCTTATCATTTTGGTCCTGTCATTGGGATGGCGTGAACCGCAAGAAGGCCCGCAAGGTGTGCGCGATCTAAGCCCTGCCAAGGCAGAAGATGCACCCGCGCCACAACCAGCAGCGGCTGCACCTGCTGCGACAGCAACTGCGCCTGTTGCAGAGCCAGAACCTGCCCCTGCGCCGGAACCCGCGCCGGCACCAAAAGCAGAGGAAAAGCCTAAGGCCGCTGCAAAAACCAAAGCTGCCGCAAAGCCAAAGCGCCCACCTGTTGCCCCAGACGGCAAGCCAGAAATGTTGAAGAAAGCGCGTGCTGGCGGCGCTGACGATCTCAAGCAGATCAAAGGTGTTGGACCAAAGCTCGAAAAAATGCTCAACACGATGGGCGTCTATCACTTTGATCAGGTTGCCGGATGGCGCGCGAAAGAAGTGAAGTGGGTTGATGAAAATCTTGAGGGTTTCAAAGGCCGCGTATCGCGCGACGAGTGGGTCAAACAGGCCAAGGTTCTGGCAAAAGGTGGTACCACCGAATTTTCCAAAAAAGTGAAGAAGGGCGACGTTTACTAAGACGCGCTTTTCAGGCAAAGATTGCCCTGTTCGCCAACCGGCGGGCAGGGCTTTTCTTTTGAGGGTTCCATGACCGACAACCACACGCCAGAAACACAAAAAGAAGGTCGGACAATCGCCATTACCATAGCGATTGCAGGGCTTCTGAGCATTTTGGCGCCAAACATCGTTGAGACACTTGGTCTGGAGCCACGGTACGAAATCCTGCTCTATCTATTTTCTTTAGCTGCGTTCTTTTGGGCACTGGTGGTGACGTGGAAGCTGTGGCAAAAGACACGAAGCAAATGAAGACCCCCGTAGCCAAAAGGGACCGCTGACCGATGCTTAAGGATCAGGATCGCATTTTCACCAATCTCTATGGGATGCATGATCGCACGTTAAAAGGTGCGCAACAGCGCGGTCATTGGGACGGGACTGACAAGCTGATCAAAAAGGGTCGCGATTGGATCATTGATGAGATGAAGGCCTCTGGTCTGCGCGGTCGCGGCGGGGCGGGCTTCCCGACAGGGCTTAAGTGGTCCTTCATGCCGAAGGAAAGCGATGGTCGTCCAGCCTACCTTGTGGTGAACGCCGACGAATCCGAACCCGGCACATGTAAAGACCGTGAGATCATGCGTCACGATCCGCACACGTTGATCGAAGGCTGCTTGATCGCCTCTTTCGCGATGAATGCGAATGCCTGCTACATCTACATTCGAGGTGAATACATCCGCGAAAAAGAAGCGCTGCAAGCAGCAATTGACGAGGCTTATGAAGCGGGTTTGGTGGGTAAGAACGCCGCAAAATCCGGTTGGGATTTTGACATCTACCTGCACCACGGGGCGGGTGCCTATATCTGCGGTGAGGAAACAGCGCTGCTGGAAAGCCTTGAAGGCAAAAAAGGTATGCCTCGGATGAAGCCGCCGTTTCCGGCTGGGGCGGGCCTTTATGGCTGTCCGACGACTGTGAACAACGTTGAATCTATTGCGGTTGTGCCGACGATCCTGCGTCGTGGTGCAAGCTGGTTTGCAGGCATGGGTCGGCAAAACAACGCGGGCACCAAGCTCTTTGCGATCTCAGGTCACGTGAACAACCCATGTGTGGTTGAAGAAGAGATGTCGATCTCTTTCGAAGAGCTGATCGAAAAGCACTGTGGCGGCATCCGTGGTGGGTGGGACAATCTAAAAGCTGTGATCCCCGGTGGGTCGTCCGTGCCATGTGTGCGCGGCGAACACATGAAAGACGCGATCATGGATTTCGATTATCTTCGCGGCGAACTCGGCTCCGGCCTCGGGACGGCAGCGGTGATTGTGATGGACGAAAGCGTCGATATCATCAAAGCGATCTGGCGCTTGTCGAAATTCTATAAGCACGAAAGCTGCGGCCAATGTACGCCATGCCGTGAAGGCACCGGCTGGATGATGCGCGTAATGGATCGTTTGGTGCGCGGTGAGGCAGAGGTCGAAGAAATCGACATGCTGTTTGACGTGACCAAACAGGTCGAAGGTCATACGATCTGCGCCTTGGGCGATGCGGCTGCGTGGCCAATTCAAGGATTGATCAAAAACTTCCGTGACGAGATCGAAGATCGGATCAAGCACAAGCGCGTTGCGGTGGCAGCGGAGTGAGGTCAGGTTTTCTGACATCAATCGTTTTTTTTGGCCTTTGCGCCTGTGACGTCGCCCCTGGACCGGTATTACTTGAACAAAGCTCAATAGAAGCTGGTGAAGAGGGCTATCAGTTCTTTATTGATACTACCATCGCAGAAGTAATTGCGGAAAGTGTTTCGGAAAATTGCCGAGAGTTGATTTTCGATACTGGGTTGCGCGATGAGTACCGAAGTTTCTTCCATTCTGAACTTGAACGCCTTTCAGCCGCAGATCCTCGTGTTTTCGACGAAATAATGGGACGTTTGGGGTTCCCCATTCGAGCTCGGGATGTGGCTGATTTGGATGTTGAGGAACTACAGAACTTCTCAGTTGATCGAGATTTCTTTATTACTAATCCTGAGCTGACTGCTGATGTTGGAACGCGCGCGATAGGAATAGTTTTTCGCACGGGTCTCGAATACACCTGCGAAGACGGTGAGCGAGAGATTGCGCAGCAGACTCGAGCTGGTTCATTTTTGTTCCGAGAAGCCGTGCCAATTGCTCTAGAATAAAATCAAATGGAGATGCGTGAATGTCAAAAATTCTAAAGATGAGTTTCATTCTAGCCCTCGCCGTCGGTTGCTCGCCTTCTCAGAACTCCATCGACCTTTCCACACCTGCCCTTCAAAATATCCTGTCTCAGCCGTTCCCAGAATACGCTGCCAAGTTGCGGATCGCACAGCAAATTGCTGCGTCCTGTGATCGTTACGATTTCAACATGGATATGCAGGTCGCGCTGAGCGCCGCGCGCCCCGACACAGCCAATGTTCGTTTGATCGAATTCCGTCAGGTTCGCGGGGTCGAACTTGCAAAGGATGTTGAAACACGGTCTTTCCAAGCGAAACATGGCGTCGTGGTTGGCGTCGATAACCTCTGTGCCGCAGGAGATCGGGAAGTTGCAGAACAAACCGGTATCAGCGCATTTCTTCAGGCGAGTTGATGCATCTGGCGGAGTTCAACTTCGGGACGCTAAAGCATCCATTTGATGATCCACGGATTGTAGACTTTCAGAACAACATTGATCGGGTGAACGCCGTCGCCGAACGTAACCCGAGCTTCGTTTGGAGATTGTCGGACGAAGACATGGAAAGCGTTCAAGAGGATCAAGAAGGGCCTTTGGCTTTGCGACCCAACACCGCGTCGACGCTCTCAGTTTGGACCGATGCGCAATCGCTTTATCATTTTGTCGAAAAAACACTTCATGCGCAATTTATGCGGCGTGCTCATGAGTGGTTCGTGCCAGACGATCGTGGGCATCTGGTGATGTGGTGGATTGAAGAGGGCCATAAACCGACCGTCGCAGATGCGCTTCAACGATGGACGCTCCTGCAATCACAAGGGCCGGGCGAGCATGGTTTCGGTGCCGCTGAACTTGCGACTTTGATCAATGGTTCGAGCGCCAGAGTGAGTTAGGGAGCCATCTATTGCATCTTGCTGAACTCAACATTGGCCGCCTGATTGCCCCGACCGATGACCCGCGCGTTGCGGAGTTTATGAACAACCTCGATCGCGTGAATGGGCTGGGTAAATGTATGCCCGGTTTCGTTTGGATGATGGAAGGGTCGGGTGAACCAGGAACTGGAAACACGGAAGCCAAAATCGATGGTGATCCGCAATTTGTCTCGAACCTGACGGTTTGGGAAAATTTGGAAAGCCTCGAAACATTCGTCTACAACACACTCCACTCAAAATTCATGGACCGCAAAGCAGAATGGTTTGAGGTTTTGGGCAAACAACACTTTGTCATATGGTGGGTCGAAGAAGGGCATCGCCCCAGTTTGGAGGAAGCTTTAGAGAAGCTTGCCTACCGAGAAAGACATGGCGACAGTGATGTCGCATTCGGCTGGGATTGGTTGCGCTCTCAAAAGGGCTGAACCGCACAATTGGCGGTCTCGCGCGCACCCAAACCAAATGATATTGAATAACACGCTTAGGTTGGACACATCTGTTGGCATAAGTTCTCCCGAAAGAGGTCCCTATGTCTCGTTTATTTATTGTTTCGATTGTCTCCATGATCAGCCTCGTCGCGCTGTCAGGAAGCCTTCAGGCGAAACCGGAATTGCGCGAAGTGGAGCACGTTCGCAACGGGATCATTACCGTTGGGATCGCCTATGAGATTAGCCAGAAATGCGGATCAATCCGCCCGCGGTACATTCGCGGTTTGAATTTTCTCGAAGGCCTCAAAGGCCACGCTCGAAATCTTGGGTATTCCGAAGCTGAAATTGATGACTACATCAATGATTCCAATGAGAAAAACCGCCTTGAAGCCTTGGGTCGTTCGATGATGGCTGACATGGGTATCGTTGAGGGCGAAGAGGCCACTTATTGCGCCGTAGGTCGCGCGGAGATTGAGGCTGGCTCTGGGATTGGTAGCCTTCTGCGATAGGCGCAGATTTTCGATCAAAAAATCGTCGTTCTGACTGGTATCGGTAGGCTGGCTGCGCTAGAAACCCCGCAGCACAGCCGCCCGTCCGTTTGGGCGTGGCAAGCCAGGGAACAAAAGGCACGCCAATGTCTGATCTACGTAAAGTCGTTATCGATGGAAACGAAGTTGAAGTCGATGGGGCGATGACGCTCATCCAAGCCTGCGAAGAGGCGGGGATTGAGATCCCAAGGTTCTGTTATCACGAACGTCTTTCGATCGCCGGTAACTGCCGCATGTGTCTGGTCGAGGTTGTCGGCGGGCCGCCAAAACCGGCTGCGTCCTGTGCGATGCAAGTGCGCGATTTGCGCCCTGGTCCCGAAGGTCAGCCCCCAGTCGTGAAAACCAATTCGCCGATGGTCAAGAAGGCCCGTGAAGGGGTGATGGAATTTCTGTTGATCAATCACCCGCTGGACTGCCCGATTTGCGATCAAGGTGGGGAGTGTGATCTGCAAGATCAGGCCATGGCTTACGGCGTCGATTTCAGCCGGTTCCGCGAACCAAAGCGTGCGGTTGACGATCTCGATCTTGGGCCCTTGGTTGAAACCCACATGACGCGCTGCATTTCCTGCACGCGCTGTGTGCGCTTTACGACTGAGGTGGCCGGCATCACGCAGATGGGCCAAACTGGTCGTGGCGAGGATGCCGAGATCACCAGTTATTTGGGCGAAACGCTCGATAGCAATCTGCAGGGCAACATCATCGATTTGTGTCCCGTAGGGGCGCTGGTTTCGAAGCCCTATGCCTTCTCGGCGCGCCCTTGGGAGTTGAGCAAAACAGAATCCATCGATGTGATGGATGCCCTTGGTTCCAATATTCGGATTGATACGAAGGGCCGCGAAGTGATGCGCTTTCTTCCGCGCAACCATGACGGCGTGAATGAGGAATGGATTTCTGACAAAACACGTTTTGTCTGGGATGGCCTGCGTCGTCAGCGGTTGGATACGCCCTACATCCGCGAAAACGGCAAGCTGCGCAAAGCAAGCTGGCCAGAGGCTTTGTCCGCTGCGGCGGCTGCCATGAAAGGCAAAAAGGTTGCCGGTTTGGTGGGAGATTTGGCGTCTGTTGAAAGCGCATATGCTCTGAAACAGTTGATCGAAGGTCTGGGCGGCAACGTCGATTGCCGGACCGATGGTGCGAAACTGCCAGAAGGCAATCGCTTTGGCTATGTCGGTAACGCGGCCATCGAAGACATTGACGACGCCGAGGCGATCATGCTGATCGGCTGTAACCCTCGGACCGAGGCTCCGGTCCTGAACACTCGCATCCGCAAGGCTTGGACGCGCGGTGCCAATGTCGGAGTCATTGGGCCCAAAGTTGATCTGACCTATGATCACAGCGACTTGGGCGACACGCCTGAAGTTATTACTGATCTGTTGGGTCGCGATCATTCGGGTGTGCTTGAAAAGCCATCTCTTATCATCATCGGGCAGGGTGCTTTGTGCCGCACCGATGGCGAAGCGATCCTTGGCAATGCGATCAAGCTTGCGGAAAGCACCGGATCGAAATTCATGGTGCTGCACACCGCTGCGGGTCGCGTTGGTGCGATGGATGTTGGCGCTGTCACCGAAGGTGGGGTGATGCAGGCGCTTGATGGGGCCGAAGTGATCTACAACCTTGGCGCGGATGAGGGCGATATCACCGGCGATGCCTTCAAGATCTATCAAGGATCTCACGGCGATCGCGGTGCGCATGGTGCAGATATCATCTTGCCCGCTGCCGCCTACACCGAAGAAAACGGCTTGTTCGTGAACACGGAAGGCCGTCCGCAACTTGCCATGCGTGCAGGTTTCGCGCCGGGTGAGGCTAAAGAAAACTGGGCGATCTTGCGGGCCTTGTCGGCGGAGTTGGACGCGACCTTGCCGTTTGACAGTTTGGCACAACTGCGGACCGCGTTGCTCGACTTGCATCCGCACTTGAGCGCGATCGACGAAGTGGTCCAAAATGAGTGGACCTCTGTCAAAGCAGGCAAGATGAACAAAGCGGCGTTCAAATACGCTGTGGAAGAGTTCTATCTGACCAATCCAATTGCACGGGCGTCTCAGCTCATGGGCGAACTGGCTGCGAACGCTAAGGCGCGCAGCACTTCGCCGATGGCAGCAGAGTAGGGATGCGCGCGATGGTCTTGTCTTTCCTTGCCGCCGTAGCTTGCACCGCGTCAGATGCGCCTCGCGCCTTTGGCCCATCTTACGATGGGATCGAAGCGGAGAGTTTGGACGACACGCTGATCAATATTCGCGCGACGGTGTCTGGGGATGCGACAGCAGACGACGCGATCCAATATGCCGAATGCGCCGTTGCGCAATTTGCGCTGTTCAACGGATCATCCTTTGCACGGCAACTGCGCACAACAGTTGAGACTGTTGATGGCGCATTGGTCGCTGACACAGCTTACTCAATTTCCGAAGATGTGCCTGCTGGGGTGCGCAAGATGGACGCCGAAGTGGTCATGGCCGCATGTCGCGATGCTGGAATACCGACGGTGTAGGGGACTGATATGGTTGAATTCTTCACTCAAACCAACACAGGGATCGTCCTGCTGACACTAGGGCAGTGTTTGTTGGTTCTCATCCCTCTTCTGATCTCTCTGGCGTTTTTGATGTACGCTGACCGAAAGATCTGGGCAGCGGTGCAGATGCGTAAAGGGCCGAACATTGTTGGTCCATTCGGCTTGCTGCAATCCTTTGCGGACTTCCTGAAATACATTGTGAAAGAAATCGTCGTCCCTGCGGGGGCTGACAAAGCGGTGTTTTTCCTTGCGCCGATGATATCATTCGTTCTGGCCGTCGTCGCTTGGTCAGTAATCCCTTTCAACGATGGTTGGGTATTGTCCGACATCAATGTCGCCATCCTCTTTGTCTTCGCGGTGTCCTCTTTGGAGGTTTACGGCGTCATCATGGGCGGCTGGGCGTCAAACTCGAAATACCCATTCCTTGGATCGCTCCGCTCTGCTGCGCAGATGATCTCTTACGAAGTGTCTTTGGGATTGATCATTATCGGTGTGATCATCTCCACTGGCTCGATGAACTTCGGTGCTATCGTGGCTGCCCAAGACACCGGCGCAGGCATCTTTGGGTGGTATTGGGTCGCGCATTTCCCGATGCTGTTCCTCTTCTTTATCAGCGCCTTAGCGGAAACCAATCGCCCGCCGTTCGACCTACCAGAAGCTGAATCCGAACTGGTTGCAGGCTATCAGGTTGAATATTCCTCCACGCCCTTCCTGCTGTTTATGATCGGTGAATTGATGGCGGTAGTGCTGATGTGCGCGCTCGTCTCGCTCTTGTTCCTTGGCGGCTGGCTATCCCCAGTTGGCTTCCTACCGGATGGCATCTTCTGGATGGTGATCAAGATGGCGGCGTGTTTCTTCGTCTTCTCGATGGTGAAGGCGATCACCCCACGTTACCGCTACGACCAGTTAATGCGGATTGGTTGGAAGGTATTCCTGCCGATGTCCCTCGCATGGGTCGTGATCGTGTCCTTCCTCGCTAAATTCGAAGTCGCCGGCTCCACCTGGGCCCGCTGGACGTTGGGAGGCTGATGGTGGCAACCGCACGCGAGAATGCGAGCAATCTCTATTTGGTCGGCATCCGTGATGGCCGGCCTGAAGAGGCTGTGGCTGCGTGCACTGGTTCGCGCTATCGTCAGCACTCCACCAGTGTTCGAGATGGAAAAGAAGGCTTCGTCGAGTTTTTCAAGCCCTTCATCGAGCGCAACCCGAAGCGCGACATACAGATCGTTCGGTCTCTTCAAGATGGTGACAAAGTCTTCATCCAAGCCTTTCAAAGCCTCAATGATGGCGACGCCAAATGGGTCACGATGGATTTCTTTGACAGCGATGGCGCAGGTAAGATTATCGAGCATTGGGATGTTATCGCCGGATACTCAGACACAAACCCGTCAGGGCGATCTAGCGTCGATGGACCGACAGAAATCGTTGACCTCGATCAAACTGCCGCGAACCGGGCAATCGTGAATGACTTCTTGCAAACCGTCCTGATCGGCCGCGACGTCGAGAAGATGAGCGATTTCATCAACCCGGATCAATATCAGCAGCACAACGCGGATGTAGGTGATGGGCTGGAGAGCTTCAGAACGCTCTACGCCGCTGAAGACTGCCCATTGTCCTATCAAGAGAACTTTTTGACCGTTGCTGAAGGCAACTTCGTTGCCACGCTCAATAGAGCCCAGTGGAACGGTCAAGATCTGTGTCAGGCGGATCTGTTCCGCGTTGAAGACGGCAAGATTGTAGAGCATTGGGACAACTCAGAGCCGTGCCCACCGGCGGCTGAGCTTGTCAATTCAGGAAAGTTTTAGGAGAGGCCCCGATGGACTATAACCGCGCTGCCAAATATTTCCTGCTGACGGATGTGTGGAAGGGGTTTGGCCTTGGGATGAAGTATTTCTTCAAGCCAAAGGCGACCGTGAATTATCCGCATGAAAAGGGGCCGCTGTCCCCTCGTTTCCGTGGTGAACACGCGCTGCGTCGTTATCCGAATGGGGAAGAACGCTGCATTGCCTGTAAGCTCTGCGAAGCGGTGTGCCCTGCGCAGGCGATCACCATTGATGCCGAGCCGCGCGATGATGGTTCGCGGCGGACCACGCGGTATGACATCGACATGACGAAATGCATCTATTGCGGTTTCTGTCAGGAAGCCTGCCCAGTGGACGCGATTGTCGAAGGGCCGAACTTTGAGTTCTCAACCGAGACCCGCGAAGAGCTGTTCTACGACAAAGAAAAGCTGCTTTCGAACGGCGACCGCTGGGAAGCTGAGATCGCGCGCAACTTGGAAATGGATGCGCCGTACCGATGACCGACAACCCTTTCGAAGCCATGATGAAACTCTCCCAAGACTGGGCCAAGCAAATGGCGCCAGCGATGGAGACGTTCTCCCCAAAGGGTTTCGAAGAGATGTTCCCAACCATGTCCAAAGACATGATGGAACAATTCATGGGGAAGGGGATCAGCCCAGAGGGCCTCGATGCCAAGACACGGCTTCTTTTGACGCTTCAGGGTCTGACAATTCACGGCGCGCAGGCAGAGGCGCAAATCCGCCTGACCGTGCGCCACTTGATCGAAGCCGAAGCAACCGAACAGGAAATCGCAGGGACCATTGGCCTGGCTGCGATGTTTGGCGGCGTGCCCGCGATGACAAAGGCGATGGAAATCGCCAATGACGTTCTGAACAAGGACAAAACGACATGACAGTCTTTGCCTTCACCTTTTACCTTTTTGCCATCGCGACCGTCGCGGGCGGGTTGATGACCGTGATCAGCCGCAACCCGGTGCACTCGGTCCTCTGGCTGATCCTAGCGTTCCTGTCGTCTGCAGGGCTCTTTGTGACGCTCGGTGCGGAATTCGTCGCCATGCTTCTGATCATCGTCTACGTCGGCGCGGTCGCGGTGCTGTTCCTCTTTGTGGTGATGATGCTCGATGTGGATTTCGCCGAACTCAAGGCGGAAATGACCAAATATCTGCCTTTGGGCCTGCTGATCGGCGTCGTCGTGCTGATGCAATTGGCGTTGGCCTTTGGCGTCTGGGGCTTTGCCGACGCAGCAGAAACAAATATCGCAGCACCCGTGGGTGACGAACAAAACACAGCGGCGCTCGGCTTACTGATCTACGACAAATACATCATCCTCTTCCAACTCGCAGGCCTGATCCTGCTGGTCGCCATGATCGGCGCCATCGTTCTGACCCTGCGCCACCGCGTGGACATCAAGCGCCAGAACATCGTGGCCCAGATGCACCGCGACCCAGCAACGGCCATGGAGTTGAAGGATGTGAAACCGGGGCAGGGGCTTTAAGAATGATCGGACTTGAACACTACCTGACGGTTGCTGCGGCGCTTTTTGTCATTGGCATTTTTGGGCTTTTCCTGAACCGGAAGAACGTCATCATCCTGTTGATGAGCATCGAATTGATGCTGCTTGCGGTGAACATCAACTTCGTCGCCTTTTCCGCCTATCTGGGCGATCTAGTGGGGCAGGTCTTCACGCTGTTCGTTTTGACCGTCGCCGCGGCTGAGGCCGCCATTGGTCTTGCCATCCTCGTTTGTTTCTTCCGCAACCGCGGCACCATCGACGTTGAAGACGTCAACGTGATGAAGGGTTAAGACTATGGAAACCATCATCCTTTTCGCCCCTCTTGTCGGCGCGCTGCTGTGCGGGTTTGGCTGGAAATTCATCGGGGAAACCGCGGCACAGTGGGTCGCGACGAGCCTGTTGTTCCTCGCCGCAATCCTATCTTGGATCGTGTTCCTGACATTCGACGGCACCACCGAAAGCATCCAGATCCTGCGCTGGATTGAATCCGGCACGCTCAGTACCGATTGGGCCATTCGGATGGACCGGTTGACCGCGATCATGCTCATTGTGATCACCACCGTTTCGGCGCTCGTGCACCTTTATTCCTTCGGCTATATGGCGCATGACGACCATTTCGCTGAAGGGGTCAGCTACCGACCACGCTTCTTTGCGTACCTGTCGTTCTTCACTTTTGCGATGTTGATGCTGGTGACGTCCGATAACCTGATCCAGATGTTCTTTGGCTGGGAAGGCGTGGGCGTCGCGTCTTACCTGTTGATCGGTTTCTACTACAAGAAACCCTCCGCCAATGCGGCCGCGATCAAGGCGTTTGTGGTCAACCGCGTCGGCGACTTTGGTTTCGCGCTCGGCATCTTTGGCATCTACTGGGTGACCGACAGCGTGAAGTTCGAAGACATCTTCGCTATGACACCTCAACTGACAGAGATGACCATGCCGTTCCTCTGGGCGGAATGGAATGTGGCCAACTTGCTGGCTTTCCTGCTGTTCGTGGGCGCCATGGGTAAATCCGCGCAGTTGCTGCTTCACACGTGGCTACCAGACGCGATGGAAGGGCCGACGCCTGTGTCCGCGCTGATCCACGCGGCTACGATGGTGACGGCGGGTGTGTTCCTCGTCTGCCGTATGTCACCGCTTTATGAATATGCGCCAGAGGCACAGCAATTCATCGTCTTCCTTGGCGCTACAACAGCCTTTTTCGCGGCGACCGTGGGCTTGGTACAGAACGATATCAAACGCGTGATCGCTTATTCAACCTGCTCGCAGCTTGGCTACATGTTCGTGGCCGCTGGCGTGGGTGTTTATTCGGTCGCGATGTTCCACCTGCTGACACACGCGTTCTTCAAGGCGATGTTGTTCCTCGGCGCAGGCTCTGTGATCCACGGTATGCATCATGAGCAAGACATGCGGAACTACGGCGGTCTGAAAGACAAGATGCCCTATACCTTCTGGGCCATGATGATCGGCACGCTTGCCATCACCGGCGTGGGTATCCCGCTTCTTTATATCGGTTTCCCAATAGGTTTTGCTGGCTTCGTGTCAAAAGACGCGATCATCGAAAGCGCCTTTGCAGCTGGTGCGGGCTATGCGTTCTGGATGCTCGTTGTCGCGGCCTTCATGACAAGCTTCTACAGCTGGCGCCTGATGTTCCTGACATTCTACGGCGAACCGCGCGGTGACAAGCACACGCATGAACACGCCCACGAAAGCCCCGGCACGATGCTAACGCCTTTGGCGGTGCTCTCCGTCGGTGCGATCTTCTCTGGCATGGTGTTCTATGGTCCGTTCTTCGGATCGGATGAGAAAGTCGGCAAGTTCTTTGGTTATATCGAAGCCTCCGAGAAAGCCGAAGACACAGCCATGGGCTTTAGCCTGATTGCACCTGCCTACGCCGCGGGTGAGGAAACAGACGATCATTCCGAGGGCGGTAAGAAAGAAAAACCAATCCAGCAACCGGGCGAGGGCGCGATTTACCACAACCCTGACAACCACGTACTGCACGATGCACATTACGTGCCGAACTGGGTTAAGTTGAGCCCCTTCATCGTCATGGTCGCAGGCTTTGCGCTTGCTTGGTTAATGTATATCCGTCGCCCAGACCTTCCGGCGAAACTCGCAGAACAACAGCGCCCGCTCTACAATTTCCTGCTCAACAAATGGTACTTTGACGAGCTTTATGATTTCGTTTTCGTGCGTCCCGCATTCGCTATCGGGAATTTCCTCTGGAAACGCGGCGACATGGGCACCATTGACGGCGGCATCAATGGATTGGCCATGGGCGTCGTTCCGTTCTTCACGCGTCTTCTGGGCCGTATGCAGTCCGGCTATATCTTTACTTACGCCTTCGCGATGGTGATCGGCATTGCTGTTCTCCTGACATGGGTCTCTCTGAGCGGAGGAGCCAACTGATGGGCAACCTTCTTTCACTCACCACGTTCATTCCTCTGCTCGGAGCATTGATCCTTGCGATCTTCCTCCGTGGCGACGATGCAGCAGCACAGCGCAACGCGAAATGGGTGGCTTTGGCGACAACCGTTGCCACTTTCGTTGTCTCGCTCTTCATCCTGTTTGAATTCAACCCGCAAGACACTGGCTTCCAGATGGTGGAAGAGCGTGATTGGCTCCTTGGTCTGAAATACAAAATGGGTGTGGACGGGATTTCGATCCTCTTTGTCATGCTGACAACCTTCCTGATGCCCATCGTGATCGGCGCATGTTGGGACGTAAAGGTTCGAGTCAAGGAATATATGATCGCCTTCCTATTCCTTGAAACACTGATGCTTGGCGTGTTCATGGCGCTTGATCTGGTGCTCTTCTACCTCTTCTTCGAAGCAGGCCTGATCCCGATGTTCCTGATCATTGGAATCTGGGGCGGCGCGAACCGGATTTATGCGTCTTTCAAGTTCTTCCTCTACACCTTCCTTGGTTCGGTTCTGATGCTGGTCGCCATGGTTGCGATGTATGTGGACGCCGGAACCACAGATATTGAGACCTTACTGACCCACAGCTTTGGGTCCGAGAGCTTCAGTCTCTTGGGTATTCAGATCATTGGCGGCGCACAGACACTGATGTGGTTGGCGTTCTTCGCGTCCTTCGCGGTGAAAATGCCAATGTGGCCGGTCCATACCTGGTTGCCAGACGCTCACGTTCAGGCGCCGACTGCAGGCTCCGTTGTTCTGGCGGCAATCCTGTTGAAGATGGGTGGCTATGGCTTCTTGCGCTTCTCGCTGCCGATGTTCCCCGTGGGGTCAGAGGTGATGGGGCCGCTTGTACTTTGGCTCTCTGCCATTGCAATTGTCTACACCTCGCTGGTGGCGTTGGTGCAGGAAGATATGAAGAAGCTGATCGCCTATTCGTCCGTCGCCCACATGGGTTACGTCACCATGGGTATCTTTGCGGTGAACCAGCAAGGTATCGACGGCGCGATCTTCCAGATGCTGAGCCACGGGTTCATTTCTGGCGCGCTCTTCCTCTGCGTCGGTGTAATCTACGACCGAATGCACACGCGAGAAATTGATGCCTACGGTGGTCTGGTGAACCGGATGCCTGCCTACGCACTAATCTTCTGTTTCTTCACGATGGCCAACGTCGGCTTGCCAGGCACGTCCGGCTTTGTCGGTGAATTCCTGACTTTGATGGGTGTCTTCCAGGTCAACACCTGGGTGGCCGTGGTTGCGACCACAGGTGTGATCCTGTCAGCGGCCTATGCGCTGTGGCTCTACCGCCGCGTTGTGATGGGCGATCTGATCAAGGAAAGCCTGAAAACGATCAAGGACATCACGCCACGCGAACGCTGGCTGTTTACGCCGCTCGTGGTGATGACCCTTCTGCTTGGCGTCTACCCAAGCCTCGTGACCGATATCATTGGCCCCTCTGTTGAGGCCTTGATCGGACAATATGACACGGCCACCGCGGCATTTGACGCGGCCAACCAGTACGCACAGAATTAAGGAGCGGCCCTGATGCTATCCGCTGATATTCAAACCATCATGCCAGAGCTGGTTTTGTCGATCTATGCGATGGTCGCCTTGATGGGCGCTGTCTACACCGTCAAGGACGGAGCCGCAGGTCTTCTGACTTGGGGCACGGCGGGCGTGTTCGTACTGCTCGCCGTCTGGATCGGGATCAACGGCGATGGAGCGACAACAGCCTTTGGCGGCATGTTTGTCGACGACGCCTTCGCCCGATTTGCAAAGATCGTGATTCTTGTCTCTGCCGCCGTCGTTCTGTTGATGTCAGAAGGCTATATGCAGCAGCGCGGGTTGTTGAAGTTCGAATACCCGCTGCTTGTCGCACTCGCGGTTGTCGGCATGATGGTCATGGTCTCCGCAGGCGATCTGATGGTACTCTACATGGGCCTCGAACTTCAGTCATTGTCGCTCTACGTCGTGGCTTCCCTGCGTCGTGACAGCGTGAAATCAACCGAAGCCGGTCTGAAGTATTTCGTCTTGGGTGCGCTGTCGTCCGGTTTGCTTCTTTATGGTGCGTCCTTGGTCTATGGCTACACCGGCACAACACTCTTCTCAGGCATCATCGCCACGGTAGAGCAGGGTGTGTCATTGGGCCTTCTCTTCGGAATCGTTTTCCTTCTGGCGGGTTTCGCGTTCAAGATTTCTGCGGCTCCGTTCCATATGTGGACACCGGATGTTTACGAAGGCTCGCCCACTCCGGTGACAGCTTTCTTCGCAACCGCGCCGAAGATGGCGGCGATGGCTCTTTTCGCGCGCGTTGTTCATGACGCGTTTGGCGGAATTGTTGGCGACTGGCAGCAGATCGTCGCGTTCCTCTCGGTGGTCTCTATGTTCCTTGGCGCGATTGCAGCGATTGGACAGCGCGACATCAAACGCCTGATGGCCTATTCCTCCATCGCGCATATGGGCTTTGCCTTGATGGGCTTGGCGGCGGGCACAGCGCTCGGTGTCCAGGCGATGCTGGTCTATATGGCGATCTACGTGACGATGAACGTCGGCACTTTTGCTTTGATCCTGACGATGGAGAAGGACGGGCGGCCTGTCACAGACATCTATGCGCTCAAGCAATACTCCAAGACGCAGCCTTTGATGGCCTTGGTGATGCTGTGCTTGATGTTCAGCCTCGCAGGTGTTCCGCCGCTTTTGGGATTCTTCGGTAAGTTCTACGTGCTGCAAGCTGCCTATGACGCTGGTCTTGGCTGGCTGGCCGTTGCGGGCGTCATCGCATCTGTCATCGGTGCCTTCTACTATATCCGCATTGTATACTTTATGTACTTTGGCGAGGACACAGAAGCGCTTGATGGCAGTCCTGCACCAGTGCTTTGGCTGACGGCTGTTGCATGTGGCGCCATCGTTGCGGTGGCTTGGGTTCCCGGCATCAACCTTTTTGGTGTTGATCCTTTTGCGGCGACCGCAGCGGCTGCATTGGTCAACTGATTGAAGGGGGGATGACGATTTGACCCCCGACAAACATCCCAACTGGCCTGAGGGCCACCGTTGTGTCGTTCTCGATACCGTCGACAGCACGATGGCTGAGGCCGCGCGGCGTGCGAGTGATTTGCACTACCCTACATGGATCATGGCGCGCGAACAGACCGACGCACGGGGCAGACGCGGGCGCCCTTGGGAAAACCCAAAAGGCAATCTATCTGCAACCTTGCTGATGAAGCCTCTCTGTACCGCTCAAGCAGCGGCGCAACGCTCTTTCGTGGCGGCGAACGCGCTATTGGAGGCTTTGTCTCTCTACATCGACCGACGGAAAATCTCGCTCAAATGGCCGAATGACGTGTTGCTCAACGGCGGTAAGGTTGCGGGTATCCTGCTCGAAAGCAGCGGGCGCGGGCCATTTGTCGATTGGTTGTCCGTTGGGATTGGCGTGAACTTGTCTTATGCACCTGTGGTTGAGGAGGCTGTATTTGCCCCTGTCAGCGTGGCCGGAGAAGGGGGAGAGCCCGTGCCGCCGGAAGAGTTTCTGGTGACCTTGGCAAATGCTTTTGCGACGCAAGAGAAAAAGCTAGATGCCATGGGCTTTACGCGCATTCGCGAGGATTGGCTGAAACATGCTGCACGCCTTGGCGATACGATCACAGCGCGCACCACAACTGAAACAATCGAAGGGTTGTTCGATACTATCGACAAAGATGGGAACCTCGTTTTGATCACGGCCAAAGGGCCTCGTGCCATCCCTGCGGCGGATGTGTATTTCTGACGTTCGGTTAGACTAGCGAAACTTGCGCTTTCGCCAAAACCCGCTATCCCTGCGCCACCGGAATAAGCTTGAGAGATCGCCATGCTCCTCGCCATCGACTGCGGCAACACAAATACCGTTTTCTCCATCTGGAATGGGGAAGAGTTCATCGCACAGTGGCGCACAGCGACCGAGTGGCAGCGTACGGCCGACCAATATTATGTTTGGCTCTCCACACTGATGAAAATCCAGAACATTGATGTTGAGATCGACGAAGTGATCGTCAGTTCGACCGTACCGCGCGTTGTGTTCAACTTACGGGTTCTGTCTGACCGCTACTTCAACACCCGCCCGCTTGTCGTGGGTAAGCCAGAATGCGCGCTGCCCGCGCCGCCGCGCGTCGATGAAGGTACGCAAGTTGGCCCCGACAGACTTGTAAACGCGGCCGGTGCCTTTGATCGTCACGGCGGTGATCTGATCGTTGTGGATTTTGGCACAGCCACGACCTTCGATGTCGTGGCATCCGATGGTGCCTATGTCGGAGGCGTCATCGCCCCGGGTGTCAATCTCAGCTTAGAGGCACTCCACGCTGCAGCTGCCGCGCTTCCACATGTCGACATCAGCAAGCCGCAAAAGGTCGTTGGAACCAACACGGTGGAATGTATGCAATCCGGCGTGTTCTGGGGCTATATCGGCCTGGTCCGCGAAATTTGCGATCGGATCAAAGCCGAACGTGGCGTTCCGATGCAAGTCATTTCCACCGGCGGCCTTGCCCCCTTGTTTCAGCAGTCTGCAACGCTATTTGACGCATTCGACGAAGACCTCACGATCCACGGCCTGACCGTGATCCACAAATACAATAAGGACCTTACATGACATCTCGCCTGATTTACTTGCCGCTTGGCGGCGCTGGCGAAATTGGCATGAACGCTTACGTCTACGGCTACGGGCCGAAAGACGCCGAGCGTTTGATTGTCGTGGATCTAGGTGTGACCTTTCCCGATATGGATGGCACCCCGGGTGTCGATCTAATTCTGCCAGACATTTCTTGGCTGGAAGAACGCAAGGCCATGATCGATGGCATCTTCATCACCCACGCGCATGAAGATCACGTGGGCGCGGTTGGTCACTATTGGGAACGTCTTGGTGCGCCGGTTTATGCGCGTAAGTTTACGGCGAACATTGCCGCCCGAAAGCTGGAAGAACACGGCCACCCTGACGGCGTTCTGACCGTGATGGGCCCTTATCCCGAAACACGAGACGTCGGCCCCTTCAAAGTGTCCTTTGTTCCGATCAGCCATTCGATCCCTGAAAGTTCCGGTCTGATCATCGATACGCCAGAGGGCAGGGTGATCCATTCTGGTGACTTCAAGATCGACAAAACACCTGTGGTTGGTGAAGCTTTTGACGAAGACCTCTGGGCCGAGATTGCGAAGGATGGCGTCAAAGCGCTGGTCTGCGACAGCACCAATATATTTTCCAAAGCTGAAGGCAGGTCAGAGGCCTCGATCGCTGGGGAGGTCGAAGACTTGATGCGCGCAGCGCCCGGGATGGTCGTTGCGACAACCTTCGCCTCCAACATCGCACGTTTGAAGACACTCGCCGTTGCCGCTGATAAAGCAGGCCGGTCCGTATGCCTGCTGGGCCGCGCGATGCGCCGGATGGTGGAAGCGGCGACGGAAACGGGACTGCTCAAAGACTTTCCGTCAACGGTGTCGCCCGAAGATGCCCAGAACATTCCGCGAGAACATCTGCTTCTCTTGGTGACGGGTTCACAAGGTGAACGCCGCGCGGCGTCAGCCCAATTGGCGAACGGCAAATATCTTGGTCTGAAGATGAAAGAGAGTGATACGTTCCTTTTCTCTTCAAAGACCATCCCCGGCAACGAACGCGGCGTGATCCGGATAATGAACCAATTCTCAGAAATGGGCGTCGATGTGGTCGAAGATGACACGCGCTACCACGTTTCCGGCCACGCCAACCGCCCTGATCTTGAGCGGATGCACGAGATCATCCAGCCGCAAATCCTTGTGCCCATGCACGGCGAACACCGCCACCTGCGAGAACATGTGAAGGTTGGGCATTCCAAAGGGCTCACGGGTATCGTTGCGGTCAACGGCATGATGATTGATCTGTCTGGAAACGCACCCACTGTCGCCGAATATATCGAAACGGGGCGCACATATCTTGACGGGACCGTTCAAATTGGCGCCCTTGATGGCATTGTCCGCGAGCGCATCAAAATGGCGCTCAACGGCCATGTCATCGTGACATTGATCGTGGATGAAAATGACGAACCTTTGGGCGAACCTTGGGTTGAGGTTGCAGGGCTGGCGGAGACTGGGACCTCTAACGCGGCTTTGGTCGAAGTGCTGGAAGAAGACCTTGGTCAATTCCTGATGCGCGCTGAAGGTAAGACATTGCGGGACGATGTGAAGTTGGAGAAAGAACTCCGCTCCATCGCGCGGCGGTCCACGCAGGCCGAGATTGGGAAGAAACCTGAAGTGACGGTGATTGTCAGTAGGTTGGGGTAGGGCTTGGCGCGGCCAAGAACTGCAGCCGGAAGACAAACGACTGCGGTCTTTCAAAGCAGGGTTTAGTCTCGCAAATTACATGTCCGCTCTCGCCCGCTGCTCCTGCGCGGGTCACGGAGTTCCTGCATTTAGACGTGGTTTTGGCTTTGTTCCGTCTGACTTAGAAAGGCGCTCGGCAACATAGAGGTTCAGCGCGATGGCAAGCCAGACCGAAACACCTTCTCCAACTATAGTAATGGCCCCCATCAGGGGCATGACGGTCGCCTCAAAGAGGGCGCGACTTGCCCCGAAAAGGCCAAAGGCGATGACCCGACGCATCCATTGCCGATGGCGAACGACATCGCCGCGTCTGATCGTCAAAAAGGCCATGCAAAGCGAAAAACAGACACCAAGACCGGCAAAGGTCATTCCGGCGTAGTGCAGCCATGCGTCTGCCGATGCAGGAGGTAGCCCCATAAGAAGAACGGCAGTCAGCCCGAACAAAAGCCCAGCGATCATGGCGATCCGCCCAGCAACGCGATGAAGCTTACGATAGCGCATCCGCAGTTTCGTCGAAAACTGCAGTGGCGCAAGAACACAGAACAAAATGCCCGATGCAATGTGGATCGCGATTGGCTCCGGCGATACGAAATACTCCGGTTGAACCAGGTCATGCATCATGCCTCGGGCATTTGAGCCTTGTAAAATGCCACCTAGGACAAGGGCGCCCGGTAGCGTCGGAACCGCGCCGAGCAGGGCGATGCCAGTTGGCCCTTGGAGGGTTGTTGTCAGTTTGTTCATCGTCTTACCTATTCGATCGTCAGCCCTAGGCATCGAGCGCCCAAATTTACCGCCGTTGCATCACGCTTGAATAGTTGCGCGGGGTTAAGGCCTGATTCCTCTCGTTGCAATTTCGAGAAGACAGATAAGAGATCTGTCGCAGTTACGACATGACCAGATGTATCATTCAATTGACCCTTCGTAACAGAGTCGCGTCAGACAACCTGGCTGAGGCTTGCGATTGTTCTTGGTCGGTACCCACGATGCAAAACGCCGACGTAGACTAGGATTACATTGAGGAAGCATCATCTCGCAAAGCTGACTCCGCGCTTTTAGCCCTTCCCACGCTCCGCAAAGCTCATCGCGAGGAACCCCGGCACGTCGTCCCCGACACCAACAACCGTATTCACCGGTTCATTCCGACCACGTCCGCGTCCGCCGCGCTCACGCTTGGGTTTTTCCGCAGGTTTCTCAGCAGTCTCAGGCGCGGCTTCAACTTTCGGTGCTTCGTCCTTCTTCCGCCCGCGGGATTTGCTCTGCTTCGGCTTGTCGTCCTGAGTCTTTTCTTTCGGGGGCTCTGGTTTCATAGGGCTTTCCACGCGAGGGATTTCCAACTTCACCAGACGTTCGACATCGGCAAAGTTCTTTTCGTCTCGTGGCACGCAAATCATCATTGCCGCGCCTTTGCGCCCTGCGCGGCCCGTGCGGCCAATGCGGTGCACATAGTCTTCTGCGTGGCTGGGCACATCAAAGTTGAACACGTGGCTCACGTTCGGGATGTCCAAACCACGGGCGGCCACATCTGACGCGACCAAGAACCTGATGGAGCCATCGCGGAACCCATCCAACGTTTTCATCCGTTGCGACTGATCCAAATCACCATGGATGGGGGAGGCGTTATAGCCGTATTTTTTCAACGACTTCGCACAGATATCGACGTCGGATTTCCTATTGCAGAAAATGATCGCGTTTGTGCAGTCATCCCCTTCGGCATCGATCAAGGCCCGGAGCAATTTCCGCTTTTCCGTGCCCTCGCGATCCTTGCGAGAGGCTTTGAACATTACAACGCCCTGCTTGATGTTTTCTGAGGTTGTCGCCGCGCGTGCGACTTCGATTTTCACAGGTGCGGAGAGGAACGTATTGGTGATCCGCTCAATCTCTGGCGCCATGGTGGCAGAGAAAAACAGTGTCTGCCGGGTGAAAGGGGTCTTCTTGAAGATTTCCTCGATGTCAGGGATGAACCCCATATCAAGCATCCGGTCGGCTTCATCGACAACCATGACTTTGACGTCAGACAAAATCAATTTGCCCCGTTCAAAGTGATCCAAAAGACGGCCCGGTGTCGCGATCAGAACGTCGACGCCACGGTCGATGAGCGCATCTTGGTCCTTGAAGCTGACCCCACCGATCAAGAGCGCTTTGGTCAGTTTGGTGTATTTCGCATAGGTGTCGAAATTCTCTGCGACCTGCGCGGCCAGCTCTCGGGTTGGGGCCAAAACCAACGACCGCGGCATCCGCGCCCGTGCGCGGCCACGGTTTAGGAGCGTTATCATCGGAAGCGTGAAACTGGCGGTCTTGCCTGTCCCCGTCTGCGCAATGCCGAGAACGTCCTTGCCTTCACAAGCGGGCGGAATGGCACCGGCTTGGATCGGTGTCGGCTCGGTATAACCGGCCTCTTCAATGGCTTTTAGAACTTTAGTATGAAGCGGAAGATCCGTGAATTTTGTCATTACTATCCAAATACTTACAGCGAACGGTTGCCGTAGTTTTTGGGACGCAGCTACCAACGCGTCCCTGCGTCGGGCGATAGACGTATTCTACCGCTGGCGGTTGCGTAAACGAAACGCGCCCTGCGGTCAAGAAAGCCCTTATTCCGCAGGGATTTAGGTGTGTTTTCCGTCACGCTTTGCTGATTTTATGATCGCTCAATGCCTATGTGCTGAACGCAGTTGCATGTAGCTGCGGCATAAAGCCTGCCGACAAAACCTTCACCATGGAAGGCGGGGTTAGGACTTCGACATTGCCTTCAGGAGCTGTTTTACTCGGGCCATATCCTCCAACAGAAAAAGGCCGAACCACCTCCTCGGTTACCAGATAGATTTTTCCCTTTTGTCGACACATCGCGCCGGTCGGCAGAGCCTTTGCCTCCGCCCAATACGTCTTCTGAGACCGCGATCGCGGGTCGACCCGTTCCGCATGGAGCACCTGATCCATTTGCTTTGCGCCCGCGTTGCCCTCAAAGGCATCCTGCCAAGCCGTTTTGAACGCCTGATACGCCTCCGGCCTGCAATACCCACAGGGCCTATGCCTCGCCGCAAAGGCCGTAGCCTCATCCAAGAAGAACAATTCCGTCCACTTGCGGCCCGACATCACATCGCGCTTGCGCCCTTGCCAGTCCAACACACAGCAGATCCAGGCGTGGTGGCTCCAACGTTTGTTCGAGAGCTGCTTATCCGGTCCGTGAATAATCCCACGATTACCGGTCAGCGTCCCGCGCGCATCGATTGCAACGATTTCGCTAGTCGGTAAGACGCGGTTTTGAAGCGGCATGAGACATTCCTTTCTGCTGCTTCAAGCTACCTCAAAAACCGGATCAGACCATCATTTCCTTGGTCGAGGATAGCGTGACATCGGGATAATCCCGCTCAACACGGTCAATGTCCCACTGCAAACGCGTTAGATAGACAACATCGCCGTCGTTATCCTCTGCGATATGCTGTTTATTGGCGGCGGCGAATTTATCGACAGCGTCTTTGCCCCCATGAACCCAACGCGCGGACGTAAATTGCGACGCCTCAAATCGCACGGGCAGGCCGTATTCCATCTCAATCCGGCTGGCGAGCACCTCGAATTGCAAGGCGCCTACAACGCCCACGATGAAACCCGACCCGAAAGTTGGCTTGAAGACTTTTGCAGCCCCTTCTTCAGCAAACTGCATCAGCGCTTTTTCAAGGTGCTTCGCCTTCAACGGATCGCCCGCTCGGCAGGTCTGCAAAAGCTCGGGAGCAAAAGAAGGAATGCCGGTCACTCGCACCGTTTCGCCTTCAGTCAAAGTATCACCGATCCGTAGCTGACCGTGGTTCGGAATCCCGATGATATCGCCAGCCCATGCCTCTTCGGCCAGCTCTCGGTCAGAGGCGAGGAAGAGCACGGGGTTAGAAACCGCCATTGGTTTCTTCGTTCGAACGTGCGTCAGCTTCATGCCACGCTTGAAATGGCCGGATGCCAAGCGCAGAAACGCCACGCGGTCCCGGTGCTTCGGGTCCATGTTCGCCTGAACTTTGAACACGAACCCCGCTACGGATTTCTCTTCCGGTGCGATCTTGCGCGGTTCTGCCGATTGGATCTGCGGTTCCGGTCCATAGGTACCGATCCCGTCCATCAGTTCTTTCACCCCGAACGAGTTGATTGCAGACCCGAACCAAATCGGTGTCATCGATCCGTTCAAAAGCGCCTCAGGATCAAGCGGCGGCAAAAGCTCTTTCGCCATCTCAATCTCTTCAAGGAACTTGTCCAGCAAATCAGCCGGAACATGCTCCGCCAGTTTGGGATCATCCAACCCATTGATCTCAACGCTTTCCGCCACCTTGTTGCGGTCCGCGCGGTCCATCAGTTCCAACCGGTCGCGTAGAATGTCATAGGTACCGATGAAATCGCGGCCTACACCAATCGGCCAAGATGCTGGCGTCACATCAATTGCAAGGTTTTCCTGAATTTCATCAATGATCTCAAACGTATCGCGGCTTTCGCGGTCCATCTTGTTACAGAAGGTCAGGATCGGTAGGTCACGCAGGCGGCAGACTTCAAAGAGCTTCTGCGTCTGGCTTTCGACACCTTTCGCGCCGTCAATCACCATCACGGCCGCGTCCACCGCTGTCAGCGTCCGATAGGTGTCTTCGGAAAAGTCGGAGTGGCCGGGGGTATCGACCAGATTGAAGCGATAATTCTCAAAGTCAAACGACATGGCAGATGCGCTGACCGAGATGCCACGATCTTTTTCCATCTGCATAAAGTCAGATCGCGTCCGCCGCGCTTCACCTTTTGCGCGCACCTGTCCCGCCATCTGGATCGCACCGCCGTAAAGCAGGAACTTTTCCGTCAAGGTCGTCTTGCCCGCATCTGGGTGCGAGATGATCGCGAAAGTCCGGCGGCGGGCGATTTCGGCTGGAAGGTCTGGTCGATTTGTCATGGCGCTCGTTTAGGCGGGTTTCGGACCAATCGCAATCGCTGCGTTTTAGGCTGCGGTGTCAAAGTGAAGTTAGGAAAGAATTAACCAAGCAAAACCAAGATGGCGTTATGTTTGGTCGCACCGTTCTTGCTCTTGTCATTGCCGTGGTTTCCATGTCCGCTTGTGGCGGATCATCGACGTCCGGCGATGTTGATCCGATTGAGGCGCAACCCCCCGAAGTGGTTACAGGCCGGTTTGATGTGCCGCAGTCCGGTACTGCGCGGTACTCTGGGTTCATGAACCTGAATTTGCCAAACGGCGCAATCCGCGAAACGGCGACCGGTAATCTATCACTCTCTGTCGATTTCTCGGCCTCAAGCGATCAGGTCACGGGGCAGGCTTGGGGATTTTCTATCCCCAGCAGCGGTAGCCTGACGGGCACCATCTTTGTCACAGCCGGAAATCTTGAGGCGAAGCAGGGCAATACCCCCCCCCGGTTTTGAGGCAGAGATCAGCGGTGCGCTGCGGGGCGGGTCGTTGATCAATAGCCTGATCACCGGCGACATGGTGGCGGAGTTCGATACAACGGACCTGTCGTCCGCGAGTGGTGTTGTGTTCGGGGATGTCACAACCAGCCAAGGCATAGATATTTTCGACGGTTCTTTTTCTGTCGCCAAACAGTAGTCAGCCGGAAGAGGCTTCCCGCAACAACCGAACAGCATCGGTTGGAGGAAGGAGCGAGGCATTAACTTCGTAACGAAGATGATCTTTCGTCGGCTGGGGTCGGTTCCCTGACATGCCGTCGGGAAGGGCCGCGCGGTTTCTTGCGTCGATCAACAAAGACTCTGCAGCGATCCCTTCGGCATAGATGATCTGGTGACTGTCAAACAGCAGCTGAAAGTAATCCACGTAGCCACCCGGTTGCTGGATCACCGTTTCGCCATCTACCAAATTTCCCACCTTGACCAACACGTCACTCCGCCCCGTGCCGAGTTTGTCCTGCCTTTGATAGACAAAGAGCCTGTGATCTGGACTGACGAAGAGGTCATTGGCGTTATGCAAAGCTCCCTTCGTAATGAGGATCGGGGCAAAATCACCCGTCGCGCGGATCGTTGTGTTTCCGATCCATCGAACTGGCTGCGGGCCTTCATCGCGGGTCAAAACGCGATCACCAACCTTCAGGTCTTCAATCGGAACCTGAGCGCCATTTCCCAGAGTGATATGTGTACCCTTCGAAAAGGACACGCAGGCCACCTCTGCAAACCGTTGCGTAGCCGCATGACGGTCAACGCGTACCAATCGATAGTCAGATTGCGGCATAAGATGCGCAAGCGGCAGAAGATACACTTCCTCGACACCCCCATCCTCCAATTCGACTAACAACAGAATTTCTTGGGTGCTGCTGTCGGTGCCCATAACCGTCACACAGCTGTCCAGAACCACCTGATTTCCTACGCGTTCCGTCGGGCTGTCACCTGCGACCCGAAAAGAGCCAGCTTCGTCAACCAACAACGAAAGCGCACGTCTCTCCCTTCTGCTCCAAAGGCGATAAATGTCATCCAACACAAGATCATCGGCAAATGACATGCCTTCCCCTTGGGCTACACCTTCACTGACCGGAAAATCGTCCGACACATAAACGGAAATAGTTTGAACCGATGAATTGGTGGCCAAAGGAGCCTCGGGTTGGTCTGAAAGTCCTTTGACCCTATGAAGGCGATTTGGCCCCGTCAACGGGTAGGATGGACTGGTCGTTCCCCATTGCCAGTGCTAGGTATCGCTGAAACATCACCACACATGGGAGCATTGGTATGGACCTCGGAATTCGCGGAAAGAAAGCATTGGTATGTGCCTCCTCAAAGGGCCTAGGTCGCGGGTGTGCTGTGGCATTGGCAGAGGCGGGGGTCGATTTGGTGATGAACGGCCGGTCCGCCGACAGCCTAGCAGCTGCTGCGGACGACATTCGTTCGGCTTTTGGAGTTGAGGTTACTGAAGTCGCGGCCGACGTCAGCACGGAAGCGGGGCAAGCCGCTTTGCTTGAGGCCGCAGGCTCTGTCGACATCTTGGTCAACAATGCCGGTGGCCCCCCTCCGGGCATGTGGACGGACTGGTCACGCGACGATTTCATAGCGGCACTGGATGCAAATATGCTGGCGCCCATCGCTCTCATGAAAGCGCTGTTGCCCGGCATGATTGATCAGGGCTGGGGCCGCGTGGTGAACATCACGTCGGTATCAGTGAAATCGCCCATTCCGCAGCTGGGTCTCTCTAATTCCGCCCGTGCGGGCCTAACAGGCTATGTCGCCGGTACCGCCCGCCAAGTTGCGCCAAACGGTGTGACGATCAACAACCTGCTCCCTGGCATTCACGCGACGGATCGCGCCATCAGCCTCGACACCGGAGTGGCAGAGGCGCAGGGCATCGATATCGAACAGGCCCGCCAGAACCGATATGCCACGATCCCCGTGCGTCGGTATGGCACCGCTGCCGAATTTGGCGCGACTTGCGCGTTCCTATGTTCGCAACACGCAGGGTTCATGATCGGTCAGAACATCTTGCTTGATGGTGGAGCTTACAACGCGACGCTGTAGTCATGACCGGTTTTAGCCTAAAAGATCAGCTTTTTAACGAAGACACCGTACGCACCTTGGCGGTGCCATTCGGCGAGGCGGGTTTCTTCGATGCAGAACGTTTTGTGGCCCGCGTTGTTGCCGCCATGTCGCCGTTGGAACTGAAAGAACGGATCAACCTGATTGCGGACGAGTTGATCGATGTTTTGCCGAAGAGCTTTCCCGATAAAGTCACGGCAATAAGGGCGTCTCTTCCACCACCTCTTGATCCAACAAAAACCGACGATGACTTTGGCTCGTTCATTTACGCCCCACTCGGAGTTGTTGTTGAGAAACAAGGGATTGAGAACCATCGCGACCTAAGTTTCGACCTGCTTGAAGACCTGACGCAGCGGTTCTCCATGGAGTATTCGATCCGTGCCTTTCTGAACCGATGGCCGGACAAAACGGTCCAACGCATGAACGCTTGGGCGCACCACGAAAACTACCATGTCAGACGGCTCGCCAGTGAAGGGCTCAGGCCAAAACTTCCCTGGGGCAAAGGCATCCCGCAAACGACCTCGGATCGCTTGCCTGTGCTTGATGCACTTCACGCGGATAGTACGCGGTTTGTCACAAGATCGGTCGCCAACCACCTGAATGATATTGCAAAAACAGAACCAGAGATCGTGTTAAATTTGCTGGACGCCTGGGTCTTGAAAGGCCAACAAGATCGAAAAGAGCTTGATTGGATGCGCCGCCACGCGTTGCGCAGCTTGATCAAAGAGGGTCACTCTGGTGCCATGGCGCATTTGGGGTATGACGCCGAGATCGTCATTGATGAGGCCGAAGTGAGGATCACGCCTGATGCCTTGGCCATAGGCGAAAAGGCGGAAATCACAGCAAAATTCACAGCGCCTAAGGGCGGTCCGATTATCGCCGACTACGTCATCGATTTTGTCAAAAGCAACGGGTCATCCGCGCCAAAAGTATTCAAAATGAAAGTGTTGCAGGCGAAACCTGATGTAGAGTTTGTTTTAAAGAAGGAGCATCTTTTCAAGAAAGGTGCCACGATATTCACCCATTATCCGGGCGACCATCGCATCAGTCTTCAGATCAACGGTCGGATCGTCGCGTCCAGCCAGTTTGTCTTGTCCTAGACAGAGATACGCGCTAGGGCATCTTGAACCTTACAGAATAAGTCGGAAAACCCGTTTTGTCTGATACGCCGCGCCTTGCGCTGACCAATATCTCAAAGTCCTTCGGCGGTCAGAAAGTCGTCGATGACGTGAGCCTGGATATTATGCCGGGGCAGGTCACATGCCTGCTTGGGCCGTCGGGCTGCGGCAAATCCACGACACTACGGATCACCGCTGGTGTTGAGATGCAGGACAGCGGCTCGATCCACCTTGATGGTGACCTGATCTGCGGCACAAGACACCACGTTCCCCCCGAAAACCGCTCTATCGGTTTGATGTTTCAGGACTTTGCGCTCTTTCCGCACCTCAGCGTCGCTGCGAATGTGGGGTTTGGTATTTCCAAATCAGAAGCGCGTAAACGCGTCCCTGAACTTTTGACCAAAGTCGGGATGCAGCGCCATATTGATCGCTTTCCCCACGAACTGTCGGGAGGAGAGCAGCAACGTGTGGCGCTCGCGCGTGCCCTTGCGCCGCGCCCGCGGGTGATGCTGATGGACGAGCCGTTCTCCGGTCTCGATGATCGCTTGAGGGATGAAATTCGGGATGAGACGCTTGATGTCCTCAAAGCCGAAGGAACGGCCGTGCTTCTGGTTACGCATGAGCCGACAGAAGCCATGCGGATGGCTGATGAGATTGCATTGATGCGCAAGGGGCGCATTGTGCAACGGGGCGCGCCTTATAACATCTACAACTCACCCATTGATTTAGAAGCAGCGAAATTCTTCAGTGATATTAACATCATATCCGGCGAAGTTCAGGGCGCTTTGACCCGGACAGCCTTCGGTGAGTTTCTGGCGCCCGGGGTCGAAAACGGCAAAGTCGTCGACATCTGTATCCGCCCGCATCACCTGAAAATCGACTTTGACCGGCATGGTCGCGGACCGAACCCCACGCCATCTGATGGAACAGCAGCGCGCGGCATTGTCAAACGCGCACGCTATGTCGGGTCGCAGAGTATCGTTGAATTCAAGATGGATTATGATGGGTCGATCCTGACAGCCCACGTCCCTTCTGTGTTTTTGCCTAAGCCAGACACGCCCTTGTGGTTGATGATCCGGCGAGATCGTTGTTTTGTGTTCCCGCGTAACTGACGGAGACACCATGACCACCACGCATGACGCCCTCGAAGATCCGCGCAATGCGGACATTTTGATCTATGTGAACGGTGATGTTGTTCATCGTGATGAGGCTAAAGTCTCCGTCTATGATTCCGGTTTCATGCTGGGGGATGGCATGTGGGAAGGGATGCGCCTTTACGATGGCGTTTGGGCCTTCTTTGACGAGCATATGGATCGCTTCTTCAATTCCTGTAAGTCCGTTTCACTGGATGTTGGTTTGGACAAAGCGGGCATTGCCGACGCCCTAGAAAAAACCAGACAAGCCAACAGGATGCATGACGATGTTCATTGTCGTTTGATGCTCACGCGCGGGGTCAAGGTGAAGCCATTCCAGCATCCCTCGCTCTCCCAATCCGGCCCGACGCTGGTGATCATCATGGAGCATTCGAAGCCGGCTGATAATTTGCACAAGAAAGGCATCCGGCTCGCCACTGTCCCGCAGGTGCGTGGGCTACCGATGGCGCAGGATGCGAAATATAACAGCCATTCCAAGCTGAACTGTGTGATCGCCTGTTTGCAGGCGGAACAGGCGGGCGCTGATGAGGGGCTGATGCTCGACCCGCATGGGTTCGTAAATACGACGAATGCCTGCAACTTCTTTATCGTTCGTCGAGGCGAGGTTTGGACCTCTACGGGCGACTACTGCATGAACGGGGTGACGCGTCAGAAGGTGATCGACCTATGTCGCGCGAATGACATTCCGGTTTTTGAGAAGAATTACTCCCTCTATGAAGCCTATGGCGCGGATGAGGCGTTTCTGACAGGCACCTTTGGCGCTCAAACGCCGGTGGCAGAAATTGATGGCAAATCCATTGGGACAGGGGAGTGGCCCGTCATGGAGCGGATACAAACGCTTTATAAACAAGCGATTGCGGATCATGTTGCAGAAAGAAAAGAGAGAAGACCTAGCGATTAAGACGCGCCGCGCGACCACCGCGGCGCTTGACCAGCTTTGATTTGCGGGCAGGCAGGTCGTCCATAACGGCTTTGCGTTCATCGCCTGTCATGCGAGACCAAGAACCGATCTCTTCAATCGACCGCAAACAACCTGTGCATAGACGTGCCTCTGGGTGGATCACACAGATCTTCACGCAAGGGCTTTCGATCTCATCCCGCTGCCAAATGGCGTCACTGTCTTTCACGTCTCAGCCTTTCAAATGCGCCATGCGATCCAGCGCTCCTTGCAAAATATAGCTGGCCGCGACGTGATCAATGACCTCCGCGCGACGTTTTCGTGACGTATCCGCCTCCAATAGCGCGCGTTCTGCCGCAACCGTGGACAGTCGTTCGTCCCAAAACGTGATTGGAAGATCGGTCAATTTCTCCAGATTCCGCGCGAAAGCCCGTGTCGCCTGACAACGCGGGCCTTCGGAACCATCCATATTCATCGGCAGTCCCAGAACAATACCATGCACACCACGTGCTTTGAGAAGCGACAAAAGTTTCTCAGCATCGATGCCAAACTTCTTCCGTTTGATCGTCTCCACCGGCGTCGCAATTTGGCGAGAGCCATCGGACACGGCCACGCCAATCGTCGCGGTACCTAAATCCAGCCCTGCGATGGGGCCAAATGCGGGCAGGGTGCTTTGAAACCCATCGACGTCATCAAATGTCATTCCGAAACTCCGATGGCCGACGCAGCATCGCGCAGCACGGCCACGGCATTTGGGTCGCTCCCGAAGACCTCAAACGCCTCGCGCAGTACCGTCTGTGCGGTCTCGATTTCGCCAAGCACACCATATGCGCGCACCAGTCGTGCCCAGTCCGTCACTGGCCCACCCTCGGTGGCCAGCCGATCCGAAAGGCCACTGACCATATTGGCAATCATCGCCGCCCGATCCTCGTCACTGAGGTTTTCGGCGGTCTGAATGGTTGCGAGGTCCGGTCCGCTGAATTCAGGTAGGCTATATTCAATCCCCGCACGTGCGGCAGCGTTTTCGATGTAGTTTCGGGCCAAAGCAACATGGAACGTATCAGTGCCCGCGTCCACCAACGGCCGCCAAAGTCGAAACGCAATATCAGGCCGTCCGGTTTGGTTGTGCATCGCGCCGATGTAGTAGCGACCTGCAACGTTCTCTTCATCCCGGCTGAGCAACTCGCGAGCTACCTCTTCTGCCTCTTTCGAGACAAAGCCATCGGCAGCCGCGACCAATAGATCGGCCAAGCGCACCAATTCTTCTTCGGACCCTCCGTCGCTTAGTTCGATCACACGCGCCTGTGCCTCCGCCGCGGCAGAATAGTTCCGCAATTCGGTCTCGTGGAACGCCAAGAGCTCCCAACCTTTCAAATCGTCAGGTCGCGTTGGCATGATGTCCCGCAGTTGCTGGACGCTCGCCAAATACTCTTCCGGCGCATCGACCTCCGGCGGTGGCGGAGCAACCGCGACCATATCGTCTTGTGACGGTCGGTTCTCTCGTAACTCCTCCGCCTGCGCCAAACGTTGAGCAAGCGGTTGATCTGCTTCGCCCGGTGCGCCCGCGATCCAATACGTGCCGACCGATACCGCGACCAAAAGCACCGCCGCACCAATCGCCAAACTGCGACCCGGCCCTTCGGTCGCAACGGATTGTTCAGCTTTCGCCGCAGCCAAGAGGCGACGCGATACCTCTACACGCGTACGTTCAGCGCTGTCGGCATCCAGCGTGCCTCGCGCGACGTCGCGATCAATCTCTTTGAGTTGTGCCTTGTAAACAGCGACGTCAGGAGAGGCCGCATGATCCGCAGACCCACGCAAAAGCGGCGCCGCGACAAAGACCGCGACAATCAGCGTCAGCAACAAAACCGTGACCCAGAAAATCATCAAGTCTCCCTTCGTTCGCCCCCTACGTAGTGGGGCTAAGCAAGAAGGAAAAGGCTCTGCGACCAAACGCACCTAGCAGATCACGATCTGTTGTCGCAAAACTACCCAAGTGTGCCGCTGTGAGTATCCTTCGATCTTTGGAGTAAGGGCACACACTTGCTAAGGTTTCCAAAGCCATGACCGGGGATTCGACATGAAGCGCTATTCCGCCTTTGCCATCGCCAAAGAAGCGTTCCGCCAACATACGGGTTGGACACGCGCTTGGGCGTCACCTGAGCCAAAGAAGAAATACGATGTTGTCATCGTGGGCGCGGGCGGTCATGGTTTGGCGACCGCGTATTACCTCGGCAAGAATTTCGGCATCACCAATGTCGCCGTGATCGACAAAGGCTGGCTTGGTGGCGGCAATACGGGGCGAAACACGACGATCATCCGCTCGAACTACCTGCAAGACCCATCTGCCGCGATTTACGAAAAAGCGCGCAGTCTTTACGAAACCATGTCGCAGGATCTGAACTACAACGTGATGTTCAGCCCGCGCGGCGTGATCATGTTGGCGCAGACGCAGCATGAAATCCGTGGCTATAAGCGCACCGCACATGCCAATTCCCTGCAAGGGGTTCAGACCGAATGGATCGGGCCTGAGCGCGTGAAAGAACTGTGCCCGATCATCAACCTCGACGGCCCACGCTATCCGGTTTTGGGTGGTCTCTGGCAAGCACGCGGCGGTTCCGCCCGTCACGACGCGGTTGCATGGGGCTATGCGCGGGCCTGTTCTGATATGGGCATGGACATCATCCAGCAGTGCGAAGTCACCGGTGTGATGACCGAAGGCGGCAAGGTCAAAGGCGTGAACACCACGAAAGGCGACATCCTTTGCGATAAGCTAGGGATGGTTGTGGCTGGCCACGCCTCCGTTCTTGCGGGGATGGCGGGCTTCAAACTGCCGATTGAATCCGTACCGTTGCAGGCGCTTGTGTCGGAACCGATCAAGCCCTGTATGGACGTGGTCATCATGGCGAACACCGTGCATGGCTACATGAGCCAATCTGACAAGGGCGAGATGGTCATCGGCGGCGGCACCGACGGGCACAATAACTACACCCAGCGCGGATCGTTCCACCACATCGAAGAAACCGTGCGTGCCTTGGTCGAAACCTTCCCAATGATCGCACGGTTGAAAATGCTGCGTCAGTGGGGCGGGATCGTGGATGTCACGGGCGACCGCTCTGCCATTCTATCCAAGACGCCGGTTGACGGGATCTTTGTGAACTGCGGTTGGGGCACCGGCGGGTTCAAAGCGATCCCGGGCTCAGGCTGGGCGATGGCCGAGCTGATGGCCAAGGGCTATTCGCCGTTGACCGAAGAATTCAATATGTTCCGCTTCAAAGAAGGCAAGTTCATCGATGAGAGTGTGGCTGCAGGGGTGGCGCACTGATGTTAAGAGCCGTCGCTCCAATTACCCATCCCTTGGCTGGTTCCGGCGGCTGTTTGCTTTCGGTCAATACCGCTTTCAGGAGCGTCCGGTCGGTGCGCGATCTGACTAAGCAGGTTTCGGCGCTGTCGTCGTGCCCACCAAAGTATGCCGATCAACAGGGCTGCGTTAATGACCATCGCAAGGATGAAGATAGAACCAAGGCTTTCCATCCTACGCATATAAGTGCGATTAACGCTGATTTCAAAACCATGGGCACGGCGGCAACGCCGGGTAGCGCCCGAACCGCCCCCACGGGACGGGCGCTTCGCGGCCACCCCTCGGTCCGGTCGCTGCCCTCAGCGCAATCTGGCCGAGCGCTCCACACCGTTTCAGCCAACCCACGCCCAAATCCATCGGGGATTTTTGCCGATGTGGTCTCTGTCTTGCGATCTGCTTTGATGCAGGTGTCAGCAAAGGAGACCACACAATGGTTGATTTCACAGACAAATACGAAGCCGAAAAATCTGGCAGCGCGGGCATCTACATCGCTGCAGCTGTTGTCGTTGCAGTCCTGCTCTTCATGCTCTTCGCCGGCGGTGGCGGGACGGTCAGCGATCCGGCCCTTCTCACAGCGCCAGAGGCAACAGCCACAACTGGCAACTAAGAACGACCCTACCACATCACGACCAACTTATGGCGGATACGTACGCGTGTCCGCCTTTTTGGCGCGTGCATACGCCCTGTGTACTGCGTGTGTACGCTCTGTGTACGCAAAACATACCCACATTTCAGAGGCTTGCCCATGCTGACCCTGCGGTGCCCATATTGCGGCGTTGACGTCGACGAATCCGATCTTCACGGCGGTGGAGAAGCGCATTTGAAGCGCTACGGTCCCGGTTCAACGGATGACGAATTCCACGACTATTTGTTCATGCGCGAAAACCCGAAGGGTGTGCACTTCGAACGCTGGCAGCACAGTTATGGATGCGGGAAGTGGTTCTTGGCAGCCCGCTGCACAGCGACGCTGGAAGTCTTTGCGACCTATTCGGCGCAAACACCTGAGCCTCCGAAAGAGGTGATCGAAGCGATCAAAGCCAAGCGATCAAATTGGGAGGTTTTGTGATGAGCACGCGTTTGCAATCCTCAGGTCGTTTGTTGAATAAAAACAATCCAGTATCATTCACCTTTAATGGAAAGAAGTTGCGTGGATACGAAGGCGACACGCTTGCTTCCGCGCTCTTGGCGAATGATCAGATGTTGATTGGTCGCTCCTTCAAATACCACCGTCCACGCGGCGTTGTTGCCTCTGGTGCGGAAGAGCCAAATGGCCTCGTGAACCTTGGTCGGGATGGGCATTTTGAGCCGAACCAGCGCGTGACAACGCAGGAGCTGTTCGATGGTTTGGAAGCCACATCGCAGAACCATTTTCCGACGCTTGAATTCGACGTTGGTGCGATCAATACACATTTAAGTCGCTTCTTACCTGCCGGTTTTTATTACAAAATGTTCATTCATCCGCGTCCGTTCTGGAAGCACGTTTATGAACCCTTCATCCGCAAATCCGCAGGCTTGGGTAAAGCGCCGAAAGATCGCGACGCGGACACATACGAACATTTCCATGTGAACGTAGATGTCCTGATCGTCGGCGGCGGTATCGCGGGGCTCACGGCTGCTTTGGCTGCTGGCCGAGCCGGCGCGCAGGTGCTTCTGATTGAACAGACGGCCCATTGGGGCGGTCGGGCGATGGTGGATCAGCCAGAGATTGACGGCTTTTCGGCAGAGGCTTGGGTTGCTGAGACCTTGGCTGAGCTCGACGGCATGGCAAATGTCCAGACGCGTAATCGCATGATGGGCTCGGGGGTCTATGACCACGGTTTCGCGATGGCTTATGAGCGTCTTGGCGATCATTGTCCGCATGAGGGACCACGCCATCGTTTGTGGAAAATCCGCACCAAGCAGATTGTGACGGCAACAGGGGCTATCGAGCGACCATTGTCGTTTGCAGCCAATGACTTGCCAGGTGTTCTTCTGGCCTCCGCTGTGCGGGATTACGCGTTGAATTACGGTGTGTCCGTTGGGGATCGCACCGTCGTTGTCACCAACAATGACGATGCGTACAGGACGGCGATTGCATTGAAAGAAGCGGGTCTCGAAGTTCCAGCAATCATTGATGCCCGCACCGAAGCCGCGGGCGAGTTGCCAGAAGCGGCTCGTGCTTTGGGTATCCGTGTTAAGACGGGCAAAGGTGTTGCCAAGGTCAAAGGTGGCAAGCGCGTCACGGGAGTGGCGATCTGTGCGCAAGCCGGTGAAGGGGCCGTCCTTGAAGAAATCGCGTGTGATTGCGTCGCCATGTCTGGCGGCTGGTCGCCTGTCGTGCACCTGTGGTCTCACTGCGGTGGTAAGCTGAATTGGGATGAAGATCAGGCGATGTTCCGTCCAGACCCAAGCCGCCCGCCGATGAACCAGAACGGAATGGGTTTTGTATCGGCAGCAGGGGTTGCCAATGGGTTCCTCAGCACCGAAAGCGCTTTGACCGACGCCTTTGCAGCAGGTGAAACCGCGGCCAAACTTGCAGACGCAAAAGGCAAGGCCGGTAAGGCCCCAATGGGTGCCGACGCGCTAGAACAGCCGATCTCTCCGGTTTGGCTGATGCCGCAAGGCGCGTCCTACAAGTTGCGCTCAAAGGCATGGCTTGATTTCCAGAACGACGTGAAAGTCAGCGACGTTCAATTGGCTGCGCAAGAGGGTTTCGAGAGCGTCGAACATGCCAAGCGCTACACCACATTGGGTATGGCGACCGATCAAGGTAAATTGAGCAATATCAACGGCCTCGCGATCCTTTCTAAATCATTGGATTCGGAAATTCCGAATGTGGGCACGACAACATTCCGTCCGCCTTACACACCTATTTCGATGTCCTCGATCGCTGGTGTCGCGCAGAATGAATTGTTCCAACCGCTGCGCAAAACACCGGTCTCCGATTGGTCAAATGACAACGGCGCTGACAACGAACCGGTCGGCGCGTGGCGTCGAGCGTTTGCCTATGTGCGATCCGGTGAGAGCGTGCATGACGCGGTGAACCGAGAGGTGAAGAACACCCGCGAAAACCTCGGGCTGCTTGACGCTTCGACCCTTGGAAAGCTGATCGTCAAAGGGCCGGATGCGGGCAAGTTCCTTGACATGATGTACACCAACATGATGTCGAACCTGAAGGTCGGCAAATGCCGTTACGGTCTGATGTGTACCGAGAATGGCTTCCTGATGGACGACGGCGTGGTCGCGCGCATTGATGAGGACACATGGCTCTGCCACACGACCACCGGCGGGGCTGAGCGTATTCACGGCTGGATGGAAGACTGGCTGCAATGCGAATGGTGGGATTGGAAGGTCTATGTCGCCAATGTCACCGAGCAATTCGCACAGATCGCCGTAGTTGGCCCGAATGCGCGCAAGGTGCTGGAAAAACTGGGCGGTATGGATGTTTCGAAAGAGGCTTTGCCCTTCATGGAATGGCGCGATGGCAAGATCGGTGAGTTTGATGCACGAGCTTACCGGATCAGTTTCTCTGGCGAACTCAGCTATGAAATCGCTGTCCCTGCGAGCCAAGGCCGCGCCTTCTGGGATGCGCTGGTCAAGGCGGGTGAAGAGTTCGGTGTGATGCCGTACGGCACCGAATGCCTGCACATCCTGCGGGCCGAGAAGGGCTTTATCATGATCGGGGATGAGACCGACGGTACGGTCATTCCGCAAGATCTTAACCTTCAGTGGGCATTGTCCAAAAAGAAGGAAGATTATCTCGGCAAACGTGCACATGAGCGCAGCCATATGGCCGATCCGAACCGTTGGAAGCTGGTTGGCTTAGAAACGGAGGATGGGTCGGTGTTGCCGGATGGTGCCTATGCGATTGCTGAGGGCACAAATGAGAACGGGCAGGGCAATACGCAAGGTCGCGTGACCTCGACCTACTACTCAGCGAACCTTGGTCGCGGGATTGCCATGGGCTTGGTGCACAATGGGCCGGACCGCATGGGCCAAGTGATTTCCTTCACCAATATCGACGGTGAACCGATCCGCACGAAGATCGTTGATCCGGTGGTCTATGACAAAGACGGGGAGAAGCAAAATGTCTAATGCAGTCAGTGCCTTGGACGGGCAAGTGGCCCCGGGTGAAGTGACCGTTCGGGAATTGGGCCTGCGCGGGATGATCACGCTGCGCGGTGATTTGTCATCGCGCAAGGTTCAGACCATCTGCAAAAAGCTGACCGGCGTTGCGTTCCCAAAGCAAGGCGGCGTGGCGTCTGAGGGCGACAAGGGCTTGGCGTGGATGTCACCGGACGAAGTGCTGGTGATGGTGTCTCATGCGGAGGCTGCGGAGGCCGTGGCCGCGATTGAGGCCGCGCTTAAGGGCGAGCATTTCTTGGCCGTCAATGTTTCAGACGCCCGCGCGGTGTTTTCCGTTCAAGGCGCTTTTTCGCGAGAGGTGATTGCGAAACTCGCACCGGCTGATTTGCATCCGGATCGGTTCAAAGCGGGCATGATGCGCCGGACCCGTCTGGGGCAAGTGGCGGCGGCCTTTTGGATGGTCGATGAAGAGACGTTCAACGTGATCTGTTTCCGGTCGGTGGCGGAGTATACGTTCGGCTTGTTAAAGGCGTCTGCGGGCGCGGGGGAAGTTGGGTACTTCGGATAACACAACGATCTCCCAGCCTGCTTTGCTTGGGAGAGGCGGAAATGCTTGGGTCTGACAACTTAAAAATCGAGTTCAATACAGCTCGGCTCCGTGTTCAAAGCTGGGACAGCAGCGCCGATGCGTCTACATGGTCGGATATTGAAGTGACAGGCCTCAGGCAACTACTTACGCCAGCGGTTTTGCGACATCTACCACCTTCAATGTTTTTAGCGGATTTCGACAATGAAATTCAGGGTTGGGTTGGCGAACGGTTGGATGAGAGCAACCTATTAAAGGTGAGCTTCGAGCAACGCCTTGTCGGGTTGGTGATCTTAGCTCTCGAGACACGCCAAGCCCGCAAACCAAACATCCATATCGGCTACTTATTGGCAGAAGATACTTGGGGACAGGGTTTAGCAAGTGAATTGCTTGTTGGTTTGGTGGAGGCATTGTCGACCCTCGCGCCGGTCAGACTTGTAGGAGGTGTGGAACGTGGAAATCCCGCGTCTGCACGTGTTCTAGAAAAAGCAGGTTTCGCTCTCGATGCAGAGGTGTCGACGGACGATGTAGATACATACATCCTTGACATTCCTCAAACTTGATAGACTTTGCAAGGCCCCTGCCAAGTCTGATTTTTGAGGGGTTTCGAACTCTACCTGTAGACGAGCAGACCGTCGGAAGACTAAGCTTCTAAAGATTTTGTATTCTTTGGAACGACACTTATGTCCGGAAATTCCGTTATTTCAGCCGTGGATGTTTTCGCGCTCCCCCTTTGGCTTTTGGTCCTTCTTGTTCTGATCCTCATCCCATCCGCGGCGCTCTTAGGCTATCGCACAGGTCGTCACACGCATGGTCTTCAAAAGGACCTTCCGTCAGACAAGAAAGCGCAGCCGAGCGATACCTCGATTGGCGCTTTCCTCGCTTTGCTGGGCTTGCTTTTGGCCTTTACCTATTCCTTCGCCCTGTCTCGGTTCGACGATCGCAAAGATGCGTTGTTGTTAGAGGCCAACGCGCTTGGAACGGCCTTTGTGCAGGCGATGTTGTTAGAAGAGCCAAAGCAAACCGACTACCGCGAAACAATTCTGGCCTACGCCGAAACACGCAGCTTTGGCACCGCGATGAACCGCGATGGGACGCCTTTGGGGGATTTGTTGAATGTATCTCTCGAACGTCAAGCGGCCCTGACCGACGCCCTTGAAACCGTCTTGGCATCCGACGTCGAAGCCGCGATCCGGAATTCGATGACGGGGAGCCTGACCGATATTCTGGACGCCCATGCCATCCGGGTCGAAGCGCAGGCGGATAGTATCCCGCAGGCGCTCAAGTACCTGTTGGCGATGGTCGCAGCCTTCGCCGTCTTTATGGTCGGCCACGACGCGGGGATCAGGGGCAAACCGCTGACTTGGCGCGTCTTGGCGTTTTCCGGGTTACTGATCATCGTGCTGGTTCAGATCTTTGACTTTGAGCGTCCAGCGGCGGGGATCATTCGGGTGCCTGAAACCATCATGCTAATCACGATTGAGGATATGCGATCAGAACTCGCGGTCGAACAATCAGTGCTTCAGTAAGTCGTCATTGACAAATAAGGACTGGGCCACTCTATCAGAGGTTCTACTAGTCCCTGTTGCTGAGAGCTGACATGCATATCACAGAACCCGCGCGCCAGATCGACGTCATCCACACCACCGATGTGTTGGTCGTGGGGGCAGGTCCAGGTGGATTGGCCGCGGCCTTGGCGGCTGCGCGGGCAGGGGTTCAAGTCACTTTGGTTGAGCGGTTCGGCTGCTTTGGTGGAAACATAACCACCGTCGGCGTCGAAGGCTTTGCGTGGTATCGCCACGAAAAGACGGTCGAAGCCAACGGGATTGGCCGCGAATTCGAAGATAGAGCCAAAGCGATGGGGGCCGCCGTTCCGGAATCGCAATCGCTGAGCTACGAGTTAGATAGCGAGGGTTTTAAAGTCGTTGCGGACCAGCTGGTCGAAGAGGCTGGCATCACGCCGATGCTCCACCGGATGTTTGTTGCGCCGATTATGGAAGGCGACCGGATCACCGGCATCATCACCGAATCCAAAGCGGGGCGCGAAGCGATCTTGAGCAAGGTTGTGATCGATGCCACCGGCGATGCTGATATTGCGCATCGGGCAGGTGCACCGGTTACGCATCCGCCACGCGAAGAGCTGCAGGCGGCGAGCGTTATGTTCCATGTCGCCGGCGTGGATAAGGCGCGCTTTATGGATGACGTCCGTGAAAACCCTCAGACCTATGCTGATTGGTCCACAGGCGAATGGACGGTTGAGACAGACGGGAAAGAAGACGAGATGTTCTCTCCCTTTCTCAAGAAACCTTTCGAGGTTGCGCGCGACGCCGGTGTCATTCCCTCTGATTTGACGACGATCGCAGGGACTTGGGGTGCGGTGCATGACAGTGGCGAGATGACCTATATGAACCTCGTTCATTTGGGCAATTGTGATGGTACCGATCCTGCTGACTTGACGCATTTCGAGATCGAAGGGCGGCGGCAAGCGATGATGGCGATTGAAGCACTGCGGCGCTTTGCGCCGGGATGTGAGGGGGTGCGGCTACGCAATTTCGGTATGACCCTTGGTGTGAGGGATACTCGGAAGATCGACGCTGTTTACAATATGACCGAAACCGACGTGCGCCATGAGGCCCGTTTTGAAGATAGCATTGGTATCTATCCCGAGTTTATCGATGGCTACGGGATTTTGATCCTCCCGACCACAGGGCGCTACATGCATATTCCCTATCGATCGCTTCTGCCGAAGAGCGTCAAAGGCTTGCTTGTGGCAGGTCGTGCAACAGGCGGGGACCGTGTTGCCCATGCTGCGACACGCAATATGGCGTGTTGTGCGGTTGCAGGACAGGGCGCTGGGCTTGCCGCGGCGCAAGCCGTCAAATCAAATGCTGAGTTGGACATGGTCGATCTGGGTGCAGTGCATAAGGAATTAGATCGGCAGGGCGTCCGCAGGCTTTAGATTACAATCTTCACTGCACCACTAATTGGCTGAACTTCATTGTCGCGAGCTGAAATACAGCACTGGCCAATTGCTTTCGACTTGACGCGACGGCCAATCACGCTTTTTAACCCCTTAGAACATTACCCAACAGAAAGATGGTCCGATGGCTTTTTCCCTTCCTGATCTTCCCTACGCACATGACTCTTTGGCTTCCAAAGGCATGTCCGCTGAAACACTCGAATTCCACCACGATCTGCACCACAACGCCTATGTCACAAACGGCAATGCGGCGATTGCGGGTACAGAGTGGGAGGGCAAATCCCTCGAAGAGATCATCGTCGGTACATATGATGCCTCCGCCGTGGCGCAGAACGGGATCTTCAACAACATCTCTCAGCTTTGGAACCACAACCAGTTCTGGGAAATGATGGGCCCAGGCGACAACGCGATGCCGGGCGAGCTGGAAAAGGCTTTGGTCGAAAACTTCGGTTCCGTAGATGAGTTCAAATCTCAGTTCTCTGCTGCTGGCGCGGGTCAGTTCGGTTCTGGCTGGTGCTGGTTGGTGAAGAACGCGGATGGTTCTTTGGCAGTGACCAAGACCGAAAACGGTGTGAACCCGCTTTGCTTTGGTCAGACAGCCCTGCTTGGCTGCGACGTTTGGGAGCACAGCTACTACATCGATTTCCGCAATAAGCGCCCTGTTTATCTGTCGAATTTCCTCGACAATCTGGTGAACTGGGAAAACGTTGCATCCCGTATGTAATCGCATTTTCTGATTGAATTACCGAAGGGCCCGTGGGACGTCTCACGGGCCTTTTGTTTTTTGGAGTTGCCAAATGGGACCGACGTTAGAGCAGATCGAAACCGCCGCCGAACGATTGTGCGGTATGGTGGTTGAGACACCGGTGCTCAAGTTGCAGCAGGCGAAATGGCAAGGCTTACCGGATGGCGCTGACGTGACGGTGAAGCTGGAGTTGTTTCAGCAGACTGGCAGTTTTAAAGCACGTGGGGCTTATCTTGGGATCGCGGGGTTAGACGATGCAGCGAAGGCTGCCGGGGTTGTAGCAGCCAGTGGTGGCAATCATGCGATGGCGGTGGCTTGGGCGGCGCAGGCCGCTGGGGTCGATGCGCTGATCGCGATGCCTGAGGCGACCGATCCGACACGTGTGGAGGGCTGTGAGGCGCTTGATGCGCGGGTTGAGTTGTGCGCTGATATGCCAGCCGCGTTTGAGGTGATGGAGCGGGAGGCGGCTGGTGGTCGCTTTCTGATGCACCCGTTTGAGGCTGAACATATGGCGCTTGGCTCGGCGGTTCTTGGGGCAGAGTATGTCACGCAAGCGCCCGAGGTGGAGGTGTTTGTTATTCCGGTCGGCGGCGGTGGGATGATCAGCGGCATGTCGCGGGCGATTAAGCTGCTGAAGCCGGACGCTATAGTGTTTGGTGTCGAACCTGTCGGGGCGGATAGCATGAAGCGGAGTTTCGAAGCCGGTGAGCCTGTGCGATTGGAGCGGATTGATACGATTGCTGACAGCCTCGGCTCACCCTTAGCGATGCCCTACACGTTTGGCGTGGCACATGAGAATGTTGACGAGATCGTCCATCTCACAGACGCGCAGATGGTCGATGGAATGCGCGCCTATCTCGACGTTCTGAAGATCATGGCGGAACCTGCCTGCGCGGCCAGCCTTGCTGCGATTTGCGGGCCTTTGAACGAGCGGTTGGAGGGTAAGCGCGTTGGCATCATCGCTTGCGGGTCGAACATTGGGTCTGAACGATTTGAAAGCTTAGTTTCTTAGAGCAAATTGCAACGATGACTCCAGCGCGTGGACATCCGGCACCACGGTGACGTAAGACAGGATGTCCGCGCCCGCAAAACCTTCGCTGACCACATGGTTCATCAGGCTCAGGAGCGGCGCCCAATAGCCGTCGGTGTTCACGAGGAAGATCGGTTTGCTGTGCAGGCCGAGTTGTCGCCACGTGAGGGCTTCGAAGAACTCGTCGAGAGAACCAGCACCTCCAGGGATCATTACGACCGCATCAGCGTTCATAATCATCACTTTTTTACGCTCGTGCATCGTTTCGGTGATGACAAAACTATCGAGGTCTTGTTTGCCGACTTCCCAATCCATCAAATGGGTTGGGATCACGCCGAAGGTTTTACCACCCGCATCCTGAACAGAGTTTGCAACGCGTCCCATCAAACCGACATCGCCCGCGCCATAGACCAAGCGCCAACCGTTCTTGACCAGCATAACGCCCGTATCCTCAGCAGATTTGGCGTAGGCAGGGTTATTTCCGTCGCGAGAGCCGCAATAAACACACACTGATTTAGGAATTGCGCTCATCACTGATCCTCACGATAGCTTGTCTTTGACGGTACTTAGTGCTGTTGCTATGGTCCCGCAACCTTGCAGGCTGCCAATTCTGTAAGGTGTGGGGACGCAACGAATAAATGGTGGTGGAAGATGGCTTCAAATTCGGGTCAGTTGGCCCTGGGTGCGCTTGCGGCGGCGGTCGTTGGCATAGGGGTTGTCTGGTTGGTGCCACGGCCCGAAACGGCTGTTGTCGCGCCAGTTGAGGAAGCGGTTGTCGCACCTGCGGAAGAGACGGCTGTTGCGTCGGGTGAAGGCGCTGCGGTGGAGACTTCTGACGAAGTAGCCGAAGCACAGACCGAAGCCGTTGTAACGAGCCCTGAGGAAGTTGTTGTAGCGGGCGTGGAAGTGCCGACCGTCGGAATGCGTGTCGAAGGCGACGGCATCATGGTCGTGACAGGTCGGGCCATTGGCGCGTCGGACTTGGATATTCTTCTTGATGGTGAAGCGTTGGAACGTGTTCTTGTCGGGGCCAATGGTGATTTTGCGACCGTTCTTTCGGTGCCGCCATCATCGCAGGGCCGGATCCTGTCAGTGGTCGCTGATCCTGATGGCGAGGCTATCGCATCTGTCGAAAACCCGTTGATCTTACCAAGCGTTGAACAAGAGCCGTTGATCGAAGACGAGGTGGTTGTCGCTGGGGCCGTGACCTCTGTTGATGAGGAAGAGCTAGCTGAGACGTTAGAGGGTGCGGAGGAGTCGCCGGTCGAGGATACCGAAGAGCCGTCGATCCAGGTTGCTGAAACGGAAGTTGAAGAAGTTGTTGTTGAGGAAACTGCAGAAGTAACCGGCGAAGTGGGTGACCAAGCGGTGGTGGAGGCCGGTGCTTCAGAGGAAGAAGTACAAACTGAGGAGGTTGCGTCAGTTGCAACAGATATAGCGGAGGCTGAGGAGCCCGCGGACGTTGCCGAAATTGCTACAAATGAAACCGTGGCTGAGGAAACCGTCGATACGGCTTCTGCTGAGGAAGTATTGCAGGCGGACGAAACAGAAACTGCTCTTGCCGAGACTGTAGCAACTGCCAGCGAAACCTCTCCAGAGGTGGATACTCAAGAGCAAGTTGCAGATGCTGCCTCGACCGCTGAACAAAACGAAACTCAATTGGTAGCAGACGAGGACGGCGTTCGGGTCGTCTCAACAGGGCCTCAGGTTCTGTCCAACGTTGCTTTGGATTCGATCAGTTACGATCCAACAGGCGAAGTTCTGTTGACCGGCCGTGCCACTGGCGAAGGTTTCGTTCAGGTCTACGTCGACAATCAGCCCGTCACCACATCGCGGATCACAGAAGGCGGTGACTGGCGCACGGATCTGCCGGAGGTCGATACCGGCGTTTACACGTTGCGGATCGATGAGGTCGACGCCGAAGGGGAAGTCGTCAGCCGAATTGAGACACCGTTCAAACGCGAAGAACCTGAGGCGGTTGCCGCCGTTCTGGCCGAAGAAACCGCAGAGGATGATTTCAAGGTTGCAGTTCGCACCGTTCAGCCGGGTGCAACGCTTTGGGCGATTGCGCGGGAACAGTTTGGCGAAGGGATCTTATACGTCGCGGTCTATGAAGCGAATAAGGATCAGATCAGGGATCCAGATCTGATTTACCCAGGACAGGTTTTCAAAATCCCCGATTTGTCAGAATAATTCCGACAGCACTGGCGCTTTGTCTCTGTGCAGCCTAGGTAAAGCGGCCGAGCGGAGTCCTCCATGCGCAGATTGACCAAGACAGACGCCAACCTGAACAACGAACGTATCCAAGGCTGGAACGTGATCAAGCGGGTTGTGCCCTACCTTTGGCCGGATGGTGAGACGGGTGTGAAAGTCCGCGTGGTTGCCGCCATGGCGGCGCTACTGCTGTCTCAGGTCATTGCTGTTTTGACACCGCAGTTTTTCGCACAAGCCGTTGACGTGATGACGCCAGAGACGGCCGATGTGGGCACCTACCTCGGCTTGGGCGCTGTTGGCTTAACGGTGGCTTATGGTTTCGCGCGCTTGATGACCGTTGGGTTTCAACAGCTGCGCGACGTGATCTTCACGCCTGTGGGGCAGCGTGCCTTGCGCAAGCTCGCCTTGGAGACCTTCACCCATATTCACCGCCTGTCGATGCGCTATCATATCACGCGTAAAACGGGTGGTTTGAGCCGGATCATCGAACGCGGGGTCAAAGGCGTCGAATTCCTTTTGCGCTTCCTGTTGTTCTCCGTCGGGCCTTTGGTTCTGCAACTTTTGATGATCGCAGGCGTTCTCTTTTTCACCTTCGATGTTTGGTATCTGGTCGTCGTGGCTGTGACGATCGTGCTTTATGTCTGGTTCACTTTTGCGGTCACGGAATGGCGCGTGAAGATCCGCAAGGTCATGAATGATCAGGATACGGATGCGAACCAGAAGGCCATTGATAGTCTGCTGAATTTTGAGACGGTGAAGTACTTCGGGGCTGAGCGGTGGGAAGCCGAACGCTATGACGGCGCGATGAAGAAATACGCGCAGGCGGCGATCAAAACGAACTACACACTCGCGTTTTTGAATTTCGGTCAATCGCTGATCATTACCGCTGGTTTGGTCGCCGTGATGGTTATGGCTGCGCTGGGCGTGAATGATGGAACGCTGACGGTTGGCGATTTCGTTTTGGTCAACGCGTACATGATCCAGATCACCATGCCGCTGAATTTCCTTGGTACGGTCTATCGCGAAATCAGACAGGCGCTCATCGATATGGGCGATATGTTTGATCTATTAGAGCAGCCGGCAGAGGTTCAGGACAAGCCAGATGCAAAGGATTTGGAGATCAAGGGTGGTGCGATTTCACTGTCTGATGTGGCCTTTGGATATGACGATGAACGTCCAATCCTGAAAGGCATCGATTTGGACGTTCCTGCTGGTCAAACAGTTGCGATTGTCGGGTCGTCTGGCTCGGGCAAGTCGACGATTGGGCGATTGCTGTTCCGGTTCTATGACGTCAATGGCGGCGCACTGACGATTGATGGGCAAGATGTGCGCGATGTGACGCAAGAAAGCCTTCACGCGCAGATCGGAGTGGTGCCGCAGGATACGGTCCTGTTTAACGATACGGTCTATTATAACATTGCTTACGGGCGGCCAGATGCGACGCGCGATGAGGTGATCGCTGCGGCAAAGGCTGCAAAAATACACGACTTTATCGAAAGCCTGCCGGACGGATTTGAGACGACTGTTGGGGAACGCGGTTTGAAACTGTCGGGCGGTGAGAAGCAGCGCGTTGGCATCGCTCGGACCTTGCTCAAAGACCCGCCGATCTTGTTGCTGGATGAGGCGACATCTGCATTGGATACGGAAACCGAACTCGAAATCCAAGCTGAGTTGGAGCACATGGGACATGGGCGCACGGTCATTACGATCGCGCACCGGCTGTCAACGATTGCCAATGCAGACAAGATCGTGGTGCTGGAAGATGGCCATGTTGTTGAGCAAGGCACTCATGACGAATTGCTTGGCCTTGATGGCCGTTATGCCCATCTTTGGAACCGTCAGTTAGACGAAGAAGAAATCGCTTAACTTTCCGAAGATTGCCTTAAAGCTGCCTTTGGTATGTCACGTGCGACGGGCAGTCATGTTTCAACTTTTGGGTGAAACATAGGGCTTAAGATTTTATGCGGCTTTCAATTTTCCCAGCTCTCGCGATGGTGCCAGCACTATCTGGATGTTTGGAGGATCTTTACCCAGATCAAACGAGTTCAGGGTTTACAGACATTACCCCCGCTGGCGTGGTTACGGACGTGCTGGAACAACAGACTGTCAATTGGCAGATAGACTCAGGCGGCGACGGATTTGGCTACTCCTCTGGGATTGAACCGGGAGGCGGTCCAACGGCCGTCGCTGGGTTTACAAAAGCGTCACCCATCGACCTCCGGCCGGTGACTTCGGTGGGGAGTTATACCGGCGGGTACGAATTGGTCGAGATGTATGATATCGAGGTCAGCGGTGGATTGGTCTCCGGTTCGCGACGGCAGGTGACAGGTACAATTGTTCTCAACGCAGACTTTAGCTCCGGAGACCTCACAGGACGGGCAGGGGATTTGTCAGTGTCTGGCCGCGCGATTGGCAGTCAATTGACTGGCAGCGTTGAATACCGTGGTGTTGCTGGTGATCTAAGGGGTAATCTCGGCGACGATAAAGCGATTGGCGCGTTTCATGGCAACAATGACGATTTGATCTACGCGGGCGGTTTCCTAACCTATCGCGACTGATTTCATCGAATTCTGAAGTTACGACCATCCGGCAGAAGCCTAAATCTTCTGCCGGATTTCTTTTTATTCTGCTGCTTGCAGCGGCGTCACCGTGGACGGTTTGTCGGGATCGTTCTCATCGGTGTCTCCCACCTCAACCGGCTCGTCGTCTTCCCAGATGATCTGAGGTGACTTCAGCTTGCGTGCGGAACGGTTCAAGCGGAAGTCGCTGCGGCGTGTGCGGCCAACCCGACCGAAGAAGCCGGCTTGCAAGGTGTTGATGAAGCCGTAAGCCCCCGCGGCGGCCCAGACGCGCAGGGCAAGCATGGATGGGGTGAAGACCAAGGTCAGCACCGTCGCGGTGCCAAGGCCGAAGACCACAGCCGTGGCCAATTGCTTCCACCAAAGCGCCGTCGGGCTGTCGACCGAGTAGCCGCCACCGAAGAAGTCTAGGCTTAGACCAAACATCATTGGGGCAAGTCCGGCCATTGTCGTGATGGTCGTCAAAAGCACAGGGCGAATACGCGCCTCTGCGGTCCGTACGATCGCTTCTGCCTTTGGCATATAGCGGCTGTATTCCTGATAGGTGTCGATAAGGATGATGTTGTTATTCACAACGATCCCAGCCAGCGCCACAATACCCGTACCGGTCATAATGATAGAGAATGCCTGATCCATAATCAGCATGCCCCAGAGCACGCCTGCGGTCGACATAACAACCGCCATCAGAACCAGCAAAGAGTTGTAGATTGAGTTGAATTGCGCCAGCAGGATGATGAACATTAAGCCTAAGGCACCAGAGAATGCGACCATCAGGAACTGGCCAGATTCGGCCTGATCTTCTTGGTCGCCGGTCCATTCCCAAGAGATTGATGCAGGGAAGGGGTCAGTCTCTAGCCATTCGGTCAGTGTTTCGATGCGCTCCGTCGGACTCACAACAGTCATGGTCAGATCGCCGGAGTTGACTTGACGTTGAAGGTCATCGCTTTGGTCGTAGACGTCTTCCGTCACGACAGTCGTTTGGCCTGTACCGTCGGTTAATTTGACCAAGCCCGAGTCAACTGCCGCCTTCACGTCGAAGTAGCGCTGCTGGTCGACACGGCTGATCTCAGCCAGCTTCTCGACTGGTGTGATTGTCGTGAAGTTCGACAAGGGGACAAGGCCTGTTGGTGTGCGGACCTTGAGATCTTCAAGCGTAGACAGCACGCGATCTTCTTCAGGAAGGCGCACACGGATTTCGATTTCCTCGTCGCCATCAGCGGGCGTGTAGGTGTCGAGCAAGATGCCGCGTGTCACAAGCTGTACCATACCGCCAACGGTGGCGACGTCCGCGCCGTAGCGACCCGCAGATTCGACGTCCACGTCGATCTGCCAATCAATACCGGGCAGGGGTAGCGTGTCTTCTTGTTGCGCCAGACCATCAAGGTTGTCGAACTGTTCGCGGGCTAAGGTGGTCGCCGCCAATAGTTCTTCCCAATCATTGCCTTTGATTCGCAGGTGCACAGGCTTTGCAGAGGCTGGTCCCATGGCAAGGTTCAATACCTCGAACCGGATACCCGGGATCAGCGCTAGGTCTTCTTCCAACTCAGCAATGACTGCGTTTCCGTCGAATGCTGGATCAACCTCGGTTGTCGTCCAAGGGATGAAGCCGAGTAGCGTTGTTTCGCGCTCAACAACAGGGCGTTCGTCCCACGGCACCATCTCGAGCTGGACCTGACCGATTTCGTCAGCGGGACCCTGAGCGCCGCCTGTGTTGTTGTCCAACCCACCTTGGCCCGCGAAAGAGAAGGCGCTTTGAACGGCTGGATGCGCGATGACAACATCCTCAACCTGTTTCACCAGATCGTCCTTTTCAGTGACGGACAAGTTGCCGCGCGCTTGGACGTAAACGATTGCCTGCTCTGGCTCCGTTTCTACGAAGAACTCAACGCCGTTGTTGTTCGCACCGAAGTTTTGGAAGGTGAGATAGACGAATAACCCCACGGCTCCAATCGTCACAACAGGCATTACAGGGTTCTTCGTGATGAACGCGATGAAATATCCGAATAGCGATCTGTGATATCCTGCGTCGACTTTCTTACGTTCCCATCTGATTGCTGCTGCACCCATGGTTATAGATGCAAAGACCGCGCCAATCAGGAACAGGGCGATGCCTGGTAGTGAGGCGGCCAATCCATCTGTCTGAACAGCTTCACCAGAGAAATAGCCGGGGTTCAGCGTCAGCATGGCGCCAGCAAAGACAGTCATCAAAGCGACGGGAACAAGCGCTGCGCGGATGACCCATGGGAACGACGCACGAAGCCAATCGGACGCTCCGCCGAACATTCGGCTGAGGCGACCGGTGACACCGCCCATAACTGGCAGGTAGATCAGTGCAACGACGAGCGATGCAGACAGAACAAAGATCAGCGTGACCGGCAACATGCCCATGAACTGCCCTGGGACTCCGGGCCAGAAGAGCATTGGCAAGAACGCACACAGCGTTGTGGCTGTGGAGGAGATGATCGGCCAGAACATGCGTTTGGCGGCTTCCGTATAGGCCGCCATTGGGCCAGAGCCATCTTTGATCCGTTTGTCGGCGTATTCGACCACAACAATCGCACCGTCAACCAGCATCCCAACTGCGAGGATAAGGCCGAACATAACGATGTTTGAGATCGTGATTTCCATAATCGCAAGGAGGGCGAAACAAAGCAGGAAAGAGGTCGGGATGGCAAAACCAACCAGCAAAGCTGGTCGCGTACCGAGCGCTGCTAGAACCACGATCATCACGAGCGCGATGGCGGTCAAGACGGAGCCTTCCAACTGGCTGACCATTGAGGCGACGTTGCGCGATTGGTCATTAGATGTGCCCACTTGGATCGCGGCTTGAAGTTCAGGTGACCAAGTTGCGCGCTCTTCTTCGACAGTCTGCTTCACCAAATCAGCAGTATCGATCAGGTTGAAACCTTTGCGCTTCACCACTTGAAGGGCGACGGTATTTGTCCCGTTAAATCGCGCGGTGCCTTCACGATCTTCGAAGGTCATTTTGATGGTGGCGAGATCGCCAAGCGTGACGACGCTATCGCCGTTTTGCTTCACCGGCAGATTGTAGACGTCTTGCGGCTCACTGAAAGAAGAAGGGATTTTGACCGCGAAGGTCCCTTGCTCAGTCTCCACTTCGCCCGCTGCAATTAGCAAGTTGTTTTGCGTGACGACATTGATCAATTCGCCCGCTGTGACGTTATAGGATTCCAGCTTGAGCGGGTCGATTGTGACCTCAAGCATCTCATCGCGTTGGCCAGCGAGGCCCGCTTCAAGAACTGCGTCGAGGCTTTCGAGCCGGTCTTGGAGGTCTTTTGCTACCCGCACAAGCGTGCGCTCTGGTACCTGACCTGTCAGGTTTACGATAACAATCGGGAATTCCGAGAAGTTGATTTCGTTGATAGAATAGTTCTCAGCGCCTTGCGGGAAAGACCCTTCGGCGGCGTTCATGGCGTCTCGAATATCCGCGAGAACCTTCGTTTTATCCCACCCGAATTCAAATTCTAGCGCAACGCCAGCGTAACCTTCTGCCGCCGTACTGCTCATGGTTTTTAACCCATCAAGATCAGCAAGCTCCGTCTCCATGGGTTTTACCAGAAGCGTCTCGGAATCTGCCGCAGAAATGCCGGGGAAGGGGACAGAGACGAAAATCGCAGGAATTTCGATGTCGGGCTCACCCTCTTTTGGAAGGCCGACATAAGCCATCGCGCCGGCCGTAAGGGACAGCACGATAAAGGCTATAACCATCCGCGCCCGTGACGCGGCCCAATCAACTATTCCAGTCATCCTTCAGCCTCGCTGAATGTGGGTTCGACAAGAACACCGTCCACGACGTATTCCTGACCTACGGTAATGATATTGACCTTTTCAGGCAAATCGCCGAGCCAAATGCCCTCGGTTGTGTCGCGCAATGCGGTCACTTCCATAAATTGCGCTTTGCTTTCATCGTCGATGATCCGAACACCAAGCGCTCCGTTGTCATCCAGTGTCAGAGCGGATTGTGGGACGAGGTGGGCGGTCCGACCGGCGGATGCGATCAAAATGTCGGCTGTCTGGCCGTCGCGAATGGCGAGGTCGGTGTTTGGTACTTCAACTTCAACGCGGAACGTTCGGGTCACTGGGTCTGCGGACCGAGATATGAAGGTTACGGTGCCACGGACTTGTGAGTCGTCTGTCAGACGGGCACCGGCTAATGCGCCCAGCTCGACCTGCGTCACCTTATCCTCTGGGACAAAGCCGACGAGTTTGATTGGATCAAGTTGGATAATCGTCGCGCAAGGCGAGCCCGGCTGCATCAGGGATCCCAGTTCTGCTGAGTCAGTTTCCAAAAGGCCCGAGAAGGGGGCTTTGATCGCAAGGCGATCAATTTCGCGCTGTGCCGCTGCTACGCCCGCTTCGGCAGCTTGGATGCCAGCGTCAGCGCTTGCCAAGCCCGTAACAGCCCTTTGACGTCCAGCTTGAGCCGCTTCCAAGGCGGCTTCCGCGCTGATGACGCGTGTCTCTGATGCGAAGCCATCCTCTGAGAGACGTTCTGCGGCGTTCAGGTTGATCTCTGCTTCCGCGATCCGCGCGTCGGCTTCTGCGACTGCAGCCTCTGCCTCGGGAATGCGACCTTGCGCTTCGACCAAACGCGCCTCAGCCTCGGCCAAAGAAACAAGGCGGGTGCCGGGGTCAAGCTGGCACATTGTATCGCCGACGGTGATCTGAGCGCCTTTGCGCAGAGGTTCCGATATGACCAAACCAGCGGTTTCGGCGGCCACCATGACTTGCCGCGCCGCTTCGGTGCGGCCGCGGACTACGACGGCGTTTTCAATCGTTTGGGCCTCAGACGCTAAAGCAACGACCCGTACGACTTCAGAAACTTCCTCCTCAGAGGCGTCCATCTCGGTTTCTGCCACCTCGGTGGTTTCGGTTTCAGTGGCCTCTTGCGCGGATGGTGCTGATTCCTGCGCAAACTCAAAAAGCCGATCTCTTTCAAAGATCAAAAGATAAAGGGCAGCCGTAACAAATACTGCTGTGATGACGGGGACTATCTTCATGTTGCACCTTACTGAGCCGCTTGTCGTATTGCGGTTATTTATGGTTTTGTTACGGCGATTAACATATCTCGGTTCAAAAAAAATCAAACTAAACCGATCAGTTCATTTTACGCGTTTCCCCAAGGTCATTCAAGCTTTGTTTTCTGCGCTGCCGCATAGCTGTTTTTTGCCCGTCCTGCACAATGGCTTGGCATTTGGTTAAGCTTCAAGCTAAGAGGATGGCTAAAGGAATGCGCCGGTAGGGGATCAGCGTGAGCGACACCGATAGTTTTATCAACGAAGTGACCGAAGAAGTTCAGCGCGACAAGCTCTATGGCTATGTGCGCCGGTACGGTTGGATTGCAGCAGTTTTGATCATCGTTTTGGTCGGTGGTGCGGCTTGGAACGAGTATCGCAAGGCTTCTGCCACGACCTTGGCTGAAAATACTGGCGATGCGCTGATGGATGCGCTGGAGCTCAACGATATATCCGCGCGTCCGGCAGCCTTGGCTGACGTGACGAGCGAGGGACCGGCGGTTGCTGTAACAACGCTTGCCACCGCGGCCGCCCAGCAAGAGGCCGGCGACCTAGAAGCGGCTGCAGCAACCTTGAATGAATTGGCGATCAACACCGATGTTCCGCCCATCTATGCTGATCTCGCGGCATTCAAGCTTGCTTTGATCGACACCGGCGATGATGCCGCGCGACGCGCGTTGTTCGAAGGTCTGGCGCAGCCGGGCGCACCGTTCAATTTGCTGGCGCAAGAGCAGTTGGCCTACATGGACCTCTCAGCCGGCAACCAAGACGCGGCCGTCACGACTTTGCGTGCCATTATTGAAGACGCTGGCGTGACACGAGGCTTGCGTGATCGTGCTCAAACCATGATTGTGGCACTAGGGGAAGAGCTTGAGCCTTCGCCAACGGAGTAAAAGTAAGAGCGGAGCAATTCGCTAGGGAGCAGCCCGTGACGGTAAGATCATTTGTTGGTGCAATGGCTGGTTTGGCTTTCTTGGCCTCTTGTGGCGAACAAGATGTCATTTTGCCGGGTGAACGGCTGGACCTTCGCCCAGATCAAGCTATTGAAAACGAAGTACGTCCGATCAACTTTGCCTCGCCCATTGCAAACGCGAACTGGACTCACAGAAACGGCGAACCTGACCACAGCATTCGGCATCCCGCCTTGGGGGCGAACCTAACACAGGTATTCTCTGTCGATATCGGAGAAGGCGACAGCCGTCGCGCAAGAATTACGGCCGATCCCGTTGTTGAGAACGGCGTCGTGTATACCTTGGATGCGCGTGCGCGGGTGACGGCGACGAATATCAATGGCACGCCGCTTTGGTCCGTTGATCTTACACCGTCCAGCGATGGCGCCAACGATGCCTCTGGCGGCGGGTTGGCGGTTGACGATGGCCGTTTGTACGTCGCAACTGGTTTCGGGGAGCTGACCGTTCTGAATGCCGCGACCGGCGGTGAGATTTGGTCGCAAGACTTGGATGCGCCGGGTGGCTCGCCTCCCACCGTGCGCGGCGATTTGGTTTATCTGGTCACACGCGACAGTCGTGCTTGGGCAGTTGAAACAGACACTGGCCGCATCCGCTGGCAAATCAACGGTACGCCATCGGTTGGCAACTTTTCTGGTGGAGCTGGTCCTGCGGTCACAAGCGAAATCGCTGTGTTTCCGATGCCGTCCGGTGAAGTCTTGGGAGCTTTCCCACAAGGAGGGCTGCGTCGTTGGTCAAGCATTGTGACTGGTCAGCGTTTGGGAGAGTCCGCTGCCGATATCTCCGATATTGCCGGTGATCCTGTCATTTCAGGCGATCGCGTCTATGCGGCAAACTTCGCTGGCCGTCTCGTTGCGATGAAAGCAACCAATGGCGACCGCATTTGGACCGCGACTGAAGGAGCCGTGAGCCCCGTTTGGCCCGCAGGTGGTTCGGTCTTTGTGGTCAATGAGATTTCGCAACTGGTCCGTTTGGACGACCGCGATGGCTCTGTCATTTGGAAGGTCGATCTTCCAAAGTTCACCGAAACGCGGTTCCGCCAGCAGAGAACGGTCTTCGCACACTATGGCCCGGTCTTGGCCGGTGGTCGCCTAATTGTTGCGTCGTCTGATGGGGTGATCCGTCAGTTTGATCCCACCTCTGGCGCTCTCGTCGGAAGTGTCACAATCGAAGGTGGCGCTGCATCAAATCCAATCGTTGCGGGGCAGACATTGTATGTTGTCTCAAAAGATGGGCGATTGGTGGCTTTTCGTTAGTGAAACTTTGGTGTATCGGCGCGCATCTGACGTTGCAGGATCGGATCGATGAGTTTTACGCTGGCCATTGTTGGCCGTCCCAATGTTGGTAAGTCCACACTGTTCAACCGCTTGGTTGGCAAGAAATTGGCTTTGGTCGATGACCAACCCGGGGTCACGCGTGACTTGCGAGAAGGCGAGGCACGTCTAGCCGACCTGCGGTTCACCGTCATTGATAGTGCTGGCCTTGAAGAAGCGACAGACGACAGCTTGCAAGGCAGGATGCGTCGCTTGACTGAACGCGCTGTTGAGATGGCCGATGTTTGCCTTTTCATGATCGACGCGCGGCAAGGTGTTTTGCCGGCTGATGAAGTGTTTGCCGATATTCTGCGGCGCAAGAATGCAAATGTGATCCTCGCGGCAAACAAGGGCGAGGGGCATGCTGCGGACGCTACGATCCTAGAGGCCTATTCCCTCGGACTTGGTGAGCCGATACGGCTTTCGGCGGAGCATGGCGAAGGCATGGGCGATCTTTTGGCCGCACTGCGCCCGATCCATGATGCGCATGAGGAACGAGCTGCATTGGCCGCGCCTGAGGTTGATGTTGATGTGTCCGACGATGACTCCGATGCGCCTCGGACTCCCACCCATGCGAAACCGCTGCAAATAGCGGTCGTAGGGCGGCCGAATGCCGGTAAGTCGACATTGATCAACCATATCATTGGCGAGGAGCGTCTACTGACCGGACCAGAGGCAGGGATCACACGCGATGCGATTTCCGTTCAGAAGGACTGGAACGGCGTACCGATGCGGATTTTTGACACCGCTGGGATGCGTAAGAAGGCGAAAGTTCAGGAAAAGATTGAAAAACTTTCGGTGACGGACGGTTTGCGTGCGGTCAAGTTTTCTGAAGTTGTCGTGGTTTTGTTGGATGTGGAAATCCCTTTCGAGCAGCAAGACTTGCGCATTGCGGATTTGGCGGAGCGCGAAGGGCGGGCTGTTGTTTTGGCGGTCAACAAATGGGACGTCGAGACCGAAAAGCAAATCAAACTGAAGAAACTGCGCGAAGACTTTACACGGCTACTCCCACAGCTGCGGGGCGCGCCTTTGGTGACGGTTTCGGCGAAGACGGGCAAAGGTCTGGAGCGTTTGCATCAAGCAATCATGCGCGCGCATGAAGTCTGGAACCGCAGAGTCACGACCGCGCAGTTGAACCGTTGGCTGACGGGTATGTTGGAGCAGCACCCTCCACCTGCGCCAGGCGGGCGCCGGATCAAGATGCGCTATATGACGCAAGTGAAGACAAGACCGCCGGCGTTCGTCGTGATGACATCGTTTCCTGATCAGGTACCGGCGAGCTATTCTCGATATCTTGTCAATGGGCTACGGGAGGACTTTGATATGCCAGGAACGCCAATTCGCCTGACCCTAAGGGATCAGGGAGACAAGAACCCTTATAAAGGTCGCAAGAAACCGCAGCCCTCAAAACTGTCTAAGCATCTCAAGCCAAACCGCGGAGATTAGGTCGCGAACGTTAAGTGCGCGACCTAGCGCATTGATTTTCCTATCTTCCTAGGCCTTCAAATGTGCCGCGTGGGTCCGGTCCGATGCCGAGCCAGCCTTCGGTCACGGCTTCAATGTGGTCGGTCACTCTGACTTTCTGGGTCCGGCCCTGAATTGTTGCTTCAATGGCTTGGAAACCTGTTAACGCTTCAAGGTCAGCTTTGATCTGCTCAGGGGGAGAAATGACTTCACCCGTGCGCGCATCTGTTGCTTGGATGAAGTAGGTAATGTTGTGAACAGCCGAGGGTGCTTTTTCGCGGGCAATCGGCGTTACGCCATGAAATTCAGAGACTTGCACGTTGAGGTTCACTGGACGCGGTCCGTTCAATTCGCTTGCGCCTCGTGAGACACCTTCTCTGACAATATCTGCGACTTGGGCTCTACGGTCGCCTCGCGGATCGCCGTGCCACACGATGTCTGCGACAGGTACGAATGAGTTTTCTTCGCTGACGGTCAATTCGTCCGGCACGCTGACGGACACGCCCACAACGTTCCAGCCGCGTGTGACGTCCGGACTCAAAGGTTGCGCGAAGTCCGTCTCAAATGACGTGGAACAGGCCGCAAGAGCGGTAAAGCAAAGCGCTTTCGCTAGGGTTTTCATTGCACTACTCGTTTTGTTTTTGATCGTTATTGCGGGCTTTCTAGCATTTGAAGGTGGTGAGATTGTGTCTTTGTTTGACGGTTGGGGTGACGATTGAGGCTTACGTGCAACATCGAGCTTCATACGATGCCCAAGGGCATGGAAACCCCGACTTGTTTGATGCGGGCAGGGATTGCAGGCTGAGTCCATGAAACGAATAGCTATTTTCATTGATGGGACATGGAATCGCCCTGACGCGCAGCATCCGACCAACGTGCTCAGACTGTCGCGTTGCGTGCACCACTACGACCGAAAAACATATGTCCCTCAGTATGTCATCTACACCGCCGGTGTTGGATCGGGAGAAGGCAGTACGTGGTTGGCACGAAAGCTCGATCGTTGGTTTGGCGGTGGATTTGGGTGGGGCAGTCTTGCCTTGATGGAAAACGTCTATCGCCGCTTGGTGTATGCCTATGAACCGGGTGATGAGGTTTATGTTTTTGGGTTTTCGCGCGGCGCATTCGCGGCGCGATCCTTGGTTGGGTTGATCCGAAGCTGCGGTATCGCGCCGCGCAGCCACTTGGACCGCATACCGGAAGCGGTTGCGCGCTATGTGGATCGGAGCGGCACAACGCATCCCGAGGACCCCTCCAGCTATGAATTTCGAGAGAGTTTTGCGCCCTACACGGCGACGAGCGACAAGGAATTCAAGTGGCGTCGCGAACGGGGCGATACCGAAGCAATCCGCTTATATGTCGACTACGTGGGTGTTTGGGATACGGTGAGTGCGTTAGGGTTGCCGAAGTGGTTTCCGGGCTCCAAGTGGTTTAACCAGCAGTATGAATTTCATGACGCCGAATTGTCTTCGTCCGTGCTTTCGGCTCGACACGCAATTTCTCTGGATGAGCGACGGTCGACGTTTCCAGCCCACCCGTGGTCCAATCTTGATCGGCTGAATGAACCGACCCTTTCTGCGAAAGGGCCGAAACAGCGCAAGCCGTTCCTCCAGCAATGGTTTCCCGGAAATCATGGGTCGGTCGGTGGCGGGGGGCGTCGGATTGGTCTGTCTTCGATAACGATGAATTGGATTGCACAGGGGGCGGTTGACGCGGGTCTGTCGATCAGTTGGGAAGATTTTGACAGGCAGGCTTGGCGTTTTTCGGTTTTGGAAAAACTGGACAACAAATTCGGTCCAGTCGGAGCAGTGAACTGGGTCTTGCAGCAATCCAAGAAAAATCGAGAAGGACCAGGCGATATGGAAAACCTATCGCTTGCCGCGTTGGATCGGTTCCAATTGGATGATGACTACCGACCCAAGTCGTTGGACCAAATTTACCACGAGCTTTACGACCTGAGCGAAGCGGAATGGGGCGACTTACGAGGTCAGATGATCGCGCGTGATGGCGGCCCAACGCATGATTTAGACGACGGATTGCGTCCGCGAGACTAAGAAAGCCGAAGATACCCTCGGCTTTCTGTTTATTCCAACGCACCCTCTGCCGTGATCCGAGTTTTGCCTCTCAAATACGGGTGCAGCGCACTCGGCAGGTCAACTGACCCATCTGCCTGCTGTCCATTCTCCAGAACAGCAATAAGCGTGCGGCCAACGGCAAGGCCTGAACCGTTCAGGGTATGCAGAAATTCCGGTTTGCCACCTTCGGAGGGCTTGAAACGCGCGTTCATCCGGCGTGCCTGATAATCTCCACACGTCGAAACCGATGAAATTTCGCGGTAGGTATTCTGACCGGGAAGCCAAACTTCGATGTCATGCGTGCGGCGTGCGCCGGCGCCCATGTCGCCAGTGCAAAGGACGACGGTACGGTAGGGCAGCTCAAGCCTTTCCAAGATGCCTTCGGCACATTTGGTCATGCGTTCATGTTCTGCTTCCGATTGCTCCGGATGGCAGACGGTAACCATTTCCACTTTCTCAAACTGATGCTGGCGCAGCATGCCAGAGGTGTCACGCCCAGCCGATCCAGCTTCCGACCGGAAGCATTGTGTGTGCGCAACATAGCGGCGTGGCAGATAAATTTCTTCCACCGTCGAGCCATTGACGATGTTTGTCAGCGTGACTTCTGCAGTCGGGATAAGCCACCAGCCGTTTGTTGTTTGGTAGCTATCTTCGCCAAACTTCGGCAGCTGTCCCGTGCCATACATCATGTCTTCTCGGACGAGGACGGGGGTGATTGTTTCGGACAAACCGTTTTCTTCCACATGAGTATCGATCATGAACTGCGCCAATGCGCGGTGGAGACGCGCTACCGCGCCAGAGAGCAATACGAAACGACTGCCAGAGAGTTTGGCGGCGGTTTCAAAATCCATACCGTCTTGGACGCCGGAAATTTCGTAGTGTTCAACGGGGTCGAAATCGAAGTTGCGCGGGTTGCCATGGCGACGGATTTCGACGTTGTCATCTTCATCTTCACCGTCTGGCACGTCATCGTAAGGTAGATTAGGAATGCCCATCAGCAAGTTGTTCAACTGAACGTCCAGCTCTTTCGCCTTGTCGTTCAGCTCTGGGATTTTGGATTTCTTGGCGCCGACCAAGGCACGCAGGCGTTCGAACTCAGCTTCGTCGCCGCGACCCTTCGCAGCACCCACTTCTTTTGCGGCTTTGTTGGCTTCAGCTTGTGCTGCTTCCGCGGCTTGAATGGCTGCCCGACGTTCGCCGTCGATTGCAAGAATTTCGGAGGAGGATGCTGTTACTCCACGACGAGACAAAGCTGCGTCAAAAGCAGCGGGGTTGTCACGGATCGCGCGAATATCGTGCATCGGTCTTCTCCTTGGTTATCGATGTGGGGGTCATATGCCCAAAAGCTTCGGTGAAATGAAGCTGTTTCTTACTGAAGGCTTTCGATCCGAGAAAGTAACTCTTCTCCGGGAACGACGGCGAATGCGTTGTTCTGCGCCTTGGCCGCAATGACTGCGACGATTTGCGGTTTATCTGGCTGGCCAACAAACACAGCTGCTCCGGAGTTTCCACTGCTAACAGGGCAAGCGATCTGTAGCGGTCCTTCTTCTAATGTGCGATGGGCACAACCGCTCGTGAGATAAGGTGTGTCAGGCTCCGCGTTGCTGTACGTCAAAAAATAGACCGGTTCCCAAGGTCCGGGCAGCGGCACTATGGGTACTGGTTCGATGTCGGTTATTGGGTCGCTCAAGCGAACAAGCGCCCAATCGCTGTTTAGGTTTCGAAGCCGATCTTCGCCACCAGGGACGTAGCTGCGAGGAACGATGATTTCAGAGATCGAACGCGTTGCAATTGCCTCACCTTTGTTCCAACCGGCTGCAAATGTGTATTGGCGCAAGCCGCTTGGTGTTTCGTTTTTTGCGCCATTTACGCAGTGCGCAGCCGTCAAAATCACGTCAGGTGCAACAAGAGTTGCCGTGCATACACTTTGTGTGCCGATCCTGCCTTTCACCAATTGACCAACGGCTGCCCAAGGCGCCTGTTGTTCTGGACTGAGCTTTAGCGCTTGCTGAGCTGAAACCACAGATGGGCCTACGAATAGGCAGATTAACGCGGTTGCCAAGATTGACGGTTTGATCATAAGGCACCATATGCACCTAAACACATCGGTGGGAAGCAAAAAACAAGTGAGCAGCGTTGCTATTTTGAGGCCGCGCTCATAGTGTGCCGCGACCTCCACTCAAGGCCTTCGTGCCCAACTATGACCAAGGATAGGACCCGCCATGGAAGGCATTCAATCAATCATTCCTCTTATTCTGATTTTCGGGATCATGTACTTCCTTCTGATCCGCCCACAGCAGAAGAAGATGAAAGAGCATCAGGCCATGGTGGCGGCCCTGCGCCGCGGGGATCGCGTTGTGACGCAAGGCGGTATCAAAGGCAAAGTGACCAAGGTCAAAGAAGGCGAGAACGAGATCGAAGTTGAGATCGCTCAGGGTGTCACCATCAAGGTGGTTCAATCCACGATCGCGAACGTCGAAAACAAGACTGAGCCTGCAAAGTAATTCTGATCTAAGGGGCACTAGATGCTTCATATCTCTGCCACCAAGCAAGTGATGATTTGGCTGACCGTGGTGGTCGGCCTTTTGCTTGCTTTGCCCAACGGGTTTTATGGCCAAGTTGAAAGCTACAACGACGCCGTTGAAGCAGGTGAAGAGGCGACGGGTTGGCCGTCTTTCCTTCCATCAGGCTTGGTGAACCTTGGCCTAGACTTGCGCGGTGGCGCGCATTTGTTGGCCGAAGTGCAAGTCGAAGACGCGCATGAAACACTCATCGAGTCGCTCTGGCCGGAAATTCGTCAAGCTTTGGGGGCGGAGCGCGCGACTATTGGTCCTTTCCGTCAAAGTGCCGATGCGCCGCCTGCGACATTGCGCATTCAGTTCCAAGAAACGGATGGTATCGATCGGGCGGTCGAGATCATTCGGGGATTGGCGCGACCGGTGCAATCGCTAACCGGCGTAGGGGCCAGCGATATCGAAGTGAGCCGTGGCAGTAACTTTGTCACTGTTGAACTGTCTGAGGCTGAGAAGGCGAACATCAACGAACGCACCATGCAGCAATCGTTGGAGATCATTCGTCGCCGGATTGATGAGGTCGGGACACGTGAACCGACGATCCAGCGACAGGGTGCAGAACGGATTTTGGTGCAGGTGCCGGGGGTTGGCTCTGCGCAGGAAGTCAAAGACATTATTGGCACGACGGCTCAGTTGAACTTCCAACCAGTTGTTTCTATTGCGAGTAATCCGGATGGGATCGCTGGCCCGGGTAATGAAATCCTTCCAGAAGCAACACCAGATGGGATTGAGCCCAGCGTCTATTACGTTCTTGAACGCACGCCTGTTGTCACGGGCGAAGAACTTGTCGATGCCCAACCATCATTCGATCAGAACGGCAGTCCTGCGGTAAACTTCCGGTTCAATGTAAGTGGTGCTCGGAAATTCGGGGATTATACGCTTGAAAACATCGGTCAGCCTTTTGCGATTGTGCTGGACGACGAAGTGATTTCGGCTCCGACCATTCAAAGCCACATTGCTGGTGGATCGGGGATCATCACTGGTAATTTCTCGGTTGAGGAAAGCACCAATCTTGCGGTTCTACTGCGGGCAGGGGCGTTGCCTGCGGAATTGGAATTCCTTGAAGAACGAACAATTGGACCTGAGCTTGGGCAGGACAGTATCGACGCCGGGCAGATCGCCTGTATCGTCGCCGGGATCATGGTGTTGATCTTTATGTTCCTCAGTTACGGGCTGTTTGGTCTGTTCGCGAACGTGGCCTTGATCGTTAACGTGGCTCTGATTTTCGGACTACTTTCTTTGATTGGCGCAACGCTCACATTGCCTGGCATCGCGGGGATCGTGTTGACGATTGGTATGGCGGTCGATGCCAACGTGATCGTGTTCGAGCGCATCCGAGAAGAATTGCGGACCGCCAAGGGCCCCGCGCGTGCCATCGAACTTGGCTATGAAAAAGCGCTGTCTTCGATTTTGGACGCGAACATTACGACTTTCATTACCGCGACGATCCTATTCGTTATGGGATCAGGGCCGGTACGTGGGTTCGCCATTACCTTGGGCTTGGGCATTATCACGTCTCTCTTTACTGCAATCTTTGTCACCCGCGCCTTGATCGCCATTTGGTTCGCGCGGCGTCGTCCGAAAACGATCGAGGTTTGATATGCGTCTAAGACTGGTCAAACAGGGTACAAACATCGATTTCTTCAGCCGCGCGAAATTGTGGCTGGGTATTTCCGGATTCATGATGGTTCTGGCGGTCGTGTCTTTCATGGTGCAAGGGCTGAATTTCGGGATCGACTTCCAAGGCGGCACAAGCATCCGTACGCAAGCGGAAGCGCCGATCGTTGTGTCGGAATACCGAGACGCGATTGAACCCTTGGAACTTGGGGATGTCTCCATCACCGAGGTTTTCGATCCCAGTTTCGAAGAAAACCAAAACGTCGCAATGATCCGTATCCAAGCCCAAGAAGGCGAAGAAAGCGTGACCAACGAAACAATTGGTCAGGTTCAAACGGCGTTACAGGCGATGGACCCCACACTGACGTTCACCGCTGTTGAATCCGTTGGCCCGAAGGTCTCGGGAGAGTTGATCCAAACCGCCTTTATTGCGGTTGCTTTGGCGGTCTTGGCGATCCTTCTTTACATCTGGCTAAGGTTTGAATGGCAGTTCGCTGTCGGGGCGGTGCTTGCACTTGTTCATGACGTTGTATTGACGGTCGGTGTCTTCTCTGAGCTTCAAATCAAATTCGACCTCGCCATCATCGCGGCGATCCTGACGATTGTGGGCTATTCGATCAACGACACAGTGATTGTTTACGACCGTGTTCGCGAGAACCTGAGGAAGTACAAGAAGAAAGACCTCAAGGATGTTCTGAACATCTCGATCAACGAAACACTGTCACGGACATTGATGACATCTGTGACAACTATGCTCGCGCTGCTGTCACTCTTTATCCTTGGCGGTGACGTGATCCGCGGTTTTGTCTTTGCGATGATGTGGGGCGTTTTGATCGGGACCTATTCGTCGATCTTTGTCGCAACCGCGATACTTTTGGTGCTTGGCGTTAAACGCGATTGGTCGAAAAAGGCCGTCGCTGCTGGCACGCGGTATGGAGACATTGACGCCTGATGCGTCTGAACGAGGTCGAATATAACGACAGTCAGCCGATTGACGGCTACGGTCCCGGATTTTTCCGGATTGGCGGAAAAGTCTACGAAGGAGCGACAGCCGTCTTGCCGTCTGGCGTGACGCCGTGGGGCGGCTACGAAGACACTCAGACGCTTTTGGACGCCATGGCAGACGTCGATGTGATCTTTGTGGGGACAGGCAAAGAAATCACCCATTTGCCCGCGGATTTCCGATCGGCTTTTGACGACGCCGGAATAGGAGTTGAGGCGATGCCGTCTCCTGCCGCGTGTCGAACCTACAACGTCTTGCTGAGCGAAGGGCGTCGTGTCGCACTGGCGCTTTTGCCGGTTTGATTGGTTAGGCGTGGCGCGGTAGGTTCCAACGCATGACACTATCGGTTCGCAATCTGACAATTTCACGAGGCGGTCTGCCTTTGCTGGACGGCGTCAGTTTTGATGTGCCAGCGGGCGAAGCGCTCATCCTTCGCGGCCCCAACGGGGTTGGCAAAACGTCACTGTTGCGCACGCTCGCAGGGCTGCAAGAGTTGGAAGCAGGTGTGATAGACGCCGACCCCGATGAACTTATATATGCCAGTCATGCAGACGGTGTGAAATCGCAATTGACGGTGGTCGAGAACCTCGCGTTTTGGGCAGAGGTTTACGGCCAAACCGTGCCTGAAGAGGTCTATGAACAGTTCGAATTGGCGGACCTTAAAGCGAGGTTGGCTGGAACGCTCTCAGCGGGGCAAAAGCGCAGGCTCGGATTGGCGCGGTTGGGTGTTGTCAATCGTAAGGTTTTGCTTCTGGACGAACCAACGGTGTCGCTTGATCAGGTGTCGGTAAAGCGATTTGCGAGCTTCTTACAAGATACCCACCTTGCAGCGGGCGGCAGCGCTTTGATCGCGACGCATATTGATCTGGGGTTGGATGCACCAACTTACGATCTTTCTCAGAAAACTGCCGAGCCGACCTCCCTCAATCAGGACGAGGCGTTTCTGTGAAGGCGCTTTTGCTTCGCGATTTACGCTTAGCGATCCGGGCAGGCGGAGGATTTGGTCTGGGCTTAGCCTTCTTCCTGATAGTGATTGTTCTGGTGCCCTTTGGTGTTGGCCCCGAAAGAGAGCTTCTAAGCGCCATTGCGCCGGGTGTCTTGTGGGTTGCAGCCTTGCTGGCGTCGTTGCTGTCGCTCGACCGAATTTTCGCGCTCGACTTTGAGGATGGGGCGTTGGCGCTTTTGGCGACTTCACCGTTGCCATTGGAGGGCGTTGCGCTGGTCAAGGCTGCAGTGCATTGGATCACGACGGGACTGCCATTGACGATTGTAGCTCCACTTTTGGGGTTTCTCCTGAACCTAGAAACAACAGCTTACAGTTTTCTCTGGATTTCGCTTCTGATCGGCACACCTGCGCTCTCAGTGATCGGAACGTTCGGGGCGGCTTTGACAGTAGGCCTGAAACGCGGTGGATTGTTGCTGTCACTGCTGGTCTTGCCGCTTTACGTCCCTACATTGATTTTTGGCGCTGAGGTCGTGCGACGCGGTGCTGATGGTTTGAATGCGACAACGCCGATGTTGCTGCTGGCGGGGATCACGGCAGGCGCCTTCGCGCTACTGCAATTTGCGTCTGCTGCGGTGTTGCGGGTCAATCTGCGGTGAGTGGGTATTGAGGCCATGGTAAGAGCAGGTTAGGGACCGTTCATGTCAGTTTGGGAATATGCAAATCCAAGACGCTTTATGGGCTGGACTGCCCCTGTCTTGCCGTGGGCCTTCGGCCTCGCAGGCGCGGCTTTGGTGACAGGGTTGATCTGGGGCTATTTCTTTACGCCAGACGCTGCGCGTTTTGGGTCGACAGTGAAGATCATCTACATCCATGTGCCCGCAGCCTTCATCGCGATCAACGCATGGATCATGATGTTGATTGCTTCGCTTATCTGGTTGGTCAGACGCCATCATGTTTCGGCTCTAGCCGCAAAGGCGGCTGCGCCGATTGGTCTTGTGATGACGGTGATTGGACTGGCGACGGGCGCAATCTGGGGCCAGCCGATGTGGGGCACTTATTGGGCCTGGGATCCGCGGCTTACATCGTTCTTGATCCTGTTTCTCTTCTACATCGGCTACATCGCACTTTGGGCCGCGATCGAGGACGGGGATACAGCTGCTGATTTGACCTCTTGGCTCTGTCTTGTTGGGTCTGTCTTTGCGCTTTTGTCGCGCTATGCAGTTCTGTTCTGGAACCAAGGGCTGCACCAAGGGGCGTCGCTGAGCTTGGACGCGGAAGAGAACGTCGCGGATGTTTTCTGGTTCCCGCTGGTGCTCTGTATCGTGGGCTTTGTGTTGTTGTTCGTCGCACTTGTTTTGCTGCGGACCAGAACGGAAATCAGGATTCGCCGCGCGCAGGCTTTGGAAAGACGGATGGCATGGGGCTGATGCCGGATCTAGGGACATACGCAACCGAAGTTCTTTTGTCTTACGGTGTGACGATCCTTTTGGTGGTCGGTCTGGTCTGGGTTAGCTGGCGTCAGGCCGTGGCGGCCAAGCGTCGGTTGGAGGCATTAGAGGATGAATAAAATCTCTCCCCTTATGCTTATCCCAGTTCTGATTTTTGCAGGCTTCGCAGGGCTGTTTCTGGCCGGCATGTTTCGAGAGAATGCTGGCGAAGTGCCGTCAACGCTGATCGGTCAACCGGTGCCTGGGCTACCAGCGGAAGCGGTGGAAGGCACTGAGCAGATCGTCATGGAAGATCTCTCCTCGGGCGAGATCACGATTGTGAATTTTTGGGCCAGCTGGTGCCCGCCGTGTCGAGCGGAACATCCGACGCTTTTGCGGTTGAGCCAAGAGGGCTACCGGATCGCAGGAATGAACTTTCGGGATACGGACGATCAGGCGCGAGACTATCTGATCGAGGATGGGAATCCTTTCTTTGCCACAGGCTTTGATCCTCGTGGGCGGGTTGCATTGGACTGGGGTGTAACGGCACCGCCGGAGACTTTCATTGTCGGGCCGGATGGAACCGTATTGAGCCGCTTCATCGGGCCGCTGGTTGGGTCCGATTTCGACCAACGGTTCTTGCCGATGCTTGAGGCGGCAGAAGGCAATTAAAAGGTGCGCTACCGCGCATTTCTATTCATCTAAATGCAACGCGCCGTTCAGATCGAACGGTGTCTTGGTTGCTAAGTCTTTGGTGCTTGCTGAGAAGCGCTTGAGGGGGCTTTTTGCCCCTCAAGACGCCTCATCGAGCTTTATGTGAGTCGTGTCCGCGTCAAGGCGACCTCAGCAAGCTGAGGCGGCTGCGCCGGTCTTGACTCGGCCAAGACTCACGCGGCTTTGGCGAGGTTGCGCAGCACGTAGTGCAGAACGCCGCCGTTTTCGATGTAGTCGATTTCAACCGCGGTATCGATGCGACACTTCAAAGTGATCTCTTTGACGCTGCCATCCGCCATTTCAATTTTGGCGGGCACCTCTTGCAGCGGTTGGACACTTACGAGGCCTTCGATCGTGACCGTTTCTTCACCGGTCAAGCCAAGCGATTTGCGCGTGTCGCCACCGGTGAACTCAAATGGGATCACGCCCATTCCAACGAGGTTGGAGCGGTGAATGCGTTCAAAGCTTTCGGCAATCACGGCCTTCACGCCCAGCAAAGCGGTGCCCTTTGCGGCCCAGTCGCGAGATGAACCAGCGCCGTATTGCACGCCGCCGAATATGACCAAAGGCGTGCCCGCGGCTTGATGCGCCATGGAAGCTTCGAAGATGGAGGTCTGTTTGCCATCTGGTCCCCTGGTGTAGCCGCCTTCAACACCATCGAGCATTTCGTTCTTGATGCGGATGTTGGCGAATGTGCCGCGCATCATCACCTCATGGTTGCCGCGACGGGAACCGTAGGAGTTGAACTCTCGCACAGACACTTGGCGGTCGAGGAGGTATTGCCCAGCCGGTGTTGTGTCTTTGAACGATCCGGCGGGGGAGATATGGTCAGTTGTGATCATGTCGCCCAGAACGGCCAGAACCTTTGCATTGACAACGTCTGAAATTTTGCCAGCCTCCGCGCCCATACCTTGGAAATAGGGCGGGTTTTGCACGTAAGTGGAGGCGGCGGGCCAGTCGTAGGTCAGGCTGTCTGTTGTCTCAACCGCTTGCCATTTCTCATCACCTTTGAAGACGTCGGCGTATTTGCTGATGAACGCCTCTCGCGTGACGGTTTGTTCGACGAGCGCGTTGATTTCTTCCGAGCTGGGCCAGATGTCTTTCAAGAACACGTCATTGCCGTCTTGATCCTGACCGAGGGCTTCTGTGCTGAGGTCGATGTCCATCGTGCCGGCAAGGGCATAGGCCACGACAAGCGGAGGCGAGGCGAGGTAGTTTGCCCGCACATCCGGGCTGATCCGGCCTTCAAAGTTGCGGTTGCCAGAGAGGACGGATGTGGCGACGAGATCACCTTCCGCAATTGCTTCTGACAATTCCTTCTGGATCGGGCCGGAGTTGCCGATGCAGGTGGTGCAGCCGTAGCCGACAAGGTTGAAACCGATTTTGTCGAGGTCCTCTTGAAGACCGGCCGCTTCGAGATATTCGGAGACAACTTTCGATCCGGGGGCAAGTGAAGTTTTGACCCATGGTTTGCGGTCGAGGCCCAAGGCGGCGGCTTTTCGCGCCACGAGGCCTGCGCCAATCATCACATAAGGGTTTGACGTGTTGGTGCAGGAGGTGATGGAGGCGATGACGACCTTGCCGCTTTCCATTGTGTAGTCTTCGCCGATGACCGCAACCTCTTTGCCCAAGGGGCGCTTGAATGTGTCTTCCATCTCTTCGCGGAAGACCGCTTTGGCGTCGGTAAGCGCGACGTAGTCTTGCGGCCGTTTCGGGCCGGAAATGGCAGGGACGATTGTGGCCATGTCGAGGTGCAGTGTGGTCGTGTAGATTGGCGCATAGTTTTCATCCCGCCAAAACCCGTTTTCCTTGGCATAGGCTTCGACCAAAGCGATGCGATCTTCATCGCGGCCGGTGTTGCGCAAGTAGCGAAGTGTTTCGCCGTCGATTGGGAAGAAGCCGCAGGTCGCGCCGTATTCGGGGGCCATGTTGGCGATGGTGGCGCGGTCGGCGAGGGGGAGGCGATCCAGGCCTTCGCCGTAAAACTCGACGAATTTACCGACGACGCCAAGCTCGCGCAGCATTTCAACGACTTTCAGAACGAGGTCGGTACCGGTCGTGCCTTCCATCATTTCGCCGGTGAGTTCAAAGCCAACCACTTCAGGAATCAGCATAGAAATAGGTTGTCCTAGCATGGCGGCTTCGGCTTCGATCCCACCGACGCCCCAACCCAGTACCGCGAGGCCGTTGACCATCGTGGTGTGGCTATCGGTGCCAACGAGCGTATCTGGGTAGGCGACTTCCTCTCCGTTTTGGTCCGTGTCCGTCCAAACGGTTTGGGCGAGGTATTCGAGGTTCACTTGGTGACAGATGCCAGTACCTGGAGGAACAACGCGGAAGTTATTGAACGCGCCTTGGCCCCATTTGAGGAACTGGTAACGTTCCATGTTGCGTTCGTATTCGCGGTCCACGTTCATTTGAAACGCGCGTGGATTGCCGAATTCATCGATCATCACGGAATGGTCGATAACAAGGTCCACGGGATTGAGTGGGTTGATTTGTTCTGCATCACCGCCCAGAGCCACAATCCCGTCCCGCATCGCTGCAAGGTCGACCACTGCTGGTACGCCTGTGAAATCTTGCATCAAAACGCGGGCAGGGCGGTAAGCGATTTCACGAGGGTTTTTGCCACCGTTCTTGGCCCAATCTGAAAAGGCCTTGATATCTTCAGTGGAGACCGAGAATCCGTCATCTTCAAACCTTAGCAAGTTTTCCAAGACGACTTTCAGCGCAGCGGGGAGCTTGGAGAAGTCGCCCAGACCTGCTTCTTCGGCGGCTTTGATGGAATAGTAAGCAATTGTTTTATCGCCAATCTTCAGGGATTTGCGCGTTTTTACGGTATCTTTTCCGACGGTGACGGTCATGGCAGAACCTTTCTAGGAACGAGCGAGTGTCGCGCCAGTATCGGACTTGCAAATAAGCCAATCAAGTCACAAACGGTTTTTGGCTCTGCAACCTTGGGTTGGGGATTGAAACATCCATAACGAAAGGCTCGCAATTCGTTGATTGGTCATTTCAATGCTCATTCCTTAGTTCTGGTTCAAGGAAACGAGGACTTTCGACCATGCGCGCACTTTTGTCGGCCTTTGCGGTAGCTTCAACTGTCTTTGGCAGTGCTGTTGTTGCTGAAAACGCAACCGTTGTGGAGCTCTATACGTCACAAGGGTGTTCGAGCTGTCCGCCAGCTGATGAAATTCTTGCGGAACTGTCCGATCGTGATGACGTCATCGCTCTGGCCTTACACGTGGACTATTGGGATTACCTCGGCTGGGTTGATGACCTGGCGAACCCTGCCCATACGGAACGGCAGCGCGCCTTTGCCCGCGCCAAGGGTGCCAGGACGATCTATACCCCGCAAATGGTTTTCGGTGGTGTTGATCATGTAATTGGCTCTCGCCCAATGGAGGTGATGGAGCAAATTGAGAAACATGGGGCTGAAGCAGATGCGGTTGAAGTCTCTCTCAGCCGCAACGGCGATACGCTTCGCATTGACGCGACCCAGGTTGGTGCTTTCAGTGGGGATGCCGTAGTGCAGATCGTTCGGTTTATGCCAGCTGTGACACGCGACATTCGCCGGGGTGAAAACGCAGGTCGGTCATTGACATATCACAACGTGGTGAGCAGCTGGCAGAATGCGATGACATGGGACACTGGCGAGCCTTTGGCTATTGAGGCCACGGTAAGTGGATCAGATGCAGTTGCCGTGATCATTCAGGACGGAACCGACGGGCCAGTTTTAGGTGCTGCTCAGCTCCGCTGATTTGGCGGCTTTATTTTTCCATCTTCTGTGAATCCAGAACCATTGCTCTGGCGCGTCTTCGATCCGCTTTTCGAGGCTTGCAGAAATGTCTGTCATCATTTGAACCGGATCGGTGTGCTGTATCGGCGCATCGAGTTCCACCGAGAAACTTAATCCGTCATCCAGCCGTTTCCCAAAATACGGGATGACCAAAGCATCGAAACGAAGGGCAATTTCCGCAGCTGAAAACGCAGTGCGGGCGGGCTCCCCTAGGAATGGGAGCAGTTCTCCTCTGTCATAGTTCACATCGAATAAGAGTGTGCCCATGCCACCGGATTTGAGGTGTTTGGAAAACCCCATCGTGCCGCGTTTGCCTTGCTCAAAAACAGGTCCGCCCCAGCTCGTCATAGTTTTGGAGTAATGTTCGTTGAAATAAGGGTTCGCCATAGGGCGATAAAGTCCGCCGATTTCATACCCCATGCGCGTTAGGACTTGTCTGGGTGCTTCATGGTTTCCGTAATGGCCCGTTACAAAGATCACAGGCTGCTTGTTTGCTCGCGCGTCCTCCAGTGCCGCAATACCCGCACCTGTCGCTTCGCAATCTTTAATCCAATCGCCAAACTCTTCATGGGAATAGTTTTCAATGAGGGTGCGGCCAAAGTTATCGCAAACTCCTTCGGCGATTTGACGGCGCCGTGTCGGTGACATCTCAGGATAGATGAAAGCTAGGTTTTCCTCAGCCCGTTTTCGATAGCCAACAAGCGGTCCAATGGCACGTCTCAAGGCGCTCCCCATCATCGGGACGCGGTTTTGATAGGGGAGTTGCATGACCGACGCGATCAATCCGCGCAAAGCACGATCGGCAAGCCAATCGGCTTTGGTTCCTTGCGGGGGTGGCGTCTTTGTCATCTAGCCAGAATAGGCCGATTAAGCGGGCTTAGGAAGGCCGGTTCCGATCATACTGTCGCGCGTGACGAGTTCTGCCAATTGGTCCTGCGACCATCCCTCGGTGCCTTCGGGACGGTTGGGCATAACAATGTAGCGCATGTCGGCAGTGCTGTCGTGTACACGCACTTCGATATCCGGTGAGAGATCGACACCAAATTCGCTCAACACCTTTCGAGGCTCGCGCACCGTCCGTGACCGATAGGCGCGGGATTTATACCAATCGGGAGGAAGGCCCAGTAGGTTGCGTGGATAACAAGAGCACAGCGTGCAGACGACAACGTTGTGAAGGGTAGGCGTGTTCGGCAGCGCGATGAGCTTCATCGGTCCGATGTCATACCCCATGTCTCGGGTCGCTTGTGAGCCATCGGCGAGAAGGGCTGCGGCAAAATCCGGATCTGTCCAATACCGTGCGACGACTTGAGCCCCATTGGCCGGACTTCGAGCGTCCATTGCGTCGATCTGGCTCGTGATTTGTGCAGCCGTCAGTTCACCCTTTTCGATCAACAGTTCACGAATAGCGATCTCCATCGTTTGCCAATAGGTCAGCTCAACGTCGTCGTCTTTGCGATAGGGGTGTCCTGATGGTGAGAGGTGGTCGTGGTGATCATGTGGCATCAGGTGTCGAGCTCCTCTAACCAATGCGCATAGATTTCGGCTTCGATTGTGTCGCTTGGGTTGTCGGTATCTTCGCCCCATACTTCAGACATGGAGAAACGCACGCGACAGAGAGGCAGTGGGTCTGCTATGAGGCCATAGGCAAGTTGTTCCGGGTTTGGAAAAGGGCCGAGCACACGTTCTACGAAGCCGGTTTTGCCACGAAGGTAATAAGGCGTTCGGACGTGCCCGGGAGGTGCGTAAGTCTTCACACGAACGTTCTGACCACTAACCATTTGCGGCGTCCCCATAGGTGTTCCCGCGGCTCTTGACCTCTTCCATACGCTGACCAAGTTCTTCAATCGTGTAGACGCCGTTTTCGATGAGGTTTTGGTTCACGGAGGTGATCCATCGTTCATAGTAGCTCATCGTTTCAAATGCTTCAGGCCCCATGTCTTCCAACACGCGCCGAAGCCCGTCGACCGTAAAGAGGCCCTTCAAGTTGCAAAGAACCAAGAGGGCATCCACGCGTTTTTCCCAAAGTGCAAAGTCGTGTTCTTCTGGCAAAACGGGGTCAGATGCGTCGCCGCCCATGTCGTGCCATCGTCGTCCGGTTGCTGTCATTGTGCCTGTTTCCACTTGAGATTTTTCATCGCTATGATTCAAAATTTTGCAGGAATTTTCGCGTCTTAGTTGAGATTTTGCGAAACTAGATACCCCCTGCTTGTAAGGGCTTGTATGTCGTCAGTACTTAGGGGGGTGAGAGATAATGTCGCACTATGAATGGTTTGGACAATCGCCAAGAGCTCAGCCATTTCCTCATCGCTGAACTCTCGATCCGAGCGTGCGAAACTTCCAATACTTCGGGAGTCGTCGTTTTCAATTGCCCAAGTAAATCCAAACTTCATGCCAAAATCGGCGGCGGACGCCATTACCCCTTTTTCATCTAGGTGAGCGAGGTCTGACCACCGAATTGTTCCTTCGTTTTCAAAGCCCCACATTACTGTCGGATCCTGCATTACGAACCCGTTTTCAGAGTAATGCTTGTTCCATTCCTGTGAATAAGACTGGAATAGATAGCTGGGCGTTGTTAGCCGAATTTGAAAGGCAAGAGCGAAACCTTTAGAGGCCTTTTCACTTATTTTCTCGAGTTCGGAATGAAATTTTACATCTTTTGACATGGTTGATATCACTCATCTTACAGTTGATTGTTTAGTAGAAAGTGTCGCAAATTACATTTACCAATGAATAACTAGTGTGAGATCAATACTATCGCATACTCAAGTCCAAATATACGCGGAGAGAACTTTCAGTTAGTTCAGATGGCAAATAACGGTGAGATAGCTTTAGGTGATGATGACCTGACAGAAGTTGCACCTTCTGGCTATTATATCGCCTTGCGCGTTGGATTTGCGTCTCCGGTAGAGGAAATTAACTATCTCCGCAGCGACTGGGTGCAGCATTATACGCGGCAGCGTTTTATGATGTTTGATCCGGTGGTTCGTTGGGTTCATGCAAACGTTGGTATCAAGAGATGGACCGATTTAGCAGATGATGACCCGAGGGGGATTCTTGGCCAGGCTCAGACTTTTGGGATGAGATACGGTGTCGCTGTTTCGGTTTTCGATAACAATACGGCCGGACATCGGTCTTTTGGTTACTTCACACGTTCTGATCGGGAATTCGCCGCAGCCGAAGAAGAAGCACTCTTGTCCTATGTTACAAGGCGCCATCTAGAAATGGCTCCACCGACCAATCTAACAACAGCTGAAATAGAGGCGTTGCGCCTTGTAAAAGAGGGACTTCGCTTAAAGGAAGTTGCGCACGAACTCGGCGTATCTGAAGGCGCGATCAAACAGCGTATCAAAAATGCAAAGGCAAAATTGAACGCCAACACCAGCTCTCAGGCTGCGACCATTGCGGCGCAGCACGGGATTGTCTGAAGACGTTAACGGCTAATTAACTTATTTTTCTCCGACTGAACGGGAATTCCTCAAGAGGATTCTCGTGATGATTGCTTTTGTTTTTAGTTTCGAATTTCACATTCCAGGAGAGATAAAGAATGAAAAATATGGCGTTTAATTTTACCCAGTTGGCCAAATACGATGATGCTTTTTTTAGGTTCTTGGAGTTACGTAAGCGATTTTTTGTAGACCAGCTGGATTGGGACATTCCGCATGACGATGCGATGGAAATGGATCAATACGACAATCCAACAGCTTGGTATTCGTTAGTAGAATATGACGGTGAGATTGTGGGCGGTGCTCGAACCATGCCGACAAATGCGCGTTGGGGATCGCATGGTTGCATGTTGACTGATGCGATCAACGGTAAACTCGTTGATATTCCGGACACGGTTTTGAGCGACGCGGTGTCGGAGCCTAGCATTTGGGAGTGCACACGGTTGGTGATTTCTGATGACTTAGACACTCAGGTTGAACGCGCGCAGTGTCTGTATCTAATCGTCAGTGGCCTTGTTGAGATGGCGGCGTCTCAACAGGCGCAGCATCTGATGTCGCTTTCGCCTTTGGCTCTGACGAGAGCGCTGCGTCAGTTGGGTTTTGGTGCAAAGCGCATTGGTGCACCTTATCTGAACGAAGGGGATGGGCGACGCTATGCGGTTCTGACCATGCCTGCTGTGCCAAGCTGTAAATCTCAGGCCGTTGTCATTCCGGCTTCACCTAAACCTGCTGAGGAGCGTCAGTTAGCCTTCAGTTAGGCCCTTCGACGTGGTGTGGGCAGGAGGCTGGTCCTCCTGCCGATACATTTAACCGAATACGCGCGCGAAAATCGTTTCGACATGCTTGGTATGATAACCGAGGTCGAATTTTTCGCGGATTTCTTCTTCGGAGAGGGCTGCTCTTACATCATCGTCCGCCAGAAGTTCCGTCTGGAAATCAGCACCTTGTTCCCAAACCTTCATCGCATTGCGCTGCACCAGTCGGTAGCTGTCCTCGCGGCTCACACCTGCTTGAGTGAGGGCCAAAAGAACGCGCTGTGACATAACCAAACCGCGGAATTTGTTCATATTGGCGAGCATGTTCTCTGGATAGATCACCAGTTTTTCAATGACACCGGCAAGTCGGTTCAAAGCAAAGTCCAAGGTAACGGTTGTATCCGGGCCGATTGCGCGTTCAACAGACGAATGACTGATGTCACGCTCGTGCCAAAGCGTTACGTTTTCCATAGCTGGAACGACGGACATGCGCACGAGGCGGGCGAGGCCGGTAAGGTTCTCGGTTAGGACAGGGTTGCGCTTGTGCGGCATCGCAGAGGAGCCCTTTTGGCCTTTGGAGAAGAACTCCTCAGCTTCCAAAACTTCGGTGCGCTGCATGTGACGGATTTCAGTTGCAATGTTTTCCATAGACGACGCGATCACACCAAGGGTCGCAAAGAACATCGCGTGTCGGTCACGTGGGATGACCTGTGTACTGATGGGCTCAGGCTTGAGGCCCATCTCGTTGCACACATGCTCTTCGACAGCCGGATCGATATTTGCAAATGTGCCGACTGCGCCTGAAATCGCACCGGTTGCGATTTCCTCGCGCGCGTTAATGAGACGTGTCCGGCCTCGATCCATCTCGGCGTAGAAACGCGCGAAGGTGAGGCCCATTGTTGTTGGTTCAGCATGGATGCCATGGCTGCGGCCAATGCGCACTGTGTCTTTATGCTCCAAGGCGCGCTCTTTCAAGGCGGCCAGAACGCGATCCATATCAGCGATCAAGATTTCAGCAGCGCGGACAAGCTGGACGTTGAGTGTTGTATCGAGCACATCGGAAGACGTCATGCCTTGATGGACAAAGCGCGCTTCGTCATTGCCGATGATCTCTGCCAGATGGGTCAGAAACGCGATGACATCGTGTTTTGTGACGGCTTCGATTTCGTCGATACGGGCTACGTCAAATTCCACATCCTTGGCTTTCCAGACCGCATCAGCATTCTCCTGTGGGATTACGCCAAGTTTGGCCATCGCATCGCAGGCGTGCGCCTCAATTTCATACCAGATGCGGAACTTTGTGGCCGGGTCCCAAATGGCGGTCATTTCTGGGCGGGAATAGCGAGGAATCATCGTGTGATAGCCTTTTTGTGATTGGGCAGCAGGTTGTGTCGGGTCATAATGGGGGGGAGGAAAAGCCTCAAGGGAGGATCGTATGTTCAGAAGCTTGATTGTCGCCGCAGGACTGATGCCGACTTTGGTATTGGCCGAGGAGTGGACGCCGTTGTTCGAGGATGCGGCTATTCAAGAGGCGCTGGCAGATCGAACGGTTCGGTATGACGCGCTGACGTTTCAAATTTTCGGAGCGGCTGGAGATACGCAATATATCACCGAACGTGCAAGCGAAGGGAGGTGGGCTGCACGCGGTGGACAATACTGTAGCGTTTGGCCGCCATCAGATGTTTGGACCTGCTATGATTTCGCCGTAAGCGGAAACTCGGTTCGCTTCATTGGCTCAGATCGCAGCGTGAGTGTCGGAACCTACGAAGAATAATGCTGCAACCTTCTGATTTCTTAGGTCTCTGGGGCGTCACCCGGACCATTGAAGACCGTCATTCGCACCAAATTGGGCGTTTCGACGGTGAGGCGACGTTCGCCCAAAAATCCAGCGGTGCGCTGTCGTATGTAGAAACAGGACAAATGCGATTGGGGCAGGGGCCGTCGATGACGGCAACGCGGTCTTATATCTGGCAGTTCAAAAAGGATCATATCGACATTTTATTTGAAGATGGCCGGCCCTTTCATTCGTTTGAGCCGTCAGGAAAGTCGTCGGGAACCGACCATCCTTGTGGCGATGATTACTATACTGTGGCCTATGATTTTCTGGACTGGCCCAGCTGGTCGGCGGTTTGGACTGTAAGCGGACCGCGAAAGGACTACACTTCCTCGACCTTCTACAAACGCGACTGATTGCGCCAACAGTCTTGCACCTTTCCTTTTGCTCGTGCAGAAAGTGGCAAATTTGATGAAATAGGAGAGTGGGATGGCCCTCGCTATGAATGATAAAGTGCTGGTTGAAGCCTTCGGTGCAAACGAAGGAACAGCTTTGCGCATCAAACAGGCTGTCATGGTCGTTTTGGGGATCGTGGCAATTTGGATTGCAGCTAAGGTTCAGGTCTTCCTGCCCGGCAATCCTGTGCCGATCACACTGCAAACATTCGCCGTTTTGACAATCGGCGCAGCTTACGGCCCTCGCTTGGGTCTGCTGACAATCGCTGGCTATCTGGTCCTCGGTGCGATGGGCGCAAGCGTTTTTGCGGGTGAGCAAGCTGGCTTGACCTATATGATGGGTGGCACCGGCGGCTATCTAGTTGGCTACGCTTTGGCCGCTCTGGCGTTGGGCTATGCAGCCCGTCTGGGTTGGGACCGCAATATTCTGTTGATGGCCGTCGCTATGTTCATCGGCAACGCGCTGATCTACATCCCAGGTTTGCTTTGGCTGCATCAGTTTGCATCCGGTTGGGAGCAAACGCTGCAGTGGGGCATCACACCGTTCCTGATCGGTGACGCGCTGAAGCTGGTCCTTGCAGCCTTGGTTGTTCCCGGTCTGTGGAAACTGATCGGCGACGCACGCGCCTAAGCGAAGACTTCATGAAAAAAGAAAGGCGCGGCCAGTTGGTCGCGCCTTTTTTGTTCGGATCGAAGTTTCTTTTCGCGCGCTAAGCCAGCGATGTTTCGACATGCGCTCCGGCTTCTAAGGTTTTGTGGACCGGGCATTTATCCGCGATCTCAAGCAGGCGCTGACGTTGTTCGCCATCGAGTGGGCCGGTTAGTGTGATGTCACGCTTGAAGACGTCGATCCGTTCGCCGTCGATGTGGCTTTTGTTGTGGCTGATGTCGACGTGAACGCCTTCTAGCGGCCATTTCTTACGGCGGGCATACATCCGGATGGTCATGGAGGTACAGGCGCCCAATCCACTGGACAGGAAGCCATATGGCGTCAGCCCGCGGTTCGTTCCGCCCACACTGGCGGGTTCATCAGCAACCAGATGATGCGGGCCCGATTGCACGTCTTGAAGAAATCCATCAGCATCCGCTTCTGTCACTCGGAGAATTCCTTCCGGAACGTCGGGTTGAGCAGGGATCTCTGCCATAGGAATATAGCGTGTTGCCCAGGTTGCTATCGTGTCGGCAGCATATTCTGCATCCTTTGAATCCGAGACGAGGTGGTCTGCGCTGTCCAAGGTCACAAAGCTTTTCGGGTGCTTTGCGGAGAGGAAAATCTGGCTGGCGTTTTCGATGCCTACGGTTTGGTCTAAGGGCGCGTGTAAGACGAGGAGGGCAGCGTTAAGGTTTGCCACGCAGGATTCAATACTGGTCTCTGCAACATCTTCGACGAAATCTTTGCCGATGGTCAATGGGCGGCCTCCGAGAGTGACTTCGGCAGACCCGTCTTCCAGAATCTTCGGAATGGCTTCGGAAAAGTTGTGAGCCACATGACCCGGGTCAGCAGGGGCACCAATGGTCACAACGCCTTTGATGGTGTCCAATTGCGAGGCAGCCTTTAGGACGGCCGCTCCGCCGAGCGAGTGACCGACAAGTAGGCTTGGCTGGAGCCCGCGTTCGACCAACGCATCATGGGCCGCATGAAGATCTTGGACGTTTGAGCTAAAGCTCGTTTTCTCAAACGCACCGCCGGATTGACCGATGCCTGTGAAATCGAAACGCAAAACCGCAAAACCCATTGAGGCAAGGCGAGCGGCGATGCGGCGCGCGGCGGAGATGTCTTTAGAGCAAGTGAAGCAATGCGCAAAGATCGCTGTCGCGACATGCGGGCCTTCGGGCATTTCAAGTCGGGCGGCGAGCATGTCACCAGCATGTCCGGGGAATGTGAAACGTTCTGTGGGCATGTCGATCTCCTTTGTTGCGCCCAAGGTGAGGGCAGGAGACCGCCATTGCAACGAAAGTGTCAGGCTGTCACGTGAGAGTGAATTTAGTTTCCAGTGAGTGCCGGATCGAAAGGATACTTCGTTAGGTTTTCATACCCGTCTTCGGTAATCAAAACCTGATCTTCGAGCTTAATCGAGAAATCACCACCTTCGGGGCTTATGAGAGCTTCCACGCAAAGGGTCATGCCTGGTTCCAGCGCATAGTCAAATGACCCTTCGACCGCATTGTCAGGGTAGGCCACTAGAGGCCATTCATCGCAAAGGCCGACGCCGTGCATGAGGCAGCCGTATTTCAGTTTCTGGTATTGGTCCGGTAGTTTGTGGCAATTCGCCGTAAGCTCTGGGATCGTCACACCTGGTTTGAGCATCTCCATGTTATGTTCAATATGATCGATGCCGATCTTCATGGCTTCGATCATATCTGGACGCGGTTTCTTGTCACCGATCCACCAAGTGCGACTAATGTCCACACAGATACCGTATGATCCAACAAGGTCGGTGTCGAAGGCGACGATTTCGTTGTTCTGAACAATTCGCGGCCCACATTCTTGGAACCACGGATTGGTTCGAGGGCCAGAGGCTAATAGGCGTGTCTCAATCCATTCCCCGCCGCGCCGAATATTTTCGGCGTGCAGCACGGCCCAGATGTCATCTTCGGACATGTTGCCATCCGGGACGCCTGCTCGCGCCGCTTCTTCCATCGCATAACAGGCCGTTTCGCAGGCGTGGCTAGCACAACGCATTGCTAGGATTTCGTCGGGCCCTTTGATGCTACGGGCTTTTTCGGTCAGCTCCTCGCCGGGGATGACGTCAAAGCCCTGCGCTTCCAACGCGCGCAAGCCGTGGATCATAACTTTATCAACAACAAGCCGCATGTTGCCGCTACCGTGTTCTTTGATCAATTCGCGAACTTGGTTGGAGAATTCATCAGCAGCGACATTAATTTTGTCGCCACGGTCAAAGTAGAACAAGTCAGCACCAGTGCGCTGTTCGCGCACAAGCGTGTTGAAGGTGCTTAGGAACATGGCGTTCTTGTAGTCCCACACAACCATATAGCCGTCGGCGCAAACAAGGCAGGCACGGAATGCGTTGTGGGTGTTCCAAAGCTGCATATTGGTGCTGTCTGTCGCGTAGCGGATATTCAGCGGATCAAACATCAACACGCCGCCATAGTCGCGCGCATTCACTGCATCTGTCAGGCGTTTGTGTCGGAAGGCGCGCATGGAGGGAAGATCCGGCAGCTCCAATCCCGCAACGGCCCATTCATTAAAGGCCAATTGGGTTGGGCCGATTTCCATACGATCCTGATCGTTTGGCGTACCGTCTGCAAGGGTGACGCCGCGGGTCGGGTCGATCTTGCGGGTGTCGCGATAGTGCTGGTTCATCAGGTTGGCCTCCCTTTGCGCAGCAGCTTGAAGGGCAGGGCGGCCTTTGGTCTGGTGGAATTGCGACGAATCCTATGTCTATTTGCGGCTAAAACGCGAAAGAGGCGCCTTGATGGACGCCTCTGTGCAAGATTTTGGTTGGAATTAGCAGCTGTAGTAAAGCTTGTATTCCACCGGGTGTGGGCAGTGCTCGTATTCGTACACTTCTTCCCACTTGAGCTCCATATAGCCTTCCAGCTGGTCTTTGGTGAAGACGCCACCTTCGAGCAGGAAGTCGTGATCTGCTTCCAAAGCTTCCAGAGCTTCACGAAGTGAGCCACAAACAGTAGGGATCTCAGCCAGTTCTTCTGGTGGCAGATCGTAGAGGTCTTTGTCAGACGCTGCACCTGGGTCGATCTTGTTTTTGATGCCATCAAGACCAGCCATAAGCAGTGCCGCAAAGCACAAGTATGGGTTGGCGGATGGATCTGGGAAGCGTGCTTCTACGCGCTTTGCCTTCGGGCTTTCTGCCCAAGGAATACGAACGCAGCCGGAACGGTTACGTGCGGAGTAAGCGCGCAGAACCGGTGCTTCGAACCCTGGGATCAAACGCTTGTAGGAGTTTGTGGACGGGTTTGTGATCGCGTTCAGCGCTTTCGCGTGCTTGAGGATACCACCGATGAAGTACAGAGCTTCCTGAGACAGATCAGCGTATTTGTCGCCTGCGAAGAGTGGCTTGCCATCTTTCCAAACGGACATGTTCACGTGCATACCCGTGCCGTTGTCGCCAGCGATCGGCTTTGGCATGAAGGTTGCGGACTTGCCGTAAGCCTGTGCTGTGTTGTGGATGACGTACTTATATTTCTGAAGTTCGTCGGCCTGATGTGTCAGTGTGCCGAAGATCAGGCCAAGTTCGTGCTGGCAAGACGCCACTTCGTGGTGGTGCTTGTCTACTTTCATGCCCATGCGCTTCATGGTGGACAGCATTTCGCCACGCATGTCTTGCGCATCGTCTGTTGGTGGCACTGGGAAGTAACCGCCTTTGACACCAGGACGGTGGCCCATGTTGCCCATTTCGTATTCTGTGTCTGTGTTCCAAGCACCGTCGATAGCGTCTACCTGGAAAGACACTTTGTTCATGGAGACAGCGTAGCGTACGTCGTCAAAGACGAAGAATTCAGCTTCTGGGCCGAAATAAGCTGTGTCACCGATGCCTGAGGATTTCAGGTAAGCTTCTGCACGCTCGGCTGTGCCGCGTGGGTCGCGATCGTACCCTTCGCCCGTGTCAGGCTCTACGATGGAACAGTGAACGCAGACGGTCTTTTCCGCAAAGAATGGGTCAAGGTATGCGCTGGATGCGTCTGGCATCAGCTTCATGTCGGATTCGTCGATGGACTTCCAACCAGCGATAGAAGACCCGTCAAACATGAAACCTTCTTCAAGGAAGTCTTCGTCAACGAGATCAGCAACAACAGTTACGTGCTGTAGCTTGCCGCGCGGGTCTGTAAAACGGATATCAACGTAAGCTACGTCTTCATCCTTAATCAGTTTAAGAAGGGCTTTATTGTCCATTCTTTGTGTTCCTCTAGCAGATTGTAAGGGGTTTAAAGCGCGTCTTCGCCGGATTCACCGGTACGAATACGGATTGCTTGTTCGATGGGGGAGACGAAGATCTTGCCGTCGCCGATCTTGTCGGTTTTTGCAGATTCGATAATCGCTTGAACCGCAGCGTCGACTTGATCGTCAGCGAGAACGACTTCGATTTTCACCTTGGGAAGAAAATCCACGACGTACTCAGCACCACGATATAGTTCAGTGTGGCCCTTCTGACGCCCGAAGCCTTTGACTTCGACAACGCTAAGGCCTTGAACGCCGACGTCTTGCAGGGCTTCTTTTACTTCGTCTAGTTTGAAGGGCTTAATAATCGCTTCGATTTTTTTCACGCCTGCGACTCCTATGTTGCAATTCTCGACCCTCAGATCATCTTTGGTCAGAAGAGCCAATTCAGAGTGTATTTTGGTTGTTCAGTAACGGTATTTGAGTGAGTGTTTGGTCGAAAAATGCGCAGTTTGATTAAATATTAGACGCTTTGAGAATTTAATGGAGTTGCGCCCCAAATGACTGCGTGTGGACCACCTGGACGACCCACGCGATACAGCATTAATCTAGGCTCGGGCACAACAAAAAATGCCGCCCAAACGGGCGGCATTCTCTCGAAGGGTGGAAGTTTTTGAGGCCTCCTCCGAAAACCAAATGATTTTCGGTTTACAAATTCCGGTGCGGCAGGGGTCACGAACGATCGTGACGCTTGGTTAACGCACCATAGGAATTTGCAGTTGAATTGAGGCAAAATCGTGCCGAAGGTTTGCTCATTTCACGATGGCATTTTGCGCTCGCTTCTGGCCTCGTGCTTTGTTAGACACCCGCAGAATCAACTTCGGTTGTAACGTGCGGGTGTGGCGAAATTGGTAGACGCACCAGATTTAGGTTCTGGCGCCGCGAGGCGTGGGGGTTCAAGTCCCTCCACCCGCACCACGTGAACAATTCCTGAGTTATGAAGCGTTACGCAAGCCTGCATTGGGCGCAAAGTCTTTGAGAATGATGTCCAAAGGTTTGGGTCGGGACAACGCGTAGCCCTGTAAGCTTTCAAACCCGAGCGCGCTAAGGCTTTCGACGTGCTTTTGTGTTTCAACCCCTTCGGCAATTAGGCCAACACCCAGCGCGCGGCCTAAGGCTACAACGGCCTCCATGAGCGATTTTTGATCATCTTCCTCTGCGAATGCGTTCACGATCTCCTGTGCGACTTTCAACCTTGAAGGTTGCAAGGCTAAGACACCGGAAATAGACGCGTTGCCTGTACCGAAATCGTCAATTTCGAGTTCAATACCCATATCATGGATTCCAGAGATGTTCTGTTTTTGGACATCTGTCAGTTCGTCTAAGCAGACAGTCTCCAAAACTTCAAAGACCAACTGAGAACGCGGGATTTCAAGGGACTCCGGTTTGTTAAGAAAACTGGGTGAGCGTAGCCGAGTTGATGAAATATTGACCGCGATCTTTGGTATCCGCATGCCGTGGCGATCCGTGATTCTAAGGTCCTCCAATACTTGCTCCAGCACTTGCATATCGATCTGGTCTGCGAGGTTCATTTCTTCTGCAAGGTCTATAAATTCAAAAGGCGGGAGGACACCGTGTTTCGGATGTTGCCATCTCACCAGCGCTTCAAGCCCCCTAATTTCCTGACCAGTGGCGTCGAACTGTGGCTGATAATAGGATATGAACTGCCGTTTCTCTATGGCTTCCAAAAGATCGTCCGTGACTGATTTACGGTGTTCGACATCTTTTCTCATATCGCTGTGGAAAATTGCATACTGCCCCTTGCCAGCTCTCTTTGCCGCGTAGAGCGCGATATCTGAATCCATAAGGATGCGTTCTGGTGTGAATTGATCGACCTCATCTCCTCGTCGGCTGCGTGCAATCCCAATGCTGGCTCCTATCCGGCAGATTTCATCGTCAAAGGTTACAGGCTCCTTTGCTTGAGCGATGACCTTTTGCGCGATTTCTACATCATGGCCTTCGGGGCTGTTGTTCTCAAGGACAATAACGAATTCATCGTCGCCTATACGCCCAACGAATTCTTTCTCATTTGCGCAAGCCTCTAAGAGGTCAGAGACATGTTGCAGCACATGATCACCCGAAGCATGACCAAGCGTATCGTTAATGGTCTTAAAGCCGTCCAGATCAATATGAAGCACTGTGACAGTATCGTCATGCCGCCGCGCTCGACGAAAGCGGTCTCGCAGAACTTCGTCTAAATTTCGACGATTGCCTACACCTGTTAGACTGTCATGCATTGCGTTAAATTCCGCATTGGTCTTTGCCTCTTCAATGCGCCCAATCAATTCGTTTAATGGTTTTCCGATAATGACCCGAAAGGCGAGGTAGTTTGTGAGGAGGGCGACCATCAGGCCAAACACCAATATCATCATCGATAATTCACGTTGTCTTTGGCGCGCAGCGGCAACTTCAGCGCCGGTCCAACGTATGAAAAGGTCAGCATCCTGATCAAACCAGACGGGAACGGTCGTGTCCTTATCCGCTGCGCTCGACTGGCATCCTAGGCCTACCGGCACCTCAATAAGCGCATCCGTTGTTGTCGGGTCGCGCAGTTCTGCGCACCTAATTGCGGGATCAGACATCAAAGTCAGCATGATTTGTTCTGCCGACAATGCCTTTAGCGCGTCTTCCGCCTGAAGCTCATCGGAAATACGTTCGAGGCCACCAGCAATGCGTGCGCTGAGATTTCTGATACGCAAAGATACGCGTTGTTCAACATCCGACACCACATGCTTGGAAAGAACATGCAACCCGATTAAGGCGCAGATCAGAAACGTTGGGATTAACCACGCTGATAAGCACAAATATAGGTTAAGAACGCGCGACGGGACTACGCCAGAAACTGACATTGGGCGTTCAGTACTGAGCAAACAGACCGGCGCCGACCAGTTCTTTGAGTTCGGAACGATTATCGATTTCTGTGCGAATGACTTTATAGCCACGGTCAGTAGCGGCCATGTAATAGTCAACGTCAAATTGGCCACCTTCGGCATCCACAAGATCGGCGCAGACAATGAAGTAGTCATCACTTGCCATAATCATTGGGTGCGCTGTGGTCGGGTAGAGTTCAACCAAGTCCCCGGAGTCTAAGTCGACATGGAGTACAACGCCTTCAACAAGGCTGCGATCAACGTGCCGTTGCATCGCGACTTGTAGTTCCGTTCTGATTGTGACCCGATCTTCGTCGGCTGCACTGGTCGGAGACGAGAGTGTAAGAACAGCAGCAATGCTGAGGGCGCTGATCGCTGAAATCTTTTTGATGCACATTGAGAAACCCTTTCGCTTGAATGTCTCAAAGGTGCTACGACCCGGACGCTTAATTGCGGCTTAAGTCGGGTCAGAGCGATTGCGTCAAATGCAATCTATTAACTTTTCGGAGCATTGGTTAGAGCCGGAAAGAGTGGTTTGGTACCTACATTCACACAACCCTCGTCGCTTCTCTTTCTTTTTACTTAAATCCCCGTTCAAGCCCTTGCGTCCTTGGCCTTCGCGAACTAGAAGATGCCAGATTTTTTGACACCGACGGGCCGCGACGGGGCGGCCTTTGTCTTTTGGGAGAGGACGCTCCAAATGCAAGTGACCGAAACACTCAATGAAGGTCTGAAGCGTGGCTATCAGATTGTTGTGACAGCAGAAGAGCTGGACAACAAAGTCACGGAAAAACTGACTGAAGCACAGCCGGATGTGGAGATGAAAGGTTTCCGCAAGGGTAAAGTCCCTATGGCGTTGCTCCGTAAGCAGTTTGGCCAGCGTTTGATGGGCGAAGCGATGCAGGAGAGCATCGACGGCGCGCTGAACTCTCATCTGGAAGAAAGCGGCGATCGTCCGGCGCAGCAGCCTCAGATGAAGATGACCAATGAAGATTGGAAAGAAGGCGACGACATTAACGTAGAAGTGTCTTACGAGCGTCTACCTGACGTGCCTGAGACAGATTTCTCCAAGATTAAACTGGAGCGTATGGTTGTTAAAGCTGATGATGCATCCGTGGACGAAGCCTTGGACAACCTTGCCAAAACAGCTCAGAACTTTGAGGACCGTAAGAAAGGTTCAAAAGCAAAGGACGGCGATCAGGTTGTGATCGATTTCTTGGGTAAAGTCGATGGCGAGCCATTTGAAGGTGGTCAGGCTGATGACTATCCGCTGGTTTTGGGCTCAAACTCCTTCATTCCAGGATTTGAAGACCAATTGGTTGGTGTGAAAGCCGGTGAGGAAAAGGCCGTTGAGGTGACGTTCCCTGAAGAATATCAGGCAGAGCATCTTGCCGGTAAGGCAGCGGTATTCGAATGCACAGTAAAGGCTGTCAAAGAACCAAAGGCCGCCGAGATCAACGACGATATGGCCAAGCAGTTCGGCGCAGAAGACCTTGCGGCTTTGAAAACTCAGATCACTGAGCGTCTTGAAGAAGAGTACAAGGGTGCTGCCCGTGCGGTCACAAAGCGTGCGCTTTTGGATGCATTGGACAAGAAAGTGAAGTTTGATCTGCCAGAAAGCCTTGTGGATGCAGAAGCAGGTCAGATCGCTCACCAGTTGTGGCATGACGAAAATCCAGATGTAGAGGGCCACGATCATCCGGAGATCGAACCTACGAAAGACCACAAGAAACTGGCGGAGCGCCGTGTGAAACTTGGTTTGTTGTTGGCTGACATTGGCCAGAAGGCGGAGGTTCAGGTGACTGACGCTGAGATGACTCAAGCGATCATGAACCAAGCGCGCCAGTATCCAGGTCAGGAACGTCAGTTCTTTGAATTCGTTCAGCAGAACGCTCAGTTCCGCCAGCAGTTGCAAGCACCGATGTTCGAAGACAAAGTCGTCGACCACATCTTTGAATTGGCGGCCGTTAAGGACAAAGAAGTGTCCAAGGACGATCTGACAGAAGCTGTAGAAGCACTCGAAGACGAGTAAATCCAGCTTAAACTACCTAAGAAAGGCGTCTCCTTGAGGCGCCTTTTTTGTTTTTGGGGCGGGATTTCCTTACTCAGGAAAGACTGGCTAGACCGCATTCTCCACCCTAAGGTGACTTTGGGAAACTATGGAGACTATTAATGCGTTTACTTATTGCTGCGGCTTTGGCTGTGTTCGGGTTTAGCGGGGCGGCTCATGCTTGCCCTGATTTTAGATTGCAGGCTGTCGAGGCTTATCAGGCTGCAGGCTCTCAGTTGAGACAGCCAAAGTTTTTTAACGTCGTTGCCGGGGGGGACAACTATATTTGGGATTGCCCACAAATTCGGCCGGGAACCGATCAAGGAGCAGGGTATTTCACATCTGCACCAGATTTCTCGTTCAACTTGAATGGGATGGGTGGACTACGTCTTGTCATCAGCGCGATCAGCGAATGTGATAGTGCGCTTTTGATCAACACTGCCTCTACAGGTTGGTACTATGACGATGACGACAACGGGAATCTTGATCCAAAGATCATTCTGACCCGCCCAGCCAACGGACGGATTGATATCTGGATGGGGACTTACGACGGTTCATTTTGTAACGCGCAGCTGCGCATGGAAACTTTCGCTAAATAAACAATGGCTTAGCGCAAAAGAAAAGGCCGCGCCAACTGAATGGCGCGGCCTATTTTGTTTAGCTTCGACTTACTCTTCTTCTGAGCTGTCGTCACCTGCGTCTTCTGCTGCTTCGTCAGCTACTGGCAAAAGCTCATCGTCGTCTGCCTGAGCTGCGCCGATGTCGTCGAACAGTTGTTCGATTTCGAATTCGGCGGCTGCTTCTTCTTCAGCTGCCAATTCTTGGATCGACTTACCGGATGCCTGAAGCTCTGCCTCTTCCTCAGAACGAGCCACGTTCAGTTGGATTGTGGCTTGAACTTCGGGGTGAAGGTTCACTTCGACGTTGTGCAGACCCAATTCCTTGATGGGACCGGTCAGAACAACTTGACGCTTATCAACGGAGAACCCGCCTTCGGTTGCAACTTCGGCAGCGTCACGTGTTGTGACAGAACCGTAAAGCGCACCAGCGTCGGACGCGGAACGAATCACGATGAACTGCTGACCGTCGAGCTTTTCAGCGAGGCTTTCAGCTTCTTTCTTGGTCTCAAGGTTGCGTGCTTCCATCTGAGCCTTCTCGGCATCAAATTTGGCGAGGTTCGCAGCGTTCGCGCGCAGTGCCTTGCCCTGAGGCAAAAGGAAGTTGCGAGCATAGCCTTGTTTGACGTTCACAACTTCGCCCATCTGGCCAAGCTTTGCGACGCGTTCGAGTAGGATGACTTCCATGTGTCTAACTCCTTACTTTACAGCGTAAGGCAGCAGGGCAAGGAAACGTGCGCGTTTGATTGCCTGAGCAAGCTTACGCTGGTTCTTTGCGCCAACAGCCGTGATACGAGCTGGGACGATTTTGCCGCGCTCAGAGATGTAGCGCTGTAGCAAACGAGTGTCTTTATAGTCGATCTTTGGAGCGTTCTCGCCCTCAAACGGATCGGACTTGCGACGGCGGAAAAAAGGTTTAGATGCCATTACTTAGGTTCCTTTCCTGATCTGATTAACGGCGCTCGCGACGGCTGTCGCGTTCGTCACGTTTCTGCATCTGGATGGATGGGCCTTCTTCGTGCGCATCAACCTTGATGGTCAGAACCCGCATAACGTCTTCGTGCAGACGCATTAGGCGTTCCATCTCCTGAACAGCAGGTGCAGGTGCATCTGTGCGCAGCAGGGCGTAATGGCCTTTGCGGTTCTTATTAATTTTGTAGGCCATCGTTTTGACGCCCCAGTACTCGCTTTCCAGCAGCTTGCCGTCGTTGTCGGCAAGAACAGTACCAAAGTGTTCAATGAGGCTTTCGGCTTGCGTGTTGGACAAGTCCTGACGCGCAATCATGACATGCTCATAAAGTGGCATGTGATCTCCATTCATGTTCGACGCACTTCAAAGATTTGAGCTTTCAAACCGGTTACGCCCAAATCACGAGAGGATGCGCAGTTAAATTTTTGCAACCGGATGGCGCCTTTTACACCAATGCACCTGCAGCGCAACCTTATTTTGCGGGCGTTCGATGACCGCAAATAATCCTTCACCTTACCTTATTCATTTCCTGCGCGTGCCTAGATTTGGCCGCGATCGACGGCGATCATCCCATTACAAAGTGGAGAACAAGATGACTGATATTTCGTTCGTCCGTGAGACGGGAAATGTTGGTAACGAGTTTCGCGCGAAGGCGCTGCAAGGGCGTGCCAAAGTGCAAGGGTTTCGGATAGAAGACACATTCTGGGGTTACATCGTTCATGGCGATGGATCGCATAACCTTGTCATGGTGATTGCCCAATTGCTGGCAATGTTAACTGGCGCTTTCTACCTCGCCCTGAGTATCGCGATCTTCACCATGCCGGATCTGGCCTTGGATCAATATGGCATGGCGTGGCGCGCTGGAGCTTCGGTCGTCTTTGTTATTCTCGGTGGCTATCTTGTTTGGTTTGCAAGTCGGGGAACAGTCACAGAAATCCACGTGGACATTCAGAAAGGTGAAGTGCGCCGAGCGCTCCGCAGCCGTGCAGGCCGCACAACAGTGTTGGGTCGTTATGGTTTGGACTCAATCGGCGGCGTTTTTGTCGGTCGTTCTAAGCAGAAAGAGGGCGAGGCGAGCTTGGTACTGCGGTACCGCAATACGGCCAAGACGCTCGAAATAGCTCGGGGTCGTCCAGCTGCATTGCAGCGCCTTAAAGATCGCATCGGACGTGATTTGATCCTGTCAGAACAAAATGTCTCGATCGGTTAGAAACTAGGCAGAACTCCCCAGTTCAAAGACAATTGAGCGCCCAAATGGGCGCTTTTTTGCGTTTTTGGGGGGTGAACAGTGTTTGTTCGATTTTGCGGGATTGATTGCGACCACTTTCAAGCTTCTTTCGTTCAACATCAATCCCGTCACTTCAAAGGAAAAGACAATGAAACACCTTATTGCAGCTACGGCTCTAGGTCTGGGCGCGGTCGCAACGCAGGCTACCGCTGCTCCAGAGGCATACATCCTCGATCCAAGCCATAGCCAAATTATTTTCAACTATAACCACCTTGGTTATTCGACAACCTACGGCATGTTTTCAGGTTTTGAGGGCGAGATCATGTTCGACCAGGAGGATCCAGCAGCATCCTCCGTGTCCGTATCCATGCCGGTTATGAGCATGTTTACTGGGTGGGAAGCACGCGACGGTCACTTTATGTCCGGTGATTTCTTTGGCGCCTCCGAAGGCGATCTAGTGACATTCACGTCCACAGGTATCGAAGTCACTGGTGACAATACCGCCATGATCACTGGTGACTTGTCCATGAACGGCGTTACCAAATCGGTTGTGTTGGACGCTAAGTTGAACCAAGTCGGTGAACACCCAATGGCCAACACGCCTTGGGCCGGCTTTGATGCAACCACAACACTCCTGCGCTCTGACTTTGGCGTTGGCAACTTTGCCCCATTTATCAGCGACGAAGTGAACGTTCAGATTTCAATCGAAGCGCAGAAAGCTCCATAAATTCCTGTGCTTTTGGCGGTGCCCTTTGCTGGGCGCCGCCTTAATTTTCTTGTTGGCGTTCTGCGGTTAATTCAACCGCAATATCGACTCCGAATTTCAAATTCGTTTCGTCCGGCATGGACGCGCCAACCCCGAAATCCAAACGATTGATAGATGTTGACCCGCTCATTCGAGCGGTTTGACCATCTATGCCTAGCGTGAAGGGCAGTGTTATTGGAACCGTTGCACCTTTGACAGTTAGAGTTCCGGTCGCGGTCAGAATACCGTAAACTTCCGAAATGTCCGCCGCAAAGGTCCCTGTTGGGAAATTGGCTGAGTCAAAGAAGTCAGCGCCCATCGCTTGACCAGTCACCGACCCAAGTGTGAGCGAGTCGATGGCTATCGTCGTTTCAACGACCCCAGTTTTCGTTGCAGGGTCGTATTTGATTGAGGCGGTCCACTCTTCAAACCCACCCGACACAGGGCTGCCAAACTGCAAAACGGTAATCTCAATTGAGCCATCTTGAACGACCCAATCTGACGCAACCTGTTGAAGGACCGTTTCGGACTCAGCAGTGGCAGTTGTTGAGGAAGTAGCGATAAACAATCCCGTCGCTGCAAAGATGATAACTGCGAGCGAAGCAGGTGCGACGGATTTTTCAGTCTTTGGCAATTCAAGTTTGCCAATCGTGCCGAACCACATGCGTTTCAAAGTTTCATCGCGATCAATGAAGACGTGCTTCAAAGCCCCGCCAATGTGGGCGAGGAGTGAGACAAGCAGGACCTTAGTCCAGATCCAGTGAATATCGTCTGAAAGATGAGCCAAATCTTCGTCTTTAGGAACAAAGGGGAGGTTCTGGCCGAAGGGCCACCAAATCGGGGCGAAACCAGTCGTGGCGGCATGATGTATCCATCCCGACAAGGGAACCAAAACAAGTGACCCATAAAGCAGCCAATGGGCAACGTCGGCTGCAAAGGTCTCCAACTTGCGTTCCGGATGAAGCGGGGACGGCTTTGGTTGCGTCAGTGCCCAAGCTATTCGGAACAGAGCGACGAAAAAGACCGTTACCCCCAAAGTTTTGTGAAGGGAGAACAGCCAAGCTTTCCTTGCGAGCTCTTCGCTCGTCTCAAAAGGTGCGCCATTTGCGATTGACCCAAGTGGCATCAAGATGAGGATGAGGACCGCGGTCACCCAATGAAAGGACTTCGTGACAGTTCCATAGTGTGTTTGGCTGTTAGCAAGACTCATTGTGTGGTCCACTTTTTCAATTGCTCGAAAGTTATCACGGGTTTGCAGGCATTCAACTTACGCAAATCGCTCAGGCTCTGTGCATGACGCCACAAAGGCCATTTGACTTGTGATGCGTCACGCTGCGGGTTAGGTCTGAATGAACAATAAAAGGGGAGCGACAGATGCGGGCGTTTGTATTTCCGGGTCAAGGTGCACAAACAATCGGAATGGGTAAAGCTTTGGCAGATGCCTATCCGGCTTCAAAGGCTGTTTTTGATGAAGTTGATGAAGCCTTGAGCGAAAAGCTGTCAGATCTGATCTGGGAAGGCGATATAGAAACCCTGACCCTCACGGCGAACGCGCAACCGGCCCTTATGGCGACGTCTATGGCAGCTATGCGTGCTTTGGAAGCCGAAGGCGTGACCATGGATCATGTTGACTATGTAGCTGGTCATTCCTTGGGGGAGTACAGCGCTTTGGCAGCGGCAGGGGCGTTCCAAGTTGGAGATGCGGCGCGGTTGTTGAGGACCCGTGGCGAAGCGATGCAGAGCGCAGTACCGGTTGGTGTTGGCGCTATGGCTGTGCTGTTGGGGCTGAATTTCGACGCAGCGCAGGCCGTTGCGCGTGAGGCCGCTCAAGATGATGTGTGCCAAGCTGCGAATGATAACGATCCGTCGCAAGTTGTTGTTTCTGGGGATAAAGCAGCGGTTGAGAGAGCCGTCGAAATCGCCAGGGAACAAGGCGCGCGTCGGGCAATGTTGTTGCCAGTCAGCGCACCATTCCATTGCTCGCTGATGGCGCCTGCGGCCGAAGTCATGGCGCAGGCATTGGCGGAAGTGGAAATTGAACGCCCCGCTGTTCCGGTGGTGGCGAACGTTTTAGCGAAGTCAGTCAGCGACCCGGCAACGATCAGATCGCTCTTGGTTGAGCAGGTGACTGGTTCGGTGCGTTGGCGCGAAAGCGTGTCTTGGATGGCCGAAAACGGTGTGACTTCGACAGTTGAAGTTGGCGCAGGTAAAGCGCTGACCGGCATGATCCGGCGCATTCACAAAGAAATGGCGACAGCGAATGTTGGCACGCCGGAAGATGTTTCCGCCGTTGCGGCGGAAATCAAAGGATAAGAAGAGGCAGGATATGTTTGATCTTACAGGGAAAAACGCACTCGTAACCGGTGCATCAGGTGGAATCGGCGGGGCCATCGCGAAATCGTTGCATGAGGCTGGAGCAACAGTTGGTTTGTCCGGTACGCGCGTTGAGCCTTTGGAGGCTTTGGCGTCGGAACTTGGCGATCGTGCGCATGTATTGCCGTGTAACTTGAGCGACACGGAGGCTGTTACGGCGCTTCCAAAGTCAGCGGCCGACTCGATGGGGTCTGTTGATATTCTGGTCAACAACGCGGGTATTACACGCGATAACATCTTTATGCGAATGTCGGATGAAGAGTGGGCCAGCGTTTTGGAGGTCAATCTCACTTCAACTATGCGTCTTTGTAAAGGTTTCATCCGTGGCATGATGAAGTCGCGTTGGGGGAGAATTGTGAATATTTCCAGTGTTGTAGGGGCGACAGGTAATCCTGGGCAGGCCAATTATGCCGCGTCAAAAGCGGGTATGGTCGGGATGTCGAAATCCATCGCCTATGAAGTCGCGAGCCGTGGAATTACCGTAAATTGCGTGGCTCCGGGCTTTATTACGACAGCGATGACAGATAAGTTGAACGACGATCAGAAGTCCGGAATTCTTGGTCAAATCCCTGCCGGTCGTATGGGGGAAGCCGATGAAATAGCAGCGGCTGTACTGTATCTTTCTAGTGCCGAAGCCGGATATGTAACGGGGACGACCTTGCATGTGAACGGCGGTATGGCCATGTTGTAGGTGCTGGTCGCGGCGAGCGTTGGAAAACATTTGCGTTGGGGCATTTTCCTGCTATAGGCCGCTCAGCCATTTTGGGTCGACGCATTTCGATCCACTGAAAACCGGGTGAAGACCCATAAGAATGTGAGGAATTATCATGAGCGACGTCGCAGACCGCGTACGCAAGATCGTAGTTGAGCATCTTGGTGTAGAAGAGGACAAAGTTGTAGAAGGTGCGTCCTTCATCGATGACCTTGGCGCTGACAGCTTGGACACAGTTGAATTGGTTATGGCCTTCGAAGAAGAGTTCGGCATCGAGATTCCTGATGACGCAGCTGAAACAATTCAGTCCTTCGGCGACGCTGTTAAGTTTATCTCTGAAGCTGCCTAAGCCTCATTGAGATTTTGAGTAAGGCGGCGTTCCTTCGGGAGCGCCGTTTTCGTTTGTCTTAGGCGAGTGATTGCCGCCAGCCCTTGCCCGATGCAAAGCACGTGGGGTAATAGGGAACAAAGAAAAATTGGGGGGCGTGAAATGCGTCGAGTCGTCGTTACAGGTTTGGGATTGGTCACGCCACTAGCAGATGGTGTTGAGGAATCTTGGAAGCGTATTTTGGACGGTCAGTCAGGTGCCGGAACCATCACGGGCTTTGACCCAGAAGGGCTGGCGACCACCTATGCATGCGAAGTCCCTTTGGGAGACGGAAGCGACGGTACGTTCAATGCCGACAAATACATGGACCCTAAGGAACGTCGTAAGGTCGATACGTTTATCGTTTTCGGTATGGCGGCCGCTCAACAGGCGATCGAAGATTCTGGCTGGATGCCTGAAGACAATGAAAGTCTGGAACGCACCGGCATTTTGATTGGCTCTGGCATCGGCGGATTGAATTCGATTGCGAACGCGTCTTTGATTCTCGAGGAAAAAGGACCGCGCCGTATTTCGCCATTCTTTGTGCCAGGTGCGTTGATCAACCTCATTTCGGGTCAGGTTTCCATCAAATATGGCTTTAAGGGGCCGAACCATTCTGTCGTTACGGCATGTTCTACAGGCGCTCACGCAATTGGTGATGCTTCCCGTTTGATCCAACACGGCGATGCGGATGTGATGGTTGCTGGCGGTGCGGAAGCCGCGATTTGCCGTTTGGGTATCGCTGGGTTTAACGCTTGTAAGGCGCTCTCCACAGAACGCGCAGAAGAGCCGACTAAGGCAAGCCGTCCTTGGGACAAAGATCGTGACGGTTTTGTTATGGGCGAGGGTGCTGGCATCGTCATTCTTGAGGAATACGAACATGCCAAGGCGCGTGGTGCGAAGATCTATGGCGAAGTTCTCGGCTACGGTCTGAGCGGCGATGCGCATCATATTACAGCACCTCCGCCGGATCATGAAGGCGCAGAGCGTGCGATGAAGGCTGCTTGCCGCGACGCAGGTATTGAGCCAAGCCAGATCGACTATGTGAACGCGCACGGCACGTCGACAATGGCAGATACCATCGAACTTGGGGCTGTGGAGCGTCTTGTGGGGCCAGAGGCCGCTGCTAAGCTGACCATGTCATCTACAAAATCAGCCACAGGGCATTTGCTTGGTGCCGCAGGCGCGATCGAGGCGATCTTCTCCATCCTTGCGATCCGCGATCAGGTGGCTCCGCCAACGATCAATTTGGACAACGTTGATGCCGAAACGACCGTTGACCTATGTGCGAATTCTAAACGAGAGAAAGAGATCAACATCGCGTTGTCGAATTCCTTTGGGTTTGGCGGAACAAACGCAAGCGTGGTCTTCAGGAAAGTCAGCTAAATGATCCGACATATCGCGTCGAATGCGATTACGTTTCTTATCGTCGCGCTTTTTCTTTTGGCTGGCGTGATTGCGTGGGGTGGCAACACCTACCGCGCCGAAGGGCCTTTGGAGACAGCTATTTGTTTGCAAGTGCCGAGCGGATCCAATTTCCGTGATGTTCGGGATGATTTGACAGCCGAGGGCGCGATTTCCCAGCCATGGCTGTTTATGGCTGGCGCGGATTACTCTGAAAAAACAAGCCAATTGAAGGCTGGTAGCTTTTTGATTGAAGACGGTGCATCGATGGCTGAGATCGTCGACGCGATTACAGGGAGTGGTGTCAGCACTTGCGGAACCGAGATCGTCTATCGGATCGGGGTGACGCGCTCTGAAGTTCAGGTGCGGGAATTGGATCCCGCTACGAACCGCTTTGGGGAGGTTGCGTCTTTCAATCCCTTGGAAGTAGAGGCTCCGGCTGAATATCTCGAAGCCAAAGAGGGGCAGGATACGCGGTACCGTATCGCTGTCGCTGAAGGTGTCACCAGCTGGCAAATTGCCAACAGCTTGAACGCGATTGATGTCTTGGACGGGGAGATCGCCAAGATCCCCGCGGAAGGCAGTCTAGCCCCTGACAGCTACGAGATCCGTCCGGGCGATGAAGCATCTGACATCATAGCGGAGATGGAAGGGCGGCAAGAGATCATTCTCGCTGACGCCTGGGCGAATAGAGCGGACGGGGTGCCATTGGAGAACCCCGAAGAAGCGCTGATTTTGGCAAGTATCGTTGAAAAAGAAACCGGCGTTCCTGAAGAACGCGGGCAGGTGGCGAGTGTGTTCACGAACCGTTTGAATGAAGGGATGCGTTTGCAAACTGACCCGACCGTCATTTACGGTATTACGAGAGGTCAGGGCGTGTTGGGTCGTGGTCTTCGACAGAGTGAACTTCGTGGTAATACCCCTTGGAATACCTACGTTATTGACGGTTTGCCTCCGACTCCAATCGCCAATCCCGGGCGGGCGAGTATCGAAGCTGCTTTGAACCCCGACAGCACGGATTTCATCTTCTTTGTAGCGGATGGAACTGGTGGTCATGCGTTTGCGACGAACCTTGCTGATCATAACCGCAACGTCGCCGCTTGGCGGGCGATTGAGGCTGAGCGCGCCAACAATTAAGCCTTCTCAAAGGCCTGAGACCGGACCTGTCAGACTATTCTGACGGGTCTTTTTTACTTTGGTTCTAACAGTTTCGGGAAATGGAAAGGAGGGTTTGCCCTGAAGGGGCAGGATTTACCAACCGTGGCGTCATCCTTGATCGCGCCTTATCGCGTTGTGCGTACGCTGGTTGATCGTCGCCGTAAACTCGATGAGATCATTCAGAACGCAGACACGGCGGATCGCTATCGAAAGCGGTTCAAAAAGCCACATCCTGTCTTTGGCACAGGACGGCTTGGAAGCACGGTAACCGGTGAAAAACAGTCGATCACCTTTTGCAATGCCCATTATCGCACTTGCCTGCGTGATCTTCTGGAACGGCTTGCTGCGAAATGAGCGCATCATTTTGCGTGATTTCTTAATTCAAAACTTTCAACTTGGTTCAGATCGCCTATGTGGGGTAGGAAGAAAGCCTAGCTGAAGGATGAAGCCCATGGCCATTGCACATACCTCGATCCGCGAAGTTGATCCGGTTTGGCAGCGTATCTGCGACGAAGGTCGCGAGGCCATCGAACACGAACCGCTTGTCGGTGCTTTGGTTCATGCGGGTATCCTGAACCACAGCTCTTTCGAGAACGCGCTGGGCTACCGTATCGCGATGAAGCTCGCCTCGACCGAAATGTCAGAGCAAACTATGCGCGACATCGCTACCGCCGCTTATGAACCCGAGCCTGAACTGGCAATGGCAGCCCGCGCAGATTTGGTCGCCACCTATGACCGCGATCCAGCATGCCATCGGTTCTTGCAACCTTTGTTGTTCTTCAAAGGATTTCAAGCCATCCAAGCCTATCGCCTTGGCCACTGGCTTTGGGAGAACGGCAAGAAAGATTTGTCCTACTTCATCCAAATGCGGACGTCAGAGGTGTTCGGTATCGACATTCACCCAGCAGCTCGGATCGGCAAGGGGATCATGATCGACCACGCGCATTCCATTGTCGTGGGTGAAACTGCTGTTGTGGGCGATAACGTTTCGATGCTGCACTCTGTCACCCTTGGCGGGACCGGCAAAGAAGATGACGATCGCCATCCGAAAATCGGCAATGGTGTATTAATCGGCGCTGGCGCGAAAGTTCTTGGAAACATCCATGTTGGTGACTGCAGTCGCGTCGCCGCAGGGTCAGTCGTTCTGACGGACGTCCCTCCGAAGAAAACCGTCGCAGGTGTTCCTGCAAAAATAGTGGGCGAGGCTGGCTGTTCCCAACCTGCGATCACGATGGATCAGTTGCTCGGAGATATTTGAGCAACCGCAGACTCAGATTTACTGATTAGATCTTTACAGAACGCATCCTCCGGTGTGCTTTCCGCAGGCGTGATTCAACCTAAAGTGTGAAAATCCTTAACAGTTGGCCAAAAACCTGCATCATGTGGGCAGCCAACAACAAGGGAATTTCGCAATGATCTCGACATTAGGTGATATCCTACCCTTTGCCGGCGGTCTTGCGCTCAGTCCTCTCCCGCTCGTCGCTGTGATTGTCATGTTGACCGGCGCGTCCGGCAAAAGAAACGCCATTGCCTTCGCAGGTGGGTGGTTCACAGGCGCGCTCCTTTTGAGCGGATTGGTGATCTTGTTGGTGAACGGAGCGTCTGGCCAGACAGGTCAAGAACCTAAGACACTCAGTGGCATCATCAAACTTTGCTTTGGTGGCCTATTGCTTTTCCTCGCTTGGAAGCAATGGGGGTCTCGCCCAGAACCAGGGGAAGCCGTGGAGGTGCCCGGCTGGCTCGTTGCTTTGGACAGTTCTTCTGCGGCCAAATGCTTTGGGTTCGGCTGTTTCTTGGCTCCGATTAACGTCAAGAACTTCCCAATCATTGCATCAGCTGGGGCCATCATCGCAGCGAGCGGTCTCGGCGGCGCTCAAATGACTTTTACAACACTCATCTTCGCGTTTCTTGGAACAGCTGGATTGTTGATCCCAATCGTTCTTTACGTAGTGGGGGGTGAGACCGCTCAGGAAACGCTGCAGGCTTGGCGGAAGTGGCTAGAGAAATACAATGCGATTATTCTAGCCGTTCTCTTCTTCTACCTAGGCTTAAACGCCTTTGGTGAAGGGCTCTCCATTCTGTTTTAGGTCCAATAGAAAGAGACCCCCGTCCATTACTGAACGAGGGTCTATGTTTTTTGGGATCGTTGGGTCGCTCTAAGCAAGCATACCCATAGGGTTTTCCAAGTTCGCTTTGATGGCTTTCAAAAGGTCTGCCCCCAAGGCCCCGTCAATGACACGGTGATCCACGCTCAAGGTGACGGACATGACCGTCGCGACCGCCAATTCACCATCTTCGCCAACGATCGGCTTTTTCACGCCAGCCCCGACGGCAAGGATGGCTGCATGGGGTGGGTTGATGATCGCGTCGAAGTTATCGATCCCGAACATTCCGAGGTTCGAGATGGCAAAGCTTCCGCCTTGATATTCATGCGGAGCAAGTTTGCGGTCCCGTGCGCGGGAGGCGAGGTCTTTCATCTGCACGGACAGCGCTGACAAAGACTTCATATCAGCGTCCTGCAATACAGGTGTGAACAACCCGCCTTCGATGGCCACGGCCACGGCAACGTCTGAGCGTTCGAACTTCAGTGTCCGGTTACCGGCCCAAACAGCATTGGCTTCTGGCACTTGTTGAAGCGCCAGTGCACAGGCTTTGATGATGAAGTCGTTCACAGACAGCTTCACACCGCGCTCTTCGAGTTGCTTGTTCAACTGGCTGCGGAACTTCAGCAGCGGATCAAGATTGATGTCACGACGCAGATAGAAATGCGGAACGGACTGTTTCGCCTCGGTCAGACGCGCAGCGATCGTTTTGCGCATACCGTCGAGGGACACTTCTTCATGCGGACGATCTGCATATGTTTTGAGCACGACGTCTGTCGACGGACCGCTTGCAACAGCAGTGGCAGCGGGCGCTGCGGCTGGTGCAGGTGCGGCGGCCGTGGCAGCTGGTTTGGTTGCGGCAGGCGATGCGCCTTCAACATCTGCTTTCACAATCCGACCATGAGGGCCTGACCCAGCGATGGTCGCCAAATCCAAACCTTTGTCGGCCGCAATCCGGCGCGCCAAAGGTGTAGCAAAGATGCGCGTTCCATCCTTCGATGGAGCGGCAGGGGCCGGAGCAGGGGCTGCGGACGTTTCGGAGCCCCCTGCGGGGGCCGCCTCTGTGCCCGCGTCGGCACTTGTGGCCTCCGGCGCTTTGGCCGCAGGTGCGGCACCAATGTCATCCGCGCTTTCGCCGTCTTCAAGAAGAACCGCGATCACGTCGTTGACCTTCACACCTTCGGTACCTTCGGCCACGAGGATTTTGCCCATGACGCCTTCGTCCACGGCTTCAAATTCCATCGTCGCTTTGTCGGTCTCTATCTCGGCGATCAGATCGCCTGATGAAATGGTGTCGCCTTCTTTGACCAGCCATTTCGCCAGCGTGCCTTCTTCCATCGTAGGGGAGAGGGCGGGCATCAAAAGTTCAATTGGCATCGTCTCTCTCCTTACCGATAGGTCACTTGCTTGACCGCCGCGATGACTTCATCGGTAGTGATCAACGCGTGGCGTTCGAGGTTGGCGGCATATGGCATCGGCACGTCTTTACCGGTGCAATTGATCACTGGCGCATCGAGGTAATCAAAGGCTTCTTGCATGATCACGCTGCTGATGTAGTTGCCGACGGAGCCTTGCGGCCAGCCTTCTTCCACAGTCACGCAGCGGTTGGTCTTTTGTACCGAGGCCAAGATTGTGGCGGTGTCCATGGGACGCAAGGACCGAAGGTTGATCACTTCTGCATTCACGCCTTCCTCAGCCAGTTTCTCAGCCGCCTCTAGCGCGTACGACATGCCAATCCCGAAGGACACGATAGTTACGTCATCACCAGAACGCTCAATCTTTGCCTTGCCGAATGGAATGGTGAAATCATCCATCACTGGCACATCAAAGGACCGACCGTAGAGGATTTCGTTTTCAAGGAAGATCACAGGGTTCTCGTCACGGATCGCTGTTTTCAGCAAACCTTTCGCGTCAGCGGCAGAGTAGGGCATGACCACTTTCAGGCCGGGCACCTGCATGTACCATGCGGCATAATCCTGAGAGTGTTGCGCACCCACGCGCGCCGCCGCACCGTTGGGACCACGGAACACCATCGGTGCACCCATCTGACCGCCGGACATATAGAGCGTTTTGGCGGCAGAGTTAATGATGTGGTCGATGCCCTGCATGGCAAAGTTAAACGTCATAAATTCAACGATGGGCCGCAGTCCGCCGAAAGCGGCGCCTGTGCCGATCCCGGCAAAGCCATGTTCGGTAATCGGTGTGTCGATGACGCGCTTGGAGCCGAATTCATCCAGCAAACCTTGCGAAATCTTATAGGCACCTTGATATTCGGCGACCTCTTCTCCCATCAGGAAGACCGTATCGTCGCGGCGCATCTCTTCCGCCATCGCGTCGCGCAGGGCTTCACGAACGGTGGTTTGCTTGACTTCGACGCCTTCGTCCCAATCTGGCGTCGCGTCTGCAACGATAGGAGCAGGTGCCGCAGCCGGTTCCGCAGCAACGGCCGCCGGAGCTTCGGCAACTGGCGCGGCAGCTGGGGCAGGGCTTGCGCCGGCTTCGGGCACTTCCTCACCTTCTTCAACGAGTATGGCGATCACTTCGTTCACTTTGACGCCTTCGGAGCCTTCGGCGACGATGATCTTACCAACGATACCTTCGTCAACCGCTTCGAATTCCATGGTCGCTTTGTCTGTTTCAATCTCTGCGATGATGTCGCCAGAGGAAACGGTATCGCCTTCTTTCACCAGCCATTTGGCCAATGTGCCTTCTTCCATTGTCGGGGAAAGCGCGGGCATGAGGAGTTCAATTGCCATATTGTTTGTCCTATTCACCAGCCGCCGCGCGGCAATGTTCTACCAATTGGGTAATGGTTGCTTCGATCCCTTCGGCGCGGTTCATCGCACCTGGACCAAAAACGATCAACGCAACCTCGGGCGAGGTTTTGTTGATGTTGCATGTGTTACCTTCGCAGGTTGCGCCGTCAGCAAGCCATGAGTCGATATCACTCGGCTGCGCTTCAACCAATTTGCCGACAAGAGAAACCGGTTCCACACCCTCGCGTACCTTATAAGTGAGCTGGAATGCTTCATCGTCGCCAACCATGAGAACGCTCGCCGCTTCGGGTTCAATATCCGAAAAGCCGAAGTTGACTGTCATGGTGCGGCTGGCCCCAGTAGAGGCCGTTTGGGTTAAGGCAGCTTGCCCGCTGCACCCATCTTGAGAGTAATCAAAAGCAACCGCACCGCCGTAGATCGAACCTGTCATGGCGGCGGTGAGTTCTACTGCCGACTGTTCTTCCAACTCATCAGCCGCAAGTGGCGTTGCAAGGCCGGCGACAGCGATTGCAACTTTGCAGAAAACGAGAGGCCGCATCAGACCGCTTCCTCTGCATAAATGTCTGTCCAAAGTTCTTCCAAGGCCGGTTCTGGGCTTTCTTTGGAGAAATCGGCTGCCTCATTCACGACTGCTTTGATCTCTTTGTCGATCGCTTTGAGATCTTCCTCAGAGGCGTGTTTGCCGGTTAACAGCATGTCGCGTACCTGTTCAATTGGATCGCGTTCATCGCGCATTTTCTGCACTTCTTCGCGGGTTCGATATTTTGCAGGGTCCGACATGGAGTGTCCCCGGTAGCGATAGGTTTTGACTTCAAGGATGTAAGGCCCTTTGCCGGCGCGGCAGTGCGCAACGGCGCGTACACCAGCCTCTTTCACCGCAAGAACGTCCATGCCGTCAACTTCCTCGCCGGGGATGCCATAGGCCGCGCCGCGTTCCCAAAGGGACGGGGATTTGGTAGAGCGGGCCACGGATGTGCCCATGGCGTATTGGTTGTTCTCGATCACGAAGACGACCGGAAGATCCCAAAGCTCCGCCATGTTGTAGGTCTCATAGACTTGGCCCTGGTTCGCGGCACCGTCACCGAAATAGGTAAACGTGACGTTGTCGTTGCCTTTGTATTTATCCGCAAAGGCCAGTCCTGCACCTAATGGCACCTGAGCTGCGACGATGCCGTGGCCGCCATAAAAATGCTTCTCTTTCGAGAACATATGCATGGAGCCGCCTTTACCTTTGGAAAATCCGCCTTCACGACCGGTCAATTCGGCCATGATGCCTTTCGGATCCATTCCACAGGCGAGCATATGTCCGTGGTCGCGATAGGAGGTGATGCGCTTGTCGCCATCCTTAGCTGCAGCTTCTAGTCCAACAACAACGGCCTCTTGACCGATGTAAAGGTGGCAAAAGCCGCCGATCAAACCCATGCCGTAAAGCTGGCCCGCTTTTTCTTCAAAGCGGCGGATCATCAACATTTCGCGATAGTAGCCTAAAAGCTCTTCCGCAGAGACGTTGGATTTTTTGGTTGATTTCTTTGGTGGCATAAGGTTCCTCCCAATGCGTCCGTAAAATAGTTTAACGTTAAACTATTTATAAATGATGCGGATTCAAAAATCGAGAGTCAATGCGCCCCTGCGTCAACTTTGCGGCGCATAACCGCTATGCGTTCAGTTAATAACGATTTCGTCGGCGCGGATGAGGCCCAGCACATCACGTGCCTGTTCATCCAAAAGGTCCAGATCAAGGAAGGTATCGGACAGGCGACGCGTGAGGTTTTCCATGCGTGCAACCTCTGTTTCCAAAAGGGCAAGTTCAGCGGAAAGGGCGCGGCCCTCTGCGTTGACTTCCGCTCTTTTGAAGACGCCATAGTCGCCTTGGACCGCGGCAAAGGTAAAGTACAGCCCGAGCATCAAAGTGCCGAGAAAGTACATCAAAGAACCCATTGCTGGTCTGCTGCGTCGGATCATGGTTGCCTGCCTTTTCCGCCTCTTGCTGGGCGGGTGCGAACAGATTCGCACATCTGATTCGCCTTGTGAATCCCAAAAATGAAGGTTCCACAAAAAAAGGACCCGAAGGCCCTTTCTCGACGTCTAGGAGACGTTAGCCAGCCATCGAGGCCGCCTGTATTTCATCAATCGTATTGGCAAGCATACCGTTGAAGTCTTCCTCGGTCTGTTGGGCGGACAAGCCTTCTGTCAGCGCGCGAGAGAAGCTGGCGATCACGCCGTTGTTCTGCGCGAGGCGACGATTAGCCTCCGTGCGGTCATATCCGCCTGACAAAGCAACGACACGCAGAACATTTGGATGGTCAACGCAAGGCTGATAGTGACCTGCCACTTCCGGTAGCGTGAGTTTCAGCATTACCGGCACATCATCATCCCAAGCGTCCAACTGCTTTGAAAGCTCGGCCAGCAATAGGTTTTCAGCCTCGGCTTTGTCGTCGATTGAGATTGTAACCTCAGGCTCCACGATCGCGACAAGGCCATGGCCGGCGATCTGTTTTGCGATCTCAAACTGCTGCTCGACGTTAGCGGCAATGCCTTCAGCATTCGCCTCAGAAATAACAGAGCGCATCTTGGTTCCGAACATACCTGCATTCACGGCGCGACCAAGCGTGTCGTCCAGTCCATCAATGGGCTTCATCATCTGAACGCCGTCTTTGATGTCTTCCAAGCCCTTGTCGACCTTCAGAAACGGCACCACGCCATTTTCGTCCCAAAGCGCCTGTGCAGAGGGTTTGTCGCCAATCATACGATCCATCGTCATTTCGAAAAGGATAGCACCCACTACCTTTTCACCGGTGAACGACGGTGCATTGATGATCCGGCTGCGCATCTGATGGATCAGATCGAACATCTCCGCATCGTTAGAATAAGAGTCTTCCTCAACCCCATAGAGCCGCAAGGCTTTCGGTGTTGATCCCCCTGACTGATCCAAGGCGGCGATAAAGCCGTTTCCTGATTTGATCTGATCAAGCTGTTCTTGGTTAGGCATAGAAGACGACTCCAACATTTTGAAAATCCACGGTTAAAGGGCCCCACACCCCGCTGATAGGGGAGAGAGATTAACCAGACAATGACGGTCGCGCTAACGGTTGCGCTAACAGACGATCTTTACTGGGAAAGTGCTGCGACACCGGGCAAAATCTTGCCCTCCATCCACTCTAGGAAGGCCCCGCCAGCGGTGGAAATGTAAGTAAAATCGTCAGCGGCACCAGCCTGATTCAAGGCCGCAACCGTATCGCCACCACCGGCCACAGAGATCAGTTCACCAGCCTTTGAGAGAGCTGCCGCCTTTTTCGCCGCGGCGTTCGTGGCGGCGTCGAACGGCTCGATCTCAAACGCGCCGAGCGGGCCGTTCCACACAAGTGTCTTGGCATTTTCGAGGACCGATCCGATGTAGGCAACTGTTTCAGGGCCTGCATCAAGGATCATCGCATCGGGTGAACAGGCATCCGGTGCGACGGTTTCATTGGCGGCATTGGCGGCAAATTCACACGCAACGACGATGTCGCGAGGCAGGATGATTTCGCACCCTGCGGCTTCGGCTTTGGAGAGAATGTCTCTCGCCGTGTCTGCGAGGTCATGCTCGCACAGCGATTTGCCCACATCGATGTCCTGCGCGGCTAGGAATGTGTTGGCCATACCACCACCAATGACCAAGTGATCAACCTTGCCGACCAGATTGCCCAGAAGGTCGAGTTTAGTTGAGATTTTCCCACCGCCGACCACAGCTACAACAGGGCGCTCAGGCGTCCCTAAAGCCGCCTCAAGCGCTCTAAGCTCTGCTGCCATCAAGCGACCTGCACATGCCGGACGCAACTTTGCGATGGCTTCCGTGCTGGCATGCGCACGATGAGCAGCTGAGAACGCGTCGTTCACGTAGACGTCGCACAGCGACGCAAGGCGTTTCGCAAATTCTGGGTCATTGGCTTCTTCACCAGGGTTGAAGCGTAGGTTTTCAAGCAAAAGGACCTCATTGCCTTCCATTTCTTTTACCGCGTCGCGGTAATCGGAATTGGCCCAAGTCACGGGAAGGCCCAAAACGTTGGCAACTGTTGGAGCCACATGTTCCAAAGACATCTCAGGCACAACTTTACCTTTGGGCCTGCCAAAATGCGCCATTAGAATAACAGTACCGCCCGCGTCTTGAATGTCATAGACCGTCTGCGCGATCCGTTCGATCCGCGTGGCGTCGGTGACTTCGCCGTTTTCCATCGGAACATTGATATCGACCCGAACCAAGACCCGCTTGCCTGCCAAATCCATCTCATCGAGTGTTTTCCACGCCATAGCTGTCTCCAATCCGGTCAAAATATGCCGCTCACATGCGCGATCATGCGCGCCCCGTCAACCGCGCCAAATTCCTTCGCTCAGGAATTTGCCAAGACTTTTGCACAAAAGTCTTGCGCCCGTTAACGGCGCTTTGACTTGGCAATTCCAGCGCCGCGCCATATGTCAAAGCAAATCTGAGAAACAGGAGACCGGCATGGCCGACATCAAAGACCCCGAAAACACGATTATCATGACACTCAAAGACGGTGATGTGGTGATTGAACTGCTGCCAGATGTGGCACCAGCGCATTGCGAACGTATGAAGGAACTGGCGCGTTCAGGAGCCTACGACAATGTGTGCTTTCATCGCGTGATCGACGGCTTCATGGCGCAATCGGGCGACGTGGCGAACGGCAACATGGAAAACAACTTCAATATCGGTCGCGCAGGGACAGGCGGGTCTGATATGCCAGACTTACCGGCCGAGTTCTCCAAGATCCCGCACGCACGCGGCTCCTTGGGCGCCGCGCGTTCGGCAAACCCGAATTCCGCCAACAGCCAATTCTTTATCAACTTCAAAGACAATGACTTCCTGAATGGTCAGTACACTGTTTATGGTCAGGTTATCTCTGGCATGGATCACGTTGATGCGATCACACGCGGCGAGCCGCCGATGAATCCCGATCGTATGATCAGCGTTAAGGTGGCCGCAGATGTATAAACTCGCGGCAGCATTCGTGGTTTTGGCCTCGCCAGCGCTTGCGACTGGTTTGGAGATCGATATCGAGGGCGAAGCGAACGGCACGATTGTTGTTGATCTCTTCGAAGACACGGCTCCGCTGCATGTCGCTCAGATCACCGCCATTGCAGAAGGCGGCAAATATGACGGCGTGGTCTTCCACCGCGTGATCGATGGCTTCATGGCTCAAACCGGTGATGTCGAATTTGGCAAACAGGGGGGTGACACGCGGCTTGCTGGTCGCGGTGGGTCGTCTTTGCCTGACATTCCGGCAGAGTTCAGCGATCAAAACTTTGACCGCGGTATTATCGGTATGGCCCGCGCGCAGAACCCAAACTCCGCCAACAGCCAGTTCTTCATTATGTTCGAAGAGGGGCCATTCCTGAACGGTCAATACACGATTATCGGTGAAGTGACCTCAGGCATGGAAATCGTGGATCAGATCAAGCGCGGAACCGGTGCGAACGGTGCCGTCGTGGGCCAACCCGATGTGATGACGGCGGTGCGCGTCACGGAATGAAACCGTCTAGGCATTTCGTCGAAAAGATTTAAGGCGCCGTGGTTGACACTGCGCCTTTTCCAATCGCTCATGCGGGCATGGATAAGAAATCAAACATCGACCTGTTTGGCGCTCTTGCTCTCACAGGTTTTGCCTTTCTATTGGCGTTCAATCAGGTGGTCATCAAAGTCACCAACGGCGGTCTTCAACCTGTATTCTTTGCAGGAATTAGATCGGTTGGCGCTGTCTTCTGCCTATGGCTCTGGCTGAAATGGCGGGGTATCCCGCTTCAGTTTAACCGCGAAACCGCAGGGTGGGGTGTCATCACGGGTGTCATTTTCGGGTTTGAGTTTCTTTGTTTATTCATGGCGCTTGACCTCACAACAGTGGGTCGAACGGGCGTTATCTTCTATTCAATGCCAGTTTGGCTTGCGCTGATTGCGCATTTCACGCTTCCGGATGATCGACTGACGCCCATCAAATCACTTGGCCTTGTTCTGGCCGTCGCTGGTGTGGCTTGGGCACTTTTGGATCGAGACGGTGGCGAGGCGAGCGTTTGGGGCGATCTTGCTGCCTTGGGGGCAGCCTTGGGCTGGGCGATCACAGCGATGTTGGCAAAGGCATCGCCCTTGAGGAAAGAGCGGCCTGAAATGCAACTCTTTTGGCAAGTCCTCGTATCTGGACCGGTTCTGATTGTTGCTTCGCTCTTTTTCGGTGATTTGATCCGTGATCTGCAACCTATCCACATCGCCGGATTGATTTTCCAGATCGTAGTCGTGGTGACCGCTGGCTTCGTGTTTTGGCTTTGGCTTTTGTCGATCTACCCAGCTTCTGGCGTGGCTTCATTCAGCTTCCTGTCGCCGGTGCTTGCCGTCTTTCTTGGGTGGCTCTTGCTTGGGGAAGAAGTGGGGTCATCGCTGATTGTCGCCCTTGTTCTTGTGGCGATGGGAATTGTTCTGATCAACCGACCGTCAAAGGCTTAGGTCCCGCAGAACGTTCGGGTCACGACCTCAGACGCAACAGGCGCCTTCGCGAATTTTTCGTTCGCGGCGTAAGGGTCCGTCACAGCGGCGAGCATCTCGTGGAAGGGAGCAAAATCGCCCACAACACCCGCTTGAATCACAGCTTCAACTTGGTGGTTGCGTGGAATCACCTGAGGATTTGCCGATGCCATGATCTCTGCATGGTTTGCCGCCCGTCGTTCTTGCCAACGTTTGACCCATGCGCCAAAGGCATTGCGATCCGCGAAATGATCCGGCGCGTTGATGCTGCTCAGATTGGCAAATGTATTGGTAAAGTCCGAACCCCCAGCAGACATCAAATCAAGCAGATCATTGATCAATTGCGTGTCGTCCTTAGTGGGCGCTTCCAAACCTAGCTTTGCGCCAAAGAATTCCAGCCAAGCCGCTTCGTAGAGGTCAGGAAAGCGGTTCACGCTTTCTGTGAAGGCTTCAATGGCTTCGTCCTGATCTGGCATCAAGGGCACCAGAGCCGTCGCAAGTTGCGCCATGTTCCAAACCGCAACGCGGGGCTGGTTGCCATAAGCATAGCGTCCCATCTGATCGATGGAACTGAAGACTTTCATCGGTTCGTATTGGTCCATGAACGCACAGGGTCCGTAGTCGATGGTTTCGCCTGAAATGGTCACATTGTCCGTATTCATCACACCGTGGATGAAGCCCAAGGACAGCCATTTCGAAACTAGCCTCGCGTGCCGCGCTATCACAGCGTCCAAAACATCTTGTGGGCCTGTTGCCCCAGGATAATGCCGCGCAATCACATGATCTAAGAGCGCTTGGGATGCCTCAGTATCTCGCCTTGCAGCATAGATCTGAAAGGTGCCAACGCGGATGTGGCTTTGCGCGACACGCGTAAACACAGCACCGGGCAGAGCCGTTTCACGGTAGACCGTTTCCCCAGTCGTCACAGCAGCCAGCGCACGGGTCGTGGGCACGCCCATAGCGTGCATGGCCTCGCTCACAATGTATTCGCGCAGCACAGGGCCTAGCCACGACCGCCCGTCGCCATTGCGAGAATAGGGCGTAATGCCAGACCCTTTGAGTTGAATGTCCCGCCGAATGCCATCCGCCCCGACAACTTCGCCCAAAAGGATTGCACGCCCATCGCCAAGCTGCGGGTTCCAATTGCCGAACTGATGGCCTGCGTAAAGCTGCGCCAAAGGGGCGGCGCCATCTGGGATCGAATTTCCAGCAAAAACCTCCGCGGCATCGTCGCCGAAGGATATGCCGAGGTCGGCGGCTAAGGCATCGTTCTTGGCAATCAACGCAGGTTGCTGCACCGGCGTTGGACGTTGTGCCGTAAACATGTGTTTCGGCAGCCGAGCGAAGGAATTGTCGAAGGGTATCTGGACAGTCATGGTTCAGATATAGGGCAGGCGGGTCACGAAAGAACCCGTGTCATCAAGGCGTATTTGTCTCTCATGTGAAAACCCAGCCGCCGATAGAGGCTCTGTGTTGCGCCGTCGTTGCGATTGACCTCAAGATGAATGGCTTTCAAGCCCGCGCCTTTGAGCGCGCCAATCACACCGTTGAGTGCCTCCTGCGCCAGCCCTCGTTTGCGCACGTTAGGCCTGATCCAGATTTCATCGAGGAAGCCATCCATACCGCCAAGCTCGAGCGACCAGCCAAAGGAAATGATCAAATAACCGACGGGCGCATTCTTAGGCCCGAACAGATATGCAACAGCAAGCGGCGTACCCTCTAGGATCGGTATCACAGACGCTTCGCGTTCTTCTGGCGTTGTCTCGATCCCGATCTCTTCATGGAACTGAGCTACCATGGTCAGTAGCGCGTTTGCGTCCTCTGGTCCGCACAGATGAATTGCCGTGGTCATAGTCGTGCCAACCTTTCTGTCAGCAAAGAGAAGAAGCCGTCGGCATCCAGATCGCCCATAAACATTGCGTTGGGCTCTCGACCGCTGACGCGCCACCAATCGGCGACCGTCATGCCTAAGGTCAATTCGCTTTCGGTCTCGATCTCAACATTTACAAACCGACCCGTAAACAGGTCCGGCTTGATCAGATAAGCGATGACACAAGGGTCGTGCAAAGGCGCGCCTTCGCTTCCGTATTTCTCTTTGTCGAAGCGTTCAAAGAAATCCGTCCACTCTGCAACCATCCGACCCGCTCGGTTTCCAATCGATCGGAAGGCTTCAACCCGCGGTCGCGTTGTCAGCGCTTTGTGGGTGACGTCGAGCGGCATAACTGTAATTTTCACGCCGGAGCCAAAGACGATCTTCGCAGCCTCTGGATCAACGTAGATGTTGAACTCGGCTGCCGGAGTGATGTTGCCAACTTGAAAATAGGCGCCACCCATGAGGACGATCTCTTTCACGCGGTCGATGATATCCGGCGCCCGTTCAAAGGCCATTGCGATATTGGTGAGCGGGCCAAGGGGGCAGAGCGTGACGGTACCCGACGACTCAGAGCGCAGGGTCTCAATGATGAAGTCAACGCCGCCTTGATCTTGAAGCGGCATCGTTGGATCGTCCATCTTAGGGCCGTCCAATCCGGTTTTGCCATGAACATGTTCCGCTGTGACCAGCTTGCGTTTGATTGGCTCCGCTTCGCCTGCAAAGATCTTGGTTTCGGGTTTTCCGGCCAATTCGCACACAATCCGCGCGTTCTTTTCTGTCAGTGGTAAAGGCACGTTCCCAGCTACCGCGACAACACCTAAGACGTCGACGTCCTCCGGAGAAGCCAAGGCCAATAGGATCGCGACTGCATCGTCTTGGCCCGGGTCGGTGTCGATGATGATCTTGCGTGGGGACATGTAAGCCTCTTTGCCTTTTTCCCTTAGAGTGGCGCTTGGTGAGAATAAGGGCAAGCGGCATTTTTGGGCGCATCATCGGCCTGTGATTGCCGGTTTTGAAGCCCTTTATGATTGATCCTTTCACCGCCGTTTTGGTCGATCACTTCTGGCACGCAATTGCGCAAAAATACAGGGAGCGAGAGCGGGTATTTCGACGGACAAAGGACCCGTTCATATCTGCTTTCACACCGCGCATATCGCGCTGTGATGTGAAATGGAGATCCGAATGACCAAAGCCAACCACACTCTTGCATTTGTAACGATATTCGCTGCAACGCCTGTTCTGGCGATGGATGCCGAGATCGATGCCGACGCTGATGGAATGTACAGTTATCCCGAGCTTCAAACAGCGATGCCTGAGATGACCGAAGATCAGTTCATCGTTATGGACGTGAACGGAGACGGACTGCTCGACGAGACAGAAGTCGCTGCTGCGACAGAAGCAGGGCTGCTACCTGCTACTGAAGGGTAAATGTGTTTGCGCCCGGCCTTTCATGGTGTCGGGCGCATCGCTTTAGGAGGTTTTCGCTTCCGAGCCACGGGCAAGGGCCGCGACACCTGTTCGCGCCACTTCCTGCAGACCCAAAGGCCGCATAAGGTCAGCAAAGGCGTCGATTTTCTCAGGCGTGCCAGTAATTTCGAAAACAAAGCTTTCGAGCGTGCTATCCACAACATTGGCACGGAAAATATCTGCCAGACGGATCGCTTCGATACGGTGATCGCCGGAGCCTGCCACTTTCAACAGTCCCAATTCGCGTTCAACAGTCGGGCCTTCCACGGTCAGGTCATGGACCTGATGCACGGGTACGATCCGGCTGAGTTGGGATTTGATCTGTGTGATGATCTGCGGCTTGCCGGAGGTCACGATGGTGATGCGGGACCGATGCCCTTCGTGATCCACCTCGGCCACGGTTAGGCTTTCGATGTTGTAGCCACGACCGGAAAAGAGGCCGATGACGCGGGCCAGAACACCCGGTTCGTTGGCGACGATCACAGCCAAAGTATGCCGCTCAACCTCATCCCCATAGCTGGAGCGGAGGTTGTAGGCAGAGTGGCTCGTCGCGCCTTTTTTAATTTTTAGTGGGGACATCTTGTCGTCCTTCAGAAGCTTATTTTATTGGTACACCGTGCGTACACAGGCTGTACACACAGCGTACACAGCCCGTGCATACAGTTTTCATCACACCATCACCGCGCCGCCGGCTTGAATGGCGTTGGCGGTGTCCGCATTTTCGCCCAACAGCATCTCATTATGCGGCTTGCCTGACGGGATCATTGGGAAGCAGTTTTCGTGCTTTTCGACCAGACAATCGAACAGAACCGGACCGTCGTGATTGATCATCTCCATGATCGCATCATCGAGGTCATCTGGGTCACTGACCATGATACCCTTGGCGCCGAAAGCTTCCGCCAGTTTGACGAAATCGGGCAGGGCTTCGGACCATGATTGACTGTAGCGCTCGCCATGCAGCAGCTCTTGCCACTGACGGACCATGCCCAGACGTTCGTTGTTCAGGATGAATTGCTTGACGGGCAGGTTGTATTGAACAGCAGTGCCCAGTTCCTGCATGTTCATCAACCATGACGCTTCGCCTGCGACGTTGATTACCAGTGCATCACGGTGCGCCAGTTGCACACCAACAGAGGCAGGGAAGCCGTAGCCCATGGTGCCCAGACCGCCAGAGGTCATCCAGCGGTTCGGATCCTCGAATCCAAGGTACTGTGCTGCCCACATTTGGTGCTGGCCAACCTCGGTACAGATGTAGCGGTCATGGGTTTTGGTCAAAGCTTCCAAACGCGCAACCGCGTGTTGCGGTTTGATGGTCTTGCCTTCTTGCTTGAACTTCAGGCAGTCGACCTTTCTCCAGTCGTTGATTTGATCCCACCACTTGGACAGACCTTCTTTGTTGGTCTTGCGGCCACGGGATTTCCAGACCTTCAGAAGGTCTTCCAAAACGTGCGCTACGTCGCCCAATATCGGGATATCCACGCGGATGACTTTGTTGATAGAGGACGCATCGATGTCGATATGCGCCTTCTTTGAGCCAGGGGAAAACTTATCGACCAAACCGGTGATCCGGTCATCAAAGCGCGCGCCGATGTTGATCATCAGATCGCAGTCATGCATCGCCATATTGGCCTCATAAAGACCGTGCATTCCCAACATGCCCAGCCAGTTTTCGCCGGATGCTGGATAACAGCCCAAGCCCATCAACGTTGATGTGATCGGGAAGTTGGTTTCTGCCACTAATTCACGCAACAGCTGCGATGCTGCTGGGCCAGAATTGATCACGCCGCCGCCGGTATAGAAGATTGGGCGCTTGGCGGTCTCCATGGCTTTCGCCAGTTCGGTGATTGCGTCCAGATCGCCTTTGACCTGTGGAGCATAGTGCGTTTCGACCTGGCGGGCTTCCGTATATTTGCCAGTTGCGAATTGAACGTCCTTTGGAATGTCGATCAGAACGGGACCGGGGCGGCCGGAGGTTGCAACATGAAACGCCTCATGCATCGTAGCGGCCAGTCTGTCGGTTTCTTTGACAAGCCAGTTGTGTTTCGTGCAGGGGCGGGTGATGCCGACGGTGTCTGCCTCTTGGAAGGCGTCAGAGCCGATCATGAAGGTTGGAACTTGGCCGGTCAAAACGATGATCGGGATCGAATCCATCAAGGCATCGGTCAGGCCTGTCACAGCATTTGTTGCACCTGGGCCAGATGTCACGAGCGCAACGCCCGGCTTGCCGGTTGATCGTGCATAGCCCTCTGCGGCGTGAACAGCGCCTTGCTCGTGGCGCACCAAAATGTGCTGAATGTGGTTCTGCTGAAAGATCTCGTCATAGATTGGTAGGACAGCACCACCGGGATATCCAAAGACGACCTCCACACCTTGGTCTACCAAGGCTTGAACGACCATTTTTGCACCGGTCATGGTTTTGCTCATCTGTCTCGCGTCCTTTTCTACCGCGTTGCTCTCAGTCACAAAAAAACCCCCGAGGATGTCGGGGGCGCATGGGATCGTTATGGTCTTACCGTTACCGGCCCATGCGCATCATATCCACCACTAGTACGAGAATAGATTTCATCTCGGGGCCCTTTCGTGTGGCGAGACCCTATGCGGCAGCGCAGAGAGCGTCAACAGGAGATGTGGAGAAAATTTCACCGCAGGGCAAAAAATTGCAACTTTATTTCAAAGTTAGTTCTAATTAGGCGCTCCGGGGTGTCTTGCGAAAAACAAACAACCCAAGCAGAGCAGATAGCAACAGTGCAGCACCTGCGGGGAGGGGAACGGCCTCGGGAGAGTCTGGAGCGGAGCTGGTGCGGAATGTTGGGAAGGGAGCTCGTACGAACGGTGACGTAAAGTCAGGAGGATTGAACGATGCGGTCTCACCAGATGCATAAACGCGGCAGCGGAAAATATCGCGCGGCTGTTTGAACCCAGACATGATGGAGTCTTCCGAATTCCTTGTAGCGCCGAAGCTAAGCCTTTGAGACTCAGGAACTGAAGAGTGGTCTTCGCCGCCCATCGCGTAGCCCACAACATGCGGCATTGACATATTCAGCCACGTAACACCCGATATTTTTGGCGTTCGCGGTTGGCCAGGCGCCGCAGGTTGAAATGTTGCGGTTCGCAACCAGGCAAGCCCGCCTTGTTCCGACGAGGAGAGGGCAACATTGAAAAAGTCATTGGGGAACCCACAAGTGGAGTCCTGTTCGCGCACGACAAAGGTTGTCAGGTTCGAGGTTTTTTCTTCGCCGTCTTCTTGATCCGGCCAAGACAGCGCGTTTCCGGTGGGGAATGAAACTTCCCTTGTACTCGTTTCCTCCGGTCGGAATCCAATCTCGGTCTCGCTCCTTTTGGTTTTGTACCACCGAATTCTGGGATCATCGACATCGGTAAACCGGCCATTCCGCTGAAGGAGGCGGAAGACGACATTGCGCTCCGTCGCCAGCCAATGTTTGATTTCGAGCAGTTTCTCCGGCTCGTCTTTGGCCTTTTCCAAAACCTCAAGCGGGCTCAGAAAACGAGGCGTGCGTGCGGTAAAATTGATCTGATAAATGTTGCGCGTCTCGATGCTCCGCGCGGAAGATACGTTCTCAAGCTGGATGTCTTCTGTCAAAGCGAATGTCGCAGCAGAAAGGGGCCCACTTGCAACCATCGCAAGAAAGCCAATCAAAGCGGATATGATAAGGGTGAACCTGTTACCCTTCATCCAACTCTCCAACAGCGTTTGCGACAGGCGCAAACTCAACAACCCCAAGATGACGGTTAATTTAGTCTTAATTGGGGCATTAGGATGGTTTGGTAGGGGTTAGAAGGTCAGTGTATTTGTTTTTATAGTTTTATCTTAAATATATGAAATATAATAATAATATACAGTTTTTTGGGTGCAGAGCAGGTGGGTCTGTGCCATGGTGGGCATCGACCATCTTATTTCGATCGTCGATGCCGCCATTTTTGATCTAAAGGCGCTGAGTTTACTCGCCGACTTTATCCTGAGTTTTGGTGTTGAAATCATCCGCGCTGTGGCGTTCGTGTAGCTGCTCGGACGGTTCACCCCACGCACGGTTCACCATCTTGCCGCGTTTGAACGCGGGGCGAGCGTTGATTTCGTCTGTCCAGCGGATGACGTTGGTGTAGCTAGCAACGTTAAGGAACTCAGCCGCGTCATACACAAGGCCCTTTACCAAAGCGCCATACCATGGGGCTGTGGCCATATCGGCGATGGTGTATTCGTCACCGGCAAGGAATTGGCGCTCTGCAAGGTTGCGATCCAAAACGTCGAGCTGGCGCTTTGCTTCCATCGCGAAGCGGTTGATGGGGTATTCAAATTTCTCAGGCGCGTAGGCGTAGAAATGCCCGAAACCACCGCCAAGGTAGGGGGCAGAGCCGTGCAGCCAGAAAAGCCAGTTCAACGTTTCAGTGCGTTTGGCGATGTCGTTGGAGAGGAATGCACCGTATTTTTCTGCCAAGTAGATAAGGATTGATCCTGTCTCAAAAACTTTGACGCCGTTCGATTTGTCCAGCATTGCGGGGATTTTTGAGTTGGGGTTGATGTCAACAAAGCCCGAACCGAATTGGTCGCCTTCTTGGATGTTGATCAGCCACGCGTCGTATTCCGCGTCGTGACCCGCCTCCAGCAATTCTTCCAGCATCACAGTCACTTTGACGCCGTTCGGCGTGGCGAGTGAGTAAAGCTGCAAGTCATGCTCGCCCTTTGGCAGCTCTTTGTCATGTGTTGCGCCAGCAATTGGGCGGTTGATATTTGCAAACTGGCCGCCGCTTCCGGTATCCCATGTCCAGACTCTCGGGGGGGTATAGGTCATAGATCACTCCTTTGTTGAGCGTATAGGTAGTGGCAAGCTTGTGGAACGCAATGTGCGATGACGCACAAGGAGCGTTTAAACAAAAAAAGCCCCGCATGAGCGGGGCTTTGAATTTCTTCTTTCAGAGTTTCTTACTTGCGTCGACGTACGACCGCCAGACCTCCGAGCCCGGTTAGCAGCAACAACGCGCCTGCTGGCAGCGGAACAGGTTGAATTTCAAGGTTAGCGAATTCAAAAGCTCTTTGCCCTGATGAGAATGTCATACTGTCAAAGGCGCTGGCGGTTGAAATAGTCACGAAAACCGACTGTCTCTGAAAGGTTGTGCCAGTCAGATCGAGATCGTTGCCATTTACGCTATCTACTTCGTTATCACCAAGAAAGAATCGAATTGTATTCCTTTCTTCGTCTGGGGAGCCCCAAACGAGTGAAATGAAATTTGAAAGAGAAGCTAAATCGAAAGTCAATGAGCCGTTGTTCCCGACGGACGAAAATTGTTCGCCTGATCCATCACCCCATGGGTTTGCGCCACCGTTAGGCAACGCTCCTGTATTTAGATCTAAAGTTGTATTTTGAAAATTCTGACCAGCAAGCCCACCACCGTTCACGGAGGTGCCTGCAATTGGGTTTGGTGCAGGATTGAGTGGTAGATCAAGAGAAGTTGTAACCGTCGCAGCGGACGCAAAAGGTGCTAAAACAGTGAACACAGCTGAAAGCACTAGTTTTTTCGATAAGTTTAACACTTGGGACCCCATTTACTCTAAAATACCAAAACTGTGCCTTATTGTTGCCATCTTCTGAAAAAAATCAACACATTTTCGCCTCCTTCTGCCACAAAATTGACGAATATGTCCTTTTCGCCCTTTCGGGGCGGCTAACTCTGACGAAGCGGGGTATTTGGGCTAACGGTGATCCTTCGCCAAGAATCCACCTGATTGCCGCGTCCAGAGATCGGCATAGAGGCCACCAGCTGCGAGCAATTGATCATGCGTGCCGTCTTCAACAACGCGGCCTTCGTCCAACACGACGATCCGGTCCATTTGGGCGATGGTTGATAACCGGTGCGCGATGGCAATCACGGTTTTGCCTTCCATCATCCCATAGAGCGTCTTTTGGATCGCTGCCTCGACTTCGCTGTCCAAAGCCGATGTCGCCTCATCCAAGATCAGGATCGGCGCGTTCTTGAGCATAACTCGTGCAATCGCGATTCGCTGGCGTTGGCCGCCGGAGAGTTTGACACCACGTTCACCTACTTGCGCGTTATAGCCGGTGCGCCCTTCTGGATCAGCGAGATCCTGAATGAACGCATGGGCCTCGGCGCGGGTGGCGGCAGTGATCATGTCAGCCTCGCTCGCGTCTGGTTTGCCGTACATGATATTCGCACGGACGGAGCGGTGCAGGAGGGAGCTGTCTTGTGTGACCATACCGATCTGTTGACGCAGGCTGTCTTGGGTCACATCTGCAACCGACTGGCCATCGATCTTGATAGATCCACCTTCTGCATCACGAAAACGCAGCAACAGATTGACAAGGCTCGATTTTCCAGCGCCGGACCGACCAATCAATCCAACCTTTTGACCCGCAGGGATCGACAGGCTGACGCTATCTAAACCACCACGGGTTTTGCCGTAGTGGTGCACCAGATTTTCGATCTCGATGGCTGCGTCTGAGATCTGAAGCGGTTGCGCGTCATCTCTGTCGACCACGTCCTGTTCGACGGCGATTGACTGCAAACTCTCGCGCATCGTGCCCGCGTGTTCGAACAGGCGGATCACAACCCACATGATCCAGCCGCTCATCCCGTTGAGGCGAATAACCAAGGCGGAGGCCGCAGCGACTTCGCCAACCGTGATCAAACCGTTGGTCCATAGCCAGACTGCGGGGCCAAGAACGCCTACCATAAGAAGACCATTCAAAGCATTGAGACCAAAAGATAATTCGGTCATTAGGCGTAAGAACCGCTGGAACCGCAGCCGCAACCGTTTCATGGCGGAAAGCGCGTAAGCTTCCTCGCGCTCGCCGTGGGCGAAAAGCTTGACGGTTTCGATGTTGGTGTAAGCGTCAACCACGCGTCCGTTGACCATTGACCGCGCATCCGACCATTTTTCAGATGCCACAGCCACGCGCACGGCGATGTATTTGACGTAGAAGATGTAGAGCACCAGCCAGATCATCATCGGAATGCCAAGGCGGTAGTCGATTTGGCTCAGCACCAAAGTCGCCCCCACGACGTAGGTGAAGGCGTACCAGATGCCCTCGAACGCCATATAGGTGCTGTCTTCGATCGCAGGGCCAATTTGCATGACACGGTTCGACAGGCGACCGGCGAAGTCGTTCTGAAAGAAGCCGCTGGATTGGCCAAGCATATGCCGATGCGCGCGCCAACGCGCTTGCTCCTGCATGTTGGATGCAAGCGTCTGTTCCAAGAACAAGTGGTTGAACGTGATGAATAAGGGCCGCAGGAACAGAATGAAGAGGGCGACGATGAGCACCTCTACATTATGTTCGGCCCAAAACGCGGACGGGCCAGCCTCGGTCATCAGGTCGATCAGGCGACCGGAATAAAAGACAAGGCCGCTTTCCATAATGGCCACAAGGAAGCCGGTGAGGGCCATCCAAGGCAGCCATTTGCGAAACGGTGCGAGTTGCGAGCGGATGTAGGCCCATAGATCAGCCGGCGGCGTATCGCGTTTTCTGGCAACAAATGGGTCTACGAGATTTTCGAATTTCCGAAACATGGTGCCCTCCGTCGGGCAAAAAGGAGTAAAGATGAATAGGGTGGTTGGTACGAGGCCAACCCAACAGGACCGGCGCTTAAGATCGCGGGATAAAGGTCCTGAGCTGAATCATCTTTGCTACTCCATCATGAGTCGTTGAGTTCTACCTACAGGAACCCAAAAGGTTTGTCAGGTCTCTTTTTGGTTGCTGCAGATAGGGCTGTACTTTGGGCTAAATACCGGTGCCCTGAAGCACGCCGTGCTCCATCGCGTAACGGGTCAATCCCGCCGTGCTGCTGATCCCGAGTTTCTTTTTGATGTTGTTGCGATGCGTTTCCACTGTGCGCACTGAAATTCCAAGCGCATTGGCCACTCCTTTGTTGGATTTACCTTGGGCGAGTTCCAACAGAATGGTCTGTTCGCGGTTGGTGAGCGGTTCGCGTCCGTCAGCGATTTTCGGGGAAAGTGACCCCTTGGCGCCGGTACAAAGATATTCGCCACCGTCCATGACGGTATCAATTGCTGTTCGGATTTCTTCTGTCGGGACATCTTTCAATATGTAGCCCTTGGCACCGTGGCTAAGCGCGGTTGAAATATACTCAGGACTATCATGCATCGACAGGATCAAGATGCGCGTCTCTGGGCGTTCCTCAAGGATCATCTCGGTCGCATTCAATCCGTTGATCCCCGGCATATTCAGGTCAAGCAGCATCACGTCGGGGGCGAGAGCTTGCACTTGCTCAACTGCTTCTTTGCCATTGGTCAGCGAGCCTACAACGGCAATGTCATCATAGCTTTCCAAGATCGCTTGGATGCCTTCTGTGACCATTGGGTGATCATCGACTATGCAAACGCGGATTGTCATGCGCTTTCCTTTTGGGGGTCTTGTGGACGCAGCATGTGCGTCAATGGCACCTGGGCGTCAATTGTTGTGCCGGCTTCAGAGGACATCACGCGGAGGCTGCCGCCGATCTGTTCGATACGCTCCTGCATGTTTCGCAAGCCGAGCCCTGACACGCGGCCGCGGGCGGCGGCGGGCCAAACCATGCCGGTGCCATCGTCAGAGATACGGAGCAGGGCACCGCGTCTGTTTCCCTTGAGCGAGACGGACACATGCGATGCCTGTGCGTGGCGCTCGATGTTGGTCAGGGCTTCTTGCGCAATTCTGTAAAGGGCTATCCGCGCTTCCTGATCGAGCCGGTTGCGGAAAACAACGGTTTCGAACTCGACATCAATTGAGGTGCGCGTACTGAAATCATCCGTTAGTGCTTGAAGGGCAGGGCCGAGGCCAAGGTCATCCAGTACGCCAGGGCGGAGGTCGCGACTGATCCGTCGGACTTCCTGAATGGCCTCGCCCAACCCGTCGATCCCTTTTTCAAGGCTCTCGCCAGAACGTTCGTCGCCTAGGCCGATACGGCGACGGGTCAGTTCAAGTGCGTAACGCACGCCGACGAGCATCTGGCTGATGCCGTCATGAAGTTCACGTGCAACGCGGCTTCGTTCTTCTTCTTGTGTGTCGATAATCCGTTGGGTCAGCGCTTTCAGTTTAACGTCGGCCAGTCGCCGTTCGCGGATGTTGAGAACGAGGCCGGACAGGAAAACGCCCAATACTGCGATCGAAGCGATCAGTAGGATGTAGAACGACGTTCTGTTTATCCGTTCTTCGACGTCAGCTCGTGCAGCGGCAACGCTTTCGACAACATCGTCGATGAATATGCCTGTGCCCACGACCCAGCGCCAATCTTGCAGACCGTTGACATAAACAACCATCTGTCCGGTCTCGCCCGTGGATGGCTTGGGCCATTCAAAGCTATGATAACCACCACCGGTTCGGGCAATCCGAATGAGTTCATCGGTGATCGGAATGCCGTTTCCGTCTTCCAACCCGCTCCAATTTTTGTTGATCAGGTCAGTTTGCCGAGGGGCGACGAGGTTCATGCCGTCATAGTCGAACACGAAAAAATACCCATCTTGGCCATAAAGCATGGCCGCAAGTTCACGGCTGACGGCGAGCTTCGCTTCTTCGTCATCGGGCGCCGCGCGGCCATAAGTGTTCACCACCGCTGTTCTTGCAATAGAGAGATAGTTCTTTAACTCGTCTTGTTTCGCTTGGATCAACTGGCTTTCCAGTACTGCTATCTCGCGCTCGGCGAGCTGGCGCGATTGGCTGGTAACTACTAACGAGATAAGTGTGACCGCGAGGACGAGCGGTACCGTCGCCAAAAGGAAGACCTTTTGACCATAGCTGAAGTCGAACCAATTTTGGATGCGCGCAAAGAGCTGGACCATGGAACTTGGGTACGCGGGAATCAGTGACGAATCAAATTCGAATCTGCTCGAATCGACAAACCTTCGGTTGTGTTAGCGCCCAACATCTTTGCGAAATTGGTAAGATTTGGTGACAAAAGCATCAAAACTACGCAGTACTACGGATTTGCCAAAAACCTGTCCTGCGCTAACTTTCGCCTACGAAATGATCCGCTCGGACTCCATAACGGAGTCACGGGTGAGGGAACCTAATGGGAGGAAATTCATGGATCGTCGTTCTTTTCTAGGCAAAGCAGCAATCGGTGGGACAGCCGCAGCTGCGTCAGCATTGGCAGCACCTGCATATGCACAGGGCAACCGGACGCTGACACTTGTCACAACTTGGGGCCGCGGCCTTGCAGGTGTGCATGACGCAGCTCAGCGTGCTGCCGACACAATCACAGCAATGTCTGATGGCAGCCTGACAATTGATCTGAAAGCGGCTGGCGAACTCGTTGGCGCGTTTGAAGTGTTTGACGCGGTGACATCCGGTCAGGCCGATATGTACCACGGTGCGGACTACTACTTTGTTGGTCAGCACCCAGGTTATGCCTTCTTCACATCCGTACCATTCGGTATGACACCAGGCGAAATCATGAACTGGTACTACAACGGCAACGGCCGTGCATACCACGATGAGCTGGGCGAGATCTTTGGTCTGAAGTCGTTCTTGGCTGGTAACACCGGTCCACAAGCTGGCGGCTGGTTCGCGAAAGAGATCGCAGGTCCGGAAGACTTTCAAGGTCTGAAGTTCCGTATGCCAGGTCTGGGTGGTCAGGCTCTTGGCCGTATGGGTGCGTCTGTACAGAACCTTCCAGGCGCTGAAGTGTATCAGGCGCTTGCGTCTGGCGCGATCGACGGAACTGAGTGGATCGGCCCATGGGCTGACGAAAAAGCTGGTTTCCAGGAAATCACAAAGTTCTACTACACAGCAGGCATGCACGAGCCAGGTGCGGCTCTGTCCCTCGCAACAAACCTCGACGTCTTCAATGAGCTGTCCCCAGCACACCAGAAGATCATCGAGATCGCAGCGGCAGAAGCACACCAGTGGAACCTTGCACAGTTCATGAACAACAACGGTGCAGCGCTTCAGCGTCTGCAGGCCGGTGGAGTTAAAGTTCTGGAATTCCCTGACAGCGTTTGGGATGCCATGGGCATAGCAGCTGCTGAGACTATGGACCAGTATGCAGGTGATGATCTTTATGACCGTCTGCGCGCAGACTACAACGAATCCATGCAGGCATCCTCCGGCTGGATTCAGCGTTCCGAAGGCGCATACCGCGCCCAGCGTGATCGTGTAATGGGCTAATCGCCAAAATGTTTGGGCCTGCCTCAAGGGGCGGGCCCGTCCACACTCTTTCCAATAATATTGTGCGGTGCGGATCGAAATGATCCCCGTACAACTCGGGGGCTTCGATGGAAGAAGAGATCGCCTGTTCAGGCTTTTTCCGCGCGAAAACAGAAGACACAATCAGCTGTCTTGAAAAATTCCAAGAAAGTGGGGGTATACAATTCGTCGCTGGCGGACTTGTAGAGGCTCCGTACAATTTGGTCGCAGCACTTTCCAATCCATCCTCTTGGCTTGGTTGGTTGGGGCATGTGTCGCTGGACCAGAAGATCCAAGACCTCGAAGCAGCTCAGTCTTTGATCCGCTTTGTCTACTACGGCGCGTCTTGGGAATTCTTCTTCGTTCTCTTCTTCATCTTCCTCGTGACAACAATCATCGGGCTGTTCCGTAACTCCTTCATGTGGGCCTGTGTCCGTGGTCTCGAAGGGTTTGCGAACGGCGTCGGGCGCTTCTTTGCTTGGGCTGGCCTTTTGATGGTGCTGCAACAGATCGTCATTATCTTCATGCAACGTGTGTTTGCCGTGTCAGAGATCAGTATCGGGCTTGGCAAAACAGTGACCTATGACGTGAGTTGGTGGTCGGAAGAACTGAAGTTTTACAACGCCATGATCGTTTGTATGTGCGTTTCTTATACGTTTGTGCAGGGGGGACATGTTCGGGTCGATTTGGTCTATTCCGCCGTAAAATTCCGCACAAAGCGTCTGATCGACATGATCGGTAGTATCGTGTTTATGATCCCCGCAGCCTTGCTGACATACTTCTACGGCTGGTTCTTCCTGTGGCGCCATATGGTGACACCCAAGCTGTCCGCGTCAGATGCGTCGAAAGACCTTGATAGTCTGTTGAACAAGGCGCGGGCGTTGAAGTTCAACGTTGAGACGATCGGCTTCTCACCAAATGGGTTCAACGCCTACTTCCTGTTTAAAATCCTTCTGGTCGCCTTCACGATCTTGGTGATTTTGCAGGCCGTTGCGTTCTTCTATCGCTCTTACCTTGAGAGGAAAGAGGGTGAGGAGAGCGAAGGCAAATACCTCGACAAAGATCAGCTGGGCGATCCACAGGCTGAGCTTGTAGCAGAAATTCACTAAGGGCTAAGACAGATGCTTTTCGGACTTGATGGCGTAGAAATTGGCCTGATCATTGTGTTCCTGACGCTTTTCGGAGCAATCTTATCAGGGTTCCCAGTTGCGTTTGCGATTGGCGGCGCCGCCGCGATCTCTTTCACAATCATCGCGATCCTCGACGGTGGTGGTCTTCTCACTCACTTCGCAATTGATCGGACGACGGACGCCTACAAGGCGGTCATAGCAGAGGGGGCGAAACCAGACGCGGTCTCGGTCTTTACGCACCCGGACTTGCCGCGATACGCAACGGCCTTGTTCCCGAATGGTTGGGAACAGGCGCTGGACCGGAACGTGTCCTTCGTTGTGAACCGTATGAACGAGCGTGTTCTGGCCGGGCAATCTATCGAAACTCTTCTCGCGGTTTTGATGTTCGTGATGATGGGCATCACGTTGGAACGGTCCCGCATCGCTGATGAACTACTGACCACGATGGCGAAGGTCTTTGGCCCGCTGCCGGGCGGTTTGGCTGTGTCCATCGTTATCGTGGGTGCGTTCCTTGCAGCCTCTACAGGTATCGTTGGTGCGACGGTTGTGACCATGGGGCTGCTCGCACTACCGACCATGTTAAAAAATGGATACTCGCCTGAGCTTTCAACAGGTGTGATTGCGGCGTCCGGTACGCTAGGTCAGATCATTCCGCCCTCCATCGTGATCGTTTTGCTCGGGACTTTGGCGGGCGACCTCTATTCCGCGGCTCAGGAAGACCGTGCTCAGTTGGCGGGCTGTTCTGACGCTCTGACTTTGCTTGGCGAGCCCGCGGTCGTGTCGGTCGGTACGTTATTCCAAGCGGCGCTTTTGCCAGGTATCTTGTTAGCGGGTCTCTATGCTGCATACGCATTTGGCTTTGCATTGCTGAACCCATCCAAGGCACCTGCTGTTCCTATGGATGGCGCGGCTGGCGACGAAGTCATCACCCGTCGGGACGGCCTGACATGGTTCCTTGCCATGCCTGTGCTGCTGATTGGCTTTGTGATTGTCGGAAGCCAAGCGAACCTGATTGGTTCCCAATCAGTCATCGTGGATAGCTATACCGACGCAGGGCAGACAGCATCCCTCCGTACCAATGTAGGCGACGAATGTGCGGCATCCATGATCGAATTGCACGGGCAGGAGGCTTGGGATCAAGCCGTGGCTGAGCAAGCGGCGATCGATGAAGCTGGTGGCGTTGCTCAGGCTCGTGAGTTGAGCGAAGAAGAGCGGGTGGCGCTTGTGGTCGAGCGTATCGATGCAGCGGCACCACTTGGGACAGGCCTCACGATCGGTGCATTGCTGCTGGGTCTGGTGCTTGTCCTCGCACGCGGGGTGACACCGTCGAAAGATCAGCGTCCAATCATTATTGGCGCCATTGGTGTTGGTCTGATCTTGGTCGTTGACCTGCTGTTCATCGGGCCACTTACGACACCTGGCGCGACCACCTTGTTAATCGCTATTCCATTGATAATTGCCTTCCAAGGGTTGAAGGTCGCGGCTGTGAGGATCTTCAGCAATGAAATCCTGCGTGTGGTGTTCCCACCGCTTGTCCTGATCGTCGCTGTTCTTGGTTCCATCCTTGGGGGTATCACAAACCCAACACCTGCTGCGGCGCTTGGTGCGGGTGGTGCGATTATGCTCGCCGCCTTCCGCAAGCTTCAAGATGAAGGTCGCGACGGGCGGATGGTGCTTTGGACGGCTGCAGCTATCGTGACGATGCTGCTGGTCGGCGTGAACTTCGACATGCGCCTAGGGCAGGAGGTCGTTCTGTTCGAGAACTATGTGGCCTTCTTCGTTGCCTTCGGTGCGTTCCTCTTTTCCATGTTTGGCATCCTGTGGTGCTGCTGGACGTTGTGGGCAGGGGGTGTTTTGACGCCAGTGGTCCGTGAGACCGCAAAAGTGACATCTATGGTCTTTACCATTCTGATCGGGTCGCAGTTGCTGAACCTCGTCCTGATCTCATTCGGTGGCGAGCACTATATCCAGCAGTTCCTGAAATCTTTCACATCAGAATGGACCGTCTTCATCATCGTGATGCTGGTGCTGTTCATCCTCGGCTTTGTGCTCGACTTCCTTGAGATCATCTACATCGTGATCCCGATTGTGGGGCCGGTTATCTATGGCGGCACTTTCGATCCGAAGTGGGTGACGATCATGATTGCTGTAAACTTGCAGACTTCGTTCCTGACGCCGCCGTTTGGGTTTGCGCTGTTCTACCTGCGCGGTGTGGCTCCGAAGGAGATCACCACAGGTCAGATCTACCGTGGTGTGCTGCCCTTTATCGGCATTCAGGTGTTAGGGCTCGCGTTGTTGGCGGCTTTCCCGGCCGTGGTGACGATCATTCCGAACTTGTTGCAGTAAATGCTTGAGATGGCGGACAATCTGACGGATTGTCCGCCGCATGACCAAACGCCCCAACATTGTTGTCATCCTTGCCGATCATGTGGCGTTTGCAGGCCACTACGGATCGAAACGGTTTAACTATCGCTGGCCGCATCTGGAACGTATCGCGCAGCAAGGGGCCTGGTTTGATCGGGCCTATGCGATCACGCCTGTTTGCACCCCATCGCGGGCGAGCTTTCTGACCGGCAAGCGGCCCGATAAGCACGGGCTGCGGTGGAACAGCGAATACCCGATTCCGTACAACCGCACGGAATTCCGTGAGGATGAGGAGCTTTATGCCGATCACATCGCGCGGGCAGGGTACGACAACCATTATTTTGGAAAATGGCACTGCGGAGTTGATAAGACCGCTGCGGATTACGGGCTAAAGGGTTGGAGCCTGCCGGAATACGGCAATCTTTATGCCAGCGATGCGTATAAGGACTACCTCAAGCGCATTGGCGAACCGCAGCCGATGTGCCGGATCGAACATCATCTTTTGCAGCCTGAGCTCAACGGCCAAGATGTGCTGATGGATCCGGCGGAGCCTTGGGACTACATGGATGGGGCGGGCGTCTTGTCGGGGTCGTCGGAGGTGCAGGAGCAGTTCTTTGTTGCCAATATGGCCTGCGACGCGCTGCGCGAGTTGAAAGACACCGACACACCGTTTTCGATGGTGATCAGCATGTGGGGGCCGCATCACCCCTATTATCCAAGCCAAGAGTTCGCCGATCAGATCGACCCAAAAGATATTCCGAAATACCCAAGTTTTGATGAGGATTTGTCCGCGAAGCCATGGCGCTACCGCGTCCAGCGCGATCTGCGGTGTCTGCATCGGGCTTTTGAACGCTGGCCCGAATGGGAGACATGGCAGACGGTACTCGCGCGGTGCTATGCCGCTGGATTGCAGACGGATGCGGCCATTGGGCGGATTGCGGATGTGCTGGAAGAGACAGGATTGGCTGAGGATACGCTCTTTATCGTCACAGCCGATCATGGCGACGGTATCGCAGCGCATGGGGCGGGTTGGGACAAGTATTCGTCTTTCACCGAAGAGGTGGCACGCATTCCGCTGGTGATGCGATGGCCGGAGCGTATTCCGGAAGGGGTACGAACGGATGCGCCTGTAAACCTGTTGGACGTCACCGCTACGATCTGTTCCGCTGCCGGAGCGGAGAAAACAGATCATCCGTTACCGATGGACGGGGATGATTTGATACCGATTGCCAATGGGACGGTGACACGGGATCAGATGATCTGCGATCATTTTGGGCATTCGGGCGACATCAGCTTTCAAAAAATCCTCTATCAGGATGGTTTCAAATATGTGGCCTGTTGGGGGGATGAGGATGAACTTTATGATCTTAGCGCTGATCCGTTCGAGCTCAACTGCCTTTTGAAAGACCCCGAACACCAAAATCGCCTGAAACAAATGCGCGATGCGGTGATTGCCCATCTGGAAGACCGGCGGGCTGAACGAACAAAGTGGAAACCATCGAAGTTCTGGGAGGATGGCATTGTCTTTTCATCACCAGAATGGCCCAGGGAAGAAACGCTTCTTTTGTACAAACTTTGCGTCAAAGGAGGGCATCCACACTAGTTCGTCAAACCGTCACATGGCGCGGATATGCCTGCGTCAAAAGGGGCTACATTTGGCTGTTGTTCTTCGCAAGCTACCAGATATAGTCAAAGGTAAGCGGACCAAGGCGGGAACCCCGCTCTGAGGCCCTGAGGCGACATAGTGAGGGTGCTTTTGACCATGGATGGTGACTTTAGGACGGAATTTGTGCGCGAACCCGGGGCGCTAAAGCATTTCCCTGCGTTGGTTCTAAACGCGGATTATCGCCCTCTGTCTTACTACCCGTTGTCGTTGTGGCCGTGGCAAGACGCCGTCAAAGCCGCATGGCTTGATCGTGTCGACATCGTCAGCGAATATGATGAGGTGGTTCACAGTCCCAGTACCACGATCAGGATACCTTCTGTGGTGGTTCTGAAAGACTATGTGAAACCTCAAAAGCGCGTGGCCTTCACGCGCTTTAATTTATTTCTGCGGGATGAATTTAAATGTCAGTACTGCGGCGCCAAGGGCGATCTGACCTTTGACCACGTCGTTCCGCGTGCCAAGGGCGGGATCACGTCGTGGGAAAATGTTGTCGCCGCCTGTAGCCCGTGCAATCTCAAAAAGGGCAGCAAACTGCTTAGTCAGACGTCCATGTCACTTCAAAAGAAACCCGTTCAGCCCGCATCTGGGCAACTTATGAATATGGGGCGGAAGTTTCCACCAAACTACTTGCATGAAAGCTGGATCGATTATCTCTACTGGGATGCCGAACTCGAAGCGTAGATTTTGCAACTGGGATCGCTAGACTAATTCGAACAGTCTGCTAAAAGGCCCTCGTTAGCGCTAACAAAGTCTTGGAGTTCCCATGGTCGCTCGTGTCATTCCGGTAGAACCTTTTGATCTGGTGATTTTTGGTGGAACGGGAGATTTAGCCCGGCGCAAGATTTTGCCTGGCCTGTTCAGACGCTTTTTGTCTGGTCAGATGCCTGAAGACTCTCGCATTATTGGGGCCGCTCGAAGTGACATCGACAGTGCCGGTTATCGTGAAATGATCAAGGAAGCGATTGCAGAGTTTGGTGGGGAGGAGAAGTCCGAAACCAAGGCCATCGCGAAATTCCTAGATTGGCTTGAGTATGTCCCCGTCGACGCGCGTGGCGAAGGTGGATGGAGCGAGCTTGCGGCGCTTGTTCGGTCTGATGTCATTCGTGCATTCTACTTCTCAGTTGGCCCGGGTCTGTTTGGTGATTTGGCCGAACGCCTACATTCCTACAAAATTGCAGACCGCGACAGTCGGATCGTTGTTGAGAAACCTTTTGGTCGCGATTTGGAGTCGGCTCAAGAGCTCAACGAGACCCTCGCCGAGCACTTCAAGGAAGATCAGATTTACCGGATCGACCACTACCTTGGAAAAGAAACGGTTCAAAACCTGATGGCGGTGCGGTTTGGGAATGTCCTTTTTGAGCCGCTTTGGAACAATCACTACGTCGATCATATCCAGATTACTGTGGCTGAGACCGTCGATGTTGGCGGGCGCGGGGCGTATTATGACAAATCCGGTGCGATGCGCGACATGGTGCAAAACCACCTGATGCAGCTGCTCTGTTTGATCGCAATGGAACCGCCTAGCCAGTTTGGTGCCGACGCCGTGCGGGATGAAAAGCTAAAGGTTATTCGCGCGTTGGAACCGGTCGAGCCGCATCACATTGTACGTGGGCAATATGAGGCAGGTGAGGGCTCAAAGAGTTACCGCGAACACGCTGAAAACCCTAGGAGTTTCACTGAGAGCTTTATCGCAATGAAATGCCATATCTCTAATTGGAGATGGGCCGGCGTACCGTTCTACATGCGCACCGGCAAGGCGATGAGCGAGCGTGTGTCAGAGATCACAGTCGTGTTCAAAGACCTTGGTCATTCCATCTTTGAAGAGGATGACAAGCGGCATCGCAATATTCTGTCTATCCGGTTGCAGCCGAACGAAGGTATGGACCTGCAGGTCACCATCAAGGAACCTGGCCCCGGTGGTATGCGCCTCATTGATGTTCCCTTGGATATGACCTTTGCAGAAGCGCTTGGTGATGAAGCGGAGGATGTCCCAGATGCGTATGAGCGGTTGATCATGGACGTTATTCGCGGCAACCAGACGCTCTTTATGCGGGGCGATGAGGTTGAGGCGGCTTGGAAGTGGACAGATCCGATTATCCAAGGATGGGAAGCGCGCAATGACGTGCCGAAAACCTACGAACCCGGTTCAAACGGTCCTGAAGATTCAATGTTGCTGATCCATCGGGATGGCCGAAAGTGGCGTGAAATCAAAGGGTAATCAGATGAAGTTAGTTGAGTACCCCGACAAAGAAATGATGATGATGCGCCTCGCCGATATTTTGGCGAGCGAGCTGGAAGACGTTCTGCTGACCCAAGATAGCGCTTCGTTGGCCGTTCCCGGCGGCACCACGCCAGGACCGGTATTCGATAATTTATGCGATGCGCGATTGGATTGGTCGAGGGTGTCCGTGATGTTGACGGACGAACGCTGGGCGCCCGAAAGTTCGGATCGTTCCAATACGCGTTTGTTGCGTGGGCGGTTACTGACGGGGCGCGCGGAAGCGGCGACGCTGGTGCCTTTGTACGCGGATGCGGAGCATCCTGAAGATATGCTCGATGAACTGAATACGGGTATTGAGGAGGCGACACCGATCTCCGTCATGCTGTTGGGCATGGGGGCTGACATGCACACAGCGTCTATTTTTCCCGGTGCAGACAACCTTGAAGCGGCGTTGACGGGCGATGCAAACCTCGTTGCTGTGCGGGCGCCGGGTGCGCCGGAACCGCGTATTACGCTGTCAGCTAAGGTGATCAATGCAGCGATCAACAGGCACATTGTGATTGTGGGGGCGGAGAAGAAAGAGGCGCTGGAACGTGCGCAAACTCTGCCTGCGACGGAAGCACCTGTTTCGGCAATTTTGCAAGGAACAACAGTGCATTGGGCGGAGAAGTGAAGATGTGGGAGCAGCTCAAAGCGCATCATGAACACGTTAAAAATCGCAGGTTCGAAACGCTGGTTGATGCTGATCGTGCGGAGGCGTTCAGTGTCGAAAGCAGTGATATGCGGCTGGACTACTCCAAGACCAACATTGATGCTGATGGTCTTGGACTATTGATCGACCTTCTCAAGGAAAGAGCCGTGGCCGAGAAGCGTGATCAGATGTTCTCTGGCGGGAAGATCAATGAGACCGAAGGGCGCGCTGTTCTGCATACGGCACTACGCAATCTTGATGGTGGTCCGGTGCTTGTCGATGGCGAAGATGTCATGCCCGGTGTTTTGGCGACGTTGGATCGGATGGAGACGTTCGCTGCCGCAGTTCGCGACGGATCTTTCAAGGGACAGGGCGGCAAGATCACCGATGTGGTCAACATTGGCATTGGCGGGTCTGATCTTGGACCTGCTATGGGTGTTTTGGCCTTGGCCCCATACCATGGTGGGCCGAAGTGCCACTTTGTCAGCAACGTCGATCCGGCGGACATTTCTCTGGTTTTACATGGTTGTAACCCCGAAACGACCCTTGTGATTGTGGCGTCAAAGACATTCACGACAATCGAAACCATGACCAACGCGCGGACGGCGATGGCGTGGATGGGCGAAAGTGTGGCTCAGCCGGGTGCGCAGTTTGCCGCACTTTCGACCGCCGAAGATAAGACCGCTGCCTTTGGCATCGCCGCTGAACGTGTCTTCGGGTTCGAGGATTGGGTTGGTGGGCGTTATTCGATGTGGGGGCCGATTGGGCTGTCGCTGATGATCGCGATCGGTCCTGATGCTTTCCGAGCCTTCTTGCGCGGTGGGCAAGCGATGGATGTCCATTTCCGGTCAGCTGACTGGAACGAAAACATGCCCGCGCTGCTGGCGCTGGTGGGTATTTGGCATAATCAAATCTGCGGCCATGCGACCCGCGCGGTTTTGCCTTATGATAACAATCTCAGTAGGTTAGCGGCCTACCTTCAACAGTTGGAGATGGAAAGCAACGGCAAAGGTGTCAGCATGGATGGCGCTGAACTGGATGGCCCGTCTGGGCCGGTTGTCTGGGGCGAACCAGGAACGAACGGGCAGCATGCGTTCTACCAGTTGATCCATCAGGGTACGCGGGTGATCCCATGTGAATTTCTGGTGGCTGCGCGTGGACACGACGATGCCTTGCATCACCAACACCAGTTGCTTGTTGCCAATTGTTTGGCACAATCCGAGGCTTTGATGAAAGGTCGCGATCTTGATGAGGCGCGCTCCAAAGTGGCTGACAAGTTTGAAGGTGCTGAACTGGAGCGGCAGGCGCGCCATCGCGTATTCACAGGCAATCGCCCGTCAGTGACGATTACTTATCCTCAGCTGACACCTTTCGTTTTGGGCCAGATCATCGCCCTCTATGAGCACCGGGTGTTCGTCGAGGGCGTGGTGCTAGGCATCAATTCCTATGACCAATGGGGTGTTGAGCTAGGCAAGGAACTTGCCACAGCGCTGCAGCCTATCGTTGAAGGTGCTCAGAGCGTCGAGGGCAAAGATGGCTCAACTGCCGCACTTGTGGATTTTCTCAAACGACATGGTGTGTAAGTAACCATTGATCGGCTAACGTGCCCGAAAACAAACTAGAGCAGGCACGATGACGGTTGAGATGATTTCCTATGCGGTGGGAGCAGCAATTTTGATTGCAGCGTTTCTGGATGCCAAAATGGTCAAGATCCCGAACTGGATCATCTTCATATTGCTGGCCCTGTTTGTCGCGCAAGCGGTGATGTTCCCATCAACGGTCGATCTTTACTGGCAGATTGGCGTGGCCGCGGCGGTCTTTGTCGCTGGTCTTGTTTTGTTTGCTCTGGGCGCCATCGGCGCAGGCGCTGTTAAATTTGGCGCGGCGATCATGCTATTCATGCCGCTCGAGCAATGGGGCTGGCTGCTTGGGATCTTTGTCGCGGGCCTCTTTGCTTACACGTTCCTCTTTATCCTGTTGCAAGGTATGTTCGGAAGTGAGGAAAGCAACTGGGCGGCGCTTCGAAAGCGGATCGTGCCGATGTCATGGCCCATCGGCACGATGGCGTTGGCTGGGTTGTTCTATCTCTAGATCGCCGCCGTCACGATCACTTCGACCTTGAAGCCGGGGGTTGCGAGTTTTGCTTCGCCGGTCCAGCGGGCAGGGGCGCAACCCGGCGCGACCCAAGCATCCCAAACCGCATTCATTTCCGCAAAGTCGGCAATGTCTGCGACCCAGATTTGAGCGGTCAGAAGTTTGGTTTTGTCAGTTCCGGCTTCAGCCAGAAGCCGATCAACGGACGCCAAAACAGCTTCGGTTTGTTCGGTTACAGAAGCCCCCTCAGCGCCGACTTGGCCTGCGAGGTAAGCGATACCGTTGTGGATGACGACCTGGCTCATGCGAGCGCCGGATTCGATGCGGGTGATGTCTGACATTTTGACCTCTGATCATGTGGTGGAGCGGGTAACGGGAATCGAACCCGTAACTTAAGCTTGGGAAGCTCGCGTGATACCTTTTCACCATACCCGCAGTGGACCAACGAATAGGCAGGGAATGCGGCATGGTCAATAAGTGCTAGGCAGCGATCTTTATGGCGTCAGGCTCATGGTACGAGCGTGCGGGGTGACCAAGGACAGCATGGGTGGGTTTCGCGCTGGTCCAGATGTCGTGGAGTTCTGGGAAAAGGAACAGCAATTCTTCTCGTGCGTCTTGATCGAGTGACCCGATGGCAGAAGGACCTGGAAAGTAGGCTTCGCTCAATGCGCCCTCTGCGAAGACCACCTCGTGCTGGTCAAAAGGATGTGGAAATAGACGACCTCTTTGCAATCCCAATCGAGGATGGCAGCGTCAGAGCTCAACTCTTGCCCAACATTCTTGGCGCGGAGAAGGGTTTCTTTGCCTCCAATCCGGCAGGCCATACCGTGTTAAGGTGACACTCGCAGGTCTCGTTGGTTACCGAAAGCGCCCTTTTTGATGATGTAGGGGCGGAGTTGGGGATATTGGACAAGATCATCTTTGCTAACATGACGGCGACCCACCCAGCGGACCGTCTGAAAACCGTGGTCAGCTGTCAGGATTTGATCTCCAACATGAATGTCTTCCACCAGCTTTTCACCACCAAGGGCGACAATGCGGGTACCTTCTGTAAAGCAGGGGGCGGCGTCCTTGACTATCGGACCGTCCTGTTGAGACCGTTCGACCGAACGATCTGTATCAAAATTTGTCTGACTTTGATCCTTTAAGATCATATGGCCCACCTCGGAACACGACACGGCCAAATTGAAGCCGCAGATTTAGTCTCAGGATGAGCGGCTGTCCCGTGTACACACTCATCTGCAGCACAAAAGATTAAAATCTCGTGTCGGATTTAGGGCGCAGACAACAAAATGAGTGTCCAAATGTAGGCAATTTGGAGACAACTATGATGCTTCAGATGGAGTGTTTTGAGGCGGAGTTAAACGCGGCGACGTCTCCGCCGACGCCCGCCTGCTTCTTCATCTCCACCACCTTGGTTGTGATTGATGTCAGGTAGATCGACCAAGCTGTTAAGGATGGGGAAGGATTCGGCAGAATTCGGGATCGCTGATGCGTTTACGAAATGTTCTTGGAACCGCGGTTCAATCGCGGTCTCGATCTTCTCGATGTTTTGCACTGTGGTTTCGATGTCTTTGCGCGCCTCGGTGTTAAGCAAGGCAATCCTCGCACCTGTACCGGCGGCATTGCCTGCGCTTGTCACTTTTTCAAACGGCGCATCGGGGATCATGCCTAGAACCATTGCGTGTTTCGGGCTGATATGTGCGCCGAATGCACCTGCGAGAACCACGCGATCAACGGCGTCGACACCGAACTTATCCATGAGGAGGCGCGCCCCTGAATAAAGCGCGGCCTTCGCCATTTGAATTTGGCGGATGTCTACGTTGGTGACGGTGATCTTTGGCCCACCATCAGCGGTGCCATCGTGGATCAGATAGGAATTGGTACGTCCTTCTGCGAAGCAGCGATCCGTGCCGGTCTGCTCTGCTGAGCCAATGAGGCCTGGTCCGTCGACGATACCTGCAAGCCTCATTTCAGCGACGGCTTCGATAATGCCGGACCCGCAGATGCCGGTGATGCCGGTCGCGGCCGTCTGGGCTTCAAAACCTTCTTCGTCCGACCAAAGATCGCATCCGATGACGCGGAAGCGGGGTTCTTTTGTTGCTGGGTCAATTTCGATGCGTTCGATCGCACCAGGGGCTGCGCGCTGGCCCGAGGAGATTTGTGCGCCTTCAAAGGCGGGGCCAGTGGGAGACGAACAGGCGAGGACTTTTTCCTTGTTGCCCAGCAAGATTTCAGCGTTGGTGCCAACGTCTACCACAAGGACGAGGTCATCGGATTTGTCAGGGGCTTCTGACAATACCACGGCTGCCGCATCGGCGCCGACGTGACCTGCGATGCAGGGCAGGATGTAGACGCGCGCGGCGGGGTGAAGGTTGAGGTCCAACTCCAACGCACGCAGCGCAAGGGCCTCCGACGTCGCTAAGGCAAAGGGCGCTTGGCCCAGCTCAAACGGATCGATACCAAGGAAGAGGTGGTGCATCACCGGGTTGCAGACAAAAACCGCGTCCACGATCAGGTTGCGGTCGATTTCGGCTTCGGATGCGATCTGCACAAAGAGTGCGTTCATACCTTCGCGCACGGCTTTGGTCATCTCATCGGCGCCAGATGGGTTCATCATGCCATAGCTGACACGGCTCATCAGATCTTCGCCGAAGCGGATCTGCGGGTTCATGATGCCGGAGGAGGCGACAACCTCTCCGGTCGTGAGGTCGCAAAGATGCGCGGCAATTGTGGTTGAGCCCAGATCGACCGCAAGACCGTAGATCGAACCGTCGTAAAACCCGGGCCAGACCTGCATTATGCGCGGGCTGAAGGTGTCGTCGCCTAAATGCACGGCGCAGGTGACTTTCCAATCGCCTTTGCGCAGGGCCGGTTGCAGGCCGGTCAGTACCCCAAGATCGGCCTCAAGCTCTGGCAGGTCCCAGTCGGCGCGTAGGGCTTTGATCAGCCGCTCCAAGTCGCCGGACGGGTCGTGCATGTCCGGTTCTTCGACTTCAACGTAGTAGAGCCGAGTCGGCGGGTTCATCACAATCTCACGCGCCTCCGCGCGTTTACGCACCACCTGCCGGTGAACCTGGCTTTCTGGGGGCACGTCAATGACGACATCGCCTTGGACGGTTGCTTGGCACCCAAGGCGGCGGCCTTTGGAGAGGCCGCGAATATCGTCATAGCGTTGCTCGACGCTATTCCACTCTGACAGAGCGTCCTCGGCTACGGTGACACCATGTTTTGGAAACTCGCCGTAAGACGGCGTAATCTGGCATTTCGAGCAAATTCCGCGCCCGCCGCAGACACTGTCCAAATCGACACCAAGTTGGCGCGCTGCCGTCAGGATCGGTGTGCCAACAGGGAAATTTCCGCGTTTGCCGGACGGGGTGAAGATGACGAGTGGATCGTTGCTCATGCGTACTGCCTATTTTCCGTTGGGGCGAATGTATCGCGAGCAGTTAAGATTGGAAGGCCAGATCGCGGCATAATCTTTGTGCAGAGCGTCACTTATTTTAGGAATTCGACGCCTGTGATCCAAACCGCGAGGGGGACGGGTAAGACCGCTATCATGAGCGTCAGAATGACCCATCTTGTTTGGAACAAGCGTGTCAGACCAGCCGCCATCATGATCCCGCCGCCGCCGCCAATGGCGAAACTTCCCGGTAGGTTGATCAAGATCCCAATGCTGACATAGCGATAGTCCACCGCGATCCGCGACAGCCAACTTGGGAGCCGTTCTGTGAGTCTTTCGAGCCGGTCTTCTCTTGCGCTGTTTTGCATACGGTCCAACCACCGGCAGACACGCATCATTCGAAGGTCTTGAAAGAAGGACTGCAGCCACTTCAAGGGGACGTTCTGGCCGATTGCGAATGCTATAAACACCCCTAGTAAGGTCGCGGCATAGACAAAAGGCGCGATGTCAGCGCCTTCCATCAGGAGGAGGGCGATTCCAACTTCTACGCCGGGCATAAACGGAATTGCGAGGAGGAGGGCATAGCCAATAAGGACAAGAGCTATTGCTCCAATCATGGCTCCAGATTGGGTAGATTCATCGAGTTTCATGATTTCGGTCGTAAGCCATTCAAACCCATGCAATGCAAAGTAGGTGAATGCCGCAATAACCCCAAACCGAATGGCAAGGCGTGGAAGACTTTTCCGAAGGGGTGTCGGCTGGAGGTCAACCGTGGGAGCAGGTCGCATGGCAACAGCTTGCGCGTTAAGGATTTAAGTCACAAGCCAATTCTCTGATTGGGGGTTTCGGTTCGGCGTGATCCATGCGATAGGGACGTGCCAAACGACGCCACACCTAGGAGACGGTTGATGGAGATTCGCGAGGCTCTCACCTTTGATGATGTATTGCTTGTTCCGGCGGCCTCTTCGGTGCTGCCTTCAACGGCTGATACGTCCACATTTGTTACCAAAAGCATTGCCCTGAACATCCCACTTTTGTCCTCTGCGATGGACACGGTGACGGAAAGCCGGATGGCGATTGCCATGGCGCAGGCTGGCGGTATGGGCGTGGTGCATAAGAACTTGGATGTCGATGCGCAGGCCAAGGAAATTCGACGCGTAAAGCGGTTTGTTTCCGGGACTGTTTACAACCCGATTACTCTAACGCGTGACCAGACATTGGCGGATGCAAAGGCTTTGATGGAGCGCTACCGCGTCACCGGCTTCCCCGTTGTAGGCGCGGATGGGCGCGTTGAAGGGATTGTGACGAACCGCGATATGCGGTTTGCACAGGATGATGCGACGCCGGTTCATGCTATGATGACCTCTTCGGACTTGGCGATGATGCAGGAACCCGCGGATCTCGATGAGGCGCGCAGTTTGATGCAAGCTCGCCGGATCGAGAAGCTTTTGATCACGGATGGTGAAGGGAAGCTGACCGGTTTGCTAACACTGAAAGACAGTGAGCAGGCCGTGTTGAACCCAATGGCCTGTAAGGACGAATTGGGTCGGTTGCGCGTCGCAGCGGCAACCGGCGTTGGTGATGCTGGATTCGAGCGTAGCGAAGCGCTTGTTGATGCAGGCGTGGATATGTTGGTGGTCGACACAGCACATGGTCACTCTGAAGGCGTCGCTAAGGCAGTTGAACGGGCCAAAGCACTAAGCAATCAGGTTCAGGTCGTGGCAGGCAATGTGGCGACAGGTGAAGCGACAAAAGCGCTGATCGGGGCAGGAGCTGACGCGGTGAAGGTCGGGATTGGCCCAGGTTCGATCTGTACGACACGTATGGTGGCTGGTGTGGGTGTGCCGCAGTTGACGGCCATTATGGACAGTGCTGCAGCGGCCGGTGATACCCCTGTTATCGCCGATGGCGGGATCAAATTCTCTGGCGATTTTGCGAAAGCGATTGCCGCGGGTGCGTCATGTGCGATGGTTGGGTCGATGATTGCCGGAACGGACGAGAGCCCGGGGGAAGTTATCTTGTACCAAGGTCGTTCATTTAAATCCTACCGCGGTATGGGCAGTATGGGCGCGATGGCGCGCGGCTCGGCAGACCGCTACTTCCAGAAGGACGCAGCGACGGACAAACTTGTCCCTGAGGGGATCGAAGGACAGGTGCCTTACAAAGGATCAGCTGGCACGGTCATTCACCAACTGGTTGGCGGTCTACGAGCTGCTATGGGCTATACGGGCAACGCGACGATTGAAGAGATGAGCAGCAAGGCGAATTTCGTGAAGATCACCGGTGCCGGTTTGAAAGAAAGCCATGTGCATGACGTTCAAATCACGCGGGAAAGCCCAAATTACCGCGTCGGGTAGGACGCCGTGACCCCTTCTGCGCGATACGCGGCGGCAATCGAAGTGCTGGATGTTATTCTTGGCGGAGAACCTGCCGAGAAAGCTCTAACCAACTGGGCGCGGCGCAATCGCTATGCCGGTTCGAAAGATCGCGCGGCTGTTCGGGATCATGTGTTTGATATTTTACGGAAGAAGCGGACTTGTGCAGCCTTTGGCGGCGGTAAGGACGGAAGATCACTGGTGCTGGGGCTATTGCGGCAGACTGGGATGGAACCTGCCTCAGTGTTCACGGGCGAAGGATACGCGCCGAATACTTTGACTGCGAATGAGCGATTGTTTGAAGCGCCAAATCTGTCCGAAGCAGAGGCAGCCGATTTGCCCGATTGGGTTTGGCCTCTTTGGCGCGATGGGTTGGGGGATCTTGCTGCCGAAACTGCAAAAACACAACGTGAACGAGCTAATGTTGCTCTTCGCGTCAACCAAAGCAAAGGTTCGGTTGAGCAAGCGATGCTGTTACTTGCAAAAGATGAGATAACGACTGCTCCCCATTCAAGTGTGGCAAGCTGTCTCAATGTGCAATCGAACCAACGACGCTTGGTGCAGAGCGAAGCATATCTGTTAGGCCTGGTAGAATTACAGGATGCGTCTTCGCAGGAGGCCGTGCGCGCGTGGCCAATTCAATCCACTGACCGTGTCCTTGATTTCTGTGCTGGCGGCGGCGGCAAATCGCTTGCGATTGCCTCCATGCATGGGGCCAAGGTTTCAGCACACGATAGCTCCGCCAAGAGAATGTCGGATATTCCGGTTCGTGCAAAAAGGGCTGCCGTTGAGATTGATGTTGTTGCGTCGGAGGAGTTGCGACAACGCCCCTTGTTTGACTTAGTCGTTTGTGACGCGCCTTGTAGTGGATCGGGAACTTGGCGGCGCACACCAGATGCGAAGTGGAAACTGACAGCCGAGGATTTGACAAACTTTCATAGCCAACAAGTCGCTATTCTTAAAGAAGCATCTCAATTCCTGAAGCCCGGCGGAACTTTGATTTATTCGACCTGTTCGGTCTTTGTTCAGGAAAATTCCGAGACGATTGAGACATTTCTTTCCTTAGAACCGTCTTTCCAAAAGGCTTCTGAACACCTGATTGTGCCGACAACGGAAAATGATGGTTTCTACTTTAGCGTTTTAAATTGACTTTACTTATTCCTTAGGGTTGTTAACCTCTGCCGACAGATTTAATCGATTATTTAGTATCTGCTACCTATTTGTGTAGAGTGTCGGTCTTGAGGTTATTTGCGCGTGTCGGTGACGGACGAGACAAGTTTATTCGAAACAAGGAATTATCCAAACGGCGCGTCTGCTTGGTTGGTCTTTCTTGTTGCCTTCGTTGCGGCTTTACTTGGGCTGGTTACAGACGATCCGTGGTTCAGTACAGGAATGAATATCGTCGCAATTACACTTTTCTGTTTGTTTTCGCTTACGATGTTGAATGATTATCGTGTTGAGCGGGCGAAAGTCTCTAAACTCGAAGAACGGCAAGATCTGATCTCCTGTGTTCAATCTATCGTCATGCATGAAACGGATGCGGTGATCCTAACTGACCTCGATGGTGAGATTTTGTATAGGAACGCGGCAGCGGAGGAACGTTTTCAACCGCGTGACGACACACATCTTTCTGACGCGTTGAGTGGTATTCTCGCAAGCCCTGAGACGGTATTGTTTCCCATGCAATCGACTGCGCTCGCGGTTGGCGCTGCGCGCAAAGATATGCGTACGAAGGATGGCCTCTTTCGATTTACCGTCGTTCAAATTGGAACGAACGGTTTACTCTGGCGTATGGAACATGCGGCTGTCGGGGAAAAGGAACGGACGCGTCCGGCTGATGCGCTGACTTTGCCGATGTTGACCGTTGGGCCCAGCCGAGCGATTTTGTATCTTAATGAGGCGTTTCGCAAACTCGTTGGAGTCCGCCCAAAATCGATCAAAGAGATCTTTGGTGATGTGGAGATCGAGTCGGGAAAGATCTGTACCATCGAAGGGGCAGACGGGCCGATTGAAGTGCTGATTGCGACAGTGCCGGGATCCGCAGGCAGGCTGGAGGTTTATGCACTGCCCGCTCCTGAAGAAATAAAGCGGAGCACAGGTCCTCGGTCCATACACGGTGATTGGGAAGCCATCGAAGACTTAGCTGTCCCCTTGTTAAAGGTCGCCAGAGACGGTTCTATTGCGGCATCAAATCGTGAAGCAAGACAGCTCTTCAGTTTGGAGACGACCGAAGGCAAACGCCTCCGAGATTTGGTTGATGGGCTCGGTCGTCCCATGGACGGCTGGATTGAAGACGCGATTATGGGGCACGGAAATGCGTCTAGTTTCTTGCAAGGTCGGGGCGCAAAATCTGAGACGTTTATTCAGGTGACGCTCAATATATCGGATGGGGCGGATGGGCGGCATCTGATAGCGGTCTTGAACGACATAACCGAGTTCAAGACGTTAGAGGCCCAGTTTGTACAAAGCCAAAAGATGCAAGCGATTGGGCATCTTGCGGGTGGTGTTGCACATGACTTCAATAACCTTTTAACCGCGATTTCAGGACATTGTGACCTTTTGTTAGAGCGGCATGATCAAGGTAGCGGAGATTTTGGGGATTTGATCCAAATTCACCAAAACGCCAATCGGGCTGCGGGACTTGTGAAGCAACTGCTTGCGTTCTCTCGAAAGCAGAATTTGCAGCCGGAGCGTGTCGACCTAAGAAATACCCTTGCGGATCTCACCCACTTGCTCGACCGTCTGGTCGGGGAAAAAACCCGTCTTTCGTTTGAGCATCAAGAAGGTTTGGGCGGTGTCAATGCGGACAAGCGGCAGCTTGAACAGGTTCTAATGAACCTCGTGGTTAATGCGCGCGACGCCATGCCGTCCGGAGGGCTGATCAGGGTCGTCACCTGTAACAGGCTATTGGAGCAAGACATGCTGCGCGACAGGGCAACCGTACCTGCGGGGCGATATGTTGAGTTGAGAGTTGAGGACGAAGGCGAAGGTATTTCGCCGGATTTCCTACCAAAAATATTTGAACCCTTTAAGACAACGAAACGAACGGGCGAAGGTACGGGTCTTGGGTTGTCGACGGTCTACGGAATTGTAAAACAGACTGGAGGATTTGTCTTTGCAGACAGCACCTTGGGCGAGGGGACTGTATTTACTATTCTGCTGCCAAGACATGACACGCCTGCACCGGCGGAACGGGAGACTGCTCAGCCTGCGGAAGAACCTTTGGCGTCCCGCGGCGAAGGCGTCATTTTACTGGTCGAAGATGAAGCGCCGGTTCGATCCTTTGCTTCGAGAGCGCTCAGGTTGCGTGGCTACACTGTGTTGGAGGCGGATTGCGCAGAAACAGCGCTTGAATTGCTCGATGACCCTGATCTTTGTGTCGATCTTTTTGTGACAGACGTGATCATGCCCGGAATGGACGGACCAACTTGGGTGAAACAGGCCCGTGCTGAACGCCCTGACACGAAAGTTGTTTTTGTATCAGGCTATGCGGAAGACGCATTCGGACCAGACGGCAACCAGATGCAGAACTCAGTGTTCCTTCCAAAGCCTTTTTCGCTCAGTCAGTTATCGTCAGTTGTGCAGCAACAGCTGAACTAAGAGTTTGCTGCGCTTTCAAGGTAGGCCGCACATCCAGTCAGTGCCGCAAAATCATCTGAGATTGCTGAGACGCTGAAGGAGGCCATAAAGTCTTGGAAACGACCTTTCGCGTAGAACGCGTCTACGAAGCCAAACTCTGAAAGGTGAGGGGCAATAGCTCTGGATACGCCACCGACGAGGTAGATGCCTGAAAATGGTAACTGGACCAGCGCGAGGTCGCCGCAAACCGAACCAAGGATTTGGACAAAATGCCGAACTGCGCGTGCGGCTGCAGGGTCCACACCAGCCTCGCAGTCAGCGACGATGTCTGCCGCTGACTTCTGAGCCGCGCGCTCAACGCCACAGCAGTGAAAGCTGTAGAGGTTTTCCAAGCCGCTGCCTGAAAGGGCATGTTCAATTGTAGGAAAGCCAAATTGCGCAGTAAAATGCGCCGACAATTTACGATCCATCTCCGTGCTTGTCGGCAAAGAGATATGGCCTGACTCTGACGGTGGAATGAAGCGACCGGTCGGCGTTTCGAAAACCGGGGCGATGTTGAACCCGGTGCCGAGCCCGACCATCATCCGAGTAGTCTCTTTTTCGCCGGATGTGCCGCGGACGATCTGTGTTTCGCTTTCTGGCGGCAGATGCCCGAGCGCATGACCTTGAGCTTGAAGGTCATTCAAAATCGCTGTGGTCTCTGCCTTTGTTGCGTCAGCGAGCGTCTCAAGGTCGATTTCCCAATCCAAGTTTGTCATCGATGCGCGGCCATTGCGCACAGGTCCGGCGATCGCAATGCAAGCCGCAGACGTATCGACGCCGTTTTGTTCTTGAATGAACCTCTTCAATACATCCTGTAGGCTGGAATGGGCGGTGTTTTTGTATTTAGTAACTGTTTCCGGCAGCAGCATTTTGCCCCGCGCCAAGGCAACACGCGTGTTCGTGCCACCAATGTCGGCAACGAGGTTTAGGGTATTGGGTGCGTGGGCCATGTCGTCTCGAATCTATCGCGCTATTGCGGCTTTGAGCGCGTGATATGAAGCCTTTGGCGTCCGGTGCAAGGTGTCAAAGTCAACGTGCACCATTCCGAAACGTTTTTCGTAACCAAAAGCCCACTCATAGTTGTCCAAAAGGGACCAATAGAAGAACCCTTTGACGTTTGCACCTTCCTCGATTGCCTTCAAAGTGGCCTGCATGTGCTGATCGACAAAGCCCATTCGGACAGGATCATAGACGGCTCCGTTTTCTACTTTGTCGTCCCATGCCATTCCGTTTTCAGTGACAAAGATGGGCATGTCGCCAACGTATTCCTTGGACAGCCACGTTAGGAAATAGCGCAGGCCTTCCGGATAGATCTCCCAACCCATTTGGGTCTTTTCGCCCGGGCCCTCTTCGCTTGCCAGATGCGGCCATGGCGTCTTTGGGTCAGCGGACACCTTGTGGCGGGTGTAGTAATTCACGCCAAGCCAATCGATATCCTGCGATATCTCTGCCATGTCATCTTGCCAGTTTGCGGGCATGTGAGGCCCAAAGCCAGCAAGTGCTTCGTCAGGATAAGTGCCGCGTTGGATCGCTTCGATGAACCAACGGTTGAAGATCGCGTCGGCTGTTGCAGTCGCTGTTTGGACGTCTTGGCTATCATTTGCGGGCTGGACCCGGTCGAAGTTCAAGACGATCCCGCAGTTGTCTTGGCCGAGGCTCCGCAAGCGCGTCATCGCGCGGCCATGTGCTTTCATAACATGATGCATTGCTCGCGATGCTGCACGGATGTCGCGCAGGCCCGGCGCATGATGGCCCAAGAAATGGGAAAGGAATGCGACGCACCACGGCTCGTTTAGCGTTGCCACGGCTTCGACGCGGTCACCTATGCGCTTTGTGATGACTTCGGTGAAGTCGGCAAACCAATCTGCGACATCGGGGTTCGTCCATCCGCCCAGATCGGCGAGGGCAGACGGCATTTCCCAGTGATAGAGTGTTTGGTAGGGCTTCAATCCGCGGTCCAGAATCGCATCGACGAGGCGGTCGTAATAATCCAACCCGTCTTGGTTCACAGCACCGCGACCCTCTGGCATCACGCGAGCCCAAGATGTAGAGAAGCGGTAAGCGTCCATTCCTGCGTCTTTCAGGAGATCAAGATCGCTCTCATATAGGTGGTAGTGATCGCACGCTACGCTGCCGTCTTCTGCACGAACAACGTTCCCGGGAGCAGCCGCGAACGTATCCCAATGAGTGGGGCCCGCACCGCCAAAGCTGTGGCCTTCGATCTGATAGGCTGCTGTAGCCGCGCCAAATGCGAAACCGTCAGGAAAATCGGAACGTTTGAAGTTCATTGAAAGTCTTTCTAATTCGGGGCAGGGCCGGTCGAACGACCGACAGTGAGTTCGGCTTCGAGCAAGACGTTTTGCCGTGGCGTTGTGGGGTCAGAGATCTTTTGTAGAAGCATTTCAGCGGCTTTGCGGCCTGCTTCTCTTACAGATGATCTCGTTGCGGTAAAGATTGGTACATCGCCGCCATTTTGGAGGTAGGACAGCATGTCATCATGGGTGACGATGGACAGGTCCTTGCCCATCACTAGACCGCGCTCTTCAATGGCACGCCGCACCCCAAGCGCAATGATCATAGACGACGCGACAACGGCTGTGGGTGCCTCAGAGCGGTCCAGAAGGGTGCGGGTGGTTTCGTAGCCATATTCCTCGGTCATTTCTTCCGAAAAGATCAGGCTTTCATCTATGTCGATGTCTTCGGAATTCAGAGCCGTTTCGTAGCCGAGGCGGCGGCGGCGTGCGAAATCCATAACTTCGAGGCCGTTGATCAGCGCAATACGACGGTGCCCTAGATCGATCAAGAACCGTGTTGCACGTTCGAAAGCGTGTTTATTATTGACGTCAAGCCACTCGTAAGGTTCGACGATTTCGCTCGCACGGCCGTGGACCACAAAAGGCAGGCCAATTTCGTTGAGGAGTGGAATGCGGTCATCCGCCATGCGCGGTCCATGAACAACGACTCCATCGACGGCGCGTCTCGATTGCAAGCCGCGATAGACGGTCTCTTCATTTGCATCGGCATTTACAATTGAAAGGATCATCTCATAGCCATTTTGCGCATAAATTTCGCCTGCGCCCGCAATGAAGTCTCCGAAGACGGGGTTCACCATTTCATGCTTAGAGCGCGTAGGGATGACATGGCCGATTGCCAGTGCCTTGCCTGTTGCCAGACCTTTCGCGCGGGAGCTTGGGGAATAGTTGAACTTCCGTGCAGCCATCTCAACGCGGGTGCGGGTGGCTTCGCTGACCTCAGGGTAGCCATTTAGAGCGCGACTGACGGTCGTTTGGCTAAGGCCTAGAGTTTCGGAGAGTTCTTTAAGGTTCATCGTTCAAAGCGCTTTAAGTGCGGTTATCCGCTGTGCGATTCCCCGTTTACAGTGTTTCGTAATCGTTTCAGTAAACTGAAATCATCAAAAAACCAAGGGATAGTTGATGCTTGACTTCGCATGGCTTTTAAGGGAGTCTCCGCCCTATCCAAAGCGCTTTGGTTCTGCTTAAAGCAAAGTCGGGGCATGGAAAACATAGGTTTGCGCCCGCGTTGGGCGTCATTTGGGAGGATACCTAATGAAGAAAACACTGTACGCCAGTGCAGCTTCGGTCGCTCTTCTTGCGTCCGCTGCGCACGCAGGAGGTCACTTGGTTTTTGCGCCGGGTGAAGGGGACTTTAGCTGGGACGAATATGAGGCCTACGCGGCAGGCGCACCTGATCTTTCCGGTCAGACTGTAACTGTATTTGGTCCATGGCTGTCTCCAGAAGACGATATTTTCCGTTCCGCGATCGCATACTTCGTCGATGCGACTGGCGCGGAAGTCACTTACACCGGTTCCGACGGTTTTGAGCAGCAGATCGTGATCGATGCTGAAGCGGGCTCTCCACCAAACATCGCCGTGTTCCCACAGCCTGGTCTGGCTGCAAACATGGCAGCGCAGGGCCTTTTGACACCACTCGGCGGTGATATGGCTGACTGGGTTTCCGACAACTACGCGGCTGGTTCATCCTGGGTTGACCTGGGAACATATGCTGACGCGAACGGCGACGACCAGTTCTATGGTTTCTTCTACAACGTGAACGTTAAGTCTCTCGTTTGGTATGTGCCTGAGAACTTCGAAGATGCGGGTTACGATATTCCAGAAACAATGGAAGACCTGATAGCACTGTCCGAGCAGATCATCGCAGACGGCGACACGCCATGGTGTATCGGTCTGGGTTCCGGTCCTGCAACAGGTTGGCCAGCGACTGACTGGGTCGAAGATATCATGCTGCGCACGCAGTCCCCAGCGGATTACGACGCTTGGGTGTCCAACGAGCTGAAGTTCAACGATCCTAAAGTGATCGAAGCGCTGAACACCTTCGGTATGTTTGCGAAGAATGACGATATGGTTTCTGGCGGTGCTGGTGCTGTTGGCTCAACAGACTTCCGCGACAGCCCTGCAGGTCTCTTCACATCACCACCACAGTGCTACATGCACAAGCAAGCGTCCTTCATTCCGGCCTTTATGCCTGAAGACGTTGTGATCGGCGAAGATGCAGACTTCTTCTACTTCCCATCCTTCGCTGAAAAAGATCTGGGCAACCCAGTTCTTGGTGGTGGTACGCTGATGGCTGTAACTGACCCATCTGACGCGACAATGGCATTCATGGAGTTCCTCCAGCAGCCAATCGCGCATGAGATCATGATGGCTCAGACAGGCTTCTTGACACCACACTCTGGTGTGAACCTCGACGCTTATAAGGATGCGACACTGCGTGGTCAGGGTGAAATCCTTCAGAACGCAACAACCTTCCGCTTTGACGGGTCCGACCTGATGCCAGGCGCTATCGGTGCCGGTACATTCTGGACAGGTATGGTTGACTTCGTTGGTGGCGCGTCTGCTGAAGACGTTGCGGATGCGATCCAGAACAGCTGGGACGCATTGAACTAAGTTCGACCATAGATTGAGATTGGTTTCGGGCGCTGCAACGTGCCCGAAACCACCAAACGGCAAAGGGAACACCGCCGTTAATTCGTCAGGGAGGGGACGATGAATCCAGCACTTCAGGCCATGATAACTATGATCGTCGGGATCGGCGGTTGTATCGTTTATTTCTACGGCGCAAACCTACTCCTTGATAAGGTTCTGTACCCTGCAAAGGGTCCAAATGCAGGCCGAAACATTAACCGAGCCAATATGATCCGTCCGTGGCTGTTTTTGCTGCCTGCGATCTTGGCTTTGGGCCTTTATCTTGCATATCCCGTGTTCGCGACGCTGCGGTTGAGCTTCCTCGAGAGGCTCCCCGGCAACGAATACGCATTCGTTGGTTTTGAGAACTACACCAAGATGTTCGCGGAACCGAAATTTACCGAAGCCATGATTAACAACGTGTTGTGGCTGGTCGTGGTGCCAGCAGCATCGACCGCTCTTGGTTTGCTAGTGGCGCAGCTGACGGACCGATTGCCTTGGGGTAATATCGCGAAGTCAATCATCTTCATGCCGATGGCGATTTCGTTCGTCGGCGCGGCTGTGATCTTTAAGTTGGTCTATGAAGCGCGGCCTGTAGACGTCGCTCAAATTGGTATCCTTAACCACCTCTATTTGACGTTTGGCGGCGAAGAGCCTCAGCAGTGGTTGACCATTCCGTTTTGGAACAACTTCTTTTTGATGATCGTTCTGATCTGGATTCAAACCGGATTTGCGATGGTGATCCTGTCGGCGGCCTTGCGCGGCATACCCGAAGAAACAGTCGAGGCAGCGATCATTGATGGTGCCAATCCTGTGCAGATTTTCTTCAAGATCAAAATACCTCAGATCACGTCAACCATCGTTGTTGTCTGGACCACGATCACGATTGCGACGCTCAAAGTGTTCGACATCGTGTTTGCGATGACCAACGGCCAATGGGAAACCCAAGTTCTGGCCAACTACATGTATGACAAGCTGTTCCGCGCGAATGACTGGGGCATGGGATCCGCAGCGGCGATGATCATCATGCTGATGGTAACGCCGATCCTTGTTTGGAATGTCTACAACGCTCGGAAGGAGATGCGCTGATGGATGGTCTTTCCGGTCAGAAGCCAATCGTCGTTTGGCTGCTTAATATCTCAGTCGTCTTAATCGTACTTCTGTGGCTGTTCCCTACGCTTGGCCTATTTGTATCGTCTTTCCGAACAGGGGATCAGATCACGGCGTCCGGCTGGTGGTCGGCCATGTTCCCAGCAGAGCAAACATTACAAATCCGCGCGGCTGATCCCGATGAGTTTCGCGTAGAAACAAGCGATGGTGTTTTTGTTGTAGAAGGTCAGATTTTCGGGGATGAGCCATTTGAAGGCACGATCAAGGTTTGGGCCACGTCAAGCCGCCGTTTGGGCGAGAACGCACCTGGTGACACCTATGATATGGGCGACGGTGAGAGCTTCACCCTGAATGCTGATGGCACTTATATTTGGCAGGGCAACGACGATCAGATTTCAGGACGGGCGCAGCGTGTCTTTATTGATGCTGAGACTCCGCCGGAATTTACCTTGGATAACTATAACTTCGTCTTGTTCGACGAGGACAATTCCGAAGGTATGATGAAGGCCTTCTTGAATACGTTAACCGTCGTTATCCCGGCAACTGTGATCCCGATCTTGATAGCGGCCTTCGCTGCCTACGCCTTGGCGTGGATGGATTTCCCGGGGCGTGCTTTGTTGATCGCGGCCGTGGTGGGGCTGCTTGTTGTACCATTGCAGCTTGCGCTTATTCCGCTGCTGTCCTTTCATAACTCAATCGGAATTGGCAAAGGGTATCTTGGGGTATGGCTTGCGCATACCGGCTTTGGGTTGCCTTTGGCGATCTATTTGCTGCGGAATTACATGGTCGGCTTGCCGAGAGACATTATCGAGAATGCAAAAGTCGATGGGGCAACAGACTTCCAGATTTTCGTGAAGATCATCCTTCCGCTGTCGTTCCCTGCGTTGGCGTCCTTTGCAATCTTCCAGTTCTTGTGGACGTGGAATGACCTGCTTGTGGCTCTGGTGTTCCTGATCGACGCATCGGGGCAGACGACAGTGATGACAAAACAAATCGTGGAACTTCTGGGCACCCGTGGCGGTGACTGGGAAATCCTCGCGACCTCTGCCTTCGTGTCGATTGCGGTGCCTTTGGTCGTGTTTTTTGCAATGCAAAGATATCTGGTGCGCGGATTGCTCGCCGGGTCTGTGAAATAGGAAATACGAAGAATGAACGTGGCGACAGCAGCCAAATTGGACAATGCCGTGAACAAGGATTGGTGGCGCGGTGCGGTGATCTATCAGATCTACCCGCGTAGCTATCAAGACAGCAATGGGGACGGCGTGGGCGATCTGTTAGGGATCGTGCAGCGTTTGCCTTACATTGCGACGCTTGGCGTTGATGCGATCTGGATTTCGCCTTTCTTCATGTCACCGATGAAGGACTTTGGGTACGACGTTAGTGACTACTGTGATGTCGATCCGATGTTCGGCACCTTGGCAGACTTTGACGCGGTTGTGGAAACTGCGCACCGTTTCGGCATTCGTGTCATGATCGACCTGGTGCTGAGTCACACCAGCGACCAGCACCCTTGGTTCGCCGAAAGCCGCACCAACCGTGACAACGCCAAACACGATTGGTACGTTTGGTCTGATCCAAAACCGGATGGCACACCGCCGAACAATTGGTTGTCCATCTTTGGCGGCTCTGGCTGGCAGTGGGACGCGCGTCGCGAGCAGTATTACCTGCACAATTTCCTCGCCTCGCAACCGGATTTGAACTTTCACAATCCGAACGTTCAAGACGCTTTGTTGGATGTTGCCACGTTCTGGTTGAACCGCGGGGTTGATGGGTTCCGATTGGATACGATCAACTTCTATTTTCACGATGCGCAACTACGCGACAACCCGGCCTTGCCGCCGGTGGAACGGAATTCGACAATTGCGCCATCGGTGAACCCGTATAACCACCAAAAGCACCTCTATAGTAAGAACCAACCAGAGAACCTGGAGTTTCTGCGCCGCTTGCGCGCGGTGATGGAGCCCTTTGGCGCCGCTGCCGTTGGCGAAGTTGGGGATGCGCAGTTCGGGCTTGAGATCATGGGGCAGTACACGGCAGGCGATGATCTGATGCAGATGTGCTATGCCTTTGAATTCCTCGCAAACGCGAAGCCGTCTGCGCAGGAATTTGTTGATGTGCTTTCAAAGGTCGACGATGTCGCTGCCGATGGGTGGGCCTGTTGGGCGTTTTCGAACCACGACGTCCAGCGCCATGTCTCTCGGTGGGAGCTGACACCAGCAGGCCAGCGTATGTTCGCGACGCTGATGATGTGCCTGCGCGGCTCTGTTTGCATGTACCAAGGCGAAGAACTTGGTCTGCCAGAAGCCGAGGTTGCATTTGATGATTTGCAAGATCCATATGGCATCGAGTTCTGGCCTGAGTTTAAAGGTCGTGATGGATGCCGGACCCCGATGGTTTGGGAGAAGACCAATCAGTATTCAGGCTTTTCGGAAGCCAAGACTTGGTTGCCAGTTGCGCATGAGCATTTACAGCTCTCGGTCGAAGCGCAGGAAGACGATCCGAGCGCGTTGCTGCATCACTATCGCAAAGCGATCCATTTCCGCCAAACCCATGATGTTTTGGCGATCGGTGAGCACAGCGATCTAACCGCATCGGGCGATGTTTTGTCTTTCAAGCGCATGCTCGGCGACCAAACGGTCTTCTGCGCATTCAACATTAGCGATACCCCATCTGACTTGGACTTACCGTCTGGATCATGGTTGCCAATTGGAGCCGAGTTGGGGAGCGCACAAATTTCACAAGATGGGAAACTGCATTTGGGTCCGTGGCAGGTTTGCCTCGCGCTCAAAAAGTAGGGAGGGGAACACCTATGGCCGACCTTAAGCTGACAGATGTCGCAAAGACCTATGGCGGAACAGTCGATGTTCTCAAGAACATCAATTTGGATATTAAACAGGGCGAGTTGATCGTCTTTGTTGGTCCGTCCGGTTGCGGTAAATCAACCTTGCTGCGGATGATTGCAGGGCTTGAGAAGATTACCGGCGGAACGTTGGAAATCGACGGGCAGGTGGTAAACGACATCCCGCCAGCGCAGCGCGGCATTGCGATGGTGTTCCAATCCTACGCGCTCTATCCGCATATGACGGTGCGCGACAACATGTCCTTCGCCTTGAAACTTGCAAAGAAATCAAAGGCCGAAATCGACGAAGCGGTGAGCCGCGCGGCCAAGATCCTACAGTTGGAAGACTACCTTGATCGTCTTCCAAAAGCGCTGTCGGGTGGTCAGCGACAGCGTGTGGCAATTGGTCGGTCGATTGTGCGTGACCCAAAGGTCTACCTCTTTGACGAACCGCTTTCGAACTTGGACGCAGCCCTTCGTGTGGCAACTCGGATCGAGATCGCGCAGCTGAAAGAGTCGATGCCCGAAAGCACGATGATCTACGTGACGCACGATCAGGTCGAGGCGATGACATTGGCGTCGAGGATCGTCGTTTTGGCAAACAAAGGGATCGCGCAGGTGGGATCGCCATTGGAACTTTATGAACGGCCAGAGAATGAATTCGTTGCCCAATTCATTGGGTCGCCGTCCATGAACCTTCTGCCGGGTGAAATCGTCGAAACCGGCGAGCAGACGACGATCAAGTTGGCTGGCGGCGGTATGGCGGTTTCTGCTGTGCCGACACAGGAAGCTGACAAAGGATTGAAAGTGAACGTCGGCGTACGTCCTGAAGATATGGTCGAGACGGACGGTGACTATGTTTTCGAAGGCAAAGTCGACATCATCGAAGCCTTGGGTGAAGTGACGTTGCTCTACTTTGAAAAGGATGGCGACGCAGATCCTGTGATCGGTAAACTCCCCGGAATTCATGGCGATCTACGTGGCAAGACTGTCCGGCTGACCGTCGCCCCGGAAAAGGTGCAAGTGTTCCACAACGGCACTTCTCTCTATTATCGCTAGTGCACAACCGCCAACTGCTTGAGCAAGTCCTCCGCGGCTTCGTCCGCGGGGAAAAACAACTCGATCTTTAAGTCTTCGATGGCTTCATCGGCGGTCGTTCCAAATTGAGCGATGGTACCGAAGAGCGACAGCATCTGTTCTCCTAATTTGAAGACCGTCGGTATTGCAGGAAGATTTGGCTCCGAGGGTGAGGCGTCTGATGATAGTATGTCGGCTGCTGCATCAAGTTCTGGAATACCGCCCTGAGCGGCGCTTTCACTTCGCAGTCGCAACGCACTGTGATGGGCAACTTCAGGCCAATTTTCAATGAGGTCCTGGACAGTGGGGTCTTGGATCAAATCCAACATGCTCGATCCTTCGGTGACACCAAAGGTTCCGAACATGTGCTTTGCGGGTTCGTTCATCCGCCGTATGACCCACAATCGATCAAGCGCAAGTCCGGGGTAGGGAGCATGTTGGTTTAGGGCCCAGTCAATAGCCTTCCGAATGGGCAGCATTTCTGCATCGTCCCATTCGCGTTTTGGGTATTTCGGGGCATAGCCAGCTGAGGTCAGCATTCGGTTCCGTGCGTCCAACGGAACCGACAAGGCATCGCTCAACTGTTGGACCATTTCGCGACTGGGTTTCGAGCGTCCAGTTTCCAAGAATGACAGATGGCGGGAACTGATGTTGGCTTCAAGCGCGAGGTCCAATTGGCTATAGCGCCGTTGCTTTCGCCAATGACGAAGGATGTCAGGGAAGTTTTGCATGAGGGCATCCTAATTCTGAATGTTCAGCGTGTCAGTTACCTCTGAGGTAATTGTTTTCTATCTCTCGTTTCGGCCAAACAGCCCTCGATAGGTCAAGAAGGAGAAAGCCTATGACACGAGAACAAAAAGTGCTTCGGATCAATGCTGAGATTATCATGATATTCGGAGTGTTATTTGCGCTAGCCGTAATACCATGGGTCTATAGTTGGATATCGTTTTTCTTCGACATTGCGCATTGGCCATTCAATAGCGCGCCCGAGACTTTGGATCCGACCGGCCGCCTCATGATCGCGATCAGCGGTGGCCTAACGGTCGGTTTGGGGGCTATGGTATGGACTGTCGCCACCGAGGTTCTTCCCGTCGCTCCAAAGGAAGGTCGGAAAGTTGTACTTCATGCCGCAATCGGTTGGTTTGTGACGGATTCCACATTTTCGGTCGTAGCGGGTTCACCGCTTAATGTGTTGTTGAACCTGAGTTTTCTTCTGATGTTGGTCATGCCTTTGCAAAGAAAAGAGCCCGCCAAAGCGGACCCTGCAAAGACGTAGTGATTTGTTTAACCGCGGCGGCGACGACGGCCGCCGCGTTCGCGACCTTCGCCAGGTTTCGCAGGCGCGCGGTTGAATTTGATCCACTCACCGCCGCCTTCGTCGTTGTTGGTTAGGAAGTTGGCCGCACGGATCGCTTCCATTTCTTTGCCGGCCTTTGGCTTTGTTGATCCCATGCCGAAGAGCTGAACAAAGGCCTCATCGTCCATGCCTTCCGGCAGAATGACACCAGCAGCCTCAACCTCGGCTTTCTTCTCGGCAAGTTTCTTTGTGCCGATTGGAAGCGCCACAGGGTTCATGATCGCAGACGTCATGCCCGCAGTCATGGCCATAGGAAGGAAGGCGTTGTTGATTCCATGACGGTTTGGAAGACCGAAGGAGATGTTAGACGCTCCGCATGTGGTGTTTACACCCAATTCCTCGCGCAGACGGCGGACCAGAGTGAAGACTTGTAAGCCAGCGGTTCCCATGGCGCCGATTGGCATAACCAGCGGGTCGACGACGATGTCATGGGCTGGAATGCCAAAGTCTGCAGCGCGCTCAACGATCTTCTTTGCAACGGCAAAGCGGACGTCTGGGTCTTCGCTGATACCGGTGTCGTCGTTGGAGATCGCAACTACTGGGACATTGTATTTCGCGACGAGAGGCAGAACCATCTCAAGGCGCTCTTCTTCACCGGTGACGGAGTTCAAAAGTGGACGGCCCTCAGCAGCAGCGAGGCCGTTTTCCAAAGCGCCAGGAACGGAGCTGTCGATGCACAGCGGGCAATCTGTGACGGCCTGAACCTTTTCGACGAGTTCCCTCATCAGTGTCGGTTCAACAAAGTTGTTGTCCGCAAAGCGCGGGTCTTCTGCCATTTTGTTGGAGAATACCGCACCAGAATTGATGTCGAGGATAGTCGCACCGGCAGCAACCTGTGCCAAAGCGTCGGCCTCCACGCGGCTGAAATCGCCACGCTCCAACTCTTCGTTCAAAATTTTGCGGCCGGTTGGGTTGATCCGTTCACCGATCACTGTGAACGGCTGGTCAAAACCGATGACAGCGGTCTTGGTTTTGGATTCGACAATAGTGCGTGTCATACGGCTTCTTTCGTTGGGTTGGCAGGAGCGGTGGACGCACCGCCATGGGCAATTGCCCAGTTTGCATTGGTCTTGATCCCGCCGAGCGGGAAGAAGTGGACATTGGTGATGTTAAAGTCAGGGTTCGCAGCTTTATGGGCGGCAAGTTCTGTCAGAACCTCGGTTGGCTCATAAGGCAGGAGTAGTTTGGTAACGTCCATCGCGCGCTTTTGCAGCACCTTCAGCGAAGGGCCAACGCCGCAAGCGATTGCGAATTTGATCAATGTTTGCAGCTTGGCCGGACCGGCAATACCGATATGGATCGGAATATCAACGCCAGCCGCTTTGATAGCGTCCGCCCATTCGATGATTGGACCTGCTTCAAAAGCGAACTGTGTGGCAAGCGCCATTTGAGCGTCGGATGTTTCGTTGAATTTCTGTTTCCACAAAAGCGCATCCATGACGTTTTTGTCCGATCCGTCAGGGTCAATGTCCTTGTTGCCCTCAGGGTGACCTGCGACATGCAAGTGTTTGAACCCAGCCTTGCCAAACAGACCGGTTTCCAAAAGCTGCATGGAGCTGTGGAAGTCGCCGTGCGGTTCAGCGACGCCGCCTGCCAATAGGAGCGCTTGCTCGACACCTGCCTCGCCCTGATAGCGCGCAATCCAATCGGCGAGAGTGGCTTCGTCTTTGATGATACGGGCAGGGAAGTGCGGCATCACGTTGTAGCCGTCTGCCGACAGGCGCTTGGCTGTCGCGACCATATCTTCAATCGGTGTACCTTCAATGTGGGCTATGTAAACGCGCGTGCCAGCCGGAAGAAGTGATGTGAAGTCTTCGACCTTTTCCGCGGTGCGCGGCATAACCTCGATCGAATAGTCCTTAAGAAACGCTTCCATCTCTGGATTGAGCGTTACTTCGACATCTGCTTGTTTCTTTTTGAATGGGAGCAGGGACATTAGCGCCTCCTTCAGGCGGTTGACGGGGGTGTCAGGCGGGCTCACGCCCAGCCATCGTTGGCGATCAACGCCTTGAGTTTCTCGGTGTCGTATTCTTCTTCAATACGCGCGACCTGTGCGGCGGCGACTTCTGCGTCTGCGCCTTCAATGGGGAATGGATCAGCTTTGCGGAAGCCTTCGAGGTAGGCATCACTTTCGGCAGCACCTGATTTCATCGCGGCACGGTCAATCGCTTGCTCAAACCGCTCCGGCAAAGGCATTTTCGTCCCGCGACGTCCTTTTCCGACGATCACCTGCGCAGGCATGTCCCGCCAGTATACGATTGTGACATCAGCCATTGATTCTCTCTCCGATCCGCTTTCGCGCGTTGTGCATTTCTAGCATTGCGATTTTATCGCAGACGCCGGTTTTCGACATCACGCGAAACATCCGCGACGAAGCGGATATGCCTTAGATATGCATGACCTGACCACGATCAAAATTTTCAACAACTGGTTGAGGAAGATTCACGTGCCTTGCAAGGACACTTGTTGCGGCCTAGGTTAGGGGTAACTTGAAAATTGGAGGGCGTGAAAATGGCGCCCAAGCGTCCCAAAGGTGCGGGCGCGTTCCCGAAAGCGGTAGAGACCCCCGCGCCAAAATCTCCTGATCCAGAGACGCTTTATGCAGCGTTGGATCTGGGGACAAACAGTTGTCGCATGCTGATTGCCCAGCCGAAGGGCAGTCAGTTTCATGTGATCGATAGCTTTTCCAAGGCCGTCCAACTTGGGCAGGGCCTGGAAGGAAGTGGTCGATTGTCGCGTTCGTCCATGAACCGGACGATCAGCGCGATGCGTATTTGTAAGCAAAAGCTCGAACGTCACGGTGTGCAGCGGATGCGCTTGGTGGCGACCGAGGCCTGTCGTCGTGCCCGCAATGGCGTTGCTTTTGTAAAGCAAGTGAACAAAGAAACCGGTTTGAACCTCGAAATCATCAAGCCCGAGGAAGAGGCGCGTTTGGCCGTGGTGTCCTGTGCACCGTTGGTGAGCACCAAGACCGAACAGCTTTTGGTGGTCGACATTGGTGGCGGATCGACCGAATTGGTCTGGGTCGATCTGACAAAAGTGCCGCCACGCGAGCGGCCTCGGTCGATTATGCGGCTTCATGCAGGGTTTAAGTCTGACTCAGGGCCCTTTGCCGCCGCCAAGGTGGTGGATTGGATATCTGTCCCTTTGGGTGTGGCGACGTTGCGCGATCAGTTTGCTGATGTTGAGGACGATGCTGCGCGCTTCGCGTTGATGAGTTGGTTCTTTGAGGAGAACTTGGCTGATTTTTCTCCCTACGCCGCCGAACAGGTGAAAGAGAATTTCCAGATTGTCGGAACCAGCGGGACGGTTACAACGGTTGCGGCCTCGCACCTTGGCCTTAAGCGGTATGACCGAACAAAGGTCGATGGCTTGCGCATGACCTCCGATCAAATTGACGCGGTTATTCATGGTTATCTGTCTTTGGGACCGGAGGGCCGCCGTGCCGACCCGCGTATCGGGAAAGACCGGCAGGCGCTGATCATGTCTGGTTCGGCCATCTTGCAGGCTTTGATGCGGCTTTGGCCGACAGATCGGCTGTCCGTCGCGGATCGCGGTCTACGGGAGGGGCTACTTTACGCACAGATGTCCGCCGATGGTGCGCTTGAAGATGCGCCGTTTTGATGGCACATGCCTGATCTCTGACGAAGGCTAATGGCGATATGGTCAAGAAACCCGGAAAGAAGAACACAAGCGGACGTGGACAGCGGGATTTGACCGTGAAGGTCAAGTCGGCACGCGGCCGTAAGATGAGTTCGACACTTTGGCTGCAGCGGCAGTTGAATGATCCATATGTGAAACGGGCTCAGAAAGAGGGCTATCGCGGTCGGGCGGCTTTCAAAATTTTGGAACTGGACGAGAAGTTCCGCTTTCTTGTGCCGGGGGCTCGTGTTGTTGATTTGGGATGCGCACCGGGCGGTTGGTGTCAGGTCGCAGTAAAACGCGTCAATGCTTTGGGGACACGGACAAGCAAGGCGCAGGGGCGTGTTCTGGGCATTGATTTGCAGGAAGTCGAACCAATTGCGGGTGCAGAACTTCACCAGTTGGATTTCATGGATGATGATGCCGACGAGAAGGTAAAGGAATGGCTAGGCGGCAAAGCAGATGTAGTGATGTCAGACATGGCGGCTGCGTCCTCTGGACATAAGCAGACGGATCACTTGCGGATCATCGCGCTTTGCGAAACGGCGGCTTATTTTGCATTTGACGTCTTAGAGCAGGGCGGCACGTTTGTGGCTAAGGTTCTTGCTGGTGGCGCCGAGGGCGATCTTCAAAAACTCCTGAAAGAGAAGTTCGAAAAGGTTGCAAACGTTAAACCGCCGTCCTCACGTTCAGACAGTTCTGAGAAATTTGTGGTTGCTACGGGGTTCCGGGGCTAGTCTGCGTTCGGGAAGAACAACTGTTCGCCTTCAACCTCATAAGCCGCAATCGCTTCTTGCCCATCGTTCAGAAGCCAATTGCGCAAGGTCGTTGCATCAGTCAGGTTAGCACGTGGGCAATGATCCGGTGAAATTTGTACAACGCCATATTGGTTGAACAGATCAGGATCGCCTTCGAGCAGTACCTCAAAATCACCCTTGTTCCCAAACCGCAGCCAAGTGGCGCGGTCGGTCATTACATAAGCGTTCAAGCCGCGCGCCGTGTTAAGCGTTGCCCCCATGCCCGCGCCGGTTTCGAGATACCATGTACCGCTAAACTCCGCAGGATCGATAGCTGTTGGGGCCCATAGGCGCAATTCAGCCTTATGGGTGCCGCTGTCATCGCCGCGAGACATAAAGCGCGCTTCGGCCGTTGCAATTGCGGAGAGCGCGGCTTGGACGTCATCTGTTCCACGAATGTCGGCTGGGTCGGCGGGTGGGCCGACGATAACAAAGTCGTTGTACATTAGATCAGCGCGGTTTGTGCCGTACCCGTCTGCAACGAACGCCTCTTCGGCTTCGGTGGCGTGAACGATCAGCAGATCGCCATCACAGTTCCGCGCATTTTGAAGCGCTTGACCCGTTCCAACAGCGACGACCTGCACTTCAATGCCGCTTTCGGCCGTAAAAGCAGGCAGGATAGCATCGTAAAGGCCTGAGTTCTGCGTCGATGTCGTCGATTGCAGCGTAATCGGGTCGGCGAATGCCGGTGCGGCCAAGAGAAACGGAAGAAATCTGATCATAAGAGCAGATCGCCCGCGAGATAGCCCTTTGCCGCGTCCGATTGCGGCGTTTGAAAGAATTTTTCCGCCAATGTGTGTTCCGCGATCTTTCCTTGATGGAGGAAAAGAACATCATCTGCCAAACGTTTCGCCTGTGCGCGGTTGTGGGTCACAAAGATGATTTTGACGCCAGCCGCCGAGGTGTTTCGGATCAGATCCTCGATTGCTTTGGTTGCTGAAGGGTCAAGGCTGGCTGTGGGTTCATCCAAGAGCAGAAGGGATGGGTTAGACGCCAACGCCCGTACAATCGAGAGCCGTTGCTGTTCGCCACCAGACAGCGCGCGCGCTGGGTTCTCAGCAAGGCGCGTCAGGTCCGCAGCGACCAAAAGTTCTGCCAAACGGCCCGAACGGTCAGCCTTTGGCACTTTGGCGAGTTTCAATGCGTGATTGAGGTTTGCACGGACGGAACGACGCAGGAGGATCGGGCGTTGAAAGACCAGCGCGGGGTGCTCAAAACCATCGCCGAATTCAACCACGCCAGAGGTCGGTTTCACCAAATCCATAATCACACGCAGCAAAAGAGATTTGCCCGCGCCGTTGGGTCCAATGAGCGTGGTGATGCCGTTGCTCGAAATCTCTGCTATGACGCCGTCGAGGAGGTTTCTACCTTCATGAGACAAACGAATGTCCGTCAATGTCAGCGCATCCGTGTCTAAGCGGAGCGACGGGCGGATCGGGACGACTTCAGCGCTCTCAGACATGGGCGAGTTCCCGACTGCGAGGGGCCAGCGCGTAAACGGCGGCATTGGTAAAAAGTGCGATGATCAGCAAGATAATCCCCAGAGCCAATGCCATGGCGAGTTCACCACGAGACGTTTCTAGTGCGATGGAGGTCGTCATCACGCGCGTGACATGGTTGATGTTGCCTCCGACGATCATCACGGCACCAACCTCTGCAAAGGCGCGACCCAGACCGGCCACAGCGGTTGTTAGCAAGGCTGGATGCGCCTCGCGCAAGAGGGTCATCACCATTTGGGGGCGGGTTGCGCGCATCGCCCGTAGGGTCTCTCCATGTTCTGCGAGAAGGCCCGCGATGGTCCCGCGCGTGAGTGAGATGATGATCGGTGTGATTAAAACGATCTGGGCGATGATCATTGCGGTGGGTGTATACAGCAGTTCAAGGACTGCTAGTGGGCCCGCTTGACTGAAGAGAAGGTAAAGCGTCAGGCCGACGACCACTGGCGGAAGACCCATGGCTGCGTTGAAAAAGAGTATAATCGAACGTCGCCCAGGAAAGTTTGAAACCGCGAGTAATGCGCCGATGGGGAAACCGATGATACAGGCCAAGATCAGAGCCGTAAGCGAAACGCGCAACGACAACAAAACAATCCCAATCAATTTGGGATCACCAGAAGTGATAAGGGCGAATGCCTGTTGGAACGCGTCGAAAAAGTCCTGCATGCAGCACACTTAGCGCAGATTATCCGAATTGAAGAGGGGTAAAGTGATCGCTCACAAGGTTTCGATCTCAGGCTAAGTGAAGCTGTGTGCCCCAATCTTGACAGCGCATGGCGAGACGCTCCGACGGCATTCGATCGGTCACAAAATGTTCGACCTCGGATAGCGATGCGATCCGAACCGGTGCTTTGCGCGTAAATTTCCCGCTGTCGCCAACGACGATGGTTTGACGCGCGGCTGCGATAATTTGCTGGCTCACGCGAACTTCCTCAGGGTCGAAATCCAGCAAATCACCCTCTGGATCGATGGCGGACGCGCCGATCACGGCGAAGTCGACCTTAAAGCGCTGAATGGCGAGCGCGGCTAGATCTCCGGTTAAGCCCCCGTCGGCGCGTCGCAAGCGACCGCCCGCAACAACGACCTCGCACGATTTATGCGGCGCGAGGATGTTCGCCACGTTCAGATTATTCGTCACTACCATGAGACTTTGATGGTTGGAAAGCCTCGAAGCGACAGCTTCCGTGGTGGTGCCGATGTTCAGGAAAAGTGAAGCATTATCAGGGATTAACGCAGCTGTTTTAAGAGCAATTCTGCGCTTTAAATCGCGGTTCAATGACCGACGGGCATCATAGCCGATGTTTGCTACACCAGAGGGCAGCGCCGCCCCGCCATGAACACGTTCGAGCTGGCCGCTTGCACTAAGTTTCCGAAGATCGCGCCGGATGGTTTGGACGGCCACACCAAGCAAAATCGACAGTCGTGTCGCATTGACGACTTTCGTTTTGCGGGCTTCCTCGAGAATGGCATTGTGGCGTTCAGCTTCGTTCAACTGTTCGGAATCTTTCTAAGGCGAACATGTATTTGCTTCTGGTTGCGTATTTTATCATAAAATGGTTGCTCGCTTTAAGTTCGTATAGGAAAAAGCGAACACTGTGTCCAGTTCTGGTTTTCCAGGTATTTTTGGTTGGTTAAGCCGTCCACAAACGAGGAGCAGGATATGAATCCCGATTTTGATCTTTTTGTAATTGGCGGCGGCATCAATGGAGTGGGGATTGCGCGTGACGCGCAAGGGCGCGGTCTGAAGGTCGGTCTTGCCGAGATGGATGATCTGGCGTCTAAAACCTCATCTGCCTCGACGAAATTGTTCCATGGTGGGTTGCGCTATTTGGAGTTCTTTGAATTCAGTTTGGTGCGTAAGGCATTGATTGAAAGAGAAGTTCTTCTGCGAGCCATGCCACATATCAGCTGGCCGATGCGGTTCGTCTTGCCCTATCACAAGGACATGCGGTTTGAAGGAGAAACACCGACGTCGAAACTGCTTTCGACAGTTATGCCTTGGATGAAGGGTCGCCGCCCATCTTGGCTGATCCGGTTGGGGTTGGCGATGTATGACAATCTTGGCGGGCGAAAGATTTTGCCTCGTACCACAACTCTATATTTGCAAACGAATCCAGTGGGTAAGCCGCTGAAGTCGAAGTTCAAACTCGCCTATGAATATTCCGATTGTTGGGTAGAAGACTCGCGCTTGGTTGTTTTGAATGCTCGCGACGCCGAAGAGCGCGGCGCAGAGATTATGACACGAACGAAGGTGGCATCAGCCGAGCGGGTCGATGGGCTATGGTCGATCGTTTTGGAGAAGGGCGGAGAACAGCGAACCGTCACTGCGCGGGGTCTTGTGAATGCAGGTGGGCCTTGGGTTGAGGATATTGTTAAGAACACCGTTCGGTTGAATTCGACCGAAGGCATCCGCCTTGTCAGAGGATCACATATCGTCACTAAGCGTCTGTTTGATCATGAAAAAGCGTACTTCTTTCAGGGCGAAGATGGGCGCATCATTTTTGCGGTTCCTTATGAGACAGACTTCACCCTGATTGGCACGACCGACGCGGAGCATATGGAGTTGAATGAGGCTCCAACTGCAACGCAAGAGGAACAAGATTATCTGCTGGCATTTGCCAACAACTACTTCACGCAAACGCTGACCCGCGATGATATTGTCTGGACCTATTCGGGCGTGCGGCCGCTTTATGATGACGGAGCGAAGTCTGCCACCGCCGCTACGCGGGACTATGTGCTGTCACTCGACACAAATGGGCCGGTTTTGCTGAGTGTTTTCGGTGGGAAAATCACCACCTATCGCAAGCTGGCCGAGAATGTTCTAGCCAAACTAGAAGATCACGTCGGCGGAACTGGGGACTGGACGGCGGAGGTTCCGTTGCCCGGTGGAGATTTCCCAGTGAGCGAAGTAAACGCCCGAATTCGCGCTTTGAAAGAGGATTATCAATTTTTATCAGATCGTTGGGCGAAGAGATTGTTCCGCGCTTACGGCACCGACGCACGGGAAATCTTAGCGGACAGTCGGTCAGCTACCGACCTTGGCCAAGATTTTGGCGCTGATCTTACTGAGGTGGAGATCCGCTGGCTGATGAAAAAGGAATATGCGGTAACAGCAGAGGATGTTGTTTGGCGTCGAAGCAAGTTGGGCTTACGACTGAACGACATCCAAATCCGTGCAATTGACGACTTTATGAAATCCGTGGCCTAACCTATCGTGGAGCAAAGCAAATCAGGGAGGATGCGTCGATGACCTATATTTTGGCCATTGATCAAGGAACCACGTCCAGTCGGGGTATTATTTTCGACAAAGACATGAAGATCGTGTCCATTGCACAGCAAGAGTTCCAGCAACGCTTCCCCAAGTCCGGCTGGGTCGAGCATGTTGCCGATGATCTATGGACCTCGACCGTCGCGACAGCAAAAGGTGCCATTGAAAAGGCAGGCATCACGGCGAGCGATGTGGCTGGGATCGGAATAACGAACCAACGCGAAACGACAATCGTTTGGGACAAGCGCACGGGTGAGGCCATTCATAACGCGATCGTTTGGCAGGACCGGCGTACAGCAGATACTTGTGAAGCTCTAAAGGCTGAAAACTTCGAGGCAGAACTCACTGAAAAAACGGGCCTTTTGCTCGATCCGTATTTCTCCGGAACAAAGGTTAAGTGGCTTCTTGATAATGTGGACGGTGCCCGTGCGGATGCCGAAGCCGGTCATTTGCTATTTGGCACGGTGGATTGCTTCCTGATTTGGAAGCTAACGGGCGGTGCGCGCCACGTGACAGACGCCACCAATGCCGCTCGCACGATGCTCTATAATATTCGTGAAAACCAATGGGATGCAGATATCTGCGCCAAGTTCGGAATTCCGATGAATATGTTGCCAGAAGTACTTGATTGTGCTTCAGAATTCGGCATAGCACAAAGCGATATTTTGGGTGCTGAGCTTCCAATCCTTGGTGTCGCTGGCGATCAGCAAGCGGCGACGCTTGGTCAGGCGTGTTTTGAACCGGGGATGCTCAAGTCGACATATGGAACCGGGTGTTTTGCGCTTTTGAACACGGGCGACACACTGGTGAGTAGCCAGAACCGTTTGTTAGGCACTATTGCGTATCGGCTGGATGGAAAGACGACCTACGCACTAGAAGGGTCGATCTTCATCGCGGGTGCGGTGGTACAATGGTTGCGTGACGGGTTAGGGATCATTGCCAAAGCGGCCGATACTCACCCTTTGGCTGAAAAGGCTGACCCCGAACAGGAATTATACCTTGTTCCCGCGTTCACTGGCATTGGTGCGCCGCATTGGGATGCCAATGCACGCGGGGCGATCTATGGCCTGACCCGTGGCTCAGGCCCGAATGAGTTCGCGCGTGCGGCACTCGAAAGTGTGGGCTTCCAAACGCGCGAGCTTTTGGAAGCTATGCAAGCAGATTGGGATGGTGCTTCCGGTGATGCCGTCTTGCGCGTTGACGGTGGTATGAGCGCGTCTGATTGGACGATGCAATTCCTCTCGGACATCATTGATGCGCCCGTTGATCGGCCAGAAGTGTTGGAAACGACAGCATTGGGTGTCGCTTGGCTGGCCGGTATGCGGGTAGGGGTTTATCCGGATCAGGCTGGATTTGCTGCGAACTGGGCGCTCGATCAGCGGTTTGAACCCGCGATGTCAGAAGACACCAGAGAGCGCCGGTTTGCGGGCTGGAAAGACGCAATCCGGCGAACGCTTAGCTAGTGTTGTGCGATATGCCACAGGTCAAATTCAACACGGTGTAGGGCTTCGAGGTCGCGCCGGATGCCCGGATCAAGGGTGACTTCGAAATCGGGCGAGACATTGCGCCGCTTGGTTTCGATCGGAACGTCCAGCCTTTCGCGCAAGAACTGGAGGTAACGCTTCTCCGCTTCATATTGATAGAGGTGATCGATACCGAGTTCATCATCGAGGCCGGTGAGAAACTTGGACTGGGAGCCAATGTCCACGAAGCTGCGCGGCCGATCCTTCATGTACTCCACCACGAATTCGTTAAACGTTACGTCGCGTGTGCTGTTCGGTTTGCCGATAAGCTGATCGCGACAGCGATACCGGAACCAACTGCTCAGCCATTCAACGGGATGCCGGATCAGGGCGAAGGTTTCCATGTCTTGAGGTGCGCCAAGTTCTTCAAAGGTTGGTTTAAGGATTCGTTCGTATTTTTGAACGCTGGCGTGTTTCACAGCCGGCGGATTACGAAATGTCATCGAGGCGCGTGGCGACAATGCGCCGTGCAAAGCCGTCGATCCCGTCTTTGTCGTGGCAAAGATCACCAGTTTTTTCTCAAAGAATACAAGCATATGGCGCGGCTATTGCGTGTTTGGTTCGGCGGACCTTAGCGCATCAATACTTCTTTAACCACCTTTGAGAAAGAATGGGTTGTGAAGATTTTAGTTGAAATGTTCTTGTTTTGGTCTCATTAAGCAATGAGAACAGAAAAAGAACATTAGCAGTGATTGCCGCCCCGAGACGGGCGTGACATAAGGACAGGAAAGATGGCAGCAACGGCAGAACTCCTTTCGATGAGCGATAAGAAAACATCCGATAAGCAAAAGGCGCTGGATAGCGCGTTGGCACAGATTGAGCGTCAGTTTGGCAAAGGCTCGATCATGAAATTGGGCGGTGAAAACCAGTTTCAGGATATTGAAGCGACATCTACCGGTTCTTTGGGTTTGGATATCGCCCTAGGGATAGGCGGCCTTCCTAAGGGTCGGATCATAGAAATCTATGGGCCCGAAAGCTCCGGTAAGACTACGCTAACCCTTCATGCGGTTGCCGAAGAGCAGAAAAAGGGCGGGGTTTGTGCCTTCGTTGATGCGGAACATGCGTTGGACCCTCAGTATGCCAAGAAGCTCGGTGTAAACCTTGACGAGTTGCTGATTTCGCAGCCTGACACTGGTGAGCAGGCTTTGGAGATCGTAGATACGTTGGTCCGCTCTGGAGCGGTCAACTTGATCGTCGTGGACTCGGTTGCTGCATTGACGCCTAAGTCAGAACTTGAAGGTGACATGGGCGACAGCAGCGTTGGCGTTCACGCACGGTTGATGTCGCAAGCGATGCGTAAACTGACCGGTTCGATCAACCGCTCGAACTGCATGGTGGTTTTCATCAACCAGATCCGGATGAAGATCGGCGTGATGTTTGGTTCGCCTGAAACCACGACTGGTGGTAACGCGCTGAAGTTCTATTCCTCTGTCCGTCTCGACATCCGCCGCATTGGCGCGATCAAGGATCGGGATGAGGTTGTCGGCAACGCGACTCGCGTGAAAGTCGTTAAGAACAAAGTAGCGCCGCCGTTTAAGCAAGTTGAGTTCGACATCATGTACGGCGAAGGCATCTCCAAGAATGGTGAGTTGCTTGATCTTGGCGTGAAGGCCGGCGTTGTTGAGAAATCTGGTGCTTGGTTCAGCTATGGCGATGAACGCATTGGGCAGGGCCGCGAAAACTCGAAAATGTTCCTGAAAGAAAACCCATCCGTGGCTTGGGAGATTGAGGATAAGATCCGCGCGGCGCATGGGTTGGATTTCGACATGGAGCACAATGATCCAGATAAGGACGAAGATGACAGCCTCGTCGAGGTCTAAGAGCGTCAACATATAATCTGACAGGGCATCGCAACAGCGGTGCCCTTTGTTATTTGTGCTGTGGACCTTTGTGGGGGGCAGGGCTATTTCAGGCTAAGATTATTGATCAGCCTGGATAGAGACCATGACCAGCCTTGCCGACATTCGTTCGACCTTCCTAGATTATTTTGATCGGCAGGATCATGAGGTTGTGGCCTCTAGCCCACTTGTGCCGCGAAATGATCCAACATTGATGTTCACTAATTCGGGCATGGTTCAGTTCAAGAACCGATTTACCGGTGTTGAAAGCGGTGATTACCAGCGTGCGACGACGTCGCAGAAATGTGTACGGGCGGGTGGTAAACACAACGATCTTGATAATGTTGGGTATACAGCGCGCCACCACACGTTCTTTGAAATGCTGGGGAATTTCAGCTTTGGCGATTATTTCAAGAACGAAGCCATCCCCTTCGCGTGGGAGTTGCTGACCAAAGACTTTGGTATCGACAAGTCAAAACTGATGACAACGGTGTATCACACCGATGACGAAGCTTTTGAGATTTGGAAAAAGCTCGGCGTGCCAGAAGATCGGATTATCCGCATCGCGACGGATGACAACTTTTGGCGGATGGGCCCAACAGGGCCTTGCGGTCCTTGCACCGAAATCTTCTATGACCACGGCGATCATATCTGGGGCGGACCTCCGGGCTCTCCAGAAGAGGACGGTGACCGGTTCATCGAGATCTGGAACGTTGTCTTTATGCAGAACGAGCAGTTCGATGACGGATCGATGGTGCCGCTTGAGATGCAGTCGATTGATACGGGCATGGGGCTTGAGCGTATTGCAGCTCTGCTACAAGGCAGCCATGACAACTATGACACAGATCTGTTCAAAGCCCTGATTGAGGCGTCTGCTCATGCGACCTCAACCGAACCTTATGGCGATCAGAACGTTCATCACCGCGTGATCTCGGATCACTTGCGGTCTACGTCCTTCCTGATTTCTGAAGGCGTCCTACCGTCGAACGAAGGTCGGGGTTACGTGCTGCGGCGGATCATGCGCCGCGCGATGCGTCACGCGCACCTGCTTGGCGCCAAAGACCCGGTCATGCACAAGCTTGTTCCGGCTTTGGTTCAGCAAATGGGAGCTGCTTATCCAGAGTTGGGTCAAGGCCAGAAGCTGATTGAAGAGACATTGTTGAACGAAGAGGTGCGGTTCAAAACAACATTGGATCGCGGGTTGAAGCTGTTGGATGATGAGTTGTCCGGCTTGCCCGAGGGCGCTGATCTACCAGGTGAGGCCGCGTTCAAGCTTTATGACACCTATGGATTCCCGCTCGATTTGACGCAGGATGCCCTGCGCGAAAGGGGGCGTGGCGTGGACAGCGATGGTTTTGATGCGGCTATGGCGGAACAAAAGGCCAAAGCGCGCGCGGCGTGGTCCGGTACGGGTGAAGCTGAGAATGCCGCGATCTGGTTTGATGTGGCTGAAGAAAATGGTGCAACGGATTTCCTAGGGTACGAGTCAATCTCTGCTGAAGGGCAGATCGTTGCCATCGTGCAAGAAGGCGAAGCGCTAGACAGCGCGACAGGCAAGGTGCAAGTCGTCCTAAACCAGACGCCGTTTTACGCTGAAAGCGGTGGTCAGGTAGGCGATGCAGGCGTCCTCAAAACCGAAACGGGCACGGTTCAAGTGACCGATACGAAGAAAGTCGCGAATGTCTTCATCCACATTGGTGAGGTGACGGATGGCGACATCAAGAAAGGTCAGGGCGCTGAACTCTCCGTTGATCCTGCTCGTCGTACAGCAATTCAAGCCAACCATTCCGCGACGCATCTACTGAATGAGGCGTTGCGCAACAGCTTGGGCGATCACATCGCGCAGCGCGGGTCTTTGAATGCGCCGGACCGGTTGCGGTTTGATTTCAGCCACAACAAGGCTATTGATGCGTCCGATCTAAAAGCGGTTGAGGATGAGGTGAACGCCTTGATCCGCCAGAACTCCAGCGTTGAGACACGGATTATGACGCCGGATGATGCGCGGGCCTTGGGCGCTCAGGCGCTGTTTGGAGAAAAATACGGCGACGAGGTGCGCGTGGTGTCGATGGGCATCGCGGAAGGCTCTGGTAAAGGCACCGATGGCGAAACCTATAGCTTGGAACTGTGCGGCGGCACGCACGTCAAACAGCTCGGTGAGATTGGCGCCTTTGTGGCCCTGAGCGATAGCGCGTCGAGCGCCGGTGTGCGCCGGATCGAAGCGCTGTCAGGTCAGGCCGCGCTGGATCATTTGTCGGCACAAGCCGCGAAATTGCAGACCGTGGCGCAGACGATGAAGACGCCCATCGGTGAGATCGAAGACCGTGTGAAAGCGCTGTTGGAAGAGCGGAAGGCCTTATCCAACGAGGTCGCTCAATTGCGCCGTGAACTGGCTATGGGCGGCGGTGGTCAGGGCGGTCCTGTCCAAGAAGATGTCAATGGCATCTGCTTCATGGGGCAAACGCTTTCGGGTGTGTCGGGAAAAGAACTACCGGCGCTTGTGGATCAGTTCAAAGATCGCGCTGGCAGTGGTGTCGTTCTGCTTATTTCCGATGCGGGCGGCAAGGCCGCGATCGCGACAGGTGTGACGAAAGATCTGACTGAGAAGTTCAACGCGGTAGATCTGCTACGTACGGCTGTTGAAGCGCTTGGCGGCAAAGGCGGTGGTGGGCGTCCTGACATGGCACAGGGTGGTGCTGCGAGTGCTGAAAAGGCCGATGACGCAATAGCTGCCGTGAAAGCGAAGCTGGCCGAATAGATGCCGACTGCGCTCTGGATTTCTCAAGTCTCGGTTATCGACCCTGCGGCGCACGGCGAATATGCGAAACGGGCGGTCGCGGCTATTGAGGAGTTCGGTGGCGAGTTCTTGGTTCGTGGCGGCGCATCGGTTCAGTTAGAAGGTGCTGAGCGCCAGCGACATATCGTGGTTCGGTTTCCGAGCCTGAAGGCCGCTCAGGATTGTTACGACTCTGCGACCTACCAAGAGGCTCTGTCCTTCGCCAAAGGCGCGTCAGAACGCGATCTTTGCATCGTCGAAGAGGTGGAAAGCTGAGTACGCTGGCCGAAATGATGGCGAACCACGCGGCTGCCGGTCGTGTTGATTGGATCGGACTGCGGGCCGAGCGATTGGCCAAGATTGATGTTGTCGACGCCGCCGAAGTGAATGCATCCGGATTGATTGGCGATCATGGGCGGGCTGGGAAACGTGCGGTGACCTTGATCCAAGCGGAACTCCTGCCGGTCATTGCGGCTTTGGCTAGGCGAGGGTCTGTTGCGCCGGAAGAACTGCGGAGGAACATCGTCGTCTCTTGCATCAACCTGCAAGCCTTGCGTAAAGCGCCGCTTCATATCGGTGAGTGCACCCTGCAAATCGAAGGCCCATGTCCGCCCTGTTCCCGCATGGAAAAAGTGTTGGGCCGTGGCGGCTACAACGCCATGCGCGGCCACGGAGGGTGGTACGCCAGCGTTGTTTCCGGCGGGCAAGTCAAGATTGGTGACGCTGTCCGACCTTAGGCAGGTGTGCTGAGGAGTTCCCCGATTTTCAAAGCACGCATGGGGTTTCCGTCGACTTTGAGTTTCCGGGTCATAAAGGCCGTCGCCGGGTTCTGTTCGCCCATCGCGATGTCGTAGAAAACTTGCGCCTTCGCCGTCAACGTGATGTCGGCGTCCTGATCACTTTCGATCGCGCCAGTTCCGTCAACGTAGAATGTCGCAAACTCCGGCATCTCTAAACGGACGCTGCCTTTGATACGATCTTTTGCCCGCGCGCTGATGACCTCGAGCATGGCTTTGGGTGTGAGTGTGGTCATAAAGGTCTCCTGTCACGCCAGAGGGTCATGACAGGAGGGGGATGTCTACTGTGACGTTGGGTTTAAAGCTAGTTTGTGCATGCCCGTTTGACTAATGAACAGCCAAGAACCTGTTGCGTTTGCTGGGTTTAGACGTAGGTTGAGACATGGGCATCTAGGTGCATTCATTTGTTACTTTAAGCATTGTTCGCGGATTGTTTGTATGAAAGAAAATTCGGAACAGAGACACTGTCCAGTTTGCAATTCCTTCGAGCCATCACTTCTCAAAAGAACGCTCGCAACGCTCCGTTGGGTGCGCTGTCCCAATTGCGGAGAAAAATTTCGCGTCGCTTGGAAGGCTAAACACTATCCCGCAGGTGTCTTGATTGCCCTTCTATGGCTGCTCTTTCAACCATTTGTCGGCTTCATACCATTCCACTACCAAGCTGTGTTCGTTGTGCTCGCAGCATTTGCCGCACAGGTTTACCTGTCGTTTTCGGTTGGTTTTCGAGCGAAACGGTGACTCTTTCCAGCGGTTTTGCTTGAGAGACTTCGAACTTTCCAAGCATCTCGCCGTAAGAAGCCGCAATTTCGGTTGGGTTAGTTCGCAGCTTTCGCCATCCGCTTGCGCTCGTGCGGGTCGAGGTAGCGCTTGCGGAGGCGCACGGCATTGGGCGTGACCTCTACCAGCTCATCGTCGTCGATATAGGCGATTGCTTCTTCAAGGCTCATCCGCACTGGCGGCGTTAGGCGGACCGCTTCGTCGGAGCCGGAGGCACGCACGTTGGTGAGTTTCTTACCCTTGAGCGGGTTCACTTCGAGGTCATTTTCACGGCTGTGTTCGCCGATGATCATGCCTTGGTAGACGTTTTCTTGCGCGCCGATGAACATCTTGCCGCGTTCTTCGAGGTTCCAGAGCGCGAAAGCGACGGAGGTGCCGTTCTCCATCGAGATCAAGACGCCCTGACGGCGGCCTTCGATCTTGCCTTTATGCGGTGTGGAACCGTGGAAGATACGGTTCAATACGCCAGAACCGCGTGTGTCGGTCAGGAATTCGCCGTGATAACCAATGAGCCCCCGAGACGGTACGTGAGCCACAATGCGGGTCTTGCCAGCGCCGCCGGGGCGCATCTCGACCAGGTCGCCTTTGCGCGGGCCGGTGAGTTTTTCGACCACGACGCCGGTGTATTCGTCATCCACGTCGATTGTGACTTCTTCAACGGGCTCCATCCGCTGACCATCTTCTTCGGTGTAAATCACCTGAGGACGCGAAATGGACAGTTCGAACCCTTCACGACGCATGTTCTCAATCAGAACACCCATCTGAAGTTCCCCGCGGCCCGAGACCTCAAACGCATCGCCGCCGGGCGTGTCTTCGATTTTGATCGCGACGTTGACTTCGGCTTCTTTCAACAGACGCTCGCGGATCACACGGGATTGCACCTTCTTGCCATCGCGTCCGGCAAGCGGGCTATCGTTGATCCCGAAGGTAACGGTGATCGTTGGCGGATCGATGGGCTGGGCCGGAATGGGATCATCAATGCTGACGTCACAAAGAGTGTCCGCAACGGTGGCTTTGGTCATGCCGGCGATCGTTACTATGTCGCCAGCTTCGGCTACGTCGATGGGCTGTTGCATCAGGCCGCGGAAGGCCAAGATTTTGCTGGCGCGAAACTGTTCGATCCTGTCCCCTTCGCGGCTGAGCGCTTTTATTGTGTCGCCGGCTTTGAGCGTGCCGCTTTCTACGCGACCCGTAAGGATGCGGCCGATGAATGGATCGGCGGACAGTGTTGTGGCCAACATGCGGAAAGGTTCATTCCGAGCGGCGATCTGGGCAGGGGCAGGGACGTGATCAACGATCAAATCAAAGAGCGCGTCTAGGTTCTCTCTCGGGCCGTCGAGATCCGCGTCACACCAGCCTGAACGCCCAGATGCATACATGGCAGGGAAGTCCAGCTGATCATTGCTGGCGTCTAGATTTGCGAAGAGGTCGAACACTTCGTCCAGAGCCTTATCAGGATCGCCATCTGGTTTGTCGACTTTGTTGACGACCACAATCGGGCGAAGGCCAAGGGCGAGCGCCTTAGAGGTCACGAATTTGGTCTGCGGCATCGCACCTTCGGCTGCGTCGACCAACAGAACCACGCCGTCGACCATGGACAAGATGCGCTCCACCTCGCCGCCAAAGTCTGCGTGGCCCGGCGTGTCGACGATATTAATCCGCGTACCCTTCCACTCAACAGAGGTACATTTGGCCAGAATGGTAATCCCACGCTCGCGTTCGATTTCATTGCTGTCCATCGCGCGTTCGGTGATGGCTTCGTTGTCGCGATAAACGCCGGACTGTTTGAGCAGCTCATCAACGAGTGTCGTTTTGCCGTGGTCAACGTGCGCGATGATCGCGATATTGCGGATATCCATAGGATCGTGCCTTCAAAGGGAGGTTTGAGCGCGCGCATAGCCTGTGTGGCGCACAATGGCTAGCCCTGAAATTTTTGAGTGTCGGCTATTGGGTGAAGGTTTCCGCTCACGTTGAAAGGGCGTAATTTGTGTTTGCCAACTTCAACCAATCTTATCGAGCGACGTATCTGTCTTTCCGATGGTTCAGACCAATAATGATGTTGGTAGCGACCGCGCCGATAAGCGACCAGAAGACCAGATCGATGGGTAGGATGAATACTGCGACGAGAAAGAGGCAAGCATCAAAAGCCAACTGCGTCCAGCCAGCTTGCCAACCTGTTTTGTCCTGAAGATAAAGAGCCATCACGCCGATCCCGCCGAGGGAGGCTCCATGCCGGAAAACGATCATCAGACCCAATCCGCTACAGGCGCCGGCAAGGAGCGCTGCTAGTGCGGTTGGAACGCTGTCAAGGACGATCAGGTCGGAAAACAATTCCGACAACACTGAAAGCATCAGGACTACTGCAAAGCTTTTGATGGTGAACCTTGGGCCAAGTCTCAGCCACCCGAAAATGTAGAAAGGGAGATTAAGAACAAAGAACCAGACGCCAAATGAGGTTTCTGTCATATAGCTCAAAAGAACGCCCAACCCAGCGGTCTGGCCTGTTATCAATCCCGCAAAATTCAAAAATTGAATTCCGAGAGCGCACATCGACGTTCCGACAAGAAAGGCCAAGAAATCCTCATGCCATTTATGGTTTATCGATTTATGAGGTTCGGCCATTTACCGGCAATCTCGATTTAAGCAACGACACTTGGCAGAGGCAAACTGTCAAAGACTACATTGCCGCCTGCAGGTTCTCATCAATCTTCTCAAGGAACCCTTCGGTGGTTAGCCAACCCTGATCCGGCCCAACAAGCAATGCAAGGTCTTTGGTCATGTAGCCGCTCTCAACCGTGTTGATAATCACTTTCTCAAGTGTTTCCGCGAATGTTCGCAAGGCTTCGTTATCGTCAAGTTTGGCGCGATGCTTCAAGGCTCCGGTCCATGCATAAATGGATGCGATTGAGTTGGTGGAGGTTGCTTCGCCGCGTTGATGTTGGCGATAGTGGCGGGTTACCGTGCCGTGCGCGGCTTCGGCTTCGACGATTTTTCCATCGGGTGTCATCAGTTGTGACGTCATCAGGCCAAGGGATCCAAACCCTTGCGCGACGGTGTCAGATTGCACGTCGCCATCGTAGTTTTTGCAGGCCCAGACGAAGCCACCTGACCACTTCATTGCAGAAGCGACCATGTCGTCGATCAAGCGATGTTGATATTCGATACCCGCTTCGTCAAATTGCTCTTTGAACTCTTCTTGGAAGATGCGTTCAAAGATCAGCAGGAACTGACCGTCGTATTGCTTGAGGATTGTGTTTTTTGTCGAAAGATACACCGGCCAACCGAGGCTCAGTCCGTAGTTGAAGGACGCCCGGGCAAAGTCCTCGATGGATTTGTCGATGTTATACATGCCCATATAGACGCCGGAGGAGGGGGCGTCGTAGACCTCATGCTCGATCACGGTGCCGTCTTCGCCAGCGAACTTCATGGTTAGTTTGCCGGGGCCAGGGAATTTCATATCCGTGGCTTTGTACTGATCGCCGAAGGCGTGGCGGCCGATCACGATGGGTTGTGTCCATCCGGGAACAAGGCGAGGCACGTTCTTACAGATAATTGGAGCACGGAACACGACGCCGCCAAGGATGTTTCGAATCGTCCCATTTGGCGACCGCCACATTTCTTTCAGACCGAATTCTTCAACACGGGCTTCGTCAGGGGTTATCGTGGCACATTTCACCCCAACGCCGATTTCCTTAATCTTCTCAGCAGCATCTATGGTGATTTGATCGTTGGTATCGTCACGCGCTTCGATGCCGAGATCGTAGTAAAGCAAATCCACGTCGAGGTACGGCATGATCAGTTTCTTCTTGATGAAATCCCAGATGATGCGGGTCATCTCGTCCCCATCAAGTTCAACGATGGGGTTCTCTACCTTGATCTTTGACATGATGTTCCCTCTTTAGACTTTGGCTACTGGCGACCTAACGCAAATGTTGGAATAGGGGAAGTAAACCTTCGTAAAAGCGCAGGCATTTTGTGGGAAAATGGGGGTGGCGAAGATGGTAGGCCCGGCAGGACTTGAACCCGCAACCAAAGCGTTATGAGCGCTCTGCTCTAACCAATTGAGCTACAGGCCCGCCATGTTGCGTGGGTAGCATAATCACCACGACGGTCAAGAGAGGAGCGAAGGGGCGCAGCAACCTCTTTGCGCTGTTGCGAAGCGCCCTCTCATCCGCTAGGTCAGCCGCAAGCGAGAGGGGATCGTCGATGACAAAGAATGGACTAACCTATGCAGACGCTGGCGTTGATATCGATGCTGGAAACACGCTTGTAGAGCGGATTATACCCGCAGCTAAGAAGACAGCGCGGTCCGGCGTCATGGCAGGGCTTGGCGGTTTTGGGGCGCTTTTTGACCTAAAAGACGCTGGCTATTCCGACCCGATCCTTGTCGCAGCGACAGACGGTGTGGGGACAAAACTGCGCATCGCAATCGATACTGGAAATGTCGACACTATTGGGATCGATCTTGTCGCGATGTGTGTCAACGATTTGGTTTGCCAAGGCGCTGAGCCGCTGTTCTTCCTCGATTACTTTGCAACGGGAAAGCTCGATCTTGATGACGCAACTCGGATCATCGAAGGGATTGCCGCGGGCTGCGAGATGTCGGGCTGTGCGTTGATTGGCGGCGAAACTGCCGAAATGCCAGGGATGTATGAGGCTGGCGACTTTGACCTCGCTGGCTTCTCAGTTGGCGCGATGGAGCGGGGCGCGGATTTGCCACGCGATGTTGCTGCAGGCGATGTTTTGCTGGGTTTGGGGTCCAACGGCGTTCATTCAAACGGGTATTCCCTTGTGCGCCGTATCGTGGATGTCTCTGGTCTGAGCTGGAGCGACGATGCTCCTTTCGCAGACGAAACTCTAGGCGCCGCTTTGCTGGCTCCGACGCGGCTTTACGTGAAGCAGGCATTAGCAGCGGTCCGTCAGGGCGGCGTGCATGGGCTGGCTCACATCACCGGTGGTGGATTGACGGAGAACTTGCCGCGCGTTTTGCCAGAGGGTTGCGGCGCATCGATCAATTTGGATGCATGGGATTTGCCGCCGGTGTTCAAGTGGTTGGCTCAAGCTGGTGGTATGGCAGAAGCTGAGATGTTGAAAACGTTCAATGCTGGGATCGGTATGGTGCTGGTTGTTGAGGCGGCCAAGGCGGACGACTTGGCCGAACTCCTTACTGATATGGGCGAAGCCGTTTATCAGATAGGTGAAGTCACGTCCGATCCGAACATGTCCTATTCTGGCACTCTCCTATGACCAAACGCGTTGCCATCCTAATCTCGGGTGGTGGGTCCAACATGGTGACGCTCGTCAAGGCGATGCGGGCAGGGGGATACGGTGAGCCGGTTTTGGTTGGTTCGAACCGACCGGACGCAGGTGGCTTGAACAAGGCAGCGGAGCTAGGTGTTCCGACCGTTGGCATCGATCATAAAGCTTTTGGCAAAGATAGACGCGCTTTTGAAGAAACGCTGCGTATCGCCTTAATGGACGCGGAACCAGATGTTATTTGTCTCGCAGGCTTCATGCGCGTTTTGTCTGGCGAGTTTATTGCGCCTTGGGAAGGGCGGATGCTCAATATTCATCCCTCTCTCTTGCCAAAGTACAAGGGCCTCGACACGCACCAACGGGCCTTGAATGCGGGTGACGCTGAACACGGCTGTACGGTCCACGAAGTCACCGCCAAGCTGGATGACGGCCCGATTTTGGGGCAAGCGGTGGTATCGGTTCGTGCAGGCGACACCGTAGATGATCTTGCAGCGCGTGTTTTGGAACAAGAACACAAACTATACCCAGCGGTCCTAGAGCTGTTTTTGAGCGAAAACGCAAAGACAGTGACAATTGACGCACGCGACCGTTCTTGATCCATAAACTATAGCCTGACGCGCTTTTCATTGGCTCATGCCTAGCTTATCAAAAGTGAAAGAGAAAAAGCTGAAAAGGCCGCACAGGGTTTTATGAAAATCATTACAACGACTGAAGCGTTGCAAGAGTTCTGTAACGAAGCTGCCAAACGTCCTTACGTAACGGTAGATACAGAGTTTCTCAGAGAACGGACTTATTACTCCAAGCTGTGTTTGGTGCAACTGGCCTACAAAGACGAAGGCTCTCAAGACGCTGTTTTGGTTGACCCTTTGGTGAAAGGGCTGTCGTTGGAACCGCTTTATGAGCTGTTCAAAGATGTTGGCGTGGTCAAAGTCTTCCACGCTGCGCGACAAGATTTGGAGATTTTCTTTGTTGATGCGGGCCTTATTCCGACGCCTCTTTTCGACACACAGGTCGCGGCAATGGTCTGCGGATTTGGTGATCAGGTCGGGTACGAAACCCTGGTGCGCAAAATAGCGCAGTCTTCGTTGGACAAGTCGTCTCGCTTTACAGATTGGTCACGCCGGCCGCTTTCCGATGCGCAACAAAAATACGCCCTCGCTGACGTGACACATCTTCGGGATATCTATGAATTCTTGTCTGAGAAATTGGATAAGTCTGGCCGGAAGAAATGGGTCGCGGAAGAAATGGCCGTTTTGAACGATCCAGCGACCTATCAAGTTGATCCTGAAGAGGCATGGAAAAGGGTGAAGACTCGCACTAACTCCGGCCGTTTCCTTGCAGTTGTGCGTGAATTGGCGCGGTTTAGAGAAACCTATGCGCAATCCAACAACGTGCCTCGCAACCGAGTATTTAAAGACGACGCATTGGTGGAATTGGCATCGACCAAGCCTCAGAACGAAAAGGACCTCAGTCGATCTCGGTTGCTTCTTCGTGAAGCCAGAAAAGGGTCGATTGCCGACGGTATTATGGAGGCGGTGAAGGCTGGGTTGAATGTTCCGAACGACGCGCTGCCGAAACCAGACCGTAGCCGCGAGAAATTGCAAGTGAACCCGGCTATCGCAGACATGCTCCGCGTGCTTTTGAAAGCTAAGGCGGAGCAGGAAGGCGTCGCTCAGAAACTGATTGCCTCGTCTCAAGACCTTGATGTTTTGGCGGCTGGCGGTCGCGATATTCCGGCGCTCAAAGGGTGGCGAGGAGAAGTCTTTGGCAAATCAGCCATTGAGCTGTGCGAGGGCCGCGTCGGCCTTGCCGTTGACGGGTTGAAAGTTGTGACCGTCGCGCGTTAACGCCGCGAAATGCGCGAGTTTTGAGATCCTTGCACCTGAATTGACCGGATTTGCGACAGCAACTGATTGTCTACCAGATATGCCGCCGTGATCTGGCGCGGCTCTCTTTGCGCGGTTGTAGCTGTTGCTGGTGTCTGAACGCGGAATGCGAGGTTTAGAACGCCGTTCTCGATGGATGTCGGAACCAATTCAGCGTTGAATTGAGCGGGTGCGGTGGTCGTTCCGGTGGCGCGGACGATGGCTCCGTCTGGCGTTCGGTCGACAGAAAGATCGACGACAGAACCGATCAGAGTACGGGCATCAATTACACGATCGCCAGCGTTCTCTGGCACCAGTGGTCTGAGAACTACCGTTCCGTCTTCATTTGCGACAGTCTCTGATCCGCCAAACCAATTGAGGGGGTTGAACCGAGATTGGGAGATTTGGGAACACCCTGCGACCGCCAAAGATGCAGCTAAAACCATCGGCAATACTGGACGCATCGCAAACCCCTTCATCGTTCATTGCAAAATGGGTAGCCCAAGTGAGGCGCTATGAAAAGCCACGACTGGACCTTTCTGGTTTTGCGTCCTAGATCAATCGAACGAAATGATGGAGCAGACCCATGGCGACAGCCGCTTTCGAAGAAATCGCGGAAGATTTTGAGTTCCTGGATGACTGGGAAGACCGCTACCGTCATGTCATCGACATGGGCAAGGCGATGGAGCCTTTGGATGACGCTTTGAAAGTGCCAGCAACGAAAGTTGATGGATGTGCATCGCAGGTCTGGCTGCACCCAACGATTGAGAATGGGGTCTTTTCCTTCAAAGGTGACAGCGACGCGATGATCGTGCGTGGCCTTATTGCAGTTTTGGGAGCGCTCTATAATGGTGTGGCCACTTCGGATATCGCGATAATCGACGCGCATTCCGAATTGGGCCGGTTGGGTCTAAATGACCACTTATCTGCACAAAGATCGAACGGCCTGCGAGCAATGATCGAGCGGATCAGACAAGTCGCCAGCGCCTAAAGGGTCTTAAGCGTCGCTTCTAGGTCACCGTAGCCAGTGAAGCGGTACTCGTATGAGAGCCCCATCTTCTCAGCATAGCTTTCAGCCAGCTTCTGAAGGTCTGGATCGTCCAGTTGTGCTTGATAGACCAGTTTTTCGTAGTTGCCAAAATACATGTCGCGCAATTCTGGATGACGATCGAGGCCGAGTGGCTTCCAAACGAATGCATTGAATTGGCGCACTAGGAAATCCGTTAAGTAGAACGCGGTCAGCTCATCGCGTGCTTCAAAAGCGTCGTTGCCTTCAAAAAAGCTATAGCAATGCGGGCCTTTGACCATACCGACCCCGAGTTCATGACACGCCGCTTCAAGAAGGCCGCCTGTGCCGCAATCTGCATAGACGACAAAGATGGAATCGTAGTCATCATTGTATTTTGTCACGGCCTCTTTGATGGCGGGTACAATGCGCTCCGGATGATTGTGGTAGATCGCTGGCAGGCACTGAAGATCGAGATGGGATAACCCGTTCTGCTGCTGCACCGCGATGATCTCACGCGCCAATGCTCCGCAAGCCAATAGCAGCACACGACCGTCGCCAGTTGCGTCGAGTCCTTGTGTAGTCAGTTCTTCATCGCTTGCTTGCATAATGGCTGGATCGCCGATCTAGGACTACGTTCTAATCCTTAGCATGATCGTTTTCGGTGGTTTCATGGCGCTTGGAAGCGACTCGTAACAGCAAAGAACCGGCCAAGGCCAATGCGCTGAGCGCAGTCAGACCTAGGATCGGGCTAATTGATATCGACGATACGAGGCTTGTCGCGATCCATACCGTGAAGGCAGCGGCGCTGATCACAGTGACAAGGATTAAGAGCAGTACGTTTAGCCGCATAAGGCATCTCCTATGTCCTACAGATAGGTGCTCCTTTCATTTGATTCTAGCTAAGAAAACTAAGCGCCCCGGCAGCAATTGCGGGAGAAATCAAACCTAGGAAAGTCTTGGCATGTTTTAAGAGTGAATCGTCGAGTAGTTCATGAAACCCTCCGCCCCCCGATGGGCCGCATTGATTATTGCAGAGAATTTCTCCTGGTTCGCACCCATTTCGCCTTCGCGGTGATGCCAAAGTTGATCGATGTGTTTTTGCTTATCGGTTTTCTCCTTAGGAGCAGCTGGCGGATCCAAGAGAACAAAACCATCCTGGTTCCCTTTGATCTGCAGTTTTGGCGATGGCTTTGGGCTGGAAACAAATGGCGCCAAACCACTGGTGGGAACTGTATAGACCAGCATCAAAACCAACGTGAATCCGGTGCCAATGGCAATTAACCATCCTTCGGATAGGTCAGCGAGGGCGGTTCTTAAGTCATCGGTCGCATTCAAGTCGGCGCTTAGGAAAGACACTACCAGGCCGACGTAGATGATGAATAAAATATAGCCGATACCCAGAATGCGGGAAAGCAGTGCAACGAGTTGAGTAGAGGTCGCGGCGGTCAGTCCATTGTCGAGGTAAGGGGGGACTGGAACCTTGGCAGGCCAGGTCGCAGTTGTTTGGGCCTGATTAGAAACAACAATTTTTGGCGGGTTTGGATCATCGCCGAGACCGAATAAAGCAATGTCGATCAATCCTTTTAGGTCGAAATGTTCTGATAGGTTCTCCTTAAGCGTTTTCACATGCAACGCGATTTCTGCCGCATCTGGATAGTTGTGTCTGTATGCTGCGACACCAAATGACGTCACAAACGTGAGCGCCGTGACTTGAGCGGCGGTGAGTGAAAAGATCACAAGACCGTATGCCTCATGTGGCAATTCGAGGATGCTTGGCAAATCGAGAATGCGCTGGAAGCCGATCATAAACACAGCAAATGTTAATATCGCCAGTTGAATCGAAATGTTTAGCGGGTAACGAAACCTAGAAAGTTTATGACCGACAGGAAAGAGATTTTGCCAGTGCCGTCGGACGATCCGCACTTGATAGATCCACATCATCATAAGGATAACGTTAGTAAAGATACCTGACGCGACCAAAATATATTCACCACGCTGTGCTGCGTGAATTCGAGCAATTTCCGCCTTTTCCGCGTCGCTAAGTGAGGTTTTGAGCTCTTCCAATTTTTCTTCTTCGGCCAGCAATAGAGCAGGCGAAAGCCCTGTTTCTATTTGTTCTTGAGCGGCCGAAATCTTCGCCTCTATTTCGGCAATTTTGATTTCTGTTTGGCTTGATCGCAATTCTTCAATTTGCGCGTTTTCTTCTAACCGTTCATCGACAAACCAGAAAATGAAAGCCGTGAAGATCCAAGGGAGAATAGCGAAGCAGGCCCATCCCAAATAGTGCAATAGGAGTGACGGTTCGGAGAGGCGTTCTTTGCGCGTAATGGATGATTTGTAACTGGTGACAAATTTCTTGGCACGAGCCGTGTCGGCGACGTCTAAGGTAATGACTTTGGGAGGCAACGACATAAAAGAACTCAAATAGGGTAATGAGGCCGCAATATTCGTATTCCGTCAATAAAAAAGGGCGGCTGCGCCGCCCGATTTCACATTCCTAAGTCGCCAGTATTACATCTGGTTGTGCTTGCGAGCGACGAATTCTTTTGCCGTTTCAACAGCAACGGCAGCGTCGCGGCAATATGCGTCTGCACCAATCGCCTTGCCAAATTCTTCGTTCAATGGCGCACCACCAACGAGGACGATGTAGTCGTCGCGCAAGCCCTTTTCGACCATCGTGTCGATCACAACCTTCATGTAGGGCATTGTCGTTGTGAGGAGTGCAGACATTCCAAGAATGTCAGGCTGCTCGTTCTCGAGCGCTTCCATATAATTTTCGACGGGGTTGTTTATACCAAGGTCAACCACTTCGAAACCAGCGCCTTCCATCATCATGGAGACAAGGTTCTTTCCGATGTCGTGAATGTCACCTTTCACGGTGCCAATCACCATCTTACCCACGCGAGGTGCGCCTGTTTCGGCCAAGAGCGGCTTCAGGATCGCCATGCCGCCTTTCATAGCGTTTGCGGCCAACAGAACCTCTGGAACAAAGAGAATACCGTCGCGGAAATCGTTGCCTACGATGGTCATCCCGCCGACCAAAGCCTCGGTCAGAATGCGGTATGGTGCCCAGTCGCGCTCAAGAAGGATATTCACGCCTTCTTCGATTTCTTCCTTCATGCCGTCATACAGATCGTCAAACATCTGCGCGACGAGGTCTTCGTCATTCAGTTCTGACAGGATGATGTCGTCTTCTTCATCAGACATGGGTCGCTCCTTTGGCGGCACTGTGTGCGTGTAACTCTAGGATTCTTATTGCTTTGTTGCGGCGAATGTCACGCGACAATTTGCGACAATTGTGGAAACGTCACCGACCCATGATTGCCTACGTTCTTATTTTGTTCTAAATTCAGTATATGAACGCATGCAATTCAAAAGATCGCCATACAATTAAGGGTCGGGGGACCCGCTCGAATCCTGCTGTCCGGTTTGATCAACATAGAACCGAGGCGTTCGATGATGGCTTGGATCTAGAAGAGGATTTACCGACCTTGCGGACTGAGGTTTCGATCGAGCGTCCTCGGAAAGTCATAACCCGGAATACGTCGCCCGACTTATCTTTCGACCGGTCCCTGAACCCATATCGTGGATGCGAACATGGCTGCGTCTATTGCTATGCGCGGTCAAGTCATGCGTACCTTGGCATGTCACCTGGGTTGGATTTTGAAACGAAATTGATCGCGCGACCGGATATGCCGGCTTTGCTGGAAAAAGAGCTGCGTCATCCGTCCTATGTGCCGAAGACCGTCGCCATCGGAACCAACACAGATCCTTACCAACCCATCGAGCGCGATCAACAGATTATGCGTGGGGTCCTTCAGGTGCTCAGCGATTTTGATCATCCGGTCGGTATCGTCACCAAAGGAGCTCTGATCACGCGCGACATTGATATTCTTGCGCCAATGGCCGAAAAAGGGCTGGTGCGTGTGGGGATTTCGATCACCACTCTTGACGATAAGACGGGCAGGGCGATGGAGCCTCGTGTGCCCTCGGCCAAGGCAAAACTGCGTGCGATCAAGCAGTTATCGGATGCAGGCATCCCTGTTCGAATTATGGTCTCGCCGATTGTTCCGGCGCTGACCGATCATGAGCTTGAAACCATTTTAGAGGCCTCCGCCAACGCGGGTGCGGTGGCTGCATCGTCGATCGTTTTGCGTTTACCGCTCGAAGTCTCGGTCTTGTTCAAGGACTGGCTAGTTGAACATTTTCCTGATCGCGCGGAGCGCGTGTTGGGTCGTGTTCGGGAATTACATGGTGGGAAAGACTATGATCCAACCTTCGGTAAGCGCATGACAGGCCAAGGAAAGTGGGCCGAGCTTATTCAGCAGCGCTTCAAGCTAAAAACGCGTCAGTTGGGGTTAGATCGTACGTTGCCACAGCTTCGCACGGACTTGTTCCAGGTCCCTTTGAAATCGGGGGATCAGCTGAGCTTGTTTTGACCTAGGAGGCGCTCATTCGATCACGAACCGCCTCTAAACGTTCCAGCAAGGGCAGGATGGCGTCTGCGTTGCCTTTGACCACAGTTGCATCCAGCTTTCCAGACGCATCAAACCAACGTGGCGGCACAACTGAGGGCATCTCTGCAGGGGTAAGTGCGTCAAGATCGATTGATGGTTCGGGTGCAGCGTCGGACACCACCTTCAGCGGAGTAACTGCAGTTTCTATTGCTTCCGCGACCTCAGGTTCCGGCGCCGGTGCTGGGGACTCAACAACCGGTGTGGCGCCCGTAGTGGCTTCTTCAGTTGAGATCGGAGACCCTACCAACGAAGCTACGTGTCTTACGCCGTTTTCGCGCAGCAGTTTTTGCGCGCCTTTGATCGTAAGGCCTTGTTCATGCAGAAGATGTTTGATCCCGGCCAACAATGCGATGTCATCAGGTCGATAATAGCGTCTACCTCCCGCACGTTTTACAGGTTTGATTTGGCTGAACTTACTTTCCCAAAACCGCAAAACATGGGCTGGGGTGTGAAGTGCTTCGGCAACTTCGGAAATTGTTCGGAACGCGTCTGGGGCCTTTGCCAAACCAGATCTCCCTTAGCTTTTGTTGCCCGCAGCCACTTTATCTTTCATCAGATGTGAGGGGCGGAAGGTCAGAACGCGCCGTGGGTGGATCGGTACTTCTTCACCTGTTTTGGGGTTGCGACCGACACGGGCTGCTTTGTCGCGGATAGAAAAGGTGCCGAAGGACGAGATTTTGACCGACTCACCGCGCACAAGCGCGTCAGACACATGGTCCAAAACGCTTTCTACCAAATCAGCACTTTCGTTACGGGATAATCCGACCTGAGAGTGAACGGCGTCTGCTAAATCCATACGTGTCAAAGTCTTATCGGACATTTTTCCCCCCAAATTTTCAAGAACCATAGGGCGAAGGGAAAATGAGAGTCAATAAAAACCAGAGCTTAGCTGCGTGTATGAAGTATTTCGCACTACCAGCGAATAACGGCAGAGCCCCATGCAAGCCCGCCGCCAATCGCTTCTGTGACGATGACGTCGCCTTCTTTGATCTGACCGGTTTCGACACCTACAGACATAGCCAGTGGGATGGATGCCGCTGATGTATTGCCGTGATCTTGAACGGTGATAACAACACGGTCCATGCCAACACCGAGTTTTTTGGCCGTAGATTGGATAATACGAATATTCGCTTGATGAGGGACGACCCAGTTCACATCGTCAGCCGTTAGGCCAACTTTGTCCAAAGCTGTATGTGCCGTTTGGGCGAGTTTTTCCACAGCGTGGCGGAAAACTTCCTTACCTTGCATCTTAAGCACGCCGGTTGTCTGGGTGGACACACCGCCATCGACATAAAGGATGTCCTTATAGCGGCCATCTGAGTTGAGGTCGGTGGAGAGAATCCCTCGATCGTCAGAAGTTCCGTTGCCGTCGTGCGCTTCTAGTACCAATGCTCCTGCACCGTCGCCGAACAACACGCATGTCGAACGGTCGGTCCAATCCATAATGCGGCTGAACGTTTCCGCACCAATCACAAGTGCACGTTCCCCCTGACCGGATACGATCAAGGCATTGGCGTTGGCCAGCGCATAGGCAAAACCCGCACAAACGGCTTGGACGTCGAATGCAAAGCCTTTTGTGTTGCCCAATTCATTTTGGATCATCGTGGCGCAGGATGGGAAGGTCAGGTCCGCAGTCGAGGTCGCAACGACAATTGCGTCTATGTCATTAGCGTCCAAACCTGCATGCTCTAGGGCATTGCGCGCGGCGGCTGCACCCAGGTTCGAGGTTGTTTCGCCAGGGGCTGCGAAGTGACGGCGCTCAATGCCTGAACGCGATTTGATCCATTCGTCTGTGGTGTCGAGTGTCTTTTCGAATTCCGAATTTGGCACCACCCGTTCGGGAAGGTAATGCCCAACCCCTTTTACCACTGCACGACGTGTCATTTAGTCTATTTTCCTGCTTCGGCGGCCTTTACGGCTTCACCTTCTTGGATCGCATCTTGTGCGAGTGACGCAGCGGAAGCAACCCGTGCGGCTAATCTGTCAGAGAACCCAGATTGGGCCAGCCGATACGCCAACTGTAGAGCAGCGGAAATACCCGTTGCATCGGCACCACCGTGACTTTTTACGACGGTTTTGTTCAAACCGAGGAAAACACCGCCATTTACGCGGCGCGGGTCGATTCTTTTGCGAAGACGGTCGAGTGATCCACGGGCCAGTAGGCCGCCAAACATCGACACAGGGTTGCGCATAAGGGCTGAACGCAAGAGTTCAGAAATCAGAGTGGCTGTGCCTTCGCCGGTCTTGAGGGCCACGTTGCCGGTGAACCCATCGGTGACAATCACGTCGATCTTGTCAGACGGCAAATCGCCACCTTCGACAAAACCGATATACTCAAATTCACCACGATCTGCTGAGCGGCCAATCAAATCATGGGCAACCTTAAGCTCTGCACGGCCTTTGTGTTCTTCGACACCCACGTTCAGAAGGCCGATCCGCGGACGTTCCAAATCAAAGGCATTGCGCGCATAGGACGCGCCCATCAACGCATAGGTCAGCAAGTCGTCTTGGTCCGCACGGATATCAGCGCCGGCATCGAGCATGACATTGAAGCCATGCTTGCTTCGAGATGGCCATAAACACGCGATAGCAGGGCGATTGACGCCCTCCGCCTTGCGCAATCGCATCATCGAAATCGCCATCAAGCCGCCGGTATTGCCGCAAGAAACACAGACACCAGCTTCCCCATTGCGAACGGCTTCGACGGCCGACCACATCGATGTCTTTTTGCCGTGACGCAGAACATTGCTTGGCTTGTCGGTCATCTGTACGACGTCTTCAGCGTGCTGGATTTTTACCCGATCGCTGATGCCACGACGCTCTAGTAGCTTTCGCAACTCATCTTCTGGCCCGTGTAGAATCGCGCGGGCCTGAGGGTAGCTTCGTAGAAACATCGAAAGGCCCGCAACCACCGTTGCAGGCCCTTTGTCTCCGCCCATGGCGTCGACTGAAATCACATGTGGTGCGTCCGGTGCCGTTGGAGCCGTGTCCGTTTGGCTGGGCGTCATCCTACCTTGCCTTTCGCAGCTTATGCCGCGTCTTCGTCAAGATCGATATCGTCTGTCATCGCAACAACTTCGCGCGATGCGTAGTGGCCGCAAGATGGGCAAACGTGGTGTGGGCGCTTAAGCTCGCCGCAGTTTTCACATTCCTGCGGGTTCGCGGCAACAAGCGCATCATGCGCGCGGCGGTTGTTGCGGCGCGATTTGGAGACTTTATTCTGCTGGACAGCCATGTCTCAACCTTCGTCTAATTGGGGGGCATTTAGCCCAGTTTTCATTCATTCTGACGGGCACCTAAGGCATTGCGCGGGCCCTGTCGAGGGGTATCTCAAAGAGGCCGCGAAAATACTGCGATTCTTTTTTATGGCAAGGCCTTTGTGATGACCTTTTGTCGGTTACTTTTCGGACTTCTTTTCTAGCGCATCTTTGAGCGCGCCTAGCCCTGCAAATGGCTTTGCTTCGTCGTCTGTCATGGCCGAAACGCCCGGTTCTGAAAATACGGCTTCGCCGAGTTCAGCATCCTCTTTCCGTGGAAATTGCGGCAAAGCTAGAGATAAGGCTTCGATCAGGACGTCCATAACTTCAATTTCAGAAGGCAGTTCGTCGACTGAGTCGTCTTCGGGCATCTCAATTTCGGTACCCTCCAACTCAGGCAGGTCAGTAACGTAGAGTCGGCGAACATTTTCGTCCAATCTTGTTGTCACTGGATCAAGCGTAACAACACAGGGCTGAACAACGGTTGCGCCGAGTTCCCCTGACAATTCCCAATCGTGTCCGCCAACTGCCCGCACCTGACCTGAGAACCGCAGTTTCTTTATCCCACTGATCCCGACTTCGTCGGCAATGCCTGCGCGTTGCTCGGCGTCAAACTCCAAAAGAAACGCGGTTGGCTTTTTTGTCGGCAAATCCGCGACGCGCAGAAGGTGGCTTAGTCGTTCAGGCACCAGACGTTCCATTCTTGAACAAAGGGGGTGGCTTGATGTAGACCTCGTTAAAAGGCGCGCGACGCCAAAGCAAGAGGGCAGGTAGGTAATGAATAAGCTGCGGTCGATGCGGATGCTTCAACGAACGATGCTTGTCGCGACACTTGCTTTGGCCATTGGTTGTACGCCTCTTATCCGAAATCATGGGTATATCCCGCCGGATGAAGATCTGACGCGCATTGTCGTCGGTCAGGATACACGCGAAAGCGTTCGTGCACTGGTGGGGCCTCCTTCCGCAGATGGTGTTCAGCGTGGCGGCGACTACTACTATGTTCAAAGCAAGTTCCGTACACTTGGCGTCTTTGCCCCGGAAGAGATCGAGAGACAGGTCTTGGCCATTCGTTTCAATGAATCCGGCGTTGTGACCAATATTGAACGTTATGGCCTGGAGGAAGGCCAAGTGGTTGTTCTATTCCGCCGAGTGACAGACACCGGCGTTCAAGACACGACCTTTATTCGCCAACTACTTCAGAGCATCGGCCGGATTGATCCGGGGCAATTCCTCGGGTCTGACGGTTAAGCGGGATAGTTGGCTGCCACTAGCCAAGCAGCTAGGACTGCTTCGATCGCGAAATAGATGACCGCCTTTGCGAAAGGTGGTTTATCTAACACTAACGACAAAAGCCGCCCCGCTGCTGCGCCTACGTAAGCGACACCCAACATGAAATAGGATTCGGGTGTGCCGAGAAGCAGGCAAGCAAGGCCTGTGACAACGAAAAGGCCGCCGACAGACGCGCGTACTTCACTGAGCCCCATCGTATTGCCATCCGTTTGAAGGTAGAGCGCGCCCATTGTGAAGCGGGGGGCAAGAAAGCCAAAACCACCAAAAACAATGGTGAGCACTGCTGCGATGATATTCAGAATGTCGATCATAATGTCCTCTTTTAGGGACTCTTACGGTGAAACCCCAGATTTGGACGCACTTTGTTTTGCCCGAGCATCAAAAACACTTTGTGCCAATTCGTTGGTATAGGCGGCTAGTTCTTCCAAATGGCGATCGGTTGCCTCAGCGTGTTGCGCTTCAATGGCATCGGCGATGGCCGTATGCAGTGAAACAATGCGCTCCCGAGATCTCGCCGTGAAAGTGATCATGTTCATCAAAGGCTGCATGGCTTCAACCGCGCCCGCAAGTTGATAAGACAAGACCGGATTGTCAGCCGCGTCGACCAAAGCACGATGAAACGCGACGTCCGATGCACAAAAGGATTCGTCTGACAGTCCGGGTTGCGCCTGCCGATGAGCCTCGGCGCGCATCGTGGCGAGGTGGTCGGCGGTCCTGCGCTTGGTCGATAGCGGTGCGCAAGCCCGTTCAAGAGCATACCGCGCTTCGCAGGCCGTTTGAAAGCTGACGGCGTTCATAGAGAGTAGCAGCGTCGATGTGGTGATCTGTTGGCCGTAGGCGTCCGGATAAGTCAGCTTGTTGACGAAAGCGCCGCCTGTCGCACCGCGTTGGGTTCGAATGAGCGATTGCGCACCGAGACGTTTGAGCGCTTCTCGCACAGTCGGACGCGACACACCAAATTGATCGGAAAGTTCCGACTCAGAGGGCAGTCTTTCATCGACACGAAGATCACCCGAAATGATTGCATCTCGGATTGCTCCGGCGATCTGGGCTGACAAATCAGTATTGCTGTCTGGATCGATTTTCATTTGTCAGACATTTAATTGTCTGACATATGATTTGGCAAGTGTGAGTCGCCCATTGGGAGGTGTCGTGTCTCATATCATTCGGTCATCGCTCTGGCTGGCGTTCTTCGCTGCGATCCTTGCGGCGTGGTGGGTCATGTATGTGATGAGCGTGGATATGGACGTTGATTGGATCGGTCGCCCGGGACCCATGGGAGAAGCCATGCGCCAGATGGACCCTCGGATGCCCATGTATATGCCGATGGCGAACTTTGGGCCTCTTTTCGCGATGTGGGTCATAATGATGGCGGCGATGATGTTGCCGACCATGGTGCCAACATTGCGGGCCTATGAAGACTTGATGGTCAGCGCAAATGGGACACGAGCTGGGTGGGCTGGCGTGTTATTGGGATATTTCATCGTCTGGGTTGCGTTTGCTGCATTGATTGCGAGCGTGCAGTTGGCTCTGCTGTTTGGCGGTTGGATCGACATGCTGGGGATCGCAACAAACGTATGGCTGTCCGTCACTTTGCTGATTGTTGTCGGACTTTTTCAATTTACCAAAGCAAAAGAAATCTGCCACGGCGTATGCCATAGCCCAACGATCTATTTCTTAACGCGTTGGCGCACCGGATTTGCGGGCGGACTGCGAATGGGTCTTGGACTGGGTGCCTTTTGTGTAGGCTGTTGCTGGGGCTTTATGGCGCTTGGATTTGTGGGCGGCGTAATGAGCCTGCTTTGGATGGGCGCTGCTACGTTTTTTATGGTTTTGGAAAAATTACCCCAAATCGGGCATCGTGTGACGAAGCCCTTGGGTGTTGGATTGATCCTTGGCGGGATCGGACTGGCCGTTTGGTCACTTTAGGAAAGGTTGGGATATGGCTGAAAAGACACGGAAACCGGGCGATAAGCTGAAAATCTCTCAGCGGATAGATCAGCGGATGGAAAATAATCCATTGCGTCGAAAAAAACGCCCTACGGAGTGGAAGATCAAAGGAGAATTGTTTCTGAACTGCTCTTGTACAGTCTTCTGTCCTTGCGTGGTGTCGCTTGGTGCGCATCCTCCGACCGAGGGGCACTGCCACGCATGGATGGCCATTGCGATTGATGAAGGGCATTTTGAGGGCGAAGACCTTGGCGGCCTGAATGTTGGCCTACTGGTCGATATCCCAGGGCGCATGGCAGAGGGCAACTGGAAAGTTGCGGCCTACGTCGACGAACGCGCGACCCAAAAGGCCTATAACGGCATTCTTAAGATCTTCAGCGGTGAAGCCGGTGGTACAACCGGTCTGTTCACCATGCTGGTAAGCGAAATCATCGGGGCTGAACGCGAAAAGGTCGAGATCGTGCGCGACGGCAATAAGCGCGGCATCTATATCGGTCGCAAGATCCAAGGTGAGATTGAGACCGTTTCAGGCCTAAGCGCGGATCACCCAGTGATGATCACCAATTCGAAATACTGGATGGGTCCAGACATCATCGCCGCCCGCGGTCTGAAATCTCGCGTGCGTGACTATGGCCGTGTGTGGGACTTTGGTGGCAAATCCGCCGAAATTTGCCCGATCGATTGGCAAGGCCCTAACCCTTAGCGCCGTTTCAGGAGTAAAGACCATGGCGATGATTTCACCGTCCCGCCGCCTGCGCAGGACGCCGTTCTCAGATGGTGTCGAAGCTGCAGGTGTCAAAGCCTATTCAGTTTACAACCGAATGCTCCTACCAACGGTTTTCCGTTCACCAGTGGAGGATTATCGCCATCTCAAGACCGCAGTTCAGGTTTGGGACGTTGCTGTTGAACGGCAGGTCGAATTGCGCGGGCCCGACGCGTCTCGATTGATGCAAATGCTGACGCCGCGTGACTTGCGTGGGATGATGCCGGGTCAATGCTACTACGCGCCGATGGTGGATGAGACCGGGGGAATGTTGAATGATCCCGTAGCTTTGAAACTGAGCGAGGACCGTTGGTGGGTGTCCATTGCTGACAGCGATTTGCTGCTTTGGATCAAAGGTCTAGCCTATGGATATCGCCTAGATGTCCTCATTGATGAGCCTGATGTGTCCCCTTTGGCCGTACAAGGGCCGCTAGCGGACGACCTTATGGAACGTGTCTTCGGCGAAGGCGTTCGGTCAATCAAATTCTTCCGTTTCGGCTGGTTTGATTTCAACGGCCATAGCTTTGTCGTTGCGCGGTCTGGCTATTCTAAGCAGGGCGGGTTCGAGATTTATGTCGAAGGCACAAAAAACGGTATGCCACTTTGGAATGCGCTCATGGAGGCGGGCAAAGACCTTGATGTTCATGCAGGGTGTCCAAACCTGATCGAACGCATCGAAGGTGGGCTGCTGTCTTACGGCAACGACATGACACGTGAGAACACGCCGCATGAATGCGGGTTAGGCCGGTTCTGTTCGACACAAACTGCAATTGGCTGCGTTGGGCGCGATGCGCTCTTGCGGGTCTCAAAAGAGGGACCAGTGAAAGAAATTCGCGCCATCCGGATCGAGGGTGAGCTACCGCCTTGCGATCGTGTTTGGCCCCTGATGGATGGGGACAATCAGGTCGGGCAGGTGACATCAGCTGCTTATTCACCGGATTTCGAAACCAATGTCGCCATCGGCATGGTGCGGATGACCCATTGGGCCCCAGCAACGGATTTGGATGTGATTACACCGGCAGGGATTTTCCCCGCCATCGTGAATGAGACTTTTTGGATTTAGAATAGCGCTCTGGTCTTGAGGCCAATGAGCGATCACTCGAAGGAGAAGAAGATGTTTAACGCATTGGTGGTAGAAAAAGACGACGAAGGCAAAACATCTGCTGCAGTTCAGCAGATCAGCGAAGATCAATTGCCTGAAGGTGACGTGGTTGTCGCTGTTGATTATTCGACCGTGAATTATAAAGACGGGCTTTGCATTGGGCCGGGCGGTGGCTTGGTTCGGAACTACCCGCATGTGCCGGGGATCGACTTGGCAGGAACCGTCGAAAGCTCTTCTGATGATCGCTACAAGGCCGGTGACAAAGTTGTATTGACCGGTTGGCGCGTTGGCGAAGTCCACTGGGGCGGATATGCGCAAAAAGCGCGGGTAAAGGCAGATTGGTTAGTCCCGCTACCCGATGGTTTGGACACGCGGCAAGCGATGGCGGTCGGAACCGCTGGCTTTACCGCGATGCTCGCTGTGATGGCGCTGGAAGATCACGGCATCAAAGATGGACCTGTTCTTGTAACCGGTGCCGCAGGTGGCGTTGGTTCGGTTGCGATCGCTATTCTTGCTAAGTTGGGTCATGAGGTTGCTGCAGTGACCGGTCGTCCTGAAACTGCAGATTATCTGACTGGCCTTGGCGCGACGCAAATCGTGGCACGGGAAGAGCTGAACGAAACAACCAAACGTCCGCTTGAAGCCGAAACATGGGGCGGCTGCGTTGATGCCGTTGGCGGCGATATGCTGGCACGCCTCTTGGGGCAGATGAAATACGGTGCGTCAGTGTCTGCGGTTGGTCTTGCCGGTGGCGCAGGTTTGCCAGCGACAGTCATCCCGTTCCTGCTGCGTGGGGTCAATTTGCTGGGCATCGATTCTGTCATGCAGCCCTTTGAAAACCGCCAACGTGCTTGGCAACGGATCGCGTCAGACCTGCCAATGGACAAATTGGAGGCCATGATTGAGCCAGCCGTTTTATCTGATCTGCCCAAGCTCGGCAAAGATATCTTGAGAGGCCAAGTGCGTGGCCGTGTTGTCGTAGACGTCAACGGATAACAAATTGATTTTGGGGGCAGAACATTGCCCCCGAAATCGAACCTAGGGTGCTATGTTTGGGGTAAATTAGCACCCAAAGCGACCGTAAAAGTCACTCCTGACTGTTGGCGGAACGGAGCTTGGATGAGGCAAACTGTCGCAATTTTCGTTTATGGAATGTGCAATCTCCCGTAGGCTGATCGGCAATAATAACAGCCAATAAGGGAGCTACATGTCTATTCAACCACCACTATCGGATCTTCCGATTAAAACGGCGGAGCAGGGGTTTACCGCGGCTTCAGCGTAAGCGTCGCAGTGGTCAGTAAGATTATCATCAGCCTGCTTGTGGTATGGTGTATCGTCTGGCCAACGGAAGCAGGAACCGTTCTTGGCGTATGGAATGCTGCTATTCTTTCTCAATTTGCTGCTTGGTATATTTGGGTCGTCGGAGCTTTTGTTATCGTTTGTATCGGCTTGGCTCTTTGGCTGGCGGCGGGCAAACTGAACCTTGGCGCAGACGGCGCAAAACCAGAGTTTTCCAACTTTTCTTGGTTTTCGATGATGTTCGGCGCAGGGATCGGCGTTGGGATGTTGACATGGGCCGTTGCAGAACCTGTGGCACATTTTCAGAATAACCCTTCGGTTATTCAGAGGATCACAGACCCACTGAACGAAAACAACATCAGAACAGCATATGTTTGGTCTTATCTGCACTGGGGCTTCAGCGCGTGGGCTTGCTACGCTATCGCAGGCCTCGCGCTTGCGTTCTTCAGCTACCGTCGCGGTCTACCTTTGACGATCCGGTCTTCGCTGACACCTATTTTCGGCAAATCACTTTCCGGTCCGCTTGGCCATTTGATCGATATCGTCGCTGTTGTGGCTACGATTTTGGGTGTCGCTCAGACACTTGGATTTGGTGTTGAGCAGTTTGTTGCGGGTCTAACGCGTATCGGAATTGGCGGCCTCGCCATGGACGATGGTTCGGCAACGACACTTGGCATTATCGTCGCGCTTTTGTTCATCATGGGCGCATCCACTTTGTCTGCTTTGTCCGCTGTAGGCAAAGGCATAAAATGGTTGTCGAACATCAACATGTTTCTGTCGATCATCTTGCTCGGCTTCTTTATCCTGTTCGGAGCTACTTGGTTCGGTGCCACAGCCTTCTTTGTAGGTATCTGGGATTATATCTTGCAATTGCTATACCTGAGCTTCAACGTCTTCCGTTCCGACGGCGTAGAAGGATCAGAAGCCTTCTTGCTTGCGCAATGGCAAGGCTGGTGGCCAGTGTTCTATTGGGCCTGGTGGATCGCATTCGCACCATTCGTCGGTCTGTTCCTAGCACGTATCTCTCGTGGTCGGACGATCCGGGAATTCGTTCTCGGCGCGATGATTGTACCGGCGCTGATGTGCTTTGTCTGGTTCGCTTGGGCCGGCGGTACAGCGATCGATCTGGAGCTTAACGGCGACGCCAACGGTGTAATCCTGAACGCGGCCAACGGTGACAAGATCTTTGCGATGACAGAGTATATGCTCGCACCAATCTCGCAGTTCCTTGCGTGGCTGATGGCTGTCCTGATCGTTCTTCTCTTGATGACGTTCTTGGTGACATCTGCTGACTCCGCGGTTCTGATTGTAAACACAATCAACGCAGCGGGTAATGAGGGACCAAAAGCGCGTCCACATATCTTGTTCTGGGGTTCTTCTCTGGCGCTCGTCGTTGGGGGACTTTTGATCTCTGGCGGGACAAGCGCCATTCAAACCGCGATGGTGATTGGCGCGCTGCCATTCTCGATCGTCATGGCGTTGATGTGTATCGCTTTGATCAAAGCCATCTTTAACGATGGTCGGCGAGCGGCGGCGGGTGTTAAATCCGTCACGACGTCTGGTTCAGCTTCTCCGGCTGAATAAGGCCCAAATAGTTTGGAAAGCCCCCGAAGTACGACTTCGGGGGGCTTTCTTTTTTCTTGTAGGCACTTGATTTTCCGAGGCTTAATCTAGGTCATTTGAAAAGACGACAACAGGCCTTCTCATGACATCTCCAATCATTATGTGGTTCCGGCGTGATCTTCGATTAGGCGATCACCCAGCGCTTACGGCGGCTTGTGAGAGTGGGCGGCCTGTCATCCCTGTTTTCATTTTTGACGAGATGGTTGACGGATTGGGCGCCGCGCCGAAGTTTCGGTTGGGATTATCGGTTGGCGATTTGGCGCGAGAACTGTCTTCACGGGGGAGCCGGCTTGTTCTTCGTAAGGGGCGGGCGATTGACCTTCTAACCGATCTCATTCGAGAGACAGGGGCAACGGAGGTTCATTGGTCGCGGGCCTACGATCCCGATACCAAAGACCGCGACACAACCATAAAGGCGGCTTTGAAAGAGGCGGGCATATCTGCGATCAGTCACCCGGGCCACGTTCTATTTGAACCATGGACAGTTGAGACGAAAACCGGCGGTTTTTACCGCGTCTTTACGCCGATGTGGAAGTCGGTTCGAAATATGGAGGTTTCGGCGTGCTTGCCTGAGCCTGATCTGACCCCCGCTCCAAATGCCTGGCCGGACAGCGACGATCTGACGTTGTGGAACATGTCAAAGGATATGAGGCGCGGCGCTGAGATCGTACACCAACACTGCGTTGTTGGTCAGACGGCGGCAGCAGATCGCTTGTCGGAATTCATCGAAACAAGGGTTGCGCGTTATAGCGATGATCGCGATTTCCCCGGTGTCAAAGCGACGTCGGGCCTTTCTGAGAACCTCACCTTTGGGGAAATAAGTTCTCGTCAGTGCTGGCACGCGGGGTGGGAGGCGTTTCGGCAGGGGCATTATCAAGCCGAGGTTTTCCTGAAAGAACTGGTTTGGCGCGAGTTCGCGTATCACTTGGTCTTTCACACCCCGCATATTGTGTCTCGGAATTGGCGAGAAGAATGGGACAGATTTCCGTGGAATACGGATGAGGCTCATCCGTACGTCGATGCTTGGAAAAAAGGGCGTACGGGCATTCCGTTTGTCGATGCAGCGATGCGGGAGATGTATGTCACCGGCGTCATGCACAATCGTGCGCGGATGATTGTCGCGTCCTATCTGACGAAAAACTTGATGAGTCATTGGCAGATCGGCGAAAGTTGGTTTGCAGACTGCCTGATCGACTGGGATCCGGCGAGCAATGCGATGGGCTGGCAATGGGCGGCCGGGTCGGGCCCCGATGCCGCGCCATACTTCCGTGTGTTCAATCCGGTGACACAGCTCGACAAGTTTGATCGCGATGGCACCTATCAGAAACGCTGGCTCGCCGAAGGATACGGCCAACCAAGCGATACGGCATTGTCATACTTTGACGCTGTTCCCAAGCATTGGGCGCTGTCGCCAACTGACAAATACCCAAGCCCTATTGTGACGCCAGAGGCAGGACGCGCCAGAGCGCTTGACGCATATGCAGCGCGCGAGAAGGTCAAAGCGTAAATGACGGCAACGCAACGGAAAGACGTGACTCTTTGAAATCACGAGTTAATCTAAATGAAACCGCTGGTGCCACTCACCCGCGGTGAGAAGACCATCGGGGGAAGACCATGATTTTAACGTCGACGGAGGGGCAAAGTAATCTGCCGCGTTATTTCAAACCTGTGTTTGAAAAGATCAAAAACGTAGACAAAGGCCGTCTGGACATCGTTCTAGAGGACGGTCGGCGATTTCGGGTTGAAGGCCCCGAAGCTGGCCATGTGGCTGAGGTGCATATCCACCACCCAGATGTTTTCGCGCGGACCATTCGTGAAGGCGACATGGGGTTTTGCGACGCCTATCTGGAAGGTCAGTGGTCCACGCCTGATTTGATGGCTTTCATGGACATGGTGCATGACGGTGCCGAAGACATGTACGACGGATTTCCGGGGCAGGCTTTGGTACAAGCCTACGAGAAAATTCGGTTCTGGTTGCAGAGCAACTCTAAGAGGCAAGCGAAGAAAAATATCAGTTATCACTATGACTTAGGGAACGACTTTTACGCTCTTTGGTTGGATGAAACAATGACTTATTCGTCTGCAAAATTCGAAACGGGTCAAGAAAGCTTAGAGAAAGCGCAAACTCAGAAATACGCAAGTATGGTTGATCAGATGGGCGCTCAGCCTGGCGATCATATTTTGGAGATCGGCTGCGGTTGGGGCGGCTTTGCCGAATATGCCGCGAAAGAGCGCGGGCTTAAGGTGACATGTCTGACGATCAGCCAAGAACAGTTTAACTACGCAGTGGAGCGCATTGAAAAGGCTGGTCTTTCTGATCAAGTCACTTTTAAGTTGCAGGACTACCGAGATGAATCGGGTGTCTACGATGGGATCGCCAGCATCGAAATGTTCGAAGCAGTCGGGCAAAAGTATTGGCCTACCTATTTCAACACCGTCAGGGATCGCCTGAAGCCGGGCAAACAGGCGACTTTGCAGATCATCACTGTTGGCGAACATCGCTGGGACGCCTACATTTCGCGGCCAGATTTCATCCAAAAATACATCTTCCCAGGAGGCATGTTGCCGAGCCCATCGAAATTGCGTGAGGCAGTTCAAATTGCGGGTCTAAAGGTCGAAAAATCCATAGAATTTGGTGAAAGCTATAGTCAAACTTTACGGCGCTGGCACGAGACGTTTAACGAAAAATGGGATCAGGTCGCCGCGATGGGGTTTGACGATCGCTTCAAGCGTATGTGGAACTTTTACCTGACCTCTTGCGCGGGGACGTTTCATAGCGGAAACTGTGATGTAACGCAGATCACCATTAGCCGACCAGCATAAGGGCGGCGAGAGGCCGAGCAGGAGGACAAATCATGCCAACCACAGGACGTTTGGTCGGTGCCATTTGTTTTGCTGCTTTGGGTGTATATCTGGGCTATCTTGCTCAACCGTTCTTTGAAGAAGGCCGCATCCCAACGTACTGGTGGCCGCTCTGCGGATTGGCTGGTGCATGGTCGGGTTGGGTTGTTGTTGGAAAACGCGCTGGACGTGGCTATTCGCCTGCGATTGGCAATGGCCTGACGGGAACCGCTACGCTGATTTTTTGGATTTTGTTCATCATGTCTTTCGTGGACATGATCGAAAAGTCATTTAGGCGGTCTTATGATGATCCGCTTGAGGCGCTTGTTGATGTCTTCCAGCTTGGAATTGAGCATGCGGTTCGATTGGGTCAAATGGACGTCATTGTGACGGCGCTTGTCGGTGGCGTGTTGGCGGGGATTGTAACAGAATTTTTCGGGCGGCGTTTCGCTTAGGACATCATTCTTGGTGCGGCAACACGGCTTTCGGATTGATTTTCTAAGATGCCCGATGGCTTGAGTTTAAAGACGTCGGCGCATAGAGAAGTCAGGAATAGAGCAGGGGCAAAAAAATTATGACAATCAGATCCGATTTGGCAAATGCGGTTGGAAATACACCGCTTATCAAATTGCGAGCCGCTTCTGAGCAAACAGGGTGTGAAATTCTGGGCAAAGCAGAGTTTTTGAACCCCGGCCAATCCGTGAAAGATCGCGCTGCATTGTTCATCATTCGCGACGCAATCGCGAAGGGTAAGTTGAAGCCAGGCGGTACAATCGTTGAGGGAACGGCTGGAAACACCGGCATTGGTTTGGCCCTCGTTGGCGCGTCGATGGGGTTCAAAACAGTAATCGTGATCCCGGAAACTCAGTCCGAAGAGAAAAAGGATATGATCCGTCTTGCCGGTGCTGAATTGGTTCAAGTTCCGGCAAAACCTTATCGCGATCCCAACAACTACATCCGCTATTCGATGCGGTTAGCCGAAGAGTTGAACAAGACTGAGCCTAATGGTGCCATTTGGGCGAACCAATTCGACAATACGGCAAATAGGCAGGCTCATATTGAAACGACTGGCCCTGAGATTTGGGAACAAACCGGTGGTAAGATTGATGGGTTTATTTGTGCCGCAGGGTCCGGCGGAACTGTCGCTGGTATGGCTGCTGCCTTGCAGCCAAAAGGCGTAAAGGTTGGTTTGGCTGACCCTGATGGCGCGGCGCTTTACAGCTACTACACAACGGGTGAGTTGAGCTCCTCCGGAGGGTCCATCACCGAAGGGATCGGACAGGGGCGGATCACGGCCAACTTAGAAGGCTTCACTCCTGACTATTGCTACAAAATTCCTGATCGAGAAGCAGTTGAGATCGTTTTTGACCTTCTCGAAAACGAAGGTCTGGTGATGGGCGGGTCAACCGGGATCAACATCGCCGGAGCCATTCGGATGGCGAAGGACATGGGGCCTGGGCACACGATTGTCACCATTTTGTGCGATTATGGCACCCGCTATCAATCAAAACTCTTCAATGATGATTTCTTGCGCAGCAAAGACCTACCCGTGCCAAAGTTCCTCGACCGCGCACCGGCCGATCTACCGGTGATGTTTGAGGACAGCTGATATGGGGGCCATGTTCAGGGTCTTCCTGACCATTATGGGCTTCTGCTTTGCGCTTCCAACTCTCGCGCAAGATGATACCTCGACTTTGCCAGAGACAACTGTTGAACAGGGCGCCGCAATCGCAACGGTGATAGATGGTTCTGATCTTTCGGACGGTGAGAAGGCCGCTGTGGCTTGGTCAGTTGTCGCCAAGGCTGCTGAGGAGATCGTAAAGCGAGAAGATGCTTCACCATTTGCGCTGAACAGATTCCGTGTTCAATTGTTGGAGTGGAGAGACGCTTTTCTGAGTCGGCAGGGCATCAACGCAGAACGTATCGCAACGCTTGACGCACAGATAGCGGCACTTGGCCCGGATCCAGCAAGCGATGACACGTTGCCGGCTGAAGCACCGGAGATCACCGAGCGCCGGAATACGCTGCGTGATCAACGGGCAGAGCTTGCAGCGCCCGCGCAATTGGCAGCCGAAGGGCTGGCACAAGCGAACGGTCTCATCTTGGAATTAGATCACCGCATTTCCAAGATAGAACGAGAGGAACTGACCACACGAGGTCCGACGCCACTTAATCCGGTTTATTGGGGGCCGGCCTTCGCCTCATTGTCCGAAAGCATCTCAGGTTGGGGGCAAGAAGGCGGTGCTGGATTTTTAGCGCGGTTGCGCAATGGGTCTCTGGAACGCGTTCTTCCGGGCGCGCTCTTGCTGATCGGCATTGCGCTTTGGATTGCGTTTAAGTCCAGAGGTTGGCTCAAGTCTTGGCGTGCCTCCGTCATAGCGACCCAATCTCGCTGGAAGCCTATTCAGGATTTCTTTATCGAATTCTTCAAACTTGCTTTGCCGTTGTTGGCATTGACCCTGTTTGTTTATGGCATCCGTCGGCTTGGTATTTTTGGCGTTGTTGGAAACCCGATACTTGTCGCTTTGGCATCTGCTGCGACAATCTCGATTTTCGCCCGATGGCTCGGCGCCGAATTCTTCCCTCACGGTGAGGCGACAGGTCCACTAAATTACGGCAGAGAAGATCGAGCGGTATTTCGGAGACTAACGTTTTTGCTGGGTCTCGGGATCGCAGGTTTGACGGTCTTCGAAGTACTCATGTCCACGGTGGATGCAGAGAACATTTCCATTGGCGTGATCCTATTCCCAATCAATTTCTTGGCCGCCATCGCGCTTTTCCGATTTGGTCGAAAGCTGCGGGAGACGAAGCAGATCACCGAAACAGAAGAAACCACCGGGCGTATCCGGCGCTACGTCGGTTTCTTGTGTATGCTGGTGGCTGTGGCGGTGCCGCTTCTCATCGCTGCAGGCTTTTCGCTTGCGTCGAATGCGCTCTTCCGGCCGTTTGTACTCTCCTTGGCGCTGGTAGGGTTTATGATGCTGCTGCACGTGCAGATCAGCAGAAGTTGGTCGCTCTATAGAGGGCGGACAGAGGATCAGTCCGACGCTTTGGCGCCTGTCCTTATCGGGTTTGTCCTGACGTTGGTCGCGCTGCCACTCTTGGCGCTTGTCTGGGGGGCTAGCACATCTGACCTTGCCGAATGGTGGGGAAGGTTCCAAAGCGGGATCACGGTTGGCGATACTACGGTATCTCCGTCAGAGTTTGTCTCCTTCGTGCTGGTCTTCATCATCGGCTATGTGATCACCGGCTTCGTGCAGTCGTTCCTAAAAACCACGATCCTACCGCGGACAAGTATCGATATTGGGGCTCGAAACGCTATCCTGGCCGGTGTCGGATACGTCGGTATCATGCTTGCGGCCATTTTTGCGATCAACAGCGCAGGGATTGATCTGACCAGCATTGCACTCGTTGCGGGTGCCTTGTCTGTCGGTATCGGTTTTGGTTTGCAAAATATCGTCTCCAACTTTGTCTCCGGCATCATCCTTTTGATCGAACGCCCTGTAAGCGAAGGCGATTGGATCGAGGTGAATGGCCACACCGGCTATGTACGACGCATTTCCGTTAGAAGTACCCAGATCGAAACATTTGATCGGACAGACGTCATCATTCCAAACGCTGATCTGGCAAGTGGCGCGGTGACGAACTGGACGCGCGGCAACTCTGTTGGGCGCGTGATCATACCGGTAGGCGTGTCCTACGGAAGTGATACCGAGAAGGTTATGTCGATCCTCAAAGACGTCGCGATGAAGCACCCAATGGTTCTTCACTATCCGGAACCATCTGTTCTGTTCATGAGCTTCGGCAGTAGTTCTTTGGACTTTGAGGTTCGAGCCATCCTCAGAGACGTCAATTTCATCCTCTCCGTAAAATCTGAAATGAACATGGAGATATCGAAACGCTTCGAGGAAGAAGGGATCGAAATCCCGTTCCCACAGCGCGATCTATGGGTCCGTAACGCACAAGATCTGACCAGTGGCGGGAAGGAGTAATAAAATGACGAGGCCCCTTTTTCGAGACGACGCCTATCTGCGGGATGCCCAAGGCTTGGTGTTGTCGCACACTGAAGAGGGCGGCATCGTTTTGGATCAATCGGTTTTTTATCCCACATCGGGTGGCCAACCGGGCGATAGTGGGCGACTGACGTGGGACGGCGGCGAGATTGAAATTGCCACGGCGATAAAAGGCGAAGGGGAAGAGATTATCTTGGTTCCTGCCGAACCTGTGAACTTGCCCCCAGCTGATACTCAAGTAACGCAATCCATCGATTGGGACCGTAGGTATCGTCACATGCGTGTCCATACTGCTTTGCATCTTTTGTCAGTCGTGATCCCATTGCCTGTAACAGGCGGATCAATCTCGACCGAAAAGGGGCGTTTGGATTTTGACATGCCAACCGCGCCAGAAAACAAAGATGTGTTGAACGATACGTTAAATCGTCTGATCGCTTGCAAATTCCCCGTGACCGAAGAATGGATCACAGAAGAGGAGTTGGATGCCCAACCGACCCTCGTCAAAACAATGTCTGTCCAACCGCCTCGGGGTGCCGGGCGCATTCGGTTGGTTCGGATTGGCGAAGGTGAAAACACAGCCGATCTTCAACCTTGTGGCGGAACTCATGTCTTTAACACCGATGAGATAGGCACGGTTCGCATCGGTAAAATAGAAAAGAAGGGGCGTCAAAACAGACGCGTCCATTTGTTCCTCGAATGATCGCGAGGGTCGCCTTTCTCGCATTTTGCGCTTTCGTTTCCATGGCGTCTTCTGCAAGCGCTCGAATGGAAGGCTGTACGAAGGATCAAGAGGCGACGATCAAAACAGCAGTCGCTGACGCTAAACGACTTGTAACAACAGCGGCTGCGAATGTAGGCGAAAACGAAATTTTCGAGAGATGGTTCGGCAAATACTCTCCGGCTTCTGGCGAGATTGTTCGAGCCAATCTCAAAAGCATTGCCTCGGGCTTGAGAACCGGCGCCGTCACGGCGCGCTGTGCACGCGTGAGCCCACAGGACTGCGAGGTTGGCACCTACGCCTACGTTTATGGCGATGAGGCTTACCATATCAACATCTGCCCAGCGTTCTTCAGGCAGCCCCTGATGTCGTTCCTTCGGCCGGGAACAGAACGCAGTGACAACGGATCAAAGGCCGGGACGATCGTGCATGAGATCAGTCACTTCGCTGTTGTGGCAAGCACCGAGGATCATTGTTATTCAAGGTCGCTTTGTCAGGACATGGCAGAAAGATCACCGGCGCGAGCTCTCGAAAACGCTGATAGTTATCAGTACTACGTTGAAGACGTGACGCATTTCGCAGAACAAGAGTGAGCATCTATGTCCGGCGTTAGGGAAACTTGAGAAACCGATTCAAACGTGCATCAGAATCCCTTGCAACACATCGAAAGCGCCGCTAAAGAAAGCGCTACGCGGACAGGTGGCCGAGTGGTCGAAGGCGCACGCCTGGAAAGTGTGTAGGCGGGAAACCGTCTCCAGGGTTCGAATCCCTGTCTGTCCGCCACTCAGACCTCAAAATTTTTTCTTTGCTGGTTCATCCCTAATTCCAGCGCTTTTTCAAAGCGCTTAGTCGCAGGAGTTCTTTCTGAGACGGTATTGGTAAGGTCAGTTACCACTGTTACTAGCGTTTGCCTCAGTTGGGCTTTTCGCTCGGTGCGGTTTTCTTGATTTTCCCTGTTATGGGCCGATTTACAGGGAATTTTCTGTAAATCTGTACTCTATAATCACTTTAACTAGGAACGCAGCCGGTCCTGTCAGAGGAAACGCGGTTGAGGCGGGCAGGGTGGTTTTGTAGCTTTGGCGGATGACCAAACCCTCGCCTTTTCGCTATTTCAAAACCAGTCCCGAGATCATCCGACTTGCCGTGATGATGTATGTGCGGTTTCCGCTTTCGCTCCGAAATGTTGAAGACTTGCTGCATGAGCGAGGGATCGATGTCAGCCATGAAACGATCCGGTTTTGGTGGAACAGATTTGGCCCGATCTTCGCATCTGAAATTCGCCTCCGTCCATTCTTCAGTCCACAATCATTTCAATCAGGAACGCCACTTTTACTCACGCGACAATTTCAAGCTTAACCGTGCCGCTGCCCTATTCGAATGGCGTCAACTTTGTGCTGTCTGAGTCGCGGCTTGTTTGAGGTAAACTGAGACGAGTTCGAATTCGTCTGACAGCACCGCCACTTCTACAAAAGCCATGACATTCAGTCGTTGCAGATTGTTGCTTGATATTCGGAGAATGGCGGCTCGATCAAACCAAATTGGTTTCGTCTGATGTCATACTCCGCTAAGACTTTTGCGAACAATTGGAGTTAGACATGCGCGCGGTAACCTACTCACAATTCGGCTCAGCGGCAGAAGTACTCAACCTGTCTACGCAGCCAACACCTTCACCGGCAGAAGGAGAAGTACTGGTTAGTCTTTCGATCTCTGCCGTAAATCCTTCAGACGTCAAAGCGCGCGCAGGCGGTCGCCCTGGCGTTCTAAAGCCACCTTTCCCGACGATCATACCTCACAGCGACGGCGCAGGCGTCATCGAAGCCGTTGGTGAGGGCGTTGACAAAAATCGCATTGGTGAACGTGTTTGGATTTGGAACGGTCAGTGGAAACGTGCCTTTGGAACTGCAGCGGAATATATAGCGCTTCCATCGGAACAGGCTGTGCCACTGCCTCAAAAGTCCTCTTTTGAAGAAGGGGCAATTCTAGGCATTCCTGCGCTAACTGCGACGCATGCAGTGCTGGGTGGCGGTTCGGTTGACGGGAAGACACTCTTGGTGAGCGGTGGGGCTGGGACAGTGGGACATCTCGCTGTTCAGGTCGCGAAGGCCTCTGGTGCCCAAGTGATTGCAACAGCCAGAGGATCGAAAGGTCTAGCCGCAGCCAAAGGAGCAGGGGCCGACTTTGTGTTTGACTATTCTGACCCCGACCTTGCGACAAAAATACTGGATGCGACGAATGGGGCTTTGGTGGATAGAATTGTCGAAGTTGAATTCGGAAAAAACGCCCAGACCAATACGACAGTCATCGCTGAGGGTGGAACCATAGCTGCCTTTGGGTCTGCCAAGGAAATGGAACCCGTACTGCCTTTTTATCCTCTGATGTTCAAAGCTGTGACGCTAGATTTGATTCTTGTCTACCTGCTCAACAGTGCTGAGCGTCAGGCTACGATCAACAACCTGACCAACCTGCTTAAACAAAACGCGCTTCAGTTTCGTATTGCCGAAACTCTTCCACTAGAGGAGTGCGCAAAGGCCCATGACCTTGTTGCGGACGGAGCACGGGAAGGGTCTATATTGCTAAGGATTTGACCAGGATTTTCGCTCAATCGCCTTTGTAACTTAACCCCACAAAAAGGTTAATTGTTGTTTCACTGCTGAAGGTCATACTGCCCCCCGACCGCGCGATTAGCGCCAAATGACTTTGGAAGGCGTGAATGACAGTATTTACCGCTCCCTTAAGAGCGATTGTTGCCAGTATCTTGCTGTCCCAAAGCGCTTACGCAGAAGGCTTTGAATCGCCGGAAATTCTAATCTTAGGTGACAGCCAGCTACCGTTCGGGTCTGGTCCGGCCTTTGTCGAGTTCTTTTCTGATTTGGCAACGTCCTGCAACGCGACGCCGGAGCAATTGCACGAGCTGGAAAAACTGGGCGAAAGTCGCGTGGCAGCGATTGGTGTTCGGTCAACGTCCCTGCCAACTTGGATGACACGCAGCCGTCGGGGCAAATCTGCGCTTTGCGATGTTGATCCGAATTGGCGGGTAAATGCTGGATCCTTCGGCGTCATCAACACAACCGAAAATAAATATGTTCAGATCGGTCGGGGCGAGGCTTATCAATTTTGCGCACCCAATCAGACCGCTTTTGAGACCATGTTTCGAGAGGATTACTACACGCCAAAGATCACTTTGATGACATTCCTTGGTAATTCGTCTCGTCGTTGGGCCAATAGTCTAGATCGCGCAATCGAAGATATCGAAAAGCTGAACTCTCAACTGCCTGAAGGGATGGGATGCATCTTCATGACAACGCAGCCTGCGTATAGGGAAAGCATTGTCGAGATGCGGCATAAGGCTCAGGAAAACCTAGAGTTGGCGTTTGAAGTGACAGGCAGTCAGTGCAGCTTTGTCTCTGGCGCGACAGAAGCGACGATTGCCTCGCATCAAGGCAATGCATCTTTCTTCCGCCGACGGTCCAACGGGTCCGTCAAAGACCCTTATCATCCAAATGAAGAAGCAGCTTCAGTCTTTTTTGATTTAGAGCGAGACGCTATTTGTTCCGCGGTTTTCGATCAACTCGAAGGCGTCATGCCGATGGAGGCGATGACGGCTCAAGTCCTCCCTTAAGCGAAATCTATGGCTGGCATGGATTGCACCTGACGATTTCGTGGGGTGACTTGAACGCGCACCATGCTTGGTGCAGGAAGCCCTAAACAACGGATTGGATCGATTATGCGTGCAGCGGACGTCATTGCCAAACGGCTTTATGAACAGGGGTGTCGGTGGGCCTTTGGGATGCCAGGGGGGGAAGTTCTGACCCTGCTGGATGCACTCGATAAAGCTGGGATCACCTTTGTGATGTGCCGCCATGAAAACGCGGCTGGTTTTATGGCAGAGGCCACGTATCACCGCACCGGCGCACCCGGCATTCTACTTGCCACGGTTGGGCCGGGGGCGCTGAACGGAATCAATGTGGTCGAAAACGCGCGGCAAGATCGCGTGCCTATGATCGTTTTGACCGGCTGCGTTGATGCCCATACCGCCCAGATCTACACCCATCAGGTACTGGATCAGCCTCAAGTCTTCCGTCCGATCACGAAAGCCAGTTTCACCCTTGATGCGCGCGCGGCTCACGTGATGATCGACAAAGCCATCGGCATCGCAACAGAGGGCCGCCCCGGTCCTGTGCATATCGATGTGCCTATTTCTGTCGCGGATGCGGGGGCGTTGGGTGAGGGTATCTTGCGCCCTGACGCTCTACCAGTCGTGCCGACTGGCCCCTTGGTGGATGACGCGAAAGCCCGATTGGCAGCTGCCAAGCGCCCCTTGATAATTGCTGGGTTGGACGTCTTGTCAGATGCAGGCGCGGCGGCTGTGACGCGGGCGGCGGAAGTGCTGCAAGCGCCGGTGATCACCAGCTATAAGGCCAAAGGCCTGATCCCTGAAAGCCATGACTTAGCCCTTGGCGGTGCGGGTCTATCGCCCAAAGCCGATACGATCCTCTTGCCGCTTGTGGAACAGGCCGATGTGATCCTGTGCATTGGTTATGACCCTATCGAAATGCGTCCGGGGTGGACGGATCCGTGGGACCCCAAGACCCAAACTATCATCGATGTGACAGCCGTTTCCAACACGCATTACATGCACCAAGCGACGCATAACATCGTCGGCGACCCCGTAGAAACGGTTAAAGCCCTGTTGCCGGACAATCCCTTGTCCGGCTGGGATACCAATGCGGCAACCGAGGCGAGGCGCGAGATCACTGCCGCCTTTGCCCCGCCGGAAAGTTGGGGGCCCGGGCAAGCCATCGCCATCTGCCAAGAGGTTCTGCCCGTCGACACATTGATCACCGCGGATAGTGGTGCGCATCGCATCTTGCTGAACCAAATGTGGTCATGTGGTTTCCCGCGTGCACTGACCCAATCCTCGGGCTTTTGCACTATGGGTTGCGCTGTGCCGCTCGCGATGGGGGCGAAGCTCGTTGATCCAGATCGGACAGTTGTGTCCTTTTCTGGCGACGCAGGCTTTCTGATGGTCGTTGGCGAATTGGCCACCGCCGCGGAACAAAAGATCGCGCCGATCTTTGTCGTGTTTGTTGATGCGTCTCTTGCTCTGATCGAATTGAAACAGCGTGGGCGGAAGATGAAAAACGTTGGCGTGGACTTTGACCGCACAGATGTCGCCGCCGTTGGTCGCGCCTTTGGTGGCAATGCAGTGTCTGTGTCCGACGCCTCTGCCTTGCGGACCGCGTTGACAGAGGCCGTGGACGCCTACACCTTCACCGTCATCGCCGTTGAAATAGATAAGCGAGCCTACGATGGCACATTCTGACGCGCCCAAAGCCCTCGATGGCATTTTGGTTCTGGATCTGTCGCGCATTTTGGCAGGGCCAACCGCCACGCAAATGCTCGGTGATCTTGGCGCTACCGTGATCAAAATAGAAAACCCCAAAACTGGCGGCGATGACACCCGACGCTGGGGGCCACCTTACGTTGAAACACCAGATGGGCATTCAGACCTCAGCGCTTATTTTCTGTCTGCCAACCGGAACAAGTTTTCGGTGGCAGCGGACCTGTCCACACCAGAAAGCCAAGCGCTTGTGAAAGAGATTGCAAGCCAAGCTGATATTCTGGTTGAGAACTACAATACTGGTGGTTTAGCGAAATACGGATTGGACTACGAAAGCCTTAGAGCGTTGAACCCTGCGCTGGTCTATTGTTCGATCTCGGGCTTTGGCCAGACAGGGCCGAACAAGCATTTGCCTGGCTATGACCTAATGGCGCAAGGCTACGGCGGGATCATGTCTATCACGGGTGAACCTGATGGTGCACCGATGAAGGTCGGTGTTGGTATCGCGGATGTGATGTGCGGCATGTACGCCTCTATTGGTATTCTTGCGGCATTGCGCCACGCTGAAGCGACAGGCGAAGGTCAGCAGATCGACCTTGCACTGGTCGATAGCCAAATGGCGTGGCTGATCAACGAAGGAACGAACACCCTCGTCAGCGGCAAAGCACCACAACGACGTGGCAATGGGCATCCTAACATTGTGCCATACGATGTCTTTGCGACAGCAGATGGTCACATCATCCTAGCCGTGGGGAATGACCGGCAATTCGAATCTTTCTGTGGCGCTATTGGACGCAGTGATCTCGCCGAAGACCCTGATTTTACAACCAATCCGCTTAGGATTGCGCACCGTGATCGCCTCACGGCGGAAATCTCTGTAACATTTGCCGCCAAAACATCTGCCGACATTCTCAAATCATTACATGACGTTGGCGTTCCAGCTGGTCCGATTCACAAAATCGACGAGGCGCTCAGCTCCGATCAAGCGCAAGCACGCGGCGGCGTTGTGCAAATTGAAGCGGCAACCTCCGCCGGATACGTTGATCTTCTGGGCAATCCGCTGAAATTCTCCAAGACACCCGTAAATTATGGCAAAGCTCCGCCGAGGTTTGGCGAGGATACAGATAGACTTGACCAGTTGCTTGCTGATCGAAATGTGTCAAAGAACTCACTATAAATCCAAGTCCAATCACATTTTCGAGTGGTAACGCGGTGGTGAGAGGTATCGAGGCGCAACCTAATTTATCTCCCTGCTGTAAATTAAGAGTTAATACGAGGCGCAGTCATGCGAACAGACATCAGCACCTGCCAAGTCAGCTTGGATGACGACACAGCGCTTCAACATTGGAATGGCGTCATTCACGGTGTTTTGTGTCATGGCCAACAAACCGGTGATCACCTGAACGCCCTCCTTGCTGCTGCGCCTGACTTTGCGATGGGACAAGCGATGAAGGGGCTGGCATGTTTGATGCTGGGTCGACGCGAACTTGTGCAAGTTGCTCAAGATGCCTGTGACGACGCCTTCAAAAAACTTGACCTCGGTGGCGCCACAAAGCGCGAACGCCTGTGGTGTGAAGCCCTTGCGGAATGGCTGGCTGGCAAGCCTTCCAACTCTATCGCCAAAATGGAACAAGCCCTTGTTCTGAATCCTGCCGATACAATCAGCATGAAGTTGTCGCATGGCATCCGCTTCATGCTGGGCGATCACAAAGGCATGTTGTGGTCGATAGAACGTTCGATCATAGCTCACGATGAAAGCCATCCGCTTTATGGTTACGCACTTGGCTGCCGCGCTTTCGCTTTGGAAGAGGTCGGTCGTTACGCCGAAGCCGAACAAATCGGTCGCCGTGGTCTGGGCTTTGCCCGCGACGATGCATGGGGTTTGCACGCCGTCGCGCATGTCTACGACATGACCCATCTGACAGCGCAGGGCATCGCGCTAATCGATAACTTCCCCGACGCTTGGTCCCACTGCAACAACTTCCGCTTTCACGTTTGGTGGCACAAAGCCTTGTTGCATCTCGATCAAGGTGAGATCGAAACCGTACTTAATCTTTACGACACCAAAATCCGCGATGAGAAAACCGATGACTATCGTGATTTCTCGAATGCGAGCTCGTTGCTTCTACGGCTTGAATTAGAAGGCGTTGACGTCGGGAACCGCTGGGATGAATTGTCGTTGCTCGCCGAAAAACGCTCGAACGACGGCTGCCTCACGTTTGCGGATATGCACTATATGCTCGCCCTGATGGGCGACAAAACAGAGAAAGGCGCTTCACGTCTTACGCGTCGCGTCATAGAGACCGCCCAAACGAATGATGATGTAGGGCGTGTAATGCGGACACCAGGTGTTGATCTGTCAAAAGGCATCGAAGCATTTGGCGAAGCGGACTACGCGACAGCGTTCAATTTCCTCAAAGGCGCTCAACCTCAATTCCAAAGCATGGGTGGCAGCCATGCCCAACGCGACGTGTTTGAGCGTTTGACCATCCAAGCGGGACTTCGCGCTGGCCGTTTAGAAGATACAGAACAGCTTCTTGGGACTCGGACCGCGTTGCGCGGCAATCAAGAAGATAGTTTCGCGGCTTCTCGCATGGCAAAGATACAAGAGTTGCGGTCGGGTCCGACCCTGTTCACCGCTGCAGAATAGACGGGTTTCGCCCACATGACTGCTGCTAATACTCCATTGCGCGCCGATCCTTCGGCGATGTCACCGCAGGCGGCTGCGCCGCGTCGTGAACGTGACATCCGGTTGGATTTCTTTCGTGGCATCGCGATGTTTATCATTCTGTTTGCGCACACGCCCGGCAATCCTTGGACCTCTTGGATCCCAGCACGTTGGGGGTTTTCAGATGCGACAGAGATGTTTGTCTTCTGCTCAGGTATGGCGAGTGCGATCGCATTCGGCGCGACCTTCGACCGGGCAGGGATGTTTCTAGGTACCGCGCGCGTTGGTTATCGCATTTGGCAGGTATACTGGGCGCATGTCGGGCTGTTCTTCGCCACAGCGGCTCTGACCGTGTATTTGACCGAGCTCGATATCACCTCTCGGAACTACTGGGGGCAGCTAAACCTCTGGATGCTTTTCGTTGAGAGCGAGCACTGGGAAAATCCGAATATCTTGTTGAGCTTTATGACACTCCGGTGGGTGCCAAACCTCTTCGACATCTTGCCGATGTATATGGTTATTTTGGCGATGATGCCGGTGGTGATTATCCTCTCAAGGATACACTTCGGCTTAGTCGTTTTGGCGAGTGTCACGATGTGGGTCTTCGCTCAGCGCAATTTGATGGAACACTTCGGATTGCCATACCTAAACTTCACGGCTGAGCCGTGGGTAGGGAACGACAATTGGCAAAGACGGTGGTTTCTCAACCCATTTGGATGGCAGCTGCTCTTTTTCACAGGTTTTGCATTTATGCGCGGATGGATACCAAAGCCGCCAGTCACGGCTTGGCTTTTTTGCGTCGCGGCATTCATCGTTATCCTTAATATCCCTTTCTCAAACATCGGCGTTCGAGTGTTCGGCTTTGAGTGGGCCCGTGAATGGCGGGGGGAGCACAGACAGTGGTTTTCCAAAACCGACCACGGCATCTTGCGTTATGTCCAGTTCTTAGCTCTCGCGTACCTCGCTTGGGTGATTGCGGGCGACAAAGGCTCTCGCATACGCGCGGGGACAACCGCACTGGGACGCGCTTGGGTCAAAGTCCTTGCGATGATTTTGAAGGTTGGGCAGCAGTCTCTCGCCGTCTTTGTTGTGTCGATCATCGTCGGCAGGTTGAACGGTGCCATTCTGGATATTGTTGGACGTGACGCGGTCTCAGTGACACTCGTCAACCTTTTCGGCATGGCCGTGTTGGTGGCGACTGCCTACCTCGTTGGCTGGACGAAATCTCAACCTTGGCGAGTTACTGGAGGTTCAAATGTTAAGGCGTGAATTTTTGGTATTTGTCGCGGCTCTAACGGCATCTCCAGCTCTCTCGCAGGAGGCAGGACAAAAAGGTCTACAATTGGCGGATGGCAACGCTTTTGATCCGAACGATGTGTTGGAGATGGCGCGTCGATTGGCACAGGCACCTTACGTCTCGCCGACAGGCATTCCCGAAGAATGGACCGAGATCGACTACGAAGACTATGTCTCAATCTGGTTTGATGTCCGCAATGCACTTTGGAATGATGAGGCCGATACACCGCTGCGCCTCGATGTCTTTGCGCCGGGTTTGTATTTCCCGGTCCCGATCAATATCTCAGTGGTAGAGGAGGGCGTTGCCCGACCGCTCGCATTTGATTTTGATCTTTTTGATAAGACAGACAAGTTTCCGGATTTGCCCATTGATGAAACGCTAGGGTATTCCGGTCTAAGGCTTCGGGCTGAGCTTGAAAAGCAAGGCATCTATCAAGAGTTCGCTGTCTTCCAAGGTGCGAGCTATTTCCGAGCCATTGGAACAGGTGATATCTACGGCTTGTCAGCACGCGGCCTAGCCATTGATACGGCTTCCCCTAACGGTGAAGAGTTTCCCGATTTCCGCTCCTTCTGGATAGAGAAACCGAGCGCTGGCTCCAAAACCTTTGTGGTTCACGCGTTGCTTGATAGCCCGAGTGCGGCTGGTGCCTATCGTTTTGAGATCACCCAAGGGCAACCTCTGGTCATGGACATCACGGCGCATGTTTTGCCGCGCCGTGATCTAGCGACGGTGGGGATCGCGCCGCTTACCTCGATGTTCCAATACGATCAAACCAATCGATCTCGTTTCACTGACTGGCGACCAGCTGTTCATGACAGCGACGGGCTCCTCATCAATAACGGTGCCGGTGAGACGATTTGGCGTCCTTTGGCCAACCCGGTCAATCTGCAAGTCAGCGCCTTTGTCGACAACAACCTCAAAGGTTTTGGTCTGATGCAACGGGCGCGCGAGTATGGCGACTTTGCCGACCTTCAGGCGCACTATCATCGCCGCCCTTGCGCGTGGGTTGAACCGAAAGGTGAGTGGGGAGAAGGCTCCGTCACGTTGGTTGAAATTCCAACCCCTTCGGAGATTTTCGACAACATCGTTTGTTATTGGCAACCGAATGGCGGGCTTCCGGCGGGTTCAGAGAACACCTTCGAATATCGTCTGACTTGGGGTGATGATATTGCGCATGGCGATGGTTTGATTGCGCTCAACACAATGATTGGGTCGGGGTTCGACAATGACGGGATCATCGTTGCGATTGACTTTGAAAACGGTCCAACGGTGCCCGAAGACCTGTCCGAGATCGACATCGTCGTCAACGGCAGTGCGGGCAATCCCAGCGGCGGGGTCGTGCAACGCAACCCAGAAACGGGAGGCCCGCGGCTGGCCTTCAAGTTCCGTCCGGGCGAAGAGAAACTGATCGAATTCCGCGCGCAGCTTTACAAGGCAGGCGCACCTCTGACGGAAGTCTGGCTATATCGGTGGACCGCATGACGAAATACGCTGCCAGCCATATGCCGGAGCGTGCGCCGCTTGAGATGCGTCCGCAGACTTTTCGGCAGACAGCTGCGCCTCGCGTCGCCAGTACAAAGGCGCTGCGAAGCCGTTGGCCATGGCGCGCGGCGGCGTTCATCCCGACGCTGATTGTGACGATCGTGATCTGCGTGTCAGTAACACGCTACCTCGCCCACGGCGGCGTATCATCCGTTGAAGCTATGGCCGTCGGATTGGTCGGGTTGAGTACGGTCTGGCTATTCTTTGCGGCAACTACGGCCTGCCTTGGCATGGTCAGCTACGCGTTTCAAACTGATGCCACCAAGTCGGTACGAAACGCGCCTCCGCAAAATATCGCATTGTTGATGCCAATCTATAACGAGACGCCGCATGACGTCTTCGGCAACGCCTCCGCCATGTTGAGAGAGCTTCAGGGCAATGCGGGCGACCGCTTCACGTTGTTCATGTTGAGCGACACCAATGATCCTGAAATCGCGAAACTTGAGGATCGCGCGTTTTCTATTCTCAGTGCCGAATTTCAATCCGAAGCCTCCGTCTATTATCGCCGCCGCGCTGAGAACACCGACAAGAAAGTGGGCAATATATCCGACTGGATTGAAAACTGGGGCGACGCTTACGACGCCATGTTGATCCTAGATGCGGACAGCTTGATGAGCGGTCACGCCATCCGTCAACTGGCGGATGCTTTGGCATCGGAACCTGATGCTGGTTTGATTCAAAGCCGACCAGTCTTAATCGGCGCTGAAACGCTCTTTGGCCGAGTCCAACAGTTTTCGAACGCTGTCTATGGTTGGCTGGTTGCAGAAGGCATCGCCAGTTGGTCGCAAGGCGAAGGGAACTATTGGGGTCACAACGCCATCATTCGAACCCGCGCGTTCGCCGAAAGTGCGCGTCTGCCTTATCTGAAGAGCATTCGCGGTAATAATCAGCTGTTTCTAAGCCATGATTTCATCGAAGCGGCCATGCTGCGAAGGGCAGGTTGGCGTGTCAGGCTTTTGCCGCGTGTGGGCGGCTCTTATGAAGAAACACCCGTCACGCTCATCGACTATGCGCTGAGAGACAGGCGCTGGTGTCTTGGAAACATGCAACATCTTCGCATTCTCGCGGCGCGCGGATTTCACCCCATCTCGCGCCTTCATCTGTTGCAAGGGGCACTGGCGTTTTTGATGTCACCAGCATGGCTCGCGGCTTTGGTGCTTTGGTCATTCGTGGGGATGACAGAAGAGGGTACAACAACTTACTTCTCAGCGGCCAATCCGCAAACCCCGATTTGGCCTGAGGCTATGACTTATGACATCGGTTGGTTTTTCTTGCTGTTCATTTATGGAATGCTTTTGCTTCCGAAACTAATTGGCGCCACGCTCTATGGTCTGCGCGCAAGAACGCGGGCGGCCTATGGGTCTGGGCTTACCTACATCGGAACGATCTGTGTCGAGCTGTTCCTTTCCGTACTCTACGCGCCGGTGATGATGGTTCAGCATACGATTGCTACTTTGCGTGCGTTTGTTGGATGGTCCTTTGACTGGGCACCTCAAAACCGGAATGGCGGGTCGTATGGCTGGAAGGAAACGCTTAGATTCCATTGGGTCGAAATGCTTTCCGGTTTCTTGATTTTAGGTGGCGTTGCCAGCGGTCAGGTCTCACTTCTGATCTTACCAATCGCCATCAGCTTAGCCGGCGCTGTGCCGCTTTCAATGCTCAGCGGGATGCGCGTCTCGAACGCGACTGCCAGAATGCTTCGCCTAGATACGCCTGTGTCGCTCAGAGAACCGGCGATAGTTTCAAGCGCTCGTGCGGAACGCGCTAAGTTCAGAGCTTGGGTGAACGAACAGTCAGAGCCGGTATCAATCGCGGCGGAGTGAGTGGCGGTAAACCACCACCGCACCTAAAAGCAAAAGCGGTATCGCAAAGGCACGGTACGTGATCTGCAAATTGAAGCCAATGTATGAGGCGTAGGAACCGTTAAAAAGGAGCAAGCTGTCTTCGATGCTTGTTCCTTCAAAACCCATTGACGTGTTGATGCTCGCTTGCACAACGAGCAGCAGCAAAGCCCCGCCCAGAAAACCAAATACGCCCCAACGCAACGGGATGATAAAGCCAACCACAAGGGCAAGCACGGATATGAATGAGATAAGGGTCATAGTCCTTCGTACCAGTTGATGACCAGATCTGGCCAGTCGTTCGGTATCGTGTGGCCACCCGGGAAGACGGCGAGTTCGAGTGCAGTATCTGTATCACAACGATCCCAGGCGCGACGCAAGAACGACCCGTCAGTGACAAAGCGGTCCGCACGTAGATGAACGCATCCGTTTGTTTCCCGCCAGATTTGGAGCGCTTCGAAAATATCTCCCTGGGCAAAGGCATCCGGATAGGTGATTGGAACCCCGTTCACAACGCGACCTTCCAACGGAACGGTTGTATCTGTCCATCCGTGGGTGTGTAGCATTTTGATGGGCCCCTCACATCCCTCCGGATGTGGACGCCAGAAATTGCCCCCGATTGGCGCGAAAGCCGCGAAATTGTCGGGTCCCAGACAGGCTGCGTAAGCTGTCATCGAGCCGCCAATCGAAAATCCGCCTAGGATAAAGTCATCGGGGTTGAGATCAAAACGCGACACGGCATCAGCTTTGACCTCAGCCAAGAAGCCCACTTCGTCCTGCTGTTCGCCTGTTGCAGGGTGAAAGCGCCATGTCCTGCCATTGCGGCCTTCTCGCCGAACGCCATCTGGTGCGATCACTGCGAACCCACGCTCGAGAAAACCGTCGACCATACGTCGATTTCGCAACGCGCCTTTGCCCGAACCGCCCCATCCGTGCAGGTAGAGTACTGCGCCTTTTGGCTCGTCCGAGGTTGGCAGTTCAATATAGTAGTCCCGATCTCCGACAGAACAGGCTGTCTCAGCCGAACAGGCCATGGCTTGCGTTGCAAACAAAGGAAGGATGGAAAGCGCGGCTAGAAGTCGGATCATGGAGTGGTTACGGGCAATCCGCGTTGAAGCCATCCAGGGCCCGCGCGAGATCCCAACATACCTTCCGACACATCAACGATGGAGGCGATGCCAGCCTCTTCGAATAGGCGGGTGACACGAGCGGAGCGCACACCACGTGCACAAATCACGGCAACGGTTTGTTCTGAATAGGCTCGGGCCGCAAGGACCGCTTCAAGAAAATCATCTCGTCGCATATAAATCCCGACGGCACCCTGAGGCACCCCAGTTATTGCCCATTCGTCTGGGCGGCGAACGTCAACCAGAAGTATGTCTCCGGCGATGGCGGCTTCCATCGCTTCAGGCGGCGTCATGACCCGCGCGGTTTCCGCACGGGCCAAATATTGTGTGCCGATAAGAACTGTTCCACCTGCCAAGGCAAAGCCAGCGGTGGTCAATAAAGATCGGCGGGACAGTTCCATGAACTGACTTTAGTTCACAGGTGCCGAAGAAGAAAAGCTTGGAATTGTGCGCGTGGACGCTGCTTGTGATTCGATGCCTGTCCAGTTGCCATCAGCCAGTGTGATGTTGCCTGGAATGTCTTCTTCCCAGAAACCAACGACGTTTTGAGTGATGTTCAGGTAGAGTTTGCCATCAACGATGCGCCACAGGTTCGGGTTTGCAGGAACCTTGCCACCTTTCGACACACCGTAAGCGCAGTGGCCGTCGAACTGTGGTGCGTATTGCGCTGGGTTGGCAAGGAATGCGTCGCGGTTAGCTTCTGACGAGAAGGCCCATGTCGCGCCGTTGTATTCGGCAGTGATGTTTGCGTCGCCAGGAATGCCTTCAGGCTGAGCAGAGCCTACAGATGATTGGTCTAGGCCAAAGTAGGCAACAACGTCATATCCAGAGACGGCAAAACCGGTTTCATCGATGTATTGATCCCCCGCAAAAGCAAACGATGCAGACGCAACAAGTGCGGCGAAGGATGCGGCGAAGATTTTCATTGTGAAGGCTCCTGAGAAAGGTTTTTTGTTCGTCCTCAGGCGTAACACCATATGTGTTTCGAACATATGCCCACTCGCGAGACTGTGATGGTCTGTGCGTAAACTGAAATGATTTGGAATTGCTGTGAGAGAATTGACGAAAATCAACCCGACGAAGTGTTCTAGATCGTCTTCGTGACTTTCATATTCCCCGCGCTTCCATCGAATTCCATATCATTCCTTTGATCAAAAAATTCGTCGACGGCCTTCTTGCAGCCACCCCAGTCAAAGTAGTCATCAAAGATTATTGTGCCTCCCTTTGGTAACTGAGGCCAAAGGCGCGTAATGCATGTTCTGACGGGGTCGTACCAATCTACATCGATGTGGGCGAAAGCCACGGGTTCACTGAGATTCATCGTTTCTTGTAGGAGACCCTTGTTGAGAGAAATGCCCGCTACTGCGTCGTCGCCAACAAGCTCTTTGATCTGGGTGAGGACAAATTCGCGAAGATCGCCTCGATAGCCATAATAGGTTCACCACCTATTCCTGAACTTTGACCGCTCAAAATTGTTTCGTATCTTTCGTGAACATCTGGAGGATCTTCGGGGCCGGGCGGGGGGATCATTTCAAAAGTATCGAAAACACTTATTTCACGTCCGCCCGAGTAGGTCGAAATCAGTACCAGTGACCCGCCCAAAGCGCATCCGGCCTCTACAATGCGTCCTTCGATGCCATCTGTATTTAGTGCATTTAGGCTCTCAATAAGTTGTTCTAGTTTTTCCTGCGAAAGATAGGTGAGGTGTCTTTTTCTAATTTTCTTAACAACACGTTTTGGATCCTTCCGCGACAATGAGAACTCTCTTTTCAATTTTCGAAGCATCGCGTTTAGTTCCCAGTCTTAGGCTCTGATCGTTAGGACTTAGTGGGGGCAGCTTGAATTCTTGTGTCGCCTTTGCAAACCCCACTTCTGATTCCGTCCACAAAATAGTACAACAGTGGGTTGCAGGTTTCATTTGAAAGTTAGTTGGGCGATGGTAACGTCAACTAAATTGATCGACCCCAAGGCATTGGAAAACAAGAAACATGACCTCAACCCCCGCCGCATATTCAACAGATGGCCGAACGTTTCATTTTTCAACAGACATAAAGAGCGGTCCAGAAGTCGGGGGCTATGTTCATCTTGATGTTGGCGGCGGTGTCTTCCTACTTGGACAAGTTCTTGACACAAAAATCAACGGGATAGGGACCGGCTCCATGTCTGTTTCGGGCATTGGTGAAATTCGCGCCATGACTGACGGTGAAGTGATCTTGGATAGCAAGCCAACACCGTTTGGAAGTGCCTCCCTGTCTGACGTCGACCCAAAGCTCGTACATGCCTATTTCGCAAGGCTCCGTGGCTCTAAAGCCGGGCTTGATATTGGGCGTATGAAGCGGGTAGGCGACAATGAAACAGCGACACTTCAGGCAGCCGGTTTTGGCCGCCACACCTTGGTGTGTGGTCAATCAGGTTCAGGGAAAACCTATTCTCTGGGTGTGGTGTTAGAACGGCTGCTTTTGGAGACAGACCTCAGAATCGCAGTCCTTGACCCTAACTCAGATTACGTGAATTTGAATGAGTTCGGTGGCGCGGATCAGATGGGATTGGATGCCGTTGAGCAAGAGAAGTTGTCCGAACGCTATGCGGAAGCGGCAAGTCGCGTATCCATTCATGGCACCCGAGACGACCAACAGCCACTCCAAACGCGTTTTGGTAGAATGCCAATTGAACAAAAGGCCTTGGTTCTCGACTTGGACCCCCTGCGTGACGCGAGGGAATACAACGTGCTTGGGCGCATTGTCAGAGAGATGCCAGATACCGAATATTCCCTTTCGGACGTGCGGCACAAAGCGGCGTCTATGTTCGATGATGGGGCGCAAAACCTAGCGATCCGAATTGATAACCTAAATGTCGAAGACATGAGCATTTGGGCACCAAACGAAGCGCCCGCAATGCTTGATCTGATTACTGAAGATTGGAGGGGAATTGTCCTAGACCTTGGGAGTTTGCCATCTGCCAATGAACGGTCCTTGATGGCTGCAAGTGCGGTGCACTTTTTCTGGCAAACCAGACATAGGCGCCAGCCTACATTGCTTGTGATTGATGAAGCCCACAACGTGTGTCCGCAAACGCCAACCGATCGCTTTCAAGCCATGGCAGTCGAGGATTTAGCCGCGATCGCTGGTGAAGGCCGCAAATTCGGGCTCTATCTTTTGCTGGTCACACAGCGGCCGCAAAAGCTTCATGCAAATGTTCTCTCACAATGCGAAAATATTCTTTTGATGCGGATGAACTCAAAAACGGACATCGATCATCTCGCTTCCGTATTCTCTCATGTTCCGGAGTCGATGATCCGGCAGGCTTCTTCATTTGGTCTTGGCGAGGGGTTGGCTGCGGGGCGAATTTCTGCTGATCCGATGCTCTTCAAGACAGGAACCCGTTTCTCGGTGGAAGGCGGAAGTGATATTCCAGCGACGTGGGCGGAACAGCGAAAGAAATAATCGCATCGGTCACGCGCCTTAATTTTAGGTCTTTTCGAAAGGACATTCTATGCATCGAGTATTTCTGAATGCTGCAGTTCTTGCGCTCGCGTCCCAAGCATCGGCCGAAGGCGAGCACGTGGTCTTTGGATCAGCGACCTATCTTCAGCGTATCGCACTCGCGCCCAATGCTGTTTTGATACTCGAAGCTCAGTCCGAAGACGGACAATTGATTTCGGAAGGACGTATCGCAACTGAAGGCCAACAAGTGCCAATCCCGTTTGAAATGACAGTAGAAACTGATGGTGAATACCAACTACGCGTTGGGATCGCTGAGGTTGGACAGGTTACTTGGCTTGGTGATCCTGTCACCGTGATGCAGGACGACGTTGGTGAAATCATCTTAGCGCCTTACTCAGCGCCTTTGTTCGATTTTATATATCGATGTGGCGAGCAGATGATCCAAACCACTTATGTTGACGAAACGCTCATTATGGACAGCGGAAGCGACCGGCAACCACTTCAGCAAGTTCGCTCAGCGTCTGGTGCCAAATATGAGCTGGAGGCAGATCCAAACACCTTCTTCTGGAGCCAAGGCGATACCGCATTGGTGTCCTTGAATGGCTATCAATTCCCAGAGTGTAGTTTGGCGCTACCTCCGCAAGCGGACTACATAGCAGGTGGATTGGAGCCATTCTGGTCGGTTTCTCTTGATGCGGAAACCATGGCGCTAGAACGGGAGGGGATGGAGGATCTGTCGCTTGGGCCTTCCGAGGCGGAAATGGATGAGCGAGGCGATATTACGATCGTCGCTTCAGATACTGAACGTGCTCTACGAGCGGTTCTACTGCGCCAATCCGTCGAGTGTAGATTTGCGTCTAAGGCTATTCCCTATCCAGAAGCGGTCAACCTCTCTATGGGCGATGAGGCCATCGCTGGGTGCGGTGGTGATCCCTGGGCATACTTGACCGCACGCACTTGGGTGGTCGAAGACATCAACGGTCAGGGCGTGATTGATACAGCTCGAATAACAATCGGATTTGACGCTACAGGTATGATTTTTGGATCGGGGTCCTGCAATCGTTACAACGGACCCGCTTCTTTGAGCGCTACAACTCTGGAAATTGGACCGGTCGCAGGAACCTTCATGATGTGCCCAGAGGCTTTGATGAACCAAGAGCGAAAACTGTTTGACGCTTTCGAGAATGTTTCAAGCTTCAAAATAGATGAAACGGGTGCCTTGACGCTCACCGGTGCAGAAGGGGCATTGATTACGGCGCGTGCTGCGACTGATGGAAGCGCGCCTTAGTTAAACTCCGCAATGACTACCGAAAGAATAAACCCGCATTTGAAGTCAAATGCGGGCGGTATTTCGGGTTTGTGTAAAGGACTTTGGCTAATTAATCACCTGGCTGCGCTGTGGGTGCTGGTGCAGGTTCCGGAGCTGGAGACGCCGCCGCTTCTGCTGATTTCGCCGCGGCCTCTGCAGCCGCGGCAGAGCGTTCAGCTGCATCAACCGCGCTCTGAACATCGCTTTCCATCTTTTCTTGACGTTCTTGCCGGTTCTCTTTGACCTCTTTGAAGATATAGATCGGGATCAGGATTGCGGCGATTAAAGAACCGAACCACACGAGAAGTGTTGCCGCGAGTAGGTTCGCGATGCCGCCAACGTTCATACCGGGCATCAGCAAGTCAGTAATGACGAGACCGGCCATAATGACAACTATGGCTACACCGCCACGCAATTGAGGGATTTGTTGAAGCGACATCTTCGTGATGATTGGACCTGCGATCGTTTGGAAAACGGAAAATATCAACACTGCCAATATGAAAGCAGTGAAATCAATAGTGAAACCAGTCAATAAAAGCGTCGCAGCAAATAGACCAGCTGCGTTTGCAATCAGGTAGGATGCAACGGAAATTAAGAACTTTATCATTGTATGTCCCTCAAAGGAATGTTCCGAAAATTATTGGTTGTTCAGGCACTTGTCGATGTACCTTCCAACCGGCGGCTTCCTCTAATTTTAGCTTGATCAGCTAAAATTAGACAAGCAAAATCGATGGCGATCAAGATAGCAGTTTTAATTCAAATACACGCTCAAATTTTATAGGACGCCTGATCGAAGGCCTTACGTATCCTGTTATCGTTGAGCTTTTGCAGATCAAGAACTATGTTCCAGTTTGTTCTGTCGAATAGGCTGTAACGCCTTCTCGACAGCGTGAAGCAGTTCGACACGAGATACTGGCTTCATTAATCTGATATCATTCATCTGAAAGACACTGTCTTGAACGGTGGCTTCGCTAGCATATCCGGACAAAAAGATCGTTCGGAGGCTTTTGTCCACCTCGCGCAACGTTTTTGCAAGCTCTGGCCCCTGAATCTCGCCTGGCATTGTTATATCTGTGACAAGCAAATCATAGGGACCGCTGTCGCGGAAAACTTCTAAAGCTTGGTCTCCACTGGCAGCGGTCTCGACAGCATAACCATTGGAAACGAATATGCTCCGAAGAATGTTGAGTATTTCAATTTCATCATCAACTACAAGAATGCGTGATTTACTATCAGGGCTTTCTTGGTCTCCAACTTGAACGCTTTCGACCAAGTCTACCGTGTTGTTATCCTCAGCGGTTGGAAAGTACATTTTGATGGTGGTGCCGACTCCCACTTCAGAGTAGATTCTGACAAAGCCGTTACTTTGTTTGACAAAACCCTGAACCATTGAGAGTCCCAAACCTGTACCAAATCCGATTTCCTTTGTTGTGAAAAACGGATCAAATACTCGGCCTTGTTCAGACGTTTGTATGCCTGTTCCAGTATCAGTAATTGACAACATAACGTAGCGACCCTGCGGCACATTTTCTTCTATGTCTTCGACTTGTCTTTGGTCGACGCGCAGATTGCTGGTTTCAATCGTGAGTTTTCCACCTTCAGGCATTGCGTCCCTTGCGTTCACGACGGTGTTAACAATCGCACTTTGAAGGCTGGTAGGATCAAGACTTGTTCGCCAGCATTGGCTTTGTAGAATTGTTTCGATTTCAATATTGGATGGAATTGTACGCGACAGCCAACGTTCTGTTTCCTGGACAATCGTGTTTATGTCCAAAACTGTCGGCTCTAGAGATGACTTTCGAGCGAAGGCCAGCATCTTCTTAGTCAGGTCACCGCCACGTTTGGTCGCAGCAAGCGCATTCGTGATCATGTCACCGCGTTCGCTGTTGACCGCAGCATTGTCTCGCTCTTCCTCAATTTTAAGTTGCTCCAGATTACCTAGGATAATGGCAAGGACGTTGTTAAAATCGTGTGCGATGCCCCCAGTGAGTTGGCCAATGCTCTCCATTTTTTGAGCCTGGTTCGCGATCCTTTGCGCGCGGAGTAACGCCGCTTCGTTTTGTCTAAGATTGGTGAGGTCATAGTTCATGCCGACGATACGTTCAGCTGTTCCCTCTTCATCTCTCACTACCATCGCATTTCCTTTGAGGTGGCGGATTGCTCCGTCAGGCAGAACCACGCGATACTCGGTGTCATATTCTGATATTCCCTTCAGCGCCGCCTCATACATCTGATTGAGGTGTTCGATATCATCAGGATGAATTACGTTCACCCAGCACTGGTAGTCGCAGGTTTCACTTCCCTCCGGCAATCCGTGAAGTGCGACACTGGTTTTGTCCCGCTTCGCGCTACCCGACTTAAGGTCGACGACCCAAGTTCCAATGCCGCCGGCTTCTTTGGCTAGTTGTAGAATTTCTAGTGTCTCTTTTAGGTCCTTTTCTCTTTCTACCAATGACTTAGTCTTATCGGATAAGCCCCTATCTCGTTCGTCTTTTGTACGGCCTAGCAAATAACCAGCGACAATATATACGGCCGAACCGATAATTGCCGTCGGCAAAGTACCAGTTAAAGTCTTTGGTCCGAAACCAATAGAGTACGCATAGATCACGAAACTCGCCGACAGAATTCCAGCTATCGTTCCGGTTTTTAACCCACCAAAACCTCCAGCGAACGCCGTGGCAGCAAAGAGTGACAGAAACGGTACAGGAAAAATAAACTGTGACGCTCTTCCGATTTCTATCAGCGTAAGAAACACGATTACTGGAATTAGTGACAGAGCTGTCCTAAGAGGTTGGTAGGGTGGCCTCATTACCTATAAGCCCCAAGCATATGCATTTGTGGTCTGAGGTGCCCCAAAATGTCCGGGCACGATCCTTTTCCAATTTGTACTATTCTACAACGTTTACTGTGTTGCGGCAATCTGGCACACCACTTCCACTATCGTCTTATGTCGGCTTTGCCGAAGTTCAACTTGCTGTTGTCTAGCCCCCTCGGTTAGCACCAAAAATTATCGTTTCTCTAGTGATGTTTCTGAAGCTCTGTAATCGTCACTAAAGTAACGTAAATAGCGTGAAGAGATTGTTTTGCAGCGTAACTTGTTTTTCAGTTTGCAGATTGGTGTGGCACCAGAAACCTACCAGCCTCAGGCCAAGATAAGTGAACTTCTTTGAGGCTCAAAAGACCACCACGAGGTCCATAGGTATAGTTTCATCAGAGCTGACCTTGCGACGTCCTGCATGATGATCTTTATTTAACAAAGATGCGTGACCTTGCCCCGTCATGCAGGTCGCTAGCCATTCTGAAATTTTCCCTATCGGCATGGCTAGCGGTCAAACACTATAACAGGCCTTAGTACTCAAGTGCTGAGGTACGGTTTGGGCGCCTTGCCAGATTCTGTTTTGAACAGCCATGTTCCACAGAAGCTCTTCCAAAATCAATTTGGCTGGGGATTTGGATTTCTTTAGAATTTCAGTCTACCCATGTTACGCGTCACGTAAGTCAGCGCCGTAGTGTTCGCAGTCATGATTTTACACACCAATGTTCCCCACGCTTAGACCGCAACCCCTATTTTTGGGCTTTCAATTAGACAGCCTGACAAAAAGAAACCCGGCGGTAGGGAGTTTAAAGCTCGTCACTATGCTCCGACGCGAACCAACATTTTTCGATTGTAAGCCAACTGTAGTCTACGCAGGGTAGGGCCTCGGTTGCCCCTTTTCTATGCCTTCGAAGTCGAAGTGTATATCTGGTACCAAAGGCACTTCGCAATCTTATCCGTCGTTGACTGAGCACCGTTTTCGAGAAAGACCCCTAGAGAAGCACAGCCAAAAGAACCATCGTGATCAACTTAATGCGCGTATTTCACTCCAAAAGGCCGAATTCGAAGGTATAGGCAAGACCCCGGTTGAAAGCATCAGCTAGAGGGTCAGTCGCAGCCGGACGCGCCTTTGTGTAAGACGACTCCATACACCGCCGAAGGCATGAGATCGCCATTGAATTGCGCGTTTATCCCCGAATGCACGCCGACCATGCAGGTGGAAGAATATGCAATCAAACGGATGTCGATTTCACTGTGATATCCAGAGCTTGCCTTACCATAAACGCGAAACACCGGCCAATCGGTGTCGCAGGACGCGCGCGTCGCAAGTGGTGCTTTCTCCATAGCCTGTGGCAGCCATTGTTTCATGTCTTCCCGCTCTTCGAAGAGACTAGTCATGCGGTCAATTTGGGACATTTCATAGCTGAGCGTATTGAACGTGAAGATGCTACCACCAATAGTTACGTCGACTTCGTGCCCTTTGGGATGGGCGATGGAGGGCAAACGCAGCTCTCCAACCATAGCAACACCTTCGGACTGACGCATAAGCCAATCGCCATCCAGAAGTTCTGAGATTCGGTCGCGATCCGCGCCGCATAGGCTTTCGTAAACAACAGATACGGCAGGAGCCGACGATGGTGTGGTAGGTTCGATCTCTGCAACAGGTTCGAGGGGAAGTCGGCCGGTATTGTGGTAGGTAATGATAGGCAGAAAGGCCGGTAGCGCGGTGTCAGCCTGTTCCAGAATATTTGCGCAATTCCCAATCGAAAGCTTGTGGCGAAGGGTGATCCCGCTGAGGCTTGTGACGTCCGCAATCTTGTCCAACGCTTTTTCACAAGACCCTTCGCAGAGCCGGGCTGTGCCTACAAAACCATCTATGCACGCTGAAATCGTTTCGGTCAGTTTGCTCCGTAAATCGTCAATTGTCTGGGACTGAGCCGGTGTATGAAAAATTATCGCCAGAGAAGTTGCAAATACTTTGACTTTTCTAATTAATCTGAACTTGCGTAGCGTCACCACCAACTTGGAAAAAACCTAGCTGTCCATAAAGCCATACTCTTCGCCTCAAACAAACACAAAATTTATAGGATCGCATCTAGAGGAAATTGTAAAGCTTCCGCAAGGATGGCGCTTTGTATGTATTCGACATTGCCTATCGTTCGTTCCGGAATTCAGCGGCAGGTTTGGTTAGCACCGGATGTTTGTTTGAGAATCGTGAATGAAAACGGTGGTGGTCTATGAGAAACCCATACGGTGTCGTTGAGGAAACCCAAATCTCTACCTAAAGAATTGGTAGTTGCTTTCGATCCACTCACGCTGGCCTAACAAAGTGGGCAGTCTTGCGAGGCTTTACTACGCTGGGGTCACACCGCTTCGACACTGCTTTAGGTTTTGATTGTCGATCTTTCCAACCCATAACGATGGGGTCCAAACGAAAAAGGCTGGTCCGAAGACCAGCCTTTTCTGGGGCTAAGATACTTAAGGCTTTTTCTTTGCTTTTCGACGCATCGCGGCCATGCCACCAAGGCCAGCCACCAAAAGCAAACCAGATGCTGGAACTGGCACCGGCGTTACTTCCACGGATGCGAGCGTAAAGGAGTCGTTGCCGGCTGCAATCACGCAGAAGAATGCAATACAGCCATCAAAATCGTCAGAAAATGGCTCACCATATGCCACAATCGTCAACTCTTTCGAGACGACGCCTGGCAGATCAAGAGAGTTGTCATCACTTGTGTACGTCCCGTTGGATACGTCAGTAATCAAACGGGCATCATCATTGTCATCCCAAAGACCGAATGTAATGTTAGACCAAACCATTTCTTGATCGAAGGTCAAAATCAAGCGTTCGGAACTGCCCAATGGGCTACCATCTACTTGATCTGGCTGGCTGTCAGGAGCTCCGTCAACGCCCAAACCGTCGGCGTTGTATGTAACCGAGCATCCGCCGTAGTTAAATATCCCAAGTGCATCGCAAGAAAGGTTAACACCAGAACCTGCACCTGTGCCGGAGTTAGTAAAGTCGATTACCGCTGCTGATGCTGAGGTGGATCCAATAGCCAGCGCCGAACCTAGGGCAACACCAGCCAGTCTTTTCAAAGAGAACATATCTTTCTCCAAAATTTTTAAATTAGTAAAATTACACGTAAAGGGAGAATTCGAAATAACTTCCCTACCTAATTTTAGCCACAAAATTACCAAAATGTTAAGCATTTTCTGCACATTTCTTTGAAACGGTAGGTTGAAATCTGTTGGCGCATAACATTTCAGCACGAGGTATTTTTCTAGAAGAATTCTCGAAGGTGAAGAAAGAAGACTAAGTTATTGAACCTAAATAAATTAAAATCTCTGTGTGATTGCCGATTGAGGTTTATGATAGTTTAGCTCGCCATAATTCGAAATACCGTGTTTCTCTAATGGCAATGGTTATTCGACGGTCCATTTTCTGAGTTCGGAGTTCAATTGAGGCGACTTTGTGTCACAATTTGTTCGACCAATTTCGCAAGGTGTCTGTCGCGATTTGGTGAAATTTAACTTCCGCTCTAGACTTTCGAACTATGTGTAAGAAAGGCTGTTATCGCTTACGGTTCGGATTAATCTCCGACCATTCAAGAACCGCGTTCGAGGTGCTCGATGATCGCGGGTGTGGCATTGTCTGCACGGAAATATTATTGCCGCCACCAGCAGTTAGTCAGTAATACCATCAGGGGGTAAGTCTTCGCAGTTTTGCTACTGCAAAACACTAATTGCTCAACGCTAGCCACGAAAATCCAAGTAATTATTTGGATGACGATAGATCCCGCTTGAAACTCTCACATAGTAGCGCGAATCTCGAGTATCTAAGTGTTTTGATGCAATAACTTGAGAGTTTTGGCTCCGGCGGTAGGCACGGACTGGGATTAATCCTCATTCATATCTCGTTGAAAACGATCAATAAAATAGCTGTAAGTTGCAGTGTGTTCCCCGAAAAGTTCCCCCAAAGTAGTCGTGGCGAGATCTAAATGGCAAGCGAAAAAATCTTCGTAACTAATTTACGACAGGTCGACTTAAGACTACTTTACGTGACAGGGCCTCACGAATTCACCTGCAAAGAGACAATTGGCATGGGTTTGTCTAATTGCTTGAGTGAAATTCATTCGGAAAGGTGGGCTAGGGAAAGGAAAATTTGGTTTCTTGAGGGCCGGACTTCGTCGTGCAAGTGGTACATTCTTTTCCATTTTGGAGTACTTAAAGTGGACTTGTATGACCTTGACGTGTGCAAACGTTGTCGAGTGTGCAAGTTGCTGGTTTGCTAAGAAAACTGAACGAGCCTAAGTATTGGTGTTCCTCGCTCACCGCAGATTTAACTGGCTCATCAATTTTTCGAACACGCTCAAACTTCACGCGTTCAGAATGGAGCATCACCAAAAACTCTACTAGCCCAAATGAGTTTTTGGACGTGCAAAACGGATATTACATATTAGGGCTTTATGCGCCTTTGGGTGTCGAAATATAGCAGTCTTGCGCTTCTTGGTTGGAGCTAACATGCTGCCCTTAAGGAAAATAGAATGGGAACTCATAATATTGAAAACGCAACCAGATGTCTTGTCAGGTCTGATTTCTAGTTTCGCTTCATCCAGCTCGATATTTGAGTGCTGGGAACACTTGCGAACTTATATGAATTCCTTCGGATTTGATCGATTGCTCTTTGCTAGTAAGCCCTACGCAGATGCAACTAATTTTCACAATCTCTTTGGCACATTCGTACTTTCAAGCTACGGCCCAGTGATTGATCAGGTGTTTGTGAAAGATCGGGGCTTTACTGATGATGTCACAACAAAGTTCTTGCTGGAGAATACAGGTGCTGTTTCGTGGCAGCTTTCTCGTGACAAGTTTCTGGATGGCAAAATGTCAAAGGGTGAAGAACAGATACATTTGGCCACTCGACAACTTGGTCTGATTGCCGGTTTTAGCTATTCCAGTCCTCGCTCCGTGGAGCGACACTTAAGTGGGTTCGGTCTTTGTTTTCAGCAAGGCTATGAGCAGGAACACGTTGATCAAGTTTGGGAAGACAACAGAGGTTCAATCCTTCCGGCGTTGGATGTTTTTTCAATTGTTGCACGCACATACTTAAGTGCGACTTCTTCTGAGTTGTTGGATGATGATGAAGAGCAAATCATTCTATTGGTGCTGGCTGGAAAAACCAATAGCGAGATTTCTGAATTATTGAATTTGCATAGACGAACAACGGAACAAAAAATGAGGAAGCTCAGGGCTCGGCTGGAGGTGGAAACGACAACACAAGCGGTCGCTAAGCTTATGAAACAAGGACAAATTGCGTGATGTGGTATTCCACACTTTGGAGGTAACCGAGATTGCGTTACAAATTACCATAGCAGTTTACAAAGTCGCTAAATTTTTTTGTTCGTATATGAAGCCAATTTTTAAAATGAAACACAGTCCAAAATACATCGCACTGGCGACTTGCGCTCTAATGCTGACATCAACCACTGCGAATGCAGACTTTTTTCCCAGCCGTCAAATCTTATCAGTTCCCAGCGATTTTGAGCCGGGTTCGAGCGCACAAGAATTTAGATCCTTTCTTTCCGAAGAAGGCTTCGCAATTTTTGAGAAACGCGATGAACGCTGGCAGCGACTGAATGGGGATTGGGGGATCGGCAACCCATCAATTTCTAGGCAATTGAACTCCTTAGGATGTGATGACCCAGATTGCAGATTTTTTTTGGCAAAAGAGCGCCGAGTGCCACCAATTTTCAGCTCGTTCTATGTTCATAGTTACAATTTTGGTTGGATTGAAAAGAATGGGCAAATTTTTGCAATCATTGACAAGCATCACTTATGGGTAGGAAATAAGTAAATTGGAAAACGAAGACTGGTCAATCTACTTAGGTGTAACAGAAGTTGAACTTGGTTCTTTTGGAACCGGTCAAGGGCACGCCTATATCGAGCTACGCGACAGCACTGGTACCGCTCGAGTACAGATCCACGGCCAACCCAGTTCTATACTTGGCGCCGTCGGCGATGGTGCTGTGATTGTGTTTGACGATCCATCGTCAGATGACGGTGATGTTCTTCGAAATCCAACAGAAGAGGCACCTATTGTTACAGGCTTATCACAGAGCGATGCAATAGATCTCTTTGAAGCGGGAACAGCCGCCTCTATGGATGCGCTCGAAGGCGTTGAGTATCAGACTCCAAGAGGTCTAACCGATGATGGAATTGGATTTACCATTCCCTATCCAGATGTTAATTTTAGCAATCCAGAGAGTGGCCCTCAATTCACTGTCGAGCTTGTTGATGTCGAAGTGACAACTGGTGACGACTGCTATCAGGCTTGCCAAAATAGTAATGCTGTAGCCGGAGTTGCAGCTGGTGCGATATATAACTTAGCTCAAGCAAATAATATGGGCACCGTGCATGAGGTAGACTCAGATCAATTTGACCTACCTTTGCCTGGTTATGATTGGGCTGCGGTTAATCTTGTCGAAGAGACAATAGAAGATGATCCGTCATCTACGGACAAAGACGACAAGACTTCTGGCTCAAGAGCAAGCCGAGACGAACAGAGACAGGTAATGCTGGACCTAGAAAATGAGTACGCCACCGGTTCCAATCATGGAGCGAATACAGGCAGCTTCTCATCAGGCGAAAGCCTATTCGAAACAGGTGCACAAGCCAGCTATGGAAACAGCGTCAACCGAGTCATGGGGACTTCTTCGTTCAACGATAGCGTCGCTGCCGCAGATGAATTTGATCCACGTGCGCAGCCAATCGTACTGGATTTGGACGGTGACGGTGTTGAAATAAGTTTTGGCAACGGTCCGTATTTTGATTGGGACGATGACACGTATTTGGAGCAAGGCTCATGGGCAACAGGCGGTGATGGCTTTCTTGTTCTTGACCTTGACGAAAATGGTGAGCGTAGCTCATCAGGCGGTGACGGAATTATTTCGCATGCCGATGAGATTGTTTGGACAAACCATCTCGGCGGCGATGCCGAAAGTGGTCTTCAAGCCTATATACGAGCCTTCGCTCGTTACATCATTCAAAGATCTTTTGAAACCGACCTTGAAGCGCTCGCAATTCTCGAGGGCGACAGTGAATGGGGCAACGGCGATGGAGTTCTGAATTCAGACGATGTCGTTTGGTCGGAATTGAAGGTTTGGCGGGACCTCAATCAAGATGGAAAGAATGAAATTGGCGACGGAGAGGTCCGCACTCTTACTGATTGGGGAATAACAGAAATTGCTCTGAGCTATGATGATGGCTCTGACTTTGATGACCGCAGCAATAATGTGGAGGTTTTCGGCAACACACTGCACGGGCTTGCATCGTATAAACATGATGGCAGTGAACTTGATTTTGGCACCCTGACGAACGGTGAATACGTCATTGAAGGCGGTGTCGGTGATGTTGCGCTTGACTATGAACGCAACGGCTTGAAAAAGCAGACCAGCGGCGCCGACATCACTTGGATTGCTGAAGAAGATGGTTCGGTGGCCGCCAAGTATTTTGATATCTCGAAGGCTGGTTCCGCGGACAAAACTATCTCTGGCAACGCGTATAATGGCGTTTATGGTGACTCGCGAAACAACGAGATCAGTGCACATTTAGCAACAATCGACTTGATTTTGGACGGTGCTGGAGGGAAGGACACGCTTTGGGGTGGCACTGGCAACGATGTCCTGTTGGGAGGCAACGGCGTTGACAAACTCTATGGTGGGAACGGTGACGACTACCTATCCATTGGAACAAACAATGGCAGTACCTACGAGATCGCAAAAGGTGGCTCAGGCAATGACACTTACTATGTGGATAGCACTTCAGGGTACGCTGGAATTGGGTATGAAACGGAAAACGGTGGATCTGACCGACTCGTTTTTGGGGACTTGTTACTTGAAGACGTGACTTTTGCTCGCCATGGCAGCATTTCTGACAGGGTGGTCATTCGAGCGGCGGGGGACTTTGATGTCCATTGGGATCATTACCAACATTTAGAACAAATGTCCTTCGCGGACGGCCTTCAGTTGCAATTTCTGAATGTGACAGATGTTTTGGCTGGCAGCAGTTCCGCACAAACAATCAATGGAGGGAGCAGCGGTGATCTGATCGATGGTAGGAGCGGCGCAGATACACTCTACGGCAACAGTGGAAACGACATCTTATTGGGCGGCAAAGGTGATGATCGTCTCTATGGTGGGTCTGGACAGGACCAGTTGATCGGTGGCTCAGGCGATGACTACCTGCGCGACGATAGCACCGATCAAAATGTGTTCAATGGAGGCACAGGCGTCGACGAGGTTTCTTACTTTGGACGTGATGGTGGCATAGAGGTAGACCTCAGAGATGGCGACAGTTCAGACGGCGATGTCCTCATTGGTATAGAGAATATCCTCGGTTCTGAACACGGTAACGACCGACTCCACGGTGACGCGGGTTCGAACGAGATCAAAGGTTCTGGCGGCGACGACAAGCTTTATGGCCGACAGGGCGCTGATATCCTCAAAGGCGGGAAAGATGACGACTATCTGAACGGTGGCGATGGAGCCGACAAGCTCTATGGTGAGGATGGCAAAGATACGCTCAATGGTACGAGCGGAGATGACATCCTCAATGGCGGCGCAGGTGCAGACACTTTCCGCTTCGACCGTCATCACGAGAACGACATCATCAAGGACTTTGAGAACAACAGTGATACACTTTTACTAGGGAACTTTGGAGCGCTCTTTGGTTCTTGGAAAGGACTTCAGGAATACGTAGTCGATAACGGGCAAAGTTCCGGCAATGTCGTGTTCGACTTCGGTGGCAACGACAGTCTAACGATCGAGGGAATTGGTTTAGGCGCACTCAAGAACGACTTTGACGTTGTTGGAGGGAGTGTCGAAACAGTTGGCACGAGTAGCGATGACACAATCGACGGAACAGATGTCAATGATGCGATCTACGGCTTAGCTGGTAATGACAATCTCGGCGGCGGACATGGCAACGACTATCTCTATGGCGGAGATGGAGATGATCTTCTTAGAGGTAGTAAGGGTAGCGACTATCTTGTTGGTGGCGATGGCAATGACAACCTGCGGGATGACTCTACAGATGTTGATTTTTATTATGGTGGCTCCGGCACCGACCGTGCCGACTATTACTACCGTAACTCGACGGTGTTCGTAGATTTGGAGTCGGGCGAAAATACTGATGGCGACAAGTACTCCTCGATTGAGAACATCCGAGGAAGCGGAGATTATGACGATCGACTTTATGGTGACGCTGGTTCGAACGAGATTTGGGGGTCAGGCGGTGACGACAAGCTTTATGGCCGACAGGGCGCTGATATCCTCAAGGGTGGCAAAGATGACGACTATCTGAACGGTGGAAACGGGGCTGATATGCTCTACGGTGAGGATGGAGCTGATATCCTGAACGGCGGAAACTCTGACGACATTCTCAAAGGTGGAGCCGGAGCTGATACTTTCCGCTTCTATCGTCACAATGAAAACGACGTTATTAGCGATTTTGAGAACAACGTTGATACGATTGAGTTCGGCAACTTCGGTGCGCTCTTTGGCTCATGGGAGGGCTTAAAACAATTTGTTGTTGATGATGGCTCGGTCTCAGGAAATGTCGTGTTTGACTTCGGGGGTAACGACAGTCTAACGATCGAAGGCATCGGCATAAATGCCCTTAAGAATGACGTTGATTTCTTAGACGGCGGTGTCGAAACAGTTGGTACGAGTGGCGTTGACGCGATCGACGGAACAGAGGTCAATGACGCGATCTATGGATTGGCTGGCAATGACAATCTCGCCGGTGGCCACGGCGACGACTATCTCTATGGCGGCTCTGGCGATGATCTACTTCGAGGAAGTAAGGGCAGCGACTACCTTGTTGGTGGAGACGGCAACGATGACCTTCGGGACGACTCTACAGATGTTGATTATTTTTATGGCGGTGATGGTGTCGATCGTGTCGACTACTCGAACCGAAACTCAGCTGTGTTCGTAGATTTGGTGTCGGGTGAAAATACCGATGGCGACAAGTACACGTCGATCGAGAACATACGAGGAAGCGGCGATTATGATGATCGCCTCTTTGGCGACACTGGTTCGAACGAGATTTGGGGTTCAGGCGGTGACGACAAGCTTTATGGCCGACAGGGCAATGATATCCTCAAGGGTGGCAAAGATGACGACTATTTGAGCGGTGGAGACGGAGCTGATAAGCTTTATGGAGAGGACGGAGCTGATATCCTGAACGGCGGAAACTCTGACGACATTCTCAATGGTGGTGCGGGTGCAGACACTTTCCGCTTCTATCGTCATAATGAAAACGACGTCATAAACGACTTTGAGAACAACGTTGATACAATTGAGCTTCGAGGTTTTGAGGGCATCTTCTCAACATCGGAACAAGCGATTAGTGACTTTGCCAGCAACGTTGGCGATGATGTTGTTTTTGATTTTGGGCACAATGATACGCTGACCATCTTGAATACAACCACCGGTCAGTTGCTCAACGATTTAGAGGTTGTTTAGAGTTTAATGCTTTGTGGCGATCACTCTGAATGCGAATTTTTGTTGACCCGACAAATAAGAGTGGCGTCTTCGAAAGCCACTACATCAATTCCTATCGACAACAGGAGTACCCCAGAAGGGTCACCTCTAAGCCCCCTTGTTTTACTGACCCTTCTGATTAACCCCACAACTAGCCCTAGGTGGACTAAAGGTTACCTATAGGTTAGACCTCTAAAGGTGACCCTTAAGTTGACCCGTTACGGTACACTCTAGGTGACCCGTTACGTTGGACCGTTAGGTGGATTGACGGTGTCTCTAAGACAGTGATTTCTATCAGGTATGTCTAAAGTTGTTGGAGGGTGTTGATGATGCCGTGTTTGAACCCTAATGGGTCTCTCCCTAGTAGTGTGTCCCTATGAGCGTTCACCTAGCCAAGCATCATAGGCACCTTGAGAGGGAACCCAGTATATTTTCACCGCAAAAATTTGACAGTCAGAGATATATAGAGAGGTCTGCCATTCCCCCGTGTGGGGGTGGGGGGTATCCTAAGACGGTTCCACCTGTGGGAAGGTCTCATTTCTGTGATGAATTCAATGGCGTGACCGGCTCTAGATCGGAAACCATGTAAGTGTAAGCCACACGTCTACACCCTCAATGAAACCTGAATGGGCACCTTCAAGATTATCTTCGATCTGCGCCTTGGTCGCTTCTCTATCCTTGCCACACGCTGGTTGGACCGCTTCAAGGACTATGGCTTCACGCGACTACCGGTCGAGTTCGACATCGACACTCCGGCATTCAGCGTGATCTTCACTAACGAAAAAAAAGCAAGGCCAGCAATAATATGTAACATTCACAACCATCTTTGACATTTGCAACATAGGTATTCTACGACCCTGTGACAGCATCGTTGGAGGGGTTCACCTTTGAAACAGTATGTTATTTACCGCAGGGTCAGCACCAAGGACCAGGGCAAGTCTGGTCTGGGTCTTGAGGCTCAGAACCGCGACATCGCTATCTTCTTGGAGAACTTCTCCGAAGAACCGTTCAAGGTCATAGGTGAATTTGAGGACCATCTAAGCGGTAAAGATGATGATCGTCCGATGCTCGCTGAAGCACTTCAACTTGTGAAGAGGAGCGGCGCTGAGTTGCTGGTTTCCAAGTTGGACCGGTTGAGCCGCAAGGTTTCCTTCATCGCCAACCTCATGGATGACCCCAAGGTGAAACTCAGGGTTGCTTCAATGCCCAGCGCTGACAAGTTCCAACTCCACATCTACGCGGCCCTCGCAGAACAAGAACGCAAGTTCATTTCCATGCGAACAAAAGCGGCCCTCGCTCCCATCAAAGAGGAGCAACGTAGAGCAAAGGAGGAGGCGATCAGGAACAATATGCCAATCCCTAAGCCGAGGCTGGGCGGTCTACGTGATAAGACCATGAGGCGGAATGCAGCTATCCAAGCCAACGCCAAGGCGAGAGCCGATAAGGTTGCCGGTATTGTGCAACCGTTAAGGAAACAGGGTGCATCCCTTCGAGCTATCGCTGACACCTTGAACGCTTCCGAGGTTCCAACCGCAAGGGGCGGTATCTGGCAAGCCTCTCAGGTGAAGAGGGTCTTGGAGCGTCTCGACAATGTAGGCTAATGACCACGCCACATCAAAAACCCCCAAACTAGCTTAATGTGAGTTTCGCTTCTGAGCGGTTGATGAAAGTCGCTATTAGCTCACGGACTGACCCTCATTCAACCAAGCGACGACAAAGCGACTTCACTTTTGGCGCACTACGTCATGGTGCATTCAGTTCCTTTCCGCGCTCTTTCTCGGCGAACCCTTTGAGGTTCCTGAGAGGGAGCCGAGAAGTTGCACCGAGACGTGTGACGAGGGGTGCTGTCTATAATTTTCACAGGTTGTCCCAAAGCACGGGTCAATCGACTGCCTGCATGGCCACCTGAGCCACCCCCAATCCAACCAAACGTTCACCCTGTCGGTTCAACCGGCGGGGTCTTTTCGTTTTCCCTCAATCCACCTTTCAACAAGGACTGAAAGATATGACAGAAACCATCCGCATCGACCTTGATGAAGTGAAGGTCCACCGCAACGCCGGTGAGTACCACTTCAAGGGATGCGCAAGATCATCCCTAGGCCATGAAGTCGTTGGCCACGGACCAAACCTCACCAATCTGGTTGCCATTCTGCGTAAGGAAAACCCCCACTTTGAGGGCCTCTTGGAGGTCTACAGGGGGGATACCCTTTGTTTCAACCCAATGCCTCTCAAAACGGCCTTTTGTAAGGGGCCGATGCCAAAGCAATTCCGAAAGGAGGCATCTGAATGAACGCTCACTACCGACGACCTACAGGCTCAAAGGCTACTGCGGTCGGAGACGAGAACCGCCGTCGCTGGTCCAGCCACCTAAGGGCCAAGGTCTTTGACATCTTCAAGCCCATCGAGTTCTTAAGCGCCGAAGAAGCAGCGGTTTGTGAAGCCCTTCGAAAACAGATTACCGGTTCCAGACGAGGCTCTTGGCACGACCGCCCAAGTTGGGTCTCGACGCGCATCAGAACCGACCAAATGGCTATCATCAACATTCTCCAATCGCGGCACCTTAAGGCTACCGGTAAGGAAATCTCTAAGGGTGAAGTCTTGGCTGCACTCATGGCCGCAGGATTGGAAATCATTTTCCTCCATTGCGACTTCGGCGGTGAGTTTGAAGAGGAACAACTTTAGGCAGATTTGTGTTCCTGACAAAAAAACTCGGATTGACATTTCCGACTACTTCACTCAGATTTGGAATCACAGTCTAGCCACCCTAAACCAGCAGGGGAGCCCGATGATCAAACGATGAAGGGCCGCTGAGATGGATCGCCGTCAGGATGCAGAAAGCAAGCGAGAAGCGCAGGACAAAGAATGCTGTGCAGATAGGGCCGAGCTTTTGCGTTTTTGGCAGAGCTCGTCTGTCGCCGAGGGTTTCAGCCTCGAATGGACTCTTGATCATCTCGAAAGATCAAAGGAGCTACGTTCATGAATGTTCACGCCATGGCAGATACGGTTACATCGCCTAAGAGTCAGCTTCCAACCTATGTAGCATCCGACCTGACAAAAGGTGGTGACCAAGCTCAGATCATTCTAAATGATCAGATCTACAATCTGCGCATCACTCGCGCAGGCAAACTCATTCTTACAAAATGAGATGTGAGGCAAACAAGAGAGGCGGGGCTCCGGTTGGGCACCTGTCAGAGCTTACTGGTGCAGAAGCAGCGTCAGTGATCTACCTACGTCTATGGTGCGAAGGTGGTTCCAAACGACAAGGTATTCATAGCGACTTTGCTTCTGTTTTCGGAAACGTTCGAGCCGACCACCTGAACCAGACTTTTGGCGAGCTTTGCCGCCTTTGTGTACAACATGGCCGTCGTCCTTTGATGCGCCATGCAGTTCAATGCGGCTGCCTAGGCGGAGACGAAGCCTGTTTTGCCAATTTTGTGGCATATGCCGCGGAAGGTGAACGTGAAGATGCCTTGTTGATGGCCACACTCATGGTCCGCCCTGACATGGCACCTTTGCTGACATCTTTGGCAACCGAGGTTGGACTAGCTTTGAAGCAAATGCGGCTTGCGGCTCCATCAGCACCGCAGCGCCACACCTATCAACATGCAACAATTCACTAGGAAAACAAAATGAAGAGTGCACTTCTGACAACGACAACAGCATTGGTTGCGCTGGCCAATCCGGCTACTGCAATCGAGAAATCAGCCGTTCTGGAAAATTACGCCGACATAGCTCAGGCAGGCTACGAAGATAGCCTGACGACGGCTCAGGTCTTGCAAGCGGCTATCAGTGCGCTTGTTGAGAGCCCATCAGCTGAAAATCTCGAAGCCGCTAAATCTGCTTGGTTGGCTGCGCGCGTACCATATCAGCAAACCGAGGTATTCCGCTTTGGCAACGCGATTGTCGATGACTGGGAAGGCAGGGTGAACGCATGGCCGCTGGATGAAGGGCTTATCGACTATGTTGATGCGTCTTACGGTGGGCCTTCTGACGAAAATGCCTTCGCGGTTCTTAACGTCATTGCTAATTCGAAGCTCGATCTTTCCGGCGCGATGATTGATGCGTCAGAAATCACTCCAGCGCTTCTCGAAGAAACACTTCAAGAGGCTGATGGCGTCGAAGCCAATGTTGCAACTGGTTATCATGCCATCGAGTTCCTACTTTGGGGACAAGACCTGAACGGTCATGGTGCTGGTGCAGGCGAACGCCCGTGGACAGACTACGCGATGGGCGAAGACTGCACGAACGGCAATTGCGATCGTCGTGGTGAGTATCTGCAAGCAGCAACAGATCTATTGGTCTCTGATCTTGAATGGATGGCCGCACAATGGGCAGATGGTGGCGAAGCACGGGCAGCCGTTATGGCAGACGAAGATGCTGGCATCATTGCAATGTTGACCGGCATGGGTTCGCTGTCTTACGGCGAAACAGCGGGTGAGCGGATGCGTCTCGGCGTCATGTTGAATGACCCGGAGGAAGAGCACTCCTGCTTTGCCGACAACACCCACAATGACCATTACTACAATGGTGTCGGCATCCAGAACGTCTACCTTGGCGAATATGTACGCTCGGATGGGTCTGTGGTGTCTGGCACGTCCTTGGCCGACCTTGTTGCTGAAAGCAACGGTGACTTGAACGCCGAAATGCAATTCAAACTATCATCAGCCGTAATGGCTCTCGGTCGCATCAAACATGCCGCCGAATCTGGGTTTGCATATGACCAAATGCTTGAACAGGGCAACGCAGCAGGCGAAGCGCTGATCATGGGTGGTGTAAACGGTCTTGTCGACCAGACGCGTTCCATCGAGCGCGTTGTTGCTGCCCTTGGGGTGGACGCAATTGAGTTTGAAGGGTCAGACAGCTTGGATAACCCAGAAGCGGTCTTCCAATAATTTTGACAGCCACTATCTGAGGAGGGCGTTTCCGCGCCCTTCTTTCTATTTTGTCAGGTCAATTATGCCCAAGCACCCAAGCCCTTGCATCGACATTTGCAAATACAAGCGTCAAGGTCATTGTATCGCTTGTTCAATGACCAAGGCTCAGAAGTCCCTTTTTAAAGAACTCAAGAAGGACAAACACCGCGCGGCATTTGTGGGTATGTTGGTCAAGCAGCAGGAAAGCATGGGCGGGTTCCATGCCTGGCCTGAGCTTTATGCAAAGAAGTGCAAGAAAAAGGGCTTCAAACCTCCCAAAGCTGCTTGATCAATCAAGGTGGGCGCTCAGAAGCCAGGCGAATTTTTCGTGAGTCTGGCCGCGACCAATGCAAAGATCTTCGGTAAGCAAGTCACCGTGTTTGGCTGCAATCGCTGCCGTGCCTGCTAGCGTAGCTGCGACAATACGCTGAGCTTCCGCTAGAGTTTTGATCATCTCTTTGTCGGATGCATGACCATCATGTTCGCCGACTTTAGAGCGCGCGATCATACCGCTCAACTTCCCTTCGGCGTGGCCACCTATGGCACGTACGCGCTCGGCCAGATCATCTTGAGCGACAAAATGATCTTCATAGATTTCTTGGAACATCGCGTGAAGTGGTCCAAAGGCCATACCCTTTACGTTCCAATGGAAGTTCTGAGCGAGCATTGTTGTGACAACAACTTCTGCCACGGATTGATTTAGTGCTTCGCATATCTCAGACTGTGCATCTGAAGCTAAAGTGGTCGCTGTTTGGGTCATCGAAAGCCTCATTTGAAAATAGAACTGTTGGCTGGCGAAGGCTGGCTTCGATAGAGTTTAGAACAATTCTAAATTCCGACAAGGAAAAACTTACAGGTCTGGGTGATGAGCTATTGTTTTTAGCAATTGGTCTATGCTGTTTCGCTTTGGCTTGGGTACACGCCGCAATAAGAGAAACACATAGCTGTCCATATCGCCTCTTTGACAACAGTCGAGCAAGCGCAGCAGCCAGTCTTCGTCAAAGGAACGCTGCAAAGTGTAAGGAGCAAGAAACTCCATTTGCTTGTTAAGGGCCTGTCCAATTACACGAACCAGCACACGAGCATACTTCTCTGATGCAAGGTCCACGTCACTCTCTAAAAGACGACAAGCTTCAATCATATCAAGCCGCGCATGTGCTCTACACTCAACAGCTTCTAAGCGGAGTTTGTTTAGAAATGGCAAGAGATGCTCAAAGCTATCTTCATGCGTTTCTTCCTGATGATATTTGTGAGCGAGCATCTCGTCTTTTCCATTGGGCGCAGTTGCTGCGTCTACTAGATTCGTGTATCTGAGTAATATAGTCGGAATTCAGAAAGACGAAAGATGTACCAAGCTAAATTGGTTGTCATTGCGGCACTTCTTTGCGCCGGGCCAGCCAAATCTCAAGACGTTGCGCATGACTTGCACCTAAATGAGGTAGCCCGAACTGAAGAAGAAGGCGTTCGTATCGATCGAGTAACGGCTGCTACCACGGATTTTAATGCTCCGGAGCCATTTGAAGCCAATCCCGGAGGTGGCACAACGGTCAGAGCGCGTCGAACCGCAGATGCGTTTTCTATCTCGTCCGACAATCTTCCATTCGAGGACGAATTGGATTTCAAGGTTGGGAATGGATTGTTCCGGAAGCTCTGGACATCTTCACCTTCTTCGACGCTCGCATCTGATGGGTTAGGGCCGCTCTTCAATGCACGGTCTTGTCAACGGTGCCACATAAAGGATGGAAGAGGACATCCGCCAGCCAATGTAGATGACAATGCAATCTCTATGTTGGTGAGAGTCTCGATCCCCGGGACCTACGAAGACGCAATAGCTGAGATTGAAGACTATATCGCGACCAAGCCGGAGCCGACCTACGGTGGCCAGCTGCAAGATTTCACTGTTGCCGGACAACCGGCTGAGTTCAAATTGCATATCGAGTATGAAGATGTGCCGGTGGAACTTTCCGGCGGTGAGACAGTTGTGCTTCAACGGCCAATCTACGGTTATGAAAACCAAGGATATGGCGAATTCCACCCCGATACCATGTTCAGCCCAAGGGTCGCGCAACAGATGATTGGGTTGGGGCTTTTGGAGGCAATTCCCGCAGTCGATATTCTTGCCAACGCTGACCCTGACGATGTCGACGGTGACGGCATTTCTGGACGGCCAAATATCGTCTGGTCTCACGAATACGAGACCGCCATGCTTGGGCGGTTTGGTCACAAAGCGGGGCAACCAACATTGCCTGAGCAGAATGCGGCAGCTTTTTCTGGTGACGTTGGAATCTCTAGCCCACTGTTTCCACAACCGTATGGTGATTGCACCGTCGCGCAACCAGATTGCCAGAACGCTCCACACGGTGATGGCGATGCTCGGGTCTTCGAGATTGATCAGGAGGGGATGGACCTAGTGACGTTCTATACGCGGAACCTCGCGCCGCCCGCTCGTCGAGACATTGAAGATGTAGAAGTATTACGCGGCAAGGAGATGTTCTATTCAGCCAACTGTACGTCTTGCCATACCCCGAAGTTCGTCACTCACCGGCTCGAAGATCGGCCTGAGCATAGCTTTCAGTTGATATGGCCCTATTCGGATATGCTCTTACACGACATGGGCGAGGGTTTGGCGGACAATCGGCCCGAAGCCCGTGCGACAGGTCGGGAATGGCGCACTCCACCACTTTGGGGCATTGGTTTAACGGAACAGGTGAGCGGACATACACGGTTTCTGCATGATGGTAGAGCCCGCAATCTGATGGAGGCAATCCTTTGGCATGGCGGCGAAGCTGAGGAGAGCAAGCAGGTTGTTGTAGATATGCCCAAAGAAGACCGCGAAGCACTTATCCGTTTCTTGGAGAGCCTTTGATGAAAAACTACTTTGCAATTGGCTTCATTTTTCAAGCAACCTTGGCACATGCCGACCAGCGTCAGATCATTCAAGATACAGTCCAGAACCATATTCTTCCCCGCTATGAAGCGCTGAAGGAAACGACAACAGCCTTCAGTGAAACAGCAAAGCTGGACTGCTTGCCTGTGTCAGAGCCACTCCGGACCGCCTTCAACGAGGCGTTCGATGATTGGATTGCTGTTAGCCACCTTCGATTTGGCCCAAGTGAAACCGACGATCGAGCCTTTGCTATCGCGTTCTGGCCAGACCCTCGCGGTTCAACACCGAAAACACTTGGCAGGCTCCTTTCCGCCGCCGATGGAGCGGGGCTGAATGTGGAAGACTACACTGACGTCTCCATTGCCGCGCGCGGTCTCTATGCGATGGAGTTTCTGCTCTACGATGAAGCGCTTCGCGAAGTGGGTGAAGAGGATTATCGCTGTTCGCTGATACAAACGGTGGCTGCCGATATTGCCGAGTCAGCTAACGCAATCGCCGATGACTGGGAGGTGGACTTCAGCGAGACGCTTTTGTCGCCCTCTGGTCTGTTCAAGAACGACCAAGAGGTCATACAAGAACTCTTCAAAGCACTCACGCTAGGATTTCAGTTCTCATCAGAAAGCCGCATTGGCCGCCCTTTGGCCGATCTTGATCGCCCGCGTCCAAGACGTGCCGAAAGCTGGCGGTCAGGCCGGTCGAGCCGAAATATTGAGGTCTCAATGGCCACTATGGCTGATCTTGCGGAACGATTGTCCGCCGACAGTCCAGACCTCCAACCGAGGTTTGCAGACAGTTTCGAACGCGCTCAAACTGCATTGACCAACCTTGATGACCCAATCTTTCGCGATATCGGTGACCCTGTTGCGTGGTTCAAATTGAAGGACGTCCAGACAAATCTCAATCAAGCGTGGCGTCTTGCCGAGGAGGAACTTGGTCCGACCTTGGGTGTCGTCGCAGGGTTTAATGCGCTGGATGGCGACTGATGAACAGTCGAAGAGCTTTCATCGCAGGACTTCTTGCAACAGGAATCGCACCAACAGCGACCTGGGCTGATCTAGGTGCTCCAAGGTTCGTTTCGGCGGTACGTAATGTCGATGGGCGGTTTGCCTTATGTGGCTTTGGCACTGGTCTCGAAATAGCTTTCCAAGTACCGCTTCCGGCAAGGGGCCATGCTGCAGTTGCGCATCCGGTCCGCCCTGAAGTCATAGCGTTTGCGCGGCGGCCTGGAACCTTTGCCGTGGCGGTCGATTGTATGACAGGTGAGATCGCGTCCACTTTGACCACTCCCAATGATCGGCACTTCTACGGGCATGGAGTCTTCTCCCGTGATGGCAGCAGGTTGTTCACAACAGAAAATGACTTTCAGAATGCCCAGGGCGTGATTGGGATTTGGGATACCAAAAATGGGTACACTCGGGTGGGAGAGTTTTATTCAGGTGGAATTGGTCCCCACGACATTAAACGGCTACCTGGAAGTGAGACACTTGTTGTTGCAAACGGAGGCATTGAGACACATCCCGATGCAGGTCGAATGAAATTGAACATTCCATCTATGGCATCCAACTTGAGCTATATTGAAGGTTCGGATGTGGCAGAGGCAATTGAACTTGGAGCTGTTCACCAAAGAAACTCCATTCGTCATCTGTCTGTGTCTGATGACGGGCAAGTCGCGTTTGGAATGCAATGGCAAGGTGTTGGAGAGGCTCCGGAACTGGTTGGCATTCATACAAGGGGCCAAGCACCCATGCTCTTTGAGTCGACGGACGACATGCATGGCTACATCGGAAGCATCGCGATCTCAGCTAACGGCAGAACGATTGCGGTAACCTCACCTAGAGCAAACAAGATTCGGTATTTCGATATTGCGGAAGCAACTCAAACCGCTACCGATGAGGTTCCGGACGTGGGGGGGATCGTTTCGACAGAAGATGGTTTCCTTGCGTCGAATGGAGGCGGTGACCTCATCGAGTGTCAGGACTTTCAGCTGACTGGTCGGAGAACGTTTAACCTCGCGTTCGATAACCACCTCGTCGCTATATAGCCAGTAGTGTACCGAATACCACCTAGAGGTATACTACTCATTCGTCAAAAAGATCGAATGAATTTCAATTGGTTAAGAACCGCTTCGTAAACTCTCACCCAATCAATTCAGGGTCGCCAACATCCCAAGGTAGGCCCATGGCACAACATGACGTGGCCCTCACGGAGGCCGCTCGGTTTCCCTTATCCTAGACGATCTCCACAAGGTGGAGCGACTGCGGGCATTGAGGGATGACCCGTCGGCCAGCGAAGGTGAACGCTAGACTTCCCATATGTCGTCAGGAGATTGACCGAGCGCAGCCTCTAGAGCTTTTGCAGTCCCGCTCAGACGTTCAAGTAGACCACCGTAGTGGCGGTTCCCAACGGCATCTTGGGTATGACCCAGAAGCCTGTCTTCTTCTCGTTCGGAAACTCCGGCGAGACCAAGCCATTGTTTCATATTATGTCTGAGGGAATAGACCACATGCACATCTTCTTTGGTCACTTCACGCATATGCCGCATCAATGCTCCTGATACGTTATCCGGTCCGCCTTCTTTTGCATATCGGGCAAAGACGTATTCGTTCTCTCCGGCCCTCTCTACGGCTTCCTTAGCGGTCAACAAACCGTCACCCAAGAGTGGGATAGGGCGGATTGAAGACTTGGTTTTGATTGACCGTTCGTCGTTCCAACGAACCCACACATGTGGCACATCATGTTCAAGATCAACATCATCTACTCTCAGCCCTGAAATCTCTGCACCACGGCACCCTGTCGCTTGAAGAAGTCTCCATATGTGTCTGAGTTCTATGATTCTTGTGCGGTTCAAGATACGATGCCTTGTGGACTTGAGTATGTCGTAGGGAAGTGGTTCCCGCAGTTCCCATTCAGACTTGGCCGCACTTCTACTTTCAACGGCACCTTCGATCTTTAAGTTCTTGAAAGGGTTAGGTACTTTGGTTTGTAGGTCAAACTCGACAATGCCTGTCTCGATGATCGACTTCATCGAATTGACTTCACGTTGGATTGAGTTGGGCGAACGAGGCCCGCCACCGTACTTAGGCTCAGCCGCTAGCTTGTCTCTCACGTCCCTCGCATGTTGCCTCTTAAGGTCAACGAGAGGAGTCATATCGAGTGGCCCCCAAGTTGCCTCAAGCCTTCTCACGGCCCGTTTGAACGTGTCATTAGCGGACTTCTTAGGGTTCTTACCGACGGTCTCTTTCTCGTAGAACTTTACGGCATCGCCGACGGTTGGCGCTGGTGGCTCAGCATTGGGTAGGACTACTGCCTTGTAGAGCATTGGGTCAGCGCCGGTCCGCTCAAGGTGTTCGGCTATGAGGCTCCTTGCCTCATCCTCAAGTTCATCGTCCACAATAGAACCGCCAATATGTACCGAACGCACTAGGCTTTCAGCCTCGACCTTGTAGTCCTCCCAGACTTCCTTCTGGGTTCTCCTATCGGTCAACCGGTTTCGGGTGGCGTCGATGTATCGTTCGATAGCCGCATCGCCTTGGGCTGACGGTTCACCGCTCAGAGCGTCAGATACCATACGATCAAAAGCAGCAATCAGGGCTGTATGTTCTTCCACTTGTGCAGCGCCTGTTTCTTGATTGAGCAACCGTGTTTCAAAGAAGGTCTTCGAAAAGCGATTTGTCAGGGCCTTGGGAATCCTCCTTCGGAATACCAGTTTACCCTTGTTTCGCGTCAAGTAAGGCAGTGTCATAGTGATGGCCATCGTTCGATTGTACCCCCAATGTTCCCCGTAAAGTTCCCTGCAGGGAGACCGCAAGCCCTTATTTGTAGGGCTTTCAATGGGATAGCTTGAGGAAAATGGCTCCGGCGGTAGGGATCGAACCTACGACCAATTGATTAACAGTCAACTGCTCTACCGCTGAGCTACGCCGGAACACTTGAGCGCGTATAGCAATGAGATTCTGGGGCGTCCAGAGGGATTTTGAAATTTGTTGAGTGAATAAAACCTGGCGGCTCAGCAGTCAGGTAGTACGGCGAAATAGGGCGTCCGGTCGAAGCGTCGGTTCGGCTGAAACTTCGCCACGTTTGCTTAGATCAATGAGATGCGCGAAGAGGTTACGCGCCGCGGCGGGATGTAAGGCGGTTGGTGTTTCCGAATAGATTTCGGCGGTAAGTTGTTCGACGGTTTGGCTTCCGTCAGCGAGTGCGGCAAGGATGTCGTTTGTGCGCCCTTTCCGGTGCTCCAAAAGCCATTCAATCCGGTCCATAGCGGTATCGACAGGGGCGCCATGGCCTGGAAAGAGTTGGTCGGGTTTTTCGGAAAGCAGACGCTCGCAAGAGGCCATGAAATCTGACAAATCACCATCGGGAGGAGACACCAGAGAACTGGCCCAGCCCATAACCAAATCACCGGTGAAGATAGCGTTGTCCCATTGGAGACTAATGTGATTTCCCATGTGCCCTGGCGTATGAATGACTTTCAGTGCCCATTCCGCGCCAAAGAACATTTCGCCGTCTACAACCTCTCGATCCGGAACGAACCATGGATCAACGCCTTCGCCACCACCGACAAAGCCGGCAGCAGCCAAATTGGTCATGATCTCGCTGCGACCCGCAGAGCTATCGCCAAATGCCAAAACGGGCGCATGAGTTTGGTCGGCGAGTTTGGACGCAAGAGGTGAGTGATCAAGGTGGCTGTGGGTGACGAAGATTAGCCGAACTTTCGCTTCGCCGATCGCTGAGAGTATCGCATCCAAGTGGTCTGGATTGTCAGGGCCCGGGTCAATTATGGCGAGGTTTTTGGTGCCCAGTATGTACGTGTTGGTGCCCCGGAACGTCATCGGTGATGGATTAGGGGCCACGATACGCCTGAGGCCTGGTGCGATTTCCTCAGCGACGCCAATTGGTGGATCAAAACGTTCCTGCTCCATAACCGCTTTCCGTCGCTTGCGCTGCTCGTTACTGTCAGCTTATGTTCTTTGGCTGGCTCAAACAATATATGCCACGCGGTCTCTATATGCGAGGCGCGCTCATTCTGTTGTTGCCGGTTTTAACCATTCAGCTTTTGGTGTCTGTTGTCTTTATTCAGCGTCACTTTGAGGGCGTGACGGATCAGATGGTGGATGCTGTCGGGATCGAATTGAGGTTCATTGCCGATCTCGCGAGCCAAGAGAACACCCAAGACAGCGCGATGAGCAATATATTGGCCATTGCTGAGCCGCTGGAAATGGATGTCGCTTGGGTCGAGGAAGTGCCCGAAATTGGCAACGATCGGCAGTGGACGGATTTCACGGGTAATTCTGTGCGCGCGTATCTTCTAAGTGAAGTCCCTGAGATTTCGGAAATCTCTCTTGCCAACCCACGCATCGTGACAGTTTGGATGGAGACACCTGCTGGCATCTTGCAACTTTCGTTTCCACGAAAGCGTGTTTCTGCCTCTAATCCTCACCAGCTTCTCGTAATCATGGTGATCCTTGGCGGCTTGATGACGCTGATCGCCTATTTCTTTCTGCGCAACCAACTGCGCCCGATTAAGCGCATGGCGGATGCTGCCCAAGCTTTCGGCAAAGGTCAAAAACTGGATTACTCTCCTTCGGGAGCGGTTGAGGTGCGCGCGGCGGGCGCAGCATTCCTCGACATGCGTAACCGGATCGAACGGCAAACGCAGAACCGTACAATGATGTTGTCGGGTGTGAGCCATGATTTGCGAACGCCTCTAACACGTCTTCGGCTGGGGCTGTCGATGTTGGATGCTGAAGAAGCAGCGCCGTTGATCGCTGATGTCGACGAAATGCAGTATCTACTAGACGGCTTTCTTGATTTCGCAAGATCGAGTTCTGCTGACGAGCTCGAGCTGGCAGACCCGCTTGAGTTGGTGCGAGAAGCGGTAAACAAGGCACAGCGTGCGAATATGAATGTGATCCTTGGCGAAAGTGAAGGTGCTTCAGATACCATAAGACTTAGACCAGCTGCGATCAGTCGGGCGTTGGACAACCTCTGCAATAATGCGTTGCGCTACGGAACCCGGGCGGAGGTAAGTGCCGTCATCACAGACAAAGCGATCCGTTTCATTGTTGAAGATGATGGTCCGGGCATACCCGCAGAGCAACGCGAGGCGGCGCTAAGGCCATTTGAGCGCCTCGATCCTTCGCGTAATCAGGACAAGGGGTCGGGCGTTGGCCTGGGTCTAACGATCGTGAACGATGTCGCGCGCACCCACGGTGGGCTCCTTCGCCTTGGGGACAGCGAGAAGCTAGGTGGTTTGAAAGCCGAAATTGTTCTGCCGCGTTAACGTGACGTAGCTCATTGCTTTAACTTGCTTTGAACTGCGCAATATGATCGCCTGCAGTCATTCAATCGCTTTTGGGAGGGATCGCATTGGATAGTCTCGTCTCGGTCTTTTTGCCGCTATCACTCGCAATGATCATGTTTACGCTCGGTATCGGTCTAACAGTGGCTGATTTCCGTCGTGTCGTTGAGCGCGGAAAGGTCTTTATAGTCGGCGCGCTTTGTCAGGTCATGCTGATACCAGTCATCGCGTACGGTGTGATCATGGCCTTCGGGATCACGGGGGAGATTGCGGCAGGCATCATGCTACTTTCGTTTTGCCCCGGTGGCGTCACGACGAATGCGGTTTCGAAATTTGCCAATGGTGATGTGGCGCTTTCGGTTTCACTGACTGCTGTTGTGTCGCTCCTGTCCATTGTCACCGTCCCATTCCTCGTCGCTTGGAGTGTGGGTCACTTCATGGGGGCGGAAGCGCCGGAGATTTCGGTGACGTCCTTGGCCATCGCTATGGTTTTGATCACCACACTTCCAGTGTCTCTTGGGATGTTGATCCGCGGGCTACGACCCGCGGTTGCCGATCGCATAGAGCCGAAGCTCTTCATCGTGACAGGCATCCTTTTCGTGGTGATTATTCTTGCTGCTATCGCTGCGAACTGGGGGCTGTTCGTAACCAACTTTGCTCTCCTAGGCGGGGCGTTGATAACTTTGAACGTGGTTGCAATGGTTGCGGGGCTCCTTATCGCGACAGTGCTGGGATTCACTTGGAAAGAACGGAAAACGATTTCTATTGAAGTTGGCATTCAAAACGGCACGCTTGGCATAACACTCGCACCTTTGATCATCGTCAGCGCTGGTGCGCTGCCCACGTTGGCGCTGCCATCTGCGGTCTATAGCGTGGTGATGTACACCACGGCTTTGCCATTCGTTCTTTGGCTGCGGAGCCGCCACGATGCAGGCTGACATTGTCGTCGTAGGGGCTGGGCTCGCAGGCCTTGTGGCCGCCGCAGAGCTGGGCGACCGCGGCAAGAAGGTCGTCATCGTCGATCAAGAAGGGCCGCAGAACCTAGGCGGGCAGGCGTTTTGGTCTCTGGGTGGGTTGTTTATGGTCGATACGCCAGAACAACGCCGGATGGGGATCAAGGACAGCCATGACCTTGCTCTCCGAGATTGGATGGGTACGGCGGCTTTTGATCGGGCCGAAGATGACTGGCCTCGGAAATGGGCAGAAGCCTATGTCGACTTTGCCGCCGGTGAGATGCGGCCATGGCTTCACAAGATGGGGCTGCGGTGGTTTCCTGTTGTTGGATGGGCCGAGCGCGGTGGGAGTTCCGCCGAAGGTCACGGCAATTCCGTTCCACGGTTCCATATCACTTGGGGGACTGGTCCGGGAGTTCTTGAACACTTTATCCGTCGCTGCCAAGAACACGAGAAGGCTGGCTTGATCAGCTACAAGTTCCGGCACCAAGTTGACCGGATCGATATGAGCAACAGTACAGCAACCGGCGTCAGCGGGACAGTTCTTGCGGATGATCCGGCAGAGCAGGGCGCGGAAACCAACCGCGATGCCATCGGTTCATTTGAGATAGCGGCCAATGCCGTGATTGTCGCTTCCGGCGGGATCGGTGGCAACTTTGAGATGGTGCGAAAGGTCTGGCCCACGGAGCGGCTTGGGGCTGCGCCAAAGACTTTGCTATCTGGCGTTCCCGCACATGTGGATGGGCGTATGATCGGCATTGCGGAAGACGCTGGCGGTCATGTGATCAACAAAGATCGCCTATGGTTCTACACTGAGGGCGTCCGCAATTGGGATCCGATCTGGCCGCACCACGGAATTCGAATCCTCCCAGGGCCATCGTCCATGTGGTTCGATGCTGAAGGCAATCGATTTGCTCCGCCTGCCATGCCTGGCTTCGATACGATGGCGACGTTCAAAGCTATATTAGACAGCGGCCATGACTACAGCTGGTTCATTCTGACCCAAAAGGTGATCAAGAAAGAATTCGCTCTTTCGGGGTCAGAACAGAATCCTGATTTCACGTCCGCAAAGTGGAAAGAGGTCATCAAACAGCGCCTCCTGTCTGGATCGCGGGCGACCGATCCGGTTGAGGCGTTCAAGGAGCATGGTGAGGATTTTGTCGTCGCTAATTCGCTTTCTCAGCTGGTCGCTGGTATGAACAAAGTCGCAGGAAGCGCTCTACTGGACGAAGAAAAAATCCGTACACAAATCGAGGCACGGGATAGCCAAGTTGGCAACCCCTATGCGAAAGACGCGCAAGTCATAGCGATCAATGCCGCGCGAAACTACCGCGGGGATAAACTTATACGAACAGCAAAGCCTCATAGGTTCCTTGATCCTGACAACGGCCCTTTGATCGCCGTCAAACTGAATTTGCTCACTCGTAAAACTCTAGGCGGTCTCCAAACTAATCTAGACAGTCAAATGATCGGCGCGGACGGGCAGCCTGTGCCGGGACTCTTCGCTGTTGGTGAGGCTGCTGGCTTTGGTGGTGGCGGGTATCACGGATATAATTCTCTGGAAGGGACATTCCTTGGTGGTTGTATCTTTTCCGGCCGCGCGGCAGGGCGGAGCAAGGCGATCACTTAGAAAGCCATCACAGCGCTAGGTAAAAGCCTCTTGCGCTATCATACTTAACGGGTGTTCTCTATTCCAAGCTTGCCGCCAGAGGGAAACCAATGCCGACGGTCCGAGGTTTTGAAGACCACGAATATAAAACACGTACAGCAAACGCCCAATCCAAAATGGTGGAAGTGGGGTTGTCTGCGCTTTTGCTTACGACGGAAACAGACGTCCGGTATTTCACCGGTTTTCTAACACGCTTTTGGGAAAGCCCCACGCGTCCTTGGTTCGCCGTGATCCCATCAACTGGCGCACCCATTGCCGTTATTCCGTCTATCGGCGCAGATCTGATGGCAGGGACTTGGATAGCCGACATTCGGACCTGGCAATCCCCAGATTTGAAAGATGATGGGATCTCTTTGCTCTGCGACGTTTTGAGCGAAGTCGTTCCGAACGACGGACAAATTGGGATTCCGGATGGCCATGAAACCCATGTTCGGATGCCGATAGCCGATCTCTTGCGGCTCCAAAAGCGATTGATGCCCCGCCAAGTCGTGGGGGATTGCGGCATCTTGCGCGATCTCAGAATGGTCAAATCTGACTCAGAAATTGCGAAGATTGAGAGCGCTTGCCAGATTGCCGGTCGGGCCTTTGATTGCGTACCGGAAATTGCGAAGGCGGGAACACCGCTTGATGTCGTTTTTCGCAAGTTTCAAATGCTTTGTTTGGATGAAGGGGCTGATTGGGTTCCCTATCTTGCTGGCGGTGCGGAGCAGGGTGGGTATAGTGATGTCATCTCTCCAGCCAGTCCGAAAGAGCTGGTGTCAGGCGACATACTGATGCTCGATACGGGTTTGGTTTTTGACGGCTACTTTTGTGACTATGACCGCAACTGGTCGATAGGGCGGGCAAAGCAATCGGTCATTGATGCCTACAAGAAACTCATAGAGGCATCAGATGCAGCGTTTGAGCTGGCGCGGCGGGGCAAAACTGCAGCAGAGTTGTTTCACGTTATGAACGATATTCTGTCGGCTGGTGGCGCTGATACTGGCGCAGGGCGCCTTGGGCACGGATTGGGCATGTCTTTGACAGAGTGGCCTTCATTAATCCCGACCGATCACACCGAATTAAAACCAGGTATGGTTCTTACCCTGGAACCTGGCATCGCGGTGGAGGGCAAAATCCTTGTCCATGAGGAGAACATTGTGATTACCGAAACAGGGGCAAGGTTCCTGTCACCTCGCGCTAACGGAGGTCTGCCGCAACTATGATCCGAATGCCTTATCAATTAATGGAAGATGATCCATCCACACCTCCGATTGGGTTGATAGTGCTTCAATCTGATGAAACACTTGAGGTGGAACTCAGAACAACATTAGCTGACTTAGAAAACCCGCTATATATGAGCCGGATCCCAAGTGCCGCGACGGTCTCGACCGATACGCTGAATGACATGAGAGATCACCTTAAGACTTCCGCGTCGCTTTTGCCAAACGCCCGAGAGTTCGCAGTCGTAGGCTACGGGTGCACATCGGCCAGTGCAGCGATTGGATCAGATAGGATCGAAGAACTGATTAAGTCTGTTTGCAAAACCAGACATGTGACCAATCCGCTGAAAGCTGTTTGCGCTTACGCTGATTACTTTGGACTTCGTCGGTTTGCCTTCTTGTCGCCCTATGTGGAGGAGGTAAACGAACCGATTAGAGAGGCATTTGCGGACGCCGGTATCACAACCGACGTTTTTGGGAGCTTCCTAGAGCCGAATGAGGCAAACGTTGTGCGGATTGCATCGAAGTCGATTGTTGATGCGGCATCACAACTCGGCGGTGACGAGAGCGTAGATGCCGTTTTTATGAGCTGCACCAATCTACCAACTTTAAAAGCGACACCTGAAATCGAAAAACGAATCCGAAAACCGGTTTTATCGAGCAATCAGTGCCTAGCTTGGCATCTAAAGTACCTCAGTTCCGACTAATTTAGCGTCCAAAAGCGTCACGATCCCGCGTTCGGAAACAAAAAACTTGCGCGACTTAGCAACAATGATCTCTACTGTGCTGGAATAAAGGGTCGCTTATGCGATCCCTAGGGAAAACCAGAGGGAGATGGGTTTGACCCAGACAGCTGCCGATGATGCGTTCGTTCAATTTGACCGCGTTCAAAAATCTTACGACGGCGAAGTGCTCGTTGTTAAAGACCTCAACCTCTCAATGCCAAAGGGCGAATTCCTGACAATGCTTGGCCCGTCGGGTTCGGGCAAGACGACGTGTTTGATGATGCTTGCTGGGTTCGAAACTGCGACCCACGGCGAAATCCTTTTGGATGGCCAGCCCATCAACAACATACCGCCGCACAAACGCGGCATCGGCATGGTGTTTCAAAACTACGCCTTGTTTCCCCATATGACGGTTGCAGAAAACCTCGCGTTTCCGCTCGAGGTGCGCAAGATGGGCAAGAGCGAGCGCGATCAGAAAGTGAAGCGCGCGCTCGACATGGTACAGATGGGCGATTTCGGGGGTCGTAGACCAGCGCAATTGTCTGGGGGCCAACAGCAGCGGATCGCTTTGGCGCGGGCGTTGGTTTTCGAACCTGAGCTTGTTTTGATGGACGAACCGTTGGGCGCGCTGGATAAGCAGCTGCGCGAACATATGCAGTTTGAAATTACGCGCCTTGCGCATGATTTGGGAATTACAACCGTTTACGTCACTCACGACCAGACAGAGGCACTGACGATGTCGGATCGCGTCGCCGTTTTTGAAGATGGCCGTATCCAACAACTTGCACCGCCTGATGAACTATATGAAGAACCGGCGAATAGCTTCGTTGCGCAATTTATTGGTGAAAACAATACCTTGCTAGGCGAAGTTGTTGAGGTTGGCGCTGACAGCTGCGTTGTGAAACTCGACAGCGGCGAATTGATCGATGCACTACCTGTAAACGTCTCGAATGTAGGCGATCGGACGAAAGTTTCGATCCGTCCTGAGCGCGTTGAATTCAATAAAGATCGTCTGCGCCCAGACGCGCATACCATCAAAGCGAAGGTGCAAGAGTTCATCTATATGGGTGACATCTTCCGGTTCCGGTTGTCGGTTGCTGGGAACGACGAGTTCATTGTGAAGACGCGTAACGCTCCAGATGCAGTTAAACTCACACCAGGCGAGACAATCGAAATTGGTTGGTTGCCACAAGATTGCCGGGCGCTTGACGCCTGACAAACATGCAGAGCCTGATGGGCTCAGCAGAACAGTGGTCAAAGGTAATGTCCGCCTGCCTTGCACCACAGATACCAACGGCGGACCGACGGGAGAAATTGAATGAAACTAAGCACTTCTATTCTAGCACTAGCCGCGGCTTCAGTTGCAGGAATGGCATCTGCTCAAGACATGACAATCGTGTCATGGGGCGGTGCGTATTCTGAAAGCCAAAAACGCGCATACCACGAACCCTATTCTGCCAATACCGGCGTTAACATCATCAATGATGACAGCTCTGCCGAAGCTGTGGCCAAACTGCGTGCCATGAATGAAGCTGGTAACATCACTTGGGATGTTGTTGACGTGGTTGCAGCGGACGCGATCCGTCTGTGCGACGAAGGTCTCGCTCTGGAAATCAATGCAGATGAGCAATTGGCCCCTGCACCAGATGGAACACCAGCATCTGCTGACTTCGGTGATCTGATCGTCAGCGACTGCTTCATTCCGCAGATCGTTTACTCAACAACATTCGGCTACCGCACCGACCTCGTTGGTGACACACCACCAACTGACGTTTGCGCAGTTTTCGACACCGAAACATACCCAGGTATGCGGTCCCTCGAGAAACGCCCAATCAACAACATGGAATGGGCTTTGATCTGTGACGGCGTAGCATTTGAAGATGTCTACGACGTTCTGGAAACAGAAGAAGGTCAGGAGCAGGCACTGGCCAAGCTCGACACCATCAAAGACAGCGTGATCTGGTGGTCCGCTGGCGCCGACACACCTCAGCTGCTCGCAGACGGTGAAGTTGTCATGGGCTCCACATACAACGGTCGTCTGTTCTCTCTCATCGAAGAGCAGAACCAGCCAGTTGCGATGCTCTGGGACGCGCAGGTGTTTGACCTTGACGGTTGGATCATCCCAACAGGTCTGAGCGAAGAGCGCACTCAGCAGGCGTTGGATTACATCTACTTCGCAACCGATACACAGCGTTTGGCTGACCAAGCGAAGTACATCTCCTACGGTCCAGCACGTGCATCTTCTGCACCATTGGTTGGAACACACGCTGATCTGGGCATCGAAATGGCACCACACATGCCAACCGATCCAGAAAACTCCAAGCGGACGTTCCTCTACAACTACGAGTTCTGGGCTGACTATCGCGACGACATCGACGCGAAGTTCCAAGCTTGGCTGTCTCAGTAAGCTTTTTATTAAGCTAAGGGGAGGGGCCGGATTGGCCCTTCCCACCTAAGAATTACAGGACGCGACGATGTCAGAAACCGCTCAAGATGGGCCTATGCTTGCCGCAGATGGCACCACACTAAAACAAAGTCTGGCTCGGAGTTTGCGTCGTGAAAAAATGCGAGCGCTCCTTCTGATCGCGCCGCTTCTGATTTTTGTATTTCTGTCGTTCGTTGTTCCGATTGTTTCGATGCTGTTCCGTTCGGTCGAGAATTCCATCGTTCAGGACACTTTGCCAGAGACTGTGGTTGCGCTCGAAAATTGGGACGCGCAAAGCGGCGAACTGCCGGACGAAGAGGTTTATGCCGCATTTGTTCGCGATATGTTGGTGGCGGTGGATGCCAAAACCCACACGCGGTTGGGCACACGTCTAAACTATGAAGAAACCGGTATGTCTTCGATGTTCCGCAGGTCCGGCCGCCAGATTGGTCGACTGGATCCGGTTGAAGATGCGCCTTTCAAAGACAAACTGATCGACATCCATGACGGCTGGGGCGAAGTGAACACCTGGGCCGTCCTTAAGACCCATGCCGTCCCTTACACCAACGGCTATTTCTTGAATGCAGTGGACATGCAAAGGACGGCCGAAGGGGCTCAGGCGCAGCCGGAAAGCAAGCAAATCCTTGTGAAACTCTTCGGTCGTACGCTGTATATGTCTCTGGTCATTACTGGTTGCTGTATTTTGCTTGGCTATCCGATTGCATTCCTGCTTGCGAATTTGCCGATGCGATCTGCGAACTTGTTGATGATCCTTGTCCTTCTGCCGTTCTGGACGTCGCTTTTGGTTCGAACCTCGGCCTGGAAAGTTATGTTGCAGCAACAAGGTGTGATTAACGATACGCTAGTTTGGCTCGGTCTCGTGGATGATGCGGCGCGACTGATCATTATCAACAATCAAATAGGCACGATTGTCGCGATGACACATATCTTGCTGCCGTTCATGATCTTGCCGATGTATTCAGTGATGCAGACCATCCCACCAACTTATGTGCGTGCTGCGAAATCACTGGGTGCAACCAATTGGACGTCGTTTTGGAGGGTCTATTTTCCGCAAAGTATTCCAGGTATTGGCGCTGGTTCGATCCTCGTGTTCATCCTCGCCATTGGCTACTACATCACGCCAGAGATCGTGGGCGGTACCCAAGGTGTCTTTATCTCCAACCGAATAGCCTATCACATCTCGTCTAGCCTTAACTGGGGCTTAGCGGCCGCATTGGGAACAATACTTCTGGCGGCTGTGTTGATCCTTTACTGGGCCTATGATCGGATTGTTGGCATCGACAATGTGAAGTTGGGGGGCTGAGACAATGGCTGCATTAACACCAGTTGAACGCGCACCACTTTCTTTCGTTGCTCCGGTCGCCGCAGCAGCTGGTGCATTCCTCGGAGTGTTTGTCGGGACCGCCAATGGTTCAGGGATCTTGGGTGTCGTGATTGGCGCTGTTCTTATGGCGGCCCTTGCGTGGCTGATGACCTCCGTAATCAAGAATGAGCGTATTGCGCGTTGGGGTCTGGTTGTAGCATTCGCCTTGTTGGGGGCGTTTTTGGGCGGCGTGCCGGGAACTTTGATCGGAATCCTGTCCAGTTGGTTCTTTGGGTGGTTCACCTTCTGGCTTTACGAAAGCCGCTACAGAATGCGGTTACTGCCTTATCTGACACCGCGTCAGGTCTTTTGGCACTATGCCTTCCGCGTACTCTGCGGTGCTATCTTTGTGTTCTTGATCACCCCAATCATCGTAGTCATGCCGTTGAGCTTTAATGCGCAGGATTTCTTTACCTTCACGCCAGAAATGCTTCGGTTTGATCCGGCAGGCTACAGCTTGAAGCACTATGAAGACTTCTTCACCAACAATGAATGGCAGCGGAGTTTCCGAAACTCTCTTCTTATCGCACCTATCGCGACGATCATTTCAGTAACACTTGGAACTTTGGCGGCGATTGGCCTTTCACAGGCCCACGTGCCAGGCAAACGCGCTATCATGGCGATCTTAATTTCGCCGATGATCGTTCCGTTGATCATCTCAGCAACCGGCATGTTCTTCTTCTACTCGAACATCGGGAACTTCCTCGAGGGTACTCTCGGCATGAACAAGACCTTCGTTGGATATGTGAAAGTGATCTTGGCCCATGCGGTCCTTGGCGTGCCGTTTGTTATCATCACGGTCACAGCAACTCTTGTCGGGTTTGACCGATCCCTCACACGGGCGGCGGCAAACATGGGCGCCGATCCAGTCAAAACCTTCTTCAAAATTCAGATGCCATTGATCCTGCCTGGCGTCATCGCTGGTGGCCTGTTTGCTTTCATCACGTCGTTCGACGAAGTGGTCGTCGTACTCTTCGTTGGCTCGGCCAGCCAGAAAACGCTGCCGTGGCAGATGTTCACGGGACTGCGTGAACAAATCAGTCCGACGATCTTGGCGGTTGCGACGATCTTGGTTGTGATCTCGATCGCTCTGCTGACGACGCTAGAGCTGTTGCGCAGACGCTCTGAACGCCTGCGCGGGATGTCACCGGGGTAGAGGCGCTGCGCGCCTCACCCAATCACTGATGTTGGAAATAGTCTTCGCAGGCGCCTTCGCGATAGACATCGGCTGTGCAGCAATGCAACCCACCTCCGAAAGCATAGGCTTCGCGTAGTTCGACCTCTACGACTTCCATCCCGAGCTTATCCATTTGCTCGGCTTGGTAGACCTCGGATTTCTCGACACAAACCGTTTTCGGATCGAGGACTAGCACGTTCATCGACAGCCAAACGCTAGAATAGCAAAGGGGTGGTGGTGTGTTATGCGCCGGTTGGGCAGCATCCACGATTTCCCATCCATTGCGTTCGAACAATTCGCGTTGATCCTTAGGTAGTCGGCGCTGTGGGTTGTTCAGGATCAACCCCGGGCGCAGCGGTGTGAAGGTCGCGTCAATGTGGATCGGGTAAGGGTCGCCGGGGAAATTCACCGTGTGGACACGATGATCCGGGAAGTGGCGGCGAAGCCATTCGATGCCTTTGAGATTGGTAGTGAAGCCATGCTGAACTACCAAATCTTTTCCGAAGCGCAGCACGTCGGCGGCGTCGAATAGCGGTTCTTCCTCAGTCGTCACAAAGAACTTTTCTTCCGCCCACTGCAAGCGTTTCTCAACGCCGATTTTGACGGACAGGTAATCGGGATGATAATCCGCATCGGTCAGGCGCGGTTTTGGCGCGGCCTCATGCCGGAAATTGGGGTCTTCTTCCCAATACCGTTTCAACAATGGCCGGTAGTTCAGATATTCGAACCAGCGACAACGATAAGACATCGTTGCTTCCAAGATTTCTGAGCCGACCGTTAACAGCACGTCACGTGGAGGCATACAGCCGAATTGGCTGTCAGTGTGGAAGTCTGGCGTCGTGACGGGTTGCGAATGATCGATGGAGTTTGGGCGATCCACACGCACACCGCGGGCTTCGAGTTGCTCTGCGAAGTTATCTAGAAGCTCATTCGCACGGTCGATCGTTTCCTGCGGGCGACGGCCCCACTGACCACGCATATCGCTGTCTTCCGGAACCTTGGCGTCTAGGGCTGGTTCCTCTGGCGGTATGTGGCAATCATCGGCGCGCCCCACGATGACGTGCTTGAGCGGATCCCATTCATTCCAACTATTTACGACTGTCTTTTGCATATCACTCTCCCCTGCGATCGGAGAATCCGTAAGTGCTTTCGCAGGGTCAGGCAAGCGAAAGACGACGTTTATGTGCTGCTCTTAATCCGTTCGTGAAAGATGAAGCCGATGAAGTTCATCAAAACCTGTGCGGCAAGGATTTGAGTGCTCTCTGTCGGGTCATAGGCAGGTGCAACTTCGACCAAATCCACGCCTACAACCTGATTGCGCTTGGAAAGACCCTGAAGGATTTCGAGCACATCGTAATATAGGAACCCACCATGACTCGGTGTACCAGTACCTGAGGCGATTGACGGACAAAACGCGTCAATGTCGATGGTCACATAGACCCGTGCGCTTTGCGGAATGCGATCCAGCACCGCATCTGTTCCCAACGCGCGGACCTGACGTACGGAAAGAATGTCAGAGCCTCTTGCACGTGCATCCTCATAGCCTTCCTTGGCAGTTGAGGACACATTGCGGATGCCCAGTTGCGTCATGCCGCAGACGTAGTCTTTCTCAATCGCGCGCCGCATCGGATTGCCGTGTCCCGCGGTTACGCCGTGCCGTTCATCGACAAAATCCAAATGTGCGTCGATCTGCACGACATGGATCGGGCCGTTTTCGGCGCAATCATCCGCGAAAGCATTGATGCAGGGAATGTTCACCGAGTGGTCACCGCCGATGATGACGGGCAGGGCACCAGCTTGGAGAGCTTTCCTCACACCGAAGGCGATGTTTTCATGGCTTTCGTCGGTTTTAGTGTGGATGATGTCCGCGTCGCCAAGGTCAACGATGCGAACTGAGGAATCCAGATAGGTTGTATCGTCTTCGTGGTCATAGGCACCGGCATGGCCGAAGCTGAAGAGAGTCGACGCCTCACGGACAGCACGCGGCCCAAAGCGCGCGCCAGAGCGCCATTGCGTGCCAAAATCGAAAGGCGCACCAAGGATTGCCACATCCGCGTCGATGGCATCCCAATCTTCCACGTATGGCGATTTCGCGAATGTGGATATGCCCACAAACGGGAGGTTCAAGCGACCGCCTTTATACCCATGATCCTGCATCTGTTCGGCTTTACATTCGTTGCGTTTGCGCCAGTCTTGGTGAAACGCCACGCGAGTTCAATCGGTAAATCCAATCACCGGATAATGAATGGATTGGCCATCGGCTGATCAGAGGTATTGAGCCACACGGTCTTTGTTCTCGTGTAGTCATGGATAGAGTCAATTCCTGCCTCTCGGCCATATCCGGACTGGTTATACCCGCCAAACGGCGAAATCGGAGAGATCGCCCGGTAGGTGTTTACCCAACGACGTTTTTGCTTGCGAGTGGACGAAAAAACGAAGCAAGATCTGGCTTATTCAATTGGCACTACGAAGCATGTATCCCACTCCTCGTACTGTTTCAAAGTTCTCTTCTATAGTTGGATCTACCGAAAGCTTCTTAAGCAGCCGACTAACCAGACCATCCACGGATCTGTCATATCCTGCCCAATCGCGCCCCCTAATTGAGTAAACAATTTGTTCCCTGCTCAACACCCTATCAAGACTCTTTACAAAAGTTAGCCATAGGTCAAATTCTAGTTTTGTAAGTTGAAGTTTTTCGCCGGATGGCTGAAAGACTTTGCGAGCCTTCAGGTCGATGCGCCAGCCTGCGTATTCTAGAACCTCCACAGCAACTTCTTGCGTCTTTCTGGCCTCCATTCGACGAAGCAAACTATTGATGCGCGCAACAAATTCAGTCCGGGCAAAAGGCTTCACAACGTAATCGTCAGCGCCAAGCTCCAAAGCAACAACTTTGTCGACCTCGCTTAACTTACCTGACAAAACCACTACACCAGACGTGCCTAGGCCACGCACTTTTCTGATTATCTCGTGTCCATGGCCATCAGGGAGAAGAAGATCAACAATGTACAGATCATACGAACTATCTACTATACGTTGTTCGAATTGTAGAAGAGTTCTAGCGAAAGCGACGTGGTACCCTTGTTCATATAGAACCTCCGCAACTTCTTCAGAAAGGTCAATATCATCATCGACGACCAGTATCTTAATTTCTTTCATAAAGTATTCTTCCAATCGCCGAAATTCGCGTATGTTAGCTATCCTTAATAAAAACCTTCGTTCGACAACAACTTTTTATACTTAAAGTATATTATATTATCCTCAAAATCACCTTTTGCACGAACATTCCATCTTTTTACACCATATCTACACATCATGTCATACAAGATGGCTTAGCCGCACCTCAGGGCGACATTTTGGCAGTTAGGTACTGCCATTAAAACTTTGCGAACCGGAAAGTCGTTAGCAATTACGGATCTGTCTATGTCAAGCTCTTTTCTCTCTAGATACGCCACGACATCTGGAAACACATTTGCGAGTTCCTCAGTTCGCTTAACCTTAGGGCTGTGTTTTTGCCTGTGCGCTTATTTGGGTAACGTTTTCAATTTAGACATGTTCTTCGGATTCCATTTTTTGTTTGGAGGCGTCTTCGTTTGGCTCGCCATGGCAATGCTGGGACCATTTTGGGCCATAATCGCAGCATTTATTGGTTCTCTCTACACCACAGAACTGTGGGGAAACTCTTATGCGGTGGTGACCTTAACACTAGAGGCAGTTTTTGTTTCTACATTTTTTAGGTCCAGATGGACTGACCGATTAACCGACCGATTAAGCGTCTGGGTTTTGGCATACTGGATTCTCTTAGGCGGACCATTGGCATTTTTCTTAGTACTTGCACTTACGGAACTACCTTCCTCAACAGCGCTCTTGTTTAGTTATAAGCAGGTTCTGAACGGGCTCTTAAATGCGCTAATTGCAGCAGTAGTGGTTAATTTGATTTCTTACTTTAGCCAAAAGGTTTGGCTTCAAAAAACATATGAAGACAGAATCTCCTATAGCGGTCTTCTTCATGCAGTTTTTGGAGTGCTACTAGTTTTTCCATTTCTCTTTTCCGAAATGCGCGATCTGAGAAATTCCTTCCAGCAAAACGTTGCCTCCACTATTTCTGACACTCAAGATCATATTCGCACGGCGTCTACTAATTTTGCAAAGCTTCTTGAACTTGAAACAAGTCACTGGGGCAACCTATTGGCTAACCTTAAATTGGAGCAAAACAACCCAGAGATACAGCAACTTATACAGGCCGATACGTCAGCAGCACCTACACAAATTTACGTTTTGTCTGATGATAACACATGGTTATTGTTGTATGGACCGCCTCTCACGAGAATTCGGATTGAAGACCAGACAAACGAAATCAAAAATGCCGAATTCAGTGAAAAAGGTCATCTATTGGGGTGTCAGTCCGGGTACTTCACTTCTCATTACTCCACTCTCAATAACGCAACATCATTTGTGTTCACTTGGTCGCCGGATACTATCCTATCAAGCTTCGATATGTGGTATACTCCAGGAAGACAGATAGGTTGCCTTCCCGGCACGGCAGCGAATTTACAAGGGGCACAACATACTTCAGCAGCCTTAATACGTGATCAGAGTTTATCAAACGACGCCTTGAATTCTTGGCTTATGGCTTCCGTGGTGGCCCGTACAAATTGGGAAGCTCTATCACCAACTATTTTGGAATTGACCAATTCACTCAAGCCGATGGTCCTCCAGATCCAAAAGGAAACCGCCAACACGGTAGAAAGGCTCTGTATTCTTACCATCTTGGTTATTGTTGTAGGACAAATCCTTGATGTCTTGTTTAAGCGATGGCTTGATAAATTTGGCCGTATCTCCGAAGCATGGTTAAAATTCAACACACCACCATCCGACTCACTCAATCTGAGGTTTCAAGAAGACCGTAAGATCGCAAATTGGCTAGATCAATTTGCGACAGTGGCCGAGAATGCAGAGGAAAATTCTTGGCTCGTACAACAAAATCTAAGAATGCTGCTCGCGAAGGCCCCAACTCCTGTTTTCGGGACAGATTCTAAAGGAAAAATCAAAGTTTGGAATCCAGCCTTGGAAAGCCTGTCTGGCTATGCGCAAAAGGAGGTGTTGGAAGAAAAAATTTCAAATTATCTTGAAGTAGGAGCTGATGCAAATGTCTCCTTAGAACCCAACACATCTTCCGAGTTGTTAATTGAATTTCGAACTAAGAGCGGTGGCTCCGTACATCTGGTTGTAAGCCGGCTTCACACTATGCCAGGTGGAACTAATGATGAGAAAAGTTTCAAAAATGCGGATGATAATACAAGCCCCATATTCTATTTCATCGCTCAAAACTTGAATGAGCTAAGAGAATCCCAAGCCAAGTTGATACATGCTTCAAGACTTGCCGCGCTGGGAGAAATGGCTAGTTCGTACGCCCACGAGCTAAATCAGCCCCTAAATGTAATAACACTTTCGGCTGGAAATATATTAGAGCGCGCAAAAGAAGGCTCATTGCCACAGGATTATCTTATCTCGAAGGCGGAACGAATCGAAAGCCAAGCACTAAGAGCAGGCAAAATTATTCAAGGGATCCGAAATTATGTCCTCGAAATTGGTGATGAAGCACTCATCGAATTTGATCCGGTTCACAGGTCTCAAACAGCGGTTGAATTAATACGTGAGCAATTGCGTCTGGACTCTGTCACAGTTCATTTTGATTTCCCAGCTTATCCCATTCGCCTGAAGGGACGCCCACTTCTGTTTGAACAAGCGATGGTGAATTTATTTATGAACTCAAAATTTGCAATGAAAGACAATGATTTGTCTGAGCGGCAAATTACTATCTCTTTCACTGTTCACGAATGTGAACTCACTATTTTAGTAAAGGATACCGGACCAGGAATCTCAAAGAACCACTTGAATCGTGTATTTGACCCTTTCTTTTCTACAACCAAAAAAGACGGTGGTACCGGCATCGGGCTTTATATGACTCAAACGGTTGTCAATGAAGCAAATGGATCAATCAGAGCCTTGGATGTTGCCGATGGAGCTTGCATTGAAATCAAGTTTCCGCCCTCATCCGTCTCGTTAGGAGACTAAATGTCATTAATCTCGTCAAGATTCAGGACTCTAGTCTTAGATGACGACAAATTCGCTACTGAAGCAATTGGCGAGGCTATCGAATTATTAGGTGGCTCGGTTGATGCATTTAATGATCCGGTTGAGTGCCTTGAATACCTGAAAACTCATTGCAAGGATTACAAATTTGTTTTCGTTGACCTAGCAATGCCAGTCATAAACGGGACAGAGTTTTTAGAACTCGCATCACATCATTTTGTAAGCTCTCCAAAGCAATTCATTCTGACAGGATTAGCAGAAATAGACGGCGAAAAGGTTTCTAGCAGTTTAAGATATACTGTTTTGCAAAAGCCATTAAAAATTCGCGATCTAAAGGATAAAATATCGCTGGTTTGAAAAACTAGCAAGATATGAGTCATATTAGGTTTTAATCATTCAAAGTTGGTTGTGATAAACTAAATCCAATAGAGCTTTCACTTTATCAATAACAAAAACCAATGTTTCTTTATTTATGATGCTCTCACTAATCCTCTGTTAAACAGATAATATTCATACTCTAGCAACAACCATTCACGCTGCTGCTGCTTCAATTTGCTTTGCGAAACAATCACGCGCCCAGTCTCTCACCTTAAGCAGGAGTTCATCGTAGCGGCGGTCTTCGTGGTAGACGCTCCAGACTTCTCTGACGGGCTGTAATCTATTTGTATTTACTTTTCTTAACCCCTCAAAATTCTCCATAATTGATGATGGACCGACGCACGGCAACCCGCGTTCGATCGCAACTCTGCGAATGCAGTGGTAAGTCGGCATGCGGATTGTGGGGGGGCCGCCGAAGTGTTCGAAACCTGCTTTCATTTCAGGCACCCAATCCAGTTCTGAAGGCAACCCTATCCATGCATTTCCAAAGATGCGCTCGCTGACGTATATGCCCATATTTACTTTTCCAATTTTGGCGGCCACCAGCCGACCTTGTTTTGGGCGGCTCAATCTAATGGCAAGATCAGCCTCCCCGTAAGCGAGGCTTATATTCGTATCAGTTGTTTCGAGACATAATGCGATTTTCTTGCCATGAGTGGGCAGTTCACTTGTCCTCGGCGCCAAGAAATTCTCTGCAACAAAATGGACCGTTGCAACTGTGATCTGCCGCCTCTCATGGAATTTGTTATGACCGCCTAAAAGCGATATCTCTTCTTGGCATACTCTTGCCACACGAGCAAAGTTTTGTCCTTGCTCGGTCAACTCCCATTCACCGTTACTTGTTCTAGACACCAGTGTACGCTTATAAGTCTCCGACAAGCGCTTTATATGACGCGAAACAGTTGTGGGGTTTGTATTTAGCGCTTTTGCTGCGTTCACAAGATTTCCGTTTTGCTCAAGTGCCAAAAGGTATTTAAGGTCATCCCATTGTGACAACATTGAGTTTGGTCCTTTCTGCCTTCCTGTGAACTTTTCGCTCATAATTTTTACTTACTCGTCTAAAAATTAACCCTTCTGCGATAAAAAATAGCGTGCTAACTTTAGACACTCTATTCACAGTCATTCATAACCGAATATTTTTGGGCAGACCGGTTTCAATCAAATCTATTTTAACGCTCCGCGAGTGATAACTTAGAAAGCTAAATTGGATTTATGATACATTTGGTTTGTGTGTCTTGCACGGCAAAGCCTATTCAAGGTTACGCGTCCAAAATCACCGAAAGACCTTCCCCAAAACCTTTTTGCATTGGTCGCAACCTGAAGTGCTATGGACAGCTGTTCTTGAGACTTTGGTTCTTCCACCACACAATCTGCGTGCCATGCCGGATGTGCCCGTCCCATAAGTGGCTGTTGCTTTGTCAGAATAATCATAACTGGAACAGGAACATCGAGCATCCTAAGGAGGCGAATATAGCTCTCCAAATGCTCCCCATTTAGCGGTTGATCCAGCCGGACTATTATCATTGCCCACGCCTCAGGATCTTCTGCAACAACCTGAAAAGTATCTTCTAGCGATGATGAGCAGGCTACCTCAAACCCCAAACCCTCCAAGTCGCGGGTAACATGTAGAAATGAGCGCTCATTAGCTACAACGCAGGCAATATTTTTCGCTGTGAAATCACTGGCGGAAAAATGTCTAGACTGCACTCGGCGTGCAGAGTTACTCTCATTAATGTGAACCGGCGCTATCTCTACAAAAGCTTCCATTGACGCGTCCCTAACCTGCTTTAATAGTTGAACCCCTCCCTAAAATTTGTATGTCGCAATAGTTTGATGAATAGGTTCTATTCTGTGCAATTTTGGTGTAATTCGCTTGCCATCACGACTGAGCGACCTGCTGAAGGAAAAGTTGAAGATATCATCGCGCGCGCGGGCGCTCGAACACTTGGCACATGACAAGGAATTTGGGAAGAGGCGCTGCCGCCACTGATCGCGCAGATGGAGCGCGTGCTCGCCGCGTCAGAGCCGTTTGATCCGACCACCTCGGTGCGCAGCTCTCGACTGATCGCGCCAGACTTCTTTTCTTCTCTTGTTCCGAGGCTGCTTAAAGCAGTCACTTGCGAGGCGCCGGGCGTCCGCGTGGAGCTTGCCGCGCTTACAGAGTCTGTGATCTGGGACATGGGCCGGGGCCGCTATGACGCTTTGATCGCACCAAGCTTTCGTGCAACTGACGAGCTACGAGGAACTGCGATTGGCACCTGGCCGTGGATGACCTTTGGACGGCAAGATCATCCCGCCTTTGAAAATTGGTCAATTGAGACATGGGCGCAGTATCCGCATTTGCAAGTTGGCTTGCCTGCGCCGACAGGTCGCGGGGCGATTGATCAAGCCGTTGCTAAGTTGGGAGTCGAGCGGCGCATCGGTGCTGTGGTACCACATTTTTCCATGGCCGCCCCGATCCTAACAAAGACCGATATGCTGCTTTCAGTTTCCTCAGTTGCCATGACCGAGATGGAGCAGATCTAAGGCTTGGAAAAACGCCCGGTTCCGTTCGAGGTCGAACCGCTGGAACTGATGCTGTTCACCAGCGCCATTACCACCGATCAGCCCGAAATTCGCTGGTTCCGTGATTGCGTCGACAGGGCCGCGCGAAACCTTCTGTGAATTTCATTCATTGCCCCTCAAGAACTTTCAATTGTCTTCACTCGATACCGCGCTCCATCTATCTGCAAGCGAAGGAGTCGAGCTATGACCACATCCGTTCCTATCATTACGGCCAACCACCCAGCAAAAGTCGATCTTGAGGTAGGGAAGGACTACTACTGGTGCCGCTGCGGTCGGTCAAAATCGCAACCCTTTTGCGATAGCTCTCATGCCGGAACAGGGATAACGCCGGTCAAGTTCACGACAGAAAAAACTGGAAGCGTTGCTCTTTGCCAATGCAAGGGCACCGCGAACAGCCCCCTTTTGTGACGGGACACACGCGAGACTGGGGGATTTGAAGGCAGGCGATCCATCACCTGAGCCAAAGTCCGATGTGCCGCAGGCCACACCTACGCCAGAGGAGCCGACGGTCGCACGTATTCACGCGCTGGCAAAGGACGGTCTGTCCAAGCTGGGCCATCACGGTGAAATGGGCCCTATGGGGGTGCCGCGCAAAGATCTCCCCCATTCGGACGACATCCAAATACTCCCCGCGCAAATGGCAAGAAAGCCGCTTTTGGATGAGGCCGAAGTCGCAACCTCAGTTACCATTGGCCCCCGCGCGAAACGACCTTTGCAGCTCGACATTCCGCTCTTTGTTTCCGACATGAGCTACGGCGCGCTTTCAGAAGAAGCAAAAACAGCACTGGCCCGCGGTGCCCAAATGGCTGGCACCGGCATCTGTTCGGGCGAAGGCGGTATGTTGCCAGAAGAGCAGGCCGAGAATAGCCGCTATTTCTACGAACTGGCTTCCGCGCAGTTTGGCTGGTCTTTAGATCATGTGACCAAGGTGCAGGCTTTTCATTTCAAAGGCGGTCAGGGCGCCAAGACAGGTACAGGCGGCCATCTGCCTGGCGACAAGGTTCAAGACAAGATCGCCTACGTGCGCGGACTGGAACCAGGGCAATCCGCCATCTCCCCGGCGACTTTCCCCGAACTTCACACACCCGCTGACTTCAAGCGCATTGCTGATGCAGTGCGCGAGCGTTCGAGCGGGATTCCAATAGGGTTCAAGCTTTCTGCGAACCATATCGAAGACGACATTGACTTCGCTTTGGAGGCCAGCGCCGACTACATCATTTTGGACGGGCGCGGCGGCGGCACCGGGGCCGCACCACTGATCTACCGGGACCATATATCCGTTCCCACCATTCCTGCTCTGGATCGGGCCCGGCGTCATCTCGACGCCAAAACCGGTCGAGAGGTTACGCTGGTGATCACCGGAGGGCTACGCGTAGCCGAGGATTTCGCCAAAGCTATGGCCTTGGGTGCGGATGCGGTGGCAGTGTCGAACTCGGCCATGCAAGCTGTAGGCTGCATCGCGGCGCGGATGTGCAATTCCAACAATTGCCCCGTTGGCGTGGCGACGCAGAAGCCGGAGTTACGTAAACGGCTCGACGTACAAATCGGTGCCGAGAAACTTGCACGCTACTTTGGCGCTTCTGTTGAATTGATGCAGGTGCTTGCTCGCGCTTGTGGCCATGACAGCCTTTCAGATTTTGACGTTAGCGACATCACAAGCTGGAAACGCGAAGTGGCTGAGCTAAGCGGTGTAAGGTACGCTGGGGTAGGGCTCTAACCTAAAGGCTAAGGAATAAGTTCGGTTTGCAGCTTCAGCGAAGTTGCTTATTGATCCTGCCAATTGAAGTTCTAATCGCCGAATCCTGCCGCGCAGAACGCAACTAGATGATCGACGCTCGCGGTATGACTAGTACCGCCCCCCAACGCTGATATCCGTCGTTCTGACGTCACCAAGGCCAGCATCGCACTTACAGTGAAGACAAACCCTTCAGCGATCCTTTGACGCGACAATTTTGGTAGGTGACTCTGAAGTTCTTCCATGAACTTGTGCGCGGTCGGGTCAAAATGTTGGGCGGCAATCTCTGTCCATCGATCATCGACAGAAACGAAAGCGACCAATTTTGCATAGTTCTGCCAGCGTGGATCTTCCTCGGCCAGATCAAAGAGCGGTCGAATGAAAGCGCTCAAAACTGACCGCAAATCCATAGGCTTGCTAGCCCAAGTTGCTTCCAACGCCTCAAGGCGCGCCTGTGACAACGTTTCTGCACGGCGCGCGACAACGGTGTTGAACAAGGCCTCTTTTCCACCTCCATGATGGTGAATTGTTCCAACCGGTTCACCAGCGGCGGCAGCTATGTCTCGAATCGTTGCTCCATCGAATCCACGGGTGGCAAAGATGGTTTCCGCTGCGTCAAACACCCTTTCTCGGGTCTGCTTGGCACGTTCGGAGAGTGCTCTTTTCCTCATCTTTCCAGTGGCTTGCGAATTGCTCATTCTTATATCTTGCCTTAGATTGAACATTTGTTCAATCTAATTGTGAAAAGGGAGGCACGGATGAGCGTCACACGTGAACGGTTTGCTCTGATTGGAGCGGGGCCAATGGGCCTTGCGACGGCAAAGTTGCTCGTTGAGCATGGAATAGAGTTTCAGGGTTTCGAAGTGCATTCGGGCGTCGGGGGGCTCTGGGACATCGATGGCCCACGCTCCACAATGTACGAGTCTGCGCATCTGATTTCGTCGAAGCGGATGACCGAATTTGCTGACTTTCCGATGCGTGATGAAGTGGCTGAGTACCCTTCACACCGCGACCTCAAAGAATACTTCCAAGAGTATGCGAAGAATTTCGACCTAGAGCGCCGCTATCACTTTGGCGCGACAGTTCTCTCGTGCAAGCCATTGGGCAGAACAGGGGAAGGCTGGACGGTCACGTGGAAAGATGCGGATGGGGAATATACCGAAGAGTTTTCTGGGGTGCTGATCGCCAACGGAACATTGAGCACGCCAAATCTGCCTGCATTCAAAGGCGATTTTGACGGGGAACTCATTCACTCGTCGGAATATCGCTACGCCTCACAGTTTGACGGTAAACGAGTTCTCGTCATTGGCGCTGGAAATTCCGGTTGTGACATTGCTGTCGACGCCATTCATCACGGCACATCTTGTGATCTCTCAATGCGGCGGGGGTATTACTTCGTACCAAAATATGTTTTTGGCAAACCCGCCGATACAATGGGCGGAGCGATCAAACTCCCGATGCGTCTTAAACGTATCGTCGACGGAACTATTTTACGTTGGTTCGTCGGTAATCCACAGAAATATGGCTTTCCGAAACCGGATTACAAACTTTACGAAAGCCATCCAATTGTGAATTCGCTGGTCCTTTATCACGCGGGTCACGGCGATTTAGAGGTTAAACCTGACGTCGAAAGGTTTGACGGCAAGATGGTTCATTTCAAAGACGGAACCAGCGGGGAATACGACATGATCCTCGCAGCAACGGGGTATAAACTTGACTATCCTTTCATCGACAACGCCTTACTGAATTGGAACGGTGATGCCCCGCACCTTTACTTGAACTGTTTCCATCCTCAGCGCGACGATCTCTTTGTTCTGGGAATGATCGAAGCTTCGGGCCTAGGTTGGCAAGGTCGGCATGAACAGGCTGAGATGGTGGTCCGCTACATTAAGGGCCTAAACGATGGCTCCAAAGATGCGGCCGAGCTTCAAGCGACCAAATCTGGCGACTTTGACCGTGCAACTGGTGGGATGAACTATATCGATCTTCCGCGCATGGCGTATTACGTCGACAAAGCAACTTATCGAAAGGCTGTGACAAACTGGATCGGTAAGTTGAAGGGGTCGATGGCATGATGGACGAAACCCTTCTTAATTTTTCGCCAGCATCCCTAACACTGCTTAACGGTATTTTGGCAATTGTGATGTTCTCGATCGCGATTGATCTCTCCACGCGCGATTTCAAATCTCTCGCCAAAGCCCCTAAACCGGTGCTTGTAGGTTTGGCATCACAGTTTCTCGTACTGCCATTTCTGACCTACCTTCTTGTGCAAATTGCCCAACCGGAAGCCTCGGTCGCCCTCGGCCTGATCCTTGTCGCGGCTTGTCCTGGAGGAAATATCTCGAACTTCATCACTCATCAGGCAGGCGGAAACGCCGCACTTTCAGTGTCGATGACCGGTTTTGCGACGGTGGGTGCTATTGTCTTAACCCCAATCAACATCGCCTTCTGGGGCGGCCTTTACGGTCCTTCCGCCGAAATCCTGAAAGCGACTTCGATCGACCCGATTAGCATAGCTATCACTGTGAGCCTGATGTTGGTCCTGCCTTTGATCCTGGGTGTCACATTGAACGCAAAGCGCCCAGATGTGACACAGAGAATTCGCAAGCCCCTGCAGTGGTTGTCAATGGGCATCTTCGTGGCGTTCATTATCCTCGCTCTAGCGGCGAACTGGGCGCATTTTTTGGCCTTCGCAGGAGGCATTGCTGGGCTCGTCATCGTGCACAATGCGCTTGGTTTTGGCGGGGGATACACCATTGCAACCCTAGCAGGGCTGTCCCCCTATGATCGTCGGGCTGTCACTATCGAAACAGGCATCCAAAACTCTGGCTTGGGACTTGTTCTCATCTTTGGCTTCTTTGGTGGACTAGGGGGCATGGCTGTCGTCGCTGCTTTCTGGGGTATCTGGCATGCAATCGCAGGATTGACGCTCGCCGCGATCATGGCCCGGACGGAGGCCGCCGTATGACCCGTATTCTGATGACAGGCGGCGCGGGCATGGTCGGTCGCGCGGTGTCGAAGAAACTGTTCGGGGAGAACGTCATCGTTACGGATCTCGCTGATACCGACCCACCACTAGGTCCCAAATTTCGACGGTTGGATGTAACCGGTACCGATCCGGAAATCATTATTGCGGAAGAAGAGCCTGAAGTCGTCATCCATTTGGCGTCTATCGTAACCCCCCCGCCAGGAATGACGCGCGATCAGGCGTTTGCCGTCGACGTGACGGGAACAAGAAACGTACTCGACGCCTGTGTCAAACATGGTGTTCGGCGATTGGTCGTCACAAGCTCCGGTGCGGCATATGGGTATCATGAAGACAACCCCATCCCGCTGACGGAAGATGCCCCATGCCGCGGCAATCCGGAATTCGCCTATGCCGACCACAAACGGCAGGTCGAAGAAATACTCGCCCGTGCACGGGATGATCACCCCGAACTGGAACAGGTCATTTTGCGGGTTGGAACGGTTCTTGGCGAAGGCACAGACAACCAAATCACAGCGCTCTTTAAGAAAAAACGGCTATTAGCGGTAAGAGGCAGCGAAAGCCCCTTTGTATTTATCTGGACCAGCGACCTCGCCGAGATCGTCAAACGCGCCGCCACCGACAGTCCAGCCGGGATTTTCAATGTTGCAGGAGATGGATGGCTTACGGTCGATGATCTTGCGCAAGCGCTCGGTAAAAAAGTTCTGCGGCTTCCAGCCTGGCTCTTAAAATCTGCCTTGGCGGTGGCATCCCCCTTGGGCCTTTCTCAATACGGGCCGGAGCAAGTGCGGTTCCTTCAGTTCCGTCCCGTTCTTTCGAATGAGCGCCTAAAAACGGAATTTGGGTATACGCCGAACCGAACCTCCGCTGAGGTATTTGATCTTTGGAAACGTGAGGCCTGGCTATGAAGACGGCTGTCATTTCAGGTGGGAACGGCGGTTTGGGTCGTGCCTTGGCCGCTCGACTTGAAGCCGAAGGGTGGCATTGTGTTTTGTTGGATGTGAACATTTCGGGGCTTCAAACGACAAATAGCCGCACACCTATTGCGATCGATCTCACAGACAGCGCTGCGTTACAGGTGGTTTGCGGTGAAATTGTCGCGATGCGCTCTTCTATAGATCTAGTCATCTACAATGCAGGTGTATCGCAGATTGGACCGTTTGAAGATACATCTATGGAAAGCCATCGCCGAGTGTTCGACATCAACTACTTTGCCGCCGTCGACATGGCGCGCGCTTTTGTTCAGCCCGTTCGCGACAGCAAAGGCACGCATCTTGCGATTTCATCGGTCGCTGGGTTTGCTCCGCTTCACCATCGAACCGCCTACGCGGCATCAAAACATGCCATGCAAGGCTTCTTTGCTTCGTTGCGCTCAGAAGAAGCGCCATTTGGTGTGTCTTGCCTTATCGCTGCACCGAGTTTTATCGCCACTAACATCAGCAACGACGACCGAAGCGAAGACGGAATCGTTCGTCCTGGTTCAGCCGCAGACGGCATCGATTATATGTCGCCAGAAAGTGCCGCGGAGGTGATCTTGCGCGGGCTTAAGCGAACAAAGACGTTCATTCCGGTCGGAAGAGTTGCGCGCATTGCTTCCCTGCTCATGCGTGCCTCGCCGCGAATTTATCAAACTATGATGCGGCGCAAGATTTCCAACAATCAAAGTTGAAACAGAGTTTCTTCTAGTCCCTAGTGAACGGTCCGATGATGCGCTCATTACCAATGTTGATCAGTCGTAGCCGAAAACAATAGCCAAGCGCTGGGTTTGTTATGTTTATCTCAAGAGTTCAAATCTCTTAGAATACCTCTACAGAGACTATCTCGAGCCTCATCATCGTCAGAGCTTTCAGTCCAGATTCTGTCTACTTCTAGCGTTCCAACCGGCACAATTACTTTGGCGATTTCGGGCGGCGTTGTGTGATCGACGCGACCTTCTTCCCAGTCATGAAGTGCCGTTGAATAGCGAACAGCGGCTCCACTGAACGGTAGCCTTATAATGCTTCCTTCGGCATGGAACTTTAGTCCATCACCCATCTCTTCTCCGATGAGTTTCAATCTGGCGCCTAGCCGGTGTTTCAAGATAGCGACGAAAACGATCGCTGCGGAGAAAGTGAATTTGTCGACGAGAACTCTGACTTGCCGCCACTTGGCTCCGGCCACTATTGCATCGATTAGTGGTAAGGTTTGAAGGAAGTTTCCCCCGGTATTGCCTCTAATATCGATTATCAAGTGTGTCTCTGGTGACGACGCAATACATTCTGCTGCTTCGGAAATTGCATCCGCTAAGTCAGTACCTATGGGATCAAAAAAACTTGGTAGGACGATAAGTAACCCCACTGGATCGAAAGACTTAATCTTCATTAAGGAGCAAGGACTCCAAGATGCATCGGTTTTCCCATGTTCGTTTGATGGGTAAAAATCGGTCGAGCAAACTGCTTTCGAAGAGTCCAATGCGATACTGAAACACTTCCCTTTCATATCGCGCATTTGATATTCAAGTGTACCACCACCCAAATTTACGCCTAAGCGAACTAACGCGCTTGGCCACACAAAGAGTATTGGTCCAATAACACGCTTTCGTTGGTTCGTTCCCGCGAGGAATGGCGTGGAGAGGCGCTCGAGATCGTCGATGCCCATGCCATTTATCGAAATCAATTCGCTCCCGATGGCTGGATCAAAGCCAGGTGGGGCCTGCATTAGTCTGACGGAGTTACCGACGGTTGCGAACCTGAGGGGTAGCGTAGAAATGGTTTCATTGGGAATGAGGCGCGTATGACCATTCCCTGGTAATGCCATAAGTCGCATAACTGACAACAAGAAGTCGTCCCTTTGGTTCGCTACCGCAAACATTCGGGCTTCTAGAATTAGAGTGTTCAGTTCTGCTTGATCTGCCGCGTTGAAGCTCGGATCGTTCGGCAGAATAGTTCGCTCTATGAGTTCAAGATCATGGATTAGCGACATGGCACTATGCAAAAGCAATCCCTGGGGTGTGTCTAGGAAAGACGTGTCGGTCGATCTAAAGTCGCAACCGTCACTAAGCGTCGGTTTTTGTTAAACTGGGAACTACGACTGAAATTGTTTCGGCCAGGAGTGGTAAGTTTCCAGCTCGTACTGGGATTCGATAGGCTACCATCAAATGAAACCGAATCGAGCGTCGCTCTGCTCTTTCTAGCGGATGCGGACAAATTGAGAGAATTGTGGACTTTTTGAACTGACCTCATGTCAACTTGCGCTCCATTGGCGTGGCCGCAGGTGTGCCAAGAAGCGAGAAGAGTATATGAGCTTGACTGTAAGCTTTCTTTGAATTTCTAGCATGAACGCTTAAGTTTGCTAAAGAACAGAGAGGTAGGATGATGTTGAAATTTGCAGGCGCCGGAACTTTTGCATTGGCTTTGGCAACCATGCCGATTGCTGCGGTCGCGCAGACCAACAAAGCCGAGACGCTGTATGAAACACTTCTTCTACCTGAAGTGATTACGTTGATGCGGGAAGAGGGTCTATCTTACGGCTCCGACCTCGCCGATGATTTCTTTCCAGGTCGGACCATTGCCGACTGGGATGGCGTTGTGAATGTGATCTACAATGCGGAAAAGATGGAAGGAGAGATCAAGGACGCTTTCAGCGCCGCATTGGAAGGAGACGATGTTGAAAGCATGCTCGCGTTTTTCCAATCTGAACTTGGCCAAGATATTGTCCAATTGGAAATCTCCGCCCGTCGAGCACTGAACGACGAACAAGTCGAACAACTGGCCGAAGAAAATGCCGCCATTGCCATGCAAGATGAAACAGATCGGTTCTTGCTGGTTGAGGAATTCGTCGATGTGAACAACGTTATTGAGTCGAATATTGTCGGTGCTCTAAATTCGAATTTTGCATTTTATACTGGCCTTCTTGACGGCGGTGCGCTCGGTGATGATCTGACCGAAGAACAAATTCTGACTGATGTTTGGAACCAAGAGCCGGATATTCGCCAAAACACGACAGAGTGGGCTTTTTCGTTCCTTCTTCTGGCGTACCAGCCATTGAACGACAGCGATCTGCAGCAATATATCGAGTTCTCTAAGACAGATGCCGGGCAGCAATTGAACGGTGCATTGTTCGAAGCATTTGATAGGATGTTAGAACGCATTTCTCGTGATTTGGGTTTGGCAACCAGCAAATATATGGGACAGCAAGAGCTTTAGAGGTGCCAGATTTCGTAAGGCGCGCGTCCAAAGAAGAACTGCCTGCAGCCCTTGATCTTATCCAACGGCAATTTGCCTATATGGAAAATCGGATCGACCCGCCGTCGTCAATGTATCGTTTGACGGTTCAGAGGTTGCGGCAGAGTGACGTTCGGATCGTTGGCGACCCGATACGCGCTTGCATGGTTTTGAACCAGTTTCCGACCACCTCTATCTAGGTAAGGTCGCGATCGAACCGGCCTATCGGGGGCAGGGTCTACTCGAAGAACTTGTAAACCGAGCCGAAGACGTCGCTCGAGAGCTTGGACTGAGCACGATCCAGTTAGAGTCTCGGATCGAATTAAAGGAGGTTCACCGGGCCTTCGCAAAAGTCGGCTTTTGCGAGGTGCGTAGGGGCGCGCACGAGGGATATACGCGGGACACTTTCGTCGTTATGGAAAAGGCAGTCGAGTAAGGTACTTTTCCTATTTTGATTGTGTAATAGACCCGTCCCGAAAAGGGCTTGACTTGAACCCGTCATAGACCGATAAGCCGCCATCTGTACGACGCGCTCGTGCGGTATTTTTTGATTCTACGCCGAAAGGCGCGCAGTTGGCAGGTATTCAACACCCATTTGGGGGCCTGATTGACGCGGAAACTAAGGAAGACGATATGTTTGCGGTTCTCAAAACCGGCGGCAAGCAGTATAAAGTTGCTTCAGGCGACGTACTCCGTGTCGAAAAGCTGGCAGCATCTGCTGGTGATAAAGTTCAATTCAACGACATTTTGATGGTTGGCAGCACAGTCGGCACTCCCTTCGTCGAAGGCGCGGGCGTTCAGGCTGAAGTCATTGATCAGATCAAAGGCCCAAAGACGATCAACTTCGTCAAGCGTCGCCGGAAGCACTCTTCCGCACGCAAAAAAGGCCACCGTCAGCAACTTACATTGGTTCGCATCGGTGACATCCTTGAAAAAGGCGCTGACAAGTCCGGTGTTATGGCAGCTGTAAACGGTGCAGGAGTTGCTGTGGCAGCGGCTCCAAAAAAGGCAGCGGCAAAGAAAGCGGCTCCTAAGAAAGAAGCAGCACCAAAGGCTGAAGCGAAAGCAGCAGTAGGTGGCGACGATCTGAAGCAACTGTCCGGTGTTGGACCAGCGCTTGAGAAGAAATTGCACGCAGCTGGCGTTACCACATTCGCACAGATTGCGGATTGGACTGCAGACGACGTAGCTGCTATGGACGAGAAACTGTCATTCAAAGGCCGGATCGAGCGTGAAGGCTGGATCGAACAGGCCAAAGAATTGGCTAAAGGCTAAGGAGAGAGACACATGGCACATAAAAAAGCAGGTGGTAGCTCCCGTAACGGACGCGACTCAGCTGGTCGTCGTCTTGGCGTGAAGAAATTTGGTGGCGAAGTTGTCATCCCAGGCAACATCATCATCCGTCAGCGCGGCACAAAAATGTGGCCAGGCGCGGGTGTTGGCATGGGTAAAGATCACACAATCTTTGCAACTGCCGAAGGCCAGGTGAAGTTCCACAAAGGACTCAAAGGCCGAACATTTATTTCCGTCCTTCCGATGGCGGAGGCCGCCGAATAACCGATCCAAGGTAACAAGAATTTTAGGGGTCGGTGAAAACCGGCCCCTTTTTCTTTTTTTGGCCATACTCATATGTGAATTGGCCGCACGCGTATTTCGAGGAGGAAATACAGATGATGCATGAAACCGTAACAAACCCTCAGGCAACGATTAATGCTGAGCGTTTTGTGCTGCGCCCGCTCAAGGCGTCAGATGCTGGTTTGATCACCATGTATTCCTCCGATGAGAAACTGGCGCGCGGAACACGCTCTATCCCGCATCCGCTACCGCCGGGTACCGTTGAGGCGCAGATCGCCCGCGCGAATGATCCGGATGTACCAGAAGACATCTGGGCATTGGATGGAACGGCCTCTGGCCATGCGGAGGTGCTTGGGCTCATCAGCCTCACGCGTATGGACCGCAACCAATCAGAGGTTTTCTATTGGATCGCACCTGCGTTTTGGAACGTAGGGTTTGCCACCGAAGCTGTGAAAACTGTGCTCGCAGCCAATCCTCATAAGGCGGATCACTATTTCGCTGAAGCCTTTCAGGACAACCCGGGCTCGGCTCGTGTTCTGACGAATTGTGGATTTGATTATTTAGGCGATGCCGAGGCTTTCTCGGTCGCCCGAAATGCGGTGGTGCCAACATGGACGTATACGCTGAAAACCGAAGTGTAGTTCCTGTCTTCCATCAAAATGGTCTGACCCTTCGTCCGGTTGTTCGCGACGACGCGGATGCGATCGTGTCTGCTTTGTCTCAATGGCGTATTACGCGATGGCTCACCAATGCACCTTTTCCCTTTGATCATAAGAACGCGGTCTATTTCATAGACGAAATCGCGAATGCCAAAGGTGAGCCTTTTTGGGGTATAGATCAGGGGAACGGCCTAATCGGAGTCATCTCGGTTAAGCCGGATCTCGGATATTGGTTGCATCCAGATCATCACGGCAAAGGGATCATGTCGCGCGCCGTGACGATGGCGTGTGTGCATCATTTTGAAGGTCCCTATGGCGAACTCGTTTCTGGCCATTTCTTGGGAAATGAGCCGTCGCGAGCCGTGTTGCTGAAAGCCGGTTTTGAAGACACGCATCAGGAAGAAGCAATCCAACTTTCCACCGAGAAAACAGTTGTGATCCAGCGAATGACGCTAACCCGCGACCGTTGGCAGACCTTGAGAAGCCAAGCGCAATAGACTAGTGCGAACCAAACGCCAGAAAGCCACGCTATGAAATTCCTCGATCTTGCAAAAGTCTACATCCGCTCCGGCGGCGGGGGTGCTGGATGTATTTCGTTCCGGCGTGAAAAGTTCATTGAATACGGTGGCCCCGACGGCGGCGACGGTGGCAACGGAGGGTCGGTGATTGCCGAAGCTGTCGACGGGCTGAACACCTTGATCGACTTTCGCTATCAACAGCATTTCTTTGCCAAAAACGGTCAGCATGGGATGGGAAGTCAGCGAACCGGTAAGAGCGGTGATGACATTATCTTGCGGCTCCCCGTGGGTACCGAAATCCTCGACGAAGACGAGGAAACTGTATTGGTCGATATGACCGAAGTGGGCCAGCGGTTTGTGATCGCTAAGGGTGGCAATGGCGGCTGGGGCAACCTGCACTTTAAGTCGGCTACAAACCAAGCGCCGCGTCGTGCCAATCCGGGACAGGAAGGCATTGAGCGAACGATTTGGTTACGCTTGAAGCTGATTGCGGATGTTGGGCTGCTTGGACTGCCAAACGCCGGGAAATCGACGTTCTTGGCGGCGACTTCCAACGCGCGGCCAAAGATCGCAGATTATCCCTTTACCACATTGGTTCCGAACTTAGGCGTCGTTGGCGTCGATAACGTGGAATTTGTTGTGGCGGATATTCCGGGGTTGATTGATGGAGCATCCGAGGGACGCGGCCTTGGGGACTTGTTCCTTGGGCACGTTGAACGCTGCGCGGTCCTGTTGCATCTGGTCGACGGCACGTCAGGTGACCCAGTGGGCGACTACCGCACCATCATTCAAGAGCTTGAGGCCTATGGCGGTGGTTTGGCCGACAAACCGCGCGTGACGGTTTTGAACAAGATCGATGCGCTTGATGCGGAAGAACGCACGTTTCTCAAAGAAGAGATTGAGAACGAGACGGGCGTGTCATTGATGCTGATGTCGGGCGCATCGACCGAAGGCACGCAGGATGTTTTGCGAGCCCTACGTTCGGAGATTGATGACAACCGTCTCCGAGAAAAGAAGGCCTTAGAAGACCCGAGCGAGGATGAACCATGGCAACCTTGAGCGACGCCAAGCGTCTGGTTGTCAAAATCGGCTCGGCCCTTCTGGTGGATCGAGAAACAGGCAACCTTCGAGAGGATTGGCTGAAGTCATTAGCCGAAGACATCACAGCCATTCGGGCGCGTGGGACAGACGTCATTGTGGTTTCGTCCGGCTCCATTGCTCTGGGCCGTGGTGTTTTAGGCCTGCCATCAGACGAATTGTCCTTGGAGCAATCCCAAGCCGCCGCTGCAGTTGGCCAAATTCGCTTGGCCCGTGCTTACGAAGAGGCGTTGGAACCATTTGGCATTAAAACCGCCCAAATCCTTGTGACGCTCGAAGACAGCGCCAATAGGCGGCGATATCTCAACTCTCGCGCGACCATGGAAACTCTTTTGGGGCTCGGCGTTACGCCAATCGTCAATGAAAACGACACCATCGCCACTGATGAGATCCGCTATGGAGATAACGATCGATTGGCCGCACAGGTGGCTGTTACGGTCGGGGCGGATCAATTGGTTCTGCTGTCTGACGTTGATGGGCTCTATACGGCCAATCCGATCGAGGATGCCGAAGCAACGCATATTCAGTCCGTTGGAGCAATCGATCCCTCGATCATGGCCATGGCTGGAGATGCAGGGTCCGGCCTCTCCAAAGGTGGTATGAAGACCAAAATTCTGGCCGCACGCGTGGCGACGGATGCAGGCTGTGCGATGGCTATTACATTAGGGTCTCCCCTTAACCCTTTGAGCAAACTAGAAGAAGGTGCTAGGGCGACTTGGTTTTCTGCCGCGCTATCGCCGCAGGCGGCCCGAAAGCGCTGGATTTCCGCGATGAAACCTCAAGGCACCGTCACATTGGACTCCGGCGCCGTCAAAGCCCTTCTAGGAGGAAAGAGCCTACTTCCTGCCGGTATTACGAACACCACGGATGGCTATGGCCGCGGTGATCCGGTTGAAATCGTCTCTTCCAACGGGGATATTCTCGGTGTGGGGCTTTCTCGATATACCGCCGAAGAGGTTGCACTAATCAAGGGCCATAGATCTAATGAGATCGAAACGATTTTGGGCTATGAAGGCCGCGCTGTTTTGATCCATCGCGATGACATGGCTTTGAATGACAGGACAGTACAATGACCGATATGACACCTGATCTGATGAATAGGCTTGGCGCAGCAGCGAAGGCCGCGGCGCGTGAATTGGCCACAGCCAGCGCAGATGCAAAGACAGTAGCGTTGAATGCTGCAGCAGATGCCGTTTGGGCCCGTCGCGAAGAGATTATCGAGGCCAATGTGAAAGACCTCGAGTTCGGGCGCGGGAAGGGCCTCAGCGATGCGATGATGGATCGCCTGATGCTTGACGAAACCCGCATTCAGGGCATCGTAGACGGTTTACGCGACGTCGCGGCGCAAGACGATCCGATTGGCGCGGTCACAGACGAATGGACGCAACCGACTGGGTTACATATCCAGCGCGTTCGAACGCCTATTGGAGTGATTGGCGTCATCTATGAAAGCCGTCCGAATGTCACAGCCGATGCCGGTGCTTTATGCCTTAAATCCGGGAACGCGGTTATCCTACGCGGTGGGTCAGAGAGCTTTCATTCCTCTACTGTGATCCATGATTGCATGGTCGAAGGACTTTGCGCCGCTGGTTTGCCCGAAGCTGCGGTCCAACTGGTACCAACTCGCGATCGGCAAGCTGTTAAAGACATGCTGCAAGCTACTGACTATATTGACGTAATTGTTCCTCGCGGGGGCAAGGGACTTGTCGGATTGGTCCAAAAGGAAGCGAGAGTTCCTGTCTTCGCGCACCTTGAAGGCATCTGCCACATCTATGTGGATGCAACGGCTGATCTCGAAAAGACCCGTCAGGTTGTCTTGAACGCAAAAACACGTCGAACAGGTATTTGTGGGTCCGCAGAGTGTCTGCTGATAGATCAAGGGTTCTGGGATCAGCACGGTGACATATTGATCCGCGACCTAATTGCCGCCGGTGTCGACGTTCGCGCGTCTGGCGCCGCTCAAATCGACGGCACGGTCGAGGCGCAAGCCGATGATTTTGGGCATGAATTCCTCGATATGATCATTGCGGCCAAAATCGTCGATGGCGTGGACGCCGCCGTCGCTCATATCCGCGAATTTGGCTCAAACCACACTGACGCGATTATGACCGAAGACGATACTGTGGCAGACGTATTCTTCCGAAATCTCGACAGCGCGATCCTGATGCGCAACGCCTCCACCCAGTTCGCGGATGGCGGCGAGTTTGGCATGGGGGCAGAGATCGGCATCGCGACCGGCAAACTACACGCACGCGGGCCTGTCGGCGCGGTTCAGCTGACCAGTTTTAAGTATCTTGTGACTGGCGACGGTACCACGCGTGCCTAATAGCTGATCGAGAATTGGTTGGGACTCGCATCGTAGCTTAAGCTCCGCCCCATCTCGGAAAGCGCTAAGGGCAGGAGCGCAAACTGCACTTCAGCAGACGTCACATCCTCGCTCAGAGAAGGGTCGGCTAAAGACGCCCAGAGCGTTTTGTTAAGCCGGATATTTTTGCCCTTGGCTGAAAGAGACCATGTGCCGTCCTGCTCTTCAATTGCGATCTCTCCGCCATTGGTGAGGCACGTCTCTAAGCATTGGATCGCTAAGAACGCAGCCTGAGTGTCCAATCGCGCAACTGCGTCGCGGCTGTTCCAGACATAGTCATATTTTCCGCTCTTGGACATCTGCTCCAAGATGTTTGTAATTTCGCTAGCACGGGTGATTTGCCCATCTTGCGCACCACCATATGCAATTCGAAAAAACATGATTCGTGCACTTGCCGCTTCGGCGCTTTGTCCAATCAGTTCGAGTTCATCGGTTGTCGAACCATTGCTTAGGCTCAAAAGCTCCACACCATTGTTGATCGCGCCAATTGGGCTAATTAAATCATGGCAGATGCGGGAGCCCACCAAAGTGGCAAGAGTGTTGGTCATAAATTAGGTCTCGGTTGGAAAGTTATGAATGAACTGAATTCGATTTTGACACCCGGGTCGCTGGTCCGACATCCCACCCAACCCGATTGGGGCTTGGGACAGGTACAGTCGAACATTGCTGGTCGGATTACCGTCAACTTTCAAGACGCTGGGAAAGTGGTGATCGACGGTCATAGGGTCGTCCTCGAATTGGTAGACCTAGCTTAACACACCTTAAGGTTGTATTTCGCATTGGGTCAAGACAGAGATATGACTGATTGTCAGAAGACTGGTTAACATCTACCTAACAAACATCTTGTTGAGACGGTCCAAAGGCGGAATTGTGTCCGATACCCCAAATTTCCGTACATTCTTTGCGTCAACAGATGCGCATTTGGCCGCGGCCCAGCGCTTAAGACACGATGTGTTTGTAAGAGAGCTAGGAGCGCTGCCAACTGATGCCTCAAAAGAAAAAGATCGGTTTGATGAGCACGCTGACCATTTGCTTTTGGTGGATGAAGCGCGATCCGAAAACGATCGCGTTGTGGGTGTTTATCGTCTGATGGACCAAGGGCAGGCTGAAAGTGCTGGAGATTTTTCATCCGCTTTTGAATATGACCTAAGCCCGTTGGTTTCTTCCGGTCGTCGCATACTCGAGCTTGGCCGCAGTTGCGTCCATCCCGACTATCGGGGCGGTATGGCGCTTATGCATTTATGGCAGGCTCTTGCTGAGCACATTCAGAGCAATGACTTTGATATACTATTTGGCGTCGCATCCTTTTATGGCGCGGACGCCAATGAACACGCTGAAAGTCTGACCCTGTTGCATCAAAACCATCTGGCGCCGGCGCGCATGAGACCTTCCTCAAAAAATCCTGCAGAATTCAATAGAACGTCGCCTGATGACCTTGACCGCCGCAAGGCCATGGCAAACATGCCATCGCTGATCAAAGCTTACTTGCGGCTTGGGGGAACCATTGGAGATGGGGCCTTTGAAGACAAGGCGTTCAATACAACAGACGTGTGCATGATTGTAGACGTTGCCGAAATGGATGATCGCCAACGATCGCTTTATGCGAAGGCGTCGCGATGAGTAGTACGTGGTATTCGGATGATATTCCGCCAAGACCGCCAGTCGGTGCAGGTGGTGCGGTCGTCGCGATCTTGCGCGGAGCTTTGCTTCTTACTGTGATCGGAACAGGCCTATTGGTCCTGCTTTTTTTGCGGCTTTTGGAGCGCCCAGTTTTTGGTTCCAAACGTCCGGTTACGCCATGGATTACTCAAGGCGTCTGTAGAACCGCGCTCCTCATTCTTGGCATGCGATACCGCATCACGGGCCAGCCTATTGCTGGCTCGGGGGCCTTGGTGGCCAATCACTCAAGTTGGCTGGATATATTTGCGCTGAACGCGGCCACGCGCCTCTATTTCGTGTCCAAGTCTGAGGTTGCGGGATGGCCGGGCATCGGATGGCTCGCGCGAGCGACCGGGACGGTCTTTGTCGTACGTGACAGGAAAGAGGCGCGTCACCAAGTCCAACTCTTTGAAGATCGACTGAGGGCGGGGCATAAACTGCTGTTCTTTCCGGAAGGCACTTCAACTGACGGACTTCAAGTTCTTCCATTTAAACCAACGTTATTCGCAGCGTTCTTTGGTGAAGAGTTTGAAGGCATGAAACTTCAAGCTGTGACGGTGAATTACGCAGCTCCGGATGGACAGGATCAGCGGTTCTACGGATGGTGGGGCGACATGGACATGGGGCCGCACCTTTGGTCGGTGCTGGGAACCCTTAGACAAGGTGCAATCGAGGTCGTCTTTCATCCGCCAGTCGTTCGATCTGATTTTGCGGATAGGAAGGTATTGGCGAAAGAACTCGAAACCCAAGTGCGGGGTGCTTTGACGGCTAAGCCATAGCGGCGACAAAATCCAAGAGCCTGCTTTCGGGATTGTCCGAGGTCCAGATTTCATCGCCAATGCCGAAGAAATCCGTGAAGGGTGCGAATTCTGAGATCAGTTGATCGGTCAAGGCACCTTCGGCTACGACAGGAACTTCGATCATCTGTGACCACCACTGAAACAGATCAAGCGGTGCTAGGTCTCCGCCACCCAAAGCTGACTCACCAGTAGGGCCAAAGGCGATGTAATCCGCACCAAGCTCACCGGCTGTCATACCGTCGTGGCTTGAGTTGCCGCAGAAGGCCCCAACGATTGCATCTTCCCCAAGTTCCTTGCGGACCTTCAAGACAGATCGAGCCCCATCCGAAAGGTGAACACCGTCAAGCCCCAGACGTTCCACCATTTGCACATGTGTGTCGATTACCAAGGCAACGTCACGGGCCTGTGTGACTTCGCGCAGGGCGTCCGCCGCGCGGATCACCTTGTCTTCTTCGTTTGTGCCAAGCGTTAAGCGGACACAAGCCACCGGCGTTGCGTCAAGGCAGCGAGCGAGCGTCGTTGGGTAGGTGGAAAGATCAAAGTCCGATGGGGTGATCAGATAGATCTGTGGCTGTTCGGCGGCGTCGGTCATGCCAATCCCCTAAGGTCTTCAAACTTCGCGCGTTTTAGCGGTGTTTTCGGCGCTTGGCTATGGGGTTTAGCGATCTGGTGACTTAGTCGGCTCGGCCACAGCAGTGATTTTTCCAATCCTTGCCTTGCCTACAAGCTCAGCGTATCACGCCGCGATCTTGTTAAGGAACGCCCAATGCCCAGCGCCGCACCACAGCCCGCATTCGTTTTGATCCGCCCTCAGATGGGCGAAAACATCGGTGCGGCGGCGCGTGCCATGTTGAATTTCGGCCTCGACCGGATGCGGATCACCAGCCCGCGCGACGGGTGGCCTAACCAAAAGGCGGTTGCAATGGCTTCGGGCGCGGGTCGAGTGTTGGACGACGCACAGCTGTTTGACAGCACCGCTGATGCAATTGGCGACTGCGTTTATGTCTATGCGACCACGGCTCGTCCTCGTGAATTGACCAAACCGGTATTCTCGCCAGAAGCGGCGATGCAAGACGCAGCGCAACGCAGCGCGCAAGGTCAAAAGGTTGCGGTGATGTTCGGTCCGGAGCGGGCAGGGATGGAGAACGATGATATTTCTCGCGCGAATGCCATAGTAACTGTGCCAGTGAACCCTAAATTTCCGAGCTTGAACCTAGCCCAATGCGTCCTGCTCATGGGCTATGAGTGGCGTCGAGCAACCGAAGAGATCGTGCCTCAGACCGTCAGCATGGAAGGCGATTGGGCCGAACAGATCGAGATTGAAAAGCTCGCGGATCACTATGAAACCCGGATGCAGGATGCGGGATTCTTTTACCCTGAAGCCAAAGCAGCAAATATGAAGATCAACCTACGTAACCTATGGAGCCGGATGCCAATGACGCGGGCGGATGTGCAAATGCTGCACGGGGTCTTGCGCCAGATGGTACGCTGGAAAGAGCGGGGGGATGAATGATGGATCGGTTCGACATTTCCGGACACGATAAGACGATGATGGCGGTTGTCACCACTGGCAATGGTGGTTTTGACAAGCTGGAGTATCGCGCGGTTCCAATTCCTCGGCCAAAAGCCGGTGAGGTTTTGCTGCGCGTCCTAGCGGCGGGTGTAAACAACACAGAAATCAATACGCGGCTCGGATGGTATTCATCCTCCGTGACAGAAAGCACAGACGCCACCTCTGATGTGCAATCCGAAAAAAGCGAACAAAAGGCTGATGGTGGCTGGAACGAAGCGACACCGTTCCCATTCATTCAAGGCACCGATTGCTGCGGACGGGTCGCGGCCGTGGGCGAGGGCGTGGATGCAGCAAGGATCGGAGAACGCGTCATCGTGAGAGCCTGTATGCGCCCCAATGGCTACGACACGATGGACAACATCTGGATGGCATCTGACTTTGACGGAGCCTTCGCCGAATACGTCGTGGTTCCTGCGTCCGAAGCCTTTGCCGTCGATGTCGATTGGTCAGACGCTGAGCTTGCCGCTATTCCCTGCGCCTATGGCACCTCTGAGAACATGTTACACCGCGCCAACGTGAAAGCCGGCGAACATGTGTTGGTGGCCGGTGCCTCCGGCGGCGTCGGCAGTGCCACGGTCCAACTTGCCCTGCGTCGTGGTGCTAAGGTCACGGCGATTTCGGGGACTTCGAAACACAATCAGTTGCGATCGCTCGGGGCCTATCATCTCCTCGACCGTAACGAAGATGTGGTTGCGGCGCTTGGAGAGCAATCCGTTGATGTGGTTGTCGACAATGTCGGTGGCCCAGGTTTTCCTAACATGCTGAAGGTACTGAAACGTGGCGGTCGGTTTGTGTCTTCGGGCGCCATCGCAGGCCCGATTGTCTTGCTCGATATGAGAGACATGTACCTCAAGGACATCCAACTCATCGGATCAACGGCTTGGGACGAACCGGTGTTTCCGAACCTAATTTCCTACATCGAGAAAGGCGAGATTAGGCCGTTTCTTGCTGGCAAATATCCGTTGTCTGAGATTGTACAGGCGCAAAAGGACTTCTTGGAAAAGAAACACGTTGGGAAGCTGGTTCTGATTCCGCCTCAACCGGAAACCTGACGACCGGCAAAATCTGTCGTTTTCAGACAAGACCGTCATCTAAGCAATGTTTGTTCATCCTCTCAACGGGAGGGTCGTTTATGGATGCGCAACGCCTTATCAATACTGATCGCTTTCCAATATTTGAGGGGGGCGAAAATCGTGCCGCGCTCGTCAAGCAGGTGCAAGCAGATTTGGCCGATGATGGATGCGCCGTCCTGAAAGGCTTCGCGAGCGAAGCCGGATTGGCATCAATGTTGAAAGAGGCGAATGGCGTTGCCCACAGGGGTCATAAATCGACGGGCCGCACGAACGCATATTTCACGCAAGACGATCACAGTTTACCTATCGACCACCCTCGACGGCAGTTCTTTGATCGCTCCAATTGCTTTATGCCAGCCGATAATTTCGCGCCCGAAGGGACATTGCGATCACTCTATGAAGACGATGTTTTTTCAAGTTTCATCAAAGACTGCCTGCAAGAAGATACGTTTTTTCCCTACGCAGACCCTCTGGCAGATGTGATCGTGAATGCAGCGGAAGAGGGCAACGGCTTCCCGTGGCATTTTGACACCAATAACTTCACGGTCACTCTCGCGCTTCAAAATGCGGATGATGGCGGCGCATTCGAATATGCCCCCAATGTTCGTAAGGGCGACGAAAACTTCGCTGAAGTTGCGCGTGTGCTCGATGGATCTTCTGATCAGGTCAAAACACTTCACCTCGAACCCGGCGATTTACAGATTTTCCGGGGGCGGTATTCGCTTCATCGTGTAGCCCCGCTGTCGGGGCCAACGCCGCGCTATGTGGCGATCTTTTCTTGGGTGGATCAGCCCGACATGGTGGCAATCCCAGAACGCTGTAAGCAACTCTACGGGCGCGTGCTGCCTATTCATTACGAACGCGCCGGCCTTCGGAGCGATGAATTTATCGATTAGCACGGTAGTTTTGACGCACCACCTTGTCCTGTCTGGTCTGGCACCATAGTTTGCCGCCCAAGACAGGAGGCCCCAATGGCAGACAAACCGCGTTCCATTTTTGAAGACGTCGGCACCACCGAAAAACAGGTGGCAACGCCGGGGGCGATTGATCGTGGTGGGCAGGGTGCTCGTGGCGCAATTCGCGCTTGGTTATTTGTTCTGTTTGGGCTGGTGGCTGTGATGATCGTCGTCGGGGGACTGACACGTCTGACAGACAGCGGTTTGTCGATCACGGAATGGAAGCCAGTCACCGGGGCCTTGCCGCCGATGTCCGCAGAGGCCTGGGATGTAGAATTCGAGAAATACAAGCAAATCCCCGAATACACCGAACAAAATATCGGGATGACGATGGAGGAATTCAAAATCATCTATTGGTGGGAATGGGGCCACCGGCAGCTGGGCCGTGTGATTGGCCTCGTGTGGGCCATAGGCTTTGCCTATTTTGCAATACGGCGACAAATCCCGACCGGGTGGACCCAGAAACTCTTGTTCATCGGTGCCCTTGGAGGTCTTCAAGGGGCGATCGGATGGTGGATGGTATCGTCCGGCCTCAAACCTGGGATGCTTGATGTGGCATCCTATCGTTTGGCGATCCACCTTGGACTGGCCTTTGTTATCTTCGGATTTATCGCTTGGTACATCATGCAGCTGTCCCGACGTGAGGCCGATTTACTGCAAGCGCGTCGAAGCGGTGATGCAAAGATGTGGTCGATGTCGACCGGCTTGATGCATTTTGCCTTTCTGCAAATCCTTCTTGGGGCACTGGTCGCGGGGATTGACGCCGGCAGGGCCTATCCAGATTGGCCGTTGATGGCAGGTGGTTTCTTTCCGCCTGAACCTTTTGGCCTAACACCTGTCTGGCGAAACTTCTTTGAAGATGCTGGGTTGGTTCAATTCATGCATCGAATGGCGGGGTATCTTCTTTTTATCTATGCGATTGTCGTTTGGCGTATGGCCAGCAAAAGCGCCAACACCTCGATCCGGTTCAGCTTCAATCTCGTGCTCGCCATGATGTTCCTGCAGATGGTCATCGGAATTGTAACGGTGATGTATTCCGCGCCATGGAACATTGCGATTGTCCATCAGATCGGTGCCATCGTTTTGTGGGTGTTGATCCTACGAGCACGATTTATGAGCCGCTATCCAATCCCCGAAAAAATTGCAGGAGCCGCCTGATGAGTGCCTATGATGACCTAATGGCTTATGAGCGCCAAACCCAAGCTTTGTCGCAGGTTGCCGGGCGATTGGGATGGGACCAAGAAACCATGATGCCGGAAGGCGCGACGCCGCAACGTGCGGAAGAACACGCCGCTATGGCAAGCGTCCTTCATGCGCGGCGCACGAACCCGCAGGTTGGGGAATGGTTGGCGAAGGCAGAGGCCGCGGATGATGTCTCTAAGGCCAACCTCTACCATATCCAGAAAGACTATGATCGGACGATGCGGATGCCGTCCGATTTAGCCGAAGAATTGGCCAAGACGACATCATTGGCACATCGCGTCTGGGCGCAGGCGCGTGCGGACGAAGATGTTGCCGCGTTTTTACCAATGCTCGAAAAGGTGCTCAAACTGCGTAGAGAAGAGGCCGCGGCTGTTGGTGATGGCGGCGACGCTTATGACGCGCTGCTTGACAGCTATGAGCCTGAGGCAACCGGAGCCCAAATTGCCGGAATGTTCGATGCCTTGCGACCACGTCTTGTTGCGTTACGCGCCGCAGTATTAGAAAAACCGGCGCCAGAGCAGCTAGACCAAAACTTCGATGAGGCAGGGCAGCTGGCCTTGTCGCAAAGACTCGCGCAAGCTTTTGGCTACAACACCGAAAATGGTCGCATCGACAAAGCGGTGCATCCCTTCTCCAGCGGGTCTGGTTTGGACGTTCGGATCACGACGCGCACCAGTGCTGATGATCCATTCAACTGCTTCTATTCGACGATCCATGAGGTTGGTCACGCGTGCTACGAACAAAACATCAACTCTGAGCACTTATTGACGCCGCTCGGGGGAGGTGTGTCGATGGGCGTCCACGAAAGCCAAAGCCGGATCTATGAAAATCAGCTCGGTCGCAGTCGTGCGTTCACGGGTTGGCTTTACGGTCAGATGCATGATCAGTTTGGTGACTTTGGTATTGCAGATGAGGACGCGTTCTATGCCTGCGTGAACCGTGTCTCTGACGGCTTTATCCGGACCGAGGCGGATGAGGTCCAGTACAACCTGCACGTCATGCTACGTTTTGATTTGGAGCGCGCTTTGATCGCAGGTGATTTGACGGTGGCCGATCTTGAGGCTGCATGGAACGACCGCTTCCTTTCTGATTTCGGCTTTGCGGTTGATAAGCCTTCAAATGGCGTTCTGCAGGACGTGCATTGGTCGGAAGGTCTGTTCGGGTACTTTCCAACCTATTCTCTAGGAAACGTTTATGCCGGCTGTTTGCACGCCGCATTGCGGGAGGATATTGTGGACCTTGATGACCATCTGGCACGAGGGAACACTGAACCTGCGACAACATGGCTGCGTGAAAACGTTCAACAGTACGGCGGGTTGATGAAACCGGTTGAGGTTATCGCACAGGCGTCCCGTCAGGAACCGAGCGAAGGACCGTTGTTGGATTATCTTGAGGCCAAGTTCGGCGGGATTTACGGGCTTTAGTGTATTTGGCCGGTCGAGCCTTCGGGGAGAGTTTTTTGGCCAAGATGAAAGAGCACTTTACTCCCAGTTAGGCGGACGTTTCTCTAAGAAGGCATTGATGCCTTCGTCGGTGTCGTCATCTGCCATGTTGCGGACCATGACGTCGCAGGTAAAGGCATAGGCGTCTTGCGTCGCCATTTCGGCCTGCGCATAGAAAGCACCTTTGCCATGACGCACCGCGCTGCCGAGCTTTCCTGCGACGGTTTGAGCCAGTTCCAAAGTCGCATCGGCAAGATCGTCCTCCGGCACATGTCGATTGATCAAACCCAAGCGCTGTGCTTCTTCTGTTTCGATGAAGCGCCCGGTGGTGAGCATCTCAAACGCGGCTTTGCGTCCGATGTTTCGGGTCAGGGCGACCATGGGTGTCGAACAAAACAGTCCGATATTGACGCCGTTGACACCAAAGCGCGTGCCCTCGGCAGCAACAGCCAAATCGCAGGTCGCAACGAGCTGGCATCCTGCAGCAGTTGCGATCCCGTGGACTTGAGCGATGACCGGTTGGGGCAGGGACTGGATTTTGCCCATCATTGTAGCGCATCGGTCAAAAAGATCTTTGAACGCCGCCGCTCCGCCGTCGTCGTCACCGCGTTTCGCTTGCATTTGCTTCAGATCATGCCCAGCGCAAAAGGCTTTCCCTGACCCGGCTATGATCACAGCTTTTACCGAAGCGTCCGACGCGAGCGTATCCAGCATCGACGTCAACTCCGCCAGCATTTCATCCGACAAGGCGTTCAAGCGTTCGGGGCTATTTAAGGTCAATTTCGCGACTGCGCCAATGTCTTCGCGGATTAGGATTGTCATTGCCGGACCTTTCGTGATCATCTGCCTCAAACCAAGAGGCTCTTATGACACTTAAAATGGACGCGGACGCTTTGAAAGCGTTTCTGAAAGCGGAATTCCCACAGGTTAGCAGCGATTTTGAGATCGAGCGCCTGGATGAAGAGCTCTTAACCATTCGTTTAGTGACATCTCAAAAACATCTAAGGCCAGGTGGGACGGTCTCTGGGCCATCCATGTTCGGCTTGGTCGATGTGGGTGTCTATCTCGCCATACTGGCGCGCATTGGTCCTGTCGCTTTGGCCGTGACGACGAATTGTGGCATCGACTTTATGCGCAAACCTGCGGCCGGGGCTGACCTGCTGGCCGAAACGCGTATCTTAAAGCTCGGTCGGGCCTTAGCCGTTGGAGATGTATTGGTTTACAGCGAAGGTGACGATCGGCCTGTCGCTCGCGCATCGTTAACCTATTCGATCCCACCGATGTCAACTTAGCCTTGCCAATCCCTTAGCGTTTAAAGGCTCTTCCAAGGATCACGCCAGCTGCAAGAGCGACGCCGAAGATCGCCGCATTTGTCTCCTCTGGGGTTGGATTTTCGCCGTCCGCTTTCACTTTACCCGATGTGAGTGATGTTAGCGCTTCAATTGCCGCGGTCATGTCGCTCTCTTGCTGGATCGCTTTGCGCTGCATCATCGACCTTCCGACAAGTATCAAGACGCCAGAGATACCAAAGACCAAGGCAGAGACAGTCAAAGCGGCGAGCCACATTTCCATAAATGTCGAAAGCCACAGAAAACAACTTAACGCCAAGAACGCGATCGCGAGACCGATAAAACTAAAGGCAACGACCTCTAATGCGACGCCAGCGGTCCGTTTCTTTACGTCACCAAATTGCGACGCGATGAATGCTTTCATAAGATCTTCGAGCATTTGAACGTTCATCGCCGCGTTATTAGGCCAACGAGGAAGCCAACTCCAAGAGCAACAGCCGCCGCCTGAAGGGGTTTCTCTTTAATCTGGTCTTCGATGGATTGTGTGGACTGACGGACGCGCTCTCGACCTTCTTCGAGAATTTCTTTCGAACGGTTCAGAAGCGTTTCCGCTTCAGCGATGGCTGCATCGCGCTGCGCCACGGCCTTTGTCTCGCCAATTTCGCGTAAAAGCCGGCTGAGTTCGACGATATCATCTCTAACCACCTGAAACTGACGTTCAACATCATTGCGGCCGGTGCCCTCGGTTGCTTCGGTCATAGATTTTCTCCTTTTGCTCAGAACTATTGATTCGCTTCGCGAGCAGTGAAATAGATATACGCAAAATAAAACGCGCATAGAGCTAAAATGAATCTGACATGTAGGCTCATAGTTGTGCAAGAAAGGTCGAGAACTCAATTGATTATTGCAAAACGTTTGTAGTTTTCGCGACAAACTTCGATTTGGCTACCAATTGTTCTATTAGCGCTATGGCTTCGACTAATTTCCCTTGATTTGTTTGGGGTAAAATAATACCTAATTTATAATACCTTGTTTTTGCACAGGTTTTCATAGTAAAACGCTGTTGACTGGTAATTGCGCAGCTATATAACGCCCCAATCTGAATTACAGGGCGTACGCGCCCCTCAACACTCGAGACCGATATGAAAACCTTTACCGCTACTCCCGCGGATATCGACAAGAAATGGTACGTGATCGACGCCGAAGGCATCGTTCTAGGCCGTCTTGCGTCGATCATCGCGATGCGCTTGCGCGGCAAGCACAAGCCGTCCTTCACACCACATATGGATATGGGCGACAACATCATCGTCATCAACGCTGAGAAGGTCCAGATGACCGGCAACAAGCGTGATGAGCGTTTCTACTGGCACACGGGCCACCCAGGCGGCATCAAGTCCCGCACAAAGGCTGAGATCCTTGAAGGAGATCACCCAGAGCGCGTAGTTATGAAAGCTGTTCAGCGCATGCTGCCCGGCGGCAAGCTGTCCCGCCAGCAAATGACACACCTTCGCGTTTTCGCTGGTGCCGAACATGGCATGGACGCGCAGAAGCCTGAAGTTCTGGACGTTGCTTCCATGAACAAAAAGAATACGAGGACTGCATAATGGCCGATCAAGTCAACTCACTCGAAGAGCTGGGCCAGGTCGCTGAGGGTGTCGAAGCACCTGAAGCAGTGGTCGAAACTGTAATCAACCGCGAGCCAGTTCGTGATGAACTCGGTCGTTCTTATGCGACAGGTAAGCGGAAAGACGCGATTGCTCGTGTTTGGATCAAGCCAGGCTCTGGCAAGGTCACTGTGAACGGCAAAGATATGCCCGTCTATTTCGCACGTCCAGTTTTGCAGATGATCCTGCGTCAGCCGTTCCAAGTTGCTGGTGTTGTCGATCAGTTCGACGTAATGGCAACTGTCAAAGGCGGCGGTTTGTCTGGTCAGGCTGGTGCGGTGAAGCACGGAATCTCCCAAGCACTGCAGCTTTACGATCCGTCCCTGCGCGCATCTTTGAAGGCCGCCGGCTTCCTCACACGCGACAGCCGCGTTGTTGAGCGTAAGAAATACGGTAAAGCAAAAGCACGTAAGAGCTTCCAGTTCTCCAAGCGTTAATCTGCTTTGCAAGTTTCACAAAAGGGCGGTCCAAAGGACCGCCCTTTTCGTTTGTGGGGACGCTACCTTTCAAACATCAAGCGCAAGGTGACCGGTGTCACCCGCGTGATGCTATCAAGGTTCGCCAAGCCTTGTAGGACATCAACACCCTGATCGACGCCCAGCTCTTCCGTAGACAGATAACCAGCCGTATTTGTGCTGACCATCACGCGATTGGGTGCCACGCACAGAACGTAGGCGTCTAGATAAACATCGACATCATTCCCAAGCAGGTTCAGTGTTGCTTCGATTTCCATCTGAGTGCTCTCGCCTGGGCGGAGCTTCTTGATGTCATCCAAGTCGACCTCCGCCGATATTTCAGCTGTTGCAAGGCCGCGGAATACATGTTCAGCCATGCGTTCGTTTCTGATGTCGATACTGGTGTCCAAGGACGTAAGATCGATGGAAACCTCGACTTTGCCGTCATTGTCCACCGTACCACTGAGACCAGAGAACGTATGGGCTTCTCCGATGAAGTCGTTCTTGATCGACCCGAAGGAAACGACGGACTCAGCGGGATCAAGATCCCAAGCTGCGGTGAATGTTGGCAGAGTGGTTAGGGCGACTGCAGCAATGGTTGACTTAAAATTCATTTGTTCGGTCCTTCCTGTTGTTGTTTAACCGGACGCATGCGTTGCGCTGTACGAGATGGAAACACCCAAGGACGTGAACTTATTCGATGGCTGACAAATACTTCTCGCCAACAGAGCTGAACAGCGCACTTGAAGACGCGATTCCATCGATTTGGTGATTTGTGATCGCTTTGACGCGCAATCAACCAGATGCGGATGACCTGACCCAAGCAACATGTCTTCGTGCCATCGAAAAGCGCAGTCAGTTCGAGCGTGGTGGGAACTTTAGAGCGTGGTGCGCTACGATCTGTCGATCCATTTGGCTGAACCAACTTCGCGCTGAGCGGGTCAGAAAGACCCAAGACATAGATTCAGTCTCGGAAGAGGCGCTTGCGTAGCTCGCACCCGATGCCGAAACGAATATTTTCGCTGCTCTGAAGTGTTTACGCAGGTGATGCTGCTCCCCGAAGCTCAGCGCGAGGCGGTCTTTCTTGTCTACGCCGAAGGATATCGATATTCAGCGGCAGCTCAGATACTTAGCGTCCCCATCGGGACGATCATGAGCCGATTGTCAGCCGCACGGCAGAAATTAAAGTGGTTGCAGTCCGATGAGACTGTTCAACAGGGAAAAAGATGAGATGACTTACACCGATGAAGATCTGATCGCTTTCCTTGATGGCACGGCATCGGAAGAGCTTGCAGTGTCAATCGAAACGGAATTGGCGGGAGATACCGATCTTGAGGATCGTCTGAGGAGACTTGATCCTTTGAGCGTGCCGGTAAGCGATGCATTTTCACATTTGGAAGGTCCGGCAGAAAATGCTGTGGATTTGCCAGCTATCAATCCTGAGGCACGTGCAGGTTCATTGGCGAGGTTCCTACCTCTGGTCGCTGCGGCCTTGCTAGGCGCAGTTGTTGCAACGGCTCTCATGCCGCCTTCACCTGATGCCGCAGATTGGCGTGTTCAGGTTGCGAATTACCAAGCTCTATACGGTGAGCGCACCGTCTCAGCGACACAGTTTTCATCTGAGGAATTGGCAGAGCAAACGACCGTGGCAGGGCAAGAAATCGGTCTTGCTGGATTGGCGACCGTTCCAGAGCTGGCAAATGGATTGACCCATGTGCGAACGCAAATCTTGCAGATCGACGGGGTTCCATTGGCACAGATCGTCTTCCGTACAGATGACGGCGTTCCTGTCGCGCTCTGCGGCCTGCCGAGGGACAGTATAACAGCTGTATCCGAAATTGGCGTTGGCTCCATGTCAAAAATGCGGAGCGCGTCGTTTGATACGGACTCTCACAGCTGGCTGCTTATTGGTGGCAAAGATAGCGATCTAATCGTTGAAAACGCTAAGCTATTTCAATCTGCCTTGGAAGGTCTTGACGCGTAAGCCTATCGGATTGGGACCGATAGTCTAAGGTGCAGGGTCTCTAACCCCGGATTGGTTTCCCAGATGTGTGCGTTTGAGCGGTGATCATATGCCACCACAGCGCGGACGCCGTTGTCGAACTCATAACCAAATCCTATGGAGCCGCGAAATTGAATGAAGCCGCCAATATCGGGACCGTCGCCAGCGGCATAGAGGCCAGGCATGGCGTAGGTTTCGAAATAGATCGGCGTGTCTAAGAGGTGCTCGCTCGTCCATTTCAAGCCGGCGCCGACCCAAGCGTCACCGGTATCCGTTACAGACGCTGAAGCAATGGGTTGGAAAGGGCCGTACTTTCGGCCGAAGTCATAACCGATCAGGATTTCTTCACCAATCCAGCGATGATTGAATTCTGTTCCACCTAGCTGGACATGCCAACGCGCTTGATCTTCGGAATAGGCAAGACAGCTTGTTTGGCAATCGTTCAGATACATGTCGGTGAAGCCGAAAACTGCAAAGACACCTGCCAACCAACCTTCCATACCGCACCATCCTAAGAAATTTCAAAATCAACCCAAGGGGCTGTTTAGCAAGCAACCATTAAGCGGAATATGCCTATTTGTCGGGCGCCACCAAACCGAGGCCACGAAGATACACTCCGATGCCGGTTTCTAACAAATCTTCTGGCGGGTAGGGGCTTTTCGTCCCCGGCGACCCGCGGGCAAATAGTTCGACGACCCCGTGGCTCATCGCCCAGATATGGGCAGAGAACATCTGCGGGGGCGGGCGTTTTTCTTCGGGAATATGTTGGCTCAGGTCAATTGCTGCTTTCTCCAACACGCCTAAAGCTCTGGTCGCGACTGCATTCAACTCGGTCGTGCGGTTAATGGAAATGCCCGATTCAAACATCGCGATGTAGTGGCCCGGGTATTTTTGGGCAAACGCCAGATAAGCGCGTCCTGTCGCCTCAAACGCAGCCAAGGCCGACGGCTGACCCTTTGAATAAGCATACTCCATGAGATCGGCAAAAATCTCATATCCTTGGCGCGCTGCCTCTGCGATGAGGTTTTCACGGCCTTCAAAGTGCCTATAGACGGCCGCAGGCGTCACACCCGCCTCGCGGGACGCTTCGGAGAGGGTAAAACCAGTCGGGCCTTTTGCCTCGATCAGTTTGAGACAGGCCTCTACCAGTGCTTCGCGCAGGTTTCCGTGATGATAGCCGCGTTTAGGCATCCCAGAGGTCCGGTCCGCATGCTACCAAGGGATCAATGTCTCCAATGGCCTTTTTGTCTTTGAGGTCGTAATCAACAGCGCTCAAAACCGTTCGAATGGCGTTCACGCGGGCGCGGCGCTTGTCATCGGAGCGAACGATCGTCCAAGGCGCATGTGTGCTGTGAGAGCGATCAAGTGTTTCACGGATCGCATCTGTATAAGCGTCCCATCTATTCAAGCCCTCAACATCGATCCAACTGAGTTTCCAATGCTTTAGCGGGTCTGTTTCACGTTCCAAAAAGCGTTGAAGTTGCGTCGCACGCCCCACGTTGAGCCAGATCTTAAAGAGCTGAACACCGTCGTCGGTCAGCAGGTTTTCAAAATCCGAAACCTGATTGAACCAATGAGCACGTTGATCGGGTGTACAGAACTCAAAAACATGTTCGACGACGCCACGATTGTACCAACTGCGGTCAAAGAACACGATCTCGCCCGCTGAGGGGAGATGTTTAATGTAGCGTTGGAAGTACCATTGGGTCGATTGACGATCAGTTGGCTTGGATAAAGCAACCACGCGCGCTTGACGTGGATTAAGATTCTCGCGGAACCTTTTGATTGTACCGCCTTTTCCGGCGGCATCGCGTCCTTCAAAAACAACGACGATCCGGTCTCCACGTTCCTTGACCGAAGCCTGAAGCTTTACCAACTCGATCTGTAAAGCAGCTAAGGACGCCTCATAGTCTTTCCGGCTCCAACGTTCATCATAGGGGTAGTCAGGGTTAAGAATGTCGCCTTTTTTCGCAGTCTCAATTGCCTCGCGCACCTCCGCTGGTGCGGATTCGTTGAAAAAGCGGCTTATTCCGCCGTCAAATGGTTTGTCCATGACGCCTCCTGACTTCGCTTTAATATGGGGTTTGGCGCGGCCTAGCGCAATCCGGCCCGCGCTGCGGCACGTTCAATTGCAGCAACCGTTGCATCTGGGTCCGCATGATGAGGCATATGCCCAACCCCTTGCAATTCGGTCAAATTTGCCGAAGTGACGATCTTGCGAAGCTCATAAGGATGAACGTTGATCGGAACAGTTGCATCAAGTGTTCCGTGAACGATCTCAATCGGCAACTCCAACTCGGGATACCGTTTGGACATGTCAACCACATGCGGGCGAAGTGTGTTCACTTGTCGGACATTCGCACGAAATTGAGAGGGGCGGAGAGTAAGCGCGCCGCCGACATAATCCGCATACCCCTCCGGCACGGGCTGAGGTGCGAAGATCCCGTCGATTGCATCCGAAATACGCTGATCAGAGGCAAATGCGGAAATGATAGGAATTGTGGTGACACCGCCGAGCGCACTGCCATTCACGCGGTAATATTGGCCCAGCTCACCGGGCCAAGGCATGAGCACACCCGCAAGCGAGACAATAGCAGAAGGGTTGGCTGAGCTCTCGCTATCAAGAGCCAAATTCGCCCAAGCCATCGATACGATACCGCCAAAGCTGTGACCCGCAACGATGGGGGCCTCGAGACCCAGAATTTCAGATGCTTTACGCAACATTTCAGCCTGTGCAACCGGGCTATCGCCTTCGGTCGCAAATGCCTTGTTGTCTAAGCCCGGAACACGGTCCGAATACCCCATACCCGGACGATCAAAGACCGTGACACGGAACTGATCAGATAACCGGCCGACAAGATCAAAGGTGAATTCACGCACGTTACCGCCGGCACCATGCAACAGCACCAAATCAGGCCCATTGCCTTCTTGCACGTAGTGGATGCGGCGGCCGTCGATTTCAACAAATTCACCGATGGGTGGGAATTGAGTCTCTGCCGATTGTACGCGTGCATTGCCTCTCACCGCGGTAAAGGCGGCTCCTGCTGCGATGGCTGCAGTGGCTATGGTAAATGTTCTACGTGCCAATCTCATCGATGTTGTAATGTGTCGACTGATAAATCTCGTTAATCCAATTACCATATAGGAGGTGCGCGTGGCTCCGCCACCGGTTCATCGGTTGTTCCGTTGGGTCATTTTCAGGGTAATAGTTCACGGGAACATTTATCGGCGTCCCATTCGCGATATCCCGATCATATTCGCCCTTCAGCGTACCGCTGTCATATTCGAAATGGTTGAAAATATAGATCGCACGGTGATCTTTATCTTCGACAAGCGCAGGGCCCACCTCGTTGCTTGTCAGCAAGGTTTGCAAACCGGCGGCATCAATCTCATCCTGTTTCATCTCCGTCCAGCGGCTCACCGGAATAACGCAATCGTCGGAAAAACCGCGCAGATAAGGCGAATTGGGTGCCGTATTTACATGACGAAAGCAGCCAAACGCTTTTGCGTCTAACATATGCTTCTTTACGCCATGGAAGTAATTGATCATCGCCATCCCACCCCAGCAAACGCCAAAGGTTGAGTGCACGTTGGTCTGGGTCCACTCCATGACTTCACGAAGTTCGTCCCAATAGGTCACATCGGTGAACTCTAAATGTTCAATCGGGGCACCCGTAATGATCAAACCGTCGAACTTCTGATCTTTTACGTCCTGAAACGGCTGATAAAACTCAGCCATATGCGCGGCGGCCGTGTTTTTGGTTTTGTGCTCTGACATCCGCAGCAAGGTCAGTTCGATTTGCAGCGGCGTCGCACCGATCAAACGCGCAAACTGGTTCTCTGTGTCGATCTTCTTGGGCATCAGGTTCAGCAAGGCAATCCGCAACGGTCGGATATCTTGACGTGATGCTGTATCCTCTCCCATCACCATCACACCTTCGCGCGACAGCACGTCAAAGGCGGGAAGGGCACTTGGGAGTTTGATAGGCATTGGTTCTATCCAGTTTGGTTGGAGGTCAAGAGATAGGTGGCTTAGCCACGCATCTCAAGCGCTTCGGCGACAACGTCGATGAAATTGCCTGCAGATCGCACTGTTGTTATCTTCGCCGCTGGTATGGTTAAGCCCCACCGATCGGCCATCGCTTTATAGCGCGGCTGTCTATGGGCCAAAGCGGACGCATAGGTCCAACGAATGAAATGATCCGGATCGACCTTTTCAGCGACAACGCCATGCTCACTCAGGTAGCGGGTCCAGCATTCCAAAAGGAAGACAGGGTCGTAAGACATAGGCTTGGGCTCTTTGTCGAAACGACGGATCAGCTCTTCAGTATGCTCCTCTGTGCCTTCGATCCAGATCATCAAGGTCTTTTCGGACAGATCCGCCATGATCGGGTCATTGGGGTTATTCACGTCAACCCATTCACAGATCGATCCGCCGGTATCGCAGATGAAATGCGGATAGCCATAAAGATCATTCGCGCGATCGATGAAATGGCTGGTGTCATGAAGGGCTGCAATCTCAGACGCTTGGAATTGATCCTGACGGCGCGTGTATTCATCCCACAAAAGCCCGCCCTTGTCGGGATCGCCCGGTTTTCCAAGGTAGGACGACATCGGCTTCAAATCGTCGAAGGAGATATTTGAGCCGATATAGATCGAATTCGATTTCAGCAGATCGCGCAGGAACGGAACCTTCATCGCCTCACGTTTAGCGTTATCGGCGATCCGTTCACCCATATAGCGCGTGCCAATGCGGTAATCGATGGAGTAGTGAAACCAATCGCCATTGTCGCGCAGCATCTTGGAGATGTGCGTTTTCCCAAGGCCAGACATCGCGAACACAAGGACGCGTTTTTGCGAGGCGTTGCGCCAATCGGAAGCAGACGAATAGATCATGGCGGCGTGGTTACGCTGTCTTTATCAACTCTTCCAGTCATGTTGCGACTTTAGCGTCCAGTTTTCACCAAGCATGTTGCGAAAAACGCGACGGGTCCTAAAGCACCCGCGCCAAAAACTCTCTCGTCTGTGGGTCTACTGGAGATTCAAAAAGGACGCTTGGCGGGCCTTCCTCGACGATGCGTCCATCTTTGAGGAAGCACACTTTGTCTGCCGCTTCTCTGGCAAACCCCATCTCGTGCGTCGCCAGCATCATTGTCATGCCGCTGTCCTTCAGAAGGCGCAGCACCTCAAGAACTTCGCCCACCAATTGCGGATCAAGTGCTGCAGTGATCTCATCAAACAGCATCACTTCAGGCTTCATCGCCAAAGCACGAACGATCGCCACGCGCTGCTGCTGGCCGCCTGAAAGCTGGTCGGGATAATGCTCCATACGATCTGCAAGACCGAATTTCTCAAATAGAGCCTCAACTTCTGGCCGCAACTCCTGTCGGGACTTCTTGTAGACCCGACGGGGTGCCAGCATGACGTTCTCAATCGCGGTCATGTGCGGGAACAGGTTGTAGCTTTGAAACACCATGCCGATCCGCCGCCGAACAGGCATAGGGTCTAGCCCGGGGATGGAGATGTCTTCGCCATCGAGGAAGATCTCTCCGTCTTCAATCGGCTCTAGCAAATTGATGCAGCGCAGTAATGTGGACTTACCTGCACCGGACGCGCCAATCAGACACACCATCTCACCCTCGGCAACGTCCAGACTGATGCCGTCACAAACTGTGTTCGTGCCAAACCGTTTCACGACATCGCGGAGCGAGAGTTTCGTCATTAACTGCGCTCCCTGTTTTGTTTCGCCAACAGATAATCGGCGTAGCGCGTTGCCGGAATGGTGACGGCGAGGAAGATGACCGCCGCGCCCACATAGGGTGTGAAGTTCGCCAATAGAGATTTGTAGACACCGGCTTGACGGAAAATTTCGACGGGTCCAATGAAGCTGAGGAGGGCGACATCCTTTTGCAGAGCGATGAGCATGTTCATTTGAGCAGGGATCACGCGGCGGATCGCTTGTGGCAGAATGACGAACCGCATGGTGTCGGACTCGCTGAGACCTAAGGATTCTGCGGCAGACCGTTGGCTTTGGTGTACTGATTCAATGCCAGACCTGAAAATCTCTGCCACATAAGCCGAATAGGTGAGGATCAACGCCAAAGACCCCCAAATGTAGGGCGAGTTCCATGGCCGCGGCAAACCCAGCCCTGGAATGCCAAAACCGATCAGGTAAACCGTCAGAATGACCGGAACACCGCGAAAGATGTCTGTATAGGCGGCTCCCAATATCCGCAGTGGGAACAATGCAGGGCTGCGCACATCTCGGGCAAGGGCCACGAGTAACCCGAGGATGGCAATCAGTGGCGCGCACCACGCGAAGATCGCGACGTCCAAGAGGAAGGCTTCAAGCAATCCCGGAAAGGTCTTTGCGAAAACGTCCCAGTTGAAAAAGCTCTTCTGAACCTTTTCCCAGCCCGGTGTCATTGGCACCAAAAATAAAACAGCCAGCACAACGATTGTCGTGCTGCTGCCCGCAATAATCAGGGATCGGCGTCGGAGCCGGTCTTCGTAGATTTGGCGGCGGGTGCGCCCCGCCGCGCTTTGGTCCGCCATATTAGTCGATCAATGGCACGCCAGTGGTGTCCTGCAGCCACTTCGCTTCGATCTCTGCCAATGCACCGCTGTCCGTCAGTGCTGCGAGTGCTTCGTCCACGCAGGCCTTCAGCGGGTTGCCATCTTCCATCAGCATCCCGAACTGATCTGGATTGTCCGTACGGTCAGCAGGGAACTGACCCAAGATGGACGATCCTTCAATCATAACGGCACTGAGGAACAACGCGGTCGGCAGGTCAAACAAGGCCGCGTCGATTTGACCGGCCTGCATCGCGGCAGTAACGTCCGCGTTGTCGCCGTAAAGCAGAGGATCGCTGTCTGGTTGGATAAGGTTGGTCAGCATTGGAACAGCGGTTGTTGTCCCGACGGCACCCCAACGGAGCCCCTTCAATCCTTCAAGCGTTGCTTCAGCATTTTTGCCTTCACCAACGACCAATACGGCCATTGGCGCGGAATAGTAGGGGGCCGAGAAATCAACAACTTCGTCACGCTCTGGCGTGATGGAATATTGCTGCATATTCATATCGAAGTTCTTAGCACCCGGTTGGATCGCTTCATCAAATGAAGACCGAACCCAGACCACGTCATCTGCGGCAAAACCCATTTCGGCGGCCACAGCATAGGCAACAGCAGCTTCAAACCCTTCACCACTTTCAGGGCTGTCGTCCATTACCCAAGGGTAATAGGCTGGATTGCCTGTTGCGATTGTAAGTTTGCCTCCTGTGAGCGTTTTGCCAGCTGCGCAATGGCCACCAGCCAGCGCAGTTGTTGCTGAAAGTGCAAAGATAAGTGCGGAAAGTGATGCGGTTTTCATGTGACCCCCTGAATCTCTGATGGATTAATTCGTTTGAGTATGGTGTGTTTTGTCCATGAGTCTAGCAGGTAATCCAGCATAAAGTGGCAGCCCCCCGCTGGCTGTCCAGCCCATGGGAGATCACACCAGCAGGATTGTAAAAACCAGGGAGGGAAATGCGTTGGAACCGATTACTCTGACGTATGAAATGGCCGTCGTCTTGGGGCTTCTGGCCTTCACGGTTTTCCTCTTCGTGTCCGAAATTGTGCGTATCGACTTTGCCGCGATCCTCGTGATGGTTTTGCTGGGCGTCCTCAGCCAATTGCCTGGGCTAAGCAACCTAGCAGATGTTCAACACCTCTTTGATGGCTTCGCCAGTAACGCGGTGATTTCGATCATCGCTGTTATGATCATTGGTGCGGGGTTGGACAAAACCGGCCTGATGAGCAAGGTTGCGGCCGCCATTCTCAAATTTGGCGGGACAACCGAAGTGAGGATCATTCCGATCATCTCTGGAACCGTCGGCGTTATCTCCAGCTTTATGCAAAATGTCGGTGCGGCTGCGTTGTTCCTCCCAGTGGTTAGCCGGATTTCTGTGCGAACCGAGATTCCTCTCAGCCGTCTTTTGATGCCCATGGGGTTTTGCGCGATCCTTGGCGGTACGATGACGATGGTTGGATCTTCGCCGCTGATCTTGCTCAACGACTTGATCATCAGTTCCAACGATATGCTCCCCGTCGACAGTCAGATGGAACCGTTTTCGTTGTTCTCTGTTACACCTGTCGGCATCTGCTTGGTCCTCACCGGTATCCTCTATTTCATGCTTCTTGGGCGTTGGGTTCTGCCGAATAGAGGCAAGGATGAGGGGAGCAGTGGTCAATCCGTTCGCGACTATCTTAAGAAAATCTATGGCCTTAAATCTGATCTTGTTGAGGTGATCGTGCCGGAAGGCTCAATCCTGCGTGGCCAAACTTTCGAAGACATTATGGTCGCCCATAACCTCTACATTTTAGGGTCGTACCACAAAGGGCAAAGGTTCTTTTCGCCGGTCACATCGACGACAGTGCAGGACCCGTGCCGCCTTGCCATCATGGGGCGGCGCAAGGTGATTCAAGCCATTGCTGAGGATTACGGTCTCGAAGTCTTGCCCGAACTCGACATTTTTGCCGAAGCCTACGCGCCCACGGTCGCAGGGGTCGCCGAGGTTGTTATTCCGCCTGACTCCGATCTCATCGGTAAATCCGCACGTGATGTCGTGATGCGCAAGACCTACGGCCTTGGTCTGCTTGCCATCCATCGAGGCGGTGAAACTCTGAGCCTCGTCGAGACCGAGGATCATGCGGTCACAGACATCAGCAACGAACCGCTAAGGGCAGGGGACACGCTTGTCGCGTTCACGGCATGGGACCGACTGGCGCGTTTGACGAAAGATCGCGATTTCGTGGTGGTGACGAGTGATTTCCCAATGGAAGACCTGCGCCCGAACAAAGTGGCATGGGCCTTGCTGTTCTTTGCAATCACGCTTGGACTTATCTTGTTTACCGATTTGCGCTTGTCATTGGCATTGCTTGTCGGCGCCTGCGGAATGATCGCGTCGAATGTTCTGCGGATTGACGAAGCCTATGAAGCGGTCAGCTGGCCAACCGTGTTTCTCCTCGCCAGTTTGATCCCCTTGGGGCAGGCTGTGCAGAACACGGGCACTGCTACGTGGATTGCTCAAGAGATATTAGAGCTCCTAGACGGCTGGCCGATTTGGGGTCTGCAAGCGGGCATCGCGGTTTTGGCGACTGGTTTCACTCTGGTGATGTCCAACGTTGGTGCAACGGTCCTCTTAGTTCCCCTCGCTGTTTCCATTGCCGTGGCCGCTGGCGGTGATCCCGCGATCTTTGCGCTTACGGTGGCCATCTCGACCTCGAACAGCTTCCTCATTCCGACGCATCAGGTGAACGCGCTGATCATGGGGCCTGCAGGCTACAAGGTTGTGGATTTTCTCAAGAGCGGTGGGATCATGACGATCCTCTTCCTCATCGTGTCACTGACGATGATGAACGTGGTGTTTTGATTTTGAGAAAATTGAGTGCTGCCCTGCACAAATGCGAGGCAGTTTTATGTTAACCTGCGCGTTTGCGACGGGCAGCGATGCCAAGGCCGCCAAGTCCAGCGAGCAAAAGCAGCGATGAAGCGGGAAGCGGAACCGGTGCAACGTCGAGAGTTACGGTTGCCTGAGCGATCGTGCTATCTCCTACACCTATTACAAAGTCGTCATCTAGAGTGACCGTAAATATGGTGCCGTTTCCGAGCTCAACTTCGACATCATTGTCGGCCCAAAGCAAAACTCCGCCGCTAACAGTCGCGAAGAAAGTCTCTGCAGTACCGAACCCACCGCCTCCGTCAAATACCGCAGATCCACCTGGGTCGGAAAAGGCCAGAGTTGCCGTTACGTCAAACGTCTGGACGCCTGAACCTTCAACTGAAAATTCGATAAAGTCGAAGGAATAGCTATTGGTTTCGGTTAGATCGAATACCTCTGCATCGAGCCCATCAACAGTATTAGCAAAAATAGTAGCGTCTCCGCATATTAAGCCGCCGAGAAAGCCTGGAAGGCAATCTTGACTAGTGATCCCTGTCCCTGCACTCGAGGTCGGTCCATCGACATCAAACGATACTGTGGAAGCAGTAGCCGATGTTGCGGCTAGAGGGATGGCGATAGCTGAAGAAATTAATAAGTGTTTAATATTCAGGGTAAAAACTCCCTTTGACTAAGAAAATGGGCAAAATAATCCCAACTAATCATAGCAAATACCGCATAGATTGTGAAGAAATTGTGTCAAACGCCTTATTTTGGTCAGAATTGTTGCTCCGACCAATTGTGGCTCTATGGGAACTGGGTCGCGCTAAGCGGTCTTAGTGACCGCGCCAAATCCATCCGCCGCCTAAGATGCGGCTGCTGTCAGTATCATAGAACACGCAGGCCTGTCCCGGAGACACGCCTTCTTCGGCAACAAGAAGTTCGACCTCGGCCTCTGTGTCCGAAATCGGTCGGAGAACAGCATCCGTAGGTGGACGAGTGGAGCGGACCTTGACTGCGATCTCACGTTCGCCGCCGGAAAAGAAATCTCCGTCCCCAATCCAATTGATCTCGCGCAGAGGAACACGGCGCGTGGCCAGTAGCTCTTTAGGTCCGACGACGACCTGTTTGGCGTCAACATCGAGTTTCACGACATAGAGCGGATCAGACAATCCGCCGATCCCCAGACCGCGCCTTTGACCGATGGTGTAGTGGATTACACCCTTATGCACACCGAGGACGTTGCCATCGACATCCACAATATCGCCAGGCTCGGCGGCTCCGGGGCGTAACTTCTCAATCACGGCCGCGTAGTTTCCATTGGGTACAAAGCAAATGTCTTGGCTGTCCGGCTTGTCGGCGACGCTCAGACCGTATTTCGTAGCCAATTTGCGTGTTTCATCTTTTGATGGATGATGCCCAAGCGGGAAGCGAAGAAAGTCCAATTGCTCCTGCGTCGTGGAGAACAGGAAATAGCTTTGGTCCTTGGTCGGATCGGCCGCGCAATGGAGCTCTGCACCTTCGTCTCCCATCATGCGCTGAATGTAGTGGCCGGTCGCCATGCAATCGGCATCTAGATCCTTTGCGGTTTCCAATAGATCCTTGAATTTTACGCGTTCATTGCAACGGATACATGGCACAGGCGTTGCGCCAGCAAGATAGCTGTCGGCAAACTCGTCGATGACCGCTTCTTTGAAGGTGTTTTCGTAGTCTAAAACGTAGTGCGGAAACCCCATTTCCTCGGCCACACGCCGCGCATCATGAATGTCACGACCCGCGCAGCATGCACCCTTTTTGGCCAATGCGGCACCATGATCATAAAGCTGCAGCGTCACGCCAACGACATCATAGCCTTCTTCCGCAAGCATGGCAGCGACCACAGAGCTATCCACGCCACCCGACATCGCAACAACCACCCGCGTTTCCGAAGGTGGTTTGGCAAATCCGAGAGAGTTTAGAGCCGGATCAAGTGGCATAGGTCACTTCCAAAACAAGTTCGAACGAAAATATAGGAAAATCTGACGTATTTCCAACCCCGGCAAGTTACCAGTCCTTAAACCCCTTTGGCGAAGATGACACTTCAAGACGCTCAAGGGGTGAGTTAGAAGATGTATTTGAAGAAAATTGATGGCCCGCGGTCCGTTACGCTGCCCAATGGTACGGTGATGACAAGGGCGGATCTCCCATCGCAAACAACGCGAAGGTGGGTTGCGTCGCGTAAAGCGAAAGTGGTCATGGCCGTCTCAAGCGGTTTGATCAAGCGCGGTGATGCCTTGAAAATGTATACCTTGTCAGAAGAGGAATATACCGAATGGGAAACAGCAGTCTCCAGATATGAGATTGATGCTCTAAAGGCAACAACCGTTCAACGCTATAGACAACCATAGGGTGTGTCTTTACTGTTTTTCTCGAAGCGGTAACCCCCGATTCACCATTCCGCTTGTAGGTTTATTGCAACCAGTCCGTATTTTTGGAGAACGTAGAATGCGTGTTCTTTTAGTTGAAGATGATCCCACCACCGCAAAGAGCATCGAATTAATGCTCAGCCATGCCAGTTTGAACGTCTATACGACCGAATATGGTGAGGAGGGGATCGACCTTGCAAAATTGTATGATTACGATTTGATTTTGTTGGATATCAACCTGCCCGACATGACGGGGCATGAAGTTTTACGACAGCTTAGGCTGGCCCGCGTCGACACACCAATTCTCATATTATCAGGTGAAGATGATACGGAAAGCAAACTTAGAGGGTTTGGATTTGGTGCCGATGACTATCTGACGAAACCTTTCCTTCGGGAGGAATTGATCGCTCGCATTCATGCGATCATTCGCAGGTCAAAAGGGCACGCCCAGTCTATCATCAAGACTGGCGCGGTGAACGTTAATCTTGATGCGAAGACTGTGGATGTTCAAGGAAATACAGTCCACCTAACGGGTAAAGAATACCAGATTTTGGAGCTACTTTCATTGCGCAAAGGGACAACTCTGACCAAGGAAATGTTCCTCAATCACCTTTACGGTGGGATGGATGAACCAGAACTTAAGATCATCGACGTATTCATCTGTAAGTTGCGTAAGAAACTAAGCGAAGCGACCGGTGGTCAGAACTTTATCGAAACGGTTTGGGGGCGCGGCTATGTGCTGCGCGATCCGGAACCAAAGCAAGTTGAACTACCGATCACGGTAACAGCTTGATATCATTCTAACACGCCCCACTCACGATAAAGCGTGTGACGTCTGGACCTGTCCTTGAAGCAGACCTACTATTTCACAAGTTGAAGTTTAGATCTGATCAAGGGCAGGACCATGACGACCAAAGTAGAGCGTTCTTCGGTTGATATCGCCCAACTATTGACATTGGATCCGTCTACGGTAGCCGAAACTGATGTTGCAGGATTGCTGGATGACCTGTCTTCAATCTTGCGACGCGCCAATACTGAGTACCATACGGAAGACGCTCCGACCCTTTCAGATGCCGACTACGACTCGCTAAAGCGTCTAAATATTGCATTGGAGGCGCGGTTCCCAAATTTGCAGCGATCCGATAGTCCAACTCATCAAGTTGGCGCGCCGGTTTCAGATGGTTTTGGGAAGGTTAAACATGCTGTCCGAATGCTGTCGCTCGGGAACGCATTTGACGATGAAGACGTCGAGGATTTCTCAAGCAGTGTTCGCAAGTTTCTTGGCTTAAGCGAAAGCGTTCCTCTTGCATTCACGGCAGAACCGAAGATTGACGGGCTTTCACTGTCACTGCGGTACGAGAATGGCCATCTTGTTCAAGCCGCTACACGGGGCGATGGCGAAACTGGTGAAAACGTAACCGCCAACGCAAAAACCATAGACAACATACCTCACACCCTAACCGGAGCGCCTGAAGTGTTAGAGGTCCGCGGTGAAGTTTATATGTCGCACGACGACTTTGCCTCTTTGAACGCAAGGCAGGCCGAAAAGGGTCACAAGGTTTTTGCCAATCCCAGAAACGCAGCTGCTGGATCTCTTCGACAGTTAGATGCCACCACCACCAAGTCACGCCCGTTGAAGTTTTTCGCCTATGCTTGGGGAGACCTGTCAGCGCCTTTAGCATCTACTCAGTCGGCGGCAATCCAACGTCTGGCAGACCTAGGGTTTAGCACCAACCCGCTGACAAAAACCTGCAATACGACGGCGGAGTTGCTCGCCCACTACCACTATATCGAAGAAAACCGTGCTGATCTTGGATATGATATCGACGGCGTGGTCTACAAAGTCGATGATCTTACCCTGCAAAATCGACTGGGCTTCCGCTCAACCACCCCACGTTGGGCGATCGCACATAAATTTCCCGCCGAACTGGCGTGGACGCGGCTCGAGGCGATCGACATACAAGTCGGACGGACCGGCGCACTTTCACCAGTAGCAAGATTGGAACCGATCACCGTGGGCGGCGTCGTCGTCTCAAATGCCACGCTTCATAATGAAGATTACATCGCCGGTCGCGATGGAAACGGTGATCCGATCCGAGAAGGCCGCGACATCCGAGTGGGGGACTGGGTACAGGTTTATCGAGCCGGCGACGTGATCCCAAAAATAAACGATGTCGACCTCAAGCGGCGCCCTGACGACGCAACACCTTTTGAATTTCCAAATCAATGCCCTGAGTGTAACTCACCAGCGGTTCGTGAAGCAGGCGACGCGGTACATCGTTGCACCGGCGGCCTGATTTGCCCGGCCCAAGCGGTCGAACGTCTGAAGCATTTTGTGGGCCGCGCGGCTTTTGACATTGAGGGTCTGGGTGCAAAACAGGTCGAGCAGTTTTACTCCGACGGGTGGCTTCAAACTCCCGCTGATATTTTTCGCCTACGGGAACGCTATGGCGACGGGCTTCAACAGCTCAAAAACCGCGAGGGCTGGGGCGAAAAGAGCGCCAACAACCTCTTTGATGCCATCGATGAAAAACGCAACATCCCACTCAATCGGGTTATTTTCGCTCTGGGCATACGTCATGTCGGTGAAACGGCAGGTAGCATTCTTGCGAAGCATTATGGCTCTTGGAGCAATTTTGCCGATGCGATGGACGCGGCGAAGATTGGGATTGGCATGTCGTGGGACGATTTGATCAGCATCGACGGGGTTGGCGCGGTCATGGCAGAGAGTGTCATCACTGCGATGCAGCATCGGTCGGAGCGAGACAGCATCGACGCCCTTGTTGCGCAACTCGACATCGAAGACGTTGCTGCGCCTGACACTTCGGATAGTCCAGTCGCAGGAAAAACAGTGGTCTTCACAGGCACGCTTGAAAAAATGACCCGCGCAGAGGCAAAAGCGCGGGCAGAGGCTTTGGGCGCCAAGGTGTCTGGATCTGTTAGCGGCAAAACCGACCTTTTAGTAGCTGGGCCCGGTGCAGGGTCAAAGGCCAAGAAAGCCGCGGACCTTGGTGTTGAAACCATCGACGAAGACGGCTGGCTAGCGCTCATCGGTGACACATGAGCACACGGCCGGAAATCTTATTTCCGCTCTTTGGAAGCCTGACGAAGCTGGATGGGATCGGCCCGAAGACCGCGCAGAACTTTGAAGGGCTGGGCGTGGAAAAGCCCCGCGACCTTCTGTTCACCTTGCCCTACGCCGGTATTGATAGGCAACTTCGGTCCAGTATCCGCGGCCTCGTTCCCCCTGCGACAATTACCGTTGAGGTCACCGTTCAGGATCATAGACCGAACCGACAAAAGGGTCGCCCGTATCGGGTTGTGGTGTCGGACAACGAAGACAGCTTTCAACTGGTGTTCTTCCATGCACGTGGGGACTACCTGCAAAAACTTCTCCCGATCGGGCAAAAACGTGTCATTTCCGGCAAGTTGGAGGTGTTCGACAGCATCGCGCAGATGGTGCATCCGGACCATGTTTTGCCGGTCGATAAAGCTGATGAGATACCAGCTTTTGAGCCCGTTTATCCGCTGACGGCTGGTGTGACGCAAAAAGTCATGTGGAAAGCCACCCGATCGGTTTTGGAGCGCACGGCCGAGCTTCAAGAATGGATCGACCCGAGTTTGAAAGCCCAGCAGGGATGGCCGGATTGGCATGCAGGGATCACGTCTGCGCACGCGCCTCAATCCGCTTCCAATGTTCTTCCGGCAGACAAGTCCCGCGAGCGTTTGGCTTATGATGAATTGATAGCGCATCAGCTGACTTTGGCTTTGGCGCGCGCGACAGCCCGTAAAGCAAAGGGTCGTGCGTCTGTAGCGACGGGCGCTTTGCAAAACAAAGTTCTAGCGTCGCTGCCCTATGACCCCACCGGTGCGCAAAAACGTGCCGTTGGCGAGATCATTGATGATCTTGGCGCACCCGTTCGGATGAATCGACTTCTGCAAGGCGATGTTGGGTCTGGCAAGACGCTTGTAGCTCTAATGGCACTCTTGGCCGTGGTAGAGGCGGGCGGGCAGGGTGTCTTGATGGCGCCGACAGAAATCCTTGCGCGGCAACATTTGGAAGGACTTCAGCCTCTGGCGGAAAGCGCCGGTGTGGTCCTAGAAATCCTCACAGGGCGGGACAAAGGCGCGGAGCGGGCCAAGAAACTCGCTGCTTTGGACGCGGGCGACATTCAAATTCTGGTTGGCACCCATGCGGTCTTTCAGAAGGGGGTAGAATTCCACGACCTGCGACTTGCGGTCATTGATGAACAACACCGCTTTGGTGTCGCGCAACGGATGCAGCTGGGTGCCAAGGGTGAAGCGGTTGATGTTTTGGTGATGACCGCGACGCCGATCCCTCGCTCGCTCGCTTTGGCGCAATACGGTGATATGGATGTCAGTATCCTCGACGAAAAGCCGCCCGGTCGGACGCCAGTTCAGACAGCTTTGGTCTCAACCGACAGGCTAGACGAAGTCGTTGAAAAACTTCGCAAAGCTGTGGCGGATGGTAAACAAGCCTATTGGGTTTGCCCCTTGGTCGAGGAATCCGAAGTCATGGACATGACCGCGGCTGAGGAGCGGTTCAAACACTTGCGCGCGGCTTTAGGGGAAGGCGTTGTCGGGCTTGTCCATGGGCAGATGCCCCCCGCTGAGAAAGATGCGGCCATGGCGAAATTCGTGGCTGGTGAAACGTCTGTGTTGGTTGCAACGACAGTGATTGAGGTTGGCGTGAATGTGCCCAATGCTTCGATCATGATGATCGAGCGGGCCGAGAGCTTTGGTTTGGCACAACTTCATCAGCTCAGGGGGCGCGTCGGACGGGGTGCGGAGGCGTCTACCTGTCTGATGCTTTATCAAAACCCGCTAACAGAAACCGGTCGTCGTCGGTTGGAGATTCTGCGCGAAACTGAGGATGGGTTCAGAATTTCCGAGGATGACTTGGCGATGCGTGGAGCAGGCGATGTGATAGGTACAGCGCAATCTGGCCTGCCACGATTTCGCATTGCAGATCTAGAAAGTCAGACCACACTGATGGCTATGGCACAGAAAGATGCACGTAAATTATTGCACGATGATCCCAGACTCGAAACAGAACGCGGGCAGGCGGCGCGTGTTCTTCTTTGGCTGATGGAGCAGGACAAAGCTATTCGTTTGATTTCAGTGGGTTAACTGATATTTGAACATTTTGTTCACAAATGTACACAAAAAGTTCTTTACATGCCCTTAACCATATGAGAACAAAGAGGCAACAAAACGAACAGAGTGCAGGAGCCGCCCAATGGCTAAGGAAATCAAATCAGTTGTGATCCGGTCCAGTGATACGATCATTGGCGATGCTTTGGGTGCTGTAGCTTTGTTGGTGATTTTGTTTGTCGGTCTGTCCTTGCCCGGGATGGTCTGACCTGCCACGGTCTTTTGTCCGGATTCTTGACGTCTTTGTCCCGTAAATTAGGCGTCTGTGACCTGCCTGTCCCATGTCCATATCCCCCGGGGTTTGCCTGCCCCTTATGGACCGTCGGATAAAAGACCCAATTCCTGCCGCCGCTGCCTTTACCCAAGGTGAGCGGCGGTTTTTTCTTTAAAGTTAGCGGTTTAGGAAGCGGCTTTCGCGTTCTCTAGCGCGTCTAATGTGGCGTCAAACGCCAACATGATTGAAGCGTGCCGGTTCTTATAATCCTTAGCAGGTTGTAAAACCTCTAAGTCAGAGAACGGTGCACTCGGAACATTGCCGTCTTCTTTCAACATTGCAAAAAGTTGGTCACGGCCGGTTTGGATTTGATCTTCGGTTAACCCGATAATATTCGCGCCAACGATAGCTGCCGCGGCTTGTCCAAGTGCGCAGGCCTTCACGTCTTGACCGTAGTCAGTCACCACACCATCAAAGAGTGCGATGTCAACGGTAACGGTAGACCCACAGAGCGGAGAACGCTTCTTGGCTGTTGCGGTAGGCGCGTCCAAACGCTCGGTATGAGGCATGTCCGCGGCCAACGCTAAAATGCGTTGCGAATACAGCTTCATGAGGTCTGTGTCCGACATTGGAATTGCCCTTCGTTCGTCTGCCCAATAGATAGGGCTCAATCCGTTTTAGGGAAAGACATCACAATGAAATTTGATCCGGCCACACTGACGTATAATGACGCAGGGCTTATTCCAGCCATCGCGCAAGATGCGAAATCAGGAGAAGTCTTGATGATGGCGTGGATGAATGCAGAAAGCATTCAAAAAACGCTGGAAACACGGCAAGTGACCTATTGGTCTCGCTCCCGTCAGGAGTTTTGGGTAAAGGGGGCCACCAGTGGCCACACACAAGCGCTCGTCGACTTTAAGATCGACTGCGACCGCGATTGCATCTTGGTTGAGGTCAATCAGGAAGGACCGGCGTGCCACACCGGCCGTCGAAGCTGTTTCTATACCGCAATTGAAAGCGGTGAAGAGGTCGAAATCCTCAAGCCTATGGTTTAAGAAGGCCAACCAACGCTCTGATATCATTTGGAGACGCGCCATCTGCGCGGTATTTTGAGATAGCTCTAGCGTCATCTCGTTTTGCAAGCCTCTTTCCGTTTTCATCGCGGATCAGTCGGTGATGATGATAAACGGGCGTCGGCAAGCCCAAGCCCGCTTGGAGCGCGACGTGGATGTGGGTTGCATCGAATAGGTCTTCACCACGAACAACATGCGTGACGCCCTGCACCGCGTCATCGAGCACAACGGACAGATGATAAGATGTGCCCATCTCCCTACGCGCAAGAACAACGTCGCCGACTTTTCTGACGAGGTGATCGAGATCGACACTGTATTTTTCGTCCTTTCCATTCCCGGTTTCTTGGAAAGACAAACCTTCAAGTGCGCCCTTCGGGAAGGTTGACCAATCCAATCGAAGCGCTTTGTCAGGAGGAGGTTCAGACGGGTAGTGATCTCGATCCGTCACAGAATTTCGGCAGGTCCCAGGGTAAATTATGCCATCAGGTCCATAATTTACGGATCCTTCTTGAGGTGCCGATGCTGCTTCTTGTATGTCGTGACGATTGCACGAGCAGGCGTAAAGCAACCCATCCCACCACATCTGTTTCAACATGTCCCGATAATATCCCAGGCGATCGGATTGGAGCATCACCGGTGTATCCCAAGTGATGCCAAGCCATTCCAAGTCATCGAAGATCTGTGCTTCCCATTCGGGTCTTGCGCGGGATTGGTCGATATCTTCGATCCGCAATAGAAACGTTCCACCCGCTGATTGAGTCATATCGTAAGCCAATAGCGCAGAATATGCGTGCCCGAGATGAAGCGGGCCAGTGGGTGACGGTGCGAAGCGCGTGATCACTTGCGACGCAGGACGATAACATCCGAATTCATACCGACATCTTCCAAATGCGGGCCCTTGTCGCGGAAGAGGCATTCGACACGACCGCTGGCAATTTCATCGTCTAAGGCTTTGATATAGCTTTTATCTTCGAGGGTTGGACCGTTGTACGAAAACGCCAAACATCCGCCATTTCCGAGCTTGTCGATCAGGGCAGACAACGTTTCTGGCGGCGCCGCACCTAGACTCACAACACCCACTGCGACAATCACCTCGTAGGCGCCTTGTTCAAAATCCATCTCTCTGGCCGTAGAGAGCCACGTTTTTTCGTACAAGCCAGACGCAGTTGCCTTTTCTAGCATTTCTGCGGTGATGTCGGTACCATGGAGCCGTCCAAAGCCCTCGGATTTCAATGCAGCGCCGGATATGCCTGTGCCACATCCAAAATCCAAGATAAGGCTATGTTTATCGGCGAATTTCGCAAGGGTATCAGCAAGCCGCGCGGGAGTCTTATATCCGCGTTCGGTGACTTCCTTGTCGTAGGTATCCGCCCAATCTGCATAGACAGAGATGGTCTCCTCAACCGTGCGAGGTTTCCAAAGTTGCGGGCGGAGGACGTTCTTGTCAGTCATGACAAGAGGCTAATGCGGAAGATTAAGCCGCGTCCAGTGACTTTTGTGCGAGCCAAGCGTTCCAATCCATCTTCGCGCGGTCGGTATAGGCTTTATACCTATCTTTCCGACCCTTGCGGCCACCTCTGACGCCGTCGATTGGGGGAAATAGACCGAAGTTTACGTTCATGGGCTGGAACGTTTTGGCGTCAGCACCGCCAGTGATATGCGTGACCAGCGCGCCCATGGCGGTTGTGTGGGGGACTGGGGCCAAATCTTGGCCAGTCATTTCCGCAACAGCCATGCGACCCGCCAGAAGCCCCATAGCAGCACTTTCCACGTAACCCTCGACACCCGTGATCTGTCCAGCAAAACGAATGTTGGGGCGCGATTTCAACCTCATCTGCTCATCAAGCAATGTGGGTGAATTGATAAACGTGTTTCGATGGATGCCACCAAGTCGCGCGAACTCTGCGTTTTCAAGGCCAGGAATGGTTTTAAAAACTTCCTTTTGCTCGCCGTATTTCATCTTTGTTTGGAAGCCGACGATATTGAACAGCGTGCCAAGCGCGTTGTCGCGGCGGAGTTGAACGACAGCGTAAGGCTTATTCTCAGGATCATTGGCATTCGTCAGTCCAACAGGCTTCATCGGGCCAAAGCGCAACGTTTCGCGTCCGCGTTCGGCCATGACCTCGATGGGCAGGCAGCCGTCAAAATATTTCGCCGTTTCCCCTTCTTTGAATTCGGTTTTGTCGGCAGCGAGTAAGGCGTTGATGAAGGCTTCATACTGATCCTTCGTCATCGGGCAGTTGAGGTAGGCTGTGCGCTCTTCCTCGGTTTCGCCTTTGTCGTAGCGAGACTGCATCCAAGCCGTATCCATATCGATGCTCTCGGCATAGACAATCGGTGCAATTGCGTCGAAGAATGCCAACGCTTCTGCACCGGTTTCCGTTTTGATGGCTTCAGCGAGCGCTCCAGATGTCAGGGGGCCAGTGGCGACAATCCAATTTCCATCTGAAGGAAGTTCTTTAATCTCGTCGTATGAAACGGAAATTCTAGGGTGATCCTTCAGGGCCTTGGTTACGCTTTCAGCAAATGGATCACGATCCACAGCCAGCGCGCCACCAGCTGGTAAACGGTGCCTATGCGCTGTGTGCATAATCAACCCGTTGGCTTGCATCATTTCCCAATGAAGGAGGCCAACCGCGTTTTGCTCGTGATCGTCAGACCGGAAAGAGTTTGAACACACCATCTCGCCCAGGTTCCCGGTACGATGGGCGAAGGTTTCGACCTTGGGACGCATTTCATGGATGACAACGTCTATTCCGGCATTCGCTGCCTGCCACGCCGCTTCTGACCCGGCCATTCCGCCGCCGATGATGTTCAATGTATTGCTCATGCCCGCGATTTAGGCCAACCGCGGGCAAATGCAAAGGGGTTTAGAAATTGGGGATCAGCTCAAAGAAGCTGCGACCGTCAAAGGTGGTGCCACGATTGGTTCCGAATTGGATCTTAGCGCCAAGCTCGATGAAATTGCTTTCGTCTTCAGCGCCTGCAGCTTCTGCGGAGCGTTGACCGACTTGAGCATAAAGTTCTGGGCCATTACGAATTTCATAGGTTCCACCGATCGCCAAACGACTTGCGTCAAAGTCATCCCCATTTGCCACATCAAATTCAACAAAGGCCGAGAACTGATCATTTATGTGATACAAACCATCAACGCCAAACATCATTGGCTCTTCGTCACCACCGGATACCATAGCGACATATCCCTCAACTTCGAATTGTTCGTAAGCTGCGCCAGCCTCAACGCCATTTATGTTGCTTGAGCGTGTTTCATCAGTATCAGAATCGCCGATAACATCTCGGCCAGTAAAGACGCCTACGGAGCTGAAGTTGTTAAGGTGGTAAATAAAATGAAGCGTGGAACTGGCGAAGGTTAGGTCCGTATCTTCGATGCTGTAACCCGTCAAATCAGCGCCGATCGCAAATCTCTGGTAAAAATTATATTCCGCCGCTCCAAAATATTCGGTGATAGACAAATCTCCACCCTCACTTGGGTAAGCATAGCTCAAACCGAGCTCGCCACCGAATTGCTGTGCGTATGAAACTTTAGAAAACGCAAAAATCGCCGCTGCGCATACGGCTGTTTTATAGAACATGTGCTCGCCTCAATTTTATAGTGAGGTTCTGAGACCTCTTAAGGCGAACCTAGCGGTTCACCTCTGAGGCAACAACACATGATTTTCTGAGTTTTAAACTATTCCGAAGGTGTATCAGTTTCGTCGCTATCGTCGTCTTGCTCGGCAATCCAGGCCACGCTAACGACCGTTTCGCCCTTAGCGGTGTCAAACACCTTGACGCCACCAGCGCTTCTGCTGCGGAAGCTGATGCCTTCTACGGGCACTCGGATGGATTGACCAGTTGAAGTGACGAGCATGATCTGATCTCCCATTTCCACAGGGAAAGAACTGACGAGATCGCCGCCGCGCATTGCCTTATCCATCGCAGCGACGCCCATGCCACCGCGTCCGCGGACAGGGTAGTCAAGACTTGAGGAAAGCTTGCCAGTGCCTTGTTCTGTAACGGTAAGTATCAGGTTTTCGGCCGCTGACATTTCAGCATAACGTTCCTGACTGATCGCACCAGCGACACCATCTTCGTCATCATCGTTGTCAGCGTCATCGGCCAAGCCCGCCATGGCGCGGCGCATTTTGAGGTAAGCTGCACGTTCTTCTGGGTCGGCGACGAAGTGACGGATGATCGACATGGAGACAACTTTATCATCACCGGTCAACTTCACACCACGTACACCTGTGGAGGAGCGGCTGGTGAAAACTCGCACATCCGTCGCAGGGAAGCGGATCGCGCGACCTGATGCAGTCGTCAACATCACGTCATCGTCGTTTGAAGCAATGCGTACATCGATCAGCGACCAGCCCTCGCTATCGCCTTCAAACTTCATTGCAATTTTGCCGTTTGATTTCACATTTGTGAAGTCTGACAAGGCGTTACGGCGCACTGTTCCAGCGTCAGTGGAAAAGACGACTTGAAGATCCGCCCATTCTTCTTCGGGTCGGTCGACAGGCATAATAGCAGCGATGGACACCCCTTGCGGGATGGGCAGGATGTTTACAATCGCCTTGCCTTTGGCCGTGCGTGACCCAAGCGGCAGACGCCAGGTCTTGAGCTTGTAGACCATCCCATCGGTGGTGAAGAAGAGCAGTTGCGTATGGGTGTTCGCGACAAAGAGCGTTGTCACAACGTCCTCGTCCTTAGTCGCCATAGAGGACAGGCCTTTGCCGCCGCGGCGCTGCGCACGGAAGTCGGCGAGGGCGGTACGCTTGATGTAACCGCCAGAGGTTACGGTGACGACCATGTCCTCTTTTTCGATCAGATCTTCGTCTTCCATATCGCCGGACCAATCGACGATTTCGGTACGGCGTGGCACGGCGAATTGATCTTTGATGCTGGTCAATTCATCGCGAATGATCTGCATGATGCGGTCGCGAGAACCAAGAATTTCCAAGTATTTTCTGATCTTTGCGGCAAGTTCTTGAAGTTCGTCCGTGACTTCTTTGACACCAATCTGTGTAAGGCGCTGCAAACGCAATTCCAGGATGGCACGTGCCTGTGTTTCGGACAGGTTGTAGGTGCCGTCCTCATTCGCCGTGTGGGTCGGATCGTCGATCAATTGGATATATTCCATGATCGATTCAGCAGGCCAACGGCGCGTCATAAGCTTTTCACGCGCTTCCGCTGCGTCGGCAGAACTACGGATGGTGTTCACGACCTCATCGATGTTCGTCACCGCAACGGCCAAACCGCAGAGGATATGGCTGCGTTCACGCGCCTTGCGCAGCTCATAGGCCGTCCGGCGAGCGACGACATCCTCACGGAAATCAATGAATGATGTCAGGAATTTGCGGAGCGTAAGTTGTTCAGGGCGGCCGCCGTTCAGGGCTAGCATGTTGCAGCCGAAGGAGGTTTGCATCGGGGTAAAGCGGAACAGCTGGTTCAGCACTACCTCAGCGGTCGCGTCACGTTTCAATTCGATGACCACCCGTACGCCATTACGGTCGGATTCGTCCTGCACGTGGGCAATGCCTTCAATGCGTTTGTCGCGCGCTGCTTCGGCGATGCGGTCGATCATCGAGGCTTTGTTCACCTGGTAGGGCACCTCGGTGATGACGATGGCATAGCGGTCCTTACGAAGCTCTTCGACCTCCGTACGGGCGCGCATAATCACGCTGCCACGGCCCTCCAAATAGGCCTTCCGAGCGCCTGAGCGGCCCAGCATGATGCCTCCGGTCGGAAAATCGGGGCCTGGCACGTATTCGATAAGTTTTTCGCTGGTGAGGTCCGGATTGTCGGTCAGGGCAAGGGTCGCGTCGATGACTTCGCCCAAATTGTGGGGCGGAATGTTCGTCGCCATACCGACCGCAATACCACCAGCACCGTTGACCAGCATATTGGGGAACTTGGACGGCAGCACAGAAGGTTCACGCTCTTTGCCGTCATAGTTATCAACGAAATCGACGGTTTCTTTGCCCAAGTCATCGGTCATATTGACCGTGACTTTCTCCAACCGACTTTCGGTGTAGCGCATGGCAGCCGCATTATCGCCGTCCATGGAGCCAAAGTTGCCCTGACCGTCGATCAAAGGCAGCGACATGGAGAAATCCTGTGCCATGCGGACCAGCGCCTCATAAATCGCGCTGTCGCCGTGGGGGTGGTAGGACCCCATCACGTCGCCAACGGATTTGGCTGATTTCCGGTAGGTTTTGTCGTGCGTGATGCCCTTTTCGTACATCGAATAAATGATGCGGCGATGGACTGGTTTCAGCCCGTCGCGAAGGTCAGGAATCGCCCGTGAAACGATGACGCTCATCGCGTAATCGAGGTAGGACGTTTTCATTTCGTCCATGATCGAAACCGTCGGACCGTCGTATGCAGGACGTTCCATTGGGATTTCGTCTTCGTTTTCAGGTGTGTCGCTCACGCAAATTGCCCCCAGTGAATGGCCTTTGCCCTAGGCCATATTTCGTTGGGGAATTTATATCAGACACCGCATATGGGGGCAATGGCGGGGCGTCAAAAACCTGTCACACTGCGTACATACGCTGCCGGTTATTTGGCGCGTTGCAGCATTCCAAAAAGGTCACGTGGATCGTCTGGGTCAGCGATCATATCGAGGTCGTCAAAGTAGGGTGTGTCTTTGATTTTGCCGTGGACATAGCGCAGTGCGGAGAAGTCTTCGATCGCAAAGCCGACACCGTCAAAAAGCGTGACCTCATTGAGTGACGTCCGCCCGATGGTTTTGCCCGCAAGGACTTCCCAAAGCTCGGTCACCGGATGATCTGGGTCCATCTGCTGGATTTCACCCTCGATCCGCGTTTGCGGCGGGTACTCTACGAAGACCGTCGAACGGGAAACGATGTCGCGGTGAAGTTCTGTTTTTCCGGGGCAATCGCCTCCAATGGCGTTGATGTGGACACCTGCACCGACGTGGTTGTCGGTGAGGATTTGTTGCATGTCCTTATCGGCGGTCGCGGTAGTGATGATCTGCGCGCCTTCGACGACCTCTTCGATGGACGAGCAGGGTTCGACCCGCAAACCGGTTGTGGCAAGGTTTGCGGCGCATTTCACAGTAGCGGCGGGGTCAATGTCATAGAGACGCACGGTTTCGATCCCGCAGTAGGCTTTCATCGCGAGGCATTGGAATTCGGATTGCGCACCATTTCCAATCATTGCCATGGTTTTGGCGCCTTTAGGGGCAAGGGCCTTGGTGGTGACCGCAGACATCGCAGCGGTGCGCAGAGCTGTTAGCACTGTCATTTCGGACAGCATGACAGGATAGCCGGAATAAACATCAGCGAGCAGGCCAAAGGCGGTGACGGTTTGTAGGCCTTCGCCTGCGTTCTTGGGGTGGCCGTTGACGTATTTGAAGCCATACATCTCGCCATCGCTTGTCGGCATGAGTTCGATCACACCGACATCAGAGTGAGAACCGACGCGAGGGGTCTTATCAAAGAGCTCCCATCGCTTGAAATCGGCCTCGATCTCACGAGCGAGATCACATAGAACCTTTTCGATTCCAATGTGATGGACGAACTTCATCATGTTCTCAACAGAGACGAAGGGCACCATAGCGAGTTTGGATGGCTCTAGAGTCATGAGGAGTAATCCCGTGTTGGTCGGTCAAAGACGCGGCGGCCCATAAGTGACGCCGTTAGGTCGACCATGAGGCTAGCGGTTTTACCGCGGTCGTCGAGGAAAGGGTTAAGCTCAACCAGGTCGAGCGACTGGACGAGGCCACTGTCAGAAAGCATTTCCATCACCAGATGGGCCTCGCGTTCCGTGGCACCACCGGGGACAGTAGTTCCGACGGCAGGGGCGTGCAGCGGATCGATGAAGTCAACGTCGAGCGACACGTGTAGGACTCCATTCGCTGCTTTGATACGGTCAAGGAACGCGGCCAGGGGTGTAGCGATTCCGGTTTCGTCGATGCGACGCATGTCTACCACGTCAATGTCGAGGTCTTGCAGAATGGCATTTTCCGCCGGATCGACTGATCTGATCCCAATCATGCAGATATTTTTCGGATCCACGGCGAAAGGGAGAGCTGGGAACCCGTCAAACCCGTCACGGCCGATATAATACCCAACGGGAGTGCCATGCAGGTTGCCACTTGCTGTGCTTTGTGGCGTGTGGATGTCAGTGTGGGCGTCAAGCCAGAGGACGAAGAACGGCCGGTCTTGCTTTGCCCAATGGGTCGCCATCCCGCTGACTGTTCCGGCGGCTAGGGCATGATCTCCACCCATAAAGATTGGGAAGCCGGTCTGTGCGACGTCTATGGCGGTGCGTTGAAGAGCGCTGGTCCAGCCGATGTTTTCAGCGAGTTTATGCAGGTGACCAGCGTTCGCGGTTTCGACAGTGTCCGGGGCAACATTGCCGATGTCTTGAGTGGAATGGCCAAGGGCTTCGAGTGCTTCTGCGAGCCCTGCGGTGCGGTATGCATCGGGACCCATCAAGCAGCCGTTTCTGACTTTGCCACAGTCGAGCGGGACGCCGACGAGGATACAGTTCTTTTGTGTCATGGTCGCAGTATGCGGCCAAAACTGATGCTCGACCCAGACCTCAAATCGTGCGAAACAGATGAATATTGATCGATATGAATGGTTAGAATGGACAAAATGGATGCTCAACTGATCCGATTGTTGCGCCGTAATGCGCGGGCGTCGCTGTCGGAATTGGCCGCTGATTTGGGCGTGCAAAGGAACACGGTGCGGGCGCGGTTGGCGAAGCTGACGGAAGCGGGAGAAATCGCCGGGTTCACAGTCCAAACCAAGGCGGACGTGCAGGAGCATCCAGTGAGGGGGTTCATGATGTTGGAGATCGCTGGGCGACAAAGTGAGCGGGCCGCGGCGGCATTGTTAAAGCGGCCTGAAGTGCAAGCGGTGCATTCGACCAACGGCAAATGGGATTACATTGCTGAGATTGGCGCAGAAAACTTGGAAGATTTTGATGCGGCTTTGACGGCCATTCGTCGGACTGAAGCGATTGGTCGAACAGAGACCAGCATCCTTTTGTCGACGCGTAGGTGATTGGGCGGAACGGTGCTCAAACGCTCCCATCCGAAAATCTAAACTGATTTGCCGGTCCTCTGTGTTAATCTCCGTCTCATAACTTAAGGAGATTTCTATGCGCGCTCTATTTCTCGCACCTGTATTCGGGCTGATGGCCTGCGATCCCGTATCGACCACACCCGAAACGGATTTACCGTTCTTTGGCGATGGGTATCGTGCGGAAGGGGACCAATGCCGGCGGATTGGTGAAGATGCGTTCACCAATCAGTTTCTCGATGACATGGCTGATCTTGTTGGCTGTCCCGAGGATATGGAGAACCTGGGCGTGTTCTCCCTTGACACAGGTGGCGTTGAGGTCGCGCGGAAAGATGGATTTGTATTGTACTCGGTGCCGCGCGGCTAGGATTTCCGCGCCGCAGCCAACCAAATCAGCGCCAAACCGAGCGAGAACAGGGCATTCCAGCTGGCCATCGAAAGTGTCAGGACTTCCCAGCTGACTTGGTCACACATGACGAGGCGTGGACCGTCGGTGGACAAAAGATCGTCTCCTGAAAGACCTCCAAGGCCAGATCCTGTGCAGCTCGACGGGCCTTCCCACCAATCCCGTTCGACGCCGGTGTGGTAGACCCCGATCGCCGAGGTCGTCAGCGCGGCCAGTGCACCGAGGTAGGCCAGAACCCGCGTTGGTACAAAGAACGCAACGAAACCAATGGCTATCGCTGCGAAATGAGGCCAGCGTTGCCAATAGCACATGGTACAGGGCGGGTAGCCCAAATACTGAAAAATGTATGCCCCTGCGAGCAATGCGAAGGAGCCCGCAGCGGCAAGGGTGGTGAGCATCTGACGTGTCATAGGAACCTCAAGGCGACGAAACCACCGACAAGGAGGATGCAAAACACTGTGAAAACCAAACCAAGACGTTTTTCGATAAACTCTCGGATCGGTTCGCCGAATTTCCACAAGAGCGTCGCCACGATGAAGAACCGAAGCGCACGGGCAATGATTGCAGAAATGATAAAGACGGTGAGCGATAGCTGCGTGACGCCCGACATGATCGTGATGACCTTGAACGGGAAGGGGGTCACGCCAGCGATCAAGACCGCCCAGGCGCCATAGGCGTTGTAATTCTCTGAGAAGGCCGCGACGCTGTCGGCTTTGCCATAGAAATCAAAGATCGGCTGTCCGATAAACTCGAACAGCGAATAGCCGATGTAGTAGCCAAAAAGCCCTCCAAGTACAGATGCAACCGTGGCGACACCGGCGATGAGGAATGCGCGGTTGGGGCGTGCGATGATCATTGGGATCATTAAGACGTCTGGTGGGATCGGAAAGAACGAGGATTCGACAAAGGCCACGATAGCCAGTGCCCAGATCGCATAAGGCGACTCGGCCAAGCCCATCGTCCAATCGTAGAGCCGTCTTATCATGTGTTCCTCGAAACGTGCCTGAGGTGCTTAGGCCATGGGTGACGGTTGGCGTCAAGTTGGTCTGGCTACATAAGGTTAGGTGGTGCCGATGGAGAGACTCGAACTCTCACGATGTTGCCATCGGGGGATTTTGAATCCCCTGCGTCTACCATTCCGCCACATCGGCACGTTTGGGTGTCCTAACCGGCAAGTTGAAGAGGGTCAATCGCTCAAACAGGGAAATTCTGGAGAATTCGGATTGAGCTTCAAAATCTTACGAAATCTGTTGTCGCGGATTCCGAACTTGTTGCTCCAGCTTGGCACGGCCTAGGAACTGGCGGCCGCCTGTCTCCGGATTTGGCAGCCATAACCCTTCCGATGTCACCTCGACTTCGACGACACCGTCTACTTCATATGCCTCAAAATACTGCTGAAGCGTCTCGATCATATCTTCCGTAAACTCAGCCTTCGAAAGAAGTTTCGGGTTCTTAATCATATCAATCCTTAAAATAGGTGCTCATGTGTTTGGCCAAGACACGGAGCGTCACTGCAAAAGGTAAAACGAATGTTAGCGAGTGCGGAGCTAAGTAATTTTAGCTTTCCGCCTTGTTCTTATTATTGATCATCGTCGTTCCAATTGACGCACACGTCAATCAGATAGTTCTTTGGTACGTCGCTGCTCGAACTTTCGCCAATCTTCTGGCGTGTCGAGGTCCAGTCGCGCTCTGTCACCGGTCAAAGGAATGAGCGTCGTTTGTTCTTTGTGCCGTTGCACAATTTCAACTGCGCCTTGATCGCCGTTCAACTTTGAGAACTCAGGCCTTAACTTACTGTCGAAAAGAATTGGATGCCCGGGCTCACCGTTTTCGGTCGTGGCTCGTACAATTTTAACGTTGGGATGACGCTGTTTTTCTTCAAACAGTTTTAGCATATCCGAGGTCTCAATCTCCGGCATGTCGGCCATCATGATCATAAATGCAGAGCAGGGTGGCAGGCGTTTGATTGATCCTCGAAGGGTTCCGCCAACACCTTCTTTCGCGTCCGGTATATCGTAGCAGGCGACGTGTTCATTGCGGAGGAGCTGGTATCGCGGATGCCAAGGGCCTGGAATGGCAACGAATACAGGTTTTCCTGTCGCGATCGCTCGTCTAGCGGTTCGCAACAGCAATGGAGTTCCATCGATGTCTTGCAGCAGTTTGTCCTTGCCGGACATACGGCTTGAAGTGCCGGCTGCAAGTATCAAAATTGGCGTCATGTAGGAAAGCTAGTGCGCTTACCCGTTAAAGACCACGCCTTTTGGTTCAAATAGTGGTGACGTGATCTGTGACGCGCTTCTGAGTTGTCCGAGGATCTCAATCTTCACTTTGAGGCCTTCTTTTGCAACTTCACGAGGTATCAACCCCATCGCAATCGATTTACCTTGATAGTGGCTGAATCCGCCAGAGGTGCAGAACCCTATCACTTCATCATCAATGAAGACTGGCTCATATGCTGTTACGTCGGCATCTTCCGCGTCCACTTCGAACACGACAGCTGTGCGGTCTGGTGGGGTCGCACGTTCAGATTCGGCCGCTGCGCGACCAATGAAATCAGTATTCTTAGACCATTGAATGAAGCGATCCATGCCGGTTTCTGCGGCAGTGTAATCTGGCGAGAACTCACGTAGCCACGATCCAAAATGGCGATCCAAACGAAGCGACATCATAGCCCGCATTCCAAAGGGGGTGAGGCCCATGGGGTGACCTGCTTCCCAGAGCGTCGCCCAAAGTTGCCGTTGATCCATTGGATCGCAATAGATTTCAAAACCCAGATCGCCGGTGTAGCTGACCTGTTGAACTGTGCAGGTGACTTGTCCGACGGTCATTTGGCGGACGTCGAGGAATTTCAGATCGGTCACGTCTCGGGTGCAGGCGGCCAGCAGGTCGCGCGATTTGGGTCCGGCTATCTGGAAGCCGGTGCGCCGGTCGCTGACGTTACGGACGCGCACGCCATCCTCAATTTGCTGCATGAACCAGCGGTAGTGGATTTCCTGATAGCCATAGCTTGCGGTGAGTTGGAAATTATCTTCCTCAAAGCAGCTAACGGTAAAATCCCCAAGCAGTTTGCCCTTGGGGCTTAGCATCGGCGTGAGCGTCATCCGGCCCGGTTTCGGAATGCGGCCTGCCATGATCTTGTCGAGCCATGAACGGGCATTGGGGCCAGTGATTGCGAACTTGCCGAAGTTCTGAACTTCGTTGATCCCGACACTTTCGCGTACGGCTTTGACCTCCCTCGCTGTTGCCTCGAAGGCGTCCGAACGGCGGAAGGAGGGCGTTTCATAGGTGGGTTCGTCGCCTTGGGCGAAGTAGTTCGCAACTTCTAATCCGAATTGATGGCCCCAGACCGCACCGAGATCAGAGAGGATGTCATACATCGGCGTGGTGCGATGAGGGCGCGCGGCGGGGAGTTCTTCATTCGGGTACGTGACGGAGAAACGGTTTTGATAATTCTCGATCACCTTGGGGCGTGTGTAACCCGGCGTGATCCATTTTCCGTAGCGCGCGACGTCCATTGCGGTCACATCGCGTTCGCATTCGCCTTCGATCATCCATTGCGCCAGCATCAAGCCAACTCCGCCGCCTTGACTGAAGCCCGCCATGACGCCGCAGGCAGACCAGTAGTTGCGGACGCCTGGGACAGGACCGACGAGCGGATTGCCGTCTGGGGCAAAGGTGAAGGGCCCGTGGATTACGGATTTCACGCCAGAGCGTTCGAGGATCGGAAACCGTCGGTAGGCAAATTCGATCGAGGCTTCAATCTTGTCGAGGTTGTCGGGCAAGAGCTCATGGCCAAAATCCCAAGGCGTGCCATCAACAGCCCATGGTTTGCAGGGTTGTTCATAGAACCCTATGCAAAGCCCGCGCCCTTCTTGCCTGAGATAACTTTCGCCTGCTGGGTCCATCACATGCGGGTGCTCGGTGTCGCGTTCGTAGATTTCAGGCACATCATCAGTGACAATATATTGGTGCTCCATCGGGTGGAGAGGCGTATAAATCCCAATCATGGCGGCGACTTCGCGCGCCCATAGCCCACCAGCATTGACCACATGTTCGGCATGGATTGTACCTTTGTTCGTCACGACGTCCCATGTGCCGTCTGGCCGCTGATTGGTTTTTTCGACCTTGGTGTGAAGCTCGATCTCTGCGCCGCCCATTCGCGCGGCCTTGGCAAAGGCGTGGGTAGTGCCGGATGGATCGAGGTGGCCGTCGAGAGGATCGTAAAGAGCTCCGATGATACCATCGGTGTTGGTGATCGGAGCGATTTTTTTGATCTCGTCCGGACCAACGATTTCGGTTTCCAGCCCCATGTAACGGTGCTTGGCCCGTTCGGCGACGAGCATATCAAAACGGTCTTGATTGTCCGCGAGTGTCACGCCGCCGACGTGGTGGAGGCCGCAGGACATGCCGGTGATCGCTTCCAACTCGCGATAGAGCTTGATGGTATATCCCTGCAGCGCGGCCATGTTGGTATCGCCGTTCAGAGTGTGAAAGCCACCCGCCGCGTGCCACGTAGAGCCGGAGGTGAGTTCGGAACGCTCTAGAAGGACGACGTCAGACCAGCCGAGTTTTGTTAGATGGTAGAGGACAGAGCAGCCGACAACGCCACCACCGATGACGACAACGCGAGTGGAAGTTTTCATTGATCGATCCTCTTTCAGTTTGAAAGCAAACTGGCCCGAAAAACATGCGGTGCATAGTCAAACAACGACAGTTCTTGTCGGATTTTGGTGTTTGTCAGGTTTCATAAGTTTGAGCGGTCTGTGATCGAAGATGCGCTAACTTAGCGGAAGCAGAAAGGATTCCCTCCCATGAATAAAATCTCTTCGCTTTGTTTCTTAACCCTCTTCGCGACGCAGGTCGCAGCCGCTCCTCAAAGCTATGACTTGAACCTGTTAGAATCGCGCATCGACTTCACTTATGATTTACAGGGGTCTGAATTTGCAGGTGAAATACCTATATCGAACGCAGATGTAGCTTTGGATTTTCATGATCTTTCGAACTCTGACATCTCGGTTACGTTTAATGTGTCCGGCGTGAGCACTGGATTTGGCCCTTTAACGGAAGCGATCAAATCTGAGTCAGTTCTTGCCACCGGCCAATTCCCAACAGCCACATTCAAGAGCGGGACAATTGTTCAAAACGGCACAAACGCGCAATTGAACGGACAACTTACACTGCGAGGCACGACACAGCCTGTAACCTTGAATGCAGAGATTTTCAGGCAACGAGGCTCTGAGGTCGGTGACCTTAGTGAACTAGTTGTACTCATTACCGGATCATTCGACCGGCACGCCTTTGGTGCGAGTGGCTACTCGGGGCTTGTGGACCCCGAGATTGAATTGCGTGTCGTCACAACTTTGGATCGTAACTAGCTGTAGTCTTTAGGGAATGATGCGTGTATATTTTGTACCCTGAAGGGTCGCGCCAAGACGTAGCCCTGCTTGACCGAACACCACAGCGATCACCGGCGACAAAGACGTCAGAGTGTCTGCCCGAAGGACTTCGCCTTGATCTGAAACGGCGTATTCAAGGTCCGCTCCAGCAGTCCAACCGTCAGATGACCGGAAATCTTGGAGCGCTTCAGGTGTCATGAAAAACAGTACGTGGCTGTATTGCTGAGCGCCAATTTGGAATCCCGCGGAGGCTGATGTTGCACTGTAATAGTCGACAGTGCTTTCACCAACGCGGAGCGCGCCACGACCATAGGCACCACCAAACCCTAAACCAATCTCAGAGACGAGTGGCATGACCAACTGACCAGAGGCACGGTTCGCCAACTCTTGTGTGTCTGGGTAGGTCGAAAACATGAAGTTGAGTGTCTCATCGACGCGCGCGTCGATCGTGGCCGCGCCTGTACTGCCAATGCCGTTGCCGCACGCGGCAAGAGGAAGCGCAGCAGCGCTCAACGCGAAAGTGCGTCTTGAAAGTTGTGTCATGGGTTTTGCCTTATACTGCCGATACCTGAGGCTTTTGCCTTCTTGGCAGCTACTATAAAGTGTCTTGTACGAGGTGTCACGCGCAAGATTTTGGGTGGGGCGGAAATCGGACTAGCCGCTAAGTGCTTTCGCAATCCGTAGCGCGAAATAGGTTAAGATACCATCACAACCCGCTCTTTTAAAACACAAAAGACTCTCCGCGATGACCTTATCACCGTCCAGCCAACCATTTTCGGCTGCAGCCATAAGCATCGCGTATTCGCCGCTCACTTGGTAGGCGTATGTTGGCACGCCGAAGGTATCTTTCACGCGTCGGCAAATATCCAAGTACGGCATTCCCGGCTTCACCATGATCATATCGGCGCCTTCATTTAGGTCGCGCTCAACGAGCCGCAATGCTTCGTCAGAGTTCGCCGAGTCCATTTGATAGGTGTTTTTGTCGCCGGTCAGAGCAGAGGATGCGCCGACCGCATCGCGAAACGGCCCATAAAAGCTAGATGCATATTTGGCGGTGTAGCTTAGAATCGTAACGCTTTGATATTTTTCGGATTCTAATGCAGATCGGATGGCCGCGATTCTGCCGTCCATCATGTCAGATGGGCCAAGGATGTCAGCACCGGCCTCGGCTTGGGCGAGCGCCATTTTGACCAGTGCCTCGACGGTACGGTCATTTACGATTTCCCCATTTTCGACAAAGCCGTCGTGGCCATTAATATTATAAGGGTCGAGCGCGATATCGGTCATGATCGCGATTTCTGGAACCGCGTCTTTAATCGCGCGAATAGTGCGATTGCTGACATTGTCCGGATCCCAGGCCATCGCACAATCTTCGGTGCGTGCTTCCATGCCCGTGTAGGGAAATATGCAAATCGCGGGGATACCAAAGGCGTGGGCTTCCTTGGCGGCGACTACGGCGCGGTCGACGGTTTTTCGGGTCACGCCTGGCATCGAAGGAATGGGTGTTTCTGTGTCTTCACCGTCCATTACAAAAATCGGCCAAATCAGATCATTCGTCGTCAGCACGTTTTGGCGTGCCAAGCGGCGCAATGCAGGTGTCGCACGCATCCTGCGAAGGCGTGTGGTTGGGAACGGGGCGACGGTTGGTTTCATGATCGGGCCTTTCTTGTCACACCCAATGTGGTGGCATGGATTTTGTGACTTCACAAGGCTGGGCATTTGCCACCTCCGGCTATAGGTTCTGCCAAAACACGGTTGCCACTAAAGAGATCCCCCTTGGATTGGAGTTCAACGTTATTGCAAGTCATCGACCTGCGGTCGTTTTCGTCCGTCTGGTATTGGATGGCCGTGGCAGTGGTTTGGTCGTCGGTGAGCCATTTTGTTCTGGGCATTCCCTATGATTTGATCCAACGCGCAAAGCGCCATGGGGGCCAAGCTCTTATCGACTTAGAAGATGTAGTACGAGTGAATGTGAACCGATTTATGCATATTGGCGAAACTGCTGGTTTGTTCCTCGCATCGTTTGCGACGTTCCTTCTGACAGGACTGCTGGTTCTCGGTTTTTACTACTGGATCGAATTGGCGCAGGCTATCTTCTTGCTCGCGTTCCCGTTGTCGATCGTAGGGATGGTGACTTTATCGACCGCGCGAAAGATATCGGTTTCGGATCCGAAAGGCGAAGATTTGTTCGGCGTTTTGCATCGCCACAGGTTGATCACTCAAAGCATCGGGATGTGCGCGCTTTTCGTGACCGCGATGTTTGGCATGTACGAAAACCTTGATGTGGCACGGCATCTAATTCAATAACTTGACCTCGCAAAAATGGGGGGTATGTCCGCCTCATGTCGGCAGCTCAACACATTACAATTAGTGGCGCACCTGAAGGGTTTGATGCGCAGGTGGTTTTGCAAGAAATTGCAAAGTCAGACGCGCCTGTTTGCTACGTAGCGCGGGACGATAAGAGGCTGGCTGCGATGCAAGCAGCGTTTGCTTTCTTTGCGCCTGATATGCCGGTGGTCGTTTTTCCAGCGTGGGATTGTTTGCCCTATGACCGCGTATCTCCGAATGCAGATGTGTCTGCGGCGCGAATGGCCACTTTGGCCGCTTTGGTCCATGGGATGCCGTCGCAGTTCGTTTTGCTAACGACTGTGAATGCGGCGACCCAGCGTGTGCCGCCCCGATCTTTGTTGAAAGAGGCTGCATTTACGGCGACTGTGGGCAAGCGGATTGATGAAGACGGGTTGAAGACGTTCCTCGTGCGGATGGGCTTTACGCAAAGCCCAACGGTGATGGAACCCGGGGACTATGCGGTCCGAGGCGGCATTATTGATATTTTCCCGCCGGGACAGTCAGGGCCGATCCGCTTGGATCTGTTTGGCGATGTGCTGGATGGAGCGCGGCGGTTTGATCCCGTAACCCAACGAACGACAGAGAAGCTGAGCGAGATTGAGCTTGCGCCAGTTTCCGAGGTTATTCTGGATGACGCCGCGATCACACGGTTCCGTCAGAATTATCGTATCGAGTTTGGCGCAGCGGGGACTGATGATCCGCTCTATGAGGCCGTGTCCGCTGGGCGCAAACACGCGGGTGTTGAGCATTGGTTAGGATTCTTTCAGGACGATTTGGAGACCCTCTTTGATTACCTCGACGGGCTATCGATCATGCTGGATGATCAGGTCGGGCCAAGTCGTTTGGCACGGTGGGAGGCGATAGAGGATCAATACGGCACGCGGATACACGCGCTTGAGCAGAAATCGCGAATGGATACCGTTTATAAGCCAGCGCCGCTGACGCTTTTGTATTTAGACGATGCCGCTTGGGATGCCGCAGTTTCAAACAACCGCGTGATTCAGCTCGCTGCACTCCCTCAGGCAACTGGTTTGGGTGTGACAGATGCCGGCGGTCGGGCAGGGCGGAACTTTGCCCCGGAACGGCAGCAAGAGCAGATCAGCCTGTTTGGCAGTTTGGCGGAGCATCTGAAAGCAAAGCTGGCAGATGGGCCTGTTGTGATTGCCTCCTATTCCGAAGGTGCGCGGGAAAGACTGGCGGGCTTGATCGAGGACGAAGGCGTAGCGGAAGCGATCCCTGTGTCCGATTTCTCTCGGGTTGGGAAAAGCGGGTTGCATCTGGCGGTTTGGGCCTTGGATACAGGCTTCGAGGCTCCTGGGCTGACTGTTATTTCAGAGCAGGACGTTTTGGGCGACCGGCTGATCCGGCAGACGAAGCGCAAACGTCGTGCTGAGAACTTCCTAACTGAGGCAACGTCTCTGTCTCCAGGTGATCTGGTCGTCCATGTCGATCACGGTGTCGGGCGATTCAAAGGGCTTGAGGTCGTAACAGCCTTAGGCGCTGCGCACGAATGCTTGCTGCTGGAATATGCGGAACAGGCGAAGCTTTACCTGCCGGTTGAGAACATCGAACTACTCTCAAAATACGGTCACGACACGGGGCTGTTGGACCGGTTGGGCGGCGGCGCGTGGCAAGCGAAGAAGGCCAAGCTGAAAGAACGCATTCGCCAGATTGCTGAGCGACTGATCCGTGTAGCAGCGGAGCGCGAGCTGCGGTCAGCGCCAGTGATGGAGCCGACGGATGGGCTGTGGGATCAGTTCCTTGCGCGTTTCCCCTATGCAGAGACCGACGATCAATTGCAGGCTATTGAAGATGTTCTGGATGACATGGGATCTGGCCGCCCGATGGATCGTCTGGTTTGTGGCGACGTGGGTTTTGGCAAGACAGAAGTGGCGATCCGCGCAGCCTTTGTGGCGGCTCTGACCGGCGTGCAGGTCGCAATCATTGCGCCCACGACATTGCTGGCGCGGCAGCACTATAAAAACTTTGCAGAGCGTTTCAGAGGGTTCCCAGTGAACGTGCGGCCTTTGTCTCGTTTTGTGTCCGCGAAAGAGGCGAACCTAACGCGCGAAGGCATGGCGAAGGGAACCGTCGAAATCGTTGTCGGCACCCACGCATTGTTGGCCAAGAACATTAGTTTCAAGAACCTTGGGCTGCTGATCATCGATGAGGAGCAGCATTTTGGGGTGCAGCACAAAGAACGCCTCAAGCAGATGCGCACGGATGTGCATGTTTTGACGCTGACCGCGACACCGATTCCGCGGACGCTACAACTGTCGCTGTCAGGCGTGCGCGATTTGTCGATCATTGGAACGCCACCAATCGACCGCTTGGCGATCCGGACCTATGTGAGTGAATTTGACACAATCACGATCCGCGAGGCCTTACTTCGCGAGCATTATCGTGGAGGGCAATCCTTCTTGGTCGTACCGCGCATTTCCGACATTCCGGAGATGGAAGCGTTCTTGCGCGATCAGGTGCCGGAGGTGTCGTTTATCACCGCGACGGGGCAATTGGTGGCTGGTGATCTGGATGATCGGATGAACGCATTCTACGATGGTAAGTACGACGTGCTATTGGCGACGACGATTGTAGAATCTGGTTTGGATATTCCGACGGCCAATACCATGGTTGTTTGGCGGGCGGATATGTTCGGTTTGGCGCAGCTCTATCAGATCAGGGGACGCGTAGGCCGGTCAAAGACACGCGCTTACGCCTATCTGACGACAAAGCCGCGTCAGCGGTTGACAGATACGGCGCAAAAACGGTTGCGAGTCTTGAGTTCGTTGGACACGCTCGGGGCGGGGTTTACGCTCGCTTCTCAGGATTTGGATATTCGCGGGGCGGGTAACTTGCTCGGCGAAGAGCAATCAGGCCAGATGAAAGAGGTCGGATACGAGCTTTATCAGCAGATGCTGGAAGAACAGATCGCAGCCATCAAATCCGGCGCGGCAGAAGGAATTGTGGATGATGACCAATGGTCGCCGAACATCAATCTCGGCATACCGGTGCTGATCCCAGAGGACTACATTCCAGATTTGGATGTCCGCTTGGGGCTGTATCGCCGCTTGTCCGAATTGACCACCAAGGTGGAGCTGGAAGGCTTTGCCGCTGAGTTGATTGACCGATTTGGTAAGTTGCCGCGCGAAGTGAATTCCCTGATGCTGGTCGTCCGCATCAAAGCCATGTGTAAGAAAGCGGGGATCGCTAAGCTGGATGCTGGGCCGAAGGGCGCGACGATCCAATTCCACAATGACAAGTTTGCGTCACCGCAGGGCTTGGTCGAGTTTATCAATGACCAGCGCGGATTGGCGAAGGTCAAAGACAACAAGATCGTCGTACGGCGAGATTGGACCAAGGAAAAGGACAAGATCCAAGGTGCGTTTAATATCGCACGGGATTTGGCTCAGAAGCTTGCGGATGAGAAGAAGCGGGCGAAGGGTTAGCCTTTGTCGCTTGGCCTTTTGATCTTCGTCGTGAACCAGAACGCAATAGTGGCAAGAACGGCTACGGCGAGTCCTAACGGGACTGGAGTTCCGTTGAAGGCAAGACCCACAGGAATAGCGATAATGACCGCGCCGACCGTTGCCACGGCAGCAATGGCTGACGCAGCCAAACCCGCGATGTGAGGCAATGGCTCCATAGCAAGGGCGTTTAGGTTACCGATGGTCATGCCGGCGCCGAAGAAACAGCTGACAACAAAGACATAGAATGACCAGAAGCGGACCGTTTCATTTCCTAGGAATTGGCAAGCGACCATAAACAGGGCGACTGTGATGTTGACCTGAAACATGCGCCTGATAATCGCACGCATGCCGTATTTCCCGACGATGCGTGCGTTGAGGAGTGATGCGCTCGCCGAAATCACGGCTATGCTGCCGAACCAGTAATGAAAGTGTTCACCTTCGTCGAACACCAGATCAAAGATTTGTTGGATCGATGACAGCGAACTGAATAGGATCCCGAAACCCAAAGTTTGTACGATCATTGAGAGACGTGTTGTTTCGGTGGTCAAAACTTCCTTGGTGGCTTCGATCAATTTGCCAATTCTAAGCGGTCGACGATTCTCTGGCAAAAGCGTTTCCGGCTGGCGGATCAGGAGCCAGATTGAGGTAGCCAGAGAAAAAATAACAAAGGCAAGGAAGATGGAGCGCCATCCAAAGCCCGCAATTATAAAATAGCCAAGCGTCGGTGCTAATGCGGGCACCAAAGAAAACACGAGCATGACGAAAGACGAGATGCGCGCCATATCGCGTCCGCCATAGATGTCTCGGATCATTGCGAGTGCGACAACGCGAGGGCCGGCGGCACCCAATCCTTGAATGGTTCGTGCGATTAGCATCACTTCCAACGTTTGCGCATAAAAGGCCCAAATCGCCGCACCGCAATAGAGCACCGCACCGCCGATCATTACTGGTTTTCGTCCAAAGGTATCGGAAAGAGGACCGGTGACGAATGTGCCAAGCCCCATGCCAAACACAAAACTGGTCAGGATCAGCTGCGCATTGTTAAGTGCATCGGGGCTAAGTTCTGCGCCAATCTCTGGAAGTGCTGGCAGCATTGCGTCGATAGAGAACGCGACAGTCGCCGCGACCATCGCCATAAGGGCGATGAATTCGGTTTGAGATAGGCGTTTGGTGTCGTGGGTCACTCCGCCGCGTCCAATTGCTGCTGGATGTCTTCAATCACCTTTGCCCACATCTCAGGCGGTTGCGCCCCAGGTACAGCATGTTGGTTGGCGACGATGAAGGTTGGCACAGATTGCACGCCCATTTTGCGGCTGTGAACGTCGCGTGCGCGGATGTCTTCGATGTCGCTGTCAGAGGCGAGCAGACGCGTCACCATGCTTGCGTCCATTTCTGCCGTATCGGCGAGATCGGCCAGAACTTCGTGATCGCTAATGTCGCGCCCGTCGACGAAATAGGCTCTGAATAGAAGGTCGACCATTAAAAGCTGGCGCTGTTCTAAACCGGCCCACTGGATCAGGCGGTGCGCGTCGATGGTGTTGGGCGTTTTCTGGATTTTATCGAGGTGCATCTCGACACCAGAATTTTCGGCATGTGTCACAACCGGCCCATAAGAGCGAACAACGCCTTCTTTCCCTCCAAACTTGGTTTCGAGGTATTCGCGACGGTCCATGCCTTCGGCTGGCATATCTGGGTTCAGTTGGAACGGGTGCCATTCAATCTCAAACGGATGGTCAGGGTATTGAGCAAGCGCCTTATCCAGATTGCTTTTGCCGATGTAGCACCACGGGCAGATCGGGTCGGAGATAATATCAAGTTTGACCATATTCGGCCTCCCAATCTTGTTTGAGCTTTTGCCGGAGCAGTTTGTTGTTGTTTCCACGCGGCAAGTGGTCGACGCAAACAAAGATGCGAGGGCGTTTGTAATCGGCGATCAGATCGCGCAAATGGTTTTGTATCTCTTCTTCCTCTATCACGTCAGACGAGACGTAAAAGGCCGCAATCAAAGAAAGGTCGGATTTTAATCTGACTTCTGCGCAGGCTGCCTCTGAGATTTTCGCACAAGTCGAGAGGGCCTGTTCAACTTCAATGGGGCTGACGCGGTGGCCGCCTGCATTCATCATGTCATCTGCGCGGCCTTGGAAGGTGATGGATCCGTCAGGGTTTCGGGTGCCGATGTCGCCCGTAAGAAACCAGTCGCCGTCAATTCGTTGTCGCGTTTCTTGCGGTTGGTCGAGGTAGCCAAGCATGAGGCCGGGATCATCTTTGTGGATGGAAATGACGCCTGTTTCCGAAGTCTCGCCTTTAACCCTAAGGTCAATTTTGCGACCTGTTTGTGGGAAGCCAAGTGTTCCGGTTGGCGCGGGACGGGCAGGGCTGCCCGAGAGGAAGGTTGAGCATTCTGACATGCCGTATGCTTCGTGGATGGCCGTACCCGTTTTGGTTTCCCAGTGTGCGCGCGTGATGTCGGGGAGTTTCTCTCCAGCAGACAGGGCGTGCCGGAGTGTTGGCATTTTCGGAAACACTTGCCGCAGCATTCTGCGGTAAACGCCCGGGCTGGCTGCGAAAAGGGTTGCCTGATGTTCCGCGATGAGTGTCGGCAGGTCTTCTGCGTCGGTTCCGTCTTCGGGGATTAGGGCGGTTGCACCTACAGACCATGGGTCCATCAAACCGGTGCCGAGCGTGTAGGTCCAATTGAAGGCACCCGCATGCATCATGCGGTCTTCGGCAGAGAGATCGTACCAGTCTTTGATCATCATGCGGCGCGCCCAAATCGCGCGATGAGCATGGACAACAGCGCGAGGTGAGCCCGAGGTGCCAGAGGTGTAGATGATATAGGCGGGGCGGTTAAGGTCGCCGTGGTGGTAGCTATTGAAATCGGCTGATGCCGTGTCATCGATAAGTGGTACATTCTTTGGCGTTGGAAGCCCTTTGTCTGCAATTGTCAGGCTTGGCTTGGTTTCCCAGGCCATCGCATCGATTTCAGATTGGGTGAGCTTTGAAGACGTCACGATTGGCACGCGATCGACGGCGATGGCTGCGAGATAGGCAATCGGAAAGCGTTCGGTATTCCCAAGTCGCAACATAACCCGATCACCTGGGCCGGTTGTCTGGGCCTCGACCTGCGCTGCGAGGGATTGAACGCGATTTTCTAGGTCAGCGTAGGTAAGTGATAGATTGGCCGATCCGACGACTTCCAAAGCAGTCTTGCTTGAAAGGCTCGTGGCATACCTCAGGACATACTCAGCCATGTTGAAGGGGTTAGGGATGGTCATATGTCACGGCTAGCTAGAACAGGAAGAGGTTGCAAGACGACCTTCGCGGTCGCTATATCGCCACATGACCAAAGATGATCCAACAGCCATTATCCGAATAGCCCGAGAAAATGGGGAGGCCGAAGTCGCCGCTCCTCTGGATCTGGGTGCACGCGTGCGCGACCTTCGCAAAGCGAAGCAATGGACGCTAGAGCAAGCGGCCAATCAGGCTGGGTTGGCACGATCGACTCTATCGAAAATTGAAAACGGTCAGATGTCGCCGACTTATGAAGCGCTCAAGAAACTCGCTGTCGGGTTGGATATCTCAGTGCCGCAGCTCTTTACCGCGCCAAGCAAGGGGCAGATCAATGGCCGATTGAGCGTGACAAAGAATGACGAAACCTCGGTGCAGATGACGACGACTTATGAGCATGAGTTGCTAGCAGAGTCTCTGACACGTAAGAAAATGCTGCCATATCGCGCCCGGATCAGAGCCCGGGACATGTCAGATTTCGATGGTTGGATCAGGCACGATGGCGAGGAATTTTTGTACGTGCTGACTGGTGTCGTAAAGCTCTACACGGAATTCTATGAAGCAATTGAACTGCGTCGTGGCGACAGCGCCTATTACGACGCAACCATGGGCCACAACGTAGTGTCCGTCAGTCAAGATGATGCGACGATTCTTTGGGTTACGTCTCTGACCTAGGTACGAAGAGCTTTGGCAGTACGATTAGCGCAACGGTCATGCCGATTGCCTGAGACACGATAAACATCGCGATGTGACTTGGATTGATCCCTGCGAATGTATCGCTGAACCCTCGGGCGATCGTCACTGCAGGGTTTGCGAAGCTGGTCGAACTGGTAAACCAGTAAGCTCCTGTGATGTAGAGTGCTACGAGTGTCGGAACTGCGTCAGGTTTTGAACGCAGGCCACCAACAATGACAAATAATAGACCGAAGGTCGCGATAACTTCACTGATCCATTGTGGGCCGCCCGTTCGGGCTGTCGTGCTGGTTTGAAGAATTTGCAGGTCGAACATCGCGTGGGTGAGCCAAACGCCGATGATGCCACCGGCGATTTGGATGGGAATGTAGGCTGCGGCCTCGAAAGCTGGTATTTCCCCACGCAAGGTGAAGTAGGCGGTGACGGCTGGATTGAAATGTGCGCCGGACATTGGGCCAAGCGTTGTGATGATTACATAAAGAATGCAGCCTGTGGCGATCGCATTGGCGAGGAGGGCAATAGCCACATTTCCACCGGCGAGCATCTCACCCATAATGCCGGATCCGACCACGCCAATCAGGAGAAACGCGGTGCCGAACCCTTCAGCCAGAAGTTTTTGAAGCATGGCTCAAAGAACCAGATCAGCGGCGCCGAGGACCACTTGACCTGTCGTGACCGCGGCTTGGCCAGCGATGCGGGCCGGCGTGCAGGCCGATGTCAGAATGACGGCGCTTAGGATGAGATACTTCATGTCTGCCTCACTGAATTCTCCGCAGATGTAGCGCCTTATTCTTCCCACCACCAGACATCAGGTTGCCAACCGGGCCAATCGCCAAAGATGGGAAGTTCTTCGGGGAACTTGAGGCGGGTATCGTGGGCCTGTCGGCTGATGTTCCATTGATAAATTGGGATGACATAGCGGCCCGCTGTCAGCGTGCGGTCGAGGGCTTTTACCGCTGCCACGAAATCCTCTTGGCTTGGCGCGTTAAGAAGGTGACTGATCATGGCATCAACGGCTTCTGACTTCACGCCCATCAAATTACGTCCGCCAGGTTCATCTGCGCGTTCAGAACCGTAGTAGGCATATTGCTCGTTGCCGGGGGAGAGTGAAACGCCGCGTCGGTAGTAGGTCATGTCGAAGTCATAGGCGTCGGTGCGTTCTCTATATTGTGCGTTGTCGACGGCTGTTATGGTGACCTCGATACCCAGTCGCGCCAAGGCTTGCGAAAAGATGTCGATAATGGCGCTGTTCTCGGAACTGCCTGACTGAAGCAGGATTTCAAACGTAAAAGGATTGCCGTCGGCATCAGCCATGACGCCATCTTGTACGGTGTAGCCGGCACGTTCCATCTGCTCTAGCGCCGTCGCGATACCAGCTCGGTTACGCTCGGAGCCATCGCTTACCGGTAAATCGTAGCCAAACAATGCGCCTAGAGGCAATTGATCCCGATAGGGTTCGAGCAGCTCTGCAACGCGCCCTTCAGCGGGTCCATGTTCCATCGAGAGCGGGGAATTAGACCAATAAGATGTGATCCGCGGCTGTGCCGAACCTGTCATCGCTTCATTGATGAATTTGAAGTTGAAAGCATGTAGCATCGCGTCGCGGACGTGCCAGTCTTCGAATTGAGGACGGCGGGTATTCATCACGTAGCCGGTCATACCTGACGGGCGCTCGTGGGGAAGAACAGATAGGACCACTTCGCCATTCTGAACGCGCGGGAAGTTATATTGGCTTTCCCATTTCGCGACGTTGAATTCTCGGTTAGCGTTGACTTCGCCCACTTTGAACGCTTCGAACGCCGCGGTTTCATCGCCGTAGAATTCAAGTCGGATTTCGTCCAAGTTCCCGGTGCCGCGACGGAAGGGCACATCATTGCCCCAATAGTCCGGATTGCGTTTGAAAGAGATAAACCGCCCAGCTTCGAAATCGTCGATGACATATTCAGCGGAGGTGATTGGAATGACCTCAAGCCCGCTTTCTGTGAAATCGAGGCCCTCCCATTGGTCCTTTTTCAGGATTGGGCGCAAACCTGCCAGCAACGGAAGTTCACGATCCTCGGTGTTGAACGTGAAACGGACGGTGCGTTCACCAACCTGTTCGAGGCTTTCGACCTTTTCCCAAAACCCTCGATAGCGCCCATGGCCCTGCGTGCCGAGTGTTTCGTAGGACCAAATCACATCATCCACAGTGACGGGGGAGCCATCGGAGAACTTCGCCTCCGGCCTGAGAGTAAACTCGACCCATTCACGGTTTGGGCCGGTTTCTATGCTTTCGGCCAAAACACCGTAGAGCGAGAAAGGCTCGTCCAGCGATCGGCCCATCAAAGTCTCTTGCATGAGAAACCGCAGTTGCCAATGCACCGAACCTTTCTGAATGAAGGGGTTGAGACTGTCGAATGTACCAACACTCGACGTAACGATTTTACCACCAAAGGGCGCATCGGGGTTGGCGTAGGGTAGGTGAGTAAAGTCAGCAGGCAACGCAGGGTCGCCATACATGGCGATGCCGTGCTGTTCGGCAAAAGCCGATGATCCGCAAATGAAAGCTGAAACTGCGGTGAACCGGCGCAATAGGCGGAAAAACTCTGGTTTCATTTTGGAAACAATCCCTGTGCTCGCTGTTTTCTTTGAGCTTGACCGTAATCAGGGTTTCTAAGGTTTTCAAACTTTTAGCTTGGACGAAGGCACCTAATTGCTTATAAGGAAGGCACTGCTCGATAGGTTTCTTGCCTGTATGAAACCTGCCTCAATAACTTTACGCCCGCTTCGTGCGGGCGTTTTTTTTAGGAAACGCAGGTTTTTCGCGCAGATTCCCAGCCAACTCTCTGAAGAATTTGGTGATTCTTAACGTCGCTTTCACCGTTGGCTATTTTGCAGTTGCAGCATAATCTCTGCACAAGCAAATCTGAAAGGGCGCATCATGGCAAAGACGGCTGTTATCACGGGATCGAACTCTGGCATTGGATTGGGTGTGGCGTGGGAAATGGCCCGCGCAGGCGTCGATGTGGTTCTCAACTCCTTCACGGATGATGAAAGCGACCATGCCTTGGCGGCAGAGATTGCCAAGGAAACGGGCGTTAATGCGCGCTATATTCAGGCCGATATGTCAGACGGAGACGCCTGCCGCGCTTTGATCGAGAAGGCGGGTGGCTGTGATATCTTGGTGAATAACGCTGGCATTCAGCATGTATCGCCGATCGAGGATTTTCCGGTGGAAAAATGGGATGCGATCATTGCGATCAACATGTCTTCTGCGTTTCACACAACGGCTGCGGCCTTGCCGGTAATGCGAGAACGCGGCTGGGGCCGAATTGTGAATATTGCATCTGCGCATGGATTGACCGCATCGCCATTTAAGTCGGCCTATATTGCCGCAAAGCATGGTGTGGTCGGAATGACGAAAACAGTGGCGTTGGAGACAGCGCGCGAACAGATCACCTGTAATGCCATTTGTCCGGGCTATGTTTTGACACCGCTTGTCGAGGCGCAAATTCCAGATACGGCCAAGAAATACGGAATGACCGAAGAAGAAGTGAAACAGAAAGTCATTCTGGAACGCCAGCCTTCCAAAGAGTTTGCAACCGTTGAGCAACTTGGTGGAACAGTGAATTTCTTGTGCTCCGACGCTGCGGCTCAAATTACCGGAACCTCTATTAGCGTGGACGGCGGCTGGACGGCGCTGTGACCAAACGGATCAACCTCGCTCTCCAAGGTGGCGGCGCGCATGGCGCCTTCACTTGGGGGGTGTTGAACGTTCTGGTGCAGGACGAGGGCATCGAAATTGCAGCGATGTCCGGAACGTCGGCTGGTGCATTGAATGGCGCGGCTGTGAAATCAGGCCTTGTAGCGGGCGGACGCGATGGTGCGGTTGAAAACTTGCGCTGGCTTTGGTCGCAGATTGGCGCAGTGACAGAGCCGGAGTTTGCAACTTGGATGTCGGCGCTGTCCTCATCGGCGGCGTATTGGGCGAAGGCGCTTGAGTATTCTCCCGCCTACTCGGCGTTCGATTTCACCACACGGATGACGTCGCCCTACGTTTACGGGCCGTTGATGCAAAACCCATTAGGTCGGATCGTTGGCGATTTTCATTTTGACGAGGTCTGCGCGCCGGATGGGCCGCAGCTTTGGATTTGTGCGACCAATGTGCGGTCGGGAAAGATCAAACTGTTCTCAGGCAAAGATATCGGACCGAAGGCGATCATGGCTTCAGCCTGTTTGCCGAGCCTGTTTCAAGCGGTGGAGATTGAAGATTCTGAGACCGGTAAGCTCGAGGCCTATTGGGACGGCGGATACACCGGCAACCCAGCCTTGTACCCCTTGTTTCACCTCGACTTGCCAAATGATATTTTGGTGGTGAACATCAATCCTCTTTACCGCGAAGAACTGCCCACAAACAGTCAGGCAATTCAAAATCGGATCAACGAGATCAGTTTCAACAGCTCGTTGTTGCGCGAATTGCGGTCCATCAATTTCGTCAAACGGTTGTTGGCAGATGGCACGATGGGGCGTGGAAGTATGAAAGACGTTCTTGTGCATATGATTTCCGACGATGAACTGATGAACGAATTGAACGTTGCGACGAAAACGATTCCGACGCCTGTGATTTTGGATCGGTTACGTACGGCGGGTGAGGCGGCGGCAAAGGCGTTCCTTCACGCCCATCGCGATGATCTCAACGAGCGTGGAACTGTTGATCTTGAGGCGATGTTTAGCTGATCAATTTGAGCGCTAAGGCCCACATAACGACGCCAATGATTACGTCGAGGATGCGCCAGGATCGTGTGGATTGGAAAACTGGCGCTAGCAGCCGTGCGCCATAGCCTAAGCCAAAGAAGAAGACGAAAGAGGACGTAACGGCTCCGATCCCGAATGCGGTGCGTTCAGGACCTGCTGGGAAATCTGTGGAGATCGCGCCGATAAGGCCAAACGTGTCGAGGTAAACGTGCGGGTTGAGCCACGTGAATGCGGCACCTGTCGCCAAAGTCGCCCAAAGACCCGCAGGTTGCCCGCTGAGTTGCATGGCGTATTCGCCCTGATAGGCCGCCCAAAGGCGCATGGCACCGTAGACGAACAGGAATGCGGCACCGCCCCACGCCATATAGAGGGGCAGGTTGGGGAACTGCGCGACAATCGCGCTAAAGCCAAGAACCCCCGCTGCGATCAATATCGCATCGGAGGTCGCGCATAATAGGCACAGCCAGAACACATGCTGTTTCGCTAGGCCTTGGCGCAAAACGAAGGCGTTTTGGGCGCCGATGGCGAGGATCAGAGAAAAGGCAGTAATAAAACCCGTCGTCGCGGCGGTGAGCATTTAGGTGTCCGGTTGCGGTGGAACAGTTCCATCGGGGTAGACAAGACCCGCAGAAATGACAAGCTTCGCCGCATCCTCAACGGACATATCAAGAAGTCGGACATCCTTGCGCGGCAGAAACAACAGGAAGCCTGATGTTGGATTTGGTGTCGTCGGCAGGAAAACGGTCGCGACGTCTTCCTCTTCGGACGCGATGGTTTTGACTTGACCCTTTGCATCGGTTGAGACGAATGCGATCGCCCAAATTCCCCTGCGAGGGTATTCAATCATGCAGGCTTTGTCGAAAGAGGTATCGCGCTGCGAAAAGACTGTTTCAGCGATTTGCTTAACGCCGTTGTAAACGGAGCGGATGACAGGCATCCGGTCCACAATACCTTCGCCAAACCGCAGAAAGGATCGCCCAAGCAGGCCCTTACCGATCCAACCGACCACGACAGTGAAGAACAAAAAGACGATGACGCCGAAGCCACGGACGTTAAAAGAAATCTGTTCTTCGCCTTCGAGACCGAGGGCCCAGTTCACGAGTTCCTCGGGATGATAGGCGCTTGGAATGAACGGCCAAACCCAGCTGTCGATCCACCCAACAACAGTCCAAATCAACCAAAGTGTGAGTGCAATTGGCGCAATAATAATGATACCGGCCAAAAAGTTGCTGCGCAGCCGGGAGATCAACCCCGGTCTGCGACGGCGCAGGTCATCAATATTCTGTTCGTCTTCCATGAATGGGCCTTCACCGCGTCAACGACTGACATGTAGGCGTGCTGTGAACAGATCACAAGAAAATGTCGCTTCGCCGGTTTAGGTCTTCACCAAATTTTGCATTTTGATGGAAATTTCAGCAGCCAATCGGGCGTTGTTTCGGACCAGAGCGATGTTGGCATCTAGCGAAAGGCCATTGGTGAGCTCGAAAATGCGACCAAGCAAGTATGGCGTGACGTCCTTGGCGCTTATCCCTTGGACTTTGGCTTCGGTCAGAGCTTGGGAGATGATTGGTGATAGGACCTCTGCCGATATTTCGTCGTCGGCTGGTATTGGGTTGCAGACCAGTTGTCCGCCTGACACGCCCATAGCTGTCCGCATTAGCTGTGCTTGAGCAATGTCAGCGGCCGTATCCATGCGGATCGGTGCCGATATCTCGGAGGTGCGGGACCAAAAGGCGGGCAGGGTGTCTTGACTAAAGGCAATGACTGGTACGCCAAGCGTTTCGAGCACTTCGAAGGTTTTTGGCAAGTCCAGGATGGCTTTTGCACCTGCGGCCACAACTGTGACTGGCGTTTGCGCCAGTTCTTGCAAGTCGGCAGAGATGTCAAAGGACGTTTCGGCCCCTTTGTGCACACCGCCGATCCCCCCAGTGGCGAATACTCTGATCCCCGCGAAATGGGCTGCGATCATTGTCGCTGCCACGGTTGTGGCCCCATTGCCACCTTGGGCGATGCAGGCCGCCATGTCGGCGCGGCTTAGCTTGGATACATCTTTGGCTTGGCCCAACTGTTGTAACTGATCGGGTTCGAGGCCGATATGAAGAGTTCCGTCCAACACCGCGATTGTAGCTGGTGTCGCTCCTGCTGCGCGAATGTCAGATTCGACCAGTTCGGCGGTTTCGACGTTCTGTGGATAGGGCATGCCATGCGTGATTATCGTGCTTTCCAAAGCGACGATGGGTGCATTGGCGTCACGGGCCGCAGCGACTTCGGCGCTATAGGCGATCGGGATCATGAGGTTGTTTCTCCAGAAACATATGTTGCAGCGGCTTTCAGGGCGCGGGTGAGAGCGTCTTCGCGGTTTGCTCCGCTTACTTCAGACGCGATATGCGCGGCCATGAACGTGTCACCTGCGCCGGTCACGCGGGTTACGAGCACGGAAGGAGGCGTTTGGGTGATAACAGACGATCCGTTCGCATCTGACACCGAGCTGCCGCCATCTGTGACAAGCACGCGATGTGCGCCGCGTTCAACGAGGGCGAGAGCGGCCGTTTCGCTTTCTTTGAATTCGGTATTGCAGAGCAATCCCGCCTCTTCGAGATTGACGTAGAATGTCGTCGAGCTGTGGCCGATGAAGGTTGAAAGGCGCATTGCTTTGCCTGGGGACGCGGGTGCGATGCGAATGTCAGTATCCTTGAAGAAAGGATCTTCTGCGATGGATTGCAACAATTCGACCGTCAGATTCCCGTCGAGGGCTATCGGACGATTATCGATGGGCAGAGATCCGTCGCGAAAAGAACGAAGGATCTTATCGCCTGCGGCTTCGAGTGAATGGGCATCTGCAATGGCGGCGATCAAACCATTCGCACCTTCAATCGCCATATAGACATCGGTGGGGAGATCATCTGAGCGATACACATGATCACACTGAATACCCATTCTTTGAATTTCGTTGATCAGCTCATTGCCCTCAGCATCTTGACCGATCGCAGACAAGGCGGTCGGTGTCATGCCAAATTGCTTAAGTGTCATCGCTATATTCAAAGCGACGCCACCGGGTAGGCGGGTGATCCGGCCGGGTACGTCGGAGCCGATCCGCATGTGGTTGTTGGCACGGCCGATCACGTCCCAAAGAAACGAACCGATGCAAATGATGTCAGGTATTTTCGTCATAGGCCCACTATGTGCGGCAGACCATTAAGAAGAGCAAGCCTACTCTGGCACAGCCCACGTTAGGTTCGCCCATAGCGTTTCCCATACCGCGCCGGTATCTGCGGCCAGTTGTTCGGAGGGCTCACGCAAAACAACGGCATCCGCCATATAGCTGTGTCCGGCTTTGACAGGGATGGTCGCGACTCCGTCTTCGTCGGTCCGCACGAGGAAGATCGTGACCGTCCCATCTTGGGCCTTTTCAAATATCTCGATCTGTTCATCGGCTCGAACATTTGCGCCGTAGTAGAGTTGCAGCCGCATCTCAGTCAGGTCAGCGGTATTATATGGGTTATCGAGCGCCACGATCTCTGTCGTGAAGCCAAGTTTGCGGTCATTCCCTTCGCCACCATCGACGGAGATAAGAGACTTGGAATAGCGTGAATAGGCCTCGGAGAACCCGCTGTCGGGCAACCCGCGCTCAGCGTGGGAGGCGGCTGCATCGCCGAGGTCTTTGTGGTCGACGAATTTCTGGAATTTTTCCCACTCGTTATATTCGATGAGCGATGTATTGGATTGGTAAGCGATCACGTGGAGACCTGAGCCAAGCGGTTCAAGTTTCATCGCCGGTCGATCCCCGATCCGCCCTTGGATGTTTGCGAACCGCCCGCCATTGACCACCACAAACCTGCGGAATTGGTTCGGGAAATAGGCGATGTTGTTACCTTCAAAGTTTTCGCCGTTGACAAGGTTGGCGACGGCCATATCTTGCGGCGCAACTTCGTAAGCGGTCGGCTCGATCCATAATTCGTGCGCTTGCAAGGGGGATGACAGCAGTGCAAAGGCAAGGGCGAGACGACGCATGAAAATCTCCGATATTGGTATGACTAAAGTGACCGTGGCAAAGGTGTTGTCAAGCTGTGTCGCGCTGTTCCTCACATTGACGTCAATGGCGCAGGCGCATGAGGTGCTGCCGTCGATTGCGGATATGACCCGCACGGACGATGGTCTGGTTTTTGATGTGGAGTTGAACCTCGAAAGCTTCATCGCCGGTATCGACCAAGCCTCGACACTCGACACAAACGACGCGGCCGAAGCTGATTTCTATGATGAATTGCGGGCTTTGGAGCCTGCGGAGTTGGACGCGGCGTTCCAAGAGTTCTGGCCTGAAATGGCATCGAAGATCAATGTGATCGTCGATGGAACGCGCGGTGAACCGGAACTGACAGAAGTTACAACCGCCGAGGTAGGTAACTTTGAACTGCCGCGGAATAGCCAAATTCAATTTGTTGTGCCGCTTTTGGATGATGCCGATAAAGTTGCTGTAGGTTGGGCGCCTGAGTTCGGAGCGCTCGTCTTGCGTCAGATGGGCGTAGATGCGCCTTACGATGGATTCCTCGAGGCCGGATCATCTTCGCCGGACGTGTCTTTGGCAGGCGGCGATCAGGCCAGCGGATGGCAGACATTCGTCAACTATATACCAGTAGGTTTCGATCACATCGTGCCAAAGGGCTTGGATCATATCCTCTTTGTGCTGGGCCTGTTCTTCTTGTCTACGCGGATGGGGCCACTGTTGTGGCAGATTTCCGCATTTACCTTGGCACACACAATTACTTTGGCTCTAGCCGCGCTTGGGTATGTGAACCTCTCTGGTACGTTCTTCGGTGGAAGCATCGAAACCATCGTGGTCGTCGAGGCGCTAATCGCACTCTCAATCGTTTATGTCGCCATTGAGAACCTCTTCACCGAGGGCCTATCGCCTTGGAGACCATTCATTATCTTCGGATTTGGCCTCTTGCATGGGTTGGGGTTCGCGAGCGTTCTGGCTGAGTTTGGTTTGCCGCAAAGCAGCTTCATTCCGGCACTTATCGGCTTCAACATCGGGGTCGAGATTGGTCAGATCGCTGTTGTGGCTGTTGCCTATCTTATCGTCATGAAAGCGGTTTCTTTGGACAAAACAGGTACCGCAAGCAAGATGACTGCTGCGGGATATTTGGCTGTGATGGTCGTTCTGATGGCGTTGATTATCCCAGTTTCGGGATGGGCAAACGGCTCTGATGTGATCATCCTGATTGTCACTGCCGCGATCTTGCTGGGCCTGTCGGCGGCATCCAGCGTTGTGGGCCGTTACGATAGCTATCGCGAAATGGTCGCTATGCCGGGTTCGATCTTGATTGGTGTGGTCGCAGTTTACTGGTGCGTTGAGCGTCTATTCTTATAGAGCGAGAGATTGCTAGGTCAGGATTACCTGACCTTGTGTCAACCTAGCGGTAGAACATACTTGCGGTGGGTAGCCAAAGGAAACCCTCCGCATGACAATACGATTGCGCCCAGCCACTTTAGATGACGCCACAGATATTGCCGCCTTGACCAGCATCGCTGGTGAAGGTCTGCCTGAGACCGTCTGGAAAGGCATGCTCCACCGAGGTGAAACAGCATTGGACGTTGGTGCAAGATGCGTTTCCCAAATGGAAGGGAAGTTTTCCTGGAAGAATGCCACTGTCGCCGAGCTTGATGGAAAGACGGCAGGGATGATGATTTCTTATGTGACCGCGTCTGATCCAGTTCCTTTAACCGAAGACATGCATCCTATCATTCGACCGCTGACACTACTGGAAAATCAAGCGCTCGAAACGCGATATATCTATGTTCTCGCAACCTATGAGCAGTTTCGTGGCAAAGGCATTGCCCACTGCATGTTGGAAGATGCAGAGGCCCATCCGGGCAAAAGAGGCGTGTCGGTGATCACGACAAATCGCAATGCTCAGCGCCTCGCGTTCTATGAAAAGATGGGCTATCGGGACATCGCGCAGGCGCCTGTGATCAAGACCAATTGGAACACGCCAAATGAATCCTGGCATTTGTTGCTGAAACCCTAGGTTTTCTTCGATTTTCGCTCTTGCCACACCACAAAACCCATTCTATATGCCGCCTACTTAATCCCGCAGGCGGGGGCGGGTGCGATGGGGAGACATCCCAAAGCATCCACCGGTTGACCATATAGGTTGATCCCTCGCTGAGGCTTGAAACCGGAAAAGGATACGGACACATGGCTCTTCCTGAGTTCACCATGCGTCAGCTGCTCGAAGCTGGCGTTCACTTTGGCCACCAGACAGCGCGCTGGAACCCAAAGATGCAAAACTACATTTACGGCAGCCGCAACGGCATCCACATCATGGACCTGACACAGACAGTTCCAATGTTGGATCAAGCGCTTCAGGTCATCCGTGACACTGTCGCCAAAGGCGGCCGCATTCTATTCGTTGGCACAAAGCGTCAGGCCGCCAAGCCAATCGCTGAAGCTGCTGAGAAATCCGCGCAGTATTATATGAACCACCGCTGGTTGGGCGGCACGCTGACAAACTGGCAGACTGTGTCTCAGTCCATCAGCCGTTTGCGCGCAATTGAAGAAGCCGCATCCACTGGCTTTGCTGGTCTGACCAAGAAAGAGCGTCTTGGCATGGAGCGCGAGCAGGGCAAACTGCAAGCGTCTTTGGGCGGTATCGCTGAAATGGGAGGCACACCTGATCTGCTCTTCGTCATCGACGTGAACAAAGAAGATCTCGCCATCGCAGAAGCAAAGAAGCTCGGCATCCCAGTGGTTGCTGTTGTGGATACGAACTGCACGCCGGAAGGTGTCGACTACGTGATCCCAGGCAATGACGATGCAGCCCGCGCAATCGCGCTGTACTGTGATCTGGCCGCACGCGCAGCGCTTGATGGTATGTCCGCACAGCTTGGCGCCGCTGGCGTTGATATGGGTGCGATGGAAGACGTTGCTGAAGAGCTGCCTGCTGAGGAAGCGCCAGCTGAAGAGGCTGCTGCTGAAGAAGCACCAGCCGCTGAATAAGCGCGCAACTTCGTAAAACTGTTACAGGGCAGGGGGTACGCCCCCGCCCGAGCATTTCAAATTCCGTTTAGGAGAAAAGACATGGCAATCACCGCTGCATTGGTGAAAGAGCTGCGCGAATCCACAGGCGCAGGCATGATGGACGCGAAAAAAGCGCTGACAGAGACAGATGGCGACATGGAAGCCGCTGTTGATTGGCTGCGCACCAAAGGTTTGGCAAAAGCTGCTAAGAAATCCGGCCGCACCGCTGCGGAAGGTCTGGTCGCGGTTGCCGTCGAAGGTGGCAAGGGTATCGCTGTTGAAGTGAACTCTGAAACTGACTTTGTTGGTAAGAACGCTGACTTCCAGAAAATGGTTGCTGGCATCGCTCAGGTTGCGTTGGGCGTGAACGACGTTGACGCGCTGAAAGCGGCTGACATGGACGGTAAAACCGTTGAGCAGACTGTCACCGACGCTGTTGCTGTGATCGGCGAGAACATGTCTGTGCGCCGTATGGCGGCCCTCGAAGGCGATGCCGTTGTGAACTACGTGCACAACGCTGCGGCCACAGGCATGGGCAAAATCGGTGTTCTGGTAGCGACCAAAGGCGAAAACGAAGCCTTTGCGCGTCAAGTTGCGATGCACATTGCTGCGACGAACCCTGCGTCATTGAGCGAAGACGACCTCGACCCAGCTGTGGTTGAGAAGGAAAAGCAGGTTCAGATGGACATTGCGCGCGAGTCCGGAAAACCAGAGCAGGTTATCGAAAAGATGATCGTTGGTCGCATGAAGAAGTACATGTCTGAAGTCACACTTGTGAACCAAGCCTTCGTTGTGAACCCTGACCTGACCGTTGGTGCAGCCGCTGCTGAAGCTGGTGTTGAGATCACTGGTTTTGTTCGCCTTGAAGTGGGTGAAGGCATTGAAAAGAAAGAAGAGAACTTCGCAGAAGAAGTTGCGAAAATGAACAGCTAAGGCTGATCGAAATTCTTACGGAAGGCCCGCCAATTGAGCGGGCCTTTTTTTGTTTGTTAGCGGTGCGGGTCTTGGCCGGTTGGCCCTTCGGGGAGAGTTTTTTGGCCAAGATGAAAGAGACTTGTTACCACTGCCAGAGTTCCGTTTCGGGGTGGAATTGGGACCATGCGAACCAGAACGCTTGATGGCTGCCGAGGTCGTTACCATTAGCGTCCACGGCTTTGATACCGCCTGCATCTAAGACCAAACTGACATTCTCAAAGCCAACCTCCTGGCCGTCCGTCAAAGCGACCAAAGCATTCGCACGCGGGAAGGCGATGGGTGTTCCAGAAGCGGTAACAATACCGATGATGTCCTCATGCACGGGTAAACGCGGATCAACATCGCCCACGGGGAAGATCGGGCCGTTGGCGTCCCGGTTGTTCCGGAAGTCAAAATCACGTCCCAAAGCGAGTTGTTCGGCGAGGACGGTCGTGTCTGGATGTGCCGCTTTCCAATCGCCCCATGTTGTTGTGATCACGGGTGCTTGTTCTAGCACGACACCAAGCTCGGCGAGGGGGCCAGTCACAGCTTTCCCAAGGAAGGTGTCAAAAACCGATCCGCTGGTGATGTCATACATGACTTTGTTTGAACGGATCAGAAGCCCAGAAGTCCGCAAGATCGGCCGCTCGATGTCATATTCGAGTTCATCTGTGTAATAAGCCTGAGCTGCGCCACACAAAGTACAATAGGGGATGCCAAGATCGCGTCCGCCGAGCGTATCATTGACCATTTCACGCACTTCCATGATGCGACGCGGATAGGCGCGGGCTTCGCCGTTGATTTCAATACCAAAGATAACGGTGTCATCCGAGAGCCAGTCCGCTTTTTCCGCAGAAGTCACTTCGGGATTGTCGGCGGCGGGAATGCAATTGCACGCCTCGTCTGTCGTGTCATAAGGCCTGTCATCAATTAGAACGCCGCCCCATGACACGTGACGCCAATCGATGTCGCCCTCTACAAAGATATCGTCCCATCCTGGTACAATCCGAGTGAAAACGCGGCGCTTGTAGTCAAGGTAATCAGATGGAGCAGGGATATCCCACGCCATCAAATGATCCGTCACATTCCCCCAAGCATCGCTGGTTCCCATATCTTTACCCAACAGCTCGGATGCTGCGGCGGCGAGTTCTGCGTTGAGGTTGCGGCCGGACGAAAATCTTAGAAAGTCGCTGATAATCCAAGCCAAACGAGGGTCTGCTGAGGCTCCGATTTCTCTGAGCGCATTGCTTTGAGGTTGACCCCAACCGGCACCTTCGAGGCTGTCCACAAGGGCAACTTGGATGTGGGACAATAATTCTTCTTCGAATTCGCCCTCAGGGATCGTAGGGGGCGTTCCGAACTGTTCGATGACATAGCTTGGTAGTTCGTTTTCGGATTGGGCAAATGCTGAGGTGGAATTTGAACTCAAAATCACAAAAACCGCCTTAGCAATTGCGGCGAAGCGCTTAGGGGCCGTTAGAAACATGACTAGATTCCAGTCGTTACTACAGTTTCATTCTGCCCTCTAACTGGCAATTTTCCTAATCACGTCTTCTTCAGAGGGAGTTTATCGACTTGTTGACCTAATAGAAAAAGGCACCGCGTCGGGAGAACGCGATGCCGATGATATCGTGCGCATCCATTTGGGATTGAGACAAACGCACAGAACAGACACCAGGCACATGGGGTTTCGCCCAAGGCGACTGGTAATGCGGATCGGCTAGCCTAGAAATCGCTAGGGGTCCGACCCGCTGTTCCAGGGCCTTAGGCCACCACTCACGGAACACCTAAAGGTTGCATTTTACGTAAGGTCATGAAAGTAAGGTATTCCGTACCTTTTTTGAGCATCAAGTCAAAAATCGGATGTCAATCCGGCGTGACAGCCGAAATTACCTACCCTTCGGCCACAAACATCTGGTTGTAGAAAGCCGCCTTAAGAACAGCCTGCGCAGTTGTTTCGACGTCCAATGCTTCACGCGCAAGCCGCAGATGCTTTTCGACTGTTGCAGCGGTCAAATTCAACAGGACAGCAATGTCTTGAGTGGTCTTGCCATCGCCAACCCATTGCAAAACTTCACGCTGTCGCTTTGTAAGTGCTCTGGCACCGGAGTATGGCAGTGTATGTAGTTTCAGGTGCATGACATTATTGACAGCGGTTAATTCGTCGCCGTGCTCGGCCCAAATTTCTTCGACTTCGTCTTGTGTCATGCCTGGCTTGGCAGTTAGGGCAATTGCGCCTTTGGTTCGATGCGACACCGAGCGAAAGCTGACCGTGTAAACTGCCGTGACGTCCATTGATTGGTTAAATGCAATCACCATTTTCTCGCCATCGGTCAACATATCGGCCTGAGCGAGATCTTGCATCCAACGCCAGCTGCACGCCCCGTCATTTTCCAATGCCCAACGTACCATCGGACCTTGTTGATAATGCCCGCCGGCCATGAAGGTGTCCATGTATTCGCGCGTATGGTTGGACAGCAAGACCATGTCGTCTAATCCGCCGAGCGACGAAACCGTCCGATAGTGTGTATATCCGTAGAGTAGACGATCAAATCCATAGCGGGCCATACGCTCAGTATGCAGGTTCCAAAGCTCCTGACCCGAGCGCGCATTGGTTGCCGCATTGAGGTACTCTATAAGATCGCTCATACGCCGCCTTCGAGATGCTGATGCATGGCGGTCATGGCAAGCGTGTACCCATTCGCACCAAAACCGCAGATCAATCCGATCGAGACAGGCGCTAGATAGGATTGATGCCTAAATGGTTCCCGCGCATGCACATTGCTTAAGTGAAGCTCAATGGTGGGTATTTCCACTGACGCAACTGCGTCATGTAGCGCAATTGATGTGTGCGTGTAGGCGCCGGCGTTGAACACAATGCCATCATGAACACCCTTTGATGCCTGAATTATGTCGACCAAAGCACCTTCGTGATTAGACTGTTCGAAGGCGACAGAAACGCCAAGCGTCTCAGCAAATTTGACGCACGCGTCCTCAATTTGAGCAAGCGTAGTTCCGCCGTAAACCTCAGGTTGACGCATCCCAAGCATGTTCAGATTGGGACCATTCAAGATAAGCAATGATCGGGTCATAGAGATTTGAGTAACATTCCAACCACGTCTTGCAACTAAAATGCGAAGACATGCGTCAATTAGGCATAAGATTTTTCAAGTGTGTGATCTCTAGTCCTGAGAGCAACAATTCACTTCGATTGGTAATCTGTGTTCTAGACGGCGTGATCTAAATGCTGATCAAGCACGGGAATATTGAGGATTCATTGTGCAGAGCGAGGATTTGACGCCGGGGATTTCGCTGGAACTTTCAGTCCATTCTAAGGATGCTATGTGGATTATGAAAATAATCATTTTAAGAATTAAAAACAATAGGTAACGGGTTCAAGTTAAACCAAAACGCTTTTGACATTCTTAGCTTTTTCTAAGAGCAACCGTATTTAAGGTAGAATTGCCTAGGGTGTATCCAGTTATACACCAGGGCTTGGGCGATCTTTGTCGATCCAATTTATAAAAATACATTACATAATACTGATTATACGCATTTACGTAAGCGAGTAAGCCAAACGCTTACTACATGTATGGCAAACACTTATAAGCTCACCTACTGTGCAGACACACTACCAGATGAATTACGCGCGCGACGAGACTAACTATGCACTTGTTCATGGCAACGCTGTCGACAGAAACAAATACGTTTTCGCCCGTTCCAACCGTTCTTTCTGATTACGAATCCTATTACCTTCGACACGGCACGGCGACGCAAGATGCGCCAAACCTTATGACTGAATCATTGCACGTTTGGCGCCAGCGGGCTGAGGCGTTGCATTGGTCTGTCACCGAAAGTCTTACAGCCATTGCAGAACCGGCCGGCCTGACTACAGCTTCGACTTTTGACGCGCTCAAGAATGAAATACTCGATGATCTTCGCAACTCAGCAAAACCCGATGTCATCTTATTGCAGCTCCACGGCGCCATGGTCGCCGAGGATGAGCCCGATTGCGAAGGACGCATCGTATCGGAAATCCGGGCCCTCTACCGCGATGCGGTTATCGGAGTCGCTCTTGACCTTCACTGCCACCTTCGACCGCGTCTATTGGAACATGCGGACCTACTGATCGCTTTTCGGGAATACCCACATGATGATGCTGCCGCGCGTGCTGAAGAGCTCTTTTCACTGGCCGAACGACTACTGGCTGGTGAAATATCACCGCAAATCGCGATGTTTGACTGTCGAATGGTGTCGCTGTTTCTGACCAAGACAGACCCGATGCGCGCGTTTGTCAAAGAAATGGAGGCCTCAGAGAGCATTACCGGGGTATTGTCTGTCACGTTGGGACATGGGTTTCCTTGGGCCGATCTGCCGGAAACCGGTGCTCGAATGCTCGTTACAACAAATGGCGACTTACCATTGGCGCAAGAGACAGCCAAGGCGTTGGGCCAGCGTTTCTTTGAGCTGCGAGACGAGGTTGCGATGGCCTATTCTGAGTTGGATGAGGCCTTGGACCAAGTTGAAGCCACCTCCTCCGGTCCCATCGTGCTCGCGGATATGTCGGATAACTCTGGCGCTGGAGCGCCGGGAGATTCAACATATGTACTGGAAGCCATTCTGGAACGCGGGCTTCGCAATGTGGCTTCAGCGATCTATTGGGATCCAGATGGGGTTCAAGCTTGTGTTGCAATGGGTGAAGGCGCTGAAATTGAGTTGGATCTTGGCGGCAAAGTCGAAGTCGCATCCGGCCGGCCTGTGAATATCCGCGGTCGGATTATGGCGATCAAATCGGGGTTGAAGCAGCATTTGGGACCTGCTTTAGAGCCGCTCGGCACGATGGTTTGGCTAAGGCTCGAAGGTGAAATTGACCTCGTTATCAATGATTTGCGAATACAAGTTTATCACCCAGAAGTATTTGAACAAATGGGCATCGATCTGTCGCAGAAACTCCTGGTCGTGGTGAAATCCCTGTTTCATTTTTACACGCCCTTTGCCGAAATTGCATCTGACGTGATATTTTGTGCCACGCCTGGGCGGGTCAATCCAAACACGGCGAGGATCGAGTTCAAACAGCGCGACCTAAACTTTTGGCCACGCGTTCACGATCCCTTCTCACTCGATTGAAAACCATCCGACCTATCGGACCTGCCCACCAATCGCATTGCTCAACTCATTGGCCGACCGAATAACAGCCTGACCAAGATCGTCTATCTGCCGCATCGCCATGCGCGACGTTGGTCCTGAGATTGAAAGACCTGCAATCGCTTCCCCATTCAAATCAAAAACCGGTGCTGCGATGCATTGCATCCCCACATTCTTTTCCTCGTTGTCGAACGAATAGCCGGTTTGTTGAATGCCTTTGAGGTCCTTTCTAAGACTGTCTGCGCTGGAAAGCGTTCGGTCTGTGAATTTTTCAAGCTGTTGATCGGTCAGCCATTGCGCGAAGCGGTCATCGCTCATCTGAGACAGCAAAGCTTTCCCAATGCCGGAGGAATGCATCGGTGAAAGTGTTCCGGGTGGAAAAAAGGCTCGAATATTTTCGTGCGTTTCAACCTGACTGAGAAAGAGGACCATACCCCCCTTCTCCACCCCTAGGTTTGCAGTTTCACCTGTGGCTTCCATCAAGCGTCGTAGAATTGGCCGCGCGCGTTCAACAAGGCTCGTGCGCCTTAGGAACCGTGCGCCAATGACAAAAGCCTGCGAACCGATGTGCCAAATCTGGTTTTCTGTGTCGAATTCGACCAAGCCGCGACCTTCTAGAGTGACAAGGATACGATACACCGTGGCTGGCGATTGCCCCGTTTCCTCTGCGAGAAGGGAAAGCGGTTTTCCTTGTTCTTGGCTCAAATACTCAAAGACCTGCATCGCTCGATCAAGGGATTTGATCGTATTTTGCTCCGTTTTGTCGTGCCAATCGCGAGGGCGGCCGCGGGCTCGGCGCAGGCTGGAATCACCCTTTTTTTGTTGTTCCATTCTTCACCATTTTCTTTTTTTAAAAATTTATTTCGCAATTTGAAAAATTCAAGTCTATGATATAACGCCTTATTTTCTATTTTTACATTTATGAAAAAAGATTTCAAAAAAATTTATCTCGCGCTGCACGAACGCTAAAACCATACCATCCCATTTAGAGGAGTTGGCTATGAGTTTCCAGAATCCAGTTTTTGTTCCCGGCCCGACAAATATTCCTGAGAACCTTCGCAAAGCATGTGACATGCCGACCATTGACCACCGGTCGCCTTTGTTCGGTTCTATCCTGCATCCTGTGCTCGACGGCGTACGGCAGATTTTGAAAACGTCCAAGGCGGAAGTCTTCATATTTCCGGCATCCGGCACTGGCGGTTGGGAAACAGCTATTACGAACACCCTCTCCGCGGGTGATATGATCTTGGTCGCACGCAATGGCATGTTTTCTCATCGTTGGATCGATCTTTGTGAACGCCACGGTCTTAACGTGCAAATCGTTGAAACCACTTGGGGCGACGGAATTTCAGCGGAAAAATATGCTGAAATCCTCTCAAAAGATAAGGCACACACCATCAAAGCGGTCTTAGCGACGCACAATGAAACGGCAACTGGCGTTAAGTCAGACATTGCGGCCATTGGGCGCGCGATTAAGTCAGCGAACCACCCTGCCCTGTTTATGGTCGATGGTGTCTCTTCCATTGGATCGATGGATTTCCAGTTTGATAACTGGGGCGTGGACGTAGCAGTCACGGGGTCTCAGAAAGGCTTTATGTTGCCTGCAGGTCTGGCCATCCTCGGATTCAGTGAACGGGCAATGGCCGCGACTAAGTCTGGCACTCTGTATCGCACTTTCTTTGACGTTCACGATATGCAAGCAGGCTATGCGAACAACGCCTACCCCTACACGCCCGCCGTCGGGTTGATGAACGGGCTGAATGAAGCGTGTAAGATGCTTTTGGATGAGGGCTTGGACAACGTCTTTGCCCGTCATACTCGGATTGCCAGTGGTGTGCGCGCGGCGGTTTCAGCTTGGGGTTTGGAGCTTTGTGCTACAGCCCCAAAATTCTACTCCGATACGGTGAGCGCCATTCGGACGCCTGTAGGCTTCAATGCAACCGACATTGTGACCCATGCGGCTGAAACCTATGGTGTCGCGTTTGGTGTTGGGCTTGGCGAAGTAGCGGGAAAAGTTTTCCGCATCGGGCATCTCGGGAGCCTGACGGACGTTATGGCTTTGTCCGGCATTGCGACTGCAGAGATGTGCATGGTCGATCTTGGGTTAGACATTGAACTCGGCTCAGGCGTCGCTGCTGCGCAAGAAGTGTACCGTGCAGGTCCAGCGAACGAAAATCGAAAGGTCGCGTGATGAAAGACTTAGTTGAGAACATTCCAACCTACGAGGACATGCTGGAAGCGCACGAGCGGATCAAACCGCATATTCGTCGCACGCCTATCCGGACGTCAGATTATCTGAATGAACTGACTGGTGCTAAGCTGTTCTTTAAGTGTGAGAACTTTCAAGAACCCGGTGCCTTTAAGGTGCGTGGCGCGACAAACGCGGTGTTTGGTTTGGATGACGACCAAGCCAAGCGCGGTGTTGCCACGCATTCGTCCGGAAACCACGCATCTTGTCTGTCCTATGCCGCAATGTTGCGCGGCATCCCATGCAACGTCGTCATGCCAAGCACCGCGCCGCAGGCAAAGAAAGATACTGTCCGTCGCTACGGTGGCAAGATCACAGAATGCGAACCTTCGACCTCCGCGCGCGAGGCGACATTCGCAAAGGTGCAAGCCGAAACGGGCGGGGATTTCGTTCACCCATACAACGACCCACGCGTGATTGCCGGACAAGGCACTTGCGCCAAAGAATTGATGGAGCAAACCGGCGGCCTCGACATCGCTATGGCGCCAATCGGCGGCGGCGGCATGATTTCAGGCACTTGTCTGACCCTGTCCAACATGGCACCTGAGACGCAAATCATTGCTGCGGAGCCGGAACAAGCAGACGATGCGATGCGCAGCTTCAAGGCTGGCTATATCATTGCCGATGATGCGCCAAAAACCATCGCTGACGGGTTGCTGGTGCCTTTGAAAGAGCGGACTTGGCACTTCGTTTCGAACCATGTGACTGACATCCTGACGGCGTCCGAAGAGGAAATCATCGATGCGATGAAGCTGACGTGGAAGCATTTGCGCATCGTAATTGAACCATCCTCGGCTGTCCCGCTGGCCACAGTTCTCAAAAACAAAGATTGCTTCGCTGGCAAACGAGTCGGCATCATTATCACTGGCGGGAATGTCGATCTTGACAAGCTGCCTTGGACATTAGGAGCTTAAGACCCATGAAAGATATGGATTTTGAACAACTCGACGTAGGCTTTGACGTACCTGCCCTGCCAGGCATGAAAGCCGATAACATTCAAACACCTGCTTTGGTTCTGGATCTTGATGCGCTGGAGCGGAACATCAAAAAGATGGGCGATTACGCCAAAGCGCACGGAATGCGCCATCGCGTTCATGGCAAAATGCACAAGTCTGTCGATGTCGCAAAGCTGCAAGAACGTTTGGGCGGTGCCGTCGGTGTTTGTTGCCAGAAGGTGTCCGAAGCTGAGGTTTTCGCGCGCGGTGGGATCAGGGATGTTCTGGTTTCGAACCAAGTGCGTCATCCCCGGAAGATCGACCGTTTAGCTCAATTACCGAAGATCGGGGCGCGCACGATTGTTTGCGTCGACGACATCGATAACGTCGCCGAACTGTCAGAAGCCGCCGTGCGCCACAGGACGCAGATCGAATGCTTCATCGAAATGGATGTGGGTGCGGGTCGTTGCGGCGTGATCGGTGCCGAAAACGTTCTGACCATCGCCAAGGCGATTGATGCGGCAGCGGGCCTTAAGTTCACAGGTATTCAAGCCTACCAAGGTGCGATGCAGCACATGGATAGCTACGACGATCGCAAAGCGAAGATCGACGCGGCTGTTGCGATGGTTAAGGAGGCAATTGATCTTCTTGAACCTGCTGGCTTGAAACCAGAACTCGTCTCGGGTGGCGGCACAGGCAGCTACTATTTTGAGTCGAACTCTGGGGTCTTCAACGAACTCCAGTGCGGATCTTATGCCTTTATGGATGCAGACTATGGTCGCATCCTCGACAAAGACGGCAATCGAATCGACCAAGGTGAATGGGAGAACGCGTTCTTCTTGCTGACCTCTGTGATGAGCCACGCAAAGGCGGACAAGGCTATTGTAGACGCAGGCCTTAAAGCCCAGTCCGTCGATAGCGGTTTGCCGGTGATCTATGGTCGGACCGATGTTGAATACGTCAAATGCTCTGATGAGCATGGTGTCGTGGCCGATCCTGATGCGGTTTTGAAGGTGAATGACAAGCTCTGGCTTGTCCCCGGCCACTGCGATCCAACGGCAAATGTGCACGATTGGTATGTCGGCGTTCGCAACGGTGTTGTCGAAACGGTTTGGCCAGTGTCAGCACGCGGCAAGGCCTACTAAGTTCGATCCCTTTTCCTCGGTCATGTTTGACCACCTCCCATCGGGGCAGGCTTAGTCCTGCCCCACACTATCTGGAGTACCCCGATGATCATCGTTCCTGAGCGCGAAATTGCTGGGCTTATGACACGCGAAGCTGCGTTTGATGCTGTAGAAATGGTTTTTGCAGCCATGTCCGCTGGCGACGCCTACAACTTTCCGGTCGTCCGAGAGGCGATTGGACATGAAGACGCGCTTTACGGCTTTAAGGGCGGGTTTGATGAGGCGGGGCTGACTTTGGGTCTCAAAGCTGGAGGGTATTGGCCCAACAATCTGGAAAAACGCAATCTGATAAATCACCAATCAACGGTGTTTTTGTTCGATCCTGATACCGGTAAGGCCAAGGCGATGGTTGGTGGCAATCTGTTGACCGCATTGAGAACCGCTGCAGCCTCATCCGTGTCGATTAAGCATCTGGCGCGTGAGGATGCCAAAGTGATCGGTATGGTTGGCGCAGGTCATCAGGCGACGTTCCAATTGCGCGCAGCTTTGGAACAACGCAACTTTGAAAAGGTCATTGGATGGAACCTCCACCCCGAGATGTTGCCCAACATCGCGAAAGTCGCCGAACAGGCTGGGCTGCCCTTCGAAGCTGTGGATCTGAGCGGCATGACCGAAGCAGACGTGATCATTTCTATCACCTCATCCTTTGCTCCCAGCTTGATGGCCGATCACGTCAGCAAGGGCACACATATCGCGTGCATGGGAACGGACACCAAAGGAAAACAAGAGGTTGAGGCAGCCCTGTTGAAATCGGCGACTCTCTTCACGGATGAAGTGGCTCAATCGATCTCGATTGGCGAAGCGCAGCACGCTATTTCTGAGGGCTTGATAAGTCAGGATGATGTCAACGAACTTGGCGCAGTGATCAACGGCACCCATTCAGGACGGGTTGACGAAGACGAGATCACCTTGTTCGATGGGACTGGCGTCGGGCTACAAGACCTTGCAGTCGCGGCGAGTGTTGTCGACTTGGCCGTCGCCAAGGGCATCGCGATTGAGGTCAATTTCTAGAACGCAACCCTAGGCCGTTTCCGCATTTCCATTCCCGAGCTTGCCAGATAAAATCCTCCCATAGAGCAGAGGGAGGGTGCTATGGCGCAGTGTGACATTGGGTTGATCGGATTGGGAACGATGGGATCGGCTCTGTCGCTCAACATCGCTGAAAAAGGGTTCGACATCGCTGTCTGGAACCGTCGTAGCGAAGTGACCCACGCCTTTAAGGCCGAAGCCGGTGAGCTGGCCGACAAGATCACAGCAACTGAGACCCATGAAGAGCTTATCGCTGCTCTTAAATCCCCAAGAGCGATCATTTTGATGGTGCCTGCTGACAGCCCTGTCGATGATCAGATCGCGCAACTGCGACCCCTGCTCGACCCTGAAGATATGATTATCGATGCAGGCAATGCGAACTTTCACAATACGCGTACTCGCGCTGCATCGGGAGAGCCGTTTATCGGGATCGGTGTGTCTGGTGGCGAAGATGGCGCGCGCCATGGCCCCTCCATCATGGGAGGCGGTCCAAAGTCGTCTTGGGACTCTGTCGCGCATATTCTCGAAGCGATTAGTGCAAAATATGAAGGCCAGCCTTGTGCCACTTGGATGGGGCCAGATGGCGCCGGGCACTTTGTAAAAGCCGTCCACAATGGCATCGAATACGCCGACATGCAGATGATTGCCGAGGTCTATGGCATCATGCGTGATGGCATGGGAATGGATGCGGCCGCTATCGGCGGGGTGTTTGAGGCGTGGAACAATGGTCCGTTGCAATCCTACCTGATCGAAATTTCCGGCGAGGTGGCCAAAGCCATCGACCCAAAAACCGACGGCGCGATGTTGGATGCGATCGTGGATGCGGCCGGTCAAAAAGGCACAGGCCGTTGGACCGCGATTGAGGCACAGCATCTCGCAGCTCCGGTCCCCGCCATTGAGGCCGCGGTAGCTGCGCGCAACCTGTCGTCGCGTCGGGATGCGCGTGCTCTAGGTGAGGAGCTTTTCGGAGCAGCGCCGAAGCATTTTCCGCACGAAACGCTGTCAATTGATACCCTGGAACAAGCTTTGATCGCAGGTAAAATTCTCTGTTATGCACAGGGCTTCGTTATGCTCTCTGCGGCATCAGAGGAATTCGAATGGTCCCTGCCCCTACCCGCGATTGCAGAAGTTTGGCGCGAAGGGTGCATTATTCGATCTGCGATGCTGAACGATATGTCGGAAGCATTGACGGAAGATTCAGAGCGCAACCTCATGTTTGCGCCCTATTTCTCGGATCATCTGAAAAAGAACCATGGGGCATTGCGGCAGGTGGTAGCACAGGCTGCGTTGCACGGCTTGGCGGCACCTGCATTGTCGTCTGGCCTATCTTACTTCGATACAATGCGCACAGCACGCGGCACGGCAAACATGATCCAAGGTCAAAGGGACTTTTTCGGGCGGCATAGTTTCGTGCATATAGACGGCAGCGAAGGTCAGCATGGGCCTTGGGCGGACTAGGGCTTAACCATTAGCCCGCTCGGCGTTCCGCAAATCCTTTCACACCCCTGATCAGTAATCAGAATGGGTTCGGTTGTTTCAATTCCGCCGTCATCGAGCCAGAGTGCCGGCATGAAATGAAATGTCATTCCGGCTTCCAAAGGCGTCTTATCACCTGCTCTGAGTGACATGGTTCGCTCACCCCAGTCTGGCGGGTAACTCAATCCAATCGGGTATCCGCAGCGGTTATCTTTTTCGAACCCGTGTTTTCCAAGCTTGGTGTTAAATACATTTGCTAGGTCCTGGCAAAGAACGCCGGGCTTTGCGAGCGCCAGCACAGCATCGGTGGCGTCGTGCACCGCCTCTTCAGCTTTTCGATACCTTTCTGGAACCGAACCTAAGAATAAGGTTCTTGATTGAGGGCATTGATACCTTCGATATGCGCCGGCAATTTCGAAAAATGTGCCAATGTCCTTTTCGAGCGGTGCATCATCCCAAGTCAGATGGGCCGCAGTTGCGTCCAATCCCGATGGGGCCATCGGAACGATTGCGGGATAGTCACCCCAATGACCATCAGCACCTTGTATTCCGGTTCGGTAAACTTCTGCGACCAGGTCATTTTTCCGCATTCCAGGTTCGGCCGTTTCTAAAATCGTTTGGTGCATACGAGTGACAATTTTTCCTGCTCGGCGCATGTATTCGATTTCAGCTTCTGATTTCTTTGCACGAAGCCAATTGACCAACCCTGTGGCATCTTGTGTTTTTATGCCTTCCACTTCCAGAGTTTGATGCGCCTTGGCACTGAAATAGTAATTGTCGAGCTCGACACCGAGTGTCTTATTTGAAACCGAGATTTCTCTCAAAATCTCCGCCAAATCTGACATGGGATGTCTTTTCGGGTTCTGAACATAGACGTCTTCGTATCCACGATTTTGCGCGTCATTCATCCAGACGGTTCGATTTGCTCCGGCGAGGTCAATTCCGCGCCCCCACCAAATCGGATCATTGTCCAAAGTCACCAAAACACCTTGATGAACATAGAATGACCAACCGTCATATCCTGTGAGCCACGCCATGTTGGACGGGTCAGTGAGAAACAGAACTTCCAATTCTGCTTTCTGCATCTCCAGACGCGTTTTTTCTAATCGCGACTGGTACTCTTGGATGGAGAATGGCGGGTTCGGGTTCGGCATCAAGGTCTCCTTGAGGAGACTATGGCAACACTTTAGCCCAATGCATACCCTGCACCGCGCACCGTCCGCACGGGGTCTTCCCCGCCGTTCCCGGTTAGCACCTTGCGTAACCTTCCGACGTGCACGTCGACAGTCCGCGTATCGACATAGATGTCGCGGCCCCAGACCCGATCAAGAAGTTGATCGCGCGACCAGACGCGGCCGGGTTTTTCCATAAAAGTGCTGAGCAGCCGAAACTCGGTTGGGCCAAGCTTTAATTGCTCATCGCCGCGTGTGACCCTGTGGGTTTCGCTGTCCAAGACTATGTCGTCATAAGTTAGGACCTGACCGACCGTGGAGGGCCTGACACGACGCAGCTGCGTGCGAACACGCGCCATCAATTCACTGACAGAATAGGGTTTGACCACATAATCGTCAGCGCCGGTTTCCAGCCCGCGCACCTTGTCGATTTCTTCTGACTTAGCTGAGAGCATGATGATCGGGATATTGCGTGTCTCAGGGCTGATCTTGAGCCGACGACAGACTTCGATGCCGGAGAGGATCGGCATCATCCAATCCAGAACGATCACATCGGGCGGGTCTTCATTGACCATCATCAACCCATCTTCGCCGTTCTCAGCGCGGCTGACGCGGAAGCCTTCCGCTTCGATGTTGTAAGCGAGAACTTCTCGCTGGGCTGGTTCGTCTTCTACGACGAGGACATGCGGCTGTGGGAGAGACATCGCAATTTAACCTAAACTTCACCTATGAATGCTGTTTTGTCTGACTTCGGGCGTGCCTCATCCGGCATTTCACCCGTTACGAGATAAATTACTTGTTCGGCCATATTGGTCGTCAGATCGCCCATCCGCTCCACGTTTTTGGCCATAAAATGAAGATGCATACAGGCCGTGATGTGCCGCGGGTCTTCCATCATGAATGTAAGGAATTCGCGGAACAGCGCATTATACATCTGGTCAACTTCTTGATCGCGCTGGCGTACGTCTTCGGCAAGGTCCGCGTCACCACGGATGTAAGCATCGAGCGTATCTTTCAGCATCACCTGCACCTCTTTCGCCATCCGACGTAGGGCAGCGTCAGCACCGTTGATCGGCTGCATATCGGCAAGCACAGACGTGCGTTTGGCGATGTTCTTGGAATAGTCACCAATCCGTTCAAGGCTCGCAGCAAGGCGAAGAACAGTCAGGATAGAACGCAGGTCTTTCGACACCGGCGCCCGCAAAGCAATAACCCTTGCCGCTTCGTCGTTGATCTCAACTTCCAGTGCATCAATCGCTTTATCGCCATTCCGAACGGCTTCAGCCAATTCGACATCGCGCTTTTCGAGTGATTGCGCCGCGTTCAGAATAGCATCTTCGACCAATCCACCCATCTTCATGATAAGCGTGATCAGCGCTTCTAGGTCGCGATCATAGGCGGATGAAATATGTTCGTTCATGGGAGGGAGGCTCCGTTACCCGATGCGGCCTGAGATGTAACTCTCGGTCCGTTCGTCTTCGGGGTTGGTGAAGATTTTGTCGGTATCGTCATACTCGACCAAATTGCCGAGGTGAAAGAACGCTGTTTTTTGGCTCACGCGGGCCGCTTGCTGCATGGAGTGTGTGACGATCACGACGGAATAGTTCTGGCTCAGTTCGTCGATAAGCTCTTCGACCTGAGCGGTTGCGATTGGGTCGAGCGCTGAACAAGGTTCGTCCATCAGCAAGACCTGTGGTTCAGTTGCGACGGCACGGGCAATGCAAAGGCGCTGCTGTTGCCCACCAGACAAGCCAGTACCTGGCGCATCGAGGCGATCTTTCACCTCATCCCAGATCGCTCCCCGACGAAGTGCCTTTTCAACGATGTCGTCGAGTTCCGCTCTATTCATGGCAAGGCCATGGATACGAGGGCCGTAAGCGACATTGTCGTAGATCGACTTCGGGAAAGGGTTCGGCTTTTGGAACACCATGCCCACCTTAGCGCGCAGCTGCACAGGATCGACGCGTTTGTCGTAGATGTCTTCGCCATCAATTTTGATGTCGCCTTCAACACGGCACACGTCGATGGTGTCATTCATTCGGTTGATGCAGCGCAGAAATGTTGATTTGCCGCATCCCGATGGCCCGATGAAGGCCGTCACTGTTTTATCCGCAATATCGACATTCACGTCTTTGATGGCATGGTTATCGGCGTAATAGACCTGCACGTTTTTTGCGCTGATCTTGATGTCTTGTTCTGTGCTCATCTGACGATCCATATAGGCTAGGTCTTCCATCTCTGTCCCCTTTTACCAGCGACGCTCAAAACGGCGACGGAGAATGATTGCTATGATGTTCATTGTAAGAAGGAACACAAGCAAGACGATAATGCCGCCCCATGCACGCTCATAATAAGCGGGGTCGGCGCGTTTGGCCCATTCGTAAATTTGGGCAGGCATGGCGGAGTTCGGGTCAAGGAAACCGGATGCGACGCCTTCGGGGTAGTTCGACGCGATAAAGCCGACCATACCGATCAAGAGGAGCGGTGCAGTTTCACCAAGCGCCTGTGCCAAACCAATGATGGTGCCTGTTAAGATACCGGGCATAGCGAGAGGCAGAACGTGGTGGAACACCGTCTGCATTTTTGATGCACCCACTCCAAGGGCCGCGTCTCGAATGGACGGTGGCACGGCTTTAAGGGACGCACGGGTTGAGATCACAATCGTCGGCAACGTCATCAACGTCAGCGTCAGACCACCCACAATAGGTGCAGATTGCGGCAAATGCGCGAATTGGATGAAAACGGCGAGACCGAGGATACCGAAGACGATGGACGGTACAGCCGCGAGGTTTGAGATATTCACCTCGATGAGGTCAGTAAACCGGTTCTGAGGCGCAAACTCTTCAAGGTAGATCGATGCTGCGACACCGATGGGCAAAGCGAGGATCAGCACCACCAGCATCATAAAGAATGATCCGATCATAGAGACACCGATACCAGCCGACTCAGGGCGTTTCTCTGACGCGTCAGCACCAGTGATGAATGCCCAGTTGAAAATACGTTCCACGCTGCCCTCTTCGACCATTTGATCAATGAGGTCCAAGTGCTCCGGAGACAGGTTTTTGTCCCGCGCCAAGTCTTCACGCGTGACCCGGCCCTTGAGATAGCCATCGACACGCGACGAAGCGAGAACAGTGAATTCAACTGTTTCGCCAATCTGATCGGGGTTCGCGATCACGTAATCACGGATTTGCGCGGCGGCGGAGTCAGACAGAATCTTCGCAATGTTCTTGTCCTCGATTTCTGTCTCCATACCTTCGGTTGCATCAACCAAGGCATTCTGGATCAACGGCTTATACCCGAAGGTCGAAACTTTCTTGATTGCTTCGATGTCTCGCTCGCCTGTTTTGTCGAGCTTCTCTTCGAGCAATTCCACGTCCAACGTCACATAAGTCTGCGTAAACGCAGGCGTGCCGTTCTGAATGATCGCCCAAAGCAGTGCCACTAGGAAGAAGAGGCCAACGCAGATGGCGGCGATGCCATAGGCTTTGAACCGCTTCTCGGCCGCGTTCCGCTTTTTGGTGCGGGCATCAATCTCGAGGATCGACTTCGCTGGTTTCGTGCTGACAGGTGTTACAGTTGTATCGGTCATTCATATTGCTCCCGGTACTTACGCACGATGTAGAGGGCGAAGATATTGAGCCCCAGGGTGATCACGAACAAGGTGATCCCGAGAGCGAAGGCCACGAGTGCTTCTGGCGAGGAAAAATCGCTGTCGCCGGTCAACTGGCTCACAATCTTGGCAGTCACGGTTGTCATCGCTTCGAATGGATTCATCGAGAGGCGTGCTGCGGCCCCTGCCCCAAGCACAACGATCATGGTTTCGCCAATTGCGCGAGATGCTGCCAGCAAGATCGCCCCGACAATGCCTGGAAGTGCTGCGGGCAAGATAACTTGGCGGACTGTCTCGGAATGTGTCGCGCCCAAGCCGAGTGATCCGTCGCGCATGGACTGTGGAACTGCGTTGATAATGTCATCGGACAAAGAGCTGACAAACGGGATCAACATGATCCCCATGACGAGGCCCGCGGTCATAACGGCTGTGCCGCCTGACATCCAATCGACGCCCAGAAATCCGTTTTGTCCGAACACTTCTACCAAAAGTGGACCGACGGTTAGCAAAGCAAAAAGACCGTAAACGATGGTTGGGATGCCGGCGAGGACTTCAAGCAATGGCTTGGCGACTGAGCGGACCGGCTTTGAGGCGTATTCGGAAAGATAAATCGCCGCGAAAAGGCCAATCGGCACAGCTACAATCAGAGCAATCAGTGAGATATAAAGTGTACCCCATAAAAGTGGTAAAATGCCCAGTTCTGAACCACCACCGCGGCCTGAGAAACTCGGGTTCCAGCTAAGGCCAAAGAAAAATTCGGAGGCTGGGTAAAGGCGGAAGAATTCCATCGTGTTAAAGATCAGCGAAAGAACAATTCCCAGCGTCGTCAAAATAGCGATTGATGCCGCGAAGATCAGAATTGCAAGCACGCCTTGTTCGACGACGTTGCGGGCTCTGAAATCCTTGTTGGTTATCCGCCAAGACACAAGTAAACCCGTCAAAGCAGTTGCGATTACAAAGACAGATTTCCAAGTATCACCGACCTCATTCATCGCGCGGTAGCTTTTGGCGGCTTCAAGGGTGCTTGGTGTCACGTCGGACCCTAGCGCGACCCCTACACCAGCTAGCAAATCGCGAATATCATCCTGCTCGGCATCAAGCGCTGCGATCTCTTCTTCTGTCAAAACGCCAGTTTCAACAGCAGTATCGAGGCCATCGGCAACCCGCCGAACGTCGGACATGATCAAATCGAGCGAAGCACCTTCCTCGCTGGCTTGGTCCGTTACCAAGCCCGACACGCTGCTGTTGATCACCAATGGCTGAACCAAGAGCCATAGAATCAACAAACCCATCGCTGGCAGGATCGTCGCACATGCGACGTTGTAGCCATAATACGATGGTAAAGAATGCAAATTGCGGCTGTTGCCGCCTGCGGACGCCATGGCCCGCTGTCTGCCCAAAACAAATCCGATCACACCCAAAGCCAGCACGATCAGGATCAGAATAGTATTTGGCATCAGAGCCCCCGCCAGTATCGCCAATCGCGCTTTAACATGATGTTTGGGATACTGCTGTGATTATTTTGATGTGAGCAGGAAAAAAAGTCAGGTGGCCCGTGGATACGAGCCACCTGAGATGGATTAGTTTGTCATTGTCTGTTCGTCAGAGATCATCATCTGAGTGTCAGCCAATGCTGGGTCGGAAACCAGCCCGTATTCGGCCAATGGACCGTCTGGGCCTGCGATTTCGTCAGCAACGAAGAATTCTGCGAATTCCTTTAGACCTGGGATAACGCCGATGTGCGCCGCTTTGATGTAGAAAAACAGCGGACGAGATACTGGGTATTCGCCTGTTGAGATGGATTTAGTGGTTGGCTCAACGCCAGAAACTGTTGCCACCTTCAACTTGTCAGTGTTGTTCTCATAGAATGCCAGACCGAACACGCCAATGCCGTTTGAGTTTGCGTCGATACGAGCAAGCGTTTCGGTGTAGTCGCCGTCGATATCAACGGAACGACCGTCGCCGATCACAGCCAAGCAAGCATCTTCAGCGTCATCTTCGGACATGCCAGCGGCCATCATGGCTTCGAATGCACCAGTTTCTTCACAACCAACTGCGATCACTTTTTCTTCGAAAACTTCGCGTGTGCCGTGCTTTGTGCCTGGGATGAAGGCAAGGATTTCTGCATCTGGCAGATCAGCGTTGAAGTCCGACCACTTTGTGTGTGGGTTGTCGACCAATTCACCGTCGACCATCACTTTTGGAGCCAGCGCGTTGAACAGGTCAGACTGGGTGAACGCTGTGTATTCTGGTCCATCGATCTGGGAGGCGAATACGATGCCGTCGTAACCGATACGAACTTCGATGATGTCAGTGACACCAGCTTCGGCACATGCGACAACTTCTTTTTCGCGGATCGCACGGGATGCGTTTGCGATGTCGATTGTGTTTTCGCCAACACCTTCACAGAATCGCTTAAGGCCAGCGGATGATCCGCCAGATTCAACAACTGGTGTTGGGAAATCAAAGTTTTCGCCGAAGGCTTCTGCCACGATAGAAGCGTATGGGAGGACCGTGGAAGAGCCAGCGACTTGAACGTTGTCACGTGCGGCAGCGGATGTTGCTGAAACAGCTGCGATCGCCAAGGAAGAGGCGGTCAGTTTCATGAACGACATATAAATAACTCCTGTCTGTCATCATGGCCCTTCCGCGAACGGCGGGACCGATGCCGACCTTCTCTTGGCCAGTGACGAAGCTTTTGTGACGTTTATGTAAAAGTTTTATGACAGCCTATGTGACAGGCATCTGTTTTTCGACAAATGTCGGTAAAACAATGGTAAAAATCGTCCCTTCGCCTTCAACACTGTCGATCTGCAAACGGCCGCGATGGCGGTTTACGATATGTTTCACGATGGCGAGGCCCAAACCCGTCCCTCCGATCTCTCGCGACCGGTGAGAATCGACTCGGTAGAAGCGTTCGGTCAGACGTGCGAGGTGGTGTGGAGCGATGCCCGGCCCGTCATCGCGAACGATCAGGCGGAGGCCTTCCGCCCGCAAAGCAACTACATGGGATGGTGCAGTAATGGAGATGAAGATATTCCCGTTTTCGTGGCCGTATTTGACCGCGTTTTCGATCAGGTTGCTGACCACTTGGCGCAATTGGTTTTGGTCACCCTGAACCAAAGCACCGTCGCTCTGATCATCGACGTGGATCTGAACATCGGACTGGTTCAATACCGGCTCCAAGTTGGCAATTGTCGCACTGACCACGGCAGATAGGTCCACCTTATCCAATGGGCGCACCCTGCCTTCGGCTTCTACCCTGCTGAGCGACAACAGATCGTCGACCAAACGCGTCATACGACCGGCCTCGCGTTCCATGATCGAAAGGAAACGATCTTGTGCGACTGGGTCGGATTTGGCTGCCCCGCGAAGCGTTTCGATGAAGCCCGTTAGTGCGGTCAGCGGTGTACGCAATTCGTGGCTCACATTGGCTACGAAATCCCGCCTAAGCTGGCCGATGTCCTCATCCGCTGTTTTGTCCTTAAACGAAAGAACGACGCCCAAGGGAGAATTCGCGATATGGACTTGAAACACCGTGTCGCGCCCAGCGTCTCGGCCAAGATACCGTGCATCCGCGGCTTCGCCGATTCGCAATACCTGTTCGACTCTATCCAGTAGGTTTGGCTGGCGTAGAGCAGTTATATAGTGCCGCCCTTTCATATGCCCGCCAATCAAACGCTCAGCTGGTTCATTCATCGCAAGCACAGTTTGGTCGCGACCGATCAAGATGATCGGGGTTGGGATAGTCTCCAAAAGTGCTGCTGTGGTGTCCGGCGTCATTCCGCGACTGTCCTGTTCTTCTGCTCTCGCGCCAACCAACAAAGGCAGGTTTCGCGTTTATGAAGGTTTTGTAACAGTTTGATGACGATCCGCTAAGCCGTTGCTGCTTTGACCGCTGTGCTGAACTCTTCGATCAAAAGGTCGATGTCTTCGACACCCACGGACACACGGAAGAACCCCTCGCTGATCCCAAGCTCTGCCCGCCCTTCCGGAGTAAGCCCGCGATGGGATGACGACGGCGGATGGGATAGTGTCGTCCCGATGTCGCCCAGTGTCGGTGCAAAGGCAATGTTCGGAGCTGCTTGCGTCAACGCGTTCGCCGTTTCGCGACCGCCGTTCAGTTCAAACGAGAGCATGTTACCAGGGCGATTGCCAAGGACCTGTTGAACGCGGTTGTGGTCTGGATGATCTGGCAACGATGGGTGCAGGACACGTTTGACGCCATCCAGATCTTTCAATGCCGCCGCCAACTTAGTGGCATTCTCCTCCGCGCGATCATAGCGCAGTTCGAACGAATGAAGTCCGCGTTCCGCAAGCCAGCAGTCAAACGGGCTCGCCGTCAGGCCCCAACTCGCGTTGGCGTCGTAGATCGCGGTTTGGAGCTCTGTGTCGTTCGCCACGGCATATCCAAGGGTTACATCAGAATGGCCAGCCAAAAGTTTGGTGACGGAGTGAACAACAATATCAGCACCATGTTCGAAAGGTTGATACCCCCTCGGCGTGGTGAACGTATTGTCAACGACCAGCAGAGCGCCAATCTCTTTTGCCAAAGTCGCAATTCCTACCATATCCGCGACGCGAATTGTGGGGTTTGAAACAACCTCAACCAAGATCATCTTGGTGTTTGGCTGCACAGCAGCTTTCATCGCGGAAACATCTGTTGGGTCAGCGAAGGACGTTTCAACGCCAAATTTCGGAAGGTCTTGTGACATCAAGCGCAAGGAGCGGCCATAGAGCTGGTTACCGCCCAGAATGTGGTCGCCCGCTTTCAGACAGCCCAGAAAAACCGCGCCAATGGCCGACATGCCGGAACCCGTGATGATCCCACCTTCAACGCCTTCGAGCATGTCGATCTTTTGCGCCAGTACGGCGGCATTAGGGTGCCCTTCGCGTGCGTAAGTGTAACCGGACATCTGCTCATACTGCTGATCGAGTGTGTCGGGATCAGGGCTTGAATACACCACGGAGGGTTGCAGCGGTGTGACCACAGGGTGGGATACAGATGTCGGCCACCCAGTCCGGCGGACAATACTTTTACCAGATTTGCTCATCCCAGTTCCTTTAGGTCCTTTGCGAAGCGCTTGGCGTTGAGTTGATAGCCTATAGCGGAGGCTTTCAGGCCTTCAATCTGCTCTTCCGTCAACTCACGTACGACTTTGCCGGGCATTCCCATGACCAATGATCCATCGGGAATGGTCTTGCCTTCGGGGATAAGCGCCCCTGCCCCAATCAAACAATTCTTCCCAATGACCGCGCCGTTTAGCACAGTGGCGCCCATACCGATCAGGCTGTTATCGCCAATTGTGCAGCCATGCAGCATCGCTTTATGTCCAATGGTGCAACCTCCGCCGATCTGTAATGGAAAGCCCATGTCTGTGTGGAGCACGCAGTTCTCTTGCAAGTTACTTCCCGCGCCAACACGAATTTCTTCGTTGTCGCCGCGCAAGGTGCATCCGAACCAAACCGAGGATTTTCCTTCCAGCACCACATTGCCCATCACATGCGCGCCGGGCGCGACCCAAGCTGATGCATCGATCTGTGGCGAGATATTTCCCAATGCGTAGATCATTCGAGCCCCTCGAATTCTTCTTTCAATTTCAAAACTCGGCCCATTAAGTCTGGCTGTTGCTTCGCACGGAGCCGCTCGGCCGAGATGATCGTTTTTAGCCGTTCTTCAGTTTCGCCCAGATCATCGTTTATGAGCACGTAATCATAGACATCCCAATGGCTGATCTCATCCCAGCTTTTCTGCATCCGGCGTTCGATCACCTCCGGCGCGTCCTGCCCTCGGCTGACGAGACGACGATGAAGCTCAGGGATCGACGGCGGTAGGATGAATATCGACAGCACATGATCGCGCAGGGACGACTTGGCGATCTGCTGTGCGCCTTGCCAGTCGATATCGAAAAGCACATCGCGCCCTTCGTTGATGGCTTTTTCGACGGGTGCCTTTGGAGAGCCATAGTAGTTTTCAAACACCTGCGCGTGCTCCAACATCTCACCCGCATCAATCTGTCTTTGAAACTCGTCGATGGAGACGAAGTAATAATGCTGACCATCCACTTCGCCGTCGCGTGGTGGACGTGTCGTAGCCGAGACCGAAAAGCTGAGCGTCGGATCCCAATCCCGCAACCGACCAGCGAGTGTGGACTTGCCTGCGCCGGATGGGGAGCTGAGGATTATAAGTAGGCCGCGACGGTTCATTGTTATTCCACGTTTTGAATTTGTTCGCGCATCTGGTCGATCACGGCCTTTAGATCAAGGCCGACTGAAGTGAGGCCCTTGAACTGCGCCTTTGAACACAAGGTGTTTGCTTCGCGGTTAAATTCCTGGGCAAGAAAATCGAGCTTGCGACCCATTGGCTTTGGATCGGCGATCATATCGCGCGCTGCGGCTATATGTGCCGTCAGCCGGTCGAGCTCTTCCGTGACATCTTGTTTGACAGCAATGACGGCCAGCTCTTGTTCTACCCGCGTTGGATCGACCTCTTTGGCTTCTGCCATCACCCGACCGAACGCGTCGTTGAGGGAAGCCGCCTGATGGGATTTCCGTGCTTCGGCAGCTTGGATGGCTGCAGCAGTCAGGCTTTCTATTTCATCAACCTGAGACAGCAGTACATTCTGCAACGCGTCTCCCTCTACAGAACGCATCGCGACGAAGTCTGTCATAAGCTCTGGCAGATCGGCTTTCAACACGTCGACAAGCGTCGAGTCGTCGTCTTCCGATTTGTTCTGAACAACCACACCGCGTTGGCTCAGCACGTCAGCTGCGGTTGGTTGGCCGAGCGTAACGCCCAAGCTAAAGGCGCGATCCTGAACTTGTTCCAGTGCCTGTAGGACGCGATCCAGTTGCGCCTCGTCCACGGCCAAAGCACTTCCCGTGTCGTTTCTTGTCAATCTCAGAGAGACAGTTATGTTCCCCCGCGTCAGGTTTTCTTTGATCGTCGCCCGGACAGCTTGCTCCAACCCGTCCAAACCGTCGGGCAGTCGAAGTCTTACGTCCAAACCGCGGGCATTTACGCCTCGCATTTCCCAAATCCAACTCGCACCGTCCAAGGCTCCGGTTCGGCTTGCGTAGGCAGTCATGGATTGGATCATGGTCGGTCCTTAGTGGGTTTAGTTGATTTGGACCTACGTGAAAACACGCGCGGGGGGCAAGGGGGTGAACCGGATTTGGCCAAGGATTTGGTCGGCAGCATTAACCAATTAACGGTTTCCTAAGTGATTTCTCGATGATTTTCGGGGAATAGGTAACGCATGTTAATGAGTTAAAGTGAGCAATCACGATGTTAAAAGACCTTGTCACAGAAACGGACAAGCAGACGCACCTCGGACCCGAGGCACGCTTTATCTTGGACGAGATCGAAGCCAACTGGCGTAAGACCGGTAGCATTCGTTCGGGGAATGAAGATCAACTTAACAAAGCCATGGGACTGAGCTTAGCGCGTAACGACGTTTTCTTAGTGCAGTACCGTGGGCCGGGCGATGGTGAGGTATTGTTTGCTGACAAAGGCCTTCAAGAGCAATTTTGCGCTGCCGAGCAAAAATTTATGTTAACTGATCTCTTTGAAGAACAGACATGTGAAACCGCTCTGGAACTAATGGATGCGGCCTTCACGTTGCCCTCGATTGTGAACTTGCCTCTCACGGCGCAACGCGGTGCCTTTCGAAGACCACTAAAAGCAGAACTACTGCTTTTGCCTGTTTTCGACGGGCCCAATCGTACAAAGTTCCTGATCGCAGCACTCGTAACCGAAGGACACGCTTGGCCAAAGAAAAGCCGTTTCGAGCTATCAAAAGATGTGAGTTTTCGGTGTGAGGCATTGCAAAGCACCCTACCCGACCGCCGAAATTCAAAAGGCCCGCAATTGATCGTGGACAATACTGCCTTATGAAAAAGGCCCGCGAAAAGGCGGGCCTTCTTCATGTGTTTTATTGGTTAGCTCGCCTTGGCGTGATCCAACTTGGCGCGACGCGCAGATAGCTCCTCTGAAACCAAGAACGCCAACTCAAGCGACTGGCTCGCGTTCAGACGTGGATCACAAGCTGTGTGATAGCGATCTGACAAATCTTCGTCGGTCACCGCACGCACACCACCAGTGCATTCGGTCACATCTTTGCCTGTCATCTCAAAATGAACGCCGCCTGGAATCGTGCCTTCGGCATTGTGCACGTCGAAGAACTCTTTGACTTCTCGCAGCACGCTGTCGAAGGGGCGTGTTTTGTAGCCAGTTGTCGACTTGATGGTGTTGCCATGCATCGCATCGCAAGTCCAAACGACGTTGGCGCCCTCTTCTTCCACAGCTTTGATCAAACGCGGCAGATGTTCACCAACAGAGCCAGCACCGAAGCGTGCAATCAACGTTAAACGGCCTGCTTCGTTTTCAGGGTTGAGAGAGTGCATCAAGGATTTCAGATGGCCTGATGTCATGCTCGGGCCACACTTCAATCCAATCGGGTTCTGGACGCCTTTGCAGAATTCCACATGCGCGCCGTCAGGCTGACGTGTTCTGTCACCGATCCAGATCATGTGACCGGACCCTGCAAGCCATTTGCCAGTTGTCGAGTCGACCCGCGCCAATGCTTCTTCATACTCAAGCAACAACGCTTCATGGCTTGTGTAGAATTCAACGGTCTTCAGATCATGCAGCGTTTCGCTGCTCAATCCAGCAGCTTCCATAAAGTCCAGCGTGTCGGAGATACGCTCTGCGATATGACGGTACTTTTCTGCTTCCGGCGCGCCGGTGAAGCCAAGCGTCCAAGAGTGAACCTGCCGAACATCGGCATACCCACCGGTGGAGAACGCGCGAAGCAGGTTTAGCGTTGCCGCCGCCTGCATGTAAGCTTGCAGCATACGGTCCGGATCGGGAATACGGCTTTCAGCGTTGAAGTCAAAACCATTGATAATGTCGCCGCGGTAGCTCGGCAATTCCACATCACCTTTCGTTTCTGTCGACGCCGAACGCGGCTTGGCCATTTGGCCCGCCATACGACCAACCTTCACCACTGGCACCTTGGCACCATAGGTCAGCACCATCGCCATCTGCAGCATCACTTTGAACGTGTCGCGAATGCCGTCTGCGGAAAACTCTGCAAAGCTCTCTGCGCAGTCGCCGCCTTGCAAAAGGAAAGCTTCACCACGGCTCACCGCGCCAAGGTGATCTTTCAAACGGCGTGCCTCGCCCGCGAAAACCAAAGGTGGATAAGAGGCAAGACGCGCTTCAACAGCGCTCAGTGCCGCCGCATCCGTATACTCTGGCATCTGGATCCTGGGCTTGTTGCGCCAGTCAGATTTTTGCCAATCAGTCATCGTCTTGCTCCATAATAAAAGAAATGGCCCGCGTTAGCGGTACCAACACTCCCCTATAGCGACCTTATGAATAAGGGCCAATGCCAATTTGCAAAGTTTTGTGGTAACTAAATTGATACGACGCTCGAATCCTCTTGAACGAGTTGAAAAAAAGGTGTTGTGCTCGGCCAACTCACCTACGGCAGGAAGACGCCAATGAATACGACGGTTCCAACAATTGATGTCGACCACATCGGCAAACCGCGACGGTTTGTTTTCGTATTGTTGAAGAACTTCACGATGCTGAGTTTTGCCTCTGCAATCGAAGCGCTGCGCATCGCTAACCGTACGGCCGGTAAAGAACTCTACGTATGGACAAAGATTGGTGAAGGTGGGGGAAGCATCGCTTGCTCCAACGGTTGTGAGTTTCAATTGGATGGGGATTTGATCGAAACCGAGCGTGACGACACCATCATGTTGTGCGGTGGAATAGATATTCAGGACGCAACAACCAAAAAGCTGCTGAATTGGGTCAGACGAGAGGCTCGCAAAGGTGCAACAATTGCTGGGCTTTGTACGGCTGGATATTCCATGGCCCGAGCCGGACTCTTGGACGGAAAAAAAGCAACCATCCATTGGGAAAACCAAGACAGCTTCACTGAGGAGTTTGACGAGGTTGAACTGACCAAGTCGGTGTTTGTTATCGATGGAAACCGAATGACCACAGCGGGTGGGACCGCGTCAATCGACATGATGCTAAAACTGATCGCGGATGATCACGGCGAAGAATTGGGTAATGCGGTCGCTGACCAACTTGTCTATTCGTCCATCCGGACAGATCAGGACACACAACGTTTGTCCATTCCTACACGTATTGGCGTCCGCCATCCGAAACTAAGCCAAGTGATCCAGATGATGGAGCAGAATATCGAGGAGCCGATAAGCCCATCCATCTTGGCGAAAGAGGTTGGCATGTCGACCAGACAGCTGGAGCGACTCTTCCGGCGTTATCTGTCACGCAGTCCTAAGCGGTATTACATGGAATTGCGGCTGCAAAAGGCACGCAATCTGCTCATGCAAACGGATATGACGGTCATCAACGTGGCGTTGGCCTGCGGGTTCGCGTCGCCATCGCATTTTTCGAAGTGCTATCGGTCTCACTACAATACGACCCCATATCGTGAACGCGGTACCATGGCTACGCGGCTGTCTGTCTAGCAAGTCAACTTCATAGAATTCTGCAAAGCTGCAGTTAAAAGGGCTAAATTTCCGAATGTTAGCGCCGTTCAACAGTGCAATTCGTCTTTCCTTTTCTGTATCCCCTGTTAATCTGCCCGTCAGGATAACGAATGTATCCAGTAGGGAGAAAACTATGAAAAAATTGATGATGGCCTCGGCGGCCACAGCTTTGATGGCATCTGGCGCGTTTGCTGATGGCCACTCAGAAATCAAGATGGGTGTTATTCTTGGCTTCACTGGGCCAATTGAATCACTGACACCACCGATGGCAGATGGTGCTGAATTGGCGATGAAAGAAGTCACCGACTCTGGCCTGCTCTTGGGCGGCGCTTCTGTTACATCTGTACGCGCTGACTCGACCTGTATCGATGCGGGTGCCGCAACTGCTGCTGCCGAGCGTTTGGTCTCCGCCGATGGTGTCAAAGGCATCATGGGTGCGGACTGTTCTGGTGTGACTGGCGCGATCTTGTCCAACGTTGCTTTGGCAAACGGCATGGTCATGATTTCACCATCCGCGACATCCCCAGCCCTGTCTTCACCAGACGACAACGGCCTTTTCTTCCGCACTGCGCCGTCCGATGCCCGTCAGGGTGTTGTGATGACCGAAGTGCTGATGGAAGAAGGCATCATGGAAGTTGCGGTGACATATACCAACAACGACTATGGCAAAGGTCTTGCAGATAGCTTCCAGGCAGCATTCGAAGCGGCTGGCGGGACTGTCACAATCTCTGCAGCTCACGAAGACGGCAAAGCAGACTACTCTGCTGAAGTTGGCGCATTGGCGGCAGCCGGCGGTGAGCGTCTGGTGGTTGCTGGCTACGTTGACCAAGGTGGTGCCGGTATCGTGCGTTCCGCATTGGACACAGGTGCATTTGACACATTCCACTTCCCTGACGGCATGATCGGTGCATCTTTGTCCGAACAGTTCGGTGATGAGATCGAAGGATCAACAGGTCAGGTTCCTGGTACAGACAGCCCGGGCGTTGCTGCATTCTCTGAATTGGTTGGCGATGCGTTTGATGCGACATCCCCATTCACACCAGAAAGCTATGACGCTGCCGCATTGATGATGTTGGCCATGCAGGCTGCTGGTTCTTCTGAACCAGCCGACTATGTCAGCAAAATCGAAATGGTTGCGAACGCACCAGGTGAGCAGATCTTCCCTGGCGAATTGGCAAAAGCGCTTCAGATTCTCGCTGACGGTGGTGACATCGACTATGTCGGTGCATCCGCTGTTGAGCTGGTAAACGGTGGTGAATCTGCCGGTAACTATCGCCAGATCGTGATCGAAGGTGGTGAAATTTCCACAGTGAAATTCCGCTAAGACTGGATTAGATTTGAAGCGGCGCAGGGCAACTTGCGCCGCTTCTTTCAAATAAGACGCAGAAGAATGCGCTTCGGGGGATATCTATGATCGTTGTCGAAAACCTCGTGAAAACCTTTGGTGGTTTTCGCGCCGTGGACGGTGCAAGCCTATCGATTGAGGAAGGAACGATCACAGGGTTGATCGGCCCGAACGGTGCCGGAAAAACCACTCTTTTCAATGTGATCGCAGGCGTTCTTTCACCAACTGAAGGTCGCGTGACGATGCAGGGTGAGGACATAACCGGCCTTCCACCGCATACATTGTTCGACAAAGGCCTTCTTCGGACATTCCAGATCGCGCATGAATTTTCGTCAATGACAGTTCGTGAGAACCTAATGATGGTCCCCGGCGGCCAATCCGGAGAGGCGCTTTGGAACGCTTGGTTTGGACGCAAGCGCATCGCAGACGAGGAACGCGCCCTGCTTGCGAAAGCGGATGAAGTGCTCGAGTTCCTGACCATCGACCATTTGAAAGATGAAAAGGCTGGCAACCTATCTGGCGGTCAAAAGAAACTGCTGGAACTGGGTCGCACTATGATGGTCGACGCAAAGATCGTTTTCTTGGATGAAGTCGGCGCCGGTGTGAACCGCACCCTTTTGAACACCATTGGTGATGCGATCCTCAGGCTCAATAAAGAGCGTGGCTACACTTTCGTTGTCATCGAGCACGATATGGATTTTATCGGACGGCTCTGCGACCCCGTGATCTGTATGGCAGAAGGCAAAGTTCTCGCCGAAGGGACACTCGAAGAAATCAAAGCCAACGAACAGGTGATCGAAGCCTACCTCGGCACCGGCCTCAAGAATAGAGATCAGGTTGCAACAGCCTGATAAGTCAGGGTTTAGAGAGAAAATAACATGAGCGAACCCTTCCTAATCGGTGACACTATGACGGGCGGCTACGGCAAGGGCCCGGATATTCTGCATGACTGTACGATTGCCGTGAACCCAGGTGAGATCGCCGTTATCGTCGGGCCAAATGGCGCAGGTAAATCCACGGCGATGAAAGCTGTGTTCGGAATGCTGGAGGTCCGAACGGGTTCGGTTCGATTGGACGGCGAAGACATCACCAGCCTTTCCCCACAAGATCGCGTGATCAAGGGCATGGGATTTGTGCCTCAGGTCCGAAATATATTCACGTCTCTAACCGTCGAAGAGAACCTAGAAATGGGTGCCTTCATTCGGAAAGACGACTTCAAAGATACGATGGCTCAGGTCTATGATCTGTTTCCGATCCTGAAAGAGAAACGCCTTCAAGCCGCCGGTGAGTTGTCGGGTGGTCAAAGGCAGCAGGTCGCTGTGGGCCGTGCTTTGATGACGCAGCCAAAGGTTCTGATGTTGGATGAGCCAACAGCTGGTGTGTCTCCCATTGTAATGGACGAATTATTCGACCGCATTATTGAGGTGGCGCGCACCGGCATTCCGATCTTAATGGTGGAGCAGAACGCTCGCCAAGCTCTTGAAATTGCAGACAAAGGCTATGTTTTGGTTCAAGGCCGCAATGCGCATACAGGAACAGGCAAAGAGCTTCTGGCCGACGAAGAAGTCAGACGGAGTTTCTTGGGCGGATGATTTCCATCACACCAACATATGCGTCTGTCCCGGCGGCTGTTCTGGCAACGACCTTTGCCGGACCTGCTTTTGGGGACAGCTTGCGTTGCACTCTTCAATGCCAAGCGGGATCAGTGTGTTCGGACGAAACCGTTGAACTGGCATTCGACATCGACCGCAATCAATTCGTCTCGGCCGTCGATCCAAACGAACCACCCTATCGGAAGGTGACGACTGTGAAGATGGGCGAAGAGACATTCGAGGCAGAACCCTTTCTTGTGAAAGACACGCGCGGGTTTTGGGCCGAAAACTTGAATGCGATCTTTGTGGTAGACGCCGACGGAAGCGCAACTTTCTCAAATTCTACGACTGGGCAAACCTTGACCGGACTGTGTGAGGACCAACAGTGACTGACTTCTTAAACGCCCTCGTGGCTCTCACCAACTTTGTGATCATGCCTGGTATGGCTTACGGCGCTCAGCTCGCACTTGGTGCTCTTGGCGTCACGCTCATCTATGGCATTTTACGCTTCTCGAACTTTGCCCACGGCGACACCATGGCGTTTGGTGCGATGGCGACGATCTTTATTACTTGGACCTTTCAGGCTTGGGGCATCTCTTTCGGGCCGCTTCCAACGGCGTTGCTGGCCCTACCCCTCGCCATCGTAATTACGTCGCTGGTGCTGCTTGGAACCGACCGCGTTGTTTACCGGTTCTATCGACGACAAAAATCGGATCCTGTGATCCTTGTGATCGTCTCGATGGGTGTGATGTTCATTATGAACGGCATTGTGCGCTTTATGATTGGCGTTGGCGACATTCGCTTTTCAGACGGTGAACGCTTCATCATCTCGGCCAGAGACTTCAAGGCAGCCACAGGTTTGAAAGAAGGTTTGGCGATTAAGACCACACAAGGGATTACAATCGTCACAGCGATCATTGTTGTCGCGATTCTGTTCTGGTTCTTGAACAAAACCCGCACCGGCAAATCCATGCGAGCCTTTTCAGATAACGAAGATCTCGCCCTGCTTTCCGGGATCAATCCAGAGCGCGTGGTGATGGTCACGTGGATCATCGTTGGGGCTTTGGCGACTGTTGCGGGTACACTTTATGGCTTGGACAAATCCTTTAAGCCTTTTGTCTACCTACAACTCCTCCTGCCGATCTTTGCTGCCGCCATTGTGGGAGGCCTTGGCAACCCACTGGGAGCTATTGTCGGCGGTTTCATCATCGCATTCGCCGAAGTCACGATCACCTACCCACTGAAAAAGGTCTTAGGCTATCTACTGCCCGAAAGTCTTGAGCCGGATGGGCTCGTGCAACTTCTCTCGACGGATTACAAGTTCGCAGTCAGCTTCGTCATTCTTCTTATCGTATTGCTGGTCAAACCCACCGGTATCTTCAAAGGACAATCCGTATGACCGAGTCTCTGCGCACTCCGCTCCTTTTCGCCCTTGTCGCCGTCTTGATCATTGGAACCGGAATTTTCCAAGACTGGAACGTTGCCTTGCTGCTTTTGAATTACGGTTTGATCAGCGCCATCATGGCGCTGGGTGTGAACCTGCAATGGGGCTTTGCTGGCCTCTTCAACGTTGGTGTTATGGGGTTTGTTGCCTTGGGCGGTCTTGCAGCCGTTCTGATATCGATGCCCCCAGTGACAGAAGCATGGGCTGAGGGTGGTGCTCGTACCGTCGGCGGTCTGTTGATCGGCGCTGGTGCGATCGTCGCAACCATCTTCGCGCAACGAAAGCTCCAAGGACGGCTTAAGCTATGGGGAACCATCGCCGTGGCGCTTATCGGCTTCTTCCTGTTCCGCGCTGTATTTGACGGCGGTGTTGCCGCAGTCGAGGCCGTGAACCCAGCCGGCACGGGCTATCTTGGCGGGCTTAACTTCGGTGGGGAGACCTACAAAGAATGGGGCTTTATGGCGCTTGTTGCGTGGCCTGTGGGCGGTTTGATTGCTGCTGGTGCAGCTTGGGTGATTGGCAAAGTCGCCCTTGGCTTACGCTCCGACTACCTTGCCATTGCAACACTCGGCATCGCCGAAATCATCATTGCGATCATGAAACATGAAGACTGGCTTGCCCGAGGTGTGAAGAACGTAAACGGCCTGCCTCGGCCGGTGCCTTACGAACTTGAATTGCAGGAAAGTGCAGCCTTTGTAGAACGCGCAAATGCGCTCGGCTTTGAAGCGGTCTACGCTTCGAACCTGTTCACCAAACTGCTCTACACCGGCTACTTCGCAATCGTGCTATTGATTCTGCTGTGGCTCGCTCAAAAAGCCCTCAATTCCCCTTGGGGCCGCATGATGCGCGCAATACGCGACAATGAAGTTGCAGCGGAAGCCATGGGTAAAGATGTTACGGCCCGCCATCTACAAATCTTCGTCCTAGGCTCCGCGATCTGCGGCGTTGCTGGCGCAATGATGACCACGCTGGATGGGCAATTGACACCTGGCACCTATCAACCGCTTCGCTTTACGTTCTTGATTTGGGTCATGGTGATTGTCGGCGGCTCTGGCAACAACTTTGGGGCCATTTTGGGTGGCTTCCTGATTTGGTGGCTGTGGGTTCAAGTGGAACCGATGGGACTAGCGCTGATGAATTTCATCACAGCCGGAATGCCTGAAGGTAGCGCTTTGAAAGAACATCTGCTCGATTCAGCGGCGCATATGCGGTTGTTCACGATGGGTGTTATCCTGCTTCTTGTTCTTAGGTTTAGTCCGCGCGGTTTGATCCCAGAACGTTAATGCCTTCGCGTCTTTGGCAGCCGTTTACCAAGCGTTTCGCTGCCAAACACCTAATTAGCAGTGGCGAAGCTTCACCCACTTTTATAGAACCCAGAGTTAATCATTTCTGGGTTCTCATACCGTGATCGCGTTTCTGTTTCGGTGGCTTCTGCGCCTCGCATCTTTGTTGGTATTTTTGGCTGTTGGGGCGTTCGCCCTGACCTACTATTTCGCTGCGCGGTCCCTACCTGACTATGATGCGACCTATACTGTGGCCGGCCTCGACGCACCGATTGAGATCGTTAGAGACAACGCCAATGTTCCTCACATATTTGGGCAATCGAACAATGACGTCTTCTTCGCCCTAGGATACGCCCACGCTCAAGATCGCATGTGGCAGATGACGATGCTGCGTCGAACCGTCCAAGGCCGTTTATCCGAACTCTTTGGCGAACGCACATTGCCGATAGATCGGTTCATGCGCCGTTTGGACCTTTACAATCACGCAATTCGATCTGTTGATGCGCAAGACGAAGAAACAACCTTAGCGTTGCGCGCCTATTCAGATGGTGTGAACGCCTGGTTTGCCGAAGTGAACAAAGGCGCCAGAGGACGCGGCGCGCCAGAGATGTGGCTCTTCAACCATGCTATTGCCCCGTGGGAGCCGGCGGACAGCCTCGCGGTCATGAAACTGATGGCCGTTCAATTGTCGGGCCACGCCTCTTACGAGGTGCTGCGGGCACGGGTTTCGTTGGTGACGGATGAAGACAGATTGAATGACATTCTTCCCGACGATCCAACTCAAGCTGTTGCCGAATTGCCCGAATATGCCAGTCTGATGAACGGCCTTGGTGGGTTTGGATTTGCTGCGGCGCAGGTATCAGACCCGCTTTCTCCAATAAGACCGAAAAACCTCGCAGGCGCATCCAACGCCTGGGCTGCCGGCATCTCGCGCTCTGCGACCGGATCGACCCTGCTTGCCAACGATCCGCATATGCAGCTTACGGCGCCAACTTTGTGGTATCTGGCGAGGCTGGAACTTGAGCGCGGTGGCGTGATTGGAGGAACGATCCCTGGGATGCCCATTGTCCTTGTCGGGCGTAATGTCGATCTCGGCTGGGGTCTGACGTCGAGCTACCTTGACGATCAGGACCTCTACATTGAGGAAGTAAATCCCGACAATCCCAACCAATACCGCACACCGGACGGCTGGGCAGATTTTGAGACGCGGGACAGCATCATAAACATAAAGGATGGGATTGCTGAAACCCTCAAACTGCGTTGGACCACAAACGGCCCTGTCCTATCCCCAGACCAATTGCAAGTCGGTGCTGTCACCCCCTCTGGCCATGTCACTAGCCTTGCATGGACGGCTTTTTCTGACGCAGATACCTCGATGAGCGCGGCCATTTCTATGATGCAGGCCAGCTCTGTCGCTGATGCCGTGGACGCGACACGTGGGATCGTGGCGCCATCTCAAAACATCACTCTGGCGGATCGCAACAACGTCGCCATGGTTGTTGCAGGGGCGAACCCCAACAGAAGCCCTGAGCATCAATCACAAGGCCGCATACCAACGTTCGGCTATCTGGCCGAGAACCGGTGGGACGGCTTCAAGCCAACGGATGAAAATCCTTCATTTTTGAACCCCGACACCGGCCTGATCGGCAATACCAACAACAAGACCATTGAACAGCCTTTCCCCGACCACATCAGCTTCCGCTGGGGCGACACGCAGCGCGTGCAACGTTGGGAACGTCTGATGCAAACGCGTGAAGTGCATACACGCGACAGTTTTGTCGAAGCACAACTCGATGCGGTGAGCTTTACAGCGCGGTCCCTGCTGCCACTTGTTGGCGCTGACCTTTGGTTCACGGGCGACGCCGCACCTGAACGGACAATCGAACGGCGGCGGCAGGAAGCACTGCAGCTTTTGGCCGATTGGAACGGGGAGATGAATGAACACCTCCCCGAACCGCTCATCTATGCGGCATGGATGCGAGAGTTGCAGGTTAGGTTGATCCGCGACGATCTTGGAATGCTCGCGCAGGAATTCACACATGTTGATCCTGTTTTCATCGAGCGGGTTTTCCGCGATACCGACGGGGCCTCTGCATGGTGCGACGTGATCCAGTCGGCACCTGTTGAGACATGTACGGATATAGCGCGGCAATCGTTAGAAGACGCCTTGATTTGGCTTGATGAGAATTACGGATCAACCGTCGCAACCATTCGCTGGGGTGATGCGCATGAAGCGACGCATGATCATCCTGTTTTGGGAACTGCACCTCTTCTGAATTGGTTTGTGAATATTCGCCAGTCAACGAGTGGTGGTGACAATACACTCCAGCGCGGGCGAACATCGGGCCTCGATCCCTACCCGTTCAACAACGTGCATGCGGCTGGCTATCGCGGCGTCTATGATTTTGCCGATCCAGATAGCTCGGTCTTTATTTCCGCCACAGGACAGTCGGGTCATCCGCTTTCGCGGTATTACGATAACCTAGGCGAGTTGTGGCGACGTGGGGAATATATTCCGATGTCGCTTGACCCGGCTTTGGCGCGCGGTGCGGCACTTGGCGTGACGACGCTTATTCCGGAAGAATAGCTCTTTAGGGCATTTTAAGACCTGCCCGCTAGTTAGGCCGAATGTACAAAGCCTTATCGTCCTCAAACCGTTCCTCTTTTCAACGGGAATCGCTCGTCGATTTCCTTCTGTTATTCGTTTTGGCAAATGTCGTGTTTGGTTTCTTGGATATGGTCTTCGGGCCATTTCAGGGCTTGAACCCTGTCATGCGCGTAGCCCTTCTTTTAGCGGTTTCGATTGGGTTATATAGGCTCGGGGCTACGCGTTTTCGGTCGGCTAATTCTTCGATCTCGGTAGATGAAATCAATATCGAAGGATGGAACCACCTCGCTTTGGAAAAGCAGTCTTTCTATGCCCAACTGGAACGCCGATTGAGGCTACATGGAAACGGATATCTCATGATTATCCAAGCCAATGACATCAGCTCGATCGATGAAAGATACGGAAAAAACGTCGGGGACTATTTCCTGTCGTCTTTAGCGAAACGCCTAGGGCCGACTGTGACAGAAGGCGACATAATTGGCAGAATGGACAGAATTCTTTTTGGAGTTTTCTTGTCCGACAGAACGCAAAGTGAAGTCGAATTGATTGCAAAACGCATGTGTGGAAGTACCCTTATTCCTTTGGCGGATAGCGCCGATCGCGCCCGCCTTTCTGCCTTTGTGGGCTACACTGAAGTTCAATCTGGTGAACACGTTTTGGATGCAATGGCCCGCGCGAACCAAGCGCTCGCGGTTGCGCAACGTCCTGAAAGTGGCCGAATGGCAAGTGCAACAGGTCGTAAGATCGAGGCTGCTGGTTAGCTCAACTTATGAAATCGGGCTTTCTGCGTTTCTGTCCAAAGCACGGACAGTTCAAAACCGTCTTCTGTTTGGTTTTCTTTTTCAACGACGCCAGCATCAAAGAGCCACGCACGCCTTTTACCCTCAGAAAACGGTAGAGTAAGAACCTCTTCTGTGCGGGGATCTTTCACGGTCTCCGCGATGACCTGCAACAGGTCATCAACCCCTTCACCAGTCAGGGCGGATACTGCAAACAAATCCTCACGCCTTTGGGCCTGAGTAACTGCAGACTGACGGTCATCCCCGTTCAACTGGTCTAACTTGTTCCAAACCTCGAGCTTTGGTGCATTATCACTGATCCCAAGGCTTTGAAGGATGGCTTCTACATCCTGAGCCTGTTCTTCCGATTGTGGGTGAGAAATGTCTCTGACATGCACAATCAAGTCGGCATCTAACACCTCTTCCAACGTCGCGCGGAACGCCGCAACCAGTTCAGTTGGGAGATCAGAGATGAATCCAACCGTGTCTGAGAGAATAACCTCATCACCGGCAGGAAGTTCGATCCTGCGCATTGTCGGATCAAGTGTCGCAAAGAGCATATCCTTTGCAAAAACCTCGGACCCGGTGACCCGATTAAACAACGTCGACTTACCGGCGTTCGTATATCCGACCAAGGCAACGATCGGGAACGGTACTTTTGCGCGAGCGGACCGATGCAGTTCACGTGTTTTAACAACTTTGGCCAATTGCTTGCGAAGTCGACCTAGCTGCTCGTCAATCGCGCGTCTGTCCGCTTCGATCTGTGTCTCACCCGGGCCGCCCACGAAGCCCAAACCACCTCGCTGTCGTTCCAAGTGTGTCCACGCTCGTACCAGTCGGGTCCGCTGATAACTCAGCGCCGCCATCTCAACCTGCAGTACGCCTTCAGCGGTCCGAGCACGATCCCCAAAGATCTCAAGGATCAACCCCGTACGGTCCAAGAGCTTAACTTTCCAGGCCTTTTCGAGGTTTCGCTGCTGAACGGGTGTCACCGGTCCATCAACCAAGACCAACTCAACCTCATGGGCTTTGAAGACTGCAGCCAATTCCTCAATCTTCCCAGAGCCAAACAGCATCCCGGGATGCACTTTTGGCAAGCGCACCACGTCTGACCCGATTACTTCGAGGTCGGGCAGAGCCACCGCAAGCGAAACCGCCTCCTCCAATCCGGAAGAGGCATCGCGACGCGCGCTATCTGTTTTGATGTCAGGGTGCAGCACCCAAGCCCGCGTGACGGGCTTGTCGTGTTCAAGCAAACCTATTCTTCACCTTCATAAAGGCTAATCGGCTGCGCAGGCATGATCGTTGAAATCGCAGATTTGTAGACCAATTGCGATTGACCATCACGGCGCAACAGAACGCAGAAACTATCAAACCAAGTTATAACGCCTTGCAGCTTTACCCCGTTGACCAAAAAGATGGTCACTGGAACTTTGGTTTTGCGAACGTGATTGAGAAAAGCATCTTGAAGATTTGCTTTGTCGGACGCCATTGCGATCCCTTTCTTTTTCTTTTTGTGGCCAACGCCGGGCCAATTCCCAATGAGCTTAGTATGTCGCGGGAAACGCGAAGTTAAAACCCCAAAACAGCACGCTACTATTTGCGCCAGAAATCCGGGTTGAACAAGGCAATCAATGCAAGGGTTTCGAGCCGCCCAAGCACCATCGCCGCACCCAAGATCGCTCGGGCAGCAACAGGCAGGCCCGCATAATCGATCGGAGACTCGGCCGCAATCGTCGCCAATGGACCCGTCGTAGACAACGCTGCTACCGCAAGGACCATGCCGCGTTCAAATTGGATACCTGTTAGGGACAACAGCAACATCACCGTCGCGATACTGATCGCAAACAGCATGAAGAAAATCCAAGAGATATAGGCACCTTGCCGCCTGATCCGACGCGCATCCTTGCCGCCACCACCGACCGAGGACGGATGAAGCAGCCTATCCATTTCACGTTCAGAATGGCGAAAGAGCGCATAGACCCTAAGGAGTTTGACACCGCCAGCTGTGGTCGCAACACCTCCTCCAATCAAGGCTAGACCCATTAGCAATAGCCCAGGAGTTTGAAGTCCCGACCAATCTGTCGCGGCGTCCCAGTATTTCGATTCAAATCCGGTCGTCGTCAAAAATGAAACAACAGTGAAAAATGATCCCCACAAAGCCCGCGCAGCGTCGGCGACGTCGGCTGAAGCCTCTTCAATCGACCCGACAAAGTGTCTTACAAACAAGAGAGTTGTTGCCAAGAAAATGAGGATGCCAGCGACAACCACTTCAGGGTCATTCCAAAGAGGATTCTCTGTCTCTCCCACAAACCCCCGCGAAAACGTCAGCCTTGAGATCGCAAAGACGAAAAATACCACAATGGCGACTTCGCCCCAGAACCCCGCCGAAGAGAAATAGGTTCCGCCAATTGGGGAAATGCCTGAAGTGGAAATCGTTGACATGGCATGGATCACCGCGACGCTGGGTGTTTCGCCTAGAACAATCAAGATCACCCACAAGACCGTTGTCAGTCCGAAATAGATTGGCGCAAAGTCCACCGCGTATCGGCTCAGGCGCTCCGAAGAGTCCGCGACCTTCCCAATCTGAGCAATCGAAGCATGGTTTTGCTGTCCGTATCCGCCAAGCGAACGCACCTCAAAGCCTCCGAGGTTCATCGGCGCAAACAAAGCAATCGCGACGACCCAAACTAAAAAACCACCAACCCACCCGACCGTCGCGCGCCACAGGTGCAGAGTGGAAGAAATTAGTCCGGGTGTATCAAAAAGCGTTGCACCGGTAGTGGTAAAGCTACTGACCATCTCGAACCATGCGTCCGCGTAGCTCGTGTTCGATGTAGCTTCGGCGAAGGGCACCGCGAACATTAAAGGGAGCACGGTAAAGGCGGCCACGAGCGTGAGCAACTGACTGCGCGCTAGGTTCGGAGGTTCGTAGCCTGCTGTGGCGAGCCCGACGAGCAAAGTCAGTGTTCCAAAAAGAATGGTCCCATAGAAGAATATCCGCATCCCGACGAAATCGCTCGTTGCCCAGCCGTATGTCGCAGGGATCATCATAATGAGGGAACCAAGCCCCATCAAAACAACGAAGAACGGCAATTTCTTGAGCGCCGAAGCCATTAGAAAAAGTCGATCGTCACTTGGAGCAATCGTTCAACTTCGGACACGTCCTCGGACAAACAGAAAAGCGCAATGACATCGCCCTCATTGATGCGCGTATCCCCTTTGGGTTTTTGCATCTCGCCGTTCTGCATGATGCCGCCGACAATTGTGCCTTCGGGGAAATCAATATCTTTTATGCGCTGACCAGAAATGGGTGAAGTTCCTAAGACCTGCGCCTCGATAACTTCGGCTTCGGCGTCACCGATTGAGTAAACCCCGCGCACTCGACCGTGGCGGATGTGTCGAAGGATCGAACTCACCGTCGTTGCGCGCGGGTTGATGTAAGCGTCGATGGAGAGCGGGCCCATCAGTGGCACAAGTGTTGGGTCGTTGATCAAACAAATCGCCATCGGATTGCCGATCTCCTTCGACCGCACGCTGGCAAGCAAGTTTGTTTTGTCGTCATCTGTCACTGCCAAAACAGCGTCGGCGTTTTCAATTCCTGCCTCTTCAAGGATGCCGGAGGACAGACCGTCGCCATGCAGAACAATGGTTCGCTCCAGGTTATCCGCAGCATGTTCGGCAATGTCGCGATCCAGCTCGACCATCTTCACGCGTACACGCTCGGTGCGCGCTTCCAAGGCCTGCGCTACGCCAAGCCCAACGTTGCCGCCTCCGATAATCACTATGCGTTCTTGTTTGGACTGTGTCTTGCCGAAGATTTCGAGCGTGCGGGTCATATCCTTTGTATCGACGAAAAGGTAAACTTCGTCTTCCGGGAACAGTTGATCGCCCGCCATAGGAACAAAAAGCGCCCCTTCTCTGCGGATGCCTACCACAATGGCCTTGAGCGTTGAGAACAGATCCGTCAGCTGCCGCAATGGCGTGTTAATAACCGGACAGTCTTCTTCGATCGTTATGCCTAAGAGCTGCGCTTTACCCTCGAGAAAGCTCTCCGTGTCAAACGCAGCAGGCGCCGCGAGGCGTTGAAGTGCGGCTTCGGCGACTTCCTTTTCGGGACTGATCACAACATCGATCGGAAGGTGGTCGCGACGGTACAGGTCCGAATAGATCGCATCGAGATAGCTTTGTGACCTTAGTCGCGCGATTTTACGTTGGATGGCGAAGACCGAATGCGCCACCTGACAGGTCACCATGTTGACCTCATCCGAATGGGTCGCAGCAATGATCATGTCGGCGTCTTCGGCTCCTGCACGCTCCAATATGTCAGGATAGCTTGCAAAGCCTGAAATACCTTGCACGTCCAAAGTGTCCGTCGCCCTGCGCACCAATTCGGGATTGTTGTCGACGACCGTAACATCGTTCTTTTCGCCGGAAAGATGTCGCGCGATCTGCCAGCCGACCTGACCAGCACCGCAAATGATGACTTTCATCCTGTTCTCCCGACAGACAACGTCATAGTGGTGACAGAGCGTTAACTGCTAGTCAATTCAAGCGTCCGCTTCAACATATGCAACACGCGCACCGGATTTATTTGTCGTTGCAACACCAAGGGATTTGAGCTTGCGATGCAGTGCAGAGCGCTCCATGCCGACAAAGCTGGCTGTCCGACTAATATTGCCACCGAACCGGTTGATTTGAGTAAGCAAATACTCCCGCTCAAAGAGTTCACGCGCCTCGCGCAATGGAAGCGTTGCCAAGCCACCGGACAGGACGACGCGCCCTTCTTCGGCTGCCGGTTCTTCAGAAGCGGGAAGTTCTTTTGCAGAAATCTCCTCTGTATTTTCTCCAAGTATAAGAACACGTTCCATGACGTTCTTTAACTGACGAACGTTTCCTGGCCACAGCATCGTCTGTAGCAACGCCCGCGCGTCTTCGCCAAGTTCGCGCATTGGCAATCCTTGAGATTTATTGAAGGATTCGATGAAATACTCAGCAAGCAATGGGATGTCTTCCCTTCGTTCTTCGAGGCTTGGCACCGAAATCGGAACAACGTTTAGGCGATGGTAAAGCTCCTCTCTGAACGAGCCGAGATCGATCTCTTCCATAAGGTCTTTGTTTGTCGAAGAGACAACACGCAAATCTACTTGAACGTTGTCGTTGCCACCAACACGCTGGAATCGTTGATCAACCAATACGCGCAAGATCTTTGACTGCGTACCAACTGGCATATCAGCGACTTCGTCGAAGTAGATTACTCCGCCGTTCGCTTGTTCCAACAGGCCTTTCTCAACACCACGCCCCGCACTTTCCCGGCCGAACAAAACTTCTTCCATTCGATCAGGTTCGATTGAGGCAGAACTCACCGTCACAAAGGGCGCATCCGCACGATCCGAATTCGCATGGATATATCTCGCGGCGATCTCTTTTCCTGATCCCGCAGGACCGGTCAGCATCACTCGACCATTGGACTTAGTAACCTTATCAAGCTGCGACTTCAGGGTACGGAAAGACGCGCTTTCTCCAAGCATATCGGCGCTAACCGCTTCCCCACGTTTCAACTCGACGTTCTCTTTACGCAGGCGAGCTGTTTCCATGGCGCGACGGATCACGACCATCAGTTGGTCGATATTAAAGGGCTTTTCTATAAAATCGTATGCCCCTTGCTTAATCGCAGCGACCGCGATCTCAATATTGCCATGACCAGAAATGATCACGATGGGTACTTCGGGGTGGTCTCGCTTGACAGACTTTAGGATATCAATCCCATCCATGTTGCTATCTTTGAGCCATATATCGAGGATCATCAGCGCTGGAACTTCCGTCTCGATCTGCTTCATACATTCGTCGGAATTACCTGCAATACGCGTCGTAAACCCTTCATCTTGAAGGATATCTGCGATAAGCTCGCGAATGTCTCTTTCGTCGTCAGTGATTAGAATATCGCCCATGGTTAAGTCCTCATGCTGGAATTTTCTTGGCCGTCTGCTTTGCTGGTGCAATCGGCAATATGATGGTGGCTTTCGCCCCCTTATGGGTCGCCCCAATAAATTCTTCGGCGTCGGATAAAGTCAGCGTGCCGCCGTGTTCTTCGATGATCTTCTTGACGATGGAGAGGCCCAATCCAGTGCCTTTTTCGCGCGTTGTGACATAGGGTTCAAAGAGCTTTGCCCGGTTTTCCGGGAACCCAATGCCGTTGTCTTGGACCGTAATGATCGCGTCATTGTCCTGCTTAATCAAATCGACGCGGATCTCTGGTTTCAAATCCACCGCAGGATATTTTTCCTCAAAGGTTTCAGTCGCTTCTCCGGCGTTCTTTATTAGGTTGATCAAAGCCTGAGAAATCATCGTTTCATCAATATCAGCAAGGATCGTGTCGGAAGGGAGCTTTGAGTGGATTACCACATCGGGTTGCCCAGCTTCCTGCAAAGTCACAGCATCACGCACCACTTCGACCAAATTGCTATTGGTTAGCTCAGGCTCCGGCATACGTGCGAACTTGGAGAATTCATCAACAATGCGTCGTAAATCATTGGTTTGACGCACAATAACGTCAGTCATTTGATCCAGCTTATCGTGTTCGGAGACTTCCTCCGAAAACTTCCGCTTAATCCGCTCTGCCGACAGCTGAATAGGCGTCAGTGGATTCTTGATCTCATGCGCAATCCGGCGTGCCACATCGCCCCAGGCTGCCATGCGTTGCGCGCTGACGAGGTCGGTGACGTCGTCGAACGCAACAACGTAGCCTTCAAGGGTACCATCCTCATTGCGCCGCTGCGCCATCCGCACAAGCAAACTCTCCTGCTGCCCTTTACGAATTAGGTTGATCTGCTCTTGCTCAGCTGAACGACCACCTTCCTTTAGACGATCAAACAATTCAGCAAACTCAGGCACGGCTAAGAAGATGGCTGTCTCCGCCTGCGTCTCGTCTACAGCTAAAAGTGCTTTTGCGGAGGGGTTCACAAAAGTTATACGCCCTTCTGGATCAAGGCCAACAACGCCGGAGGTCACCGAACTCAGCACTGAGTCAAACAGTCGTCGGCGACGTTCTGTTTGTGCGTTGGTTTCCATCAATTCGTCGCGCTGGCCTTTGAGTTGCGAGGTCATCTGATTGAAGTACGTGCCGAGTTGAGCGATCTCGTCATCGCCTTCTTCCTCGATCACGCGCACATCTAGGTCACCAGCACCGACACGCTGTGACGCGTCCACCAGTCGGCCAACCGGGCGAGAGAGCCTTTCCGCAAACCACAAGCCCAACCATGTCGCAGCTAGAATAAGAATGACCGCGAAGCCTAGGTAAATAAAACCAAATCCAAAAAGAAGGCGGCCACGATCGCGTTCCAATTGTGTGTAGAAGGCAACCGTTTCTTTGGTCTCATCCAAGAGTGAAAGGATTGACCCATCCACCTGCCGTGTCACCAATAGATAGCGGTCTTGGAAGCTGTCCATTCGGAACAAGGCACGGAATTCGTCGTTTGATCCGTCTTCGATAATCACAAGACCACTTTCATCGGCAAGCGCGAACTGCTCGGACGTCGGACGCTCATAATTGAATTCGTAGGACCGCGCTCCACGCGTACGAATGTTGCCCGCACCATCGACGAAGAACACTTCTGTCAAACCGCGATCGATCTGCCCCTGAACGACTTGAAGAGCTTGCCGTACATCCCCGTCATTCATAAAGAAATTGGCTTGACGTTCACTATTCAGATAAGCGGCCAGCGCCTCGCCATCACGTTGAAGTTCCGCCCGTTCTTCAGCCTCATAGGCTTCAGCTGTGTCAAGTGACGTTCCGAGAACTGTGGACACGCGATCCGAGAACCATCCTTCAAAGCCTATATTGATGGACAGCAAGGCAAATGCCGCGACTAGTACGGTGGGAATGAGGGCCAACAACACGAAGGCCCCAGTGAGCCTTAAGTGAAGCTGAGAACCCGCAGAGCGGTTACGGCGCGCAATAATGAGTTTCGTGACCCGCTGCATAACCAAAGCGGCAATCAGCAAAACGTAAATTAGATCCGCAAAGAGAACGAGCCGTAGAACAGGAGAGTTCGTGCCGCCCTCAAGCGGTCCGCTGATCACAATCGCCGTAATCGCAGCCAGTAACGGCCCCATCAGAACAAGAGCAAGCGTCAGCCCATTCTGGACTGATCTCTGCCTGCGCCAACGGCTGAACCGCCGCATATCAATGCCCAAGAGGGTACGCTGCACTGCGTATTGCCCTGTGTTTTGGCGGGTCGCCCCCGCATACCGCTTTGTTTGTGGTCCTTTGCCGAAGGGCTGTCCCCTCGGGGCCACGCTTATGTTGCGGTTTTACATCAATTTGCGTCGGCGTGTCACGCGAATATCGAGATCTGTAATCTTCTTACGCAGGGTATTCCGGTTTATCCCAAGCAGATCGGCACATTTCGCCTGATTTCCGCCGGTCGCGTCCAAGCTGATCTCAATCAGTGGAACCTCAATTTCCTTTAAGATTCGGTTATATAGGCCCGGAGGCGGCAAGACCCCACCATGAAGATCGAAATATCGCTGGAGGTGCTTCGCAACAGAAGCCGACAGCTTATCATTTTCGCCACCGCTTCTCAGTGTCTCCATCGCGGGCTGATTTCCAAGAACTGACTCGACCTCGGCTTGAGTTATTTCCGACTCGGTTGAGGTAAACACCAATCGGCGAATGGAGTTCTCAAGCTGACGAACATTGCCGGGCCAGCTATAGGCGCGGACCATCTCAGTCGCATCCTCGCTTAGCGATTTCATCGGCGCGCCTTCCCGCTCCGCCTTTGCCAAGAAGTGGTCGGCCAGCAGAGGTATGTCGTCGACACGTTCGCGGAGCGACGGCACGGCGATGGTGACACCGCTTAAGCGGTAAAACAGGTCTTCACGGAACTTGCCGTCTTCCATGAGCACAGCCAAATCCGCTTGTGACGTCGCCATAACGCGCGGCGCGGTGTCTCCGAAACTATCAAGCATGCGCACGATGCGCGCTTGCGCGGTGTCGTCTAGGTCGCCGACCTCATCGAAAAGGATGGATCCACCCTTTGCCTTCGCCAGTACAGCATGTGGCCCGTCCATGGTCTCAAGATCGCTCGCACCAACGATGACGAACGCTAGATTGCGCCGGTCAGAGAAGTCGTGGATTGCCTTGGCGATGAGCGACTTTCCGGTGCCGGATTCACCAGTGATCAAAACCGACAACTGCGTGTTCATGACCCTCGCCACAAGGCGATAGAGCGCCTGCATCGCTGGCGTGCGACCGACCAATGGCAGATCACCGCTTTCGTCTTTGTCCGGATCAACGGCACGCACGTTTTGAGAGCGACGCTTCACCTCCAAGGCGCGCGCCGCCCGTTTCATCAAGTCCGGCAGATCAAAGGGTTTCGGTAGATAGTCGTAAGCATCAGCTTCTGCAGCCTGGATCGCCGTCATGATCGTGTTTTGCGCTGAGATCACAATAACCGGCAGACCTGGACGCGCCTCTGCGATTTGCGGAATTTGCTCAAGTCCATTACCGTCGGGCATCATGACGTCGGAAATGACCAGATCGCCTTTGCCCTCTTCGACCCAACGCATCAGCGTCACAAGAGACGAAGTCGCATGGACCTTACACCCTGCCCGCGTCAACGCTTGGGTCAAAACCGTACGGATCGTGCGATCGTCATCGGCAACTAGAATGGTTCCGTCCATTAGGTCTCTCCATCATCAGTTTTCGGAGCGAGTGGGAGCGAGACCCGAAATTTGGTTTGCCCAGGGACGGAGTCGACAGAAATCCATCCTCCGCCGTCTCGCAGCAATTTGCTGACAAGGGCCAAACCCAATCCGGTGCCGTTCTCTTTGCCCGAAATGAAAGGTTCAAAAATATCGTTGGCGATGTCGGGCGGCAGGCCGGGCCCGTCATCAATGATCTCGATTTGTAGCGGCAAGCGCGCCTGAGTTCCGTCAGCCTGCAAGATGCGGAGCGACGGGTCGTAGAATGTGCGAAGTTTGATTGATCCGCCGTCGTGCCCGACCTCTGAGGCGTTCTTGAGAAGGTTCAGGAACACTTGCTGAAGTTGATCTGCATCCGCCAAGGCGTGGGGCAGCGACGGGTCGTAGTCGACGACAAAGAACATATGCGCACCGAAACCCACGGAAGCAGACTGTCTCGCACGATCTAGAATGTCATGAATATTAACCGACGAAAGCGTTGGCGGTCGCTGGTTGCCGAACTGCTCCACATTTTCGAGCAAAGCCACAATACGCCGACTCTCTGCCACGATCAGGTCCGTCATTTCCTGATCTTCGGGCGTCAAACCCATCGACAAAAGTTGCGCTGCACCTGTGATTCCGGCCAAGGGGTTTTTGATTTCATGGGCCAGCATCTCTGCCATACCGATCGCCGATTTCGCGGCTTTGTTAGAGTTGCCGTTTTGGTTCACGCGGCTAGCGATCTCACGCGGGCTGATCATCATGAGCATCATGTCATCCGACCCAATGAGCGGCGCAATCTGAACATTACACAGCATCGGGGCCCCCATGCCGCTGCCAACATCGACATCGTTGATGAACAAAGGGCTTCTGCGGTCTTTGGCGCGGGCGTAGGCGTCCTCTAAAGGCGCATCGACCATGACCTTTTCCCAAAGGTCCGCCCCAAATAGGGCCTTTGCAGAGAGATTGAGGAAGCTTTCGGCGGCTGAATTGGACATCGCGATCGTGTCGTCCCCATTCAACAGCAGCGCTGGAACCGGGATCGAAGACCAAAGGTTGACGTTCTCGATCATGCCGCAACCTCGGTTTCATAGGTCAGGGCGTCAGGCAGCATCCGGAGTACTTCTTTGGAAGATCGACTGGTTAGAATAGCCTTCCGCAACGCCGGCGAAGTGTTGGCATCGTCCATGTACCAGCCAAGATGCTTACGAGAGACTTTGCCGCCAAGCTCTTCCCCATAAAAGCTCAACATGGCTTCATAGTGGTCGCACACCAAGGCGACCAGATCATCGCCTTCTGGCCGCTCTGGCGCAGGCGTTCCAAATAGCTCCGCTGCCACTTCTGCAATGATCCATGGCTTGCCTTGCGCGCCGCGTCCAATCATGACGCCATCTGCGCCCGATTGAATCAACGCCTCTTTCGCTGTTGTCGCGTCGACAATGTCTCCATTTGCAATGACTGGAATCGAAACTGCTTCCTTGATGGCCCTAATCGCCGCCCAATCTGCTGAGCCTTTATAGAACTGGCATCTTGTGCGGCCATGGATTGTGACGAGCTGAATGCCGGCATCTTCGGCACGTTTGGCCACGACGGCCGCATTCAAGCAGTCATGATCCCACCCAAGGCGCGTTTTCAGCGTGACGGGAATGTCTACCGCCTCCACAACCGCCTCGATCAAACTTAAAGCATGATCCGGCGTCTTAAGTAGCGCGGAACCGGAATAGCCATTTGTGACCTTCTTTGCAGGGCATCCCATATTGATGTCGATGAGTGCCGCGCCATTCGCTTCGATCATTCGCGCCGCTTCAGCCATCCATTTCGCTTCGCGACCAGCGATCTGAACAGACGTGCCAGTTTGATCAAACCCAAGCTCAGCGCGTTCACGCACGCCGGGCTTCGCTTGAACCATTTCCTGGCTCGCCACCATTTCCGAAACAACCCAACCGGCGCCAAACGACGATACCAATTGCCGAAAGGGCAAATCAGTAATGCCAGCGAGCGGCGCGAGAGCCACCGGTGGCGAAACGGTCAAAGAACCGATCTTTATTTCGGATTTCAGAGTTTGCACAAGCGTCCGCTTTAAGAGGTTTGTTGTTGTAGTCTTAGGAGTCGAGTTGACCTTCGACAATGTTATAGCTCAGGAATTTGCGGATAAAAACATCATATGATTATTTTTTAGGCATTTTTGCCTTTTTGAGCCGGGCCGATTGCGCGTTGCAGCACCAGAACGTAAACAAATGCTCTAACGTCGCGCAGGGAAAGAAATGACAACGGCAACCATTATCGTCGCGGCAGGGCGCGGCAAACGCGCTGGAGGCGATCTTCCCAAACAGTGGCAGATGCTTGGCGGCAAACCAGTTCTTGGTCGCACGATCGAAGCGCTCAGAGAACAATCTGATCTGATCTGTGTTGTTCTTCACCCTGATGATCATGATCTTTGGAACGACTTTGGGTTAGAAGCCGATGCAGTCGTGAACGGTGGCGCAACACGTGATGAATCCGTCCGCGCAGGACTGATGGCCGTTAAAGATCATGAACCCTCAAAGGTCCTTGTCCACGATGCCGCTCGGCCTTTGGTCTCTAAGCAAACAATTCAACGCGTTTTAGACGCTCTGGAGGAGCATCCTGGTGCCGCCCCTGCTCTACAGGTAACGGACGCACTTTGGCGCAGCGAAGGAACAGCTGTTGAAGCGGCGGTATCTAGGGATCACCTATATCGCGCACAAACCCCACAGGGCTTTAACTATGCTCAGATTTTGGAAGCCCATTTGGATCGCAAAATCCCAGCTGCTGACGACGTAGAAGTCGCCCGCGACGCAGGTATGTCCGTTCACATCGTTGACGGCGATGAAAACAACCTGAAAATAACGACTGCAGCGGATTTCGACCGCGCCGCGCAGATTTTGGGAGAGACAATGGATATTCGCCTTGGCAATGGATACGACGTTCACCGTTTCGGCGACGGCGATCACGTTGTCCTATGCGGCGTAAAGATCCCGCATGGGCGAGGCCTTCAGGGGCACTCCGATGCCGATGTCGGGATGCATGCTGTGACCGACGCAATCTATGGCGCACTCGGCCACGGCGATATCGGTCAGCATTTCCCACCTTCAGACCCACAGTGGAAAGGTGCTGCCAGCCATATCTTTTTGGAACATGCAGTGGCTTTGGCCGCGGAACATGGGTTTTCAATCTCAAACGTGGATTGCACGCTTGTTTGCGAATACCCGAAGATCGGCCCGCACCAATCTGAAATGAAAGCGAGAATGGCGGAGATCATGAGCCTTAATCCTGACCGTATCAGCGTCAAAGCAACCACATCCGAACGACTTGGTTTCACAGGGCGTGAAGAAGGCATCGCCAGCATCGCAACAGCTGCGCTGGTCAAAGCATGAGCAAGCTCATCGCAACCTTTTTCTATGCCGGCCATCTAAAGCCGGCACCTGGCACTTGGGGCTCGCTGGCTGCATTACCTGCTGCCTATGTCATTGCTTTGATCGGAAGCTGGCCGCTCTTGGCTCTCTGCGCTGCCATCGCCTATTTCGCAGGCCTGTGGGCAACGAAGGTGGAAACGGCAGGCAAGGAAAACCACGACCCATCAGAGATCGTGATTGATGAAGTCGTGGGCCAGTGGATTGCCCTGCTCCCCGTCATTTACGGAGCGGCCTCTTCTGGATCAAACCTTTTAGCCCTTTGGCCCGGCTGGATTGCAGCTTTTGTCCTGTTCCGGCTGTTCGACATCACAAAACCAAGCCTTGTTGGCTGGGCAGACAAACGCGATGATGCTGTTGGTGTTATGCTCGATGACGTTATTGCGGGCATTATGGCCGCGATTGGCGTGTTGATCCTAGCAGCACTCTACCATCTGGGCCTGTCATGACCCTAGCGGAAGATCTTTTGGAGATCGCAATGTCCAAAGGGATCGTTGTTGCAACAGCGGAAAGCTGCACTGGCGGGCTTATCGCGGGGGCAATTACGGATGTTCCCGGCAGCTCAGCCATTTTCGACCGTGGTTTTGTGACTTACACCAATGACGCCAAGAAGGAACTTTTGGGCGTCCTTGACCAAACACTCAATGAACACGGCGCGGTGTCAGAACAGGTTGCATCCGAAATGGCAAAAGGTGCGCTACGAGCTTCGAAGGCATATATTGCCGTATCCGTAACGGGTATTGCAGGGCCCGGCGGGTCAGAATTCAAACCGGAAGGCCGTGTCTGTTTTGGAGTGGCGACACCCGTTGCCGTAGACACAGAAACAGTTGAGTTTGGCGCAATTGGTCGAGTAGAAGTCCGTAGAGCTTCGGTTGATAAGGCGCTGACTTTGTTTATTAAAGCAGCAAGATCCGCAGGCTAGTCAACGCCCTGATAAGAGAGTATTGAAACGAAATCTTTTAGATCATCGCCCTGCGCCAAATCCCATAGCCTTTGTGTATGCCTGACGCCCAGAATACCGGTGGCCTTTCGGTACAGCTTGTTGGCGCGCATTTCCACGGTTAACGGCGAAAGCAAATCATGGCTTGCCTCGATCATTTCCCCACCAGCTAGATGGATCGTTATTCGACTTGCGGTTTCTGAAATCCCGGCGTCCTCCAGAACAGAAACGCATTCAGACAGCCGTTGAAGCTCTTGCTTCTTAACAGTTTCACAAGTGTACGACTGGATGGAGGCCGTATCCACACCGCTGAGGGCCATTGCGGCAGTGAAACAATAGCTGAACTTTGCCTCAAGCCCCGTTTCAGGTTGAACGATGTTGCAAACGCTCATCCATCTAGGGTTGGTACAAACCTCGATCTTCCGGATTTCGTCAGCGTTGCATTCTACTGACGAGAGAGCTTCCAACATCGCATGAAGGCCATGGCAACAAGCATGGAACTTGTGGCTGATGCTGCTGAAATGCCAATCCCCTCCGAGCCCCATTAGTGCGTCATCATTGTTCTCACTATGGTGCGTCGCTGCGAAGGCTGTGAGCCCATCCAACGAAGCTGTTATTCCAGCCTGAGCCCATAGCGCGGCTTGCACGCCAGCTTCCGCAGCAATCCCTGCGTTCAATGGCTTTGCCATTGTGCCGAACTGTGCCTTCAGCCCGCTCGCACGGCTTGCGCATAGGCCTAAGGCGGCAACCGTTTCCTCTTCGGACACATTGAGCAAGTGACATGCGGCGAGCGTCGCACCAAAGGCGCCAGAAGTTGCTGTTTGGTGAAAACCCATTTGGTAGTGCTGCCGACCGAACCATTCCCCGACGCGTGTCGCTGCTTCGCTCCCGACAGCGATTGCATCAAGCAGCTCATCCAAGGAAGCATCCGTCGTTTCCGCAACAGCAAGTGCTGACGAAATGACAACGACAGAGGTATGCCCAATATGGGCAAAATGCGTGTCGTCATAATCCAACGCATGAGACGTCGCGCCGTTCACTAATGCAGCCTGTGGCGCTGGGGACTTCCCGCCGCCGAAAAGCGTTGCATTGGCACGCCCGCCTTCACTGATCGCTTTGTCTCGTAGCTTGTTAGAAACAGTTTCAGGTATCCCTGCGATCCCACAAACTGCCCAATCAAACAGACAGAGTCGGGCAAGATCACGCGGCGGCGCTTTGAGGTCTGACAGCGCAAATCGGGCGAGCGTCTGCTCGACCGTCATGAATAGAGCTCTTTTGCCCGTCCTTCGAATGCACGAACGACGCGTTGCATCGCTTCGTTGAAGAACATACCGGCCGCACCCTGTAGCAGTCGGTTTTTAAACTCGAAATCCACCGAGAAAGACACTTCGCAGCCCTCGTCCACGTCTTTGAATTGCCAAGTGCTTTCGAGGTGTTTGAAAGGCCCGTCCAAATAGCTGGTGTCGATCTTTTGTTGCTCCGGCCAAAGCACAACACGGCTGCCAAACCTTTCGCGGAAGACTTTGAACGAAATCACAAGATCCGCCAACATCACCGCATGATCGTCCTTCTCTTCCACCGAGCGAATGCGTGCGGCTGCTGTCCATGGCAGGAACTTTGGGTAATTGCCCACATCCGCAACCAGATCATACATTTGTTGGGCTGTGTAAGGCAGGACACGAGTTTCGTGATGGGCAGGCATTCGAATGCTTTCGCGTGGACTTCGTCACCTGATGTCGTAGAGTTATCGGCGGAAATCAACCCTTAGGATTCAGACCATATGCCGCAACAGCCCTATGTGATCGACGAAATGATCAGCGCAAAATCCATCGCAGCCCGGGTGGAGGCATTGGCAAAAGAAATCCATGATGAGTTTGAGACGACTGATAAACTGGTCGTTGTCGGGCTTTTGCGTGGCTCGTTCGTCTTTATCGCTGATTTGGTTCGAGAGCTTGATTTACCCGTCGAAGTCGATTTTTTGGAGGCGTCGAGCTACGGCGATTCCATGGAAAGCAGCCGTGAAGTCCGTATTTTCAAAGACCTACGCGGCGCCATTGAAGGGCGCGATGTGCTGGTTGTCGAAGATATCATCGACACCGGCCATACTTTGAGCCACGTCACAGATTACCTGATCACAAAGGCGCCCGCGCGGCTGAAAACCATCGCGCTGCTCGATAAACCAGCTCGACGGGAGGTCGATTTCAAAGCCGATTGGACGGGTTTTGAAATTCCTGATGAATTCGTTGTGGGCTATGGGATCGACTATGCGCAACGCAATCGGAACCTTCCACATATCGGTAAGGTTCGGTTCGTAGACGAATGAACCCCCGCTGGTTTCTTCGCGCCAAACGGCTCGCGCAATCTCCACCCAGCTTGGGACGCGTCAAATTGGTCTTCGCGATTATCCTGCTTTGCGCAGCCCTTTGGGGTTATGAACAGGTTATCGGTTGGCCAGAGGCGCTGACACCAAATGACCACCGAAGAAATGGGATCTAGGGGCTAGCTTCCTAACTTTGCCAAACGCGCTTCTTTCAAACGTGCGAAATCATCGCCCGCGTGGTAGCTCGAGCGCGTGAGAGGTGTCGCGGACACCATCAAAAAGCCCTTACCGAAGGCCGCCTTTTCGTAGGTCGCAAATTCCTCGGGCGTGACAAACCGGTCCACCGCATGATGCTTTGGCGTTGGTTGCAGATATTGACCAATGGTCAGGAAATCGATGTCAGCCGCACGCATGTCTTCCATGACTTGGATAACAGCTTGTTTGTCTTCACCAAGGCCCACCATAATGCCAGACTTGGTGAACATCGTTGGATCGAGTTCTTTGACACGCTGGAGCAAACGCAAAGAGTGGAAATAGCGCGCGCCGGGCCGGACCTCTGGATACAAGCCCGGAACCGTTTCTAGGTTGTGGTTGAACACATCGGGCTTCGCAGCAACCACCACTTCAAGGGCGCTGTCATCACAGCGAATGAAGTCTGGTGTCAGGATTTCGATGGTGGTTTTAGGCGACTGACGGCGGACTGCGCGGATTGTCTGGGCGAAGTGTTCCGCCCCACCATCTTCAACATCATCGCGGTCAACAGAAGTAATCACGACATGGTTTAGTCCCAGCTTCTTCACCGCATCGGCCACACGACCTGGTTCAAAGACGTCTAAAGCCTCTGGGGGTTTACCTGTCGCGATGTTGCAGAAGGTACAGGCACGGGTACATACCTCCCCCATGATCATCATGGTGGCATGGCCTTGGCTCCAGCATTCGCCGACGTTCGGGCAACCGGCCTCCTCACAAACTGTGACCAGCTTATGCTCGCGCATAATGTTGCGCGTTTCCTTGTAACCTTCGGACGTCGGCGCCTTGACCCGTATCCACTCAGGCTTTTTGGGCTGGGGATTATCGGGGCGTTTGGCCTTCTCTGGATGGCGCTGCGCCGGGATCTTGAGGTCTCTCACAGTTTTTTCCCATGTTGTGGCTTTGCTTTATCTACGACTTTTCTGTCATAACAACAACACCGTCCGGGGAAGAGTAGCCATGTCCTCGGCGCAACGCTTTGGAGGGAGCGCCAATATGTCAAAACCATTTTTTGCAGAAGTTATCGGGACGTTTATCTTAGTCTTTTTCGGATGCGGGGCCGCCGTGTTCATGGGGGATGAAATCGGAATGCTTGGCATTTCGTTTGCCTTCGGGTTGGCGATTGTCGCCGCCGCCTATTCTGTCGGGAACATTTCCGGCGCTCATTTGAATCCTGCCGTGTCGTTGGGCGTGCTTCTTGCAGGCAAGATGGAATCGTCCGCTTTTGTGACTTATGTCATAGCTCAAATTATCGGTGCCATTGTCGCCGCGTTCGCATTGCTCATGATCGCGAATGGCCAGCCAAGCTATGATATTGCGGTCAACGGGCTTGGGCAGAACCTCTATGGTGCCGGTACTGCTGGTGAGTACAGTCTAACCTCGGCGCTCTTGTTCGAAGGCATTGCGACCTTCCTATTCGTCACAGTTATCCTTGGTGCGACGCAGGCAAATGCCCCTGCTATGATGGCTGGTCTGGCGATTGGCTTGACCCTTGCCGCCATTCATATGGTTGGGATCATCATTACAGGCGTATCGGTGAACCCTGCCCGCTCTATCGGGCCAGCCATCTTTGTGGGTGGTCAAGCCCTCTCCGATCTTTGGGTGTTTATCGTCGCCCCTTTGATTGGTGGTGCTTTGGCTGGTGTCATCTTCAAGATGGGTCTTACGAGCGCTGAAGACGCATAAGCGGTACCATTGCGGCGGGGCAGTATCCCGCCGCAAACAAACCTTTAACTTATCCGATCATCGGAGCGAACTTGCCTTCGGTCCTTTTGTAGTGCTGGATCAATCGCGTAAGCGCGATCCGCAGCACTACTTTTCCTGATCGGGCAGACCATCCCATCTTTTTCTCGGTGACTTCGATACCATTCTGAAGGCAACAACACTCAATAGCCACGTCCGCCAATCCAGGACCAAGTTCTTTGAGTGCTGTCGATAGCCGCGCACGAGCGGCAGCAACGCCGTGGTGAAGGCTATCGGTATCGCCGCTGTCAAAATCGCCTTGCTCCTGAAGTGTACTGGCATCAATTTCGCTCAACTCATAGTCTTGCCGGATGCGTTCACCGGCTTCCAATTGTTCACGACTTATGAACGGAACCCCCGTCTTATCTCGCCTGCGAGACAGGGACATAACGGGGTTTTCTGCAACGATGTATCGACTGCGCCCATCGGTGTTGTTGGCGGTTTCTCCAATCATTTGATTATCGGAGAAATTGCAGGCTTGATTTTCTTCCACGGCAATCAGCTCTTTAATGGCTCGCTTACCCTCTGCCGTAATAAAGTACTTAACTATTCGCGCGTCTGGATCCTTGCAACTTATCCAATTCCGAAGTGCCATTGCCTGCGCTACGCTGGTTTCAATAACCGCTGTTCGCAGTGAGCTGCCTTCATCATCATCTCTGACAACAACTGCCGTTTCCATATCGCGAGCAACCGCTAAAACCGCACCTCGTTCACTTAATCGGCGAAGCGCGAATAGGCCATCTTTGTCGATCTTTTGTTGTGGAAGAACTGTCACATCCGAGGTCGGTGCAGCCTCAATCTGCATTGCCATAGTGGTAGCATCCTTTTCCAAATAACTTGTGTACGAAAGTGAACGAGACGCAAAAGAATCGAAGGCCGCATCGATCAATGGGTCATCTCTTTTTGCTTCCAGCCTTCGGACTTGCCGTAAAACGGTTGATGGATGACTTCGGGTTTGTCGGGCGACAGATCGTATCGATTGCCCCATGACTGTATGTTGAATGTAGTTTTCTGCAGCTGTTGGTAACCATGAAGGTAGATTGAGTTCTGGTCTATGAACTTGGCATGTCATCCAGTGTCCCCTGAATTTGTCTACGCCCCCAAAACTTTACCAAAAGACCAATTAAAAACGATACAGCCTTGACGGGTATTAATTAATGGGGGCTTAACGAGTTGGCTTGGTGAACACCTTTTCGAAAAACCTTTAACCAAGGTTAGAGGCTCCGCCCGTTCAAAGCAGAAGAAAGGCAACGCCATGAACAGCCATGCAATCTAGAGGCTCAATCAACGATTCTAAATGAGGGCCAAAGATGCTTGATTTGAACTCCCTACTCTCAACTTTAAAACGTCCAAAGTTCCTAGTTCAAACCGCCCGAATTGGCTTAGAAAGTTATCAAAGAGAAAGAGATATCTCACGCGTCTTGGGGGTGACGAAACTTCCTAAGACAGGAGAAGCGATCTTGCTCCTACTGGAGGAGGAGAAACAGCAAGATCAACAAAGACGGGACCAAGCGGCGTTCTACTCCTATGCACGGCACATAGAAATCTTAACCGCAATCATGGCTGAAGCGGAATTACTTCGACAGAGCAGCAAACAGCGACAGGCTATGTAAAGCTATCAGGCATTGAGGCCTTCTTATCAGCCACGTAGGCGCGCAGTTTCGCTTCGATCTCAGGATCGATCGCTGGTTGTTGGTACGTATCCAGAAGAGTTTTCACTCGAACCGTCGCAAGCGCCATTGTATCGCGTGCACCTTCGTCTTCCCAAGTCTCGAATGGCTTGTAATCCATAAGGTCCGAGCGCCAGAATGCATCTTTGAAATTGGCCTGGGTATGCGCGCAGCCAAGGTAATGACCACCCGGACCGACTTCTTCAATCGCGTCCATCGCTTGGCCGTTCTCGTTCATTTCGACGCCTTTGGAGAACTGGTGCAGAGTTCCAAGTTGATCGGCATCCATAACGAACTTTTCAAAAGAGGATACCAGCCCACCCTCAAGCCATCCGCAGGCGTGGAGCATGAAGTTCACGCCCGACAACAAACCCATGTTCAAGCTATTAGCTGATTCATAAGCGGCCTGAGCATCGGGGAGTTTCGATCCGGTAAAGCCACCAGCAGAACGATATGGCAGTCCCAAGCGGCGCACCAATTGGCCCATGCCGTAGGTGACGTGTGATGCCTCAGGCGTTCCAAAAGTTGGCGCGCCAGAGTTCATGTCAATCGACGTCACGAATGTACCGGCAACGACAGGGGAACCCGGGCGGATGATCTGGCTATAGGCCACGCCTGCCATGACTTCTGCGATGGCTTGCGTCAGGGTCCCGGCGATCGAGACTGGAGCCATCGCACCACCTACGATGAACGGGCTGATGATGCTGGCTTGGTTGTTCTTTGCAAAGACCTCCAACGCGCCCATCATGATGCTATCGAATGTCAGCGGCGAATTGATGTTGATCAGCGAGGTCATAACAGTGTTTTGCTGAACGAACTCTTCGCCAAACAGAATGTTGCACATATCGACGCTGTCTTGCGCGCGGCTCGGCTCTGTCACAGAGCCCATGAACGGTTTGTCGCTGTAGATCATATGCGCAAGCAACATGTCCAAGTGGCGCTTGTTCACTGGCACATCTGTCGGTTCGCAAACTGTCCCGCCGGAGTGGTGCAGCCACTTCGACATGTAGCCGAGTTTTACGAATTTCTCGAAGTCTTCCATCGTCGCGTAGTGACGCCCGCCCTCAGCATCACGTACGAAGGGTGGTCCATAAACAGGAGCAAGGACGAGGTTATTGCCACCGACGACCACATTGCGTTCAGGATTGCGGGCACATTGCGTATATTGGCTGGGAGCGGTGCTGCACAGTTGGCGGGCCAAACCACGAGGAATGCGAACGCGTTCGCCTTCAACTTCGGCACCCGCGTCTCTCCAACGATCTAGCGCATCGGGATTATCGACGAACATAACACCGATTTCAGCAAGAACCGTTTCTGCATTTGCCTCGATCACCGCAAGGGCATCTTCGGTCAAAACTTCATAGTTTGGAACATTGCGTTCGATATATTTCGCAGTTTCAACGCTTACGGCTGTTCTGGCTGCGCGCCGCGCAGCACCTCCACCTGACCGACCACGACGACCTGTTCTTACAGCAGCTTCCGACATCAGACATCCTGTTTGTTGGTATGCAACTGAGATAGCGCCAATGCGGCTTTGCTATCTGCCTAATCCGCCATCTGGGACGTGAAACCGACATCCGGTGCGTTTTTGACCCATTCCGCTACGTCAAAACAAATTGCTTACGAATCCTTGCACCCCTCGCTGAGCGCGCGTAACTGAGCACATGGAAAACCAGACACATGAACGCCTGCTGATTATTGATTTCGGCAGTCAAGTTACTCAACTGATTGCCCGCCGCTTGCGTGAGCTTTCAGTCTACTGCGAAATCCACCCCTATCAGAGTGTTGATGACGCATTCCTTGCGGACTTTGCACCAAAGGCTGTCATCCTATCTGGCGGTCCTGACAGTGTGACACGTGAAGGGTCGCCACGGGCACCACAGTCATTGTTTGACATGGGAATGCCGATCTTGGGGATCTGCTACGGTCAGCAAACCATGATGACGCAACTTGGTGGTAAAGTCGTCAGCGGTGAAGGCACGGCAGAATTCGGGCGTGCCTATGTGACGCCAGAAGGGTCATTGGACCTTTTGCAGGGCTGGTTCGAAGACGACAAAGAACAGGTCTGGATGAGCCACGGCGACCATGTGTCTGAGATCGCACCTGGGTTTGAGGTTTACGGAACATCCCCCAACGCTCCATTTGCGATCACGGCTGATGTGTCGCGTCATTTCTATGCGGTTCAATTCCATCCTGAGGTGCATCACACACCAAACGGCTCCAAACTCTACGAGAACTTCATCAAGCTCGCTGGGTTTACCGGCGACTGGACGATGGGCGCTTATCGCGAGCAGGCGATTGAAGCGATCCGCCAGCAAGTTGGTGATAAGAAAGTCATCTGTGCACTGTCTGGCGGCGTGGACAGTTCCGTCGCTGCAGCCCTTCTTCACGAAGCCATCGGCAGTCAGCTGACATGTGTTTTTGTCGATCACGGCCTATTGCGCCTGAATGAGGCAGACGAAGTCGTTTCGATGTTCCGTGATCACATGAACCTGCAAGTGATCCATGCCGAGGAACAAGAACTGTTCTTAGGCGAACTGGAAGGTCAATCTGATCCTGAAACCAAGCGGAAAATCATCGGCAAACTCTTCATTGATGTGTTTCAGAAATACGCCAACGAGATTGAAGGCGCGGAATTCCTCGCCCAAGGCACGCTTTATCCTGATGTCATCGAAAGTGTCAGTTTCTCCGGCGGTCCATCGGTCACGATCAAAAGCCACCACAACGTAGGCGGATTGCCAGAGAAAATGGGCCTTAAGCTCGTCGAACCTCTGCGGGAACTGTTCAAAGACGAGGTCCGGGCGCTGGGCGTAGAACTTGGACTGCCCGCCTCGTTCATTGGCCGCCACCCCTTCCCTGGACCTGGCCTTGCGATCAGATGCCCGGGCGAAATTACGCGAGAAAAGCTCGAAATTTTGCGCAAAGCCGATGCGGTCTATATCGATCAAATCCGCAAACATGGCCTTTACGATGAGATTTGGCAGGCCTTTGTCGCGATCCTACCGGTTCGGACCGTAGGTGTCATGGGCGATGGCCGGACCTATGACTATGCCTGCGCCCTACGCGCGGTGACATCGGTCGATGGCATGACAGCGGACTATTATCCGTTTAGCCACGAATTCCTTGGTGAAACTGCCACTCGGATCATCAACGAGGTGCAGGGGATTAACCGCGTGACTTACGATATTACCAGCAAACCTCCGGGCACGATTGAATGGGAATAGCACGACTTATCATATGTTTATGCGCCATTCCTACAGTTGCCCTCTCCGAAACGCTGTCTTTAGAATGTTCGGGCACCAATCCCGATTGGACGCTAAGCTATGATGAGGAAACGGCGCGCTTTGCGTTTCTGGATCGTGAGAGCGAATTGCAAGTCCCGCAAAGATCCACCGCTGAAGGTGTAGACTGGCCGAAAGCCGCTACATTGGTGGGGCCGCGCGACAGTGCCATTATCATCTTGCACAATCGGCAGTGCGGCGCACAGGACTACGAAATACAAATCCTCACACAACGCGGCGAATCCCCGATCTTGCTGACGGGCTGCTGCTCGAACCGATAAATCTAATTATTATAGGATCTTACGAGTAGTTCTGAATTCATCTCTCCAACCGAACAGGCGGACGGGTGAACAGCTTTTTGACCAATCTGGAACCATTCGTCTCGTGCCGCCAGTCCGATTGACACCTGCGGCCCTCGACTAAGTGGATTGCGGCCCCAGTGGCTCCCTATAAAGGGCTCTTCATTAAACCAGTCCGTTAAGCTGAGTTCTTTTAGCCCAGCTAAGGCCATATACATGCCAGCAAGGCACTCAACCTGCCGCGTGACCATACCCCGCAACGCTGCTTCATCATTCGGTCGACTGCGGATCGCGGCGAAGGCTACGTCTGCCACCCCATTCCTGACCTGAGCGGCATGACCGTAGAGATGCGCTATAAGATACGGTGTTTCAGGCAGATTGGTCGCTTGTTCACTCACTAGGATCGTGTTTTGTGAGGTGCAATATGCCGCCTTTGGGTTCACACCGGCATTTGCCCCGCAGTTGCCAGCGATCGCGTCGACAACAACAACTGGTGGCATGCGATCAAAGGCAGAGGTCGCAGCCGATTCCAAACTCTTGTAGTCCGCAGCAGCAGCCATCGGAAAAAATGTAGAAATAAGAAATGCGAGACTTAATCGCATTGCATCGCCTTTGAATTGGTCAGAATGTGCGGCAACGATGTTCGCAGGACCCCAACCATGTCAACCGAGATAACGCTTTCAAAAATCCTCCAAGGCGCTGCTTGGATGACGGGCGCTATCATCGCATTCACATCGATGGCAATCGCCGGCCGCGCGATCAATTTCGCCCATGACACGTTCGAGATTATGTTCTTTCGCAGTCTTGTTGGCATCTTGATCATGACGAGCATCATCTTGGTCACGAAAAGACACTCAGACCTGCGCACAAACCGTCTTGGACTTCATTTCCTTCGTAATATTTGCCATTTCGTCGGCCAGAACTTGTGGTTCTTCGCGGTTCCACTGATCCCCCTAGCGCAACTCTTTGCCTTCGAATTCACAACTCCAATTTGGGTGCTCTTGTTTTCGCCTCTTTTGCTAGGCGAACGCTTAACCATGGTGAACATCGCAACCGCAGCACTGGGGTTCCTTGGCGTCCTCATGGTCGCACAACCGGGCAGTGCGGAGATAAGCGCCGGTATGCTTGCCGCCGCGGGATGTGCAATCTTCTTTGCTCTGACGGCGATCTTCACGCGGAAGCTTACGGTTGATCAGCCCATTGTGTGTATCTTGTTTTATTTGACCGTTATGCAGGCAGGATTTGGGCTGGTGGCGGCGGGGATTGACGGTGCAATAAAGCTACCAACAGCAGAAACAGTTCCATGGCTCGTGCTCATCGGAATAGCCGGTTTGGTCGCTCATTTCTGCTTAACGAGCGCCTTGGCCATCGCACCCGCATCGATCATTATGCCTATCGATTTTGTGAGGCTTCCTGTGATCGCTGTGATCGGGATGCTGTTTTACAACGAACCTTTCAGCTTGATGATCATCGCCGGCGCAGTTCTGATTTTCGGTGCAAATTACCTCAATATCGTTGTGACGGGACGTCATTCCCCAAAATAACCCGCATTTCAGGGCATTCCTGCCACGGTTTTTGACGGGATGCGTCATGACGCCGCGTCATTAATTGACTGAAAGATAGGCGAGTCTCTAGGTTCATATCCAATCACTGACATGTGTAGGGATGAGACATGAAAAACTATCTATCAACCGGGGCAGCACTTTTGCTGACAACGACAGCGGCAACAGCCGGTGGTTTGGATCGCGGCGGAAATTCATACTCCGTTCTTTTCGAAGACGGCAACTATGCTGAACTGTCCTTTTCAATCGCTCAGCCAGACGTAAGCGGCGACTACGCTGCTGGTCTGGGCGGCGGTTCTACAGAAGATATGGCCGAGGACTTTAATAATTTCGGCGTCGCTCTGAAGTTTGCGATTAACGAAAGCCTCGACGCTGCTGTGTTCCTGAACCAGCCATTTGGAGCCAATGCTAGCTACGGCTCTGGCCCATACACTGGTCTTGAAGCAGAATGGAACAGCACACAGGTCGCTGCGGTTCTTAAGTATCAAGTAAACGAAAACGTTTCTGTTTACGGTGGTATTCGTAGCGTTAAGTCCGAAGCAGAAATCGCAATTCCTGCGGCGCTTTTCCCATTTGGCTACACAGCTGAAACAGAGAGCGATAGCCAAATCAGCTACATCGCTGGTGCTGCGTACGAAATTCCTGAAATCGCGCTTCGCGTCGCTTTGACATATGAATCTGGTTTCACACACGAATTCGACACAACTGAGACAGCCGCTGCTTTGGGTGGTGTTATCCCAAGTGTGACTGAAATCGAGATGCCTCAGGCTGTCACTTTGGACTTCCAGAGCGGTATTGCTGAAGACACGTTGCTTTTCGGTTCCGTTCGTTGGTCTGAATGGTCTGTTTTTGAAGTTCGTCCAATCGGTTACGAAAACGCAACTGGCGAGGCCGTGACTGGCCTGGACAATGACGTGACTACTTATCGTATTGGTCTTGGTCGTCGAATCTCTGACGAACTTTCTGTATTTGGTCGCGTCACATATGAAGAGGCAAATGGTGGCATTGCATCACGTTTGACCCCAACCGACGGTACAACTTCAATCGGTATTGGTGGTAGCTACACTATGGATAACGTCGAATTCACTGGCGGGATCGAGTATTCCATGTTGGGTGACGCTGAAGACGGTTCTGCGACCGACTTCTCCGACAACTCAGCGCTCGGGTTCGGCCTGACGATCGGCTACTCTTTCTAAGCCAATCGAAACCTTAACGAAAAAGCCCCGGTTTGACCGGGGCTTTTTTAGTTGAGGTGGTTCAAAACAGATTTTGCCGCTCTCAAACCGGGTGGCTCGCCCCCCGCTCCCAATCTTTCCATTGTAAGCGACATCGCCTCCAACTGCCCCTGAGGCTCCGCCATTGTCGTAAGCAAGCTCCCAGCAATCTTTTCAGGCTCGCAATCCTTGCCAATGAACTCCGGCACCGCACGTGTTTCCGACACAAGATTTACCAAAGTCACCGTGTCGATTTTCAACATTCGGCTGATGATCGCCCGACTGAGCCAAGCCATGTCATAAGCGATGACCATCGGGGTATGGGCAGCGGCCAGCTCCAGTGAAACTGTCCCCGACGCAGCCAGAGCGACATCAGCGGCCTTAAATGCCGCTAGTTTGCCCGGGTCGTCGGGAGCAAGGAGGATTGGACCGCCAGACCAGCCTCGGGTCTGTTGCTGCACCAAATCGTAAACTGGGGCGGCGCAGGGAATCACGATGCGGGCGTCCGGACGGACTTGCAGTACCTTATCAAGCGCCTCTCCAAACCGATCAGCCAGCCTTCCAACCTCGCCACGCCTTGAACCAGGCAAAGCCAAAATGACCGGTGCGTCGGTCAGGCCGTGCGCGGCTCTAAATTCCGCGGCTTCTGCGTCTGTCGCTTGGGTTTCGGCGACCACCGGATGTCCCACGAAGTCGCAGGTCATGCCCGCCTCTTCCATAAAGGGTGGCTCAAACGGGAAGAGTGCTAGGACATGGTCAATGTATTTTGCCATCTTTTCCGCGCGGCCCGATCGCCACGCCCAGACGGTTGGGGCGACGTAGTGGATGGTTCTGGTGTCAGAAGCTGCTTTAACCAATCGCGCGACGCGTAGGCAAAAATCGGGGCTGTCGATTGTAATGAGAACGTCTGGCTTCTCGGCAATGATCGCGCCCGCCGTTTCCCGGATTCGCTTTTTCAAATCACGGTATTTCGGCAAAATCTCGACGATGCCCATCAGGCTCAGTTCAGACATCGGAAAGCGACTATTGAGCCCCTGCTCGTCCATCATCGGGCCACCGACGCCGGTGAAATCAACCGCCGTGAGAGATTTCAACCCAGCCATCAAAGCGCCACCGAGCTTGTCGCCCGAAACTTCGCCCGCGATGACAAAGACCTTCAAGCTCATGCGCGCACCCAAAGAAACATGTCGTTGCCATCAAGACTTTGGACAACAGTGTCTCGGTCCAGAACCATGACACCTCCCTGTTCAATGATAATGCCCGCAAAACCGGCTTCTGCGGCCACGCGAGCGGTCTCTGGACCAATTACGGGTAAATCGGCGCGTCGATCTTGTTGCGGCTTGGGGGCTTTATAAAGCACCGCGCCTTTTCCGGTCCCCGCCATCCCCGTAAGCCAATCGGCGGAGGCGGATACCAAATCATCGATCATGCCCAACGAACCAAACCCTTGGACATCCGAGTGCGTTGGGACAAAGCGTCGGATCATTGCATCCGTACCATCTGGCCCTTCTTCTGCTAGAATGCGGCGATCCTTAATGACACAAGCCTGACCGCTATCCGCGACCCCCATGCGCTTGACGGTCTGAGAACCCAGCATCGCATTGGCATCCATGGTGTTGTCCGGTTGGGCTTTGGTCAAAACGCCTTCAGGAGGCAGAAGCTCGGGAACCAGTTCAGCCGCTCCGACCACCCGTAATCCAAATTCTTCCAAAATTGCGATGACCTCTCGCAAGGTGCCGTCGTCGCCAAGTGCCATCGCAGATTGCAGGCGCGGGACAAGAGGAAGCGTGTGTTCGTCAATTTGAGTTGGGTCAATGTTGGGACGTTTCACCGCTCCGGCCATGCAGACACTTTTGATGCCACGCGAAGCTAAGTCCTGAAAAAAACGTCCAAGATGTTCAATCCGAAAGGTGATGTTTGGGTTTAAGTCCGGGGTAAACCCTTCCATTGCGCACACCAGTGGCGCTTCGCCTTTAGCCAAAAGGGAATTGTATACTTCACCGGGCAGATCGCCAGTGCCTGCGATCAAGGCGATCATTATCGAGGCGTCAGAAAGTTGCGGTCGGTCTCACCTAGAACAAAGTCCACCATATGTTTCACGTATGGGCTGTCGGCCTCATCTTTCAGACGTTCAGCGCGGTCGTGGAATGTTCCCTCGCCGTCTTTGAGCGATTGAAAAGCCGCACGAAGGGCCATGATGTCTTTACGATCCACGCCTTTGCGCTTGAGCCCGACAAGGTTCAAACCTTCCAACTCGGCCCGTGGCCCCATGACCAAACCATGAGGGATCACGTCATTGGTCACCATAGACAGCGCGCCGATGATCGCACCTTGACCGATACGCACAAACTGATGGACCCCGCTGAGGCCGCCCACAATAACGTCGTCTTCCAAGATGCAGTGCCCCGCGATAGCGCTGGAGTTCACAACGATTACCCGATCGCCGATCTGCGCATCATGGGCAACGTGACAGCCCGCCATGAACAACCCATCATCGCCAATGCGCGTTTCGCCGCCACCACCGGACGTGCCAGAATTGATCGTTACATGTTCGCGAATGCAGTTACGTGCACCAATACGCACCCGCGTCCGCTCCCCATCGAACTTCAGATCTTGAGGGATCTCACCAACAACAGCGAATGAAAAAACAGTTGTACCGTCACCAATATGTGTGTCGCCGTCGATCACCACGTGGCTTTTCAAGGTCACGTCATCCCCAAGAACAACGTCGCCGCCAATGACGCAAAATGGACCAATCGAGCAGCCCTGCCCGATCTTCGCGCCTTCGGCGATAACTGCGCTTGGGTGAATTTCCGACATTAGGATTGAAGGTCCATCATGGCTGCGAACTCACCTTCTGCGGCAAGCTCACCTTCGACTGTTGCGACACCTTTAAACCGCCAGACCTTGGCGCCGGGTTTGCCGCGCGTTGTCTCGATCTTCATCTCCAACACATCGCCTGGGATCACCTTACGGCGGAATTTGCAGCCATCGATCGACATAAAATAGATCAGCATATTCCCGTCTGTCAGGCCCATAGTTGTCCCGACCATTACCGCAGCAGTCTGCGCCATCGCTTCGATAATCGTGACACCCGGCATGATCGGAGTGCCCGGAAAGTGCCCCTGAAAATGCGGCTCATTCATGGTTACATTCTTGATGCCGATCGCAGAAGACGTCCCATCGATGCTGTGCACCTTATCGACAAGCAGGAATGGATAGCGGTGAGGTATGATTTTCTGGATCAGCTGAATGTCAGCTTCAGTTGGTGTGCTCATTCATTTGTCTTTCTTTTCGCAACCTTTTTCGATGGTTAGCAATTGACCGGCGAACCGGCAAGTGGGTCACTCCGATACCGGCTCTTCAATCGGAGCGGTCTCTTCAGTTTCTTGAAAAGACTCCACATCCGATGATGACTCATTTCCAGTCGGTGCCGGACCTTCAGTCTGCTGTGCGGCCAGCCCGTCCAGTCGAGCGATTACTGCATCGGTAATATCGATACTGCGCAGGGCCAAATAGACAGACCGGCTATCAAGAATAACCTTTCCCCCGCGCTCAATCATGACCTGTCCGGCAACTTCCCTAACCTGCTCATTGAATCGCGCCTGCGCCGCTTCCGCCGCTTCAGAAATACTGCGTTCTTTTGCGTCTCTTGCAGCTCTGATCTCTATCGCTTTTTGATCGAAAGCTTCCGCCTCTAAACGGAACTCTTCAATGTCCATATCTGGTCTACGAGCAGCGAGATCTTGTTCCTCAGCAACAAGTTCCGCGATAATTCGCTCATTCTCTGCTTGTAGTTCTAACCGCCGGGCTTGGAAGTCTTCTCGGATGCTCTGCCCAATCGCGGATTCTGCAAACAGCCGGTCGGCATTGATGACAAAAATACCTTCCGGCGTTACCTCTGCTGTTTGCGCGCTCAAAGCCCCCCCACTCAGGGATAGAGCAAGAAAAAGGGCCGCCCATAACAGTCGCATCAGAAACTGGTTGAAATGGTCACGTCGAAGGAATTGGTACGGTCACGATCCTGAGCGTCGAGCGCTTCGGTGAAGTTGAACCGCAGCGGTCCAATTGGGGTCGTCCAGAAGATAGAAATGCCTGCAACAGTTCGTGCTGTATAGTCGTTATAAAGAACGTCTGCTCCAAAGGTGTTTCCAACGTCCCAAACTGACCCGTGATCAAGGAACACGCCGCCGGTGATGCCATATTCCTCTGGCAAACCAAGTGGGAATTCTGCCTCTAGTCGCGCGACAGCGAACTTGTTTCCGCCGAGCGCATCATCCGTATCATTATCCCGAGGACCAATACCGCTGGCTTCAAACCCACGCAGAACTCGATTTCCGAGGAAGAAACGATCCGTCACACGACTATCGTTGTCAGCGTAATCAAGAAGACCGCCTTCAATGGTTGCCCGCAGCGTCACCTCTTCGTTGAACACCTTTGTTTCAGCGATCGCTGTCGCGGTGGTCCGGATGAAATCAGAATCGCCGACCCCAAATTCTTGCCCAAAGCGCAGAAGAACGCCAGCATTGGGATTCAGACCCGTGCGACGGGTGTCATAGCTATAGGTGTAACCTACACCATTTGTCGTAATACGACCGCGGTCCGCTTCATTCTGAATGACGATGCTCGCAGCGGGGTCCACATCATTGATGTCTGTAAATTCTGCGCGATAGAAGACGTTCAAACGACCATTGTCAGAGACACGGAACCCAAGGCTCGGCCGGAAATCGAAAGTTTCCGTATCGTAGAGCGCATTCTGGTTGTCAGTGGTTGAATAATCAAAGCTGAACCCAAAACGTACATCTCTGCCGAGCAAACGCGGTTCGACAAAGTCGAGTGACGCAACGCGGTTCGATTCACTGGTTGAGATCTGGAAGCTAAGCGATTGTCCGCGTCCTAGGAAGTTTGATTGACGATAAGACGCAACCAACCCTAGGCCGGTGTCAGTGTTGTAGTTACCACCGAATGACAGTGATCCCGTTGGCGCTTCGACCACGTCAACATCGACGATCACCTGATCCGGCCCGCTGCCTTCTCGTGCATTAACGTCCGCATTTGCAAAAAGACCCAAGGCGCGAATACGCTCTGCAGCCTGACGAATTTCGCGAGGGTTAAATGGATCGCCCTCGACAACTGTGAATTGGTTGCGGATCACACGGTCGAGGGTTGTGCTGTTGCCTTCGATATCAATCCGTTCAACGAAGATGCGTTCGCCTCTGACCAAGGCGTAGGTCACGTCGAGAACGAGGTCACGATCATTTCGAGTGATACGCGGCTCAACCCGAACGAACGGAATGCCTTTTTGAATGGCCAATCGTTCCAAACGCGCAATATCGTTTTCAACCTTCATTGGTGAGTAAGTTGAACTGGGTCGCGTGCCGATGGCCGCTTGAAATTCAGCTGCATTGGCGGACGGAATTTCGGACACAACAGTCAACTGACCGAAGTTGAACTTCTGCCCTTCTTGAACGTTGAAGGTGACGAGAAAGGCGTCGCGTTCACGCGTAAGAGCAACATCAACGTTCAAAACTTGGAAATCAGCATAGCCGCGAGATTGGTAGAAATCGGTCAAGAGACGTTGATCGAACGCAATCCGATCACGCGCAAATGTATCGCTGCTGATCAAGACACGCAGAAGACCCGCTTGCTTGGTATCCAGAACGCGGCGCAAACGACGGTCCGAGAACTCTCTGTTCCCCACGAACGAAATGCGCTCAACTTCCGTCAGACCCGTTTCCTGAACCACAAAAACAAGGTCCACGCGATTATCGGACCGTTCAATGATCCGCGCCGTGACCGAGGCATTGATGCGACCACGATTTGCGTAGAGTTCACTGATCGCGGCAACGTCACGCTCTGCTTGGGCTGGGGTATAGACGCGTCGTGACTGGGATTGGACAACAGCCAGCACTTCGGCATCCCGAATTTCGCTGTTCCCCTCAACGTTGATGATATTGATCGTTGGACGTTCCACAACGGTGATAACAAGCCTACTGCCCTGCGGGTTAACGTCCACAGTCTCAAAAAGGCCGGTCTCTCGGATGTTTTGAGAAGCTGTGTTAAGTTCAGCGGCCGAGATCGTTTGACCGCGGCTGATACCGGCCAACGACAAGATCGTACCGTCTTCGACCCGTTGGTTCCCGTCGATGGTCACGCTTGTGAAGGTAAAAGATTGTGCAAATCCCGCCGTAGCAGCGAAAGTGGCGAATATTGCAAGAAATACGATTGCTGCACGTTGTTTAACTGACGCTGAAACGGCGGCAATTCGGCTGCTCATTTTGTACATTTTTTTGCCTGTTGCATTAACATCCCCGATGGGTCGGAACGTATCTTTTCAGGCACCGGTTGTCAAAACGAACAAACGCGCCAAATGGCGCGTTCGCAAAAAACAGCTATTTGGGAATTCTTAGGCGATCATGCCGATATAGGCGCCCGCATAAAGCGCTACGACAAGGCACAAGGTATAGATCATTCTGTCTGTGTTCAGACGAACGAAAACAGACAACCCTTTGTATCCTTCAGCAAGTGTTTGCATACCCACATCTCCTAAGATGAATTAGGGATAACACTAAATCTGGGCACAAATGTGACGACCCTACCGCTTAGGGGCAAAGCATCAAATCGTTGAGGATAGCAAAAATCATCAAGGCGCCGATTAGGGAGAGACCAATCGACATAAATATCCGCAACGCCCGATCCGTCGGTTTTTGGCCTGCGATTGCTTCGTAGGCGTAAAAGACCAAATGGCCGCCGTCCAAAATCGGGATTGGGAACAGGTTGAACAGCCCGATGGCTACCGAAATCATGCCAACAAAAAGGATGTAGCTCGTGGCGCCTTGAGAGGCCATTGAACCGCTGGCTTCTGCGATTGCTATTGGACCGGAGATATTACAGGTCGAGATACCGCCAACAATCACCTGCCAAATCCCTTCAAGTGACAACCTAATTGCGAACCAAAGTCGGTCAAAAGCGCGAGAAAAGGCTTCGACAATGCCAACAGGTTCGGTTGTCGGAATAAAGAAGTATTCACCGGTGACACCAATAAGAAGCCGTTGTTCAAAGCCACCGTCAGGCAGCGGGTTATCAACTCGACGCGGTGTAAGTTCCAATTGTATCACATCGCCGTCTCGCCAGACGTCGAGCGTTATCTCGCCCCCGCCGCCCGCTTCTACTCCGGCAATGATCTGGTCAAAAGTATAGACCGATGTCCCGTCAATCGCTGTGATGACATCGTCAATCTTCAAATCCGCATCATCCGCGGCAGAGCGAGGCAGAAGCGACGCAATCCGTGGAACGAATGGATTCGGGCCCGAAACCTCAATCTGTTCGCCATCCCGAATGATTGTGTAGGTTCGGTACTGAGCGTCAGGAAGCGAATCCAAATAGGGGCCTTCTGAGCTCATCAGGTCGATTCCATCGACAAACAGGATTTCATCGCCTGCAAGCAAATCAGATTCGAAGCCAACCGGAAGCTCATGTTGGCTCGCGACGATCAGTTTTGCTGTTGGCTGGCCTTGGATCAGGAAGAACCCAGCAAAAATGAAAACGGCCAATATGAAGTTGGCAATTGGTCCTGCCGCGACTGTCAAAGCTCGCGCCCACAAAGGCGCACCAAGCATCGTGTTTCGCGCTGGCCCTTCGCCTTCAGCCTCTTCTCCGCCAACACTCGCTGCATTTTTGTCGCCAGCGAATTTTACGTAGCCGCCAAACGGGATTGCAGCTATTTGCCAGCGCGTTCCACGCTTATCGACCCGCGAAAGAAGCGTTGGACCGAAACCTACCGAAAACACGTCTGCCGAGATACCGCACCATCTTCCCACGATGTAGTGACCGTATTCGTGAATGGCGACGATCACCGACAATGCGATGATGAAGAATAGGATGGTCATAACGCCATCCCCTGTGCTGGCTAAGAGCTGTGACAGGTCCAAACTTATCGTCCTTAGTTGGTTGCGAATTCGCCGGCGTAGATCCGGGCGGTCTTATCTGCGTCCAGAATGCTATCTAGTGTGATTTTGGCATTTTGCAGCCCACCTTGTGCTGACATTTTGTCGAGCGTCTTAGACACCACCGGCGCCATGTCCATGAACCCGATTTGGCCGGCGATAAAAGCGTCCAAAGCACGTTCTTTTGCAGCGGTGAATACTGCACCCGCCAAACAACCGATTTCCATTACGTCACGCGCAATCGCGAGAGCGGGATAACGGGCATCTTCTGGCGCTCGAAAGGTAAGCTGGCCAATATCCGATAGATTGAGCCTCTCAACCGGCAATTCGATCCGATCTGGCCAATTCAAAGCAAAGCCAATGGCATGGCGCATATCGGGTGGCCCGACATGAGCCATCAATGCGCCATCGTTGAAACCGACAAGCGCATGGATTAGAGATTCTGGATGGATCACGGTTTCGATTTGCTCAGCCGATACGCCAAAAAACTCTTTTGTCTCAATAAGTTCCATCGCTTTGTTAAACATCGACGCACTGTCGATTGTAATCCGCTGCCCCATGTCCCAGTTCGGATGAGACGACGCTTCAGCAAGCGTTGCTGTTTCGAGTCTCTCAATCGGCCAATCGCGGAATGCTCCACCGCTGGCCGTTATGATAACGCGTTCCACGGCAGCCATGTCTTCGCCCATCAATGCCTGAAACACTGCCGAATGTTCACTATCAACGGGTAACACAGTCGCGCCAGACGCTTTCGCGTGCCCCATGAAGACCTGACCCGCAGAAACCAGAGACTCTTTGTTCGCTAAGGCTAACGTCTTGCCATTCGACAGTGACGCCATTCCTGGACGCAGACCCGCTGCCCCGACGATCGCTGACATTGTCCAATCGACTGGCATTGAACCTGCTTCGACAACGGCTTCTTCGCCAGCCTTGACGTCAACATTCGTCCCCGACAAAAGCTCTTTTAGGTCAGCAAATTTCTCGTCATAACAGGTCACCGCAACCTGAGCGCCCAATTCAACAGCCGAGGCGGCCAACTGTTCAAGGTTATGACCGCCGGTTATAGCAACAACTTCAAACTCATCAGGACGTCGTTTTATTAGATCGATGGTATTCTGACCGATGGACCCTGTCGCACCGAGAATCGAGACAGTCTTCAAAAGGCTACTCCGGTGTAGCCGAACCCAATGATCAAGATACCCAGAACGAGAGTTGCGCCGAGCATCGCGTCAAACCGATCAAGCAAACCGCCATGACCCGGTATGAGGTCCGAACTGTCTTTGATCCCTACCCGACGTTTTAGCGCGCTTTCCGCGATATCGCCCATTTGACCTGCGAAGGCGACGAGTGCGGATATGACGATCAACGCGGCGCCTGAGTTCGTGTACCAAGCAAAAATCGCACCAACGACTGCCGCGCCGATCCAGCCAGCAACGGTACCGCTCCAAGTTTTCTTGGGGCTGATCTTCGGCCAGAACTTCGGACCACCAAATGCGCGTCCTGCGAGATACCCAAGCGTGTCGGACGCGATGATGATCAAGATAATCCACATGATCCAATCCGCACCAAACATGTTACGGAAATAAACCATAGAATACGTGGCAAAGAAAATGGCTATAGAGAATACCAAGAACAACTGACGTCGCTGACCAATGAAAATTGCACCGAGAATGCAAGGTGTGAGCATAACGGCGATGAGATAAATACCGTCGAGCGTGTGTAGAACCGATCCAATCGCACAGGCCATGACAGCCAAAACGATGGCGGCATTTGGCCGCTCCGGATCACAAAGAGACGTCAGTTCCCAGATCATCAAGCCGAGCGCAAAGACGACAAGAATCTGAAAAGCGGCTCCACCAAGATAGATCGCAACAAGACCAACGACTAGCATACCCGCCGCCGAAATGAGCCTGACCTGAAGGTCGTCCCATTTACTAGCCGGAGGCGTCTGGTCCGTCGGCATCGTTAGGCGAGCACCGCACCAAATCGGCGATCACGTGTTCCATAAGCAGATACTACAGAACCAAATTCTTCCGCGGTAAAATCTGGCCAGAGGGTTTCAACAAATTCGTATTCCGAATAGGCGGACTGCCAAAGTAAGAAGTTCGAAATGCGCGCTTCACCGCTTGTTCTGATTACAAGATCAGGGTCGGGCAGAACATGCGTGTCCAAAAACTTGGAAAGCGTCTCGGCATCAACGTCTTTATGAGACAAACGCCCCTGCTCAACTTCATAAGCGAGCCGCTTCGCAGCACGAGTCACTTCGTCTCGGCCGCCATAGTTCAAGGCAATTGTCAGGTGAACTTTATCATTGTTGGCCGTGAGAAGCTCAAGGTTGTCCATCAAAGACACCAGCTTTTCGTCCAACTTGATGCGATCCCCAATGAACCGCACCCGAACACCGTCTTCGAGAAGCGCCCGGGCTTCTTTTTCGATATAACGGCGGAACAGCCGCATTAAGCCAGCTACTTCAGCCTGAGTCCTCTTCCAGTTCTCAGTCGAAAACGCAAAGATCGTAAGGTACTTCACCCCGTAATCAGGACAGGCTTGCACAATCTCGCGCACGCGACGGGCGCCAGCATGGTGCCCGAAAAGGCGCGGCTTGCCACGATGCTGTGCCCATCGACCGTTACCGTCCATAATTATAGCGACGTGGTTTGGCCCGATTTTATCCATCTTGGTCATAAGTGACCTTTCAATGTGAACAGGTTAAACCTGCATTATTTCTTCTTGTTTAGTATCAAGTGTTTGGTCGACGGCCTTAATGTGCTCATCCGTCAGATCTTGCACCGCGCCTTCCCAGTATTTCTGATCGTCTTCCGACAACCCGTCAGCTTTCGCTTTTTTGATTTGATCCATGCCATCTTTACGGAGGTTCCGGATCGAAACCCGCGCGGACTCTGCATATTGAGCCGCAACCTTGCCGAGTTCTCTACGACGTTCCTCATTCAGCTCAGGGATCGGCAGCATAATGATAGTACCATTGAGTTGAGGATTGATCCCTAACCCACTCTCCCGAATGGCTTTTTCGACTTTTCCGACGAGGCCTTTATCCCAAACATTCACAGTGACCATACGCGGCTCTGGAACGTTGACCGTGCCGACCTGGTTGATTGGCGTCATGCTCCCGTAAGCGTCAACCATGATAGGTTCCAACATCGATCCAGACGCCCGACCAGTCCGTAAGGACGCCAGTTCCGTTCTCAGATTGCTGATCGCCCCTTCCATGCGGCGGGTGAGATCATCGGTATCGAGTTCAAAATCGTCTGACATGCGTCTGCTCTATCGTTGGTCTTCTTTTTGCTTATTTACAGCTCTTTAAGACAAAAGTTGGGCGTTGTATAGCGTAGCACGTGCAGAGTTATGCAGCAGTTTTTGCATATTGTACAAATGCAGCGCAAATCTTCCTAGTCATGTACGATTGTGTGCGTTCCGTCGCCTGCCAATATCCCTCTGAAACCGCCGGGTTCGTCTAAGCTGAACACAACGATCGGCAGATGATTATCTCTGGCCAGCGCGATTGCCGACGCGTCCATCACGCCGAGGTGTTTTTGTAGAACCTCATCGTAGCTGATTTTGTCATAGCGCTGCGCATCGCTGTGTTTGGCCGGGTCTTTGTCATAGACACCATCGACCTTTGTTCCCTTGAAGATCGCTTCGCATCGCATCTCATTCGCGCGAAGTGTCGCCGCAGTGTCCGTGGTAAAGTAGGGGTTGCCTGTTCCGGCCGCAAAGATGCAGACCCGCTTCTTTTCGAGGTGGCGAACAGCTCGCCTGCGAATGTAAGGTTCGCACACTTGATCCATTGGGATCGCAGAAATAACCCGCGTATGAATACCCAAACCTTCGAGCGCAGATTGCATCGCCAAAGCATTCATCACAGTCGCGAGCATCCCCATGTAGTCAGCCGTGGTCCGCTCCATCCCCTGTGCGCTACCCTGCAGCCCACGGAAGATATTGCCACCGCCGATAACCATGCAAATCTCGACACCCATGTCGTGCACAGATTTCACTTCTTTTGCGATGCGTTCCACGGTGGGAGGATGAAGTCCGAAACCGGCGTCGCCCATCAGAGCCTCGCCAGAAATCTTGAGCATCACCCGGTTGTAAGTCGTGTCAGACGTTGCACTCATGCTATCCCCCGGTATTTGCTTTCTTCGAGCGGCAAAATGTCGGAAAAGGCGGTCATGTTCAATGGCTGTCATCCACTTTTCGGCGAGTTATTTCCCTCGATTAGCCTCTTACTTTCCGGCTTAGGTGAAAAGTCGTGACTTTGCGCATTGACCCAAACAAAACCGTTCTGATCGCCGGCCCAACGGCCTCGGGCAAATCCAGTCTGGCTCTCATGATTGCTGAGGCTCAAGGCGGTTTGATCGTGAATGCCGATGCTTTGCAGGTCTATGATGGTTGGCGCATTTTGACGGCGCGTCCTAGCGTGGAGGACGAACGGCGCTCCGCACATCGACTTTATGGCCATGTCTCGCATGATGTTAGCTATTCTGTAGGCGACTGGCTGCGAGATGTTGAAGGTCTTCTGGGCCAAAGGCTCATTATTGTTGGCGGAACGGGTCTATATTTTTCGGCACTCACCGAAGGCTTGGCAAATATACCTGAAACGCCAACCCACATTCGAGCGACTGCGGATGCGATAACCATTGACGCACTCTTAGACAACCTCGACGAAGAAACAAAAGATCACATCGATATTGCCAATCGAGTTCGTGTGCAGAGGGCTTGGGAAGTTTTACAAGCAACTGGACGCAGTTTGATCGATTGGCAGAACGACACATCTGACCCGCTCCTGTTTCTACAATCTTGCACGGCAATCCTTCTAAATGCGCCGAAGGAATGGCTTACACCCCGCATCGAACAACGCTTCGACATGATGCTTGAACAGGGCGTTTTGGAGGAGGCACGGGAGATGTCTGAGAGTTGGAACCCTGCACACCCATCCTCTAAAGCCATTGGTGCACAAGAACTGATTGACCATGTAAACGGCCGTATCTCTTTAGACGAAGCCCGAGATGCTGTCATTATCGGAACGCGGCAATACGCCAAGCGCCAACGGACATGGTTTCGCAAGCGTATGGCGGATTGGGCTCAGATCGATCTTTCATCCACAGATTTGTCCACAGGCATCGTACTTTAGAACCGATTCAGCAGTTGCATTTTGACCTAGGGTCACTGCAAAATCGCGCATCATTCACGAGGACGCTGCCATGATCCCCGCTACTGAACACCAAAACGCGTCTCTCGCGTTGGCTCCGATCGCCAGAAACCCACATGCTGGGAAATGGCGCACAGAAGCGATGAGATCTCACGCAACACCACGGCTCATTTATATCGCAAAGGGGCAAGGTCGGATCACAATTGCTGGCCTGACACGCGGCTATGGTGCAAACAACCTGATATTCATTCCGGCACATACTATGTACGGCTATGAAATTGGCCCAACTGTATTCGGCCAAATGTTGACCATTCCGACAGCCATGGCCCCCGAATGGCCGGAAGAACCTGTTCATCTTCGCTTGCGTGACGTCGCTGCGCAAAAAGATTTCATCGCGCTCATCGACGGGTTGGAGCGGGAGCTAAGTTCAAGCCTTGAATCAAACCAGCGAGCTGCGCATTACCGATTGGGCCTTATCTCTGTATTCTTTGAAAGGCAGCTGGCCGGGTTGGAAGATACACCCACAGACGCGAACGCAGAAACGTCAGCCGCCCGGGTTGTCGCTGCCTATACCGACCTGATCGAACGCGATTACCGGCGCGACCTCGGCGTCGCCGATTTTGCCCATGCCCTTGGAGTAACGCCGACCCACCTTACCAGATGTTGCAAGTTCACATGTGGCCGTTCTGCTTTAGCACTTTTGAATGATCGTAAACACTATGAAGCATGCATTTTGCTCAGAGAATCCAAACAAACGATCCAGTCGATCTCTCAAGACCTTGGATTCAGTTCCGCAGCTTACTTTAGTCGCGCGTTCCAAAGTCGGGCGGGCCGCTCCCCGTCGCAATTTCGAAAGTTTGGGTCAAAAGACCTGACTTAAATGAATCGTTCAGGTCAAAGTACTGGACAGCGGACCTGTCGTTTTTGATACTCAAATATGTCGTAAATGTTACAAGGTTTCCTGAACCAACCGTTGACGTGAGAACAGAAATATTGCGCAATGGTTTGCAATAATTGCTGAGGCCGGAAAGATCACCACTCCGAACCGGTCCGATAGCAAGAATAAAATAGTGAATTTGTCACAGGGAGAAAAGCATGACACCAGAAACCCAAGGCCGGATTCATCCGGCAGCACTTACCTATGCAGAAGACGAAAAGGCCGGCAAACTCAGCCGACGCGAATTCCTCGCACGTACCACTGCATTGGGCCTGACATCCGCAGCGGCTTACGGCCTGCTCGGCCTGACTGCACCAGCGCAAGCTGGCGGCCATGCTAAGCAAGGCGGTACAATGCGGATGCAGATGGAAGTGCGCGCGTTAAAAGACATCCGGGCGACGGACTGGACGCAGATCGCGTTCGTCTACGCAGGTTGGCTCGAATATCTCGTCGAGTATAACTCTGATGGTTCCTTTAACCCAATGTTGCTTGAAGGTTGGTCTGTAAATGACGACGCGACCGTCTACACATTGAACGTCCGTAAAGGCGTTAAGTGGAACAACGGCGACGACTTCACAGCAGAAGACGTTGCACGCGTGATGACCGATTGGTGTGACAAAGAAGCTGAAGGCAACTCGATGGCCGGCCGCTTTGCTGTGCTGATTGACGCAGACACGAATAAGGCAATTGATGGTGCCATTCAGGTTGTCGACAGCCACACTGTTCAGCTGAACCTTCCAGCGTCTGACATCACATTGATCGCTGGTATGGCTGACTACCCTGCTGCGATTTATCACAGCGGCTTCGACGGTGAAAACCCACTCAACGACCAAGTTGGAACGGGGCCGTACCTTAGCGAGTCGCATGAGGTTGGCGTGAAATCCGTGCTTGTTCGGAACGAAGGCCACGATTGGTGGGGCTACGCCGAAGGCCGTGGCGCATACCTCGATCGTATCGAATACATCGACTTTGGCACCGACCCATCCGCGTGGGTTGCAGCAGCAGCTGCGGACGAAGTTGACATGACTTACGAAACTGTTGGTGACTTCGTTGAAGTCTTCAATGGCATCGGTTGGGAAGAAAGCGCAATCGCCTCTGCGGCGACGATCGTAATCCGCCCGAACCAGGCCGCTGAAGTGAATGGCATGCAGCCATATGCGAATAAGAAAGTGCGTCAAGCCATCGCAATGGCATGTAACAACGCAGTTTGCTTGGAGCTGGGCTATGCGAACCAAGGTGAGGTTGCACGCAACCAGCACGTTGGCCCGATGCACCCTGCTTGGGCAGATGTTCCTGCACTGCCATACGATCCAGCAAAAGCTTTGGAAATGATCACAGAAGAAGGCATGGCCGACTTCGAATTTGAGATCACATCCATTGACGATGACTGGCGCAAGAACACAACCGACGCTGTTGCAGCTCAGCTGCGCGACGCAGGTTTCAATGTGAAGCGGACGATCATTCCTGGCTCCACATTCTGGAACGATTGGACAAAGTATCCATTCAGCTCCACCAACTGGAACCACCGTCCGTTGGATACTCAGATCCTTGGTCTGGCGTATCGCTCCGGCGAAGCATGGAACGAAGCAGCTTTTGCAAATGCTGAGTTCGATGCGCTGCTGGCCGAAGCAAACTCCATTGCTGACGCAGACGCACGTCGCGATGTTATGGCTAAATTGCAAGGCATTATGACCGACGAAGGTGTGACGCTACAGCCGTACTGGCGGACAGTTTACCGTCATGCCAAGCCAGGCTTCACGGGCTGGGATATGCACATCGCGTATCTGCCGCAGATCTACAAGATCGGCCTCGCAGCCTAAAAACTCTAAGGCCGCCCAGATCACTCTGGGCGGCCTTATCAACTGAGCAAGATCGCCATCAAAAGAGCGGTCAAGCCAACGACAGGGATCCTTAATGGGACTGTTTATTCTTCGACGCCTTGGGGTGATGATCCTTACGGCGCTTTGCCTGACATTTATCGTTTTCTGGCTCACCAATCTGTATCCGAACCTCGAAAAACTCGCCAAAACACAAGGCAACTTTCGGATGTCGGATGAAGCTGTAACGAGCTATCTGACCAACCGAGGATATACTCAGAGCCTACCCGCTAAGTACGGGCAATGGCTGGGCGTACTCCCAGGATGGGAAATAGAAGGGTCCGACGGCGAAGTTCGAAGAAGATGTGAAGAGGGCCAGAATTTTTGTGGCGTCCTCCAAGGCTATTGGGGCTATTCAACGGTGTTCAAAGAGGACGTGGGTAAGATCATTGCCACGCGTCTCGCGCTGACAGGCAAACTCATGTTCTGGGTTTTGATGGTGATGGTGCCAGGCGCTCTGATTATTGGTATCCTTGCAGGGATGCGTGAAGGATCCAAACTAGACAGAAGCCTTTCAACTTTTTCAATTATGACCACGGCAACGCCCGAATACGTATCCGGTGTCGTTTTGATTGCGGTTTTCGCGACGCCACTGTTTGGAATGCAGTACTTCAAAGGAACTGCAACAAGCGCAATGGATGACGCCAATTTCCAGAACTTCTTCCTGCCCGTAATAACCATCGCCCTCTACGGCATGGGTTATATCGCCCGCATGACCCGGTCTTCGATGACGGAAGTCATGACTGCCCAGTATATTCGAACGGCACGCCTTAAGGGCGTTAAGTTCCGAACAATTGTAATCAAGCACGCGTTGCGCAACGCTTTGATTGCCCCTTTCACAGTTATCATGCTCCAGATCCCATGGCTCCTGAACGGCGTCGTGATCGTCGAGACATTGTTCAACTATAAGGGTTTCGGCTGGACCTTGGTTCAAGCCGCATCGAACAACGACATTGAACTGCTTCTAGGCGTTTCGGTTGTATCCGTGTTCGTCGTTCTCCTGACACAGCTGATATCGGACATCGGCTATGTCTTCCTGAACCCTCGCATCCGAATTTCATAAGGGAGACTGGCTATGGAACCTTTAACGTGGACCGGATACGTCGGTGACTTTCTTAACCCAATCTTCTGGATCGCCGCAGTCATCCTTGTTGTGTCAATCATTGGACAAATCATTCTGTCCTTCTTCGCGGAAGAAATGACATTGCAAGCCAATCCTGATGGCACATTGATGCGCCGTGGTGGCATGCTTGGACTCATCGAAAGGCTGACAAAGTATTCGTTCTTTGCCGTCGTTTTGATTGTTTTGGCTTATGTCATACTCGGCGTTGTTCTGTCTTACGGCTCAGTTGGCATCGTCGGGAATATGGCCAAGCAGTTTACACCTGTTTGGATAGCGCTAATTGCAACTTACGCGATCTCTATTACTTTTAAGCGCTCTCTCGGCCTCTACGGCAAGCTTTTCGACAGCACTGTCGGCATGATCGGGTTCGGCTTGGTGATGTTCTGGGTGTTCACTGCTGGCTTTGCCGGAATGTTCGATATGCTCGCCACGCATGATCCGTTGCAACAGATCTCGGGCCTAAAGAACAAACTACCAGGGGTTCCGCTTCCAGAAGGTGTCGAAGGCTATCCGCACTATCTTCTTGGCGGCGATAACCTCGCGCGAGATGTGTTTAGCCGCATGGTCTATGGTTCAGTGATCGTGATCGCGATTGCGCCCTTGGCGACAGTCTTTGCCTTTATGGTAGGTATCACATTGGGGCTTCCGGCGGGGTTCTATGGCGGACGCTTGGATACAATATTGTCGTTCCTCGCGAACCTCATCCTCGCCTTCCCGGTTATTCTGCTGTTCTACCTTTTGGTGACGCCAGAGATCGTGGCGACCGGCATCCCAACCTTCATGGCAACGGTATTGTTCATCTTCCCACTAATCTTCTTCGGAGTATTGATCAACTCGCGGTTTCACACTCAACCAACACGACGGACGATCATGCTTGCCGTCGTTTTGGGTGCCCTCGGGTGGCTCTACCTGTCTCTGATCAGCCAAGACGGAACGGTCTTTGCTTTTATGCCGGCGGCTCTTGACCTCTTTGACATCAGCTCGGGTATTCTTGTGGTGTTTGTGTCCGTGGTTTTCGTGAACTCACCGACCGTGTTCAGAATTGTTCGTGGCCTCGCGCTTGACCTGCGCACACGCGACTATGTTGCAGCGGCTCAAACACGGGGCGAAAGCAGCTGGTACGTCATGCTGTGGGAAATCTTGCCCAACGCACGCGGACCGCTGATTGTCGATTTCTGCCTGCGGATTGGCTACACTACGATCCTCTTGGGAACATTGGGCTTCTTTGGACTTGGCCTTCCGCCTGAATCACCTGACTGGGGATCCACGATCAACGAAGGCCGCAAGTTGCTGCTGATCTTCGTGCACCCTGCCCTGCCACCAGCACTGGCATTGCTCTCGCTCGTGTTGGGACTGAACCTGCTGGCCGACGGCCTGCGTGAAGAATCTTTGAAGGACTAAGCCCATGGAAAAACAAGACTACGACGGCCCAATCCTTGAGATCGACAAACTGTCTATCTCCTTCTTCACGCGCTTGCGGGAAATTCCAGCAGTTATGGATTTCTCTGCTACCGTGATGCCGGGTGAGGCATTGGGCCTTGTCGGGGAATCCGGCTGCGGCAAATCCACCGTGGCGTTGGGTGTCATGCAAGACCTTGGCGTCAATGGCCGCATCGTCGGCGGTTCGATCAAGTTCAAGGGTCGTGACCTCAACACAATGTCGCAAGATGAACTGCGTGACATTCGCGGTTCAGAGATCGCCATGATTTATCAAGAGCCGATGGCCTCACTGAACCCCGCGATGAAGATCGGCAAGCAGCTTGCTGAAGTGCCGATGATCCACGAGGGTGTCAGCGAAGACGAAGCGATGAAACGCGCTCTCGAAGCGGTCACGGATGTGAAGCTTCCTGACCCGCAGCGGATATTGAAATCATATCCACACCAGCTTTCTGGCGGTCAGCAGCAGCGGATCGTGATTGCGATGGCGCTGATGTCCAAACCATCTTTGTTGATCCTTGATGAGCCAACAACAGCACTGGACGTAACAGTGGAAGCCGCTGTTGTGGAGTTGGTGAAGGACCTCGGTAAAAAGTATGGCACATCGATGCTGTTCATCAGCCACAACCTTGGTCTTGTCCTTGAAACCTGCGACCGCATTTGCGTGATGTATTCCGGTGAAGCTGTGGAACGCGGGTCTATCGAAGACGTGTTCGACAAGATGCAGCACCCTTACACACAGGCGCTATTCCGGTCGATCCCGCTTCCGGGGGCCGACAAAAATGCGCGCCCCCTTGTCGCTATTCCGGGCAACTTCCCACTGCCGCATGAGCGACCACAAGGATGTAACTTTGGCCCGCGGTGCGACTACTTCGAAGAAGGGCGCTGCGACGCCGATATGTCCATTCCAATGGAAATCATCGAGGGCCATGATCGCCACCAATCTCGGTGCCTAAAGTTCAAAGAAATCGATTGGAACGCACCGATTGAGGTTGGCGAACAGAAGGAAAAAGCGGCGGCTGGTGACGTTGTTCTGAAGATGGACAACCTCAAGAAATACTATGAGGTTGCGGCGAATGCGCTCTTTGGTGGCGGCGACAAAAAGGTCGTTAAAGCGAATGAGACGCTTAGCTTTGAAGCGCGTGAATCAGAAACTCTCGCCATCGTGGGAGAATCTGGCTGCGGGAAATCGACTTTCGCCAAGGTTCTGATGGGGCTGGAGACGGCAACAGATGGTCAGATCATTTTGGACAATCGGTCTATCGGGGACACGCCGATTGAGGAGCGCGACACGAAGACAGTCGCCGACGTACAGATGGTGTTCCAGAATCCGTTCGACACATTGAACCCGTCTATGACAGTCGGTCGGCAGATTATACGGGCGCTCGAGATTTTTGGCGTCGGCGACAGCGATGCAGATCGCAAAGATCGCATGTTGAAGCTTCTCGATCTGGTGAAACTGCCCCGCGCCTTTGCGGATCGAATGCCGAGGCAACTGTCTGGCGGTCAGAAACAGCGTGTCGGTATCGCACGTGCCTTTGCAGGTGATGCACGCATAGTTGTGGCGGATGAACCTGTATCAGCGCTGGACGTATCTGTTCAGGCAGCTGTGACCGATTTGTTGATGGAAATTCAGCGGGAGCATAAAACCACCCTGCTCTTTATCAGCCATGACCTTTCTATCGTGCGCTATCTCAGCGACCGTGTGATGGTGATGTATCTGGGCCATGTGGTTGAGTTGGGCACGACCGATCAGGTGTTTGCACCGCCGTATCACCCATATACCGAAGCTTTGCTCTCTGCCGTTCCAATTGCGGATACGTCCGTTGAGAAAAAGCACATCGTGCTGGAAGGCGACATTCCATCGGCCATGAATCCACCGTCGGGTTGCCCGTTCCAGACGCGGTGCCGTTGGAAAGATAAGGTGGCCGGTGGCTTGTGTGAGAAGGAAGTACCAGCGGTGCGCATGATGGCGGATGGCCATCAGATTAAATGCCACCTGAGCGATGACGCCTTGGCCGAGATGGATCAGGTCATAAAAATCGCAGCCGAATAAGAAATTGGAGAGCGCTTAGCTCCCCAAAATAATGCGCACGTAGTCCTGAGTTTCTCGGTACGGCGGGATGCCGCCATATTGCTCTACCGCGCCCGGCCCTGCGTTGTAGGCGGCTAAAGCCAGCCGCCAAGTTCCGAACTTGCGGAACTGTTCGCTGAGATAGCGCGCGCCGCCGTCCAAGTTCTCATCAACGTCATATGGATCAACGCCAAGGTAGCGCGCAGTGGCAGGCATTAGTTGGGCCAGACCAATCGCACCTTTGTTTGAAACGGCGCGCGGGTTCCATCCGCTTTCCTGCTGCACAAGGCGCAAGAACAAGTTCGGCGGTATACCGTGACGGCGCGCTGCGGCTGCCGCGAGTTGCAGGTATTCGCCGCTATAATTGCCTGAGTACGCAGGGATCGAACCCGGAGCTCCGGGGACGATGATGGCTTGAGGCTGAAGGCGAACTGAATTGTTGTACTGCTGAGCCGCACGACCATCGAGAACATCAAGTTGGCGCTGAAAAAGAGCGGTTCGAGAACTTGTCGAAATGGTATCTTGGGCAACTGAAACTGTCGCCAAACAACTTAACAAAGATGCGCAGATCAAAAAGCGCAAAGGACACCCCTAGAAAACTCTCATGCAATTTAGCGTTTTCCACAGGAATAACCAGCCTTACGCGGTAAAGCCTCTGTTAACCTTGATGCGCGATGCCTATTCTACGCCAAACCAAAATCAGATTCGTGGGGGTGCCGGTATGGCCGGGTCAGTAAACAAAGTCATTCTAATCGGCAACTTGGGCCGCGATCCAGAAGTGCGGACGTTCCAAAACGGTGGCAAAGTCTGCAACCTTCGAATTGCGACGTCTGAAAACTGGAAAGATCGCAATACAGGCGAACGCCGTGAACGGACCGAGTGGCATTCGGTCGCGATTTTCTCCGAACCGCTCGCCCGCGTGGCAGAGCAATATCTTCGCAAAGGATCAAAGGTCTACATCGAAGGTCAGCTTGAAACGCGCAAATGGCAGGACCAAAGCGGTCAAGATCGATATAGTACCGAAGTTGTTCTTCGCCCTTACACCAGCACGCTGACCATGCTCGACGGTCGCGGCGAAGGTGGCGGCGGCGGTGGCAGCTATGGCAGTGACAGTGGCGGCTATGGCAGTGGCGGCGGCTACGACAGCGGTCCAGCTGGAAATTCTGGCGGCGGCAGCCGCGACATGGACGATGAAATTCCGTTCTAAGACCTAAGGCGTCGATCGGGCATTGGCTCAGTCGGCGCCGTTAGCGCATATCCAAAGCGTCTGACAAAACGGACAATACCGCGTCGCGGGGAACATCGGACGTGATGAAGGCGTTCCCAATGGCACGCGCAAGGATGAACCTTAGCGTCCCAGCAACGACTTTCTTGTCCTGACCCATCAGATCAAGAAGCGCCTCCGCGCCGGGTAGGCCTCCTTCGATATCCGACAAATCCACTTTCATACCCATCGCTTTGAGATGGGCCCGAACGCGACTTGGATCTTCTTGGCTACAAAGTCCGAGACGTGCCGAAAGTTCAAACGCAAGGCCGCATCCAACCGCGACTCCTTCACCGTGCAAAAGCCTATTTGAATATCCCGTCGCAGCCTCCAAGGCATGACAAAACGTATGACCAAGGTTCAAAAGCGCACGGTCGCCTTGCTCCGTCTCGTCACGCTCAACGATGTCCGCTTTCATTTCGCAGCTGCGTTTCACCGCATAAATCAATGCGTCCATGTCCCGGTTGGCGATCGCGTCGGCATTGGTTTCCAACCACTCAAAGAAATCCGCGTCCCCAAGAAGCCCGTATTTGACGACCTCGCCATAGCCCGCAAGAAAATCACGCTGCGACAAAGTAGAGAGCAATGCCATATCTGCGAGAACCAAACTCGGCTGATGAAACGCGCCGATCAAGTTCTTACCCGACGCTGAATTGATCGCGGTTTTCCCTCCAACCGAACTGTCGACCTGCGCCAGTAGCGTCGTCGGGATTTGCACGAACCTTACTCCGCGCCGAAGAATGGCAGCCGCAAAGCCGACCAAATCGCCAATTACCCCTCCACCGAAGGCAACGACAACATCTCCACGTTCGACCTTTTGTTCAAGCAACCACTCGACGCTCTGTTCCAAGTGTACCCAGCCTTTGGTTTTCTCACCCGCCGGCAAACTCAACACGTCAGACGTCAAGCCCGAATTGGCATGGCTCGTTTGTAAGCTATCAAGATGGTGTCCCGCGACTGTCTCATCGGTAACGATCGCGATGTGCTTGCGGCCGCCCATTGCCGCGATCCGCTCACCTGCGCTGTGTAAGACTCCGTCGCCGATGATGATGTCATATTCGCGATTTGGGAGATTGACGCGTACGGTTTCGGTCATGTGATCCGTTCCAAGATGTGATCTTCGTTGAGCAAGACCTCGATGGTCCGCTGAGTTGTTTCGTCAATGGACGCGCCTGTCTGTACGTCTAAGCGGAGTTGGGACAATTGGTAGATCGGCTGCCGCACGTCGAAAATGTCGGAAAGCGTTTGAAATGGGTTGTCCGTCCGTAGAAGTGGCCGCGTGTCCTTATGGCGCACACGTTCCCAAAGAAGTTTCAGATCAGCGTCCAACCAGACGGATGCGCCCTTCTCATCAATCAATGCCCTATTGCGTTCTGCCAGAAACGCACCACCGCCAGTTGACAGGATGCAAGGTTCACCAGACAAAAGTCGCGAGATCACTTCGGTTTCCCGTTCTCGGAAAAAGGCTTCTCCATCGCGGGCAAAAATTTCAGCGATTGTCGCGTTTGCAGCAGCCTCGATCTCAGCATCACTATCGAGAAATGGAACACCCAAAGCCTCGGACAACGCCTTGCCAATAGCGGACTTTCCGGACCCCATCATGCCCACAAGCACAACGGATCGCTTCAAGCGATAAGCACTTGAGATCGCATGATCTGTGTTCATCTTCCCCGCCCCGGATCTAGGCTGCACATCGCCTAATGAAAAAATCTTTTACTCAATGCCGTGAACTTCAGAAAAAGGCCATATATAAAGACGACAAAAGCGGTGGCACAGCCGCAATACGGGCAGAAAGAAGATTGGGGCATGTCGAATGTGGCGACTCATTAAAGTACTGTTTTTTTTGAGTGTGTTGGCTGTGGCCGGTTTGATTGCATATGCCTATATGGGTCCTATTTTCTTCCCCGCCGATTTTGCGCCTCCCACAGTTGAGGTGAGCGAACCCGTGGTGTTGGAGACCGAATAGTGCGCCAGTTATTGTCGGCCCTTTGTGTTCTTGCAATTGCGCCAACAGCCCTGTTCGCTCAAACAAATGAGCCGCTCTCGGTGATTGATTGGCTGTCCGATAGCGTGACAGACGAACAGGCGTTGGGCGATCGCGGCTTAGAACCGCCGACTGCCACAAGTGCGCGTCCTCCCGATGTCCTTGTGACCCAACTTGATATGCCTACACCAGACTCAGTCGGACTTTTTCCTGAATCAACACTCGACTTACCGAATTCGATGTGGTCGCTGAGCGAAGAAACCTCTCTTGTAGAGCTTGTTTCCGACTTGCCGGATCCAAAAATCCCTGTTCTTCAGGATTTGTTGGTCACTTTGCTGCTTATTCAATCTGATCCACCCTTCGGCGCGACACCGCGGGGACGGTTTTTCCTGTCTAGAGTCGACAAACTACTAGAATTAGGTCGCCTAGAAGAAGCAGGCGCTTTGTTGTCTGCAACGGATCTCAACTCACCGGAGATTTTTCGACGCCAATTCGATGTTTCATTGCTCACTGGAACAGAGGACGAGGCGTGCCGCTCGCTGAGTCAAGGTTCGAGTGTGGCGCCATCCTATGCCGCGCGCATTTACTGCCTCGCAAGAGAAGGTGACTGGCCAGCGGCGGCTTTAACCCTCAATACGCGGCGCGTACTTGGTGACCTCTCAGATGACGACGATCTGTTGTTCAGTCTGTTTCTTGATCCCGAATTCTTTGACCACAGCATAGACTTGCCGGAGCCTGAGCGGGTAACGCCCCTGATCTTCCGAATTCGAGAAGCTGTAGGTGAAAGCCTCAGCACGGTAGAGCTACCATTAGCCTTCGCGCACGCCGATTTGAGATCGATCAACGGCTGGAAAACCCAGCTAGACGCTGCTGAAAGGCTGGCGCGGAACGGTGCAATTGAACCAAATGTTTTGAAGGCCCTCTTTACAACGCGACGCCCATCCGCATCGGGAGGCGTTTGGGACAAAGTTGCCGCTTTGCAAACCCTGCAAGCCGCGCTCGACTCTGGCCGGGCCGGCGCTGTTGAAACCGCCCTACCGTCGGCCTTTGAGAGCGCACAAGAAATGGGTGCAGAGGCGCTATTTTCTGAAATCTATTCAAATGAAGTAAGCGATTACGATTTGAGTGGCGAAGCCGCGGAGATTGCAGCGACGATGATGTTGCTCAGTCCAAACGCTGATTTGGACATGAGTGGCGCGAAACTTGATCCGTTCCTAGTCGCAGTTGCTCAAGGACGACCTCAAGAAGTTCGAGCGACAGAACCTCGCCGCCTCGCTATTCAAGCGGCGTTCAACGGCGCAACACCCCCGCAAAGCGTTCAAACTCTATTGGACGGAGGTCGAACCGGCGAAGCCATCTTGGAAGCCCTCCACCTGACTGAAGCCGGGCTTGATGGGGATTTGAACGCAATGCGCGATGCGATTACCATTCTTCGTACCGTAGGCCTGGAAGACATTGCGCGAAAGGCCAGCTTGCAGTTTTTGATTTTGGAGCGACTTTGACATCCAGTTCACAACAGCCAATGTCGCATTGGATCCAAGGGTTTTTGGAGGCCCAAGCTGCTGAATTGGACGCGGCAACAAACACACGTCTGGCCTATGGTCGTGACTTATCAAGCTTTTCGGACTGGCTTGAGCGTAAGTCATTGCACTTCGCCACTGTCACACAAGACAACATCGAAGGATATCTGATCGAATGCGATGCGGAAGGTCTCTCTGCTTCGACACGGGCGAGGCGCTTGTCCGCGATCAAACAACTCTTTCGCTTTGCCTTTGAAGAAGGGTTAAGGGACGACAACCCCGCGATGCAGATCAAGGGTCCGAAGAAAGCCAAATCCCTCCCTAAGACGCTATCCGTCGAAGAAGTCGAAGCGCTTCTCGCAGCCGCGCGCGACTGTGGCAGCGCAAGTTTGCGGAACACCTGCCTAATGGAGCTTCTTTATGCGACTGGAATGCGGGTGTCGGAGCTTGTTGAACTCCCGGTGTCCGCTGCACGTGGCGACCCGCGCATGCTGTTAGTGAAAGGAAAAGGCGGAAAAGAACGGATGGTACCCCTATCGCCTCCGGCCCGAGACGCCTTAGGGGTGTACATTGTTGAACGCGACGAGAAGGAAGCCGGAAAGAGATCCAAGGGCGTTCAGGAGTCGAAATTCTTGTTCCCAAGTCGCGGCAAGCTGGGTCACCTAACGCGTCATCGGTTCTTTGGTTTGATCAAAGAAATCGCTGTGAAAGCGGGCGTTACCCCCGAAAAGGTCACCCCGCATACATTGCGCCATGCCTTTGCGACCCACCTTTTGGCAGGTGGTGCTGACTTACGGGCGATCCAGACTATGTTAGGACATGCGGATGTTGCGACGACAGAGATTTACACCCATGTGCTGGATGAAAGACTGACAGAACTCGTGATGAACCATCACCCACTCTCAAATAAGAAATCTTGATCGCTGACGCTGCTGCCCCTATTCACTGAAATCAAATGATAGATACCACCGCTTTTGATGCTGCCTTTTGGGTTTCCGCTGGAGCCATCGCAGTACTTCTTGTTTTATCCGGCTTCTTTTCTGGGTCAGAAACCGCCCTCACGGCCGCATCACGCGGCAAGCTGCGGGCGACGGCCGATAAGGGTGGCCGTGGGGCAAAGCGCGCCTTGGATATAACCGAAGACAATGAACGTCTCATCGGTTCTGTCCTTTTGGGCAATAACGTCGTCAATATCCTCGCCACATCGCTCGCAACGGCGGTCTTGACCAAAGTTTTTGGTCAAAACGGTGTTGCGGCAGCGACTTTGATCATGACTCTGTTGGTCCTGATTTTCGCAGAAGTTCTGCCAAAGACCTACGCGATCACAAACCCCGAACAGGTCGCTTCGCGTGTTGCCGGACCGATTAGCGTCGTTGTCTTCATATTCTCTCCAATCGTCTCTGCTGTGCGGCTGTTGGTGCGTGGCGTTCTGCGTATTTTTGGCGTGGAGATTGATCCGGATAGTAACATCCTTGCCGTACGAGAAGAAATTGCGGGCGCTTTGCAACTTGGGCACTCCGAAGGTGTGGTCGAAAAAGAAGACCGCGACCGCATTCTTGGCGCGCTTGATTTGAGCGACCGCGAAGTTGAAGAGGTCATGCTGCATCGTTCTGGCATTGAAATGATCGACGTTGCGCAAGGTAGAGATGCGATTTTGAAGCAGGTGTTGGAGAGTAAATACACGCGCCTACCAGTTTTTCAGGATGATCCTGAAAACATCGTCGGCGTGATCCACGCAAAAGACCTTCTGCGTGCAACACACAATGGCGCTTCATCCGAGTTCGATATTCTAGAGGTCGCGAAGCCTCCCTACTTCATCCCCGAGACGACGACGCTCGACGATCAAATGCGGAATTTTCTGCGCCGCCAAACGCACTTTGCACTCGTAGTTGACGAATATGGCTCACTTCAAGGGCTGATCACGCTGGAAGATATTCTTGAAGAAATCGTTGGTGAGATCACCGATGAATTCGACAGCGATGAGGAAGACCTTATCGAAGCGACAGGCGATGGCGCCTTCCTTGTCGAAGGCGCGATGACCATTCGCGATCTGAATCGTGCTCACGACTGGTCGCTGCCCGATGAAGAAGCCAATACAGTCGCAGGATTGGTCATTCACGAAGCACAGATGATCCCGCTGGAAGGACAGGTTTTTTCATTCCACGGGTTCAGGTTTGAAGTCGTTGAGAAGGACCAGAACCGGATTTCTCAGCTTAAGATCCGCAAATTGTAAGGGCGTCACCGCCCCTTAAACAATCCACCCAAGAGCCCACGAACAAGCTGGCGGCCAGTTGTGCCCCCGAGCTCCTTAACAACTGCTTGGGTCAAAGCGCCGCTCAAACTGTCTGGGGAAGATGATTTTTGAGATGAGGACCGCCCGACTTGTGAGCCATTGTATCGGCGGGCCTTTTTGAATTCGCGCAGTTCTGCTTCGGCAGCTTCTTCTTCTGCCTCCGCCTTCTCAGCAGCCTCGGCCGCCTGATTTGCACGCTCCTTTAGCAATTCAAAGGCGCTTTCGTGGTCCAAGCGGTCGTCGTATTTCCCGGCCATTGGTGACGCTTGCATAATCGCAGCTCTGGAGATGTTATCGAGCGGTCCTAGTTGTGACGAAGGCGGGCGAATAAGCGTGCGTTCCACAATCGACGGAATGCCGTCGTCATCTAGAAATGACGTAACCGCTTCGCCCGTTCCAACCTCTTGAATGGCCTCCGACGTATCGAAGGCGGGATTCTCACGGTAGGTTTCTGCGGCCTGTTTCAGTTCCTTGCGGTCTTTTGCAGTGAACGCGCGCAACGCATGTTGGATGCGGTTGCCGAGTTGCCCCAAAATGTCTTCCGGCAGGTCTGCAGGGTTCTGAGTGACGAAAAATACGCCAACGCCTTTTGATCGAATGAGCCGAGCAACCTGTTCGACTTTGTCAACAAGCGCTTTAGGCGCGTCGTCGAAGAGCAAATGAGCTTCGTCGAAAAAGAAAACGAGCTTAGGCTTATCCGGATTGCCAACCTCAGGCAGTTCTTCGAACAACTCAGACAGCAGCCACAACAAAAAGGTCGCGTAGAGCCGCGGGCTTCCCATCAGCTTGTCAGAAGCAAGAATATTAATCGCCCCGCGACCATCGTCATCGCACCGAATGATGTCTGAGAGGTCTAGCGCAGGTTCCCCAAAGAGCGACGTACCCCCCTGGTTTTCCAGCACCAAGAGCTGTCGTTGAATTGCGCCAACCGAAGACGCGCTGACATTGCCGTATCTCAGCGACAAATCCTTTGCGTTTTGCCCCACCCAAACCAACATCGCTTGTAGGTCTTTCAAATCAAGCAGCGGCAACCCTTCTTCGTCCGCCACGCGGAACGCGACGTTCAAAACACCCTCTTGAACATCGGTGAGTTCCAGCAACCGTGACAATAGCAGCGGCCCCATCTCGGCCACGGTGGTGCGAATAGGATGGCCTTGCTCGCCAAAAAGATCCCAGAGGGTGACAGGAAAGCCAGAGTAGTCCAGATCCAGGCCGATGGTCTTCGCGCGTTTGGTGAATGCATCGTGAAGCTTAAACGTCTCGCTTCCCGACGCTGCTAAACCCGAAAGGTCTCCTTTGACATCAGAGAGGAACACCGGAACGCCGTTGGCCGAAAACCCTTCTGCCAAAATTTGCAGGGTCACGGTCTTACCCGTTCCTGTGGCTCCGGCAATCAGTCCATGACGATTTGACTTATCCAGCCTGAGATATTGCGGTGTCGCGTAGCCCTCTGCACCGCCACCTACAAAGATTGAATCTGCCATGTCGTCCCCCGAAAATTGTCAACCTGACGATACATTCAAAAATGAACGACGCCAGTGCAATTGGCCGCAGGTCAGCATGTTCATGTAGTTCGTTGCTTAAGAACACTTTTCCCCTGACTTAGCTGTTGACGTGAAGGAATTTGTTTTCTAATTTTTCGCCAATAGTCGGCAATGTCCGACAGGGAGAATTGGAAAAGGGGTCCTTCTTTAGGACCCTTTTTTCATTCGGCGATTGTGAACTCACCGGCGATTTTTTGCGCTGACAGTCCTTTGAGCGCGTGATACGGATCAACCCGACAAAAATCGGAGCAATCTATGTTCAAGAAAACAATTGTAGCAGTCGCAACAACAGCAGTGTTTGCTGGATCATTCGCCTTTGCCCAAGAGGATACTGACGATGCCGTTGCAAACACGGAATCCACGTTAAGCCTTGGCGAAGAAGTCACGCAAGCCCCACGCGAGCCACAGGTTGGCGAGACCTACATTGGGTCAGTTGAAGGTGATTGGGCCCTGCGTTGTTTGAAAGCTGAAGAAGGTAGCGTCGATCCTTGCCAGCTTTATCAACTGCTGAACGATGAAAGCGGAAACTCGGTCGCAGAGATGAGCCTGTTCCCAATTCCAAATGGTGAGCGTGCTGCGGCAGGTGCAACAATCGTTGTTCCGCTCGAGACATTTTTGACAGAGCAAGTGACGCTGAGCATCGATGATGGCGCCGCGCGACGGTACCCTTTCACGTTCTGTAACAGTGCAGGCTGTGTGGCGCGTGTTGGTTTTACCGCCGAAGAGATTGACCAATTCAAGCGCGGCAACCAAGCGACAATGCGGATTGTTCCGGCAGCGGCCCCTGATGAAGAAGTGATCCTCACTATCTCACTGTCAGGCTTTACCGCAGCTTATGATAAGCTGGAAAACAGCTAAGATCTTTAGGGCTACCTTCGGGTGGCCCTAGATTTTTCTAAGGGCAAGAACCGCGTTTAAGCCTCCGAATGCAAAGGCGTTCGATAGTACGACATCGACCTCTGCATCTCTTGCTTCATTTGGAACTACGTCCAAAGCACATTCCGGATCAGCCTCTTCGTAGTTGATCGTCGGGGCGATCACGTTTTCACGCAATGCCATGATGCAGGCAAAAAGTTCGACTGCACCCGTGCCACCGATCAAATGCCCGTGCATCGACTTGGTCGACGAAATCATCAACTGGTCTGCGTGAGCTCCGAACACATCCGCCACGGCGGCACATTCTGTTTTGTCATTTGCCGCCGTTCCGGTGCCATGCGCGTTGATGTAACCGACCTTGGACTTCGCGATCTTGCCGTCCTTCAATGCACCATGGATTGCGCGTGCTGCCCCTTGTTTTGAGGGCATAACAATGTCGGCAGCGTCCGAGGACATCGCAAATCCTGCCACCTCACAAAGAATTTCAGCCCCGCGCGCTTTGGCATTCTCGTATTCTTCAAACACAAAGATACCCGCGCCTTCGCCCTGCACCATCCCGTTTCGAGTCGCAGAAAACGGGCGACACCCATCCTTGGACATGACCCGAAGTCCTTCCCAAGCCTTGATCCCGCCAAAGCACAACATGCTTTCCGATCCGCCCGTGACCATAACTTTGGCCATGCCGCTACGCACCATATTGAAGGCTTGCCCCATCGCGTGATTGGACGACGCACAGGCCGTTGCGACGGTGAAGGACGGGCCGCGCAGGTTCCACTCCATGGACACGTGACTGGCCGCCGCGTTGTTCATAAGCTTTGGAACAATAAAGGGATGGACGCGGTTCTTACCCTCTTCATAAACCACACGGTAGTTTTCATCTTGGGTGTTGAGACCGCCGCCTGAGGTTCCAAGCACAACTCCGGACCGGTCAGCGAGTTTGCCGGTGAACTTCAACCCCGCCTGCTCAATCGCCTGTCGCGCGGACAATAACGTAAACTGTGTGAAACGGTCGTAGAGGGCGATTTGTTGACGGTTAAAGTAAGCGTGTTCATCATATCCACTCACCTGCCCGCCGATTTGGATTTGAAGCCGGTCCACATCACGAATGTCTAAGGGACCGATGCCTGACCGGCCTTCTTTCATCGCTTCAAAGGTCGAGGCCACATCATGCCCTAGGGGATTGATCGTCCCTGTCCCAGTGATGACGACACGTTTCATTGTCAGGTCTTTTGATCCACGACGAGTTTTTCAACAGCGCCGATAATACTCTTCACAGATGTGATATCGAAATCGCTGGCCGATGGATCATTTGCATTAAAAGGAACCGAAATATCGAACACTTCTTCAATTGCGAAAATGCTTTCAACCAAGGCCAAGCTATCAACACCCAGACTTTCGAGGGTGTCGTCCAATGAGATATCAGACGGCTCTAGCAAAGCCTGTTCGGCGATAATCTCGATGATTTTGTCCTGAACACTCATGGCTTTCCTTGTGGGATCATTGACCAGCTTGCGTGATCACTTAACCATTCCTTAGCCGTTTCAAAAGGGCCGGAAGTGATTTCAGACCTCTCATCTGGGCACGATGATCCAACATATCGACGGCAGGATAACCCATCACAAAATGCCCATCTTCGACGTTTCCAAGAACGATCGCACCACCGCCAAGAACCACATCTTTTCCGACAACAACGTTGTCTTTGACACCAGATTTCCCGCCAAAAACCGATCTATCACCAATCACAGTCGAACCGGCTACCGCGGCCTGAGCGCATAAAACACAATCCTCACCGACGACTACGTTGTGACCGACTTGAACAAGGTTATCTATCTTCGTCCCACGCCCAACAGAGGTTGGCCGAATGGTGCCGGCGTCTACGATCGAATTGGCACCGATTTCGACGTCATCGCCGATAACGACGCTCCCCAAAGAATGGATGCGATGCCGGATCGCATCTTCTGGCGGTGACAATGGTTCTTTTGCAAGAGACATGAAGGCCCTTTCCTCATTCGAAAGCCCTTCCGTCACAAAGGAGAACCCATCCGCGCCGACAACTACGTTGGGTTGAAGGATTACATTGTCGCCAATCGAGACGTTCCGACCGATCCGAACACCGGGGTGTACATAACAATTACGACCAATCTTCGCGCCTTCCGCGATGCTGACGTGGGAAGCGATGAGCGTTCCAGCACCAACGACTGCCGCATCGGCAATAATTGTGAAAGGTCCAACGGAAACGTCTTCAACGAGATGTGCCTTGGCGGACACTTGCGCCAGCTCGGACACCCCATTGCCGGAGTCCGGTGTATCAAAAGACTGAGTTAGATGCGCCATTGCCAAACGTGGGCGCTCTACCAAGACGGCCGCTTCCAGCCCGAGCGCTTGCCAATCCGCGTCTTTCCATAAGATCGCAGCCTTGGCATTTGTGGCAGCAACGGCCTGCGCATATCTTGCAGACATCGCTAGGGCCAAATCATTTGCGCCGGCCCGAGCAGGTTCTTGCGGTCGTTCGACTGCTAGATCGACATTGCCAACTGCTTCAGCCCCCAAAGCGGCTGCAATCTCTGAAATTCGCCGTGCCATAGACACCCCTTAATTGTGGGGCCTACTTAGCCTTGAACAGCGCTGATCGCTACCCCTTCACGCGCCAGAGCCTGCCAAACGCGTGCATCGCGGCCATAAACGTCACGTCTGAACTGAAGATTGCCGAGCGCGTCAGTAAAGGCAGTGCGATAGACAAGATGAACCGGAACAGGCTGTTCTAGGTCCACGCGGTTTTCACGACCGGTGCCGAGTTTCGCCTGAAAGAACCCTTCTGGATCGGCTTCTTGCAAGGCCAACAATGCGTAAGCAAAATCAAACGGATCGTTCAAACGGATGCAACCATGGCTGTAAGCTCGCGTTTCGCGAGAGAACAGGTTCTTTGCCGGGGTATCGTGAAGATAGATGTTGTATTGGTTAGGGAACATGAATTTTACCAAGCCCAAAGCATTGCTCCGGCTGGGCGGTTGACGCATTGAAAATGGGAAGTTCCGACGCGTGAACTGTGTGAAATCAACATTCGCTCTGTTCACGACACGCCCGCGACGGTCGGTGATTTCAAGATGGCGCACCGCATTGGGATTGCGCTGAAGCTGCGGTAGATATTCTTTGGTCATGATCGAACGCGGCACGTACCAACTTGGGTTGATGACCATGAATTCCATGACGTCAGAAAATTCGGGGCTTTGGCGGTCCTCATCATTCGCACCGATCACAGAGCGCGTTTGGAACGTCACAACATCATTGTCGACAATACGAGCCGTGAAGTCTGTCAGGTTCACCCAAATATGGCGATCACCCTTCTCGTGATTGATCCAACGTTCACGTTCCATCGCAACAAGGACAGATTGCAATCGCCGCTCCATTGAGACGTTGATTTGCTCCAAAGTGCCTTCGCTAGCGGTTCCATCCACTTCAAGACCGTGCATTTCTTGGAACTTGCGCACCGCCATCTCTAAGGATTCATCATAGGTTTGCGATGCTGTACGCGGCAAATATCCCATGGAAATCAATCTATTACGCAATGAAACAACAGCGTGACCCGAATCCCCAAACTCGAGCTTTCGACCATTAACGCGCGGCCCCCAACCACCGCTCAGCAAACCAGCCTCAAGTTCGATTTTTTCGCGCATCAAACGACTGTATTCTGGCGAGCTTGGCGGCAGCGCGCGCAAGAATGTCCCAGCATTCGCAGCCGCGAAATCTTCAATGGTCTCAAGACGATCACGATATGCGACTTCGCGCTTAATAAATTCATCAACATTGCCTGGCACTAAAATGCCGGAACGCACGTCACGCGCATATTGCAGCAGCAGTCTGCTCAGCTCGACCTCTATCTTGCCTTGCTGTTCGGGAGTACGCGCTTCTCTCAACATCGCGATGATGTCGGATGCATTGTAACGCTCTGGTGGCAAACCATGCGCATCTGCCCCATCCAATGCAGTCAGAAAAGCATTGCGGCGATTCTGCGCCTGTTCGTCTGCACCCGTCCAAATCCCTTCAAAGTTCCTGTCGCGATAGAAGGCAGCAAGGTCATTATCCCGCGCAGCGGCCTCTGCAACGGCTTGTTTGAAAGCGGTGACTTGAGCCGAAACCGTTGTCGGCAAAATCATTGAAACAACGACGATCGCGGGTGCTAAAAATCGCGAACTCAAATCGAAAAAACGCCAAGGCACAAGCAGCATCCCCATGATATTTTGGTCTTAAATGTCAGGCCAATACAAAGCAGATGCGCAACTTAGTCTAATCACATTCGCGAAGTTCTCACCTTGGCCTGTAGTTCTAAGGTTTTGTGTTGAAAAATCGTCACAAGCCAAAGCCTTCAAGTTTGCGCAAAATCCTGCCTATTTCCCCCTAATCAACTTAAGGGGGTGCAAAAATGTGTTGGTCCTCGAATCGTCTTGTGCCATAAATTCGCAATCGCCGGGGGGATGAGGCGACACCTGCGTTAACTCAGACGCAGAATAAAAGACGGGGCACTACAGGCTTATGGCAGGCAAGACAGGTTCGAGCATTTCGCGGCGCGGCGTGTTGGGTGCGTTTGCAGCAACTGTTATCACCGCGGCACCTACTTTCTCTAATGCAGCTGGTTTTCTCAGAGGCGCAGGCGACGTGAGGCGCCTGAGCATGTTCTCTGGTCGGACCGGTGAACGGATTAACACTGTTTACTGGATCGAAGGCGAATACATCAGCGAAGCGTTGAGAGAGGTTAACCTATTCATGCGTGATTGGCGGACAAGCCAAGCGATCAGCATGGACACGCGAACCGTCGACATCATGTCAGCCTCAGCGCGCCTGTTGGATACGGATCAACCTTATCAGTTGTTGTCGGGATATCGATCTCCGCAAACAAACGCCTTACTTCGGTCCCGCTCTCGCGGCGTTGCGCGCAATTCTCTGCATATGAAAGGCCAAGCTGCTGATCTCCGCTTGGCTGGGCGTTCGGTATCTCAGATGGCCCGCGCGGCAGCATCGTGTCGCGCTGGCGGCGTCGGCAAATATACGGGCTCTAACTTTGTGCACATGGATTGCGGCGTAGTACGAACCTGGGGTCGCTAAAGTACCTATAATTGTCGCACTTTTAGGAAAACCTGATCACCGAAAGAAACTGTTTTTCGCCAAAGTACGGAAGTCGGAATTTTGCTAACTCCTGCTTGGGTGAGCCGCACCCGTGAAAATCGATAGCACCGCTTCATCGGCTCGAACAGGTGAACACTAGAGAAGTTGTGGCGCACCCGAGAGGATTCGAACCTCTGGCCTCTGTCTTAGGAGGGCAGCGCTAACAGTCATTTTCACGGTCGATAGCCGCTTTGTTCTCTAAAATCCCCAACAGAAAAAGTAGATTTCAATCTAAATCAAGGGCGAAACAAGGTCCAAACGGGCTTTAACCAACCAGCCCCAGATCTGGTTGTTGGAGCCTAATGTCAAACTAAAGCACTAAACTCCACAAATGGCGGAATCCGGACATTCGCCGCAGCTGCATAAGCCATTCAAAATTATCGACTAAACGCGACTGTATTCATCGGCAAACCGAATACTCCAAATGCTTCTCTGGAATATCCTTCTGAATATAAAACAAGCCGTTTGCTACCCAGCGAATACAGAAAGTTTGGTTAGTCTTCTGTTAAAGAAGTGACCTAAATGAATCTACATGCAACACACATTGCCGCGGCTGCTATTTTGACTACAGTCAGCCCTGCCGACGCAAACGACGAAGCGCTTTATGGTGTTGCCGTACCAGAAGACGCAGTATTCGTCAGATTTCTGGCAGATCACCCGGCCAAAGACTTAACTGCTTTTGGTTGGACCTTCGAAACTGAACCCGAGCAGGTCGCCTATTCGGTGGTTTCTGCCTCATTGCTTCCAGAGGCACCAGATTCGCGGTTTAGTACTGTTGTCGTTACGACCGAGGGTGAAGGCATTGTTATCCCAGAACCCGATCGGACCTCCGCTTCTAAGGTTCACCTGTTGCTTTTGAACGCAACCGTGAACGCTGTGAGCCTTGTGGCAGACGGCGGGGCAATAGAAGTCATTAGGCCGACAAGGTTTGGAGCTGCCAACATACGGGCCGTCAATCCGATTAAAGCGGAGTTTAGCGTCGTACAAGTGCCTAGCCAGACCGTACTTGGAACGTTTGACGTCTCTATGAGTCGCGGAGAAGATCTTTCATTCATTGTGACTAACGATGGCGTAGAACTTGTGCCGACGAGCTACGGCGCTGTGATCACGGACTGATGCGATGGTCTTCTCGTCGCTCATATTTATCTTTGGCTTTCTGCCGGCCTTCCTTGCGGTCTACTACGTTGTACCAGCACGCTTTCGTTCTGCGTGGATCCTGATAGGCAGCTATGCCTTCTATGGCTGGTGGCGCTTAGAGTACCTTGCCGTTGTCGTCGGCATTTCACTTGTCAGTTTCATCTGTGCAAATGCTGCCCTTGCCGCGAAGTCGAAGAAAAGAAAGTCATTGTGGGTTAAGTTGGGCGTTGGCACCGACTTGGCGGTCCTTGGTTATTTTAAGTACACCTACTTTATCGCGGAGAGCATCGATGCAGCATTAATTTCATTTGACGGAGCGTCGTTAGGTGTTGAAAAGATTGTGCTGCCGATTGGCATTTCCTTCCTCACGTTCCAATCCATAAGCTACATCTTGGACGTATCGAGAAAGGATGCCCCACCAGCCCGAACCGTTATGGATTTCCTGGCCTTTTCAGCCTTGTTCCCCCAGCTAATCGCTGGCCCGGTGCTGCGTTATAAGGATGTGGCTGACCAATTTCAAAGTCGAACACATTCGCTTCTTGTTTTCCAAAGCGGATGCAAGCGCTTCGTCCAAGGACTAGCTATGAAGCTGTTGATCGCAGACACAGTCGCGCCGCTTGCCGACAGGATGTTTGCTTTGGATGCTCCAACCATGGCGGAGGCATGGCTGGGGGCTGGCGCATATTCCATACAACTACTCTTTGACTTCGCTGGGTATTCTGCGATGGCCATTGGTCTCGGTTTGATGATCGGCTTCAGGTTTGTGGAGAATTTCAATGCACCGTACATTAGCCAATCAGTTACTGAGTTCTGGAGGCGCTGGCATATCAGTCTTTCAAACTGGCTGCGTGACTACTTGTACATTCCACTCGGTGGCAATCGCGGGGGCACCCTCAAGACCTTTCGAAACCTGATGTTGACCATGGTCCTGGGTGGCTTTTGGCACGGTGCAAATTGGACATTCATCATCTGGGGGGCTTGGCACGGCTTGCTGCTTTCCCTCGAACGGGCAATTGGTTCAAAATCGCGAAAGAGGGTTTGGCCAAGATATACCGGTTGGCCATTTACTATGGTCGCTGTTATTGTAGGTTGGGTGATGTTCCGCGCGGCGACAGTCACCGATGCATTTGAAATGTATCGCGGAATGGTAGGGCTTAACGGCATTAATATCAGCGCAGAAACGATCTATTTTAATCAGCCTATAGAGTTCGTTGGATTAATTGTTGGCGCTATTCTTTCTATTGCCCCTTCGATCAATCCACGAGTATCGGTGCCTCAGTATTTGATGAGTCTTCAACTCTTCACACCGCTCATGTTCGTCGGATGCACGATTGTCTTGAGTGCACGGGCCCATTCACCGTTCCTGTACTTTCAGTTCTGAGGTGACACTATGGGAATTGGCTACTCTAAATCACTTGGACTTGCGGCGCTCTTGATAGCAACCGTCGGACTTGGATGCGTGGCGATGATCCAAACAAAATTCATCCAACCCAGCAAGTCAATTTGGGGCGGGCAGTACCAGTCTTCCGTTGAGGCAGATTTCATCGATCACTTCCCTTTATCTGAAATTTCGCGCGATATTTGGACCGCTTTTCAGCTTGTTATTCTTGATCAGACCCATAACGATGTTATCCGCACCACTGATAACTGGCTCTTTACAGCGGAGGAATTCCGTCAACCTAACTCAGATGTCTCGTTTGATGATGAACTGGACTCGGTTTCTGCACAACTGCAAGCCTCAGGAACAAAACTGATCACTATCGTTGTTCCCGACAAAGCACGCATCTATGCGGAAAAGCTTCCACACGCTCGCATGGACAGCTTGGAAATGCGGTATGATAGTGTTCTTAATCATCTAAAGGATGCGCAAATTCAAACGTTAGACCTAAGACCAATATTTTTGGATCTAAAATTACACGCAGCTCCGTATCTCCGGACTGATACACACTGGTCTCCCTTGGGTTCAGAAACCATTGCTCGCGAAGTGGCATCGCTGCTCATCAATTCATTGGACACGCATAATATATATCGGACCACCTGGTCTGACCCGTCTCCCTTCAACGGCGACTTGATGACCTTCATTGAAACGGGCTTTCTTAGCAACTTGATAGATTTTCCAAAGGAATCTGTCTCACTAGCATTGACCGAGCAAGTTGGAGGCGAGATGTCACTATTCGACAATTTCGAAATACCGGTGACACTTGTCGGGACAAGCTTTTCAGCCAATCCCGCATTCAACTTTGACGGCTTTCTCAAGCAACATCTTGGTGTGGATGTTTTGAATGTTGCCCAGATTGGGTCCGGCCCGTTTGAACCGATGCGCGATTATCTCGCTTCCGATGACTTCATAAGCGCCCCACCAAAAATAGTAATTTGGGAAATACCAGAACGATATATATCTACCGAGGAAACTGATCGATGAAAACCCTTACATTATTAGGTATTGCTTTTGTAGCTATAAGTCTTGGACTACCGGTGAATGCTACTCCAATGTGTCCAGAATTGCTTCAAACTGATAATTTGGAGAATAAATATAGGCGGTTAGCTCCCATTCATACGGATATAGAAAATGGCTGGATATTCACTTCCGACCAACTGTCAGAGAGCTATACTTTAAAATCTGAAGCCGTCCATCTGATGAGCGGTATTGCCGAAGAGTTCGAAAGTCGTGGGATAAAACTTGCGATCATGATCGCACCACCACGACCTCTAGTTGCTGGGGATGGGGTCGTAAAAAGTACCTTAGATTCAAACAGCGTCTTTGACACGGTTGCTGCTAGCGATAGTTTTAACCAAATGATTGAACAGCTGAGGCAAACGGGTGCTATTGTCCCAAACCTTTTGCCAGTCGCTCAGGAGATGAACCAATTTCGTCAATATTATTTTCGTCGTGATACACATTGGACTCCTGCAGGAGCAGCTGCTAGCGCACTTGAACTTGCGGCCGAGTTTGGGTTTTCAGATGCAGCTTTCTCAGTCTCAGACGTAGTAAGCTCGGATATCTACGAAGAAGGGGGATCACTTTCCAACATAGTAAACGCCATTTGCGGTTTAGAGAATGACGTCGAACAAGTTGCGAAAATGAATTACTCACGCATCATGGCTTCTCAAGGCTTGGGTCTCTTCGGAAGTGCATCCGAAGATAAAATCGCGTTGGTTGGAACTAGTTTTAGCGATCGGTACAAGCGGGACCAATACCAAGTTGCCGATGCGCTCGCCGCTGCAAGCGGAGCCGATGTATCTAACTATTCGATTTCTGGCGGTGGCATGATTGGGCCAATGGAGGCATTTATTCTGTCCGGTGATGTCGATGACTACAGCAATGTGATTTGGGAATTCCCATATACCCAATCCCCAAATTCGACATCTCATTTACGGCAGTTGCTTGGAGCACTTAGGTTTGAGAGTTCCAATCTGTCTCCGCCACAATCGTTAGAACTTTCTTCGTCAAACGAAGCAGCTATAACTTTCCTTGACCGACCACTTAAAGCAAATCTAATTCAGTTTGAGACAGAAACAGCCAACCTTTTACGAGTCGACGTAGTCATAAGTTTTGAAAGTGGTAAAACAAGAACCATCAAGCTACGTCGCAAAGACAGGGTTCCCTTAGACCGTCGTACTACCAATTGGTTTGCAGACCTAAGCGGTTGGGACAATGATAGTATAATTGAAATCATAGCTAAATTTGATCAGGGGGTCGCACTTCAACAAGTGTCCTTTAGTTATCAATCCAGTGTGGATGACTCCTGAGACGGATCTATTCCAAAGCATAGTCCAGCGACCCTTTGCACATGGTTATAGACTATGTTGACTGTCAAGCGGAGCTTTTCTTGGATTAGAAAATGATTGTAGTGGCCAGTGTCAGGAGCTTTTCGTGCGTGTACGACACGAACGACCAATGTCGGACCTCAGTTATAGCGTCCGAGCACCTCTGAAGTTAACCCTTGAGAGTGGTGATGAAATTTGCATAAAAAGTTGGTCACTGAACGGAGTGCAATATCCTGAAAAGACTGATATTCTTCCGAAGGCGGGTTTGCTTTCTATTCCATTCCAAGGCGTCGATATTCAGTTTGATGTTCGGTTTAAGGACGGTAGCCACCGAGGGGAGTTGTTATTTGATGGCTTGTCAGGACGTCAGCGAGAAACACTTGCCATCTTTTACCGCTCTATTCTGTCTGGAAAGATGGCATCAACTGAAGAGGTAATCACTAGCCTCGATACGCCAGTTGATCTGGTGCCAATGACCGAAACTAATGAAGAGGAAATTGAAGGGCGCGCTAAACAAAGTCCCCGTATATTGAGAGTAATTTGGAATGTATCCCTCTACTTAGTATTAGCGGTAATCGTTTTTGGTGTAATAGGGAGCCAAGTCATCAATCGCCTTGCACATGTCGAACTGCTTCAGGCACGCATCGTAGCACCTATGACTGTGCTACATACATCTCAAAGTGGCTTTGTAGATCAAATCTTAGTTGAGCCGGGACAAAGTGTCGAACAAGGTCAGACACTGGTGCACTTGAACAATCCAGAAACCGCTGCAGCGCTCGATGATGTTCGCGCAAACATTGCGCGGTACGAAAGGCTTATTTTTGAAGCCGAGCAGCGTCTGGCTGAACATCGTAAGCAGATAGAAGCTAGTCGTGAACACTTAAAAGAGGCTCTTCGTTTGGTTGTAGCGATAGTGGGACATGAGAACTTCGCCGCAACAACTGGCACCTTGAGCGCGCAAGAAGCTTGGAACGAAATAAAGCGGTTTGATCAGAATAGAGCTGCCGGTATCGGTCGTCAATTCGAGATGGAACGGCATTTAACCCACGAAGTTGAAGATCTTCGGACCTATTGGTCACGTCTCAAACGCGACTTAGGAAACGCCAAGAACGTCAACGATGCAGTGGACATTGTGGCGCCAACAGATGGAGTTATTGTCTCAGTCGATGTCTTCGAAAATCAATTTCTTGATCGTGGCGTACGCGTCATTGAGATTGAGGAAAACACCCCGCGCTTAGTTAAAGCTTGGTTAAGCGAAACTAGAAGCGATATGATTTTTGAGGGTATGAAAGCAACGGTAAGGTTCAATGCAGGGCTAGAAGCTAAGTCAAGTGTAGGAGAGATTGTGAATGTCACAGCTGCAATTGATCCTGACATTTCCAAAGATTTTGGCCTTATTGTAACTGTTCATTTGAACGATTTGAGCACTGAAGAGATGCGGCAGATGTTTCGGCCGAATGCTCCTGTTCAGATGCGTGCAAAAAAACGTTGGCTTAGTTTCTTGCCTTGGATTGCTGACTAATGTCGTTACCAGACAATGAGTACGCATTCGATAAAGATTTGACATTACGGCTTGCTGAGCTCACTTCACCGGCCAAAAGAGGCTTCGCAAAGTGGGCACCAAAACAAGTTGTCGGCCTAGCATTGCTTTTTCTTTGCATCATTTGGCTGCTTCTTTTTGTTCCAAACCGCTTTCTACAGCCCGAGGTAATGCACCTATCAATCGTTTTGGGCTTTCTGGGTATTTGGCGTTTTGGTTGGTGGTTTACTCATGCCGTCCGCGCGGAAATCTATCGACGAGCAGTTTGGCCTCAAATGCGTGCAAAATCTCAAGAGTTGTGGGCTTCTGGTTGGAGACCAGGGAGATTGCATATTCAGATGACAACGTACTACGAAGATCCCTCGATCACCAAGCGAGTCATCGGTTCAATACTTGGACAAATCAAACATGAAGGTATTCCTACGACGCTATATGTCGGAACGGGTTCAGCATATGACGAATTGATAATCCGAGATTTTGTGGAAACCCACTCTGTTGATATCCCAGATGCTTTGGCTGAACTAATCTTCATCAGGCAAAACCAACCGGGAAAGCGTATGGCGATTGGTCTAATAGTTCGCGCAATTAGCCGATCTGGTGTCGATCCGAACGATTTAGTAGTTTTCATGGACGGTGACGCGCTTTTCGGAAGTGATGTGCTTGAAAAAGTCTTGCCCATGTTCGGGACCGATCCGGAATTACAAGCTCTAACGACCGATGAGGAAGTTATATGCTACGGCCCTAAATGGATTCAAAGTTGGCTTAGCATGAGGTTTGCACAACGCCGACTAGCCATGCAAAGCCATGCACTATCTGGTAAGGTACTTACATTAACGGGTAGAATGTCAGTCTTTCGGGCTCAACATATGCTATCCGAAAAATTTATTCGCACAATCGAAGCAGACCATTTGGATCACTGGCTTTGGGGTCGATTTCGGTTCCTGTCTGGTGATGACAAGTCGACTTGGTATCATATGCTAACCCGTGATGCGAAGATGACGTACGTTCCTGACGCAACTGTTTACACCATTGAGGTTATCAAAGAGAGCGGCTTAGGTCGCATGATACAAAACTTCCGACGGTGGTCAGGTAATATGCTACGGAATGGTAGCCGCGCTATTGCTTTGGGGCCGCGGAAGGTTAAACCATTTATATGGTGGTGCCTGATCGACCAAAGGATCGCCATGTGGACCATGTTAGTTAGTCCAACCATCGCAATTTTGGCGAGCTTTATCGAACCTCTTTACCTTTGGGGCTACCTAATTTGGGTATTGTCTAGTCGTATTCTTTTGTGCCTTTTTCTCTATCGCTACAGCAGAACTATCGATCTCAGCTGGCCGTTTATTCTCTATTTGAACCAGTTCATTAATGCTGCTGTGAAGGTTTTTATGATCTTTCATCTCAGCAAGCAAAAGTGGTCAAACCGTGGCAATCAAACTGCTGCTGTGGGTGACGGTCTACTAGCAAAATCTCAAAATGCCATGGCGAAGTTCCAGCTAATCACAACAGCAGTAGGTTTCGTCATGGCGGTCGCCATTTACATCGGTTTACTACCAATCCCGTTTTCGTTCTGACCTATCCTTATGAGCGCAACCATACTCGACCGAAATGAAAATTAGACTTTAGCGATGCAGCCAAGCGATTGTTCATAGGGCAGACTTAATTCGTGAACGTATTGGAGAGTGACATGAACAAGTCTGTAAAAATTACGACCCCAGTGGAAGTACTGGACCACGCCAATTTCTCGCATAGCGTTGATAAAGAAGTTGGAGTGTCTACAAATGTGGAGCGCTTTCATCGCCCATGGGGCTTTTACGAAACATTGATGTTAGGTAAGCGCTTTCAAGTGAAGCGCATCGTGGTATGGCCAGGACGCAAACTGAGTCTTCAATGCCATTTGCATCGGGCCGAGACGTGGGTGGTTGTTGCAGGCTGCGCCAAAGTAACAATTGATGTAGAAACCAAACTCCTTAGCGAAAACGACTTTGTACGCATTCCACTGGGTGAAGTTCACCGAATGGAGAACCCGGGCAAGACCCCAATGCACCTTATCGAAGTTCAAAGTGGCGTATACCTCGGAGAGGACGACATCATCCGCTATGAAGACGACTACGGTCGGATTTAATCACTCCTACCCCCTCAGGAGTTTGCGCGGCCTACGGTCACTCACAGTACGCGCAATTGAAGCCCGTGATCACCTATTCTGGTGATCACGGGTTCTCATTTTTTGTATCGTCAATTTTCAAGGATAGCCCTGCATATCCATACGCATATATCCGACATGCTTTTGATCGCGCAGCTGTACTTCGTCTAAAAATCAGAAATTTTTCAGTAGTTTATACAACTTGTAGAAATTTAATTTGACAGCGAGTGATGCAAAATATGATGGATATGCAACTGATAAATGCCTCTCAGGCCGTACCAGTACAGCTCGACAAAGTAACTGAAAAGCCTTGCATTAGTGTCGTAGGTTTAGGTTATGTCGGGGCTGTCTCGACGGCCTGTTTGTCCAGCCTTGGACATCCTGTGATTGGCGTCGACGTTGATATTTCAAAGGTAGAGCAGATCGCCTCCGGCATCTCACCCATCCACGAGAAAGATTTAGATCGTCTACTGTTAGAAGGCATTGAAAGAAATCTCATACATACCACGACAGACGTTTCACAGGCCGTAGTTGACTCTGACGTGACCTTTGTATCTGTTGGTACCCCGACCTCAGAAGATGGCGGTTGCGATTTTAGCTATATCGACACCGCGGCCCGTTCGATTGGTCTAGGTCTTTCTCGAAAAGGGGGATTTCATACCGTTGTGATGCGTTGCTCTATTCCTCCTGGCACGACGCTCGAAATGATGGCGCCGGTGATTGAAGAAGTGTCAGGTAAGACGGTCGGTGTCGACTTTGGAATTTGCTTTAATCCTGAATTCTTGCGCGAAGGTGTGGCGGTTGCTGACTTTCATGCCCCACCGAAAACGGTCATCGGCGTTACTGACAGTCGGTCTGAACGTATCATGCGCAAGATTTATAGTGCCGTGGATAAGAATGTCATCGTTACTTCGGTCGAAACAGCCGAAATGGTGAAGTACATTGATAACGTTTGGCATGCGACCAAAGTGACATTTGCAAACGAGGTGGGTCGTCTTTGTAAGCCGCTTGGCGTCGATAGTCATGATGTTATGGATATCTTTGTTCAAGATACCAAGCTCAACTTGAGCTCGTATTACTTAAAGCCCGGCTTCGCATTCGGTGGATCATGTCTTCCTAAAGAAGTGCGCGCGGTAGCGCATATAGCCGAAGGCATCGGCGTCAACCTGCCTTTGATCAAATCACTCAGTACTTCCAATAGCGCCCACATCGACGCAGCGATCCAAATGGCAAAGGACACAGGAGCAAGACGAATTGGCGTTTTTGGTATCGCGTTTAAGCCTGGAACAGATGATTTGCGCGAAAGCCCGATTTTAGAAGTTATGGCTGCTTTGGAAGAGGAAGGTATCGAGATCTTTGTTCATGATTCAGCAATTACAAAGAAAACGTCTTTATCCGGTCAATTGAGTTACATGCGCCATGGCAGCCCTGGGCTTCGCGCTTTGGCATCGCGATTGTCTGATATGTTGTACGACGACGCTGTCGATGTAATGGAGAAGTCCGATGCGGTGATCGTTACCCATGCGCATGAAACCTATCGAAAAATTCTAAAAAACGACGAACAAAAACCTGTCTTGGACCTTGTTCGGCTGAACTCGTCTAAGACGGCCGGTCCAAACTATGCAGGCATTGGTTGGTAAGATGGCTTCTAAATCTCAACCCACCTATCTGGATATCCAGTTTCAGAAACCTCCGGCACAAACGCGACGCCATCTGCCTTTTTCACTGTTCAATTCGACGGCATTCAGCATTGGAACAGCCATCTCGGCCTATCAATATGGTTGCGAAATAGCAGAAATCTTGACGCTATGCGGGATCGGTTGGAGTGCAGCATTCTGCGGAGCAACCGCTGTTTATGCAGCCCGTTCACCATCAGATTTGGTTATCCAAAGTCAAGTGCCCCACAACGCTTCGAAGAGGCCTAAGATCATGAAAGGTAGTCGTCCAAGATGAGCGATATTTTTGGCACAAGCAATAGTGAGTTTCTCCAAGGAACCCGAGACCCAGACAAGATTGTGGGGCTGGCTGGAGATGACGTCATAGAAGGAGCTGCCGGCGAGGACACAATCTATGGAGACTTCGATCCTGTAAATCTTCTCGAGGGCACTGAAGGCGCTAGCAGCTTTAGTGAGTTTGGTGCCACCGGCGCATGGCAGGTACAAGATAATCCCGACGGCTCAACGTCCATGTCTCAAACTGTGGAGACCGTAGCCAACACAACATATTCCATATCGTTCGACATTGCTGCCAACTACGGCGCTCAGTCGTTGTCCGGAGCCGTCGAGGTTCTCTGGAATGGAGTGGTTATCGATAGTTTCGATACCAACAGCGCTGTTTTCTCGGCGCACTCTGTCGATTTTTCTGGCACAGGTGGGCCTGGTGAATTGACTTTCAGGTCAGCTGAAAGCAGTGCGGAAAATTCTGGCCCAGTTATTAATACTGACGGACCGGCCTTCTGGTACCAGAAAACTGTTTCATTTGGCGAAGAAGAGCTCAACGTCAGTGCATTCGCTGAAGGCCAAACGCACGTGTATCAAGTCATGAACGGAACGCTTAATGTGTTCGACGTTGAAACTGAAACATACACCAAGGCTGGCATCGACTCGAACGTCAACATCAATGCGATTGGTTTCAACCAAGAAGATGACTTGCTTTATGGCATCGCTGTCGGCAACGGTACAGACACATTGGGTAATTCCGTGTCTTATGGCGACCTGATGATGATTGATGCCCAAGGCAAGAACTACAACCTGGGAAGCACTCCCTACCGTTCCTGGACAGCTGATTTTGATAATAACGGCAACCTCTGGTCCTTTCATTCCAGTATGGACCGTTTGACAATGATTGACGTTGATCAGTTTGACTCAGATGGAAATCCAATCACGACAACATTTAAATTTCCAACAGATCTTGTGACGGATAAGATGTGGGACGTCGCCTTCGACGAAGCCACCCAGTCGTTTTATGGCCTTGTCAAACCAAGTGCTGAGGGGCAGCCTGGCAAGTTGTACACGATCGACATCTCAGAAGTTGCAAATGGAGGTCAACCAACATTCACGTCTGTGTCTGTTACCTCGTCGAAAATAAACGGTGTCGTAAAGCAAGGCATGCCAGCGCTCACTTTTGGTGCCCTGATGTTAGACTCTGATGGTAATCTCTATGCAGGCGGCAACGGCGGCGATCATGACATGAATGACTCCACTCGTACTTCTGGTGGTATTTACAAGCTTGAGCTTGATGCGGGCACAGGCGAGTACAGCCTAGTTTTAATTGCAGATGCGCCCAAGGCGTATTCCAATGATGGTGCGATGGACCCTCGTACGAGCGATCCATTTAAAGCGAAAGACACGAGCGTTAATGTCCTGATTAAGTCTCCGGAACTCACCCCAAAACTTGATGCAAACGAAACCTATGATGACATCATCCATGGTGGGGGTGGAAAAGACAATTTGTCCGGCGGTTTTGGAATAGATGAAATTGTGGGCTCATCGTTGGGAGATACAATCGATGGAGGTGTCGGTGACGATGCGCTGTATGGTGGAGCGGGACCTGATGCTGTAAGCAATGGCCTCATATCAATCTATGATGCGAACGGGCTTCGATACGACCAATTCGGCAACCTTTTACCTGAAGATGACGACATATTGATTGGTGGAGATGGAAACGATCTACTGGACGGGTCAGCTGGTCATGACACGCTTTATGGTGGCTTCGGTGACGACACATTAAATGGCGGAACTGGGAACGATGAACTGCACGGCGGTGATGGCAACGATATTTTATCCGGTGGCAAACATGATGATGTTCTTAAGGGAGATGAAGGTGATGATCACCTTGACGGAGGGACTGGCGCCGACGAATTGCAGGGTGGCGAAGGAGACGATTTAATTTTTGGCGGAAAACATGATGACGTCATCGCTGGCGGCGTGGGGTCTGATGATATTCAGGGCGGTTCCGGTAACGACACTATTGACGGTGGTGACGGCGATGATGTGATTAATGCGGGATCGGATGATGACGACGTGATGGGTGGCGTAGGAAATGATCACATCGACTCGAGTAGTGGCAATGACACAGTCTATGGTGGTGCAGGAAATGATCACATCAAATCTGGCTCTGGAAATGACGTCGTCGTAGGTGGCGAAGGAAATGACTACATCAGCGCACACAAAGGAGATGATGTTATTGATGGCGGTACTGGTCGCGATAAGATTAATGCTGGCTCAGGAGCTGACGTAATCTCTGGTGGAGCGGGCAGCGATACTTTTGTTTTTCGTTCGGATGTCTTGGATGGAGAAAAGAATATAATTCAAGACTTTACAAGGACAGGAAGTGAAAACGACCGGTTAGATCTTAGATCATTAAATCTACTAGCTGCGGATCAAACTGAAGCAGAATGGATCCAAGAAAATGTTGATCAAAATTCTTCTTCTATCACTATCAATCTTGGCAGCACTACAATCGTATTGATTGATCATAATGACCTGGGTGTAGAAAATTTCCTTGATGAAATTTCTGATGGTTTCTTGTTCTAAAAAAGAAAAAGGGTCCCGCTGTTAAAACAGTCCAGCATCCTTGGCAATCATGGCAGCATGTGTGCGGTTTTTCGCATCCAACTTTCGACTGAGGGTCTTGACGTGAAGCTTGATAGTTACTTCCTGCAATTCCAGCTCACGTGCAATTTCCTTATTGGCCAAGCCGCGGCATAAACCGTTTAGAACATCCAGTTCCCTAGCGCTGAGCCCCTTGGCAAGCGGGTTGATATCCTCAACGACTTCTTCGGTCATGAATTTGACCGGCACGAAGGTTTCGCCTGCGACCATAAACCGAACTGCGTTGACCAATGACTTGGCGCCCATCGTCTTTGGTAGAAAGCCAATTGCTCCTTTGTCCAGTGCCTCTTGAGCAATCGCTTTCGGAGCAGTGCCAGACATCACGGCCACAGGACGCCCGATGCTCTCCTCAATCGCTTGTTCAAGGCCGTCAAGGCCATTCATACCAGGCATAGAGTAGTCAAGCAGCACGAGATCGAAGCGGATGCCGCCTTTGATCGTCTTGATCGCCGCGGTCAAATCCTCAACTGAGGTTACCTCGATATCGTTTTCCTTCTCTAGAAAGGCAGCAAGAGTATCGCGAACCAACTCGTGGTCGTCTGCAATAAGGATTTTCAACCTTGGGTCCTCCATCGACACCTAGTTACATTATAAGCTAAATAATAAGCCGACAAACCGGCAAGAACATGGCTCAAGTCTATAAATTTACAATAAAATTAGGAAAGCTCTTCTCTAACTCGTGCCCACACCTCTAATAATGTCCTTTTTGTTGATTGAATATGGTTGAATTCACCATTTTTTGCGAACCCTTCGAGTGATTTAAGCGCTTCGTGCAATTCGGACGCGCCAATCATTGCGGCACTTCCTGCAAACTTATGCGCGCTTTCTATAAGATCTTTGCCTTCAAGTGCTGGGAGCCTGGCAAGAAATGCCTCTCCTTCATCGCGAAACCGAGCCAAGGTTGTTTCAAAACCTTCGGTACCCAAAAGCTCTAAAAGTTCTTGAAGTTGATCAGTATCAAGGACTGAGTGCGATGTTGGAGCGATTACGTCACGAAGCGCTTCGGCAAGTTTGGTACGCGATATCGGCTTGCTCAAGACCTCGTTTATTCCATCAGAAATAATTGCTTCTCGATCCGCTTCGACAACATTTGCAGTAAGGGCAACGATTGGGGCATTTGCCGATTTACCCTGACTTGAGCGGATTGTGCGTGTCGCCTCGCGCCCATCCATTACCGGCATCGTAATGTCCATGAAAATTAGATCAAACGCTGTGTCCTCGGCGGCTTCAACTCCGGCTCTGCCGTCGGCGGCTTCGGTCACACTGTGCCCCATTTTCTTGAGCATCTCACGTGCAACCTGACTATTGATTTCATTATCCTCAACTACAAGGATGTTCAGCGGCTTCTGTTTCACGGTTTTTTCCAACTCATCCGCTGTGTCAGCATCCATCAGCGTATGAAAAGGAGCCCGGAACGTAAATGTGCTGCCTTTCCCTATTTTGCTCTCGACAGTCACTGTGCCGCCCAGAGCTTCCGCATAACGTCTGGCAATGCCCAAACCCAATCCAGTTCCGCCAGACGAACGGTTGAACGAAATGTTACCTGTTACAAAGTCATCAAAGACCATGTCGAGTTTTTCGGGCTCAATTCCGATGCCATTATCGCTAACGCGGAATTCAAGTTCTGGTTGGCCCTCTGATCCGCCCACTTTCTCGATCTCAATTCGCACCTGGCCGTTCTTTGTGAATTTAACAGCGTTTCCTATGAGGTTCAGCAAAACGGGCTGCAATAGGTCTGGGTCTGAATTTACTGTTCCGACTGACTTACCCTTCCACACCCATTCAAGTTGAGTGTTATGTGCGTCGGCTTGGCCAGACTGGCTGTCTAACAAATCTTGTAAAAAGGGTTCGATTTCCATTGGTCGTCTAGACTGTTCCAATGATCCGCTATCGTAACGTGTGATATCAAGTACACCTGTGACATGACTCAACAGCAGTCGACCTGACGTTTCCATATTTGCGATGTATTCGCGTTGATCTTTCCCGATATTGGTGTCCTTAAGCAGCGAAAGATTACCTAGCAAACCATTCAGTGGTGTCCGAATTTCGTGGCTCATCACAGCCAAAAATTCGCTCTTTGCCTTTTCACTTTCGAGCGCTTTGTCCCTCGCTTGGACGAGTTCCAACTCGGCCGCAACCTTTTCAGAGATATCCCTCAAGAAGGCAATGAAGAGCTCACCATCCTCTGTTTCAGCGGATTGAATGGCAAGTTCGACAGGGAAGAGCTCACCATTTTTGCGCACAGCTTCAAGTTGGACGCGGCCATGTCCGACGACATGTTTTTCACCGTTCTCTTTCATGCGCTGCATACCTGCCTCGTGGCCCGCTTTGAGATGTTCTGGCACGATCACATCACCAATATTCTTGCCAAAAACATCTTCAGCATTGTGGCCAAAAATCTCTTCCGATGCATTGTTAAACTCCAGGATCTCGCCGCGGATGTTTGCGACAATGACTCCATCTAATGATGTCGAAATGATCGTGTTAATGCGCTCGTTCACTTCCAAGGTGTCGCGCTGCTGCTTCCGACTTCGAGTGTTGAGCCAACTGAGGTAGAGAATTAGGCCGCTCAACAGCACTATTAGACCAGCAACGATATATCCTAGACGTGCAAGGGCGGCAGAAAAGGCAAGGCGCTGACGATCGGCAAGCTCTGCAAAGAAGTTCAAACCGGAATTCGCTAAGGCGCGTACCTCGGGCCTAACGTTCTCAGTTGCGGTTTGCATATCCTTTAAGCTGTCTAGCAGCTCTTCATCGCTTCCGTCAATAAACGCTACGGACGATGTCAGGAATGCATTCACCAAATTCAAATGTTCTGAGAAACCTTCTTCCAATCTAAGTCCTGAGAACAATTGCCCATTGTTGACAGTCGTTATTCGGCTATAGAAGACATCAAATTCCCTGCGAACGGATATAAGATCACCGTTTTCTTTTTCTACGGCACTCGCTAGCGCGATCCAATACTCCAGAAATTCGACTTCAATCTGGCTCAATGTCCATTGAATATTGTCCGATCTAGCAGCCTCAAGCTGGTCTATTTCTTCACGTACATTTCTGGCCAATAACACCACTGCTGCAATGCAAAGTAAGGTCGCCAAGATCATGAAGATCTGGCGACCCCGCCGTCTCGACTCTTGAAATTGCGACATTTTAGATTCTCGCCTTTTTAGTCCAAAGACTAGTCGACGATCGCAATTCGGTCCAATTGCCAAATGCTCCGTGAGTAGATAACTTCAGCTTGATATTCAGACTTGGAGTCGTACGGATAAACTATCCAAAGTGGGCCCTTATCGCGTATGGACATTTCTTCACCGTTAAGTCGGTAAGCGATCATCGGGCCATCAATGACGGCGTCACTTACCGGGATTTCAACAGTATAGTCGTTGATAGCGCTGGCAAGGATTGTGCCATTTTCTATACCCAGTGAGTTAAGGAAGGATTTCAGCGATACACCAGAGAAGGTCTGAGGCCCTGTTGTCCATATCGTTGTTGTCGAAAACTGATCTTCGCCGAACGCATTCAAGTCTTCCAACGTAAATTCGACAGGCTCTTGCGTTCCATTCTCAAATCTCAACGTTAATACAACTTCGGCTGAATCTTCAGAAGCAATAGCTAAGCCTGTCGTTACGAGAAGAATCGCAAAAAATTTAAAGAAAATATTCATATTTTGGGTCCTCACAAAGAGTTAGCGTATTGCATGAGCCTGGGCACTCAAGACGGCATTAGAATAGGGGACTATACTTTCGTATAGACTTCACCTTAAGACCCCTGGAAAAATCATTCATACGTTTCTGTTACACGTAACAGTTTCGGGAGAAAGGCACGTTTCAGATTTTCTTGATTTTATTGGCGCACCCGAGAGGATTCGAACCTCTGGCCTCTGCCTTCGGAGGGCAGCGCTCTATCCAGCTGAGCTACGGGTGCCTGAGGTCGCTATAACTTGGCGCGGCGGTGCTCGCAATGGGTTAAGCGAAAAGCTCGTGGCAAAGTTCAAGCGCGTCAATCAACACGTCCACTTCTTCTGTGGTGTTATACATCCCAAAAGACGCGCGGCAGGTTGCCGAAACACCCATATGCTCCATCAAAGGCATTGCGCAATGCGTCCCTGCCCTGACCGCCACCCCGCGTTTGTCCAAGACGGTCGAAATATCATGCGCATGCGCGGCCCCTTCGATCGACAGTGAGAATATGGCACCTTTGGTGGCTGAGTTTCCCTGCACGTTTAGCCAATTCAGACCCGCGAACTTTGACTGGGCGTAGTCGCGCAACTCAAGTTCATGGGCGGCAATATTGGAAAGGCCGATCTCCATCATATAATCCAGCGCAACGCCGAGTCCGATGGTTTGGACGATGCCGGGTGTACCAGCCTCGAACTTCATCGGCGCATCGTTGTAATCCACCCCATCGCGCCGAACGTCGCGGATCATATCGCCGCCGCCGATAAAGGGGCGCATCTCTTTCATCCGCTCAGGCGAGACATAGATCGCCCCAGATCCAGATGGGCCATAGAGCTTATGCCCCGTGATCGCGTAGAAGTCGCAGCCAATGTCTTGAACGTCGACAGGTAAATGAACCGCTGCTTGACTTCCGTCGACAAGCACAGGCACACCCTGCTCATGCGCGCCTGTTGTGATCGCTTTGACGTCCACAACAGTGCCCAGAACATTCGACATATGAGTGATCGCAACGAGCTTTGTTTTCGGACCAATCGCGTCCAAAACAGCTTGCGGATCAAGGTCGCCATTCGCGTCCACATCGACCCATTTCAAAACCACGCCCATGCGTTCGCGCAAGAAATGCCACGGCACGATATTGGCGTGATGTTCCATGATCGAAAGAACGATCTCATCCCCAGCCTCAAACCGTGGCATAGCCCAGCTATAAGCGACCATATTGATGCCTTCGGTCGTACCCGAATTCAGGATGATATTGTCTTCCGATTTGGCATTCAGGAATTTGGCAATGGTCCCACGCACTGCCTCGTATTTGTCCGTCGCAAGATTGGAGAGGTAATGAAGCCCCCGATGAACATTCGCGTATTCTTCGGCGTAGCCACGGGTCACAGCATCAATCACGCATTGAGGCTTTTGCGCTGATGCTCCGTTGTCGAGGTAAACCAGCGGTTTGCCATTCACTTCACGCGACAAGATCGGAAAGTCGGCGCGAATTTTCTGTACGTCGAATGTCATTTACACAGTTCCAGCGATTGGGAGGCCTAGAATGGGAAGCAGCAGCGACAAAGCAATGACCATCGCGACGATCGACAAAGCGAATGCGCCGAATGACTTCCACAAGCTCTTATACCCATGAAGCACGTCGATGAACTGCAAGAGGATGTAGAATAGGAAGACGATTCCAGCGAAATTCGCGAACGCGCCAAGCAAAGGTGAAATGAGCACAAGCACCAACTGAAGAAGTTGGAATGCAACTGTAATTCCTTGGTGCCATGAGATTAGAAGGATCGTACCGTCTAACGACCCCGTCCCTCCTAACCATCGCCCGATGTAGTGCAGCGCAAACACCATCGCGAGCATGACAAAGCCAACAAAGACTGCCGCCATCCAAGGCGATAGTGAAACCGTCTGCACACCTTCAGGAGCCGGCGTTACCGCAGCGACGGCCGATAGAACCAATGCGCTGAGGATGGAAACCAGACCAAGCAAAAGCCAAAGCGATCGCCGGTCAATATCCAACGAGATCAAGTATTCGGCAACCTTTCTCGGTTCCGTAAAGGATTGAAGGACGAGTTGAGACACGAAAGATCGTTCTTTGCTCATTCCCCTGCCTCCGCTTCTCTAAATGCTTGAAGTCCAATGATTGCAAAAGACACCAACCAGACCCCGCCGACAAGGTTTGCCCCAGGTCCCGGCCCCAAAAAGCCTGCCATCAAACCATAGAGCAAAAGTACAGGCGTTGTGGCCAACAGTGACCAAAACAATGCAATGCGTGCACTGTAATACGTGCCCTTCCCGCCAAAGAGGCGGAACAGGAGATGAAGGCCAGCGGCGAGAAAGTAGAGCATCAAAGGCCAAATCATGATCCAGCTCATGAACTCGTATGCCATCAGTTGCGTCAACTCTGGCGCCTCTTGACCTGCTTCAAGCTCAAACCCTGCCGCTCGACGCGACAAGCGTGGCCATTGCGCGATGAAAATCAGGAAACACGCCGCCATGACATAGGCAATTGCGCGATCTTCACGTTTGCCATGGGATAACAGCTCGCGAACGACAGTTCGGGGCCTACGCCACGTCCTGACAATATCCGTCGTGACGGCCATTAGCTGTGCCGTGCCAACCAGTTTTCGAGACGAGAACGAATATCCTCTGCTAACTCTTCGTCTTCAATCTCTTCCAAGGCTTCGGCCAAGAACGCCAGTGTCAAAAGATTGGTAGCATCCCGATGGTTCACACCGCGCGAACGCAGATAAAACAGGGCCGTTTCATCAATCGCACCCGACGTCGACCCGTGAGAACACGCTACATCATCGGCGTAAATCTCTAGCTCAGGCTTGGCGAGGAATTGGCTATCATCATCCAGCAATAATGACTGGCTGATCTGATAACCGTCGGTTTTCTGAGCGCCTTCTTTGACAAGGATTTTGCCTTGGAACACGCCCGTCGCGCCGTTGCGAAGCACCTTTTTGAACACCTGACGGCTTTCGCAATTCACTGCGTCATGGGTGATGAACACCGTGTCGTCATGATGGAAATCTTTACCGTCACCCACACAAGCCCCAGCGACATGTGCCACTGCATCGTCACCAACAATTTCGATAACGCATTCATTGCGGGTCAAAACACCATTCGCGGTCAGCGTGAAGGACTTGAATGTCGCCTCAGATGCAACTCTTGCAAAACAATGGGTTACGGCGCGACGCTCATGATCACGGCCTTGCGCGCGCACATGATGAAACGCACCGCCCTTTGCGATATCGACCTCTAAACCCTTAGAGAGCCGCGCACCTGCTGGCCCCGTTTCAAGCAACGTCACAGACGCCCCTTCATCGACTTTCACAACGTTGTGGATCGCAACGTCGGACGCCACATCGCTGTGAAGATAGATCAAATTGATTGGTTTTGATGCGACACCCGTTGCATGGATAATCACTCCGTCCTGCGCCAACGCTGTGTTCAAAGCGGCCAAAGGACGTTCGACCGGCGACTGCCCATTAGCCTCCAACACGCCGTAGAGGTCTTTTGCCCAATGAATGTCGGCATCCATGGCCACGGCGAGCCGTTCAATCGTCACGCCTTCCGCGCTCAAATCGTCCGACGCCGCTTCGTCAAACACGCCATCGACAAAGACAATCTTCACACGATCAACAGCATCGAAAAGAGCGCCTTCATCGTTATGGAACAATGCAGCTTCTGGCGCGTCCGCCGATGTGAGGCTCGTTGGGTCAGTATATTTCCAATACTCATCGCGACGAGTTGGAAGCCCCATCTCACGCACTCGAGCAAGCGCGCTTTCCCGCGCAGCGTTCCCCCAGCCGTTTGAGGCCGGTAACGTCAGGCCGTCTAGTCTTGTCGCGGTTAGATCCGCTTTCATCTGTGGCAAAGCCATTAGGCGACCTCCGCCAGAATGTCAGCATATCCGTTGTTTTCAACTTCCAAGGCCAGTTCCGGCCCGCCGGATTTGATGATCTTACCATCCGCCATGATGTGCACGACATCCGGCTTAATATGATCCAGCAAACGCTGGTAGTGCGTGATGACAAGAAACGCGCGCCCTTCGGACCGAAGCGAGTTAACGCCCTCGGACACAAGTTTCATCGCATCGACGTCCAGACCGGAGTCTGTTTCGTCGAGAATGCACATCTTTGGCTCTAGCATCGCCATCTGAAGGATTTCGTTTCGCTTCTTCTCACCGCCAGAGAACCCAACGTTCACAGGGCGCTTGAGCATATCTGCATCGATTTTAAGCGTCTTTGCCTTTGCGCGAACTTCCTTTAGGAAATCACCCGCGCTCAATTCCTCTTCGCCACGGGCTTTGCGCTGAGCATTAACCGCCGTGCGCAAGAACGTCATGTTGCCGACACCAGGGATCTCGACCGGGTACTGAAATGCGAGGAACAACCCTGCTGCCGCGCGCTCTTCTGGTTCAAGATCAAGCAGATCTTCACCGTCTAGGGTCGCCACTCCGCCCGTCACCTCATACCCATCTTTGCCAGACAGGACATAGGAAAGAGTGGATTTACCCGAGCCATTCGGCCCCATGATGGCGTGAACCGTACCAGGTTCGATTGTGAGGTCTACGCCCTTCAGGATAGACTTCTCTTCTTCTTCAAGATCAACGCGGAGGTCCTTGATTTTCAACATCTTATTTTCCTCTGATTGCCTGCTTAGGCGTATTGATTTCATCGTATTCCAACACGCAGATCGGCGCAGTGGCGACACTACGACGTTTCATTCGGTCAAATACGGATTGTGCTAAAGCGAAACGATCGTCTCGCCGTTGAAGTGAATTGAGAGCGGTGCAGTCGTTTGCGTCACCTGCTCCACATAATCTTGGCTGAACGCCTGAGCGAATTCGGCGGGAAAGAACCACACCAAATTGTGCATTGTCACGAGCATAACGGCGATCCCGCACACCTGTGCCATCATATGCCGCAGCGACTTGTGTTTGAGCATCCCGCCGATGAAGAAGACAATCATCGCTGCCAATCCTGCGTCCATAGCGGCAAGCGTCGCTGGATCGGTGGCATCGTTGGAAATGCCGACCAGTTCGAACCGAATATAGCGAGCTGCGATAAGAGCGATGAACCCCAAACCGACAGACATGAGGACCGAACCCAACCCGGCCTTCTGTTCCTTGCGGGCACTGTTGTTGGTTTTGATGATCTGCTTCGAAAGTCGCTTGGGAATTCGCATTCCAGTTTCTGGATCGAGGTACGACGTATTCTTCGGATCGTTGATCCGCTGGATGCGTGCCTGAAAATACGAGACCTGATCGTCCATCACCGGTCATACCTACTGCGCCCCACTCTCCATATGGACGTGGATTTGGGCGAGACTTGGGCGTCGTCGGGGCTAGGCTTCGGCGATTTAATGGTGCTCTATTCACCTTCCGCTCCTCCCCAAAACCATTTGCGCAAAAAGCGAACCCAATGTTCCAGAAAGTGCTGCCAAAGCAATGACTTGCCAAACCATCAGCTGGTCGGTCAATGCGTCCACGACGGCTGCAAACCCGGCACAGAACGAGCCTGTCATCAATGCAGATACCCACATGAACCAAGTCATTTGCTAAACTGCTTTTTCGAGAAGTGATAAAATGACCGCGCAATGAAGAATGCACAGATCAAAATCACCACGTTAACAATTGATCCTCGCTCCCACCCGCGCGAAACTGCAATCCAGATGGAAATCAGTGTCACGACAGACGCAATTGGAAGCAGCCAATTCAGCAAAAGATGCTGAAGCTGACCCGCTTTTTCCTCAAGCGTGTTTGGTGTGGAGCGATCGACCATTAGCCAACAGACCCTTCCAAGGAAATCGCCACAAGTGCCTGAGCTTCCATAGCAAATTCCATTGGAAGTGCTTGGAGCACCTCTTTGCAGAACCCATTCACAACCAAGGCAACAGCTTCTTCTTCATCCATCCCCCGGGATCGGCAATAGAACAACTGATCATCATCAACTTTGGAAGTTGTCGCCTCATGTTCCACACGTGAAGAGTTATTCTTCACCTCGATATAAGGAACCGTATGCGCCCCACATTTGTCGCCGATCAGAAGTGAATCACACTGTGTGTAGTTCCGGCTTTCTTTGGCTTTGGGGTGCATCGACACCAATCCACGGTAGGTATTTTGTGCCTTGCCCGCGCTAATACCCTTGGAAACGATCCGAGATTTGGTGTTCTTCCCAAGATGAACCATCTTTGTGCCAGTGTCGGCCTGTTGATAGTTGTTCGCGATCGCGATGGAATAGAATTCACCTTGGCTATCATCGCCACGCAGAATGCAGCTCGGGTATTTCCATGTCACAGCGGAACCTGTCTCCACTTGTGTCCACATCACTTTTGACCGGGCGCCGCGGCAATCCGCCCGTTTGGTCACAAAGTTATAAATCCCGCCGTTGCCATTCTCATCGCCTGGGAACCAGTTTTGAACGGTGGAGTATTTCACCTCAGCATCTTCTTCGATGATGATTTCCACAACAGCAGCATGAAGCTGTGCGGTATCACGCTGAGGCGCTGTGCAGCCTTCAAGATACGACACATACGATCCCTTGTCAGCAATGATCAACGTCCGCTCAAACTGCCCTGTGTTCTCAGCATTGATGCGGAAATAAGTCGACAATTCCATGGGGCAGCGCACACCGGGCGGGACATAAACAAAAGACCCGTCAGAGAAGACAGCAGAATTCAAAGTCGCATAAAAATTATCCGAAGGTGGCACCACCGTCCCGAGGTATTTCTTTACCAACTCAGGGTGCTCTTTGATCGCCTCCGAGATCGAGCAGAAGATCACGCCTGCTTTCTTCAATTCCTCCTGAAAGGTCGTCCCAACGGATACGGAATCAAAGACAGCATCCACGGCAACCTTGCGCCCTTCAGACGGCGCATCTTCAGCGCCCTCAACACCAGCAAGGATCATCTGTTCCTTCAGCGGAATTCCAAGTTTTTCGTATGTCGCCAGCAGCTTCGGGTCGACCTCATCCAAAGATTTCGGCTTTTCTTCCATGCTCTTTGGGCGGGCATAATAATATATATCCTGAAAATCGATGTCAGGATAATCCACCATCGCCCATGTTGGCTCTTCGATCTTTTCCCAACGCTCGAACGCGGAGAGGCGCCACTCCGTCATCCACTCCGGCTCATCGTTCTTGGACGAAATCAACCGAACGATATCCGGGTTCACGCCTTTCGGGGCGTATTCCATCTCGATCTCGGTTTCCCAACCATATTTGTAGGTCCCGGACAGTTCCGCAACTGCGTCAACCGTTTCCTGATCGACACCGTCTTTGACGTCCATTTGATCCAATGCAGCCATCTTCTCTCGTCCTCTCTCCACACCGTCTATGCAGCGCGGCGACCCAGTCTTTTCTTTGTCCAGGCTTCGGCGAACCGAAGCACATCATCTTCTGTCGTCTCGACCCCGAGCGAGACGCGAACAGCGCAACTCGCATCCTCGTTCGAATAGCCCAAAGCTTGCAAAACCTTGCTGGCCTTCACTTTTCCCGATGAACAGGCCGATCCAGCTGAAACAGCAAAACCTGCCAAATCCATCGCCATCACTTGCGTTTCGCCCTTCCAACCGGGGGAAATGAAACAGCTCGTATTTGGCAGCCGTTCAGCACCTTTCCCTACAAAAATAGTATCCGGCACCGCATCCTCAATGGCCTTTTCTAGAATATTTCTAAATTGCGCAAGTCGATCCATTTGACCGTCAGAAAGAGCCTTATCCGCAGCCTCAATAGCAGCCCCCATTCCGGCAATCCCGATGATGTTTTCGGTGCCAGATCGCCGACCCATTTCCTGACCACCGCCGCGCATTTGTGCTGCTAAATCATAGCCCTGCGGGATGATCAGAGCGCCAACCCCTTTCGGTCCGCCAAACTTGTGAGCCGACAAAAACATCATCTCGACGCCATACCAGCTATAGGCAACCGGTATTTTGCCCACCGCTTGCGTGACATCCGAAACCGCCAATCCCTTTGGCAAAGATTGGATGATGCCCGTTTCAGAATTTGCAAATTGAAGCGTTGAGGCTTCAGGTTCACGCACCTGAACCGAAACACCACTCACCTGCAAGGATGGATCACACCACGCCAAAACCGCCTCATGTTCCATCGCAGAAGCCGACAAGCCACTTCCACCAAACGCCAAAGCGGCAGCTTCCGTCGCTCCAGACGTAAAGACAATATCTGCGTTCCCCGCACCTGTCGCCGCCGCAACTTGCTGGCGCGCCTTCTCCAATATGCCTTTCGCTGCACGACCTTCCGCATGCACAGACGACGGATTTCCCGCCACATCCATTGCAGCAATCATCGCGGCGCGGGCTTCTGCCCTCAAAGGCGTCGTTGCATTATGGTCCAAATAAACCCGAGACACCTTACCGCTTTCCTCTTGCCGAAAATACCTCGGGGGATGAAGGCCGCAGGCCGAAGGGGGCAGCGCCCCCTTTCCTCAACCGCAAGAACACGACCCCCCTCATTCGTCCACAACCTCGAATAAAGCCGGAACAGCGGGGCAAGGCGCTAGGTCATTCTTCACCACATCGGACAAACGCGCCTGATGAAGGAACACATAGACATGCGCAGATAGACCTTCCCACAAACGATTGTTCAAAGACTGCGCGCGACTTCCTGATTCCGCACCAGAAGCCCCCCCGCCCTTGTGCATGGCACTTACAGTTTCATCCACAGCCTCAAGAATTTCCGCCACGCGAATATCAGACGCAGGTCTCGACAACCGATACCCTCCACCGGGACCGCGGACAGACACAACAAGGTCAGATCTGCGCAATTTCACAAAAAGCTGCTCAAGATAGGCCAGAGAAATATCTTGCCGCTTGGAAATCTCGGTAAGGTTCACCAAAGCAGTCTCGGGCTGCAGTGCAATATCTGTAAGTGCAACCATCGCATAGCGGCCCTTAGTACTTAGCTTCACGGTGTTCCCTCACAACGATTCTCAATTCAATTGACCTTTCCGGCGCGGCTGATTAGGTCAGTTGAAACCAGATTTAGCACATCTGCGCTGAATTTAGAACCTTTCTAATTTACCCGACTCTTTCTGTCAAGAATATGGGTATCAAACTGATGGATCACAATGCCTGAAGTCATTTTTCCTGGCCCAGAAGGCCGCCTCGAAGGTCGTTATCACCCACAAAAAGACCGTGACGCACCAATTGCAATCATCTTGCACCCGCATCCGCAGTTCGGGGGCACGATGAACAATCGTGTGGTCTACAATCTTCATTACGCGTTTCATGAGATGGGCTTCACCTGCCTGCGCTTCAATTTCCGCGGTGTTGGACGCAGCCAAGGCGAGTATGATCAAGGCGTTGGTGAGCTGTCCGATGCGGCCTCCGCCCTCGACTACCTGCAATCCATGAATTCCAATTCAAAGCATTGCTGGGTCGCCGGTTTCTCCTTCGGCGCTTGGATCGGAATGCAGCTCTTGATGCGGCGGCCTGAGATCACAGGGTTCATCTCCGTCTCTCCACCAGCCAATATGTATGACTTCAGCTTCCTCGCGCCCTGCCCGTCTTCCGGCTTGATCATTAATGGCTCCAACGACCGCGTTGCGCCACCAGCCGATACGGTCAACCTTGTGAACAAGCTGCATGAGCAAAAAGGTATCACCATCACGCACACCGAGATGGAAGGCGCCGGGCACTTCTTTGAAGATCCTTACATGGATCCGATGATTGAAAACGTGCAAGCTTACGTCCGCCGCCGTTTGACAGAGAATACACGCTAATGAGCTTTATTGACGATATGGGCATGGCATTGGCGGATGAGGCTCTGGCTGAGGCTGCAGAATCGGGCGACGAAAAACTGGTCGACCGCATCGCCACGATGCTGGGCGCGTCTTCGCAATCATTGGAAGAAGCATATCTCACTGGCATTCGTGTGCGCCGCGCTGAAGCCCGCGCCAAAGAAATGATCGACGAGTCGCGCAAAAAGCGGAGCACTGATGCAGCCCCCGCAGCTGGCTGACATTTTTCTGATCCCTCTGATGGACGGAGACTTCGCCGTCGGTCAGGTGGTAAATGCAAAGGACAAGCCTGAGGGCACGGTTCTTTGCATTTTGACCTTGCTCAAATCCGCGCCTGACTGGCCCCCATCCCCAATGCATTATTCCGAGGCAATCGCTTTGGTCCTGACCCAGACCGCGTCATTGACCGATGGGACTTGGCAAACGGTCGGGTTTGAAGCTGTGCCAGCGTTAGAACGCGTCTTTGATTTGGAAAAGGCAGTGGCCTCGAACTTTGAGAACCTAACAGTCCATGATCCTGCCATCTTGGAAGCCTTCGTAAACGCCTGTCACGGCCTCTACCCATGGGACGGCTTTCCGGACAGTCAGTTCTTTACAAAGCTCCTCATCCAGCCAGATCGCATCCCTTCCACCGCCAAAATGAAGAGCCAGTTCCCATCATGACCTCACGGATCGAACAACAATTGTCCTTTCTGAACGAGGCGGACAAACTCAAGTCAGTCACGCGCGGGACAACGCTGAATGACGGCTCCCGAAAAGAAAATTCAGCGGAACATAGCTGGCACATCGCGCTCTACGCCCTGACCCTCGCAGAACACGCAAATCGGCCCATTAACGTCGACCGCGTGATCAAGATGCTTCTTCTGCATGACATCGTTGAGATCGACGCCGGCGACAACCCGATCCACGGCGACCATGATCCGGTCGAAATGGAAAAAGTCGAAAAAGCCGCAGCCGATCGCATTTTCGGCCTCCTGCCGAAGGACCAGCGCGACGGGTTCCGTGCGCTTTGGGACGAATTTGAAGCGGCAGAAACCGATGATGCGATATTCGCAAAGTCGATTGATCGGGTTCAGCCCGTGATCGCCAATCTGGAATCCGGCGGCGGCAGTTGGCATAAATACGATGTGGATCAAGAAAAGCTCGAACGCCGCGTGGCGGTGAAAGTCAAGCGCGGGGCACCTGCGATTTGGGATGTTCTTATAAACCGCATTGATGCCTGGTTCGAAACAAACACGTAGCGATTCAAGCCATTTCGCCACATTCTTACCTTAATTCACCCTAAATCCGGCCAAAAAGTCGTGAAATCGTTTCCTATCGCCCAACAAGAGGCGCTCGGGACACCGAATTTGAGGCAGTTAAGGACAAGCGACATGGCATCGGCACATCCTCCTAAGCCCGCACCTTTGAAAACACCCACACCAGTGCGTGCATCACCACCGGTGAAAGCTGACAAACCCGTCTTCACGGACTACGCGAGTATTTAGGGCCTCTGAGACATTACCGCGCTTTGGCCAGCGGGTGACGCCTTGATTTTCCTCCCGATCAAGCGCTGTCCCCACTGGCTCTTTTTTAGCGCCACGGCTAATTTGAATCTATGGCTGCCCTAACAACTATCCGCAATATTGGCCCCGCCTTCGAAGTGTCCTTGAACGCAGTTGGCATCATGACTGCCGAAGAATTGCGAGACCTCGGGGCCGACGCCGCCTATGCCCGTTTGCTTGAGAACGGCACGAAACCGCATTTCATCGGCTACTACGTTTTGCACATGGCTTTGCAAGGACGCCCTTGGAATGACTGCAAAGGCGATGAAAAGAAAGCCCTTCGCAAAAAGTTCGATGCGCTCAAGGCGTCTCATTTCGATCAGGATCAATCCGATCTAGAACGTATGCTCAACGAAATCGGTGTCATCAAAGCTTCAAAGTAAATACCCTTCACATTTGGCCGTTCATAGCGTATGTTAAAGCCATGAACATTGAGCAAGATATCGACTACGAACTTAAAAAACTGCGCGTCATTGCATGGCGCATGGACGCGTTGTTCTACATTCCAGGTACGAATATATTGGTGGGCCTCGACAACTTTTTCGGGCTTATTCCGGTCGTTGGTGACACCATGGCCGTCGCCCCGTCCTTGTACATGATCTACAAAGCGAAACAGCTTGGCGCGACGCCGGGCGCTTTGGCCTATATGATCAGCAATACGGTCGTCGACCTGCTTATCGGTTCCATCCCGATCATCGGTGATGTTTTTGACGTGGTCTACAACTCAAACATCCGAAACTATCGGGCGCTTGAACGCAATCTTAATAAGCAGGCGGCCGAAGCGTCAGAACTTGCGCGTCAGCCGAAATATCTGCAAATGGCTTGAAAAAGTTAAAGGGCGCCCTGAGAGGTAGGACGCCCTTTTAATCCGGATCGTTCGCTCACAAACACAAGCGTCAGATTAACCAACAGCATCAGACCCCACGGACACTGCCACACTTAACCGTTTAACCCTGCTGCAGCACACGCAGCGTACTCGTTACACGTTGCCGATACTCGGCTTACTCGTTCAACACCCCGCAACATGCGGGAAACAGAATGGTCACTCGTTAAAACACAACTGAACTTGTTAACCATTAACATCTTACATGTATGAATGTACGGAATGCGGTCGATCCCGCCAATTGTCTAAAGGGACAGGTTCGCTGGTTTTTTTGGAAACTGTTTGTTTCCGATACCTGACCTTCACGTCAACTTTGGCCGATCGTCGGGCGGTCTAATCTCTCGTAAGTATATGTAAATAAATACTTTAAATAGAAAATTAAGCAGTGCTTAAGAATCATGACGGCCGCGCCAGCATTTCGCCGCGCGGCCGTCACAATCGTAGATAGGCTAACTTTTTAGCCGACCAATTCGAGGCCGGAGAAGAAGAAAGCAATCTCTTCTGCAGCTGTCTCAGGCGCGTCAGAACCGTGTACGGAGTTCTCACCAACAGACAGTGCGAATTCTTTACGGATGGTGCCCTCTGCAGCGTCAGCTGGGTTTGTGGCACCCATGACTTCGCGGTTTTTCGCGATTGCGTCTTCACCTTCAAGAACCTGAACCACGATGGGCTCAGAAATCATGAATTCGCAAAGCTCGTCAAAGAACGGACGTTCTTTGTGTACACCATAAAAGTGCTGCGCCTGAGCGAGTGTAAGCTGAATGCGCTTAGAGGCAACAATGCGAAGACCCGCTTCTTCGAATTTGGCCACGATCTGACCTGTCAAATTGCGCTTGGTTGCGTCTGGTTTGATGATTGAGAATGTGCGCTGGATAGCCATCTTATCGTCCTTTGGTTTTGGGCCGGAGGTGCCCCGAAAATCTCATGTGGGCGCGCACTAGCATGGGTATCTTCCCTTGGGAAGTGTTAACCGCCAAGCGGCCATTGACGCAGCGAAATTCCTCAGGCAATGCGGGGCTATGTTGCGCCTAACTGACATCACCTACTCCATCGAAGGACGGACCCTGATCGAGAACGCCAATGTCGTGATCCCGACAGGGCATAAGGTCGGTTTGGTCGGGCGCAATGGGACAGGCAAAACCACACTTTTTCGGATCATTCGTGGCGAAATGGTGCTGGATACCGGCGACGTTGATATTCCTAAAGGATGGAAGATCGGCGGCGTCAGTCAGGAAGTACCCGGAAATGAAGTTTCTCTGATCGATACTGTTCTAAGTGCCGATGTCGAACGCTCCGCTTTGATGGAGGAGGCCGAAACGGCCACCGACCCCGGACGGATTGCAGACATTCAAACCCGCCTGACCGACATCGACGCGTGGTCTGCCGAAGCCCGCGCTTCTTCAATCCTCAAAGGGCTTGGTTTCACGGACGCAGAACAAAAAATGCCCTGCTCTGCCTTCTCGGGCGGGTGGCGGATGCGCGTGGCGCTCGCAGCAGTTCTGTTTTCTGAACCAGACCTACTGCTATTGGACGAACCCACCAACTATCTCGACCTCGAAGGCGCGCTTTGGTTGGAAAGCTATCTTGTACGCTATCCGCATACAGTTCTGATTGTCAGCCACGACCGTGAGCTTTTGAACCGCTCGGTGGGTGGGATTCTGCATGTCGAAGACAAGGATTTGACCTACTATAATGGCCCCTACGATCAATTCGCGCGTCAACGGGCGGAAAAGCGGGCCTTGCAAGCCTCTCAGGCCAAGAAACAGGCTGAGAAGCGTGCGCATCTGCAAGCCTTTGTCGACCGGTTCAAAGCAAAAGCCTCCAAGGCCAAACAAGCCCAGTCCCGGGTCAAGATGCTGGAGAAGATGGAGGCCATCCGCGCGCCAGAAGATGCAGCTCGCACCGTTTTCACCTTTCCAAAGCCAGAAGAGCTATCGCCCCCGATTATCGCAACCGAAGGCGTTGGCGTTGGCTATGACGAAACCATCGTTCTGGATCGGTTGAACCTGCGGATCGACCAAGATGACCGGATCGCCCTGCTGGGCCGCAATGGTGAGGGAAAGTCGACGCTGTCCAAACTGTTGTCAGGACGGCTGGACGCCGCGCATGGGCGGTTGAGCAAATCCAAGAAGCTCCGCATCGGTTTCTTTGCACAGCACCAAGTGGACGAACTCTTTATCGATGAAACACCGCTTCAGCACCTGCGGCGCGAACGGCCAGATGAACAGGAATCCAAACTCCGCGCCCGAATGGCCGGGTTCGGCTTGGGACCCGATCAAGCGGAAACCGAAGTGGGGCGGCTATCCGGCGGACAGAAAGCGCGCCTTTCCCTGCTTTTGGCGACCCTGCCCGCACCGCATTTGTTGATCTTGGACGAGCCGACAAACCACCTCGACATCGAAAGCCGTGAGGCTCTCGTCGAGGCACTGACCGCCTACACAGGCGCCGTGATCCTCGTCAGCCATGACATGCACTTGCTCAGCATGGTCGCGGACCGTTTGTGGCTGGTGAAAGATGGCCGCGTCGCCCCTTACGAGGAAGATTTGCGAGCCTATCGCAAAATGTTGCTGACGCCGGACAAGCCGCAGAAAACGCAAGACGCAAAGCCCAAGAAGGTAAAGCCATCTCGTGACGTTCTTCTGCAGCTCAAGGCCGAGGTGCGCAAATGCGAGGAACGCGTCAATAAAATCAATGAGATGCGGGACAAACTTGCCACGAAACTCGCTGACCCAGAACTCTACGAAGACTCGCGCATTGGCGAACTTGAAACGTGGAACAAGAAATACGCCGAAGTGATGGAGGCCGTAGACCGCGCAGAGGGTCTTTGGATGACAGCCTTGGAAAAACTGGAAGAGGCGCAATCCAGATGACTACCCTACCCGAGTTTATTGCAGCTTTTACCGCCCTCTTTGTGGTGATCGATCCCATTGGCTTGACGCCGCTGTTTATTGCGATGACGCCGAACCTCGACGCCAAAGATCGTCGCGCGATTGCCTTGCGAGCCTGCGCGGTTTCAATCGGGATTTTGGTGGTGTTTGCACTGCTTGGGGAACAGCTTCTCTCGTTCATTGGAATTTCGATGCCAGCTTTCCAGATCGCGGGCGGCGTGTTGCTGTTTCTAACGGCTTTGGACATGCTTTTCGAACGGCGGCAAGCGCGGCGCCAAGATACAACCGATGAGACAGCCACGATCGAGAATGACCCATCCGTCTTTCCTCTGGCCATCCCACTCATCGCTGGTCCTGGGGCCATCGCGACCATGATCCTGTTAACTGGCGAAGCAGAGGGAGCGACCGACTATGGCGCGGCCATTGGGGTGATGCTTGCGGTCATTCTGCTTGTCTTTATCCTCTTCAACGTCGCTACTTGGCTTGAACGGTTGCTGGGCAAAACCGGCATCAACGTAGTCACCCGATTGCTCGGCATGTTGCTAGCGGCCCTTTCCGTTCAATTCATCCTTGATGGCCTCAAGGGTTTTGGATTGGCGGGCTAAGCCCTATATCGAGATCATGGATGGTGATCAGATTGCAAACCTAGCCTTTCTTGGCCTGCTTGGTGCGGTCATTGCTGGCAGCTATTTCGTCTCAAATCGCGGCCAACTCGGCAAGATGACCCAACAGGCGATGATCTGGGCGTTGATTTTCGTCGGCGTTATAGCTGTCTACGGCCTTTGGGGAGACATTCGGAACACCGTTGCACCACAGCAGATGATGGTCGGAGAGAGCGAGATATCTGTCCCTTTGCGCAGCGATGGTCACTATCATTTATCCCTAGAAGTAAATGATATTCCGTTGGAATTTCTCGTGGACACGGGTGCAAGCGAGGTTGTTCTAACGAAAGAAGACGCCAGAGCGATTGGTATCAACCCTGACGAATTGAACTATATCGGGTCTGCGATGACGGCGAATGGATCAGTGCCCGTCGCGCAAGTGTATCTAGATACGGTCGAGCTTGGAGGGATTCAGGATGCTAACCTGCGCGCCTTGGTAAACGGCGGTGAGATGGACAAGTCCCTTCTTGGCATGTCTTACCTGAACGGGTTTGAACGTATCGAGATCCGAGACGGAGAACTTGTTTTGAGCCGTTAAGCGCCTGCCTCGGCTTTCTTCGTCCAACTTCCGTTGTCTTGCGCCCAATATTGGGCCGCACTGCCTGCATCTGTGAGCATCTTCCACTGCCCCCGAGCGACATTCAGCGCGGCTTCGTCATGACCGTCGAACAGGACACAACAGCGTTCCGACAACCCAACCTCTGACGCGGTTATCGTCGATCCACCCACGCTCATCACGCACTCAAACCCATCTGACGCAAGACCGGAGGCGAGCAAAATGGGTTGTTCGTCATCATCCGGCCCGCCAGCAAGCCCATGCGGAAGAAAATCATCGACGGGACCATTCCACAGGGTTTGATCCAACCGCTCAAGCAAAGCCTGATCATCGCCACGCACCAAAATGCGCCAGCCAGCGCCTCTCGCCTTGCCGAGGAGCATAGGCAAAGTGGTTTCCAGTGGCGTATCGGTTAGGTGATAGAAATAAACCGCGCCCATTTAGCCCTCAAAGTGGTCAGCGATGAGACGGTTGAGCGTCATCACACCCCACCCCGTCGCTCCTGCCGGTGCCATCGGCGATTCCGACTTAGTCAGCGCAACGCCCGCAATATCCAAATGGCACCACGGCGTTTCTTCTTTTACAAATTTACGCAGAAACTCAGCTGCAATATTCGCGCCACCATATCGGCCGCCCACATTCTTCATGTCCGCCATGCGGGATTTCAGACCCTTTGCATAGCCATCGCCCAACGGCATCCGCCACGCGCCCTCGCCTTCCGCTTCAGCCGCTTTCAAGAGTTGCGCGACCAAAGGATCAGAGTTCGAATAGACGCCGCAAAGATCGTGACCCAGCGCTACTAACATGGCACCGGTCAATGTTGCCAAATCGATGACACCAGAAGGTTTAAACCGTTCTTGTGCGTACCAAAGGACGTCAGCGAGAACCAAACGGCCCTCGGCGTCTGTATTAATAATCTCAATCGTGTCGCCCTTCATCGAGGTTACAACATCTCCGGGGCGTGTTGCCTCGCCAGAAGGCATGTTTTCTACCAAACCAACGAGCCCCACGACGTTCGCCTTCGCTTTGCGCAAGGCCAAGGCACGCATAACGCCGGACACCACGCCAGCGCCGCCCATATCCATGGCCATTTCTTCCATGCCGCCGGGGTTTTTGAGGCTGATCCCACCAGTATCAAAGACCACGCCTTTCCCGACCAGCGCGAGGGGCGGTTCTTTACCGCCACCATTCCAAGACATGACGACGACCTTCGACGGGCTAACGGACCCCTGCCCGACACAGAGCAGCGCCCCCATGCCGAGTTTCGCTAACTCCTTCTCTTCAAGGATTTCGACATCCAGCCCGATTTCCTGCATCGCCGCGAGCCGAGCCGCAAAGTCATCCGTCGTGAGGACATTTGCTGGCTCATTTGTGAGATCGCGTGTGAAGAACACGCCTTCTGCCACAGCGGTCGCATCTTTTGCGTCCTTTGCAACTGCTTCTGGCGTATTCACGTGAAGCTTCACCGTTCCTACCGGTTTCGCCTCTGCTGTTTTGTGGAACGAAAATTCATAGTGCCGAAGGGCAAATCCAAAAGCGAGTTCTGACGCATGTTTCAACCCGCCCGCCAGAATGGTCGTATCGGATGCCGAATGCATCTTTGCCAGTTTCGCCCCCACACGACGGACCTCCAAAGCTTTCGCCCGCTTGCCGAGTTTGACGATTAAAATCGCATCTGCTTCTAACCCGCTTGGGAAAGCCAGAGGCGAGATAGAACCCTCAGACATGCCTTCAAATGCGGAGCTTTCGAGAAAGCGTTGAACCGCCTTTCGGGATACCGAATTCACCTTTCGGCCGAGTGCATCCAGCTTGCCGTCTGGTGTCGCAAATATGACCAAGGCGCCAGAGATGGATTTCACATCGCAGATATCGATCCCTTCAAACTTCAACTCAACTGGCTGGGACATGCTCGGCTCCTCAATTTTCTTTAGGCAATAGGTAGCGCGCCGCGTTTCGCTTGACCAGATTGCTATTTTGTCTCGGCATCAGTTCCGCTATTTTGAGCGAAACAATACTTGGGGAAAAAGCGAACGTGGCAAGGTTTGACAGATATATGCTGTCGCAGTTGATCATGCTGTTCGGTTTTTTCAGTTTGATCCTTGTGATGGTCTATTGGATCAATCGTGCGGTTTCCCTGTTTGACCAACTGATTGCTGATGGTCAGAGTGCAGTCGTTTTCTTGGAATTTACCGCTTTATCGCTTCCAAACCTTGTCAGGCTGGTGTTGCCGATCGCGGCCTTCGCTGGTTCGGTCTACGTTACCAACAGGATGGCAAATGAAAGCGAATTGGTGGTCGTTCAAGCGACTGGATATTCGCCATTTCGATTGGCTCGACCGGTCTTCGTCTATGGGATATTCGTCGCGCTCTTGATGTCGCTTCTTATGCACTTGCTCGTCCCGCTGTCGATCAGCCGGTTGAGCGATCGAACGGCAGAAGTCGCCCAGAACGCGACAGCTCGGATATTAACCGAAGGCCAGTTCATGGAACCGACCGATGGGGTGACAGTCTATATCCAAGAAATCACCCCCAACAATGAATTACGAAATCTGTTTCTATCCGACCAACGCGACCCTCAAAGTCACGTGACATATACTGCCTCACGCGCCTATCTCGTTCGGACCGATACGGAAACGCAGCTCATTATGGTCGACGGCCTCGCCCAAACGCTCAACACCGAAACGAACAAGCTGTTCACCACATCGTTTGACGACTTCGCCTATAACGTCGGTGACCTTATGAACGTGTCTAGCTCGGATCGGCGAAGCTTCAGGGAAGTTCCCACCCTAGAACTTCTTTTCCCAACAGCCGAGCTTGAGGAAGAAACACGTCGGACAGAGGCGGAATTGAAGGCTGCGGCTCATGACAGGATTTCCCAGTCCTTGCTCGCACTTGTCGCCGCAATGTTGGGCTTTTCGGCTTTGATGATCGGCGGGTACAGCAGATTTGGCGTTTGGCAACAAATCGTCTTTGCCATTTTCCTAATTATCGTGATCAAAGGCCTAGAAACAGTGGGCCTCAACATCGCGCGGCAAGATCCTGACCTTTGGATCGCAAGCTACCTCGCGGTCGGCGTTGGTTTGATCATCGTTCTTCTTTTGCTCTTCATTGCTTCCAAACCCAGCCTGTTCCGAAGGCGCGTGAGGGCAACCGCATGATCTTGGATCGCTACTTTGCTCGTCGCTTCTTTTGGACGTTTGCTGGCGTGTTCGGCGTCTTCTTCCTGATTCTTGCGTTCATCGGATTGGTCGAACAGTTGCGGCGGCTGTCTAACTTCGACGCAAGTTTTGCCGATGTCGTACGCCTGTCCGCCTTGAGCTTGCCCGAGGCCCTCTACGGTATTTTACCATTGGTTATGATCATCGCGACCATAACTCTTTTTCTAGGCTTGGCGCGATCTTCCGAAATGGTCGTCACCCGTGCCGCTGGTCGTGGAGCTTTGCGCGCAATGGTTCCGCCTCTCATCGTAGCTTTGATGATCGGTATTTTCGCCGTCGCGATCCTAAACCCAATTGTCGCCGCAACGTCGAAGCAATTCGAAGTGCAGAATGACGCGATCCGCGGCGAGGGCAGCGTCCTGTCAATCGGCGCAACAGGGCTTTGGCTGCGACAAGGCAACGAGGACAGCCAAACGGTTATCCATGCTGAAAGCGCCAACTTAAACGGCACGGAATTGCGCGATGCAACATTCACGACCTTCTCGCCCGATGGAGTCCCGACAAGGCGGATCACAGCCGAGATGGCGGAGCTTCAGGAAGGCGAATGGGTTCTAACGAATGTTAAGAGTTGGCCACTCGTCCGAGACGGTGTTCCGGAAGCCTCGGCGACCTATCACGAAACATTAACTGTGCCGACCACCCTGACACCCGATCAGATTAGAGACAGCTTTGGCACCCCTAGTTCGATTCCGATCTGGGATTTACCGGCATTTATACAGCGATTGCAGACAGCCGGTTTCTCTGCGCAGCGACACCAAGTTTGGTTTCAAATGGAGCTGGCCCTACCCTTGTTCCTCGTATCGATGGTCTTGATTGGAGCGGCCTTCACCTTGAGGCACCAACGCGGCGGACGCACCGGACTAATGGTCATGCTAGCGATCATGCTGAGTTTCGGGATTTATTTCCTCAGAAACTTTTCGCAGATATTGGGCGAGAACGGGCAAATTCCCGCAGTACTTGCCGCTTGGGCTCCGCCATTGGCGGCCATCGGGCTTGCGATGGGTCTGCTCCTTCACAATGAGGACGGATAGTGCGCTGGTTGGTCCCTGTCTTGTTTTGGTTCTTCGCGACGCCTGTGTTGTCGCAGGGCGTCGCTAGCCTTGTCGCTGACAGCATCAGCATTGAAAACGGAGATCGCCTGATCGCCAGTGGCGGGGTGGAAGCTTTCTTTGGCAACCAAACCATGACCGCTGAACAGGTCATCTTCGATCAAACGACCGACCAGCTTGATATCGTCGGCCCTATCGTGATCCGCACCAACAGCGGCGCTGTGTTTACGGCGGAACGCGCGACCCTCGATCCGCAGTTGGAAAACGGCCTACTCAGAGGCGCGCGGTTGGTTTTGAACCAACAAATCCAGCTTGCCGCAAACCAGATCAACCGCGTCGACGGCCAGTATTCGCAGCTCTACAAAACGGCAGTGACGTCATGTCAGGTCTGCGGAACGGAAATCCCGCTTTGGCAAATCCGAGCTGAAAGGGTCATCCACGATCAGGTAGAACGCCAGCTATATTTCCAAAACGCCACCCTAAGAATTCGCAACATTCCCATTTTTTGGATTCCGCGGTTGCGACTACCTGATCCTACCTTGGAACGCGCTACCGGATTCTTGATCCCTCGGATCAGGACAACCGACAGATTGAGTACAGGTATCAAAGTCCCCTATTATATCACCGTCAGTGACCACAGCGATTTAACGTTGGTCCCCTATCTATCAACCGAAACCCGCACCTTAGAAGCACGGTATAGACAGGCATTCCTCACAGGTGAAATTGAGGTGAATTTGGCTGTAAGCGAAGACACCCTTCGCCCAGATATCACACGCGGATACATCGTTGCCGAGGGCTCATTCGAGTTACCAAGCGATTTCAAACTGAAATTCGACATCGAGAACGCGACGGACCCCGCCTACCTTCTCGAATACGGGTACTCATCGAAAGACAGACTAGACAGCGCACTCGCAATTGCGCGCGTTCGGGAAAGAGATATTTTCACCGGATCTCTGACTTACTACGAAACTCTTCGGGATGACGAAACCAACAGCACATTGCCACCTGTCGTCGCAGACCTGTCTTATGAACGTCGCTTTCGCAATGTGGCGGGTGGCCTCCTCAACTGGAGGCTCGACGCCGATGCCATAGCAAGAGAAGCGGATGGCGCTGATGCAGGGCGCGATTTGGCACGCGTTGGAACCGAAGTGTCGTGGCGCCGCAACTGGATCAGCGGGACCGGCCTCGTCACGTCATCTAACGTGCGGCTGGGTGCTGATTTCTTCCGAATTTCTGACGATCCTACATTCGATGAAAACCAGTTTCGCATCACCTCTTCCGCTACCATCGTTCTGAGCTATCCTTTGACTAATCGGACAGAGAACAGCCAAAATCTATTGGAGCCTCTCGTCGCGGTTTCTTTCAGAGAAGCAGCCGGCGACCCAACCCCGAACGAAGATTCCACACGTCCCGAACTCGATGCAGGGAACTTGCTTTGGCCAGACCGCCTTCCAGGGCAAGACGTGGTGGAAACTGGGATCAGCACGGCGATCGGCCTGCGATGGACTCATAGGACGGCATCAGGGCGGCAAGCTCGGCTGACATTCGGAAAGGTCTATCAAGAGAGAGCAAACCTAGCCTTTAACCAAGGCTCGGGCCTTGATGGCACGGTTTCTGATTGGCTCATTGCAGCTCAGCTTGACCTTTTTGACGGTCTACGCTTCGACGGACGTGTTTTGTTATCTGACAATGGCGAAACAACACTGGCAACAGCAGGCTTGGATTGGGAAACCGAAAGGCTTGACCTGGCCGCCAATTACATCTGGCAGACCTCGGATCAAGATTTGGGAACCGAGGCGATTTCAGAGTGGTCCTTTGATACCGCCTACAGGATCTCGGATAAGTGGAAGGTCGAGTTGGATGGCCGTTACGATGTTGGGGCGGACGAACCGACGCGCGCCGGTCTGGGTTTAGAATGGCGCAACGAATGCACCATCGTCGATCTAACAGTTTCACGCCGCTTTACGTCCTCGACGAACATCGAGCCATCGACGGATTTTGGCCTATCCATCGAGTTGACCGGCTTTTCCGCGGGCGGGAGCATTGCGGGACCGGCGAGACGGTGCAATAACTGAGAAAAAGAGCAGGACCGATAATGCGTTTCAGACTAGTTGTTACTTCACTTTTGTTCTCCTGCGCTGCGACCTTGGCCGCAGCACAAGGGCTATTTTCGCCGATCATCACAGTCGATGATAAGGCGATCACAGGATATGAGATTGATCAGCGCATTAAGCTGTTAGAAACTTTCAGAACACCAGGCGATTTGGCCACTTTGGCGCGCGAGCAATTAGTCGAAGATCGGCTGAAACAGACCGAGCTTGAGCGGGTCGGTGCGAGCATCTCTGACGAGGCACTTCAAAACGAGCTGGAACAATTTGCGGGCCGCGCGAACCTTGAATTGGATCAATTCCTAACTGTCTTGCAGCAGAACGGCATCGCACCTGAGACTCTCTCAGAATTTGTGACCGTAGGCGTCATTTGGCGTGACTATGTCCGCGCACGGTTCGGCTCACGCGTTCAAATCACGGAAACAGACATCGACCGCGCCATCGGCCAAATAGGAGACAGCGGCACTGGCATCGAGGTTTTGCTCTCCGAAATCATCATCCCCGCCCCACCCGAGCGCGAAGCAGAAGCGCTCTCCGAAGCAGAACGGATTTCTCGGCTAACCAGCACATCAGCGTTCTCAGCAGAGGCACAGCGAGTCTCAGCACTTCCAAGCCGTGATAATGGTGGACGTTTGGGATGGTTGCCAATTGCCAACTATCCAACTCAAATCCGGAATATCATTCTCGATCTCGATAACGGCGAGGTTACGGCTCCGATCCCAATCCCAAATGGCGTCGCACTTTTCCAAATGCGCGGCGTGCGAGAGGTCCAAAGATCACGTCAGACACCGAACTCTATTGATTTCGCCGCGTTCTATGTAGGCACGGTAGGTGAAGCACGCGCTGTCGCCGAACGGGTAGATACCTGTGATGATCTCTACGGTGAGGCCAAAGGGCTTCCGGAAGAGCAGCTTGAGCGTGATACATTGCCGGTGAACGAAATTCCTTCAGACGTCGCACTTGAGCTGGCCCGTTTAGACCAAGATGAGGTTTCAACCAATCTTACCCGCTCCAACGGACAGACGACTGTTGTGCTGATGCTTTGCAACCGTCTCTATGGCGAAGACGAAACCATTGATCGCGAAGCCATTCGCAACCAATTGCGGAGCCAACAGTTGGCAGGTTTTGCAGACGCCCTGCTAGAAGACCTGCGCGCCGCTGCGACGATTGATGGCTGATCAAAAACCCATTGCGATCAGCTGTGGCGAGCCGGCTGGGATTGGCATCGAAATTGCCGTTGCTGCGTGGAAATCGCTCAAAGGCGAAGTGACAATGCTCTGGCTTGGCGACCCAAGCCACTTGCCCGAGGACACGGCATTTGAAGTTGTCGCCGACCCCTCCGACGCGCTTGGGGTTTGTCCCAAGGCACTCCCCGTTTGGACAATGGATTTCCAAACACCACGCGTCGCAGGCACTCCCGACACAAAACACGCAAAGGGCACCATTTCCGCCATCGAAACCGCAGTTACTTTTGTCACCGAAGGCAAATGCGCGGCACTCTGCACTGCGCCAATTCACAAAGCCGCACTGAAAGAAGGAGCTGACTTCGCGTTCCCAGGGCACACCGAATTTCTCGCCCACCTCGCTGGCCGTAGCGACGCCGTGATGATGCTCGCCTGTGATGAATTGCGCGTCGTGCCCGTGACCATTCACATCCCGCTTGCCGAAGTACCAGAGCAGCTCACTGCGCGCCTTCTGACCGATACCATCCTTGTCACCAACGCCGCGCTCAAAAGAGATTTTGGCATCGCCGCGCCTCGTATCGCGGTTGCAGGCTTGAACCCCCACGCGGGTGAAGATGGAAAAATGGGTGGCGAAGAGATCGATATGATCTCCCCCGTTTTGGGTGCACTGCGCAATGAAGGTTTGGATATTACTGGCCCGCAGTCTGCAGACACCATGTTCCACGCCGAGGCTCGGAAAACCTACGATGTGGCTGTCTGCATGTATCATGATCAAGCACTGATCCCGATCAAGACCATCGATTTCTCTGGCGGCGTGAATGTCACGCTGGGCCTTCCATTCGTACGCACATCGCCGGACCATGGCACTGCGTTCGACATTGCAGGAAAAGGCATCGCTGATCCAACCTCCATGATTGCGGCGATCCGGATGGCGGCTCAAATGGCCGAGGCGCGCAACTAGTGGCGACAATTGATGATCTACCGCCTCTGCGCGACGTTATCGCGATCCATGGAATTGCCGCTAAGAAATCCTTGGGGCAGAACTTTCTCCTCGATCTGAACCTGACCGCAAAAATCGCACGTATGGCGGGCGATCTGTCTGGATCAGATATTCTAGAAGTGGGCCCCGGACCGGGGGGATTGACCCGCGGTCTACTTGCAGAGGGCGCGCGCAAGGTGCTCGCCATTGAAAAAGATGAGCGCTGTATGTCCGCCTTGGCAGAGATTGAAGCGGCTTATCCCAATCGCCTTCAAGTGATCAACGCTGACGCTCTGGACATTGAACCCACGCAATATTTAGACGCACCGATCAAGATCGCAGCAAACCTGCCTTACAACGTCGGCACCGAACTTTTGGTCCGTTGGCTGACACCAAAGGACTGGCCACCCTTCTGGGACAGCCTGACGCTCATGTTCCAGCGCGAAGTCGCACAAAGGATCGTCGCCCAACCCGGCTCCAAAGCCTATGGTCGCCTCGCAATCCTATCCCAATGGCGGTCCGACCCAAAAATCGTTTTGGACCTGCCGCCCGAGGCGTTCACGCCTGCCCCGAAAGTCAGTTCAGCCGTGGTTCATCTAAAAGCTTTCCCGCAGGCAAGGTTTGAAGCTGATCCGGAAATTCTCAACAAGGTTGTTGCTGCAGGATTCAATCAACGCCGCAAAATGCTGCGCTCGGCCCTTAAAAGCCTCGCGCCAGACATCGAAGATCGCTTGTTGTCAGCGGGCATCAAACCCACGGAACGCGCGGAACAAGTCCCGCTAGAGGGCTTTTGCGCCCTTGCACGTACTTTCAAGGATTAACTATTCAGCAGCTTCTAGCGCCGCTGTGTCGTCTGAAGACGGCTATTCAGTCGCTTCAGGCTGAGGTTTTGGCTTACGCTGACGTGGTTTACGCGGCTTTGGTTGCGCTTCCGGCGTCTCTACCAATCCATTGTCTTCGCCTGCGTCAGCAACATCAGGCTGGTCCAACGTCGACGGATCAGCCACTGCCTCTTCTTGAGCCTTCAAACGCTCAGCCCGCTCGCGATCCCGCTCCGCTTGACGCTCACGGTTTTGCGCCTCTTGCTCTTGTCGCTTCGCTTCAACTTCGCGCTGCGCTTCGGCCAACATCCGCAGATAATGCTCTGCGTGTTGCGCGAAGTTTTCCGCGTTCACACGGTCGCCAGACAATTGCGCGTCACGATGCAACTGATTGTATTTGTCGATAATTTGCTGTGGCGTGCCGCGCACTTTCCCATCTGGACCAGAGCTATCAAACACTCGGTTGATGATATTCCCGCCGGAAGGGCGATTGTTACGGTTCTTGTTGCGTGACCGCGATTTCGAAGATCTCATAAGGTACTTTCGTCGCGCCCAACTGGCGCATAACTCTCGTTTTGTAGACCGCGACACCTTTGGTGAAGTAATTTTGCGATCATTGTTTGACGATTTATCGACGAGGGCGAGCAAGATAGCCCTTGGTTTCGACACACTCTAAAAAGCATGTGCGAGGGGTTAGAGCAAGCGAAAATCGAGTTTCTTGCCATCTATCGGCGGTTTTATAGCCGATACAGTTCATTTGTGCGGTTTATGTCCCACTACAACGCGATCTCGGCCATCCAAGTCTTGGATGATCTCAATTTGATCGAAGTCTGCATCAACCATCAATGCTGAAACCGCTACTCCTTGAGTTGGACCGATCTCAACGACAATGCGTCCGCCGGCGAACAAGTAAGGGACCGTTTGAGATATGATCGCCCGATAGCACGACAACCCATCACCTTCGTCTGTCAAGGCCATTCGCGGTTCATGATTTTGAACTTCTGGCTGCAGGCCTTCCATTTCGTCAAGTGCTATATAGGGCGGGTTAGAGACGATGAGGTCGAATCTCCCATCGACCTTTGTGAACCAATCGCTCTCGATCAGCTTGGCACGTTCAGTTAGCTGTAGCTCAGATATGTTCTGTTCCGCGACCTTCAAGGCGGAGGCGGATAAATCAGTCCCCACGCCTGTTGCATTGGGCCGCTCCGCCAACAAGGTCGCAAGGATACAGCCCGAACCAGTGCCTAAATCCAAGACCCGCTCAAAAGGTTGGCGTAACACCGAATCGATCAACGTCTCAGTATCTGGCCGAGGATCCAAGACTTCTGACGACACTCGAAAGGATCGGCCGTAGAATTCTCGCCTGCCTGTGATGTGCGACATAGGAACCCGAGCTTCTCGTAGGTTCAGAATGTCTTGGAACACAGAAAGCTGCATGCCCGTCATTTCGCTATCGAGGTCAATGAGAACGAACTGCGACGCCTTCATTGCATACTGCAAAAGCCGCCGCGCATCGTTCACCGCGTCAGGCACACCTGCCGCACGCAAGCGCTCCGTTGCCGTGGCCAAAGCCTCTCGGCCTTTCACTCGCCCATTTCCGCGAGCATTGTTGCCTGCGCGTCCGCGATCAAGGCATCGATGATCTCATCTAGATCGCCTTGCATCACCTGCCCCAGGGAATAAAGCGTCAGGTTGATGCGGTGGTCGGTCATCCGGCCCTGCGGGAAATTATAGGTCCGAATGCGCTCTGACCGATCGCCAGACCCCACTTGCGCCTTTCGATCCGCAGATCGTTCATCATGAGCCTTCTGGCGTTCCAAATCATAAAGCCGCGTCTTCAAGACTTGCATCGCGATTTCACGGTTACGGTGCTGAGATTTTTCGGAACTTACCACGATGATACCGGTCGGCTCATGCACGATACGAACAGCGGAATCGGTCGTGTTCACGTGCTGACCACCTGACCCGCTGGCACGCATGGTATCGATACGAATATCGGCTGGGTTAATCTCGATATCGACGTCTTCAGCCTCCGGCAAAACAGCAACAGTCGCGGCTGACGTATGCACCCGCCCGCCACTTTCCGTTTCCGGCACACGCTGAACACGGTGCACACCGCTCTCGAACTTCATCCGCGCAAACACGCCGTCACCTGCCACCCGAGCGGTTACTTCCTTTACACCGCCAAGTTCGCTGAGGCTTTGCTCCAAGATTTCAAATGACCATCCGCGCCGTTCAGCATACCGCTGATACATCCGCAAAAGATCACCAGCGAACAATCCAGCTTCATCGCCGCCGGTGCCCGGTCGGATTTCCAACAACGCAGGCCTTCCATCGGCTGCATCTTTCGGCAACAAAGCAAGCTGCACGCCATGCTCGGACGCCTCCAACCGCTCGCGCAATTCGGGCAACTCCGCCTCAGCCAATTCCTTCATCTCAGGATCGGACAGCATCTCTTCGGCTTCTGCGATCTGGTCTACCAATGACTTATAGGCCGACACGGTTTCAACGACTGGTTTCAGATCAGCATATTCTTTTGCCAAAGCCGCAATCTCGGCCCCATCCAGACCTTCGGACATCTTGGCTTCGATGAACTGAAATCGATCAATTAGTTGCGCAATTTTTTCCTGAGCTATCATGGCGTTGGCTTTGACCCTTTAGGGCGTCACGGTCAAGGGGCCTAGCGCCTCAAGCCATCCCATGACTTTGCGTTTGTTGACGCCAAGGTCGGAATTGCCAAACCGCAGCCGGCTGTCGATCACCATAAGACGGCGCTCATTTCCGATGGTATCCGGTTCGACAAAGGAAACCGTCGCGTAGTCTGGAAATCCGATCAGAAGTGACCGCGTTTCATAGGTAACGAGGTCCGTCCCAAGATCTCCAGCGATCCTGCGCGTTCTCGGCGTGTCGAGCGCGATGCGATTAAGTTCGCCCATCACATTAATCGGAGTGTCCGTGATTTCACGAACTACCACGATGCCATCAATGCGCTCATAGTCTCCCACGGGCTGAGGCGATGGCGCCTTGTGGAATTGAGCTGTGTCGACAGGGCCAAGCCGGATGTAGACAAGCGAGGCGGCAATCGCAAAGACGCCAAGAGCGATGATATATTTTAGCATTGTTGACCTTTATCGCACCGGGACGCCGGGCAGGATGGATAGCATTTCAAACATCAAGTTTGCACCGACCAGAGCGGTATTGCCCGACGGATCATAAGGTGGCGACACCTCAACCAAATCGCAGCCAACGATATTCAATCCCTGCAACCCTCTGATCAGTTCCATCGCCTGCGGTGTGGTCAGGCCACCGATCTCTGGAGTACCTGTCCCCGGGGCAAAGGATGGGTCCAAACTATCAATGTCATAGGTGATGTAGGTCTTCTGATCGCCAATGCGAGATTTGATTTCTTCGGCCAGCGGCGTGAGCGATTTGTGCCAGATGTCAGGCGCGATCCATTGATTAAAGCCCCAATCAGCCGCTTCCTTGAAATCGTCGGCCGTGTAACCCGTTCCACGTAACCCGATCTGGAACACCTTGTCAGCAGTGATCAAACCTTCTTCGTATGCTCGTCGGAACACCGTTCCATGAGTTTCCCGCTCCCCGAACATCTCGTCATTTACATCGGCATGAGCGTCCACATGCACCAAAGCCACGGGACCGTGTTTCTTGGCAATCGATCGCAGCACTGGAAGGGTCAAGGAATGATCCCCGCCAAGCGTCATCGGAATGAAATCATACTTCAGGAACGTGTCATAAGTGTCCTCGATGATCCGGATAGTGTCGGAAAGTGAAAACGTATTGATAGCAACATCACCCAGATCACCACACTCCAAAGCGTCAAAAGGCGCCGCGCCGGTTTGGATGTTGTAAGGTCGGATCATCGCGCTTTCTTGGCGAAGTTGTTTCGGCCCAAAGCGCGCTCCCGACCGCCAACTCGTGCCAATGTCCATCGTTATCCCAATGAAGCCGACGTCAATATCTCGTGCAGACGTGGCTTCTGGCAACCTCATAAACGTCTGCGGACCAGAGAACCTAGCCAGGTCATTCCCACTGATTGGCATTGATGGCATTAAGAGGTCCTCTTGTTCCAAAGGTTCAGACAGCACAGCTCCATCGCCACATGCGCCCCGGCAATCGCTGTCGCACCTGTGGTGTCATAGGGCGGCGAAACCTCAACGCAATCGCCGCCCACCATGTTGATCCCCGCTAAATCGCGCAACATCGCCGCCGCTTGCCACGAATGCAGACCACCCCATACGGGCGTCCCCGTTCCCGGCGCGTAGGCCGGATCAAGCGCGTCGATGTCAAAGGTGATGTAGGTCGGCGCATCGCCCACAAGCCGCTTCGCCTCAGCCACAACCCAATCGCAGCCCTTCTCGTGCACGGTCCGCGCATCGATATAAGGCATGCCGAGATAGTCGTCACAAACCGTCCTAATCCCAATCTGAACCGAGCGGGTCACATCAACAATGCCAAGCTTTACTGCTTTATACATCATCGTCCCATGGTCGATCCGAGACATGTTATCATCGGGCCAAAGGTCAGAATGCGCATCAAACTGGATGACGGACATGGGGCCGTATTTCTCGGCATAAGCGCGCAAAATCGGCAAGGTGATAAAGTGATCACCACCAAGCGTGATCGCCTGACACCCTTGATCCAAAATGCCTTTGATATGCTCCTGCAAGAGATCAGGAACACCGGCAATGTCAGCATAATCGTAAGCCAAATCGCCGTAATCCGCGATGGCGAACTCCGACATAGGATCAAAGCCGTCCCAATAGATCGGCGGATCAAATGTCTGCAGTGTTGATGCTTCGCGAATAGCACGAGGCCCAAAACGCGTGCCCGGCCGATGGGTCACCGCCTGATCAAACGGCACACCTGTCACGGCCAAATCGAACCCTGTCAAATCCTTAGTGTAGTTCCGACGCAAGAACGACGTCGCCCCACCGAAGGCGACCTCAAACGCCAGCCCTTTTTTTTCATCATCCGCGAACGCGCGATCAATTGCCGAGCGTGACTTTGCCAAAGACATAACAGGCCTTTCCAAGTTGTGTTGCGTAACTAGAGGTGAACTGGCGAGGCGGGTCAAGGACAGTTGGCAACCAATCCAACCAAATTGACCAATGAGATCATCTCGCTAACTTACAATGTGCGCAATACGGGATCACCACGTGGATGACTGGATTACATTCGAAGGCTAGATTACACCAATGGTCTGGGGTGAAAGTGTCTTCACCGTTCTGCCAATACCCGATGACATTGCGAATGATCTGCAAAGCCAAAAGGCCAAGCGGATCGAGATCGAGCTAAACGACACCCCCTATAATTTAGCGCTCACCAAATCACCTGTCATTGACCACACCTTCGTCTACACCGGAAAATCCGTTTTGAAAGAAGCCGGTATTGAACCCGGCGATGTGATTGATGTGCGTCTGCGCGTAGCCAACCCCGACATGGTCGAGGAACCGCACGACGTTTTGGCCGCGTTGCGCGAAAGCGAAGCGATCACTCAATGGGAGCGTTTAACGCCGGGCAAAAAGCGCGGTCATCTGCATCAAATAAATTCGGCCAAACGAGACGCAACAAGAAAAGATCGCATTCAAAAGCTCATCGTTGCGTTGAAGACTGCCTAACGCGCAACAGGTTGGGCCCGCTCAACAATTCGCGCAAAGAATGAGGCGCCAGACGCCGCCGTTTCATCAGCGAAATCATATTCGGGGTGATGCACACCCGCTGAGTCTCCGTTCCCGACAAATAGATACGCACCCGGGCGTTCATTAAGCATATAGGAAAAATCTTCCGCACCCATTTCTGGGCCGACGTCAATGCTCACACCCGCTTCGCCCGCCACTTCCTTGGCCACTTCGGCCGCGAAAGCCGCTTTGTCAGGATCGTTGATCGTAGCGGGATACCCAATCTCATAATCCAGCTCGACCTCCACCCCAAAGGCCGCAGCTTGCCCATCGGCGATGGCTTGCATTCGGTCCATAACTAGCTTCTGAACCTCACGATCAAACGTTCGCACCGTTCCATTAATCATAGCGGTTTCTGGAATGATATTGCTCGCCGTCCCGCTATGGATTTGCGTAACGGAGATAACGATCTCTTTTCGGCCATCATGATTGCGGCTGACAATCGTTTGGATCGCCTGCGCGATCGAAATCGCAACGGGAATGGGATCATTGCAGTCATGCGGATAGGCCCCATGCCCGCCTTTGCCCTTAATATTCATCGTAAATGTATCAACCGCAGCCATGATCGGCCCCGGAGTCGTATAAAAATGACCAATCGGCGTGCCTGGCGCGTTGTGCAAAGCATAGACCTGATCGATCCCGAACTTTTCCATCATGCCTTCTTGCACCATCACTTCACCGCCGCCGCCTTCTTCCTCAGCAGGCTGAAAGATCAATGCCACACGGCCCGAGAAATTACGCGTCTCCGCCATGTATTTCGCAGCACCAAGCAACATGGTTGTGTGCCCGTCATGACCGCAGGCGTGCATCCGGCCATCCACCTTTGATGCATACTCAAGACCCGTCATCTCAGTCATCGGCAGCGCGTCCATATCCGCACGAAGCCCAATCGTTGGGCCCTCGCCCTGCCCCTCAATAATCGCAACAACACCGCTTTTGGCAATGCCTTCGTGGATTTCGGTGATCCCAAACTCCTTTAGGCGCTCAACGACATAAGCCGCCGTTTCATAGCACTCTAATTCCAATTCCGGCATCGTGTGCAAATGCCGCCGCCACGTTTTCATATCCTCCGAAAACTCAGCAATGCGATTGATGACCGGCATGGGTGGTACTCCGTCTTTGGGGTGGTAGAGTTCAGTTGACCGCAGAACATCGGGTGACGCAATGCCAAATGACCCTCTCATTCACGACCCAAACGGCGGAATGCCGCGACTGTTGGAAATCATGCGCCGTCTCCGCGATCCGGAAACCGGCTGTCCGTGGGACATCGAACAGGATTTCACCAGCATCGCGCCCTACACCATCGAGGAAGCCTATGAAGTGGCCGACGCCATCGCTCGGTCCGATTGGGGGGAACTCGAAGGCGAATTAGGCGATCTGTTGCTTCAAACCGTCTACCATACGCAGATGGGGTCCGAAGCTGGCCATTTCACCTTTGACTCAGTGGTGAAGAACATTGCCGACAAAATGGTGCATCGGCATCCCCATGTTTTTGGCGATGAAAGCCGCGACAAATCTGCAGAGCAGCAAACAGCCGATTGGGAAAAGATCAAAGCAGCCGAACGTGCGGGAAAGCAACAAGCGCGGACGCTTGATGGTGTTGCCATTGGGCTACCTGCTCTAACCCGCGCGGTAAAACTGCAAAAGCGGGCCGCGCGTGTTGGCTTTGACTGGCCCGACATTGGCATGGTCGTGGACAAACTGGTCGAGGAAGCGGGAGAACTCACTGAAGCACGCGACAAACTGTCCCAAGCCGAAATCACTGAAGAATTTGGTGACCTGATGTTCGTTCTGGCGAACCTCGGTCGGCACTTGAACGTCGATCCCGAAGAAGCCCTACGCGCCGCGAATGCCAAATTTATAAGACGTTTTGAACAAATTGAAGACGACTTAGCCGACATGGGAAAGACACCTGCCAGATGTGATTTGGCAGAAATGGATGCGCTTTGGGAAGCCGCAAAGGCGCGCGAAAAGGTTAGGAAATAAATTCCGACAATTTCAATTAGGTATTGACCTGACAATTTTACTCGGCTTTACGACTCTCCAATGAAACATTGGAGATTCTCATGACCTTTCGCACCTCCTTACTTGCGACAACACTTCTCGCGACGGCAGCGCCAGCTTTCGCTGATGTGACAATCTACACCACGCGCCAGCCGGATTTGATCCAACCCGTTATGGACGCTTTCACAGCAGAAACAGGCATCGGCGTGAACCTTCAATTTGTCGACGACGGCCTCGTCGAACGCCTTAAGGCCGAGGGCGCTCGTTCACCTGCCGATTTGGTCATGACCGTCGACATCGCAAATCTTCAGCGCGTCGTTGATGCGGACGTTCTTCAGCCTGTCGACAGCGAAGTTCTCAAAGGCGCTGTTCCTGAAACACTCCGCAGCCCAGAAGACCTCTGGTACGCCCTGACAACACGCGCACGCATCGTCTATGCCTCCAAAGATCGCGTCGCAGACGGTGAAGTCACAACATACGAAGACCTTGCGTCCGACGAATGGGAAGGCCGCATCTGCACACGCTCCGGCCTGCATAACTACAACCTCGCCCTGCTCTCCGCCGTGATTGACCACGTCGGCGAAGACGGCGCGAAAGACTGGGCAAACGGCGTCCGCGAAAACCTTGCACGCTCCCCAGAAGGCAATGACCGCGCACAGGTTAAGGCAATCTGGGCTGGCGAATGCGACATCAGCTTGGGCAACACATACTACATGGGCAAAATGCTCGAAAATGAAGAGCAAACCGCCTGGGCCGACAGCGTGCGCATTATCTTCCCGACCTTTGCGGACGGCGGCACACACGTAAACGTCTCCGGCGTTGCCATGACGCAAAGCGCGCCAAATAAGGACGAAGCGCTTCAATTGATGGAATATCTTGTCTCACCAGCGGCACAGGCGATTTACGCGGAAGAGAACTACGAATATCCGGTTCTTGAAGGCGCGGAGGTGTCTGACCTTGTGGCAAGCTGGGGTAGCTACGAAGCGGATGACGTTGACCTGACAACGATTGCGGGCAACCGCCCAACAGCGCTGCGGATCATCGAAGAAGTTGATTTCGACGGCTAAAACATTGGCTCTTTAAGTGCTACAAACATTAGGCGGAGGCTGCGGCCTCCGCTTTTGCTTCCAGTTCAAGCCATTCATCTTCGGCATTGCTCAAGGCTGTTTGCCGATCCGTCAGAGCTTCCGTTGCTTTCTGGAACTTCACAGGATTGGCAGAGAAAAGATCGGGATCTGCCAACAACTCTTCTAACTTCGCAATCTCCGCACCCAGCCTGTCCATCACATCAGGCAGTTCTTCCAGCCGGTGTTTCTCTGTGAACGAAAGGCCCGCCTGCCTTGCTTTGGGCTTTTCCTTAACTTGTGCTGGCTTAGGCTTGACCGCCCCATTCGCTTTGACCGCGGCCTCAGCCACATCACCCCTTTGCGAACGATAGTCAGACCAGCCGCCCGCATAAGTGATCGCACGCCCGTTGCCTTCCATCGCCACCGTCGTCGTTGCCACGCGATCAAGGAAATCGCGGTCGTGACTGACAAGCAGAACCGTGCCGTCGTAGTCGCCCAAAATATCCTGCAACAAATCCAGCGTTTCGATATCCAAATCGTTGGTCGGTTCGTCCAAAACCAAAACGTTGCTTTCCCGCGCCATCAAACGCGCCAACAGCAACCGCGCCTTTTCCCCACCGGACAAAGACCGAACCGGCGCGCGGGCCTGCGCCTCATCAAACAGAAATTCCTTAAGGTAACCGACCACATGTTTCGGTGTACCCCGAACCATCACCTGATCGGCCTTGCCGCTGACGCCTATCTCGGGATCATTGACCAGATTATCCCAAAGGCTTTCATCAGGGTTTAGCTGGGCACGGGTCTGATCAAATTCAGCGATTTGTAAATTGGTGCCATGTTTGACTGTACCCTCATCTGGTTCAAGCTGACCCAGCAACATTTTGATAACGCTGGTTTTCCCAACGCCATTTGGTCCAACGAAGGCAACCCGATCGCCGCGCTGCACCATCAGATCAAACCCTTTGACAATGGGCTTTCCGTCAAAGGATTTCGTCAATCCAAAGGCCTCAATCACCTTTTTCCCTGAGGCCTGACCGCTTTCAAACGACATGGCAGCCGTGCCTTGCCGCTTGATCTGCGCAGCCCGCTCGGCACGCAATTCCTGCAAGGCGCGCACGCGCCCCATATTGCGCTTCCGTCGCGCGGAAATACCTTCAACGGCCCAACGTGCCTCGGCTTTGATCTTGCGATTGAGTTTATGCCGCTGAAGGTCTTCTTCCTCCCACAGCTTGTCCCGCCAAGGTTCAAACTTATCAAACCCTTGCTCTAACCGCCGCACCATTCCCCTGTCAATCCAAAGGGTTGCTCGCGCAAGCTCACGTAGAAATGCGCGGTCGTGGGAAATCAAAACAAACCCAGCTCGGGTCTGCTTCAACTCCTGTTCCAACCATGCAATCGCTTCGATGTCGAGATGGTTCGTCGGCTCATCCAAAAGCATCAATTCAGGCGCTTCTGCCATCAGCTTGGCCAAGGCCGCGCGACGCCGCTCACCGCCTGAAGCCGTATTGACGTCACCCGTCGGATCAAATTTCAGCCCTTCGGCCACCATTTCAACGCGGTAGGCATCACCATCGTCCAGCCCACTCGAGGCATAATCCCCCAAAGTCGCAAAGCCCGCCATTGTCGGATCCTGCTCCATATAGCCAACCCGGACCCCCGGCGCGGCGACAACCGATCCCTGATCCGGCTCGACCAAACCCGCCATCACTTTCATCAAGGTAGATTTACCTGACCCGTTGCGCCCAACCAAAGCGACACGATCACCTGGCTGAACCACCAACGACAGGTCGTCAAAAACAGGGTCGCCGCCAAACGTCAGCGAAATATCAGAGAGTTGAAGAAGCGGTGTACGGGCCATGGGAGCCTGCTAAGCAACCCAAGCATTCTCCGCAAGGGGATTGCGTTCAACCGGTACTATGGACCGCAAAGCTTGGGCTTTAGAGGCTGGGATCTTCTCTACCTCCAACCCTGTGAACACATGGATTGTGTTCATCTCTCGATCCACGACTGCATGGTCACTCACCCAAGCCCCCAAGCTGAGATAGGACCGCAAAAGAGCAGGCAATTGGCCAACGGCCACCTTTCGATCATAGTCCAAACCGGACTCTAAGTCCTCGGCACCACTCGACGCACAGCCGATAGGGAAATAGGCGGGCGGACCGTAGCCGTCAGCCAAAAGCTCAAATGCCTGACGAAACTTCGCAACATCAGTTCCGTCAAAGCTCGTACAGCCAAAAATGAACCCGATGTCAGACAAATCCACCAATTGCGCAATAGCGCCCCAGCACAAGCGCAACACGTCCGGATCGGATATGGTTGGCGCTATGCAGAACCTTCCGATCTCAAGCATACGTCCTTGATAAGTCTCCAAAGACGATAGGTCATAGCGTTGAGCCGCATAGCTCATGTCAATCGACGCCCCAGACTTCAGCAACATCAACCGACAGGTCGCGACAAGTTCACCGGCCTTGTGGAGCATCAAATGCCGGCACAAAGGATCAAACCGGTCGGCATCGATGCCATCTTCAAAAAAGAAACAAAGATGCCGCAACGACTGACAAGCCGTCAGGTCTTCAGGTGTTACTGAAAACCGGACATCATACTGTCCCACTGTAAACGCAATTGTCATCTGCCGTGCCTTGGAGCATTGTTTTTTAAGACCTACATTACACGAGAACGTAACAGCAGGACGAAAAAATGGACAAAGTTGTCAAATCAGATGCTGAATGGAAAGCCCAACTAGGTGATCTTGCCTATAAAGTGCTGCGCAAGCATGGCACAGAACGCGCTGGTACCAACGACAATTTTCCAAAGGATCCCGGAACATTTCGCTGCGCTGGTTGCGACGCCCCTCTCTTTGATCAAGAAACCAAATTCGAAAGCGGAACCGGCTGGCCGTCCTTTTATCAACCAATCGACGGCGAAATGGTCGGAGAACAGGAAGACCGCAGCTTCTTCATGCGTCGCACGGAAGTTCACTGTAACCGCTGCGACGGCCACCTTGGCCACGTCTTTCCCGATGGACCGGCGCCGACCGGCCTGCGCTATTGCATCAACGGTGCAGCCCTGAAGTTCGATGCAGAAGAGTAAGGCTGCTTAGGCCTTACCCTCTAACTCTTCATCTGGGATATCTTGAGCGCGGATTTCGTTCATTTTCTGATTCAATTCGTCCTGCCACGGACCAAGAATCTCCATAACGCGGGCGACATAGGCTTCGTTTTGCGCGGCGGGGACATTGGGGTCATGAACGTCAGCTACGGCGATCATGGCTTTCCCGTCCATTTTCACAAACTCATCGGTCATCTGCTGCGCATGATCTCTGTGAATACCCAAGGCTTCAAAGGCCGAACGCCCCATCCGAATTGAACTGTCGAAAGTCTCACGCACAATGTCTCGCGACCCAGCGGCCCAAAGATCATAAACATGATCGCGCGTTATGGCGCGAGTTAGGATATGAACATGCGGGTAGTTCTGATGCACGTAATGGACAAGGTTCGTGATCTGATCCTTATCATCAATCGCTATCACCAAAAGCTTGGCTTCTTCGATCCCAGCCGCGTGAAGAAGGTCCGGTCTCGTCGCATCGCCATAGTAATTGTGCACTCCAAATGCGCGTAAGTTTTCAAGTTGCTTGGCACTATAGTCGATCACCGTAGACGAGAAGCCCGCAGCCACGAGCATACGGTTCACCATACCGCCGACACGACCACTGCCGGCAATAATGATGTGGTTGCGTTCGTTGATCTCGTCTGGGTCACGCGCCTGATCATCGCTATATTTCGGGGCGATGACCTTGTCGTAAAGAATGAACAAGACGGGCGTCAGCAGCATTGAGATCGCCACAACCAAAAGCAACATCTGTGAAATCGACTGCGGCAAGACTTGGTTGGCCACAGTGAAGGAGAGCAAGACAAAGCCGAATTCACCGGCCTGTGCGAGCCCAAGGGTCAGCAACCAGCGATCCGTTCCCCGCAAACCAAAGAGTGTTCCCAATCCAAAAAGGATAAGTCCTTTGACGACCATCAAACCGATGGTCAACCCGAGGATCATTGCAACGTTTGCGCCAAGCAGCCCAAAGTTGATGCCTGCCCCAACGGTCATAAAGAAAAGCCCTAAAAGCAGCCCTTTGAAGGGATCAATATCGGATTCCAACTCGTGTCGATACTCGCTGTTGGCCAAGACAACACCCGCAAGGAATGTCCCTAGCGCCGCTGACAATCCGACGAGCGACATCAACAAAGCAATGCCTACGACCATCATCAAAGCTGTGGCCGTAAAGAGCTCTCTTAGATTCGCAGCGGAAATGAACCGGAAAACTGGTCGCGTCAAATAGCTTCCGCCAAGAACAACCGCCGCGACAGCACCAATGGTGACCAGTGCTGTCTGCCAGCCGTTTAGACCGTCGACGAGGCTCATACCCCCGCCATGACCATGATCGTCGCCGTGGCCGTCAGCATGGCCATCAGCGTGATCATCACCGTGACCACCGCTGTCCGAAGCGTGCGCTGCGACCTCGCCATGTGTGTCTGCCGCCATCCCAACATCCATGAGGTCAGGCATCGCCAACAACGGAATAAGGGCAAGCATCGGGATCACTGCGATGTCTTGTGTCAAAAGAACCGAGAAGCTCGATTGCCCGCCGTCACTCTTCATAAGCCCTTTTTCATTGAGCGTTTGAAGCACGATTGCCGTTGACGAAAGCGCAAGAACCAAACCGATCGCCAAAGCAATGGTCCAAGGTTGCCCAAAGAGCATCGCAATCCCCATGACGGCCAATGTGGTGAGGATCACCTGACCACCACCCAGTCCCAATAATCTGGCACGCATGCCCCAGAGTAGTTTCGGCTCCAATTCCAAGCCGACAAGGAACAGCATCATAACAACGCCAAACTCAGCGAAGTGTTGAATGGAGATGACGTCGACGTTCAAAATGACAAGGATGGGGCTAATCGCGATGCCCGCGATCAGATAGCCAAGCACGGAGCCAAGACCAAGTCGCGAAGCGATAGGAACCGCGACAACGCCCGCGGCCAAAAATACAAACGCCAAAGCAAGAAAATCGGTCATTGCAGCCCCCCGGAAGCATTTCCACCTAAGCTAGAAAACATTCGCCCAAGTGACCAGAGGCGATCTGACCCTTGCGAGCGCAAAATCTGTGCATTATCTAACAAGTGTCCTTCGGGACTATGGACATAAACGCGCTCGTAATAAGCGGATCGGACCCGGGGGCGGTACCCGGCGGCTCCACCAAACATCCTTCATTTGGGGATCATGGGGCCGAAATAGGATCGACGAACGTCTAAAGGGGTTTGCTTTGTCTCGGTGAGATACCACCGTTATCGGTTCACTTAAGCTAGTTGCAAATGACAACCATGCTCCAGTTGCAGTAGCTGCGTAAGCAGTTCCTAAGACTGAAATCTTAACTCCTAGGGTTTTGCGACCCTAGGCGGGGTCCGCAGGTACCTGGCAACAGAAACCTGCATTTCCAATTTCTTGTGAATGAAGGCCGCCTTCCAGCGGCCCCAATTAGTTATCTGAATGTCACGCTCGCTGCCGTGCAGACGTTGACGTTGTAACGCTCAATCGACCGACCGTCCTGGAATTCGGCTTTCATGTCGAAGTTACAGGCCCCAGTGCCATCATCGAAGTTGATGCTTACGGATCGGCCATTGCCCAGAACGGTTGAACCGAGGATGTCCTCTTCCCAGGAATTCGTCGAAACGCGTGATCCGTAGAAACGCCAAATGGTTTCACCGGTTTGGTTGTTGATCAACACATTGCGGTTGAAACCATCAGAAGACGCGTTTTGCTCCACACAACCGGCAAGACCGAGAGCAACGACAGTAGCAAAAGCAGCAGATTTAAATTGAAACGACATTCATTTCCCCAAATTTTAGTAACAACACGGGTCAATTTCCCCTTACACTAAGCTAGCCTAAGCCAGAGTTCACGATTTTGTCATCTATTTTGTGTTTCGCTCATTTCCTACCTCGCGGTCATCCCTTGCAATTTACCAGCTGTTTCGCCCATCGTGCGGTATGTTGACCCGGCTCATTGCTGCGACTTTCCTAACCTTGCCGAGCGTTCCGGCACTGGCCTGTGACACGGCGCTTATTCTGACCATTGATGTCTCAAATTCCGTCGACCCAGCTGAATGGGCCCTTCAGAAAGATGGGCTTGTCGACGCTCTGCGTGATCCCGAGGTCGTTGGCGCTATGGTCGACAACAATGCCGCCCTGATGGTCATCCAATGGTCTGGCGAAGACAAACAAGAAATCTCCATCCCTTGGACGCGCGTTGAAAACGAATTGGACGCCGCTTTGTTCACGAACCTGGCAGCCGATATGGAACGCGCCTTTGTTTTGTCAGACACAGCCCCAGCAGAAGCTATCTACTTCTCTTTGGAACAGTTTGAGGATGTACCCGATTGCCTGCGCAAAGTCATCGATATCTCCGGCGACGGAACCCCCAATTCTGGGCGCGACACAGCAACCGCGCGAAACATCGCAGAGCGTTCCGGCGTGACAATCAACGGCATTGCGATTGAATCGATGGGTGTGGCGATCACCAACTTTTATCAGCGCAAAGTCATCACACGAAACGGCTTTGTCCTTACTGCACGCAGACATCTCGATTACCCGCGCGCCATCCGGCAAAAGATTATTCGCGAACTCAGCAGAATGCTCGGTTGACGCATAGCACTTGGGTGGTCACACAGTCCGCGACTGGTGTTTGAGAGCAAACGGACCGTGCCAAGTTACGCAGATCTCTTTCGGATTTATGGACGCATCGGCCTCCAATCCTTTGGTGGCCCTGCAGCGCAAATTGCGTTGATGCACAAAGAACTGGTCGAAGACCGAGATTGGTTGACGGAAGAAGAGTTTTTAAGAGCACTCTCCTTTTGCATGCTCCTCCCCGGCCCTGAGGCCATGCAACTCGCCACCTACTCCGGCTGGCAGCAGCGCGGTATAATGGGCGGATTGATCGCAGGTGGCCTCTTTGTCCTACCCGGGGCCATTGTGATTGCAATGCTCGCCATCGTTTATGGCACATATGGAAATCAACCTTGGGCGCAATCGCTCTTTCTGGGGATACAGGCAGCTGTGGTGGTGATCGTTGTGGATGCGTTGCGTAAGGTCTCACAAAAGGCGCTGACAGGGCCACTGGCGTTTGTGATCGCCGCTTTATCCTTTTTCTCGCTCTATGTGTTTGCCCTGCCGTTTCCATTTGTCATCGCAATCGCAGCATGTATCGGCTGGTTCGGTTTCAAAACCTTGTCACCAAACGGACAAGTCAAACCGGTTTCTTCGAAAGGATTGCTTCCTGTTATCGTGATCGGCGGCGTCATCTGGGCACTCCCTTTGGCTTTCGCGATAGCGCTCGACGCCAACTTCCTAACCGAAATCGGCCTCTTTTTCTCAAAACTCGCCGTCGTCTCTTTCGGTGGTGCCTATGCCGTTCTCGCCTATATGACACAGGTGGTCGTGACAGATTTTGGCTGGCTTTCCCCTAATGAGATGTTGGACGCGCTCGGTCTCGCCGAAACCACGCCCGGACCGCTCATTCTGGTGACGCAATTCGTTGCCATGCTTGCTGGCTTGTCAGAAGGCGGGATCGGTATTGCCATTGCCGCTGGCCTGATGACCTTGTGGGTCACGTTTGTGCCCTGCTTCATCTGGATTTTCGCAGGCGCACCTTACATCGAATGGCTTTCTGGCCAGCCGCGACTTCAAGCGGCGTTGAAGGGGATCACCGCTGCGGTCGTCGGCGTTATTGCAAATCTTTCGCTGTGGTTTGCTATTCAGGTGTTTTTTGACGACGTCACCATTGGTCCGTTCAACGTCCTCAGCCCCATCCTATCTTCGACTAACATCGTTGCCGTCATGGTCGCCGTTTTGGCCGCCGTTTTTCTTTTGGCCGCAAAACAACCGCTTTGGTGTGTTTTGATCCTCTGCGCATTGGCGTCCTTCGGATTGGAATGGGCAATCAGCGCATAGCCCCTTTCCACCAGACCCGAATCCACTATGCTGACGTCACGACAACGGACAGGGGTGCTCAAGATGTCACGTCGCATCGACTACGGAAACTTGATGCATCGGGCCATGCGCAGCCTGATCCAAAACGTCTTGACCGACATTCAGCAGAATGGCCTACCAGGCGAACATCATTTCTTCATTACCTTTGATACGCTTCATCCGGATGTCGAGCTGGCCGACTGGTTGTCCGATCGCTATCCCGGCGAGATGACGATTGTCATCCAGCATTGGTTCGACAATCTGGAGGTAACTGACGAAGGGTTCTCGGTCACGCTTAACTTCGGCGAAAGCCCCGAACCGATGTATATCCCCTACGACGCGATCAAAACCTTCGTAGATCCATCGGTGGAATTTGGCCTTCGCTTTGAGACGCAAGAGGAAGACGAGGAAGACGAAGTCGAAGAGGCACCTATGGAAGAGATGGCCGAAGAACCCGAAGCCCCGCCAACAGAGGCCGAAGTCGTCTCTTTGGATCAATTCCGCAAATAGAGCCATTGCGCTTTATCGGGGCGCTGGCTAATCAAGGTTGAAATCCTTGATGACGGAGACCTCGATGTCCGAAACTCGCACAGAAACCGACAGCTTTGGCCCTTTAGAAGTCCCAGCAGACCACTATTGGGGCGCACAAACCCAGCGCTCGCTTCAAAACTTCCCTATCGGTTGGGAAAAGCAGCCGGTTGCGATTGTTCGGGCTTTAGGTGTCATCAAACAAGCCTGTGCGATGGCCAATAAAGAGCGTGGCAAGCTGGACGCGGAAAAAGCCGACGCGATGATCGAGGCTGCCTCTGAAGTCGTAGCGGGCAAGCTCGACGATCATTTCCCTCTCGTTGTATGGCAAACCGGTTCGGGCACGCAGTCCAATATGAACGCGAATGAGGTAATCTCCAACCGCGCTATCGAAATTCTGGGGGGTGAGATTGGATCGAAAGACCCGGTCCACCCGAATGATCATTGCAACATGGGTCAATCGTCAAACGACACTTTTCCAACCGCAATGCACATCGCTGTTGCCACGACAGCGCATGACATTCTGATCCCCGGATTGGAAAAGCTCCACGCCGCTCTCGCAGCAAAGCAAGTCGAGTTCGATCACATCATCAAAATCGGCCGCACACATACGATGGATGCCACCCCCCTTACACTGGGACAGGAATTCAGCGGTTACGTCCATCAAGTCGCGACAGGCCTGCGCCGCGTCAAAGCCGCCTTGCCAGCGGTCTACGAACTGGCTCAGGGTGGCACGGCAGTTGGAACCGGCTTGAACACGCCGAAGGGCTGGGGCGAAACCGTTGCCAAGAACATGGCAGAAATCACCGGCCTGCCCTTCGTCACCGCCGCGAACAAATTCGAGGCACTCGCCGCGCATGACGCCTTGGTCGAAATGTCCGGCGCGTTGAAAACCGTTGCGGCGAGCCTTTACAAAATCGCCTGCGACATCCGTTTCCTCGGTTCCGGCCCGCGTTGCGGCCTAGGTGAGTTAATGTTGCCCGAAAACGAACCGGGCTCCTCCATTATGCCGGGCAAGGTCAACCCGACACAGGTTGAGGCGATCACCCAAGTCTGTGCTCACGTCATGGGCAATGACGCCGCTGTGGGCTTTGCTGGGTCGCAAGGGCATTTTGAACTCAACGTAATGAAACCAATGATGGCCTATAACGTGCTGCAATCGATGCAATTGATCGGTGATGCAGCCTCTGCTTTCACCGATAACTGTGTCGTTGGCATCAAAGCCGACGAAGGCCGGATTGAGCAATTGATGCGCGAAAGCCTGATGCTAGTCACAGCCCTTGCCCCGACGATTGGCTACGACAACGCGACAACGGTCGCGAAGACCGCGCATAAGAACCGCACAACCCTGAAAGAAGAAGCGATCAAGCTTGGCTTCGTTGACGAAGAAACCTTCGATAAAGTTGTCCGTCCAGAGGATATGATCGGCCCGAAATGAAGCTCATCAATCTCAACAAGGCCCGAAAGGCGAAAGCGCGGGAAGATGCAAAAGCCCGCGCTGACGAAAACGCTGTGAAATACGGACGGACCAAGGCGCAGCGTCTGCTTGAGGCGACGCAGCAAGAACAGGCCAGCAAGCGACTGTCGCAACTCAAGTTCGAAGATGAGTAGCGGTCGCCCTGTCAAACGGTCCTTGACCCTTCGGCAGCACCGCACAAGCGTGTCGCTCGAAGATGCGTTCTGGAAAGAGTTCAAAGCCATCGCAGAAAGAATGGGCAAGACCATCAACGGTCTTGCCGCCGAAATTGATGAAGCGCGCAGCGACGTGGGCCTAGCATCCGCGATCCGTGTGTTCGTGCTGGAAGACCTGCAGAGCCGTTAGGCAGGTCGGACTTTCAGAAAAATCCCATCCTTGCTCCGCACGGTCAGCTGAGCCACGGGAACTGGTGGTCGGCTCTCATCGATCTCGAAGGTGTATGCACTGACCAGTTTCGAAAGCAACAGCACCCCTTCCATCATCGCAAACCCAGCACCCGTGCAAACGCGCGACCCTGCGGAGAAGGGTAAGTATGCCTTCTGCGAACACTCTTTCCCGTTCTGAGTGGCCCAACGATCCGGCCTGAATTCATCGGGGTCGTCCCATAGCCGGCTCTGGCGATGCAAATGCCACGGCGAAACGACGATCTGAGATGATTTTGGAACGTGTCGTTTTCGGAATGTCTCAGGCTGTGCGGCCTCCCGCACCATCATCGGCACGGGCGGAAAGAGCCTAAGAGTTTCGCGAAAGACATCTCTTGTGGCGACCAGTTTCGACAAGTCCGCAAATTCATCCGAGAACTCACTCGCTTCGTCACGCACCTTCTCCTGCCATTCGGGATCAAGCGCCAACAGATACAGCGCCCACGACAGCGCCGCTGCCGACGTCTCATGCCCAGCAAGAAAGAAGATCGCGACCTGATCGACCATTTCCTTGCTGCTGAAACCGTCACCCGTCTTCGGGTCTGTCATCGTCATAATCTTGGTCGCGAGGTCGTCTGGCGCACTTCCCGTCGCAATCTGAGCCGCCCTACGTTCGACCAGCTTCGCAATCAGACCCCTAATCTCTTCCGCTGTCTCGGTGGTCTCTTTGCGGAATAGCTTAGGCATCCAATTCGGACCGGACAAAAAAGCCGAAAGATTCACGATGGGTTGGCTGCGCTGGTGGGCGCGGAACGCCTCAAAGGTTCTAGTTGCCAGCTCATCTTCAATCGGGATCGAAAAAAGGCTGCGGAAAATCACATCCGCCGCCAAATGCGAGGTGATCGGCTCCACATCAACGGTTGCGCCGTTCGCCAGAGGGAGCAAACGATCAATCGCCGCCTCTCCCGCACTTAAAATCGCCGGAAAGGCCGATTTCAACCGCCCACCTTCAAAAGCCGGATCAATGATTCGCCGTTGCCGCTGCCACTCATCTCCATTGGTGAGGAATACCGAATTTCCAAGCAAAGGCCGCAGCCCAACACCCACCCGCTCCGACTTTGGAAAATCATCAGGCCGATCCTTCAACACGGTTTTGATGACCTCAGGATCATTGACAAGAAAACTTCGGAAGAAAGGCGTCCGAAATTCAGCCATCCACGCGCGATAAAGTTTTTCAGGCTGCGCCGACAGAATGTCGCGCCGGAACAGTCGAAGGTGCTGCCAAAGGCTTACCTTCTCAGGTCGATGGTCTGGTTTCGGCGGTCGTGTCATTCCATCGTTGTATACTTTGACGCCACAACGTCGATCCTCGATTTTGAAGACGCCCGCCCGCGATAGCGATCCGCAAGCGTGCGCGGGCCGCATGTGATCTGGAAATAATCGTAATCCTTGGGGCAGTCGAAACTGCATAGATATTGAAAATGAAGCCTAAAATACTTGCGCTTGAGTTTCTCCCAACGCTCTGGCGCCAAGGTTTGCGTAAAGGCAGCAGAAATGACGATCGGCCACTTTTGATCGCTGTCAGCCACACCGCTCACAGCCACTGGATCGCACAAAGCAAAACAACACCCATCGCCCGGTGCAGAAACATCGATCCATGTGATGGCATCACTGGTCGATATATAGTTGAGGTCCGCCCGAAGCGCCGTCGCCTTGGGAAGAAATGACACCATCGGGACAACCTGCCCCAACGTGAGCAGTCCCAACTTGGGTCCATTCTTACGTGGAGGCGACGAACGCAAAACCGCTGCCAGTATAGAAATCGCCAAATGCGCCCCAGATGAATGGCCGACAACAAGAACCTCATCCACATCCGATCCCAGCGCTTCGGAAATCCGCGCTTCGAACTCAGCCATGCGTTCTTTCAATTCCGGCCGCGTGTCCCCCTGCAATCCAGCCGAAAACGCGTAGTCGTGCATCAGATAATAGGCGTAGGTCTTACGGTCCTTCGACTGGCAAAACCGTAAAACTAGCCAGCAAATAGCCAGAACAATTGGCCACGACACAAACCAAGGAAACCCGACGCTCCAGCCAAATAGGCCGATGACGCTTGCAACAATGCCCTCCACCACGGATAAAACAAACCAACCCAGCAACAGCCCAACGAGCAATTGCAAGATCAACATCCCAACCGGATAGAGCGCCGCAATCACCGGCCCTTTGCGCATCCACATCAACCGGCGCAGCGTGCCCGACGTGATGTAAATCCAACTGGTCCGCAGCATCTGCCAATAGGTCGCTGGAATCGAATTCGACATGCTCTCCCGCACGATGTCTGACCAGATCAGAACATCAATATCCGCAACAGTCATCGCTCCGTCGATTTTCGCAGCCGCGCGCCAGCCATAACCGTCATCTTTCGGCTTCCCAGCCACGCCAATCTCGTAACCGCTCACTTTCGCCTGAGCCGCACTTTCGGTGCGATACAGCTCTCGATACCGCCGCGGCGGAAAGGGATCGTAGCCAGGAATATAAAAGACCTGACGTCGCTTGACCGGAGTTTCTGTGCCGTGATCCATCGCCCACCCAGCTGGATTTCCTTCGACCCTATACCGAGGGTGTGGCGAAATTAAGCGCTTATCCGAGGACTGCCAAAGCTGGGAATTTTTCAAGCAGCCAATAGCTGAACGCCGTGAATTGACCGGTCAGCATCAGAACGCCAACCGTTACCAACAAAACGCCGGATACGCGTTCAATTGCCACCATATGGCGCTTCATCCAAGCCATTGCCCCTTTCAGTCGAGGGAAGAAGGCGGCAACCAACAAAAACGGTATGCCAAGCCCAAGCGCGTAGGCTGCAAGTAATGTTGTCCCACGCGCCATGTCAGCCTCCGACGCGGCAAGACCAAGGATCGCTCCCAAAATTGGCCCGATGCAAGGCGTCCAACCAAAGGCAAAGGCCAAGCCCAAAACATACGCTCCAAAGGATGACCCACCTCGGTCGCCGGCATCTAAACGGGCCTCTTTTTGCAAAAAACCGATCCGGAAGACTCCCAGAAAGTGCAATCCAAAGATTACGACAATGATGCCAGCACCATAAATAAACCAATCCTGATATTGCAGGAATGCACGCCCAACGGCAGAGACAGCCATCCCGAGGAAGATGAAGACCGTGGATAGACCCAGAACGAAGAATAAGGCCGCGGTAAACACCCGTTTCCGCGCGACGCGTTCTTCATCCAAATCGCCGACCGAAACGCCGCCCATATAAGCAAGATACGGCGGTACAATCGGAAGAACGCAGGGGCTCAGGAACGACAAAAGCCCCGCAAACACCGCGATAGCGATAGCAGGCAATAAAGTCGCGTCGAGTAGTGTCACTGCGTCCAAGATGAATACTCCTTGAACGTCAGATAATCTAACCTTTCGCCCGCGTCACCCAATCTGATGTCACGCTTGTGTTTACAAACTGTAACATGACGCTTAGGTCGCGCCCTATGAGCGACCAAACCTTAGATGCAACGGGCCTTTTGTGCCCCCTTCCCGTGCTAAAGGCCCGCAAACGACTGCAGGCCTTGCAGAGCGGAGATGTTTTGACCGTTTTGGCAGATGATCCTGCCGCTGTGGTCGATATCCCGCATTTCTGCGCAGAGGCTGGACATCTTCTTATTTCGCAAGAAGACGCAGACGGCGTTCAGAAATATGAGATAGAAAAAGGGTAATTCCCCGTGACGCAGCTACCTCATCTAGGGTTCCATTTACCTCGCACGACAAAATGTGATTTGGAAATTCTGCGCCACCCGCTAAAGTAGCACCGATTATTTTATCGGTCACAGGCGTCAATACTAGCCAAATCAGGCCAAACTGTAGGGAACATCGTTATGTCAGCCACATCACGACGCAAATTTATGGGAGGGGCTGCAGCCCTCTTTTCCGGCCCCATCGCAACACCCCTCTTAGGGCAGGAAGCCCTCGAAGAGATTGCAGAACAACGCGCAGCAGAAGCGGCTTTGGCCGCTGCTGCGCCGCCAGCGGACCCTGCTCCGCGCCCGCCTCGTTCCAATCCAGCAAATTGGGATGGTTGGGATGCGCGCGTGACACCAGCCAACTATGACCCCGCAACTTCGAACCCGTGGGGTCTGCACCCAAGGTTCTTACCCGTTCGCGTGCAAGCGAATAGCGGCCTCAAACCTGGCGACATTCACGTCGATGCAGTTGCGCGCTACCTCTACCATATTCAGCCAGACGGAACCGCGATGCGTTACGGCGTCGCGATTGCGCGCGGCAGCCTCTATGAACCAGGTGTCTACACGATCCGTCGCAAGTCGAAATGGCCAACTTGGCGCCCAACCGACGCGATGATCGAGCGTGAGCCGGAACAATTCGAACGTTTCAAAGACGGGATGGATGGCGGGCCAAGCAATCCTCTCGGATCACGTGCGTTGTACCTCTATGTCGGCAACCGCGACACCTACCTGCGCATTCACGGAACGCCGAGCCCCCGCTCAATCGGTGGCCGCGCAAGCTCCGGCTGTGTACGCATGGTGATGCGCCACATCATCGATCTTTATGACAATGTTCAAACGGGATCGACCGCGCATCTATATCCAGCAGAAACGTAAACCGGATCAGGTTGCAGGCGCTGCTTCTGCAACCTGAGCGCAAATCGGACGGCCGGAACGCGTTCTGAGCGGCAGCATCGTTGTCTCAACAGGCCCTCGATAGCGATACCAATAGCAGTTGTCGCTTTCGCGTAGTTCGACAAAGCTCAGATCTTGGTTCGGTGCCGCGGCTTCCAAAACTTCGGCGGGCACGTCGCCACTAGGGACAGAAACGGTACCATTCGTATTTTGAACAGCGCATCCTGCAAGCCCCAGAAAAACGAGACCTAGTATTTTTGTCGATGGAACCGCGGGCATCAAATCAAACTCTCCCAAATATCAAAAGCAGCGTCGCAACTATCACGTGAAATTTCAGGATTGGCAAAGCCAACAGGCGTCACTCAATTTAGGTTGTGGGTTTTCGGCATCACAAAAAACGCCGCCCATTGGGCGGCGTTTCTAGGCCTAACGGTTTAAGGACCACCAGCCTTTTCGCTTCGGCTTATCCGCCGCCGCAGGTGCTTCCTCAACCGCAGCTGCCGGCTCTACCGTCTCAACAACAGGTGCCGCTGCAGCCATTTCTAACACTTGGGCTTCAGCTTCCGGATCTGCCTTCTTCCGAGTGGTCCGCTTACGCTTCGGCTTCTCTTCAGGCATTGCCTCGACTTCGGCCTCGACAGCCTCAGGCTCCGTCTTCTTACGGGAGCGTGTCCGTTTCGGCTTTGTTTCTTCCTTAGGAGCCTCATCGTCAGGCGCTGCCTCCGCTGCCGCCTCACCTGCCTCAGCTTCCGCCTTCACAGGCTTTTTGCGTGATCTGCGGGCCTTTGGTTTCTCTTCCACTGTTTCTGACTCAGCCGAAACTTCTGCATCAGTTGCTTCGGAAGATGCCTCCTCAGCCTTTGGAGCAGGCTTCTTTCGGCTTCTGCTTCGCTTTGGCTTCTGTTCGGTCACTTCCGCCGCGTCAGCTTCGGCAGGTGCGTCCGCTGCTTCTACAGCCTCGGAAGCATCAGCATCGCCTTCGCCGCCTTCTACAGCATCAGTATTCTGACCTTCAGCATTTTGCTGGTTCTCGGCATTCGCGCCACCGCCGCGGCGCCGACGACGCCGACGACGCTTCCGCTTTGGCTTGTTTTCTTCGGTCGGCGCCTCTTCTTCGTCCGCAACCGCGGCATCCAAGTCGATACCCTCTTCCATCAAAGACTCAGCCGAAACGACGACCGTCGCCTCAGGCACCACGCGCGTCGCGGTCTTGAACTTCTCGATGTTATAATCCGGCGACACCAACGTCGGGTCACATTCGATCCGCACCGACATACCATAGCGCGCTTCAATATCGGCGATATGTTCGCGTTTCCCGTTCATTAGGAAGTTAGCGATGGAGATAGGTGCCTTAACCAGCACTTCCTTGCTGCGTCCACGCACGCCCTCTTCTTCCAAGGACCGCAGGATCGACAACGCGACGTTGTCATCTGACCGCAAAAGGCCAGTCCCATGACAATGCGGGCACATCTGCGTCGTCGCTTCCAACATACCCGGACGCAACCGCTGACGGCTCATTTCCATCAGACCAAAGCCGGAAATCCGCCCAACCTGAATGCGGGCGCGATCTGTTTTCAACCGATCCTTAAACCGCTTCTCAACCGCGTTGTTGTTGCGTCGCTCATCCATGTCGATGAAGTCGATCACAATCAAACCGGCCAAGTCACGCAAACGAAGCTGACGCGCAACTTCGTCCGCAGCTTCAAGGTTGGTCTTCAGAGCCGTCTGCTCGATCGAGCCCTCTTTCGTTGCTCGACCGGAGTTCACATCAATCGCAACCAAAGCTTCGGTGATGCCGATCACGATGTAGCCACCTGACGGCAATTGTACCGTCGGGTTGAACATCCCGTTCAAGAACCCTTCCACCTGATAACGCGCATAAAGCGGCAGTTGCTCGGTATAATGCTTCACGTTCTTAGCGTGGGACGGCATAATCATTTTCATGAAGTCTTTCGCCGTGCGATAGCCTTCATCACCAGCAACGATCACTTCTTCGATCTCTTTGCTGTAAAGATCGCGGATCGACCGTTTGATCAAATCACCTTCTTCGTAAATCGCAGCGGGCGCGATCGACTTCAAGGTAAGCTCTCTGATCTGCTCCCACATACGTTGCAGATATTCGTAGTCGCGCTTGATCTCCGTCTTCGTCCGCTGAGACCCAGCGGTGCGAATGATCAATCCTGCGCCCTCTGGCACATCCATACTATTCGCGATTTCTTTCAGTTTTTTGCGATCCGCCGCATTGGTGATCTTGCGGCTGATACCACCACCACGCGCAGTGTTCGGCATCAAGACGCAGTAGCGTCCGGCCAAGCTTAGGTAAGTCGTAAGGGCCGCACCTTTATTTCCACGCTCTTCTTTAACGACCTGAACCAACAAGATCTGACGAACGTTGATCACTTCTTGGATTTTGTAGCGCTTGGGGCGTGGCTTACGCACCGGACGCACTTCATCCGTGTCGTCCTCTTTTACGCTCTCAATCCGATCGTCCTTAGACGTTGCATCTGCCTTTGGCGCATCTTCCTCATCGTCAGACGTGTCCACGATGGGTTCCGCATCACTATCATCACCAAGATCGATGGTTTCCATCCCAGCGATATCGCCAGAGGTTTCCTCTTCTGGCGTCTCCTCTGGTCCTACAGCCTCGGCGTCTGGCGTGTCCGCAGCTTCTACGTCTTCAGCCGGCGTGTCGTCAGCGGCTTTGGCGTCATCTTTAGTCTCAGTCGCTTCCGCACCCTCGGCCGCGTCTGCCGGATGCTCCTCAACCTCTGCCGTTACAACAGCATCCTCATTCGCAGCTTCCGCAGCAGCAGTCTTGGACCGACGACGACGGCGCTTAGGCTTGGCCTTCGCCTCTTCCTCTTCTTCCGCAGCCCGCAGGCTCTCGGCATAGGCCTTTTCTTCCGCGATCAACGCTTCCCGATCGGCCACTGGAATTTGGTAATAGTCCGGATGGATTTCAGAGAACGCCAAGAACCCATGCCGGTTCCCGCCATAATCCACAAATGCCGCTTGCAACGAAGGCTCAACCCGCGTGACTTTGGCTAGATAGATGTTCCCAGCAAGCTGACGCTTGAACTGGCTCTCGAAATCAAACTCCTCGACTTTGTTCCCGTCTACAACGACGACGCGGGTTTCCTCCGCATGCGTCGCATCGATTAACATTTTCTTTGGCATAGTATCCGTTCACACGACACGATCGCCTGCGCCCCGGTGGAGCGTTTGAGAGGTGATGGTGTCTGATTAAGGCGATAGGCGCGCGTACGGCGGTGCGGCCCCGTGGGGGCGCTGCTACTCGGCCAATGTTGCGCGCGCTTTGCATCGCGTTTCTTCTCCGGCTCTTTGTACGTCAAAGAACCCATTCATGGCCCGGTCCCTGCGAACAAACATGCAAGGCCTTGGGCGTTCCACTGACCCGCATCGGGGTCAAATCAGCTGTTTTGGCCCTCCGAAGTCTATGCCTCGTGTCCAAATCAGAGAATATCTCCGAGCCCACCGCAATCCATCTCGCGACATGCTCGTGGTTTATACATAAGGGAGGTTGTAGGGATTTTACAATCGCTAAGTGGAAGAAAAGCCCACTCGAACTATTTACGACTACCTGCCACCAGCATTCCAGATATACTAAACGAAAGCTCAGTTCGGCCCAAACACAATGAGAGAACGACGTATCAATCGACGGAACTTACTTCTTGTCCTATTCGCCGTTCCTGTCGCAACGGTTGCAGCAGGTGCCGCAGCCACGTTTAGGTGGCACCGCACACCGCACTGATTTCCGTTTTTGTCCAAAGAACATCTTGCGGACCTTAATCCTTCTCAATCCTATGACGCCTCAATCTTGATGATTGGGAATTCTATGGCTTTGAGGAACGACTTGCCAAGACTGATCGAACACCTCGCGAAAGAAGATGGACATTCAATCGAAGTGAAAGTCGCAGCTGCAAATGGCGCGCGGTTGGTCGAAACGGCGCAAATTCCCAAACTAAAAGAGCTAGTCTCGAAGAATTGGGACCTTATTGTACTACAAGATTTCACAAAAACGCCGCTCCAAAGCGTCGATCGCTTCGGCAGCAAATGGGCGATCAACTCGATAGCAGATGAAGCGCCGGACGCCGCAATTTTACTATATCCACCTCCTCCCGCTCGAGAGAATGCTTTGATATATGAAAACGCTGGTTTTTTGACCGATGAGCCCACAAACCCCGGCGATCTTGCCCAGCGAACCAACGAATTCTATGAAAGCATTGGTTTCATGAAGGCCCCTGTACCAGACGCTTGGCAGTATACAATCAAAAGCGGAGCCGACCTCTATGAAGCTGATGGTCATCATCCGAATAAGGAAGGGTCAGACGTTATCGCTCGGACCCTATGGAACAACATCAAAGAAGTGCTCTTCTAGTACAAATTCGGCGTCTGATCACCCATCCAGATAATCAGACCGCTGCAAACCATACTTCGCCATCTTCTCATTCAACGTCCGGCGTGGCAGGCACAGCTCTTCCATTACCGAAACAATAGAGCCCTTGTGACGACGCATGGTGTTGTCAATCAGCATCCGCTCAAACGCCTCCACAAACTCTTTCAACGGTTTGCCCTCGGTTGTAATCGCCGGCTTCGCCTCTTCTGTATCCGCCATCAACAGCGACGCAATGGAGCCAGTCCCCCGACGGTTCTGCAAAACCGCGCGTTCAGCGACGTTGATCAATTGGCGCACATTGCCCGGCCATGGCGCTTGCAGTAGCTGAGCAGCCTCCTGAGCCGAGACCTCAGGCGCGTCACAGCCATACTCGTCAGCAAACTGTTCACTTAGGCGAGTGAACAGCGTCAGTATATCTTCCCCGCGCTGCCGGAGCGGCGGTACTGTAATCTTGAGCGCGGCAAGCCGATAAAACAGATCAGGTCGCAAAACATCTTCACAGGTTTTGTCCTGCTCTTGTAGGTTACAAATCGCGACGATGCGGGTCTCGGCAGGTACGCCTTGATCATTGATCGCCGTCAACAAACGCGCCTGAAGCTTGTCGCTGAGCACCTCGATATCTTCCAAAACCAAAGTCCCGCCACGCGCTTCTTCGATAGCAGGGATCGGCTCCCCCTCTTCCGCTGGGCCAAAAAGCCTACGCGCCAAGCTGTCTTCATCGAATGCAGAACAGCTGATGAGGGTAAATTGCTTCGAAGCACGCGCACCTACTGCATGAAGAGCGTGGGCTACAAGCGTCTTTCCTGTTCCCGTCTCTCCTTCAATCAAAATGTGACCATCCGCTTGGCCGAGATCGAGAATGTCTTCCTTCAACCGCTCCATTGGAGGTGACTGGCCAATCAGCTTTTTGATCAACGACGCGCCATCGGACAATTCCTTGCGAAGCGCTCGGTTGTCGAGCGTCAAACGCCGCGCATTTGTCGCCTTCTTCGCAAGCTCTGTCATCCGGTCTGGATTGAACGGCTTCTCAAGGAAATCAAACGCCCCGACCCGCATCGCCTCAACAGCCATAGGCACATCGCCATGGCCCGTGATCATGATCACCGGTAGCTGGCTATCGACGCCCTTGAGCTTTTTGAGGAACTGCATCCCGTCCATGCCTGGCATCTTGATGTCACTTACGACGATCCCGGGAAAATCGCTCCCAAGACCGCGCAGCGCGTCTTCGGCAGAGGCGAATGTTTCTGTCTCGAACCCCGACAAGGACAGCCATTGGCTGATGGATTGGCGCATGTCCCGTTCATCATCCACAATTGCGATCTTCATAGCCTTGCCCATGTCCGGCTCCTATTCCGCTGCCGCGATCTCGCTGGTCAGCACTGGTAATTTTACTTCGAAGACAGCACCGCCCTTGGTCCCGTTGCGCGCCGTCAGTCTTCCTCCTAAGTCGTTCACAATCCCCGAGGAAATGGCAAGCCCAAGGCCAACACCGTCTCCAGGCTCTTTTGTGGTGTAAAACGGCTCAAAAAGTTCATCGAGGTTCTCGATCCCCGCGCCATTGTCACGGACTGTCAACGTCACTGTATCCCCAACCGCGACAAGCACTTCGACCTCCGGATCATCGACCGCACTTGTCGCGTCCAGGGCATTGCGAAGTAGGTTGATGATCACCTGCTCTAACCTCAATCGATCGCCCAAAATCATCGCCGGTTGATCAGGCAACGTCCGCGTGATTTGCACATGGCGCGATTTCAATTGCGGCTCCATCATAGAAAGGGCCGTAGACACCGCATCCCTTGTATCTACAGGCTCAAACGCCTCTGACCCTTTCCGCGCGTACGATTTCAGCTGTCGCGTAATCGCCCCCATTCGTTCGATCAAATCATCGATCCTTTGGAAGGACGACAACGCCTCATCTGAGCGCTTACGCGTGAGCAAAAGCCTCGCACCTGCAAGGTAGGTTTTCATCGCCGCCAACGGTTGGTTCAACTCATGACTCACCGCCGCAGACATTTCCCCCAAGGCCGCCAGTTTAGATGACTGCGCAATGGTTTGTTCGGCCACTTCCAGGTTCTTTTCAGCCCTTTTTCGTTCGGCAACTTCCCGCTGGAGCCGTTGGTTCAATTGGCGCAATTCTGCTGACTCTCGCTGGAATGACGCCACGCGAGAGGCTGAGCTGCGCGAAGATATCCAGAACACGAAGGCCAAAAGCACAGCAAAACCCATAATCTCGAGCGCGAGAATCGTGTTTACGCGGTCCCGAACCGATGAATAGGCGGTGTAACTGACCATACGCCAGCCTTGGAACGGTACTCGCACATCGCGGCGCAATACAGCCTCGCCAGCCAAATAAGCATCAACAGGCAACCCGCCCCACCCTTGTGTTGCGCGCCAAGTTCTCTCAATTGCAGTTGGAACCGGACGAAGCGCAATTGCTTCTTCTTCTTTCAAGCCGCGCCACGACGGCTCGGTTGACATGATAATCGTGCCTTCGCTGTCTTCGACAAACACCGCGTCAGAAACCCCTGCCCAATTCCGCTCGAGCTTGGGAATATCGACTTGAACCGCAATCACACCAAGAGTGTCTCCTGCAGACGCGATTCTGCGAGCATAGGTAAACCCGTATCCGCCGCCCTCCAACGGTGCGGTTGTGAATGTTGTCTGATTGGTGCGGATCGTATTGATGAAATAGGGTTCTTGCTTGTGGTTTTCGCCCAACCTGTTGCGATCGGTGGCCGCAACTGTCCGGCCATCAACATCCAGCAACATCAAGGACGCTGCGCCGATTTCATCTACGAAAGATAGCAATCGCGCCGTCGACAGCGAATAATCGCCACTTTCCAAAGCGTCGATCAGCTCTGGATCGCGCGACAAAAGCTGTGGAACGATTGAATTCCGCTGAAGCTCCGCCATCAAACTTGCGACATAGAAGGTCAAACGCACTTCCGAACGGTTGCGCGTGCTTTCCGTAAATCGTTGGGTCAACAGCTGGTTCGACGCGTAGATCACAAGCACAGCAATCGTTGTGATCGCAATCACAACGGCACGCAGCCGCCAACCGCCAAAGCGGTAGGTGCGTCTTACGGATGAGGTTTCGCTCATGGCCTTTAAGTTAAGCCTTGCTTATGGCTTCAACAAGGCAGGCGTTTAGGTGTCGGCGAATTGTGACATTAACCCACGGAACAAGGCCTGTCCGTCGGTGCCGCCATGCCCTTGATCAACTGCCCGTTCTGGATGCGGCATCATCCCCAGAACACGACGATTTTCGGACAAAACACCTGCAATATCGGCGACAGAACCATTCGGGTTCTCGCTATAAGTGAACGCGATGCGATCCTGATCTTGCAGCATGGAAAGCGTGTCATCATCAACAGTGTAATTCCCGTCGTGATGTGCCACTGGGAAGCCGACAGTATCGCCTGCATTATAGCTTTCCGTGAACGCAGAATTCGACGTTTCGACCCGCAAGCCAATGGTTTTACACACAAACTTGAGCTTTGCATTCCGTATCAGAACACCGGGCAGCAAGCGCGTTTCAGTCAAAACCTGAAAACCATTGCACACCCCAAGCGCATATCCGCCGCGGTTCACATGATCTACCAGCGCTTTGCAAATCGGCGACTGCGCCGCAATCGCACCGCACCGCAGATAGTCCCCAAATGAGAACCCCCCCGGCACAGCGACCAAATCCAAACCCCTCGGCAAGTCCGCGTCTTTGTGCCAGACCATTTCCACATCAGCGCCGGCGGCCTTCAATGCCACGGCCATATCCCGATCGCAGTTTGACCCGGGAAAGACGAGAACTGCCGCCTTCATCAGACCAGCTCCACGCGGTAGCTTTCAATCACAGTATTGGCGAGAAGTTTCTCACACATCTCATTGATTGTTTCCTCGGACGTGCCATCCGCGAGGTCCAACTCAATCACTTTACCCTGACGTACCCCTTCAACACCCTCAAAGCCCAAAGACCCCAACGCGTGTTTGACCGCATCACCCTGAGGATCAAGGACGCCGTTCTTTAGCATAACATGAACTTTGGCTTTCATCGCATTGAAACCTCTTAGTTAATAGGCGTTGGCTTGGTTGGAACATGGGTCACGTTGCTGGGCAAAACACCCAAGCGGCGCGCCACCTCGGTATAGGCATCGGACAAGCTGCCTAGATCCTTGCGGAACACGTCTTTGTCCAACCGCTGCCCCGTTTCGACATCCCACAAACGGCAGCTGTCCGGCGAGATCTCATCTGCCAGAACCAAGCGCTGGAAATCACCGTCCCAAAGCCGACCAAATTCAAGTTTGAAGTCGATCAGCTTGATCCCAACACCATGCATCAAGCCAGACATATAGTCATTCACACGCAGCGCCATGCTGACGATATCGTCCAAATCTTGTTGCGATGCCCAGCCAAAGGCAATGATGTACTCTTCTGGCACCAAAGGATCGCCCAGGCTGTCGTCCTTATACGAAAACTCTACAATCGGGCGCGGCAGTGGTGTACCCTCTTCCATGCCCATCCGTTTTGCCATCGAACCGGCAGCAATATTGCGCACAATCACCTCAAGCGGGACGATTTCCACCTGACGGATCAACTGTTCGCGCATGTTCAAACGCTTGATGAAATGCGTAGGAATACCAATGCCTTGCAAGCCAGTCATAAAGAATTCGGACAAGCGATTGTTCAATACGCCCTTGCCCTCGATCACGGCCTTTTTCTCGGCGTTGTATGCCGTCGCATCATCCTTGAAGTATTGAACAAAAGTTCCCGGCTCAGGCCCCTCATAAAGGATTTTTGCCTTGCCTTCGTAGATCATCTTGCGACGTGCCATATCCGTCTCTTTCCCCATCTGCGCCAGCAGCGGCGCAACCTTGGCCGCCTCATACGACACCCATCCCTTGTGGGCAAGCACTAGCGTTTCCATATCAATGGGAGAACAGTTTTGTAGGAAAGGATGCTGAAATGAATGGCATGAAAGACCGAGAAAACGCGTTTGAGAACAAGTTTGCCCACGACGCAGAGACGCAGTTCAAAATTGAATCCTTACGAAACCGCTTCTTGGGCCAATGGGCGGCGCAGGTTATGGGGAAAACCGGATCAGAGGTAGACGACTATACGCGAGAGGTGATCAAAGCCGATTTTGCAGAGCCCGGCGATGAGGATGTGTTTCGCAAAGTGCATGGCGACCTAAACGGTCGCGTAGATGAAGAAGCTATTCGTGCGAAAATGGCCGAACTGCTCTCTGAAGCCCGCGATCGGGTCACAAGCACGCAGCACCGAGATCAAACTGAGGAAAACTCATAAACTTCATGATAATTATGAATTAGCCAATATAATAGTGTAAGCGCATAGGATTGGTGATTCTTCTTGTCAAAGGCCGACGAAATGACCGACAACCCCCTCTCCAAACTCCTCCTCCTGCGCGATTGGCTTCTGGCCGATGGCGCAACGGGCACGAACCTGTTCAACATGGGGCTCGAATCTGGCGACGCGCCAGAGTTCTGGAACGTGGGTCATCCTGAAAAGATCACAGCGCTCTACAAAGGGTCGGTCGACGCCGGAAGCGATCTGTTTTTGACGAATACATTCGGTGGCAACGCATCCCGCCTCAAACTACACGGGGGTGAAGCCCGTGTGCATGAATTGAACAAAGCAGGTGCCGAGATTGGGCGCGAAGTGGCTGATCAATCGGGCCGTCCCATCATTGTCGCCGGGTCCGTTGGACCAACCGGCGAGATCATGGCACCCATGGGCAGTCTCACACATGAAATCGCCGTCGAGATGTTCCACGAACAAGCGGAAGGTCTCAAAGAAGGTGGCGCAGATGTACTTTGGGTCGAGACCATTAGCGCGATTGAAGAATTCCTTGCAGCAGCTGAGGCCTTCGCTTTAGCTGACATGCCGTGGTGCGGAACGATGAGTTTTGACACGGCGGGCCGCACAATGATGGGTCTGACGTCAAAAGACATGACAAAGCAGGTTGGCAAGATCGACAATGCTCCCGTCGCGTTTGGCGCGAACTGCGGGGTTGGTGCCTCCGACCTATTGAGAACTGTCATCGGGTTCGAAACTGCTGGCGCAACCATCCCAATCATTGCCAAGGGCAATGCTGGCATTCCAAAGTATCACGATGGCCACATCCACTACGACGGCACACCTGAACTGATGGCAGATTATGCCGTCCTTGCGCGCGACTGTGGCGCTACGATTATCGGTGGTTGCTGTGGCACCACGCCCGACCACCTGCGCGCCATGCGAGAAGCTCTCGAAACGCGGCCTAGAGGCGAAACGCCATCGCTTGATCAGATCACAGCGGCTCTTGGCGGCTTCTCATCTGAATCAGACGGAACCGACGATAAAGCGCCGAAGCGCCCGGCTCGGCGTGGGCGGCGGCGCGGATAGTCCCTGACCTGCGCTGCCAGCCCTTAATACCGCTTGCCCCGCCGCAAGAATCCAGTAAACACGAGCTCATGTCGGGCTATGGCGCAGCCTGGTAGCGCGTCCGTCTGGGGGACGGAAGGTCGCAGGTTCAAGTCCTGCTAGCCCGACCAGCAACACCGCCCGTTTGCGTATTCACGCAGCGGGCGTTTTGCTATGATGTGACTGGGGGAAGATCCATGACCAACGGCGTTTTGGCCGATAACCAAATTCGCGACTTGATCGCCTCCGGTGCTATTTCGGCCACGCAGGACATCGCGGAAGGCCAAATACAACCCGCCTCCCTCGATTTACGCCTTGGTGACGTTGCCTACCGCGTACGAGCCTCTTTCCTCGCTGGGCCCAATCGAACCGTCGGCGAGCGCCTCGCAGACTTTCAAATGCACGCGGTTGAACTCGAAGGCGGCGCCGTACTGGAAAAAGGCTGCGTCTATGTCGTTCCCCTGATGGAACGTTTGTCCCTTCCGAAAGGTATGACGGCCGCTGCTAGTGCGAAATCCTCCATCGGCCGCCTCGACCTGCTGACCCGCATCATCACCGACCGCGGAGAAGAGTTTGACCGCGTGCCAGATGGCTACGACGGCCCACTCTATGTCGAAATTTGCCCGCGCTCTTTTAGCGTCGTGGCGACACCCGGGCAGATGCTGAACCAAATCATTTTCCGTCAGGGCAAAACCTTTATGGATGATGACGACCTGCGCGCCCTTCACGCGCAGACGCCCATCGTCGACACCGATCCCGTCATCTCTGACGGCCTTGGCTTTTCGGTTGACCTCAAACCGTCCGAAGGCACCCTCGTCGGCTATCGCGCGAAACCCCATACGGGCGTCATCGACCTGCGCAATCTGGGCCATTACGACCCGTCCGAATATTGGGAAGAGGTCCACACCGACCAAGGCTGGATCATCCTCGATCCCGGCGCGTTCTACATCCTCGTCAGCCGCGAAGCGATCGTGATCCCACCGATGCAAGCCGCTGAAATGGCACCCTATCTTGCCATGGTCGGCGAATTCCGTGTCCACTACGCAGGGTTCTTCGATCCCGGCTTCGGCTATGCCGACGCGGGCGGCGCAGGCTCTCGCGGCGTATTAGAAGTCCGATGTCACGAAGCGCCGTTCGTCTTGGAACACGGCCAGATTGTCGGACGTCTCGTCTATGAACATATGGCCGCAATGCCGGATGCTCTGTATGGGCGTGAGATCAAGTCGAACTACCAGGGGCAAGGGTTAAAGCTGTCGAAGCATTTTAGGTCAGACTAAAGCGCCTATAGAAGCGCCCACTCAAAACTTCATAAACCGTCTTGCCTGCCGCATTCCGCGCTGACCATTCCGCATGGCTTGGCGCGAGGACTTGGCTTGCTCACGTTCTTCGGCTGTCATCTCGGCAGGGTCTTTGCCCCCGCGCGATAACATATCCATTCCGGCACCCATGCCCCAACAGGTCAAGATGCGTATTACCATTCGTGTGAGTTGCTCTGCGCTCATTATTCTTCCTCTTCTGGTGAAGGCGTGAACATATCTGGTGTATCGTCGTCTTCTTCATCGTCGATGTCCAATGCAGCCCCCGGCGGCGGACGATTTTCAAGCAATCCTGCAGCACGTAATTCCTTCAGCCCCGGCAAGTCGCGAGCGTTTTCTAGCCCGAAATGATCAAGGAAATCTTGCGTCACCACAAAAGTCACTGGGCGCCCGGGCGTCATCCGTCTGCGGCCAAACCTGATCCACTCTAATTCGATCAATTGATCAACCGTGCCACGGCTCACACTCACGCCGCGGATTTCCTCAATCTCGGCACGCGTTACCGGCTGGTGGTAAGCCACAATCGCCAAAGTCTCGATCGCCGCGCGAGACAGCTTGCGCACCTCAACAGTCTCTTTCTGCATCAAAAACCCAAGATCGCCCGCCGTCCGAATAGCCCAAGCATCGCCGACACGAATCACCTGCACCCCGCGCCCGTCGTAACGTTTGCGCAGGTATTGCAACGCCTCTGCCGGATCCGACCCGTGTGGCATTCGGCCCATCAGCTCTTTCACCGTCACTGGCTCCGCGCTGGCAAAAAGGATCGCTTCGACCATACGTTCTTGTTCCCCCATCGGAGGAGCTTCGAACAGGCTTTCTTCTTGAGTGTCAGACATCGCGAGGATCCCTCTTTCGAATTTGTATCGGCGCGAATGTATCGCCTTGACGAAGCTCGACCTTGCCCTCTTTTGCCAATTCCAAAGTGGCCGCAAATGTCGCAGCAGTCGCCGTACGTCTGCGGGTCGGATCGGTTTCCCAGCCTTCGGGCAAATAGCTCGTCAAATCCGTCCAATCGCCCGCAAAACCGATCATTTTGCGCATCCGCCCCAAGGCCTCTTCCATCGTCATGACTTCGTCGCGGTCCATGACAAAGGGGCGGAATTCATCCTTGGTGCGAATACGCGCATAGCCCTGCATCAAATCAAGCAACGTCGCCGTATAGGTTACTTTGCGCGTACGCTGCACATCTTCCGTGATCCCGCGCGCAAAGAAATCGCGACCTAACTGATCCCGCGCCATCAACTGCGCCGCTGCTTTGCGCATCGCCTCCAACCGCTCCAACTGGAACGCAAGGTGGGCGGCAAGTTCCTCGCCCGATGGCCCCTCTTCAGTAGGATCAGGCGGCAACAAAAGCCGCGATTTCAAAAACGCGAGCCAAGCTGCCATCACAAGATAGTCCGCAGCCAATTCCAACCGCAGCTGTTTCGCCTTTTCGACGAAAGCAAGATACTGTTCAGCCAAGGCAAGAATAGAAATCTGGCGTAGATCTACCTTTTGCGTCCGGCTCAACGTCAACAGCAGATCAAGCGGACCTTCAAAGGCTCCAACGTCAATGATCAACGCCTCTGCCGCCATGCGGTCAGTGACGCTTATGACGTCTTCCTGAAACTCTTCGCTCATGCTCGATTGGCCTTTATGCCAGAAGGCTTTCAAGTTCAGCCGCAGCGGCGGAAATGTCAATTGGCGATGGGTCTTGCCGCGCCATCAGCGCAACATCGGCACGCACCATACCATTGATCCGCATCGGCCCCGCACCAGCCGCAACTTGGATCATCTCTTTGGTGACGCCGTTGCAATGCAAGATGATGTCACAACCCGCCGTCATCGCGGCCTCTGCGCGTTCTTTGATGGTTCCAGAAAGGGCACCCATCGAAATATCGTCGGTCATCAACAACCCGTCAAAACCGATTTCCTTACGGATCAAACGAATAACGGTTGGAGAGGTCGTGGCAGGGTTCTGCGGATCAATCGCCTCATAAACGATATGCGCCGTCATCCCCATCGCGATGTATTTCAAAGCCTCAAAGGTCTTGAAATCTCTTCGCGTCAGAACGCTCCGCGCAGCGTCAACACGCGGGAGATCTTTGTGGCTGTCGACATGGGCGCGACCATAGCCAGGAATATGCTTCAAGACGGGAAGAACACCTTGCATCTTGAATGCCTCTGCGCAGACACGCGCGGCTTGAACAACGGTATCAACGTCATCGCCGTAAAGACGGTTCGCCAAAACCGGATGCGTGTTCTCTTCCAAAACATCCGCCAACGGCGCGCAATTCACGTCGATCCCAACAGCGCGAAGCTCTTCGGCAATCAAACGGTTGCGCAGCAATTGGGCCTTCATCGGCTCCCGTGCTTGCCGCATTTGGTCCAAGGCTGGCAAATATTCACGCCAATGCGGCGCGCGCATCCGTTGAACGCGTCCGCCTTCTTGGTCGATTAGGATCGGAGCTTGCCACCCAACAGTTTCACGCAACTCGGACGTTAGCGCGCGAACCTGCTCTGGATCGTCAATATTGCGGGCAAACAGAATGAACCCCCAAGGGTCCGCATCCCGAAAGAACCACTTTTCATAACGGTTGAGCCGCAGGCCCTTCGGGGCAAAGATATATGCCCCGCTCGACATTTAGCGGATCACCACCGGAATACATTCTGCGTTGCCCGCTTCAAGTGCGGCACAGAAGCGGCGCGCGTCGGTCAGATCATCAAAACCCATGGCACGCAGGCGGTAGAAAGTAGATGAGCCGCGTTCAGCCACTTGGATCACACGCTCTTTGCTCACCAGATAGTCGCCAAATCGGCCCTGCAAATTGGTCCATACTTCGGCTGCATCTTGCGGCGTTGGGAAGGCCCCAAGTTGCACAAGCTTCGTACCAACGGGCAGTTCGGTCGCGAGCACCGAGACTTCGCTGTTGTTCGGCCCCGTGTTTGCAGACGCCGATGCCAAGGCGGCGGCTACCGCCTCGTCAACTTGCGCGCTTGCCGAAACAGGCACTGACAAATTCACTGGGCGAACAAACGGGCGCAGTGACGTGGACACACCCGGCACGGAGGCCGCGATGATCTCCACCTCTGGTTCGGCTGGAACAGCCTCTTCCACAGCGGCAACTTCCGGTTCCTCGGGGGCGTCAATCGGCTCCACACCAGTGGCCAATCTGTCCGCCAAAGCCAGAATTTCGTCAGCACTCATCGGGGCCTGCTCTTCAGGCAATGTCTCGGTCAGAGAAATCGCAACGGCGGCGGTGTCATCCTCAACCGGCGCAACCTCACCAGCTTCGGCAGTCGGCTGAACGGCCAAATCTTCCTCAGCAAGCTGCTGCGTCCGTGGGGCCAACAAAAGTGTATCTTCGAAGCCCGCCGCCTCACCTTCAGCCGCAACGGCATTCACAGCCAAACCAGTATGCGCTGCAACTTCACCACCAGGATTGTCAGGCGCCACGCGCATATCACCTTCCACAGCGCGGACAACAGGAATGCCAGAGACATCCCGTTTGATCAGCTCATAGCCCCAAAAGCCAATGCCAACCATCAGCGCCAGCGAACACGCCGCACCCGCATAGTTCACCAATGAAGTTGCACGTTGGGAAAAGGGCTGCGCCCCATCGTCATAAACCGCCATCTCTGCCTCATTCCGCTTGGGCCGTTTTCGGCCTCTTTGGGATCTGCTTGGACCGGCGGTTCGTTCGTTAGCGCATCTCTTCCACCGGCGTTACGCCCAGAATACCCAAGCCCGATGCAATAACAAGCTGTACCGCACGGATCAGCGCGATTTTTGCTTGTGTTGTGGCAATGTCACCCGCCTGCACAAAGCGCAGCGATGGATCATCGTTGCCCTTGTTCCACAGACCATGGAATTCTGACGCCAAATCATAAAGATAGAACGCGATCCGATGCGGTTCATGCCCTTTTGCGGCGATCTCGATCAGACGCGGCCATTCGGCGAGCTTCTTCGCAAGGGCGATGTCAGCCTTATGGGTGATCGCTGACAATTCAGCCGCTTGGAGTGCCGCATCGCTGACATCAAAGCCCTCATCCCGCGCTTTGCGCAGAACCGAGTTCACCCGCGCATGCCCGTATTGCACGTAGAAGACGGGGTTATCCTTCGATTGTTCCGTCACCTTATCGAAGTCAAAATCAAGCGGCGCATCGTTTTTGCGGGTGAGCATATGGAACCGCGTCACATCCGCGCCAACCTGCTCCACCACATCGCGTAGGGTGATAAACGTCCCTGCACGTTTCGACATTTTGAACGGCTCGCCGTTCTTATAAAGCTTCACCAACTGCGTCAGTTTAATGTCGAGCGGCACCCTTTCATTGGAGAGCGCTGCAACTGCCGCCTTCATCCGCTTCACATAACCGCCATGGTCGGCGCCGAAGACATCGATCAATTGATCAAAGCCACGCTCAACCTTGTCGTAGTGATAGGCAATGTCCGGCGCGAAATAAGTCCACGCCCCGTCTGATTTCTGAACAGGCCGATCCACGTCATCGCCGTACTCAGTGGATTTGAACAAAGTCTGCTCACGCGGCTCCCAATCCTCTGGCACTTTACCCTTGGGTGGCTCAAGAACACCTTCATAGATCAGGCCTTTATCCTTGAGCGACTGTATCGCATCCTCGATCCGACCTGTCCCGTAAAGAGACTTCTCAGAAAAGAAGACATCCATCTTAATGCCAAGCTGCGCAAGGTCGTCTCGGATCAAATCCATCATGGCTTCGCTCGCGTATTCACGGATCTCTTCAAGCCAGACCTGTTCGCCTTTATCGACGAACTTATCCCCAACTTTGTCCTTCAACGCCTGCCCCACAGGGATTAGATAGTCGCCTGGATAGTTACCATCTTCAAACGCCACCTCTTGCCCATGCGCTTCCAAGTAGCGCAGGTACACAGACCGGGCAAGCACATCGACCTGAGCACCGCCATCGTTGATGTAATACTCCCGCGTCACATCGAAACCGGCGTAGTCTAGCAGGCTCGCCAAAGCGTCACCAAACACCGCACCGCGCGTGTGACCCACATGTAAAGGCCCCGTCGGGTTGGCGGAGACATATTCCACCATCATCTTCTGACCCTGCCCCATCGCAGACCGGCCATAGCCATCCTGAGTTAGAGCCGCCGAAATCACCCCGTGCCACTGCGTTGCTGCAAGCCGCAGATTGATGAAGCCAGGCCCCGCCACATCAGCGCTCGTCACCGCGTCATCCGCCGCCAGTTTCGATGCAAGACCTTCGGCGATTTGGCGTGGGTTCATCTTGGCAGGTTTCGCCAAAACCATCGCCGCGTTCGTCGCCATATCCCCATGCAACGGATCGCGCGGCGGTTCAACCGTCACGGCGGCGGTGTTCAACCCGTCCGGCAATGCACCTTCAGCCACCATCGCATCGATGGCTGCCACAACAGTTGCGCGAAGATCAGCAAAGATGTTCATATTTCATATCCATAGAAAAGCTCGCCGCCCCATGTATCACCTTGCTGCGGCGGGTCAACAGAGGCACGTACGCCGACCCTTTAGGCCGCTTCAACTTCAGTCTTGGGCCTCAGCGAAACGATGCGAACATCCGGCGCGCCTTTGACGTCGTCATCAGACTGGACAAACCGGATCACCCCTTTGGGATCAATCCGCGCAAAAACATGCGCCTCGGGGTTCTCCGCCCGCCACTGGTCGGCTGTATATTCTTCAGTCAAACGCGTCGCGCCAAAACACCAGCCTTGTCGGATCAAAGCGTTGATCTCTCGATCTGTCATCTCTGGCCCAAAACCCTTGCCGCCTAGTGTTGTTGGCAGATGATGCCGTGCACTGTCCGAGGTATCTCGCATCACCTGAAACACATTGTCCCGCCCAAACTCCGGCGCGAGGTCTGTTGCGACCAACGTATTGTAAGCGTCATTGTCGGTCGCAGCCACGATTGTAGTGTAGCTCACCAATTCCAACCGATGCTCCGCCGCTTCAGATAAAATATCCCCCGAAAACGTCTCAATCCCTGCCGTACGGGCGGCACGCAAGTTGCCAAAGTTTGGATCGGTCATCAGCACAGGCACGTCAGACTTCTGCAAAACCTCAGCAAAGGCCGTCGTCCATGGTCGACCTCCAACCAAAATCACTCCCGGAATTTCCGATCCTGTCAGCCCTAATGCCCTCGCAAATGGGGCCAAGGTGAACCCATGCAAAACGACGGTGAAGGCCACCAAGACAAAGGCCAGCGGCGCGATCAACGCCGCATCTTCGAATCCCAATGCGAACAACCGTTCTCCGAAAAGCCCAGCGACCGCGACAAGAACAACACCACGCGGGCCAGTGAAGGCGACGAGGATTTGCTCCTTATACGGAATGCCTGACCCGGTTAGTGAGACCAACACTGTGATCGGCCTAGCCAGCAACACCACCGCCAAAACGAAAGCAACAGCGCGCCAATTCAGCTGGGCCAATGCGGAAAACTCGATGTTCGCGGCCAAAAGGATAAAGACACCCGACACCAACAAGATCGTCGCGTGTTCTTTGAACCGCAATAACTCGCCATAGCTCGGCAAATTGCTATTCGCGATCACGATGCCCATGATCGTAACCGCCAAAAGCCCACTTTCATGCAGAACGAAATCCGAAAGAGCGAAGACCGCCAAAAGAACCACAAACAGCACCGGAACCTTCATATATTCCGGCACCCAACCCTCACGGAATGACCGCGCAATGCCGTAGCCGCCAATGAAACCAAGAGCGGTGGCCACGCTGATGCCAATCACAAAGCTCCAAATCGCCTCGCCCAAGGTCGTCGATGCCGTCAGCACCAAAACCGCACTGAACGCCAGCACTGCAGCCAAGGCACCGATGGGATCGTTAACGATGGCCTCCCATTGCAAAAGCGCGGCCGGTCGTTTTGAAAGCCGCGCCGTTCGCAGCAAAGGCGCGATCACTGTCGGTCCTGTCACAATCATGATCCCACCGAAGACCGCCGAGGACTCCCAGCTTAGCCCCGCAACGTAATGAAGTGCCAAGGCTGATGTGAGCCAGCCAAGCGGCGCACCGACAAAGACCAGTCGTTTCACGCCTTTCACCGCATCCTGTAGCGTATGGAAATTGAGCGTGAGCCCCCCTTCAAACAGGATGATCGCCACTGCGATGGAGATCATTGGCGACATCAAAGGGCCAATGTCCCGTTCCGGATCGAAAACGCCCGCCACCGGACCGATCAAAATACCCGCCAGCAACATCAAGACGATCGCAGGCATTCGCAGCCGGAACGCCAGCCATTGCGATCCAACGCCAAAAACGCCGACAAGCGCAAAGGCCATCACTGGTTGAAGCGCATCGCTCGCTGTTTCAAGTGCCATCAGTTACTCCCGGCGGTACGGGCGTCCCCCCAATCAGACGCTTGTGTTCTTGGATCGCAAACCGATCAGTCATTCCAGCAATATAATCAGAAACGATCCGCGCCAAAGCAGTTTCGCTCCCCGCGCAGGCCACATCTTTGCGCCATTGCTTTGGCAATTCCTCGGGGTTTTCCATGAAAAACGGGAAAAGCTCATCGATCATATGCGTGACCGCCTCGCGCATCTCGATCACGACGGGGGCACGGTACATACGGGTGAAGAGAAACTTGCGGATGACCTTCAGGTCTTCCCAAAGTTCTGGTGTGAACTGCACCATCATCCGACCCGCATGGCGCACGTCATGTACACTCGCTGGACCAAGCTCCGCCAATTTGCGGCGGCTGACGACAATAACGTCCTCCACCAAAATACCAAAGAACCGGCGTAACGCCTCGTGCCGACGGCGATAGTAATTGAGGCCCGGATACTTGCGATCCACTTCCGCAAAGCAATCTTGCAAAATCGGCATCTCTGCCAATTCATCGGTGCTAAACAACTCCGCCCGCAAACCATCATGCAGGTCATGATTGTTGTAGGCAATGTCATCCGCCAAGGCCGCCGCTTGCGCCTCCGCACTGGCGTGGGTGTTCAACTCCAAATCATGCCGCTCGTTATAAAGCGCTAAGGCATATGGGATGTCACCTGTCACCGGCCCATTGTGCTTAGCAATGCCTTCCAAGGTTTCCCACGTCAGGTTCAGCCCGTCCCATTCGGCATAGTGTCGTTCCAACGATGTCACGATCCGCAGAGCCTGCGCGTTGTGGTCAAACCCGCCATAGGGCTGCATCAGACGGTCCAGCGCGTCTTCTCCTGTGTGCCCGAACGGTGTGTGGCCCAAGTCATGCGCCAAGGCGACGGCCTCGGTCAGCTCTACGTTCAACTCCAACGCCGCCGCCACGGTTCGCGCAACTTGAGCCACCTCAATTGAGTGTGTAAGACGGGTGCGAAAGTAGTCGCCCTCATGTTCAATAAAAACTTGGGTCTTATGCTTCAGCCGCCGAAACGCGCTTGCATGAATGATACGATCCCGATCCCGTTGGAACGGGGATCGAAAGAGGGATTCCTCTTCAGGAAACAACCGACCGCGCACATTGCTCGGATCGGTCGCATAAGGCGCTGCCATGCCCTTGCCTGCCTTGTCGTCTTTGCCTGCTGCCCTTATATCTGGGTTCGAACCCGACGAATAGGTCTTTAAAATGCTCACCCTTCCCCCCAAAGTGACCGAACGCGCATTTGAGCGTCTGGCCGAGATTGGTGCTTCCGATCAAGGCAAAGCCCTACGGGTCGCAGTCGAAGGCGGCGGGTGTTCTGGCTTCCAGTATGAGATTGATCTCGATGACGTCAAAGATGGAGACTTGGTGCTGGAAGGCGCGGGCGAGAAAGTCGTCATTGATGACGTGTCTTTACCGTTCCTGACCGAAGCTGTGATTGACTTCACCGAAGAACTGATTGGCGCGCGGTTTGTGATCAACAACCCGAATGCGACCAGTTCTTGCGGCTGCGGGACTAGTTTTTCGATTTGACCTAATCCAATCCTAGTTTTCATCGAAAGTCTGAAACGCACTATGCCTAGGAATCTTAAAACTGTTCTGTTTCACGCGCTTTGATTATGGGGTCTAACGTTCCTAGGTGGCTTCGTTGTCGGATTTTATGGTGGTCTAACTGGTCAGCAAATGTCCATTCAGGCCATTGGTGTCGCTAACATTGTGATAATCTTCGCCGGTGTCTACTACTATTGCTTGATCAAACGCGTGAGCTGGCGCCATTTCGCTCAAGTATTTGTTGCTCTATTTTTGTTCAGCTTGCTCAACGTCGTATTATTTGGTGTGTTTCTTGGCCAAGTAATCATCGGAACGATGATCATCGCCGTTGTAGGCGCGGTCGCTAAGGTATTTGCAGATCTGGTTTCCAAAAAAGACGATAAATCCGTTTAGACAAAAACTGATTTACCTAAAGCTTGCGTTCTGACACGTTGCAACGTGCAAACCACTTTGAACACTCACATGAAAATCACCACCCTACGCATTTAATAGACAGACCTACCCTATGTGGGCGGCACTTATAGCTAGGGCGCGGGCAACGAGATCTCCGTTGCCAAGGCCTCCGTCGTTGTGATTGAAACCGACGCAGGCATCACGGGTTGTGGCGAATTCACACCCTGCGGCGAGAATTACATGGTCGCGCATTCGCAGGGTGTCGCAGCCACTGCAAAACTCCTTGCACCCGTTCTCATAGGTCAAGACCCACGCCAGATCGACGCGATTGACTACGCGATGGACCACGCCGTCCAAGGCCACGGATACGCAAAATCACCCATTATCGCGGCTTGCTATGACATTCTGGGCAAAGCGCTGGAGGTGCCGGTCTGGATGCTGATCGGCGGCAAACTCACCGATGGGGCGCCGATGTACCGCGTGGCCCCTCAGAAATCCGTCGAAGAAACCAAGGCCGAACTCAATCAACACCGCGCTGCGGGCTATCGTCAGTTTCAGGTCAAAGTTGGCGCAGATTGGGAGGTCGACATCGACCGCATACGCAGCACAGTCCCGCTGCTACAAAAGGGCGAAAAGGCGACGGCAGATGCGAACCAAGGTTGGCGGGTCGACAGTGTAATACGCGTCGCCAATGCCACCAAAGACCTCGACTTCATCCTTGAACAGCCCTGCCACACCTACGAGGAATGCCAACAGGTGCGTCGCCATGTCAGCTAGCCAATGAAGCTCGACGAATGCGTCACGGGAATGCGCGCGGCACAGCGCATTGTTCAGGACCAAGGGGCGGAAATCTGCTGTCTCAAGATCTCAAACCTCAGCGGCCTCGCCAAAGCGCGGCGCGTGCGCGATTTCCTCATCGCAAATCGCATTCCTGTTGTGTCGGAGGATACGTAGGGCGGCGAGATTACGTCCTCCGCCGTGGCCCATTTCGCGGCCTCAAAGCCCGAAGACTACCTCATCAATTCCACTGACCTGCACAACTACAACACCCGCTCAACCGGCATCGGCGGGCCGACTGTCAAAGATGGGAAGCTCTTCGCGACAGACACGCCCAGACTGGGCGTGGAACCGGATTACTATAGCATCGGTGATCCCGTTGCAATTTATCGCTAATCGCCCGAACTCCGAATTCACTCCACTAAACCTCGCCTCCGGATCGCCCGCGATACGGTTCGCGCCCGATCCCGTCCCCCAGGGCGGGCGCGAATGAACTACGTAAGAAAAAATTTGCAACCTAAGCACTTTGCGGCACATTCGGTGCAAACACAGAGCCGCCCTCGGGCTCGGGCGCAAACCTACTGTCGCGCAGCAACTGAAAACACACGTACTACGTTTCTAAGGAACTAAGTCGACTTGGCAGCGCTGTTCCGCGGCATTTTGGTAATCCCATAAGCTTTGCGCGCCGTTACCAGCCGCAAATCCTCTGGGTCCATGCCCAAACTCAACATCGTCTCGCGGTCATAGCGCTGACGCGCCACATCGGCGTCATGCTTTGTGCCGAACAAACGATCGATCCACCCCATACCAAAACTGACATGATAGGTCGCATGATGATCTTGATAATGATGCGCCAAATGGCTCCTGGTGATCCGCTGCGCAATCCGTCCCTTTGGAACATTCAAATGCGCAATCGTGTGGCAGTATTCGTAGAAGGTGAACGCCCCAATCGACCCCACAAAGATCGCAACGACCGCGAACAAAGCCGCGTTGGTCACCCCGATTAACGGCCACAGCACAAGCGTATGCACCACAACGGACACCAAGCCGAACCTCACAGCGAACCAATGGTCATCGCCGGTGAAGAACTCAGGATCAGTGGGGAATTCATGATGCCCAATGTGCGACCGATACAGGTCATTGAACACACCCTGATCGGTCGGCGGCTCCCGATGATACAGGAACCGGTGCATGCAGTACTCGACAAAAAACTGGGCAACGACACCATAGCCCAAAGCGATCAACATCCACGCTTCAAACTGCGCGAATAGAACAACCAAACCGATCAGAAAGAACGGTGCCAGTCGATGCAAACCGCCCATATTCATCAAAACGCGCAGGGTTGGAATCATGGTTTTCTCCTTTCACCCAACGTAACTCGAAGCAGTTTAAATCGCCAAGCCGGACGTCGCGGCAAATCTCAGAAGGCTTCGCCCTTGCGCACAGCCTCTTCGACATCCGCTACATCAGCGCCCGACAATCCATAGACCTCTTGTGCCGTATTCGCCGAAATATAGCCCCGCGCCAAATCACGCTTCACCAACTCCGCAGATCGTTCTTTCGGATCGCCGTAGCCAGCGCCACCGGGAAACGCCATGACAACTTTCCGACCATGGGGCACGAACTGCTTGCCCTTCACAGTCATCGCCCTGCCATCATCCTGCGCGATTTCGGTGGCCGCACCACCCTGCCCGCCACGACGCCCGCGGGCCGGATGATCGCGCCGGTCAAACATCGCTTGAATGTCAAACTCATGCCCTTCCATAGCACCGACTTCCATGTGCTGCCCAAGACCACCCCGCATCTTGCCCGCGCCACCGCTGCCTTCGCGCAGCTCTTTGCGCCAGATGATCACAGGGCCTGCGTGCTCCGTCGCCTCAATCGGCATCGTCATCACACCAGAAGGAAACGCCGTCGCATTCAACCCGTCAAACTCAGGCCGCGCGCCCGAGCCGCCAGAGTTAAACGTTAACACCTCTGACCGCCGCGCATCCTCTGGTGCCGGCCCATCGGTCCGAGGCCGCAAAGACACTTGGAAGTTACACAAACACCCCGCGCCTTCAGCTGGCACCAACAATGGTACAATCTTGTCAAAAGCATCAAACACCGCGTCCGGCACGAAATGCCCAACGATATGGCGCAAGGCCACTGGGGCCGGATGCACCGCATTCACGATCGTGCCTTCGGGCGCCACTACCTCAAACGGTGCGAGAGAGGCAGCGTTGTTAGGAATTTCCGGTGCAATGGCAACTTTCAGGGCATAGCAAGCATAGGCCTTGGTATAGACCAACGGGCAGTTGATGCCTTTCTTATCGACTCCTGTTGTGCCCTCAAAATCAGTGACAATCCGATCCCCTTCAACCGAGACCTTCACCTGCAACGTAATCGGCCGATCAAACCCGTCCATCGTCATTGATCCTGTGGCCGAGGTCTGAGGCAAGGCGGCGATCCGCTCCAAAGTGGCCTTGCGAGAGTTGGTTAGGATGAACTCCGCGATCCCCTCCAAATTCTCAAGTCCAAACTCTTCCATCATGTCGATTAAGCGACGATGCCCAATCTCATTACAGGTCGCGAGCGCATAGACATCCCCAATCAACTGATCCGGCTCACGCACGTTGCCGCGAATGATCCGCACCAAAGTGTCATCGACCTCTCCCCGATCCGCAAATTTCATGATCGGGATATACAGCCCTTCTTCATAAACACTGTGCGCATCGGCTCCAAACCCGCGTCCGCCAATGTCGACGATGTGCGCCGTGCAGGCAAGAAAGCCAACCAAAGAACCCTTATGAAAGGACGGCGTGACCATCGTAATGTCATGCAAATGGCCCGTGCCCTCCCACGGGTCGTTGGTGATATAGACATCGCCTTCGAACATATTCTCGCGCCCAATGCGGCGAATGAAATGCGCCACCGCATCGGCCATCGCGTTCACGTGTCCGGGCGTCCCCGTCACCGCCTGCGCGAGCATGTTGCCATGCAGGTCATAAACCCCCGCCGACAAATCCCCCGCCTCGCGCACAGACGTCGAAAAAGCCGTGCGCACCAAAGCCTGGGCTTGTTCCTCAACCACCGAAATCAAGCGGTTCCACATCACCTGATAGGCCACTGTCGAATGTGTCTGAGCCATGACCTTATCCCTTCTTCACAACATCAATGCAGCCATCGGGCTGACGGATTGCCTTGCGACTGGCAGGGACAATGATCGTGGTTTCATCTTCCGTGATCGCAACCGGTCCCTGCGCGACAGCGCCTGTTACCATGCCATCCCGTAGCACTACGTCCGCGTCGAGATAAGCGCCCTCTGCCGCATCAAAGATAGGGCGTTGACCTTCTGCCGAAGCAACACCGCCGCCTCTCTCCACATCAATCAAATCAACCTGCTCTTGCGGTGTCGTTGCATTCACCGACCATACGGTAATCTCAATATCCATACCTGCAACTGGGCGACCAAAGAGCTTGGTATAATCCTCTTCAAACCGCGCCTCAAAGACTGACACATCTGGGGTCATCGCCTGCTCTTCGGTCAGGGAGATAGGGATTTCCCACCCCTGCCCCGTGTAGCGCATATAGACCTTAAACTCGCTCAGAATCTCCGCCTCAGCATCGCAGGTGCGCACAAAGCCCGTTGCCTCTTCCCGCAACTCGGTCAGCAAGGCTTTGATCACCTCAGGATCAAAATCGCTCAGCTTCATATAGACAGACCGATTGGCCTCAAAACTGAACGGCGCGCGCAAAAAACCAATCGCCGATCCAACACCCGCTCCGGGCGGAACAATCAACCGATCCACACCAAGCTTTTCACAAAGCCGTCCCGCGTGAAGCGGCGCTGCCCCACCAAAAGCAATCATCGTATATTCGCTCAGGTCTTCGCCATTCTCCACCGCGTGAACGCGCGCCGCATTAGCCATGTTCTCATCCACAACCTCAGCCACACCATGCGCCGCCTCAACGGCCTCCATATCCAGCTGATCGCCCACATGCACCGCCAAAGCCACGCGGGAATTATCTGGATGCAACTGGATCGACCCACCGGCAAAATTATCTGGATCAAGCTTACCTAAAACCAGATCAGCATCCGTCACCCCAGGCCGCTCACCGCCGCGCCCATAGCACGCAGGCCCCGGTTCAGACCCCGCGCTTTCCGGCCCTACTCGGATTTGGTTGAGCGCATCCACATGGGCAAGCGATCCACCACCGGCGCCAATCTCCACCATATCGATCACAGGAATGGAAATCGACATCCCCGACCCTTTCTTGAACCGATAGGTTCGCGCCACCTCAAACACACGGCTGGTTTTAGGCGTCTGATCTTTGATCAAACAAATCTTCGCCGTGGTGCCGCCCATGTCAAAGGACAACACCTTATCCAGCCCATAGCGCGCCGCGATATGCGCTGCAAAAACCGCCCCGCCCGCTGGACCGGATTCCACCAAACGCACCGGAAAATCCGAGGCATTCTGGATCGAAATAATCCCGCCGCCAGAGTGCATCAGGAAGATGCGACAGGTCACGCCTTCCCCCGCCAATCGCGCTTCAAGCCGACCTAAATAAGAACTCATCAACGGCTTGATGTAGGCATTGGCCACGACAGTATTGAACCGCTCATATTCCCGCATCTGAGGCGAAACCTCGGAAGAGATCGACACCGAGACATCCGGCAAGCGTGCCTGCAAAATATCCCGTACCATCTGTTCGTGCTTTGGGTTCAAATAGGAATGGATCAACCCAATCGCGACGGACGAGAACCCAGCCTCTTCGATCTGATCGACAACACGTTCAACCTCGGCAGGATCAAGATCAATCATGATCTCACCCTTGGCGTTCACCCGTTCTTCAACTGTGAACCGCATCTGACGCGGCAACAAAGGCTCCGGCAGGGTCAGGTTCAGATCATATTGCTCAAACCGAGATTCGGTCCGCATCTCGATCACATCGCGAAATCCTTGCGTCGTGATCAGCGCCGTCTTCGCCCCGCGCCGCTCGATCAACGCATTGGTTGCCAGCGTCGTGCCGTGAATGATCTGCTCAATCACAGAAGGCTCAATTGCCCCAAGCGCACAAACCTGACGCATCCCATCAATGATCGCATCCTCAGGCGCGCCATAAGTCGTCAGCACCTTGGTCGAAAACACCTCTCCGTGTTTTTCCAACACGACATCGGTGAAGGTACCGCCAATGTCGACGCCCATGCGAATAGATGCGGTTTTCATTGCTGGCCTCTTAGTGATCACATGACAGTGTCACTCAACACCAAAACCGCATCAGCAATCAAATCGATTAAATTTCTATATCTGATCAATTTTTATGATGCAGCAAAAACCTCCGCGGCAATCTCAGCCGCCCGGTCGACAAAGCGAGCCGCCCGATCCGCGTGGTAACGCGCATAGAACTCCAATTCCGGCGGCGCCCAATCAACCTCAATCAGACGCAATTCACCGCGATCCACATCTCCCTGCACCAAAGGACGCGGCAGCAATGCAACGCCAACCCCTTCATGCAGCATCGGCAAACACGCCGACAGGGCGCTCGATTGCACAATCTGCCCCACATCCAGCCCGCGTTCCCGCGCTACGTCATGCAAGGCAAGACCCGCCTGCGTCTCCCGCGCATGGGTCATCACCGGCTGTTCAAAGAGCTGCTCTACGCTCTTTCGAACACACGCTTGCGCAGCGCCCTCCACCCGTTCAACCCAAACATAAGGCACACGGCCTAGCGCGATTTGCGCACTCACCTTTCGCGAAAACGGTGTATTCTGAAGCGCGAGGTTCAATAGCCCCGCCCCTAACAAGTCATCGATCTTGGCCGACAAATCGACCTGCAATTCGATCTTCAACTGCGGATACTCCGCCCGAAGGCGTTTCAAAAACGGCTGCAACCACGTGCAAGCCACCAACTCAGTCACCCCTAACCGCAATCGCTCCGTCACACTGTCCCTGCGCCCCGCCGCTTCCAACAGCGCCTCGCCGGCCCACAAGACCTCTCGCGACTTCCCTAAAAGCGCCTCACCTTCTGCTGTCAAACGCACCGATCCCGCATCCCTATGCAAAAGCGTCGCCCCTAGCGTCGCCTCCAACGCAGCGATCCGGGCGGAAATATTGGGCTGCGTCGTCCCTAATGCCTCCGCCGCCGCGCGAAACGTGCCCAAATCGACCACGAAAACAAAAGCTTCGAGCTGCTTTAGCGTAAACCGGCTTTTTATCATATCCTCACAAACGATAAATTTAACTAATCAAACGTGCCTTATCCGAGTCCCCAAAGCAATGCGAACTTGAGCTTCCCAATCGCTTCCGTCACAACGGATGCCAAAGGGGATAGGCCATGAAAATTGCGACCTTCAATATCAACGGCGTCAAAGCCCGTATCGGCGCGCTAACCGACTGGCTCAATGAAAGCCAACCCGACGTCGCCGTACTGCAAGAGATCAAATCGGTCGATGAAGCTTTCCCTCGCCAACACTTCGAAGACCTTGGTTATCGCGTGGAAACACACGGGCAAAAGGGCTTTAACGGCGTCGCGATCTTCTCCAAAATCCCGCTCGAGGATGTCACTCGCGGCCTCCCGGGCGATGACAGCGATGAACAAGCCCGATGGATCGAAGCCACGGTCATGGGCGACACACCCGTTCGGGTATGCGGTCTGTACCTCCCCAATGGCAACCCTGCCCCCGGCCCCAAATACGACTATAAACTCGCGTGGATGGAGCGCCTGAAAGCCCGCGCCGAAGCCCTTCTCGCCGATGAACAACCCGCGCTGATGTGCGGCGACTACAACATCATCCTTCAAGCCGAAGACGCCAAACGCCCCGAGGCTTGGACCGAAGACGCGCTATACCGAATGGAAAGCCGCGAAAGCTATCGCCGCATCCTGAACCTAGGCTTCACCGAAGCCTTCCGCGCCACCACCCACGGCGACGGGCATTATTCCTTCTGGGATTACCAAGCCGACGCATGGGGTCGCAACGACGGCATCCGCATCGACCACTTCCTGCTAACCCCGCAATGCGCCGATCTGCTTAACAGCTGCTGGATCGAAGCTGAAGTCAGAGGCCGCGAAAAACCCTCCGATCACGTCCCCGTCTGGGTCGACCTCGCCGCATAAACCGCTAAAGCTCTCTCATCTTGGCCCAAAAACTCTCCCCGAAGGGCCGTTTTCCCACTGTTGCCACATCGGCCAATTCAGGCTAAACGCCAATCAGGTCGACAGGACACCCAGACGCTGCCAGCCCATCAGGGCCACGCTAAACCTGTTGTTTCAAACGTTCGGACCGTCATCCCATGACGCTTCGGTCGACAAGGGCAGCTCTCGACCCAACCCATGCGTCTGAATGGAGAGATACATGACCCGGTCCCCACTCCCCCTCGTGATCGAGGACCTGTCTGCCTTTGCGCAGACCTTACGAAAACACTGGCCCACTGAAGAGCCGAGCCACACTCAGGTTCTTGGCTTGATCGCGAAATCAGCAGGCTATCGCAATCATCAGCACCTGAAGGCTGAGGCCCAAGCATACCCCGACCTGTCGAAAGAGGCAGAGCGTCGTATCCAAGACGCGTTGCGCGTTTTCGACGATACGGGGCAAATGTTGCGCTGGCCCAAGAAAACCTCCGTCCAAGCCCTCTGTATGGCATGGTTTTGGAGCCGATTGCCCGCGAAAACAGATATGTCGGAACCTGGGGTGAATGAGATCCTGCAAAGTGCCGAGCGTTTCGGGGATCACGTTTTGCTACGCCGATCGCTGATCGACCACAAGCTCGTCACCCGAACTCTCGACGGTGCCACCTATCGGCGGATCGAACAAAGCCCGTCGCCAGAGGCCCGTCAGGTTATTCGTGTTCTGTCGGAACGCGTTCTTCGGTCACAGGCCAACCCAGACAATGCGGGTACACGCCCTGCATTTGGCGAAGCGCTCTAGCGTCCCTCAAAAACGGCTGGTCGCTTTTCTAGGAAAGCGACCACGCCCTCTTTGAAGTCACGGGTCTTGCCGCATTTCCCCTGCAACTTCGCCTCCAGCGCCAATTGCCCATCCAGATCATTGTCGTGAGACGCATGTAGCGCGTCTTTCAAGTACCGGTAAGTCTCCGTCGGCCCTTGAGCCAATTGTGCCGCCCGCGCCTGCCAATGCCGCGCAAATTCATCTGCCGGTGCGGTCTCGTAGATCATGCCCCAATCAGCGGCTTGTTTGGCACTGATCTTATCGGCAAAGAGCGCCGCCCCCATCGCGCGCGCCATACCAATCTGGCGCGGCAACATCCACGTCCCGCCCGCATCAGGGATCAGACCGATACGCGTAAAGGCTTGCACAAAATACGCATCCTCGCTCGCGATCACCACATCTGCAGCCAAAGCAAGGTTCGCACCCGCACCCGCCGCAGGGCCGTTCACAGCACTAATTGTTGGGATTTTGCAGTCAAAAATGGCCTTCAACATCGGCACATATTCGTCACGCAAGGTCCGCTCCAAATCCAACCGGGCCGCGTTTCCGCCGTCGCCCAAATCTTGGCCAGAACAGAACGCCTTGCCGCGACCAGTGATCACCAGCACCCGCGCCTCTTGCTCGGCTGCTTTCACCGCATGGGTAATCTCTGCCCGCATTTGTGTATTCAATGCGTTCATCACCTCCGCACGGTTCAACGTAATAACGCCGACACCTGTGCGGTTGACGTAAGAAATAGCCTGATACTGCATGAAATGGGTCCCTTTGGTAATCTTTCGCTCAATCTAGTTAACCGGTCAGTTTAGAAAACCCCTACACAGCGTCACGAATTGAGAATTTTGTCCAATTCGGCTTGTTCGTCTTGGCTGAGCCCTTCATCTGCGGCTTTGGGCTTCCGCCGGATCGCTGCCCAACCGATCCCAAGCGCCACCAAAAACATGGCTGGTGCGGCCACCCACAAAATCAGATTTGCCCCGTCTCGCGGTGGTGTCAGCAAAACAAATTCGCCAAATCGCGCCGACAGGTAATCCAGAACCTGCTGATCCGTGTCACCAGCAACCAAACGCTCACGAATGATCACCCGAAGATCGCGCGCAACAGTGGCATGGGATTCATCGATGCTCTCGTTTTGACAGACCGGGCAGCGCACCAATTGAGAAATCTCGCGCGCCCGTTCCTCCAAAACAGGATCGTCCAGCATCTCATTCGGCTCAACCGCCCAAAGCGGGGCCGCCCAAAGCATCAAAGCGACCGCCAGCCATCTCATTCCGCTGGCACCGTTTTTGCCTTCGCCGCACCCGCAGCGACACGCAGACGACGATCAGACAGTGACAGCAAGCCGCCAAGCGCCATCAAAATACAGCCGCCCCAAATCCAATTGGCCAGCGGTTTGATATAAAGCCGAACGGCATAGCCACCGCCCTCTTGCGGATCACCAATCACAGCATAAACGTCCCGTAGAAACCCATTGCGGATCGCCGCCTCAGTCGTTGGCATCTGGGCGACCGGATAAAACCGCTTCTCTGGCTGCAAGACATAACTCTGCCCGCCCCGCTCAATCGCAACATCAGCGATCGTCGTAACATAATTCGGGCCACGCTCCTGCCGTACATCGGCAAGCGTCACGTCATATGAGCCGACCTGATAGCTTTCACCAATCTGCGCAACGCGAATATCCTCAGTCTCCCAAGCAAGAATGCCAGCAACGCCAAGGAAGGTCACACCAATACCGAAATGCGCCAAAGCCTTGCCCCAGTCCGCCCGTGGCAAGCGACGCAACCGCCGGACCCGATCCGACATGCCACTGCGCCCCGTCCGTGACCACAAATCCGTCAGCGCACCGCCCACGACCCAAACACCAAGGGTCATTCCGACCGGCCCCAATGCAGAGCGCCCTGTCTGCACCGCATAGGCGAGCAATCCAATGGTAACTGCTAGAACGGCCCACCCTACAAGGCTCTTCGCTGTGCGTTTGATCGATCCACGCTTCCACGCCAGCATCGACCCAATCGGCAGCGCCAACGCCAAAGCGATCATGAACGGCGTGAAAGCTGCGTTAAAGAACGGCGGCCCGACGGACAAAACCCGCCCCGTCGCCATTTCGGCGATCAACGGCCACATCGTCCCAATGAACACGACAAACGCACTCACCGCGAGCAGGATGTTGTTCAAAACCAACGCACTTTCGCGGCTCACAATCCCGAACGCGCCTTTGGCTTCCAACGCCACAGATCGGATCGCAAACAGTGCCAGCGATCCGCCGGTGAAAATCACCATGATGGCGAGGATATAAACACCCCGCTCGGGATCATTGGCAAAGGCGTGCACCGACGTCAGGACGCCGGACCGCACAATAAAAGTACCCAACAGCGAGAACCCGAAAGCAAGGATCGCCAACAAAATCGTCCAGCTTTTCAAAGCTTCACGCTTTTCCACAACAATAGCCGAGTGCAGCAAAGCCGCCGCAAAAAGCCAAGGCATAAAGCTCGCGTTTTCCACCGGATCCCAAAACCAAAATCCACCCCAGCCAAGCTCGTAATAAGCCCACCAAGAGCCAAGCGCGATGCCCACCGTGAGGAACATCCAAGCGGCCAAGGTCCAAGGGCGCACCCAACGCCCCCACGCCGCATCCACCTTCCCTTCAATCAAAGCGGCGACAGCGAAAGAGAACGTCATGCTCAGTCCGACGTATCCCAGATACAAAAGTGGCGGATGAAACGCCAAGCCAGGGTCTTGCAAAAGCGGGTTCAGATCGCGGCCGTTCAGCGGCGCGAACTCCAGCCGGACAAACGGGTTCGAAGTGAAAATGATAAAGGCGTAAAACGCAACGGAGACTGCGGCCTGAACCGCCAAAACGCGCGCCTTCAGACGCGCCGGCAAATCATCTCCAAACCACGCTGCACAGGCGCCAAATATCGCGAGGATCAGCACCCAAAGCAGCAAAGATCCTTCGTGATTCCCCCAAACACCACTGATTTTATAGATCAACGGCTTGTCCGTGTGAGAATTCAGATAGACCAGCTGGACCGAAAAATCCGAGACAACAAAAGCCCATGTCAGCACGGCAAAGGCAAAGCCAACTAAAATGACTTGCGACGTTGCCGCAGGTTCTGCCAAAGCCATCCACCCACGCCAATTCTTATGCGCACCCACCAAGGGCACGATCATTTGCACGATGGAAATAGCGAAGGCCAGAATCAAACAGAAATGAGCAAGCTCGATCAACATGCCCCTGATATAGCGCAGTCAGACCGGTTCGGACATGCCCCATACGCGATTTTCAACGCGACATTATGGCAGCGACAACCCTCCGTTCAGCGCATAAGTCAGCCCTGCGACGATCAACCCGCCAATCATCAACCGGACAAGCCATTTCAACGTATCCTCATTCGCAGACAAACGCTCTGTCACGTTCAGCCGATGCAACTCATTCACAGCGTTACGTGTCTCCAAAGCCGCCAACCGCTCATCCACTTTAAGATGCCAATCATTGTCCATTCTGCGACTCCCAATCCGCAAACGCCGGATTGGTTGGGGCTTGCTTTTCTTTCGGCTTTAACAACTCCGACAAACTCAAAGTTTGCGCGACAGAGCGCTGAATTTCCTGCCCTTTTGCTTGATGGCGCGCACCAAAGTAGAAACTCACAATCGCCCCCATCAACCACCAAAGCGGCTCCGGCACCAGCGCCACGCCCTCCATCCGGCTGGCAAACCACACCGGATCGAACATCGCCGTGACGAACAACGCAATTGTGCCCAAGGCCAACATTGGCCGTGGCAACCGGTTGATCCCATCAATCAAACGATCAAATAGGCCCTTACGCAGTTGCGCAAACTCGGCCGCAAATTGCGCCAAGGTCGCCTTCGTCACATCAGTTGCACGTTGATCCGCCTGTTCCGCGTTCACCCGAAACACCTCTGCTGTTTCTGCGATCACATTGCGCCCATCGCCGAAAATCACAGCCATCACCCCCCCCACTAACCCCATGACGCCACCCGTGCTTGATGCTGTGCTGCGGTCAGATGGTATTTCGGTGCTATGAATTTCTCCGTTCGACGAAACCAACCTCCTTTGCCGCCATCGCGCCTGCGCGCGTATTTGCGCGACGCCACACGCCGGTCGGCAAGATCGTAATAGAAATTTCGCTGCGCAATCCCGTAGGCATCAACCAAATGATCTGGCGCCGCCAGAAAGGCGCGCTGAGCCGCTGCAATCGTTTGCGGTCCAATCACCCCATCGACTGTAACGTCAATCCGCATCTGATTGAAAAACCTCTGTAAAACCCGAAACGCATGACTGCGTGCATTGACATAGATATCAAACACCGACGCGCGAAGCGGTTCTGGCAGCGCATCAATCCGTGGCCCATGAAAGTAATGATCGATAAAGATGTTGATCGCCGTGTCACGCGGCAAAACCTTCACATCATCCGCCGTCACACGCCCGTCGCCGTCCAGATCAAGCCCAAGGCGACGCATGGTGTGGATCGTCACACCATGGTTCGTCGTGCCACCCCGATCATCCGGGTCATTCACATAGCCGCCCTCACGGCGCACAATCTCTTGGGCAATCTCTCGGACGGTTGGCATGAACGCCTCCTGCAATCATTGCAGAAAGCGTGCCGCCTAATGGTTAAGGCTGTCGTTAGGCACCGTCCGGTTCGACGTAAATTCCGTTTTCCTTCAACACGTCGAGCACTTCTTTCGGGATATACTCTTCGTCATGTTTCGCAAGGATTTCAAACGCTTCAAAGGTACCGTTCACGTAGCGACCTTGCCCAACCATTCCCTGATTTTCCTCAAAGAGGTCCGGCAGAATGCCATCATACGTCACAGGCACCACATTGATCCCATCCGTCACTCTGAACGAGATTTCAGTCCCTTCGCCGCGTTGGATCGATCCTTCTTCAACAAGTCCCCCAATCCGAAACACCTCCGTCGGGCTTGGCGGATTCTCTGTCACCTGCGTCGGCGAGTAGAAAAAGTTGATCCCGTCCCGCATCGCATAACCAATAAGCGCCGTTGAGATGACCAACGCGAAGAACGCGACGATGATGATTTGAATACGTCTTTGTTTTTTGAGCGATTTCATGGGAACACCGGGGCCAACATCAATCCTTCAGTCTCTGGCAGACCTAACATCAGATTGGCGTTCTGCAAGGCCTGCCCAGATGAACCTTTCGTCAGATTATCAAGCGCGGCAATCACCATCACACGGCCTGCAACACGGTCAGCGACCACACCGATGTGGCAAAAGTTGCTGGCGCGGATATGTTTGGTCGACGGCGCCTCACCTTTCGGTAGCACCGTGACAAACGGCTCATCCGCATAGGCCGCGTCTAAGGCACCATAGATCGCCTCCACATCACCCTCCACATAGACCGTCGCCAAAATACCGCGGTTTGCAGGCACCAGATGCGGGGTGAACTGCACATGCACGGGCCGCCCCGCTACAGCCGAAAACTCCTGATCAAACTCGCCCAAATGCCGGTGCGTGCCGCCCACAGCGTAAGCGTGATATCCTTCGGACAATTCAGCATGTAGCAAGTTTTCCTTTAGCGCCCGCCCAGCACCCGATACCGCCGCTTTCAGATCGATGATAATCGTATCGAGATCAATCACACCCGCCGCAATCAACGGCCGCAACGCATATTGCCCCGTCGCCGCGTTGCATCCTGTTCCCGCAACTAGCCGCGCATTGGCAATCTCATGGCGGTAAAACTCGGTCAGCCCGTAAACCGCCTCTTTCTGCATCTCGACGGCTGAATGCGGCTTGCCATACCATTTCTCATACTCCGCCGGATCGCGCAGCCGGAAATCGGCGGACAGGTCCACGATCTTCAAGTAACGCGGTAGTCCAGAGATCACTTTCTGAGATGTCGCATGGGGCAAGGCACAGAACACCAGATCAACACCGTCGAAGGACATATCTTCGATCGTGGTCAGAACCGGCAGCTCCAAATGGCGCAAATGCGGGAACACCTCAGCCATGCTCAACCCCGCTTTCGAATTGCCGGACAGGCCGACAATCCTCAACGATGGATGGGTTGCGATCAACCGGACGAGCTCTGCGCCCGTATAGCCAGAAGCGCCAAGGATGGCGACGTTGTAAGTCATTCTTCGAATCCCTTCTTCGTAAGGGTATGTAAGGAAAACAGCCGCGGCTGCCAATTATGCGGAGATAAAGCTGATTTCTCGTCGCAAAAATTGGGTCGCACGGTCAGACACGCGCTGCGGATCACCGGTGGTCAGATAAGTCGTTCCCTCGCCGCCACCGATAAACTCTGGCCTGCGGTCCAGATAGTCCTTCAGACTGTCACCAACCAAGTTCGCCTGACTAAACACCTTCACATCCGCGCCCAGCGCGTCTTGGAACGTTTTGTGCATCAGCGGGTAATGCGTGCAGCCCAAAATCGCGGCATCCGGCTTCGGCATCTTCCGTTTCAGCGCATCCACATGACTGCGCACCAGCGCCTCCGCCAAAATCATATCGCCATCTTCAATCGCATCGACAACGCCACCACAGGCCTGCGCCTCTACATCGACACCGATAGCCCGAAACGCGAGTTCACGCTGAAACGCACGGCTCGCCACTGTGGCGGGGGTCGCAAAAAGCGCCACATGTTTTGTCTCGACCTCTCGCGGCGGGGAGTTATCGCCCCACTGGCGTTCTGTCAGCGCTTCGATCATCGGCACAAAGACCCCAAGCACCCTCTTGTCCTTCGGCACCCAAGCCTCTTGCATCCGCCGCAAGGCTGCCGCAGAGGCCGTGTTGCAGGCCAAAATCACAAGATCGCAACCCTGATCGAACATCTGCGCCACGGCGGAGGTCGTCAGATCATAAATGTCATCGGCATCCCGCACGCCATAGGGCGCATGGGCGCTATCCGCGAAATAGACCAACGGAAGGTCCGGCAGAGTATCTTGCACTGCATTGAGGACGGTAAGCCCCCCTAGTCCGCTATCAAATACGCCGACGGCCATGGTCGCGACCTTTATCACTTTGCTCAATCATGAGGCCGAACTGAGAAGACAGCCGCGGCCTTTCCCAAGCCATACGTCGCTTTGCTTCGGAAATCCATCGGTCTTCTAAGCCTTACAAGGTAGCGCGACAAATTCATCGCAAAAGCTGCGCTACTCCGCCGCCATCTCCATCGGTTTCGCCCGCAACACCGCCAGATATTCTTCCCGCCGCTTCGCCGCTTCCCGCGCATTTGCTTCCTTGACCGGACCAAACCCCCGTATCTCCAGCGGAAGTTTCGCCCAAGACACAGCAGCCTCTTTCGTGTCCTCCCGCACGGCAGACAGAACTTCTGCCAAATCCGCCTCATATTCCTTGATCAGCGCTCGCTCCATCTTCCGTTCAGCTGTATAGCCGAACACATCCAAGCACGTGCCGCGCAGCCGCTTAAATCGCGCTAGGATCGGGAACATGCGCGCTGTCATAGCGCCATACTCTTTCTTAAGAGGCCGCCCATTTGCCCCGACCTTACTAAGCACAGGCGGTGCCAAGTGGTGCGTGAGCTTCAAGTCACCATCAAACGTCTCACGCGCTTTGGCTTCGGTATCTTTCAACAACCGCGCGACCTCATATTCGTCCTTGTAGGACAAGAGCTTATGATACCCCAGCGCCACCGCCTCTTTCAAATCGGGATCACTGATCTGCGCCAACCGTTTGGTATAGCGTTTCGCCAAGCGTTTGCTCTGGTACTTCACCAAATAATTCGCGCGAAACGCGATTTTCTCATCCAAGCTCTTTGGCAATGCCACAACATTCGGCGTTAGCACCTTCGCCGCCTCATCGGGATGTAGAAACGCCCAGCGCCCATATTCAAACGCCTGCTTGTTCCGCTCCACAGCCGCGCCATTTAAGGTGATCGCATTTAGGATCGCCTCGAATGAAATCGGTATCGCGCCCATCTGCCATACCGCGCCAAAGATCATCATGTTTGAATAAATGCTATCGCCCATCAGCGCCTTAGCGAGGTCAGAGGCATCAAACATAGCGAAATCGTCGCGCAACCGCGCCTCTAACGACAGTTTCAGCTGGTCAGAGGGCAGCTTAAACTCCGTATCGCGGGTGAAATCGCCAGTGATGATTTCATGGCTGTTCACGACACCCTTGGTCCGACCCGTTTTCATCAAGCCAATGGTCTTAGCGCCAGCACTCACAACCAGATCACCACCGATCAACGCATCCGCCTCCCCCGTCGCCACACGAATGGCCGAAATATCCGAGGGCCTATTCGCCAAACGGCAATGGATGTGCACCGCGCCGCCCTTCTGAGCAAGGCCAGCCATTTCCATCATCCCGGCCCCTTTGCCGTCGATATGGGCCGCCATTGCCAGGACCGCACCAATGGTCACAACACCTGTGCCACCAACACCAGTGATCACCACGTTATGCGTGCCATCAATCTCCGGAAGCTCCGGTTCCAGCATGTCAGGAATATCAATCGAAGCCGTAGCTTCTTTGCGAATTTTCGCACCCTCAATCGTCACAAACGAAGGGCAGAACCCGTTCACGCAGGAGAAATCCTTGTTGCAAGAGGACTGATCAATCGCGCGTTTTCGACCAAGTTCCGTCTCCACCGGCACAATCGACACGCAATTCGACTGCAACCCACAATCGCCACAGCCTTCGCAGACATCGGTATTGATGAACACACGCTTGTCAGGATCGGGAAAAAGGTTCCGCTTCCGCCGCCTACGTTTCTCTGCTGCGCAAGTCTGGATATAGACAATCGCCGTAACACCTTCGACCTTGCTCAGCCGCTCTTGCACCTGCTGCAACTCCGTCCGCTCGAGTAGCGGTACGCCTTTGGGGAACTGCGCGGGATCAACGTCCTCTTTGTCGTCATAAACAACTGTGACGTCCTTCACCCCCATCGCGACAAGCTCTCGGGTGATCTGATCAGCGGTCAACCCGCCATCATTCCCTTGCCCACCCGTCATCGCGACCGCATCATTGTAGAGAATCTTATAGGTGATGTTCGTCCCTGCCAGCAGCGCAAAACGGATCGCTTGCACGCCAGAATGGTTATACGTCCCATCGCCAAGATTCTGAAAAACGTGGCCGCGTTTACTAAACGGTGCTTCACCGACCCAATTGGCCCCCTCACCACCCATTTGGGTAAAGCCGACCGTTTCCCGGTCCATCCATTGCACCATGTAGTGACATCCAATGCCCGCATAAGCACGGCTGCCTTCTGGCACTTTGGTAGATGAATTATGCGGACAACCAGAACAAAAATAGGGCAATCGGGCCGCGATCTCTGGTGCGTTATCGGCCTTTTTTGCTTCAATCAATGCTTCAAGGCCAGACGTCACCTTCGACGATGCACAGCCTTCCTCCACAAAGACATTTCCCAGTTTCTCAGCAATCAAAATCGGATTCAAATCGGCCCGTGTCGGGAATATCTCTTCCTTAATGGCGGAATGCTCATCCCCCTTGTGCCAGCCATAAACGCGACGTCCCCGCCGATCATCAAAAATAGCTTCTTTGACCTGCACCTCTATCAGCTTGCGCTTTTCCTCAACAACAACGATCAACTCCAACCCTTCGGCCCATTCATGGAACGACGCCATATCAAGCGGCCACACCTGCCCGATCTTGTAGGTCGTGATCCCCAGCCTTTCTGCCTCTACCTCATCCACACCCAGCAAAGACAACCCGTGCTGTACGTCGAGCCAATTCTTACCGGCCGCCACGATCCCAATTTTGGCACCGGCTTTCCCGTGCATCCGCTTGTCGATCTTATTCACGCGCGCAAAGACTTCGGCGGCGTGGCGCTTATAATCGATCACCCGTGCTTCTTGTTGCTGAGGCGTTTCGCCCAGCATGATGTTCAACCCCTCTGGCGGCATTGGCACTTCAGGCCGTACGAATTCCGCTCGAAATGGATCAGCCTCCACCACCGAGGTCACTTCAATGGTGTCCTTCATGGTTTTCAAGCCAACCCAAAGGCCTGAAAACCGCGACAGTTCAAAGGCATAAAGCCCATAATCCAAAATCTCCTGCACACCCGCGGGAGAGACAATCGGCATATAGGCATCCAACATCGCCCAATCTGATTGATGTAATGTGGTAGAGCTCTCGCCGGTATGGTCATCGCCCATCGCCATGATCACCCCGCCATGGGGCGAGGTGCCTGCCATATTGGCATGGCGCATGACATCGCCAGACCGGTCCACACCCGGCCCCTTGCCGTACCACAGGCCAAAGACGCCGTCGTATTTCCCCTCACCGCGCAACTCCGCCTGTTGCGAGCCCCAGATCGCTGTCGCGGCGAGGTCTTCATTCAAACCAAGCTGGAATTTCACGTTGGCCTTGGTCAAAGGCTCTGCCGCCCGCGTCATCTGCATATCGACAGCCCCCAAAGGCGATCCGCGATAGCCGGTGACATATCCAGCCGTATTCAAACCCGCTTTTTTATCCCGCGCGCGCTGCATCAACATCAACCGGACCAGCGCCTGCGTCCCGTTCAAAAGAACAGTCGTCTTGTCCAAGTCATACCGGTCGTTCAACGATACCTTTTCGTGGCTCACGGCTTTCCTCCCAAAGCGGCTTCGCTGCTGTTAGGTTAGGTCACAATTGCTGACCTACCAAGAAAAAAGTTCCCCCTTTCACATAATTGGCATGTTAGACTACGGGAACGAAACGAACGCAAACTGCGAGCGATAACAAAAGATCATTTGAGGCAGAAATGGATTGGGACAAGCTAAGAATATTTCACGCGGTCGCGGATGCGGGGTCTTTGACCCATGCGGGTGACACCCTTCATTTGTCCCAATCAGCCGTCAGTCGCCAAATTCGCGCGCTTGAAGAGGCGCTTAATACCACCCTTTTTCATCGTCACGCCCGCGGTCTGATTCTCACCGAACAGGGCGAATTGCTGTTCGACGCTACAAAGTCCATGAACAAAAGGCTGGAGGCCGCCTCTGCCCGGATCAGAGACAGTGAAGAGGAAGTCTTTGGCGAACTGCGCGTCACTACAACAATTGGCTTCGGGACCCTCTGGCTCGCGCCGCGCCTGCCGCATCTATATGAAAAATACCCCGATCTGAAAATAGACCTGATGCTCGAGGAACGGGTGCTTGACCTACCGATGCGCGAGGCCGACGTTGCGATCCGGATGAAAGAACCGTCTCAGGCCGATCTTATCCGTAAACGCCTTATGTCAGTGCGTATGCGTCTCTATGCGACCAAAGAGTACATTCAGAAAAATGGCGCGATCGAGTCAGCGACGGACATCTCAAAGCATCGCCTGATCTGCCAAAACCTGTCCTCCGCCCAAGTCGCCGCCGGCACAACGCTTGTCCGGCATCTGCTCAGCTATGATGTCCCCAGCCTTTTCACCGTCAACAACTACTACGGCGTGCTGCAGGGCGTGCTCAATGGTTTAGGCGTTGGCGTTCTACCAGACTACGTTACCGAAGACTTCCCCGACCTCGTTCGCGTCCTGCCCGATCTCGAATCCGGCGAAGTGCCTGTTTTCTTGGCCTACCCCGAAGAATTGCGTCAATCCAAGCGAATTGCAGCTTTCCGTGACTTCGTTCAGGATGAAATCATCAGCCATCGTAGAAAAATGCGCGAACAAGCGAGTTAGGTTGGTCAAGAGACACCGATAGGTCCATAAATTCCAAAGAGATGACGCCGCTATGCGTAAAATGCATATCGGCTTTGCAATTTTTATCGCTGATTTTTATTAATTGCTTAAAGTCTCAGCCCTATCTGAAGTGTCGAAAGCGATGACGCCTCGCGCTCATCCCTTTTACCTCCCTGTTGGACTTCGCCGGGCCTTGTGCCCGGCTTTTTTCTTTGCCCCTTCCCCTTCTGACCCTCCTCGCCTAAAAGGCCCGCAACTGCTGCTATGGGGATAGGTATGTCAGAGCCAGAACTCACCGAAGAAGTCATCGCCGCACATGGATTCAGCCCCGACGAATGGCAAGAAGTTCTGAACATTCTGGGCCGTACGCCGAACTTCACCGAAATGGGTATTTTCTCGGCGATGTGGAACGAACATTGTTCCTACAAATCGTCGAAGAAATGGCTCCGCACCCTTCCAACCGAAGGCCCGCAAGTGATCTGCGGCCCCGGTGAGAACGCAGGCGTTGTCGATATTGGCGATGGCCAAGCGGTCATCTTCAAAATGGAAAGCCACAACCACCCCAGCTACATCGAACCTTACCAAGGCGCTGCAACTGGCGTTGGGGGTATCCTACGTGACGTCTTCACAATGGGCGCTCGGCCAATCGCAGCAATGAACGCCCTATCCTTTGGTGAACCCGACCACCCGAAGACCCGCCAACTTGTGAATGGCGTCGTTGCCGGTGTCGGTGGTTATGGCAATTGCTTTGGCGTCCCAACCGTGGGCGGTGAAGTCCGTTTTGATCCCGCGTACAACGGCAACTGCCTTGTGAACGCTTTCGCCGCGGGTCTCGCAGACGCGGATAAGATTTTCTACTCCGCAGCCTCCGGCGTCGGAATGCCCGTCGTCTATCTTGGCGCGAAAACCGGACGCGATGGCGTCGGCGGTGCAACAATGGCCTCCGCTGAATTCGACGACACCATCGAAGAAAAACGCCCCACTGTTCAGGTTGGCGACCCCTTCACCGAAAAGCGCCTGATGGAAGCGACGCTAGAATTGATGGCGACCGGCGCTGTGATCTCTATCCAAGACATGGGCGCTGCTGGCCTCACCTGCTCTGCCGTGGAAATGGGCGACAAAGGTGGCCTCGGTGTCCGCCTCGATCTGGAGAACGTACCTCAACGCGAAGAGAACATGACGGCATACGAAATGATGCTGTCTGAATCCCAAGAACGCATGTTGATGGTTCTGAAACCAGAGCTAGAGGCCGAAGCCCGCGCCGTCTTTGAAAAATGGGATCTCGATTTCGCCATTGTCGGCGAAACCCTCCCCGAAGATCGCTTCCTGATCATGCACAATGGTGAAGTCAAAGCCGACCTGCCGCTGTCCAAACTCTCATCAACCGCGCCAGAATACGACCGCCCTTGGGTCGAAACCCCAAGAGCCGAGCCTTTGGGCGAGATCACGGGCGTGAACCCCATCGACGGATTGAAAGCCCTGATCAGCAGCCCGAACTACGCGGGCAAACAGTGGGTCTATGAACAATACGACCAACAGGTCATGGGCGACACGGCAGTAACGCCCGGAACCGGCGGCGGGGTCATCCGCGTGCACGGAACCGAAAAATCCCTCGCTTTCACCAGCGACGTGACCCCGCGCTATGTCAAAGCCAACCCAGTAGAGGGCGGCAAACAAGCCGTGGCCGAAGCCTATCGCAACCTCACCGCTGTGGGCGCGACGCCGCTCGCAACCACCGACAACATGAACTTCGGCAATCCTGAAAAGCCGGAGATCATGGGCCAATTAGTCGGCGCGATCAAAGGCATCGGCGAAGCTGTCTCAGCGCTCGACATGCCCATCGTCTCCGGCAACGTATCCCTTTATAATGAAACCGATGGCCAAGCGATCCTGCCCACCCCCACCATTGGCGCGGTTGGCCTGATCTCCACACCAGACGCCATGATCGCAGACAGTATTCGCGACGGTCACGTCCTGCTTGTTGTCGGGAAAACCGACGGCCACCTTGGCCAATCCGCCCTTTTGGCCGAGGTTTATGACCGCGCTGAAGGTGATGCGCCCGCCGTGGACCTTGCGGCCGAAAAGCGGAATGGCGATTTCATCCGTGCCAACCACAGCATGATCCGCGCCTGCACAGACCTCTCTGACGGTGGCCTCGCACTGGCTGCATTCGAGCTCGCCGAAGCCGCAGGCTGTGGCATCACCCTTGATATGGACGACACGCCAACCCTCTTTGGCGAAGATCAAGCCCGCTATCTGGTGGCCTGCAACTTTGACCAGGCCGAAGACTTGATGCTCTGCGCCGGTCGCGACGGCGTGCCAATTGCGATGGTCGGGCGCGTCGGTGGCGATCAAGTGACCTTCGGCAGCCACAACGCGGATCTCACCGAATTGTCAGCCGTTTACCGCACTAGCTTCGAACAGGCTGTCGCCTAAAGACCTTGCCAACGGCGGTTCAGTTCATAAATTAGGGACAAGACCAACAAAGGACGCCCCATGATCGACGCTCCCATCATCGAAGCCCTGATCCGCGAAAGCTTTCCGGATGCAGACATCACCGTCGAAGGCGACGATGGAGCGCATTTCGCAGCCAAAGTGATCGACGAAAGCTTCCGGGGCAAAAACCGCGTCCAACAACAACGCGCCGTCTACGCCGCCCTGAAAGGCAAGATGGACGGCAACAACGGCGAACTCCACGCCCTCGCCTTAACGACCAAGGCACCGGATTAAGTCGGTGAGCTCCGGTTTCTTCATATTCCTCGTCAGCTCCGCAATCCTGATCCTTCTGATCGGCCGCGCGATTTCCGTCGTGCGGAAGGAAGGCAACGAACCGGTCAGAGGCTCTGAACCTGGCGAAGGCGTCCATACCATTCATGCGGAATACAGCTCCGGCTTTTCGGGCCATTCCACAACCTACACCATCCCGCGCGACCCGCAGGCCTACGCCAAGCGCTTCGTGCCCAAGCAGAAAACGGATTAAGCGACATGAGCGCCCAAGATCAAATCAAAGAAACCGTCACCACCAACGACGTTGTGTTGTTCATGAAAGGCACGAAAACCATGCCGCAATGTGGGTTTTCGTCCCGCGTGGCTGGGGTGCTGAACTTCATGGGGGTGGAGTATTCCGACATCAACGTTCTTGCCGATGATGAGATCCGTCAAGGCATCAAAGACTATTCCGACTGGCCGACAATCCCGCAGCTTTACGTGAAAGGCGAATTCGTCGGCGGTTGCGACATCATCACAGAGATGACCCTGTCGGGCGAGTTGGACACAATGCTGGAAGAAAACGGCGTTGCGTTTGATAAGGAAGCCGCAGACAAAATTCGCGAGGCGAATGCTTAAAGTATGGAAGGCCTACTGGTCCTTCTCATCATATCGTTCTTTTTCTTAAGAATTTTTGTGGATTGGAGAGACTTCTTTCCACAAAAACTGACAGCAAAACCGGATCAAACAGAGCTTGGTTTGGAAGAAATTAAGTTTGACCGGTTGAATGAACTGAATGAACGAAACCAACGCTTAGCTGACAAGACAGGCGCGGACCGACGAAACATTTCAGGTATAGAAAGCGCTGATCTGCGTATACCAAAACCTCACGCCCCCCAAACAACGACATCTCCTATCTCAGACAAAGATTGCGCCACACGCCTCGTTCATGGCATTGCTCTTCACAACGATATCGTCCTTTTCACAAAAACCGGCCTCGCCGAAGATAAAGAAGCGCCGTCCCGTTTGATCCACGACATCCTGACGGCACTCTGCCCACAGATCAAAGTCGTTGATGTCAGCAGCGATCGCGACATGCACTTGGGCTTGCCACATGCCGATGGTAATCCAATCTTGCCCTGCCTCTACGTCGGCGGTGATTTCATCGGCGACCAAAACGCTGTTCTGCGAGCTTTAGATTCAGGAGAACTCGTCGCACAACTTGAACAGGCAAAAATCGAGTTCAACAAAGAAACGGCCCAAGCGTTGATGCAAACCAAACTCTAGTCGCCACCCCTCAGGCCGCACAAAAGCTCTCTCATCTTGGCAAAAAAACTCGCCCCGCAGGGCCGTTCGGCAGCGGGTAACCTACCCCGCCTTCCGCTCAACCTCATCCGCCAGCGCCTCAGCCCGCGCCGCCAGCTCTGACAGTGTCTCCGTCACCGAAGGCGGCACCACTGGGATTTCGCGCGCCTCTTGCGGTTGGCTCTCCAGCGTATCAATCCGCGCCTGCAACTGTGCCTCTCGATCCGCAGCCTCTTTGACCTTATCTTCCAGACCAGCGGTCTTATCCGCCAGCATCAAACCCGCCATTAGCAGCATCCGTGCCTCTGGCATCCGGCCGATCTGGCTCGACAGATGCGTCGCTTCTTCATCGAGCATCCCCGCAGCGGTCTGCAGGAAATGCTCTTCCCCATCCTGACAGGCAACCTCAAAGGTCCGGCCACCGATTTTGATCTCTACCTGCGCCATCTCAGTTGCTCCCCACCAGTGACTTAAGCTCGGCTAGAATAGCATCGACCTCGGTCGCATCTGCACTGCGCTGCGTCTTCAAAGCGTCCACCTCGGCCATCAACGCGCGGTTCAACAACTCCGGTTGAGACATCCCATCCGCTGCCGCAGCCCGCAACTTGGCATTCATATCGCGCAAATCCGCGTTTGATGTCCGCAGCTTTTGCAACTCCGCATCCAGATCGCTCATCTGCTTACGATAGGACGTCACCCGCGCCTCGAGTTCTGCGATCTTATTGTCCTGACGCTCTTTCAGCGCCTTCACACGCTCCTCAAGCTGCGCATTTGCTGTTCGCTCTTCGGACAGCTGCGCTTTCAAAGCCGATGACGCATCCCCCAACGCACCGGTTCCCAAACCATCGACACCTGCCCTGATCCGATCCAAAGCCGCTGTCAGTCTGCTTTCCAATGCGTTTACTTCGCTCATTCGCCTGTCCTTATCTGCGCAAACCTCACCCTTTGAGAGTTTGCATCGCCGCCCGCCTATCACTGGCAAAGCCGAATCGCGCCCCTCGGTCAAAGCCTAAGCGATCCTTAACGCCCTCGCAAATTGATCGAGCCGTTTGATATGAATGGCTTAGCTTGCGGCCTTGAACTGCGGCGCTGGCCTGATAAGACGCTTTCAACCAGATAAACCAAGCAGAACGGACGAGGACCTTGGATATAGCAGCCCTGCGCACCGCGCACCCCGATCACTGGATGAAAGCCGCCGCCATTCGGACCCTGACACTGGACGCCGTAGCCGCCGCAAACTCAGGTCACTCCGGTATGCCGATGGGCATGGCCGACGTCGCCACCGTTCTCTATGAAAAGCATCTGCGCTTTGATCCGAAGGATGCGAACTGGCCGGACCGCGACCGGTTCATCCTCTCCGCCGGTCACGGCTCTATGCTGCTCTACTCCCTGCTCTACCTCACAGGGTATGAGGGCATGGACCTGCAACAGCTCAAAGATTTCCGCCAATGGGGCGCGAAAACGGCGGGTCACCCCGAATTTGGCCACGCGGCTGGTATCGAAACCACCACTGGCCCGCTCGGCCAAGGGATTGCCAATTCCGTCGGTTTCGCCATCGCCGAAGAAATCCAGCGCGCGCGCTACGGCAAGACCATCGTCAACCACCGCACCTACGTGATCGCGGGTGACGGCTGCTTGATGGAGGGCGTCAGCCAAGAGGCGATCGGCCTCGCTGGTAAGCATGAACTCGGCAACCTGATCGTTTTCTGGGACAACAACAACATCACCATCGACGGCACCGTCGACATCGCGGACAAGACCGACCAAGTGTTGCGGTTCGAAGCCTCCGGCTGGCATGTCCTTTCCATCGACGGCCACGATCCAGAGGCCATCGACAAAGCCATCATAGCGGCACAAAAAGACCCGCGCCCCTCAATGATCGCCTGCAAAACCCACATCGCCTTAGGCCACGCAGCCCAAGACACATCTAGGGGTCACGGCGCATTGACCGACCCAGACCAGTTGAAAGCCGCGAAACAGGCCTATGGCTGGTCAGGTGGCCCGTTCGAAATCCCTGCCGATGTGAAATCAGGCTGGGAAGCCATGGGCGAACGCGGTGCAGTGGCCCGCGCCGAATGGCAGGATCGTTTCCTCAAGCTGTCCGGCACCAAACAGGCCGAATTCAACCGCGCCTATGCTTTGGAAGCGCCAAAGAAGCTCGCCTCCTCCATCCGTGCCTTTAAAAAGCAGATGGCGGACGAGGCACCAAAGCTCGCCACCCGTGCGGCTTCCGAAAAAGTGCTCGGCGTTGTGAACCCGATCATGAAAGAAACCATCGGAGGCTCTGCCGACCTCACAGGGTCGAACAACACCAAAACCGCAGACCTTGGCGTGTTTGAGCCTGAAAACCGCGGTGGGCGCTATATCTACTACGGCATCCGCGAACACGGCATGGCGGCGGCAATGAACGGCATGGTCCTACACGGCGGCGCACGGCCATATGGCGGCACATTCATGTGCTTTACTGACTATGCCCGCGGTTCCATGCGCCTCTCTGCACTGATGCAAGTGCCTACCACATACGTGATGACACATGATTCCATCGGTCTTGGCGAAGACGGTCCAACCCACCAACCGGTCGAACACCTCGCCCTGCTGCGCGCCACACCAAACACCCATGTGTTCCGCCCGGCCGACATCGTTGAAACGGCAGAGGCTTGGGAATGTGCGCTGACGTCAAAGACAACGCCGCATGTCCTCGCCCTCTCCCGTCAGGGCCTGCCGTGCGTCCGTAAGGAGCACAAGGCCAAGAACCTCTCCGCTCAAGGCGGCTACGTCCTCGCCGATGCCGAGGGCAAGCGTCAGGTCATCTTGATGGCCTCCGGCTCCGAAGTGTCCGTCGCTATGGAGGCCCGTGACATCCTGCAAGCCGAAGGCATTGGCACCCGCGTCGTCTCCATGCCCTGTATGGAGGTCTTTGCCGAACAAGACGAAAGCTACCGCAAGCGCGTCCTTCCGGGCGGGCCTGTGCGTGTCGCCATCGAAGCGGGCGTGCGCCAAGGCTGGGATCAGTGGCTGCTTGGTGAACGTGGGAGAGAGCAAAAAGCCGCCTTTGTCGGCATGGACAGCTTCGGCGCATCCGCTCCCGCTGGCACGCTCTTTGAGAAATTCGGGATCACTGCGAAAGACACAGCCGAAGCGGCAAAGACGCTGTTGAAGTAAAATTCTGCAAACGACTAAAGAAAGAGCGCCTTTGGGCGCTCTTTTCATTTTAGGGTTTGGAATTTTAGACGATGGCAGTTTTTCGAACCCGCTATCGTACAGCCCGAAGTGTTTGCGCAAACGGTTATCGCTAACACCAAAAAACACGTGATGTTAACGGTAACACACTGATAGATAACGGATTTCTTGTTGGTCGATTAACCCACCCTTGATATAGCCAACCCAAGAAAAGACGACTCGGAAGGTACGTCATGACGGTAACATTGGGCATCAACGGCTTTGGTCGGATCGGGCGCTGCACACTGGCACATATCACCGAAGCGGCACGCAATGACGTGCAAGTCGTCAAAATCAACGCAACCGGACCCATCGAAACCAACGCGCATCTGCTGAAATACGACAGCGTGCATGGTCGCTTCGGGAATGTGGTGCGGGTCGATGGCAATACGCTGGACCTTGGCCGTGGCCCGATTGAGGTGATGTCGACTTACGATCCAAACGAATTAAACTGGAATGGCGTCGATGTCGTTCTGGAATGCACAGGCAAATTCAACGACGGCCAGAAATCCAGCGTTCACCTTGATCAAGGCGCAAAAAAGGTTCTGATCTCCGCCCCTGCCAGCAACGTGGACCGCACAGTCGTTTACGGCGTGAACCACCGCGACATGCTGGCGACCGAAAAGATGATTTCCAACGGCTCATGCACCACTAACTGCCTTGCCCCACTCGCCAAAGTTCTGAATGACGCGATTGGCATCGAGCGCGGGATCATGACGACCATCCACAGCTACACCGGCGACCAACCAACGCTCGACCGTCGGCACAAAGATCTCTACCGTGCGCGCGCTGCCGCCATGGCGATGATCCCCACCTCCACTGGGGCTGCAAAAGCCTTGGGCGAAGTTCTGCCCGAACTCAGCGGCAAGCTAGCCGGGACAGCGATGCGCGTGCCAACGCCAAACGTCAGCGCTGTCGATCTGACCTTTGAAGCCGGAAAAGACGTCACCGTAAATGATGTTAACGATATCGTCGCCGAAGCCGCTGCCGGTTATATGGGCATGGTCCTCGGTTACGACGCAGAAGCGAAAGTCTCCATCGACTTCAACCATACAACCGAATCCAGCATCTTTGCTCCTGATCAAACCAAAGTGGTTGGCGGTCGTACCGTGCGTGTCCTTGCTTGGTATGACAACGAATGGGGCTTCTCTGCACGCATGGCCGACGTCGCCTCCGCGATGGGTCGCCTCCACTAACGGTTTTGGGCTGGGCATCACCGAAACTGCCCGCTACACCAATTGCATGACAAATATGCTTGCTCTCTGGTTTGGTGGCATCCTGATCGCCATCTTTGCAGTAGACTACTTCTTCTTTGATTGGGCGTTCCTCATCGCCTTTATGCGCAAGTTCGTCGAATTTATCGATTTCGTCGCCTTCTGGCGGTAAAACCATTCCGCTACGGCATTGACCTTTTCTCCAAAATCGCAATGTTAGCGCCAACATTAGCGCTAACTCCCGGCGCGGGCTATTCGGAGGGCCAATTATGGCAGTCAAAGTTGCAATCAACGGCTTCGGCCGCATCGGCAGAAACGTACTTCGCGCGATCATCGAAAGCGGCCGCACCGACATCGAAGTCATCGCGATCAATGATCTTGGACCGGTTGAAACCAACGCGCACCTACTGCGGTTTGACTCTGTCCACGGTCGCTTCCCAGCTGAGGTTAAAACCACCGAAACCACAATTGACGTTGGCCGTGGCCCCATCGACGTGACCGCGATCCGCAACCCTGCTGATCTGCCATGGTCCCATGTTGACGTGGTGATGGAATGCACAGGCATTTTCACCAGCAAAGAAGCGTGCCAGCCTCACCTTGAAAACGGGTCCAGCCGCGTGCTGATCTCCGCTCCAGGTAAAAACGCTGACAAAACCATCGTTTACGGTGTCAATGATGGCACGCTGACAAGCGACGATATCGTCGTCTCCAACGCGTCTTGCACCACAAACTGCCTGTCACCTGTGGCCAAAGTCCTGAACGACGCTGTTGGCATCACAAAGGGCTTCATGACGACGATCCACAGCTACACCGGCGACCAGCCGACGCTCGATACAATGCACAAAGACCTTTATCGTGCCCGTGCCGCAGCCTTGTCGATGATCCCGACATCTACCGGCGCCGCAAAGGCCGTTGGCTTGGTGCTTCCTGAACTCAACGGTAAACTCGACGGCGTCGCGATCCGCGTACCAACGCCAAACGTCTCTGTTGTCGACCTCACCTTCGAAGCGTCCCGCGCCACGACCGTGGAAGAAATCAACGCAGCGATCATTGCTGCCGCCGATGGCCCGCTCAAAGGCGTCCTTGGCTATACAGACCTGCCGATGGTCAGCTCTGACTTTAACCACGATCCGCATTCGTCGATCTTCCACCTCGATCAAACCAAGGTTCTGGACGACAACATGGTCCGTATCCTCAGCTGGTATGACAACGAATGGGGTTTCTCTAACCGTATGGCAGACACAGCCGTTGCTATGGGCAAACTGATCTAAGCCAAACTAAATTTTCACCAAAAGGCTGCCTTGTAAGGCGGCCTTTTTCGTTTGAAAACAGAGTGTTGAAAATTTCAGCATTTGCAACGGGTGTCATGCATTCCGTGCAAAGGGGCTTTTCACTTCTGTCGCTTGTGCCGCACCGCAGCATGGCCAAATCTCAGGGCAAGACAACTGATAACGCCAACATCTAAAAGGAGCCCGCACATGTCAGTCCTGAAATCTGTATCCCAAGCCGTTCAAAAGCGCGTGGCTTACCTGCGCACCAAATCTGAACTCGAATCCATGTCGATCGACGTTGCACTTGATCTCGACATTTACCGTGGCGATGCCGCCAAAATCGCGTCTAAAGCGGTTTACGGTTAAGCGCTCACCCGCTCGACCAACGCCTCTCTGACAGCGGGCGTCACAAATTTGCTGACGTCCCCGCCAAGGCGCGCGATCTCTTTGACAAGCTTGGATGCGATGGCTTGGTTCTTCGCATCCGCCATCAAGAACACGGTCTCGATACTGCTATCAAGCGACCGGTTCATCCCAACCATCTGGAATTCATATTCAAAATCTGCAACCGCACGCAAACCGCGCACGATGACGCTCGCGTCCACATCACGGGCACAATCGATCAACAAGTTCTCAAACGGATGCACGACGATCTCGCAGCCCGTTTCAGTGGCAACAGGCCCCACTTCGGCCTCGATCATCGCGACCCGTTCTTCGAGGGAAAACATCGGCCCCTTGTCGCGATTGATCGCAACGCCGATCACCAAGCGATCCACTAGCGAACAGCCGCGCCGAATAATATCGATATGTCCATGATGAATGGGATCAAACGTTCCCGGATAGAGGCCAGTGCGCATCGCGGACCCTCAAGCTAGTTCCCTTTCGCGCACGCAACAATATTGCCGCACGAAATGCAAGGCATTTGCAGAACGCTACACTGCGTCAGTGCCCCATGATCATCCCTTGCAAGGCGTCCTTCTCCATCGACAATTCCGCCAACCGCGCTTTGACAACATCTCCGATGGAAATCAGGCCGATCATCCGCCCCTCTTCGACAACGGGAAGATGCCGAAACCGGCCGTTTGTCATCATTTCCAACACCGCATCCGCTGTGTCTGCCGTGGTGCAGGTGACGATCTTCTTGGTCATCAGATCCGACACCGGATCATTCAAGCACCCCGCCCCACGCTTGCCCAATTCGCGGACAATATCGCGCTCCGACAAGATCCCTTCGAGCGTGTCTCCATCTGACGAGACAACAACCGTACCGATCCGTTTGTTCGACAATAAATTGGCCGCCTCCGACACAGGCGCATCTGGGCCAATAGACAGAACACCTTGGGTGGCTTTCGAGGAAAGAATTTGTTGAACGAGCATGTCAGCCCTCCTTATATTTTGTGGCTGTACAACTCAGGGTGACGCGGGCGTCCCGCATCTGTCAAGTTTACAAACCCTCCAACCGCGCAACCTCCGCCTGCAAACCTGAGGTCAAAGCCTCTGCAAAGGCTTGCAACCTCTCCGACTGACGGTCGGACGTATGGCGCACAAGATAATAAGATCGCCGAAGCGAAATCTGGTCGTCCAACACGCGTCGTAAATCTGGGAAAGCGGGTAAGGCAAAGTCATGGGCAAAGCCTATCCCATTGGATTGTTTCAACAATTGCATCTGGACCGAGACCGAATTGGACGTTAACCGCACCTCAGGCGCATGAAGCGCATCAAGATAATCCAGCTCCTTGTCGAAGATCATATCCTGAATATAACCCACAACCGGCACACCTCTAACTTCTTCCAATGATAGCGGCTCCGGTTGATCTGACCGCATGGCGAGGTGCAATTGATAATCGGTGATTTTCCGCACAGTGTAGCGCCCTGTCTCTGGCGGGCTCACGGTGATCGCCATATCCGCTTCTCGCTGAGACAAGTTCACAATACGCGGCAGCGACAGGATTTGGATTTCAAGATCAGGGTTTTCCGCCTGTATCGCCGCACAGACCTGCGGCAGCAAAAAACTCGCACAGCCGTCCGGCGCCCCGATCCGAATGTGCCCCGATAGGCCGACACTATTGTCGGTCGAGACATCCGCCGCCCTTAGGAACGCAGCCTCAGCATCGGCTGCCTCTTCCATCAAACGGGTTCCAAAATCCGTTAGCCGGTAACCTTGAGGCGATTTGACAAACAGCACCTGCCCCAACTCCGCCTCTAGCCGTGCAATACGGCGGCTTAGGGTCGCCGGATCCATCCGCAACCGTGGGGCTGCGGCAGACAGGCTTTCCTCTCGCGCGACCCCCAAAAAGACCCGCATGTCATCCCAATTGAACATCACCAAACCTACATTAATGCAAAATAGATTTGCTACATTGAGGCTTTTGCCGGCAAAAACGCAAGACTAAGATACCCCCAAAGTTTTAGGAGGACTCCGATGCAAGAACTCACCCATTACATCAACGGCGAACATGTCAAAGGCACCTCTGGCCGCTTTGCCGATGTATTCAACCCCGCAACAGGCGAAGTGCAGGCCAAAGTTCCGCTCGCCAGCAAAGGCGAGATGGAACAGGCCGTTGCCATCGCGGCAGAGGTTCAGCCCGCTTGGGCCGCCGTCAACCCACAACGCCGCGCCCGCGTGATGATGAAGTTCGTCGCTCTGCTACAGCGCGACATGGACAAACTCGCCGAAGCGCTCAGCCGCGAACACGGCAAGACCTTGCCCGATGCGGCAGGCGACGTGCAGCGCGGGCTGGAAGTCGTCGAATACTGCATTGGTGCCCCACATATGCTTAAGGGCGAATTTACCGACAGCGCAGGCCCTGGAATCGATATGTATTCGATGAAACAGCCTCTTGGCGTGACCGCTGGCATCACGCCATTCAACTTCCCTGCCATGATCCCAATGTGGATGTTCGCCCCGGCGATCGTCTGCGGCAACAGCTTCATCCTCAAGCCGTCTGAGCGAGATCCTTCCGTGCCGCTGATGCTGGCTGAACTGATGGAGGAAGCCGGTCTGCCCAAAGGCGTGCTGCAGGTCGTGAACGGTGACAAAGAAGCCGTGGACGCGATCCTATATAACGACACGATCCAATCTGTCGGGTTCGTCGGCTCCACCCCGATCGCCGAATACATCTACGGCACCGGCTGTGCGCAGGGTAAGCGCGTGCAGTGTTTTGGTGGCGCCAAGAATCACATGATCATCATGCCCGACGCAGATATGGACCAGGCCGCTGATGCCCTTGTGGGCGCAGGTTACGGTGCGGCGGGTGAACGCTGCATGGCGATCTCTGTCGCCGTACCCGTTGGCGACGAAACCGCCGACCGCTTGATCGAAAAACTGGTGCCACGTGTCGAAGCGCTCAAAGTTGGCCCATATACGGCTGGCAATGATGTCGACTATGGCCCAGTCGTGACGAGAGCCGCAAAAGCCAACATCGAACGCCTTGTGCAAACCGGTATCGACCAAGGTGCAAAACTCGTCGTCGACGGTCGCGACTTCAGCTTGCAAGGTTACGAAGATGGGTTCTTCGTCGGCGCGCACCTCTTCGACAACGTGACCAAGGACATGGACATCTACAAAACCGAAATCTTCGGCCCTGTCCTCTCCACCGTTCGCGCGCAAACCTACGAAGAGGCCATCGGCCTCGCCATGGATCACGAATACGGCAACGGCACCGCGATCTTCACCCGAGACGGCGATACAGCTCGCGACTTTGCCAACCGCATCAACATCGGCATGGTCGGTGTCAACGTTCCGATCCCCGTGCCTTTGGCCTATCACACCTTCGGCGGCTGGAAAAAATCGGTGTTTGGCGATTTGAACCAGCACGGGCCAGACGCGTTTAAATTCTACACGCGCACAAAGACAATCACCTCTCGCTGGCCATCTGGCATCAAAGAAGGCGGCGAGTTTTCCATTCCTGTCATGGAATAAATAAAAGGCCGCGGAGCATATGTTCCGTGGCCTTTTCTCTTGGCATCTCGAAATTTGATTGATTTAATGAACATATGTTCATTTCTTGGGAGGGCCAAAATCTATGGATTTTTCGCTAACTGAAGAGCAATCTGCCATCTTCGATATGGCCCTCTCCTTCGGACAGGAGAACATCGCACCCTTTGCACAGGATTGGGACAAAACGGGCGAGATTCCCAAAGACCTCTGGCCCAAGCTGGCCGAACTTGGGTTTGGCGGCCTCTATGTCTCCGAAGACAGCGGCGGATCGGGGCTGACCCGCCTCGACGCCACGCTAGTGTTCGAAGCCCTCTCGCACTCCTGCGCTTCCGTCGCCGCATTCCTGTCGATCCACAACATGTGCGCGCGGATGATTGACGCCTACGGGTCGGACGAGATGAAATCGCGCGTTCTGCCCAAGGCACTGACCATGGAAACCTTCCTCTCCTATTGCCTTACCGAACCGGGCAGCGGGTCGGATGCAGCCGCTCTAAAAACCAAGGCAGAGCGCACAAACGCAGGCTACACCCTCACCGGCACCAAGGCGTTCATCTCTGGCGGTGGCTATTCGGACGCATATATCGTCATGGCCCGCACCGGAGACGCAGGCCCCAAGGGCATCAGTGCCCTATTGGTCGAGGACGGCTCAGACGGCCTCAGCTTTGGTGGGCTCGAGGATAAGATGGGTTGGCGGTCGCAACCAACGCGGCAAGTGCAACTGGATGGTTGCGCCGTCCCTGCGGAAAACCTCCTGGGTGAGGAAGGCAAAGGGTTCACATATGCGATGCAAGGTCTCGACGGCGGGCGTTTGAACATCGCCGCCTGTTCGCTTGGTGCTGCACAAGCGGCACTAGACAGCACGGTCGCCTATATGGCGGAACGCAAGGCCTTTGGAAAATCTATCAATCAATTCCAAGCCTTACAGTTCCGATTGGCCGACATGGAAATCGCCCTGCAATCCGCCCGCACCTTCCTGTGGCAGGCTGCTTGGAAACTCGACACTGGCGCACCCGACGCCACAAAATTCTGCGCCATGGCCAAAAAACTGGTGACGGAAACCGGCAGCGAGGTTGCCGATCAATGCCTGCAACTTCATGGTGGTTATGGCTATCTTGCCGATTACGGGATCGAGAAAATCGTGCGAGATTTGCGGGTGCATCAGATCCTTGAAGGGACAAATGAAATCATGCGCATGATCGTCGCGCGAAGTATGATCAAATCATGAGCGACATCTCCATCCGTATCGAAGGCCGCGCAGGCCGGATTACCCTTCAGCGGCCAGAAGCGCTGAACGCCCTGACCTATCAAATGTGCCTCGACATCGAAGCCGCGCTCGACGGCTGGCGCGAGGCCGACATTGATCTGCTCATCATCGACGGCGCGGGCGACCGCGCGTTTTGCGCCGGTGGTGACATCGCCGATATGTACAAAAGCGGCCAGCACGGCGATCTGGACTATGGCCGCACCTTCTGGCGCGACGAATATCGCATGAATGCCAAAATGTTTGAGTTTCCCAAGCCTGTCGTGACCTTCCTGCAAGGCTTCACCATGGGCGGCGGCGTGGGTGTCGGATGTCACGGGTCGCACCGGATCGTTTGCGACAACAGCCAAATCGCCATGCCAGAAGCAACCATTGGCCTTTTGCCGGATGTGGGCGGCACCCTCCTTTTGGCCCGAGCGCCAGGGCGTTTGGGCGAATTCTTAGGCGTCACCGGGCACCGTATGGGCGCAGGTGATGCGATCTATGCGGAGTTTGCTGATTACTACCTACCCTTCGAAGTCTGGGACGCGCTCAAGGCCGAGCTGATCGCGACGGGCGACGTGTCTCGCGTCGACGCAGCCGCCAAACCCGCCCCCGATAGCCCTCTGCAAGCCGCTCAAGCCGAGATCGACGCGGTTTTTGGCGGTGAAACCTTAGGCGACATCATGCGCGCCATGCCCGCCGCCCCAGAAGGCCATTTGGCCCAAGCAAACAAAGCGATCAGCCGCAATGCACCGCTTGCCATGGCCGTTGCAGTTGAAGCGATCCACCGCGTGCGCGCGCGGCAAGACATCCGCTTTGCGCTGGATCAGGAGTTTCGCTACACCTATCGCTCTGTCGAGCAAGGGGACTTTATCGAAGGCATCCGTGCCGCGATCGTCGACCGCGACCGCAATCCGAAATGGGTGCATGACAGTTGGGAGGCTGTCACTGGCGCGGACTTTTTGAAAATGACAATGCCGCTGGGCAAAGACGCACTGCAGTGGGAGGACTGACATGAAAATCGGATTTATTGGGCTGGGCAACATGGGCGCTCCGATGGCTGCGAATTTGCAGGCAGCGGGTCATGAGGTCGTGGGGTTCGACACTGTGGCGAGCCCCGATGGGTTGGACATGGCCGCAACCTCCGCCGCCGCAGCGACCGACGCTGACGTCGTCATCACTATGCTGCCCAACGGCGATATTTTACGCGCCGTAGCTTCCGAAATTCATCCCGCGATGAAAGCGGGTGCGGTGCATCTGGATTGCTCCACCGTTGACGTCCAAAGCGCGAGGGACGTCGCACAGGCCGCTCAAAACGCTAATCTTTCTGCCGTTGATGCACCTGTCTCCGGCGGTATTGGAGGCGCACAGGCCGGCACGCTGACGTTCATGGCTGGTGGCCCAACAGACGCCTTTGAAACCGTGCAGCCTTTGTTCGACATCATGGGGCAAAAGGCGGTGCTTTGCGGTGATGCGGGCAATGGTCAGGCAGCAAAGATCTGCAACAACATGATTCTTGGCATCACCATGATCGGCACCTGTGAGGCGTTTAATCTGGCCGACAAGCTGGGCCTTGATCGGCAGGCGATGTTCGAAGTGGTCAGCACCTCATCCGGCTATAGCTGGACGATGAACGCTTATTGCCCCGCCCCCGGCATCGGCCCGCAATCCCCGGCGGACAACGGATACAAACCTGGATTTGCGGCAGAGCTGATGTTGAAAGACCTCAACCTCAGCCAGATGGCGGCAGAGGCCGTGGATGCCGACACGCCCATGGGACAGGCAGCGACCGATCTTTATGCGCAGTTTGTCGAGAACGAAGACGGTTTGGGGCAGGATTTCTCTGCTATGCTGCCACGCTTCGAAAAACGCGGGCGCGGGTAGACAACCCCTATTTTGCACGCACACCGCGCGTACACACGGCGTACACAGGTTGTACATACAGGGTGACATATCAAATAGACCCCAGATCGCCCCGCGATCTGGTTCGCGCCCAGCCCCGCCCCCCAGGGCGGGCGCGAAATTGTTATCTTTCGATACGCACTTACGACAATTCGGATAGCAAACGACCGCCAATCAAACCCCCGCCTTCGGAGCTGGGCGCGACCCTTCTGTTGCGCCCTATCCCAACGCTTTCCCAAGCCTCGGCAACCGCGCCTTCTTCATCAGCTTGCGCATGGTCCAATCATCCCCAGACATTGCACGCGCCTGACCTAGAACCTGGTCACAGACACCGCGCACCGTTGGTTCATGGTTTTCCAAGAGCCCGATGAGAAAGTTATCGGGATCAACCCGCACAACACCTTCCTCTGCCAAAACGTTCCTCGGAAAATCCTTCGCATTAACCGTTAGTATCGCATCGCACGACCCCGCCACAGCAGACGCCAGCACATGCACATCATTCGGGTCCGGCAACCAGAGCCGCTGCTCCAGCCCCTCATGTACCGGCACAATTGCATCCGAAAACTGCGCGCCCAATACCGCAATCTCACCGCGCGCAAAGACTTCCGCCTCTGGCCCCAGCTTCACCGTCGCCCGCGCCCATTCTTCCAATATGCGCGCCGACCAACGCACCTCAAACAAGCCTGCCTTGGCGTAACCAAGCACGACCTCTCGCATCACGGTCGGGTAAAGCACACAAGCGTCGATCAGCACCCTCATAGGCGGAAGAACACGGCCTTGAGATAGCCGCTTTCGGCCAGATGCGGCATCAGCGGATGATCGGGGCCGGCAAAGCCCGTGTGCACAATCTGCCCCCACCGCCGCGCCCGCCCGATCCCGCGGGCAGAGGCGTTGCGGAACTTTGTCAGGTCGGCTGCATGACTGCACGAACACAGGCCCAAATAGCCGCCCCGTTTCACCAAAGGAGCCGCCAATCGCGCCACCCGTTCATACGCCCGCAACCCTGCCTCCAAAGCCTTTTTTGAGGGTGCAAAGGCGGGCGGATCACAGATCACCACGTCAAACAGCTCTTTCTCCTTCGCAAGGTCTTCCAAGACCGAAAAGGCATCCCCCTTGCGCGAGGCAAAGCGGTCAGCGACGCCCATCTGCCCTGCCCCTTGTCCCGCCAGCGCCAGCGCGTCAGCTGATCCATCAACAGCCAAAGCTGACGTCGCCCCGCCCGCCAATGCCGCCAAGCCGAAACCGCCGACATGGCTGAACACATCCAGCACCCGCGCGCCCTCAGATAGCCGCGCCGCAAAAGCATGGTTAGGACGTTGATCATAGAACAACCCCGTCTTCTGACCGCCCAGCACGTCAGCCATATAGATAGCACCGTTCATCGGCACGGCGATTGGCCCTGCAGGTGCCGCCCCCCGCGCCACCTCTGTCCGGTCGTCCAACCCCTCCAAAGCACGAGTCCGGCCAGTTCCGTTCAAGATCACTGTCGAGACACCTGTGACGCTCATCAGCGCATCCAACAGCGCCTCAATCAACTTGTCCGCCCACGCCGCGTTGGGTTGAACGACAGCGACATCTCGAAACCGGTCAATAATCACACCAGGCAGCCCATCTGCTTCCGCATGGGCCAGCCGATAAAACGGCGCATCGAAGAGCGTTTCGCGATGAGCTAGGGCGGCTTTCAGCTTCCCTTCAAACCACGCGGTATCAATCACGGCATCGGGCGACCGATCCAGCATCCGACAGGTGATCTTGGAATTCGCATTAAACGCCACAACGCCAAGCGGCTTGCGCTCCGCATCCTGCAACACCGCCAATGATCCGGCGGGCAGTTTTTTGGTCCGGCGGTCCAGCACCAATTCATTGGCATACACCCACGGAAACCCATGGCGGATGGCAAGCGCATTGCCTTTGGGCAGCATACGAACGACGGGAAGAGAGGTATCAGTCATACGCCTCTCCTAGCGGCAAACCGCCACAGGGGAAAGCGGTTAGATCGCATGTTGTTAGCGCTAACAAGGTGTGCTATGGCAGCGCCGAACCTAGCCAACAGAGTCGCCATGACCCTTCACACCGTTATTTCCGACGTTACTGACCGCATCCGCAAACGCAGCGAAACCAGCCGCCGCATCTACCTTGATCGCATGGCCGCCGCCGCCGCCGAAGGCCCGCGTCGCGCGCATCTGACCTGTGGGAACCAAGCACATGCCTATGCCGCAATGGGCGATGATAAGGCGAAACTCGCCGCCGGTCAGGTGCCAAACATCGGGATCATCACCGCCTACAATGATATGTTGTCTGCGCATCAGCCGTTCGAAACCTATCCAGAGGTGATCCGCAAAGCCGCCCGCGCCGCCGGTGGTACTGCGCAAGTCGCAGGCGGTGTACCCGCCATGTGTGATGGCGTCACCCAAGGCCAAACGGGGATGGAGCTTTCGCTTTTTTCTCGTGATGTCATCGCCTTATCCGCCGGAGTTGGCCTATCACACAACGTCTTTGACAGCGCGCTTTACCTCGGCGTTTGCGACAAGATCGTGCCCGGGTTGATCATGGCCGCCGCCACATTCGGCTATATCCCGTCGATCTTCATTCCAGCAGGCCCCATGGTTAGCGGTCTGCCCAACGACGAAAAAGCCCGCGTCCGGCAGGAGTTTGCAACAGGCGAATGCGGGCGTGAAGAACTGATGGCCGCTGAAATGGCCTCTTATCATGGCCCCGGCACCTGCACATTCTACGGCACGGCCAACACCAATCAAATGCTGATGGAGTTCATGGGCATGCACCTGCCAGGCGCGTCGTTCGTGAACCCCAACACGCCACTGCGCGAAGCTTTGACCATCGCAGGGACCGAACGCGCGTTGCAGATCACCGCGCAAGGCAATGAATTTACACCAGTTTTTGAGGTTCTGGACGAACGCACCTTTGTCAACGGGATGGTCGGATTGATGGCCACCGGCGGGTCCACCAACTTGATCCTACACCTGCCTGCCATGGCGCGTGCTGCGGGGATCGTCCTCGATCTGGAAGACTTTGATGCGCTCTCCCAAGCCACCCCGCTTTTGGCAAAAGTCTATCCAAACGGCTTGGCCGACGTGAACCATTTCCACGCGGCTGGCGGGCTTGGGTATATGATTTCTGAGCTTCTGAACGCTGGCCTTCTGCATGAAGACGTCAAGACAGTCGCAGGCGATGGCCTTGGACTCTATACACAAGAGCCAAAGTTGATCGAGGGCGAAATCAAATACGTTGATGGCACCAAAGAAACGTTGAATAACAAAATACTACGGCCCGTTTCTGAACCATTTTCAGCCACGGGCGGCCTAACACAACTATCCGGCAACATCGGCCGCGGCGTGATCAAAATCTCTGCCGTCGCACCTGAGCGTCACGTGATCGAGGCCCCTGCGCGCGTGTTCCACACACAGGAAGCCGTGAAAGACGCCTTCAAGGCCGGTGAATTGACGCAAGACACTGTGATCGTCGTCCGCTTCCAAGGGCCAAAGTCCAACGGGATGCCGGAGCTTCATGGCCTGACCCCAACCCTCGCGGTGATGCAGGATCGTGGGCTTAAGGTCGCCTTGGTCACGGATGGACGCATGTCTGGTGCCTCAGGCAAGGTGCCAAGCGCCATCCACGTCAGCCCAGAGGCCGCAGATGGCGGTGCGATTGGCAAAATTCAGGACGGCGACTTGATCCGCTTGGACGCGACCAATGGCAGGCTAGAGGTGCTGGTCGTCGATCTCGACAATCGCGCCGTGGCTGAGGCTGACCTCACCGGCAACAGCAATGGTGTCGGTCGCGAATTATTTGAAATGTTCCGCCAGACGGTTGGCCCTGCGGCCACCGGCGCTGGCGTAGTGGTCTAGGGAGAGACGGATATGACACCGCAACAAGCCTCAATCGAAGCGGCAAAAGTCTGTAATTTAGCTCCGGTTGTGCCAGTTTTGGTTTTGAAGGATGCCAGTAAAGCCAAAGGGTTAGCGACCGCTCTTGTAGCTGGTGGCCTGCCTGCTCTAGAGGTGACTTTACGCACGGATGCCGCCCTAGACGCAATCCGCGAAATGACCAGCGTTGAAGGCGGTGTTGTGGGCGCAGGCACCCTTTTGACACCGCGCGACGTCGAGAAAGCCAAAGAAGCCGGCGCGCAGTTTGGCGTCTCGCCAGGAGCGACAGATATTCTTCTCGAAGCCTGCGAGGCCAATGAACTGCCTTTGCTGCCCGGTGCTGCAACATCAAGCGAGGCGATACGCCTGCTGGAACGCGGCTACAACGTTCAAAAGTTCTTCCCGGCAGAGGCGAACGGCGGCGCAAAAGCGTTGAAAGCCATCGGTGCTCCGATCCCTCAGGTTTCGTTTTGCCCAACTGGTGGCGTGAACCTCAAAAACGCCAATGAATACCTATCACTAACCAACACTCTTTGCGTGGGTGGCAGCTGGGTTGCGCCCCAAGATATGATCGCAAACGAAGATTGGGCGAGCATAGAGGCACTCGCAGCGGAGGCCGCAGCCTTATCGCGCTAGCCGTCCGGCCCGTCCGCCGCGTCTGCGCGCAGGCTCTGTCTTGCGCAAAGCGGCTACGAGGGTCTGTGTCATCGGATGATCCGCAGGCTGATCCGCATATTGCGTCAGCAGCTTTTGCACGCGTTCTTCGGTATCCTCACCCAATGGCACACCCAAGGCCCAATCCAGGAAGATACTGCGGCATTCACCCGCAGTAATGCCATCGATGCGATAGGCCTCTCTGATCAGGCCTTTGGGATCTAACACGACGCCGTTCATCAGGCCTCCAACCCTTTCGAGATGATGCTACCTGACCGCTGACTTAGATCTTCGATCGCCTCTCTCAATGCGTCCATCGTTTCAAACCCTGTTTCCCGCAGCACCAAACGCCGCCCGCCTTCGCCAATCATCTCCGGATCGAGCACGCCACCTGCCAGCAAGCGACCAGCCGACTGCACTTTCCACATCAGATCAACGGCCTGCGCTAATGTCTGCCCCTCAGCGGCAGAGATTTGGCCATCCGCGACACCAACGTCGATTTGCGCAGCCGTCGCAACCTCTGCGCTGCCACTACGCAGGGCAAGCATTTGCGCGAAAAGCTCGATGTCCTGCTGACGCCCCGCGCCGGTTTTCATGTCCCACGGGTTGCCCGTGGCCTTGGCACCCTCCAATCGGGTGCGCATGTCGGCAACATCTTGGGCAATGGTTTCGCCACCTGCTTTCGCAGCCAATACATCAGCACGAGCCGTTTCAATCGCCGCAGCCAACACCGCATCCCCAGCGACAGGTCTGGCCCGCGTCAGCGCCAAATGCTCCCACGTCCAAGCGTCACTCATTTGATAACTGCGGAAGGCATCATAAGACGTCGCCACCGGCCCCTGACGGCCCGAGGGGCGCAGGCGCATGTCGACCTCGTAAAGATCTCCATCGGCCATGGGTGCGGTTAAAGCAGTGATAAACGCTTGCGTGAACCGCGCATAATACTGCCTTGTTCCCAATGGTCTTTTCCCATCCGACATATCATCGCTATCGGCGCTGTAGATCATAATGAGGTCGAGATCGGACAAGGCGTTCAACTGCCGTGCGCCGAGCGAACCCATGCCTAAAACAACCGCTGCACTTTTTGACAAACGTCCGTGCTTGCGCTCAAACTCCGCCTGAACGCAAGGAGACAGGCATGCGACCACCGCTTCAGCAAGGTCGGAGTATTGCGCGCCGCTGGTTTTCGCATCAATCAAGCCGCGCAGGTGGTGCACTCCGATGCGGAAATGCCATTCCTTCATCCAGCGCCGGGTGAGTGACAGCTGCTTTTCGTAGTCATCTGAACGCGCCAATGCAGCGGACAATTCGGCCCGCAGCCCTTCCACCTCTGGCCAATCGGTAAAGAATGCCCCACCCAAGACCGCATCTAACACGGATGAATTGCGCGACAAGTATTGCGCCAAGGCAGGAGAGGTCGATGCCACTTCGATCAACAAATCGGTCAAATGCGGGTTGGCCTCGAACAGCGAAAACAGCTGAACCCCCGCAGGAAGCCCCGCCAAGAACGCATCGAATTGCGCCAGCGCTTCGTCCGGCTTCGCGGCATCCTGCAGGCGAGAAAGGATTTCAGGTTTGAGACGGCTGAAAATCTCTTGCGCGCGGGTGCTCCGTAAGGCGGGATAGGTAATCCAACGGTCGGTCACGTCCGAGCCCCAGGCCTCATCCACTTCCGGTGCTGCATCCGGGGCAAAGAACCCTTCTGTGAGGTCATGAACGGCTTCCAGACGAGATTGAAGATCGGCACGTAACTCTTTCGTATCCTTACCCAAAAACGCCGACAGGCGCTCAAAACCTTCGACATCATTCGGCAAATGATGCGTCTGCGCATCCCGCACCATTTGCAGGCGATGCTCAAGGGTCCGATGGAACCTGTAATGATCCGTCAGCGCCGCGCGGTCTGCCTCTTTCACCCAACCGGCCTCGGTCAAAGCCGCCAAGCCCTCCAACGTCCCCCGCGCGCGCAGGCTTTGATCACGCCCGCCAGCGATCAATTGGCGGGTCTGGGTGAAAAACTCGATCTCGCGAATACCCCCGCGCCCCAGTTTCATGTTATGCCCTTCAAGCCGCAACGGCCCAGCCAAGCCCTTATGATCCCGAATGCGCAACCGCATATCATGGGCGTCTTGGATGGCCGCGAAATCCAAATGCTTGCGCCAAACGAATGGCTGCAGGGTTTTCAAAAACCTCTGTCCCGCCTCGACGTCCCCCGCACAAGCCTTGGCCTTGATGTAAGCAGCCCGTTCCCACGTCCGGCCGACGCTTTCATAATACAGCTCCGCCGTTTCCATCGACAGGCACACCGGCGTGACAGAGGCATCTGGCCGCAAGCGCAGATCGGTGCGGAAGACGTAGCCGCCAGCCTTGGTATCGGACAAAAGCGCTGTCATCTTGCGGGTGACGCGGATGAAGGCAGCACGCGCGTCGTGATAGTCGTCAGGATCAAAGCGGGTTTCATCAAAGAGGCAGATCAAGTCGATGTCAGAGGAATAGTTGAGCTCCCCCGCGCCCATCTTCCCCATGGCGAGCGCGGCCATGCCACCGGCGGTTTCCGCGTCCTCTTCCTTTTGGCCGGGCAGTTTGCCCCGCCGGATTTCATCGGCGACCAACCGTTTCAGGATTTGATCCACGCAGATGCCCGCGAAGTTTGACAAATAGCCAGTGACCGTCTCCAAGGGCCAAATGCCCGCGACATCGGCCAAAGCGGTCAACACCGCCACCCGCCGTTTGGCAGCACGTAGCCCAAAGCTCAATTCGTTCGTTTCCAGCGCTCTGACATCCGTCAGGCAAGCATCCATTGCCTTTTCTGGATCAGCCAGCGCGCTTTCAAGCCAAACAGCTTCAGAACGGATCAAGCCTTCCAGATAGGGGCTGCAACTCGCGGTGGCTTGTAACAGCTCAACAACTTGGTCAGACGCCCAACCAATGCTCTCTTTGATCTCTTGCGCCTTGTCGGCGTCAAACACCCAAGGGCACGCGGTCATACGGTTTTCGAACGTCATACTGCCAACTTGTGCCTTCTGCTCTGGCTGGTCAATCGCTGAACAACGTGCGACCACATCCTTGGAGGAAGAAAGATGAGCAAGAGCCTGAAGCGGGTCAAAGCCGCCCTACGCGACGCGGGCCTCAACATTGAACCAATGGAAATGCCGAACGAAACGCGGACGGCGCAGCAAGCTGCCGATGCCGCAGGATGTGCATTGGATCAGATTGCGAAATCGGTGATTTTGCAGGATGGCGAAACCGGCACATGCTATTTGTTTCTAACAGCAGGCGGCAATCAGGTTGATGCAGTGCGTGCTTCAGATACCGCCGGAACACAGCTCAGCAAAGCAGATGCCGCGGCTATTCGCGCGCACACTGGATTTGCCATCGGCGGCGTGTCGCCTCTGGGACATCTCAATCCGATCACCGCCTACATGGATCCACGATTGATGGACTTCGACGTGATCTATGCCGCAGCCGGCACCCCTCGCCATATCTTCCCCATAAATCCGTCAAAGTTGGCCGACATAATAGACGCAGAAGTTAGGGTGTTCACAGAACCGAGGTAGCTGTGCAGAAACTTACGCTGTTTTTCGTGGCCATCGCAGCCACGATGATGTTCGCGCTTTGGCAGCGGAGCTTTGTTGGTGCGTTCGAGGCTCAATTTGATGAACGACCGACGTTAGCGTCTCAAAATGACGGCACCGTCTTATCTCAAGCAGTCGCGGCAGTTCTAGAACCTGATTTCTTCGACAAACCTGCTTCTCACAGCGCCTTGACGATGGCCTTGGTCCAATCTGACCCAGCAAACCAAGATCTTGATCAGGCCGGCCAAATTCGCGCGGCCTTTGCCCTTGGAAATGAACTGGGACACGAAGGCGTCATGGAAAGATACCTCTCGACTGCCAAGTTCGCGAATGGGTGTGAGGGCCTAGAGGAAGCAAGAACTGGCCTACAAATTGCAGCAGACGTACCCGCTGCAATCCAAGATTTGGCCCTAGCAGCCATGCTGGAGAACAGTGGTTCGACAAAGAAAAATGCAACGCAACTTCGAAATTCTGTCGTTGACCTTGCAAAAAACCTAAGCTCTAAAGATCGCATTTCTTCCGAAATAATGGATGAAATTGAGGCTCTTAGCGCTTCAACCTTTGCAATTTCCGGCGGTTGCAATTCTTAAAATGTAAAAATCTTTTACATTATCCCTTGAACCCCATCGGCGGCTCCCCATCTTTTGTAATGTGAAAGCGATAAACATTCACTCGTAACAAAGACCCTAACCCGTAAGGAGCACCCGATGAACACTGCAACCCAATCCGTGACCGAGACGGCTTATGCCCCTGCTCGCCCCGGCGTTCTTGCCCGGTCTGAGGCTTGGCTTGACGAGCGTGGTAAAGGCGCCTGGATCGCCGCCATGGTTCTTGGCTTCATCTTCTTTTGGCCGATTGGCCTTGCCCTTCTTGCCTATATGATCTGGAGCAAACGTATGTTCAGCAAATCCTGTTCGGCCCGCGGCCGCCATAATGCGCGCTATGCCCACACTGCGATGAAATCATCCGGCAACACAGCTTTTGACGCCTATAAGGCCGACACGCTGCGCCGTTTGGAAGAAGAGCAGAACAACTTTGAAGCCTTCCTTGAGCGTCTTCGTGAAGCCAAGGACAAAGCCGAGTTCGACCAATTCATGGAAGAACGCGCCAGCGACGCAACACCGTCTGACGAAGGTACTGACGACGCACCGCGCGCAAACTAAGATAAGACCGGCGGGCGCTGAATCATGCGCCCGCTCATTTCGAACAGAGGGGATAGATTATGACATTTGCAACAACTGACGTACCGCGCGCGCACCGCCGAGCAATGCCAAAACAAACACCTACGAGCGTCCAAGTACTCTCGATGCTATTATTTGCCGTTTTCGCAGTGCCGACCGCTATCGTCATGATCAATGTGTTTTGGCCAGCGGGTTTTGCCTTGGCGTTAATCTTCGCAATCTATTGGCCGCGCCCGTTTGAGACAAAGACAAAGGGGCTCGACGTCGCGGAGGTTGAAGAGATGGTGAAAGATCTCGTGCCCTCACAAGGCCCCCGCAGCAGCGGCAACGCGAGCTTTGATGCCTACCGCTCTGACGTGATTGAGCGTTTGGAAGCGGAACAAGTGAACTTTGAGGCTTTCCTAGAACGCCTGCGCGACGCGAAAGACAAAACCGAGTTCGACCAGTTCATGGATGACCGCGCAGCAATGCCACGCGACGCCAACTAATCCCCCCAGAGGGTGGCCCCCGTCCTTGGCCGCCCTCACCCTCCCACTTCTCAAGGAACGTAAAATGACAACCGCAACGATGATGTCCGGCCTCCCTGACCCGCGCACGCAATCCCAATTCTATGACGGCGTTTTGTTCAAACGCGCCATGGCTTGGGTGATTGACGTGGTGATGATTGCGCTTTTGTGCCTGTTGGTTCTGCCTTTCACGGCCTTCACTGGCGTCTTTTTCTTTCCCTTCCTGATGCTGGTCGTTGGCGTGTTCTATCGCTGGTTCACCTTGTCCGGTCAGTCCTCCACTTGGGGAATGCGCCTGATGTCGATCGAATTCCGTGATCACGCGGGCCAGCGCTTTGACAGCAGCACCGCGCTCTTTCACACGCTGGGCTATACCGTCTCTGTCGCCATGGCGCCGCTCCAGTTGATTTCTGTGATCATGATGGTTGTCACCCCACGCGGCCAAGGTTTGACCGACCACCTGATGGGCACAGCCCCAATCAACAAGCCGCGCTGAATCGCCGCCTTAACCAAGTAAGGCTTGCGCAGGGGGCTAATTCAAAGCAGGTTAGCCCTATGCGCCACACCCTGCCCATAGCGCCCCAATTTTATGTGACGGCCCCGCAACCGTGCCCCTATCTGGATGGCAGGATGGAGCGGAAATTGTTCACAGCTTTACAGGGTGACAGCGCATCCGAGCTCAACGATACATTGTCAAAGCAAGGCTTCCGCCGGTCGCAGAATGTGCTTTACCGCCCATCCTGTTCAGACTGTGCCGCCTGCATGTCAGCGCGCATTGATGTGGCGCGGTTTCAACCGTCACGCAGCCAAAAACGCATCCTCAAGCGCAATGCACACCTCAAACGCCGTGCAACCTCGCCTTGGGCGACCGAAGATCAATACGACCTCTTCCGCCGCTATCTTGACGGGCGCCACGCGGATGGCGGCATGGCAGATATGGACATGTTCGAATTCGCGGCCATGGTCGAAGAAACCCCGATCCGCAGCCGTATAGTCGAATACAGCGACCTGACCTCGGACAACCCCGCCCCTGTTGCGGCCTGCCTGACCGACATCCTCGATGATGGCCTCTCCATGGTCTATTCGTTCTTTGAGCCGGAGATGGAGCGCAATTCCCCCGGCACATATCTGATCCTCGACCACATAGAGATCGCGCGGGAACTGGGCCTGCCCTACGTGTACCTGGGCTATTGGGTGCCGGGCAGTGTGAAGATGGGGTATAAGGCCAACTTCAGTGGGATCGAGGTTTTCACCGAGGGCCGCTGGCGCCGTTTGAAAGACCCTAAAGAGTATTCCAGCGCCGTTGATCCTCTGTCGACGGAGCCGATTGCTGAACAGGTCGCGAAAATCACCCTGCCGGGGGCGGAACCTGCGGGCTAATTACATCCCTAGCCGATCCCGCATGAACGCCAGAGCGACTTGCAGACCATCCGGCGCAATCCCGTGGGCCGTGCCTTTCATGATGTGGGCGTAGACCTCTTTCCAGCCAGCCTCTTGCAAGGCTTCGGCGGCTTGCGGCAGGGATTGGGGGGGGACCACATCATCTTGATCACCGTGGATCAACAAGACCGGCGGGCGGCATTGGACTTCATCAGCCAAAAGCTCGGGTTCGAGCAAGCGGCCTGAGAAAGCGACGATGCCCGCGACCTCATCCTCGCGGCGGGGCAAGACGTGCAAGGCCATCATCGTGCCCTGGGAAAAGCCTAAGACCATCACTTGTTCGGGCAGCAAATCTTCATCCACCATCACGCCATCAAGGAATGCGTTCAAATCGTCCGCGGCGCGGCGCAACCCGATGGCGGCTTCTTCTTCGGATGATCCATCGATCCAAGGGATCGGGAACCATTGGTAGCCGGTGGGCATCCCGGGGATGGTTTCGGGCGCGTCGGGGGCAAGGAACAGCGTGTCGGGCATGTGTGCGGCCAGCGGGTCAGCAAGACTCAGAAGGTCCGCGCCATTGGCGCCGTAGCCGTGGAGGAACACCACGCAAGAACGAAGCTCTCCGGAAAGAGGCTCTTTTCGGCCAGCGGTAAGTGCACGTGTCATCGGATCCCTTCCCGTGATTTCATAGATGCGTAGTAGGCCCAGAGGATGCGGGCTGCAACCGATTGCCAGGGCGACCAGTCTTGCGCCATGGCGCGCATTTGTTTCTCCGTCGGTCGCGCATCGAGGTCAAAGAGAATCCGCGCGCCTTCTTGCAGCGCCAGATCGCCAGAGGCGAAGATGTCCGCGCGACCAAGCGAAAACATGGCGTAGATCTCCGCTGTCCAAGTACCGATGCCGGGGACTTCGGTGAGGATGACGATCACCTCATCGGTTTGGGTGTCCCGAAGCGCGTCGTAGTCGATCTGGGCATTGGCCAAAGCGCAGGCATAGCGCGCTTTTTGTCGGCTCAGGCCGAGGCTCCGCATATGCTCTTCGTCGACTTGCCGGATAGCCGCGTCGGTGTGCATCTCTGCTGCCTCCAGCTTGGCCCAGATTGCATTGGCCGAAGCGACGCTGACTTGCTGCCCCACGATAGCGTTTAGAAGTTGCGAGAACCCATCCGGTTTGCGGCGCAGCGGCAGTGGGCCAACTAGGTCGAGTGCATGGGCGAAGCGCGGATCATGTGCTGCGAGCCAATCCGCCCCTTCTGCAACGCAAGCATCCGTTTCGATGATCCGTCCAACTGTCATTGCGCGGCCCATGCGACAGCATCTGCGACGCTCGAAATGATCGTGGCATCTGGAACGGGGGGACGTTTGACCATCAAGACGGGAATCCCAAGCTCACGCGCGGCGAGGAGTTTGGTGATACTCTGCTCCCCCCCTGCGTTCTTGACCACCAGCCAATCGACGTTGAGCGATCGAAAGAGGCTGCGTTCTTGCTGAGTGGAGAACGGCGGGCGCCCAATCAGATATTCGCCGCCTTCGAAGGGGAAAGGCTTTGAGGGCGGATCGATCTGACGGCAGATCACGCGGCGGCCTTCGAGGTTGGCGAACTTTTCGAGCGTTTGGCGACCGGTGCCGAGGAACACGGTCTGGCCTTTGGCGATATGGCTGGCAGCCTCTTCTTCGTGCTCGATTTCAATCCAGCGGTCGCCCTCTTTCGGCTCCCACGGTGGGCGGTGGAAGATCGCATGGGGCATGTTGCGCGCTTTGCAGATCGCGGCTGTGCGGTCGGTAATACGAAGGGCGTAGGGGTGTGTCGCGTCGAGGATCGACGTGATTCCCGCCTCATCAAGGTAGGCTTCAAACCCCTCTGCCCCGCCAAAGCCGCCGATGCGTGTTGGGGCTGGCATGGTATCGGGATTTCGGGTTGCTCCGGCGAGGGAGATGGTCAGATCAACCCCCTGCTCCACCAGTTTGTTGGCGATCCGTTTGGCGTCACCTGTGCCGCCCAGCAAAAGAAGCGTCATCCGTCAGCCCTCGCCAATATTTCGCCCGCGCGGTCGATGACCACGATGTCGAGTTGCTGCATGGCCCCGCCAAAGCGGGCGCGGATCTCTTGGGCTGCTTTTGTCGCGACCAATTCAGGCAACTGCGGGGCGAGTTTGCTGGCCTCAAGCGCGGTGTTGGACTGTGCCACTTCGGGCGCATCGGCCAGCGCGGCCAAGGCTTCGAAATCAACTTGGGAGCGGCTCGAATGCAGATCAATCGCGCCCTGCGCCGCCTTGGTGATCTTTCCGATACCACCGCCGATGGTCAGGCGCTCAACCGGATGTTTCGACATATATTTCAGCATCCCACCAAGAAAGTCGCCCATGTCCAACATGGCATGATCCGGCAGCGCGTGAAGGCCCTGCACGATCCGCTCAGACGTCGCTCCGGTGCAGCCCGCCACATGGGCCAGCCCGTTCGCGCGGGCCACATCGATGCCGCGATGGATCGAGGCAATCCAAGCGGCGCAGCTGAAAGGCCGGACGATGCCAGTGGTGCCAAGGATCGACAGTCCGCCTTCGATGCCAAGGCGCGGGTTCCACGTCTTCTTCGCGATCTCAGCGCCATCAGGGATGGAGACGGTGATTTCAACGTCTGCCGGTTGCCCAAAGGCTTTGGCCTGCTCTTCGACCACTTGGGTCATCATTTGGCGCGGCACAGGATTGATCGACGGCTCTCCGACAGAGATCGGCAAGCCATCCTTAGTCACCGTGCCAACACCCTCACCCGCTTTGAAAATCACGCCACCATTGGAGGTCCGAACCCGTGCGATAATCAGCGCACCGTGGGTCACATCAGGATCGTCTCCTGCGTCTTTGGTGATGCCGACCTCGGCCCACCCGTCACCTGCATGAGACCATGCAAGCGGAAAACTCGGCGTCTCTCCGCGCGGCAGTGTGATCTGAACCTCTTTCGGAAATGCCCTGCCCCAAAGCTGCTCCAACGCGGCCTTTGTCGCAGCCGTAGCGCAGGCGCCGGTGGTCCAGCCTTTGCGCAATTCGGTTTTGGGCGTCTCTGTCATCCGCGCGACTATAGAAACGCCAGGTCATGCCGCCAATGCGAAAGTGCGTGTCGTTTGCGATCTTTCCTTCTGCGGCGCAGCGATGCAATATAGCGCCTATGACGACGCAAGTGCCCCTTCCTGATCATAACTGGCCCGTAATGGAGCCGGGTTGGGTGTGGCTGTGTGGTGCGGGCCCCGGTGATCCGGGATTGCTGACGCTTCATGCGTTGAATGCGCTGCGTCAGGCGGATGTCGTGATCTATGACGCTTTGGTGCAGCAGGATATTCTGCAATGGGCGCCTCAGGCGGATCATTTTTATGCTGGCAAACGCGGTGGGAAACCCAGTGCGAAGCAGCGGGATATTTCCTTGCGGTTGGTTGATCTGGCGCGGGAAGGCAAACGGGTATTGCGACTGAAAGGAGGCGATCCCTTTGTGTTTGGGCGCGGTGGAGAAGAAGCGCAGACCCTTGTGCAACACGGCATTCTGGTGCGGATCATTCCGGGGATTTCGGCGGGGATCGGTGGGCTTGCTTATGCGGGTATTCCGGTGACCCATCGCGATGTGAATCAGTCAGTGACCTTTGTGACCGGCCATGATCAATCCGGCAACACGCCGGGGTCTTTGGACTGGGCAAGCATCTCGAAAGGTTCACAGGTTATCGTGATCTATATGGGCATGAAGCATATCGCTCAGATTGCCGCGAAACTGATGGAAGCGGGCCGTTCAGAGCATGAACCTGTCGGCATCGTATCCACGGCGACGACCGATGAACAGCGGGTGTTGGAAACGACCCTTGGGACAGTCGTTGAGGACATTGCCAAAACGGGGATGGGGCCGCCATCGATCATCTGCATCGGGCGCTCTGTTCTGATGCGCCAAGCGCTTGATTGGCAGGCCCAAGCCGCTGGTGAAGCGCCGCGCAATCTGGACCCGCTGGATCGCGGGCGTCCGGCGGAGAGCGCATGAGCTTTCTGATCGCGGCCCCCGGATCGGGGAGCGGTAAAACCACCATCACATTAGGCCTTTTGCGTGCCTTGACCCAACGCGGCATTGCCGTGCGCGGAGCGAAGTCTGGACCGGATTACATTGATCCGCGTTTTCACGCAGCCGCCTGTGGGCGGGAGTGTTTCAATCTGGACGCTTGGGCGATGTCGCCGAAACGGATTGCCAGTTTGGCCGCGGGCGACGTGCCTTTGATCATCGAAGGGGCGATGGGTCTCTTTGATGGCGCGCCACCAACGGGCAAAGGCGCTTGCGCTGATCTTGCCCGGCAATTGGGCCTGCCAGTGGTTTTGGTTGTAGATGCGTCCCATATGGCGCAGTCGGTGGCGGCTTTGGTGGGTGGGTTTTTGAGACATGATCCCGCGTTGCGTTTTGCCGGTGTACTTTTGAACAAGGTCGGATCGGCACGTCACGAGGCGATGTTGAAAGACGCGTTAGAGCCGTTGGGCGTGCCGGTTCTTGGCACGTTCTTTCGGCAAAATGACCTGTCGCGCCCGTCCCGCCATCTGGGGCTGGTTCAAGCAGGCGAGCATCCCGACTTGAGCGCGTTTCTGGATCAAGTAGCAGACCAGATTGAAACGTCGGTTGATATGGATGCGATTTCAGCGCTGTTGCAGCCTGTGTCATCGATCGGTCGTGCGGCACGGTTGCAGCCGCCCGCGCAAAGGATTGCGGTTGCACAGGACAACGCCTTTGCTTTTGCCTACCCGCATATCCTTCAGGATTGGAGCGATGCGGGGGCTGAGATTGATGTCTTCTCCCCCCTGCGGAATGATCCCGTGCCCTGGGCCGATCTGGTGTTTTTGCCGGGCGGGTATCCAGAGCTTTATGCCGGTCGCTTGGCGGGCAATCAGATCTTCCTCGACAGTTTGCGCGCCCATGCGGAGAGCAAGCCCATCTATGGCGAATGCGGTGGCTATATGGTGCTGGGGGATGCTTTGACAGATGCGAAGGGCGAGACGCATCAGATGGCAGGTTTGCTTCGGCTAGAGACGTCATTTGAGATACGCAAATTGCATCTGGGTTATCGGACCTTGCGCAGCGCCACCGGACCGTTTGAAGGCGATTGGACGGGGCATGAGTTTCATTACGCCACCACTCAGAAAGCCGACGGCACACCGCTCTTTGCCGCCACCGATGCAACGGGGTCATCCCTATCGCCCATGGGGTTGGTGGCCGGGCATGTTTCAGGCAGCTTCGCACATGTGATCGACAAAGCCTGAACGGGCATGGACACTTCCCCCGCCTAAGATTACCGATGCTCATATGAGTATGGTCGACGATAGCCGCGCGAAACGAAACGTTGTCATTCTGGTGATGGCGCAAGCAATTTTGGGTTCGCAAATGCCGATGATCTTTGTGATCGGCGGGCTGGCGGGTGGCATGTTGGCGTCGAATATTTGCTTTGCCACTTTGCCAATCTCGATCATCGTTTTTGGATCCATGACAACCGCACCGTGGCTGTCGCCATTGATGCAGAAACGGGGGCGTCAGTTTGGCTTTATGCTGGGCGCGCTTGCCGGTGCTGTTGGTGCCGCGATTGGGGCTTATGGCCTCTATGTGGGATCGTTTTTCTGGCTGCTCGTTGGGTCTTATTTCACGGGCATCTATATGTCCGCGCAGGGCTTCTATCGGTTTGCAGCGACGGATACCGCGTCAGAGGATTTCCGGCCCAAAGCAATCTCTTATGTCATGGCGGGCGGGTTGCTTTCTGCGATCATCGGACCGCAGCTCAATAAGGTCGTGCAAGAGGCCTATGTTGTACCGTTCTTGGGCACGTATCTGGCCGTCGTCGCGCTGAACCTTGTGGGGATGTTGCTGTTTCTTTTCCTTGATCTGCCGAAAGGTGGACAGGTCGAAGAGGAGAAGGCGCAAGCGGTGCCGGGGCGCAGCCGGATGGAATTGCTGCGCGATCCGCGTATCCTTGTGGCGATCATCTGCGGTATGGTGGCTTATTCGCTGATGAACCTTGTGATGACCTCCACACCGTTGGCTGTTGTGGGCTGTGGGTTTACCACCAACAATGCGAATGACGTTGTATCTGCCCATGTTCTCGCGATGTTTGCGCCGTCTTTCTTCACCGGCCATTTGATCGCGCGCTATGGGGTTGAGAAGATCATGGGTGCGGGCATCGTGATCCTTGCAGGTGCGGGTTTGGTCGCCCTCTCTGGCGTGACGCTAACCAATTTCTTCCTCGCCTTGGTCCTGTTGGGCCTTGGGTGGAATTTTGGCTTTATCGGCGCGACCACGCTGTTGTCGAGCGCGCATTCGCCAAACGAACGTGGGTCCGTCCAGGGTATGAATGACATGATCGTATTTGGCATGGTGACGATTGCGTCGCTGTCCTCGGGCGGGTTGATGAACTGCTCTGGCGGCGATCCCGTGGAAGGGTGGAATGCTGTGAACTATGCGATGGTGCCGTTCCTAATCCTCGCAGGTTGGTCGATTGTTTGGCTCGTTATGCGGCAGAGGAGCGTCGTCTAACCTATTGGTAACCCACGGGTTACTCGGTAAAGTTGTGGAAACACTTTGACGGTGGTGCAACGGAATATTCACTGTATTGGACAAATCGCTCATGCCTCAGATTAATCAGATCACCTTTAGAGTCGCGGACCCTGAAGCACAGGTGCGATTTTACTGCGACGTCTTGGGGATGCAGAGGCTTGGCGCGGATTGCGTTGGATATGGCGGCGCGCAGGCTGCGTTAAGGTTTATCAAGGCGGAGGGGGTCTATACCCCGCGGCCTACAGATATGTATTGGAAGATCGCCCTATCCGTTCCGAATCTCGAATTGGCGCATCAACAACTCGCGCAGGCGGGCATCGCCTGTGCAGAGCCGCGGCAATTTGAGGATGTAAGGTATCTGGCGCATTTCGCTGATCCTGAGGGGTTTCCCATTGAGCTACTTGATCATGCGTTCAAGGGGGAGCGCGATACGGCGGGCCATGATCCTGACGCCTTTGGCGGCGGTGCCCATCTGAGCCTTTTGACTTTGCGCACAGCGGATATTGCTGCAGATGAACCGACCTTGTTGGGTTGGGGGATGCGCAAACTATCCGTCCAACCGCTGACCGATTACGGGTTCGATCTGCATTCCTACGCGCTCACGGATGAGGATCCGCCGAATGCCGAGCTGACCGCAGTGGAGAACCGCACGTGGGTTTACCAACGGCCCTACACGGTTTTGGAACTGCAGCATGTACATCAGTTGTCAGAGACAACCGATACAGATCGTTATGTGGGTGCACTGATTGCAGGGCCAGAGGCGAAAGCCGGTTTTCCAAATGGCGTTGGACTGGGTGAAACGCCGGTAGAGGTCATTTAGAGCAGGTTTGCGCCCGCCCCCGAGGGCGGGGTTGATATTCGCACCAAATTAGAGCCCAGAAGACAGGGTTCGATCTTTAGGCAACCGTGCCATTTCGCGCGCACCATGGGGGCGGTGTCGGGCGCGAACAGGATCGCAGGCGATCCGGTCGCGAAGTTCTATGGGATATAACCTTAGGCCGACTTGGCGTAGCCGCCGTTATAGTCGTCGCTTTTCCGGCGCACTTGCGAGTGCTCGACGATGCGGTCTCGGGCGATGCCGCGGAAGTCTTCGATGGAAGAATGACCGTGGCGTTCAAGATAGTCGGCCAGATCGTCCTTGAGTTCTTGGATCAGTTTAACGCCGACGCCACCACTGCCCTTTTCTTCCATCGCGGCGGTGCATATCTGTAGGTTCCCTGCCCCATGCACGATGAAGTTGAACGCTTCGCGGAAGCCTCTGATCCCGCCGATGCCAGAAATCGCACCGTCTGGATGGGCTTTGTTGATGTCAGAGACACGTTGGAGGGCTTGCGGGAGGATCGCAAGCCCGCCCAAGCCGCCGGAGGTGACGAGGCCGTCGACCTCGACCTCGAACTTGAGGGTTTCGGGATCCATCAAGGGCAGCGAGGGGAAGGTGTTGCAGATGGAGATACAGGCCGCACCAGCGTCGTAAGCCGCACCAGCCGCGTCTGCCACGGTGGAGGTTGCAGGCGTCAGTTTGACCCAGATCGGCACATCAACCGCTTTGGTCACAGCCCCCACGATATCGCGAATGATCTCTTCGTCATTGGCGATATTGGCGCCCATGTCTTTGCGGTCCATATGCGGACAAGACATGTTGAGTTCGATGGCGTCACAGCCAACCGCTACGACCTCTTTGGCGAGTTTGCACCAATTGTCGAGTTCTTCCTGACTGCCAGCACCTGCCATGATCGAGGCGATGACCATGCGGTCCGGATATGTTTCTTTGATTTCCTTCAGATCTGGCAGCCAAATCTCCAGCGCTTGGTCCGAAATCAATTCCCAGTTCCAAGAAGAATGAGAGACCGTGTCGGCCCGTTTCATCCGCGACACATACGGCTTTTCCTCGCTGGTGCGTTGGTAGATGGTTTTCGGTCCGGCGACGTTTTCAACCGGATGAAGACCGATTGTTTTGGTCACAATGCCACCCCATCCGGCCTCGAACGCGCGGAGGATTTTGCGTTTGCTTTCTGTGGGAGGCGCGGAGGCCAAAATGAAAGGATTGACGAAATCAAGACCTGTGAATTTGGTTGTAAGATCGACAGTCATAGCAAAAACCCTCCTTGGCTCGCTCCTAGGAGGGATTTTTTTTACTAGTAAGTCAATAATTTTCTTTTCGAGCGAGTTGCAAGCGCGATTTCTGCTTAAAATTAGGACTTTAAGCTGAAAAACTGGCGAAATGTTGAAGGCAACAAGTGGATTAGTGCAAAAAACACGTCGTTTGATCGCCCGTCAGAGCTACCGCCACCACCCGCGCATGGTCACATTGGCAAAGCGCAGACTATCTTTTGCCGGTGAGGGCTCAAGCGCACCTGACGCCACAAGGTTCGGGTCTTTGATGATCCGTACTAGCGTGGGTTTTGCCTGAAAGGCTGCGATCAATGCTGGCGACGCTGCCTTCGAAACCGCGTGTTTCGTGGATCGGGCGCGTTTGAGGCATTCGGCGCCGCGCTCCGCCAATGTGCGGATCGCGATGGGGCGGCCGTCGACAAGGGGTTTGCGACCGGCTTGCTCCAGCGCAGGGATCGCGCGGAAGAGGTTGGCGAGGCCGGAGGCGTAGCCAACATAGCGGATGGTTTTGACGTCTGCGGCGCCGAGCGCTTGGGCTGCGACCTGCATCAGGTTGCTGGATGTGGCGTGGATGTAATCGTCTAAATGTGCTTCGTCCTCGAACGGGTCTGAATAGATGTCCCAGCGGCGGGCGGCTATCAGGGCGTCGAGGGTTTCGCAAGCTTCCTTGTCGAGGATTTTGGCGAGTTCATCGACGACTTCATGTTTGCGCACCGGCCCGCCCTGCCTGATTTCTTCGAGCGCATCGCGCCACCATTGCAGGCGCATTTCGGCAATCATGTGTTCTTGCGTCACCCAAGGGGCGCGGGTGACTTCGACGTTGAACGCATAAAGCGGAAAGAGGATTTTGCGCGCCTCAACAGGTGCGGCCATGGCGGCGCGAAACCGGTCGGTATCGCCGCGTTCGACGATGGCAGCGCAAGCCTCAAAACTCACAAAGGGGCCCTGTCGCGGATGAGTTTCCAATTGATCGCATCGACGAGCGCTTCGAAGGAGGCGTCAACGATGTTGGCACTGACGCCGACGGTGGACCAGCGGTTGCCCTGCCCGTCTTCGCTGTCGATGATAACGCGGGTCACCGCCTCTATCCCGCCGTTAGTGATGCGCACCTTATAGTCGACGAGTTTCAGATCCTCGATGTAGCTTTGGTACTTACCGAGGTCTTTGCTGAGCGCGCGGCCCAGCGCGTTGACGGGGCCTTGGTCTTTGCCATCTTCGCCGAGGCTGTCGGAGACGTTGAGCTTGCGTTGGCCATCCATTTTCACGGCGACCACGGCTTCCGACAGCGACACGGTTTCGTTCTTTTTGTTTTTGCGGCGTTCAACGGTGACACGGTAGCGTTTGACCTCAAAGAACTTGGGGAGTTGGCCAAGTTCCTTGCGCGCGAGCAGTTCAAAGGAAGCTTGGGCGGTGTCGTAGGAATAGCCCTCTGCCTCTTTCGCTTTGATCCGGTCGAGAATGCGCGCCAGAGCCGGATCACCCTTTTCGACTGCAAGGCCCGCTTTGGCGAGACGTTCGCGCAGGTTCGATTGACCCGCTTGGTTCGACATGGGCACGATACGCGTGTTGCCGACAGCCGCGGGATCGACGTGTTCATAGGTCGTCGGGTTTTTCAGGATCGCGCTGGCGTGCAGACCGGCCTTGTGGGCGAAGGCAGAAGCACCGACAAACGCGGCTTGTTTCGCGGGCACGCGGTTGAGGATGTCATCCAACATGCGGGATGCGGGCAGCAGGCGTTTGAGGGCCGCGTCAGAGACGCCGGTTTCGAACTGGCTGGCGAAGGGTTCTTTCAGCTTCAAGATCGGGATCAGCGTGGTGAGGTTTGCGTTGCCGCAGCGTTCGCCCAAGCCATTGAGCGTGCCTTGGATTTGGCGTGCACCCGCGAGGACAGCGGCGAGCGTGTTGGCCACGGCATTTTCCGTATCGTTGTGGGTGTGGATGCCTAAGCGGTCGCCGGGGATGCCGCTGTTGATGACGGCGGTGACGATCTCGGTCACCTCATGGGGCATTGTGCCGCCGTTGGTGTCGCAGAGCACGATCCAGCGGCAGCCGGCTTCGTAAGCTGTGTGGATGGCTTCGAGGGCGTAGTCTGGATTATCTTTGTAGCCGTCAAAGAAGTGTTCGGCGTCAAAGATCGCTTCGCGCCCTTGCGCCACCAGATGCGCAAAGGAGGAGCGGAGGTTTTCTGAGTTTTCAGCCAAGGTGATGCCGAGCGCGTCGGTGACGTGGAAGGCAGAGGATTTGCCCACAAGGCAGACCGCGGGGGTGCCTGCGTTCATCACGGCGGCGAGGACGTCGTCGTTTTCGGCGGAGCGCCCGCTGCGTTTGGTCATGCCGAAAGCGGTCATGGTGGCGCGGGTTTTGGGGGCTGCGTTGAAGAAGTCGCTGTCGGTGGGGTTGGCGCCGGGCCAGCCGCCTTCGATATGGTCGAGGCCGAGGTCGTCAAGGAGCGTCGATATTTGGATCTTCTCATCCGTGGAGAACTGCACGCCCTGGGTTTGCTGCCCATCGCGGAGGGTCGTGTCGTAGAGGTAGAGGCGGCCTTTGGTCATTGGAGGGCCTCTTTCGTAACGTGACAGGCATCAAGCAGAACCAACCGGATCGCTTGCGATCCGGATCGCACCCGACCCGCCCCCAGGGCGGGGGCGATACCCCGACCCTCGCGCCGGGCGTGATCCTGAGTTTCAAAGAGGGTCATAGGAGGCCCTCGAGTTTGGAGGGGTCGAAGCCAGCGGACGGAACAAGCGTGATGCCTGCTTTACTCATTTGCACTTCAACTCCCGCTTCGATCAATGCAGACTTCATCGCATCGACAGGAGCGAAGTCCTTGCTTTCCATGGCTGACGCGCGAAGCTCTGATAATCTTCCCGCATATTCGGAAAGGTCGCCGTCAGCAGTTTTCGCCCAGTCAGGCACATAACCAAGACCCAACAGTGTCAGGGCTGCGCCGAGACTTGCGGCGTCACCGGACGAGGCCATCTTGTGTACCTCAGCGAGTGCCCCTGCTGTGTTAAGGTCGTTAGAAATTGCTTCAAGAACTTCGGTCGGTACAGCGTGATCCGCTTCAAAATCCGCAAGGGCATACCACTTTCGAAGCGTCTTCTCAGCCTCCTCCCGTTTCTTCTCCGTCCAGTCCATCGGCTTGCCGTAGTGCGTGGATAGGAAGACAAAGCGGATCACTTCCCCATGCACATCCTGCTCCAACAAATCGCGAACCGTAAAGAAGTTGCCAAGTGACTTAGACATCTTCTTACCCTCAACCTGCAGCATATCGTTGTGCAGCCAGATCTTGGCGAAGTCACTGTCGGGATGGGCGCAGCGAGACTGCGCAATCTCATTCTCGTGATGTGGAAATTGCAGATCGTTGCCACCGCCGTGAATGTCGAAGGTTTCTCCCAACAGCTCTTTTGACATGGCAGAGCATTCGATGTGCCATCCTGGGCGGCCCCGGCCCCATGGGCTATCCCAGCCGGGGGTTTCGGCGTCGGAGGGCTTCCAGAGGACAAAATCCATCGGGTCGCGTTTGTAGGGCGCGACCTCGACACGGGCTCCGGCGATCATGTCTTCGACGGAACGACCAGAGAGTGAACCATATTCTGGGTCGGTCGCCACGGCAAAGAGCACATGGCCTTGGGCTTTGTAGGCATGGCCCTTTTTGATCAAACCTTCGATCATTTCGATCATCTGGTCGATGTATTCGGTCGCGCGCGGCTCATGTGTGGGCCGTAGAGCGCCCAGTGCGTCCATGTCGGCATGATACCAGGCAATCGTCTCATCGGTAATGTCGCGGATCGGGCGGCCTGTTTCGGCGGCTTTGGCGTTAATCTTGTCATCAACGTCGGTGAAGTTGCGCACATAGGTGACGTGATCCTCTCCATAGAAATGACGGAATAGCCGAAAGAGGACGTCGAACATCATCACATTGCGCGCGTTCCCGAGATGCGCGCGGTCGTAAACCGTTGGCCCGCAGAGATACATACGAACGTTGCTTGGATCGATCGGTTCAAAGACCTCCTTGCGGCGGGTCTTGGTATTATACAGTTTAATATCGGTCATGTCTCTCACACGCGGCGTTTCCCAGCGGGCTTAGCGAGTTCAGCGATTGGATAAAACGTGAAAAAGCCGCCCGCGACGAAGTCAACAGGTAAAAATGCTGCAAAAAATGGTGCACGTCTTTCTCATGAGAAATCGGTTAGCAGAGGACAGTGACCCTGTCTAGCGAGTAGGCTTCGGTGGATGTTGGCAGGCCAAAAATTATGCAGGATCGAAATACACTTGAACATCAACAGATGAGCCCTGCGATCATCTTGGACCAATCTTCTACCGTTTCTTCTACAGGCAAATCCACAGCATCTTTCGTAACACAATACCCTTCAAGGACTGGCAACATCGCTGCGGCTGCGCGCCTAATTTTCTCAGGGTCCACTTGTGGTGCAGCGACATTTGAGAGTAACTTGCGATAGAACTCAGCCAGGCGCCTATAATAAGTGTTCAACGCGTTCCGCATTTCCTCGGAATGGCTAGAGGCGGCCCAGATTTCTTTATAGATCGTCGCACAACGATCAAAATCTTGATCGTTTAAGACCGTCTTAAATACAAATCCTAGAGCTTCGGCGACATTTTCCGACGTACGTTCAGGAATGTTTCCCAATCGCTCTTCATAAGGCGTAAGAAACCTATTCAAAAGCGCCAGCAAAACGTCTTCACGCGTTGGGAAGTGATATTGCAAATTGCCCAAACTGATCCCAGTTGAGGTCGCAATTGATCTCATCGTTAACCCTGCGCTTCCAACTTCTAAAAGCAAGCCTTCGGTCGCGTCGAGAATATGCCCGCGGCGGATTTCTGCCCTCATACCATATTTCTCATAAATTGATCGCTTAAATTTACAGTAGTGATCTTGATCAAATAGGTCAATCGACCTAATTGCAAGATCACAAAATAGGTCAAATGACCCAATCTAGAGGAAATTTTCATGCGAGCTCTTCAAAACATTAATCATAAACTGTCGCTTATACGCGGCGCTCCTGAACCCGTTCGTCAAGAAGGCGAGGTCAAGGTCCAAATCCATTACGCTTCCTTGAACCCCACTGATGCCGATATTGCCCGAGGGGATCTCGACTTGTTCATTAAGCTTGCGCGAGCACGATCCAGCGTGCGCACCGGATTAGAGTTTTCCGGTACGGTAGCTGAGGGTAGCGCGAAATTTCCGACAGGCACAAAGGTTTTCGGGTACACGCATCTAATGAAGGGCCCAAAGACCCACCAGGATGTTGTCAGTATTCCTGAATCATTCATCGCAAAAATGCCCAAAAACTTAAGTTTTTCGCAAGCAGCTGCATTTCCACTTGGAGCGCAAACAAGCCTTGTGGCTCTACGGGATATTGCTCAACTGAAACGAGGACAATCTGTTCTAATCCTCGGAGCCAGCGGGGGATTGGGCGTATATGCAACCCAACTTGCACGCCATATGCAACTTGCTATCACCGGTGTTTCTGGTCCAGATGGTTTGAACCTTATGAAAGAACTGGGTGCGGACGAAGTAGTAAACTACCGAAAAACCTCCATCGACCAGATGATCAATCAGTTCGACGTGGTTCTGGAACTGTCTAACCAGTACATGTTTCGCGATGTCCGCCATCTCTTGAAACCCCATGGTACTTTTGTCCCCACCAATCCTCAGAAAAATCTTCTCGCCATCGCAGGAAATAAGTTTCGCAGGCAAAAGGTCGGCTACTTGTTTGTGGACCGTGGGGACAGCACTCTACTTACGGAGCTGGCAGGACAGATCGCACAAGGTGTACTCAGTGTCGGACCAGTTCGCGAATTCGACTTCGAGGACTTCGAACAAGCTTTCGCTTCATTGCAGCAACCTGGACAACTTGGGAGAACCGTTATGCGACTTCGATAATAGAGCAGACAGGTTTCGCTATCGTCATCAGGAATACCCATTTAAATGACTGGCTTTAAGTTTAGGTTGAGCACCTCTCCACTGCCAAGAGCCACTTTTTTGCGGGATAGACTTATTGACTGCGGGTAACTGATTTGTATGCAACAGCTGTCATCTGTTTGGATAAAGCGAACGACCGTTTTGAGCCCCTTCTGGAATTGTAAATTTTGGCAAGCTGGAATTACTTTAACTCAAAATATTATCGCTAAACTTCTGAGTTATTTTTACCGTTCCAGATACTGAGCGCGAACAAAGCAATACCCGCAATCATGAAGGGGAGATTAATCACACTGCCGGGCGCGGTCTCTACTGTTTCGATTGCCTTATTCGCGCCGACCCAAAGTCGCATTGCGTATTCAAGCGCAAACAGTAGGTAGAGAAAAGGGATCAGTGCTCGATACCGGATTGCTGCAAGTAAATAGATCAGGCCGATTATCAGCTGTGACACCCCCCACAACCCGAAAATCCCAACCACCGTATCAGCAGCGTTGTTTGAATAGGTATCTAGCGGGATCGAGGCTATGCTTTGGGCTCCGCCATCATCTGCAAATAGATGATGCTGGCTGCGCCAAAGGGTCAGCGCCGTCAGCGCATAAAAGACGTAGAGCGCGACGTTCTGACCGGGAAACTGATTATCAAACGAAGCTGGAAAAACACGATTTAGCATTGGATAAAGCTCCTAGTCGTATAACAACCACTTGCAGGAAAATCCTGTAAGGCTGCTTTCAAAATCGATCCGACTGCAATCCGCCTACTATTCGCGTTCAACTAGGACAAGCGCAAACGGCACTGACTGAAGAACTTGCAAGAGTCGTCTTTAAAGCAAGCGGCATAAACTAATCCCGAATAAAGCTGTCGCTAAATAGAAGAAGCAGCGGTACATTTGGGTCCAAGTGTTTATCGGCAGGATAGCGATCTTTCATGGTTGGAGCGGTTATGGTCCAAAGAATTAACAACGTCAAATTTTAGCAACCTTCGCATGCGTCAAAACTCTGCACTTCTCATTCCCTAAGTTAGAATAGAAGCTATGAGTTCTTGATGAAATAATGTCGAGGCTGGCGAAAAGAAGATTGCAATCAGACACGCGACCTATATGAAATCACACACCCAGCCATCTCCGTGAAAGCAGCCATCACCTGCTGTTTATGATAACCTATCCTAGGGGAACACCCTACATAGTTTTCTATAGTTAGTACGGTCAGACTTGTGTATTCGACGTTTTTATCCCAGCAAAAGCAGCTAGGGCTGCCACAAAGAGTTCAATTATCAATACCCAGACATACGTGGCCGCTGGAACACCATCGACGCTGATCGCCCAGATACGGGCCAAGCCGAAACCTGCGAAAACGATTGCTGCGGCCATAAGTGATGGCAAGATCAAGTTTCTTTGTACCAGACCCAAACTGATGAAAACCGCTGCAGCGACCAAACCTCCGCCAAACGCTCGTATGTCGTTGAGAAGGTTCACATCGTCAGGCAGCGTAACCTCACTGAGCCCATAAAAAGTTGCAGGCGCGAAAAGGATGGCTGCACCGATACCCATTGCGATCAGCCCAGACAGCGCAAGCGTGCCCTTTTGCAAGAAAGTTAAATTCATAGATTAGTCTCCGTGGTTTCTTTCAGTTGGAATGAGGCGAAGCAGTGGTGTGACCAGATCCGGATCACATCAGGATCTAAGAAGTCACCACTATTTACACCCAGAATTTTCAAGAGAAGGCGCACGGGCAAATGCATCGGGCCCGGAAATTTCTCGAAGTCAAGCGCGCCAGCAAACTGGCCGATGCAGACCGGTGTTACATTTCTATTTTGTGCTGCGATCCGTTCGGCATAGCGCCGGCCTTGTGCGTTGCCACTAGGCACAGACAGTGCCATACAAGTAAAAAAATATGCGACTGGACGGGTTGCTAGCGCCAGTTCGTGGGCTTCAACATATGCATTGGCGCAGCGAAGCCATCTGTCGTAGCGAATGGGGCTACCAATTACGACGGCATCGTAACGATTAGGGTTCGCCGCGGCGTCGATGTGCAAAACATCGACATCTGTGACGAAGTCCTTGAAACCCTCAGCGATCAGACCGGCCACAGAGGCCGTGGAACCATGACCAGTGGCGTAGGTTACCAGCACTCTTTGGTTCGCCATTTTGAGCTCCATTTTGGTAGTGCCTGTTAGTGGGGCACGACTTGCAGATAGCCCAACTGCATCGATCTATAAATTACACATCATCCAGTATTCTGTACCATTCGTCCAAACTCTGGAGACGGGCGAGATAATTTGCGCTATTCACTATGCATGACCCATACAACAACGTCCCCGCCACAGGCCCTAGATCCACTCAGTGAAACGCTGCATGCCATGCATATGAGGGGCACACTTTATTGTCGCGCAGAACTCCGCGCGCCCTGGGGGATAGAAATTCCCAACCTCGGCGGACTGATGGGTTTTATGGTGGTGACGTCGGGGCGAATATGGTTCGAAATGGAGGGAACCGACGGGCGCTGGCTAGAACCTGGCAGCCTGACACTTGTACCGCATGGGCTGCCACATCAGTTGCGCAGCGCAACAGACACTCGGGTCGTACCACTCCACAACCTGCCCGTCACTCAAATTACGGATCACTATGAGATTTTACAGTATGGCCAGGTTGGAGACCTGACTCGTGTTACTTATGGCGTTGTGCGCTTTGATAATCAAATTGCCCAACGCCTCATTGCGCAACTCCCAAATGCAATTTTCCACCATCGTTGGGATCAAGAAACAGATGGTTGGATGGACAGCACCATGCGTTACGTATCCCGCGAGGCAGCAAGTTTGCGGCCGGGTGGCGAGACTGTACTTACTCGCCTGGCGGACATTCTAGTTATTCAAGCAATCCGTGCGTGGCTCGACACTGCACCTGATGCGCGTAAAGGTTGGCTAGCGGCCATGCGCGACCAAAAGATTGGGCGCGCTCTAGCCTATATTCATCAACAGCCCGAACTTCGATGGTCGGTATCAACATTGGCCGAAAAGGCAGCACTTTCGCGCTCAGCTTTCTCTGCCCGCTTCACTGAAATGGTTGGGCAAAGCGCTATGACTTATCTGACTAAATGGCGCTTGTCCTTGGCGATATCTTTACTGGATGAAACTGATTTATCCCTTGGGGAAATTGCCATGCGGGTTGGCTATGGATCAGAACCAGCGTTTGGCCGCGCTTTCAAAAGGAACTTTGGTGTCCCTCCAGGTTACCGCAGAAGAAATTGAAGTGAACACCCTGCGGATTGAGTATCTTGGAACACTATTTAAGCAATGTGGAACAGACCCGGCAGTTGGTCGAACAAATTCGGTAATTCTCTATAGTGCGTTAATTGGAATGGAGGCTTTGACACACGCCGGATTAGCAGACCTGCGAACAGACTTAGGTAGTCTCCTTGAAACCCTTTTAGTTGCTTCATGATCATTCGCGTTCATAAATGTTTGTTGCTTAAGCCGCGAACGGCGTAAAGGTGCTGAGAACGGACACTCACAACTTATGCTTATAGCCTTACTCGTCTTGCAACACCGCAATTCGATACAGACGTACAGGCACTAATCACTACTCATCTCCACGAGCTTACGGATGGTGTTAAAATTTCGAGCTGTATAAGTCGTACTTGTGACAACGCGATGAAAGTTTTCCGCAAGTTTCGAGCGACCGAAACCGTCAGGAGCATAGAGCCAGACGGTGTGGCCTTGAACAATGACTTTTTCTGTTGTGGCAAACTGCGCGATTACATCTTCATCGACATCGGGCGCATCAAGACAGAAGAAACCGTGGACGGTGTTGCCAGCTCCGTTTGGGAAGGGGCAATGGGCCAAGCGGTTGGCGAGATCATGGGCACTGAGGACGAGGACGGGCACGTCGAGGGGCAAGTTTTGGTGGAGTTTGGAAGCCAAAGCCTCTGCCGCGCCGTCGGCTTCGAACACCACATTTCCGCTGGCGATATAGGTGCGGATGTTTTGCCAGCCGATGCCTTCACATATGGCGCGCAGGTCCGCCATCGGCAGTTTATTCCCCCCGCCGACATTGATCCCGCGCAAAAGGGCGATCCATGTGGTATTCATGATCATAGTATATCACAAATCCGGTCCACGGTCATTTAAAGTAGGGATAATCGGCATTCTTGAGCTCGCATTTGTTTCCGTCAGGATCCTGAAACGTGCCAACCTGCCCCCAATCAAACGATTTGATTTCAACCTCGACACCCTTGTCCCTCTAATTGTTTGCGGCCGCGGCTACGTCTTCGACGTTAAATCGCAACACCGTCGGAGTTTGAGCGTTGGTCTTTAGGCAAAGTGAGGCAACCCCACCGGTTTCGATCATCAGATAGCCGTCTCCGAACCTAAGACAGCACAGATGCCCTTTGTCGAATCAGACGGATAGACCAAGCGTATCGCGGTAGAATGATAGGCAGGCATCGTAGTTTTCTGTGCCGAGGATGATTCCAAAGGTATTGGTGGTGTTTACGAGCATTTGGCTTATCCTTTATGGCAGACCATTCGGAGGCGACATGACACGACAGCTGATCGACCAAATCTGCGCTGAGATGGCGGGGGCTATAGCCTCTGCCCCCACGACGGAGCTTGATAGCTGGAAGGTCGGAGGCAAGATGTTTGCGTGTTTTGGAGATCGGATTGATGGGGTTTGTGTGAAGACTGACAGCGTTGAGACCGCGACGATGTTGATCGATGCGGGGGCTGCGGTGAAGGCGCCCTATTTCCACAAGAGCTGGGTCTTGGTCGGGTTTGATGCGCCGGAAGAAGAGCTTCGGCACCGCCTTCTGGTATCTTACGATATCATCGTGAAGGCGCTGCCTAAGAAGCTGCGCGAGACGCTTTAGCCGTATTCCACAACCTCTATCTCGATCCGGTCGTGATCGTAGAAATAGAACCGGCGCCCGGGTTCATAATCCGCGTGGAAATGTGGTTCGAATCCGTAGGCTTTGACCCGTTCCTCCACCGCATCAAGATCATCGACCACGACGCCTAGGTGGTTGAGGCCGCCGCGCGTGCCGTAGCTGGCGTCATCCTCGGTGACCTTTTGTTCGTTTGGTCCGGCGTAGAGGGCGAGATAGGTGTCCTCCTCTCCCACGTGCATGGAGTAGCCGTTGTCGATGGACGCGCCTTCCCAGCGCACGTGCCAGCCGAAGATCGCATTAAGCATCTGCGCGGTTTTGTGGGTGTCACTGACGGTGATGTTTACGTGTTCTAAGCGGCTCATTTTACTCTCCTTTTTCCGATCTGGAAGGATGTTGCGTGGGGTGCTTTGGGTGCCCGGAAGGAGCCGCAGTGTAGATCGTGCCCCCAGCCTATCCCATCGCGGGCCAATGCGGCCAGTTCATGCGGCTTTGCGCAGTAGGTTTGTGTCAAAAAGCGTTTCATGGCGCTCTCCTCTGGATTTTCTTGTGCGAATCCTTTTTCATTTCTCAAGTTAACTTGAGATCAAGGATTATTTTCATGGCGCAAGGATTGACGATTGGCGATTTGGCGGCGCGAACGGGATTGGCCGTCTCTGCGATCCGATTTTATGAAACCCATGGGATCGTTGCCCCCGTGCGCAATGCGGGCGGGCACCGGCGCTATGGGCGGCAAGATATCAGGCGGTTGTCCTTTGTGATGGCGGTGCAGTCGCTGGGGTTTTCATTGGATGAGATTGCTGTGCATTTGCGCGATCTTCCGGCGCATAAAGCGCCCAGCAAGGCCGATTGGGCGCGGATTTCGGGGATCATCGCGGAAAAGATCGATGCGCGGATCGCCAAGATGCAGGATATGCGCGATCGGTTGGACGGGTGTATCGGTTGCGGGTGTTTGTCGTTGGAGGTGTGCGCGCTCTACAATCCCGACGATGTGGAGGGGCGTGCAGGAGTTGGGCCGCGCAAGCTGAACTTGGGTTGACTTCCCCCGCGCTCTGAGGCCGAGTGCGCCTATGAGACTATCTAATCGCATATCGGGAATAGTCGGCGGTGGCTCCGACGGATGGGGCGTTTTCTATAAGGCGCGTCGGATGATCGCTGAGGGCATTCCGGTGACAGAACTGACCATCGGCGAACATGACATTCGTACCGATCCGGTGATTTTGGAGGCGATGCACAAAGCCGCGATGGGCGGGCATACGGGCTATGCCATGGTGCCTGGAACGGATAGGTTGCGCGATGCTGTGGCCAGCCGCATTCAGGCGCGGACCGGCGTGCCGACGACGCGGGATAATATCATCATCACGCCCGGCGGTCAGTCGGCGCTTTTTGCATCACAACATGCGGTCTGTGATGAGGGCGATACGGCGCTTTTCATTGATCCTTACTACGCGACTTACCCAGGGTCGTTGCGCGGTGTCGGTGCGAAAACTGTACCGATCAAAGCAAGGGCAGAGCGGCATTTCCAGCCGGATGCGGCGGATATTGCCGGCAAGGCAAATGGAGCGCGTTCGCTTTTGATCAATAGTCCGAACAACCCAACAGGTGTTGTGTATAGCCGCGAGACGTTGGAGGGGATCGCAGGCGTGTGCAAAGACCATGACCTCTGGCTGATCTCAGACGAGGTGTATGACACGCAAGTTTGGCAAGGCGAACATATCAGCCCACGATCCCTGCCCGATATGGCGGAGCGAACGTTAGTGATCGGGTCGATGTCAAAGAGCCATGCGATGACTGGTAGCCGCTGCGGTTGGATTTGCGGGTCTGAGGCAGCGATCCAGAAGCTGATCGATCTGGCGACGAGCACGACATATGGCGTTGCCGGATTTGTGCAGGATGCAGCACTTTTTGCCTTGAACCTTGGCGAAGCGCATGAAGAGAAAGTCGCAGCCCCCTTCCGCCGCCGCAGGGCTTTGACCTTGGAGGCTTTGGCGGGGCAAAACGCCGTGCGGGCGGTGCCTGCGGATGGGGCGATGTATGTGATGCTGGATATTCGCGCCACCGGCATGAGCGGCGAGGAATTTGCTTTGGTGTTGCTGGATCAGCACCGGATCGCGGTGATGCCGGGTGAAAGCTTTGGCGCCGCAGCGGCAGGGCATATTCGCGTGGCGATGACGATTGATGACACGCGCTATGTCGAGGCACTTAAGACCCTGATTTCATTTGCGAACGAAAAGGCAAAATAACAGAAAGGACAGATCATGACCGCTATCGGTGAAACCTTCCGCAGCTTGCATGTGCCCGGAGATCCGCTGGTGATGATCAATGTCTGGGATCGGGGCACGGCCAAGATGATGGCCGCTTTGGGTGCAAAGGCATTGGCGACGTCTTCCGCCGCGCACGCCTATTTGATGGGCAAACCAGACGGTGGTGATGTCAGCCGTGATGACGCTTTGGCCCATGCGCAAGAGATTGTTTCGGCCACCGCCCTGCCCGTTCAAGGGGATTTCGAGAATGGGTTTGGCGATGATCCGGACACTTGCGCCGAAACGGTACGTTTGTCGGCAGAGATTGGTCTGGCGGGGATTTGCATCGAAGACACGATGTTCCCATCTGGCGATGCATACGCCTTTGATCTGACGGTTGAGCGGGTCAAGGCGGCAGTGAGTGCGGCAAGGGCGTTGCGAGAGGATTTTGTTCTGACCGCGCGGGCAGATGGTGTGTTGACGGGCCGCTATGATGTCGATGAAGCGCTGCGGCGATTGCAGGCGTTTGAAGAGGTGGGCGCAGATTGTCTCTATGCGCCCTGGTTGCCAGATATGGATGCGGTGCGGCGCGTGACCTCTGCCCTCTCGAAACCTGTCAACGTGCTTGCCGTGGCCCAAATGAGGAAAGAAACGCGCGCCACGCTTGGGGACGCAGGCGTGGCGCGGATCTCGATCGGGTCAGCCTTAGCGCGGACCACCCAACGGGTGATGCACGATCTGGGGCTCAGCATGATCGAGGATGGTGATTTCTCTGGTCTGAAACAGACGATCAGCTCTGATATCGTCGATAAGATGCTGACGGATCAGAGCTGACCCCTTGCCTAAAGATTAAAAGTTGTAGCTGACACGAGCTGCGAATGTTGTCGCCTCGATGTCGGCACCGCTTCCGTCGAAATCTTCAAACTCGTGGCGGAGAACTTCACCACCGACCCGTAGGTTCGAGCCGACTTGGTAATCTAGGCCGACGCCAAAGAACTGACCATCATCATTGGCATCCAATGCGCCGCCAGTGAAGGCGCGTGCGGCACCGACAGTTACGTAAGGCAGGAATTCACCCGCATCATAGCCTGCGCGCAGTTTCAAACGCGCCACGTTATCAAGATCGATGCCAGAGCCGCTGTCTGAGATTTGCGTCCAGTCGTAGTCAATTTCACCGCCGATGACGAAATTGCCAAAGTCGTAGTTATAGCCAGCGTGTACACCGTAAAGCAGGTCTTCTGCGTCTTCGTCGAATGCGTCAGATTCCAACTGGCCGTAGCCGAGTTGGGCACCTGCGTAAAAGCCTGTCCAATCGTTGCCGCGAGGCGTTGGCGCTACGACAGGGACAACAGCAACCGGCGTTGGCGCTGCTTCGACGGCGGGTTCAGCGAGGGAACCGGCCTGCGCAGTTGTCGCGGCCCCGAGGGCAATCGCTGAGATGATAAGGGAATTACGAACCATTTCTAAAACTCCTGAATATGGTTGGGAGAGCCCTCACATCGGTGCTGCAAACCCAAACCACAACCACCCTTCTCAACACGTTTTTTTGAGCGGCGATATTCCGCGGTAAGCCTTGTAATTTATGGCAAAATTTGGCTCGCGAAGCGCCATTTGGCGGTGCCCCGCGCAAAGGAGTGCTCGACCGGCTGGGCCTTGCTCATCACAGGTTTTTGCCCTTAAAAAACGGACTTGGATGACCGGTGGTTTCGCTTTGGTTCAAAAACGACATGGCGTCGGATTTGGGCAAGCGATGCGGTGCGTGATTGGGCAGTTTGATCCAAAGGGAGACGCAGATTTGAAACGCAGCCGTGTCAGGATCGCATTGATCAGCCGCACCATTGGTGCGCGGCGCGGCCGTGCGGCACGGGGGCGTCCAGTGTTCGGGTAAGCCAGCTAGTTTTCCCAACCCGAATGAAGAGACACCAAAATGAATGATGAATCCCCCCAACGTGCTGGTCGCCCGCGTCGGTCCGGTGGCCGTGCAGCACGTACAGCTTTGCGGTCTGCGAAATTGGCCGAAGATTTGCGTCCAGTGCGCGCTGGTCTGTCCGGCGGCACCTACAAACCGCTCTCCGATGCCGATGTAGACGCGATTTACGAAGCAGCACTCGTGGCCCTCGAAGAAATCGGCCTGATTGACGCCCCGCAATCTGGCATCGACGCCATGGTCGGTGCGGGCGCGATCTTGGGCGAAGATGGCCGTCTGCGGTTCCAGCGCGGGTTGGTCAAAGAGATGCTTGGCAAAGCTGCGAAGGATGTGACGCTCTACGGGCGCGACCCAAAGTACGATATGCATCTCTCTGGCACCAAAGTGCATTTTGGAACGGCTGGGGCCGCGGTGCATATGGTTGATGTCGAGGGCCGGAACTATCGCAACAGTACGGTGCAGGATTTGCATGATGCGGCCAAGATCGTGCAGCAAATGGACAACATCCATTTCCTTCAGCGCCCGATGGTGTGCCGCGATATCACAGACAACCGCGAGATGGATTACAACACCATCTACGCCTGCGTGACCGGAACGGCGAAACATGTTGGCACCTCCTTCACCGAGCCTGATTTCGTAGGCGATTGTTTGGAGATGCTGCATATGATGGCAGGCAGTGAAGAGGCATGGCGGGAGCGCCCGTTCGTGGTGAACTCCAACTGCTTTGTAGTACCACCGATGAAATTCGCCACCGAGAGCTGTCAAGTGATGGAAAACTGCATCGAAGGCGGCATGCCGGTGCTTTTGTTGTCTGCAGGGCAAGCGGGTGCGACGGCCCCTGCTCCGATCGCAGGAGCGATTGTGCAGGCTGTGGCCGAATGTTTGGCCGGTGTCGTATACGTCAACGCGATCAAGCCGGGGCATACGGCGGTCTTTGGCACCTGGCCTTTTGTCAGTGATCTGCGCACCGGTGCGATGTCCGGCGGGTCTGGCGAACAGGCGCTGTTGACGGCGGGTTGCGCGCAAATGCACCAGTTTCTTGGCTTGCCCGGCGGGGCGGCTGCGGGGATTGCGGATGCGAAACTGCCCGATATGCAGGCCGGATGGGAGCAGATGTGCTCCAATGTGATGGCTGGTCTGTCGGGGTTGAACATGGTCTATGAAGCGGCGGGGATGCACGCGTCGTTGCTGGGCTTTTGCCATGAATCGCTGGTTCTGGGGAATGACCTTTTGGGCCAAGCGATGCGCTGCGTGCGCGGGATCGAGGTGAATGAGGCAACGCTAGGCTTGGACACCATGCGCTCTGTCTGCATGGGTGGTCCAGGGCATTACCTGGGATCAGATCAGACGCTGGCCTTGATGCAGACCGAATACATCTACCCTGAGGTTGCCGATCGCACCTCGCCGAAAGAATGGCAGGAGCTTGATAAGCCGGACCTGATCAAGACCGCGATTGCGCAGAAAGAGAGGATCTTGGCGGAGCGGTCGCGGGTGGCGTTAAGCCCCGATGTGGATGCGGCCATTCGCGAACGGTTCAATATTCATCTGCCCGTTCAATAAGGGTTTGGGGGCGTTGCCCCCGGCCCTTCGGGCCTCCCCCAAGGTATTTCAGCTCAAAAGATTTGTGGACTGGTCCTGACCTTGTCCGTCTTTTGAACCTTTGTTAGGGCTCCGCCCGTTCTTCAGCTGAAACGATGCACTGCATCGTTTCTTATCGCCTCGAATCCTCCGCCGGAGGCTCCTGTAAGTTCAGCTACGCGTGACGTGGAACGCTTAACGTACCGCCGCAAATGGCGGCTTTGGCGCCGGTGGTGCTCGGGGCGCTGGTAGGCAGACCGTTGAGGACACGGACCGCCAGAAAGGCAAAGGCTTGGGCTTCGATTATGTCACCGTTGAGCTCTGCTTCTTCGATGGCGTGGACGGGCGTGTCGATGCTCACGCGGAGCATGTCCATGAGCGTCGCATTGTGGCGCCCGCCGCCGCAGACATAGAGTTTGGTGGGAAGTTTAGGGCAGTGGCGCATGGATTCCGAAACGGTGAGCGCGCAGGCGGCGGTGAGGGTCGCGGCGGCGTCTGCATCTGAGAGCGACGCGACGGCGGTGGCGAGGTCGCTGAAGGTATCGCGGTCCAGCGATTTTGGCGGCATTTTGTAGAAATAAGGGTGTGTGAGGAGCGTCGCCACGATCTCTCCACTCACGGTGCCCTCTTTCGCCAAAGCGCCGTTTTCATCGTGCGACATGCCGAGCCGACTTTGCATCAAGTCATTGATAGGCGCGTTGGCAGGGCCAGTGTCGAAGGCGCGAAGCGCATCTGGTTCCTCTGGCTTGCCTTTTGATGGATCGACCCAAGTGAGATTGCCAACGCCGCCCAAGTTGAGAAAGGCGATGGGAGCGGTTTCTTCGAGGTATTTGGCAAGGGCGAAGTGAAAGAACGGGGCCAAAGGAGCGCCCTGTCCGCCGAGTTCGACGTCTGCTGTGCGAAAATCCCAGACGACCGGTTTTTGTAGAACTTCGGCGAGGATTTGACCGTCGCCTGCCTGATGGGTGCCAGGACCGGAGGGATCGTGGGCGAGGGTTTGGCCGTGAAAACCGATGACGTCGGCAAGATCATAGGGTTTGAGGGCTGCGGCATGGGTGGTTTCTATAAGCTCGGCCACCTCGGGGGCGACCTCCTCCGACCATTGGCCGAGGGCGGCTCTGAGCGAGGCACGTTCAGCATCGGTATAGGCGCGGTAGCTGTGATCGCCAAAGCCCCGGATCGTATGGCCATCGGTCAGGAGTTCGGCGGTATCAATGCCGTCTAGCGATGTGCCCGACATGGCTCCAACAGCCCGCACCACGCGATTTTTCAACATGCACTTTCCCTACCCGACACTGCGGCCTATAGAGTGACGTGAAACGCCTTTAGGAACAAGACCATGACCTACCATCCCAAGTCCGAGTTTATCTCTGTCATGATGGAGCGCGGCTTTCTGGCCGATTGCACCGATTATCAGGGCCTCGACGATGCGCTGAGCCGCGGGGTGGTGCCGGCTTATATTGGCTATGATGCGACGGCAAAATCGCTGCATGTGGGCCATTTGATGAACATCATGGTGCTGCGCTGGTTCCAGAAGTGTGGCGGTAAGCCGATCACCTTGATGGGCGGTGGTACGACGAAGGTGGGTGATCCGTCTTTCCGATCTGATGAGCGGCCATTGCTGGATGAGGCGGCGATTGATGCCAATATAGACGGCATGAAGGAGGTGTTTGCGAAGTATTTGAGTTATGGCGATGCCGATACGGATGCTTTGATGCTGAACAACGCGGAATGGCTGGATGATCTGAACTACTTGTCGTTCCTGCGCGACATTGGGCGGCATTTTTCGGTGAACCGGATGTTGTCGTTTGAAAGCGTGAAGAGCCGGTTGGATCGGGAACAGTCGCTATCGTTCCTTGAGTTCAACTACATGATCTTGCAGGCCTACGACTTCCTTGAGCTGAACCGCCGCTATGGCTGTTTGTTGCAGATGGGCGGATCGGATCAGTGGGGTAATATCGTCAACGGGATCGACCTGACGCGGCGGGTGCTGGATCAGGAGATCTATGGTCTAACGACGCCTTTGCTGACCACGTCTGATGGGCGCAAGATGGGCAAATCTCAGGGCGGTGCGGTTTGGTTAAACGGCGATATGTTGTCGCCTTATGAATTCTGGCAGTTCTGGCGGAATACGACGGATGCGGACACCGGCAAGTTTTTGAAGATTTTCACTGAACTGCCGGTTGAGGAATGTGATCGCTTGGGGGCTTTGGAAGGGTCAGAAATCAATCATGCGAAGATCATTTTGGCCAATGAGGTGACGACCCTGTTGCATGGCGCAGATGCGGCCAAGGCAGCAGAGGCAACAGCGCGCGAAGTGTTTGAAAAGGGCGGCGTCGGAGATGATTTGCCAACGCTGACACTGAGCGCGGATGATTTGGGCGATGGGGTCTCTATTGTGCAGCTGATCGTAAAATCCGGCCTTGCGGGCAGCGGCAAGGAAGCGAAGCGTTTGATTGCAGAGAATGGCGCAAAGCTGAATGACGAGCCGCTAACGAATGCGGGACTGATGGTGGATGCGGAGATGCTCGCCAGCCCCATTAAACTAAGCGCGGGGAAGAAGCGGCACAGCTTGGTTCAACTGGGGTGATCTAATGAAAAGACGCGGGTTTTTGATGGCTACGGGGGCGGCGATGGCAGCCCCGGCCATTTTGTCTGCGCAAACGGTGCAGCGGGTGATTGTGATCGGTGGCGGCGCTGCCGGGATGACGGCGGCGGCGCGGTTGATCGATGCAGGGCTCGATGTGGTGCTGTTGGAGGCTTCGGGCGTGTTGGGCGGGCGTATGGCGCGGGACACGACGCTGGCCGATTTCCCGATTGATCTGGGGGCGGAGTGGATTCACGACGATCCTGAAGTTTTAGGCGATATTCTGGGGCTCGGCTGGACGCTGACCGATGTGGAAACCATCGTTTACCAACCGCAGACCTATCAGTTCTACAACAACGGCTCGCTGCGTAACCGGAACCTGTTGCGGTTCACCTATGAAGAGACAAAGTTCCTCGACACAACATGGTACGGGTTTTTTGAGCGGTTTGTGATGCCAAAGATTGCGCCCGCGGTTCGGTTGAACACGGGCGTAGATTGGATCGAACATAGCCTCGATGGCGTACGGGTGCAGACCACGTCAGGAGACGTTTTGGAAGCAGATCGCGTGATTGTGGCCGCTCCAATCTCAGCTTTGCAGACTGGTCGGATCAAGATTGCAAACGGTTTTGACGGTTGGAAATCCCCCGCTTTGAACGAGGTTGGCTTTGGCCAAGGATTAAAGGTGTTTTTGAAGTTCAAAGAACAGTTCTATCCTGATCTTCTTATCGAGGACAGCGTTTGGGATCAGACGGACGACAGTTGGAACAGCAAACTCTACTACAATGCGGCCTTTGGCAAAAATACCTCTGACAATGTGCTTGGGCTGTTCAATGTGGCCCAAGGTGATCTGCCTTGGAGCCAATTGAGTGCAGATCAATTGGTCGCGGCGGTGCTGGATAATCTTGACGAAATCTATGATGGCGAACCACGCGCGTTGTTTGAAGGGGCTGTGACAAAGCTTTGGTCGCAGGAGCCGCATATCGGCGGCAGCTATTCGATGGATAACAACAGCGATTACGACATCGAAGAGATTTTAGCCCCCATCGACGGACACATCTACTTTGCCGGGGAAGCCCTGGGCGGGGACGCGCAATCGACCGTGCAGGGTGCGGCCTATTCAGGCGTTGATGCGGTGGAGCGCATCTTGGGGTAAGAAAGATCATGACCGAATATCTAGTCTATGACGTGTTCACGGACACCGCCTTTGCCGGAAATCCGCTTGCCGTGATCCCCGATGCGCGGGGTTTGCCGGAGGATAGCTTGCAGCGCATTGCGCGGGAGTTCAATTTCTCGGAAACGACGTTTGTGTATCCGCCGGTTGATCAGGCCAATACCGCCAAGGTGCGGATATTTACGCCGACGATGGAAATCCCCTTTGCGGGCCACCCAACTATTGGCACGGCGATTGCCCTGCGAGACTTGGGGCATCAGGGCGAAATGGTGTTGGAGCTTGGCGTCGGGCCTATCCCCTGCCGGTTTGAGGGCGATAAGGCGTTGTTCACAACGCATGTCCCACTTGAGATCGCGGCAGAGCCTGAGATTGAGTTGGTGGCGCGGTGCCTCGGGTTGAGCGCGGATGCAATTGAGACCTCGACCCATCTGCCCGTTCAAGCGAGTGTGGGCCTGCATTTCACCATGGTGGAGTTGACCGATCGCGCCGCCTTGTCTGCATGCGCCCTGGCCATGGGCGCCATTCGAGAGGGCAAAGAGCGCTACCCGACAGGATTGGATTTTGCGATCTTTGCTTATGTGCGGAATGGGACCGCTGTTGACGCACGGATGTTTGCGCCCCTTGATAATATCCCTGAAGACCCAGCAACGGGCAGTGCCTGTGCTGCGCTGGCTGCCTTGTTGCACAACCGTTTGGGCAGTCCGCTGCATCTGGACATTCGGCAGGGCGAAGATATGGGGCGGCTCTCCTTGATTTCAGCTTCGGTAGATGGCGATCCGGTGGGTATTACGATTGGGGGTCAGGCAGTTAAGACGATGTCGGGTGTTTTAACGCTCTAACGCCTTCCCTCCTCTGACCTGTGGCGGTATGACACGAACACGCGACTGACCTGAGGCCTCTATGACAAATACCATTTTGGAGCGTTGCGAAGCACAAGGGCTTCGTATGACCGGGCAGCGTCGTACAATTGCTTTGGTTCTGGAAGCGTCAGATGACCATCCGGATGTAGAAGAGCTATATAAACGCGCCTCTGCACAGGACGACGGGATTTCGTTGGCAACCGTGTATCGCACGGTCAAACTCTTCGAAGAAACCGGCATTCTGGAAAAACACGAGTTTGGCGATGGGCGCGCGCGGTATGAAACTGCGGATGGGGACCACCATGATCATCTGATTGATGTCCATTCCGGCGATGTGATCGAATTTGTGGATGAAGAAATCGAAGCCTTGCAGGAAAAAATCGCGCAAAGGCTTGGTTACAAGCTGATGGGGCATAGGTTGGAGCTTTATGGCGTCCCACTGAAAAAGACGGACGACTGATGGAAAACCTACGTGGTGCGGCGTTCATGGTTCTGGCCATGGGGTTCTTTGCGATCGAAGATGCGCTGATCAAATCCGTCGCTGATGACATCCCTGTCGGGCAGATCATCACCGTGACATGTGGCGGCGCGTTGATCCTATTCTTGGTCTGGTCTGTGGTCCGTGGCATCCCGCTTTGGAATGACGGCTATCTGAATCGGCGCGTGAACTTGCGCAGTTTGAGCGATGTGATTGGATCTTGCTTCTTTGTCACCTCGCTATCGCTGATCCCTTTGACAACTGCATCGGCGGTGATCCAAGCGACGCCTCTGGTCGTGGCGCTTGGTGCGGCGCTGTTTCTCGGCCAAACGATCGGCTGGCGACGCTGGATCGCGATCATCGTCGGGTTCATTGGGGTGATGATCATCATCCGTCCGGGAACGGAAGGGTTTGATCGGTATACGCTTTTGGCCGTTGGCGGGATGCTCGGCCTTGCCGCACGAGACTTGCTGACCCGCGGCCTGACTGTTGATTTAAGCGGCGTGCAACTGGCGACACATACGTTCGCTTTGCTATGCCCTGTGGGTGTTTTTCTGGCCTACAGCCAAGGACAGTCTTTTGTCATGCCAAACTATGAGCAAAGCCTGATTTTGGCGGCGACGGTGGTGATTGGTATTCTCGCATATCTCGCGATTGTAGCGGCAACCCGGACCGGCAATGCGGGGATCATCTCATCCTTCCGCTATTCTCGCATGCTCTTTGCCTTGATCATCGGGTATGCTTTCTTTGCGGAACGGCCCGACACCGCCACATTGATCGGCGCAGGTATCATCATCGCCTCGGGCCTTTTCACGTTGCTGCGCGAGGCACGCTTGCGCAAGACTTCACCTTCAGCAACAGGCACGCTATAGACCAACGATAACGCTAACACCCTCCCATAGGACCTCCTTATGAGCACCATTATTGATATTCACGCACGCGAAATTCTGGACAGCCGTGGCAACCCGACCGTTGAGGTCGATGTGATCCTTGAAGATGGCACAATGGGCCGCGCGGCAGTGCCATCAGGTGCCTCCACCGGTGCCCATGAAGCGGTGGAAAAGCGGGACGGCAACAAAGACCGCTATAAGGGCAAAGGCGTGTTGGAAGCCGTCGCGGCTGTAAACGGCGAAATCGCCGAAGCGCTTGTTGGTTTTGATGCAACCGAACAGGTGGCGATCGACCAAGCGATGATCGAACTCGACGGCACACCGAACAAAGGCCGCCTTGGGGCTAATGCGATTTTGGGGGTTTCTTTGGCCGTCGCCAAAGCCGCCGCTGATTTCACAGCACAACCCCTGTTCCGCTATGTCGGCGGGACGTCTGCACGCGTGTTGCCGGTGCCCATGATGAACATCATCAATGGCGGTGAACATGCTGACAACCCGATCGACATTCAGGAATTCATGATCATGCCGGTGTCGGCAGAAAACATCCGCGAAGCCATCCGCATGGGCGCAGAGGTGTTCCACACGTTGAAGAAAGAATTGTCAGATGCGGGCCACAACACGGGCATCGGCGATGAGGGCGGCTTTGCGCCAAATCTTGAAAGCACACGCGTGGCGTTGGATTTCATCAAAACAGCCGTTGAAAAAGCCGGCTACAGCTTAGGTGAGGACATCTACCTCGCCCTCGATTGCGCGTCATCTGAGTACTACAAGGACGGCAAATACGAGATGGTGGGCGAAGGGAAATCGCTGACCTCTGCTGAGAATGCGCAGTATCTGGCAGATCTTTGCGCCGATTACCCAATTATCTCCATCGAAGACGGTATGGATGAGGACGATTGGGAGGGTTGGAAGATCCTGACCGAGATGATCGGGGACAAGGTGCAGCTGGTCGGCGACGATCTTTTCGTGACAAACCCAAACCGCCTGTCCGATGGAATTACTCAAGGCGTGGCGAATTCCATGCTAGTAAAAGTCAATCAAATCGGCAGCTTGACAGAAACTCTTCAAGCGGTTGATATGGCCCATCGCGCGCGCTACACCAACGTGATGTCGCACCGTTCGGGTGAAACCGAGGACGCGACAATCGCCGATCTGGCTGTCGCGACAAACTGCGGTCAGATCAAAACCGGTTCTCTGTCGCGGTCGGATCGTTTGGCGAAATACAACCAACTGATCCGAATTGAGGAAGTCTTGGGCGAAACTGCCGAATACGCGGGCAGAAGCATCCTGAAATCATGAGCTTAGACGCCGGACTTTATCTGGTGCCAGAAGGCTATTTGGCCGCTGTTGTCACGCATCTGGAGACAACCGCGGTTGCCGTGCCGGACAGCCTTTTTCCGGACGATGTATCGATTGAGAAAGACGTGCCAAGCGTGGAGCGCTATCGGTCCTTGTTTCGGGCTATTGGTGCACCATGGCTCTGGACCTCTCGTCTGAAATTGAGCGACGCGGACCTTGCAGAAATCCTGTCTCATCAGGACGTTGAAGTCTGGCTTTTACGTCGAAATGGGATCGACATCGGTGTGGTTGAACTGGATTTCAGGGTCGCAGGCGAATGCGAATTGGCATTCTTTGGCCTGATCCCGACCGAAACCGGCGGCGGCTTGGGCAAGGCGATGATGTCGTTTGCCCAGAAACGCGGGTTCTCTCGCCCAATCAAGCGTTTTCATCTGCACACCTGTACGCTGGATTCGCCAAAGGCAGTCCCGTTCTATTTGGCTTCTGGCTTGCGCCCGACACGGCGAGAGGTTGAAATCTTTGAAGATCCGCGCCTCGCTGGATATCTGGGAGAAGCTACTGCGCCACAACACCCTTTGATTAATCCAAAATGACTGCTGACGAAATCATTGCTCTGCTCGACCTCACCCCCCATCCGGAAGGTGGGCATTATCGGCAGACGTGGATCGCCGAAAACGACGGGCGTGCTGCGGGGACGTGCATCTACTTTTTGTTAAAGGCTGGAGAGGTCAGTCATTGGCACACCGTCGATGCGACGGAGATCTGGCACTATTATTCAGGTGCTCCGATACAGTTGCGGATGGCAGAAACCGAAGCCGGGCCTTCGACTGAGATGATCCTTGGACCGGATTTGGCCGCTGGTGAAAGACCGCAAGGCATTGTCCCGACAGGACACTGGCAATCCGCGGCCAGCTTGGGCGATTGGACGCTCGTCGGTTGCACTGTCTCACCCGGGTTCGAATTCGCAGGGTTTCACTTGGCTAAGCCGGGTTTTGATATCCCAAAGGTATAAGCCTTTTGCTGGCTTGGGATGCCTCCGGCGGAGGTATCTATTGCTCAAAAGACGATGCAGCCCCCTTTGGTGGGTCGCCAGGCGCTGTAAAGGGGGCCGTCTTTCGAGGCGGTCATCGGCTCCTCAGCCTGTACCGTGTGCTCAATTTTACTCAAATTGATTGCGTTAAGGTTAACGCCTCTCTTTTGAGACAAAATACCTCGGGGTCTGGGGCAGCGCCCCAGGAGAATCCGACAAAAAAAGAGGGGGACCGAAGTCCCCCTTTGTAGTCTCGCTTTTCGGGCTCAGTATTATACCGCTCGTTAGTTTTTTGCCTGCGGCCCGAACCGCGCCGGGGGCGAGCGCACCCGCCCCTGAAAACTCTTGTTAGCTACACCCAGATGTTGATCCGCAGGTGTTGCACTTCATGCAGGTGCCGTTGCGCACCAGTGTGTAGTTGCCGCATTCTCCGCATGGATCGCCTTCGTAGCCTTGCATCTTGGCCTTATCGCGGGCGGACATGCCGGTTGAGGTGATGGTCCCGCTCGACATGGCTGTTTCCGTCACCTCTGGCACCAAGGTTTGCAGCGCACCAACCGGGTCAGAGCCGGTTGCGAGCGCTGTCGCCCCCTGCCCGCCGTTCAGCACGACCAGCTCTTGCGGCATGCGCTTACGCAGGTAGCCGGTGGAGCTGATTTGCTTGAGGACTTCGAGCGAGCGTGTGGCAGCCGTCTCGGACGGCGCCTGCACGTTGCTTACGCCCTCTTCCTCGCCGCGGCCGATGTCGTCAAAGGACGGGCCTTCAGGCTTCACATGCGCCAGATCGGTGCGGTCGAGGTAGCTGACGGCCAGTTCGCGGAAGATATAGTCGAGGATCGAAGTCGCGTTTTTGATGCTGTCGTTGCCTTGGACCATGCCTGCTGGCTCAAACTTGGTGAAGGTGAAGGCATCCACGAACTCTTCCAGCGGTACACCGTATTGCAGACCAACAGAGACCGCGATGGCGAAGTTGTTCATCATCGCGCGGAAGCCTGCGCCTTCCTTGTGCATGTCGATGAAGATTTCGCCGAGTTTCCCGTCTTCGTATTCACCGGTGCGGAGGTAGACCTTGTGGCCGCCGACGATGGCTTTCTGAGTATAGCCCTTACGGCGCTCCGGCATTTTCTCGCGCTCTTGCTCGCGCATGATTTCCTTGACGATGATCTTTTCGACCACCTTCTCGGCCAGAACAGCGGCTTTTTCCTGTGGCGAGCCGGTTTCGAGCACCTCTGCGGCCTCGTCATCGTCTTCCACAAGCGCGGCTGCCAAAGGCTGGGACAGTTTCGAGCCGTCGCGGTAAAGCGCGTTGGCTTTGATGCCGAGGGACCAGCTTAGCTCATAGGCTTTCTGGCAGTCTTCGATCGTCGCGTCGTTCGGCATGTTGATCGTTTTGGAAATCGCGCCAGAGATGAAGGATTGTGCCGCGGCCATCATGGTGATGTGGCTATCGACGCTGAGGAAGCGTTTGCCTTTCTTGCCGCATGGGTTCGCACAATCAAAGACGTTGAGATGCTCTTCTTTCAAGAACGGTGCGCCTTCGAGGGTCATGGTGCCGCAGACGTGGTCGTTAGCCGCGTCGATGTCCTGCTTGGAATAGCCAAGGTGGCGCAGCAGGTCGAAGGTTGGATCGTTCAGCTTCTCGGCTGGGATGCCAAGGGTTTTGGTGCAGAACTCTTCGCCCAAGGTCCACTGGTTGAAGACGAAGCGGATGTCGAAGGCAGAGGCGAGCGCGCCTTCGACCTTATCGAGTTCCGCTTGACCGAAGCCGTGGCCAATCAGGGATGTGTGGTTGATCGCTGGGGCTTGACCCAATGAGCCGTGACCCACCGCATAGGCGATAATCTCTTCGATCTGAGCAGAGCCGTAGCCGAGCGTCTCCAAAGCCGCTGGCACAGATTGGTTGATGATCTTGAAGTAGCCGCCGCCTGCGAGTTTCTTGAACTTCACCAGAGCAAAGTCAGGCTCGATGCCGGTGGTGTCGCAATCCATGACCAGACCGATGGTGCCGGTGGGTGCGATAACAGAGACCTGTGCGTTGCGGTAGCCGTGCTTTTTGCCCAACTCCAACGCTTCGTCCCAGCTGGAGACAGCAAGGGCGATCAGGCGCTGATCCGGGCAGTTTGCGTGATCGAGTGCGACAGGTTTGACCTCCAACTGTTTGTAACCAGTGGTTTTTCCCTGCGCCGCAGTGCGGTGGTTTTCGATGACGCGCAGCATATGCTTTGCGTTTTTCTTATAGCCCGGGAATGGGCCAATCTCGCCTGCCATTTCCGCGGAGGTCGCATAGGACACGCCAGACATGATCGCAGTGAGGGCAGCGCCCATTGCGCGGCCTTCGTCGCTGTCGTAGCCCAGCCCCATGTTCATCAGCAGACCGCCGATGTTGGCATAGCCGAGGCCCAAGGTGCGGAAGTCATAAGAGCGCTGCGCGATCTCTTTTGATGGGAATTGCGCCATCATGACAGAGATTTCGAGCGTCACGGTCCACAGGCGCGTGGCGTGGATGTAGTCTTCGACTTGGAACACGCCGTCTTTGTAGAAGGTCAGCAGGTTCATCGACGCGAGGTTACAGGCCGTGTCATCGAGGAACATGTATTCGGAGCACGGGTTAGAGCCGCGAATCTCACCGTCTTCTGGGCAAGTATGCCATGCGTTGACGGTGTCATGGTACTGGATGCCCGGGTCAGCACAGGCCCATGCGGCGTGGCCCACTTTGGCCCATAGGTCACGTGCACGAACTGTGCGTGTCACTTCGCCGTTGACGCGGTTGCGCAGGTGCCAATCGGTGTCATCTTCGACGGCTTTCAGGAACGCGTCGGTGACGCGGATGGAATTGTTGGAGTTCTGACCAGATACGGAGGAATAAGCCTCAGAATCCCAATCTGTGTCATAGGTTGGGAATTCGATTCTGGTGTGGCCTTGCTTGGCGTAGTCCAGCACGCGCTTGACGTAAGCCTCTGGTATTGCGACTTTTTTCGCTTCGCGGATCGCTGTGGCAAGGGATTTATTTGTCTTTGGATCGTAGGCGTCATCCTCTGCCCCATCCCAAGACTTGATCGCGGCAAAAATGCCATTGAGCTTTTGCTCGTGCATTTTAGAGCCGGCCACGATGGAGGCAACTTTCTGTTCCTCAATCACCTTCCATTCAATGAATTCTTCGATGTCTGGGTGATCTGCGTCGACGATAACCATTTTGGCTGCGCGGCGTGTGGTGCCGCCAGACTTGATAGCACCCGCCGCGCGGTCGCCAATTTTAAGGAAGCCCATCAGGCCAGAGGACTTACCGCCACCGGAGAGAGGCTCGCCTTCGCCGCGTAGGCTGGAGAAGTTGGTGCCCGTGCCGGAGCCGTATTTGAAGAGGCGCGCTTCACGTACCCAGAGGTCCATGATGCCGCCGTCGTTTACAAGGTCGTCAGATACGGACTGGATAAAGCACGCGTGCGGCTGCGGATGTTCATAGGATGAGGTGGATTTGGTCAGCTCACCTGTTTTGTAGTCAACATAATGGTGGCCTTGGGCTGGACCGTCGATTCCATAGGCCCAGTGCAGGCCAGTATTAAACCACTGTGGGGAGTTTGGCGCCGCACGCTGGGTGGCCAGCATGTAGCGCATTTCATCAAAATAGGCGCGCGCATCATCTTCAGTGGTGAAGTAGCCACCTTTCCAGCCCCAGTATGTCCATGCACCGGCGAGACGGTCGAACACTTGCTTGGCGGAGATCTCGCCACCCATTTCGGCCCCTTTGGCCGGTTCTGAGCGCCACAGGAATTCTGGCACGTCTTTTTCTTTGACCTTCTTCAACTCAGACGGAACGCCGGCTTTGCGGAAGTATTTCTGCGCGATCACGTCGCTTGCGACCTGACTCCAAGACGATGGAATCTCACAATCATCAAGTTTGAAAACAACCGTACCGTCTGGGTTCCTGATCTCGGAACTGGTTTTTGTAAACTCCAAACCGTCGTATGCATCTTTACCGGAAGTCGTGAAGTTACGATCAATCTTCATCGCGTCTGCCCCTGTTTCGCCGTCGTTGCGGCGCCTAGAAATAACTGCGCCCCGCAAGGCGCCCTCAACGTCGCTGACCACTGGTCACGATTGAGACAAATCTTCACTGGCCCGCGCTTTGGCAGGTCCCCGGCATGATATGCTGGTGTTGTCTGTCTTTCCCCGTGCCGCCACCATATATTGTGTCTGTGGTGTCAGCCCCCACAACTTGGTACAACTACACCTAGTGGGTCAACGGCTTTATTCACTAAATCTTGAGTTTTTTGTGTTGACGATGCGCAATAGCTTGGATCGGGGAAATCGCGTCCGATTCCTCCACATCGATACTCACAAGTGTGCTGGAAATCCTACGTCGGAAGAAACTCAACAAACACGGTGGTTTGCCATCAATCGTTGAGATTTTGGATCAAGAAATCCACAAGCGTTAACGATTGAAGCGCGAGATCGAACTCGTATTTTGGGGGATTGGTTTCACCTAAATCGCGTGACCAAAGCGACACAACATACCGCCTAATCTTTCAGCACTTCCTCTGTGGTTGGACCGGCAGCAAAAGGAGACACTCAAACAAAAAAGGCAGGTCCGAAGACCTGCCGTTTTTGATGGTCGGGGCAGAGAGATTCGAACTCCCGACCCTCTGTTCCCAAAACAGATGCGCTACCAGGCTGCGCTATGCCCCGGACCGTGCTTGTACTTACGCCGAAGATTTCGATTTGAAAAGACCCAAATCGCGATTAATTTTCACAAGGTTTGATCGCATCTTGATCAATAGAAGGATGCTGAAGAACGTCGCCCACTGAGATGCCCAAGCGCGATGCCAAACCCCCATTGATCTCCAGCACATATTGCACGCCTAGACCGCCATCGATGGAGGTTTCATCCAATGGAATCGCGTTTTCGTGGATACTAAGCACTTCCCCATTGGGCGCGACGAAGATCATATCGAGAGGAATCAGCGTGTTCCGCATCCAAAACGTTGCGCGTTGCGGCTGCGGGTAAATGAACAACATACCTTCCAACGTCGGCATGCTTTCCACGAACATCAATCCCTGACTGCGTTCGGCAGGCTCATCCGCGACGCGCACATCAAAACGGGCTTGCCCCCAGTCCCCAAAGACGGTGACGCGATCAAAGTCACAGGACGCCCAAGCACCCGTTGGAAGTAAAAGAAGCGCAGCGGCAAACGCCTTGCGGATCATTTGGACCCAGATTCCCAAGTCGTGATCTCGATCGCCATCATACCGCGCGCACCGCTCATCATGCGCATACCAACCGCCTCACCTGTCGCGAGATCAGACAGGCCCGAGCGGCGCAAAACCTCGATATGCAGGAACACATCCCGGTCATCACCGAAGACATTCGCAAAGCCGAAGCCTTTGCCCTTATCGAACCACTTCACCCGCGCCGGATGAATAGGACTCGCAGCGATTTCTTCCGGCGTCACTTCTTGCATATCGCCAAGCGCAGGGCTGCCGTCATCCTCTGGCGGTTCAATCGAAACGATCTCTACCGCTTGCAACCCACGGTCGGTGCGCTGAACGGCGATGATAATGCGAGAACCGTCTGCAACTGACCCTTGGCCGAAGTTCCGCAGAACATTTGCGTGCAGAAGAATATCCGGACCACCCTCATCGGATACAACGAACCCAAATCCCTTTGCAGGATCGAACCATTTGATCTGGCCATGAATTTCGTTAGACGCGTCAGTGGACATTCGTTAGTTCTTCTCTTCGTTGTGCTCATATGAGCCGGATTAGGGTGCTTTTGTCAAACAGACGACCAAGTTAACGAGTTGCCGACTATAGTAACTGATCACTGAGAATCTAGGGTTTTTTAAGGCGACAACCTCGAAATTTCCCAAGTGTCTCCAATAGCTTGCCGCCGCCATCTAAAGCGATCGTGCAAACGGTGATCTCCATCTGCCCAAAATTCAACTTCTAGTGGAAAGATGCGGAAGCCACCCCAAAATGGGGGGCGCTCGGGGTTTATCCCATGTGTGGCCGTGATTTTTGCGACCTTTGCAACCAGAGCGGCACGTGATTCTAAGGGTCTGGACTGCTCAGAGGCCCAAGCTCCTAAGCGACTTTTGAGGCCTCGAGACTTATAATAGGCATCCGCAACTTCGCCGTTTTCTTTCTCGACGACGCCACGCACGCGCAACTGACGATGCAAGGATTTCCAATGCATCACCAAGGCTGCCTTGCCGGAATTATCCAACTCCTGCCCCTTGGCACTCTCGTAATTGGTGTAAAAGACGAAGGCATCATCTTCGATGGATTTAAGCAACACCATGCGCACATTTGGCAAACCGTCTGCATCGACGGTTGAAAGCGCCATCGCATTGGGATCATTGATTTCGCTCGCCTCGGCTTCCAACAGCCAAGAGCGCGCCAATTCGAACGGATTTTCACCGGCAAAGATGCCTTTACGATCTGTCATGTGAGTGCCCAATTTCCCTCGCGGCCACTTAGTCTTAAAAACATCTGGCCTTCAACCCATCAAAGTCAAAGTTTCCGCCGCTTGATGCTCAAATCGCAATCGCCTAAACCTGCCTTCAATAAAACAGTGGGGACATTGAAATGAGCAACAACCTTCTTTCTGGAAAACGCGGTTTGATCATGGGCCTCGCCAATGACAAATCAATCGCCTGGGGGATTGCGAAAGCCTGCGCAGATGCCGGAGCGGAACTTGCTTTCTCATATCAAGGTGACGCTCTTAAGAAGCGCGTTGAACCCCTCGCCCAATCCGTCGGCTCAGATACGGTTCTCCCGTGTGATGTAGGCGACGAAGAATCCATCGATGGCCTCTTTGATGCGCTCAAAGACAAATGGGGCAGCATCGATTTTGTCGTTCACGCGATTGGGTTCTCGGACAAGAGCGAATTGCGCGGCCGCTATGTGGACACGAGCCGTGGCAATTTTGCGATGTCGATGGATATTTCAGTTTATTCCTTCACAGCCGTGGTTCAAAGGGCTGAGAAAATGATGAATGAAGGCGGGTCTTGCCTGACACTCACCTATTACGGCGCCGAACGGGTGATGCCACATTATAATGTGATGGGTGTCGCCAAGGCCGCATTGGAAGCCTCTGTGCGCTACCTGGCTGAAGACCTCGGCAAAGACGGTATTCGGGTCAACGCAATCTCGGCCGGACCGATCAAAACCCTTGCCGCCTCGGGCATTGGCGATTTCCGCTATATTCTGAAGTGGAACGAATACAACTCACCCCTGCGCCGCACCGTTACCATCGAGGACGTGGGTAAATCAGCGCTTTATCTGCTGTCCGATCTGGGGTCAGGCACCACGGGTGAAGTGCTTCACGTTGACTCAGGCTATCATGTCGTCGGCATGAAGGCTGTCGATGCGCCAGATATGTCCAAAGAATAACTCGAAAGCCGGAGCCGAATATGACCGACCGCTTGCCCCACGAAAAAGGCTTCCACATCAGCTGGGATCAAATTCACCGCGACAGCCGCGCGCTTGCGTGGCGTCTTGACGGGCAAGGCCCCGGCGATGGATCTTGGAAAGCAATTGTTGCGATCACGCGCGGCGGCATGGCGCCCGCGATGATCATCGCGCGGGAATTGGATGTACGGACGGTCGATACGATCTCGATCAAAAGCTACGACCACCAGCAGCAATCGGACGCCAAAGTTCTTAAAGAACCGGACGCAGAGATGATGGGCGATGGCACTGGCATTCTGATTATCGATGATCTTGTCGATAGCGGCAAAACGCTTGAGGTCGTCCGCGCCCGTTATCCCAAGGCACATTTTGCGACAGTCTACGCAAAACCAAAGGGCGAACCACAGGTCGACACCTTCATCACCGGCGTGAGCCAAGACACATGGATCTTCTTTCCATGGGACATGGCGCTGCAATACGTCGAACCCTATCGCGGCACGGATTGATCTCTTTTGAGCGAAAATACCTCTGCCGGAGGCACAAAAAATCGCGTGCGGCGCAGCCGCTCCTTTTGAGAGGATTTTGAAGATGTCTCGAACAACCGCCACTTTTGCGCCACCTGTGATGGAGGCCCGCCGTTGGCTTGAGGGCGTCACCCATCCAAACAACCGGCCGCTTCTGAATGTCAGCCAAGCGGCACCTGTTGATCCGCCCCCCGCCCCGCTGCGCGACGCCATGGCGCAGATCATCGTCGAGGATGCGGAAAGCCATCTTTATGGTCCCGTACTTGGCTTGCCGGAGTTGCGAGATCAAGTGGCGCAGGATTGGTCCGCGGCTTACGGCGGCAGCATTTCGCCCGATCATGTTGCTATCACCTCGGGATGCAATCAGGCCTTTGCAGCCGCGATTGCGGCGCTTTGCACCGAGGGTGACGAAGTCATCCTACCGACGCCCTATTACTTTAACCACGCGATGTGGCTCGACATGAGCGGCGTAAAGACCGTGCCTTTGGCAATTGGTTCGGGCCTTTTGCCCTCCGCAGAGGATGCGGATCGCATGATCACGGACCGCACGCGGGCTATTTCGCTGGTGACGCCAAACAATCCCGGCGGTGTGGAGTATCCGGCAGAGGTGGTTGCATCTTTCCGTGACCTCGCGCGCAGGCGCGGGATCGCGTTGATCGTCGATGAAACCTACCGCGATTTTGACAGTCGGACAGGTGCGCCTCATCCGCTGTTCCAAGACGATGACTGGGACGATACGCTCATTCACCTTTATTCCTTCTCCAAAGCCTACCGCCTCACCGGCCATCGGGTGGGTGCGGTTCTGGCGAGCCCTAAGATTTTGGCGGAAATGGAGAAATTCCTTGATACCGTTGCGATTTGCCCCAATCAGCTTGGGCAGAGGGCGGCCCTCTGGGGGATGCGTAACTTGGGCGATTGGGTCGCGGGGGAACGGGTGGAAATTCTGAACCGGCGCGCGGCGATTGCCGAGTTCTTTCCGATGCTGGAGGCGAAGGGTTGGAAACTTTTGGGATGCGGCGCTTATTTTGCCTACATCGAGCACCCGTTTGACGCCTCTTCAGCGGACTTAGCCCCGCAGCTGGTGAAAGACGCAGGCATCCTGCTTTTGCCGGGTACTATGTTCGTGCCGGAGGGCGATCCGTCGGGCGCCAAACAGTTCCGCGTGGCGTTTGCCAATGTGGATCGTTCCGGCATCGAAGATTTGTTCACCCGTTTGGCCAGTTTCACCCCCTAAGACTTGCACCCGCTGGCCCTGCGCCATATGCAGTTGCAAACGGCTCCGAGGGGCCTTTACAGGGATAGGCTGCGACATGGCTGAACAGAAGAAACCACGCTATTTTCTTTGGGCAATTATGATCTTGCTCTGTGTGGGATTGTTGGGCTTCGGAACCGGCGGGTTGGGCAACAATATCCGCTCCATCGGCAGCGTTGGCGACAAAGATTTGTCGGTGAACGCCTATCAAAATGCGCTGAACCAGCAGATACGCGCCTTTGAGGCTCAGATTGGGACGCGGGTCAGCTTCCCAGAGGCGCAAAGCTTTGGGCTTGTGAATGCGGCTCAAGCGCAGCTTATTTCCAGCCGCGCCTTGGACAATGAAGCAACTGAGATTGGGATTTCCGTCGGTGATGAGCGTGTGCGTCAAGAAGTACTACGCGTACCCGCTTTCCGGGGGCTCGACGGGAACTTTGACCGCGAAACCTATCGTCAAGCCTTGCAGCGAAATGGCCTGACTGAGGCGGATTTCGAAACCAGCATCCGCGAAGATATGGTGCGCACATTGCTGCAGGCTTCCGTCATCGGTGGTGTCGAAGCGCCAGACGCTTATGCGGACGCCTTGGTGCAATTCATCGGGGAACAACGCAGCTTTACTTGGGCCGACGTCACCGAGGATGATTTGACCGCACCGATCCCCGGCCCGACGGACGCCGATCTTCAAACTTTCTACGATGAAAACCCTGAGCTCTTCACCCTACCCGAAGCGCGTGAAATCACCTACGCGTGGCTGACGCCGAATATGATCCAAGACAGCTTGTCCGTAGACGAAACCGCCCTTCGCGAGCTTTATGACAGCCGCGTGGAGGAGTTTGTGCGCCCAGAACGCCGCTTGGTGGAACGCTTGGCTTTTGTCGATCCGGTAGCGGCGGACGCCGCCAAGCAACGGATTGATGCCGGCGAATTGGATTTTGATGCGCTTGTTGCTGAACGCGGCTTGGATTTGTCCGACATCGACTTGGGTGACGTCACCATTGACGATTTAGGTGCGGCTGGTGAGGCTGTGTTTGGCGCTAAACCAGGCGATGTGGTTGGCCCGATCAACTCTACCATTGGACCGGCACTTTTCCGGATGAACGCCGTGCTAGCTGCCGAAGAAGCGACATTTGAAGATGTTCGACCGCAGCTGGAGGAAGAACTGTCTGCTGATCGTGCGCGGCGCGTGATTGATGCCTCCTCCGAGGGGATCAACGATCTTTTGGCGGGCGGTGCGACTTTGGAAGACCTCGAAGCTGAAACCGACATGGAACTGGGGACGATCAGCGTCACGCCAGAGACACGAGACGGAATCGCCGCCTATGAAGCTTTCCGCTCTGCATCCGCGACGGTCGAAGAAGGCGATTTTCCTGTTTTGGACAATCTTGCTGACGGCGGTATCTTTTCGCTTCGGCTTGACGGTGTAACCCCACCGACTTTGCAGCCCTTTGACGATGTGCGCGATGAGGTGACAACGGCTTGGAATGCACAACGCAAACTGCAAGCCATCATGGAGCGCGCCGAAGAGGTCGCGGCAACCATCGAGCCGCTGACGGATTTCACGGCCATTAGACTTGACGCGATGGTGGAGAACAACTTAACCCGTCGCAGCTTTGTCGAAGGCACGCCGCCGGGCTTCATGGTGGATGTGTTTGAGATGGACATCGCGACAACACGCGTGATCGAAAACACCGATGGTGCGATTATCGTGCGTTTGGATGGTATCCTGCCGCCGAATGCGGATGATCCTGCGGTCGCCGCGGAGCGCGAACAGATATTGGCGTCAACTGCTGCAGGCATCGCGCAGGATGTGTTCGAAGCTTACGGAAATGAGGTCCAATCGCGCACTGACATCCAATTAGACCAGAATATTATCAACGCGATTCACGCGCAATTCCAGTAGGATAGCATGGCCCTTCAACCGTCATATGAGGACTTCGCCAAAGCCTATGAGGCGGGCGAAAATCAGGTGGTTTATACCCGCCTTGCCGCTGATCTGGACACGCCGGTCTCGCTGATTTTGAAGCTGTCGGATGCGGGCAAAGACAGCTTTGTGTTGGAGAGTGTGACAGGCGGAGAAGTCCGTGGACGTTATTCGATTGTGGGTATGAATCCGGACGTGATCTGGAAATGTCACGGCACTCAGAGCCAAATCAACCGCGATGCGCGGTTTGATCCTGACGCGTTTACGCCCTGCGCTGATGATCCGCTGACCGACCTGCGCGCATTGATCGCTGAAAGTCGGATTGATTTGCCAGAGGGCTTACCCGCCGCCTCTGCCGGGCTATTTGGCTATCTGGGCTATGACACCATTCGGTTGATCGAGCATTTGCCTGATATAAACCCTGATCCCCTTGGCCTGCCCGATGCGGTGATGATGCGCCCAGCCGTGGTTGCGGTTTTGGATGGTGTGAAGGGCGACGTGATCCTTGTCGCTCCTGCTTGGGCCAATTCTGGACTGAGTGCTCGTGCTGCCTACGCGCAAGCGGCGGAGCGGGTGATGGATGCACAGCGCGCCTTGGAACGCCCGGTGCCTGCCCAGCGCGACATCTCCAACCCGGCCCCTGTGGCGGAGCCTACATCGAATTTCACCCTTCAGGACTATTTGGATGCGGTTGAAAAGGCCAAGGAATACATCCGTGCGGGTGACATTTTTCAGGTGGTGCCGTCGCAACGCTGGACGCAGGATTTCCGCGAACCACCCTTTGCGCTTTATCGCTCGCTTCGGCGGACGAACCCGTCGCCGTTCATGTTCTATTTCAACTTCGGCGGCTTTCAGGTTGTCGGAGCTTCGCCCGAAATCCTTGTCCGCGTCTTTGGCAATGAGGTGACGATCCGGCCTATCGCAGGCACGCGCCCACGTGGCGCAACACCAGCAGAAGACGACGCGAACGAAGCCGATTTGTTAGCGGATCAAAAGGAGATGGCAGAGCATTTGATGCTGCTTGATCTGGGACGTAATGACACTGGCAAAGTGTCGAAAGTTGGCACGGTGAAGCCGACTGAGCAGTTCATCATCGAACGCTACAGCCACGTAATGCACATCGTGTCGAACGTGACCGGAGAATTGGCCGAGGATCAAGACGCCCTGTCTGCTTTCTTTGCTGGGATGCCGGCGGGAACGGTCTCTGGCGCTCCGAAGGTTCGTGCGATGGAGATCATTGACGAGTTGGAGCCTGAAAAACGCGGCGTCTATGGCGGCGGCTGCGGCTATTTCTCGGTCAATGGCGATATGGATATGTGCATCGCGTTGCGCACGGCCGTGGTGCAGGATCAAAAGCTCTACATCCAAGCCGGTGGCGGGGTCGTCTATGACAGCGACCCAGAGGCGGAGTACATGGAAACCGTTCACAAATCGAACGCGATCCGTAAAGCGGCGGCAGATGCAGCGATGTTCAGTGGCGACGGCAACAGCTAAGCGCAAGTTTCGGGTCGCGCCGGTTTCTGTTGATGGCTAGGGTCTCGGTGACACACCAAAGGCCCTGACATGTCAAACCCACCGCAACTCACCCTACCCTCATTGCTGATGCTTCTGGCCTTGGCTGCGGTTTGGGGCGGGTCGTTTTTCTTTGCTGAGATTGCTTTGACCGAACTGTCGCCCATGACAGTGACTCTTCACCGCGTGCTTTGGGCCTTGCCGTTGTTGTTTGTGGTGGTGAAGGTCGCTGGTTTGGCGATCCCATCTGATCCAAAGGTTTGGGGCGCATATCTGGTGATGGGCGCGTTGAACAATGCAATTCCCTTCACTCTGATCTTTTGGGGGCAAACGCAGATCGATAGCGGTTTGGCGTCGATCTTGAACGGGATGACCGCGATTTCGGGGGCCGTTGTTGCCGGTTTGTTGTTGAAAGACGAACCTCTGACCGCGCCTAAGATCTTTGGCGCGCTTTGTGGGGTGGCAGGCGTTGCGGTGATCGTTGGGCCTGATGCGTTGCAAAGCCTGAGCCTTGCCAACATCGGTCAGTTTGCGATTCTTGCCGCGGGTGTGTCCTATTCTTTGGCCAGCGTTTGGGGTCGCACGAAACTGGGCAGTCAACCGCCTTTGGTCAACGCTCTCGGCATGATTGCGGGCAGCACGGTCTTGATGGTGCCATTGGTCTTTTTGGTCGATGGCGTGCCAAAGTTTGAGATGTCTGCGACCGTGTTGGCGGCCATGCTTGGGCTTGTGGTGCTGTCCACCGTTTTGGCTTACCTTTTGTATTTCGCGGTTTTGGTGCGGGCGGGCGCTGCCAATTTGATGTTGGTCACGCTGCTGATTCCGCCATTCGCCATTGCGCTTGGGGTTTTGTTCCTTGGCGAAGAGATGACGCTGACCGCTTGGATCGGGTTTGCGCTGATTGCTGTAGGGCTATTGGTGACGGATGGGCGGATTTTCCGGCGGTCTTAGTTCCCAGCCGACAAAACCGCCGAGAGCGGTGCGAGAACCACTTGGCCGCGATTGTTGGCGGCATCCCATCCAACAAGCGCGTCCAACGTCTCTGGCCGCAAACGTGCGAGAAGGATGACGCTGCCGTCTTGGCGCGCGCGGAAGGCCGCTTGATCAACGAACCGGCGGATCACGCGAGCATCTTGGCCATCTCCATCAAGGTCGCGGTAGATCGCGGCGGCGGGAACGCCTTCGGACTGGGCCGTTCTGAGCGCTGAGTTGAGGCCTTTGGGGAAAATCACCAATCCGCGGCCGTCTGCGGCCATCGCTTCGATGGTTTGGTTTGTGACATCGCGGCTCGATTGAAGACCCGTACTTCCCTCATCAACAAAAGCTACGGCTTCGGGGACCGCTTCGAGCGCGGACTGGAGCGTGACTTCGACGTCGGATGGCAATGCACCAGCGGGAAACTGTGCCCTGAGCGCGACCTCGGCACCGGCATCGCGGAACGCTGTCATGCGAGAGATGGCATCGGGAGTACCGCTATCGACAACTATGGTCACGGGGAATGGCAAAAGGCGAATGAGATCAGCACCGCTTGGCAGAGCAGGGTCATCCAATAGGACAAGCGATACGGTCGGTTTTCCGTCTTGGTTTTCGAACGTCGCCGCATAGCGTTGGAGCGCGGGCAAGTTTGGATCGACCTCAGCAGGTGTCGCGGTTTCAGCTTGTGCCTCGGGTTGGCTTCCAATGATCCGGTTCACGCGCACGCCTGAGGTGCCCGTTGGAAGACCGGACGATGTTGTGGCAACGCCCGCTGCGACGGTTGGATCGTCATCCTTGGTAGGAGCGGGTTCTGCCGTTTCGATGGGCTGATCTTGAGGCGCGGTTGCCGCAGTGTCGTTTTCAACAATTGGTGGTTCAGGGTCCGTCGTCTCAACGATGACCGGTTCTTCGGTGATCTCTTGAGTTTCGGTCGTTTCGGGCTGCACCAGCTCGACCTCTTCAGTCTCCGGTTCGGGGACAACAATCGGATCAGCTGGAACTGTCGACACGGCTACATCCTGTTCAAGCGTGGGCGTCTGGATGCTGCTTAAAGGCTCTGATTGCTCGACGGGTGTTTCGCCGCTGCTCGCGACGTTGGGCGCCTCGGCCTCTTCTGGATCAACAAGCCCGCCTTCGATCGATGCCGTATCCGGCACCTCGAGCGGCGTGGTGTCCAATACGTCAGATGCGGTTTCAATCTGTGGTTCGTCCACGGCCGGTACAGTCGCAGGAGCAGACGCGTCGGGATCGATTTCTGCTGCTTCGATCTCGGGCGCTTCGGTCTGTGGAACCTCAGCCACAATCGGCACTTCGGTCTGTGGGGTTTCGGGTGGCACGTTGGAAATTGGCGCAGGTGCAACAATGGAAAACGACACCAAAAGGATCGCCCCTAAAACCACAGCGAGAAAAGCACCCGAAAGAAGTGACTTTAGCACCTGACTGCCCCTTGTTTGCCTGCCCGGCCTTGACGCGGTCTTGCCGCATGGCTCATGTATTGGCGCAACCATACCCCGACAGGTGCCTGTTGCGGTAGCCCTTATTTCAACACCGGCGAACCCTGACCATGCTTTTGCTTATCGATAACTATGACAGCTTCACCTATAACCTTGTGCACTACCTTGGCGAATTGGGTGCAGATGTGATTGTGCACCGCAATGACGCGCTGAATGTGCAAGAGGCAATGGCGCTGAAGCCAGAGATGATCATGCTCTCCCCCGGGCCGTGTGATCCGGCGCAGGCGGGCATATGTCTGGCACTCACGGAGGCTGCGGCAGAGACGCGCACGCCTTTGATGGGCGTTTGCCTGGGGCATCAAACGATTGGTGAGGTTTTTGGCGGGAAGGTCGTGCGGTGCCATGAGATTGTGCACGGGAAGATGGGCACGATGAAGAATGACGGTAAGGGGTTGTTCAAAGGTTTGCCTGCCTCTTTCGAAGCGACGCGGTATCATTCGTTGATCGTGGAGCGCGAGACTTTTCCTGACGCTTTGGAGATCACGGCAGAGCTTGATGACGGTACGATCATGGGTCTGCAGCACAAGACGTTGCCGATCCACGGCGTACAATTCCATCCAGAATCGATTGCGTCAGAGCATGGCCACGCCTTGCTGCAAAACTTCCTTGATCTTGCAAAGGTGCCAGCATGAGCGATGCAATGAAGCCATTGATCTTTGCGGCGAGCGAAGGTCCATTGTCCCGCGTGCAGGCTGAAGCCGCCTTTGCCCTCTTGTTTGATGGCGAGGCCCTGCCCTCACAGATCGGTGGCTTACTGATGGCGATGCGCGCGCGGGGTGAATCGGTTGCTGAATATGCAGCGGCGGCGGCTGTGATGCGTGACCGCTGCAATCCGGTGGCCGCTCCGGAGGGTGCGATTGATATTGTGGGCACCGGTGGCGATGGGATGAAGACGCTGAACATCTCCACCGCGACAGCCTTTGTTGTGGCCGGGTCCGGTGTGCCTGTGGCCAAGCATGGCAACAAAAACCTGTCGTCCCTGTCCGGTGCGGGTGACATTCTGACCGAGATGGGTGTCAACATCATGGTCGGACCAGAGGTGGTTGAGGCCGCGTTGAAAGAGGCCAATATCGGTTTCATGATGGCCCCCATGCACCACCCTGCTGTGCGGCACGTGATGCCTGTGCGGCAGGAATTGGGGTGCAAAACGATCTTTAATATCTTGGGGCCATTGACAAATCCGGCCGGAGCGAAGCGTCAGCTCACAGGAGCCTTCGCGCCCGATTTGATCTTCCCTATGGCTGAGACATTGAAAGAACTCGGCTCCGAAGCGGCGTGGCTTGTGCATGGGTCAGACGGGACCGATGAGCTGACGATTTGCGGCACGAGTGCAGTTGCGGCGCTGAAGCCTGATGGCAAGATCGTCTCGAATGAGGTGCACCCTGAAGATGCAGGTTTGCCTGAGCATCCGTTCAAGGATATCCTCGGCGGAACCCCTGCTGAGAATGCAGACGCGTTTAGGGCGATCTTGGGTGGTGCAAAGAACGCTTATCGCGACGCTGTTTTGTTCAACGCGGCTGCGGCTTTGGTCGTAGCAGAGCGCGCCTCTGATCTAAAAGAGGGTGTTGGCATCGCGGCGGAAAGCATTGACAGCGGCAAAGCCAAGGCAGCTGTTGAGGCCTTGGCCCGCGTCACCTCCGCAGCCTAGTGTTTGAACCCAGCCGTCTGGGCGCTTGGGGCGACTTGCCGTTTTTTACGGAGACGTTGCCTTCCATCGAAGCGGCTTTAGCGGGACAGCAGTTTTTGCCGCCTGCGCATCAGGTTTTCGCAGCTCTTGAACGTGTTCAGCCGGAGGACTGCCGCGTCGTGATCCTTGGTCAAGATCCATATCCGACACCCGGACACGCCCATGGGCTCGCCTTTTCTGCCGAAGATAGCACGGCGCCCTTCCCCAAATCATTACTCAATATTTTCAAAGAGATGGAGAGCGATCTTGGTGAACGCCCGGCCTATCCCGATCTGCATCACTGGGCGGAGCAAGGCGTCCTTCTGCTAAATACTTCGCTGACCGTGCGCCCGCATGAGGCCGGATCACATTCAAGACTTGGCTGGTCTAGACTCACGCGACAGGTCGTCGCCCGATTGGATGCGACACCGCGCGCGTGGCTGCTGTGGGGCAAACATGCGCAGGGGTTTGCTCAGGATTTGGCCGCGCATCACCTGAAAATCGAAACCGCGCACCCCTCGCCCTTGTCGGCTTACCGTGGATTTTTCGGCTCTCGCCCATTTTCAACCGTCAACCAGTGGCTTATGGATCAAGGTCAGGAACCAATCACTTGGGTAGGCGCATGACCGACACCATTCTGGACAAGATCAAAGCCTATAAGCTGGAGCATATCGCCGCGTGCAAAGAGGCTATGCCGATTGGCGAAGCCGAGGCCCGCGCGAAGGATGCACCGGAAACGCGTGGTTTTCGCAAACGATTGGTCGAGGCGAGCCGTCAGGGTTACGGGCTGATCGCTGAAATCAAGAAAGCCAGCCCATCCAAAGGGCTGATCCGTCCGGATTTCGATCCGCCCGCATTGGCGAAGGCCTATGAAGACGGAGGCGCGACCTGCCTTTCGGTCCTCACGGACGGGCCGAGCTTTCAGGGCGATGACAGTTTCCTGACGGCCGCAAGATCGGCGGTCTCCCTGCCCGCACTGCGCAAAGATTTTATGTATGACACCTATCAGGTTGCCGAAGCCCGCGCGCTTCATGCGGATTGCATCCTGATCATTCTTGCCAGCGTCAGCGATGCGCAAGCGCAGGAATTGGAAGATGCGGCCTTTAGCTGGGGCATGGATGTCCTGCTGGAGGTTCATAACGCCGAGGAATTGGAACGCGCCTGTCATCTCAAATCGCCTCTCATGGGGATAAACAACCGCAATCTCAAAACTTTTGACGTGACCTTGGACACGACAAGAGAGCTAAGCCGGCAGGTGCCCGCCGACCGTACAATCGTCTGCGAAAGCGGGTTGTTCACGCCTGACGATCTGGCGGATATGGCACGATATGGCGCGCGCACCTTCCTGATTGGCGAGAGCCTGATGCGGCAAGACAATGTTGCCAACGCTACGCGTGAGCTTTTGTCGAAACCTCTGACAGCATCGGGGATGTGATGGCCCTTAGCCACTTTGACGACAGCGGAAAGGCCCATATGGTCGATGTCTCTGACAAAGAGATCACGTCGCGGATCGCTGTGGCGGAGGGCTACATCACAATGACGGCTGAGACTCTTGCCTTGATCAAAGACGGTCGCGCGGAAAAGGGGGATGTTCTTGGCATCGCGCGGCTTGCAGGGATTATGGGGGCGAAGAAGACTGCAGATCTGATCCCGCTGTGCCATCCGCTCCCGGTCACGAAAGTCAGCGTCGCGTTGGAGCCGGACAACGACTTGCCCGGCGTACGTATTTCCGCCACCGTTAAGACAACTGGCAAAACTGGTGTGGAGATGGAAGCGCTGACAGCTGTGTCGACAGCAGCGCTAACAGTGCATGACATGGTGAAAGCGGTGCAGAAGGACATGGTCATCGGCGGCATCAAGGTAACGCTGAAAGATGGCGGCAAATCGGGGCGGTTTGAAAACCCATGATTTCCGTTGAAGAGGCCCTTTCGGCGCTCTTTGCGCTCGCCTCGCCGCTAGACACAGAGGTTGTTCCTTTATCGGAGGCCAACGGGCGCGTATTGGCGGACCACCTGACCGCCAAACGGAACCAACCACCCTTTGCTGCTTCTGCCATGGACGGATTTGCGATCTTTGGCGATGCAGCGGCCCCAGGAGACATTTTTGACGTTATCGGGGAAGCCGCCGCTGGCCATGGGTTCGATGGTACATTGTCCGCCGGTCAGGCCTGCCGGATATTTACTGGCGCGCCCCTGCCTGCTGGCGCAGGTCGTGTCATCATCCAAGAGGATGTGGAGCGCGATGATGCTCGTATCATCTTGGCAGATAAACTCGACCCCAACCTCTACATCCGCCCTGCCGGTGCCGATTTCAAAGCTGGTGATTCCTTTTCAGCTCCACGCTCTTTGCGGCCGTCAGACATTGCCCTTCTCGCCTCGATGAACCACGCCAGCGTGCCCGTGACACGCAAGCCCGTGGTGGCGATCATCGCGACAGGGGATGAGTTGGTGCAACCGGGGGAGACGCCGAACCAAGACCAAATTATCGCTTCAAACAGCTATGGTTTGGCAGCATTGGTCAATGACAATGGTGGCCAGGCACTGATGCTGCCGATTGCGAAAGACAACCTACCCTCGTTGAAGCTCGCCTTCGATCTCGCGTCAGACGCGGATTTGATCGTGACGATTGGCGGCGCGTCGGTCGGCGACCATGATCTTGTGGCGGAAGCGGCCGCTGATCTGGGAATGGAGCGGTCTTTTTACAAAATCGCGATGCGGCCGGGGAAGCCTTTGATGGCGGGACGGCTTGGGCATTCGATGATGATCGGGCTTCCAGGCAATCCGGTCTCGGCGATGGTCTGTGGGCATATCTTTTTGCTGCCAGTCTTGCGCAAGATGCTGGGCCTGGGGGCAGCGGCAGCCCCGCGACAGAGCGCTATCGTCGCAAAAAACATCCCCGCAAACGGTCCGCGCGAACATTACATGCGCGGGAGGATCAAAAACGGTCAGGTCACGACATTCGAACGGCAGGACAGCGCATTGCTAACCGTTTTGTCGGATGCCAATTGCCTCTGCGTGCGCCCTCCAAAGGCACCACTGACACCGGCAGGTGAGGCGGTCGAGGTGGTTCTCATCTGAGCCACGGCGCGTACAGAGTTGACACAAAACAAGAACATGCGTAGAACATACGCAAAACGTGGCCCAAAATGGGTGCAAAAACACAAGGTTTTCGATGCTGACCAAAAAACAACTCGATCTGCTGGAATTCATCCACACGCGCACGCAACGCGATGGGGTGCCGCCGTCTTTTGATGAAATGAAAGAGGCGCTCGATCTGCGCTCTAAATCCGGCATTCACCGTTTGATCACCGCGCTGGAAGAACGCGGCTACATTCGCCGTCTGGCACATCGTGCGCGTGCGTTGGAAGTTGTGAAACTGCCAGAAAGCCTTGGCGGGCCAAGCTCTACCGGATTTACGCCGCGTGTGATCGAAGGTGACAAACCGGAGAGTACTCCTCCTCAAGCGATGCTGGTTGAGGCGGCATCGCTTGATATTCCGGTGATGGGTAAGATTGCTGCCGGTGTGCCAATTGAAGCGATCAGCCATGCCTCGCACAATGTTGCCGTGCCAAAATCGATGCTGGGCAATGGCGAACATTACGCGTTGGAGGTTAAGGGCGATTCAATGATCAACGCCGGCATCAACGACGGGGACATTGTGATCGTTCGCAAAACCTCTGTTGCCGATGACGGGGATATCGTGGTGGCCTTGGTTGAAGGTCAGGAGGCGACGTTGAAGACCCTGCGCCGCAATGGATCGTCGATTGCCTTGGAGGCCGCCAACCCCGCCTATGAAACCCGCGTGTTCCGTGACGATCAGGTCAAGGTTCAGGGGAAACTGGCTGGGTTGATCCGGACGTATTAGCGCCTCGGAATTCGAAATTCGGAAGATTGAATTATGCACCCGGATCGCCATGCGATCCGGTTCGCGCCCAACCCCGCCCCCTAAGGCGGGCGCGAAATGGCGAGGTCGGTAACAGATACTCCCTCTGAACTTTGCGGTGATTTCGGTGCAAATTGTGAGCCGCCCTCGGTGTCGGACGCGCCCCTTCTGTTTCGCAACAAATTCAACGTCACAGATTTAGTTTTATTCACTTAAGCCGCTTCAACGCCCTACCAGAACGGGCTGCTCTTGTGGTCCGTTATCTTTTGTCAGAGCCCATGTCTCAGATGCCGGTTCGTAATAGGCATAGGCGTTCTAAGGGCGCACACCGCTTGCCTGCCGCGCGCTTTGGACCAGCAAACGACCCTCCATAGTATCTATGGCGAGTGAACCAGATTGGCGTAATGCGGTTTGATCGAACGCAAGGCACTCTTTGTCGCTCGTCACATCTTGATTGCTGATCAAGACATCCGCACCGCCGCAATCTTCCAAGTCATCCAGCGCCGTTTTGCCAGGAACGAGGAGGACGGACCAATCGCCCAGTGTTGCGCGATACAGTCGGTCAACCGATTCGATCCCTTCCCGAGCGGCCGCCTCCTGCTGCGGAACGGGTGCCCCATCGTTTTCCAACCAAATCTCGGCCACGAAATCGTGGCCTGTAGCACGTGAGAGATCGCGCCCTTCTGCCATCGTAAGCCCCATAAATCCGCCTGTATCCGCGACCAAGAGCGCGGGGCGCTCGGAAGAGGACCAAAGTAAAAACCCAGCTGCGACGGCGATGCCCCCTGCCATGCGCAGATGGCCTTGCCACAAGACGATGATCAACAGACCAAGAGCGATCAACGGGAGCACGCGCGTATCTGGTGCCGCAACATGGCCAAACGCGCCGGGTTGATTGGCGGTGTTTTCGGCCACGAAGAGGATCCAGCGCAAGCCGATGTCCATCCCGAGAAACCCGATACTTTCTAGACCCAGCGGAGCCAAGATTGCCGCGACAACTGCTGACGGCATCACCAACGCCCCCATGATCGGCACACTCAATACATTCGCGATCAAGCCGAAATGCACGATTTGATTGAAGTGCGCGGCGGCAAATGGCGCTGTCGCAAGGCCAGCGACGCCGGATTAGACAACAACCGAAAAGCCCCCCCGCGCCCATTTTGGGTAGCGGTACAGGTCGATATTGCGCAATAGGCCAAAGACAAAGACCAAGGCAGTCGTCGCCGCGAAGGACATCTGGAATCCCGGTCCGATCAGTGCTTCTGGACGTAGGGTCAAAACAATGGTGGCTGCGATAGCTACCGCGCGCAAAGTCAAGGCGCACCGATCCAAGATCACGGCCAGAAACATGACCGTGACCATGATGAACGCGCGTTCCGTCGCGACGTTTCCGCCCGACAACAGAAGGTAGATTGCTCCAACGACAATCGCTGCTGCGGCTGCGATCTTCTTGATCGGCCACTGAACGCCTTTGCGCGGCCACAGTACCAAAGCAAAGCGGATCAAAAGAAAGACAAATCCCGTCAAGAGCCCCATATGCAGGACCGAGATCGCCAAAAGATGCGCGAGGTTCGCTGCGCGTAAATCTTCCATGGTCGAAGTGGAAATCCCCGATCGATCCCCGGTTGTGATCGCGACCGCAAACCCGCCCGTCTCCTCTGGCATGGCATCAAGGACATGTTTGGAGCTGCGATCCCGAAGGGTCGCGATAGCAACGTCAGCCTCACCCGTAGCCGGCAAAAGCCGCAACACAGGATTGCGAGTGTACCCAACAGCCCCGAGAACGAGAAACCAAGCGTAGCACTAAAAATCAAAACCGCCTGGCTCGGCAGGGCCAGACGGTGGGCCAAGGGGGCCGGTCGTCATCAAGGTATCGCCGGGTTGATACGCCGTATAGGGTTGATCGCCATGCACGGAGACCCGCACGCGGTTGGGGGTATCCATCGGTGCGATATTGAACAGGACCACCCGATCCAACGTCAACCGGATCGCGTCACTCGTGGAGCGGTCGATATGCACCACCCTGCCCTCAATCGGCCCATAGTAGCGAAAATCGAACACAGGGGCGCGGACCAATTCCGTCCTCACCTTGGCCAATCCGGCCCCTGCGCCTACGAGAGCGAGAGCAATAAGGAGCGGTGCCCACGCGTATCCAATGCTGCGCGACAGAAGAATTAGAAGAAGCCCAATCGCTCCGACACCGATCCATACCTCAAAGGCAGGTTCCGACTTCAGGCCGAAATAGAGCCCGATCCCTATCCCAAGGAATACTGGAACCTAGCCAACAAGGTACCCTCTTTGCGCAAGCAGCCCGCTGGAGATCAATCGGAAGGGCTGCACTTGTTCTTGCCTCCCGTCTTTCGTATCCCCCAGCCAAGAGAAACCTGCCTGATTTTGGTAAACCAAAGGTTAAACCGCCCATGACCGTCGTTACACGCTTCGCCCCTTCGCCGACTGGATCGCTCCACATCGGCGGCGCTCGGACTGCTTTGTTCAACTGGCTTTACGCCCGCGGACGTGGCGGGAAATTCCTGTTGCGAATCGAAGATACCGATCGCGCGCGGTCGTCTGACGAAAACACGCAGGCTATTTTGGACGGTCTGACTTGGTTGGGTTTGGATTGGGATGGAGAGCCTTCTAGCCAGTTTGCGAATGCCGAACGTCATGCTGAGGTGGCCTATGAGCTGCTCGCCAATGGCAAAGCTTACAAGTGCTTCTCGACGCAGGAGGAAATCGAAGCGTTCCGCGAAAATGCTCGCGCCGAAAAGACGTCGACCCTATTCCGCTCACCATGGCGGGACGTGGCAGAGGCTGATCACCCCGATGCACCTTATGTGATCCGGATCAAAGCCCCGCGCGAAGGGTCAACGACGCTACATGATGAGGTGCAGGGCGATGTTAAATGGCAGAATGATCAGTTGGACGACATGATCTTGCTGCGGTCTGATGGCACGCCTGTTTATATGCTGGCGGTTGTGGTTGACGATCACGATATGGGCGTCACGCACATCATACGTGGCGACGATCATTTGGCGAATGCCTTTCGTCAAAACCTGATTTACGAGGCGATGGAATGGGACAAGCCGTTTCTGGCCCATATCCCGCTGATTTTTGGCCCAGACGGCAAAAAGCTTTCGAAGCGGCATGGTGCAACGGGCGCGGCAGAATATCAGAAGATGGGCTATCCTGCGGCAGGTATGCGCAACTATCTGGCGCGCCTCGGCTGGAGCCATGGGGACGATGAGTTCTTTACCGACGCGCAGGCAAAGGAATGGTTCGATCTCGACGACATCGGCAAATCACCGGCCCGATTTGATTTCAAAAAACTGGAAAATATTTGCGGTCAGCACATTGCGGCGAGTGACGATGCTGCACTGCTGCATGAAATCAAAGCTTTTTTGGCCGCAACGGGTGCCGATCCGCTAACTGACACAGAATCTCACGGCCTGTTGACCGCGATGTATTGTTTGAAAGATCGCGCCAAATCCTTTCCGCAACTTCTTGAAAAGGCAAACTTTGTCCTTGCGGAACGCCCGTTAGAGCGGGATGAGAAATCTGACAAAATGCTCGATACGGTATCCCGTGGTATACTGAGCGAATTGACGCCGCAGTTGCAAAATGCTAGCTGGGACCGAGACACGCTGGAGGGTCTTGTCGCCGCACTTGCAGAGGCGCATGACACCAAACTGGGTAAGCTGGCAGGCCCGCTTCGGGCGGCACTGGCTGGGCGCTCGGTCTCCCCTTCGGTCTTTGACATGATGCTTGTCATCGGGCGCGACGAAACCATCGCACGTCTGGAAGAAGCATCCGCCTGACACGCGACTGTAACGTATCCTCGTTAAGTCCACCAAAGGCTAGAAAATGCAAACACCGGCCCGTGCTCCGGCGCGCGCCGCGCTAGGAGGTAGAGTGATATGTCTGACACCAAAAAAACCGCGACGCTGACCATTGATGGGCAGGACTATGGACTGCCGATCTACTCTCCAACCGCTGGCCCGGATGTTTTGGACATCCGTAAACTCTATGCGCAAGCGGGTGTCTTCACCTATGACCCGGGCTTTACGTCGACCGCGTCGACGGACTCCACAATTACTTTCATTGATGGCGGTAAAGGTGAGTTGCTCCACCGTGGCTACCCAATTGATCAGTTGGCCGCCAAATCTCACTACCTCGAAGTGTGCTACCTGCTTCTTTATGGTGAGTTGCCATCCGCTGCGCAGCTGGAAGATTTCGAAAGCCGCGTGACCAACCACACGATGCTTCATGAGCAAATGATGAACTTTTTCCGTGGTTTCCGCCGCGATGCTCATCCAATGGCGATCATGGTTGGCGTCGTTGGAGCGATGTCTGCGTTCTATCACGACTCCACTGACATTTCCGATCCGTGGCAGCGCGAAGTGGCGTCGATCCGCCTGATCGCCAAGATGCCGACAATCGCGGCGATGGCTTACAAATATCACATTGGCCAGCCGTTCGTGTATCCGCGCAATGATTTGGACTATGCGTCGAACTTCTTGCGCATGTGTTTCTCTGTCCCCGCCGAAGACTACGAAGTCGATCCGATTCTCGCCCGCGCGATGGACCGTATCTTTACGTTGCACGCAGATCACGAACAGAACGCGTCTACCTCGACAGTGCGTTTGGCCTCTTCATCCGGTGCGAACCCATTTGCGTGTATCGCAGCCGGTATCGCGTGTCTTTGGGGCCCTGCCCATGGTGGCGCAAACCAAGCGTGTTTGGAAATGCTGCGAGAAATTGGCACCGTGGACCGGATTCCTGAGTTCATCGCCCGCGCAAAGGACAAAGAGGATCCATTCCGTCTGATGGGCTTTGGCCACCGCGTTTACAAAAACTTCGACCCGCGGGCGACCGTTATGAAAGAAAGCGCGGATGAAGTTCTTGACCTGCTTGGCGTTGAGAACAATCCGACGTTGCAGGTGGCGAAGGAGCTCGAAAAAGCCGCCTTGGCTGATCCGTATTTCGCAGAAAAGAAACTGTTCCCAAATGTGGACTTCTACTCTGGCATCATTCTAGAAGCGATGGGTTTCCCAACATCTATGTTCACGCCGATCTTTGCGCTTTCACGAACAGTCGGCTGGATTTCACAGTGGAAAGAGCAGCTGTCCGACCCAGCGCTCAAGATCGGTCGCCCACGCCAGCTCTATTTGGGCGAATCGAGCCGAGATTACGTGGACATCGAGAACCGCTAAGACTTTAAAAAGCCACCTTTGGGTGGCTTTTTTCATGCCCAAAGGCTCTTTCATCTTGGCCAATAAACTCCCCCCGGAGGGCAATTTATTAACAAAAAAATTGGAAAGAGTTTTGACTAAAACTCTTGTCCGCTCACGCAGTCACGTCGAAATCGTAGAGCCAGCTGAGCCGCTTCAAGAACGCGTTGGGAGCCACGGCCCCCAGCCCCCTTATTGCCATATGCGATGCCCAGCGTTGCGGCCCAGAGAGGTGGTAGTTCTTTGCATTCGCATTTGCGGCTTCAATCGCGCGGATCACCCTAGGACGACGCATGTTCTGGTAGGTGCCTAAACCCTGCTCGTGCCCATCTCGCGCGACAGATCGGGCAAGAACATAAGCGTCTTCTATCGCGAGGTTCGCACCCTGCGCTAAGAAAGGCAAAGTCGGATGGGCTGCATCGCCCAGCATTGTCATACATCCACTGACCCAATGTTGTGCGACCTCATGCCGGAACAGGCCCCAAAGGTTAACGTTTTCAACTTTACCCAGCAAGGCTCTGATATCCGGTACAAAATCCGAAAATGCGTCTTGCAGGTTGGCAGGGTCATCTGCGTGATTCCACCCTTCCGCAGCCCAATCCGCGCGTTCTTGAACAGCCACCAGATTGATCTGGTTCGGCCCGAGCGGATAGAGTACGATGTGCCGACCAGGCCCCATAATGACCTGAGCCGCGTTGGTCATGCTTCCGCTGACAATCGCGCGCCACGCGACTTGGCCGGTGAAGAACGGCTCAGACGGGCCGTTGATCAAAGCGCGGCCGATGGAGTGGATGCCATCCGCGAAGACCACCAGATCGAATTGTGTGTGGGTTGCGGCCACATCTACGAAGGTAATCACCCCTTCGTCGGTCGCGGAAGCAACGCGACTGTCGGTGTGAAGCTGAACGCCGCGTCCGATGCAGGCGTTGACCAACATCTCAAGCAGCTTGGCGCGTTGCACAAAATGATAACGCGGCGATTGGGTCGAAAGATCAAAACCCGTGATCGCCTTCCCCGTCAGCCCGTCAACCGGCACAACGGCCTCGGCCTCGATCCCGATGCGTGGCAAATACTCAAGAAGACCCAAGGCTTGAAACACCCGCGCGGCGTTCGGCGTGATTTGGATGCCAGCCCCAACCTCGGCAAACTCTTTGGCTTGCTCGAAAACAGAAACGCTTGCGCCGCGATCGGCAAAAGCAAGCGCTGCGGTTAACCCGCCAATACCACCGCCGACGATACCAACGGCGAATCCCTCTAAATCAGTCGTCGCGATGAACCTTCTCACGGCGTTCATGGCGTTCTTGTGCTTCAAGGCTCATCGTCGCGATGGGGCGCGCGTCCAAACGCTTAAGGGAAATCGGCTCACCAGTAATTGAGCAATAGCCGTATTCCCCTTCGTCGATACGGCGCAGAGCTGCGTCAATCTTCGCCACCAGCTTGCGTTCGCGGTCACGCGTGCGCAGCTCAAGCGCGCGGTCTGTTTCTTCGGAGGCACGGTCGGCCACATCTGGAATATTGCGTGTCTGATCCTTCATACCAGCAACGGTGTCACTGCTGTTGTCAAGGATGTCGTTTTTCCAGTTGATCAGCTTCCGTCTGAAGTATTCGATTTGGCGATCGTTCATAAACGGTTCGTCTTCGGCAGGACGGTAATCTTCGTCCAAGAACACTTCAGCTTTCATGCTTTTTCCCATTTTTTTTTAGTCGCTGCGGCTTGACTACGTGGCGTCAGCAACCTTTCCCCAAAACAGTTTTGCACCCTCTACGCCTTTGCGGCGCGACTGTCACCCCCAAAAAGCCCGTGACACAGTGTGTTGATGCGGCGTCAAAGCACGCATAGGGTGCGGCAAATTCTTGATGAGGCGATGATGCGATTCCAAGGCACTGACAACTACGTAGCCACTGACGATCTGAAAATCGCGGTAAACGCCGCTGTGACCTTGGAGCGGCCACTGCTCGTTAAAGGCGAACCCGGGACGGGAAAGACCGAATTGGCGCGTCAGGTCAGCGCAGCTTTGGGGCTGCCGATGATTGAGTGGCACATCAAATCGACGACCAAAGCGCAGCAGGGGTTGTATGAATACGATGCCGTCAGCCGCTTGCGAGACAGCCAATTGGGCGACGAGCGGGTTCATGACGTCAAAAACTACATCAAGAAAGGCAAGCTTTGGCAGGCGTTTGAGGCCGAGGAAAAGGTCGTTCTGTTGATTGATGAGATCGACAAAGCAGACATCGAATTCCCCAATGACCTGCTGCAAGAACTCGATCGGATGGAGTTTCATGTCTATGAAACCGGTGAGACGATTAAGGCCGATAATCGACCGATTGTGATCATCACGTCGAACAATGAAAAAGAGCTTCCAGATGCGTTTTTGCGCCGGTGTTTCTTTCACTACATCCAGTTTCCCGATGCAGAGACGATGAAGAAAATCGTTGAGGTCCATCATCCGGGGATCAAAGAGGCCTTGCTGACAACCGCGCTGACCCAATTCTATGAGATCCGAGACACCGCTGGCTTGAAAAAAAAGCCCTCTACGTCTGAGGTTTTGGATTGGTTGAAATTGCTTCTGGCCGAGGATTTGGATGCGGAAGACCTCAAACGCGATGGTGCGAATGCTTTGCCAAAGCTGCATGGTGCTTTGCTGAAGAACGAGCAAGACGTGCATTTGTTCGAACGTTTGGCCTTTATGGCGCGTGGGCAACGCTAAATCTGAGTCTTTCTCGCAACGGTGATGCCTGTAAACGCGAACACGCTTCGTTAGCGGATGATTTACCTTAGCTTTCCATAGTTAATTGCGGTGTCCCCGACTGAGAGGGACCGCAGCGGTTTGGCGCTGACGCAAAACGATGGAGAGCAGAGATGGCAGAGGCGAAATTGCCCGTCACCATTCGTGAACTGCGCCCCGGGGATCGGGATGAATGGCAGACGTTGTGGACGGCTTATCTTGAGTTTTACAAATCGTCCGTCGCTGATGTGGTGTACGACACAACGTTTGCCCGCCTTTTGGGAAATGATCCGCAGGATTACACCTGCTTTGTGGCAGAACATGATGGCAAACTCGTCGGTCTGACGCATTTTCTGTTCCACCGTCACAATTGGCGCATTGAGAATGTTGTTTACCTGCAAGATCTCTATGCCGTCCCAGAAGCGCGGGGATTGGGTGTCGGGCGCGCCTTGATCGAAGCGGTGTATGAAGCCGCTGATGCTGCGGGCTGTCCGTCAGTCTATTGGACAACTCAAGACGATAATGTAACGGCGCAGCGTCTTTACGACCGCATTGCGACAAAGACGAATTTCTTCAAATATCAGAGGCCCGCATGATCAATCGGCTGGCTGCATTGGCCTTGACCCTTTTGGTCGCCTGTGCGCCGGTTCAGCGCGACAGCGCATTGCCAACACGCGCGGCCTTGATCGTGCAAGACCTGCCGCCCATGCGTGCCTTTGCCCCTGCCCCATTGGTGCCGCCCAAGCGGTCAAATGCCGAAATCGCACGGGATTTTCTTGATCTCAGCTTCCGGATGGAAAGCGGTAAGGAACTCCCCTTTATGACACGGTTTGAAGGGCCGATCACGGTGCGGCTGACTGGCGATACCTCGGATCAAATGCTCAATGATCTTCACGCGCTTCTGACACGACTGCGCCGTGAGGCAGGTATCAACATTCTGATGACCAACGCGGATAATGCCTCAATCACTGTTGAAGCGATTCCGCTGAAAACCTTGCAAGAGGTTGCTCCAAGAGCTGCCTGTTTTGTCGTTCCACGCGTCGAAAGCTGGGCAGTGTTTAGCCGCAAGGCCGGAACCGCAGCTTTGGACTGGTCGACCTTAGAGCGTCGCGAGAAGGCTTCCGTTTTCATCCCCTCCGATGCGGCCCCGCAAGAGGTGCGCGACTGCCTGCATGAAGAATTGGCGCAAGCGATTGGTCCGTTGAACGATCTTTATCGCTTGCCTGATAGCATTTTTAACGACGACAACATTCACACCGTCCTCACCGGTTTTGATATGTTGATCTTGCGCGCCTACTACGCGCCTGAGATGCGCAATGGCATGACCGAAGCCGAGGCTTTGGAGGTGATCCCAACTGTTTTGGCCCGCCTGAACCCTGCCGGTCGGTCGATTTCTTCGCAAAGCCGCACCGCCACAAGCCGAGACTGGATCGACGCCATGGCAACAGCAGTGAGTTCGGGATCAAGCCAAAACCGCAGGCGTCGCGCAGCGCAATCGGCTATTGCGATTGGTACGGACTCTGGTTGGAGCGGACCGCGTCAGGGCTTTGCCTATTATGCCTATGGCCGGCTTGAGGTAGCCAATGATCCACAGCGCGCCTTGCGCGCTTTTGATGCGGCAGAGGCGCTTTATCGTCAGAGCGACAACACCGACATTCACGCAGCCCATATCGCTGTTCAAAAGGCGGCGTTCACATTGGCCTCTGGCGACACGGATGCCACGCTCACTTTGACCAATGCAGCTATTCCGGTGGCAGAGCAGCATCAGAATGCCGCCCTTCTGTCCACCTTGATGATGTTCAAAGCTGAGGCTTTGGAAATGGGCGGTAACATCGTCGCGGCCGATGCGGTCCGACTGGACAGTTTGGGCTGGGCAAGATACGGGTTCGGCTCGGACAGAAACGTTCAGGCCCGGCTTGCCGAAGTGGCTTCGCTGCGCCCCTTCTAAGGGACCACACCAATGATCTACCCTCTTGCTGGACTTCTGATCGGCGCGATTGTGGGGGCCGTGCGCGCCAAAATGCGCGGCGGCAAAGTGCTGGACATGCTGCAATGGGGCGCGGTCTTTGCGATGATCTTCGGCCTGATCGGCCTGTTCGCCTTGGTCTTTATTGAGCGCAGCCTGACCTGATGTTCCTACCGTTCTTCGACAATCTGCGCCGCGCGAAAGTGCCCGTCAGTTTGCGAGAGTTTTTGTCTTTTCTTGAGGCGATGAAAGCCGGTCTGGCGACTTATGATATTGAGGCGTTCTACTTCCTCGCCCGCGCGATCATGGTCAAAGACGAACGCCATATCGATCGTTTTGATCAAGCCTTTGCAGCCACTTTTTCGGGGTTGGAAGAGATCAGCGCTGCCGACGTCTTAAACGCCGTCGACATCCCCGAAGAATGGCTGCAAAAGATGACTGAGAAGCATCTGTCGGAAGAGGAAAAAGCCGAAATCGAAGCCTTGGGCGGGTTTGAGAAGCTGATGGAGACGCTGAAAGAGCGGCTGAAAGAACAGGAAGGTCGCCATCAGGGAGGCAATAAATGGATTGGCACAGGTGGCACCTCCCCCTTTGGCGCTTACGGCTACAATCCAGAAGGTGTTCGGATCGGGCAAAAGGAAAGCCGCCATCAGCGCGCTGTGAAGGTTTGGGACAAACGAGAGTTTCGCAATCTTGATGGCGATGTGGAGCTGGGGACGCGCAATATCAAAGTGGCTTTGAAACGGCTGCGCCGCTGGGCACGTGACGGGGCGGAGGATGAATTGGACCTCCCCGGCACGATCCAATCCACGGCCGAACATGGCTACATCGACGTCAAAACACGGCCCGAGCGGCGGAATGCTGTGAAGGTTTTGCTGTTTTTGGATATCGGCGGATCGATGGATGCGCATGTGAAGATCGTCGAAGAACTCTTCAGTGCGGCCAAGGCCGAATTTAAGCATATGGAGCACTTCTATTTTCACAATTGCCTCTATGAAGGGGTGTGGAAGGACAACCGCCGCCGGTGGGATCAGCAGACGCCAACTTGGGACGTGCTGCGTACGTATGGCCCTGATTACAAATGTATTTTCGTAGGCGACGCCAGCATGTCACCCTATGAGATTGCCTTTGCCGGTGGCGCCAATGAGCATTGGAACAAAGAAGCGGGTCATGTCTGGCTTCAACGCGCACGGGATCAATGGGCGGGCCATCTTTGGATCAATCCAGTGCCAGAGAAATATTGGGGCTACACGCAGTCGATTGGGATGATCCAAGAGGTATTCGGCGCGGATCGGATGGTGCCAATGACTCTTTCGGGAATTGAAATGGGTATGAAGGTTTTGGGGCGTTAGCTCGCGACCCTGAATCAATCCGATGACGCGCCGAAGTTTGCGAGACAGCGTCTCCCCATGACACGTCACTTTGATCGTCCCGAATATGAGATGGGCCAGTCTCGCGCCAATCAGGCGTTGTTTGAGCATGGCCTCGATGCCCTGTTAACGTTTGCGCCGGAAAGCCAGTTTTGGATCTGCGGATATGACACCTTTGGCTTTGCAATGTTCCAACGTCTTGTTCTTACCTCGGAGGGAGAGCTTCATCTACTCACACGGATGACATATCTGAAGCAGGCACAGATAACATCTACTTTGCCCGATGATCAGATCGACATTTGGCCGGGACATGAAGTGGCCAATCCAGCGCGGGATTTGGCGGCATTGCTATCCGATTTGGGCGTGACGGGGCGTATCGGATTTGAAAGTGATACGGCGGGCTTGTCAGACAAAAACAGTCAGGCCATTCGGGCCTAGATCATGGGTTTAGAAGACGCATCGGGCCTGATCCGCACCGTTCGGCGGGATAAATCGGACGCAGAGGTCGCCATGCACCGCAAGGCCGCGGCGCTGCCCAACGACGCGTTGGATGCGGCTTTGGCCGCCGCAAAAGCTGGGGCCTTCTAGGGCGATATTCTGGCCGATATGCAAGGCGCCGTCTTTCGCGGTGGAGGAGATTATGCGGGCGATGAGTTTATCATCGGATCAGCCGAACACGCCCTGCTCTGCCGTTATTTCTCTGGTCGGCGTCACCTTGATGCGACGGATCAACTGACGTTGGAATGGTCCGGCGTTCACGCGCGCTATCACGCGGCGATGATGCGCACGGTTTTGGTCGGCATTCCGTCAGATGCGCAAAAGCGCCCACACGGTTTTGTCGAAGAGGCGCTGATCGCGTGTAAGGCCGCGATCAAACCGGGAAAGCCAATGGGCGATGTTTACGCCGCACATGCGGACGTGTTCGACAAGGCCGGCATGTCGGATGCGCGCCTGCAGGCTTGTGGCTATGGTATGGGCGCAGTTTACACGCCGATTTGGGTCGACTTTCCGATGTTCTATGAAGGCAACCCGCTGCTGATGCGCAAAAATCAGGTGTTTTTTCTGCATATGATCCTGATGGATAGCGACAACGGCCATGCAATGACGCTGGGGCATTCCGTTCTTGTCACCGAAGAGGCATGCGAACGGTTGTCTCGGCATGACACATCTTTGTTCGTGCGGTGACATTCTGAAATTTGCCCCCATATAAGAGCTATGATCAAACTTACCCCGATCCTTCTGGCCGTTCTTTATGGTCTTGTGATGTACCGCTTTTCGGTCTGGCGCACGGCGCGCGAATTGGATGCGCAATCGACAGAACTGGCCGATCCGATGCTGCGCACCTTGATGGACCGTATGGCCAAAGCTTTGGATATCGAACGGATCAAAGTCTATATCTACGAGATCGAACCCGTGAACGGGCTGGCCGCGCCGGATGGCCGAATTTTCATCACGCGCGGGTTCTTCAACAAATATAGATCTGGTCAGGTCACTGCGAATGAGATGGCATCGGTCATCGCGCATGAGCTTGGCCACGTCGCTTTGGGCCATTCGCGCCGGCGGATGATCGATTTCTCCAGCCAAAACGCAATGCGCACGGCACTCGCGATGATGTTTAACCGCTTCATTCCGTTCATCGGGCCCTTCATCGCAAATTTCATGATGAGTATTTTGGCCGCACGACTATCGCGCTCAGATGAATTTGAGGCAGATGCTTATGCCTCGGCACTATTGGTGAAGGCGGGGGTTGGCACAGAGCCGCAGAAATCGTTGTTTCATAAGTTAGAGCATCTAACGGGTGCACGCGGCGCGTCTGTTCCGGCTTGGATTATGAGCCATCCCAAGACCGACCGGCGAATTGCTGCGATTGAGGCGAATGAAGCGAAATGGGCGGCTGAGTAACCCTTGGCCAATCGATCCTTCGGGGAGAGTTTTTTGGCCAAGATTAGAGAGCTTCTATTCTGCCGCGACACGTTTCGGGTTGAGCATGTCTTTTAGGTAGCGGCCCGTGTGGCTTTCCGCGACTTGAGCGACCTCTTCTGGAGTGCCAGTCGCGACGATCTTGCCACCGCCATCACCACCTTCGGGGCCGATGTCGATGATATGATCGGCGGTTTTGACCACATCGAGGTTGTGTTCGATGACGATCACCGAATTGCCCTGATCGACCAATTCATGCAGCACTTCCAAGAGCTTACGCACATCTTCGAAATGCAGACCCGTGGTGGGTTCATCGAGGATATAGAGCGTGCGGCCTGTTGAGCGTTTGGCGAGTTCTTTGGACAATTTCACCCGCTGTGCTTCCCCGCCAGAAAGCGTCGTCGCTTGTTGGCCGACCTTGATATAACCGAGCCCCACGCGCATCAGCGCATCCATCTTTTCGCGGATCGAGGGTACAGCCTTAAAAAACTCCTGCGCGTCTTCAACGGTCATGTTCAGCACGTCGGCAATTGATTTGCCTTTAAACTTGATTTCCAAAGTTTCACGATTGTAGCGCGCGCCTTTGCAGGTTTCGCATTCGACGTAGACGTCCGGCAGGAAGTGCATTTCGATCTTGATCACACCATCGCCTTGACACGCCTCGCACCGACCTCCTTTGACGTTGAAGCTGAACCGACCGGGTTTATAGCCGCGCGCTTTGGATTCCGGCAGACCCGCGAACCAATCGCGGATTGGGGTGAAAGCGCCGGTATAGGTTGCGGGGTTGGACCGTGGCGTGCGGCCAATTGGGCGTTGATCGATATCGATGACTTTGTCGAGGTGTTCCAACCCTTTGATCGTCTCGCAAGGTGCGGGCGTTTGCCGTGCGCCGTTGAGCTTCATAGAGGCGGTCTTGAACAGCGTCTCAATCGTCAGGGTCGATTTGCCACCGCCGGACACGCCGGTGACGCAGACGAACTGGCCCAAGGGGAACTCCGCCGTGACGGTTTGGAGGTTGTTGCCGGTGGCCTTGATGACTTCGACCGACTTTCCCTTACCTTTGCGCCGTTCTGTCGGAACCGCAATTTCGCGAGTTCCAACGAGGTATTCGCCTGTCACCGACCCTGCGTGATCCATGATCTGTTGGGGCGTGCCTTTGGCGACCACCTGTCCGCCGTGCACACCTGCCCCCGGACCGATATCGAAGACATAATCCGCCTCGCGGATCGCCTCTTCGTCATGTTCTACGACGATCACGGTGTTCCCCTGATCGCGCAGGTTTTTCAGCGTGGTGAGCAGGCGGTCATTGTCGCGCTGGTGCAGCCCGATAGAGGGTTCATCAAGGACGTAGAGTACGCCCGTCAGGCCAGAGCCGATCTGTGAGGCAAGCCGGATACGCTGGCTTTCGCCACCCGACAGCGTGCCGGAGTTGCGGGAGAGCGTGAGGTATTCGAGACCCACGTTGTTGAGGAATCCAAGGCGTTCGCGAATTTCCTTGAGGATCGCTTTTGCAATTTCATTCTTTTGGGCCGTCAGATTGTCGGGAACGGTGAGGCACCAGTCGTAGGCTTCCTTGATCGACATTTCGACCACTTGCCCGACATGCAGTAAAGCGTCGAGCGGTCCGATCTTTACTGCCAGTGCCTCTTGCCTCAAGCGGTAGCCGCCGCAGGTGCCGCAGTGGCGGTTGTTTTGATACTGTTCGAATTCTTCGCGGATCCAGTTGCTGTCGGTTTCGCGGTAGCGCCGTTCCATGTTCGGGATCACGCCCTCAAAGGCGCGCTCGACCTGATAGACGCGGCCCCCTTCGTCATAGCGAAATTTGATCTCTTCCTTGCCGGAGCCGCGCAGGAACACGTTCTGGATCTTGGGATCGAGGTCTTTCCAGCGGGAGTTTTTGTCAAAGCCGTAGTGTTTGGCGATGGCTTCGATGGTTTGCAGGAAATAGGGCGATTTTCCTTTGCGCCATGGGGCCAAGGCACCATCCGCGATCTTCAAAGTCACATCCGGCACGACCAGCTGTTCGTCGAAAAACAGCTCTACCCCCAAGCCATCACAGGACGGGCACGCCCCGAACGGTGCGTTGAAGGAGAAAAGGCGCGGCTCAATCTCGGGGATCGTGAAGCCGGAGACGGGACAGGCGAAATTCTCTGAAAAGGTGATCCGTTCCGGATCGCCCTCAGAGGGCGCGGTTTCCAAAATGCAGATGCCATCTGCCAGATCGAGAGCGGTACGGAAGCTATCAGCAAGCCGCGTTTCGATGCCTTCTCGAACGACGATCCGATCAACGACCACGTCGATATCATGACGGAATTTCTTATCTAGCGTTGGGGGTTCATCAAGATCGTAGAATTCGCCATCGACCTTGACCCGTTGAAAACCCTGCTTGCGCAGTTCCAGGAACTCCTTGCGATATTCGCCTTTCCTGTCGCGGATGATAGGGGCCAACATGTATCCGCGCGTGCCCTCCTCCAAGGTCATTACGCGGTCGACCATGTCCTGAACCTGTTGCGCTTCAATCGGCAGGCCGGTGGCGGGCGAGTATGGCGTGCCGACGCGGGCAAAGAGCAAACGGAGGTAGTCGTAGATTTCCGTGATCGTGCCAACAGTAGAGCGCGGGTTCTTTGATGTGGTCTTTTGCTCAATTGAGATCGCAGGGCTAAGGCCCGCGATATGATCCACATCCGGCTTTTCCATCATATCAAGGAACTGCCGCGCATAGGCCGAGAGCGATTCAACATAACGGCGCTGGCCTTCGGCATAGATCGTATCGAAGGCCAATGAGGATTTGCCCGAGCCGGACAGGCCGGTGATCACTACAAGCTGATCGCGCGGAATATCGACATCGATATTCTTCAGATTGTGTTCCCGCGCGCCGCGCACTTCGATATTTTTCAGTTCAGCCATCAGGCCCCCCAAGAGCATCTGCGGTTCAGATAGCACGCTGACATGTCTTCGCTACCCCAAATACAGAACAAATCATGAACTTACGAGAGATATTTTTGCGGTTTTGGTCGGGTATTCCTGACCCATGGCCGACTTATTCTATTCAGATCGATACTCTTGTGGTTCACTTAACTCAAAGAGTTAAGGGATTTGATGATGAAACGACCAATAAGTTGCGCAGCAGCGGTGATGATTGCGACCTCTGCAATGGCGCAGGAACAGCCGAACACGATCCTTGTTTTGGACGGGTCAGGCTCCATGTGGGGCCAGATCGACGGTGTGGCGAAAATCACGATTGCGCAGGATGTTGTGGGGGAATTGCTTGGTACAATTCCAGACGATCAGGGCTTAGGCCTGACGGTTTACGGCCATCGCGAACGCGGTAATTGCACGGATATTGAGACCATTGTCGCCCCCGCTCCCGGGACGGCTGGCGCGATTCAAGATGCGGTTTCAGGGATCAAACCTCTTGGCAAAACGCCTATGACCGACGCAGTGATCGCTGCAGCCCAAGCGCTGCGCTACACGGAGGACAAGGCAACGGTGATCCTCGTCTCCGATGGGGTTGAAACCTGTAACCCTGATCCCTGTTCGGCGGCCCGCTTGTTGGAAGAAGCGGGCATCGACTTTACGGCCCATGTTGTTGGCTTTGATGTTGGGTCCGACCCAGAAGCCTTGGCACAGATGCAGTGTATCGCTGGCGAAACGGGTGGTCAGTTCCTCACCGCGGACAATGCAGGGCAGTTGGCCGAAGCGCTGACCCAAGTGGCCGCCGCGCCTGAGCCGGAGCCCGAACCGGAACCGATCATTGGTGAAGTGACGTTTGAAGCGCGTCTGGATACCGAAGACGGCCCCCTGATCGATACTCCGCTGTTGTGGACGCTGAACCCTTTGCCGGAAAACGTAGCGGCTGAGGAAATGGGCAATGAACTTGTGTTCGAGATGGAGCAAGGCTCTTACGAGGTGACGGCCTATTGGCTGGCGCAGGAAGTGGAGCAGACTAAACAATTCATCGCGACAGCCAATCCGCGCACCGTGGTGATGGTGTTTGAAACGCCTGCCCAAACCGCAACCGTCACTGCACCTGAAACGGCGCCTGTTGGATCGACGATTGAGATTGGCTGGAATGGCCCGGATGAAGAACGCGATGTGATCGGCGTGACGGAGGCGTCGGTGAACGACACATCCTATGTCTATCGGTTCTCAAACAGCGTCAGAACCGATACAGGCAACCCCGTCTCGCTCCTGATGCCGACGACGCCAGGCGACTATGTGATTGAATATTCCTTAGGCGCAACCAACGAACGCATTGGCGAACAAGCGATCATACTTACCCCGGTTGAGGCCAGCATTTTCGCGCCCGAAACTGTTGAAGCAGGCTCTCAGATTGAGGTCGGTTGGGACGGCCCAGGGTATGACCGCGACTATATCGGGATCACAGCTGCGGATTACGAAGATACCAGCTATCCCTACCGGTTTGTAACCAATACAGCCCGCCTCGACGACACGCGGGTGGCAAAACTCACCGCGCCGACAGAACCGGGAAGCTATGTGATCGAATATGCCTTTGGTCAGGACAATTCCCGCCTCGCCGCCGTTCCTTTGGAAGTGGTCGCTGTCAGCGCAAGTCTCACCGCGCCTGACAGTGTCGAGGCAGGATCAACCTTTGAAGTTTCATGGTCAGGCCCGGGGTATGATCGCGACTATATCGGGATCACTGCCGCCGATGCCGAAGACATCGGCTATGTCTATCGCTTTGCAACGGATATTGTTCGCGTAAGCGACGGGGATGTTTTGAACGTCCGCGCTCCGGTCGAACCTGGCAGCTATGTGCTGGAGTATGTGATCAATCAGGATCATTCACGCCTCGCTTCCGTTCCTCTGGAAGTGGTGGACGTTCAGGCGGGCGTTACTGCACCCGCCAGCGTCCCCGCTGGATCCACGTTTGAGGTGGAATGGTCCGGTCCTGGGTATGAGCGAGACTACATCGGCATCACAGCCGCAGATGCCGAAGACATCGGCTATGTCTACCGCTTTGCAACGGACATCAAACGGGTTAGCGATAGCGATGGAAATACCGTGCGAGTGCGTGCCCCAGCAGACCCGGGCCAGTACATCGTCGAATATGTGGTCAATCAGGATCACTCGCGACTGGCCTTCGCTCCGATTGAGGTTACTGCCCTTTCGGCAAGCGTCACCGCACCCAACACAGCACCCGCGGGGTCCGTCATCGAAGTTGCATGGACCGGTCCAGGATATGAGCGGGACTATGTCGGCGTGACCGCCGCAGACGTCGAGGACATTGGCTATGTCTACCGTTTCGCCACCACCACAAAACGGGTCAGTGAAGGCGATGTGCTCAACGTGCAATTGCCAACCACGCCAGGTGACTATGTCATTGAGTATGTCCTCGATCAGGACAATTCGCGATTAGCGTCTTCCAAGATTGAGGTGACGCCCGTCACAGCGACGCTCACCGCGCCCAGCACTGGCGCGGCAGGGTCAACGATCGAAGTTGCGTGGACCGGACCGGCCTACAGTCGTGACTATATCGGCGTGACGGCAGCGGATTACGAGGACACAAACTACCCCTATAGGTTCTCCAGCGATACCCTTCGCGTCGATGGCGGCGATGTTCTGAACATTGCGCTGCCGGAAGAGCCAGGATTGTATGTGATCGAATACGTCTTCGGCCTCGACAACACACGGTTGGTTTCCGTTCCGATCACCGTGAACTGATCTTAAAGGCGGAGCAATCCCTTGCTTCGCCTATTTTTTTTGGTCACTGCGACTGACCAATCGTTTCCAAACTCCGTACATAAAGGGCTAGGAAGAAGATATGTTTCTCAAATCCTTAACTGTTTTGATATTTATTAATTACATACACGTAAAAATTGCATAATTAGCAAAAAACGTCTCCTCAAATCAATCTTGAAGTGTAGTTTTTCGAAGTCGCAACAGAGAACCGACGGGTTTTTTTATCACGAAAGGATATCATAAACTATGAAATATCAGGTAATATTTTTGGGAATAGCAAGTTTGGCGCTCACCGCATGCGGCGGTGGAAGTAGTGGAGGCGGCGGTGGAGAGTTCGTTGTTTCAAATGCAATTATCGACGGTATCGAACTGCCAACTGGCGGAGATCTCGCTGTGTACCCGCAGGAAGTTCAGGATCTGATCACAGAGTTCCAAGACCGGAACGAGAACACACCGCAAGCGTCAAACATTCCGACGATGGGAACGGCAAACTACAGAGGTACATTCGGCATTAGCGTCGAAGACGGCGATGTGATTGTGGCCGCCATCTATGGTGATTTGGCCTTGGCGGCGGATTGGGACAACCCCAACGGCGATCTTGTGACAGGCAAAGTTACCAATCTTTCAGTCGTAGATGGCGGCGGTACTTATAATCCTACCGGGAGTCTCGCGATCGACGCTCCAATCTCTGGTCCGTCTTTGGAACTTGGAACAGTCAAAGGCACCTTTTCGCTTCCGAACGGTGACTTCAATCTGAACGGCAGTTTTGATGGTGCTTTTGCAGGTGATGGCGCGAGCAGCATGTTAGGACAAACCGAAGGCACAATGACGTATCCCGACAATACCACGGATAGTTTCTCTGGCCTTTGGTACGCCGACTAAGACGCAACCGACACAGAAAACAAAAATGCCCGACAATCAGTCGGGCATTTTCTTGCTTCGATGGTTGTTAAGGCCATCGCCAAACCAAGCAAATCACATATGAATAACCTCACCATATGCGTCGAGAACGCTTTCATGCATCATCTCTGACAGCGTTGGGTGCGGGAAAACCGTGTGCATCAGGTCTTCTTCGGTTGTCTCAAGTTGACGTCCAACCACATAACCTTGGATCAATTCCGTCACTTCTGCGCCCACCATATGCGCGCCCAAAAGTTCTCCTGTTTTGGCATCAAACACAGTCTTGATCACGCCTTCAGGCTCGCCCAGGGCAATCGCTTTGCCGTTGCCGATGAAGGGGAAGCGACCGACTTTGATGTCGTAGCCTTTTTCTTTTGCCTGCGCTTCGGTAAAACCAACAGAGGCAACTTGCGGATGGCAGTAGGTACAGCCCGCGATGCTTTCCGGCTTTACAGGATGTGGATGCTTGCCAGCGATGAGTTCGGCAACCATCACGCCCTCATGGCTGGCCTTATGAGCCAACCACGGCGCGCCCGCGATGTCGCCAATTGCATAGAGGCCATCGACGCCCGTACGGCAATATTCATCCGTGACAACATGGGTCCGGTCGATTTTGACACCCAAGCCTTCGAGGCCCAACCCTTCTACATTGCCCACGATGCCAACAGCGGAAATCACAGTGTCAAACTCGTGCTTTTCAACTTTGCCACCAGTTTCGATATGCGCGGTGACCTTGCCTTTGGCCCGGTCCAATTGCTTGACCATGGATTTCTCCATGATCTTCATGCCTTGCTTCACAAACTGCTTTTTCGCGAATTTGCTGATCTCTTCGTCTTCCACAGGTAGAACGCGGTCCATGACTTCCACCACGGTCGTGTCGGCGCCCATCGTGTTGTAGAAGCTGGCGAATTCGATACCGATGGCGCCGGAGCCAATCACAAGGAGTTTCTTAGGCATCCGCACAGGCTGCAGCGCGTGCTTGTAGGTCCAGACCAGATCACCGTCAGCCTCTAGCCCCGGCAATTCACGCGCGCGCGCACCAGTCGCAAGAACGATGTTCTTCGCTGTCAGTTCTTCGGTGCCTTTGTCGGTTTTGACAGTCACCTTGCCTTTGGCCGGTAATGTCGCCTCACCCATAATCGTGGTGATTTTGTTCTTTTTCATCAGATGGCCAATACCGCCGGACAGCTGCCCAGCGACTTGGCGAGAGCGCTTTACAACCGCGTCCAGATCGAAGCCCAACTTGTCTGCGGAAAGACCAAACTCTTTCGCGCGGTGCATCAGATGGAACACTTCAGAGGACCGAAGCAGAGCCTTTGTCGGGATACATCCCCAGTTCAGACAGATGCCGCCCATATGTTCGCGTTCGATAATCGCGACGTTCATTCCAAGCTGCGCACCGCGGATCGCGGCCACATATCCACCCGGTCCAGCGCCGATTACGATCAAGTCAAATGTCTTTCCGGCCATCAGCCTCTCCTCACCGAAATAATTTTGTTTAGCATTAAACTATTTTTTTCAGCGCCGCTAGTGACGCTAGGGAATGGCAGCTATTTACGGGGTGCAATGCTCATCACGCTCGCCAAAGCTGGCCGAATAATCGACAGTGTGCCAAGCTCTGTGCGCATTGCAATGAAATTTGGTGCAGCAAAATGGAGAGGCTTACCCAATGAGCGAAGCGCGTCAGATGGTCAAAGACGTCGCAACCTACTTCGAGAAGGGCTGCGGACGCTGCGATCGGTTCGACACGAAAGATTGCTCGGCTTTGCAATGGGGTGAAGGCTTGCAGGAATTGCGCAGTATTTGTTTGGCGCAGGGGCTAACGGAAACGTCGAAGTGGGGCGCGCCCTGTTACACTTTTTCGAGCCGAAATGTTGCGATCCTTGCAGCGTTTCGGAAAGACTTTCGCTTGAGCTTTTTTGAGGCAGGGTTGCTTAAAGACCCTGAAAGCCTTTTAGAGAAATCTGGCCCCAATACCGCTTTCGCGGATAGCTTTGTCTTCCGTGATGTTTCTGAGGTCGGGCAGCATGTAGAAATCATCGGTTAATATCTTACCGAAGCGATGGGCTATGCCGAACAGGGGCTAAAGGGGCCCAAACCAGAACTTGACTTGGACATGCCGGAAGAACTTGCAACGGCCCTTGATGCAGACCCTACGCTTGCTGAGGCATTCCATGCGCTGACACCTGGGCGTCAGCGGGGGTATGTGATTAATCTGAATGGTGCAAAACAATCCGCGACGCGGATCGCGCGGATTGAGAAGTTTCGCGACAAGATCCTTGCGGGCAAAGGCCCACTGGATCGTTAGGCTGCAGCACCTTCTTTTAGCTCGTTCAAAATGGCACCGTAACCGCTATTGTCCAAGAAATCCTGTTCCGCTGGCGTGGACTTTCGACCCAAAGCCTCATTCCGGTAAGGGAAACGGCCGAACCGGCGAATGATCTCCCGATGGGTGCGTGCATGATCGATGTTGTGCACGCCGGTTTCCGGCATACGGGTATGGAAAAGCCGCACGGCCCGATCCTGATCACATAGGTTTTCCGCGTGCATCAGCGGCATGTAAAAGAACTGCCGCGCGGGTTCGTCGATCTTGAGATCCCATTCGCGCTTAATCGCCATTTTCGCCGCCGCTTTTGCGGCTGGGTCCAATTCGAAGGACTTCGGCGACCCGCGGAACATATTGCGGCTGAATTGATCGATCAGAATGATGTACGCGAGCGTCTCTGACGGACAGGTGAGCCACATGCCCAATGCCCCGTCTGCGGCCCGTTCCCATATCGAAAGGAACCTGTCGCTGATCTTGGTATCGAGCTCTTCATCGCTCCGATACCAATCTTCCGGACGGCATTCATCTAACCAAAACGACAATACATCTTGAGGTGTCATAACCGAGCACTCCAAAGGCTGTGCCCCCCCTGGTATTTTGACCCAAGCACGCAAGTTTCGATTTTGCAACGCATTTTAAGCATTTGCCTGCGCTTCTTCTTCCTCTGTCTCAATATAGACCTCCTGCGCAATCTCTGCCGCAACCTGCGTGGTGGCCGCGGATACTGGGACGTAAGAGACCGCGTCGAAGTCAAGTTCGCCACGTGGACGCTGAACCATACGCCAGGCCGCGTAGCCCGCGACGGCCAGCATGAGAGAGGCCGTAAAGAGCCAGAAGCCCTCTGCCCCGATGGTTTCCATCATCCAGCCCACAATAAGAGGTCCGGCGATCGCCCCCACCCCATTGATCAGAAGCAGCCCACCAGCGGCCGCAGCCATATCTTCCTTTTCGAGGTAGTCGTTGGCGTAAGCGATCAGCAAGGCATAAAGCGGGTTGGAGGTGCCGCCGACAAGGGCTGCGGAAATGAGGATCACGCCAAAATTACCAGTCCACACAAAGGCCAACAAGCCTCCCAAACCGCCGACCAATGTTGTCAGGATGATTAGAATGCGTCGGTCGATGCGATCTGAAAGCCAGCCAATTGGCCACTGGGCGACGAGCGCGGCTATGTAAATCACAGACACAAAGAGCGAGATTTGAGAAACGCTCAACCCCGCTTGTGTTCCGTAAACGGCACCCATGCCAAACTGAGCAGAGAAGATGCCGCCCAAAAGAAACATGCCGACGCAGGCAAGCGGTGATGCAGAGACCAGTTCGCGCATGGTCATGCTTTTGGCTTGCTCAAACGCGGGCGTAGGGCGGATCGACAGGAGAATCGGCGCAAACGCCAATGACACGAACACCGATGGGATGATGAAGAGGACAAAGCCGGATACATCGCCTTGCGTGATGATATATTGCGCAGCGACAATGCCTGCCATCTGCACCATAAGGTAGATCGACAGCGCTTTGCCGCGTGTCTCGTTGCTGGAGGCGTCATTTAGCCAGCTTTCAGCGGTGATATATACCCCACAAAAACAGAACCCGATGATCACGCGCCCGATGGTCCATGCCCATGGCTCGGTCAAAACTGGGTAAAGGATCAAAACAGCTGATACTGTGGAGCCAAGCGCCGCAAAGACGCGCACGTGGCCAACCCGTTGGATCAGCAAAGGCGTGGTGCGCGAACTGAAGAGGAAGCCGACGAAATACGCCGACATGACGACCGATAATTCAAAGGTGGAGAACCCTTCGAGTTCCCCCCTCAGCCCAAGCAAGGTGCCTTGCAAACCGTTGCCGATCATCAGCATGAACATGCCCAGAAACAGGGCCCATGAGGCGTTAAAGACCTGAATCATCACGTGTCCCTTTCAGGGGTCTATAGCAGTAGTTAGCCGGACTTTTTGAATGTGTTCTAGACTGCAAACGACTCGCGATGTCGCCTACGGCAATTCGCTGCCATTTGGCATCAAAAGCGAGGCATCGCCATAGGAAAAGAATCGGTAGTTTTGAGAAATGGCATGGGCATAGATGTCTTTGATCCGAGCTGCTCCCAACAAGGCAGAAACCAGCATCATTAAAGTCGATTTCGGCAGGTGGAAGTTGGTCATTAAGGCGTCCGCAATCTGAAACTCGAACCCCGGTGTGATGAAGATATCCGTTGGCCCTTCCCAAGCGTGCAGTGCACCGTTTTCAGCGGCGCTTTCAATCAATCGAAGCGCTGTTGTCCCAACGGGGATGACCCGACCGCCCGCCTGCTTGGTCGCGTTGATCTCCGCAGCAGCGGTATCTGAGACATAACCCAATTCGGCGTGCATCTTATGATCTTTGATGTCGTCCACTTTAACCGGAAGGAACGTGCCTGCGCCGACGTGCAGTGTGACAAAGGTGAACTCGACACCCATTTCCGCGAGCGCGTCCAGTAAGGGTTGGTCAAAATGCAGCGACGCAGTAGGAGCCGCCACCGCGCCAGAATGCTTCGCCCACTCGGTTTGATAATCGGTTTTATCCTGCTCATCCGCCACGCGTTTCGCAGCGATGTAGGGCGGCAACGGCATGGCACCTACGTCCGCCAATGCGGCGTCAAAATCGTTGCCGGTCAAGTTGAACTCAAGATTCGCTTGCCCGTCTGCACGGCTGACAAGTTTTGCTGAAAGCGCATCAGAGAACGTGATGATCTCGCCGTCGCGCACTTTTTTCAACGGCTTGACCAAGGCCGACCATGTGCCACTGGCTTGCGGTTCGAGCAGCGTCACCTCTATGCCGGCCTGCGTTGTGCCTGCTTCGCCCGTTCTGGTGCGGGTGCCCGAAAGGCGCGCCGGAATGACTTTGGTGTCGTTGAGCACCAACCGATCTCCAGCGCGCAAAACATCGGTGAGGTCGGCGACAATTCGGTCCTCGATCCGATCCGGCCCAGCGACAAGCAGTTTGGCTGATGTCTTTGGGTTTGCGGGTCGTGTGGCGATCAGATGCTCTGGCAGATCGAAATCAAAATCTGACAGCTTCATTGAGACACCTGCGGCGGGGGTCTGCGGAACAATTCGCGGAACATACCCGGTGTCAGCGCAGAGAGCGGGTTGACCAAGACATTGGGGTTGTCCGTCTGCCCTGTAAGATTGAAATTGAAACCGATCAATCCTTCGCCCTTCCGCGTCAAAAGTGAACCAATACCGTTCAATAGATAGACCGGCGAAATCACGCCCTGAAAATCCATCGATTTGCTAGCGAGCGTGTAGATGCCATCGATGGAAATGCCAAGCCCCGGACCAACGGCGCTGGCTTCGGTGACGATGAGTTGGGTTGGGGTTAGTCGGAAACGGGCGTCGACCTCCTCAAACGCCAATCCTTGACCGTCGAGTTGCTGCAACAGCCCAACCACGCTGATGGCATCGAGCAAAGCTGCCATTGCAGGGGCGTCCCGGACGCGCAGGCGTTCGATCTTCAGAACACCGTCAAACACGCCATCCTGTTCCGCAGGGATCAGGGTCAGGTCAAGTACACCGCCCACACCATTTCGAAGCAGACCCGCCGCAGCCGCCGCCCTGCCCGCGTCATCAGTTTGCAAGCGCATGGCTGTGCGCCCATTTTGCGGCACGAGTGTCCCACGAATAGCGGTCTGGCCGTTGATGTTTGCTGTAAACTGACCGCTCAGACCGACACCTTCGTCGAACGCCCCTCTGAAGTCGGTCAGCGCGATGCCTTCCGTGACCTGCAACCGGTCAAAATTCAAATCCAGCGGACCGGAGCGAGATTGCCCTCCACCGAAGCTCGCCTGCCGCAAATCGAGCGCACCGCCGTTGATCTGAACAGCCGCCGGTCGCCCTGCCCCACGCCCCCGCAAGGTAACTGGCGCATTGAGCCAATTCCCGACCCGAAGTTGCGAGAATTGCGCGCGTTCGAAGCCGCCCGTTGGTGAAAGATCGACCGATCCCACCAAATCCAACCCCGGCCCATCAATTTTTAAGCGATCCAATTGGACAGGGCTTGCCAGAGACCCGCTGATGGAAAGAAGGCCAGTTGCGCGCTCGCTCATCGACCAATTCAGGGCCGGAATGGACACCCCGACGCCTGCAAGGTCTGTCGTCATTTCGAACTCTGGCGGCGCGTCCTTTGGCAGAGCAATTTCGAACGCGCCTCTACCTTCGCCTTTCAGAGTGCCGGGCGGTAGTGAGATGTTGAAACCATCGAGGAAGCGTTGCGACAGCTCAACCTCACCAGACACCAGACGCCCGCCATCGGGCCCGAAGGTTTGGGCGTAGTTTGCGTTTACTGGAACGCCATCGACGCTCAGGTCACCTTCAAGCTCAATGTTATCAGCCGTGACAGCCAAACTCAGTTTGGGTGCGGAAAGGCTCCGGTTCGGGATCAAGCTTTCGCTTGAGATACGGCGCAGATCTGCGTCAAAGGAAAACGCGACTTCCGGTTTGGTCAGTTTTTTCTTCAACGGAAACGTCACGAGGCCCTCAAACTGGGCCAAACCGTCGGCAAGTGTGACAGGCAAGTTTGCCTTTTGTATGAATTCGAAAGGCGGCAAATCCAGCGTGGAAAGCGCTGCGGTGATGGAACTCGCACCGCGGATATTCAGATCAATCAGCCCGCCTTTGATGCGCAAATCTCTGATCTCTAAATCAGAGCCGTCGAGATCAATTTGCCCCCCTTGCGGAGCTTCAATAAAGCCTTCGTCTACGCTCAGAAAGAACGCATTGTCGAGGAAACTCGCGTAGCCCGATCCGTTCTCAATTGGCGGCAGATCTTTCAGGTATTTGACTGTGGCATCTTCATACTGAAACCCAACGCTGTACATCGCAGGCAACTCGGGGCGGATACGCACACCGCCTACCATGTCGACCAAAACGCCGGTCGAGACATTCTCCGTCAACCACTCTCGTGTCCCGACCTTTCGGCCTTCTGGCCACCATGCACGCAGGTCGGTGTGTTCGATACGCGGGACTTCGAAATCTAGATCCGCCGTGACACCTTGGCCGTCCACCAAAACGCGCCCTGCGGCTTGCAATGGCTGATGCGCATCATGAACGACGAACTGCCCAATATCTAAAACAAACGGATCGAGCGAGGCACGCAGATCGATGCTTGCCCCGTCGATGGATTTGAGCTCCGCAAAAATGCCGGGAGGAGACAGGGTGACGTCTCGTATCGTAAATTGGCTGATGATTTCTGTAGGCAGGCCTTGATCCGTACCAATCAGGATCGATTGCCCTTGAGCGTTCAGCCCGCCCCAGTCAGACGACATCAACAGGTCGTCGAATGTCACGATGCGGGTGGCGGGGTCAAAACTCAGGAGCGCTTGAGCGGTCTCAAACTGCAATCCGGGTGTATTTGGCCCAGTTTTCACAACCCCTTCATCCAAATTGAGGCCAACGCGTATAGGCGTGAAGACCCCGCCCTTTTCGATGGACATTTGCAAAGACGCGGTGATCGGTGCGTCAACATTTGCAAGGAAGCTCACCGCCGAACTTTGCGCGGCTAAATCTTTAGCTCGTACGTTTTCTATTGAGACTGCAAGATCAGCCTGACCTGACGACCTCATCTGCCTTAGGTCCAGCGCAGCCAGCCCCGTTTCGCCTGACGCTTGCACGAACGGCAACTCGGCCACCGCCAGCAACTGATCCCCCCGCAAATCAAGCTTAGCCCCTCCTCCCTCCACCTGCCACGTCTGATCCGAGCGATCATCACGGTAGATGATGGACAGGTCGGCGAGTTCGATCTGCTCCAATGCGACGAGCGCGGGTCGTTCAAACACCTGCTCGACCTGCGTGAGAAGCGAAATCAGATCAGGGGCCGTTTGTGCAGGACCTGTGGTGTTGTCAAAAGACAAAGCGACCTCGCCCTCAGCTGTCCGATTGAGCGTTAGTTCGATCCCACTGACAACCACCTCTTGCAAAAGAGCCGCCCGTTCCAACACCAAGCCACGAGGGGAGATGAGACCAGAAATCTCATCCACATTCACTAATACTTCACCATTGGTATCCCGGAGGGTGGTATCCTCCAAGCGCAGAAGCGGATGCAAATCGCGGCCCACATTCACGTTGATCGCGCCAAACTCGATCGAGCCACCAACAAGCGCGCTCTCCGCCCGCTGGGACACCTCAGCCTTGACCCAACTTGGCGCTGTGATGTCGCGGTCAAACAGCATCACTGCTGCCACTAAGGCAAACAAAACCGGCAGGATCAGCAACAAGCCCACGGACCTCAAAGCATGCCAAGCGACCTTTCGCTTTGACCTTGCTTTGGTCTTTGGTTCATCTGCCTGTTCGGTTTCGGTCATAAGGCCCCTTTAACTTTGGCCTTTGTGCCCTAAAACTCATTGCAAATGCAGTCGAAAATTAAAAAGAAAGGCATAAAATGGCTGATTTGAACATCGGTGATCCAGCGCCCGGTTTCTCTCTCCCTCGTGATGGCGGTGATGAGGTCTCGCTTTCAGACCTGAAAGGGCAAAACGTGGTGCTTTATTTCTACCCCAAAGACGATACGCCTGGCTGCACCAAAGAGGCCATCGCCTTTACCGGCCAAAAGGATGAATTTGCCGCACTCAACACGGTGATCTATGGCATTTCAAAAGACAAAGTCGCCAAACATGAAAAATTCATCGCCAAGCATGACCTCGGCATCCCGCTTTTATCGGACGAAGAAGGGACGATGTGCGAAGATTATGGCGTTTGGGTCGAAAAATCGATGTACGGCAAGACCTACATGGGGATCGAGCGCGCAACTTATCTGATTGATACTGAGGGAAAAATCGCTCAAATCTGGCGCAAAGTGAAAGTGCCGGGGCATTCGGACGCGGTGCTTGAGGCAGTCAAAGCGCTCTAAGGATCACAGATGAAACCACTTCGAGAAATGGCGGTCGATGTGCTGTCGACAGCAGATGGCCGCGCGAAAACCGCCCTTTCTCGACAGTTTGCGGCAGAGTGGCAGGCGGCGCGGAAGGCGGGCGAACGGCCGGAACTCGGCCGCGCGACGCCACCGGATTTTCCGGCCCGTCCGAGTGAACCAAAGCTTCTGGACCCGCGCGATGTTCCGAAACGCAAGCCGGGTTCGGAAGCAGGTCGATTGGCTTTGCTTCATGCAGTGGCCCATATCGAACTGAATGCGGTCGATTTGCACTGGGACATCATCGCGCGGTTTCCAGATATCGAGATGCCCATTGGGTTCTTTGACGATTGGGTCAAAGCCGCTGATGAAGAAAGCAAACATTTCAATCTGATGTGGGACTGTCTTGAAGCGCTTGGAAGCCACTATGGCGCGCTTCCTGCCCACGCCGGCATGTGGCGTGCAGCTGAAGATACGACAGGCGACATCATGGCCCGATTGGCCGTAGTGCCAATGGTGTTGGAAGCGCGCGGGCTTGATGTGACCCCTGGGATGATCAAGCTCTTTAAGCAAGCGAAGAACCAGCAGGCGATAGATGCTTTGGAAGTAATATATGCTGAAGAAGTCCACCACGTTGCTTACGGATCAAAGTGGTTTAACTTTCTATGTGGGCGAGACAACCTTGATCCGACGGAGGTCTTTCATGGGTTGGTGCGCAAATATTTCCACAGCACTTTGAAGCCGCCGTTCAACGAAGAGAAACGTGCTGAAGCGGGATTGCCGCCCGATTTCTACTGGCCACTGACCGAGGAATACGAAGCAAGGGCGTGAAGCGGCCCTTACGTCATCGGCAAAGACTTGCCAAGACGTTCGTTTTCAACAAGATTTCGGTCAAAATCGTTGCAGCAATCGGTTCAATTGGTTAACAAATTCGGGTGCATTTTGGTGGGGGCCGAAATGCGGGGGATGGGACTAGGAACGACAACGTGAAATCACGTCTTGCACATCGCATTCACGCGAAACTGGAAAAGCACTTTCCAGAAAAGCGACTCTTTTTGAGATCTGACACAGAAACGCGGTTCATTCGGCTGAAACCGGAAACCCAGCTTGTCGCTTGGGCTGGCGGTGCGGCCGTCGTCGCTTGGACAATTGTCGCGACAGCGATCTTGCTGATGGATAGCATCGGGTCGGGCAACTTCCGCGCTCAGGCGCAGCGGGATCAGTTGATCTATGAACAGCGGTTAAATGCTTTGTCTGATGAACGCGACGCGCGCGCAGAAGAAGCCATCGCAGCGCAGCAGCGGTTTAGCTCTGCCCTTTCGCAAATCTCAATGATGCAAACCGAACTCCTACGTACAGAGGAACGGCGTAGGGAGCTGGAGACGGCCTTGGATGCTGTTCAGGGTACGCTACGCGATACCATGCAAGAGCGCGAAGTTGCGCGCACTGAGCTTGCTGAGATCACTGAAAATGGCGGCGCGGCGGCTGTTGCTTCATCACAAGAGGGCGACGGAACGGTTGATCTGCTGGCGACGGCGCTGGCCGAAACCGCCGCCGAGCGGGATATGATCGCATCCGACGCTGAATATGCCATCAACCATGCCGCCGAGTTGGAACTTGAGCTGCGGTTGATGGAAGACAAAAACGACGAGATCTTCCGTCAGTTGGAAGAGGCGATGCTGGTGTCTGTCGAACCCTTGGATCAGATGTTCCGGAACGCAGGTCTGAATCCCGATAGTTTGTTATCAGCAGTTCGCCGTGGATATTCCGGTCAAGGCGGGCCTTTGGCGCCGCTTCAATTCTCCACCAGCGGCGGGGCCATCGACCCAGATGCCGCGCGGGCCAACAGCATTCTAGACCGCATGGATCGCATCAATATGTATCGTATCGCGGCAGAACGCGCGCCGTTTGACATCCCGGTGAAATCGAACTTCCGCTATACCTCCGGCTTTGGGCCACGCTGGGGCCGCATGCACGCAGGCACGGATTTTGCTGCACCTGTGGGGACTCCAATCTACGCAACAGCAGACGGGGTGGTCACACATGCAAGCTGGTCCTCCGGCTATGGCAGGCTGATTAAGATCCAACACGACTTTGGCATTGAAACACGATACGCCCATCTCAATAGAATTCGTGTGAATGTCGGTGAAAGAGTCTCGCGTGGTGAGCGAATAGGTGATATGGGCAATTCTGGACGGTCCACTGGACCACATCTGCACTACGAAGTGCGCGTTGGCGGCGAAGCCGTCAATCCCATGACATACATAAGAGCTGGACAGAATGTTTTCTAAATCCAAAATCAACGAGCCTGGCCCAAACGCAGACACTCCTGCGAAAGTTGAAAGCAAGCCAGCGGCTCCTGCCCCATCAACCCCTGCGCCATCTGCGCCAAAGGCAAAGCCGCCTGCGTCGCAGCTGTCGTCTGATTTGCTGATCACAGGGAACCTGAAAACCTCTGGTGACATCCAGATCGAAGGCCAGGTCGAAGGCGACATTCGTGCACACCTGTTGACCGTCGGCGAAGGCGCGACCGTCAAGGGCGAAGTCGTTGCTGACGACGTAGTGGTCAACGGCCGTATCGTCGGCCGCGTGCGTGGCTTGAAGGTTCGCCTGACATCGACCGCGCGTGTTGAGGGTGACATCATCCACAAGACCATCGCCATCGAAAGCGGCGCCCACTTTGAAGGGTCCGTACAACGCCAAGACGATCCTTTGTCTTCTGGCAGCAGTTCGAAGGCGAAAGCTACGGATTAGCTGAACTTTGCGAGCAAACGAAAAGCGGACCAATAGGTCCGCTTTTTTTGGTCAGTCGGAATATGGTTTATTTTTCCGCCGCACCAACATGTTGGTCGACCAGCCTTTTGACCCTTGGAAGAAAGTGCCGAAAGTCCGGTGTTTCCATACCCGCAATTTTTCCAGCCTCATCTAGATACCGAACGGCAATGATTTCTTTGAGGTTGGGATTTTTCTCAAACTCTTTCACTTCCTGTTCCGACATCGGACCACCCTGCAAATTGAGCGAATGGACCGATGCCTCGGAAAGCCTTTCAAAGTAAGTGGGGTTTGTCGCACAAAGATAGCGCTTTGCAGCCACATGATATTTGCAGCAATCCGTGACAACCTTCGGGAAAAACCTTTCTAGCACTTCTGCACCGGCATCCTCGTGGTGGCGATCTTCCACGTCGTCCATCGTGAATGTCCCAAATTCCGAGGTGAAGTGCCCAATGTCGTGAAGGAGCGCACCGACGATGATCTCATCAGATTGACCGTTTTGCTCTGCGATCGTTGCCCCTTGAAGCATGTGTTCGCCGATTGTCACGGGCTCGCCTAAATACTCTTCCGCACCCCGCCTTTCGAAAATAAACGCTAGAAACTCAACGATATTCTCGGCGGTCAGATCTGTGGGTTTGTCGGTCATTTTGCGCCCTTTCCGGCCTTCCGACGCAAGGCGTTTCTCGTCGACAAAAGCCCATCTTTGTCGGCGTAGCACCCTTGAAGCCACCGTTTTCCGGTTCCCGAATAGGCTTTCCGCGCATGTAAAACGCGGGTGTTGTCCACTATAAACGCCTCGCCAGGCTCTAACCGGAAAATCACTTCCATGGCCGGATCATCGATGATCTCACCCAAATGACGATAGGCTTCATACCAGAGGTCCATCTTCTCAAAGGGTACATCTGTCACGGCCGAAAGAGATCGGTTGTTGAACCTGACGCCAATAAGCTCTCCATCTGGCGCAAGCTCAATCAATGGCTTCTTAGAGGTCAGGCAAACACCATCTTCGCCAGCATATTCGAACCGGGCACAGTATTCGGAGAGTACATCAAAATATTCTGGCGATTCCTCTTTCAATCGAAGCGCGCAGGCAAACCCGTCCACCACCATGTTTTCACCGCCCGCCGCCGAGCTTTCCAGGCAATAGAGAACTTGGATTGTGGGAACAGGATCGCGGTAGGGATTGTCCGTGTGCGCCTGCAAACCAAGACCGGTAAAGGCTAGATTGGTCGGGTTCACTTCCGTGCGTACTTCAAAAAGCTTGCCGTAGTTGGTTTCGCGCACAAAACCAAAAAGGTCTACGACATCGAATAGCGCTCCTTCGGAGACCGGCCCGCCCTCGACTTTGCCGAAACCATATCTGGCAATCTTTTCGATCCAATCGGAATAGATATCACCTCGCTGGGCGAGGTCTGATAATTTCGCAGATGGCACGCTAGATTGGAGAGTCGAATCCCACTTTGTGACCTCGTCAGACAGCCAGCCTTTTTCTTGGTTCGATCCGACATCATACGCGTTTTCAACCAACCAGCCCAGATCGAACGACGCCGTCTTTTCTTCTGGCGCGAAAGTTATGTCGAGACTTCCACCGTCGGCTTGCACATTGGAAATTCGTGTATCCTTAGGTATGTCGCGCAATGCAATCAGTCGCTGCCCATTCCCGGATGATTTCGTATCAGGGTCGGGAGAATTATCTCTCAGCCAAATCGCATGGAAGCGAGTGGTGTTTTGCTGCGTGGCCAATGTGAGAATGCCGCCGTCCGCACTCACAGAAACGTCCATGATCTAGCTCCTTCAAACACAATCGTTGAGGAAGATACTTGTCGGATTGCACAAGACGATCAAGACAGTTTGCGACATTTGCCTCGCCTGCAACTGGCCGATGGTCCTTCCCTAAAGCGCCTGATGCCAGATTTGCGCCAGCCGCAGGAGTTTCAAATCCGATCCACGCGGACCGAAGAGTTGCAAGCCCATTGGCCGTGGCTCAGGCCGCGATGGAACCGCGACACTTGGCAATCCGATAAGGCTGACGGGGATCACCACCTCCATCCAGCGATGATAGGTATCCATGGATTGGCCGGCGATTTCTTTCGGCCAATCCCAGTCGATCGGGAAAGGCCAACACTGCGCAGACGGTAGTACCAAAGCGTCATAGGTTTGGAAAAGTTCATGTGCCGCTTTGAACCAGTTTGACCGGATCACGCTGGCGCGCTGCACTTCCATCGCAGAGAGTTTTAGGCCCCGTTCAATCTCCCAAATCGCTGCGGGCTTGAGATGCGCGCGCGTTTTCTCTTGGTCATAGAGAGTCTCAAGCCCCGACGCGACGGACCAAGAGCGGAGGGTTGTCCACGCCTCCCAAATTTCTGCGGCGCTCATCGGTGGCGCAACGGGTTCGATGATCGCGCCAGCATCGCCAAAGCGCGTTAGCTCCGCTTCGCAGTGGTTTATGACATCCTCTTCCATCGGATAGGCGCCGCCCCAATCAGCCAGCCAGCCGATGCGCGCGCCTTTGATGTCCACCTCTAGGTTTTGTTCCAGTTCAAACCTTGGCAAACCATGCGGTTGCCGCGGGTCAGCACCAGATTGGACGCTCAAGAGCAACGCCAGATCTCGCGGCGTTCGGGCCATCGGACCATTGATAGACAGTTGATGAAGAAACGTGTCGCCAACAGGCTCTGAGGGCACCAAGCCCCACGTCGGCCGCATCCCATAAACGCCGTTCCAACCGGCTGGGTTTCGCAGACTGCCCATCATGTCAGACCCATCCGCGATGGAGACCATGTTCAAAGCCAAGGCCACCGCTGCGCCGCCCGACGACCCACCCGCCGACATACCTGGCAAGATTGCGTTCTGCGTGGCGCCATGCACCGGGTTGTAGGTATGGCTGCCCAACCCAAATTCAGGCGTATTGGTCTTGCCGATGACAATCGCGCCGGCGTCCTGCATCCGCTGAACCATGATGTCGCTTGCCTGTGCGACCTGCCCCGCAAACAGAGGTGAGCCCATCGACGTCGGTAAGCCGGCCACATTTTCCAGATCTTTGACCGCGATGGGTAGCCCTGCGAGCGGGCGATCTTTTGGTGTCTGATCGCAGGCGCGTGCTTCGTCCAACAGCGCATCCTCTGGCCGAAGCGAGACGATGGCGTTGGCCTTGCCATTGACCGTCGCGATCCGGTCTAAAGTCGCCAACATAAGCTGTTCGGCGTTTAGCCCGCCAGATGCAAACATACGTCGAAGCTCGGTGGCATCGTTCTTCAAAATTTGGTCCATAAGCGGACCCTACGCGAAGCGGTATCTCAGTCCAAGATCAGTCTTCGGCCTGTGCATCCGCGCGGCTTTTGCCGGATACATCCATTGCCAAAGTCGCAGCCATGAAGGCGTCAAGGTCACCATCCAGAACGCCTTTGGTATCGGACGTCTCATGGTTCGTGCGCAGGTCTTTCACCATCTGATAGGGCTGCAAAACATAGGATCGGATTTGGTTGCCCCAACCAGCATCGCCTTTGTTTTCATGCGCTTCGTTGATCGCCGCGTTCCGCTTATCCAGCTCCATTTGATAGAGCCGTGATTTCAACGCTTTCATCGCAATGTCTCGGTTCTGGTGTTGCGATTTTTCGGAACTTGTCACCACGATTCCTGTAGGTTCGTGCGTGATCCGAACAGCTGAATCCGTGGTGTTCACATGCTGACCACCCGCGCCTGAAGACCGATACGTGTCAATGCGAATATCTGCCGGGTTCACTTCAATCTCGATGTTGTCATCCACCACCGGATACACCCAAATCGAGCTGAACGACGTGTGCCGCTTGGCAGCACTGTCAAACGGCGAAATGCGGACCAAGCGATGGACGCCGCTTTCGGATTTCAACCAACCATAGGCGTTGTGCCCGCTGATCTTATAGGCGGCGGATTTAATGCCCGCCTCTTCTCCAGCCGTTTCAGACTGCAATTCAACCTTATAGCCCTTCTTCTCGGCCCAACGGATATACATCCGTGCCAGCATCGAAGCCCAGTCACAGCTCTCCGTGCCACCCGCGCCGGAATTGATTTCGAGGAAGGTATCGTTGCCGTCAGCCTCACCATCCAAAAGCGCCTCAAGTTCTTTGTCAGCCGCCTTACTTTCCAGCGCTTTGATCGCCTCTTCGGCCTCGGACACCACTTCGGCGTCGTCTTCCATCTCTCCCAATTCGATCAGATCGATATTGTCCTGCAACTCGGTCTTTATCTTCTCATAGCCCTCCATCGCATCGACAAGAAGCTGCCGTTCGCGCATGAGCTTTTGTGCGCCCTCGGGATTGTCCCAAAGGTTCGGGTCTTCCACCCTCGCGTTGAATTCCTCCAACCGATGCGGCGCGGTATCGTAGTCCATCCGCTGCGCCAAAAGGTCGAGCGACTTTTGAATGGCTTCGACTGAGTTTTCGATTTCCGCGCGCATTTGGGGTGACTTTCTTTGATGCGAATTGGCTTGAGGGCTGTGATACCCCCCGCCCTACAGATCGGCAAGATGTGGTTAGTACAAGCCGCCAGACGAGAGCGACCCGAAGGAGGCTTTCGGGCCCACGGTTGCGGTCTCGCCTGTCGACGTCGTCACCTGACGTGATTGGCTTGCAACCTCATCAAAGAGTGGGAGGTCCGCCCCCATTGCAAAGCCACCGTCGAACATGATGCCAAAGATCGGCTCTTCGCCCGGGCGGAAACATTCTGCCACAACATTTTCGCCCTGTGTTCCATCTGGAAGCCGTGCGCCAGTGAAGCGGTCGATGCTGATGAACTGGCAGCCTTCAGGCGCACGGAATGCGCCACCGCCATACATCTCGATCGCCTCGGACATGAAGCTCTGGAAAACAGGGCCACATATGCCACCGCCAGACGCGCCGCGCCCTAGTGAGCGGGGCGTATCAAAGCCGATATAGCAGCCCGCCACGATGTTGGACGAGAAACCAACGAACCAAACGTCTTTCGCGTCATTGGTCGTACCCGTCTTACCCGCAATCGGCACTGGAAGGTTGATTGCGCCGCTGGCTGTGCCGCGCTGAACCACGCCTTGCATCATCGATGTCAGCTGGAACGCGGTAACTTCGTTCATCACCCGCTCTCGGTTCGATGTGATCCGCGGCGCTTGCCCTTCGGCCAACGGCGCATCGCAATCCCAACACGTGCGCTGATCATGGCGGAAGATCGTATTGCCATAACGGTCTTGCACGCGGTCCACCAAGGTTGGCTCAACTCGCTCGCCTCCATTAGCGAACATCGCGTAGGAGGCGACCATTTGATAAAGTGTCGTTTCGTCGGACCCGAGTGACGTCGCCAGAACTTGGTTCATACGATCATAGACGCCGAACTTTTCGGCATAGCTCGCGATCACGTCCATGCCGACCTCTTGGGCAAGACGGACCGTCATCAGGTTTCGAGATTGTTCGATACCAGTGCGCAATGGAGTCGGTCCGTAAAACTGGTTCGAGGCGTTCTGAGGGCGCCAAACGCCTTGCGGTGTGTTGATCTCGATTGGCGCATCGACAACGATTGTCGCCGGCGAATAGCCACTGTCCAACGCCGCAGCATAAACAAACGGTTTGAAGGATGAACCGGGCTGACGACGGGCCTGTGTTGCACGGTTAAAGGAGGAGTGCTGAAAGCTAAAGCCGCCTTGCATCGCCAGCACGCGGCCTGTGTTCACGTCCATCGCCATAAATCCGCCCTGCACTTCGGGCACTTGGCGCAGGGTCCAGCCTTCATCCAGCTTGCTAACGTGGATCACGTCGCCAACTTCGAAGTTGTCGAAGAGATTGCCGCTAAACCAAGATGTGTCAGATCGCGGCACGACATTGCCGCGCGCATCATCACTGGCGATATCTTCGATGCCCAACCGTAATTGCTGATCCTCGACGCCTAAAACGACCGCTGGATACCAGCGTCCCCCGAGTTCGATGTCGCGGGCGACGTCGGTATTGGCCAATGCTTCGCGCCAGCTCTCTTCGGAGGCAAGGTCGTCAGCGGCAATAGTCTCCCCCGTCCCACGCCACGCGCCAACCCCGCGGTCATAGCGCTCAAGCGCAGTCTGCAGAGACAAAGCTGCTTGCTGCTGTAAGTCGGGATCAACCGTTGCACGGATTGAATACCCAGAAGCGGAGAAATCTACATCATCCTCGCCGAATTGGCGGGTCAATTGGCGACGGACTTCAGAGCTAAAGTAATCACGGTCAGGGCGCTCACTTTGGAAGCTCGGAAAATCACCGTTTTGAACCGTCCGAAGTGGATCCGCCAGAGCGGTTTCGTATTCTTCCTCTGTCAGATAGCCGTTCTCAAACATCTCGCGCAGAACGAGGTTATTGCGGCGATCCAGCGCCGCTTCACGATCATCAACGGGATGGTAGCTATACGGCGCTTTCGGATGAACGGCGAGGAAAGCGGCCTCTGCTGGCGTCAATTCGTCCAGTGGCTTGTTAAAGTACGATAGAGCGGCAGCGGTCACACCAAAGCTGCGCACGCCAAGGTCAATTTCGTTGAGGTAGAGTTCAAGAATTTGCTCTTTGCTCATCGCGCCATCAATGCGCGCAGCAAGGATGATTTCCTTGATCTTCCGTTCCGCAGTTCGCCCACCATCGAGCAGGAAGTTCTTCATCACCTGCTGCGTGATTGTGGACGCACCACGAATGTTCTCGCCTCGCGTCTCCAAAGCCTCAAAAGCCGCAGCCGCAATGCCGCGCGGGTCAAAACCAGCGTGAGTGTAGAAGTTTTTGTCTTCCGCCGAAATAAAGGCCTGTTTTACAATATCAGGGATTTCTTCGGCTGGCGTGAACAAGCGGCGTTCAACCGCATATTCATCGATGATCTGGCCTTCTTGGTTGTAAATCCGGCTGATCGTCTTTGGCGTGTATTGCGACAGCACCTCATAAGAAGGCAGATCGCGGCCGTACATGTAGAAGACGGCCCCGACCACAAGCGCCATCATCGCGATGCCCAAAGTCAGCATCGAAAAAATCGTGCCAAAGAAGGATAAAATGAACCGTAACAAGGGGTGTCTGAACCTCGACCAAACGTTGTCATCTTATATGGGGTGGCTTTGCGTCGGTCAAAGGCGCAAATGATCACAATCGGCCAATTTACGCTGCGGGTTTTAGCATTTTTTGCGCAATTCGCTTTGTTTAGCGCAGCCTTCTCATCGCCGACCAATCTGAGACCGCCTGCGCCAATGCGTCTACAATCGGTTTTCGGGTGTCTTCGTTGAGCAATATTGAGCGATCCCGATCGTTTGAGAGATAGCCCACTTCGAACAGAACTGAGGCGAAATCCGCTGCATTCAAAACCGCCAATGGCCCCTGCCGGAGGGAGTTTCGATGAAGCCGCACATCGTTTTCCATCAGGTTCGCAACAAGCGCCTCAGCAAATCGAACGCCTTCTGGCCCCGTCTTGGCCCGCGCCAAATCCATCAAAACTGATGCCACTCGGTCATCCTGCTCTGTTAGATCCAACCCCGCGATCAAGTCGCCGCGCTGATGCCGTTCCGCCATGCGTCTTGCGGCGACGGACGCAGCTTCGTCAGACAATGTATAGACCGAACCGCCGCGCGCCTGCCCTTCCTCCAAGGCGTCCGCGTGGAGCGAAATTAGAAGATCCGCGTTGTTCTGACGGGCGATTGTCATCCGAGTATTCAAAGGGACGAAGTCATCGGACACACGGGTCAAAATGGCTTCCACCCTGTCGAGCCGATTCAACGCTTCGGCAACCTCGATCCCCAAAGTAAGCATCAAGTCCGCTTCGGTTACACCGCCATGTTCTGCACCCGGGTCAATCCCACCGTGACCAGGGTCGACGACCACGACCAGTGTGTCGTCATCTTGGTTGGGTGCTTGCAAAGTTGGCGCTGCAAAGAGATCGCCCCACTGGGGATCAACGGGCGAACCGGAAAGCGCGGCGAAGGTATCCGAATCGGTCCTGTGGAGGCTAATCTCAACAACCGCAGTTGCGTCCGTGTCTTCAATTGTGGCGCTTGCGAGGTTCAAAAACATCGGTTCCGAGAGCTCCAAAACCATCCGTGACCAACCGGGGCGCAATTGTCCGAAACTGACGTTTGTCACGCGCTCTGCCTGATCGAAATCTTGGGTGTCTAAGTCCCCCCAATTCACTTCGCGGAAATCCAGAACAAGCCGTTCGGGGGCCTCCAACGTAAACACGCGATAGGGCACGATCTGAGACAAAGCCAAGGTCAGATCGATGCCATCTGCCGTGTCCACGACACGGCTCTCAGCCGAGTCCACTCGCGCCAAACCGGTGAAGTTCTGTGCCACTGCCGCACTTGACATCAACAGCCAGAAAAGGACCGCTCTGATCACGCCTGCCACTCCGACATGAACCGTTCAAGCCTTTGCAAACCTTCGATAATATCCGCCGTCGACCGCGCATATGAAAACCGCAACCAACGCCGACCTTCGTCAGGATCAAAATCGAGGCCCGGTGTCACGGCAACGCCAACCTGATCCAAAATCTCAGACGCAAAAGACAGTGCATCATCGGTATAATCCGACACATCCGCATAGACATAAAACGCCCCATCAGGCGGTGCGAATTTGGTGAAACCGGCCTTCGGCAAACCTTCCAACATCAACCGCCGGTTCTCAGCATAGACCTCAAGATTGCCCTGCAACTCTCCATGACAATCCATCGCCGCCAATGCCAACCGCTGCGACGCGTGTGGCGCGCAGATGAACATGTTCTGCGCCAACCGCTCCACCCGACGCACATGATCCTCTGGCACGACCATCCAGCCCACGCGCCATCCGGTCATGGAGAAATATTTGGAGAATGAATTGACGACGTAAACCTCATCCGTGGCCTGCAAGGCCGTCACCGGTTTCTTGTCGTAGTCAATGCCGTGATAAATTTCATCCGAGATCAACGCCGCACCCGCCGCTTGGCACGCGTCAGACAGCGCCCTCATCCCCGCCAAATCCAACATCGTGCCCGTCGGATTGGCAGGCGACGCCACGATCAACCCATCAAGCTGATGCGCCGCAACATCAGACGGCACCGGCTGATACCGCGCCTCTGCCGTCGTCGGCATCTCAACCGGTGTCAGCCCAACGGCGCGCAAAATCTGCCGGTAGGATGGATAGCACGGCAGTCCCAATCCAACCCGCTCTGCATTGTCGAAAAGCGCGGAGAACGCGAGCAAAAACGCACCCGATGCGCCAGCGGTCACGACAACCCTTTGCGGGTCAAGCTCAACGCCATACCAATCGTCATAAAGTTTCGCGATCCGTCGGCGCAACTCCGGCAACCCAAGGCCAACCGTATAGCCCAATGGATCGTCCAAAGCCGCGGCCAAAGCGTCCGTCGATGCTTTCGGCGCCCCCGTACCCGGTTGCCCGACCTCCATATGGATAATGCTACGCCCCGCCGCCTCGGCCTGGCGCGCAGCCTCCATCACATCCATCACAATAAAGGGATCAACGTCACCACGGGTTGAGTTGCGCATCCACTGCCTCTTATAGTTTTGCCTATAAATGCCCGCCCTTATCGTATGGCGTCAATGCACCTTGGCAATGTTGCACGGTTGTGATCTGAGGGGCCTAGGAGATCAGTGAAGGAATCCGAACATGCGCTTTTTGCTTGCTGCCCTGATTGCCTTGGCAACACCCTTGGCCGCTCAAGAGATGACGGACGCACAACGCGAAGCTTTCCGCGCCGAGGTTCGCGCCTATCTTCTGGACAATCCAGAAGTCATCATGGAAGCCGTCGGCATCCTCGAAGCACGCGAACAACAGGCGCGCATCGAAGCCGACATTGAGATGGCCCGCGCCAACCAAGACGCTTTGTTCAACGATCCAACGTCCTTTGTCGGCGGCAATCCCGACGGGGACATCACGATTGTAGAATTCATGGATTATCGCTGTGGCTTCTGCAAACGCGCCTTTCCTGAGGTGCAAGCCCTTTTGGAAAACGACGGCAATATTCGCTACGTAATCAAAGAGCTGCCGATCCTCGGCGAGCAATCCATCCTCGCCTCCCGCTTTGCGCTGGCTGTCCGAAAGGTCGCCGGGGATGAGGCCTATAAATTGGCACATGACGCTTTGATGGAACAGCGGAGTGACATTACCGAAAGCAGCCTTATTCGGTTGGCGGACTCACTGGCCATCGACTCCGATACGGTTTTCGCCGCGATGACGGACCCAGAGATCAGCGACGTCATCAACACCAACCGCGCGCTGGCGCAGACCCTTCAAATCACCGGCACGCCGACGTTTGTCTTCGACGATCAACTGCTGCGCGGATACGTGCCGCTGGATCAGATGACGCAGATTATTGCGGAGTTGCGGGGGTAGGAACAAGGAGAGTATGCTCGGCGCCATTATCTGTAGTTACGGAAGGTCTAACTTCTCTGCAGACAGCACGGTGACCGTTTCCCTAAACCCCAAAAATTGCGATTGGCGTTTCCATTTACTCTAAATTCGTACAAGCGCACTTTTCGTTTGAAGTTGTTTCTTTGCTCTTAGCCTGAGATTTCTTGAGAAAAAGATGCCTCATCAATTGAATGGGAATGACAACGAAAATTAGAGCCAAGAGCAGGATAACGATTCCATTGTTTTGGGTATGCAAAAAATATGCGAGGAAAATAGAGCAAAGAATTAGCGCCACAAAAAGATGCCATCCGGTCTGATATCTTTGATCAAATAGACCCTTTGCAAAGTGAATTATTTTTCGCGAATTCAATTTCTCAAATCCCCCAAATAGTAGGAATAATTCTGGCGTATTCAAACTGAACCATGTGTCAAATAAAGCTGTTTCTTCGCAAGTCGTGAATAATCCAAAAATTCAACGATCATCCATAGTTTAGATATCCTCACTAATGTCATTTTGTATACAAATTGTCTTATCCGCCTCTAGAGCAAGAGGCGACCTGACCCACGGGTTACCATCCGGGAACAATCGTTGCGTCGGCCTGAAGTAAAGTAAGTAGAAATAGGGAGTGGATTCACAACTCGGTAAACTCGCTCCGAAACCAGTACAGATTTAATAGTTCCAAAGAACACCCACGCTTTGCTCTTCACAATAAATGTATAAACCTTGCCTACCAATATCCCACTGGACAAGGAATTCGGGGAGCTTTTCAGTATAACTAAGAAAAATATCGGGTTTCGAACGTATCTGTTTATCCAAGTTTTTTATTGCGACCCACTCAAAAAGCACGAGGACGAACCACACTCCAAAAACTAAGAAAGCAAGCTTCCCTATGGTGCTACCGTTAGAGTGTTGTTTCTTGGAATTTTTCAATGGAATTCGACTTTTTCAAACATCTTCCTAAAGCTCAAACCCATTGTCGCGGACAATTTATTCTAAAATGCTGGGCGCGTTCCACGAGAAAGCGTAGCGGGCATTTATGCAAAGTGCAGCATCCTGTACTTTGGCCTTAAACCAACGCCTCGCCCCTACTCCGCCGCCTCCGCAGCCCGCTCCGCTTCAAGCTCCTGCGCCTTCTTCTCGACCTGCTCCACGATGTGATCAATCATCGTATCGTTGTCCTGCCGGTGGCTCTGCTTGCCGGCCAGATAGACCATGCCGTTGCCAGCCCCCCCGCCGGTGAAGCCCACGTCGGTCATCAAAGCCTCGCCCGGGCCGTTGACGACGCAGCCGATGATGCTGAGCGACATGGGCGTTTTGATATGTTCCAGACGCTCTTCCAAAATCTCGACCGTTTTGATCACGTCGAACCCTTGGCGGGCGCAGGACGGGCAAGAGATAATGTTCACACCGCGATGGCGCAGCCCGAGGGATTTCAGGATTTCATAGCCGACCTTCACCTCTTCCACCGGATCGGCTGAGAGGGACACGCGGATCGTGTCGCCGATGCCCATCCAGAGCAGGTTCCCCAGACCAATCGCGGATTTGATGGTGCCGGAGGTCAGCCCCCCCGCCTCTGTAATGCCAAGGTGGATCGGTGCGTCAGTGGCTTCAGCCAATTGCTGATAGGCGGCGGCTGCCATGAAGACGTCAGACGCCTTGCAGCTGATCTTGAATTCGTGAAAGTCGTTGTCTTGCAGGATCTTGATATGATCCAAGCCGCTTTCGCACATCGCATCCGGTGTCGGTTCGCCGTATTTCTCCAGCAAGTGCTTTTCCAAAGACCCTGCGTTCACGCCAATGCGGATCGAACAGGAATTGTCACGCGCGGCTTTGATTACCTCTTTCACACGATCTTCGCTGCCAATGTTCCCCGGGTTGATCCGCAAGCAGGCGGCCCCTGCCTCTGCCGCCTCAATCCCGCGTTTGTAGTGGAAGTGGATGTCAGCCACGATCGGCGCGTCTACCTCTGGCACGATCTCTTTCAACGCACGGCTCGACGCCTCATCAGGCACCGAGATGCGCACAATATCGGCTCCAGCCTCCACCGCGCGTTGGCACTGTTCAATCGTCGCTTTCACGTCGGTGGTCAGCGTGTTGGTCATGGTCTGAACCGAAATCGGAGCATCCCCCCCGACGGGCACGTTCCCGACCATAATCTGCCGCGACTCGCGACGGTAGATGTTGCGCCAAGGACGGATGTGATTGAGCGACATGGAGTGCCTATCGTTTGCTATTCGCGTCCAACCTAAGGTCGGCGCGGTCATTGAGCAATGTGTGTTTGAAAGAATGCGTTATTCGGACACAGCCAACTGTGCGAGGCGGATGATTTCCGCCAGATCATCATCGCGATCCAGATCAGCAGGCTCATAGGCAGCGACAAGGCTTTCGCTATCGAGCGGCAGGTTCTTGGTCAGTGTCCCTTGTGGGCCAGCCGGACCAAAATGTTCGCCGTTAACTGCGAAATACATCGCCCCGCTTTCGCCAACGCGCAGGGTCGCCGGTTCTTCGGTCTGAGGCAAGGCGAATGTATCGCCTGCGTTCATCGTGCCTTCGAAGATGATTGTGCCGTCCGCAGATCGGATCCGGACCCAAGCTGGGCGCGCGGCAACTAGCTGCACTTCGGGCACTGGCGTTTCGTTCACTTGGATCGGCGTAGGTTCAACAGGATTGGCAACCGCTTCGGCCAAGGCGGCGTCGACACCCGTGATGGGCTCGATCACACCGAATGACCCTGGGTTCAGCGTCGAAATCGGCGCATCCCGCGCGACCAAAACGGGGACATCAAGCGGCTGTGGACGATACAGACGGTCCAATGCATCTGAGGATGGTGCGTTGAGCGCCAAACGATCCTCTTCCGGCTCCACGATGCCAGCACCGCCCGCCAGCGGATCAAGCGATGAAATGACTTGCGGTGTTTGCTCGACAGGGGCGAGCTGCACCTTCTGCACTTCTTGCAAGACAGACCAACCGCCATATCCCAGACCGCAAACCAGAACCGCCAAGACGGCCAGAGAGCCAATCGCGCTCGGTTCGATGGTGCTGAACCGCGCCTCACCCGTCGGAATGAAGGGAGTCGCAGGCGCTGCGAAAATATCTTTGCCCGGAGGGTTTACTGCAATCGCTTCGTGCTTGCGCTTGCTGGATGAGGCTTCGGCGGACATGCCGTGCGCCGTTACGAACCCGCTTTCGGCGCAGAATTTCTCAAACGCCCACTCAGGATCCATGTTTAGATATCGCGCGTAGGAACGGACGTAACCAGCAATAAAGCCCGGCGTGTCAAAGGCAGATGGATCGGCGTTTTCGATCGCAGCGATGTAGGCTGCTTTGATCTTCAATTCGCGCTGAACGTCCAGCAGGCTCTTGCCCATCGTGGCACGCTCACCGCGCATCAGATCACCAAGTCGCAAATCGAAATCGTCAAACCCTGCCGGTTGGACGTCCTCAGCCACATCCGTGCGTCTGAAGCCCTTTACGATCATGCTTGGTCCCGCTGCCATTCTGCCCCACGTTCAGCCAACTCGAATCGATGTAACTGAACTTATTGACAATTTCATAGCACAAGCGGGGCAAAGTTGCACCCCACAGAAGATCTATCCAGCTAACTCGGCACGATTAAGCGCACAGTGCGACCAGAGGCTGTCGAGCGCACCGACCAGTGCGTTCATTTCGCTTGGCCCATGCACTGGGGACGGCGTGAACCGCAGCCGTTCTGTTCCGCGCGGAACCGTCGGGAAATTGATCGGCTGCACGTAAATTCCGTACTCTGACAAGAGCATGTCGGACAACTTTTTAGTGTGCACAGGATCGCCCACCATCACCGGAACGATGTGCGTTCCGTGATCCACAATCGGTAATCCCAGCCCCTTCAATCGGAGCTTTAGAATGCTCGCTTGGGTCTGATGTTTGGCGCGCAGTACTTGATCTGATTTCAGGAAGTCCACACTTGCGCAAGCACCAGCCGCAACAGCCGGAGGAATTGACGTCGTAAAGATGAAGCCCGGTGCATAAGATCTTATCGCGTCGCACATTTTTGCAGATGCAGCGATATACCCGCCCATCACACCATAGGCCTTTGCCAGCGTACCATTGATGATGTCGATGCGATCCATAACGCCATCGCGCTCCGCGATTCCAGCGCCGCGAGGGCCATACATGCCGACCGCATGAACCTCGTCCAGATAGGTCAGCGCGCCAAATTCATCTGCCAAATCACAGAGCCCAGAGATCGGCGCGATGTCGCCATCCATCGAGTAAATCGACTCAAAGGCGATCAACTTTGGCGCGTCTGGATCATCGGCCGCCATCAGTTCCCGCAGATGGTCCAAATCATTGTGCCGGAAGATGCGTTTTGCCCCGCCGTTCCGACGCACGCCTTCGATCATAGAGGCATGGTTCAACGCATCTGAGTAAATAATCAAACCCGGGAAAAGTTTAGGCAAAGTCGACAACGTTGCGTCATTTGCAATGTAGGCACTGGTGAAGAGCAACGCTGATTCCTTCTGGTGAAGGTCGGCCAAACAGGCCTCTAACCGATTGTGATACACGGTGGTTCCGGAAATATTCCGCGTCCCGCCAGACCCTGCCCCGGTCGCATCAATCGCTTCGTGCATCGCTTCCAATACAACCGGATGCTGCCCCATGCCGAGGTAATCGTTGCCGCACCATACAGTTACCGGCGCCTCGCTCCCGTCTGGCTTACGCCATACCGCGTGGGGGTACTGTCCTTTCGTCCGCTCAATATCAATGAACGTGCGATACCGTCCTTCTTCATGAAGGCGGTTCAGGGCTTGATCGAGATGCGCGTCGTAGTTCACCGCGGTATCCTTATTCAAATAAAGGCCGCCTGCGCGACCTTTGAATTATTCTAAGGCTCATATAGGGCGCAATCGGTCGGGGCAACATGGCACAGTTTGACGCTCCCCAATAAAAATGCGACCCATCGAAGTTTTTTTCGGTTTGTACTGACTATTGTATGTTAATTTTCTGTTAGGAACATTGACCTCGATCAAAAACGCCGCGACGGTCTGCCCAAATACTCGAACAAGGTGACGCTATGACTCTCTCTGCCGTATTGGACCAAATTGACGCCGATCTAGATCAATCAACCAATCGCCTTTTGGAGCTTTTGCGCATCCAATCGATCTCTACCGATCCGGCCTACAAAGCTGAATGCGACCGCGCGGCTGACTGGTTGGTCGAAGATTTGAAGACCATCGGTTTTGACGCAAGCAAACGCGAAACACCCGGACATCCGATGGTAGTTGCCCATTCCAGCGGTGATGGCCCACACGTTATGTTTTACGGTCACTACGACGTACAACCCATTGATCCAATTGATCTTTGGGATCGTGATCCGTTTGACCCACAGATCGAAGATACGGCCAAAGGCAAAGTTATACGCGGACGCGGTTCATCCGACGACAAGGGCCAGTTGATGACCTTTGTGGAAGCCTGTCGCGCGTGGAAAGCGGTACATGGTACGCTTCCTGCGAACATCTCAATCTTCTTTGAAGGAGAGGAAGAGTCAGGTTCCCCTTCTCTGATTCCTTTTATGAAAGAAAATGCCGAAGAATTGACTGCCGATATTGCCTTGATCTGCGATACGGGTCTGTATGGCGATAGCACTCCGGCCATCATCACGCAGCTGCGCGGGTTGCTGGGGGAAGAGATCACGATCACCGGCCCAAATAAAGACCTGCATTCTGGAATGTACGGCGGCCTCGCGATGAATCCTGCGCGCGTTTTGGCGAGAATCATCGCCTCCCTGCACGATGAAACGGGTCGCATTACCATCCCGGGTTTCTATGACGGCGTTCCTGAACTGTCGAACGAGCTGGCGGCAAGCTGGGACGACCTGAAATTCGATGAAAAAGAGTTCCTAGGTGAAGTTGGCCTATCAATACCCGCAGGCGAACAGGGCCGTCGCCCGCTAGAGATGATCTGGTCCCGCCCCACGTGCGAAGTGAACGGCATGACATCGGGCTACACCGGCGAAGGGTTCAAAACTGTCCTTCCCTCCGTTGCATCAGCCAAGATCAGTTTCCGCCTCGTGGGGAGCCAAGACCCGTTCGCCATCCGCGAAAACTTCCGCGAAATGGTCCGCGCGATGATCCCTGAGGACTGTTCGGTCGAGTTCATTGACCATAGTTCGGGCCCTGCTGGCCACATGAACACCACCCACCCCGCCTTTGATCAGGCGCGCAAAGCATTGTCAGACGAATGGCCAAATGCCGCTGCCTATGTCGGCTGCGGTGGTTCGATCCCGATCGCCGGATATTTCAAGGACATCCTTGATATGGATGCGATGTTGATCGGCTTTGGCAAAGACGACGACCAAATCCACAGCCCGAATGAGAAATACGACCTGTCGAGCTTCCACAAAGGCATCCGCAGCTGGGCCCGGATTTTGGCGGAGATGATGGCTTAGTCTGCGGTTAAACCAGTTCTCGACCATCTATCGCGACACCGTAGAGTGTGGTGTAAACGCTGATGCCGATCATTAAGAGGAACCAGTCTACAACGGGCCAGACGATGGAATAAACAGACCAAGGCAAAGTTGCGATCAATACGCCAAAGAGAAAATTGGCTATAACGACCAGTACTGCAAATGCGAAGAGCACACCGCTTAATGCCCGAGTTGCATCCCAAGCCGCGCCAAGACCGATTGGATTACCGATAGCTCAAGCTGGCAAGATTGGCGAAAGCCGATAAGCCAACCAACCGAAAACAGCCCCGATCAGCAATTCGCCGACAATTGCAAACGACCAAGATGTAATAAACGCCCCGCCCGTAAGTGCTGCAAAGATCACCAAAACAATCATAAGCGGGATCAGAGTCACAAAACCTATAAGAAATGACCGCCCCAAGTATCCAGAAGAACGGCCGATCCGCTCCCCGATACTGGGTCTTTCATTTGGGGTAAGAATCGCAATGTGAAAGTTCACCGCGAGCCACAAAAATGCGAAAAATGCCAGCGGACCTAAAACCTAAAGAATCCCAAATCTGGGCTCGAATTCTGTGACATCCGAGGTGGCAAAAAGACGCCCGACAAATAGTGTCAATGCGAAATAAAAGACAACCAATGGGATTGAATGAAGCAAAGCGATCTTGAGGTTTCCAGTAACTTGCAAGACGGAGTGTCTGATCAATCGATACAGCATGTGAATTCTTTCGTTCTTTAAAACTAACGAATGGATAGGCTCGAAAATCTCTCGTGACAATCAATCTGATGCCGAGTTCGTCCACGCGTGTAGAGCATGTAGCAAAGTTGCAGCTTGTCACGTCTTATTGGGAATTTCGCCAAACCGCATTCAATTCAGAGGCATACGACGTATGCACGGCATGTGTAGGCTGTGTGTACAGTTGGTGTAAGAGCAAAATAAGGGAAAAGTGGCGCGGTTGACGGGGCTCGAACCCGCGACCCCCGGCGTGACAGGCCGGTACTCTAACCAACTGAGCTACAACCGCGCGTGAGGGCTGAATTAGGCTAAGGTAGGTGTAGGGTCAAGTGCGAAAACATCGCAAAATGCGGAATTCTTTTGCTCCCCTCCTATTATTTCGCAGCATCAAGAGAACCCGGCAAAACACCGGTTTTCTTTGGTAATATAAGTCGCTTAGGGGAGAGGAATGGTGGGTCGTGAGAGGCTCGAACTCCCGACATCTTCGGTGTAAACGAAGCGCTCTACCAACTGAGCTAACGACCCGATAGAGCGCGTACTAAGCGATCATTTCGGCCTTTGCAAGTGTCAAACGATCTCTTTTTGAATGCCGTCTTTTATATGAAAAAGATTGCCCTGCCCACCTTGAATTTTCCCTAACTCACTGCGCGGCAAGTCGAGAAGAATTGTCCTTAACATACGGGAAGTTATGCCGTGCGTTACCAGGACGCTCGGTCTTTGTATCTCGGACAAAAGAGACCGGCAACGCTGCTCCAACGCATCAAAACCTTCGCCGCCGGGCGCCTGTTCATACATTGCAATCGGTCCATCTGGCCCATCTTGCAAAGGGCCTTCGACCTTAAGGTCTGACCGTATCTTACCCGCCCAATCGCCGACCCCGATTTCTCGCAGCCGGTCGTCTGTTCTGACAAACGGAATATGAAGAGCGACAGAGAGCGCCGCCGTTTCGAACGCCCGCCCTTGCGGGCTACAAACCGCGCCCCAGTTCGACGACAGATCGAATTGCCCAAGAAGCTCGCCTTGCTTTGCTGCTTGGTGCTGCCCCTTCTCCGTCAATGGAGAATTGAGCGCACCTTGCATCCGATTGTCACGGTTCCATTCGGTTTCACCGTGCCGCAGCACGATGACCTCTGGCCAAGAGTCTGTCATTTTCTAGCCTTCTTCGACCGGAGCCTTCGTTTTCATTGTACGGAGCTTCAGTGTCAAAACTTGCGCCCCGTCTCCAACATCTTTGCTTTTGATCAGCCTAACTTTGCCCATGGGTGAAAGGTTCAATTCGGTTTCATTGCTTAAAGACTGCGCCAAAATGCCAAGCGCGGCCTCAACAGACACTTTCGCATCTCTCTTCTTTACTCCGGTTTGTTCGACCACTTTGTCGACAAGCTCTGCCTTTTTCAGCACCGATTTTGGCTCAACAGGTTGTGCGGATTTTGCGACTATCGCCAGCTTTGCCTTCGGGTCGGATGTAGCTTTTTCGGTCGACGTTTTAGGTGTTAGTTTCACAGCGCGCGTTGACGGCTTGGTCTGTATCGCCGCGGCAGGCTTTGGCGTTGCAACCTTTTTGGTCATTCTTAGTTCCTTAAGCTCGATTATCACTACTGTAGAGGGACAGGGGCAAAACACCAATGAAATATCTGCCTCCTCTAAGCCATTGGTAGTCGGATCGACTCTGCTTTGGCCTCGCGCCATTAGGCTCCAAAGTTAGGGATCAACGCGCATCTGATTCTTGGATGGCGACTCAAAGCGGCTTTTGAACGTTCGTTTGCTTAGGAACTTGACAGCTTTATCGCCAACATATCGGCTTTAGGTGAGATTTAGCTTCGCAACACGTAGTATTTGAAACGTAAGCCTCACAAACAAGCCCTTTGATTTTCCATATCGGAACAGAAACCGCCTTAGAAAGTCTTTGCACAACTGAAACTCTACACCTTTGTTTTTATTTCGATTTTTCCCGCCCCGCATCATATTATCGCTTAAGTTGAGAATTTAAGGACTGCGTTCAATTTTAGAGAAGATCACGGTTCGCCCTAAACATGTGTTCTTCGCGCCTCACCTTCATCTATCTTAGCAAAAAGCCACAAGAAATTGAATGCAATGCTTGTTTTTCAGAAAGAGTGCATTCATAACCTTCTTAACTGATTATGGGGCCTCACAAGGTTGACTCGCTGTCAGCACCCTCGTAGTCCAGTTTAGAGTCGACTTTAAGGAGATCAAAATGACATTTGTAAAACTCGCTGCTGCAGCCGCTTTGGCTGTTACTGCAACCACAGCAACAGCTGGTGGTCTTGCACCTGAAATCGAAGAGCCACCTGTTGTGATCGTAGATCCAGTAGAGCCAACTTCTTCTCTGTCCGGCCTGGTTGTTCCAGCAATCTTGGTTGCACTGATCGCAGTTGCTGCTTCCTCCGAGTCCGACAGCGACTCCGAGTAATAGCATAAGGCATCAGCCTTAACAGAACTGAAAAAGGGCACGCGACGGCGTGCCCTTTTTCATTTCTTAGCTTGAGTTTCTAGTGAACTCCGGCACCGACACCATCGCCGCCGTCCTTGAGCGAAGCCAGACGCGCCTCTTCCGCGGCCTCGTCCCACTCAATCGCTTCAGGTTGAGACACCAAAGCGTGTTTCAGAACTTCCGACACATGCGTCACGGTAATGATCTCAAGACCTTCTTTCACGTTGTCCGGAATCTCTGGCAGGTCCTTTGCGTTCTCCTGTGGAATGAGAACCGTTTTGATCCCACCGCGAAGAGCGGCAAGGAGCTTCTCCTTCAAACCACCAATCGGCATTGCATTACCGCGCAAGCTGACCTCGCCTGTCATGGCGATATCTTTGCGAACCGGAATACCAGTCAGCACTGATACGATGGATGTTACCATTGCCAAACCGGCGGATGGCCCATCTTTCGGCGTCGCTCCATCAGGGACGTGCACGTGAATATCGATTGTGTCGAACTTCGTGGGCTTCACACCGATCTCAGGCGCGATGGACCGCACATAAGACGATGCCGCATCGATGGACTCCTTCATCACGTCGCCCAACTTACCGGTCGTCTTCATCCGACCTTTGCCAGGCAAGCGCAACGCTTCGATGTTCAAAAGCTCACCACCAACTGAGGTCCAAGCAAGACCTGTCACCACGCCAACCTGGTCTTCTTTCTCAGCAAGGCCAAAGCGGTGTTTTTCAACACCTAAGAAGTCGTTCAGATTGTCCGCAGTTACTTCGATGACATCGGTCTCTTTTTTGACGATTGTTGTCACTGCTTTCCGCGCCACCTTGGCCAACTCACGTTCAAGGTTCCGTACCCCTGCTTCTTTGGTGTAAAGCTGGATTGCCTTGGTCAAAGCTTCGTCGGTGATCGAGAATTCTTTCTCTTTCAGACCATGGTTCTTTAGAACTTTGGGCAACAGGTGCTGACGCGCGATTTCACGTTTCTCATCCTCGGTGTAGCCCGCAAGCGAAATGATCTCCATCCGGTCCAAGAGCGGCCCTGGCATATTGTAGCTGTTCGCTGTGGTCAGGAACATCACGTTGGAGAGGTCATATTCAACTTCCAAATAGTGATCCACAAAAGTGGAATTCTGTTCCGGATCAAGCACTTCCAGCATCGCTGATGCAGGATCGCCACGGAAATCCTGACCCATCTTGTCGATCTCATCGAGCAAGATAAGCGGGTTCGTTGTCTTCGCCTTTTTCAACGCCTGAATGATCTTACCCGGCATGGAGCCGATATACGTCCGACGGTGGCCACGGATTTCGGATTCATCGCGCACACCCCCAAGGGAAATGCGAATGAACTCACGCCCCGTAGCCTTGGCAACAGATTTGCCAAGCGACGTCTTACCCACACCCGGAGGGCCGACAAGGCACATGATCGGGCCTTTCAGCTTTTTCGAGCGCTGCTGGACAGCAAGGTATTCCACGATCCGCTCTTTGACCTTTTCCAGACCATAGTGATCGTCATCAAGGATCGCCTGCGCTTTGTTCAGGTCTTTCTTGGTGCGTGATTTCACGCCCCATGGCACGCCCAACACCCAATCAAGGTAATTGCGCACGACAGTCGCTTCGGCAGACATCGGCGACATGTTTTTGAGCTTTTTCAGCTCTGCATCGACTTTGTCTTTCGCCTCTTTCGACAGCTTGGTTTCAGCGATTTTCGCTTCAAGCTCGTCGACCTCGTTCTGGCCTTCTCCACCGTCGCCGAGTTCTTTCTGAATGGCCTTCATTTGCTCATTCAAATAGTACTCGCGCTGGGTCTTCTCCATCTGCGATTTCACGCGGGTTTTGATCTTTTTCTCGACCTGCAAGACGGACATTTCGCCCTGCATCAGACCAAAGACCTTTTCCAAGCGGTCCGTTACAGAGAGTGTTTCCAAAAGCTCCTGCTTTTGATCGACTTCGATCCCAAGATGACCCGCCACGAGGTCAGCGAGTTTATTGGCTTCTGTTGTTTCACCAACAGCGGCCATCGCCTCTTCTGGGATGTTCTTTTTAACCTTGGCGTAACGCTCAAATTCGTTCGCGACCGAGCGCACGAGTGCGTCAACTTCTTCAAGGTTGCCCGGCAATTCTTCCAGCGACTCCGCAGCCGCTTCAAAGAAGTTCGGGTTGTCTACAAATTCAGTGATCCGGACACGGCTGCGGCCTTCGACAAGCACTTTGACGGTGCCGTCGGGCAGCTTCAGCAGCTGGAGTACATTTGCCAAGACCCCTGCCCGATAGATGCCATCCACTTGCGGATCATCTTCGGCTGGGTCCATCTGGCTCGACAACAGGATCTGTTTGTCGTCCTGCATCACCTCTTCCAGAGCGCGCACAGACTTATCGCGGCCGACAAAGAGCGGCACGATCATATGTGGGAACACCACGATGTCGCGAAGCGGCAGGACTGGGTAAGAGGAACTCAATGGTTCGTTCATGCTCAATTTCCTTTTTTGGCAAGACGGCCCGTCCCGCTTTGCGGCAACGTTGCTGTCTCCTTTTCGGATTCAATATCTGGGGGTCAGCCGCAGATATTCAACCATATTATTATCCTTGGATGGGAGTTTTGCCCTGACAATTCCGTGGGGGCAAGGAAGGTATCGCAGTTTTCCACGATTCTTTTCGTTTCTGCGAACAAGTTGTCCGCAAAAGCGGGATTGAACACGGTTTAGGGGCCTGAGGCCGTTTCTTTTTTGGCTTCGCTAGATGCCGTTAAGCCAAAATAAGCGCGGCGATTCCGGCGACGGCGGACCAAGAAAGAGTAATCATTAGAAAAGGCATGGCAGACTCACTTGCTAAAACAAGCCCTACATAACGCTTTCATTGTGCCATCCGTATGGAGGATTTCCGGACCATTTTAAGGCAATTAGATCGGATCGATATCACCTTGCGCCCGCATTGCGTGAAAATCAGCCTCCCAAGCGTCAAAGGTTCCTGCCGCAATTGCATCCCGCATACCCTGCATGATCTCTTGGAAATAGTGCAAGTTGTGCCAAGTCAGAAGCATTCCAGCGATCATCTCATTGGAGCGGAAGACATGATGCAAATAGGCGCGCGAATAGTTGCGGCAGGCTGGACAGGTGCAGTGTTCGTCCAAAGGCCGCGGATCGTCAGCATGTCGCGCATTCTTGATGTTTATGACGCCGCGACGCGTGAACACCTGCCCCGTGCGGCCAGAGCGTGAGGGCAACACGCAATCCATCATATCGACACCGCGTTTGACCGCCCCCACGATGTCGTCGGGTTTGCCGACGCCCATCAGATAGCGCGGCTTGTCTTCTGGCAGTTGATCCGGTGCAAAATCGAGGCAGCCAAACATCGCATCCTGCCCCTCGCCAACTGCAAGGCCGCCAATGGCGTAGCCGTCAAAGCCGATAGATTTCAGGGCTTCGGCGCTTTCTTCGCGGAAATCCTGCTCCAAACCGCCCTGTTGAATGCCAAAAAGCGCATAGCCCAGCCGATCACCGAACGCGTCACGTGATCGCTGCGCCCAGCGCATGGAAAGCCTCATGCTTTCGGCAATGCGATCTCGGTCGGCCGGCAATGCGGGGCATTCATCGAAACACATCACGATGTCTGAGCCCAGAAGCCGCTGGATTTCCATCGACCGTTCTGGTGTCAGATGATGCTTTGAGCCATCGATGTGAGATTGGAACGTAACACCTTCCTCAGTCAGCTTTCGCAGGCCCGCTAAACTCATCACCTGAAAGCCGCCGCTGTCGGTCAGGATCGGTTTGCTCCAATTCATGAACTTATGCAGGCCGCCAAGGTTATTGATCCGCTCCGCCGTGGGGCGCAGCATCAGGTGATACGTATTCCCAAGCAAGATTTCCGCGCCGGTAGCCGCAACGCTTTCCGGCATCATGGCCTTCACTGTCGCCGCAGTACCCACCGGCATAAACGCAGGCGTGCGAATATCGCCTTTTGGCGTATGGATCACACCGGTCCTCGCTTTGCCATCCTGACCCAATTTTTCAAAGCTAAAGCCGCCCATGCGTTCCCTTTCCGTCATCGCGCCCCATATGCAGAATTTGCAACTGGTTCGCAATGATATCCGCTTTGCGCTTTACCGCCGGAAAACATTTCTTATATGAACACTCAGGAATAACAGGATCTGCAAGATGACTGATGACACAAGCCCGATGGAAGGCGTCCCACTGATCGCCCCTTCCAGTACAGAGCATCCCCTCTACGACAGTATCGTGGCGGCCTGCAAATCTGTCTACGATCCAGAGATCCCAGTGAACATCTATGATCTTGGTCTGATCTACACGATTGCTATCGATGAAGAGTCTGCGGTGAACGTCACGATGACGCTGACGGCGCCGGGCTGTCCTGTTGCTGGTGAAATGCCCGGCTGGGTTGCTGATGCGATTGAGCCGCTTCCCGGTGTAAAGCAGGTCGATGTCGAAATGACGTTTGAGCCGCAGTGGGGCATGGATATGATGTCAGATGAGGCCCGCCTTGAATTGGGCTTTATGTAAAGCGCGACACCTTGGTTCTTGAGCTAACGCGCCGTCGCGCCTAGATATAAGGCAAAGGAGCATTCCCATGTTCGGTATTCCCGGCAAACAAGCCGTCACCATCACAGACAAAGCCGCCGCTCAAATTGCCAAGCTGATGGTAAAAGGCGGGCACGAAGGCCTGCGCATTGGTGTCAAAAAGGGCGGCTGTGCGGGCATGGAATACACCATGGATTACGTGACCGAGGTTGATCCACTTGATGAGGTCGTCGAGCAAGACGGCGCGCGGGTGATGATCGCACCGATGGCACAGATGTTCCTGTTTGGAACTGAGATTGACTATGAAGTCAGCCTGCTGGAAAGCGGATTTAAGTTCCGCAATCCGAACGTGGTCGACGCGTGCGGCTGTGGCGAATCCATCAAGTTCGACGAAAGCCTCGCTGCAAAATAGGCCGCTAGCTGGCCTTTTGCAGGTGGAGGTAGGTTTCTTTGTAGCGTTGCTCCAAATGTTCTCCCGCTGAAATAGGTACTTTCCCTTTAGGTGCCACATTCGCGTCGTGGTTCGGGTTGAAGAACAACGGAATTGAAATGCGTTCGTCATCGGTTCCTATGACACGGTGAGGCGTGGCAACGACCTTTCCACCAGTCCAAAACTCCAACATTTCGCCAAAATTGATCACAAATTCCCCGATGGGTGCTGTCACAGGAATCCAACCGCCCCCCCGTTTACGCACTTCCAATCCCGGCGTTCCATCGGTGGCCAAAAGCGTCAGGCAGCCATAGTCTGTGTGCGTGGCAATGCCAAAATCCCTCTCGCTGGCCCATTCGGGGCGTTCTGGGTAGAAGTTGCCGCGTACCAAAGACATTGGGTAGGTGAACTGGTTGCGGAAATATTCGGCGTCTTCACCTACTGCCTTGGCAATCGCACATAGCAGGTCCAAGGCAAAATCCGTGGTTTTGTAATAGTAAGCTCGAAGCGTATCGGAGAACCCTTCGGGTACATCTGGCCAAACATTCGGTGCATAGGTCAAAAGCTCCCTAGCGCTATCAGGGGCGCCTTCGGGCAGGATCGATCCAATATCAAACACCTGCTTATAGTCAGGGTTCGCATTCGGATCGACTTGTTCAGAACCAGGCGCCCCCCATCCCCTGTTGGAGCCCGTTGCTGCCATGTCATACTTCTGTTTGGTCGCGGCAGGTAATTTGAAGAATGCTCGATAATGTTCAATCGTCTCTGCAACGAAAGAAGGGGCAATAGGCGTGTCGTAGACTGTCAGAAAACCAATATCCATAGCGGCATTTCCAACAGCGGTCTGTGCTTTGTGATGATTGGGATGCGCAACATCCAATAGGGCTTGCGCGTTAATTCTGGGTATCATCATATACCCTTCCTTCTTTGGCTACTCGGGGTCCACATGGGGGTAAGCCAGAAAAAACACAAGTCCTTTCGCTTTTCTGAAGCGCTTGTTAAGAGGTGAGAAAACTTAACAAAAGGACCCGATATGCCGCGTAAGATTGCCGCCGGAAACTGGAAGATGAATGGTGTCGCTGACGATCTCGCAGAGATTGCGAAGCTGACCGTGGATCATCCACACCCGAGCGTCGATGTGGTGATCTGCCCACCTGCAACGCTTGTCTCAGCTTTGGCTCAAATGGATGGTCCGGTGCAGACCGGCGGACAGGATTGCCATCCAGAGGTAAGTGGCGCCCATACCGGTGATATTTCAGCCACGATGTTGGCAGCCGCTGGGGCAAGCCATGTCATCGTCGGGCACTCTGAACGCCGGACTGACCATGGCGAAACAGATGCTTTGATCGCGAGCAAATCCCTTGCGGCCTATGATGCCGGTTTGGTCGCAATCATATGTATAGGGGAAACCTTGGAAGAGCGCGAATCTGGGACCACCTTGGACGTATTGGACGTACAACTCGATGGATCAATCCCCGATGCGGCCCATGCAGCAAATACGGTTATTGCCTATGAACCGGTCTGGGCAATTGGGACGGGGAAAGTGCCAACTACTGACCAGATTGCCGAAGTTCACACGCATATCCGGGCGAAATTGGCGGGCCGTTTCACAGAAGGTGCTGAATTCTCGCTTCTCTACGGCGGTTCGGTGAAGGGCTCAAACGCGGCAGAAATCTTTGTGGTTCCAAATGTTGACGGCGCTTTGGTCGGTGGCGCCAGCCTCAAAGCTGCCGACTTCAGTCCAATCGTTAGCGCGCTCGAAAACGCCTAGTCAAAGTCGATTATGGCGCCAAGACGGCCGACAGCGGTTTCAATGTCTGGGATGACATCATCCGCCCCGACAAGAGTGCTCACGTCTTCGACCTGATCAACAATATTCCCCGCCACAACGATATAGGCCATCGGTTGTGTTATACGGATGGCCAGAACCAGACTGATCAGCGCGGCCAGCATCCGTTCTGAATGCGCGACCAAAACAACAGACCTAAACCTGTGCTGCTCGGTCATGGCGATGATGGCGTCATGCGGCTCGCCCATCACCATTTCAACGTCCCAGCCCTGACGGCGGAAGACATCGGTAGCGATTTCAATGCCTAAGGTATGCGTCTCATCCGGCACCAATGCAAAGAGCGACCGCTTTTCCGGGCCCGCGAGGTTCAGGCTATTATCAAGAACGTGCCGTAAGCCACGGATAATGCGGTAAAGTTTTCCCGACGCCATTGTGACTTGAAGAAAGCTCACGCGGTCCTCTTCCCACATCACACCGAGCCGGCGCGCAGCCCCTGCGACGTATCCAAGATAGATATTTTCCGGCTCTATCCCGTCCCTGCGTGCCGCAAGAATAATCCGATCACCTGCGACTTCATCATTCGACAACAAAGCCTCACAAAGTAGATCGATTTCTTCCTCTGTAGGCATGTGCCCTGAGGACAAGTTTCGTGGCAGCCGAAACGCCAACCTGCGCACGACTTCGCGGGCCACGGCCTCAACTGCGTCCTGCGGCAAACGAGTTTGAACCAGACGAAAGTGCTCTTCCGCCTGCTCGTATGCCTCTTTATCTAGTTCCCTGTCGTCAAATGGCTTGTTTGCCACCTTCACGAGCTCCCTGTTGGCTAACACACCGTTCGGCATTCCACGGTATGCGTTGGTTAACCGTACCACAGGGATGCCAAAGCGGGCCGCGTCAGAAGGTCGCGCTGCAGGCGCAGAAAGATTTGGGTTGCGCGAGCGGATACGAAGGCGCATCACATCGCTATGAAGACCTTTTCTCAATCCCCGACCGATCCAAATTTCGTTCAAAACCCCTACCCTTTCTACGATTTGGCGCGGCAATCGGGAGATGTGTTTTGGTGGTCTGACTATGAGATGGTCTGCGCCTTGTCCCGCTCCGCCGTGTCGGAGGCTTTGCGTGACAAACGTATGGGCCGTGAGGCACCGCCGGAGTTTGCGCCAAAGACAGCAGACCACGTTCAACCCTTCTATGACGTCGAAGCGCATTCGATGTTGGAACTTGAGCCGCCGAGACATACACGACTGCGCGGCTTGGTTCTGCGGGCATTTACAAGCAGGCGGATTGCCTCACTGGAGCCAGAGATTGAAGCTTTGGCGCACGATCTCTTGGCGAACCTCGGACCGGAACCGTTTGATTTGTTGGAAACATTCGCGCAGCCCTTGCCCGTTACAGTCATCGCACGGCTACTTGGCGTGCCAGACGATAAAGCAGACGACCTGCTCGCTTGGTCCAATGCGATGGTTGCGATGTATCAGGCGCGACGCACGAGGGAGATCGAAGACGCCGCTGTCAAAGCAACGCTAGAATTCAAAACCTATCTGTCTGACGTGATTGCTGAAAAGCGCCAATCGCCTCAAGACGATTTGGTGTCCTCACTCATTGCAGCAGAAGAAGATGGCGAAAAGCTCAGCAAAGACGAGTTGATGACCACCGTCATTTTGCTGTTGAACGCAGGCCATGAGGCGACCGTCCACACCATGGGCAATGGCGTCAAAGCTATGTTGGAGGCTGGCGTGACGGAGGTGACCCCTACGCTTGTGGAAGAGATCATGCGCTTTGACCCGCCGCTGCATATGTTCACGCGATGGGTCTATGAGGACATCGAGTTTCATGGGGCACAGTTGAAACGCGGCGATCAGGTTGCCTGCCTCTTGGGAGCGGCGAACCGTGATCCGGTTATGTACGATAGCCCGAATAGCTTCATACCTGATCGAACGGCCAAAGCGCACACAGCCTTTGGCGGGGGTATTCATTTTTGCGTCGGTGCGCCCCTGGCTCGATTAGAGCTGTTGGTGGGGCTTCGCGTTTTGTTCGAGGTGATGCCGAATTTACGTTTGGTTGAGCCGCCAGAATATGCGGATTTCTATCATTTTCACGGGCTGAAATCGCTCAAAGTTCAGAATTGATACTTTAAAGATAGGGAGAAAATGACTGAAGATCTGATTGAACTTTACCAGACATACTACGTCGAAGGTTTTCGCACCAATGACGTATCGCTCATCGATAAGATCGTCGACTACCCGATCATCCACATCAAAGACGGCGAGGTTTCTTTGCGGGATACATATCCTGTCGATCCAGCGGCGTTGAAAGCAGAACTAGATTGGGATCATTCCACCGATTGGTCTTTTGATGTGGCCGGCGTGAACGAAACCACGGCGCATATGGTCGCAAAAGCCACGCGATGCCGAAAGGACGGGAGCGTGATTGAGAAAGTCCATGGCTTCTACGCGTTTCGGAAAACCGACGCAGGTTGGAAGATGTACGTCCTTGCAGACATCGTCTTCTAGGACACGCAAATGGCTTATAGCGGTAAAGCCACCGTCGATTTAATTTCCTCCATCGATAGCAACGCGGTCACGTTGTGCACGCGGACCTCTGAAATCAATGCTTGATAAAAATCGTCGTAGGCCCGCGCATTCGCCACGCGGACTTTGAGAATGTAATCAATGTCTCCTGCAAGCCTGTGAGCTTCTTGCACTTCTGGTCGATCTCGCAGCGCTTTCAAAAACTTAGCTTGCCATTCCGCCTCGTGCTCTGACGTCCGGATGAGCACGAAAAAGCACGCCTCGAACCCAAGCGCTTCGGCATCCAACATGACTGTTTGCTGACCGATGATCTCGGCATCCCGCAGCTTTTTGATCCGGTTCCAAACAGGCGTCTTGGAACTCCCTACATTCTTGGCGATTTCATCCAAAGATTGGGCTGCATCGCGCTGCAGCTCTGCGAGTATTTTCCGATCTGTTTCATCTATTCGCAACGCCATTCCAAATTCTCCTGAATCCGAGAAGAACTGGCCTATTTAGCCACCAAGCCAGAACATATGTTCTTAATTATCTCAGTATATGGGCAAAATACAGAACTTTATTCTATATAGAGAGCAAGGAACTAAGAAAGCCCTTCCAAATGGACCACTTTCCTATCTTCATGGCTGTCGAAGGCCGTCGCATTGTCCTCTCTGGTGGGGGGGATGCGGCTTTGGCGAAACTGCGTCTGATCCTCAAGACGACAGCAAAGATCACTGTAATTGCCGAAGAGGCGGCCCCTGAAATTCACGCTTGGGCCGCTGCGGGTAAATTGACCTACATCCCCCGCGCCATGGAAGCGGGCGATGCGATGTGTGCGGTTTTGTTCTACGCGGCCAACGAAGATTACGTTGAAGACGCGCGGGTTGCAGCCATGGCTCATGCCGACGGCGCAAAAGTGAACATTGTCGACAACCTTGCCGACAGCCAATTCATCACGCCAGCGATTGTTGACCGCGATCCTGTGACAATTGCCATCGGAACAGAGGGCGCCGCACCCGTCCTGGCGCGCGCCATCAAAGCGGACCTGGAACAACGCCTCCCTTCTTCCCTCGGCCTTCTGGCACGCATCGGAAAGACCTTCCGCCACGCGGTCGAAGTTCTGCCAATGGGCCGCAAGCGTCGCGAATTCTGGTCTAACTACTATTTCAAAAACGGTCCCGAAGCCGTTGAAGCAGAAGGGGCTGAGGGCGTTCTTCCGGCTCTTGGCGCCCTTCTGGACACTCACGTCATGGCTAAGGGCGCCGAAGGTCACGTTGATCTGGTAGGCGCGGGCCCGGGCGATCCCGAGCTGCTAACCCTCAAAGCACGCAAGGCTTTGGATAAGGCTGACGTTGTGATCCATGACCGCTTGGTCACGCCAGAGATTCTGGAACTGGCCCGTCGCGAGGCGATCATCATCGATGCGGGCAAAGAGGGCTTTGGCAAGTCGACGAAGCAGTCCGATATCGACTCACTCATCATCGAACATGCGATGAGCGGTCATCATGTCGTGCGCTTGAAAGCAGGCGATCCAACTGTCTTTGGCCGCTTGGACGAAGAGATTGAAGCCTGTGAAGCCGCGGGCGTCAGCTGGCGCGTTGTTCCGGGCATTACGGCTGCTTCCGCTGCTGTAGCGTCCATTGGTCAGTCCCTGACGAAGCGCGACCGCAACTCCGCTGTACGTTTGATTACGGGCCACGACACAAAGGGCTACGCTGATCAGGACTGGCGCGTGTTGGCCGAACCCGGTCAGGTTGCGGCGATCTACATGGGTAAGAAAGCGGCGCGGTTTATCCAAGGCCGTTTGCTGATGCATGGCGCTGATCCAGCAACGCCTGTGACGATCATCGAAAACGTCAGCCGCACCAACCAGCGGATCATTTCGACCACCTTGGCCGAGATGGAACCAACCATCTCCAACGCCGGCCTCACTGGCCCTGCCCTCACATTCTACGGCCTTGCCCCGCGTGATGCGGTTGCGGCCAGCTACGACATCAAAGAACAGGAGCTTGCATAATGCCTCGCGCCTTTACCCCAAAAGTTATTACAGCCAACGCGTTGCTCGAAGGCGATGCGATTTGGTTCACCGAAAACAACGAATGGTCCCGCGACATCACGGATGCGGAGTTGATCACGGATGAAGCACACGCTGATTTGCGCTTGATCGAAGCACAGGCTTTTGCGGACCAGATCGCGGGTGCGTATCTCGCTGATGCAAAGCAGACAGAGAACGGACCGGCGCCGACGCATTTCCGCGAAGAGTTCCGCACGCGCGGCCCATCCAACTACCACCACGGCAAGCAGACAGAGGCTTAAGAGATGTATAAGTATAACGACTTTGACGAAGCTTTTGTCCGTGAACGCGTGGCCCAGTTCCGCGGTCAGGTGGAGCGTCGCGTTGATGGCTCACTTACGGAAGATGAATTCAAACCGTTCCGTCTGATGAATGGTCTCTATCTGCAGCTGCATGCGTACATGCTGCGCGTGGCGATCCCTTACGGAACGCTCAACAGCCGCCGGATGAACCAATTGGCCTACATTGCTGAGAAATGGGACAAAGGCTACGGCCACTTCACCACGCGCCAAAACATTCAATACAACTGGCCAAAACTGCCAGATGTGCCGGATATGCTTGAGGCGTTGGCTGACGTTGAGATGCATGCGATCCAGACCTCTGGCAACACGATCCGCAACGTGACAGCTGACCATTTCGCAGGCGCTGCAGGAGACGAGATCGCCGATCCACGGCCGGTGGCTGAACTGTTGCGCCAATGGTCGACCGATCACCCTGAATTCCAAGCCCTGCCGCGTAAGTTCAAGATTGCGGTGTCTGGTGCCGAAAATGACCGCGCTGTTTTGCGCGCGCATGACGTTGCTGTGCAGATTGTCGAAAAAGACGGCCAGCGCGGCTATCGCATCTTTGTTGGTGGTGGTCTTGGTCGCACACCGATGATCGGTAAAGTCCTGCGTGACTTCCTGCCAGAAGCCGATCTACTGCCTTATGTCGAAGCGGTTGTCAGCGTGTGGAACCTACTCGGTCGCCGGGACAACAAATACAAAGCGCGGATCAAAATCACGGTGCACGAACACGGCATTGAAGAGATCAGCGAACGCGTCGAACAACGATTTGCTGAAATTCGCCCAAGCTTCACGGGTGTCGATCAACAACTCTTTGCCGAAATCAAAGAGCATTTCGCGGAACCCGCTTACAAGTCAGGTAGCATAGACGCCTTTGATGCCTACAAAGCAGCGAACCCTGCGTTCCGGTCTTGGGCGGATACGAACCTTGCTGAGCACAAGAACTCTGAATACGCGATTGTCTCTATTTCGCTAAAAGCGCATGGCGCAACACCGGGTGATGCGAGTTCGGAACAGATGCGCGTCATGGCCGACCTCGCCTTGCGCCTTGGACATGATGAACTGCGGATTAGCCATGAGCAGAACGTGATCCTGCCGCATGTCCATAAGTCGGACCTGCCCGAGATCTACAACACATTGCGGGAAGAAGGCTTGGCAACCGCTAATATCGGGTTGATCAGCGACATCATCGCCTGCCCTGGTATGGACTATTGTGCGCTGGCCACCGCGCGTTCAATCCCGATCGCACAAGAGATCGCGACGCGGTTTGACGAATTGAAACTGGAACATGAAGTCGGCCCGCTGAAGATCAAAATTTCTGGCTGCATCAACGCTTGTGGTCACCATCATGTCGGTCACATCGGCATTCTTGGCCTCGACCGTGCTGGTGTTGAAAACTACCAGATCACACTGGGCGGTGACGGCACTGAAGATGCGGCTATTGGCGAACGTGCTGGCCCTGGCTTCTCTGCTGATGAGATCATTCCGGCCATCGAACGCTTGGTGCTGGGCTATCTCGACATTCGCGACAGCGCGGATGAGACGTTCCTGCAGACCTATCGCCGCCTTGGCATGGAGCCGTTCAAAGCCATCCTTTACCCAGAAAAGGCTGAAGCCAATGCCGCTTAAGGAGCTTGCTGAACGCCGGAACTCGCTGCATCGCAAAAGCGACGCGCAAACCGTGCTGCGCCACGCGCTGGCTGATTTGCATTTCGGTCCGGTGGCGCTTGTCTCATCCTTTGGTGCCGAAAGCGTCGTGCTGTTGCACATGATCTCTGAGATCGACAAAAATACACCGATCATTTTCCTCGACACCGAAATGCTGTTTGAGGAGACGGTTCAGTATCAAAAGGATGTGTCCGAGCACCTCGGCCTGACCGATGTGCGCGTTGTGAAACCTTCACGTGCAGCGGTGTTTGAGCGCGACGTGGATGGGCTGTTGCATCAGGCAGAAATCGACGCGTGCTGTGCGTTACGCAAAGTTGAGCCGCTTGAGAATGCGTTGCAGGATTTCGGTGGCTGGATCACTGGTCGTAAGCAATTCCAAGGCGGCCAACGCCAGACCCTTCCTTTGTTCGAAAAGGACGGCCGCAAGATCAAAATCAACCCGCTTGCGAAATGGACGCGTAACGACATAGCTGCCTATATGGACAAGCATAATTTGCCGCGCCACCCGCTGGTGGCAAAGGGCTACCCGTCTATCGGATGCATGCCTTGCACAAGCCGCGTCGGCGATCACGAAGATCCCCGCTCCGGTCGGTGGCGCGACACCGCAAAGACCGAATGCGGAATTCATTTTGACGGTGGGAAAGCCACCCGAACCAAAGAGGCTGCAGCATGAGCACCATTATAACAGACAGCGGTTTCGCATCCGATGATTGGGCAGGCAATTTCGTTGCCTTGGACGACTCTGCCGCGAATGACAGCGACTATGGGATCGATCTTGGATCCGACACGTCGCCTGAAGCATTGGCTGGGTTGATCAACGCGCCGATGATCCGCATTGATTTTCCAACCTCGGCAGATGGTCGCGGCTTTACGCTTGCTGCGATGTTGCGCCGTGCGGGCTTCAGTGGTCGGTTACGTGCCAAAGGACATGTCTTGGCGGATCAATATGCGATGGCGCGTCGTAGCGGTTTTGACGAAGTTGAAATCGATGATGCACTCGCCGCACGCCAGCCCGAAGATCAGTGGTTGCGCCGTGCAGATTGGCGTGCGCATGACTATCAATCGCGGATGCGTGGCTAGATCACAAACCACAATCATTCAAAAATTTGACTAACTACTAAAATTGTGGCTAATAGCTGCTAACTACTAAAATTGTGGCTAATAGCTGCAAGAGATGAGACTATGACAGAGCATACAGTTGTGACCGATCAACCCGCAAAAGCCGTACCGGCCCTGCCCGACGCGCAGACCGTGACGGAAGTAAAACACTACACAGACCGCCTTTTTTCCTTCCGCTGCACGCGCCCTGCGTCGCTTCGGTTCCGATCTGGTGAGTTTGTGATGATCGGTCTTATGGGCGATCCGCATCCTGAAACGGGCAAACAAAAGCCGCTCTTGCGCGCTTATTCCATCGCCTCCCCTGCGTGGGATGAAGAGATGGAGTTCTATTCCATCAAAGTCCCTGACGGGCCTTTGACATCTAAGTTGCAGCACATCCAGCCCGGCGAAGAGATTATTCTTCGTCCAAAACCTGTTGGAACCCTGGTGCATGACGCCTTGCTGCCCGGAAAGCGTTTGTATTTCTTTGCGACAGGCACAGGTTTTGCGCCTTTTGCATCGCTTCTACGCGAGCCTCAGACCTATGAGGACTACGACGAAGTCATCATCACGCACACATGTCGTGACGTCGATGAGCTGACCTATGGCCGTGACCTCATCGAGGATCTGAAAAAAGATGAACTGATGAACGAGCTGATGGGCGAAGGGTTTGGCGATAAGATCCAATACTACCCGACCACCACGCGGGAAGAGAGCCCGAAGATGGGTCGGATCACGACGCTCATCGAAAACGGTGAACTGTTTGAGGATCTTGGCGTCCCACCGCTGAACCCTGAAACGGACCGCGCCATGGTGTGTGGATCACTCGGCTTCAACCTCGACATCAAAGACCTACTGGAAAAAGCTGGCCTGAAAGAAGGTGCGAACTCTGACCCACAACAGTTTGTCATCGAAAAGGCATTTGTAGGCTAATCGATCGCCCGAACACTTTGAAAGCCGCGCAATACTCCGCGCGGCTTTTTTGTTTGTGATTCAGAGGCCCAGCGCTGTCTTGATCTGCTCAAGCGCACCTTCAAGAAGCTCGGGATTGTCCTTCGCTCCCTCCAGCACGGTCGTGAGAGTAGTTTTCTGAACGTCGCTCAAATCGGAGTTGGCAATCATCTCGCCCACTTTGTCAGCATCGAAGCCGTCGAGCGACAACAGTTGCTGAACCATGCTATCGGCACCATCCGCGGCAGCCTCGGCGGTATCTGTGGCAGTATCTGTCGCGGCGTTAGCAGCATCAGCTGCTTCATCAACGGTTTCTTCGACCGCTTCCGTCGCGTCGTCGGCCATCTCAGTCGCTGTATCCGTGGCTTCCTCTACAGCTTCCTCGGTCGCTGCGGCAGCGTCATCAACAGCTTCCTCAACAACGTCGGCGGCGTCGCTAGCAGCATCCGCGGCTCCATCGACCACTTCTTCTGCAGTATCGGCCGCCGCTTCTGCGGCATCGCTGGCCGCGTCCGCTGCGTCATCGACAACGTCACTCATCGTGTCGTCGCCGGCAAAGTACTGGTATCCAAAATAGCCAAGAGCGCCCACAATCACCAAAATTAGAATTGCTCTCATCAGATCTGTCCTTCCTTAAAAATGTCAGCGGTCTCTACGCCACCGCTCCCTGGTTTATGACACCACCATGACGCGAGTCATTTCAATCCTTAAGGGGAAAACAACTTGCATCGGCGCTTTTTTGCGGGTTGAAGGCATATCGATGCGTCATTAGTTTGTGCGCATAACAACAATTGCTAAAAGGACGAAAACCATAGCACGCAGACCCCACAACGCGCCTCCACAGCGCGACACTGGCCCCCGCATCAACGATCGAATCCGGGCCACAGAAATCCGCCTCATCGGCGCTGAAGGCGAAAATGTCGGAGTTGTCTCTCCTGAACGCGCCCTCGTCATGGCAGAAGATGCCGGCCTCGATCTGGTTGAGATTTCACCAAATGCCAATCCTCCTGTCTGCAAGATCATGGATTACGGCAAATTCAAGTACGAGACCCAGAAGAAAGAAGCTGAGGCTCGGAAGAAACAAAAAACGATTGAGATCAAAGAGATCAAGTTCCGTCCAAATACGGACAACCACGACTACGAAGTTAAAATGCGCAACGTTTTCAAATTCTTGGAAAACGGCGACAAGGTCAAAATCACACTTCGGTTCCGTGGTCGTGAGATGGCGCACCAAGAACTGGGCCGTCAGCTTTTGGAGCGCGTTGCAGAAGACACCAAAGAGACCGGCAAGGTAGAGAACTTCCCCAAGATGGAAGGCCGCCAAATGGTCATGTTGATTGGGCCGGTTCAGAAATAATCTGAACAGCGCAATTGCAACCGGTTGCAAAACTGAATGTAGCGTCTTAGCCTACCCCTAGTTGGGGGTGGGCTATGCAGGGCTATTTTTCAGACGCAGATTGCAATATCGATGATTTCGCGGCGCATTTGGATCAGGTGACGGCGTCAGACGCTGTTCCATTTGCATCGAGTATCGTCCACAACATTCCTATCTATGACATGGAAGAGCTTCGACCGACCTTGCACAGCGAGCGGCGGCGCGCATTGCTCTCCGAATGGGCTGCGGTCATGCTGAATGGGTGTGGTGTGATTGTCCTGAAATCGGCCTATGCGCATACAGATGCCATCGATGAGGCAACCGATGTCTACCTAAAGATCATCGCCGAAGAGAAGGAACAATCCGGCGCAGTTGGAGATCACTTTGCCGCCGCGGGCAGCAATGACCGCGTTTGGAATGCCCTTCAAAAGCTATGTATGGCTGACCCCGCACTCTTTGCGAGATACTTCGGCAACGAAGCCATCCAAGCCGCCAGCGAGGCTTGGCTTGGGCCGATGTACCAAATGACGGCGCAAGTGAATCTCGTCTACCCCGGCGGAGCGGCGCAGACCGCGCATCGTGATTATCACCTAGGCTTTCAGACGGCGGATGTAGCCGGCTCTTTCCCAGCGCATGTGCACGACTTGTCTCCGGTTATGACGCTGCAAGGCGCGATTGCCCATTGCGATATGCCGGTGGAGAGCGGGCCAACAAAACTGCTCCCGTTTTCGCAATCCTATCGTCCGGGCTATATGGCCTACCGTCTGCCAGAGTTTCAGGACCATTTCGAAGAAAACCATGTTCAGATACCACTGGAAAAAGGCGACGCGATCTTCTTTAACCCTGCCCTGCTCCACGCTGCCGGGTCGAATACATCCAAGGATATCAATCGCTTCGCCAACCTCCTTCAAGTTGGGTCGGCAATGGGTCGATCAATCGAGGCGGTTGACCGTACGGCGATGTGCAAAGCGCTCTATCCCGAATTGAGACGCGCCAACCTAAGCCCCCATGAAAAAGATGCGGCCATCGCGTGCTGCGCTGAAGGATACTCATTCCCAACCAATCTCGATAGTGATCCGCCCATCGGCGGCTTGGTGCCTCAAACGCAGGCTGACCTGTTTCGCGAAGCTTTGGATGAAGGCTGGGACAATGATGTTTTTGACGCAGCTTTGGATGAGCTCGACGCACGCAGGCGCGCTTAGGCTTTTGCGCGGTCACCGCGAAGCCACCGAATGAAATCTGGGATATCAAACACCAGTGATACGACGCTCACTGCAATCAAAACGCGAAGATACACTACATAATGCGATGGAACCCCGCCTTTGTTCGTCAATATCCAGTAGGCGACCAAAACCAAGGGTATCCAAAAGATGAGATGAGGTAACGCCATAAGCTTCGACATGCCTCGGTCTTTGAACATAATCGGGATGTTGAAGGCCATTCCTGCGATCGCGAGGCCTGCAATCCAGTCACCGCCAAAGAATGGAATGAACCAGAGGCTCGCGAGGTTTACGGGCACCAGAATGAAGACCATCCAGACCTTCACCCAAAGTGGTAAGCGCCAAAAGCTCGCCCAGATGTCTCTCAATAGGTTGAACATCGTTATTCGTGACTTCTGCGTGGGCGGGGCCGCGTTGGTATCTCTTTCAGCAACCCGCCGACTCCCATACCGACAATATCGCTCGCCCTGACATCTATGCCGCAAATGAGCCGCTCCAGCACCCAATCCGCGCCGTTGAGTGCCGGAGATCGAGCGCAACCGGGCAAGCCAAGAACGATCTGCTCTCCGATCCGCCCTAAAAAAAGCAGGTTTCCAGGATCGACAGGCATTCCAAAGTGGATCAACTCGCCCCCTGCGGCACGGACGGCCTCTGGCCCAATGTCACGCGCATCAGATGTGGCTGACGCCGTCAGAAGGCAAATGATATCTGAAGGATCCGATGTGAGTTTCGCAGCAACACCGACGATCTGATGAGGCGCAAAGTCACTTGTTTCCAGCGCTTGACCCAAGGCCTCCAACCTTGTGCGTAAGGCGCGCTCGCCCTTATCAGAATGTGGTTTCTCGCCATGGTAAGTTTCAATCAAAGACACGGTCTTTGACTGCGGCAGGTGCAAACCTAAGCCACCCTTAGCATGGCCAACAGCACGCAAAACATCTTCTTTTGGCACCGCATAGGAGATGATTTTGATAGTTGCGAGAAGGCTTCCGGCATCTAGCCGGTGCAGGTCAGGAACGGTCGCGACAGTTACCATGGGATCAACCGCATTTACTGCGTTGATGACGTCAGCACTCACGGCTGCTAACCCCGGAACATCGGCAACAACGTTGACACGACCGGTAGATGCCTTGGTCAAACGTAGCCCAGGGGTATTCTCTATAAGAGCCTCAGCCAAAAGCTGTGCGGCCTCATCTTCCCCCAGATCCCCCTCCTCAAGTTGGGCAACAACAACCGTTTCAATACCTTGCTTGTCTAGCAGTGTAATATCGTTGGCCGAGATAACTTTGCCTTTGCCCAAATTCGAGACACGATGCGCAAGGATACCCCCTTCGGCTTCCGAGATCGGAACTTCGCCGAATTTCATTTAGCGGACCTCAAAGACTGAACAATCTCTGCAATGACGCTCACGGCGATCTCTGCTGGTGCGCGTCCGCCCAAAGGTAATCCGATCGGGGCATGTAGGCGGTCGATGTCACCAACGGTCCACCCGCTTTCTTCCAGACGGGTGACGCGCTTTGCATGGGTTCGTTTTGACCCAAGGCAGCCAATATAGAAGGCTTTAGACTTTAGCGCAGATTGAAGCGCCGGATCATCTAGTTTGGGGTCATGTGTTAGCGTCACGATCGCCGTGCGTTCATTAGGGGCCAATGCGTCGATAGCCTCGTCTGGCCATTCATGCACCAAAGTCTCATCCGGGAACCGCGCGGCATCTGCGAAGGCCTCGCGCGGATCAATGACTGTCACCGACATGCCAACGGCACGCGCCATCGGCGCCAGATGTTGCGCAATATGGACGGCCCCAACGATGAACAGGCGGAGAGGTGGATTGTGGATCGCAACAAAAGTGCGCCCGTCCTCTTCGATGCCAGAGCGATCCAATCGAAAGCGTTCAACATACTCGGAAGCATCTGACACACGGCGCGCGTTACTTTCCAAATCAACGACATAAGCCGCTGGTATCGCGCTCAATTTGCTCGCGACCAAAGACCTGAGGATGTCTTCACCCATGGATGCGCCGACCGCCTCCACCAGAATCCGAATGGTTCCACCACACGCGAGTCCAACTTCAAAAGCCGTGTCGTCGGACACGCCGTACTCAAGAACGCGAGGCTTGCCATCGGACAGTGCATCCATGGCCTCGACCATCACAGCACCTTCAACACAGCCACCTGACACCGACCCTTCCATCGCACCGGCATCGTCCATCACCAACAGGCTCCCGACGCCACGCGGGGCAGAGCCCCAAGTCTCAAGCACAGTTGCAATGGCAACCTTTCGAGCGGCTTCGTGCCAATCTAAAGCGAGCGCCAGTAGATCGTGGTCAGATCGTATCATTTGTTCCCAATTCCGGTGTCTTAACGGGTTTCAAGAGCGAACTTCAGTGACGTTCACCCTCCTTCACTTAGGAGCGGATGGCAAGGGAACCAGTCGTCACCGCAAATCATCATTTTCTTATGGAAAATAAACAAAAATGGGGCCATTGTTACGGTCGCAGTATTAATGGATCGCCAAAATTGCTTTTGTTTGTCCAGCAATGACCCATGATCTGTCTTGAGGGGAGCCCATTTTCGCCGCAAAGCGCGCCTAGGTGGGAAACTGTTGAACCGTTAAAGAGTTGGGACGTTGATAATGGAAGACCATGCGCTCGAATTCGAACCCCGCTTAAAGGGGCTTTCGATCCGAGATTGGTCGAACCGCCTTCATGAAATCGCAGATGAGTTTGGCACGGCTAAAGAACTTGGGCCCGATCACACAGCCTATTTCCTGAAGGCCGGCCCACAGCTTTTGGTGACATTTGAAAGCGTAGAGCGTATTCGCGCTTCTAAACTGTCCGCTGAACCACGCGGGTTTGTCTATGCCCGGGAAGAGGGATGGTCTTGTCTGACGATCGTATCTGAGCGGCAAAGCTGGTTCCGCGACCAGGCGATCTACAGCTATTTTGACGCTTTAACCGATGAAGGCTTTTTCGAAGCCTTTGAGGATGTGCTCTTTTACGGCGCTCTCGCAGGAGGCTATGCCGCGGCGGCTTATAGCGTGGCAGCTCCAGGGGCTCGAGTTCTCACCATTCAGCCACAGGCGACGCTCGATCCGCGGGTCGCTGGCTTTGACACCCGTTTCAAACCCCACCGCCGCTCCGATTTCACGTCTCGCTATGGGTTCGCGCCTGAAATGATTGACGCCGCGATGCAGGCCTATGTGGTATTCGACCCTATGCAACAAATCGATGGGGCGCATGCGGCGCTCTTTGCCAAACGAAATGTGGATTTGCTGCAGGCTACAAGCATCGGACGCGACATCGAAACGACGTTCGACGGCCTCGGCACACATGACGACATGATGCTTTCCGCAATGGAAGGCCGGCTTACGACGTTGAAATTCGCCAAGCTCATGCGCGCCCGTCGCGCCCATGACCCTCACATTCGCCGCGTCCTGAACCGAGCCTTGAAAGCAGGTCACACGCAACTGTCTGCAAACCTGTGCGCCTATGTCCTGCGTCAATCAGATGACCCATTCTTTCGCGAACGATTGGCTGAGCTTGCCGCAGACGGGCTACGCCCAGCTCGACCAGTGATCAGCAGCGCCGCCCAATAGCCAGGGCCTCGCCTTAGTTCTTCGGCTTACCGTCGACCGCACCTTTGATGACGTCGACAATGCGAAGACCAAAGTACCCTAAGGACGCGCCAATCACGATAGAAAACATGCTGCCTGTTCCTAGGGCCGCACAACACACGGCACCGATCAGCATGGCGATCATAAAGGCCAGCAAACGCATCTCGCCCGCTTCCACCTTGATCTGACCCTCCATGGCCTTTGCCAATGGTTCAGCCAGTGGTTTTTCCAGAAAAGGCGTTAAGAACCCAGCGCCCAAGGCAATTAGAAATCCAAACATGTCTCTCTCCGCGTGCTTTGCAGCTTAAAGATGCAAAAATTTCGGATAACGCTCAAGTGGGTCCCTGCCCCTACTGGTCACCGTAGAAAATGCAGTGTAATCGACACACATGCATGACAGAGCCATTACAGAACTCACGATCACACGGCCAGACGACTGGCACCTGCATTTACGCGACGGTGCAATGTTAAGAGCCGTGTTGCCCGAAACGACCCGCCATTTTGAGCGAGCGATTGTGATGCCCAATTTGGTGCCACCGGTTGTGACCGCAGCTGACGCGGACGCCTATCGAGATCGGATTATGGCGGCGCGCCCTGACGGTAGCAATTTCACACCGCTGATGATGCTGTATTTGACCGAAGATACTGACCCCGACGATGTTGAACACGCACATGCGTCCGGCATTGCAACAGCGGTGAAGCTGTATCCGGCCGGTGCGACGACCAACTCTTCTTCGGGTGTGCGTGACTTCGACAAAGTACGCCCAGTGCTCGACCGCATGGCAGAGATTGGGATGCCGCTTTGCGTTCATGGCGAAGTGACTGACAGCGAAATCGACATCTTCGACCGCGAAGCCGTTTTCATCGACCGCGTACTCAAACCGATCCGCAAGAAGAACCCTGATCTACGTGTGATCATGGAGCATGTCACGACGAAAGACGCCGTAGATTATGTCCGCGACAATCGCAAGAACCTCGCGGCGACGATCACAACGCACCATTTGATCATAAACCGCAACCACGTTCTCGCCGGCGGCATCCGCCCGCATTATTACTGCTTGCCTGTTGCGAAACGCGAAAAGCATCGAGTGGCACTGGTTCAAGCAGCAATTTCCGGCGACAAGCGGTTCTTCTTAGGTACAGACAGCGCGCCGCATACCGATGCAAACAAGCTCCAATCTTGTGGCTGCGCGGGGGTGTTCTCGGCGACGAACACTATGTCCTGTTTGGCGGAAGTATTTGAGGCCGCTGGCGCGCTTCCCAAATTGGAAGCCTTTGCATCGCTAAACGGGCCTTCTTTCTACGGTCTGCCTGCCAATACGGACACAATCACCCTTCGCAAGGGCGACCCCATCGCCTATCCGGATCACATCGAAACAGGCGACGGCCCTGTCACCCTGTTTGATCCCGGATTCCCGCTGCATTGGCATATCGAAACATAACCAAAAGAAAGCACATCAATGATCCCGACGTCCTTCCCCAGCAAAGAAGAAATCGCACGCCTTACCGCTGGAATGTTGATCGAAATCGGAGCCATTGATTTCAACGCGACAGAGCCGTTCACCCATGCCTCTGGCAAGCAAGCACCCACTTATGTGGATTGCCGCAAGCTGATCTCCTTCCCACGTATCCGCAGCACCCTGATGGATTTCCTTGCCGTCACGATAATGCGGGAAGCAGGTTTCGAAGCCTTCGACAACGTGGCAGGTGGCGAAACCGCGGGAATTCCCTTTGGTGCCATGATTGCAGAGCGTCTAGCCTTGCCGATGACGTATGTGCGCAAAAAGCCTAAAGGGTACGGTCGCAACGCCCGCATCGAAGGTGTGATGACTGAAGGTCAGCGCGTAATCTTAGTGGAAGATTTGACAACGGACGGCGGGTCGAAGCTGTCTTTCGTTGATGCGATCCGCGAAACGGGTGCGACCTGCAATGCCACAGCGGTAATCTTCTACTACGGTATTTTCAAGGGTGTTGAGGACAATCTTGCCCAGCACGGCGTGCAGCTCCTAAGCCTCTGCACATGGTGGGATGTGTTGGCCGAAGCGAAGGCTATAAATGCCTATGATCCAGAGACTCTCAGCGCTGTCGAAGCCTATCTGATCGATCCAGCAGGCTGGTCCCCAGCTTAATTTTCTTTTCCACAGCCGAGCGGCGAACCACCGCTTCGAATCGAAGATTGCCAATAGATTTGGTAGCCAAGTCGCCTCGATTCGGCTATATCTAGAAAACCGCAACCGTCCCCAAGGTTGTTCACAGCAGTTCAGGCTGGGTTGTCCACAGACATACCCAGATAGCTTTCCAAAAGACCAAAGTGCTAGGACATTCAGGGGCAGTTGGGACAGGGGAACATGAACGAGATCACGCAATTCAACGCGACAGGTATTGAAGCCGCCGAAAGCGAAACCCTTCCTCATTCCGTTGAGGCAGAACAACAGCTTTTGGGTGCGATCCTGACCAACAACGACTTATTTGATCGCGTCGCGAGCATTGTTGGCCCGCAGCATTTCTTTGACCCAGTGCACGCGCGTATCTTTGAAACAGCCTCGAACCGCATCGCGAAAAATGCTCTTGCCTCACCGGTCACGTTGAAGACCTTCTTGGAGGACGATGAAGGGCTCAAAGAACTCGGCGGCCCAGCTTATCTTGCCCGCCTCGCCGGTGCGGCGATCTCTGCCTTTGCGGCGCGCGATTATGCGCAGATGATCTATGACCTCGCCATCCGCCGCGAGCTGATTCAAGTCGGTCAAACCATTGCCGAAAAGGCGAGCCGCGTTGCCGTCGACAGTGAGCCAAAAGAACAGATCGTCGAGGCAGAACAGGAACTCTACCGGCTTGCAGAACAAGGAACCTCTGAAAGTGGATTTCAGAGCTTTCTCAAAGCGGTAACAGATGCTGTTAACGTCGCAAACGCGGCTTACCAAAGAGATGGCCAGCTATCAGGCGTTTCAACCGGCCTCACCGATATGGACCGCAAACTTGGCGGGCTTCATAAATCCGACCTTTTGATCCTCGCCGGTCGTCCATCAATGGGGAAAACCTCTCTTGCGACCAACATCGCCTTCAATATCGCGAAGGCCTACAAAAAAGGCATCCTTCCCGACGGTAGCGAGGGCGCCGTCCATGGCGGTGTTGTTGGGTTCTATTCACTAGAGATGAGCGCAGAGCAGCTCGCCGCCCGGATCTTGTCAGAGGCATCCGAAGTGCCCTCAGAACAGATCCGGCGCGGCGATATGACGGAAGCCGAATTCCGTCGCTTTGTGGAAGCCGCGAAAGCCTTGGAAGCCTGCCCGCTCTTCATCGATGACACGCCCGCCCTGCCCATCAGCCAATTGGCAGCCCGCGCCCGCCGATTGAAGCGCACGCATGGCTTGGATGTGTTGATGGTCGATTATCTCCAGCTGGTCCGCGGCGCTGGCCGATCCGAGAACCGGGTGAATGAAATCTCGGAAATCACGATGGGCCTCAAAGCGATTGCCAAAGAGCTCAATATCCCAGTGATCGCCCTCTCTCAGCTGTCTCGTCAAGTTGAAGCGCGGGACGATAAACGCCCGCAGCTGTCTGACCTCAGGGAATCAGGGTCAATCGAGCAGGACGCTGACGTGGTTATGTTCGTCTTCCGAGAGGAATATTACGCCGAACGCGAAAAACCCGGTGACCACGAGATGGAAAAGATGGCCGAGTGGCAAGAAAAGATGGAACGCCTGCACGGCAAAGCCGAAGTGATCATCGGCAAACAGCGTCACGGGCCTATCGGTACCGTCGAACTCAGCTTCGAAGGCCGCTTCACGCGCTTCGGCAACCTCGTCAAACCTTGGCAACAGGGCAGCGATCAAGAATTTTAACTTGACCTAGAGTTACTCCAAGTCGCTAGGCATAGGGTGGAAAGGATTACCCTATCCGAATCGACGAGGTTTCTGAAAAGTCTGGACTGATCCCCGATACAATTCCGTTTTATGAAAAATCGGACATGCTTCCGGCCATCGCGCGGGATCAGCGAGGATGGCGGCAGTTTGCGCCAGATGACCTTGAATGGCTCATCATCCTTGCGCGCCTTCGCGCAACTGGGATGCCATTGAAGGCGGTTCGAGAGTTTGCCGCCTCGGCCCAAAGTGCTGAAGCGGAAACCCCGACCGAACACCGAAAGCGGCTCGATCTCTTGCGCTCTCACGCTGAAACTCTCTCGAAGAAACGGGCGGAGTTAGAGGCTTGCGAAGACTATCTGAATTTCAAAATTTCCACATATACATCAAAACTTGGGCTCTAAATGGTTGATTTCAAAACAATACCTGAGAAACCGGCGCTTGGTGTCGGCTGCTGGGCCATCGGCGGTCCGTTCTATAGCCTCGACGGTATCGCTCGCGGTTGGGGAGAGGTCGATGACGCCGTTTCGACCAAGGCGCTTCACGCTGCGCTAGATCATGGCGTCGTCCATTTCGACACAGCTCAAGCTTATGGCGCAGGCCATTCAGAAGCGGTTTTGGGGCAAGCGCTAAAAGGTCGAGATGTGGCAATCGCGACAAAGATCGGGCTTGAGATAGATGACGAAAAGAAACTGATTACGGGACCTATGACAGATCCCGTGGAAATCAAAACAAGTCTTGAGGGATCGTTGAGACGCCTACAACGTGATCATATTGATCTGGTTCTTTTGCATCTGAACCAATTGGAGAAGGAAAGCGCAGATCCAATCTTCGTTGCGTTGGACGATATGGTTCAAGACGGAAAAGTCGGCTCATTTGGTTGGTCCACGGACTTTCCAGCAAACGCATCGCCGCAAGCAGATCGGCTGAGCTTTACTGCAGTTGAGCATGCCATGAATGTCTTCCTTCCCGCGTCTGGCATGTGTGAATTGGCGAAAGAAAACAATCTAGTCGCCTTGATCCGATCACCGTTGGCGATGGGTGTGCTAACAGGGAAATACGACGCCAACACCCGATTTTCCGAGGACGATATTCGCAACTCTGGTGACGCATCGAACACGTATCTGAAGGACGGACGGATCACCAACACCGCGTTGTCACAACGCGACGCTGTTAGAGACGTCCTTCAATCGAACGGTCGCACCTTGGCTCAGGGCGCAATTGCGTGGCTCTGGGCGAGGTCAGCCAATACAATGCCCATCCCGAGAATTCGAACAGCTGAACAAGCGACCGATCTCTGTAGAGCATTGGATGTCGGCCCACTGACGCCAGAGCAGATGGTCGAGATTGAGCAAATTTTGGAACGCCCTGAAGCTGAGGACATTCGCGAACTCTAACGCCTTTCAGTTAAGCAAGAACGAGCCGTTGTGGAGAAATTCCTTCCAAGCGCTTGATATCTCTCCCGACTTCCATCTCAAGCTTAACCGTTGTCGTGTGCCATCCGATTGATCCAAGGCGCGCTGTCTCTTCTTCGGTTAATCGTTTTGCAACGAGAGACGACAAGTCCCCAAACGGTAATCCATCGGATCCAGCTTCGCGAACAACGTTCAAAATATGACCACGTAGCAGGTCAAATTTCCAAGTCGGGATACGAGTGGTTCCTGGTTTGCCCTCAGCCGGCGTACGGCAAATTGTTTTGGGTTCGTCTTTGACCATAAGTGCCTCCCTTTAGCCAACGCACTTGCCACTCAGTCAGCCGGCTCCAGACGGTATCACACTCCGGGTTCGCAGCGGCAACATTTCGCAAAACACCATAGATCTATTTGTTTCTATACCAAAACCGCCTCTTGCCGCGCCGGAAAACCCCTGTCAAAACAGCCGTCATGAGTACCGGACACCTGACCATCGATCTTGACGCGCTCGTCGCAAACTGGCGCGCTCTTGATGCCAAAACCAACTGCGAAACCGCGGCTGTGATCAAAGCAGATGGCTATGGTTTGGGATCAGGAAAAGTCGCATCTGCTCTCGCCAAAGCCGGTGCGCGAAAGTTCTTTGTCGCCGTCGCCGAAGAAGGCGCTGCCGTACGGCAGGCTTTGGGCGAAGGCCCTGAAATCAATGTGTTTTCTGGCCATATGCGCGGCGATACCGATATGATCGGCGACCTTGGCCTCACCCCTATGCTCAATTCCATCGAGCAAGTAACGCGCCATCTCGAAGCGCTGCCCGGCCATACATTTGGCCTGCAACTTGACACCGGCATGAACCGGCTCGGCATGGAATGGGATGAATGGGCGGCGATTGCACAAATCGCGCTTGCCCAGCGACCGACCTTGGTGATGAGCCATCTTGCTTGCGCGGATGAACCAGATCACCCAATGAATGCCTACCAGCTTGATGTGTTTCATCAGATGACTGACGGTATTTCGACGCCTCGCTCTCTCGCCGCCACTGGCGGCATCTTGCTGGGAAAGGACTACCACTTTGATCTCTGCCGCCCCGGTGTTGGGCTTTACGGCGGGCTGCCGTTTACCGAAGCCCGCGATGTCGTTCGTATGGACCTGCCAGTTATCCAAATCCGTAGCTTGGAAGAAGGCGAAGTCGTCGGATACGGCAATTCCTGGCAGTGCAAACGACCATCAAAAATCGCAACTGTATCAGCTGGTTATGCCGACGGCTTAATCCGCGCAATGTCAGGAAAGGCCACCTTCTGGCATGAAGATACACCTTGCCCTTTGGTCGGGCGCGTTTCCATGGACCTTATCACCGTTGATGTCACGGACCTGCGCGAAACGCCTCAAGCGCTGACATTCCTCGGCCCGCAGCAAGGTGTGGACGATCTGGCCAATGCAGCCGGTACAATTGGCTATGAAATCTTAACATCGCTCGGCGGTCGCTATTCGCGCCGCTATAAGGGCGCATGACGCGATTTCTCGCCCTGATCGGAGCGGCCAGTTTCTCCGCCCTAGCCTTTCTTGGCCGACTTTCCTTTTTTGCCTTTGACAGCCTCCGCCACATCGTCACGCCACCGTTCTATGGCCGTGCATTCGGAACAGCATTGATCCAAATCGGCTTTCTGTCTCTTCCCGTCGTCGGCCTGACAGCGCTTTTCACCGGCGGTGCGCTCGCTTTGCAAATCTATGCAGGCGGTGCGCGGTTTAGCGCCGAGGCCGCCGTGCCGCAGATTGTCGCCATCGGGATGGTGCGCGAACTTGGTCCGGTCCTGGTCGGCCTTATGGTCGCAGCCCGCGTCACCTCCTCCATTGCCGCTGAAATCGCGACGATGAAAGTCACCGAACAAATCGACGCGCTCATCACCCTTTCGACCAATCCGATGAAATACCTTACAGCACCACGCGTTTTGGCTGCGACTCTGGTGACGCCCTTCCTCGTCGCGATTGGAGATACCATTGGCATCATGGGCGGCTACATCATCGGCACCGAACGTTTGGGGTTTGCCTCCGCCGCTTATCTGCAAAACACGGTAGATTTCCTTGAAACCAAGGACATCGCGTCTTCGCTCGTCAAAGGCGCGGCTTTTGGATTTATCGCCGCCCTAATGGGATGCTTTTTTGGTATGAATTCAGACCGAGGCGCCATGGGTGTTGGACGCGCAACAAAGTCCGCCGTGGTTGCGGCGTCCGTCCTCATCCTAGCCGCCAATTTTGTCCTGACGGAGGCGTTCTTCTCCGCATGATACAACTGTCAAATGTCCATAAATCATTCGGCTCAGCCGCAGTTCTACAAGGGGTCACGCTCGACATCGAACAAGGCCAAAGCCTTGTCCTGATTGGAGCCTCCGGCAGCGGCAAATCGGTTCTCCTTAAGTGCATCCTTGGGCTAGAGACTCCTGACAGCGGAACCATCACCGTCGATGGCAAACCCGCTAATCCTCCGCAATTCTTGGATCGTTTCGGCATGTTGTTTCAGGGCGCTGCCCTCTTCGACAGCTTGCCTGTCTGGGAAAACGTCGCGTTTCGCGCACTCCAAACAGGCCAAGACCGCCCGAAAGCAAAGAAACGGGCCATCGAAAAACTCGACCGCGTCGGTCTCTCCTCGAACGTCGCAGATCAATATCCCGCCGACCTCTCCGGCGGCATGAGAAAACGCGCCGGTTTGGCCCGCGCGATCTTTTCCGATCCTGACATCATCTTCTTTGATGAACCGACGACGGGCCTCGATCCAATCCGTGCGAACACGATTAACACGCTGATCCGCGGAGTTGTGGATGAGATCGGAGCCACGACTCTGACGATCACCCACGACCTCACGTCGGTCGACGCCATTGCGGACAAAGTGGCCATGCTGAAAGACGGCAAAATAATCTGGCAAGGGGTGCCAGATGAATTGCGCGCCTCCTCAAACCCGGACGTAGACGCTTTCGTTACTGGCCGCGCTGCCCCTTGACGGGGACCTCCGCGATACACAGGTTCATCGAGCACGCGTAAAGGACACCCATGCAACTTTTCCTCCGCATCGCAAACCTCAGCTTACTGGTTCTGTTCCCAATCGCTTGGTTTGCGCCTTTGTTGCGGGCGGGTCTGCTACCGCTTTTTGGTCTCTCCGAAATTAGCGTCATTTCAGGCATGCAAAGCCTATGGAAAACCGACGTCATCCTTGCGCTTTTGGTGTCATTTCTGGCGATCTTCGCACCCTACCTCAAAACAATCGGCCTCGCCTTAGTGCAGTTTAACCTGCTGAAAGACACAACATTGCCGGTGCTGACGTGGATCGGAAAACTCGCCATGGCCGATATCTTCTTGATCGCCCTCTATATCGTGGTCGTGAAAGGCATCGGTATCGGACAAGTCGAAACCGCTTGGGGCCTCTATCTCTTCACCGCCTGCATCCTCGCCTCAATCATCATCTCTGGTCTGACGAAATCCAGCGAAGCGACCCCGTCATCGTCTTTTGAGCCATAAATACCTCCGCCGGAGGCATCCGCCTCTCACAGCCAGAGCTAGTTTTTCCAATTTGGGCCTGTCTGTTCCGTTGCACAGCCCCACCCGATCAGGCACAACCGCGTCATGGCAAAAGATACATCCTATTCCTGTAGCGCCTGCGGGGCAGTCACCACCAAATGGTCCGGTCGCTGCGAAAGCTGTGGTGAATGGAATACGATCCACGAAGACAAAGCACTTTCCTCTGGCCCCAAAAAGAAGACTTTAGGCGGGCATCGCGGCAAAACCATCAACCTCACAGACCTTGCCACCGAAGAAAAAGAGCCCCCGCGTACCCATGCCGGTGTCGGCGAACTCGACCGCGTTCTTGGGGGTGGTTTGGTCAAGGCATCTGCCCTTTTGGTGGGCGGAGACCCCGGCATTGGGAAATCCACGCTCCTCCTGCAAGCCGCCGCAAAATTTGCCCGTAACGGGCTGAAAGTCATCTACATTTCTGGAGAGGAATCCTCTGCGCAAGTACAAATGCGCGCCCGTCGTCTTGGCCTCACAGAAAGCCCCGTTCAGCTTGCCTCTGAGACGAACTTGCGCGACATCCTCACCACATTGGAGACCGAAAAACCTGATCTCGCAATCATCGATTCCATTCAAACCATGTGGGCCGACAACGTTGAAAGCGCGCCCGGCAGCGTTAGTCAGGTCCGTGCCTCTGCCCATGAGCTAACAAATTTCGCAAAACGTCATGGGATTGCGGTCATCATGGTCGGCCATGTCACCAAAGAAGGTGCCATCGCTGGGCCGCGGGTGGTCGAACACATGGTCGATACGGTCCTCTATTTCGAAGGCGAACGTGGGCATCAGTTCCGCATTCTTCGCGCTGTCAAAAACCGGTTTGGCCCTGCAGACGAGATTGGCGTCTTTGAGATGACCGGCAAAGGGCTTGCGGAGGTCAAGAACCCCTCTGCTCTATTCCTCTCTGATCGCGGCGACCCAGCACCGGGTTCCGTTGTCTTCGCGGGCATCGAGGGCAGTCGCCCCATGCTTTGCGAGATCCAAGCGCTTGTGGCCCCTTCGCCACACAGCCAACCGCGCCGGTCTGTCGTGGGATGGGACGGTGGACGCCTCGCAATGATCCTCGCCGTACTCGAATCCCGATGCGGCGTCCCTTTCGCAGGATTGGACGTTTATCTCAATGTTGCTGGGGGTTTGCGCATTTCTGAACCGGCCGCCGACCTTGCCATTGCAGCGGCATTGATTTCCGCCCGGGAAGACGCGGCGCTGCCAAAAGATACGGTCATTTTCGGAGAAATCTCGCTCTCAGGCGCGCTCAGACCCGTCGCTCAAACCGAAAATAGATTGAAAGAGGCCGAAAAACTTGGTTTTACGTCCGCAATTTCGTCGCATTCACATAAGAAACACGCGACGTCCGGCATAAATCTGCGTCAAATGAGCGATTTGGCAGGGTTTGTAGAAGAGGTTTTCGGCGCCCGTTAGGCCGCCTGCAGGAGTTAGACCATGGAAGGGTTCACCATTGTCGACGGCGTCGTCGCCGCGATCATCGTTATCTCAGCTTTGCTGGCCTACAGCCGTGGATTTGTCCGCGAAGCGATGGCGATTGCGGGCTGGATCGGTGCAACCATCCTTGCGTTCATTTTTGCAGATCAGGTCGAACCATTGGTTCGTCAAATCCCAATTTTGGGCGATTTCATTGGCGACAGCTGCGAACTTTCCATCATCGCCGCCTTCGCACTGGTCTTCGCGGTGGCCCTTGTCGTGGTGTCTATCTTCACCCCCCTCTTTTCGACGCTCGTGCAGCGGTCCGCACTCGGCGGACTGGATCAAGGTGCCGGTTTCCTTTTCGGTGTTTTGCGCGGCATACTTTTGGTTGCTGTCGCTTTCTTTGTCTACGAAACGGTGCTTGCTACGCAAGACATAGCGATGATCGAAGACAGCCGCTCTGCAAAGGTCTTCGCCCGCCTCACAGGACAGGTTGAGGGGCAAGATCCTGAGGCTGCACTCAGCTGGATCACCACTCAGTACGAACAGCTTGTTGGTGCCTGCGGAGCCCCTGCAGCCGAATAACATCGGATCCCCCGCCACAAAGCTGACACATTTCGAACCAAAATGTGCCATTGGTCTGTAGTAGACGTGCGTAAACTAGTTATTAACGGACCTCCCATGCGTATTTTTTCCGTCGTCCTCACAGCATTCTTTCTGTTGTTCGCGACGTCTGCTTCGGCAGTCACTGTTTTGTTCGATTTCGAGCAAAACCTCTCAGATAACCAAACCTCGGTCGACTATGTAGAAAACGGCGTCACGCTGACTATCTCGTCAAGCGGTGGTCAAGTTCATCGCGCTGGCAACGGAATCGGCGTTCGTGGAAACCCCGAGGGCGCGCGCATCGGTCTTGGAGAACAGCTTACATTTTCTTTCGCTGGTTATCGCATTGACAGTTTCACGGCGACCGTTTGGGAACGTGGATCAGAAGATGAACGCTTCATTTTCGGGCCGGATGGGCAGCAAATCATTCTAGGCGGTACAAACGGAACAACGCTTCAGACGTTCACATCAAATCTTGCGGGCGGAGCGAGTAGTTTTACCATCCAGGGTGTAGAACCAAACGGCCCGGGCAACCGCGGAATCAAGATTGCCAATATCCAAGTCGAATTGTCTCAGGTGCCGCTTCCAGCATCCGGCTTTCTTCTCTTGATCAGTTTGCTAGGTCTTGGCGTTTACAAAAAGCGTAGAGCCTAAAATCTACTGACAAAAATTGAAAAAGCGGCGTATAAAATTGGCGCCGCTTTTTTTGTGCAACACTGAAGGGCGCCCCGCGCGCCTTTCACATGACATCCCCGATGTGAGCGGCTAAAGAGTTACCTATCTGTTACACAGGATTCGGAGCTGCCCCTTGTCCTCCCAAATGCCGCCCGCCCACCCTTTCGACGACGATAAGTTAAAGGAGGAATGCGGTGTATTTGGCGTTATCGGTGTTTCGGATGCTTCCAACTTCATAGCCCTTGGCCTTCACGCCCTGCAACATCGCGGGCAAGAAGCAGGCGGGATCGTCACTCATGATCCTGAGACTGGCTTTAATCAAATGCGCCGTTTTGGCTTGGTACGGGATAACTTCACCTCCGCCGACACTATGGCAAAAATCCCAGGTGGCATCGGAATTGGGCATGTACGCTACTCCACCGCTGGGTCCAAAGGCCAAACGGCGATCCGCGACGTTCAGCCGTTCTTTGGAGAGTTCTCCATGGGCGGTGCTGCCATCGCCCATAATGGGAACATCACCAACGCATTGTCGCTGCGCCGTGAACTGATCGAGCGCGGTTCCATTTTCCAAAGCACGTCTGACAGCGAATGTATCATCCATTTGATGGCCCGCTCCATGGGCCGCAACATCCCCGACCGGATGGAAGAGGCACTGCGCAAAGTCGAAGGTGCATTCTCGGTTGTCGCCATGACGCGAACAAAACTCATCGGCTGCCGTGATCCTTTAGGTGTGCGCCCATTGGTTTTGGGAAAAGTTGGTGAAGGCTGGGTGCTTGCCTCAGAAACCTGCGCCTTGGATATCATCGGCGCTGACTTTGTCCGCGAAATCGAACCAGGTGAAATGGTTGTCATTAATGGATCAGGCGTCCAAAGCCACTTCCCATTCCGTCCGGCAGCCTCTCGGTTTTGCATCTTTGAGCACGTGTACTTCAGCCGCCCGGACAGCCAGCTGGGCGGTCGATCCGTATATGAAACGCGGGAAAACATTGGCCGCGAATTGGCCAAGGAAAACCCGATTGAGGCTGATCTCGTCTGCCCCGTACCAGACAGCGGCACACCCGCGGCCATCGGCTACAGCCTAGAAAGCGGTATTCCCTACGCCATGGGCATTATCCGCAACAACTACATGGGCCGCACCTTCATCGAGCCGACCGAGCAGATCCGCAACATGGGCGTGCGCCTGAAACTCAACGTTAATCGCGCACTGATTAAAGGCAAGCGGGTGATCCTTGTCGATGACAGCGTTGTCCGCGGAACCACGAGCCGCAAAATAAAGGAAATGATCCTTGATGCAGGTGCCGCCGAGGTGCATTTCCGCATTGCCTCGCCGCCAACAGCTTGGCCATGTTTTTATGGGGTCGACACCCCACAACGCGAAAAACTCCTCGCCGCGACGATGTCTGAAGAGGAGATGCGCGAGCACCTCGGCGTCGATTCTCTGAAATTCATCTCACTCGATGGCCTCTACCGCGCCGTGGGAGAGGCCAATGGTCGGGACGCGAGCTGCCCCGCCTACTGCGACGCCTGTTTCTCCGGCGAATACCCCGTCGCGCCCTCGGATATGATCGAAGGCGGCTTTCAGATGAAAACCGCCGCTGAATAGCGCGCTTGACGCCAGCGGCGCAGCGGTCCAAAGACCGCGCATGACACAAATAGCCCTCATCACCGGTGCGTCTCGTGGCCTTGGCGCCGCTCTTGCCAAAGAACTTTCCCCAACACATCACGTTGTTGTCGTGGCGAAAACGACTGGCGCGTTGGAAGAGCTCGACGATGCGATCCAAACAGCGGGAGGCCAAGCAACGCTGGCCCCGATGGACATCACCATCGATGCGGCCATGCAGCAGCTCTGCCGGTCGATCTTCGATCGTTGGGGGAAACTTGATCTCTGGCTCCATACCGCGATCCACGCGGCCCCGCTCACACCTGCCGATCACATCGGGGAGAAAGACTTCTCTAAGTCAGTGGACATCAACATCACCGCAACCTCTCGCCTTGTTAAATATGTTGCCCCCTTGCTCGGGACCGATGGCCGAGCCGTCTTCTTTGACGATCCCCAAGCCGGCAACAGTTTCTTCGGTAGCTATGGCGCGACGAAAGCCGCCCAAATTGCCCTCGCCCGCAGTTGGCAAAGCGAAACCCGCAAGACAGGGCCAAAGGTATCCATCCTCACCCCGAACCCGATGCCAACTGCAACCCGCGCCCGCTTCTTCCCGGGAGAAGACCGCTCGCCTCTCTTTGCACCCGAAGCCGAAGCAAAACGCCTTCTCTCCTCTTTTGAGTGAAAATACTTCCGCCGGAGGCACCGTCCGGCCGGATGGCCGGACCAAAGTCGCGCGCTGCGCAGCTGCTCAATTTCGCAAGCTCTGAGTCCGCAGCGCCACAACGCATAGAAGTTACCTCAAGCAGTCTTGCCGCCCCTCCTTGCGCCCTCTACCACAAAGTCACAACCGCAAAGGGCAAGCACATGCGTATCTTGATCACCAATGACGACGGCATCGATGCACCGGGCCTCAAAACCCTAGAAGCCATTGCCGAAACCGTCGCTGGAGAAAATGGTCAGGTTTGGACCGTCGCACCCGCCTTCGAACAATCAGGCGTCGGCCATTGCATCAACTACACGCGCCCCACGATGACAGCCCAATACGGCACGCACCGCTTCGCCGTTGAGGGATCACCAGCCGATTGCGTGCTCGCGGGCATCCATCACATGATGAAAGACACACCACCCGATCTCATCCTGTCAGGTGTGAACAGAGGTAACAACGCAGGTGAGAACACGCTCTATTCCGGCACTGTCGGCGCTTGTATCGAAGCCGCCTTGCAAGGTTACAAATCGATAGCCCTCTCGCAATACTACGGCCCAGACAACCGCGGCCTCGATGATCCGTTCGAAGCCGCCGCCGCGCACGGGGCCGAACTGGTTCAGCAGCTCCTCGACAACGGCGGATGGGATGGCGCGGATTATAAGCTATTTTTCAACGTCAATTTCCCGCCGACCTCCGCCGACACTGTAAAAGGCATCAAAGCCGTCTCTCAAGGATTCCGGCACGACGTGACATTCGGTGTGACCTCACAAACCTCGCCCTCTGGCCGCAACTACCTCTGGGTCAAGGGCGGACCACAAAACCAACCCACCCTGCCCGGCACAGACGTCCACGCCAACTTGGATGGCTACATCTCTGTCACGCCGATGCGTGCGGACCTCACAGACTATAGCCGCCTCGCGACCTTACAGGACATCTTCAGGTGACATTCGACGCCGAAACAAAGATGCAGTTTCTCTTCGCCCTTCGAAGCAAGGGCGTGACAGACGCGCGCGTCCTCAGCGCTGTCGAAGCGGTGGACCGCGCCGTCTTTATGCAAGGTCTGTTCTCAGAACGCGCCTATGAGGACACGCCTCTGCCGATCTCTTGCGGTCAAACCATCAGCCAACCCTCTATCGTCGGCATAATGACCCAAGCCTTGGCTGTCACACCGCGTGACAAAGTGCTCGAAGTGGGAACCGGATCCGGCTATCAGGCCGCGATCTTGAGCCAATTGGCCCGTCGCGTGTACACAGTCGACCGCTACCGCCGCCTTGTTCAAGAGGCGCAACGTATCTTCGATGGGCTTGGCATCACCAATATTACGGCAATGACCGCAGACGGCAGCCACGGTTTGCCAGAACAGGCCCCCTTTGACCGCATTCTGTTGACCGCCGCCGCCGAAGACCCACCCGGCCCCTTGCTCGCGCAGCTTCGTGTTGGAGGCATCATGGTTCTGCCCGTTGGGCAGTCGGATGCGGTCCAGAGTCTGATCAAAGTCACACGGCTCGAAAAGGGCTATGACTACGAAGAGCTGCGCAATGTCCGTTTTGTCCCCTTGATTGAAGGGCTCGGGAAGGACTAGAACCATAGGTGAATGACCCCAAAAATAAGGGGCAGCACGATGAGGAGCAGAGCAATGGCACTCAACCGACTTTTTTGGACCGGCGCGGCGGCGGTCACACTTGTGGCATGTGATACCGTACCAGACTTCGATCTGCGCGATCTGGGCAACGGATTTGACACCAGCGCCGCAGTTGCCAATTTGCCGGATCGTCCGACGCCAGATGCGCGCGGTGTCATCTCTTATCCGAATTACCAAGTTGTCGTTGCTCAAAGGGACGACACGATCCGTACGATCGCAACGCGATTGAATCTGAACGCTACGACACTCGCCTCCTTCAACGGGATCGGGCCGGATGTTGCTCTCAGACAGGGCGAGATCATTGCCTTGCCAAGCCGCGTTGCCGAGCCTGCGGGCGGCCCTATCCAAACGTTGGATATTGCATCAGTTGCGACCACAGCCCTCGACCGTGTCGACAGCGGTCAGCCAACGGTGACCACATTGCCGTCTGCACCTGCAGCAGCACCTGCCCCCACACAAACATCGCCAGAACCTATTCAACACCGCGTTCAGCCGGGTGAAACCATCTTCCAAATTGGCCGTCTTTATAACGTGCCGGTTCAAAACCTCACGGAATGGAACGGATTAGGGTCCGATCTGACCATCCGCGAAGGTCAGGTCCTACTGGTGCCGCGAGCAGGTGAAAGACCGCCCGCACCCACCTCAACCAACGACGTGTCCGAGCCGGGAGCAGGTTCAGAAACGCCTGTTCCACCAAGCGCGACTGTGCCGCTCCCCGAAGACGACACCATCCCTTTGGTCGAGCCGACGCCAACGCCTGAGGCGCCGGACCTTGGCACTGCCACGCAAGAACCGGCAAGCTCAGCGCGGTTTATTCGCCCCGTTGAAGGCAGCGTCATAAGGGCATTTGCGCCAGGCCGAAATGAAGGCATCGACATCGGTGTCGCCGCCGGAACAGCTGTAAAGGCGGCTGACGCTGGATCTGTCGCCGCCGTCACGACAGATACCAATGGCGTCGCTATCGTCGTGATCAAACACGCTGACAACCTACTGACCGTTTACACAAACCTCGAAGGTCTAACGGTTGAGAAGAACGACAGCGTCAGCCGTGGCCAAACCATCGGTACGGTCAAGGCCGGCGACCCGAGTTTCGTCCACTTCGAAGTCAGGCGCGGGCTCGAAGCGCTCGACCCCGCTGAGTTCCTGCCGTAAGCCAATGGATGGCTTATTCGTTCACCGACGAATAAGCCTCCATCAAAGCCGCTGAGAAGCCAGATGCTTCCATCCGATCAAGCTGCGCTTCGATCATTCCACATTCCTGAGTGATTTGGGTAGACATTTCCTCGGTCATGCCTTCCGGCAGCATATTCGCCATGTCGTCAGAATCGGTGAATTCGGTCATCGTCATATCGGCTGCCGCTTCAATCACGGCGTCCATGCGATCCATCATGTCATCAATCGCGTCACTACCAATTTCGGCGTCAAAACGATCCAAAATACAGGTAGCGGCTTCGCGCGCCACGTCGTTCCAAGCATCCATAGGAATAGCTGCTCGGATGATGTCACCATCACCGCCGGCTTGCTCGACTTCTTTGGCCATCATCTCGCCCATCAAGGCGTTCATTCGGTTTGAGACCTCCTCAAACCGTTCCAGCTGGTCGGCCAATGCGATGGATGGCGAAAGCAAAACCGCCGCGACAAGAATTCGTAGTTTCATAAAAATAATCCCTTTCGAAAAATCTCCGAAAGAGTGGCACTGAAACGTGATCCAAACAAGTCAGTCAAAACAACTTTGCAAATTAAATCAGAATCTTACGCCCTTGCGCCCCGCAAGATCGACAAAATACTGCCAAGCGACCCGACCTGACCTGCTGCCCCGCGTCGCCTGCCACTCAATCGCCTCTGCACGCAGATCTTCATCCGAAATCTCGACCCCATGAGAATCGCAATATCCTCGGATCATGGCGAGATACTGATCTTGGTCACATGGATGGAAGCCAAGCCAAAGTCCAAAACGGTCCGAAAGTGAGACCTTTTCCTCAACCGCCTCGCCCGGCGTGATCGCAGTCGACCGTTCATTCTCGATCATATCGCGCGGCATGAGGTGGCGACGGTTTGAGGTCGCATACAGCACGACGTTATCAGGACGCCCTTCGATCCCGCCATCCAAAACAGCCTTGAGCGACTTATAGTGCGCGTCATCGTGGCTGAACGAGAGATCGTCGCAAAACATGATAAAGCGATGCCGCGCCCCGCGCAGCATGTTCAGACAACGCCCAATGGTGGGCAAATCTTCGCGCTGAACCTCTACGATCTTGAGGTCGGGATACTCCACCCCCAGCTTACCGTGGATGGCTTTGACAAGGCTGGATTTACCCATCCCACGCGCACCCCAAAGGAGCGCGTTATTCGCCGGTAAGCCTTTGGCAAACTGTTCGGTATTGGCCATCAGCGTGTCGCGCGACCGATCAATTCCAACCAAAAGGTCGACATCGACGCGATTGACTTCCGGCACAGGGGCCAACCGATCAGGGTCCGGATGCCAGACAAACGCATGGGCTGCGTCGAAATCTGGAGCGGCAATAGGCGCAGGGCTCATCCGGTCCAGTGCGTCTGCAATCCGATCTAGCGGATCACTCACTTCGCGGCTTCCTCTTCGATGTCTTCATCGTCTTCGATATCATCGAACAGGCTTTCGCCTTCTCCGATCACCCCTTCGGCGCGCGCCTGACGGTCCTTTTTCCGCTCAACTGCGGCAACAAGGTGGATCGAAATTTCATAGAGGCCGTAGACGACCGTAAAGAGGATTACCTGTGTGACAACATCAGGTGGCGTAACCAGTGCAGCAACCATCAGGATGCCAACAACCGCGTATTTCCGCGTGTTACGCAGACCACGCGAGCTGGCCAATCCGGCGGTCCCCATCAAGGTCAGCAGAACAGGCAACTGGAAGCAAAGACCAAAAGCCACGATCATTTTCAGAGTAATATCAAGGCTTTCATTCACCTTACCGATGAACACGATGTCGATGCCTGCATCTTCTGTGGTCGTCGGAAGTGCTGCACCACCCCCCGCACCGGGAAGCAGCGCAGCCCCGTCCGCAGGTGGTTGGAAGTTTTCATTGATAAGCGCTTGGACCATCGACGGAATATCCGCAAAGCCGAGGAAGAAGGTCATCGCAAGCGGTACAACAACGTAATGGGCGAATACAGCGCCCAAAAGGAAGAGGAAAGGCGACGCGATCAGGAATGGAAGGAACGCATTCTTTTCGTTCTTATAAAGCCCCGGCGCCACAAACCGCCAAAGCTGGAACGCGATGACAGGAAAGGCGAGGATCAAACCACCCACGACCGAAATGCGGACCAGCGTGAAGAAATACTCTTGCGGCGCGGTGTACTGCATCACTGGATTAGGATCACCCAGCGCGCGCAATGTTTCTTCGATCGGTATGAGCAGAAAGTCTAGGATCGTGCTACCGAAACTGAAGCATATGATCATAGCGACCAAAAACGCACCGACCGAGCGGATCAGGCGTGTGCGAAGTTCCGCCAGATGCTCAATCAACGGGGCGGAACTGTCTTCAATCTCGTCCGTTGTGCTCATGTCTCAGCCTTTGGTTTGGGCTTTGGTTTCGCTTTCGCCTTTGGGGCTGCTTTTGGTTTGGAAGCCGCCTTCGGCTTGGCCTTCGTCGCCGCCTTAGGCTTCGGTTTGGACGCTGGCTTCGGGGTGGCCTCCGCTGCTGCCTTTTCCGCCGCTTCACGTTCCATACGTTCCGTGGCCGCTTTTGCCATCGCCTCGTCGATCTTCTTTTTGTCAGCTTGGCGCTGTTCTGACAGCTTCGCCGTCTCAGACCCCTCTTTGAAGGTTGACGTGACGCTGTCTTTGATCGCGTCCGTTCCAAATTTGGTTGGATTGGTGGCTGCGCGGATCGTCTTGTTGATGTCATTCACGCCAGAGTCTTCTGCCGCCTGCTCCATCGCGCGGCTGAACTCGCGGGCCATTCGACGGGCTTTACCCGTGAATTCCCCAACAGACCGAAACAGACCCGGCAGGTCTTTCGGTCCCACAACGATGAGCGCAACAACGCCCACCACCATAAGTTCACCCCAGCTGAGTCCGAACATACGACTTAGGCTTTGTCTTTTTCTTCAGCAGGTGTGACGTCCTTGGCTTCTGCCAAGCTGTCTTCAATCTCTTGTTTGCCGTCATCAACTCCACGCTTGAACGCTGTGATACCTTTGCCGACTTCACCCATCAGTGACGAAATCTTGCCACGGCCAAACAAAACCAAAACCACAACCGCGATCAGCAGCAGGCCAGGAAGTCCGATATTGTTGAGCATCTCTCAATCTCCTCTTTCTGAGCGCCAAGGCTCATGTCTGAGGTGACAAATAGGCCTCCACATCGCCCGAGGAAAGGGCAAATTGGCATTACTTGGCGCCAGAAAGCCCTTTTTTTATTGAGTTTTTCATTTTTTGTGCCATTTTTCTGTCAGTTGACAGAAAAATGACAAAACAGATCTAAAATGCGCCGATCTGACCGCCTTATGACCCTCATCCAGATTCTTCGTGATGGATCGCTCCATAAAGCTGAAGATTTGGCAAAAAGAACAGACGTATCCTTACGGACGATCTACCGCGATATGGACACGCTTGCGGCTTCTGGCGTTCCCATCGAAGGGGAGCGTGGCGTTGGCTATCGCGTCATGGCAGCGATCACCCTGCCCCCTTTGAATTTGACAATGACAGAGGTTGAGGCGCTGCACCTTGGCCTCATGGCTGTCAGCACCTCAACCGACCCCGATCTAACGCAGGCGGCGAAGGATCTAGCGCGCAAACTCGACAGCGTCATGCCCGAAGATCCTAGTAAAGCGCCTGAGGGCTTTAACCTCGCTGTTTATCCCTTCGCGGATGCTGCACGAGGGTTCCAGCATCTTCCGACCATTCGGCAAGCCATTCGAACGCGGCAAAAACTGTCTGTTACGCTGGATGATAAAATACGAACATTGCGCCCGCTCCAACTCGACTATTGGGGGCGCTTGTGGACCTGTGTGGCGTGGTGCGAGACCACGCAAAGCTTTGATGAGTTGCGCGTCGATCAAATCAGCGATCTGCGTATCTTACCGGGGCTTTTCGTCGATGAAGCCGACAAGTCTTATGCGGCCTACCTTCGGCAAAAAGGCTAGAGCCAATCGGCCACATTGGCGACCATTGGACGAAAGTAGGCTACCTGCCGGCCTTCGATCACATCTGGACCCTCCCATGGGGCAACACCATGGATAAGATGCCTGTGCAGCAAGACGACTTGTCCGGGCCGCATACTGACCTCAACACGCTTGCAGGTCTCAAACACCTCACGCCGAGCGGTTTGGTAGACATCTGTTACGTCTTGATCGCCCCAAGATCGCGGCTCAACACCCTCAAATACCTTAGAAAAAGCGCGTCCCATCACAAGATGACTATCGGGCCAAACGACCAAAGGGCTAGACAGCACGTCGTTCAACGGCAGCCCGACGATGAACGCATGGGGTTCGCGAAGATGTCGGCGACGGTTCGCCCCTTCCGGCAGCAATCCATCCATATGCGCTGCATCCCGTTTCACCCGAAACCGATGCGCCGCGTCGCTTTCATCGGGGTCTTGGCGCGGATAGCCATCATAGACGATTGAGACCTGCGCCTTATGCCATCCATCAAACTCCGGATGTGCGCTGAGATCATCCATCCAAGCGCCACCTAGCGTAGCGCCACGAATACTGCCTTCTGTGTTGTTCGGCAGAGCATCCACACCAACAAACCATGTGCGTCCGTGTCGTCGTAGGCTGACGTCCAGAGTTTCAACAACGCGACGCGCTGAATTAACCCACTCATTTACATAAGGGTCGGCATCGAACACTTTGAAACCGTTGATCAAAAACTCAAACTCACGCAATCAAGCAGCCTGCCGCGTGACAAAACCCAGAGCCCTTTCCACAACGTCGCATCCTGCTCCGTCTTTATGCGCATTCTCCGAGAGATAGCGCCGCCACATCCGCGCACCCGGTCTTCCTTGAAAGAGTCCCAGCATATGGCGGGTAACATGGTGCAGCTTGCCACCTGTCTCAAGGTGCTGGTCGATGTAAGGCAACATCTCCGTGACCACCGTTTCCGCAGTCGGTCCATCATTGCCGCCAAATATCCGCCGATCCGCATCAAGCAGAATGTCGCTGGGCGTATGATAGGCCGCGCGACCGATCATCACACCATCCAGGGCGTCCAAAAACGGTTCAGCTTGTTCGAGGCTCTCGATCCCACCGTTGATCGACAGATGCAGATGCGGGAACACCGCTTTCATCTCATGCACCAAAGGATAATCAAGCGATGGAATATCGCGGTTCTCCTTCGGGCTGAGACCTTGCAGCCAAGCTTTGCGTGCGTGGATCGTAAAGCGCCCTACGCCTGCACTGCTGACCCGGGCTAAGAAATCCGGCAACACGTCTGTTGGCTCTTGATCATCGACGCCAATGCGGCACTTCACCGTAACAGGCACATCCACCGCGGCAATCATCTGGGCACAGCACTCCGCGACCAAAGCTGGCGTCTCCATCAGGATCGCACCAAACGACCCCGATTGCACGCGATCCGATGGACAGCCGCAATTCAGATTGATCTCATCATATCCGTAGTCCTCGGCAATCCTCGCGGCCTCTGCCAACTGCTTAGGATCGGACCCGCCAAGTTGAACGGCAACAGGATGCTCTGTTTCGTCAAATCCCAGGAGCCTATCCCGATCGCCATGAATAACTGCGGGTGCCGTCACCATCTCGGTATAGAGCAACGCATGTTTGGACATACGACGAAACAAGTAACGGCAATGCCGATCCGTCCAATCCATCATTGGCGCGACGGAGAGGCGGGCATGGTGCTCCAATCTTTGCGGCGTCTTTTCAGTCACTTGAACAGATCCGAGTTTCTTCGACGCGCCTTCTAACATAGTTGCTTGGGTAAGCGGAGGCCCAAAATGTCCTGAGAGCGGGGCGAAACATGCTAATAAAAGAAGAACGGCCCCGCTAAGGGGCCGCCCAATTCAAATTCTACAGAAGATTATTCTGTAATCTGCATCCGCAAAACTGTGACGCCAGCATCGTTCGTGAAGGCCAAAATCTGGTCATTGCGCACGTAACCTGTCGACACGGACAAAGCGTCAATGATGTCTTGTTCAAGAGTCATTTTGCCTTCTTCACACAGCTTTTTTGTCCCTGCGAACGCTGCGGGCATGGTCAAAACACCGTCTTCGGCCGTCAGCGAGCCTGCAAAGTTGTTACAGCCAGCATATAGGCCGAAATTGCCTTCTTCATCGATCATCATCACGGGTGGATCTTCTGTCACCAACAAACGACCGGTCACTTCATAGATTGTCCAAGTTTCACCGTAGATGGACTGGTCATCTGCATCACCCATATCAGCCTGCACTGGCATCGCCTCCAAGACGATCTCTGTTTTGTCAGGCGCACCGCGGGTTAGGACCATGTACGCGGTTGTTGAACGGAACAGCACTTCGTCACCCAAAAGGATTTTCGCAGCCACCGTATAGGTATGCCGGTCATCGATCAGATCAGAATCGTAAGCAATCTCGACCCGGCGTGGTACACCACCAAGCCGGAAACGTTGGGATGCCATCCGGATCGACGGCGCGTCGGCACGGGATGTATCCAACAGCTCAACCTCGAGCACCGCTTCTTCGGGAAGCAGGATGCGTTCTCGATACGAGATTGTCGCTTCTAGGTGGAAAGTATCCGCAACCGCCATCGAAGCTGTTGCAAGAAACGCGCCACCAATGGCCGCAAGCATCTTTGTTCTAAACATTGTTCGTCTGTCTCCCTGGCTTTATGCCTCAAACGCTAACATGCAGTTTGTCGGTTGAGAAATCCACAGTTGTAAATCACTCTTCCAACATCGCCTATCCGAACAAAGATAAGTGCTCTTTTCGCTTGATAACAGGAGTGCGCCCCCTCGCCCTTACGTCAGTTCCGGTTTAGGGACAGGGCATGAGTAAGCCATTTGAGATCTTTGCGGCCACCGTCCCGGGCATGGAAACCACCCTTAAGGAAGAAGCCGTCGAAAAGGGTTTCAAGCACGCCAAAGCCGTCCCAGGTGGCATCGCTTTCATGGGCCACTGGACATCTGTTTGGCGCGCCAATCTGCAACTGCGGGGCGCCATGCGAATTCTCGCACGCATCAGTCAGTTTCGAGCCTATCACCTCGCAGAATTGGACCGCCGCGCCAGTGAGTTTGATTGGAGCACAGTTCTGAAAGTTGGGGAACCGGTGCATGTAGAGGTCACAACCCGAAACTCAAAAATCTACCACCAAGGCGCCGCAGCGGAGCGGATTGAAAACGCGATCAGGACGCAGATCAAATGTCCCATTGTCAGAGAAGCGTCTGTCGGTATTCGGGTCCGAATTGAGAACAACATGTGCACCCTGTCGGTCGATACATCGGGCGAGTCGTTGCACAAACGGGGGGCAAAGGCTTTTGTTGGCAAGGCACCGATGCGGGAGACGCTTGCGTCCCTGTTTTTGCGGCAATGCGGGTACTCGGGTGATGAACCTGTTTTCGATCCGATGTGTGGGTCCGGTACGTTCGTTTTGGAAGCTGCCGAGATCGCAAAGGGTTTAGCGCCAGGCCGGAATCGAGAATTCGCTTTTCAGAAATTGGCGAGCTTTCAGCCTGACCGGTGGCAGACGTTGCTCGCAGATCTGACGCAACAAACTACACCGTTTGTTTTCACCGGCTCAGACCGCGACGAAGGTGCGATCAAAGGCGCGCTTGCAAACGCCCAGCGCGCAGGTATCGAAGACTGCACGCGTTTCAAATGCCAAAGCTTCAGCGATGCGTTGCCAGCTGATAGACCGCCCGGCCTTGTTATGATCAATCCTCCCTATGGTGACAGGATCGGAAATAAACGGCAGCTTTTTGGCCTCTATGGGGCACTCGGCAAACAGCTCTCCACTCATTTCAAAGGATGGCGCGTTGGCCTCATCACCACCGACAATGGATTGGCAAAGGCTACGGGCCTCCCTTTCAGACCGACGGATGCTCCTATCCCGCATGGCGGACTTCGCGTGACCTTGCATCAAACAAACCCGCTCACCTAGCGGGATGGCGGGTGGGGCGCATCTGCCGAATAGGCAGACAGCGGCATCAACATCACAGCTTCACAGCTTCGCCCGTCTCTGCACTCTTTTGCGCCGCCAAACCAATCTCAACCGCGCGCGCGCCATCTTGCAGCGACACCTCAATCCCGCCTTCGCCACGCACAGCCGCGTTGAACTTCATATGCTGGTAGTAGGTCGACCCATTGTGATCCCCCGCATCCAACAACGTCGGATCAACCGGTATCTCTGATTCCAACGGCCCCTTAGGAGCACGAGGCGATATCACCAACTTAGGCACAGGTGGTTTGCCCAGCGCCTTTGGCCAGAACCGGCCTGGCCCGGGTACAAAGCACTCGATCTTGCCCTTTGGACCAACGGCCGCGATCTCTTCTTGAAACTCTGATCCTTCAGCGAACATGCAAAGCTCCAACATCGCCCGCGCACCGCTTTCAAAATCCACGATGACATAGCCATTGTCCCAGATGTCCGGCACGCGTCCATCATACCGCTCATCCAGATGGTTCATGGCTTGCCCAGCAGAGGCCATCACCCGCACAGGTTCGGACTTCAAAATCAACCGCATCAAATCAAAGAAATGGCAGCATTTCTCGACCAAAGTGCCACCCGTATTTTCGTTAAAGCGGTTCCAATCACCGATCTTAGGCAGGAACGGAAACCGATGCTCTCGGATCGTCAACATCGCGATGCCACCCGTCGCCTGTTCGGCCTGTTCGATCAAAGCGGCAACGGGTGGCATATAGCGATATTCCATCGCCACCCAAACCGGATGCGGATAGCCGTCAAACAATGCATCTAGGTCAGCCTTATCCTCAGGCTTCGTATAAAGCGGTTTTTCGCAGAGAACCGGCAAAGGGCGTTTCGCAACGATTTGCTTCAACTGCCCCACATGCTCAAAATTCGGACTCACAATGACCAAAGCATCCAGATCCGGCCGCGCTAACAAATCATCCAAACTCTTCGCAACATAGGCACCACCCGCCAACTCCGCAGAGACTACTGCCAGCTGGCGATGCGGATCATAGACGGCAACAACGTCACCTTGCGGCAGCAGGTTGATGTTTTTCACATGCTCCTGCCCCATCATGCCACAGCCGATCAGCCCATATTTGACCTGTTCCAACACCCTATCCTTTGCCCATACGCGACATGTACCGCGCTTTGTTGTTATCAAACCATGTCCGCGAGAATTCGACCGGTTGGCCGGCACTGTCCCAACTCACCCGTTCGATGTAGCCGCAGGCCTGCCCACTGTCCAAGCCGAACCTCGGGTCTGCCCACTCCGGCACCTGCCCGACCCCAATTTCATCAGCAACAGAGGCGACAATGACGCCAAGCTGTTCCCGATAATAGAGGTAGAGCGAGTCTGACAAATCATCCCGCGTGATGTGATCCCGCAATCCGCCATCCAGCCAAATCTCTTCGACCGCAATTGCATCTTCATCCAAATGTCGCAATCGGCGAATCCTGTGGCCTTCACCGGACAGTCCAAAGAACGGCGCATTGCTTGGTTTTTCCATGCGCTCGACCGACAAAACCTCAGCTGTCGGCAAACCACCTCCGCCGACTTTCTCCAATCGGAAGAACGCATAGACCGACGCGACCTGTGGCCGGTGGCGAACATAATTCCCCGACCCTTGGATACGTTCAAGCATCCCCTTGGCCTCCAAATCTGCCAAGGCTTTGCGCAAAGTCCCGACGGCAACGCCGAGTTCAGTTGCCATATCGCGCTCAGGCGGCAAACGCGCGCCGTCCGCGATGTGTCCCGCGGCGATCTCACGGATCAACCGTTCGCTTATTTGCACATAAATCGGCAGCGCCTGAGGTGTCGCGGATTGCGTCATGACGACCGCCCCTCCCGTGGCTTCGCCAAATTGATACACTATTGCTGCACATAAAAACCCGTGCTACGCATTTGGCAAGAGGATTCTTTGGGGGGACACGATGAGCCAGATCGTACCAGTGACAAGCGCTGATCTGGATGCAGCTGAAGTCAGCTGGTTTTCCGCCCTTTGCTCAGATGACTACCAATTCCTAGGTGTGCCTGATAGCGATCTTCGTTCGTCTTGGCAGCATTGCCGCGACATTGCCCTCACGGCCGAGGAACAAGGTTTCCGGAACATCCTTGCCCCGTCTTCGTACCAAGTCGGCCAAGACACACTAAGCTTTGTCGCTGGGATGGCTCCGCTCACCAGCAAGATGAACTTCCTCGCCGCGATCCGCTGCGGCGAGATGCAACCCATTATGCTCGCCCGAACAGTCGCCACGCTCGATCACATGCTCAAAGGGCGCTTAACACTCAACGTCATTAGCTCAGATTTCCCCGGAGAGGTGGCCGCAAGCGCGTACCGTTACAAACGCAGCCATGAGGTCGTTGAAATCTTGCGCCAAGCGTGGACCCAAGACGAAATCAATTTCCAAGGCGAAGTCTACAATTTCGAAAACGTGCCCACGGGCCCCGCCAAACCCTACCAACAAAACGGCGGGCCACTTCTCTATTTCGGCGGTTACTCCCCTGCGGCACTCGAACTCTGCGGCGCGCAATGTGACGTCTATCTGATGTGGCCAGAGACCAAGGACATGCTGACCCAGCGCATGAAAGATGTGCATGCCGTCGCTGAACGCCATGGTCGAACGCTGGACTATGGTCTGCGGGTACACATGATCGTGCGCGACACCGAAGCAGAAGCGAAAGAATATGCCGACTACATCGCGTCAAAGCTTGACGATGAATACGGCAAACTGATCCGCGACCGCGCTCATGACAGCATCTCACTTGGTGTAGCCCACCAAGCCCGCGCCCGCGAACTCGCCGACAAATACGGCTACACCGAACCCGGCCTCTGGACAGGTGTGGGCCGCGCCCGCTCTGGCTGCGGGGCCGCCCTCGTCGGGTCAACCGATCAAATCTTAAGCAAAATCGAGGACTATCAAAAGATGGGCATCCGTGCTTTCATCTTCTCAGGCTACCCGCATATCGACGAAGCAAAGCACTTCGGAAAACGCGTTATGCCAGAGCTAATAACCTGCTCGCTGCCGCACGCTTATGGTCGTGTGCCAGCAGAGACACCCGCAACCCCTCTGGGCACAGGACCGCGCACTTGAAACGCATCACGATCACCAAAGACCTCTCCTTTAGCCAAATCATCTACGGCATGTGGCGCTTGGCAGAAGCGGAAGATACCTCCCCCGCCCATGTTCAGGCGAAAATCGAAAGCTGCCTTGAACAAGGCATCACAACCATGGACCAAGCCGATATCTACGGCGGCTATGAGGCTGAAGAGGTGTTCGGGAATGCGCTCAAAGCGGCGCCGCATTTGAAAGACAAAATCGAAGTTGTCACCAAATGCGACATCCTGATCCCTGCCGGTCGCTACGCCAACGTCAGCGGCAAATTCTATGACACCAGCCGCGCGCATATTGTCGCGTCAGTCGATCATTCGCTGCGCCTGATGAATATCGACCGTATCGACACGCTTCTGATCCACCGACCCGACCCGTTCATGGATCATCACGAAACCGGCGCGGCTCTGGACGAAGTGATCGCCTCTGGCAAAGTGCGCACCGTCGGCGTGTCCAACTTCAAACTGCACGACTGGACCCTGCTTCAGTCCGCGATGAAAAATGAATTGGTCACAAACCAAATCGAACTCTCGCTCACCGCGTATGAGGGTTTCACCAACGGCGATGTCGCATACCTGCAAGAGCGCAACATTCCGATCATGGCGTGGTCCCCCCTTGGCGGCGGCAGCCTGATGACTGGCACAGGGCCGATCCAAGACGCGATGACCAAAGTCGCAACCGAGAATGATGTAGACACCGGAGCCGTCGCTGTCGCCTGGCTACTCGCGCATCCCGCAAACATCATGGCGGTCATGGGCACCAACAACTTGAGCCGCATCGGCAAACTCTCCGACGCGCTTAAGGTCAAAATGGACCGTGAAACCTGGTTCGAACTTTACACCGCCGCCCTCGGCGCGGAGGTGCCATAATGGACGCAGGTACCATCGCCAGCTTTGACCCAAGCACCGACGCAGGCAGCTTCCGCGGCGCATTGGGCACTTTTGTCACCGGCGTAACGCTCGTCACAACCGACAGCCCGGAAGGCCCTGTTGGCATCGTCGCAAACAGCTTTGCCAGCGTGTCCCTAGACCCACCTTTGGTCCTTTGGTCGCCCGCCAAAGTCTCCAAACGTTTTGAACATTTCGCAGGCTCGCGCCGCTTCGCAATCCACGTCCTGTCCGCAGACCAACGCGACGTCTGCGCCGCCTTCGCAAAATCAAAAACCGCCTTCGAAAGCGTCACGTGGACCAAGTCCCACTGCGGCATGCCACTGATCGACGGCGCATTGGCGACCTTCGAATGCAATCTGCACGCCACCCATGACGCCGGAGACCATGTCATCATTGTCGGCGAAGTCACCCGCTGCACCCACAGCACGGGCACACCATTGGTCTTTCATGGCGGAAAATACGGGGAGTTCAACGAAACCTGATCTTCCTCTTGCCAAAAATACCTTGGCGGAGGCGCGCCAGCGCCGGGGGCAAAGCCCCAACACCAAAAAAGAATGCGGCGTCAGCCGCACCGCATAACAAGAAGGGCAAAAGCCCCAAAATATGAACAAGGGAGGAGCTGACAATGTCAGTCTTGTTCGGGGCCCTTTGGCCCTTGGAAAGAATAAACAATGTCCTTTTGGGCATCGGGAGGGTCATTGCGATCATCGCGTTGGCTGTCATGGTCTGTCTGATTTTGGGACAGGTCTTCTTTCGCTACGTTCTGAACGATGCCCCAAATTGGACAGAAGAAGCCGCCCGCTTTGGAATGCTCTGGATGACAGGCTTGATGGCCCCCTCTGCCATGCGCATGGGTGGATTTGTTGCGATCGACATGCTCGAACGCGCACTTCCAACCGCTCTCTCCCGCCTTTTGACGCTGTTCCTCCTCTTCATATCTCTGGGCGTTCTCCTGATCGCTTGGGACAAGGGCCTCAACAATCACGTCGATAGCCTCTCGGGCCGTGGATCTTCGGCGTCCTTACGCATCCCGCTTGAGATGTTTGGCGGAGAAAACATCAAGTTCCGCAACAATTGGCAATTCGCATCGCTCTTTGTTGGCGTGAACTTGATGATCCTTGTCGCGATTGAATTGATCATCCGGCAGTTCATCATAATCGGCGGACGCGGTGATGAGCTGACACTCCTCAACGACGAAAACGCAGTGAGGGTTGACTGATGCTGATATGGTTCCTTCCCGTCTTCCTCGTCCTGATCATGATCGGCCTGCCGGTGGTTTTTGCACTCCTCGCAGCCCCGGGTGCCTTGCTCATCTTTGATGGCCAAGAACGTCAGCTCTCAGTGCTCTATCGTAACCTCTACAATGGGATGGACAGCTTCCCGCTGATGGCGTTGCCCTTCTTTATGCTCGCGGGCGAGATTATGAACCGCGGGGGCATCACAACCCGTCTTGTCGAATTCAGCCAAGCGTTCATGGGCCATTTGCGCGGCGGCCTTGCTCATGTGAATATTTTGTCGTCCATCCTGTTCGCGGGGCTCTCCGGCTCCGCAGTGGCTGACACCTCAGCACTCGGATCAACCCTGATCCCTGCGATGGAAAAGAACGGTTATACCCGAAAATTTGCCGCAGCCATTACCGCCGCATCCTCTGTCATTGGCCCGATCATTCCGCCATCCGGCATTATGATCATCTACGCGTATGTGATGGGTGAAAGCGTCGCAGCACTCTTCCTTGCGGGCATCGTCCCCGGCGTAATGGTTGGTGTTGGATTGATGATCATGGTTCGCCTTATGGCAGACCGCTACGACCTGCCGAAAGCGGAGCGGATCGTCACCAAAGACCAAACCATCACACCCTTGGAGAGCGTCGTCAGCTGGGGTTTGATCCGCATCAATATCGCAGGCCTGCTCTATGCCTTCTCTGGCCTAGTCACGATGTTCTTGCCAACAGAGCCTTCAAACTGGCTGGTCTTCCTGATCCTATTGCCGATCGCCCATGTGATCGTTCAATACATCAAAAGCCAAGTCTCGAATGACTTCCGGATCGTCTGCAAAAAAGCTGTTGCCCCGCTGCAAACACCTATCATCATCTTGGGCGGCATCCTGATCGGTGTCTTCACCCCGACCGAAGCCTCGGCCATCGCTGTCGCCTACGCGCTGATCGTCAGTTTCTTTGTCTTGCGCTCGATGAATGGCCGCGACTTGATTGAGGTTCTAAGTAAATCCGCTTTGTCCACATCTGCCGTCCTCCTTCTCGTCGGCGCAGCGGTGGCGTTCAAAACTGTTGTTTCACTTTCCTATGCTCCGCAGATTTTGACCGAGGCGATCCTTGGACTGTCTGAAAACCCACTGGTCCTGCTCTTCCTCATCAACATCCTGCTCTTTATCGTCGGTATGTTCCTCGATGCAGGCCCCGCGATCATCATCCTCGGCCCGATCCTCGGCCCGATCTTTGTCGAACTTGGCGTTCACCCGGTCCACTTTGCCATCATCATGAGCGTGAACTTGACCGTTGGCCTTGCCACACCGCCGATGGGGCTTGTCCTCTTCGTCGCCTCGACGGTCAGTCGAGAGAAGGTCGAAACCATCGCCAAGGCGATCCTGCCATTCCTCGCAGTGGAGATCTTTGTGATCTTCCTCATCACCTATGTCCCGGCCATTTCGATGACCGTGCCATATCTGACCGGCTTCTTAGGGTGCGGACCCGAAGTTGGTTTCTCCGAATGTATCAGCCCAACGCCGATACCAAATTAAGCATTTTCCAAGGGAGGTTTATATGCTGAAAACTCTAACCAAAGTGGCGGCAACCGCTGCGCTCTTGGCGACACCATTAGCCGCATGGGCCGGTGGTCACCAAGAATTCACAATCCGCGCCACAGCTAACTCAAACGAAAACGACGAAGACTATGACGGTCTGGTCGTGTTCAAGAACTACGTTGAATCGGCCTCCAACGGCCGGATTGGTGTTGAGCTGTTCATCGGCACACAGCTGTGCGGCAACGGTGCAGAATGTCTGGAAGGCGTCGCTGAAGGCACGATCGATGTTTACATCTCCACCTCCGGCGGTGCCGCCGGCATCTTCCCATATGTTCAGGTGCTCGACTTGCCGTATCTGATGGCTGACGACCGCGTGGCAGAAGCTGTTTTGACGGGCGACTTCACTCGCAAGATGCGTGATATGGCGTTGGAAACATCTGACGGTGCGATCCGTTTGATGACCATCGGTAACACAGGCGGCTGGCGTAACTTTGCCAACACGCAGCGTCGTTTGGCATCCCCTGCTGACTTTGAGGGTTTGAAGATCCGGACTGTTGTGGCTGACTTGCCGCAGATCCTTGTTCAGGAATTGGGCGCATCTGCGACACCAATTCCTTGGCCAGAGCTCTTCACATCGTTCCAAACTGGCGTTGTTGACGGCTCCAAGAACGGCATCACCGACATCATGGGCATGAAGTTCCCAGATGCTGGCCTTCAGTACCTGACACTTGACGGCCACGCCTACATGGGTGCGCTGTGGTGGATGAGCAACGAGAACTTCATGGCAATGCCAGAAGATCTGCGCCGCGTTGTTGTCGATGGCTTCAGCCAGTTGCAGCAAGCGACATTCGCATCTCCAAAGCGTAAGTCGATCCAAGCCTATCAGGACTTCGTTGCTGGCGGTGGTGATCTCTACGTTCCAACACCGGAAGAGAAAGCAACCTTCGCAGAAGCCGCGGCTCCTGTTCAAGACTGGTTCCGCTCCAACGTTGACGGCGGTGACGAGATCCTCGACGCGCTGATTGCGGCCGTTGCGGAAGCTGAGGCCGAATTGGCTGACGATTACGCAAAAGACCTGAACTAAGGTTTTTGAACTTCTACGATTTGGGCCGCCTTCGGGTGGCCCTTTTTGTTTGAGATTTTCTCGGTGGCATGTGACCTTTCTCAACAGCAAAAGCGAGATCACCGATGCCAGAAACGAGCGCACACCCTGATGACACCCACTACCTTGGCCGGAGCAATTGGCTCCGTGCTGCTGTTTTAGGGGCCAACGACGGGATCGTCTCTGTCTCAGCACTCGTCGTCGGAGTGGCGGCGGCAAACCCGGATCGAAACGCGATCCTGATTGCAGGGGTGGCCGGACTTGCGGCTGGAGCGATGTCGATGGCGGCGGGCGAATATGTGTCCGTCTCCTCCCAATCCGATATGGAGCGCGCCGATATTGCGCGCGAACAGCGTGCCTTAGATGAAGCGCCCGAGGAAGAATTCGAGGAACTGGTTGAGATCTACATGGAACGCGGACTAACGCCAGAAACCGCTCGTACTGTAGCAACCGAGTTGAGCGGAAAAGATGCATTGTCGGCGCATGTGCGTGACGAACTTGGATTGACCGACGAACTCGCAGCCAATCCATTGAGCGCAGCGCTCGCCTCTGGCTTTACCTTTTCTGTTGCCGCTGCAATCCCCGTAGCCGCTGCGTTCCTCGCGCCTGCGTCCTCGATCATCTCTGTCGTGTTGGTTGTGACTGTTTTCGCACTGGCTATCCTTGGAGCTCTGGGCGCGAAAGCGGGCGGCGCACCGATGATGCCCGCGGTCCTGCGGGTCGTCTCATGGGGTGTCGGTGCGATGATCGTTACAGCGGCCATCGGCAGGCTCTTTGGAGTGAGTGTTTGACAGCAAAGTTGCGGGCGTTTGCCGCCAACGCTAGTGTCTAGAAAAAATCAGGAGAGCAGACATGCGCGGCGCGGGTGGATCAGAGGGCGGGACGCTGACCTTCTTTATCGGATTGGCGATGATGATTGCGGGCGGGTATCTTTTGTTAAGCAACATCGTGATTAGGCCGATTTTTGGCTTTCGTACGGCGGCATTTAATGTCGGTGGATTTGGCATCACGACCGGCATGATCCTGATCCCTTTCGTCTTTGGCGTCGGGCTTGTGTTCTACAACAGCAAGAACAAATTCGGCTGGCTCCTCGCCATTGGGTCCGTCATCGCCTTGGTCGCCGGTGTCATTGCCAACCTCAATATTCAATTCGCCGCACTGAGTATCTTTGATCTTTTGGTTATTCTGATCCTTCTTTTTGGCGGACTTGGATTGTTCCTGCGGTCACTCCGAGGTTAGTCAGCGAGCTTCAGAGGCGAGGCACCGTACTCTCCAATCCATTCAATTGCGTCCTCTTGAGACATTGGAATGCCGATGCCATATCCTTGAGCAACGTGGCACTTCATACGTTTTAGCGCGCTATAGGTTTGCGGTGTCTCTACCCCTTCGGCAACAATGTTCAAACCCAACCCTTCTGCCAAACTGGACACAGCCGCAATGACCTGATTTGCCTTTTTGTCGTCTGGGTTCGCGACAAGGGATTTGTCGATTTTCATGCCTGACAAATCCAGCTGTATCAAACTGGCAAGGGACGCGTATCCTGTCCCAAAATCATCAATGTAGATGTCAAATCCGTCAGACGCCAAATCACCAATCATCTGGTAAGCTGGGTCATCTTTCCCTTCGATAAGAGTTGTCTCCAAAACCTCGACAACGATATCTGATGGCCCAAAGCCACGCGCTTTCAAAGCCATGTGCAAATCGTCACGATAGGTGCCCAATCTCAAAGATCGTGCTGAACATTGATGGAAAGCTTCGGTACATTTAGGCCCGACTTTCTAATCTTGTTCAAACCATCAAGGCCCGCGATGGCGACTTGCATATCAATTTGGTCAATGACGCCGATTTCTTCTGCGAGTGGTATGAAATCACCGGGGGAAAGTAATCCATGTTTCGGATGATCCCAACGCGCCAAAACTTCAAAACCGATAAGTTCGCCATTGTCGAAACTCACCTGCGGTTAGAAAAATGGAATAAATTGACCTTTCTCCAACCCCTCGTGGATATCCTGGATCATATTGTGACGTTGTTCGACGCCTTCTCTCATGCTGCGCGTAAAAAGACGTGCAACACCTTTCCCGCCTCTCTTAGCCTCATAAAGCGCGATATCGGCGTTCCCGATCAGAAGATCAGCTTCGGCTTCTTCCTCAGATGAAAACGCAATTCCAATGCTTGTTCCGACGGTGACTGTGGCGTCATCCAACATCATCGGCTCACAAATGCGGCGGATAAGAGTTTCCGCGATCTCCATCGCCCTTTTGGCTCCAGCCGCTTTCGGCATGTCCATAACAATTACAAATTCATCCCCACCGACCCGAGCAACAATGTCATCGTCATGCACGGTATACGCCATGATCTCGGCAGCGCGGCTTAGAACAGAAACTCCAACCAAGTGACCTAGCGTATCATTGACCTCTTTGAACCGATCAAGGTCCAAATGCATGACACACATTGAGCGTTTGTCGTGATCAACATTGGCCAGCCGCTCCGACAATTCCTCTTTGAGTTTCTTGCGGTTCGCGACACCTGTTAAGCTATCGTGATGTGCCGCGAACGACAGGCGTTGTGTTAGCTCTTGTAAAGCTTCGTTCGATTTTACGATATCGCGATTTTGGCTTTCCAGCCCGTCCAATGCTCGGTTGATGCTGATTTGAGCGGGCCAAAAGATCAGCACCGCTTCAATGATGATCGTCAGGATCGCCAAAATAAGCGTTGCCTCTTGCAATTGACTCAACCGCTCTGCACGGCCGTTTGCGTCCTCTTCAAAAAGTTGAACAGCGGTATTGAGGTCCCGCAACAATTCAAATGTCCCGAGCGCTTGTAAGTCTTCCAGCAAAGGATGCAAAACAGTCGGATCCAGTGGCGAGTCAATGATGCCGCGCGCAGTACTGACGTAGCTGCGTGCCTTAGCATCAAGCCCCTCCGGTGTACCGACGGCAAAAAACTCCGAAAGTGCTGGGGACTCCATTGCTATTCCGACCAATCGATTATGGGCGTTTTCAAACTCGCCAACCGTATCCGTTAGCAAATCGACGGTTTGACTGTCTTGCGCGAGCTCGAGTTGCGTGGCGAGATAGAGTATCCGCTGACTGAGCATACGTTGCCGCCCACTCAGATTTATGACGCTCGCGTCCCGTGCTATTTCTGTCAGAGTCATTGTGTGAGCGACATGCGATCCGATCAGAAGTAGGACGATCAAGCCGATCGCAACCACATATCTTTTCCACAAACGGCTTGGGTTGGTGGTCAACCACCCAAGGGGCCAAAAACGACCGATTGTACCTGTTGTCACATTCACACCTATTCGTCCTCAAGACAGGTGTTTGGTGTCGATTGAAAAAATTGATGTTAGATGAAACCTGAGGCTCTACAGCAAAAATCTACCTAAAATACGCTGCTAATTTGCCGACAAAAGCTTACCGAAATGGGTACATCCACACCCGATAATCGTCGATCATCTTCTCGGCTTGCGCCCTTTCTTCCGGCGTCAATTTAGGTGTCAATTCTTCCAGACTGTCGGGCGCGTCAACGTCGCCACCTATTGCTGAAAGCGCATACCAAAGATAGGCTCTTACCAAGTCCGGTTCGGGCATGCCTCGACCAACCTCATAGTACCAACCGATACCAGATTGAGCGCCTGCATGCCCTTTCAAAGACGCCCGAAGATACCAGTCAAACGCCCGAATATCGTCTTTCTCGACACCGAGCCCAAGGGCGTACATCACACCGATCAGCTCTTCCGCATCGGCGTTTCCAGAGCGGGCGTAAACTTCAAAAAGCTCCTTGGCCGCCTCGAATTCACCGGCTTCCATAAGGTCCTTGGCCTCTTCCATCGTGGCCTGCGCCGGAACGGCCCAAAACAGCAGAAACGCCAAAGTGTATGTACAGGCTGTGTACGCTCTGTGTACGCATTGCATACGGCATGTGTCCTTCTTCTTGCGAGCATGGCTCAGGCCCAAATCTCCGCAGAAGATTACATTGACGTCGACCCAGCTCAAGCCCGATTGGGACAACTTTTATTCTATGACAAGATCCTCTCTGGCAATCTGAACATTAGCTGCGGAACATGTCATCACCACGACCATGCCGGCGGCGACGGTTTGAGCCTTGGGATTGGGGAAGGCGGTGTCGGTGTAGGACCAGATCGCACGCCCGGCACGGGTGGTGATCGGATCAGAAAGCGCATCCCACGCAACGCGCCTGCCCTTTGGAATTTGGGACATCGAGACATCAATGTTCTGTTCCATGACGGACGCCTGACAGAGTCCGATCTATACGGGAACGGCTTCGACAGCCCGGCCGAAGAATGGCTGCCCAAGGGCCTCGATAACCTTCTTGCGGCCCAATCCTTGTTCCCGATGACAGCGCAGTTTGAGATGGCGGGAAACCCCGGCGAAAACGAGGTGACAGGTGCTGTCCATGACCGCATCGACAACGGCTGGCCGATCATCGCAAAGCGGGTTCGGGTCATTCCCGAATATGGCAACATGTTCGTAGAAGCCTTTGATCATATTGAAGAACCTTCAGAAGTCACAATTGTAGAAATCGGAAATGCTTTGGGGGCATTCATTGCCTCTGAATGGCAAAGCTACGACAGCCCCTATGACGCTTGGCTCGCCGGAACCCCGCTTCCCGAGGAAGCAGAACGCGGGCGCCAATTGTTCTTTAACACCGCCCGCTGCGCGTCTTGCCATGCGGGTGATCTTTTCACCGACCAGGCGTTTCATGCGCTCGGCCTTCCCGCCTTTGGCCCCGGCCGCACCCGTCGCTGGGATCAGATTTCGCGCGATGTCGGGCGCATGGCCGAAACGGATGCTTTGGAAGATGCGTATAAATTCCGAACCCCATCTCTGCGGAATGTCGCTCTAACTGGCCCTTACGGCCACAACGGAGCCTATGCGACCCTAGATGCGATGATCCGTCACCATGCTGATCCCGTCGCCGCGCGCGAAACCTGGACACCACGTGATGCGCAGCTTCCCGAAGTGCCGTGGCTCGCCAAAGTCGATTTCGCAATCCAGCAGGACACCCGAGAAATCGCCCGTCAGGAAGCGGCGATTGAAAAGCGTCCCATTGATCTGAGTGAGAAAGACATTGCCGATCTTGTAGCCTTTCTCAACGCCCTCACGGGTGAAACCGCAGATGACCGGCCGCTTGGGAGGCCTGAGACCGTGCCGAGTGGCCTGCCTGTAGATTAACGCCGGATCATGACACCAAGGTCCGCGACATTGGTGCCGGTTGCGTCTGTCATCAGCAGATCTCCTGCAAGCTCAAGCGCTTGATAACTATCATTATTTCCAAGCAGAGCATTAATGTCCCCGCCCTTATCGGATATGCGTTGCAACGTACCAGAATCGACCAAACCACCCGCCGCATCCGTCGGCCCATCGCGCCCGTCGCTTCCGCCTTGAAGACAGGTCCAATCCGTCCAGCCACGTACCTCCGCCTCGAGTGCAATCCGCAGCGCCAGCTCCTGATTGCGCCCGCCGCGCCCATCCCCTTTCAGGACCACGGTCGTCTCTCCACCCCAAACGGTGATACCAGTGGCGCAAGCATCGCAAATCCGCCGCGCCGCATCCGCGACATCGCCTTCAATCGGCCTGTCAATTGCTTGAGCATCTCCGGCCATACGCATCGCCTCCACACTTTGCCCATTTGACCCAATGAGGTGGTTCGCATGCGCGGGAAGAACGCTCTCGTTTTCGCCCGCCAGCAAATGCGCCTTCACGCTTTGAGGCATCTCATCCCATATCCCGTAGTGCTCCAAAATACCCTTGGCCTCTGCTTTCGTGCCCAAAGGCGCAACTGTCGGACCGCTCGCAATGGCAGAGAGTTCGTCGCCGATGACATCCGACAGGATCAGAGCTGACACAGCATTCGGTGCCGCATGCCGGAGCATTCCCCCACCCTTCAACCGCGACAACTGCTGTCGCACCAAATTCATCTCAGTAATCTCGATCCCTGATGCCAGAAGTGCCGCATTCACTGCCGCCTTTTCCTCCAAACTGATCCCATAGGCAGGTGCTGGCAGCAAGGCCGAGCCACCGCCCGAGATCAACGCCAAGATCGGACCTGTTGCAGAGGATAAGGTGTCGATAACCGCTTCAGCAGCCTTCAACCCATTCTCATCTGGGATCGGATGCCCTGCGGGCATAACTGTCGCGCCTTTGAGCGTTTGAGCATTCTCGTAGTTCGTTACAACAAGAGCGCGTGTGTCTGGATACGCCTCTCCTGCCGCCTGCGCCATCCGCACCGCAGCCTTCCCGACTGCGATGATGTGTGCCAGTTGCTCGCCTACGTGGTGAAGAGATGCACGCACACGTTCATAAGGATCAGCAGCCGCCACCCCCGCTTGGAATATCGCTTGGGTCTGCGTGCGCGGGTCGGTCATAGGGGTCTCTCGCCTGAATGGTCAGTGGTGTCTGGGATGGATGTGCCAAATCCCCTTGAGGGTTACAAGCGCAGGCCATGAGGGATTGACGATTGATTAGAAGGAGATTAGAACAAAACAGGAACATTTAATCAGAAGAGACTCATGCAGCACCTGCCCCCTCTCACCACAAAAGGCGAAAACACGCCCCAAACGGTGCTGCGCAACCGCAACCATAAGCAAGAAGCGCCAGAAGCCACATTTGCAGAGGTTTTTGCAGATACGGTCGTCGATGCAGCCGCCACGGGCTTTGTTTGCGCGCAACTCGCGGCAGCTGATAAACCTATCCTGTGGATTCAGGATCGCTTGTCCAGACGCGAAGCGGGCAAACCCTATCTCGCGGGGCTGCCGACACCGTTGAAAGTGATCTTTGTCACCGCCTCCAAACCCGCCGATGTGCTCTGGTCAATGGAAGAAGGGCTGCGCTGCACCGGTCTCTCTGCCGTTTTGGGCGAAATCTGGGGCGATCCACCCTGCCTCGGTTTCACCGCCAGCAAACGCCTTGCCTTACGAGCAGAGGCACGCGACCTGCCCGCTTGGTTAATCCGTCGCGCGGCCACCCCAAACCTAAGCGCTGCCCGCATGCGCTGGCGCATCAAATCCCTGCCGTCCGAAACAACCCGCTATGATATGCGCGCACCAGGCCACCCCCTCTGGCGCGCAGAACTCTTCCGCGCCCGTTGGCGACCACCGGGCGAATGGGTCGCCCGCCAGAGCGCTACAGGCTTAACCCTCTCTCATGGCTTAAACGACGCACCTTCACATCAGCACACAGCCTGATCGTCTTTTGAGTATAAATACCTAAACAGGACCTCTGCCCACCAATGACCGCTCAGGACAAGCTGCCCGTCCTTGCGTTTCCATCCCCAAGACCCCGCCCGAAACCCAAGACTCCCGCCCGTGCCAACCCAGATGATCTGGCCTGCGCCATTGATGCATTACGCGGTGCGTTGGAAGCTGAGCTAAAGAAACCCAAGCCGGTTCAGGAGCCCCGGCCAGAACCGGAGAGTTTCTCACCCATCGGTACCCCGACATGGCGCGCCAGTGATCGCAAAAAACCAACGCCTGGGTCCGGGCGGGCGGGTGCCGCCGCAGTCGCACCGACCTGGCCAGACCTCGACCGTGACCTGCTGGCACGGCGGATTATCGCGATCCATTTGCCCCGCTTTGCAATGGAGCGCTGGCAACGCTGGGCCACACGGCACGGGAATGCGCCGCCAGATGACCTGCCGATCGCACTTGCCGTTGAAGGCACACATGGCCCCGTGGTCCACGCCACAAACCGAAACGCTGAATTGCAGGGCGTCCATAAGGGCGCGCGCGTTGTGGATATGCGCGCACTTTGCCCCGACCTCAGGGTTGAGTTTGCCGATATTGGCGGGGACCGACGCGCCCTTGAAAAGCTGATGCAGTGGTGCCGCCGTTGGTGTCCGTGGACGGCTATGGATGGACCAGCCGGACTTGTGATGGACACCACTGGATCCGATCACCTCTTTGGGGGTGAGGCGCAGATGATGCGTGGTATGGAAGAGAAACTCTCACATCTGGGACTGTCTGCCAATCTTGCCGCAGCCCCCACCCATGGGGCGGCTTGGGCCCTGTCGCGTTTTGGCGGCGTCCGCGACATTTGCGCGCCAGAAACGCTTACGGTGCATATGGCCCCTTTGCCGGTGCGCGCGTTACGGTTGGAGCCGGATACGATCCTCCTTCTCAAACGCCTCGGCCTGAAAACCATTGGCGATCTGGCCGCTGTGCCGCGCGTCTCTCTTGCGCGCCGGTTTAATACCGCTCCACTGCCGCAGAATCCGCTGCTGCGATTGGATCAAATGATGGGGAAACTGGCAGAGCCCGTAAACGCCCCCGATGATCCCCCGCGCTTTGCTGTGCAATCCACACTCGCAGAGCCTGTCCAAGACCCAACCCCACATCTGCCTGCCCTCTGTGCAGAACTCTGTAAAGGCCTGCACTCAGAAAGCTTCGGGGCACGGCGCGTCACGCTAACGATCTATCGCACGGACGGTGAGGTCTCCCATGTCACGGTTGCCACAGCCCAAGCCAGCCGCGACGCAGACCACCTGCTTCGGCTCTTTGACGGTAAACTCGACCATATCAACCCCGGCTTTGGATTTGACTTGATCACTCTAGCCGCCTCAGTTGCGGAAGATCTGCACACCCATCAAACACGGCTGGATGGGGGTGTCGATGACGGTGCAGAGCTTGCCCGTTTGGTCGATCGTTTGTCCGCGCGGCTTGGCAGCCATAACATCCGCTGCGCCCTGCCCCTTGCCAGCCATATGCCAGAACGCACCGAAGAGTGGCGCAGCGCATTGGAGCGCGCGCCACAGGTGGCGCATCTACGCCCCGAACGCCCGCTTCGGCTGTTTGATCCCCCCGAAGAAGTGCGCGTGCTGTATGCGGTTCCGGAAGGGCCGCCAGCGCAGTTTGTCTGGCGTCGGATCACGCATCGTGTGACGCGCTTTTCCGGACCAGAGCGAATTGCACCGGAATGGTGGCGTGACAGCCCGGGCACGCGGCTGCGGGATTATTACCGCGTTGAAGATCATTTCGGACAGCGGTTTTGGCTCTATCGAGATGGGGTTATGGGCGATGGCCGTGGTGCGACGCCGCGCTGGTTTGTGCACGGAAGTTTCGCATGAGCGCCAATTTTTTAAATAAAGAATTGGATAAAATTTTTGTCAAAAATTTTCTCTCCGGGGGAGGTACTTTTGCTCAAAAGAGAGGGTGCGATGCCGCAGAATGATCACGCGCACCCAAGACGCACCCTGCCTGAGGATGGTGATTTTGAACCCAATTCAAAGGCTGCGTTTGTCGAGCTTGGGCTGACCACCTGTTTTTCCTTTCTGCGGGGGGCATCGGATGCCGTGGACCTTGCCAAAACTGCATGGTCCCTAGGATATAACGCGATTGGATGCGCTGATCTGAATACATTTGCGGGCGTCGTACGCATTCATACGGAAGCCAAGAAAACCAAGATGCGCCCCGTGATTGGGTGCCGCATTGCGCTTGTCAGTGGAGACGTTTTTCTTGCCTACCCTGAGACCCGCGATGCCTATGGCAGGCTTTCGACAGTGCTGTCCAAAGGAAAGACACGCGATCTTGAAGGGGAGTGGCAGGCGAAAGGCGTTTGTGATTTGACGCTGCAAGATTTGGCTGGCGCCTGCAAAGATGTACAGTTGATCGTGATCCCGGATGCAGATGTCGATGTCTTTGCCGCCCGATTGCCCCGATTGCTGAAGGCTTTGCCCGCCTTGCGCTATATCGCGGCCAGCTATCTGTATCGGGTGAATGACCGCGCACGGATCAATACGCTGGATGCTTTGGCAGACCGGTACCGTCTGTCCCTTTTGGCCACAAATGACGTTCTGTATCATGCTCCAGATCGGCGCCCGTTGCAGGATGTGATGACCTGCATTCGGGAAAAGACAACCATCCAAAAGGCTGGCTATCTTTTAGAACCCAATGCGGAAAGGCACTTGAAGTCGCCTGCGCAAATGATTGAGCTTTTTGCAGAATGGCCCCACGCCATTCAAGCCACGCGGCGTGTGGCGGATGCCTGCACCTTTGATCTGGAAGAGCTGGCCTATGAATACCCGCGTGAGGTGATTCCGCAGGATATGACGCCACAAGCCTATCTGGAGCAGCTGACATGGCATCATGCGGAGCAGCGTTATCCCGATGGCGTGACGGAAGAGACGCGTGCAATCCTCAACAAAGAGCTGGCGATGATCAAGAAGCTCGACATCGCGCAGTATTTCCTGACGATTCATGACATCATCCGCTTTGCACGACATGAGGTGACCCCAGAAATCCTCTGCCAGGGGCGTGGGTCAGCGGCAAACTCTGCTGTGTGTTACGTGCTTGGGATTACAGCGGTTGATCCGACCCAACACAGCCTGTTGTTTGAACGTTTTATCAGCGAGGAACGTAAAGAACCCCCTGATATTGACGTCGATTTTGAACATGAGCGGCGTGAGGAGGTCATTCAGCACATTTATCAGAAATACGGACGGGATCGCGCCGGGTTGTGTGCGACCGTGATTCATTACCGCCCCCGCTCTGCCATCCGTGAGGTGGGCAAGGTGATGGGATTGTCTGAAGACGTCACAGGGGCCCTCGCCAAGACCGTTTGGGGCAGTTGGGGCAAAACCGTTGATGACAGCAACGTTGGTGAGGCGGGGTTGGACCTGAGCGATCCGATCTTGCGCAAAACACTGATCATCGCCCAGCAACTGATTGGAATGCCTCGACATTTAGGGCAGCATGTGGGGGGCTTTATCCTGACCGAACGGCCCTTGATCGAAACCGTTCCAATCGGCAATGGCGCGATGCCAGATCGAACCTTCATCGAATGGGATAAGGACGACATCGATGCGCTTGGCATTCTGAAGGTCGATATTCTGGCGCTCGGGATGCTGACATGCATTCGCAAATGCTTTGATCTGATCAAGGCGCATTATGGTCAGAGCTGGACCCTGGCGACCGTCCCGCAAGAAGACCCGCGCGTGTATGATATGCTGTGCAAAGGCGATAGCATTGGCGTCTTTCAGGTCGAAAGTCGTGCGCAGATCAATATGCTGCCTCGCCTGCGGCCACGCACCTTTTATGACCTTGTGATTGAGGTTGCGATTGTCCGGCCCGGCCCCATTCAGGGGGATATGGTGCATCCATATCTGCGCAGGCGCTCTGGCGAAGAAGCAGTGGAATATCCCTCGCCCGGTGCGCCACATGATCCAGCGGAGCTTAAGAAGATTTTGGGCCGCACTTTGGGGGTTCCGATTTTTCAGGAACAGGCGATGAAGATCGCGATTGATGCGGCCAAATTTTCCTCAAAGGAGGCCAATGATCTGCGTAAAGCGATGGCCACCTTTCGGTCCCGTGGCACGATTGAGACCTTGCAAGACAAGATGGTCGGGCGGATGACCGCGCGCGGCTATGATCCCGAGTTTGCCCAGCGCTGTTTCGATCAGATCAAAGGATTTGGCGATTACGGCTTTCCAGAAAGTCACGCGGCAAGTTTTGCGCAGCTTGTTTATGTCTCAAGCTGGCTGAAATGTCATTTTCCCGCGGCGTTCACGGCCGCCCTGCTCAACTCCCAACCGATGGGCTTTTATGCGCCTGCACAACTGGTTCGGGACGCGCGGGAGCATGGTGTCGAGGTGCGTGCGGCGGATGTGAATTATTCCGATTGGGACAATACTCTGGAGCCGGTCACCGGCGAGGTTGGCACATTCGCGATACGCCTCGGGATGCGTCAAATCAGCGGGTTAAGAGAGGACGCAGCTGCGCGGATCATCGCGGCGCGGGAGGCCCCTTATCACGATTTGGAAGACTTGAAGGTCCGCGCAGGGATCACCGCACCCATCGTGCGCCGATTGGCCGAAGCGGATGCGATGCGCTCCATGTTTATTGATCGCAGGCAAGCGCTTTGGGAAGCAAAGGCGCTTAAAGATGCGCCCAACCTCCCCCTGTTTCAAGATACGCGGGATGAAGGGGCGGAGGTGCCGGTGCCTCTTCCAGCAATGCCGGTGTCTGAACAGGTTGTCGCAGATTATCAAACCATGCGCCTATCTTTGAAAGCGCATCCGATGTCGTTCTTGCGCAAAAGTATGGATAAGCAGGGTTTCATCAGTACCAAGCAGCTTTTGGACAGCCGGAACTGGCAAAAGGTGAAGATGGCGGGGCTTGTCTTGATCCGGCAAAGACCGGGCAGTGCCAAGGGGGTGTGCTTTATCACGATTGAAGATGAGCTGGGGGTGGCCAATGTTGTCGTCTGGCCAAAAGTGATGGAGCAGTACCGCAAGGTTGTCATGCAATCACGCCTGCTGATGGTGGAAGGGTATGTGCAGCGCGATGTGGAGATCATCCATGTCATCGCCAAGCACCTTGAGGATCGTTCAGATGCGCTTTTGAAGCTTTCGCCTGACGGATTGCAACCTGCAATGGCACATGCGGATGAGGTCAACCGCCCCCTCCCCGCACCGTCTTCGCGGCATCCGCGCAATGTCTCTGTCATCCCGAAAAGCCGCGATTTTCACTGACTATCAGACGCCTACCCCTATAGGATATTAAATTTCGTCCGGATTTCCGCCTCTTGCTCCGCAGTCAGGTAAGTCGGATGATGCTCTTCCAATATCTCCCTTGCTCGCGCATTGGCACGCGCCCAAGCGTCCTTGGCACCCGCGTCTTCCCAGCCCTTTGGCGTATCTCGATCTGACAAGGACGGGTAAACATAATCCCGTTCCATCGCGGCAAGCGTATGTCCGCTGCCAAGAAAATGTCCATCGCCCAGAACCGCTTCGCAAATGGCGTCAAAGCCAAGGTTTTCCTCCGTCACTTCGCAGCCACGCAGAATACGGTAGGTATTTGAATGCATTTCATCATCTAGGACAAAAGCCTCAAAGCTCGCCCCCAGAAGTGACGCCGTCATACCTGAGCTTTCATAGATAAGATTGCCGCCCGCCAAGGCTGCGGCCAGTGACGTCATAGCCTTTTCTGACCCATATTGTGCATCGATGGCCTTTGCATCCGACATGGAGGCCGACACGCCAGAGGGCAAACCCAACCAGTTCGATAATTGCGCAGAAGCTGCGTTTAGCAGAGCCGTTTCGCCACCTCCTCCGGCAAATGCTCCGGTCCGCAAATCAATCACAAACGGCCAATTTGAAAAAACCATGGGATGACCAGGTTTGATGACATGGACCATCACCAAACTGGCCAATGTTTCGGCCAAAGATTGCGCAAGAAATCCAGCCAAAGTCGCTGGGGCCGTCGCGCCCGCCTGAGCGGCTGTGATGCACGAGACAGGTATATTGTGTTCGAGGCACGCAAAGGTCACATCAACCGCGTCTTCACCATACCGCATTGGTGAAATCACCGGGCTAATATGCGCTTTGACAAAGGGGCGTTCAGCAAAGGCGCCCGAGCCTCCAGCGGCAATATCAAACATCTCAACGATTGGTGCCACGTTCTCGGCCACCGTAAAGGCCGTCGCGACGGGTTTGGTCGTATTCTTGAGCAACGCGAAGGCCGTATTCACGTCCAGATCGAATATGTCCGGCACATCCGTCGCAATACAACAGCGCGTAAACCAGCTGACGTTTTCGAGCGTGTCTTGTAGTCGCGTAAAATCATGCAAATCATTCATCGTTGCACTGCGGTAAAGACCTTTGTCCAAATCGAGCGTCTGCACCGCAGCACCGCCCGTTCCAAGGTAAACGGCATCTCCACCAACCTCAATTGAACGCTTTGGATCCCTGCCGTGGAACGTAAACTGTTTCGGCGCAGTTCTTATGGCATCCTCAACAAGTTTCTTAGGGAAAAGAATCCGCTCGCCAGCAACTTGTGCTCCATGATCAATCAGCAATTTAGCTAAGCGATCAGGCACTTCCCCCATTCCCAACTCTGCCAATAGACGTATCGCCGACGACTTAATTTGTTCGAGATCACCAACGCTTAGGGGCTGGTAACGCCCACCGCTTTGGCCGGGGGCTGCCGGATTGCCCGCAGGCTTTTGGGCCCGTTTCTGGTGCCGCGCTTTACGGCCGCCGCGTTTGGATTGTGTGCTCATTCGAAAAGGTGAACTGAAAATTGAGTTTGAGGCAAGATGTTCCAAATTCGATTTGGAGGAACTGAAACGCCCGTTTCCGTTGATCAAATCTAGAGCAAGCGAGATTTGTTGATCTGCAACGTCACGGTTGATGTTAAGACTGTCCTGATCTCAAAAAGAACGCTTGCATGATCTTCCCGAAACCCTCTTGCGTCAGCCATCACGGTCGCAGTCTTTCGCAAAAATTGCGACGCGGCGTTGGTGAGGGTCAATTGAAGGTACTTCTGTTAAAAAACCTGACGCCCCAACGCCGTCGGTTTCTTGAACACGGCTTGGGTCATCAAGAGGTTCGGCCAGAGCCGCAGCAACAGCTTCGGCGCGGGACCGCGAAATGGCTCGGTTGACTGAGGCGCCATCTGTAGCATCCGCATAGCCTACCAACTTAAGGCACGCCCCGTTCATCAAAGACGAATTGAGAATGCTCCCTAAGGTCACAATCTGATCCCTAGCACTTTGGTCAAGCCTGGCGCCGCCCCCCTTAAAAAAGATATGGTTTTGCTGGATCTCATCCGAGACGGATGCAGCACTGGGCCAAGCAAAGACCAGAAACACATTCAAAAGAAAAAACCCCTTTAAATAAGACATGTCCAACTCCTCTATCGACTGGCTTGCTTTGCCTGATCCCAACTGGTTCGGGAGACTGTGATACAATTTCTGTTCAACACTTGATGGATGCTTTGACGCAAAGGCTGATCAGGGAAGGAAACCTCTACAGCAGCAGCCGTTTCAAACCCGATGAGTGCTAGGTTTGAATTGCGATCTTGCACAATGGCTTGGCTTGTATCGGTCAATCGAACGTGTACTTAGGCTTGATCGGTTGTTTCTGAATTTGGAGCCGTGTGGATTTCAATCACATCGCCAACAAGTTTCATCTCGTGGCGGTCGGCCAAACCAAGCGGTCTGACACTAATTTGGTCCCCAGTTTCGATCAATGAAGCACGCTCAAGCGACACGCCAAAAACAACTTCGTAGTTCGATGTCTCAAGGGACGAAATTTCGACTAAGTTGGTGTCATTTGGTACGATTGTCCCCGCTTGCAATGGGCGCACTCTTTGGATGATACCATCTATCGGCGAATGAAACCTCGGTTCTGACAGCACCTTGTCCAATCTCCTTAGGTACGTCTCGCTTTCGCTTAATTCGACAGCTAACGCCTGAAGACGTTCCAACCGGTTTTCTTCGTTTTCTCTAAGTCACTCTACAGACCCTTGTGGAAGACTTGAATTCAATCTCGTCAGTCGACCCCTCAACTTTGATAGACATGCAAGCAGATCTAGACCAATCAAGTTCTGACCTCGTAGAGCTAGCATCTAAAATACAAAACCTAACCGATGAATTCGGAATTGACCCAGCTGTCGCTGCCTTATTGTTGCGACTTCAAAAGGATCAATCGCAACTGGCTGCAGACACAAGTTTCGACCGCGTCAGTCTGCTTTTGAACTCTGAGGAACAAGCGCTGGACCTGGCCACTCTCATTAGCGGATTGGCTGCAGAAAGCGATCCAAACTCTGAAAGGGAAGTGTCGCAGAGCGATGATGTTGCCCAGGAATTTATGCTTCTAACGTATTACTTTAAAAGCGTCCGAGGTCAAGAATAGTAGCGCCCTACATTTCGAATGTAGGGTTTCCGTAACCATCAAAACAATGAAGGGAAATATGGCATATCGATTGGAAACGCAGACCATTCGTAGCATTTTGGGTCCAATTATTACCCAACAGAACAGGCAACTCGTCTTTATTTGCACTTATCTCGCCCACAATTGCGCTTTGGTCCAGTCGAGCTGATTTACTGAAAAATCAGGATGGAAAATGGCCTCCGCCTTTTCGCAACGAATACCCACGAAGGAAGCCGCCAGAAAATAAGGCAGAGCAACCAGTGTTGCTCAGAATTTGGGCGAAGCGGCATAAAAATACAAAGAAAATTGCTGACACGATAGAGGTCCCGTGGTCGGCTCGCTTACTGGATCGCATGTCAAAGAACACACGCATTCTCGTCGTGGAGCCGGATAACGAACGTTTGCACGATATCGTAAACGCCTTGACCGAGGCGGGTTGGGATAATGTGCGGGCTCTGGAACAAACTTCGGCCATAGCACGCACCGTGGCAAGTTATGAGCCTGATATCGTTTTGGTCGATTTGGCGAACCCCGATCGCGACTCATTGGAGAATATCACGCTTGCCAGCGGTGCTGAAAGTCGGGCGGTTGTCATGTTTGTTGATCAAACAGACGAAGAATTGACAAACGCAGCGCTAAACGCTGGCGTCAGCGCTTATGTCGTCGACGGTCTGAGTGGCAACCGCATAAAACCTGTCCTCGAAACTGCTATAGCCCGCTTCAATGTCACTCGAAAGATGCAATTGGAACTCACCGCTGCCAAACAAGCCCTTGAGGATCGAAAAACAATCGATCGCGCCAAGGGCTTTCTTATGCGGAAGAGAAATCTGAGCGAAGAAGACGCCTATCGGCTTCTGCGCAAAACAGCGATGGATCAGGGGCGTCGTGTGATTGACGTCGCGCAGGCATTGGTTACAGCCGCGGATTTGTTAGCATGAGTCAAACGGTTCTGAATTGCGGGTACGTTGCTCTTGTTGACAGTGCGCCACTGATCATCGCGAAAGAACTTCAATTCGCGGACGAGGAAGGCATTGTTCTTAATCTTGTTCGACAGCCATCATGGTCGGCCCTAAGAGACATGCTTGCCCTAGGACATCTGGACGCTGCTCAAATGTTGGCGCCAATGCCGGTGGCAATGTCATTAGGCTTAGGAAACCTGAGAGCCGAGATTGACGCTTTGATGGTCTTGTCGGCAAACGGCACTGCTTTTGGTGTTTCAAATGACATAGCTGACAAACTCGGCGACCTTCAATTTGGCAAGCCGAGTGCTATTTTGAGCAGCCTAGCAAAAGTTGACGGGCCACCTTTGCGGGTCGGCCTTCCATTTCCTCATTCGATGCATCGCCTATTGCTGTCATACTGGATGTCGACAAACCCCTCCGTAACGATGGAGCGGATCATCATACCGCCACCACGAATGGCCGATGCGGTTGCCGAAGGTCAAATCGATGCGTTCTGGGTGGGCGAGCCGTGGGGAACTGTGGCTGTTGAACGTGGCATCGCGCGCCTTTTGATGACGGGTCGTGATGTTTGGCAATTTGCGCCAGAGAAAGTTCTGGCAGCGCGACGTGATTGGATTGCAGATAACGAAACCGCTGTTCGCGCGCTCACACGATCTGTCTACCGCGCCGCAGAATGGCTGGATTCTCCGCGAAACAAGCCGCTGGCGGTAGAAATTCTAAGTCGAAGTGATCACTTGGACCTGCCAGTTGACCTTATTGATCCAGGAATCTCGGGCCTTTTGACACCCACAAAAGGTGCCGCTCCAATAAAGATAGAACGCTTCTTGCAATTCCATAAGTTCGCCGCAAATTTCCTATGGCGGAGCCAAGCGGCATGGATTGCAGATCAACTTGGCGGCACCAACGAGGACGTCAACCGAGCGAAATCCTGCTTTCGGAGCGATCTTTACAGACGGAACCTCGAGGGGATTGGTGTGGATTTGCCAACCGCATCAGTAAAAGTCGAAGGATCGCTTTCGGAAGAGACGGGAGTGGCCTCAACAAAAGGCCGCATGATTCTTGCACCTGATGCCTTCTTCGATGGCAGGACGTTCGATTTCACCTGACTCGTCGCCTATTTCTTACGCACTTTCTGCATGAGCGAAGAAAAATTGCGGCACTGCAGCATGAATTTTTGCCTCTCGGCGCAGCAACGCTAACTTCACATTCAACGGGGCATTGACGTCCCATCGTGAGCGCCTGTCGCTGAAGGCAAGCGCATCAATTCAAGAGCAAAGCCGCTCGTTTAGTGCACGGACCTCCTCCCCCGTGATCTAGACGTGCGGCTTTTTTATTTGCGTCCCTCGGGGCCGGAAAAGGAGCGACCAAAATGAAAGCATTGCGTGCAATTGCACTTGCAACAACCAGCGTTCTCGCGACCACAGCGTCAGGGCAATCGTTAGACCTTGAAAAAGAGGATCTGACATTTGGATTTATCAAGCTGACCGATATGGCCCCTTTGGCAGTAGCGTATGAATTGGGTTACTTTGAAGATGAAGGTTTGTTTGTGACCCTAGAGGCGCAAGCCAACTGGAAGGTCCTTTTGGACGGTGTGATCAGCGGTCAGCTCGACGGCGCTCATATGCTCGCAGGTCAACCGCTTGCCGCCACAATCGGATATGGCACCGAAGCTCATATCATCACGCCATTCTCCATGGATCTAAACGGTAACGGCATCACGGTTTCCAATGAAATTTGGGAAGAAATGAAGCCAAATGTGCCACTTATGGACGATGGCCGACCACAGCACCCGATCAGCGCCTCTGCGCTTGCTCCGGTTGTTGAAGATTATAAGGACCAAGGCCTACCATTTAACATGGGCATGGTTTTCCCCGTCTCCACCCACAATTATGAAATCCGCTATTGGCTCGCCGCTGGCGGGTTGGAACCAGGCTACTACAGCCCGCAAGACATCTCTGGCCAGATTGGCGCGGACGTTCTTTTGTCCGTAACGCCACCACCGCAAATGCCTGCCACGATGGAAGCGGGTACAATCTACGGCTATGCCGTGGGTGAACCATGGAACCAGCAAGCTGTGTTCAAGGGCATCGGCGTACCTGTCATCACTGACTATGACATGTGGAAAAACAATCCTGAGAAAGTCTTTGGGCTGACAAAGGAATTCACCGAAGAGAACCCAAACACCACTCTTGCCTTAACCAAGGCATTGATCCGCGCTGCGATGTGGTTGGATGAAAACGACAACGCAAACCGGCCTGAAGCAGTGGAGATTTTGTCTCGTTCCGAATACGTCGGCGCCGACTATGAAGTGATCGCAAACTCGATGACGGGCTTCTTCGAGTTTGAAAAAGGCGACGTGCGCCCCGCCCCAGATTTCAACGTCTTTTTCCGCTACAATGCGACCTATCCCTACTATTCAGACGCGATCTGGTACCTGACACAAATGCGCCGCTGGGGCCAAATCCCAGAAACCATGTCAGATGAGTGGTATTTTGAAACAGCCGCCGACGTTTATCGCCCTGACATCTATCTCGAAGCAGCACGTTTGCTTGTCGACGAGGGATTGGCGAATGAAGCAGACTTCCCCTGGGATACAGACGGCTTCAAAGCGGCGACACCTGCGACAGATATCATCGATGGCATTCCTTACGACGGTCGTACGCCAAACTCTTACATCGATAGCCTTCCGATCGGCCTGAAGTCTGGTCAAACCGTCATCGACAGCGAAATCCAAGGCTAAGCAAAATTGATTGCCCTGCGGGCTGCAGGGCAATCACTTCTCCCACCGACAACCTTCCATTGGACATTCGATATGACCGCGATTGACTCCCATTCTCTAGACGTAGAAGCCCGCCGCGCGCGGCGATTTGCGCGTATTACCAAGGCCGACTCATGGTTTCGGGTCCTCGGACTTTCGTGGGTCACACCGATCCTTCGAGCGCTTGCAGGCGACAATCCCAAAGCACAAATGGGTGAGATTTGGCGTCTTCTTGGTATCCCTCTCACGTCAATCTGTGTGTTTCTGCTGCTATGGGCCGCGCTGGCCCCACAAGTGCAGACATCTCTCGGTGCCATTCCCGGCCCAGCCGACGTTTGGGAACAGGTTGGTGAATTGCATCAAGATGCTGTTCGGGAAGGCGAAAAGGAAGAAGCGTTTTACGAAAGACAAGATGCGCGTAACGCAGAGCACATTGCAAATGGAGAACCCGACAAGGTTCGAGATCGCACCTATACCGGCAAACCGACCTACTACGATCAAATTTGGACGTCGATCAAAACCGTTTTCTTTGGGTTCATGATTGCCTCCATCGTGGCCATTCCACTGGGCATCACAGCAGGACTTTCGCCAACGGCGAACGCTGCGATGAACCCTCTCATTCAGATTTTCAAACCGGTCTCTCCGCTCGCTTGGTTGCCGATTGTGACCATGGTTGTCTCAGCGGTATACACCACCAACGACGGTATGTTTTCCAAGTCTTTCTTGATCTCAGCGATCACAGTTACGCTTTGCTCTCTTTGGCCAACACTGATCAATACAGCCCTCGGCGTCAGCAGTATCGACAAAGATCTCGTAAGCGTCAGCCGCGTGCTGAAGATGAATACCGGCAGCAAAATTACAAAACTGGTTCTGCCATCAGCGCTTCCCTTGATCTTCACTGGTTTGCGTCTGTCACTCGGCGTCGGATGGATGGTTCTGATCGCAGCAGAAATGCTCGCCCAGAACCCTGGCCTTGGCAAATTTGTCTGGGATGAATTCCAGAATGGTTCCTCCCAATCTCTCGCCCGCATCATGGTTGCTGTCTTCACCATCGGTATCATCGGCTTCTTGCTCGATCGCGTGATGTACGCCCTGCAATCCATGTTCACCTTCACCAACAACCGGTAAGCCAGATGAGCTTTCTATCTTTCAAAGACGTCTCAAAGGGCTACGGCGATACGCCGGTTCTGAAAGACATCAACCTGGATGTTGAGGAAGGCGAATTCGTCGTCATCCTCGGCTTCTCCGGCACCGGCAAGACCACTTTGGTCAATCTTATGGCCGGTCTTGAGATGCCGACATCCGGCTCTGTCACCTTCAAAGGACAGCCAATTACGGAACCGGGGCGTGAGCGCGGCGTCATCTTTCAAAGCTATTCGCTCATGCCTTGGTTGACGGTGAATGGGAACGTTGCTCTAGCGGTTGACACAATGTTTCCGGAACTTTCGAAGCAAGAGAGAGCCGCGAAAGTTGATCACTATGTCAAAATGGTTGGTCTCAGCCACGCCACAACGCGGCGTCCAGCTGAATTATCGGGGGGGATGCGGCAACGCGTGAACGTAGCTCGCGCCTTGGCGATGGACCCAGAGATGTTACTCTTGGATGAGCCGCTCTCCGCCCTAGACGCCCTTACCCGCGCCAACCTCGCAGATGAGATCGAAGCTATTTGGCACAAAGATAAGAAAACCTGCGTTCTGATCACCAATGACGTAGATGAGGCGATCATACTCGCTGACCGGATCATCGCGTTGAACCCCGATGGCACGCTAGGCGACGAGTTCAAAGTCACCATTCCACGTCCTCGTGACCGGATGGAGATGAACAACAACGAGACGTTCAAGACTTTGCGTCGCGATGTCACCAAGTACCTGATGGATGTGGGAATTGAAGCTAGAGTGGAAGGATCGCGGATTCTGCCTGACGTAACTCCGATCCACGGAGTACCAGCAGCGATCGCAAAAGCTCAGGAAGGGTTGATCGAAAACCGCTTCTTGGACTTCTCTCAGCTGGATAAAGTTTATCCAACACCCAACGGCCCGTTAACAGTCGTTGAGGATTTCGACCTGAAGATCGACAAGGGGGAATTCATATCCCTCATTGGTCACTCCGGCTGTGGTAAGTCTACTGTTTTGACGATGGCGGCTGGTCTTAATGAAATCTCCAAAGGCGCCATCCGATTGGACGGTCGCCACGTGGAAGGCGCGGATCCCGAGCGCGCCGTGGTGTTCCAATCCCCCAACCTCTTCCCTTGGCTCACCGCTAAAGAGAATGTCGCAATCGGCGTCGACAAGGTCTATCCGAAAGCCTCCCAAGCCGAGCGTCAAGATGTGGTCGAATACTATCTTGAACGGGTTGGCCTTGCCGACAGCATGGACAAGGGCGCAGCCGACTTATCGAACGGCATGAAACAGCGTGTGGGTATCGCTCGAGCTTTTGCCTTGTCACCAAAACTCCTGCTTCTTGATGAACCTTTTGGGATGCTCGACAGCCTGACCCGTTGGGAACTGCAGGAAGTGCTCATGGAAGTCTGGTCCCGCACCAAAGTTACCGCAATCTGCGTGACCCACGATGTCGATGAGGCGATCCTTCTGGCAGACCGCGTGGTCATGATGACCAACGGTCCCCAGGCAACCATCGGCAAGATCGTAGATGTTGATCTGCCGCGTCCAAGGACTCGCAAGGCATTATTAGAACACCCCGACTATTACGCTTACCGCCAAGATGTTCTGGATTTCCTCGAAGAATACGAACACGGCGCAAAGCCCAAACCCAAGAAACCTGCAGCGATTGCGGCGGAGTAACCTATGACCAAGAAGCTTATCGTTATCGGTGCGGGCATGGCCTCCGGTCGGACGCTTGAGCACCTTTTCGATGCGGGCGGCGATTACGACGTCACCCTCTTCAATGCCGAACCGCGCGGCAACTACAATCGTATCATGTTATCGCCTGTGTTAGCCGGCGATCAGACGTATGAAGAGATTGTCACACATGACGACGCTTGGTACGCCGAGCATAATGTCACCTGCCGGTTTGGCGAGAAAATCACCAGAATCGACCGCGAAGTCAGAACCGTTACGGCGGACAACGGCGATGTCCTCACCTACGACAAATTGCTCTTCGGCACAGGGTCCAACCCTTTCATGATCCCCCTGCCCGGGCACGATTTGGAAGGTGTCATCGCCTATCGTGATCTGGAAGATACCGAACGCATGATGGCTATGGGCCCTGACAACAAAGTCGTCGTCATCGGTGGCGGCCTCTTGGGTCTCGAAGCTGCCGCAGGCATGGCCGCTCGCGGCGTCGACGTCACCGTCGTGCACATCATGGGTCACTTGATGGAACGCCAGTTGGATGAGGCTGCGGGATACCTTCTTCGTAAAGCGCTGGTCGACAAAGGCATCACAGTCAAATGCTCCGCCAACTCCAAAGAAATCGTCGGCGAGAACGGCCACGTCAAAGCGCTGATGCTCGACGATGGGACAGAGCTACCTTGTGACCTCCTCGTCATGGCGGTCGGCATTCGCCCGAATGTGGCACTGGCGCAAGAGGCTGGTTTGGCCGTTGGAAAAGGCATTCATGTTGACGATCAGATGGTGACCTCTGACGAAAACATCCTTGCGGTGGGCGAATGCGTTGAACACGACGGCGCGATCTTCGGCCTTGTCGCCCCGCTTTATGACCAAGCAAAGGTCGTCGCGAAGACACTTACGGGTGAGGAAGATACCTTCATTCAAAAAGAACTCTCCACCAAACTCAAAGTCACAGGCTGTGACCTCTTCTCAGCCGGTGATTTCGCCGACGGCGAAGGCCGCGAAGACATTGTGTTCCGCGATCCTGCCCGCGGTGTGTACCGCCGCCTGGTGATTGAGAACGACGTGGTTATTGGCGCCGTGATGTACGGCGACACCGCCGACAGCAACTGGTTCTTTGGCCTGATCAAAGACAAGACCGACATATCGGAAATGCGCGACACGCTCATTTTCGGTCCGGCCTACCAAGGGGGGGAACCCCTGGACCCTTTAGCGGCTGTTGCAGCCTTACCGCTTGATGCTGAGATCTGCGGCTGCAACGGAATTTGCAAAGGAACGATCGTCGAGGCGATCAATGCAGGCGCCACAGATCTCGGCGCGATCAAAGCCACAACAAAGGCCTCAGCCTCATGTGGCACATGTACGGGGCTGGTGGAACAGGTTCTCGCCAGCACTCTCGGCGACGCGTTTGTCCTGCCAACGGCGCAGCCAATGTGCGGTTGCACGGATATGACGCATGAAGACGTGCGCCGCATGATCAAAAGTCAAAAGCTGACGTCGATGCAGGCCGTGATGCAGGAATGCGGCTGGAAAACATCCTGCGGCTGCCACGTGTGCCGCCCTGCCCTAAACTTCTATCTGCTGGCCGATTGGCCGCTTGAGTATCAAGACGACCCGCAAAGCCGGTTCATCAACGAACGCAAGCACGCCAACATCCAGAAAGACGGTACCTTTAGCGTCGTCCCTCGGATGTGGGGCGGGATTACGACCCCGAACGAGTTGCGCGCGATCGCGGATGCAGCCGACAAATACATGGTTCCAACCGTGAAAGTCACCGGCGGCCAGCGCATCGACCTGCTCGGTGTGAAAAGTGAAGACTTGCCCAACATCTGGGCGGATTTGAACGCGGCGGGCATGGTCTCTGGCCACGCCTATTCCAAGGGTCTGCGCACCGTCAAAACCTGCGTTGGAACCGATCATTGCCGCTTTGGCACGCAAGACAGCACCGGCCTCGGCATCAAGCTGGAAAAAGAGCTTTGGGGGTCTTGGACGCCGCACAAACTGAAGCTCGCCGTCTCAGGTTGCCCCCGAAACTGTGCAGAGGCGACTTGCAAGGATATCGGGGTCATTTGTGTCGACAGCGGCTATCAGGTAAGCATCGGCGGGGCCGCGGGTATGGACGTGAAAGAGACTGAGCTTCTCGTTCAAATTCCAACTGAAGCAGAGGCTGTCTTGGTTATCAAAGCGGTTACACAGCTCTATCGCGAAAACGCCAAATACCTCGACCGGATCTACAAATGGATGGGCAAGGTTGGGCTTGATTGGATCAAAGAGCGGATCGTTGATGACCTTAACGAACGCACCGCTCTGGTCGACCGGTTCGAGCTGAGCCAGTCGATCTATCGCAAAGACCCATGGGCCGAGCATGCCAGTACCAAAGCTGACAGCTATCGCCCGCTAGCAAATCTCTCATTGGAGGCCGCAGAATGACCAATTGGGTAGATATTGCCGCTTTGGAAGATGTGCCTCAACGCGGTGCACGCATGGTCAAAACCGCGATGGGCTGCGTCGCTGTGTTTCGGACTGGTGAAGATGAGGTCTATGCCCTCGACAATGCTTGCCCGCATAAGGCAGGCCCCTTGGCTGAAGGCATCGTACATGGAAAATCCGTCACTTGCCCTCTTCATAACTGGGTGATTTCGCTGGAAACAGGTGAAGCCCAGGGCGAGGATGAAGGGCGCGTTGCGACCTACCCTGCCAAAGTAGAAGCTGGCCGTATTTTGCTGGACCGCTCCTTCCTGCTAGCGCGTGTTGCTGCATGACATTGACAAAAACCACTTGCCCCTACTGCGGCGTAGGGTGCGGGGTCCTCGCCGGAGCAGACGGCACGATCAAAGGCGACCCTGATCACCCAGCGAACTTTGGGCGTTTGTGCTCAAAGGGCTCCGCACTTGGCGAAACCATTGATCTCAACGGGCGCCTGTTGCACCCAATCGTTCGGGGCCAAAGAGCAAGTTGGGACACGGCGCTCGATCTCGTCGCGCAGAAATTCTCCGATGCGATTGCGGAACATGGGCCTGACAGTGTTGCCTTCTATGCGTCCGGCCAACTTCTGACTGAAGACTATTACGTCGCCAACAAGCTGATGAAAGGCTTCATCGGTTCTGCCAACATTGACACGAATTCGCGGCTTTGCATGGCCTCAGCTGTCGCCGGACACAAACGTGCGTTTGGAACGGATACTGTCCCTGGTTGCTATGAAGATTTGGAACAGGCTGATTTGATCGTTCTGGTGGGTTCAAACTTGGCGTGGTGCCATCCTGTTTTGTACCAACGCATTGCTGCAGCAAAGGCTAACCGATCGCAGATGAAGATCGTCAACATCGATCCGCGCCGAACGGCCACGAGCGAGTTGTGCGACCTCCATCTGCAGCTTGCCCCAGATAGCGACATTGCGTTGTTCAACGGTCTTTTGGCCCATCTGTCTGACCATCGAAAGATCGACGTCAACTACACCGAAGCGCACGTTAACGGACTACCTGAGGCAATCGTCGCAAGCCGTTTGACAAATCTATCGGCGACAGGGTTAACCGACAGTGAACTACGAAACTTCTTCGAATTATGGGCGGATACTGAGAAAGTCGTCACTGTTTACTCGCAAGGAGTAAACCAATCAGGCTGCGGCACCGATAAGGTTAACTCTATCTTGAATTGTCACCTCGCCACCGGGCGGATTGGCAAGCCCGGCATGGGGCCGTTTTCTGTCACGGGGCAGCCGAATGCGATGGGCGGTCGAGAGGTTGGCGGTCTTTCAAACATGCTCGTCAATCATTTGGAACTAGGGAACCCCGATCACCGCGCTGCAGTACAAGAATTCTGGCAGAGTCCGACGATTTGCACTGCACAGGGCCTTAAGGCTGTCGAACTGTTTGAAGCCTGCGCGAGCGGACAGATCAGAGCGCTCTGGGTGATGTCGACCAATCCTGCTGTATCTCTACCGAATGCGGATGGCGTCGTTGCTGCGATCCAAAATGTTCCATTCGTAGTGACGTCGGATATCATGGAAAAGACCGACACCAACGATCTTGCTCATGTCTGCCTTCCGGCAACTGGGTGGGGCGAAAAGAATGGCACTGTCACCAATTCAGAACGCAGGGTCTCCCGCCAACGGGCTTTCTTACCCACAGCCGGCGAAGCGAAACCAGATTGGGAAATGATCTGCAATGTCGCAAGACGAATGGGCTATGGTTCTGCCTTTGCCTTCAAGTCACCTGCAGACGTATTTACCGAATACCTAGCTTTAGACGCAGCCACATCTCATTTCTCGCGCGATTTGGACCTCAGCCAATTTTCTGGTCTCGACTATGAAACGCTTGCTCCCGCCCAGTGGCCGCGAAATGGCAAACGCTTTTTTGCAGATGGTCAGTTCTATCATCCTGATGGCAAAGCCAAGATGATCCCTGTGGTTCAACCGAAGCTCACCAAAACTAGGTTCGAGCTCAACACAGGCCGGAATCGAGATCAGTGGCACACGATGACGCGAACGGGAAAATCACCGCGTCTTGGGTCACATCTTGCCGAACCCTATCTCGAAATTCATCCACAAGATGCTATGGCCATCAACGCTAGGATCGGTGATTTGATCCAGGTGAAAGGCGAATACGGCCAATCAATCCTGCGCGCGCTTATCACACCCCGTGTGGCGCCCGGTCAGCTTTTCGCGCCTATGCATTGGACCCGGCAACAGATTGGCGCGGGCACCGTTAACAGCCTCACCGAACCAACGACCGATCCAATTTCTGGTCAACCCGCGCTCAAATCAGTCAGTGTTGATGCCGAAGTGTTTAGAGCGAAATGGTACGGTTTCTTGGTGAGTTCTCAAAAGCTCAACCCATCAACACCATATGCTGCCATCGCTCGAACCAAGACAGGATGGCAAGCCGAAGTTGCAGGACGTTATCGCCCCGAGGATTGGGAAACTGAGGCACGATCCCTGATTGAAAAAACCGACGGTGAAGCTGCTCTTTTTGAAGACAAAGAACGGAACCTCGTACGCATCGCTTTCTCTAATCATGGTAAAATTCAAGCGCTCTTCTTCGCATCTACGAAGCCAGTCTTCTTGTCGCGTACGGAAGCCATTTCGATGATTGGCCGCAAACAGTCAGCGCTTCCCGCATTGGCAGGCCGACCGCCATCGGATCAACCAGATCCCGGCGCAATCGTTTGTAGCTGTTTTGGCGTTGGGCAAAATACGTTGCTGAATGCCTTGGACGCTGGCGCAAGTACAGTCTCTGACCTTGGTTTCGCCACCAACGCCGGAACCAATTGCGGGTCTTGCAAGCCAGAACTGGCCGCCCTCATCGCAAAGGCAAAAACGCCTATGGCCGCCGAATGAGCCTCGCACCCTACGTCCAAATCGTCGCGCGCGGAAAAGGGTGCGGTCGATCGATGAGCTTTGCAGAAGCTGTGGACGCAATGGCCATCATTCTAAATGGCGAAGCTGAACCGGAGGCTTTGGGCGCAGTGTTAATGGTCATGCGCCTGCGCGGGGAAACCGCCGAAGAAATTGCTGGCTTTACCGTCGCGCTACGTAACCATGTTAAGAACATTTTACCAAAGGCAGATCTGGATTGGCCCTCCTACGCCGCAGGCCGTACGCGTGGATCACCTCTGTTTATTCTCGCGGCTCGATTGGTTTCTCAAGCTGGGTATTCAGTTTCAATGCATGGTTGGAACTCGCATCAACAAGCCTCGGCCTCTGTGCGAGATGCTTTAATTTGGGCAGGACCAACAGTTAGTTACACTGCAATCGAAGACCTCTGCCCCGAAGCATTCGCCTTGCTAAAGCTTCGGGATACCTTTGGTCTGAGATCCTGCATCAACACGGTCTTACGCATGTGGAACCCGTCGCGAGCATCGGTTACGGTACAGGGCGTATTTCATCCGTCCTATCGGGGACTGCAAGCCGAAGCGGCTCAGATCATCGACGAAAACGATCTGGTTGTGATCAAAGGAGGCGGCGGTGAATTTGAAAGAAACCCCGCCAAGGGGGTCGCGATTTACGGCTGGAAGGCTGGGCAATTCCTCGATCAATCAGCACCCGCTTTGACACCCGAAAAGCGAAAGTTGCACGACGTAAACGAACCCATTGATCTCGGTGCAGTTTGGCACGGGCAGAACAAAGACCCTTTCGCCAAAGCAACCGTGACAGGCACTGCTGCAATCGCCCTTTGGTCACTCAATGCGACAAATGCTTTGAGCGACGCACAATCGATGGCAGAGGCCCTCTGGCATTCTCGCCACAACCCAGAAAGTCTGAGCGCATGAAAACCTTCCCTATGTTTCTACAAATGGCTGGCCGCCAGGTTGTCATCGCTGGAGGTGGGGAACAAGCAGCTCAAAAGACCCGTTTGATCCTCAAAACTGAAGCTAAGATTACTCTTCTCGCTCCAGAGCTTGACGCAGAACTGTCTGACTTACTGCAAAGCGGACGGGTTCAGCATGACGCGGGGCCTATCTCTCCAAAGAGCTTTGAAGATACAGCGCTAACGTTCATCGCCACCGGATGCCCTGGCGCTGACATGGCGTTGCACGCGCTGGCCAAAGCAGGCGGAGCAACGGTGAATGTCGTCGACCAGCCAACTCTATGCGACGCCATCACTCCCTCAATCGTCGACCGCGACCCAGTCGTGGTGGCCATTGGAACAGAAGGCACAGCACCGGTTCTTGCGCGGCAGATAAAGACCAGGATTGAGGAGACGTTGGAACCCCGCCTAGGTGAACTTGCAGCTTTGGCAGGACGACTACGAGCGACAGCCGCAATGAGGTTATCACCTCGGAAGCGACGCGATCTTTGGCGCTGGGTTTTCAATGAAACGCCGCGGCGCCTTTTTGCGTCTGGGGCCGAACGACAAGCCACGAAAATGATCAAGGATGCGATCCAAACGGGCACCTCCGACGCGGGCGATAATGGTGCCTTGTGCTTCGTTCATTCTGGCCCCGGAGCGAAAGACCTCATGACGCTCAGAGGCGTGCAACGCCTCCAGGAAGCAGACGTCATCTACTACGATCATTTCGTCAACCCTGACATCCTGGAACTAGCAAGACGCGACGCCGAGCGCGTCTTTTTCGGGAATTTTCCCGGATGCCAGAATTGGCCACTTGATAAAACAACACAGATCCTTGCGTCAGAGGTTCGTCGGGGCGACAAAGTCGTCAGGTTAATCGGTCAAGCCGCCAACGGTGAAAACGAAACAACTGACGAGCTGGAATTGCTTAGAACAATGGGCATAGCGACCGAGGTTGTTCCCGGTGTCATGCAATCAGTTAACAACGAAGAAATATCGTCCGAACACAAAAATAGCGCGAACGTCGCATAAAGTTCAATTTTGGTTGAAATGGTGCCCCCACACAGCACCAACATATTGTTTGTTATCAACCGCTTAGATAAACTTGTGTGTAAAATATGTGTAATGAAGTCTGAAAAAGGGTGTTTTTGGCCGTTTTCGAAGGAATCGGGGGTGTGCCGGAAAATGTGACCGGCAACACACCTTATACGCTAAATTCCGGTAGATCCAAACCCGCCTTCGCCGCGCTCGGTTTCATCGAGGTTGTCCATCTGATGAAGATGCACATAGGCAACCGGCGCAATGACAGCCTGCGCGATCCGATCATTCGGCTCGATCCTGAATGTATGGCGACCGGCATGACGACAGGTCCGTGCCCAAAAAGCGTATCAAAGCTGATCATGTGTTTTTGGACTCGGAGTTTAGGCAGTTGAGCTGCACGAAGAGCACAAACCATGCACCTCAATAACATGGCGCTGCGGTAGGAACCCCGTTTCCTCGACGAAACCAGACAGGTTCTCAACAAGGCGCGGGGCCGCGCGTTCTTCGATAGTTCCGCATTCGTCACAGATTGACAGAACCGAAGATTGATGACCAATGTCGGCTTGGCAAGCGATATAAGCCTTGAGGGATTCAACTCTATGGACGCAGCCTGATTTGATTAAGGCCGCCAGCCCGTTGTAAACCGTCGTTGGGGCGATTTTTGGACGCGACGCTTGCAACCGATGTAATACATCATAGGCAGACATGGCACCATGAGCCGACTGTAGTACTGAGAAGATCTCTGCCCGGATTTTTTCACCGCGTTTTGTCATATAACACCTAGCTTCATTTGATCCGGGAGTTTTCAGCAGGCGGTACGGGATCAAAACCCGACCCACCCCACGGATTGCAGCGCGCGAGGCGGTGAAGCGTGAGCCAAAATCCACGGATGGGCACATGGATTTCCATCGCTTCAATTGCATAGACGGAGCAGCTTGGTTGAAAGCGCCAGGAATGCCCAAGCCAAGGTGACAGAATAAGCCTATAGCCACGGATTGAAAGGATAAGGAGCTGGACAAAGAACGCTCTCATGCGCGCATCCTCCAACGGCTTTCGCAGCCAGTGTCTTCAACTTCTACGCCCATTTCCAGTAGCTGATCGCGCAATTCGTCGGCACGCGACCAATCGCGTTCAACGCGTGCTTGCGCGCGCTGAGCAACGAGTGTCTCGATCTGATCAATCTGGCCAGCCCCGACCTGTGCCCATGCAGCCGGATCTTGCTGAAGGAGACCAAGAAAGCTACCTGCATGGCGCAGGCCCGCCGCGATCTGGGCGCGTTTGATTGGGTCAGCTTCCGAATGGACTTGTGCCGCGAGTGCATGCAACGCGGCAAAGGCAGCAGGGGTGTTCAAGTCATCATCGAGCGAGTCCAGCACAGGTGCCATGTCATCAGGTGATGGCTCTGCCTTCGGTTGGTCGCGCAATGCGCCATAAAGCCGATCAAGCGCTGCGCGCGCCGCTTTTGGCGTCTCGGGTGTCCAGTCGAGCGGTTGGCGATAATGTGCCGACAAGAGGGCATAGCGGATCGCCTCGCCTGGTGCTTCCTTCAGCAGGTCCCGCACCAAAAGAACATTGCCCAGCGATTTGGACATCTTGGCACCCGATACGGTTACGTGGCCATTGTGGACCCAGAACCTTGCCTTGGTGCCTTGTGCAATCTCATTTTCATGATGGGGGAAGCGCAGATCGATACCGCCGCCGTGAATGTCGATCTGCGCGCCCAGATGCGCGCGGATCATAGCAGAACATTCGATATGCCAGCCGGGTCGCCCAAAGCCCCACGGGCTATCCCAGCCGGGTTGACCTGCTCCCGAGGGCTTCCAAAGCACGAAGTCGCGCGGATCACGCTTCCAAGGCGCAACCTCAACCCGCGCACCGGCAAGCATCTCATCCGGGTTCGCGCCAGAAAGCTTGCCATAATCCGGAAAGGCGGGAATGTGAAAGAGCACATGGCCTTCTGCTGCGTAGGCTTTTCCCGAGGCAATCAGCCCTTCGATCATCTCGATCATTGGTCCGATATGCGCGGTGGCATGGGGCTCAATATCCGGCGGGGCAACACCCAGTGCAGCAAGGTCTTCGTGATAGGCCTCTTTGTACTCAGCTGAAATTGCATCGCAACTCACCTTGCGTGCAGATGCGGCGGCAATAATCTTGTCGTCCACATCGGTGATGTTGCGGGCATAGGTGAGTTTTGGCACCTGCGCGCGCAGCACCCGCGCCAGAACGTCGAACACCACCGCCGGGCGTGCGTTGCCTATATGCGCGTAGGAGTATACGGTCGGGCCGCAAACATACATACGCGCGTGATCCGGATCGCTTGGAACGAACGGTTCGAGCTTGCGGCCCATGGAATTGAATAACTGCAGCATCGGTCAGAACGGCATCTCAACTGTTTCGTGAATCATGCCTTCGGTTGTTGTTTCGATTTCCTTTGGCTTCATGCGAAGCATGTTCAAGCTGGCGTCGAGATCGTCGTGGCTCATGTTTCGAGCAATCACGACGACCCGGCTTATCGCATCTTGCCCGCTCCAGGATTTCAAAGGCACCGGGGCGTCAAAGATGTGTTGGACACCATGGAAGACAAAGGGCCAGTCCATCCCCTCAACATGCACAATGCCTTTGATCCGCAAGAGATCGGGGCCCTTTATTGCGATCAGCATGTCGAGCCAGAAATCAAAAACGCTGGCCGGGATTGGATCGGATACTTCGATAGACGCTGATCTAATTTGGTTTCCGTGGTGGCTTTCTTGGTCATGTCCGTGATGGTGGTCATGGCCCCCGTGGTCGTGTGATTGAACCTTTTCCGACTTGCCGACCCAAGCTTCGATGTCTTCTGTGTTGGAGTCTTCCCGTAGCGCCGACAATCCGAACAAAGCGCCTGTCGGCACTTTTCCGTGGTCGGCGTGGATGCGTTGCGCGGAGTTGTTGATCGTGCTCACTTGTGCCTGGTAGGACGCAAGTTCGGCTACGGACACCAAATCCGTTTTGGTGATAACTATTAAGTCTGCAAGGGCGATCTGGTTGACCGCTTCGGTCTGTGACTTCAGTGTACCCGACCCAGTAGCTGCGTCGGCAACGGTCACAACCCCGTCCATGCGGTAGTAATGCGGCATAAGCTGGTCAACAACCAAGGTATGAATGATGGGGGCTGGTTCCGCGATGCCCGTTGTCTCAATGACGATGCGGTCAAATGCAAGCTCACCGCCCTGCTTGCGCGCCATGAGTTTCCCGAGCGTCTTGGCAATGTCGCCCCGGAACGTGCAGCACAGGCAACCCGATTGCATCAGGATCGTTTCTTCGGTCGATGCTTCGATCAAGTCATGGTCAAGACCAGCCGCACCGAATTCGTTCATGATCACAGCGATCCGGCCTGCTTCTGGGTCATTGATCAAGTGGTTCAGTAAGGTCGTTTTTCCAGCGCCGAGAAAGCCAGTCAGCAAGGTCACGGGGATACGCTCATCAATCGTGTCCATGGGAGTGTTCGTCCTCTTTACAATCCTGCGTGCCTGCGCGAATAGCTTTATGTTATAAAGTAACATATCGCAAGGTGAGCACATGAGCAAAATCGAATTTCAACTCCGTACTTCGGTCGAGCAGGTTGAAGAGGGCACGGACTTCGCCCCAAAATTTGACGAGCATGGGTTGCTGCCATGCATCACCACTGACGCGGACAGCGGCGATGTACTGATGCTGGGGTGGATGAATGAGAAAGCCCTTAAGCTCACGATTGAAACTGGCGAAGCGCATTACTTCAGCCGCGCGCGCCAAGTGCTTTGGCACAAAGGCGCAACTTCTGGTTTGGTGCAAAAGGTTGTTGAGGCCAGAATTGATGACGACCAAGATGCGGTTTGGCTCAAGGTAGAGGTCGCCGGGTCCGGCGCATCTTGTCACGTGGGGTACATGTCTTGCTTCTACCGCGCTGTGCCAACAGCTGAAAACGCAGGGCAACCGCTTCAATTTATCGAGAGCGAAAAGACCTTTGATCCAATAGAAGTTTATGGCGATGTCCCTAACCCCACCCAACTCTGATCAATCTTGGATAGAACGCGCCTTGGGCTTGGCGCGTGAAGTAAATCGGCATGTATGGCCAAACCTGCGAAAACGCCGCGTTAAAGCTGAGAACCGAAATAGAAACTGTTGAAAATGGGGGGGGCAACGATGCGAATATTCAACATGGGTCAGGTTCCACCCATCACGTTTGGAGCTGGACGAGTCTGCAAGCTTCCTGATCTCGTAACCGTCTTAGGAGGTGGTACCGTTTTGGTCATTGCCGACGCGATCATTTCCGATCTCGGCGTAACCAAGCGGCTGGCACATCAGATGTCTGAGACAGGCATTCCTGTCGAGATCGCACCAGAGATTTCCGGCGAGCCGAAGGAGGCTCTTGTTGATGCGCTGTGCGCGCGGGCACGTCAGTCGGGCGCAGAGGTTATCGTTGGTTTAGGCGGTGGTGCCGCTATGGATGCAGCCAAACTGGTCGCAGCGGTTGCGCCGAGCGGCCAACCGGCAGAGGATTTCGCCTTGGCCGCGCAGCCTCTGCCCAAAACTGGCCTTCCATCCATCGCCATACCCACCACAGCTGGAACTGGCTCAGAAGTCACCCGCACATCGGTGATCTCAAAAGCTGATGGCTCAAAGATCTGGTTCTGGGGTGAGGAACTGATTTTCTCTCAGGCGATCCTGGATCCAGAGTTGACCCTCAGTTTGCCGCCTCACTTAACCGCGTGGACCGGCATCGACGCGGTCGCACATGCGTTGGAAGGTTGCACTGCGAGAAACACAAGCCCAGCAGGTCTGATGTATGGTCTGGAAGCGTTGCGCATTCTGGCCGATGCCCTTCCGGACGCGGTGGTTGACGGCGCGGATATCAACCTACGTGCCAAAGTTCTCTGGGGCAGCATGGTTGCAGGGCTCGCGCTTCATAACTGCAACACGCATATGGGTCACAACATCAGCCATGCGCTTGGGTCTTTAGCACGGGTTCACCACGGGCTCGCAACAGGTCTAGCGTTGGAAGTCAGCCTGCCTTGGTTGGTATCGAAGCAAGATGGGCATATACACTATGCCCGAGCTGCAGAAGCTCTGGGAGGCGCGGCAAAAGCAGAGGCGCTACCCGAAGCATTCTCCGACCTAATGCGTCGTTGCGATATCTCGGCTGTATTGCCGTCTGGCTGTGGAAACATCACCGCTGCAAAACTGTCTGTTGAAATGCAAAATGCCGCCAACATCGGGATGGCCCGGAACGCAGTCTGCGAAATCACAAAGGGCGATTTTCTGGAGCTAGCCTCAAAGGTGACCGCATTACCAATCGCAGCCGCAGCATTGTAAAATACATACTACATCAGCTCAGAACAAAAAAACTGCGCCGGATATAGCCGCTTACGCACACGTCTAATTTACTTAGGTCTGAGCTATCCGACCACGTTGTAGCGAAGGTCCGAGTTCGGTTCGAGCCAAATCAACGTCCTGCAATGACTGTTTCCACCACTCCCGCTGCACTGCAACAACAACATTTCTGCACAAGCTAAGCAATGCTGCTTCAGCAATAGACGCGATTTCAGAAGTCCGCTTTGTCCCACTTAGCCGCCATCGGCGGTTCTAAACCTCCTTAACTCGGCAGAAAAAGAAAGGCTCGGGCCTAGCCTGTGAATTCATCTTCAACGCTACGCCCACCCTTAGCTTAGGTTTTACGCCGGCGCGTCATAAAGAAATCACACGGATCACAAATTGACTGAATCCTAAGAATTCTTCGTCTCGCCATCTTATTCTTCGGTTTGCGTGTGCGCATAGACAGTGTTTCTTGACACACCAAGTTTGCGAGCCGCCAAAGCGATATTTGCGTTGCATTCCATAAAGACGCGGTTGATTTCGCGGCATTTGGCTTCTTTGGCGTTGTTGCCTTTGCACTTTGGACATACCGCGTCGCGCAATTCGTTTCGAACAATGAATCGTTGGACATGCTCAGCCCGCAATACTGTGGCGGGGCATTGAATGGCCAACGTGGTCAGCAGTTTTTCCAAATCGTAAAACGTATTTGGCGCATGCAGATCGAAAATAGCATCAATGGCAGACCGCGACAGCTGATGATCCGTTGACAGCCGCGACATCATGGACATCGCGATAAAGGCGGCATCCGTGCGGCCACTGAGGGTGGGCAGTTGGAATTCCACCTGACGCAGTTTTGCGAAGGTCATGGAGACGAATTTTGACCAATGGGCCTGCTCTTTTGGATCTTCGCTTTCGACAACCAAAATGGACCACTTCGCCGAAGTTTTATGTTGTAGCAAACGATTGATCAGCTGCGCAAGCTGCTCGGAGGCCCGGCCAGTTGCATGTGACAGGTCTTCTAAGACCAGCATCCCGCCGGTCTCGATCAGGAAGCGACTATTCTCATCGCCGCCAAAAAGCTCTCCGGTCAGGCCATCGCTTTCAGCGTTGATGTTAGCCGCGCGGCAATCGACCGCAATCAGCGGTTTGTCAGGGCAGCTAGCTTGGTGCACCGCCTGCGCAAAGGTTGTGCGCCCTGTACCCGATGCGCCGATCACATATTGCGGGGTCATCATTTTGGCAGACCGAATGGCAAGTTTCAGGCTATTGAGCACCTGCTCATCCCTAAACACCGGCGCGTCAGGAAGCCCTGGAACCTCATATGTTGACGGGAGATTGAGCGGGAGGGTTTGCGTGTTAGCGCCCGAGGACAAGCGAGAAAGGCGGATGCGCGCAAAGAAGGCTGAATTTAGCCAATCAACTAAACGGACCGTTTCGCCTCCGCGCATTGCAGAAAGGTTTGATCCAAAATCCGTACGAAACAGATCGCGGAATTTCGACAAGGTGGAAAAATCGAGACCATTTAGAAGTTGGGCGGCTCGGCGGTTTGCCCCCAGGATTTTGCCCTCTTCGTCAAAGCTGATCATGCCTACGCTTTGAGTCTTTAGGTATTCCTCACGCGGGTGGAACTGCACAATGATATTGGCGCGATGATCTTCGATAAACAGGCGGTTTTCGATATTGGAAGCTGCGAGTTCGACCAAAGCCTGCGTATGAAATTGCCGCGCGGCCACTTCTGATGAGGCATCCAGAAGGCCTACAATCTGCCCTTGGCTGTCAAAAATTGGCGTAGACACGCAGGACACCTGTCCGTGGCTTGAAAAGTAGTGCTCAGAGCCCGTGACCATACTCGTGCGCCCAGTATAAAGCGCCAAGCCCAGTGCGTTTGTCCCGCGATGTTCTTCGTCCCAGATGGTTCCGCAACGCACAGCACGGGCACATTTTGAAAGACTAAATTCGGTGTCCATAATGGCGTCCAACACAACGCCACGGTTGTCAGCGAAAGCGGTCATATGGTTGGTGCCCGCGATCTGGGTGCTCAGCAGTTCCAGCTCTGGGCGCACCACCATTAGCAGCTTTTCGTGCTGTTGCCGCGTTTCGCGCAGTGCTTGAATACCGATTTCGGCATCCAAAGGTTCCCCCGTTGGGTCTAAGCCATGCTGCAAGCATCGATGCCAACTGTCCGCAATGTGATCGGGGACAGCACCGGCAGCAAACCTACCCTTGGTTTCAAGCGCTGTACGCGCTTTCATAAACATAGATTGCACAACGTCCTCCCAGCGTTGGTGCCGAAAATTAGCATAAAGACGAACCAAGTTCACCGGATCAACCCAAGTGTTCACTAAATGAACACCGTTTTTCGGGCGCGCTTCAAAATCTGAACACCCCAATAAAACCTAGCCCGATCCCAAAATGTTCAATTGGTGTCACGAAACGTCGAACGCTCATGTTGAGCGAAGGAACACGACGTGCGGTCGCCATTTTGGCGACTTTGGGAGGAAGATTTATGTCTCAAGGTAAACTGATTGGCAAAACTGCAATTGTGTCTGGCGGCTCGCGCGGCATCGGCCAGGGCATTGCGCTGGCTATGGCGCATGAAGGCGCAGACATCGGCTTTTGTCATTTCCAAGATGATGAGAACGCCGCAAAGACAAAAGCGCAGATCGAAGCGCTGGGTCGCAAGTGTTTTACAGCAGAATGTGACGTGTCAAATGTGGCTGCGGTACAAGACTTTTATCAGTCCGCGAAGGCGTCGCTTGGAGATGTTGACATCCTGGTCAACAACGCCGGCCACAATATCACTGAAAATTTCGAAGACATCAGTGAAGACAGCTTTGATCGAATGTTGAATGTGCACGTCAAAGGCACCTTCTTCATGGCGCAAACCGCCTATCGTGACATGAAGCAGCGCGGCGAAGGTCGCATCATTAATATCACGTCTCAGCTCGCTTACAAGGGGGCTCCAACCCTGACGCACTACTGCGCAGCCAAAGGTGCGAACGCGACACTGACCCGCGCGCTTGCGCTTGAATCCGCAGGCACTGGTGTTCTCGTGAACGCTGTTGCGCCCGGTGTGACCAACACCGATTTGCTGACACCCCTGTCTGACGAACTCCTGAATACGCTGAAAGACGCAATCCCGCTGGGCCGCTTTGCTGAGGTCAGCGAAATCGCCCCTTCTGTTGTGTTCTTGGCCTCTGAAGAGGGCAGCTTCTTCCACGGCAGCTGCATCTCTCCGAACGGTGGCGAGGTGATGTTCTAAGGCCATTGGTCGTAGGGCAAGGGAGGACGCCATGAAAGCGCAGGTTTTGCATTCATACGATGACGATCTGACAGCGAAGTCTTGGCTGTCCTACGAAGACGTGCCGGACCCAGTGATTTCCAAGGGCTCGGACGTGATCGTACGGATCGGAGGCGCTGGGGTCTGCCGGACAGACCTGCATGTGATCGAAGGCACCTGGCGTCCGCACATGGATCCACATGGCAACACTCTCTTGCCCATCATTTTAGGGCACGAAAACGCGGGCTGGATAGAAGAACTCGGACCTGAGGTTGAAGGGTTGCAAAGGGGTGATCCCGTAATCCTTCACCCTAAGATCACAGATACGAATGTTCTGAGACGCCACAGCGAGGACATGCACGGAGCAGGCCCCCTTCCCGGTTTGGACCGAAATGGCGGCTTTGCGGAAGCCATGGTTACCTCGGCGCGCAGCCTGGTTTCGCTGCCGAAGTCGCTACCGCCGAAAGAAGTCGCCCCCTATGCGAACGCAGGCCTTACCGCCTATCGCGCGGCCAAACGTGCAACCCAGAAGCTGTTGCCGGGTCAGACCTGCGCGATCATTGGTGCGGGTGGGCTTGGTCATATTGCCATTCAAATTGTACGCGCGATGTCCGCGGCAGAGATCATAGTAATCGATAGCAACGACGCTTCTTTGCAGCTCGCGGCAGAGTGCGGCGCGGATCACTTGGTGAAGGCAGACGGCGGCGAAGTTGATGCTGTCATGTCCCTCACCAAAGGAAATGGAGCCGAGGCCGTGCTCGATTTTGTCGGCGAGACGGGCACGACAAGTAAGGGCCTCGCCATGACCCGCCAAGCGGGAAGCTATTACATCGTGGGCTACGGCGAGGACATCCGTGTCTCTGCCTTTGACCTCGTCATCAACGAAAAGAACATCATCGGAAACCTCGTCGGCACATGGGCAGAACTGTCCGAGCTGATGGAGTTAGCGCATCGCGGATTGGTTCAACTTGAAACTCAAGAGTTTGACTTGGCGGATGCGGACGCAGCCCTTCGCGCTTTGTTCGAAGGCAACGTTAAAGGACGAGCGGTGCTCGTTCCCTAAGACCATTCATATCATCTAGGGAGGAAAATATGAAAAATACACTAACTAGGTCGATTTCGGCTCTAGCGATCGCAGCAGCAGGTATTTTGCCACCAGCCGTTGCTTCCGCTGAAGATTACACAAAATACGGTATCGAATCTGACCTGCCGGGCACATGCAACTATGCGTCCATCGATGCCAAGGATTACTCCGGCGAGACGCTGAACGTGATAACACACGCGATTCCAGTAATTGGTGAGCCTACCGCCCTGCATGCAGAACAGTTTGCAGAGCTAACAGGTGCGGAAGTGAATGTGGTTCACGTCCCATTTGGCGACCTCTTCCAACGCATCATGATCCCGTTCCAGTCGGGCCAAAATGCTTATGACGTTCTTTTCTATGCGTCCTTGTGGATTGGCGATTTCAATCGCTTCCTAGCTCCTGTTCCAGAAGCCTATACAAACTCATCCGGCATGTCCGACGTTACCGACAGCTTCAAAGGTGTCGCCACATGGAACGGTCAGATGATTCAGTATCCTATGGATGGCGACCGCCACTACCTGAAGTATCGCACTGATGTGTTTGAAAACCCTGAAATGCAGGCCAGGTTCAAAGAGGCAACCGGCCGCGACCTGACCCTTCCTGCGACGTGGGAAGAGTACAACGAAGTGGCAAGTGTCTTCTCTGGCTTTGACTGGGACGGCGATGGCGAAATGAACTATGGCTCTGCCGAGGTCGCCAAGCGCGACGACCTGATGTTCTCTGCCTTCATCAGCCGAGCCGCGCCCTATGCAAAGCATCCGGATGTCGGCGGGGGGTTCTTCTTCGACCTTGAGACAATGGAGCCGTTGATCAACACGCCAGGGTTCGTGCGGGGTCTGGAACTGTTCGTGGAGGCGCAGGAAGCGTTCCCTCCCGGTGGTACCAGCTTTGGCCTCGGCGACGAGATCTTTTCGTTCGGTGGTGGTCAGACACTGATGAGCTACTCGTGGGATGATGCCTTCATCCAGGCGCAACAGGAAGACAGCCGTATTCGTAATGCCGTTGGTGCTGCACCACTGCCGGGTGCCAAAGAAGTCTGGAACCGTAAAACGGGTCAGTGGGACAGCTTCGAGGAGCCTAACCGCGCACCGTACATGACTTGGGGATGGTCCTCGGCAGTTTCCAAAGACTCCAAGAACCAAGAGATGGCCTTTGATTTCCTCTGCTTCTTCTCCAACGAAGCAAACACGTTCCACGACCTTCAAATTGGCCGCTTTGGTGTGAACCCTTACCGCGACAGCCACTTTGACAGCGCCTTTTGGCAAGGCCTGGGCTGGGATGCCGATGTCGCCGACAGCTACGTGACCACCCTGTCCGAAATGGAGCAAAGCGCCAACCGCGTCTATGACTTGCGCGTTCCAGGTGTTGGTCAGTTCATGTCGTCCATGGCCAACGGTGTCGCCGAGGCAATGGCTGGTCAAAAAACCGCTCAGGAGGCCCTCGACGGTGTTGCAGCTGAATGGTCCGACATCGTCGACCGGATCGGGGCAGATCGCCTGCGTGAAGCCTATGCCAACGTGGTGGTTCTGGAAGACAATTAAGCAATCCCTGCTTCACTGAAGCCGGTGAGGGGCGGTGTGCCGCCCCTCACGAAACTCACATAGGAATTGGATATCGACATGCTTAAGTCAAAGCACTTCTTCCTACTCCCAGCGCTTTTGACCCTTGCGGCAATCATCCTGTTCCCGTTGATATTTACCGTTCGTGTTAGTTTCTCGAGCTGGGATGTGTATCAGGCTGGTCTGGATTACATCGGTGGTCGCAACTACGCGCGCCTGATTGAGGACACTCGGTTTTGGGAAAGCTTGCTGCGCTTGTCTGGGATGAGCTTTATTACAGTCACGCTGCAATATGTCCTTGGATTCGCGCTGGCACTGGCCGTCTGGCAGAAGATGCCCGGTGGGCGCGTTTTTCGAGTTTTGTTCCTAGTTCCGATGATGACCACACCGGTCGTGATGTCCGTCATCTGGCGCACAGTCTTTCACGAGAGCCTTGGCCCGGCAAACGACTTGCTGTCTATGGTTGGCATCGGCCCAGTGCCTTGGCTGTCCACCGCGACAGGTGCGTTCATCAGCGTTGTAATTGTCGAAGTTTGGCAGTGGACGCCGTTTATGTTCTTGCTGCTGCTTGCCGGTCTCGTGTCGCTGCCACGTGAACCTTACCTTGCTGCCGCAATTGATGGCGCATCGCCGACACGGACATTTTGGCAGGTTACATTCCCCTTGATGGCCCCGATTTCCATCGGCGCAATCATCATTCGCCTGATCGAAGCGTCCAAGATCATGGACACGGTCTATGTGTTGACCTCTGGTGGGCCGGGTACAGCTACTGAGACGCCATCCTATTACATTTATATCCGAGGGCTGCGCGACTTCCAGGTCGGTTATTCGGCAGCGCTATCGCTCGCTTACCTCATGATAATGATCATCACACTAACGATCATTGCCAAGCTCCTAATGCGCTTTTTGGTCGGAAAGGACGACTAATATGGGACGCACATATAACATCATCAAATACCTCTGCCTTTTAGCTTGGACGACCTTCGTGGTGTTCCCTTTCCTCTGGGCGCTCAGCACTTCGTTCAAAGACGCAAATGCCATCACCAGCGGTGCGCGTTATATCCCATGGGTCGAGTTCGAACCTTCTGTTCAAGGTTGGACTTCGCTCTTCGCCAGCGGCAGCCAGGGCATCAACATCGTACAGCCATTCTTGAATTCGGCCTCGGTGACATTGCTTGCCAGCATTGTCAGTTTGGGACTGGGGACGCTAGCCGCTTACGGCCTTAGTCGGTTTTCATACAAGGCAGGCTTTGTGAAGAACTCGGACATCACTTTCTTTTTTATCTCACAACGCATCATGCCGCCGATCGTCCTCGCCATCCCATTCTTCTTAATGCTCAAGGAGATTCAGGCATTGGATACGATCTTTGGCCTGGTCATTGTCTATGTCGCGCTCCTTCTCCCCATCGCGGTGTGGGTGATGACCGACTTTTTCGCGTCTATCCCAAAAGAGCTGGATGAAATGGCCATGATCGACGGTTGCACGCCAATCGGAGCCTTCTTCCGAGTAGTGCTACCTAACTCCACCGCTGGTCTGGTCGTGGCTGGGATGTTCTGCCTGATCTTTGGTTGGAACGACTTTTTCTTCGCCTTCATTCTGACTTTTACCGAGACGCAGCTCTTGCCCGTCGCCATCGTCTCGCTCAACTCTTCGGTGACCCCGTGGTGGTCGCTTTCAGCTTTCGCATTGATCTCCGTCACTCCGCTCGCATTGATCGCCATTGTCGTTGAACGTTTCATGTCACGCGGTTCCCTCGCAGGAGCATTCAGATAACGCCATGCTTAGCTTGAAAAATCTCTCAACCGCGGATCGAAAGCGTCCTTTGTCCAATCTGAACGCTGACCTGGAAAGCGGTAAAATCTACACAATTCTTGGGCGGACCGGAGCTGGAAAAACGGAACTGCTGCGCACCCTTATGGGTCTGGATGATATCGCTGAAGGCCATCTGGCGCTAGACGGCGAAGATCTTTCCAAGCGCCCCGTGCGCAAACGTCAGATGAGTATGGTCTACCAACAGTTCATCAACTACCCGCACCTTACGGTGTTAAAAAACGTCGTGTTTCCGCTGCGTCGCCAAGGGTATTCCGTCGAGGACGCCAAGGAACGTGCATTGGCAGCTCTCTCACTTGTCGGTCTGGCCGGATTTGAAGACCGCATGCCATCTGAACTGTCAGGTGGTCAGCAACAACGGGTGGCAATTGCACGCGCGATCGTGAAAAAATCGCGCATCTTGTTGATGGATGAGCCTCTGGCAAATCTCGACTACAAGCTGCGCGAAAAACTCCGTGAAGAATTCCCTCGCCTTCTGGCCGAAAACGCCGATGGCATCATTCTTTATTCCACGACCGAGCCTGCCGAGGCGATGCAGTTGGGTCATGAGATGATCGTTATGCATGAGGGCCAGATCCTTGCGAAGGGCGCGCCAGAAAAGATTTTTGAAGCACCAACGACTGTCGAGGTTGCAAAGCTGATCAGCGACCCGCCTGTGTCGATAGTGGATGGCAAGGTGGCTTCGGGGCGGATCATTCTCGGTGCAACTGAATTTACGCCGCCCCCCGACCTCGTATTGCCGGCCAATGGCCCTGTCCACGTCGGCATCCGACCGGACGCTCTTTCGGTTGGCGGCGATACGACTGCGAGAGTCGTTTTAGCGGAATTCTCGGGTTCGGATACGATCGTGCATCTGTCGCTCAGCTTCGGATCCGCAGTGATGCTGGTCGAAGGCATCCACGAGTTCGTGCCCGACCAGAACGTTTCCGTTTCTTTGGACACATCCAGTCTGCTGCTGTTCTCAGCAGAAGGTAAAAACATCACTGAAAGGCGTTCAAATGGCTGAAATAACGCTTAAAAATTTGGGGCATAGCTACGTCTCTCAACCAAAGTCTGAAGAAGACTACGCGCTAAAACCAGTGGATTTGGTGTGGGAAGACGGCAAGACCTATGCGCTGCTTGGACCATCGGGTTGCGGTAAAACCACAATGCTGAACATCATCTCGGGGCTTTTGCATCCATCTGACGGCCAGCTTCTGTTTGATGGCCGAGATGTGACAAACAAGACCACATCACAACGCAACATCGCGCAGGTTTTTCAGTTTCCGGTGATATACACCACCAAATCCGTCCGGCGGAACCTGTCATTCCCGTTGGAATGCCGCGACTGGGATCCAAAGAAAATCAGCAGTCGTGTGGCCGAAGTCTCTGAGATGTTGGAACTCGATGACATTTTGGATATGCCCGCGCGCCGCCTAAGTGCAGACCAAAAGCAACTCATTTCACTAGGCCGTGGATTGGTGCGGGACGATGTGAGCGCGGTTCTACTTGATGAGCCTCTGACAGTGATCGATCCCCAGATGAAGTTTTCCTTGCGCCGCAAGCTACGCGAAATCAACCGTCATACGGGCACCACAATGATCCTGGTGACCCACGACCAAAGTGAAGCAATGTCTTTCGCGGATGAGGTCGTGGTCATGAAAGACGGACGTGTCCAACAATCAGGACGTCCAGAACAGTTGTTTGAGCGCCCGGAAAACACCTTTGTTGGCTATTTCATCGGCTCGCCACCCATCAATCTATTCAATGTTGACATCAACGGCGATAGCTTAAACTGCCCGGCACTTGCACTGAAAGATATACCCCGAGGTGATTTGGAGCCAGGTGCTTTGCAGATCGGTATCCGTCCAGAACATCTAAGTTTTTCTGATCTCTCCGAGACAAGCGTAGCATCAATGGTCGAGGCCTGCGAAAACCTAGGCATTGAGCAAATCGTCAGTCTGCGCGCACCAAACGGTGAGCATTTCAAAGTAAAATCGCGTCTGCGCAAAAAAATTGAAATAGGCAGTAAGCTCGCTGTTTCCGTAGCACAGAAAGATGTGCTGGTATTTCAAGACGGAGTGCTGGTTTAATCAGCTGACTAATTCGTTGTTCGCCGCACCTTTTCCTGACGGCAAGATTAATAGATCCTAACTTTAAACTAGGATTACGGTGAATTTGGGGGGATTTGACCCTTAGTTTGCTTCTTACTAGGTCTCTAAACAAAAGCGTCTCTGACAGAAGTAAGAGAAGAAAACGGTCCGTAAACACCCAGAAACTGCATAATTGGACGGGTAACCCCCCCTCTGCTGGATGCGCCCACCGTTCTTCGAGGATCACATTATTCCATTTGAGCGGGGCGATTTCTACACAGCGCATAGCCGTTTCGCAGGCAAAAAGGTAAGCTTGTAGAGACCTGGCCTTACTGATCGTTAAATCAGTTACTACCACCTCTCTGATCGCCTCTATTTCAGCCAGTGTTGAACCCTTTTTCGCGCCTTTGATTTCTTAGGCCGCCTTACATCACGCGCCACATTGGTAGAGCACAAGCGCCATTCCCTCGTCGCCATAGTTAGAACCGCTGAGACAATTACGAGCTCTCGGAATACGGTCGGGCTTGAAACCTCCTCTAAGCGACGATCCCTACATGCGGCTATGTCTTCGGGGGCCAGCTCGCTTACCTTGATCTTGCCAATCTTTCCTCTGGCGAGCGCGTTTAACCTGATCTGCTCCCACCGCGTACCTTTCTTTTGGGGTGAGACTTCATTGGCGTACCGCTCCATCACCTCGGAAGGCACGATGGAATAGGTCTCCTTGTCTATTAAAATCGTTGGATCCTAGATCGCAGGCTCGAGGCGCACCGATAAAAGAAGCGCTTACTGATGCTCTTTTGTCCTGGTGCGGAGCGCGGGGTCTAGGCAAATATCTCAACAAGTTGCTCGCCCATCAGAGAATACTTGGGTTCAAGGCTGTTGGCACTTTCAGGTACGTCAATTGTTTAATCTACACCATCTGTCAGAGGTGCTAACTTACACTTGTTTCTAGTTGCGTTACGTGTGTACTGTTTCTTCGTTGTCGGGTAGCCATTTATCGCAATTGGCGAACGGCACCGCCAGCCCAGCAAGGATTGTGATGCCTACAGAAAATAAATCCAGACGGAAACAGTCTGAAAGATCTCACGTAACGCGTGGAAAATTAACGCAAGCCACATTGCAGTGTATCGCCCGAGATGGGTATGCGGCAACATCAATCACCCGTATTATTGATGAAGCGGGTTTGTCGCGTGGTGCTCATATCCACCATTTTTCAACGAAGGAGCAATTGATCCGGGCTACGTGCAAACTGGTCTACGCCAATATGTATCGAAATGTCGGCCGCATCATGGCTGGAACCTTGGATGGAAATGACCGCGTCAGACAGCTCATTCGGGGCTTCTGGGAAGAAGTTTTTGAGTCCACCGAAGGGCGGTTCTTAACCGAATTGATAGTTTCCGCGCGTGCTGATCCAGCCGTTGCGGAGTTCATTAAGCCCAGTTTGCAGAGAATATCTGATGACTTTGATATCGCATCAAATCACTACTTTGAGTCGCGCGATGCAAAAGACACCGCGGCATCGATTATCCAGAAAGCGATTTGGGAAATGTGGGGCGTGCAGCTTCGTTCGATCATAGTGCGAAAACCATCTGAGATAACCGAACACATCGAAACTCTGATCCTTCGTCTTGATACACAACTGAAGCCCAGAACCGACATTGAACCCCTTCCGAACCTGCCATCCGAAACCTGAGATCAGTAACGCCGCCTAGGGGAAAGTCACGGCTTCCTCATTTTGAGCAGTCATTTCGCTGGTGAAGGTATCTTCGATCCGGTTTCGTTTGATCTTGAGCGTAGGTGTTAAAAAGTCATTTTCGATGGTCCAAGTCTCCGCTGAGACAATGATCTGACCAAGTTGGGCGTGTTTTTCAAGCTGACCGTTAATCCTAAGGCGCGTGTCCTCAAGTGACTGGATGATATCTTGTTGCGAAATGCCCTGTATGGTTTCCGGCGAAAGATTTACCAGCGCGACCGGCTGAGCAAGGCCAGCCCCCAAGACACAGACCTGTTCGACAAAGGTGTTCTCGAAAACGAGACTTTCGATCGGAACCGGAGCCACGTATTTGCCCTTTGCCGTCTTGAAAATGTCCTTCAGACGGCCAGTGATGGAATAGTACCCATCGGCATCGATTTCGGCTCTGTCACCAGTGCGAAACCACCCGTCAACAAAGCTGGCCGCGGTGGCTTCTGGGTCTTTGTGATACCCGCGAAATACGGCCTTGCCGCGGATCATGATTTCGCCCTCATCTGAAAGTTTGATTTCATTTCCATCTAGCTGGCTGCCGATTGTACCAATCTTGTCGCGCCGGTAAGGCAGGTTCAATGTCGAAGCCGCGCTGGTTTCCGTCATGCCCCAACCTTCCGAGATTTGAATCCCCAGTCGATCAAACCATTGTAAAAGAGCAGGTGACATCGGGGCCGAGCCCGAAGCACAGATACGTGCATTGGACAGGCCAAGCTGTTTTCTGATTTTCTTTCGTACCAGTCCGGAGATGATTGGTAAGTTTAGCAACCTATCGAGCTTTCTCTGGGGCAACTTTGCAAGAATTCCGGAATAAAATTTCACCCAGAGCCGAGGAACCGACACGAAGATGGTTGGGCTGGCATCTTTGAGGTCCTCGGCGAAGGTCTCAAGGATTTCTACAAACGATACCGTACCGCCGGCGTAGAGGCTCAGATGCTCAATGACAACGCGTTCAAAGAGATGCGATAGCGGAAGATACGATATGAAGCGGTCCATCGAATTTACATTGCCCGCTTTTTTTGCAGCAAGTGCTCCGCTACGAATGTTCCCATAGGTAAGCTCCACTCCCTTTGGTGCACCTGTCGATCCAGACGTGTAAGTTATCGAGAACAAGTCCTTCTTTTCGCAAGCCGCCGGTTTATCTAGTGGCGAGTGCTGTTCCAACAAGTCTACCCAATTGTACGCGCAATGGATGGTGGGGTAAGGCATTGAAATAGTGATGATATCCTCATGTATCCCAGCATCAACCGCCGACATTTCATCCAGCTTACCGACAAAGGCCACTTTGACCTCGCTGTGATCCATCGTATAGTGGATCGTCTCCGAAGAGGCGGTCGGGAAGATCGGAACTGAAACTAGTCCTGCCGCCTGTATTGCGAAATCTGCAATAAACCACTCAGCACAGTTCTTGGAAATGATTGCGACCCTGTCCCCCTCTGACAACTCAAGCGATCGCAAGGCCTGCGCAATTCGCAGGACCTGATCCAAAACCTCGCCCCATGTCAATTCGCGAACCTGCCGACCGTCGGGTTGACGTAGGTAGGTTTCGTCAGGCCGGGTATGGGCCCAGTGAACCAGCATCGCAATTGGGCTGTTTTCTAACAATTTTGACATCATCTAATCCCTCGCCTCACAGGGGTCGCATCCCTCGAATCGAAGTTGTTGAATTTAACAATACAAGTGTATTGCAAATTTACAATATGATTGTATTGTTAATACCAGTACGACCGTATTGTAAATTTCCACGAGAAGGAACGACGGAATGGATGGAACAACATTCAACGGGCCAATCACCACTGACGAGGTGCTGGCAGGGCTTGATAATCGAACAGTTTTCGAGCTTGAAAGAGACCACGGTAACACGGATCTCATACGCGCCATTGAAGCCGCACGGATCGCTGGGCCGTTCACCTCTGTTTCACCATGGGAACTAGAAGATCCTTCGGGCGTACGGCGCATCAATGCTGCCGGATACGCTGCAATCCCATTTGGCGAACGTTATCCACCGTTAATGGATTTCCTTGACAGATACCTTGCTAAATCGAGACAGATTGGGCTTCCAGTTCAGTCCTTGGCTCCATGGCGTGCAGCGCTCGAAGCTGAGCTTGTACGACTGGTTGCGAGCTTGGACACTTCGCATTCAAACAGCAGGGTATTCTTCACCAATAGCGGCTCCGAGGCGAACGAGGCGGCTATCAAACTTGCTAAAGCCTTCCGACCCAACGCAACATACTTCGTCAACTTTAAACGGGCCTTTCACGGTAAGACAACCGGTGCCCTTAGCATAACCTCAAACGAAGACTGTCAATCACCATTCCGACCGCTGGCGTATGAAACGTTAACCCTCCCATTCGGCGATCTGGAGGCGTTTGAAGCACTTCTGGCTCGCAAAGACCCCAAGCATGTCATCGCCGTCATGTTGGAACCAATCCAAGGCGAAGCCGGCGTTATTGTACCGCCACAGACCTTTCTTTCCGGCATTGATCGACTCTCTAAGCAATACGGGATCCCCGTCATCGCTGACGAGATTCAAGCCGGTTTGGCACGTAGTGGCTATCTTGTCCCAAGTATCGAATGGGGAGGTATGAGCCCTGACATCCTCACTTTCGCGAAGCCATTAGGGGGAGGGTTAACGCCGGTTGGAGCGGCGGTGGCGCGCAAGGTGATTTATAGAAAAATGCTCGGAGGCATGAACTTTAAGACCCATTCGAACACTTTCGGTGGAAACTCGATGTCGATGGCAATTGGACTGAAGTCCCTAGAGATCATAAGGGACGAGGGCTTGGTTGCCAGATCAAGGGTTCTTGGAAAGATCGGCCTGGAGCGTCTTGAAGCTTTAGCCAAACGCCATCCGAAACTCATTAAGGAGGTGCGCGGTTTCGGGTTATGGTTTGCAATCGAGTTTCATCCGGTTGTTCCCGATAGGACTGCCTTGGGCATGAAAGATCTGGTGGGTGAATTCACCACAATACTGGCCCTTATGATGTTTCACCGTGGCGGCCTACACGCAAACCTCGCAGCGAACAGCCACCGCACAATTCGACTTACACCACCGCTGACCATTCCGGAAGATCTCTACAATGAGATGTTTGACCGGATTGATGCTGTGGCCGACGACATAGGTTCGGCCAGCAAATTACTCATTAGAACTCCACCCACATCAATGGTTGATCTCGCACGCATTTCGATTGGTGTGTGAGGTTTCAGTCTCCAAAGGGACTTCTAAATGCAATATTTTGAAATGTTTCTTAGATCCACTGGCATCATTTTACTCGCCACGTTCTCATCATTTGTCGTCACAGTCGCCATGTTCCTCGCACTTTTGGCCAGTCTACAACCAACCAGTACAGTGGTTAACAACTTCATCTCTTGGCTCATTCTGGGTATGCCGGTAGTCTATATTTGGACTGTGGTTGTTCCCATATCTGTTTGTTGTCTGTTAGTCATTCCTATTTTGAGCGGCCGACAGATGTCGGATCTGTTGAGGCAACGTGTAAAAATAACTCTTCACGCTTGCATGCTTATCGCGGTTGGCGGAACCTTGATGCAAGACCTGTCGGGAAAAGCTCTAGAGGTGCAAGCTATCATAGTATTACCAGCTATTTGTGGGGCGGTTTTCTGCGTTGAGGCATGTTTTTCAAGTTGGAAAGACTAAGTTGTTCGTAAACTTCAGAGAACTTATGTTATGCTGAAAACGTCACGTAGAAATGATGCGCTGATACCTTCTTCTTCCCTCAGTCATTAAGGAAGGCAGTTTCATTGGTCGAAACTGACAGACTGAAGAGCATTCTGCCAAGAAATCTATCTCGCGCTCGATCTGACTGGCTACGTACCCAGATAGACTTTCCAGCTCTTAACCTTCTTTTGGGGTGAGACTTCATTGGCGTACCGCTGCATCACCTCGGAAAAGAGGGTAGCGTTTTTGATTTTTTTCTCATTGAGGATGGCATACTCTTCGTGAGCGGCCCAATCTTTAGCCTCTTGTCGGGTGTCGAAGATCGCAGTTTTTCGCTTTCCATTTCGAGCGATATAGGCCCGCCACTTCCCGTTCTTTCTTTTCTCGATACTCGCCATAGGTCCAATGTGTGTAAAATGTGTGTAAACGGATATACGGAATTGTCCGATTTACCAACACTCTTTTGACATATGGACT